>Ga0308171_1000003_pt1 | contig 1463176 bp, 1294 predicted proteins | sample PhyGR1_FD_202135 | JGI IMG/M metagenome (GOLD analysis project Ga0308171, IMG submission 202135) | Phyllosphere microbial communities from UC Gill Tract Community Farm, Albany, California, United States - DLSLSG.R1 | ecosystem: Host-associated > Plants > Phyllosphere > Unclassified | place...
ATTCATTTTTAGCGAAAGATTCCAGTCTTGAATTTTTGTTTCTTTTGCTTCAAGGTAAAAGAACATAATAAAAAAGATTGCTTTGTTCCTCACAATGACGGTAGGTTTATCTCCCACAGATTTTGCAGATTTAAAAAAGACCTATATTTCAACTTTGAAGTCAATTCTTAACCGACCTCGGAAGCTGTAGCGTAAAGAAAATGATTTCTGTGAACGTAAAGAAAATTCTACTGTCCGAAGCGCGACAACAATACCGAATCGAATAACTTATCCTGAATTCGCGCAAGTTTTAGAATTTTTAGAGAACAGAATTCATTTTTAGCGAAAGATTCCAGTCTTGAATTTTTGTTTCTTTTGCTTCAAGGTAAAAGAACATAATAAAAAAGATTGCTTTGTTCCTCACAATGACGGTAGGTTTATCTCCCACAGATTTTGCAAATTTAAAAAAGACCTATATTTCAACTTTGAAGTCAATTCCTAATCGACCTCGGAAGCTGTAGCGTAAAGAAAATGTATTCTGTGAACGCAAAAAAAATTCTACTGTCCGAAGCGCGACAACCATACCGAATCGAATAACTTATTCTGAACTCGCGCAAGTTTTAGAATTTTTAGAGAACAGAATACATTTTTAGCGAAAGTATCCAGTCTTGAATTTTTGTTTCTTTTGTTTCAAGACAAAAGAATATAACAATCGGTTTATCCAACCCCAATTTATGAGCATTTCGCAGATTAAAAAAATCTTCAATTAAACGATTCCCTAAATGCAATAGGCGTTACCTTCACCATTTTCTTAAAAAACTTACTAAAAGATTGCGGATGCTCAAATCCAAGCTCATAAGCAATTTCACTGATTGATAATTGTGTGGTTGACAGTTTTTCCTTTGCAAGATTGCTGAGTTTCTGATGAATATATTGTTGGGTATTCTGTCCGGTTAGTGACCGTAAAAGATCGCTCAGGTAACTGGCGGAAATACTCAGTTTTTCTGCTAGGGAATGAACTGTGGGAATTCCATGTTCCAATAGGCTTGAATTATTGAATGATTGATCAAGAACTTCTTCAAATTTTTCAAGTATACTGTGGTTCACTGCTTTTCGGGTAATAAACTGTCGTTTATAAAACCGGTTGCTGTAGCTTAATAGAAGCTCTATTTGTGCAATCATTACATCCTGACTGAAATCATCGATCCGGTTATTGAGTTCTTCCTCAATGATTTTAAAAACCGATAAAATGGTTTCCTTTTCTTTTTCCGAGAGAAGTAAAGCTTCGTTGGCAGCGTAGGAAAAGAAGCCATATTCCTTTATTTTTTTTACCAGAGGATAAGACAATATAAAATCGGGATGAAAAAGCAGGATAAAGCCGGAATTCGTTTGGTCATCCGGGCTTTCAAAGATCTGGTTGGGGGCAGTGAATACCAGTCCACCTTCGCGAAAATCATAATAGTTTTGCCCGTACCGTGCGTGGCTGCATAGATCTGTTTTGCAGGCGATCTTATAAAAATTCAACATCATGGTTGGGGAAAGTTCATCCGTATTGATTCGGATGTCTCTGATATTGATAAAACTTACCAAAGGATGTACGGGCTTGGGAAGCCCGAACACCTTATGCAAGTCGTATAAAGATTCAAATTTTTGTGGAATGTTTTTATCCATTTTAAATAATTGTATCCGATCAGAAATTCTTTTACAATTTACAAATAAATTGCCTTAAAGAACCGACTTTTCTATTATCAGTTTAATCTTTTAATGTTCTTAGTTTTGCCAGATCTTCATCTTTTCTGTCGCCATAAACCTGAATGGTAGCCAGTGCTGTTTCTATCTGCTTAAATTCATCTTCAGTAAGGACAATATCAGAAGATTCTATATTCTCGCGGATCCTTTTTAAATTTCTTGAACCCGGAATCGGTACGATAAAATCATTTTTATGGAGCATCCACGCCAGGGAGATCTGCGCGGGAGTTGCTTCTTTCATAGTGGCAAACCCATGCAAGAGATCCAATAGAGGCTGATTTGCGAGAATGTTATCTTTTTGAAAGCGGGTGATTACTCTACGGGCATCAATTCCGGTAAATGATGTATCTGCGTTTACTTGACCGGACAGGAATCCGTTAGCTAAAGGCGAGAAGGCTACAAAACCGATTCCCAGTTCTCCGCAGGTCGGTATCACATTTTTTTCAAACTGCCGGGCCATAATAGAGTATTCACTTTGAATCGCGGTAATGGGTGTTACGGCATGTGCTTTCCTGATCTCTTCTTCTGTGGCTTGTGATTGGCCCCAGCCCAGTATTTTTCCTTCCCTGATCAGCTCACCCATACACCAGGCTATATCTTCTACAGGAATATCTTTGTTTACACGGTGCTGATAATAAAGTTCGATGTGGTCTGTTTTCAATCTTTTTAATGAGCCTTCTATTTTATTTCGGATCACTCCCATTAGTTTTTCTGCGGAATAATTTTCTATGCTATCCTGAATCCAGAATTTGGAGGCAATGCTCACCTCATTCCTGAAACCGGCTAAAGCTTCACCCACTAATTCTTCATTAGCTCCCATGGCGTAGGCTTCTGCAGTGTCAAAAAAAGTACAGCCAAGATCATAGGTATTGTGAAGTAACTCTATGGATTCTTTCCGTTCTGGTACTGATCCGTACCCCTGGCTGAGTCCCATACTGCCATAACCTATACTCGATACCTCGAGAGTTCTCAATTTTCTTGATTTCATTGTATTCTTATTTAAAGTTGATATCGCAAAGTTCAGCTTATAGCATAAGGTTTATGTAGCCTGATTGAGGGATCACGTAGCCAGATTGCGGAAAATCGGCAGAAATGCATTTCATGGAAATAAACGGTAGGGAAGAAGCTTTTTTAAGTGAGGTAAATGTCTGATTAACCTCTGAAATTGTCCGTTTGGGGTACTTTGTAAGTGTTCCGCCTTTTTGTGCGCTTTATGTTTGCACCATAATCATACAAAAATAAACAACAATGAAAGCATTCAGAACCATTTCAGCAGCAAGTATTTTATGTGTAACGCTATTTTCAGTAGCAACTGTGTCATGCAGTGAAGAAAGTGAGATCATCACCCAGGAAGTCCAGATGGTGAACCACCGCAACGCCAAAACAAAATTTATAAAAGTAAAGGGGAATGACATCGCTTATCGTACCTGGGGAAAAGAAGGAGGGATACCGTTGGTATTATTACCTGGATTGGGAGGCTCCATGGACGACTGGGATCCGGCAGTCACAGACGGGCTGGCTCAGAAATATAAGATCATTATATTCGATAACCAGGGCGTGGCTTCTTCCCAGGGAACAACCCCTAATACCGTGCAGGGAATGGCCGATGATGCCATTGCCTTTATCAAGGCACTCAACCTGACGAAAGTAAATATTATGGGCTTTTCGATGGGAGGATTTGTGACACAAAGAGTGGTTTTAACGCAACCTACACTCATCAATAAAGTTATTTTAACAGGTACCGGACCTAAAGGTGCAATCGGATTATCCAATTTGCCGAATATTATTGCCGGAACTGCAGGATTAAGTCCTGAAGAATCTTTCCTGAAATTTGGATTTACCCAATCTGCAGCGAGTATTGCGGCAGGAAAGCTATCTTATGAGAGGATTCAGCTTCGTACAACGGATCGGGATCATGCATTAAGCGATGCGACTTCCAATGCTCAGTTTACGGCTGTTCTGAGTTGGGCACAACCTGATGCCAACGCTCTTGAAGAAATAAAAATGATCAAAAATAAGGTGCTTATCGTTCACGGGGAAAATGACCTTCCCGTATCGGTTCAGAATGCACAGAATATGAAACAAAATTTGGAGCATGCGGAACTCGTGATTTTTCCGGATTCAGGACATGCTTCTTTCTTTCAGAATCATGATGCGTTTGTGGCGAAGGCTGTGGCGTTTTTGAGTGAGTAGTTTTTGTTTTTAATTGAGAGCCTACCGATAACGGAGGCTCTCTTCTTTTACCTTAAGGCCGGTTTCTTGTTAAGATACAAAGTTATTTTACAAGCTTTTCATAAACTTAAATTTGTTTGCATTTGATTAGCATAAATTTTATTTAATAATTACACATTGCATTTAAAATATTTTCACCAACTGAATCAGGAACTACATAACTCATTTCGACTAAAAATTCTTTTGTTTCAAAATTATTTAGGTATTTTCCATCTTTATTATAAATTGTTACCTGAATCATTCCAAGTTGTTTTTTTGAACAATCAAATTTATATAATAAAATTTTATAGCCATCAGTTGTTTTTTTACTTCCCACTTTGTTATCGGGATAGTATTCTATTTTATTGGATGTTTGTTTTATCCATGCAGTATTATCGTTGTTAGGCTTAAAATGGTAAATTGTACCATCATCCGTTGCTGTTACATATTTCCATTCTTGTGCAAATAAATTGGCTCCGATAAATAAAGGGAGTAGAATTAAAGATCTTTTCATATTTGTGTAAAAATTTATTAGAAATTATTTGAATAAAATCTGATAATTTTAAAAATACGGAATTAATCATTATCGTAAAAATATTTAGCTTTGAAATTGAGCCTTAATAGGCTGTTTGATAGTGTTTTGAATGAAGTTTACTGTTCGTTTTAATATTATTAATCCAATTTTCAATATTGATAAATTTATTTAAGTGAATCTTTTACTCAATATGGAAAGCCACGATTCTGTAGTATACCATACCATCTTAAAGGAGAATTATATAAAAAAATAATAAGAGATCTCTATTATTAATTCAATGAAGATCTCTTATCATCTAATTATCTAACGTCTAACTTCTAAGCTCTAATTTCTAATTTCCACCCTAATTCATCTCAATAAACAGCTCTTCATTAGATCTCCTTACTTTTTTCAGGTTTATCAGCCAGTCATTCTCTTCATCCCTGTATCCCAATGCTAAAAGAACCGTACTCTTTAATCCCTGTTCATGAAGATTAAGAATCTCATCATACGCTTCACTGTCAAATCCTTCCAGAGGAGTGGCATCTACTTTCAGATCGGCTGCGGCAAGAAGGCCAAATCCTAATGCGAGGTAAGCCTGATGGGCAGCACCTACAAAATGCTGGTCTTTACTTCTTTTTTCCAGAATGCCGAGAAGCTTTAAACGGTAGTCATCGGTGGCACTGGAAGGCAGGTTGCGTTCTTTATTACTAAATTCGAAAAAGGTGTTTACTCTTTCCGGAGTGTACTCATCCCATGCTGCAAAAACCAGCAAGTGAGAAGCCTGAAGAATCTGTTTTTGTTCCCATGAATAAGGATACAACTTTTTCTTCAATTCCTGATTGGTGATCACCAAAACCTTAAAAGGCTGTAGACCCGAACTTGAAGGCGACATCCGGATCGCTTCCAGGATCTGCTCAATCTTTTCATTTTCTACTGTTTTACCATTATAGCTTTTAGTGGCAAATCTCCATTGTAATGTTTCTTGTAATGACATAATGTTGAGTGTTTTTTATTAAAAATTGTTGAGGTTTTTATCTCATTTTGATGGAACAAAGTTAGGGAGTTTTGGTTTCCAAAACACACCTGTTACCCATTGGTAACCAGTTACAAAAAAGTAACCAGGTGACTTTTAATATAAATAATTCCGTAATTTTAAAGTCTAATTTTCTGGGTATGAAAAAAGATAAAATTGAGATCTCAATAAAATGCCAAAACCACATCCGTGGCGTACGTGATACGATGTATCTGCTGGATGGGAAATGGAAAACGCTCATCATAAGCCATTTGTACTATATAGGAAAAATGCGGTTTATGGATCTGAAAAGACAGGTAGAAGGCATCGCGTCAAAAACCCTTTCCAAGGAATTAAAAGAACTGGAAATGAATAACCTGATCAAAAGAACCCAGAATAATACCATGCCCGTTTCTGTAGATTATGAACTGACCTGTTTTGGTGAAAGTCTCCATACGATTATTGATACGATGGGTGAGTGGGGGATGAAGTATAGGAAGGATTTATTGCAGAAGGGAAGTGAGGTGGTTGCGGAGGTTGTGAATTGAGCCAGAAGGAAGATCAACGAGCGTGACGCTCGAGCTAGCGAGGGGAAATTAATCATTGAAATAAACAATGGATAAAATCTTTCACCCGAATCATTTGCGAACTTTGTATCAGATGTTCTTGATAATTTATTTCATGGGTAAATGATAACAGAGAAATGATTATGAGAAGAAAAAGAAAACCTAATTTCTTAGAGGAAAATAAGCAAAATTTAAGGGGTCTGTTGTAGGTGGCTTTTTTATTTATATTTGCGAAAACTAAAAACATATGAAGCCAACAAAACCAGATTATTTAGTAGTGTTTATTATTTTAGCAATCCTCTTTATAGCAGCTGTAATATTATCAACATTATATATTGGACAAGATGTAAATGAAAATACTAGAGGCACTTTTGGGGACATGTTTGGAGCAGCTAATGCCTTATTTACTGGTTTGTCTTTTGTTGGTCTGATTGTAACTATTTTATTGCAGAGGCGTGATATTAATAATCAAAGAGACTTGAGCAATGTCCAAAATTTTGAAAATACCTTTTTTCAAATGTTATCACTTTATTCTAACTTTGTTACGACTGTTGAAAGAGATGATTTAAAAGGCCGAAAATATTTAAATAGACTTTCTTGGGATTTCATGCATTCATTACGTGAATTATGTTATTCTAAAGGAACTATAGACCTTACTGAAGTTAGAAATTTATACATTGAAATACATCAAGTCCATAGATCAGAAATGGATCATCATTTACGCATTTTATATAGTATCATAGAATTAATCGATACTTCAGAAAGAATTGATAAAATGAAATATTTTAGAATATTTAAAGCTAACTTGTCGTTAGATGAAATTGCGTTGCTTTATTATGGTTGCTTGTATAATAATGATTTAATTGTAAAAAATATGATTGAAAAGTTTCCCATTTTTGAAGATTTGTTACTCATACATATTCCACATCTTAATATTAGAAATTATTATAATAAAAGGGTTTATAATTAAAATTTAGTAAAGTATTTTTAAAAGAAATCGAAACTAAATGACACCAGCAGAATACAAAGAATATGATCGTCTCACAGATGAAATGGAAATGCATTTTATCGCTCTTACCCCTACCTTTATGGGGTACCGTGAAGATATTATATTTGGTGATGATCTACCAGGAATTAAATATTACTGTTTCCATTTCTACAATGATAAATACCTTTCCCATATTTACCAAAAACTAACAACAAGAATTGAACGACTATACAAACAAATAGATAGTGAGCGACTTCCGGATCTATCTCATGGATTTGCTAATCTCCTTATTTACCTAAAGGAACCACTTGTCAGAGAAAATGATCAAAAGTATCGAGAAGAGAATTACAACCATTGATGTGAGGTAGTTATTCGAGATGAGGTATTAATAAATAATGGAAGTTTTAGGAAATATATGATAGGTCAACTATAGTAAACTATTACTAGTTAACTTTTTATTATATTTGATAAAAACTAAGGAATCGTGGAATATAAAGAAAGTCTTAAATTAGATATGAAAAAAGCAAATTCATATCTCAGTGAACAAACTTTAAATTTTGGAAATAGAACGGTTTTAACCTCCGCTTTTATTATTTTAATTTCTTTAAACTTTCTGACAATTAACGGTATTGAAATTGAAGGCATTTCAATTTCAATCAATACTACTGTACTTACTTTAGTATTAATATTTGTTAATTTTTATTACTATCAGCAATTCATCTTATCCTATGATGCTGATAATCATTCAAATTTTGTCCCTGAAGAATATGAAGTATTTAAAAACGAAACTCTTTCTCTTATAGCATTTGCTGAAAACAAACTTGGTGAGTTAACTGAAAGGCGTAAAATTATTACTGAAGAATTCTCAAATCAAACTATTATAATTGAAAAACGAAAAGAATTGCTTGAACAATTAGAAGGGATTGCTAAAGAAATGCAAGAATATGGAATTATACTTGAAAGATCAACTGTAGCTTTTAAGAAGGACGCATTGAAAGCTAATAAATTCATTCAAATTGTAAAAAGGTATAGAATGTTAAATTTTAATATACCTCAGATAATTTATTTTATTGGTTTATTTACAGTTTTTGTAAGGTTTTCAATTTATATTTATTATGTATTTCACACTCAAGTAGAGCCATGGAATTACTTATGGCAAAACGAATTAATACACTATAAAGTAATATTTCAAAACAAAACAACTCCTTAATTATGGCTTTATTTTATACTTTAAGTTGTTCAGGTTTAGCAAAATTCTTATAATGATTCCATTGATTAACCATAAAGTCAGCTAATTCAATCTTTTCATCAGCTGTCAACTTTTCTTTTTCCTCATCATAATCTTGACCCATAATGTGAAAGTCGCCATCTGAACCTTCGGAAATTTGTAGATTTCAATTGATCCCTATAAATCCGTTATGGCAACTTGCTTCACGTTCAGAATCAAATATTGCCTTATTGTCTATTATTTTCATATTTCAAATTTAACTTATTTTTAAAATCCCGAATTACTATTATTCAGCAAGGAAACACAATATATAAAAACAAATTTTCTCTATATTTGTACAAAGCACAACAAACCACTATGGAAAAGCTAAGAAGTCTAAGAAAGCAGCGAGGGTACACTCAGGAATACATGTCAAAAATTTTATCAACAGATGTTTCCAACTATTCACGGAAGGAAAGTGGAGATGTCAAAATATTTGAGGATGAGTGGGAGAAGTTAGCGAAAGCGTTAGAAGTTCCTGTAGAAGAAATTAAAGAAGAAAGATCCGCCCGTGTCGTAAACAATGATAACCTTGTTTTTAACGATCAGTCAGCAAATAATAATTTTAATCAATATTATAATATTCCTGAGTATATCTTAGAAAACCAACAGGAATACATCAATCTTCTTAAAGAGCAGATCGAAGCTTTAAAAGAAGAAAATAAAAGATTAAAATCTGGAAAATAAATCTGTTTCAGAAAAACAGATCATCAATATACATACTGTCTCCAACGAGGCAGTATTTTTTGTATCAAGAATAAATCTATAATACTAGGTTTGTAAATTTAGTCTTGATATTACTTGTTTATACCCTTTTAAAATTTCATTATATTGATCATCGCGAATATTGGGGTCTCTTAGAGAATAGCTTGCAAGAGGCAACAAATCTTCACGGATAAAATCCCAATGGCAGAATATGAGAGCTCCGTGATGAAAATGATAATTAGATAGTTCTTTAGATAAAACAGGAGGAATAGTATCCATTTCTGAAATAATTCTGAATGCGTTATCAGCTTGTGATACACCTAATGTATATGAAGTTTCAAAGTCATCTAATAGACTACTTCCTCCTCTTCCTTTAACTAGATCCAAATTTGCGATGCGTGTATATTGAGATCTAAGACTTGTTGGCGGATGTGTTATCTCTAATAGACCTTTTCCAATATAGTTATTTTCCATTATTCTCCAACACATTTGGCGCACAAAAGACCACAGTTTGAATACGGATCTATAATTTGGTAAAATTTCTTTAAACTTGTCTTCTTTAGAATCAAAAATTGCTAACATTTCCCGAAGTGTTTCAATTGCAGAAAATGCATCTGCATCTATTTCGAGAGTTTGACGATGTAGACTAAGAATGCTTGTTAGTTTGTTTGATTCTGTTTGTACCTCTTCTAAATAATGAATTTTAGAAGACTCTAAGAAGTCAATGTGACCATTAACTATGTGTCCCAATTCATGAAAAATAATATTTAAAATTGATTGAGAAAAGATCAGTTCAGCTAATGTACGACGTTCTTTTGTTATTGGCGAGACTGGTGGATCTTCTTCAATGATGTAAATTTCATCTTTAATAATGATTGAATTCTGTAATTTAATTACATTATTCTCTTGATTCGAAGGCCCAAAATCAGATAAAATATTTGGATTAGCGCTGAATTTTCTAGCATAATATTCAAATATCTTAATCGTACCCTTAGATATTGCAATAAAATAAGAGCCTTCATATTTTGTTGCAACTGCATTTACTCTTGAATTGTCAATGATATCGAAATATATATCTAGATCTGTGTATTTTGCAAGAGTTTCTTGGCAAGTAGCACGGAACTGATTTAAGTAATTATCATCTTGGGTAACTATTCTATTTCCATAACGACTGAATACTTTACTAAATTGTTCTTCTCTTTTTTGGTTACTCATAGTTTTTAGAATATTATTTCAAATGTAATAATAAAACTCTGAGTATGATTAATAAAGTAGATATTAAGTTTATTATAAAATATAGCATTTTCCGGCCCTTTTCGTGTTTCTACGTAAATCACTATTTGGTTATTTATATGCTGCCATTTCTTTCGGTTTCTCCGTTACTTTGGTCTGTTCGCAGAACTGAAAGCTTATAGAAAGATCATAAAAAACTAAAATAGTATCATGAAAATTATAACCATCACATTACCCTTATCTCCGGATTATCACAATGAGTCCGCAGATCTTAAGAAAGCAGGATATACTATATCCTTTGAATTTTTTCATATGGCATTTTATAGAGATGGATTTCTATACAGAAAATTGGTTGACCAGGCTATAAGGCAGTTTATATGTTAGTATTATAAGATTCTGTCAATTCCCCTTATTTTATAATATCATAGTTTAAAAGATTGTTCGTCTTTTTTATTGCTTCTTTGTTATTTTGCTCCATAATTCTGTAAAACTCGGAACGGGATACTTCTTTACCGTCAATATGAAAATTTTGTATATTAAGAGCTCGTGGGTCGCCTTCATCATGCATTTGTACAGAAGGTTTATCATGAAAATTCTTAATAGCGTTTTTCAAGTCCTTTTCAGAAATCTGTAATAGATCTGACTTGAAATAATAAGGAATTTCACTAATGTCAAAACGATGCAAAGATTGTATTCCAATTAGATTAAATGAAATACTTCGTTGATCGTCTTCTGCTTTTATGATCAAGCCTGGTAATCCTTGAAATAAGTAAGGTCCATCCTGTACCGGAATGTCGGTGGTAAACCATACCGTCCATTTTCTTTTATATAAAGTAGTGGTTGCTCGCTGGACAGAATATCCTAGAATATTCTTTTTCTCTGGAAAAACTTGCCAATCTAATTTTTTATGCAAACTCACGTTGTAATCAACAAGGCAGCTTGTATAGAAATTCATATCAAAACTGGGATATTTTTTTACGACTACATCTAAAAAACCTATTTTTTGATAAGGAAAATCTCCCATAGGAGTCTCTTTATTTTTTATTAAAGAATCAAGTACTAAAACTTGAGCTGCATAAAATTTAGATCCTTCCTTTCCGATATCCAGATTCAAAATCTCTTTTTCTTTATTTTCAAGATGCGTTGAATCCTTTGCAAAAACATACTCATATACAAAACGTTTGTTTTGTGATTTAATAAATAAAGAAACAAATAAAAAGAAAAATACTACTTTATACATAACTGAAAGTGGGCGGATTATAATTCAGTTAATATATTGTTTTTTTTAAAATTAAATAGGATGTAAATAGGAATAATTTAAAGTTTAATCAAAATATTGGGATGTATTTTTTCATAATTAATTAATAACGGCTTATGTATGTATTGAGTTGCATGATGAAGGTGTTTAATGAAAGTTAATATATTATTTAAACTTGTTAACGGTTTGTTAAAAGATACTGTCTGTTTTTTATGGAATTTTGCCCCTATAAAAAATGTAGCATGAACCTTTTCAAAACTTCTCTTTTTATTCTTCTTTCTTTCACCGGTATTACCGGGCACGCACAGAAACATTCGCCACAAAAAAAAGTAGTTTTTATTATCGTAGATGGTATCGCTGAAGATATGCTGGACAAGTCTGAAATCCCCAATCTTAAAAAGATTAAAAAAGACGGTGCACTCCTGAAAGCGTATGTAGGAGGAGAAAAAGGAGGGTACAGTGAAACACCCACGATTTCAGCAGTAGGATACAATAGTTTGCTGACAGGAACCTGGGTGAATAAGCATCATGTTTTTGATAACGATATTAAAGATCCTAATTATAGCTATCCAACCATTTTCAGGCTTTTTAAAGATCAGTATCCCGGCAAAAAGACAGCTGTATTTTCAACCTGGGAAGACAACCGCACGAAACTGATCGGTGAAGGTCTGGCGGCTACAGGAAAAATAAAAATGGATTTTTCTTATGATGGGTTGGAAAAGGATACCTTGAAATTTCCACACGACAAACAAAGCGGATATATCCGTAAGATCGATAGCCTGGTGGCAGGAAAAGCAGCAAGCTATATTAAAGAAAATGCCCCTGATTTGTCTTGGGTATACCTGGAATTCTCTGATGATATGGGACATCGCCACGGAGATGGAGATATTTTGTATAAGGCAATCTCCTTCGAAGACAGGCTGATCGGAAAAATATATGATGCCGTAAAAGAGCGAGAGGCAAAGCATGGAGAGGATTGGTTATTCATCGTTACAACGGATCATGGAAGATCTGCCAGTAACGGAAAAGGGCATGGCGGGCAAAGTGATAGAGAACGGGATACCTGGATTGCAATCAATAAACCCAATATTAACGCATATGCCAAAAATAATCGTGTTGCCATTACAGATATTCTTCCTACGATGACTGATTTTCTCAGTATCAAAGTACCTGAGAATGTTCAACAGGAAATGGACGGAATCGATTTGCTTAAAAACAGAGCGGTAAGCCAGCTGAATGCCTCTTTGTTAACCGACAGAACATTGGAAGTAACGTGGAAAGTAGTAACACCCACGAAGGAATCTGCGGAGGTGTATGCAACCACTACCAATAATTTCAAAACCGGTGGTAAAGACTATTACCAGTTGTTGGGACAGGCAGATCTGAGCAGTGGTAAGTTTATATCAAAACAAAAACTCGATCATTCCAATATCTACAAGATTGTTCTGAAAACCAAAGAAGGCTTTCTGAATACGTGGATCACTCAACAAAATAAATAAGGAATCTACTTATGAAATTACATCTTTTAATCGGCCTGGGCTTAGTCACAGGCCTGGAAGTCTATGGCCAGAACGTACAGAAAATAGATGGCGCCGATACCATAAAGACCCATGAGAAAAAGATCGATGAGGTTGTTATTACAGCACTTGGGATCAAAAAAGACAAAAAAACGTTGGGATATGCAGTACAGGAGGTGAAAGGCGATGTGTTTGAAAAAGCAAAGGAACCGAATTTCATCAATTCCCTTTCCGGAAGGGTAGCCGGATTGAATGTTAAGAACAGTACGGATCTTTTTCAAGATCCGGGAATCAGCCTGAGGGGTGCCAAGCCGCTTATTGTTATTGACGGTGTTCCAGACAGGACCGCTGATTTGTGGAGGATCAATGCGGATGATATCGATAATATCAGTGTATTGAAAGGACCTACAGCTTCTGCTTTGTACGGATCAGTGGGAAAGGACGGAGCAATCATGATTACCACTAAAAAAGGTAAGAAAGGAAGAATGAGTATTTCATTTAATAATTCCACCATGTTTCAGACTTCTTTTATCCGTATTCCTAAAGTGCAGACAACATACGGGGGAGGAAATAACGGGAAATATGCCTATATAGACGGAAGTGGTTCCGGAAGTGAAGGTGGCGGATGGATCTGGGGTCCTAAGCTAGACCAGAAGGATCCTACAACACCCAGTGGATATTATGAAACTCCGCAATACAATAGTCCGATTGATCCTGCAACCGGAAAACCGATACCCTTACCATGGATTTCCCGCGGAAAGAATAATATTAAAAACTTCTTTGATACCGGCGTTATCCAGTCCAATAACCTGAGTGTGGACTGGGGAAGTGAAAAAGCAACTTTCAGACTTTCCCTTTCTAATATTTATCAGAAGGGAATCGTTCCGAATACCGATCTGAAAACTACGTCAATCAGTCTGGCAGGATCCGTAAATCCTATTGAAAAGCTTACGATTAATTCTACTTTAACCTATAATAAAGAATATACCTCCAACTTCCCGGAAGTAGGATACGGACCTACGAACTATCTTTATAATCTCGTATTATGGACCGGTGCCGATGTAGATGTAAGAGACCTGAGAAATTACTGGGTAGCCGGAAAAGAAGGATACCAGCAAAGGCATTACAATGTTTCTTACTACAACAATCCTTATTTTCAGGCGTATGAATACCTGAGACCTTACTATAAGGACAATGTAATGGGAAATGTAAACCTGGAATACCAGATCATTCCCAAATTATCAGCTAAAGCCCGAGTGGGGACAAATGTGTATGCCCTGAACCGCGAATATAGAGAGCCTAAAAGCTATATAGGGTATGGAAATAAGTCATTAGGAAACTATACGCAGATTAACGGAAATTATTTTGATATTACTTCAGAACTGGGACTTAAATACCAGAACCGCTTTTCAGAAAACTTCTCATTAACCGGTGAAGGATATGTGTCTAATTTTTACAGGGAACAGAAAAATAGTGAGATCCGTACTGATGGATTGGTAAGCCCGGGATGGTATAATCTTTTTAACAGTATAGGACCACTATTTGCTCCAAAAGCAGGAAACCGGAAAGAATTTGAACAGATCAACAGTGTATACGGGTACGTAGATATGGAAATTTACAAAGCATTTTTCCTGAATATGACTGCCCGATATGACAAAGTATCCACACTTCCGAAAGGAAATAACGGGTATTTCTATCCGTCTGTTTCCGGATCAGTATTACTTAACCAACTGGTAACGCTTCCGGATTGGATCAGTTTTGCCAAATTTCGCGGATCATTGGCGCAGGTTTCCAACGGTAAGCTGGCTAACGATACGTATGGTTATATCTCTGCATTTGAAAAAAGTGATATCAGCTGGAACGGACAATCAACATTTGTTTTCGGGGATGTATTGATCGACAGTAATATAAAGCCTGAAACATCGAACTCCTGGGAGATAGGAACGAACATTTCATTTCTAAAAAACAGAATTAATTTAGACGTTGCTTATTACCAAACCCGGGATTATAATAATCTGGCGAGTATTCCTCTGTCTGAGGGAGTAGGATATAAAACGTACCTAACCAACGGAAATGTATTTCAAAGAAAAGGGGTAGAGTTTACCCTGAATGCGGATGTCATTAAGAAATCGGATTTCAGATGGAGTACACAGCTGAATTTGAGCCACTACCGGAAGTATTTAAAAGAAGCTTATGGCGGTAAAGATTATACAACAATCTATAATGCTGCCAACGGAAGGAACAATTTCATCCGGGTAGGAGAGAGAGCTGATAAACTGACTGCCATGCCTTATGAAACTTCACCGGACGGGCAATTGGTCCTTCAAAACGGATATCCCGTGAATTCCACAGCACCCTTTGAAAGCAATATGGGATATTCTGATCCGGACTGGACTTATGGTTTATCCAATAATTTCAGCTACAAGAACTTCTCACTATCCTTATTATTTGATGGCCGACTTGGAGGAACCATGTATTCCACTACCAATCAGAAAATGTGGTGGGGAGGGATTGCCCCGGGAACAGTTAATCAGTATAGGGATGATGCCAATGCCGGAAACAATACTTACATAGCACCGGGTGTAAGAGTGGTAAGCGGTTCTATAACGTATGACCAGAATGGTAATATAAAATCCGATACCCGCGTTTTTGTTCCCAATGATGTTGCTGTAAACTACAATGCTTATATGCAGAGTACCAGCAATGCTTTTGAAAGCAATTACCATTATTATAAGCAAACCTTTATCAAATTGAGAGAGATCACGGTTACTTATAATTTTGAAAAATCTTTTGCCGAAAAATTAGGAGTATCATCAGCGAGTGTTTCGTTAATCGGTAGAAACCTTTGGCTGGCTTCAAAGATTAAAAATGTAGATCCCGATTCTGGTGTCGACCAGCTTCAGACTCCTGCAACAAGAAGTTTTGGAGTTAATCTCAATGTAAAATTCTAATGATAAAAATACGATAAAAATGAAAGTAGCTAAAATATATATAGTGTTGCTGACTGCTTTAATAGGACTTACGGGCTGCAGCAGGGTAGATGATTTCCATGATGATCCCAACCGCCCTAAAAGTGTAGATGCGGAAAACATCCTTCCGGGAATCGAAGTGAATGCATTCAGTACGATTAAGGCGGAAGCAGCTCTTGCATCTAGACAACTTACCTATATCAACGGAGTTAATGCGCAGCAGTATTACAACTGGCAAAGAGGATCATTTGGTGTTTATGACAACATCAAGCAGGTGGAAAAGATGGTGGAGGAAGCCAATAAAAAAGGAGGAAAGGAATATATTGCACTAGCCCGCTTCTTTAAATCCTATTATTTTATCTCCTTAACCGAGACATTTGGTGATATTCCTTATAGTGAGGCGATAAACACGGCTAATTTTTATCCGAAATATGATGACCAGAAAAGCATTTATAAAAACGTCCTTAATGAGCTGGCATTAGCCAATACCGAGCTTTCCAATCTGAATACTCCGATCCGTGGGGACATTATCTATAATGGAGATTTGCTTAAGTGGAGAAAACTGATCAATTCCTACAGATTAAGGATCTTAATGGATCTTTCTAAAAAAGCGGATGATCCGGATCTGAATGTAAAACAGACTTTTGCCAATATTATCAATAATCCGGCCCAAAATCCTGTGATGGAATCCAGCAATGACAGTGGTGCATTACCGTTTTATAATCTTGTAAATAACCGGTATCCGTTTTTTAATAGTAATGATCTGCAGACGGCCTATTATATGGAGCAAAGTTTTGTAGATAAACTCAGGACTTCCAAAGATCCAAGGTTATTTAAAATGGCTGAAAAGAAAACAAGTACAGTTGGGACAAGTCCTTCAGATCCGTTTAGCTTTTATGACGGATTATATGGAAGTGGGGATCTGGGGCAGAATTCTACCAAAGCATCCAATGGTCTGGCATCAAGAATTAATCCGAGATATTTTAATGATCCGATCAATGAGCCTTCTTTATTAATGGGATATGCTGAACTCCAATTTGTTTTGGCCGAAGCGGCCGTAAGAGGCTGGATCAATGCAAACGCAAATACATACTACCTGAATGCCATTAATGCATCCATGACTTTCTATAAAATAAGTCCTACAGATGTAGCGGCTTATCTGGCTCAGCCAACCATTAATCTGCAGCCTGGAAAAGAGATCGAACAGATCATGGATCAGAAGCATACGGCCTTGTTTTTTAATACGGGATGGCAAATATTCTATGATCAGAGAAGAACAGGTTTTCCTCACTTCAATACTGATGGTCCCGGAATTCTGAACAACGGCAAGATTCCTAAAAGATGGATGTATCCTTCTTCTGAAATCAATAATAACAATACCAATCTTAACAATGCCATCACCAAGCAGTATCCGGCTGGTGATAATATTAATGAGACCATGTGGCTGATTAAGTAAGCCGTACTGAATTTATACATCGGATCAATAAAAAACTCCTGCTTCGAAGAAGCAGGAGTTTGCTGTTAGTTAGAAAATGAAGGATATGATGATTCAATATAAATTTTTAGCTGAACTTTTTAATTGCTTCCGGAGAAACAGGTGTGAAAAAATTGATCAGATTTCCGTCCGGATCACAGAATAAAAGTGACCGGTTACCCCACGGCATGGTAGTGGGCTCCTGGACAATTTCACTTGTAATTCCTTTAATTCTCTCATATTCATCGTCTACATTGTCGACAATGAATTCTATGATGCTGCTTTTGCTTCCGGTAGTTGCTGTGAGGTTTTCACTGAAGAGCGTCATGGTGCGTGTGCTTCCTATAGCTAAAGTGATAGAACTTGTAGAGAGCTCTGCAAAATCTTCTGTATACCATTGGGCTGTCAGTCCCATTGCATTCTCATAAAACTGCACGGATTGCTTAATGTCCTTTGTGATAATTCTTAATGATGTTAATTTCATGTTTGTTGAATTTAATAATATCCTGGAACAAAAGTAAGCTCAGGTTGTGACAAGAGTCTGTCAGTAGAAAAATTAATCTCTGAATTTTTTACGGAAAGTAAGGGCTGTCATTCCCGTTTCTTTAGAGAAAAAGCGTGAGAAATAGGAATGATCTTCGAAGCCCAGGTCATTTGCAATCTGTTTTACATTGAGGTCACTGAAGTATAAAAGCCGTTTAGCTTCAAGAATTATATTATACCTGATCCAGAATGAAACAGGGGAACGCGTATATTTTTTCAGGCATTCATTCAGGTATGACTCTGAAATATGGAGCATTTTTGCGTAATCTGAAGGACTTTTATATTTCCTGATATGCTTGTTAAGAAGATTTTTGAATTGAAAGGACAGTTCAGCGGTTCTTGAATTGGCATCAGAATTCTCCCGGATACGAACAACATCTGCTGCCATTTCAAAAAAGGAACGCAGTAATGAGTAAGCTATATTTAAATTGAGTTTATCCCGGGAAGAATGATCTGTTTTTCTATGTAAAATATTCAATAGCTGATCCATATCTTCCGCATCTTCCGGACGAAGATCAATAGGTTCCTGAAAGCCCAGCCAGCTTTCAAAAGTATTCCGGCATGATGGATCCACCAATGAAGGATCTACAGCGATATACCATCCTTCAGCTTTTCTCGACTGAATCCGGTAATGAACCTGTTCCGGTAAAATGTAGTACAGCTGTTTTTCACGGATAATTTTATTTTCAAAGTCTACAATTGTGGATCCGGAGCCTTTCAACATCATAAAAAATATATAATGATCGTCACGGTGCGCCCCAAGATCTCTGGAATGCTTCCGACTGATCTGCTCAGGGCCAAATCGTGAAATTAAAAAACTATGATCAGTTTTTTCCTGTAATTGATGGATGGGAATATTTTGCATAGAGAATGTAATCAATTATTAAAGTCCCAGGATGCGGTCTGCATTTCCATGGGCAATCTTTGCGATCTGTTCAGCTGGAAGATTTATGCCGTGTAAGAAATCAATACCCATCTGATTATCACTGAAAGGATAATCTACCGATAGAATAATATGATCTATGCCTATCGTATCCAATGCTATTTGCAAAGGAGGTTGGGTGAAGAAGCCACTCGTTGTTATATAAAGCTGCTCTCTGAATGTATCAGCCATTGTTCTTTGATTACGGCCTCCATTACCCGGCTGAAAAGCCTTATTGGACCTGTCCCACATGATCGGCAACATTTCGCCCATATGGCCTATGATTATTTTCAGTTTGGGATAATCATCAAAAACTCCGGCTATCAGAAGTCGCAGTACATGAATAGCTGTTTCTGAGTGCCATCCCCAACCCCAGCAGGCAAGAGCGTCAAAAGAACCGGAGGTTGTGCCTATATTGCTGTAGTAAGCATCCATGACAGGTTTTGGTGGGATTCCGGGGTGTATATATAGAGGGACTCCTAACTTTTCAGCTCTTTCAAAGACAGGAGCAAATTTAGGAGCGTCCAGGAATTCTCCACAGGTAAGTCCGCGGATCATAGCACCACGGAAACCATAAGTCTTTACGGTACGTTCAAGCTCATCAGCCGCAGCAGAGGGAGCCACCATCGGAAGATGGGCAAATGCCGCAAACCTGTCAGGATGATCTTTTATTCTCTCCGCCAGCAAATCATTATATTGCGAAGCAAATGCAGGAGCAGATGACTGATCCAGTAAATTGACATCGGTATTTTCTACAGAAAGGACCTGCATGGATATACCCGATTGATCCATCGATTCCAGTCGTTGTCCGGAAATATCCGACAACATAGGCATCAGTCTCATTGCCGGACCCGATGGCTGCTTTTTATCCGTTATACCTTCAGGAAGAAAGTGGGACATTTCAGGAAAGGATACATGTTCCTCTATTGTTACTATTCTCATTGTAAAAGGATTATATTGCCACAAAAATAGAATACTAAAGGTACGGAATCAATGAAGAACTTACAGGGATGATAGCACAATTCGCGGTAATTTTTTTCCTGGGATAAATGAAATGGAGAGTGCTCATGTATTAACTCATTACCTGATCTTTTATTAACCATGAATAGATTGGAATATTCTGTACATTTGTTGATCATTTCATTAAAGATCGCTTATGAAGGAAAACCCTTTACTGAAAAATATTTCCAGATATGTTACTTTAACAGAGGAAGAGACTGAAATTTTTGAGAATTTCTGGACAGAGAAAATTTTGGAAAAGGGAGATTATCTTTTGAGAAACGGGGATGTCTGCCGGTATGATAATTATGTGGTTTCTGGTCTCGTGAAAGCATTTTATATCAATTCCGAGAATGGTAATGAAGAAATTCTTTATTTCTCTATTGACGATTGGTGGGCCAGTGATATTGATAGCTTTTCTAAACAGAAAACTTCTATTTACAATATCCAGGCTCTTGAAAAAACCAAGGTCTTACAGATCAATTACCATTCATTTCAAAATCTGTTGCGGGCTATTCCACAACTTGAGCGTTATTTCCGGCTTATCCTTGAAAGTTACCTGGGAGTCCTGCAAAAGAGACTGATCTACCATAATGTATATGATGCAGAATACAGGTATTTTGATTTTCTTGAAAGATATCCTGATATCGCATGCAGGGTTCCGCAGTATCTGATCGCTTCCTATCTGGGAGTGTCGGCAGAATTTATTAGCAGACTGCGAAAAAAAAATAAATCCTCTTGAACTAGGTCAATTTTTCTCTCTTTTATAATCTGGAATTTTGCTTCATTATAATAACGAAGCATATGAAAAAAGTATTGATCATCAACGCAAGCGTAAGAAATGAAAGATCACACAGCCGAAAACTGTCAAAGCTTTTTGCAGACAACTGGACATCAAAATATCCTCAGGATATATTTACCTACAGGGAAGTAGGAACAGAGGTGATTCCCGGAATTGATGAATCCTGGATTGCCGGCGCGTTTACCAAGCCTGCAGACAGGACAGAAGCGGATCATAAAGCCTTGGAGCTAAGTGATGAACTGGTGGATGAACTGAAAGAACATGATATGTATGTCATTGCCACACCAATGTATAATTGGTCGCTTCCCAGTGGTTTGAAAGCCTATATCGACCAGGTGATGAGATTCAATAAAACCTGGAAATTCAGATCAGGGGTTCCTGATGGGGATTATGTAGGCTTACTTGAAAATAAAAAGGTATTTATACTTTCCAGCAGGGGAGATACAGGCTATGGAGCAGGAGAGAAAAATGCTCATATGAATTTTCAGACCACGTATCTGGAATTTATATTCGGGATTATGGGAGTAAAAGATATAACCCTTTTTTCTCTGGACAATGAAGAGTTCGGCGGAGAGATATTTGAAAAGTCCAAAAGGCAAATCATTGAGCAGATAAGCCTGGTTGAATAAAGCAGAGTATTTTAGGTTTTCCAATTACAATTGAAAAGCAGTTATACTAAAAACCATAATTCAAAACTGCTGCCCTCATTCAGTGCCTGATAATTGAGATACCCTCCATGCGCTTCCATTATACTTTTGGTAAGTGTGAGCCCGATTCCGGAACCACTGGCTCTTGTGGTAAAGAAAGGAAGGAAGATCTTGTCTTTAATTTCAGGAGTAATGCCCGATCCGTTGTCGGTAATAGCGATAATGATGCGGTTATTTTGAGATCGGACAGTGGTTGTGATGGTTTTATTTGCTTTTTCAGAAACGGCAAATATCGCATTGAGATACAAATTGATAAGACTGCGTTCTATCATTTTCTCATCCGCCAGAACCCTGAAATCTTCAATTTCGCGGACGATTGAAATATTTTGCTTTTCAAATTCCGGTTTCAGGAAATTTAATGCAGATTCTACTATTTTTTTCAGGGAAACAGAAGCCAGAACGGGTTTGGGTAATTCTGCAACCTGGCGGTAATCATCAACAAAGCTTAGCAACTGTTTTGATTTGGAATTAATGATCATCAGGCTTTCTTTCATTTCCTGCTGGTCTTCTTTATCTACGGTTTCCTGATTACTGATGTATTCCAGGCTTTGGATCAGGCTGTTTACGGGGGTCAGTGTATTGAGGAGTTCGTGTGAAATCACCTTCATCAGGTTATTCCATGCGAGCTTCTCTTTTTGTTCTATGATCTTCTGAACGGATTCCAGGGTGACGATGTAAAAACGGTGTTGCGGATTTTTTACCTGTTTTGTTCTTAATGAAAAAGACTGCTTGGAATTTCCACGAATAGAAATATCAAAAAATTCCTGAGAATTGCTGTATCCTGTATCCTCAATAATTTTAAAAAATTCAGGGGCTTTAGATGCATACAGGCTCCAGCTGTTGTATCTTGGAACCTGGAGGCTTGTAAGAAAAGCTTCATTCACATAAAATACTTCCCAGTTTTTATTTTCATCGGAAAGGATCATGAGTCCTGTTTCCATCTGATCCAGAATACTTTCGTACAGAAGCTTATAGGACGATAGGGAAAATTGTTCTTCCTTGCTTTGGTAGTACAAACGGATGCTGCTATCCAAAAGCGCTGTTCCTTCCTCTTTGGGAAATAATGAAAAATCTTTTTTTCTGATAGAAGATATAATCTTCTCTGTTTTTGATGCTAAAGTAATCTGCGATTGGTTGATCAAAATAACAAAGAGCACCATTATTCCGGCAAAAAGACTCGCATTAAACCATTTTTCCTGTAAAAAAAAATGATAGGTAGCAATTCCGCTCATGATTGCCAGAAAGTGGTAAAGCAACCACCAATATTTATATTTATTCATAATTTTAATACATTGTCTAAAATCTAAAATCTACTTTCTAACCTCTAACCTCTAACCTCTAATTTCTAGTATCTACCACTCATATCCCAAATTTCTCCATTCTCCTGTAAAGTGCAGCCCGGGAAAGACCTAAATCTTCGGCTGCCAGAGAAATATTCCCGGTATGTTTTTTCAATGCCTTTTTGATCAGTGCTTCTTCCATTTCCTCGATATTAAGATTGATAATGGTTTGCTCTTGCTCCTCCGGCTGAGGCATCAGCAATTGGAGATGATGATCGGTGGACAGGATAACACTTCTTTCAAGACAATGATCCAGCTCCCGGATATTTCCCGGCCAGGAATAATTGGTAAGGGTAAGCATTAAACCTTCAGTAAGTTCCAGGTTCGGTTTATGGTATTTCTGTTTATAGCGGTCCAGAAAATACTGAGCCAGAAGACCTATATCTTCCTGTCTTTCCCTTAAAGCAGGGATATGGATTTCCACGGTATTGATACGGTAGTAAAGATCCTGGCGAAAGCGATTTTCAGCTACCGCTTTTTTAAGGTTTTCATTAGTGGCAAAAATAAAACGGACATCCAGCAAGCGTTCCTTGGTTTCACCTAATCTCGATAATTTCCGGTTCTGAATAAGGCTTAATAATTTTGTCTGCAACTGTAGCGGTAGATTTCCGATCTCATCAAGAAAAACTGTTCCATTTTGTGCATTTTCTATTTTTCCGGCGTAATCCTGGTGGGCATCAGTAAATGCTCCTTTTTTATAACCGAATAATTCTGATTCAAAAAGGCTTTCGGAAATACTTCCAAGATCAATATGCACAAAAGGCTGATTTTTTCTCTCCGATTGTTCATGAATAGACTCGGCAAGGACATATTTTCCGGTTCCGTTTTCTCCCAGAAGCAGAACATTGGCATCCGTAGGGGCCACTTTTTCGATTTGTTCTAAGACCTCCTGCATTTTCGGAGAATGACTATCAAGCTGATACTGATGGTTTTTCTGATTTATATTTTCCCACTGACTCAGCTTTTTATTTTTTCTGGAAATATCTACAGCGAGATTCACAGAGGCATAGAGCTTTTCATTATTCCACGGCTTCAGAATGAAATCCGACGCACCGTTTTTTAAAGCTTCAACCGCAAGTTCCACTTCGCCGTAAGCGGTCATAAGAATAATGGGAAGCTGAGGTTCAAGTGTTCTGATCTCCTTCATCCAGTACAAACCATCCTGGCCGCTTTCAAAACCTTTTCTGAAGTTCATATCCAGTACTACTGCATCAACCTGGTTTTCAGTCATGAATTTCATGATCTGTACGGGCTTACTGAGACAGCTGACCTCTGTGAAAAATTTTTTAAGCCAGACTCTTGCAGAAAACAAAATGTCTTCGTCGTCATCTACAATGAGAATGTGCGCTTCTTTTTTTCGCATATCGGTATTTGTTGATTGTATTAAAACTCATTCTTTTCTATTAAAAATGTTCATTATCGGACAAAAAGTGTCCGATAATGAACACCTGATCAACTCCTCTTATTAATATTATTTCAGATTATCAGACACTTATAAAAGTATAATTTTCTGGCATCTGTGTTGTGTAATTTACTGTAACAAAAAGAGTTATCTTTATTATGGATACGAAAATAGTAAAAAAGAAATCGAAATTAAAATTTGTTTTAGGGGGATTGGGAGCTATAGCTGTTTTGTCGCTTTCCGGGATGTATTTCAGCAGCCAGAAAAAGACCTATAATGTTTCGGCTGAAGATATCCAGACCGATAAGGTTACGAGAGGGAAATTTGAAGATATGCTGATGGTGAATGCGCAGACACAATCGCTTAAATCTTCATTTGTAAATGTTCTGGAAGGAGGAGCGGTTAAGGAAATATTTGCTGAAGACGGTCAGATGGTCACCAAAGGTCAGCCGATAGCAAGAGTCTACAATCCGAATACCGAATTCAGCTATATGAATCAGGAAACAGGGATCATGCAGCAGATCAGCCAGATGAGGAGTACACTTCTGGAACTGAAAAATCAGGAGCTGGCTCAGGATAAGGAATTGCTGCAGGCACAGAATGATTATAATACAGCCCTACAGAATTTTAACCTTCAAAAGCGTCTCTACGATGCAGAGATCGGGAAGAAAACTGATTATGACATCAGTGTGCAGAATCTTACATACCAGAAACAAAGGAAATCAATTGTAGAAAAAGGCTATTCCAGTGAAAAAAATTCCAGAAGTGCTCAAATGTCGGCAATTAATACATCGATAAACCAGATGGATAAAAGCTTACAAATCTTACATTCTAACAAAAATAATTTCCTGATCATGGCTCCGGCTTCCGGAAGACTTTCATCCTTCACAATATCGGTAGGTGAGAACCTTACGAATGGCCAAAGCATTGGAAAAATAGATCTGATGGATGGCTATAAGCTGGTAGCTAAAGTAGACGAATATTACATCAACAAACTGCAAAACGGAATTAAGGGAGTTCTGGATAATAACGGACAGGAAGATGAGGTGGTGATTACCAAAATACTTCCTGAAGTAAAAGACGGGCAGTTTTCAGCAGAGCTTAATTTCACGGACAAAAAGCCTGAAAACCTCAAAATAGGGATGACATTCGGAGTGAAACTAAAACTTTCGGCAGATACACAGAGTACCATGATTCCAAAAGGGAATTTTTATAAAGATACCAATGGGAAATGGGTGTTTGTGGTTAAAGGAAATAAAGCCGAACGGAGAAACGTAAGCCTGGGTAGGGAAAACCCTTTATATTATGAAGTGAAATCGGGGCTTCATGAAGGAGAAACGGTAATCATATCAGATTATGCAGATCTTAAAAAATATGAGATACTCACCATAAAAAAGTAAAAATATGAATACTTTTAATTCATATTGTTACAGAGATGAAGCCGATTCAGCAATTTAGGTAAAAGCTTCTCTAATGAACCTGATATCAGGGATTTATCAACAATACATAATACAATTAAATATCAAATTATCATGATCAATATTCATAACCTTTCAAAAATTTATATATCAGAAGATGTTCAGACCCATGCATTAAATCAGGTAAGCTTGGGCATTAAAGAAGGAGAATTCCTTGCTGTAATGGGACCTTCAGGCTGTGGAAAATCTACTTTTCTCAATATTCTCGGACTTCTGGACTCCGCTTCAGCCGGTTCCTATCAGTTTTCAGGAGTGGAAATGGTGGGACTTAGCGAAAAAGGTAAATCGGATGTCCGTAAAAAGAATATAGGTTTCATTTTTCAGAATTTTAATCTGATAGATGAGCTTACCGTCTATGAAAATATTGAACTGCCCTTGATCTATAATGGGGTTTCCTCCTCAGAAAGAAAAAAGAAGGTGGAAGAAATTATGGAAAAGATAAATATCAGCCACCGGGCCAAACATTATCCCCAACAGCTTTCGGGAGGGCAGCAGCAAAGAGCAGCCGTAGCCAGGGCCCTTGTCACCAAGCCCAAACTGATCCTTGCCGATGAGCCTACGGGGAATCTGGACAGTTCTAATGGAAACGAAGTGATGAACCTGTTGGCAGAACTTCACAGAGAAGGCTCTACCATTGTTATGGTAACACACTCTTCCTATGATGCCGGATACGCTTCCCGAATCATCACCATGAAAGACGGAGAGATTTTTAATGAGGAACATGCTTCTCAGAGAAAAGATGTATTCGCTAAGGCGGATGCTAAAGAATTCGGATAAATCAAAATCCTTCAGTGTACCCATGAAGATCATGGAAATGATCTGTACCATTCATTATTAATAACAACAGAATTATGTTCAAGAACTGGCTTAAAATTGCTTTCGTCAATTATAAAAAAAATGCGCTGTCCACCATTATCAATATATTTGGACTTACGATAGGGCTTACAGGATTTATGCTGATCCTGATGCATTGGAATGATGAGGAATCCTATGAAAAATGGAATCCTAAAAAAGATGATATCTATGCCTTTCAAACCTATTCTAAGGCAGAGAACTCTTACCGCAGCAGTATTTCTTATCCTATGGCATTCAATGCCCTTAAGAAAATTCCCGAAGTTCAGGATTACGTTCTTTTCTTTGGTACCGGAATTGGTAATAAAATGACTACAAAATACCATACAGCATTTCAGCAGGACGGTCTTCTGGCATCTGAAAGCTTCTTCCATTTTTTTCCTTTTAAGATTATTTCAGGAGGAGCAAAAGATGCTTTAAAAACAGAAACCTCTATTGCTATTTCCAAACAGACGGCTATCAGGCTGTTCGGAAAGACAAATGTTGCGGGGGAATCTGTAAAGATTGAAAATAAAGACTATATCATTACCGCGGTATACGAACTTCCGGAAGGAAATACGCAGATAAAACCGGAGTTTATCATTAATCCTGTGGAACAGTTCAGAAGTGACCGTGACCACTGGAACGACTATCGTTATGCATGTTTCTTCATGTTAAAAAAGGGAGTGGATCCGTCGGTTTTCAGTGAGAAATTTAAAAGAGACATCATTGAAGTAAGGGCAGCGGTAGACGCAAAAGATTCTGGAATAAGCACCCAGCAATTTCTCGAAAAATATGGCCCCAACACCGTTTTACTGACTCCACTTGATAAGATAAAACTCCATGCGAAATCTTCCCCGCTGGCTGCAGGAGATTTTAAAACTGTGCTGATCTTGTTTATTTTATCTGTACTGATCGTTGTTTTATCTGCTATTAATTTTATTAACCTAAAAACAGCAGAAGCATCTCAAAGAGGCAAAGAAGTAGGAGTGAGAAAGGCAATCGGAGGAACAAGGTCTTCACTGATGAGACAATTTCTTTTAGAGACTTTTATAATTTGCATGGTATCCTATTTTATTTCGCTGGTGCTTACGGAACTCCTGCTTCCGAGCTTTAATAAATTTTTTGATAAAGAAATAAAGCTGAATGACTGGCATGTCTTTCTTTATTCCCTGATCATGGTACTTTTGGTTACTTTGCTGTCAGGACTTATTCCGGCTTTTTATCTCTCCAGCTTTAAAGCTATTGAAACACTGAAAGGGAATTTTTCACGAAGTAAGCACGGGATATGGTTAAGAAACGGAATTCTTACCCTTCAGTTGATGATCTCTTCGTTTTTTATCATCGGTGGGCTTATTGTAAACAGTCAGGTAAAATATATGATGAACAAAGATCTTGGTTTTAATGGAAAGCAAATCATGCTGATAACCTTCAATGAAAACGATCCTAAACCGTGGCTGAAGTATGAGCGTCTGAAGTCCGAAATTTCTAAAATTGATGGAGTAGAAGCGGTTTCCTTTGGAGATGCAGTTGCGGGGAGTAGCAGGAAGAAAAGTGCTAATATCGATTATATGCAGGAGACTATTAATACAAACTACAGCTCCATGGATTACAACTACCTGCAGTTTATGGAAGTGAAATTGTTAAAAGGACGCTGGCTAAACCCTAATCTTGCCTCAGATACAATTAACAGTCTGATCGTAAATGAAGCATTTGTTAAAAAGTTTGGCTGGACCGATGAGGAAGCTTTGGCGCGAAATTTAAATCCGGGATTCGATGACAATAAAAAATATAGGATTGTTGGGATCGTTAAAGATTTTAATCTTAAAAGTTTAAAATTTAAAGTAGAGCCCATTGCATTTTTCCATTACAAAGAAACTGCCGCAAACAGGTATGCTCTGCAAAGTATCCAGGTAAAGGTAAAACCTGATGATATTGAAGGAACAGTAAACAAGGTAAAAAAATACTGGGAAAACTCAGCTGAGCCGGGATATCCGTTCCAATACTATTTTGTAAATCAGAAATTTGCGAAAACCTTTGTACAGTATCAGAAACAGCAGACCTTATTTACTATTCTCAATGCCATGGTGCTTATGGTGGCTCTGCTTGGGCTTTTTGCTCTCTCTTCCCTGATGATCGAACAAAAGCTGAAAGAAGTAGCGATCAGGAAAACTTTAGGTGCGTCTGACCGTATTTTGGTCTTCGGACTGACCAGACAGTTTCTTTGGATTGCCCTAATTGCAGTATTGATCAGTGTACCTATATGTTACTACCTGATGAACGAATGGCTGAAAGACTTTGCTTACAGAATTGATATGCCGTTATGGCCATTTATCGTCAGTTTCTGTGTATTGCTTGCATTGACATTTGCCGTGGTAAGTATAAAAGCGTACAAAGCTACAAAAGTCAATCTTGTAAAGTACCTTAAATATGAATAAGTAGCGCAATCATACTATATTTTTAATCTACTTAAATCAGAACGAACTCATGAAAAATTTCATTTTCATATTTTTTATCAGCCTGTATCCGGGGCAGCAAACCTGGAACCTGCAACAGTGCCTGGATTATGCATCTACGCATCATCCGTCAATAAAACAGGCCGCTGTTGCCGTAGAAAAGAATGACAAGCTGATCACCGGATCAAAAGGAATGCTCTTGCCAACAATAGAAGCAGGGGTAAACCACACGTATAGTTTCGGATCTTCAATCAACCAGTCCAGTAATCAGCGTGAAGCTCTTAATACACAATACGATCAATTCAATGCAAGGGCGGATTGGGAACTGTTCAACTGGAAAAATTTCCTGAATATCTCTCTTTCTAAATTGAATAAAGAAACCAGTACCTACAAGCTTGCGCAGGCTAAAAATGAAGTAAAGCTGAATGTTATACAGATGTTCTTCACGTATCAGAACAGCAAAAGCTGGCTGGAAGTGCTGGAAACCCAGATCTCAGGCATTGAAGAGCAGATTAAACGGACTGAAAAGGAGGTGGAGATTGGCAACAGGCCCAAAAGCGATATCTATGATATAAAAGCCAATTTAGGAACTTTACAGGAGCAATGGGTATCCGCCAAGAACCAGGGCGACCTGTCAAGGATTAACCTTCTCAATGCTATGGCGGTAACACAAGATTCGATAGATTTTGTCATGGATAATGAGAATCCTCTTTCAGAAAGTGAATTTCAGGATCCCAACTTTACAAAAAGGCTTTTAGAAAAGAATCCGGCTTACCAGTCGGTGATGGCGGAGATTAATGCACAGAAAAAAAAGGAAGAGGTAGCAAGAGCCGGATATTGGCCAACTTTGAACGGAACCTATAGCTGGTCAACTTTTTATAATAAGGTTTTGGGAAAAGATAATGCGTCGACCCTTAGTTTTTCTGATCAGTTCGGACAAAATAAGAATCAATCCCTTAGTTTCGGCCTCAGTATTCCCGTTTTCAATAAACTTCAGGTAAAAACAAATGTTGAGATCGCAAAACTGAATGCTATCAATTCCAACTATGACAAAGAGTTGGTAATTAATAATCTCACACAAACCATCAATTCCATAAAAGCACAGTTCCTGAATGCACAGGAAAAATACCATCTTCTGGATCTCAATTTTGAAAATCAGAAACTGTCATTTCAGAAATCGGAAGAAAAATACAAAGAGGGTTTAATGGATGCCTATACCTTCTTCGTTGTAAGGAACGGTTGGCTCCAGGCCAATTATAATCTCATCAGCAGTAAGAATGATCTTATTCAGCAGACTGAATTATTAAAAGTGCTGGAATCCGGTTTATAAAAACGAGTCAGCAGAAAAATAAAAACCTACTTACACTGATTATATTGAAGGCTATCCCGGATTTTCGGAATAGCCTTTTTTTGATTCAATCGTTATAAATTATTGAATTACAGCATTTCTTTTACTCAGAGTGTGAGCAGAAAAATAACCTAAAGCACCATTGCTGATGTTACTCGGCGGATTGGATGGAGTTACTCCACCACCGGGGCCGCCTCCATCAATGATTTGAAGCAATGCACTGTAGTACGTGAATACATTATTATCAATAGATTGCATTTCGACATGGATGGTGTCACCAACTACAACCTTGTGGCTGTTTCCGTCTTCGTCATCATTGGGAAGAAACAAAGGGCGCTGATTCAGTAATCCGTTATTGATATTATCTGAAAATACTTCAAGCGTCTTTTTAGGCTTGCTGTTGATAGTAAAGCTAAAAAGATAACGGTTTCCCAAGGCTACAGGATCCGTGAAAAGAGGCAAAAGGGTATAAGTGGTCTCTCCTCCGAATACAAAGGAATCCTGAGTAAGGCCATCGAAACTTACAGCTGCAGGCATAGTGCTTTGAGCAGTATATTGTTGTCCCTCAGCCTGTATTTTTAAAGTATAAGTCCTTCCCGATACTCCGCTGAAGTTGGTCGTCTGATATTTTCCGTCTCCGATATATTGCAGGGTTTCTGTCTGTCCCGTGTTATCGCTTACAATCACCTGTGCATTGGTAACAGCAGGATACAAATTATTTTCGGTAACCGCTACTGATTTTGTTATTCTTACAATATAAGGACCAGGTTGATCTGTAATGTTTCCTTCAATGACGATCTTTCCACTCTGATCAGCCAGATCAAGGTCTATTTCTTTTTGACAAGAGGTCAATAAAAACAAGGATAATATGATAAAAAATATATTCTTCATGATTTAAAATTTGAAATTGTAAGTAATATTAGGTACCCAACGGAATAATGAAGTTTGCATAGCACGCGTAGTTCCCGGATTATTTGGATTGTCTTCAAAAGTAATAGTATAGGCGTTTTCTCGACCATATATATTATAAATACCAAATGACCAAGATCCATGGAAGCGTTTAGTGGAATTAGGCTCATAAGTAGCACTTAGGTCCATCCTGTGGTAAGCGGGCATTCTATCCGCATTCCTGCTGCTGTACTGGAAAACGGTTTGTCCGTTCAGCTCATATTTCCCGGTAGGAAAAGTTACCGCATTTCCGGTGCTGTAAACAAATAATCCGGAAAAGGACCATTTTGTGTTTAGCTGATAGGTGGCCACAACGGATAAGTCGTGGGTTTTATCCATTCTTGCATTGTACCATTCGTTATCATTAATCCCGTTGATTTTTCTCTCTGTTTTAGACAATGTATATGAGATCCAGCCTGTTAATTTCCCGCTTTTCTTTTTTGCAATCAATTCCAGACCATAAGCCCTTCCTTTTCCGAATAATAACTCACTTTCTACATCTGCTGCAGTATCAAAGGTAATTTGCGCACCGTTTTTAAAGTCGATCTGATTTTTCATTGATTTGTAATACACCTCAGCATTAATCTCGTAATTGTTGTTATTGAAATTTCTGCTGTAGCCTACACTTACCTGATCTGCAATTTCGGGCTTTACCGTATAGCTGCTTCCGATCCATTGATCTGTAGGGTTTCCGCTGCTGCTATTGCTCAAAAGATGCAGATTCTGGGTGTTTCTGGAGTATCCTCCTTTTACACTGCTCACTTCATTGATCCTGTAATTGGCTGTAATACGCGGTTCCGGATTTACATACGTTTTCCCGAATTTTCCTTTTTCAAGATATCTGCTGTCCGTAAGAATACCGTTATCATAACTATTAAATGTATCTCCACCTAAAACACTGAATGTAGAGAGCCGCACACCATAATTAATGGTCAGCTTTTCGGTTGCTTTAAAATCATCGTTGATATAAATGGCATTTTCCCACGAATACCGTGGATTTCTTGGAAAGCTGCTGACACTTGTTCCTGAGGCACTGCTCGGTGTCAGGGTATGGTAAATGGACTGTAGGCCAAAACGAACCGAATGCTTATTTCCGGCAAACCATGTGAAATCCTGTTTAAGGTTCCAGTCCTGGATCTCTGAGTTCAGTCCGAATTTATTATCATTACTTTCCAGGCTTACTTTATAATTATAGTCGCTGTAGATGAGGGAAGTGTTGGAGAATAATTTACTGCTGATGATGCTGTTCCATCGCAAAGTAGCGGTTGTATTTCCCCAGTCTGTCGCAAAGGTCTTCCCGATTCCCAAAACGTCTCTTCCAAAATATCCGGATAAATACAGTCGGTTATTATCATTGATCTGATAATTAGCCTTTAAGTTCAGATCATAGAAATACAGCTTACTGTCCTTAAAATCTTCACTTCCTTTTAGAAATAAATCCGCATACGTTCTTCTTCCGGAAACAATAAATGATGATTTTTCTTTTTGAATAGGACCTTCCACACTTAATCTGCTACTGATCAAACCGATTCCTCCATTGATATTATAATCTTTATTATTTCCATCCTTCATTTTTACGTCCATGACAGAAGAAAGGCGACCACCGTATTGTGCGGGGCTGTTTCCTTTGATGATACTGGCATCCTTTAAGGCATCACTGTTAAATGTGCTGAAAAAACCCAACAGGTGAGAAGCATTATAAACAGGAGCTTCATCCAGTAAAATTAAGTTTTGATCGGTAGCTCCACCTCTAACACTGAATCCACTGCTTCCTTCACCATTACTTTTAATCCCCGGCAACAACTGAATGGTTTTCATAACATCCTTTTCACCGAATAAAACCGGAAGCTTCTCGATATTTTTAATACTTAAAGTCTCGGTACCCATTTGGGCAGTAGAAAGGTTTTTATCTTTTTTTACTCCGGAGATGATCACTTCATCAATCTTTGCTGTTCTCTCTTCTTCCTCCTGGTTCAGCGGAAGGTCCAGCTTGATATTCTTATCTACCGTGATGCTCTGTTCAAAATCCCTGTATCCCGGATATGAAATGATCATGGTGTAATTTCCTTCCGGTAGCGATAAAGAGTAGAAGCCATATTCATTGGCAACCACATTTATCGAAGGATCTTCAGCTACTTTTACGGTAACCCCAATCAACAATTCTCCGTTTTTTTTATCCTTGATCGTTCCGCTAACCGTGTATTTTTGTTGGGCTAAAACGACCGTACTGAAACAGAGTGCAGCTGAGGCAGCCGCAATTTTAAAAAAAGATGTTTGCATTCAGTTTATTATTTAAGTAGTAGATTTTTTTAAATATAGTAGTAGGGTTTAATGGTTGATTGTTACAAGGATTGAAAAGGAAGTTTAATTTAACTCAGGAAGAGGTTTTTGAGGAATAGGTAGGTCACAGTTTTATAGTTTTTAGTGAATATTTTTAACTTAGAAATACGTCCTTTGAAAATATGCATCGCGAAAATAGGTATTTTGATTTGTAAAATACATTTATCACTGTTAATTTTCAAACAATTGTGAGTTTTGCATCATGGTCTTAGGTTTACGGATCGACCATTTACCGGATTTGATTCATCTTGTTATAGGATTAATAGTTTGTTATTCAATGAAAATAACTGAGAAATGATAAAAATATTGGATGGCAGATTAAAAAAATTAATAATTTTAAAAACTTTTCAAATTATTAAACACTAAAACAATAAACATGAAAAAAGTAACAGGTATCGGAGGTATCTTTTTTAAATGTAAAGATCTTAATAGGTATTTGATACCAATCATTAAAAGCTAATTTTAAAAGTTATGCTATGATTCACTCATTCCATTTAAATATAAAACAATGAAAAAATTTATCGTATTATTTAGAGAACCTGATGGAAGGACCATACAACATTCTGATGATGATATTAAAGCTCATCAGGAAAATTGGAAGAATTGGTTTTCGACTTGGGGACAAAAGGGAAAGCTGGAAGGTGGGAGCGGCTTAACATTAGAAGGAAGAATGATAAAAGATAATGGAAATACAGTCACCAATGAAATCTATAAGAATCATCATGAAATCGTTGGAGGGTATTTGTTGTTGAAGTGTACTGATTTTGACGAAGCGGTAGAAATAATGAAAACCTGCCCAATTTATGAATTTGATGGCTATGCTGAAATAAGGGAACTGCAAAATCAGGATTAAAAAGCCTTTGATGAAATGAACAATATAATCTATATACTATCTTTGGCTTTGCCATCCACCCTTGTTATTTCTGCATTTATCTTTTAGCTGCATTTAATTTCCGATCAATTCTTATATTTGATCTATGAAAAAAGGATTATTGACGTTATTTATTGTTGCATTTGCTAGCTATTCTCAGGCACAAATGAAATCCCCGCCAAGGGTAGAACAAGGAGTCTCTTACGAATTGGCACAGTTCAGAAAAAATACATTAAGCGGCATCAGATATGAGCTTAGTTTAAACATTCCGGAAAGCAAATCTGAAAGGATAAAGGCAAATGAAATTCTGCATTTTACCTATAAAAAACAGGATGAAGCTCCGTTACAAATAGACTTTAAGGAAGAAGCCGCATCTTTAATTTCTGTGTCTGTAAACGGTAAGGCCGTAAAACCGGTTCTGGAAAATGAACATGTAATAATTGAATCCAGATTTCTTCAATCAGGAGCAAACGAGATTCATTTTACGTTTCTCGCAGGTAATGCAGCATTGAACATACGTGATGGTTATCTGTATACTCTTTTTGTTCCAGACCGGGCCAGGACTATGTTTCCCTGTTTTGATCAGCCCAATCTGAAAGCCAGTTACACCTTATCCCTTACGATTCCTGAAAAATGGAATGCTTTAGCCAATGGTAAACTTAAAGAAACAAGTATCCGGAAAGGAACAAAAACATTGAATTTTGCAGCTTCAGACCTGCTTCCAACTTATTTATTTTCTTTTGCTGCCGGAGATTTTAAAGATTTTACAGCAAAAATAGGAAAGGAAGATTCTAAAATCCTATACCGTGAAACGGATTCTGTGAAAATTAAGAACAGTATGGACTCTGTATTCACACTCTACCGAAATTCCCTGGCTTACTATGAGAAATGGACTGACATTCCACATCCATTCCAAAAGCATGGAATGGTTGCGGTACCTGATTTTCAGTTTGGAGGTATGGAGCATCCCGGGGCTATACTATTTCAAAATTCAACCTTGTTTTTAGATAAAAATGCTACCCAAAATCAGCTAAACAGCCGTTCCAATCTTATTGCCCATGAAGTAGCCCATTTGTGGTTCGGAGATATGGTGACAATGGATTGGTTCAATGATGTCTGGATGAAAGAAGTATTTGCCAATTTTATGGCAGACAAAAGTACCGGAGCTGCATCAGATAAAAGTGTATATGATCTCAAGTTTTTAACGACACACTTTCCGGCTGCTTATTCAGTAGACAGGACTCTGGGAGCGAATCCGATACGTCAGACTCTGGATAATCTGAAAAATGCAGGAATGATGTACGGTCCTATTATTTATAACAAAGCCCCCATTATGATGAGACAGCTGGAGCTGTTAACAGGAGAGGAGAATTTCAGGAAAGGAATTGATGAATACCTTAAGAAATATGCATACAGCAATGCAACCTGGCCGGATCTTATCAGGATTCTGGACCAATATACAGATGAGGATTTACAAAGCTGGAATAAAGTTTGGGTGAATGATCCCGGAAGACCGGTTTTTGATAATGAAGTACAATATAAAGGGAATACAATTGATCAATTTACGATCTTACAACATCCCGAGCATGGAAAAGAGCATAAATCCTGGCCACAGGAATTCCAGATTGCTTTATTTTATCCGGACAGGGTTGAAAAAACAGAAGTTAAAATTTCAGGAAGACAGCAGGAAATTACAGCATTAAAAGGAAAAATGAAACCTCTTTTCATTCTTCAGAACTCTTCCGGTATTGGATACGGCATATTCGGTATAGACAAAGGGATGCTGTCCAACTTTTCTCTGGTTAAAGATCCTGTCAACAGAGCGAGCGCCTATATTTCATTATATGAAAATATGCTGGGAGGAACGGGTATTAGTCCACAGGATTTGTTGTATTTTTTTACAGCACAACTTCAAAATGAAACTTCAGAGCTGAATCTACGTCTTATCATGGGATATATTTCGGGTATTTACTGGGAATTTTTACCGGAATCTCAGCGGATAAAAGAATCGGAAAATTTAGAAAATACCTTATGGAAAGCGTTACAGGTGCAAACCACAAAAAATAATAAAAAAATTCTTTTTGACGGATACCAGGGAATCTTTCAATCTAAAAAAGCGTATGATAATTTGTATGCCATCTGGAAATCACAAACTCCACCGGAAGGTGTGTCTTTGAATGATGAGGATTATACAGGACTTGCGCTTTCCTTATCATTAAGGAATAACAACAATAATGATCTCCTGCAGGAACAGTTAGCTCGTATTAAAAACCCGGACCGGATCAACCGTTTTAAGATCATTATGAAAGCGGCATCTTCAGATCAGAAAATCCGTGATGATTTTTTCAAAAGCTTATCCGAAAAACAAAACAGAACCAATGAATCTGCCGTGGGGGCTGCCGTAGGATATTTACATCACCCTTTGAGACAGCAGACTTCCATAAGCTATCTTCCAAAAACTTTAGAATTGTTACAGGAAATACAAAAAACCGGAGACATATTTTTTCCTGATAACTGGCTTCGTTCTGCATTCGCAAATTATCAGGATCCAAAGGCACTTGAAATTGTCAATCAGTTCCTTTTGAACAATCCGGATTATAATAAAATCCTGAAGAATAAAATTTTACAGGCCTCTGATAATCTGAAAAGGGCCCAAAAACTTGTAAAATAAACACTTTTCCTGCTTGTTCAGGAGGATTTGTATGAACAGGTATACATCTGTTTTTCAGAAAATGGTTATATTCGGTGTCGTAAAAAAAATGATATGCAAGTATATGAAGCAATTTCTGTCGGATTATACCTGTTGCTGATGATTGGCATAGGTATTTATTCTTACAGGAAATCAACCAGTAATTCAGAGGAATTTTTAATAGGAGGAAGAAAAATGGGAGCAGCTGTTACCGCGCTATCCGCCGGGGCTGCCGATATGAGTGGCTGGTTGCTGATGGGAGTTCCCGGGGCCATGTATTTTACCGGGATCTCCAGTGCATGGATCGCGATAGGGCTCACGATAGGAGCTTATCTCAATTATATTATTGTCGCACCCAGACTCCGGGTATATACAGAGGTTGCCCAGAATTCCATTACACTTCCGGTATTTTTTGAAAACAGATTTAAAAACAAAAATCACCTTCTCAAAATAACTTCGTCTATTTTTATTCTTGTGTTTTTTACCCTCTATACTTCTGCAGGAATGGTTTCAGGGGGGAAATTATTCGAGTCCGCATTCAGGATGGACTATACTGCCGGTTTATTATTAACGAGCTTGGTTGTGGTATTATATACATTTTTAGGAGGATTTCTTGCGGTGAGTTTAACGGACTTTGTGCAGGGAACAATTATGGTACTGGCGCTTGTCATTGTACCGATTGTCGCTATTTCTGAGATAGGAAGTGTTCAGGAAACTTTTTCATTGATCGAAGCAAAAGACCCAAAGTACCTGGACCTGTTTAAGGGAACGACCACGGTGAGTATTGTTTCCCTTCTTGCGTGGGGATTAGGATACTGTGGGCAGCCACATATCCTGGTTCGTTTTATGGCAATTGATAAGCCGAAAGATCTGATTAAAGCAAGACGGATCGGAATCACATGGATGATCTTTACCGTTGCTGGCGCTTTAGCAATAGGGTTGGTAGGAATTGCTTATCTGCAAAAGTTTGATGTAAATACCATGATGAAATTTGATGCTTCAAAAACTGAGGCAGAGACTATTTTTATTTATTTCTCAAGGATACTATTCCATCCGTTTATTGCCGGATTTTTGCTTACAGCGATTCTCGCAGCAGTAATGAGTACCATTTCGTCTCAGTTGCTGGTTACTTCCAGCTCATTAACAGAAGACATTTACAAAGCTTTTCTGAATAAAAAAGCAACCTCAAAACAATTGCTGATCGCAAGCAGGCTTTCCGTTCTGTTAGTTGCTGTTGTTGCTATGTTATTATCATTGAATCCAAAGGATAGTATTCTTAATCTTGTGGGAAATGCATGGGCAGGTTTCGGGTCTGCATTCGGTCCTTTGATTTTACTATCTCTTTTATGGAAAAAAACAACGTGGCAGGGTGGTTTGGCAGGAATGCTGGCCGGAGGTATAACCATCTTATGCTGGGTATATATTCAGCATCCACTGAAAGACTGGTATGAAATGATTCCCGGATTTACCCTTTCATTCATCACCAATGTTATTGTTTCATTGGCTACCTATAAACCTGATCCGGTTATTGAACGTGAATTTGATGAGGTGAGCCAGATCATTAAGGAATAAAATAGAGATGCATTAAGATGCTCATTATACTAAAAGCCAACTCGGTAGAGTTGGCTTTTTATTTTACTTCAAATCTTTATGCAGGAAATAGCTGTTAAAGATTATGGTTTTGTTAATCTCAGGTATGCAAAAACCGCTGACGGCTAAATAAAACTTCTTCGCTTTCCCGATGTTCAGGATCATCAACACAACAGTCTACCGGGCAAACTGCTTTACATTGAGGCTCTTCATGAAAACCTTTACATTCTGTACATTTTCCGGGAACAATATAATAAACATCATCAGAAATAGCCTGGTTATAAGCATTGGCATCTACTTCCGTACCGTCAGGAAAAATAGTTTTCCCGGAAAGCTTTGTTTTATCCTGCCAACGCCAGTCGATGGCACCTTCATAAATTGCAGAGTTCGGGCATTCCGGCTCACAGGCTCCACAGTTGATGCACGCATCCGTTATTGTTATAGCCATGATATCAATCGTTTAGATTCTTTAATAAAGGTACGGGATTTTATATTATCAATCCCGATGTTTTCTTTATACTTTGGAATAAATTATTTTTTCTATCCTGTTTGTGGTTGCGATGCTGATCAATCTGTCCAGCTTATCGGAATAAAGGGGAGAGATTTTATTTTCCGCATCAAACAGGGACGTTCTGATCATAGGAACACTGTAAGGCAGCGGCCATGCCCGTAACGATTTGGCAATAGAATCCATTGCGTTGATTCCCTGCATGGCCTGTAAACCATCTGCCCAGCATACAAGGCCTACTGTCTTATCTGTAAGGTAAGGCTGTTCATTGTCAGCGGTTACCTCAAGCCAGTCCAGGCAGTTTTTCATTACACCCGGAATACTTCCATGATAGAGAGGAGCGAGCCAGAAGTGAATATCTGCTCCCAGGAATAATTGGGTCATACGCTCTACAGCCAATGGTGTTTTGGTAAGGGTAATATCATAAAGTGGAATACCGGAGTCAGCGAGGGCAAATGTTTCATGAATGATGCCCAGCTCTTCAAGTTTGTCCGTAAAATATTTGGAAAGGATCCCTGAAGTGGATTTTGGTCTTCTCTCCAAAGCGCCGTTGAAGATAATTGCTTTCATTTTATTTAATTTTTTAATATGACTTTAGGAAGGCCTACTTCACCATACATCAGACTTTTGACAAATGGTTTCATAAGCTGGGTGATTAAAAGATAAAGAGCAGGAGAAGTTTCGGATCTTGCTTTAACAACAATTTTAAGATCCTTATACTGCTCCGGTTCTACATTTTGAAGTTCTTTTTTCCAAAGATCCAGAAGGATCTCTTCTGAACTGCGTATATCTGTGTAAACAGAATACCCGGATAATTTATCCATCAGTAACATATATGCCCACGGTGGAATGATGGCCTCTGTAGAGCAGATAACAGCGACGGCTTTTCCAGTGTACACCGAGAAATCAATAGATGACAGGGACTCTTTAAATTCTTTTTCTTTGAGGATCATTCCCATGAAGAGATGATCCTTAAGATCAAACTCAACAATCTCTATAGTGGGTTTATAATCCAAAAGATCAAATGGAATGATTCCCGAAGCCTCAGCTTTATTAATAAAAATATTCTGGTTCATAAGTAGGCAACCTGTTTTGTTCTAGGAATGTTATTTGATTTTTGAGAGAGCTTCTTCATATTTTTTCTCTACTGATGCCCAGTCAAGAACTGCCCAGAATGCATCCAGATAATCTGCTCTTTTATTTTGGTAGGCTAAATAATAAGCATGCTCCCAAACATCTATTCCCAATATGGGAAACCCTCTGTTGGTAGATTGAATATCCATCATAGGATTGTCCTGATTAGGGGTTGAGCTTACGGCAATAGAACCATTGAATTTTACATAGAGCCAAACCCATCCCGAACCAAATTGTCCCAGACCTGCTTTTTTTATCTCAGTTTTAAGGGTATCAAGGTTTCCAAAAGTGGAGTCGATTACCTCTGCAAGTTTTCCCTCAGGAAGAAGTTTAGGTTCAGCAGAGAGGATTTCCCAAAATAAAGAGTGGTTAAAATGTCCACCGCCGTTATTTCTTACAGCAGGGCTGTACTCACTGATCCTCTGTAGAAGAGAATCCAGATCAGTCTCTTTTTCTTCGGCCTGTTCTAAGGCAGCATTAAGATTATCAACGTATGCCTGATGATGTTTTTGATGATGAATGGTCATTGTTGCTTTATCAATAAAAGGCTCTAATGCATCGTAAGCATACGGCAGCTGGGGTAGGGTAAATGCGTTCATTACTTTGATTTTTTATTAATGTGTTTCAAAGGTAAACATTTATTTTAATTAAACAACTTTTAGGTTGTTTAATTGATGATCCTATTGAGTCCTCCCATATATTATAAATGACTGATTTGTTGTTATAAAGCCGATATAATAGAAAATGACTATCTTTGTTGTAAGAAATAAAACAACCTATATATTGCCAAATGAAAAAACCGGCAGCAGATCGTATTCTGATGTTTTTAAAGATGAGAGGGGAAGCTACTTCGCTTTTGATCTCTGAAGAACTCTCCATAACAAAGGAAGGGGCGAGAAAGCACTTGCTAAATCTTGTTAAAGAAGGACTTATTGAGTCTGTTATCAGGAGTGAAGGAGTGGGGCGTCCTTCCACTTATTATATCCTTACCCGAAGGGGGCTTTCACAATTCCCGGATACCCACGCTGATGTTACCGTACAGCTTCTGAGGTCTGTAAAAGATCTATTGGGAGATAATGCACTGGATTTATTGATCAATGACAGGGAAAAGACAATGTATCAGAGGTACGAGAAAGCACTTACGAAAGCAAAATCGTTGGAAGACCGACTGGAAATTCTATCAAAAATAAGGAATGACGAGGGATATATGGCAGAATGGACAAAGGAAGGAGCTGATTATTTTTTAATAGAAAACCATTGTCCGATCTGTGCAGCTGCAAGTGAATGCCAGGGGTTTTGCCGGGCAGAATTATCCAATTTTCAGAACCTGATAGGTTTGGACTATAAAGTAGAAAGGGTAAAGCATATCCTGTCCGGAGCTCAGAGATGTGTGTATAAGATCAGTGTATAATAGCCTGATCGGAGGAGAGGATAAGGGCAATATGCAATTAAGAAGAATATCTTTATTCTATTTTCACACTCATTTCCTGTACTTCTTCTGCTGAAAAACCATAAATCTGAGGTGTTTTTACATCCAACAGGTTTAGGTAAATATAAAGTTCGCCTCTGTGGTGGATTTCATGTTCCAGCATTGCCCGCAGCCATTTCCATATTGTAATTTCCTGATTCGCGGGAGTAAGACACTTCTTATACAGGTCTTCATCCGATAGCCGGCTTATAATATCGATAGTCTGCCGGTGCATTTCATTAAAATATTTCAGGATGTTGTCATAACCATCTGCCAGCTCTTTTCCGCAGCCCTGATAAGCACTCCTTCTTCCTGCAATGGTTTCTCCGTACATATAACGTTCAATGGCAGCAATATGCCTGATCTGGTCGCCTATGGTAAACTTTCCCGGTTTATATGAAAAATCAAGGTGTTCCGGCTGGATAACTTCCAGCAGCCGAAGGGTTCGGGACCGTACTTTTTCGTAATAATCAATAAATGACTGTGCTGATCTTATCTCCATCGTATTAATTTTATTTCTGTCAGTTTAAACTTAAAAGATGTCTTTATAGGTCCAAACATTTTGTGAATATATGAAAATCTGAATTTACTGTTTTTATGATCTTTTTAGGCTGATCAAAAACAGGGGAGTATTTAACATAATAAAAAAGTCTACTATTTTAGTAGACTAATTGAAAGTATATTTTATATTTGCAGCCATATTCAGATAATAAATTTACAAAATTGATGTTATGTGTTTAATTTATTCAACTTATTCTTATGTAATGTATAAATCATTTATAAGCCGGAAGAAGGGAAATTTTTTATTGAATATTAATTGCAACTTTGTTGCTTTTTAAAAAATTTTTATTATTATTGCAATTAAATTGCATTAATAAAACGTGATCCTTTCAAAAAAAATAAATAATTCATGGATTATTAGAAAATAAAGGATAATAATTAAATGCAGGATGAATTTTGGTGAAGTGCTTTTCTGAGCTGTAAAAGATGCTCTTTTTGGATTGATTTTTAACTTAAAAAACATATTTAAATTTACCACTAATGAAAAAACAATTACTTGTAATCAGCACCCTGATGGTTAGTCTTGCGAGTGCTCAATCCAATGATATCTTACAAAAAGAATTCGAAAAGCAAAACAGAGAAAACAACGACAGGTTTGATTCATATGTAGCCAAACATTATGGTTCCGCTAAAGGAGCAGCCAATCAAAAGGAAATTGAAGAGCAAAGAAGCAATCTGGCAGGATTTCTACCTGATGGCAAGCCTTATTTCTACAAACAGCAGGATATAAGACAAGTTCAGAATGCCAATGCTGACGCTTTGAACACAGCGGGTAGTGTAGCGGGACTTACCAATGCATACAAAGGAGAGAATATTAAATTTACGGTCTTTGACGGAGGAAGGGTTTATGCTGCTCATCCCGCATTTGATAATGCAGTTGGTAGAATTACCAATAGAGAAGCTTCAACTCAGATCTACAGTGCACATTCAACAGGAGTTGCCGGATTTATAGGAAGCAGGGCATTAACCATTTCAGGAACTTTAAATGGTGCGGCAGTCACTGGAAATATCCAGGGAGTTGCGGTAAATTCAACCATAGATTCATATAGATTTGCTCAAACAGTACTACCGGGAAATACAGCGGCAAGTAATGTATTTCAAAAAATATTAATTGCACAGCCTAAAATATCCAATCATTCTTACGGGGTTAATCCAGGTTGGGATGTAGTAAAAGATGCTAACGGAAGCAATGTCTGGCTATGGAATGGTGCTTATGATAGTCCTGATACCTCTTTTGATACTCAGGGATCTTATTTATCCAATGACCAGAATTATGATCAGATCGTATACAGTAATCCTTCTTATATTATAGTAAAATCAGCAGGGAATTCTTTTGGATATGGTCCTACAATGCCGGGAACCACAACATTTCTAAAGTATTACAGAGACAGCAATGGTAATCTGGTTCAGTTTGCTTCTACAGATACTTTACCTGCAAATAATTGTGCACAAGGCTATGACTGTATAGGTCAGGGCTCATTAGCAAAAAATATTATTGTGGTAGGCGCTACAGATGTGATCTCTACGAATAACTTTAAATATTCTGTTCCTTCGGATGTGGTGCATTCTGATTACAGCAGTGCAGGACCAAGAGATGACGGTGGAATAAAACCGGATATCACAACCACGGGTACAAATGTGTTTTCAGCTTCTACAGCAGAAGATACTACGGGAAGTGTGAAATATGATTATGGTAGTGGAACATCTTATTCCGCCCCGGTGGTAACCGGAGTAATCGGTTTATGGTCCCAGATTTACAAAGATCTATTTTCTGATCAGCTTCTTAATGCTGCCAGTGCTAAAACTTTAATGGTTCATTCTGCTTCTGAAGCAGGTAATGTAGGTCCTGATCCATGGTTTGGCTGGGGATATATCAATGCAAAAAAAGGCGCTGAGCTATTGGTTGGAAAAGCAAACAATACTGTAGTTTTCAATAATGAAACTCTCAATAACGGGGTTGCCAACACAAAAGTGATAAAGGCATCAGGAACTGAACCTCTAAAAGTAACCATATCCTGGATTGATCCTGCTTACAATGTTCCTGCGAACCTAACCTGGGGACAAGTCTATAACAACAGAAGCTCGAGATTGGTGAATGATCTGGATCTGAGAATCATTGATACGACGAATAATACGGTTTATACTCCATGGAAACTTGATGCTGCTAGTCCTATGACCCCGGCAACCAAAGGAGATAACACGGTGGATAACGTGGAACAGGTAGTCATTGATGCTCCGGTTGCAGGTAGAAATTACAGGATAGAAATCACAAATAAAGGGAATCTGGTGAATAGTGCCGGAGCAGGGGCTCCTCAGGATTACTCGATTATTGTTACAGGCTATAGTGAACAAGTTCTCGCAACAAGTGAGAGAGGAATTGCAAAAACCGAAAGTTTAATTATTGCTCCTACCATTACCAAAGATGTGGTTAAAGTACTGAAAGCACCTAAAAACTCAACCTTCAATGTGTATGATCTTTCAGGTAAAAAGATACAAAGCGGAACGATAAACACCAACGAAGCGAGTGTAGATTTGTCTTCGAATGCCAATGGTATTTACATTATTGAGGTAAAAACAGATAAAGAAACGATCTCTAAAAAAATTATTAAAGAATAAGCCGTAATTCTTTCTACTATTTTTTGTAATTAAAGGCACCGGTTATGATTTGACTTTTATAAAATCATATTCCGGTGCCTTTTTTTGTAATATATTGTAGGTTTATATTGTCTTATCACAAATGCCTCGACATGAAAAGTTACTTTTTACTCATTCTTTGTATATTTTCTTCCTATGGATATGGCCAGGAAACAGCTTCAGCCATTGAAGCCATTATTAAAAGAGAAATGGCAGAACGCAAAATTCCCGGTCTACAAATCGCTGTAGTTAAGGAGGGTAAGGTGATAGTGAAAAGATCTTTCGGAGTTGCCAATGTACAGGATCAGGTTCCGGTTACAGATACGACTGTTTTTGCTATTAACTCCTGTACGAAAGTATTTACCGGTACCGCTATTATGCAGTTAGCTGAGCAAGGCAAAGTTGATTTGTCTGCACCCGTGTCCCGGTATCTGGATGATCTTCCGGAACAATGGCAGAAAGTGACCATAGAACAAATGATGACTCATATTTCAGGTTTTCCTGAGATACTCAAGTTATTTGATCCGGCTACCGGTGATACATCGAAAACTGAAAAAGAAATCTGGGACGAACTTAAGGGATTGCCTATGGAATTCAAGACAGGTGAGCAGTTTAGCTACAATCAAACGAACTATTATCTACTGGGAAAGATTATAAACAAACTGAGTGGGAAGTCTTTTGATCAGTTTTTTAAAGAGGAACAGTTTCAAAAAGTTGGAATGCCGCATACATTATTTGGAGACTCCAGGGATGTTATTCCTCATTTTGCACCCACTTACCGTTACAGAAATATGACCGAAGGGGAAAATGGGAATCGGCAAAAGCTAGTCAACGACTATTTTATATTTCCTCCCTATAGCAGAACCGGAGCTGGGCTGAACAGTACGGCTGAGGATCTGGCCATGTGGATCATTGCGCTGCAGAGTGGAAAGCTTTTGAAGACAGAAGAATCTCTGCAGAGAATGTGGAAACCTATAAAAATGAACAATGGAAGTCAGACCATGTGGTCACCCGGTTGGGGATTGACGAAATTCAGGACAAAACACAAGGCTATCGGAATGTCAGGAGGAGGAAGATCTGCATTTTTGGTATATCCGGATGATCATCTTGCCATTATTGTGCTTACAAATTTAGCAGGAAGTTATCCTGAAGAATTTCTGGAAGAGCTTGCCGGAGTATATTATCCGGAAATTATTAAATCTGATCCGCTTACTTATCTTAGACTTCATCTAAAAAAGATTGGTTTTGATAAGGCAATAGAACTGGTTAATTCGGAAAAGAAAAAGAATCCGGATTTCAAGCCTCAGGAAGCTGAACTTAATAATTGGGGTTACCGGATGATGTCTGAAAATAATATCAAAAATGCTTCCGAAATTTTTAAACTGAATGTTTATTTGTTTCCCAATAGCTGGAATGCGTACGATAGTTACGGAGAAGCATTATTAAAGTTAGGAAATAAAAGTCAGGCTGCCATAATGTACCGAAAATCAATAGACCTGAATCCTGATAATGAATATGGAAAAAAAGTCCTCAATGAGATCTTTACAGCAAATGGGTCCACAAATTCATCGGTTAAATAATGAGAATCGTAAAATGAAAAAATGATTTCAGGTATTGATCTTGGATTTTTTTCAACAGGAAATAACAAGTAAGTATAACAAAATCCGGCCCTGTGAAACAGGGCCGGATTTTTATATCAGATTTAAATGATTTTAAGAATACAGATTGGGCATCATTTCCATAAGAATCAGAAGGGAAACAAGTTTTTTGGAAGATTCATAATTGGGATTAAGCTTTTCCCGGATTTCATTCAGGGTTTTACTTAAATTATTACTCACTGTTTTATTGCTTAAATTAAGGGCTTCAGCAGTTTCTACCACAGACATGTTCTTGCGAATTCTCAGGTCATATACCTTTTGTTCAGTGGGGGTAAGCTGGGAAATCACTTCATCGATCATAGCAAACAGTTCAGTAATATCATTTTCCTCCAGTATTTCCGCATATTCTGCATCCGTTATTTCGGCTAAGAAATCCTCGCTTTCAGCTACATATACTTCCTGGATCTTCCTGATGCTTGCATAATAGTCCAGAATACGGTAATGGATGAAACGAAATAAATAACCTTTGGCACTTTCCTCTTCATCTGTCTGTACAAACTCCGGATTTTCCAGAATCCTGATCCAGAGGTTCTGCAACAGCTCTTCAGTAGCATCCCTGTCCTTTGTCCGTGTGAAGATCATTGTATAGAAACTATCCCAATATCTTTCATACAATATCGCAAAAGCAGGCCGGTCGCCCGATTTTATTTTTTTTAATAAAGTATAGTCTGTAGGTTTCATAATGTCTGTTACAAATTTACCTAAACTAATATTAATGTTTTGTGAATTATATAACCTATAAGATTAAATATTTCTGAAAATATTTTCATTTTTCCACTTATAATGTATCGAATTGTTCATAAAGCAAGTGTTTTTGTTGAAAAAACAAATGTGATATTAAGGAAATGTTAAATGGGGTTTGGGAAGTTTGTCTTTTTGCCCAGTATTATAAGTGAGGGTATTTATTAGAATTAATACAAAAATATAAAACTAATACAACAACATTATACAGTGAAGAAATTGAAATACAGCAAGGCACAGACATTTGTTTTTAAGTTATGGAGCAGGGAGGTGTCTGGTGATGAGATCTCAGAGAAAGAATCGGTGATCCTTGAACTATGGAAAAATGAAGCTATTAAAGATTTGGATAAAAAACATATTCAGGAGTCTAAGCTAAAAGTATTGGCTGGTCTTGAGTCTTACTTTAAACAATCTCATAAGGCGAATATATTTTCTCTTAAGAAAAATATGTACAGGGCTGCCGCTGTATTGCTTCTGCTGTTTGGTCTTACAGGTTTCCTGGGGTATATGTTTTTTATAAAACCGGATGTATATGTTGCGATCAATGACAATCAAACGATAAAACTTGAGGACGGATCTTTAGTAATGCTTTTACCGGGTGCAAAGCTTACAGTTGAAAAATCTTTTCCCGCTGATACCAGAGTGGTGGATTTGCAGGGTGATGCTGTATTTAAAGTAGCTAAATCTAAAAAACATCCATTCATAGTTCGTGCGGATGGCTTCAGCACAAGGGTAATGGGAACGGTATTTAAGGTAATGCAGCGGGGAGAACGCAAGACCGTGGAACTTTATGAAGGTAAAGTGGCTGTTTCTTCACCCGGAACTGCAGTTTCTTACCTGACTCCAAACCAAAGGTGGACAAATTTTGGAATGGCCCATACTGCTGCTGTAATAAATGAAAAAATAAATAAGCAATCGGGAAAAAAGACTTCAGTACTAATGACGCTGACTTTCAATGATGTTTCGTTTAGGAGCATCATGGAAATACTATATAAAAATTATGGAATAAGTATCAGATATCCGGAAGAAATAGCAGAAAAAAAAATTACTGCTGACCTTACCGGCAGCAACTGGGATGAAAATGTAGAAGCATTGGCATTTATCACAGGGCTTGAGGTACAAAAAGAAAACAATACCACTTACATATTAAAAAAATAGCAACCGGATTAATTTAGATAGAGTTTACGAAGAATTATGAGTCAGTCAATAATGAAAAGTGGTGTTAAAAACATGAGAAATTTGAAATGCAGTCTTACGGTAGCGGTGATCTTTTTTGCCACGACAGTAGACGCGCAGGAGTTAACGATGAAAGTGTCCTTTTCTGCCCCGGCCGGAAAGCCTTTGATCAATACATTGGAAGAATTTGCAGATAAAACAAGAATGCGTCTGGTCTATTCAAAAGCTGATATAAATGATCTTAAAGTGAGAGAGGTAAAATGTGATAACCTTCCTGTGAACGATTGCCTGAAAAATATTACAGACAATCTACCTGTAGCAGTACGGCAGAGGGGAGAACTGATCTCAGTAAAATATCAGGGCCAGAATACTTCCATATCCTCTGCCCGGGGAAACGGAAGGCTTACAGGAAAAATTGTAGATGAGGTAGGAAATCCCATTGTAAAAGCAGAAGTAAGTGTAGCAGGTAAAACAGCAGCAACGGATAACAACGGGGACTTTAGTATCAGCATTCCTGCCGGAGTTTATACCCTTAGTGTAAAGGCTTCGGGATTCAGCTCATTAAGGGTGGAGAAACTGCAAATCAGTAATGACGATATCAATACCGTTTCTTTTGCCATGAAGCATATTTCTTCCGATAAAGAAATGAATATTAAGGAAGTGGTGCTTACAGGAACACGTAAAGCGGATACCCAGGCTGGACTTCTGGCTCAGCAAAAGAAAGCCGCACAGATGAGTGACGGGATTTCTGCTGAACAGATTTCAAAAACACCAGACAATGATGTAGGAGGAACATTAAAAAGAGTAACCGGGGTAACCACGATTGATAATAAATATGTAGTGGTCCGCTCCATGGGGGAGCGTTGGAATACCGCTGCGATGGATGGAATCAATTTGCCTAGTACAGAAGCTTATAACCAGAATTTTTCATTTGATATCATCCCCACGGCCATGGTGGAAAGCGTGGTGATCAGTAAGACGGCCACACCGGATATGAATGCAAGTTTTGCCGGAGGATATGTGGAGGTGAGAACGAAAGATATTCCGAACGAAAATTTTACCACGGTAAATCTGGGAACTTCATATAATGACGTCTCTACATTCAAAGAGTTTTTATCAAAGAAAAGAGGAAAATATGATTATTGGGGATATGATGATGGAACCAGGGATTTCCCTAAAGGTTTAGAAGCCATGGATTGGAATAATCCCTTGTTTTTTGAACAATCCAAAAGGTTTACCAATGATAATTTCACCAATTATGCTACCAAAGCAGATCTGAATTCCAATATGCAAATTGCCTTGGGAAGAAATTACAGACTGAAAAATAATAATAAATGGGGATTTGCTGCTGCCATTACCACCAGAAATGAACAGAATAAACTGGATATTGAAAATACAGCCAGAGGTGGCTGGCTGGATAATGTAGGTGGAGTGAATAACAACTGGGAACAATTGGGAATAGCACCGGTCAATACCTTTAATTTCAGGAATCAAGGTGCCTCGTACAGCTATAATTCCACTATCGGTGCCATGTTGAATCTGGGATTACAGCTTGGGAAAAACAGGATTTCATTCCGTAACTCCTATACCCATATTTATGACCAGACTTTGACAAGGATTACGGGATGGAATGAATATACAGGCGGAAACGGAGATGCCTCGGATGCTTACAACTATTTTTACCATGGGATTGTTCCTCCCAACACAGACCTTAAATTTTTAGATAAGCCTATAACAGAAACTACGGATTATCCGGTTTATCAGACTTTATTACAGAACAAACTGGAAGGGAACCATAAAATAGGAAATAAAGAAATCAGCTGGTTTGCAGCAAGAACTGGTGTCACTTCCGATACAAAAGATTATACACAATATCAAACCAATTATAACTTTATCGGCAACGAAATTTTGAGTTATAACCAGATCTATAATTCCGGGAATAATTTCGCCAGGGGATATATTGCAAATAAAGAAACGGATTATAATTATGGAGCTGCCTTTAAATGGAGTATGGATGCCGGAAATTTTAAAAATGATATTAAGGTGGGGTATGCAGGGGCCTCAAAAAGCAATACCAACCAGCAACAGAAGTTTTTCCTGAGGGTGGATGAAAACCGCGATGTTCCGAATAGTGAAAAGAATATGCTGATCATGTATGGAGCACTTTCAGGATGGTTTGACGGATCTCATTATGTACCCGGAGGAATCGGGTGGCAAACCAAAGCATTGTATAAAAATGATAAATATGAAGGGAAAGTTTCCCAGCACGCACCTTTCATCATGTTTGATAACCGTTGGAAAAATAAGCTGAGGCTGGTATGGGGAGTACGGGTAGAATATTTTAAGTATGATCTTATTTCTCAGCAACAGGATCCGAATGATCCTAAAAGCGTTACCAAAGAACCGATTGAAGAAAAGCCATGGCAGTGGATGCCATCAGCCAATTTTACGTACAGTCCTTCCAACAGTATCAATGTAAGGCTGGCTTATAACAGGTCTGTCATTCGTCCTCAGTTTAATGAAAGAACAGGGTTGCCTTATTTTGATCCTGTGGCGAACGGACTTATATACAATACCGAAATGACATCAGCAGTCATTAATAATTACGATTTTAAGTTTGAATGGTTTCCGGGTCTTGGAGAAATTATTTCTGCAGGTTTATATTATAAAAATATCGACAGACCGATAGAGCGTGAAGGTTATATTTCCAGTGAGGGAAACCTCTTCCTTTACAACGGAAACTCTAAAAATGCAAAGCTGAAAGGATTTGAAGTAGAGGTAAGAAAGAGCCTTGGCTTTATCAGACCCGAAAGCTTCCTGAAAGATCTTTTTATCAGCGGAAATTTCACGTATAACGATACTAAGGTTATAGCTTTTAAAGACCGGTATAAAACTCAGGATACCGATGACACTTATGAAGTAGATCGTCCCCTTTACGGGCAGACGCCGTATGCCTATAATCTGGGGCTGCTGTACAATGGAGATCGTTTAGGACTTAGTTTCCTGTACAATGCTAAAGGAGATCAGTACGTTACAGTGGGCTATGCTTACATTGGAGAAGAGATCCAGCGTCCTTATGCCGTAGCGGATGCACAGATTTCCTATAAGCTATTGAAAGATAAGAACCTGGAAATCAAATTGAATGTCAGAAACCTGTTCAACAGAGTAAGGGAGTATTATAATAATTTCAATTCTTACTCAGTATCCAAAGGAAACGGAAGTTCTTTTGATACCCAGAGAGAATCTTTAGGGCTTTTACCGGGAGCAACGGATAAATATGATAAAGGAATTGATAAAATATTATTCCGGGCTTACAATGGTAGACAGTTCGGTTTATCAGTAAGTTATAGTTTTTAAATATAAAAGAACTTTTAACAAAAGTATATATGAGATCTTATAAGCCATGTCACAGGTTCCCATAGCCTGAAATCTGAATCGATAGATCTGTTGATGCGCACATCAGTGAACTTTCAGTCAAAAAATGGAAATACCGGATTTCCCCGTCCGGTAGGATTTTAAGGGGAAGCTTTATTCACTTGCACCCTGGGTGAAATGGAGTTTTAAAAACAATGTGTAACCAAATCACGGAGATAAAGGTGAATATCCCGTAAACAGGAATCATCCGGACCAAAAAACAAAATAACCGGATCCATATTTCTAAATTTTACAACAATGAGAAAATTAACTTTAATCGCTGTAACAGCTTTATCTTTAACAGCTTGTCGTGAGAATGATTCTTTATCAGATTCTTCTAAATTTGAAATGCAATCTGCTTCTGCAGAATATTTAACTGCTTCTGCACTTCCTGTAACTACAGTAAGTGGTGCTATTACTACCAATACTACATGGAGTGGAGTGGTTGAAATTGATGGAATCGTAACTGTTAAAGGTGGAGCTACTTTGACTATCCAGCCAGGTACTTTCATTAAAGCTAAACCTAATACAACAAATACACCTACAGGAGTTTTGGTTATTGCTAAAACTGGGAAAATAAACGCTACAGGAACTGCTTCTCAGCCGATCATCTTTACAAGCTACAGATTATTGGACGGAGATGAAGATACTACAGCAACTCCAGGTGATTTCGGAGGGGTTATCATGTTGGGAGATGCTCCTACAAACAAGCCTACAACTACTGTTATCGAAGGGTTAACAGGTGCTGATTACCAATATGGAGGTACGAATGCCGCTCATAATGGGGGAACTATTAAATATGCACGTATCGAATTCGGTGGATTCGACCTTTTCGCTCCTAACTCAGGAAATGAAATCAACGGATTAACATTAGGTGGAGTAGGTAACGGAACTACACTAGACCATATCCAGGTATCTTATGGTAAAGATGATTCTTTTGAATTCTTCGGAGGTACTGTAAACGCTTCAAACCTTGTGTCTTTCGCTCCGGACGATGATAACTTCGATTTTGACTTCGGATATACAGGAACAATTACTTGTGCATTAGCTTTAGCTGATTACAACTCAACGCACAGTCAAAGTGGTGGAGTTTCTGATACGAACGGTATCGAGCTTGATAACGATGGAACAGGTTCTACTGCTTCTCCATTTACCCGTCCTACAGTTAAAAATCTTACAATTGTTGGCGCTAAAAGCCCATTAAAAGGTGGATTATATGAAAATGCCATCCACGTAAGAAGAAACGGTAAATTGAATTTAGATAATGCTACTGTTACAGGTTATCCTATCGGAATTTTATTGGAAACTCAGAGCAGTGCTCCGGTAAATCTTGCAGACCTTAGCTTTACAGGAGTACAGGCACATGGATTTACATTCGCTACTGCTTCTAAGATCGGTACTACCACTGCTGCTCTCACTATTCCTGGAGTAACTACTTCTACAAGCAATCCTGCTAACCTTTGGGGAATGTCTCAGCCATTCTTTAACGAGGCTACAGCATGGAACGTTTCTCCAAGAAACTGTGGAGATTTCCAGGGTACATGGACAAAATATAATTTCTCAATTGTACAATAATTGATCAACATGGGGTGGCATTACCTGCCATCCCATTTTTTAATTCAACTTTAAAATTCATAGAATGAAAAAAGTAATTTTACTATCTGTTTTGGTTTTATCAAAATTAGTGTCTGCACAATATCCTGTATGGACTAATTCTTTTAATTCAACAAGTGATATGCAGGGATGGTCTTTCCATGATCTGAACGGAAACGGAAATGGATGGGTACAAGGACCGAACATCTACCATAACGGTACTTCTTTGGCTTATGGAGGGGCTGGTTCTCTTCGTTACTCAATCAGTAATGTTCCTTCCGGAAATGTGGCCGGTTTCGCTACAGAAAATGACTGGGCTATTTCTCCGGAGATTGACCTCACTTCATCTTCAGGAACGATTACATTAGCAGCATATATAGGACGTCAGAGAACAACACATCAGGTGGTAAAGAGATATCTGTACATCTATGTAAGTACTGCACAAAAGCCTGTCCCTGAATTATCGGATTTTCAGGCATTGGCAGTAGATGCAAACGGCAATAATGTTCCCAGCCCATATGTGATTGCAGCAGGAGGAACTGCTAATCCTTTCCCGTCGGACCTCAATCAGTTTGTTGAAAGCCTTGTTAATCTCTCTGCTTTTGCAGGAAAAAAAATCTACATCGGATTATGGTCGAACAGATATGCGGCTGATGATACCAATGTACAGAATATCAACATCAACGAAATGGCGATCTATACTTCAGTTCTAAAAACACAGGATGTAAAAAAAGCAAAAGATCTTACTATGGTGATGCAGAATCCCGTATCCTCATCACTGATGTTAAAACTTAATCCAGCCCTGAAAGAAAACAGTGTTACTGTGACTGTTTTCAATATGGCCGGACAATCTGTTCTTACTACGCAGTACCGTAGAGAAATCAATGTTACGACTTTATCTTCCGGAAGCTATATCGCCGTGGTTTCGGATGGAGTGCTTTCTGAGAAAGTGAAATTTATCAAAAAATAATGTTTTAGATGCAGGAAGGCAGTCTCTTATTTTCAATTTTTACAAATGCAAAATAATAACCATATCAAAACCATCATCATAGGATATATGCCTTTCCTGCTTACTATAGAATTTAAAAGTATTGCCCTCTGCGTGCTAAGGGCAATATTTCTAAATCGAATTTTATAATGAATCATACAATGAAAAAAATAATCGCCTTTGCTGTTCTTACAGGTCTGATATCGTGTACCGATGATGTGCTGCAACCTTATGATAAATCACAGAAACCTGCAGAAATCAGTGTCAAAGGATATTCAAAACCGGATGTACTGCAGCTCCGGCTTAACGGAAAACCGGTAAGCATTAATGGAAGTACATCTTATACCAATACTATAGAAACAAAGCTGAGCTTTGTCGTGGACGAAGGGGAAACAGATCAGATTGAGATCTTTAACCATGAAACCGGCAAACAGATCGCAAAATATAACATCGATTTTAATACAGTGGATCAGTATAAAAATCTGAATTTCTTCAATCTGCCCGGGATCTATCTTCAGACCTATGCAGTAAAGCCACAGGTTAATCTGGGGAAGGTAGGTTTCGAACTTATTTTTCCGAATCTAGGACAATATTCCCATACTACATTACAAAGTGTGAAAGGAATACTTAAAAAAGAGAATGGAGATGTTCTCGCTGAATTTGAAAATATTGAAAAAAATAACTTCTCTTCACTTAAAATGTATAGCTTTTTCAGTGTTACTGCTCCCGTTTATCTGGAGTTGTACAAGCCTGGAAGTACTGACCCTTATTTTGGATCACAAACGATTAGAGTAAAAATAAAACAGGATATCGGAGCTAATATGATCGTGCTGCAGGAAAAAGCGGAAGGCGGTACTGTTCAGATTATTGGTGATATTGACATCGCAGACTACCTGTAAAATAAAAAATCATTCGGATAAGATCATGCATAAATTTTTAAAATCCTACCTACTTGTTTTATTATTTTTAAGCTCAGCAGTTATCGTTTCCTGCCGTTCTGAGGAAGAATCTGTTCCTGATTTTCCCGACGGAAGCGTAGAGTCTGTCAATGTCTGGGTTCATGAAAACATGAAACGTTATTATTTCTGGGAGGATCAGATGCCGGCAAAACCGGATTATCATCTTCCTGTAAAGAAATTTTTTGCAAGCCTTCTATCTCAGAATGACCGTTTTTCAAGCATTGTAAATACGGAAGATGCTTCTACTTACCTGCGGACGGTCCGCAACATGTATGGCTTTGATTATGCAGTATTGCAGCTTGCTAACGGGCAGATAACGGCTGTGATAAAATTGGTATTACAGGATTCTCCGGCTCAGAATGCAGGCCTGAAACGAGGGATGATCATTAAGAAGATCAATGGAAGTGAGATTACGGCATCGAATGCGGAAAGTCTTTTAAATTCTATCCCGGACAACACTACGCTTGACCTGAGCGTAGGTAATTGGGACAACGGAAACGTGATTGATGAAAAAGATATAAAAGTGTACTATGGATTTTCGCTCAGCCAGCCTGTTATATCTAAAATTTTTGAACAAAACGGAAAAAAGACAGGGTATCTGTACATCTATGATTTTCCGGATGGCATGTCTCACAGTCTCAATCAGAAGTTTGCAGAATTTAAAGCTAACGGTGTACAGGATCTTATCGTGGACCTCAGGTACAATTATGGAGGATCAGTAGCTTCTGCGGCCGCATTATGTGCAATGATCCCTTCCGGAATAACGGGCAATTCTCCTTTTATAACCTATAAAGGAAATAAAAATGGAGGTGAGGTGAAAAAAACATTTGCCGAACAAATTGCCTATGACCCTGCCGCTCTGAATTTCACAACACTCCATGCCAATAATCTGCAGCTGGCCAAAGTATATATACTTACCTCGGGAAGTACGGCCTCGGCCTCGGAAATCGTTATCAATAATCTAAAACCTTATATGCAGGTGATACAGATGGGAGGGAAAACACTAGGAAAAGATATGGCCGGATTTGCCATTATGGATGATCGGAAACCTAAAAAGATTTCCTGGCAGCTTCACCCGGTCATCTATAAAGTATATAATGCTAACGGACAGGGAGAATACAGCAATGGAATTTCACCGCAGTTTCCTGTAGATGAATACGCATCTTTACCTCTGAAGCCTTTAGGGCAGGCTGATGAAACCTTATTGCAATCGGCTTTAGGTAAGGTGTCGTCTAAATCCGCTTATTTCGAAACTTTAACGCACCAGGTAAAAATAATTACAGAAAGTGAAAAGCCTTTATCTATGGGTAAACACTAAATATTAAAAATAAAAAACCAAATCAAACTATATTTTTTTAAAATTGAATTCACTATGCAGGGAATAGAGCCAAAAATACACCAGGAAGTAATCAAGAGAATTAATGATCTGGAGCAGCTTTTAAAGCAATCTCCCGATCAGGACAGGACCTATACAGATGAAATTGTTATGATGAATACGGAATTATCAGCGCTGTATGAAGAGTATCTTAGTATAAAAAAGAGATTAGAAACCTGCATTAAACTCTACAGGTCAAGACATATTGAGATCAGAAAGCACCTTACCCATAATATTAGAAAGATTAAACGGGAAAGGGTTAACCGAAAATAAATAAAGGGTACCTATTTAAAAATAGGGTCCCGCGACTCAACTTTTACGAATAAAAACCTAAGCCGGAAAATTAATTGATAAAATGTGGTATCTATAATGGTTCAGTAAACAGGTTTTTTTTGATTTTATATTGAGTTAAATTCGGTTAAATCGTATTTTAATTAGGGAATGATTGGTATTTTGTGATGAATGTGTGCTGATAATTGAATTATTGGTTGGTTTTTTAATGGATAATGGACTTTAAGAACATTATTAAGAAAATCAATCATTTTTTGGGATTTTGTGAGTACTTTTGAGGACTTAACTCCCATTAGATTATTTGTGCTTTATGATCTTAATTGTCGATGATAACCAAAACAATATTTACTCATTAAAGAAACTATTAGAATCCAAAGATTTTCAGGTAGATACTGCTAATTCCGGTGAAGAAGCATTAGGGAAAGCATTGAAAAATGATTATGCCCTAATTATTCTCGATGTTCAGATGCCGGGAATGGATGGTTTTGAGGTAGCTGAAATATTTGCAGGTTATAGCAAAACGAAAGAAATTCCTATTATATTTCTTTCAGCGGTAAATACAGAAAAGAGATTTATCACCAAAGGATATGCTTCCGGAGGTAAGGACTATGTCACCAAGCCGGTAGATCCCGAAATTCTTTTACTGAAAGTTAAAACATTTTATAATCTGCAGGAGCAGAATATTGAAATGAAAAAAACTCAGCAGAGTTTACAGCTTGAGGTAAAAGGAAGAAGAGAATCACAGGTTACCATGAAGTCGCAGATTGATCACTTTCATCTGATGCTGGAAGGCTTGCCGCAAATTGCATTTACGTTGAATGATAAAGGGATCATCGATTTTGTCAACGGCAGATGGTATCAGTATTCAACATCTGATAAAAACTTCCCCGAAACTTTTCCTGATGATTTAGATATAAAGGAGCAATTTGAAATTTCAAGGAAAAATGGAAAATCACTTCAGCTTGAGACGCGGATAAAAAATATTGAATCCGGAGAATACAGGTATCATTTATTGAGAATATCACCGGTTTATGAAGGTAACCATGTCAAAAATTGGGTAGGAACATTTACGGATATTGATGATCAGAAGAGGGTAGAAAATGAGAAAGATGAATTCCTGAGTATTGCCAGTCATGAACTGAAAACTCCTCTTACAAGCATTAAAGCGTATGTTCAGTTGTTGGAACGTAAACTAAAACTTGACAAAGACAGTGCAGAAGCAGGATATGTAACCAAGGTCCAGGATCAGATCGAAAAATTGAACAGTCTTATCAGTGACTTACTGGATGTCTCTAAAATTGAAAACGGGAAGCTGAAGATCAACAGGAAACCTTCCAATCTTGAGAAGATAATTGAAAATGCTATCGAAACCATACTTCAGACTCATGATGAAAATAAGGTAAAAATCCAGCGTCACGGGGAAATACCGGATATCCTTATTCCGTTTGATGAAATTCGTATAGAGCAGGTATTGATCAATTTCCTGACCAATGCCATCAAATATTCACCACAAAATAACCAGGTTATTGTCACTACATTTGTAGATGATGACCAGGTAAAAGTAAGTGTTACCGATTTTGGAATCGGGATTCCTGATTTTAAACAAAAGGCAGTATTCCAGAAATTTTATCGTGTAGAAGAATCGTCACTACAATTTCAGGGAATGGGAATAGGCTTGTATATCTGTTCAGAGATCATCAAGCAGCACCATGGAACAATCGGATTGTCAAGTATTGTCAATGAAGGTTCCACATTTTACTTCACTTTACCTTTAAACTAATTTTTTATGCCACAAAAAGTTATAAGAAATCTGCAATTTGGAGTCGGGCTTTCGCTGTTAATTTTAATAGCAAGTTCCGTAGCATCGTACTGGAGCATTCAGAAACAGATGGAAAACCGCGAAAGCCTTTCACGTACAAGAAGATCCATTACTGCAGTAAAAGATATATTAATTTCCCTTCTGGATGCAGAAACTGCCAACAGAGGATACCAGCTTACCGGCAAGCAAAATTTTCTGGAACCCTATAACAGAAGCATTGCAGCCTATCCTAAAGCAATTGCCTATGCTAAATCCTTAGACATTAAAGATAAGGCACAGCTAAAGCGTTTGGAGGATCTGGAATATAATGTGAACACGAATATAGGTAACCTTAAACAATTTGTTGAAAACAGGAGCAAAGGAATCGTAATGACGCAGGATCAGCTTATTTTAAGCAAATCCTATATGGACAAATGCAGAAAGATCGTTCGTGATTTTGTACGGTATGAAGAAATTCAGCTTGAAATAAAAAACAAAGATCTTAACCGTTCCTCAAACACCACTGTTATTTTTATCATTTTTTCAGCACTTGCAGCCATAGTGGTAACTACTTTCTTTTATCTTAAATTAAGAAGTGACCTACTCCGCAGGGATAAGCTTGAAAAAGAGCTGAAAGCAAAAGATCTGGAAATCACAAAACGGGTAAGTGCAATCCAGCAGATTGCCAATAGAGTTGCCAACGGAGACTATAGTCAAAGGGCTGTGGATAATGTACAGGATGATCTTGGAGATCTTGTGGAATCACTGAATAATATGACGGACTCCCTAAAGAAATCCTTTGATAAAATAAACAGAAGCGATTGGCACCAGAAAGGATTGGCCTTACTGAATGAATCTCTGGTTGGGAATAAGTCTGTTAAAGAGGTTGTTACCAATTCCCTGAATCATATTATCGAATACGGAGGAGGAACCAATGGTGCCATCTACCTGCTTGATGAAGGTAAATTATTCCTGAACAGTGCTGTAGCGCTGGAAGATAATATGAAAAAATCTTTCGAACCGGGAGAAGGAATGGTAGGACAGGTCTTTCTTCAGAAGAAAACAAAGGTATATAACGACCTTAATGACGAAGATTTTGCGGCAACATTTGCCAGCAGCAAATTAAAGATTAATGGACTCGTAGTAATCCCTATTACTCTGGACAGGCAGAGTATCGGAGTTTTGGAAGTGGGCTCAACCACAAATTTCGATCAGGATAAAATCAATTATTTCGCAGATAGCTGCAGGAATATAGCAACTGCCATAAGTGCGGCAAAAGGTCGTGAAAAGGAACAGCGTTTATTGGAAGAGACGCAGGCACAATCAGAAGAACTTCAGGTACAGCATGCAGAACTTGAAAACCTGAATACTGAACTCGAGGCGCAGACACAAAAGCTTCAGGCTTCAGAAGAAGAACTGAAAGTTCAGCAGGAAGAGCTTATGCAGACGAATGCAGAACTTGAAGAACGCTCAAAGTTACTGGAAGAAAAAAATCACCTCATTGCAGAACGTAATATAGAGATCCAGAAAAAAGCGGAAGAACTGGCTTTAAGTACGCAGTACAAATCAGAATTCTTAGCCAATATGTCGCATGAATTGAGGACCCCTCTTAATTCTATCCTGCTTCTTTCCCGTTTAATGGTGGAGAACCCGGAAGAAAATCTGAATGAGGACCAGGTAGAGTCAGCGAAAGTAATCCAGAGTTCAGGAAGAAGTTTGCTAACATTGATCGATGAGATCCTGGATCTTGCTAAAATTGAATCCGGGAAAATGGTTCTGGAATATGATGACGTTGCCCTGGAAGATGTGGTGAATGATCTGCGAAACCTTTTCAATCCTTTGGTTAATGAAAAAGGGATCAGATTTGACCTTGAAATAGAAGAAGGTCTTCAAAAGTCTATAGAAACGGACCGGTTACGATTGGATCAGGTTTTACGTAACCTGCTTTCCAATGCTTTCAAATTTACACAGGAAGGAAGCGTGGGGCTGTATATTAAAAAAGATCCTAAAAATAAAGACTTTATTACCTTCAGCGTAAAAGATACGGGAATCGGAATTCCGGAAGATAAGCAAAGAATTATTTTTGAAGCATTCCAGCAGGCAGACGGATCTACCCAGCGTAAATTCGGTGGGACAGGTTTAGGATTATCCATAAGCCGTGAGATTGCCAAATTATTGGGTGGGGAATTATCGCTTACCAGTGCAGTTAACGAAGGAAGTGAATTTAGTTTAACAATTCCGGTAAAAGCGATCTCAGAAACGGTCCAGGTATCACTTGATAAAGAATTGGTAGAGATCATAAAAGAAGATGTAGAGGAGATTAAGAACATTGCAGGATATGAAGAAGAACCGGAACAACCGCTTACGGTTTTAGAAATTCCTGAAGAAATAGAAGATGACCGGGATAATATTACGGAGGATGACAAAGTTATATTGATTATCGAAGACGATACCAACTTTGCAAAGGCACTTCTGAAGTATGCCCACAGACAAAATTATAAAGGAGTAGTGGTTGTAAGAGGAGACCATGGGCTCTCTGCAGCATTACAATATCATCCTTTAGCTATCTTACTCGATATTCAGTTGCCGGTAAAAGATGGATGGCAGGTAATGCATGAGTTGAAATCCAACCCAAAAACCAAACCTATTCCGGTGCACATGATGTCTTCGTTGCATATTAAAAAGCAGGAAAGTATCATGAGAGGAGCCATTGACTTTATCAACAAGCCTGTGGCCCTTGAACAGATGACGGATGTATTTAAAAAAATTGAAGAAGCCCTTCGAAAATCACCTCAAAAAGTTCTTATTGTAGAGGAGAATGCTAAACATGCCAGCGCATTGTCATATTTCTTAAGCAATTTTGATATTTCTCTGGCGGTGAAAGATAATGTGGAGGACAGTATAAAGGCGCTTACGGAAGCTGAGGTAGATTGTGTGATCCTGGATGTGGGACCGGCAAGAGGAAAAGGATATAAGATCATAGAGTCAATCAAAAGCTATGAAGGCCTTGAAAATCTTCCGATCATTATTTTTACAGAAAACAACCTGTCTTCCTCTGATGAGTTGAAGATCAAACAATATGCTGACTCTATTGTTGTTAAAACAGCACATTCATACCAAAGGATATTGGATGAAGTCGGTTTATTCTTACATTTGGTTGAAGAGAAAAGTACCGAAGCACCGCGAAACAAAAATCTCGGATCACTTACTGAAGTATTAAGTGGAAAGAAGATTCTGATTACGGATGATGACGTACGGAATATATTTTCACTGACCAAAACGTTGGAAAAATACAAAGTAGAAGTCATCCTGGCGATGGATGGGAAGCAGGCTTTAGAACAGATTAAAGAACATCCGGATATTGATGCTGTTTTGATGGACATGATGATGCCGGAAATGGATGGCTATGAAACCATACAGGAAATAAGAAAAAAACAGGCGTTCAGCAGATTACCGATCATTGCCGTTACGGCAAAATCCATGATAGGCGACCGTGAAAAGTGCATTACCGCCGGGGCATCAGATTATATATCAAAGCCTGTGGATGTAGATCAGTTATTATCTTTGTTGCGTGTTTGGTTATATGAAAGTTAAAAAAACTCACTTCTGATGAAAAAAAAGATTTTGATCGTGGATGACGATCCGCGAAACATATTTGCACTTAAACTTACTCTGAAAGCCAGAGGATATCAAATGGAGAGCTGTACAATGGCACAGGAAGCCATTGAACTTTTACAGAAAGACGACCGGATCGGAGTCGTATTGATGGATATGATGATGCCCGAAATGGATGGTTATGAAGCCATCAGGATTATCCGCGAAACACCTTCGATCAGTAAGGTTCCCATTATTGCCGTGACGGCACAAGCCATGAAGGAAGACCGCCAGAAATGTCTTGATGTTGGAGCACAGGATTATGTGAAAAAGCCTATCGATGTCGATCTTTTATTAACTGCCATTGAAAAACTGTCGTAGATGCTGGAACCAAGTATTGTAAAGGATGAAGAGGTAGAGCATCTGATAAAAGATGTTTATGAACTGTATGGTTATGACTTTTCCATGTACAGCAGGGCTTCGTTTAAACGAAGGGTAAACAGGATCTGCCTGATCGATAAGTTTACAAGTTTTGCAGAGTTAAGATATACTGTCCTTAATGATCCGGATTATCTGAAGCACTTTATCGAGGAAATTACGGTGAATGTGACGGAAATGTTTCGTGATCCCTATTTTTTCAAAGCATTACGGGAAAATATTTTACCCCAATTGGGAACCTATCCTTTAATCAGAATCTGGGTGGCAGGCTGTTCAACCGGGGAAGAGGCTTATTCCATGGCCATACTATTGAAGGAAGCCGGTCTTTATCAGAAATCACTGATTTATGCTACGGATATTAACCCTTCTGTGCTGGAAACAGCCCGTGCCGGAGTTTTTCCTCTGCAACAGATGAAATTGTATTCAGAGAATTATATACTTTCAGGAGGTAAAAAAGATTTTTCAGATTATTATACGGCCAATTATGATAGTGCAATGTTTGATTCAAGTCTCAAGCAAAAGTTGATTTTGTCTACCCATAATCTGGTGTCAGATAGCTCCTTTAACAGTTTTCAGCTGATTATATGTCGGAATGTGCTCATCTATTTTGATAAAGGTTTACAGGAGCGTGTTTTTCAGCTGTTTGACGATAGCCTTGAAAATCTGGGCTATCTTGCTTTAGGTTCGAAAGAAACTCTGAGATTTTCGAATCTGAACAGATATTATCATCAGGCCGATGATCAGCGGATCTGGAAGAAAGTAGACCATCATTAATATTTATATGAAAGAAATAGAAGAGAATATTGAACTCGTTGTCATAGGAGGTTCTGCGGGAAGCTTGGAGGTGATACTGGATATGGTGAAAAAGCTGGATCATAAGATCAGCTTTCCCATTATATTGGTTGTTCACCGTAAATCTCAATCCGTAAGTATTTTACCGACTTTGCTGCAGCAGTTTTCTTCTATAGAAGTAACGGAAATTGAAGATAAAACAGAAATAAATAAGAATCAGATCTATATTGTGCCGGCCGACTATCATCTTTTATTTGAAAGCAAAGAGCTGGTATCTCTTGATAGTTCGGAAAAAATGAATTATTCACGTCCATCGATTGATGTAACCTTTAAGTCAGCTTCAGAAATATATGGGAAAAGTCTTGTCGGAATATTGTTATCCGGTGCTAATGCCGATGGAGTAGAAGGTTTACAGTATATTAAAAAAAATCATGGAAGGGTGTGGATCCAGGATCCGGATACCGCGGAGGTTAACTATATGCCCAGACATGCAGTGGAAGGAGTGAGCTATGATCTCATCATTACTCCTGAAAATCTTGCAGAGTGCATTAATCAATTAAACCGGTTTTAAATTAAAGCTAATATATATGAGTAAGAAGAAAATTTTAATTTTTGATGATGACAAGACGATCCTGGACGTTGCAACCATCATTTTTGAAGAAAGTGGTTATGAAGTAGGGATTTCAGAAACGTCGCATGATATCATCGATAAGGTATCACAGTTTCAGCCGGATGTGATTCTGATGGATAACTGGATTCCCAATATCGGGGGAGTAGAAGCAACGAAACTTCTGAAAAACCATGAAGAGTTCAAAAAGATCCCTGTGATCTACATAACGGCTAACAATGATATCAATGCGTTGGCGGAAAGCGCTCAGGCTGACGATTATATTGCCAAGCCATTCAACCTGGATGATCTTGAAGAGAAGGTAGCTAAATACCTGAAAGGATAAACCAGATAAAAAAGCGTGTTTATCATACCGGATGTATAAAATCCTTACCTGACAAAGTAAGGATTTTTTATTTCTATTCATAGTCTTGTACTTTTTTAAAAAAAAATATATAGCCAACTATATAGTTGTGTATATTTTTTATATATTTGAATGTCCAATATGTACAATTCCATGAACAATGATTTCATAAAAGAGCTTGGCTATAAGGCACTTGATTCCCGGTTTAAAAGGATCAGTGAAAAGATGGCTTACAGTGTGAAGAAACTTTATAAAGATCTTGATTACGACATAGAGCCCAACTGGTATCTGATATTTATGATCCTAAGGGATAAAGGAGAATTATCTCTGATAGATATTGCTGAAAGTCTGGGGTATTCCCATCCGTCTGTTGTGGTCACGGTAAAAAAAATGGCGACCAAAGATTATCTGGATGTAAAAAAAGATGATTCGGATAAAAGAAAACAGATCGTATCACTTTCTCCCAAAGCATTAAGATTAATGCCAGAATTTGAAATGCTCTGGAACAGCTGTGAGGCTGCCATTCTCAAAGTATTGCAGGAAGATCTCACCATCTTAAAATACCTTGATACTATTGAAGCCTCTTTGGAGGAGACCTCCTTTTATTATCGCTTCAAACAGGAGTATAAAAACCAATTAAAATAAAAACCCATGAAAAAATACCTTATCATTCTTCTCTCGGTATTTTGCGTATTTTCCTTTGCAAAAGAGACCAGAATAACCATTAGAGCGAAAGCTAAAGATGCTAAATTCATCGGAAGTTCTCTGGGAGGAGCTTATGTGATTGTAAGGAATAAGATCAATAATACCATTTTGGCTGAAGGAAAAACCAGTGGCAGTACAGGAAATACGGATCTGATCATGAAAGCTCCAAAACATAGAGATAGTTCTATTGTTGATGATGCAACCGGTAAATTTCTGGCCACGGTTAATATTGATGAACCTACTTTTGTAAGTATAGAAGTGTTTTCACCATTCAATCATAAACAGGCACAGGCAAAAGTAAGCACAGAAATATGGCTTATTCCTGGAAAAGATATTCTGGGCGACGGGATCATCCTGGAAATACCCGGGTTTATTATTGATATTTTAAAGCCCCGAACGCATCAATATATCGGATTAAGCTCAATCAGTGGAAAACCTTTTCAGATACAAGCCAATATTGTTATGATGTGCGGTTGTGTGATCGATAAAGGTGGTGTATGGGATTCCGATAAGTTTGAAACTAAAGCCTTAGTTAATAAAGATGGAAAACGGGTAAGTGAAATCAATTTATCATTGGTTTCTACCAATCTTTTTGAAGGGAACACTTCTATTTCTGTACCTGGAAATTATGAGATCATCGTTTATGCTTTTGATCCCAAAACAGGAAACACCGGAGTGGATAAAATCAATTACGTAGTATATTAAAAGATACAGAGGTTTTTATACCTTCTTGTTTATATCCGCATACACTATAGTAAAGCTACTTTATTCGATCTCGATATATAGTTGTAGTATAGTTGTTTTGAACTTTTTAATTGTAAAAAACATATAAAAATTAGAATATTAATGGACTAGATTATCCTTTATGGCATGATAATAGGTTGATTGTAAGCATTAACCAAATCAATTACAAAATGAAATCTGAGACTAAATTAAAAAAGAGTATAAGAGGAAAAACCGTAGTTATTACCGGAGGAAGTAGTGGAGTTGGTAAAGCTACTGCGGAAGCATTTGCTTTGGAAGGATGTAATATTGTAGTTGCTGCCCGGGGTAAAGAAGCTCTGGATGAAACCGTGAGTCTTTGCAGGGATCTTGGAGTGGCGGTAATAGGGGTATCTACAGATGTTTCAAAAGCTGAAGAAGTTGCTCATCTTGCTGAAACAGCCATTCAATTTAACGGAAGAATTGACATTTGGGTAAATAATGCCGGTGTCATGGCAAGCGGAAAATTTGAAGAAATACCCATGGAACTCAATGAGCAGGTCATCAAAACAAATTTGTTCGGATATATGCATGGGGCTTACAGTGCGCTCCCCATCTTCAAAAAGCAGCAGGAGGGAATCTTAATTAATAATGTTTCTATCGGTGGGTTTATGCCGGCTCCTTACAGTGCTGTTTATTCATCAACAAAATTCGGAATTCGCGGTATGATGGATTGTCTTCAGGGGGAGATTTCCGATTATCCGGATATTCATATTTGTAATATTTATCCTCAGATTCAAAGATCCACCGGAAATATGCATTCGGCAAAATATTCCGGACTGGATTTTAAAATTCCGCCGTTTGCAGCAGATCCCCGGGACACAGCCAAAAAAATTGTAGAGTTAGCTAAAAACCCCAGAAAAGATCTGTTTCCCGATTTTACCTCATTACTTCTTAAAAATATCTACGGATTATTTCCGAAACCGATCATTAATGTAGCTTCTGCAGGGATGAGAATGATGATGAAAGCTAAAAGTGCTCCACCTGATTCGGGTAATATTTTAAAGCCTTCGTCAGAGCCTCACCGTATTTATGGGGAAACCATGCTGCCCGTCCCTTCCAAAAAGACAAAATTAGCCATTACAGCGGGACTGGGTTTAGGTTTGGCTTACATGATCTTGAAAGCCGGTTCCGGAAATAAGCAAATAAAGAATTCTTAATATAAGAAGCGATATTTCAGCAGTAAAATTACTACGCATTTCATTTCGTCCGTTGCCCTGAAATTCATACTTTTATGCTTCATGATAGAGAACGGATTTTTGAATTTCAGCGGATCGGGATTTCACGAATATATAAAAGTATTGGAACGGTTGACCTGGTTGGATTGGGTAGGGGCTAGCCTGGCTGTAAATATCGCTTTGTATCTTTTTTCAATAGGTGTTTATCTGAGTATTGAAAAGATCTTTCCCAAAAATAAGCTACAGGAGTATAGTCATCCCGTAATGCGGTCGGATTATTATCTGAGCTTCGTAACCATTCTCTGTAATTGCTTAGTAATGCTCTGCGGTGTTTTCCTTTGGAAAAATCATTGGATTACATTAGGAAATAGGTTTTCAGCGGTTTCCGTTTTTTTAGAGGTCCTGGTTTTAATCCTACTGATGGATCTTTGTATGTACTTTTTTCATTTTATTGCCCATACACCTTACTTTTATAAAAGATTGCATGGAAGACATCATGAACATGTTAACACCAACTTCTTAAGCCTTTTTGTATTGCATCCGGCAGAAACAATAGGATTTGGATTGATGATACTGGCCGTACTGGTATGTTACGATTTTTCTGTTCTCTCCATTAGTCTGTATCTTCTTATCAATCTCATTTGGGGAACAATAGGCCATTTGAATAAAGAGTTTTTCCCGCCTCAGTTTAACAAGTATTTTGTGGGAACAACACAATTCCACAACCAACATCATGTAGATGAAACTAAAAACTTTGGTTTCTACACTTCCATATGGGACAGGATATTCGGGACGTATAAATAATGATTACAGCTGGCTGAATTTTATTTTAATTTTTTAAAACTCCTGAAAGTTTCTGTAACACCATCAAATTTTTCGTTTTTAAAAATACCGGATTCATCAACCCTTTCAAAAGTTTCAGCGGTACCGGCAGCAATTGTATGGGGAAGTCCTTCACTTCTGAGCATATCGGTCAGACCTTTCATTTCATCAATTCTTCTTGAAATATGCTGTGGGTAAGTGGGAGTTGTTTTAATCAGATCCCGATACGTTCCCGGAAGAAATGCCTGAAGGCTTTCATTCAGTTCATCAAGAATGCCATAATGAGACGCAGCGATCATTGTTTCAAAAAACAAAGCGTTCATTCCTTTATTGACCATTGAAAACAGAAGTTTGTAAGCTGAAGCTGCTTCTGTTTTTTCACCGGCATCTTTTATTTTAAATATCCCGCCGAATTGTTCTGCAAATAAGTTTCTCCAGATACCGCTTACAACAAATGTTGCCTGGTCCGGAACATCTTTGGAAGCACCCATTACCGCTCCGTTTACAAATCTGATATTCCCCGTACTGCACATTTTTTCAATAGATAGAGCAATCTGAGGGGTATTTGAATTGAGGTCTATAAAGACAGGTCGGTTATCCGTGTTTTTGAGATGGTCGATTATATTTTCTGCCACCTTCGGACTTGCTTCAGGATTTGCCAATGAAATAATAATATCTGCCTGTTCTGCTATGTTTTGTAGAGTATTCACATCATGGATTCCCGCATCTTTAATATTTTGGAGCGTCACTTGCGATCTTTCTTCACCTGCGGTGATAACCGTATATTTATTTTTGATTAAGGTTCTGGCGATTTGTGTTCCCATGTCTCCGGGAAAAAGAATAGCTATAACAGGTTGGGCAGTCATTATAATTTCAGTTTAACATTCAAATGATGAAGTAAATTTTATTGCAAATTTCTTTAATTTTTTTTAATTCCTAAACATATTGTCCCGGATAATTTCTATAGTTTAAAAACCATTAGTATACTTACAGCCGGTATCGATATTTTCTACACTGGCTGTAAGTAAGGTTACGGTGAAATTTACTTCTTTTCAATCACCGGAATATTGGTAATGACCTGCCATTCTTCATCCTCCTGTACACATGTAATGGTAGATGAAAAGCGGAGCACATCGCTCTCCAGGCTGAGTTTTGCAATAGCAATATTCCCTTTTTGCTCAATTGAGTCAAAAGCAAGGGTTCTAGGTTTTCCGCCAAAGGTTTTATTGCTGATGTACTCAATGTATTGTTCTTTGGAAATAATAAAAATCCCTTTTTGTTCGAAAAATCCATCCTGAATATTCTGGTAATCTTTGTGAAGAACTTCGTCCATAAGATTCGTATCACTGGTGTCACCTGCTTTAATAAATTTTTCTATAGTCTGTTTTATCTGTTGCATAATCTGATTGATTTAAATGTTGATTAATCTGCTTTCTTTGTTGTTGGATTTTTATAGCTGCTTGCTCCGGATCTACCATTCCGTCCATCGGAAAATAACTTATATCTAAGATACCCAGCTGGTTTAATATGCTTGTGACCTGAATTTCAATAGGATTTTTTTCCTGAGAAGCAGGTTGAAGAATACCCAGTGCCGTAATGAGGTATGCTTTTTTACCGGTCAGCAGCCCTTTTATTCCATTGGTGTCATAGGCAAAGGTTTTTTTCGTCCGGACTATAAGGTCAAAATATGCTTTTAATGAAGAGGCAATTCCATAATTGTACATCGGAGAGGTAATAAGGATCTCATCGCAGGAATACAGCTCATCTATAAGCAGATCGGACAATCCGATGTGTCCTGAATGTAATGAGTCATCAAAAAATCCATTGAGTGTTTCCTGGGTCAAATGGGGAATAGGCTGTAAGGTCAGGTCTCTCGAGATAATCGTTCCGTCATGATATTTTACTTTCCATTGTTCTGTAAAATAATCACCCATGGAACGGGAATAGGAATCATTTATCCTGAGGCTGCTGTCGAGGCGAAGTAGTGTTGTCATGTTCTGCTTTTTCTTTAAAGACACACCGCTTCTCGGAAACGTGACGTTTATGTTAATCTTTTTAATTTTTCCGGATCTACTATGGAATAAATCTCCCGGATTCTGCCATCACGATCAACATCTAAAATATGGCAGTTGTATATCTGATTTTCCCTCCAGAAACATATGGCTGGCTGATGATTGAACCTGTGAAAAGTAAAAGGTTTGTGGTTAAGAAACTGCTGCTGGACATAGGCAAGAAGGGCAGCTGTAGCTGATTTTCCTACTTCCACTGCTTTTATCACCCGGACACGCTGTCCGCCATCTGCAGAAAGCCTGATTTCGTTCAGTAAAAGCTCCTCAAGCATCGGGATGCTTCCTTCGCTTAATGCTTTTTGATATTGAGAAAGGGTTTCATGGGAAATCGAAGAGTTGGTATGGTCAGGCTTATACTCTATATTCTGAAGGTGTCTCGTCGCTCTGCTCAGTAATTTTCTTGAATTTTCAACGGAGATATCAAGGAGTTCTGAGATCTCGTGGTGTGAATAATCAAATGCCTCTTTCAAGATATATACAGCACGCTCTTTAACCGTCAGTTTTTCTAAAAGAACAAGTAAAGTATAGCGGGCGGTTTGATCCCGGATAAGCTTGTTTTCTGCGTTATCAAAAGACAAAGGTTCCGGAAGCCACTCTCCATACACCATCTTTTTTATGTGCCTGTTTTTAAAATTTATAGCGTGATTGATGGTGCTTTTTATTAAAAAATTTTTCTCATTCCTGATTTCTGTTTTATCCAATGAAATGTATTTTTCCAGAACATCTTGCACGAGATCCTGTGAATCTTCATATGAACCTGTAATATTATAAGCGTAAGTCAATAGCTGACGATAATTTTCCTGCATGCCTTTTCTTTTTAAGACCCATCAGAGGGGAAAAACGTGACCATTCTGATCAAATTAAATAATAAAGAAAGTAAAAGTAGTATTTTTATACTTTCGAAGCTACTACAGATGCAGGATCCGTTAAGAATACATATTGAAAAAGTTGTTCCGTTAAGTGACGAGGAATTTACCATCATTTCCTCGTATTTCACGAGGAAGAAATATAAAAAGTACCAATTCCTGATTCAGGAAGGGGAGTCTGTATCCTGCAATTATTTTGTTCTAAAAGGGCTTTTAAAATTGGTATACACTGATGATACCGATAAAAGCCATATTGTAGGTTTTGCCATGGAAGACTGGTGGGAGAGTGATTTCAAAGCTTTTTACACAGGATCCAGAGCAACGATGTCTCTGGAATGCGTTGAAGATACGGAAGTTCTGTGTTTAACATTGGAGGGATATAAAAAATTATGCAGGGAGATTCCCAAAATGGAACATTTTTTTCTTGAGAAAGCTTACTTTGGTTTTATATCAGCCCAGCAACGTATACTTTCGATGATGACCTCCTCTACGAAAGAAAGGTATGATCAGCTGCTTAAACAATATCCGGCACTGGTTCAGCGTGTGCCTAAATCTCTTCTGGCTGCTTATCTTGGCGTTTCGAGGGAAACCTTAAGCCGCTTTTCTTTATAAAGGAGTGATCTTCATCACTTCATAATCGTGATCCATGTCAAGAGTTGTTCCACTTGATATATTGCAATTTTGCTACAACAATATAAACAACAAACAACAATGGAAAAGCGAACAATTAATCCCTGGAACTGGCAAAAAGAAAGAAGCTATTCCCAGGCTGTAGAAGTGAAAAATGCAGAAGCTACCTTATACTGTTCAGGGCAGGCGGCTATTGATCCTGACGGAACTTCGAGTACACAGGATATGAAATCCCAGCTGGAACAGGCTATAGCCAATCTGGAGGAAGTAATTACTAGTGCGGGTTATGAATGCAAAGGAATCGTCAGATTAAATATTTACACCACATCTACGAAAGAGCTGTGGCCTCATTTTCCTATCCTTCAGGAGTGGATCGCCAGGCATGATATTGAACAGGCAGTTACCATGCTTGAGGTAACAGGATTGTTTGAAACTTTAATAGTGGAGCTCGAAGCGACCGTGGTGAAATAATGAACAACTTTATTAAAAAAACAAAACCTTCAAGTCTTAAACTTGAAGGTTTTTTATGCCAGTAATTCCGAATACTTTCTGAAATCCTTTTTGCACATTGGAAATCATCTGGAGATTAGATTTCCGGTTATTGAAGAAAACTTTATATATAAACAAAGAAATTGTTGTAACGGTTTAATACAAAACTCCCATACTTTCCGCTGCAAAGCCTGAAAGCTCTTCTAATTTTCCCTCTTTTACTTTTTTCACCCACTGATAATCGTTCAGTAAAGCACGGCCTACAGCCACTAAGTCGAAATCCTGTCTTTCTAATCTTCTCAGTAATTCCGTAAGGTCAGATTTTTCTGAGCTTTCACCCGCAAATGCCGACATGAAATCACCTTTAAGTCCTACGGACCCTACGGTAATCGTTGGCTGGCCGGTTACTTTTTTGGCCCATCCGGCAAAGTTAAGATCCGAACCTTCAAACTCTGGCTCCCAGAAACGACGTTGTGAACAATGGAAGATATCTACTCCCGCTTCTTTTAAAGGAAGCAACCAATCTTCCATCTCAGAAGGGTTTGTGGCCAGCCTGCTTTTATAATCCTGCTGTTTCCACTGCGAAAGTCGGATGATAATTGTAAAATCTTCTCCTACAGCCGCTCTGATTGCTTTTACTACATCTACAGCAAAGCGGGTTCTTTCCTTTATTGTTTTACCACCATATTCATCAGTTCTTGTATTGGTAACCTCCCATAGAAACTGGTCGATAAGATAACCGTGAGCACCGTGGATCTCAATACAATCGAAACCTAAATCTTTAGCTGATTTCGCTGAAGCTGCAAATTGATTTATGGTGTCCTGAATATCTTCCAGAGACATAGTAGAAGCTTTTTCCATAGGAACCAAAGGATAGTCGTCAGATGAACGGGTATCACCCACGTGCCATATCTGTGGTCCCATTTTACCCCCGTTATGATGAACCTGGTCGATTACATTTTTCCAACCTGCCAATGCTTCAGTACCGTAGAAATCAGGAATATTCTGCATATTTTTAGAGGCAGGGCGATTGATTACAGTTCCTTCAGAAAGGATTAATCCAACTTCTGAGGCTGCCCTACGGCCGTAATAATCTGCAATTTGTTGTGTAGGTACACCATTATCCGATTGAGCTCTCGTCATGGGAGCCATTACAATTCTGTTTTTAAGGTGTAGATTTTTATAGTTAAATGGAGTGAATAACGCGTCTGTACTCATTTTCTATTAATTTTTATTAATAATTTTTATTCTTTTGTTACACAAAGTAACTAATAATAATTCGTTTTTGTACCTATTAGAAAAAAAATTGTGGTAACTTTGTCGTAACAAACGATAGTAACCGGCTTGTAACTTATGAAAGAAAATAAAATAACCCAGCACTGTTGTCCCCTGGTAAAGGCTATGTCTTCCCTGGGAAGTAAATGGAAGCCTGTCATTGTTATGGTAATTAATGACAGAAAATTACGGTTTGGACAGATTGCAGCCCGCATTCATGTCATTTCGCGTAAGGTTCTTACCGACCAGCTAAGAGAAATGGTAGAGGATGGATTGCTAATCAGAGAGGAATTTAAAGAACTGCCACCCCGGGTTGAATATACCCTTACGGAAAAGGGACTTGCTCTTTTGCCCATTTTAAATTTATTGGAAGATTGGGAAAGAAATTATGAAACAAAAGAAGTGTTGGCTGAGGCATAACGTTCTTTGATTTTATAAGATTAAGAGTTTTGATGCCAGGTTGATGATTGATTCCTACTCAGTTAAAGATTATTTTATTTTTTATAAGAGGGGCATTAGTGAATTAAAATTCAGTAAATGCTTATGACATGCATAACAGATTAAGTGAAAAAAGAAGACAATCTCTAATCTCAAATACTTTTTTTTATAATTAATCGTTATATTTATCGAATTAATTCTTAAATCAAAAATGGATTAATAGATCATAACTTTTAGATGACCAGTAAAATCATTGGTGTAGGAAACTACATCCCCCCGGAAACCATTACCAATTTATTCTTTGATAAACACAATTTTATAAACAAAAGCGGCGAGTCATTAAAAGAAAGTAATGCTATTATTGCCAGTAAACTCAAGGAGATTACGGGCATTGAAGAAAGAAGATATGCAAGCAATGATCAGGTTACATCCGATCTGGGCTTTATTGCTGCCAAGGCAGCTATCGAAGATGCAGGAATTGATCCTGAAACGTTGGATTATATTATATTTGCCCATAACTTTGGGGACGTCCGCTTTGGAACTGTTCAGTCCGATACGGTTCCGAGTCTTGCCTCAAGGGTAAAACACCTATTAAAAATCAAAAATAATTTTTGCGTCGCCTATGACGTATTATTCGGATGTCCCGGATGGATCGAAGGAATCATCCAGGCCAATGCATTCATTAAATCCGGTATTGCCAAAAGATGCCTGGTCATCGGAGCTGAGACCTTATCCAGGGTAGTCGATATCCACGACAGGGATAGTATGATCTATGCAGATGGGGCAGGGGCAGCCATTCTGGAGATCTCTGAGGAAGAAAACGGAATAAAATCCCATATCTCAGCCTCTTTTACCCTCACAGAAAAAGATTATTTATATTTCGGAAAATCATACAACAATGACAAATGCCCGGATACCAAATACATTAAAATGGACGGGCGTAAAATTTACGAATTTGCTCTTTCAAATGTTCCGGATGCAATGAAGAAATGTCTGGATGACAGTGGCTATGGAATTGATCAACTGAATAAGATTATCATCCATCAGGCGAATGAGAAAATGGATGAAGCTATTGTTAAAAGATTCTATCAGTTGTACAATACACCAATGCCCGAAGATATTATGCCTATGGTTATCAAAAAACTAGGTAATAGCAGTGTGGCAACAATCCCTTCATTACTAAGCATGATCCTGAAAGATGAACTGGATTCTCATGATATTGATAAAGGAGATATAGTCTTGTTTGCTTCAGTAGGAGCGGGGATGAATATTAATGCATTTGTATATAAATTTTAATATTTTATTCACAGACTGCTAAAAATATTTTGCCAGAAATAAAAAACTCTCTATATTTGCACCACTGAAAACGAAGGCATAGCCGGAGTTCAGGGAGAGTTGGCAGAGTGGTCGATTGCGGCAGTCTTGAAAACTGTTGACTGTAACAGGTCCGGGGGTTCGAATCCCTCACTCTCCGCAAGTCTAGAGCTAAAACGCTGTAAACATCAATGTTTACAGCGTTTTTTGTTTTAGCGTTAGTATCAAAACTATAAAAACCTGACCAATAGGCAATCTAATGATTGTACATCTTGCAAAAAGTCGTAACAAAAATTAAATTACTAATCAATTAAAGTTATCGCACAATGAACAAAACATTCAACCTGTTATTCTTTATAAAAAAAATAAAATCAGAATAAACTGAACAGCTCCGATCTATTTAATAATTACTATAGAGGGCAAGACAGCTGATATTGCTGCGAAAAGATATATTGATCTGCAAAATGGGATACTAAAGCGCACAAGGCATTAGGAAATACTCAAGAAGCTAAAACACTGAATCCAAAACAGGATTGATAAAAGGTAAATGCTTCTTTACAGTTTCCTGCTAACGTTATGATTCTCTAAACTTGCAGGTTTATTTTGATGTTTAATCATTTATTTATGTTAAGCATCCACAATTTCAGGCTCCACAAGTCTTTATAATTATTCTGGAGGTTCCTGCCAGCAACACTGTGTAAATGATTATTATTGGAGACTACGCCCAGAGTTAGTGCAGAAGTTCTTAAATCGTTTTATTAATCCTAAAAATTATAACTTTATTTTGATAATACTTAACTGTTATATAATGTTATTCATTTCTTTGCTTTAACATCTAAATTACTAAATAAGTTTAATTTAACAAAATTTATGACTGATCATTAATGATTAATCATTAAATTTGCTTTGTTAAAATTAATAAAAGCTCATTACCCTTTAAGAATCAAATGAATTAGTAATAAGATGAATAAATCTAAACTAAGATGATAAACAATTTTAGATATGTTTAAGTTATCACTTATTAGTATAAATGGCTAAATCAATTTATTATGCAACCTATTTAAAAAAACATAATTACAATTAATGATAACATCTAAGCTTGATTAATCACATTACTTTTAAATACAATTATTAATTATATAATTCTTTAACTTTATTAAACCAACAATTATGTATAGTAAATCAAAAATTACCATTTTTACATTATTTATGACAGTATTTTACTCTTCGACATTTGCTCAAATGGGTACACAAAATGCTATTACTGACATTGTGCGCCAATTCCATGTTAATTTTTCTAATAATGAGGTTGAGAAAAATGGATTGCTAGTGGATGATAGCCTTGTCGTTAATGTTAATGGAGGGGCAGGAAATAGAACCAATGGTGCTACATTTAAAGGACGTGATGAGTTTGTAAAATGGTTAAAGACTTTTAAGTCAACTTTTCCAGACAGTAAAATTATTGATGAAAATATTGTTGTTTCCGGTAATAAGGCAGCCATACGATATATATTTACAGGGATTCACAGCGGTACATTGCCATCAGCAAACGGGCCGATCCAACCAACTGGACGAAAAGTAATTATGTATGCTGCTGAATTCTTTACATTCAATGACAGTGGTAAACTAATATATCTTGAAACACTTACTAATGATCTCGATATGATCACACAATTGACTTCAAAATAAAGAAGAAATGCTTTGTTTATCATACGCATTGCTTTATTTTTGTGTCAATTATATTAAATTTTCTTGATGTAAAGTATACTTTATTATTAATTCATTAATCAACGAAATTATATTGTATTATTTTTCGTTGTTATGAAAAAGTAATGATTTTGTACTATTTTGTAATACATTTTTACAAGAAAATAAGAACACGTGGGATTTGAATATTCTTAAAATAACAAAAGTATTTATCACGTTTTTCATTATCAAGTGGAAATATTTTTTCTACAGTGTATTTTTAGCCCATCTTCTGATGGGCATTTTTATTTTTTTTTCATTTATTAAAATTAAGAAAATACCCTCAGAATTAAATTTTAACATTTTTAATGATTAATCATTGATGATTAATCATTAAATTTGTAAAAATAAGTTTAATTAGAAAATGAAATTTTATCTGATGTACTGGATAATGTTAATAGTATGAAAATTTGAACTTATCAATTTTTGAACATTAAATATTAATGATTTGAAATGCTTTCCAGTAATACATTGATAAATGTGTAGATGTTTTTATTTGATAAAGTTTACGAAAAGAAATAAGCAGAGTATATTAAAGAAGAAATTCTTAAAAAACTAAATAACCTACTGTTTATTTGTTGCAAAAGAAGTCAAAATAAACATAAAATTTTTAATTGTTATTAATTTTTGTGAGTCCATATCACATTATATGTTATATGCTAAATAAATTAAATTCACTTGAAAACAAAAAAAATATAAATTAAAAAAATACTTTAAAATGAAAAAAAAATTATTAATTATCGTAGGTGCTTCTCAAATTGTGTTTTCTCAGACAGGAAACGTAGGTATTAACACAACTTCTCCAACCAATAATTTAGATGTTAATGGTAATACAAGAATTAGAAAGATTGAAGAGATTTCATCAACTAATTATCTGCTAGTGCCAAATAAAGATGGGGTAATCAATAAAATATCTGTCGATAATATGACTTCGTCAGCTTTTATGCCAAGGGTAGTTGGATTAGTAAGGAGAACTACTAACTTCTCTTACAATGATGCAGGTTCTAGTAATGAAATAACTCTATTACCACTTGATGAGGTTGTTGTGCTTAATAACCAAAGTTTGACTTATGCTAATAATGGTATTTTTACGGTAAAAGAAAGTGGTCTATATCAAATTACTTTTCAATTAGGATTGAACGATTTTCCTTTGGATACTGATATTATTATGGGTATTGTAAATGGTAATAGACAGTGGATTGGTAGGGCTACATTTTCTTATCCTAAAAGCTCTAGACAGTTTCATAATTATGTTACCACTTTGAAATTTAATGCGGGAGATTCTTTTGCAATGGGTATTTATTCGTCTGGTGGTAATATGACAATACAAGGTAATCAATCTGGTAGTACAGGGTCTGGTAATATAACCAATGTTAATATAATAAGATATCAATAAGGATATATAGATATTTTATTTCTTTTAAAATTTGCTGTCGAATTTTAAAAATAATTGTATAACATAATGCATTATTGAAGATAATTGCGAAAACAAATATATTATGAATTTAAACAAAACAGGCTACAACTTAGCGGTTATAGGTACAATTACTGTGCTAATATGGATTGGTATCTTCAAGTTTACACCAGAAGAAGCAACAGCAATTAAAGGCTATATTTCAAACAGTTTTCTTATGAACTGGATGTATCGTTTTTCTTCTACCCAAGGTGTTTCAAATATTATTGGTTCTTACGAAATAGTTACGGCTATCTTATTAATCTTATCTTTTTGGAATAAGAAAGTTGGATTAGTCGCAGGTTACTTAACAGCAACTATTTTTATGGGTACACTTAGTTTTTTACTTACCACTCCTGGAATATGGAGATTAAGCAATGGTATATTGATTACCGACTTTTTTGTGCTGAAAGATATTGCATTTCTTGCCATTGCACTCCAGATAATTGCTAAACACAGTAAGGAGTAAAGGTTTGGTAATAATCTTGCAAAATCATAATTAGAAATTTTATCCATACTCAGTCTGTTTATCTTTTGTGATAATCATATTAAATTTTCTTGCTAATGCTTAGATCTCTAAAATTTGATAATGTCAATCTAATAAAATGATCAGTTTATTCTGATTTGAATTAACCACTTGATTTTATGTATAACAAATAGCTTAGCTAAAAATCAAGTTTGTGCAATGAAAAAATAAATAATCCGGTACATTCTTTGGGTAAGAATACAGAGAAAAAACTTCGACGTTTTTTTATTGCAATTTTTGTCGAGCAATGTAGCCACAAGGTATGCCCTTTGGTATATGGAAGATAAATTTAGGGATTAGATGTTTAAAAGATTGTATAGGAATACATGAGAAAAATAGGAGTTATGAGTTTTCCATCTTGAAAGCTGGCTATTGATTTAAACTATGATCTTTGTTCCATAGTGGAAACAGCAATTCTTCAGTCTGAAGAACTTAACAAAAGATATGATAGAGAATAGAATTCTAACAGATTTATCAACTGGACTTGCGGCAGGAAGAGAAAAACATAGAACAATAAATTGTTAAAATACTGGAAAAGAAACAAAATCTGAAGCGATACTACAAATCCTTTGCAGGAATTATAATCCTGCTAAAAAAGAGTAGGCTTTAAATTGTGAAAAAGTTTATAGATGGCTTAGTTTGATATTAGTTTTACTCATATGTCACATCCTTAATAAAACAATATAATTTAACATATTTTATGATTAGTCATCAATGATTAATCATTAATTTTACACTATTGAATCTTTTGATTCTTTTTTGCTTAAATGTCTTCTAGAAATTTTGCAAAAAGGAATAAGTAATAAAATGTTAGATTATTATATTTTCGACATAAAAGGAATAATAATACTATAAAAATTATTTTATTATTACAGTAATGAGGTTTGACTGATGTAGAAATAGGGATACGTTTTAATCAGTTATAATTTTTGTAATTACTACTTTATGAATCGAGTCTAGTTTAAAAAAAGCAAGGATTAATTTTTTACTATCATAACTACTATGAAATTTATACATAAAATTCTTAATGCAATTTATGATTATGATTACAGAAACTATAGAAATGCATTAGAGAACACTTCTAAATCTGAACTTCATAAAGAGAAGGATGTTGAACCTTTAAAATTTTCAATCTTAATTTATAATTATAATCAAGGCATGTTTTTTAAGAATTGTTTTGACTCAATTATAGAACAAAAATGTAGTAATTGGGAAGCTATTATTTTGGATGATTGTTCTACAGATAATTCAGTTATGATTATTAAAAATATAATAGGTAATGATAAAAGGTTTTGTATACATGAAAATATTTCCAAAATAGGTTTTGAAATGTCTAAAACAAAGCTTATTGGATTATCAGTAGGTAAAGTTTATGGTTTTCTTAATTGTGAGGATGAATTAGCAGATAATGCATTGCGAAATATAATTATTAAATGTCGCTGAGATATAATATAAAATAATATTTATCTTTTTTTTAACCATAAGAGACCTGTTTATTTCAACTAATTAAGTAATATAATCAAAGCAGTTATAAATGAACTATTAAGCTTAAAATATGAAAGAGAAAGCTCTAAAATCAAATAAAAAAAATAACTCTGAGCTTAAATGGCCTATTATATTACTAATAATAGTAATCATTTTAATACTTTTAATTCCTTTGTTTTATTTTTCACTTAGTATCAATAATCTTAAAGATGCAGGAGAAATTAGTTCTGCATTTTGGAAAATTATAGCTCCAATCGCTCAGCTTTTAGGGATTATATTACTTTTTCTTGCTCTGCGAGAGCGTAGAACTGCAAATAATATTGTGCAAAAACAATTAGATGCTAACGGAAAAAGAGAGATAAAAGAAAGGAGTGTAAAACATGTCCACGAATTGTACATATTGTTAGAAAATAATATTAGCAATTTCAGCTATGAGAGTAAATTAGATACTAGTATCCCAGCCAAGGTTTTACACGGTAAAAGGGCTATCCGATTGTTTATAAATGATATCGAGGAGATGAATATTGATTTGCACGATAATGATTTGCTGCTGCAAAAAGATGGTGTGCGCGAAATATTAAGTATTCTTAAAATAGCTGAAAATATTTTTGATAAGATAAAAGAAGCCGACATTGAAGTGTCGGACGAGAATTTTTATCTTAATATTATGAAGCATGAGCTTATTTTTAGCATATTTCCTTATAAGGATCTTGATGAATCTGCCAATTTAAAATTAGATATGTGTGAAAAATGCTATAAGCCACATGGTAATTATCCTCCTTTAATTTTTGATAAAATGCAAGAAATCAAAAAATATTTTTGAAAAAGTAGTTATTAATAGTGATACAGAAGCACAACTTACTGTGAAATATAGTTACAAAGAGGGTTATAAAAAGACATGGCAAAGAAAAGTATTGGGAAGTTTTAAAATAGGAGCAAAAGCAGAAGTTAAAGTTCCCTTAGTAGCAAAAGGAGAAATATCTACTGAAGTAGTTGTTGGTGGAGAAACTGTTAATGGAGAAGAAAACTCTCATGAAACAACCAAAGAATCATCTTATACAGTAAAAGTTCCTCCTCATTCTGAGGTAGAAGTAAAAGCATTTACCAAAATAAGAACAACAACAATTGATTACACTCCCATTTTCATTGGATGGTACTGTACGTACTAATTTTAACCCAGCTGTAAATGGGCATTATTTTTGGTCAGGCCCTATTTCCACATATCCAAATTTTTACCTAATATTAAAAGCGAAATAGGAACTGTTAAAGCACTCAATTATGTAGAAGTACATGTTGTATCTTCCCCGGCAAAAAGTATCAATTAATAAAGAGATATCATCTTAAAATAATAAAACATCTCCGATGCTTCCGGAGATGTTTTTTATTTTTCTTTTGATCAATATTTAGTTTATTTTTTAGATTTCCTTATTTAATTTTCTCATAAAGGTTATTGATAAAGCTAAATAAGGCAGAATTTTCCAAAAATTATTTAATGTTTTAAATACTCTAATCGCAGTATCAATAGCAATTAAATGTTGATGTTTTTTAATTATTGTCATTAATGAGTAATCATTATATTTGTATATCAAATATTATAGAGGTAAAGTTAGGCAAAGTATAAGATTGAAAAGGAGGAATTTTTAAACCAGTTTTGTGTTAAGAATATAAACTTTCATTGATTAGACTTAGCCAATTCTTTTTGTTGTTTTGATATAATTGTTAATAAAATGGGAGGCAAAATTCATATTAAAGAGATTTCACTTAAAATGAAATTAGGAACTGTAATGGGAGAAGTGTATAATCATGTTTATGATAAAGCTCAGGAATTTTTTTTGAGATATGATCTTACTTGTCATCAATATGGGGTTGTTTTAATTCTTTCTAATTCTTCAGTACCACTTTCTACATCTGATATACTAAAAAAAATGCCAGAAAAGAATTCAGGTGTATCTAGAATGGTAGATCGTTTGATTTTAAAAGGTTTAGTTGAAAAAGTCACTAATAGTAAGGATAAAAGATTAGTTGACATACAATTAACTTTAAAAGGGAAAAAATTGTATGAAGAAATCGAAAAGCATATATTTGAGATAGATAATATTTATAGTTCTGTAACTGAGGAGGAGGCTAAGTTGCTTATTGATCTATTATCTAAGTTGAAAGGGTAGGGTTTTTATATATTAAAATATAATATAAATTTATTATAAGTAATAACCAATAGTATCAAATATTATTGAACAATTTTTTTGGTTTTGACCAATAAGGATGTATAAATTAACAAATCTTAGTTCGAAAATTAAAGTTTTGATAATATTGTATGAAAGGTGTGATCTGCAATCTACTTTGCTTATTATTCCTAATGGTAGATATCATGATAAGAATTACTTCACTAAGCTTTCTATTCATTCTATTTAATTTTATAATAATGTGAAAATGCGCAATAAATTTACTTTTAAGTATTACGTTAAAGTTTCTGGATTTTATATTTTTTAACCAATTCATATTCCACTTCTTCAGGTTTTGATGATATGAATAAACTACTTTTGTAAAGATGTCATTATAAATTGATCCAAACTTAAGTATCAAAAAAAACGGAGGAATTTTTTCTCCGGTTTTTTTGATAGAAAGACATCTTGTTGTTACTAATATAATAGTAAGCTATCTTATAAGAATACCTAATTTTAGACTATTCTTCTATAATCACTCCACGCCAAAAGGCTATATGATTTTTAATTGCTTTGGCTAATTCGCTTGGTTGTTTGTAATACCAGGCTGCATCCTTGTTTTCTCTCCCATTAACATTTATGTTGTAATAGCTTGCATGGCCTTTCCATGGACAGGTAGTATGCGTTTCTGTTTCAGAGAAATATTCTTTTTTTATTGAATCTTCAGGAAAATAATGATTTCCTTCAATGTTTACAGTTTCATTACTTTCTGCGATCACTGTTCCATTCCAAATTGCTTTCATATATTTTATAATTTTGAGTTTGTGTATATAAAATTAAGTATGAGATATTATAAGTCACTTTGTAAGCACCTTAAATATTTACGATCTTTTTCAAAGGTTGATTTCAATTGTTCCTCTTGTTTTTGAGGAGTTAAATCTTTAGTTTAAAAACGATCCAAACCTTTCAAAATGACAGGTATAACCATTGGGATTTTTCACTAGGTAATCTTGATGGTTATCTTCTGCTGGCCAAAACTTGCTATAAGGTTCTAAAGTGGTTACTACTTGTCCTTTCCATTTGTTTGATTTATTTACAATCGCAATCACATATTCGGCTATTTGTTTTTCTTCTTCATTTTGATAAAAAATAGCAGATCGATAACTTGAACCTATATCGTTTCCCTGTCGGTCAATAGTAGTTGGATTATGAATACGATAGAAATAGTCCAATATTTCCTTGAAATTAGTCTGGGTGGTGTCATATGTTATTTCAATAGCTTCTGCATGGCCTGGATGATTTCGATAAGTTGGATTTTCGTTGTTTCCACCAATGTAACCTACTTCGGTATCAATTATTCCTTTTTGCTTTCTGAAAAGATCTTCCATTCCCCAAAAGCAACCGCCAGCGATATATACTTTTTTAGTGTTTTCCATTTTTATATTATTTATTGAATTTCGGTTTATTCTTTTTTATTTCTATTAAATAATTTTGTTTCATTGAAGATACGTTTTGCTTTCGTTTTTATAAAGTTGCAAATAGCAGTGGTACTATAACCATCTTTGATTAATTTCTCAAAGGTTTTCAAGACCAGTTCTTTTCCTAACTCCGCTCCCTTGAAATCGTAAGGCATTTTCAAAAAACCTCATTTCTAGATTGTCAGCTAAACTGTAATTAATATATGAACTTAATCTATTTTCTAAGGATAAAACAAATTCCTTATTAACTTTATACTGTATGATTTAAATTAACTGAAGGTTTCTTTTAGATATTGGATAGCACCATCTGTATTGATATGAAAATCAGCAAATACAATATTGTCTTCCTGGTCTATAAAAATGAACCAAGGTGTTCCGCCCGTACTGTAATCTTCCATAATAGTCGACATTCCATTTCCGGGATCGTGACCGAAAGGGATATTTAGATTATATTTTTTCTGTGTTTCCACTATTTTTTCGTAAGTATTGGCGTGAGCTCCTTCAAAAACCGTTTGAACGGCCAGAAAAACAATTTTATCATTTCTTTCAAATATATCAACCAGTTTTTTAAGTGATGGAAGTCCAACACTATGGCAGCCCGGGCACCAATGTTGAAAGCAATAAATGATTTTAAATTTTTCTTTATAATCGGATAGTTTTATAGGTTCCTTTAGTTCGTCACCATTAGCGTTTATCCATTGTTTTACTCTTAATTCTGGGGCTTTCATTCTTTGATTTTTAATATTCTCCATTGTTTTTGTTTTATATCTAGTACAATTTTTTGATTCCGATTTTATACAGTGTATTTCATGGATCAGTTATAATTTTGCTTATCACGTTACAATAAATTCCACAGAAGCTTTCTGTATAACTGGTTGTGTAAAAATCAACTAATGACGTTTAATTCAATTCTTACTTTTTTCTTCTTTTATTTTATTCAATGCAACAGCATTTATACAATAACGCAAACCGCTTGGTGAAGGTCCATCAGGGAACACGTGTCCCAAGTGAGCATCACAAACATTACATAATGCTTCGATTCTTATCATTCCAAAACCGCTATCTTTTTTATATGCCACATTTTCTATAGCGATAGGTTGGGTAAATGATGGCCAGCCCGTACCACTTTCATATTTTTCACCACTGTCGAAAAGGGTTGTGTCACAACATATACATGCATATTTTGCAGGTTCAAAAATACTGCACATTTCTGAACTGTGAGCTCTTTCAGTACCGTGTTGCCTGGTTACATAAAAAGCTTCATCGGATAATAAGGCTTTCCATTCTTTAAGTGTTTTTTCAACTCTTCTTGGTGGTTTTGGATTGCTTTTTTCGGCAAAATTCAGTACATCCGTCCAATTTATCATTTGTTTTATATTTAATTATTAATATTTTCTGTTTCTATAATGACTTTGCTTGTTAATGTTTTGTGTACTGGACATTTGGAAGCAATTTCAATGAGCCGTTTTTGTTGGTCATCGGATAAATTTCCGATAAGTTTTATCTTTTTGGAAATGTGATCTATCTGCCCTGGTTTTTCCATATCAATCAGCAGGTCATCACTGTGTTTTTTAGAATGGGTAATGTAGCTATACACTTCCTGTAAATCCCAACCTCTTCTTTCAGCATAAAGTTTTACAGTTAATACGGAACAAGCAGCTAGTGCAGCACTTAAGAAATCATAAGGAGTAGGGCCTAGATCATTGCCACCTAAGCTTTCGGGTTCGTCAGCCGTAAGAGAATGCTTACGGGTTTGCATCATAGTAGTAAATTTATCCTCTTTTATATTTAAGTAAGCTACCAGTTGCTCTCCTAAAGGGTCTAGCATTTCATTTTCATTTTGATCAAAATAACGCTGTACCCAGGCACCGATCATGTTTCCAACGTATTGGCTGTCTCTATGTTTGGTTAATAAGTGATCAGCGCCATCCAATCCAATAAAGCTTTTCGGATGAAAAGCATTGTGATATAAATCTCGGGCATTTTCTATACCAACACTATTATCGATAGGGGAGTGCATAATCATGATAGGTTTACGAAACGATTTCACTATAGATAGCAAATCGGTCTTATCAAAATCATTGACAAACTTCGAATTGATTTTGAAAGGACGTCCTTCAATGGTAATATTGACGAGTTCATTTTGTTCTTCATTTTTTACCTGATCAGAAAACAAACGTTTTACATGCGATACAGATGCAGGGGCTCCGATAGTAGCAACGGCTTTAACATTCTCTAACTGGGATGCCGCAACAATAGCTGCTGCTCCTCCTAAAGAATGTCCAACTAAAAGTGAAGGGGCTTCGTAGTATTCAGCCAGATAATTGCTTACCGAAATAAGATCTTCTACATTACCTGAAAAATGACTCTCAGCAAAATCACCTTCACTTCGCCCTAAGCCCATGAAATCGAAACGGACTACACCAAAACCGTAACCAGTAAGCGTTCTACTAATAGTTCGAGCTGCATCAGTGGTGCTATTGCAAGTAAAGCAATGAGCAAAAATACAATAAAAATTAGGTTTCCGATTCGCTGGAAGTTCAAGATAAGCATTTAGTTTATTACCTTTTTGGTTAGTAATATCAAGTTGTATTCTTTTCATCTGTTAAATTATTTGATGTTTTTATAAGTTCTCAGGTTTTCAAGTAATTCAGCTGGTTACAAAACACAAACCTTTATTGATGAATATACAAATGTTTTTTTGCGTTGATCCATTTATCAAATTTCTTTCACTACCTGACTTGAAATAAAGTTGGATATTGCATAAAATGGATAACTAAAAATAATGCTTTTGATATTAAAATTAGTTTTTCCATAGAAATTTTCAGATAACGAGAGATGTCCCTATTTTTCTAATTTGTAACTGGTGCTGATCTTTTATGATGATATTTAACTCTTTGGTTTAATATATCAGATTTCTATGTTGGATAATTCTCTATTTTTTATATAATTCTCGCACCAATCGATTGTCTTTTATGATACTCGAAGCAAGCCAAACATAATGTTTATCTTCTTTGTCCCATCCAAGAGCTTCGAATTTATTTCCAAAAGGACACGGAGGGAAGTCGGGAAAGCCCATACGGAATGTATAACGATCAGGTTCCTCATTGAACAATGCTTTTTTTACGCGAGGTAAGCCATATTTTGTTTCCTCGTCGTCAATAGGATGAACATGATTGATATTCATAACATTGAACTTAATATGTATTTCATTTGAGTCCGCGGCTTCGATTGCCCCATAAGCATCTACCAAATAGCCTTTTGTTTTCTCTTTAGTAAGGGTAATAGCAAACAAGCGTTCATTTATGGGTTCTTGATATTCATTGAAACTATATGCTTTATCAATTATAAATTCGTCCATTTCAAATGTCATACTTAAATCGTCCGAAAACAATTGCTTGTCTTTGATTGAGAATTCATAATTATAACCACAATCTCTTAAATCGGAAACTGCTGTTACTAAATCTTTTGGATCTTTCATAATTTTAATTTTTTAAAAAATATTCTTTTTGCTTAGAGTAAGATTGTTTTTTAATCTTAAATTTTAGTGGATGGAATTAAAATAGAAGTATAGAAGAAAATTGTGAGATTTTTAGTTTTACAAATTTTACTCGTTTAAATATCTAAGCAGGTATGATGGTAATTTATTTCTGTTACTCAAATTTTCAGGATTGTCTTTATCAAATCCTTGAGCATCTCTTAGTGGAGCATATAGTTCTGAAAATGGGCCATATCCAGTTTCGGACTTACTATGGCAGGCTATACAGCCTGTGTTACCCATTACAGGTGAAAATTCATCATAGTTACCATCTTTGTCTTCGACAAAATCAAAATATTCCCACCCTCCTGGAGCTTTAGGATAGCGTGCTGTATCTTTAATTGTAACAGCAACATCCCAAACTTTTCCTTGAACAAAACCTTTTCCTATTGGAAGTTCTCTCCTATCAGTTGCTTTAAGTAATTCTTTCACAAAAATTGTCCCCTCACGAAAATATCCATTTTTCTTCCAAAATTTAAAACTTATTGGATCAATGTATATATTTTGAAAATCTGGAAAGATAACATTGGGGTCAAGTATCTTTGGACTTGCTACTGTTCCAGCAAATATCCAGGAACGATAATCTTTTGGGCGAAACAAATTACCTTGTTTATCATATTTATAATATGGATTTTTTTCAATTTTGTTTGAACGAGAAATAGCTGTGGCTGTAATTATTAATAGGATAAATAAGATAATATGATTGCTTTTTTTTTTCATTTGTGAAGTTTGATAATTATATGTTTTAATAATTTATGTTTTGTAAACAATAACTTTATGAATAAAATATTCCAATAATTATTTTTTTAATAGGATTGAGATAAAAGCTTTTTCTTAAGTATTTTTTAACTGAATATATAGCCATGAGCTGTAATAGATCAAAGAAAGATTATGGATTTCACTTTGATAATTGTTATAATTGATGAATTCATTTTTATAAGTTAATCAATACCATGATTGCAGCTTTACTGCTTAAATAGTTAAATTAATATAGCTATATTTTTTTTGTTAATTAACAGTCACTTTTATAATGTTTTTTAAAGGTGGAATTGGATATTTATTTCCCACAACTTCAGAGATGATTTTACTTTCTGGAAGTGGGGTTCCACCAAATACAACTTGATTATTTCCTGCACCTGGATATTGATCGATTCCAGTTCCTGAATCATATAAAGTTGTGCTAGAAGTCAAGTCTCCCTTTGTATTACCACTAATAACCTTATTGTTGGAATAAAACCAATCATTTGAAATACCAAACATTGTTACATAGGCTAGTTTATCACCGGCACCTGCCTCAAAACTTGTACTTGCTTTTTCTCCTGGTGCTATTAGAATATTTCCTATTTTGTAAACACCCTTGACATAGGATAGAGCTTTTAAACTGTTCTGAAGTTTGGCAGCAACTCCCATTTGTGAAAGTTCTTTCAATCCTATCCCTGCATCTAATTTGCCTAACTCAAAAATCGGATTTTTATCTCCAGTATAAACTACAATGAGACCCTCAGAAAGATCAGGTACTAGACCTGTATTTGCTGCTAACTTTGTCTTCATCTTAGTAATATTTCCCATTTCTGCAATGTCAGTAAGTTCAGGATTAGACAAGAAGTTTGGCTTAAAAAAAGGAGTTTCATTTGCTAATTTTACACCATTAAAATTTGAAATGGCCCATACACCTGAGGAGAAGGGAGTTTCATGTAAAGTTCCACCTGAAGTATTTGTTATTTTTAATGTAAATTCAGAAGAAATATCATCATAGGTAAGATATAGTTTCATTAATTGAGAAGCGTCTATATTAGGAACTAATCTTATTGGTTTACTTTCTATTTGCCCAGAGGTATTTTCTTTTGTTCCATTATCCCATAATTGAACTTGTGAAGAAACATCTCCTGTAATGGCTTTTCCATCTGTGTCAAATAATTTGATTCCTGGCTGAGCTGATGAAAAAAACCAGTCTTTTGAAGCTTTATACATTGTCACGAACATTAACGATTGAGCCTTTCCTGCACTAAAGGTAATACTCTGAGATTCTCCTGGATTAATAGTGAGATTTCCATTTGAATTTGTAACTCCAAGAATTTCTCCACTTTCTACAAAATCTTTAAGAGGCACTAAATTTTCAAATGTAATTGTTTTCTTATTTTCATTATCATTGTCGTTGTCATTGTTATTGTCATTTTTGCAAGATGTAACGCTAAATATAAGCATGGAAGCTGTAGCAAAAAGAATAGTTTTAAGAGTCGTTTTTTTCATAAATTCTAATTTTTATTTTGTAATTATTTTTTAAAATTGATTATTCCATTTTTAGTTTTGTTAGGAGCTACTTTATTATAATTTATACTTAATTTAATAACTGAGATGGTTCATTGTAATATTGTTATTATGTAAATTTTATGATTGCTTCATAGATCACATCACATGGGGAAACAATTTGTCTCTTAATTTCCATTAGTATATAACCTTATTTAATTTATAGTAGTGCATTTTTTATTATAGAAAGTGAGGCTAATTTTGCTTGAAGATCATAAAACGGACTTACAATCATTATTTCATTTACTTTATATTTTGATGCAAATACTCCAATGTCCTTTTTTAGTTTGTTTTTGTTCCCATGAAACGTGAATCGCAATGTATCATCTATTGCAGACTTTAGATGACCTGAATAGATGGGAGGTAGTTCTCCAGGAGGTTCTAATGGACCTATATTATTTGTCAAGAAGTTGACATACATTTTATACAGTGTAGTCATGAAATGGGCAGCCTCCTGATTAGATTCTGCTGCAAAAATATTTAGTCCAGCAATAATATAGGGTTCTGATAATCTTTCTGATGGGATGAAATTGTCTCTATAAATTTTTAAAGCAGCTTCAAATTGTGCGGGAGCAAAATGACTGGCAAAAGAATAGGGTAGCCCTAATTTTGAAGCGAGATAAGCACTGTCAATGCTGGATCCCAAAATCCAAATAGGTATTTTTCTTCCCTGACCTGGAAATGCTGTAACTTTTTGTTCTGTTTGTTGGGAGTTATCAAAATAGTTTTGTAATTCAATAATATCAGATTCAAATGTATTGACACGGTGAATATTATTCTTCCGTAATTGCGCCGCTACTAATTGATTTGTACCAGAAGCCCGTCCTAAACCTAAGTCAATTCGATTCGGATAGATCGTATCAAGTGTTCCAAACTGCTCGGCTATTATCAATGGAGTATGATTAGGTAGCATTATTCCACCAGAACCTACTTTTATATTTTTTGTTTTTTCTGCAATGGTTCCAATTAATATTTGTGGAGCAGAACTAGCAATATATTTTATATTATGATGCTCTGCCAGCCAGATTCGCTCATATCCTAATTTGTCAGCATGTTTTGCCACTTCTATTGTATCAGAAATACCCTGAAATGCATCTCCACCTTCAATTACCATTGCGGATTCAAGAATTGATATTTTCATTTTCTAATTGTGTTTTAAACATGACGAGAATAATTTATATTAGCTATTTAGAGGCAAGGCCATTTTAGTAATTTCTGTCTTTCCACACTTTTTATCATTGCGTCTGGGCTTTCTAAAATATTATGTTCCATATTCTCAGATTTCGACACATCACTTTCGCTTTTTAATGCCTCATCTAAAGTTTCATAAACACTATTATCTTTAGGATTAATTACTTTTGAATCTTTTCCTCCTATTAGTAAGGTAAACAAATTGTCTATTGTTGAATTTATTCCAGTTAAAAATGCTATCTTTTTTAAATCTTTCACATTATGTGGATTTAATTCTACAGCAAATATAATGATTAATCATTAATGACTAATCATTAAATAGTTAAAATTGCATATCTGCCATTGAAAATTAAAATGCATACCATATTATATTCGTTAGAACAAATTTTTATTTGCAATTTTATAATTATTATTTAATGAATTCTTAATCCATATTGGTATTAGGTAATCCCATTTTAATTATGAATTAATAATATGGCTATATTAGATTTACACCGTTTTCTACCAAAGCTGAATTTCATTACGCCGTTTGTGATGGAGATATAGGAATGGTAGTAATGACACGTGATTTGGAATTAAACGGAAAGTCAGACCCTAAATTCTTTACATTGATTTGGAAATATTCATCTGAAGGATGGCAGGTATTCAAAGAATCCTATGTTGAGCTTAAGTAAGTAGGAATCGCTTTAGCTTTTGCAATAGCAATATAAATAAAAGAGCCTGTAGATTACAGGCTATTTTATTTATGAGTACTGAAAGTATTTTACATGGTTTAATTGTGTTCCAATAAGTGCCGGGTAATTTGAATAGACCATTTCTCCTGGATTCCGGAACGAGCCGTTTAATTAGATTTTTTTGATGGTTATAAGATCAAATAATCACACCCTTTAAATTTATTGTTTCATAATTTTTTGCTGTTAGAGCGGAAAATTGGTGAATGAAAATAGGTTTTTATTTACTTTTTCATAATAAAAAGTGTCTTTTTTACATTTTTTTTTCAGCTAAAATGAAAAAAAAATTAATTCTTCTTATCATAATATTTATTCAGAAAAAAATGATCCTCTTTTTGGTGTTGTGATATTGCAATTAATTGTGAACTCATGTCTTATGAAATAAGTAAGTGTATTTTTAATGATAACCTTATCATAATTTTTATACAATTCATATCATAAAAATTCGATATGTAATGTGTTGATAAGCAGTATATAATGATGGATTTATTTTTTTTATTCAGATGAATTTTTATATTTGTAATGTTACCAAAATGTTAACAAACTAATGAATCAGAATTTTATTCATACCTACGTCTCTGTAGATTGCGTTGTGTTTGGATTTGACCATGAAAACCGGTTGAATATATTATTAGTACAACGTCATGTAGATGATGTACCATTGGAAAAACAAATCAAGCTTCCCGGAAGTTTGATTTTCAGCGACGAAGATGTGGATGATGCTGCACAAAGAGTACTGCATGAACTTACAGGAATTAAAAAAATGGTCCTCAAACAGTTCAAATGCTTTGCAGATCCCATGAGAGCAAGCAATGCGCATGATATAAAATGGATGGATCAGGAATACAAACATCATATAGACAGGATCATTACAGTGGCTTATCTTTCTCTTTGTAAAATAGACCACAAGATCAACAGCACAAAATATGATACCGTAGACTGGTATCCTATTGATGAAGTTCCGGGATTGCCTTTTGACCATAACAAAATTATCAGTGAGTCCTTGATGGAAATCAGAAAGTGGATTGAATCTGATTTCTCCATCATTTTTGAACTGCTACCCAAAAGATTCACCATAAGACAGCTCTATCAGCTTTATAGTGCATTAAGTGAAAAAAATATTGACATCAAGAATTTTCATAAAAAAATTTCTTCGTTCCCCTATATTGTTCCCTTGGACGAAATTCAAAAAGATGTGTCACACCGTGCAGCAAGGTACTACAGATTTGACGCTAAGATTTACAAGAAAAACAATACAAAACTTATAAAATAACCTTTTTAAAAAATTATGTACTTACTAGGCTATGACATTGGCAGTTCTTCTGTGAAAGTTTGTCTCATCGAGGCATCCAGTGGAAAAGTGATTGCTTCTGAATTTTCTCCCAAAAAAGAAATGAAAATCACTGCTATAAATCCGGGATGGGCAGAGCAAAATCCAGTCGACTGGTGGACCAATCTGAGGTTGGCACATGAAGCTGTGATGCATGAATCCGGTGTACATGCTGAAGATATCAAAGGAATTGGAATTACCTGGCAGATGCATGGTCTAATTCTGGTAGATAAAGATCAGAATGTCTTAAGGCCATCCATTATCTGGTGTGACAGCCGTGCTGTGCCCTATGGCGAAAAAGCTTTTAAAACAATAGGAGAGGAAAAATGCCTGTCTCATTTGTTGAATTCACCCGGAAACTTTACAGCATCAAAGCTGGCCTGGGTAAAAGAAAATGAGCCTGAAATTTTTGAAAAGATAGATAAAATCATGCTCCCGGGAGACTACATTGCTATGAGACTCTCAGGGGAGATCGGAATAACCATTGAAGGATTATCAGAAGGGATCTTCTGGGATTTTAAAAACAACTGCATTTCGGAAGATATCATAAACTACTATGGTATTCCTAAAAGCTTTTTCCCAGAAATCGTACCTACATTTGGTATCCAGGCAACGGTTTCCAAAGCAGCAGCTGAGGAATTAGGCCTAAAAGAAGGGACACCTATATCTTACAGGGCAGGTGATCAACCGAATAATGCACTTTCCCTGAATGTTTTTAATCCCGGAGAAATTGCCTCCACAGCAGGAACCTCAGGAGTTGTCTATGGCGTTCTTGATCAGCTGGAATATGATAAGTTATCACGGGTAAATACATTTGCCCATGTCAATTATACACCTGAACAGATCAGGCTGGGGGTTTTACTATGTATCAACGGAACCGGTATTTTAAATTCCTGGCTGAAGCATAATTTCGCAACCTCACTTTCTTCTTATGGGGATATGAATGATATGGCTTCGCTTTCACCTATTGGCTCAAAAGGGTTAAGTATCATTCCTTTTGGAAACGGTGCTGAAAGGGTACTGGAAAATAAAGATACCAGCTGTTCTATTCACGGAATCAATTTCAATATACACACTAAGGGAGATATACTGCGTGCGGCGCAGGAAGGTATTGTATTCTCTTACGAATACGGAATGGATATCATGAGAAATATCGGAATGGATATACAGGTCATCCGTGCAGGAAATGCCAACATGTTTTTAAGTTCAATTTTTCGCCAGTCTCTGGCCAGCGTGAGCAATGCGGTCATTGAACTTTATGATACCGATGGAGCAGTGGGAGCTGCAAGAGCTGCTGGAATGGGAATTGGATTTTATTCAGATTCCAGAGAAGCATTTTCTTCACTTGAAAAGATAGCGGTGATAGAGCCGGAACACGAAAAACAAGAACAATATACAGAAGCCTATGCGCGATGGAAACATCATCTTAATGAAATAATCTAAAGCAATTACAACCGTATTTTTCATCCTCTTACTGACTTTTAAGAACCAGTGAGAAGGGAATTCCTACGCAAAAATTAAAAAAACAAATTAAAAATAATCAAATAAATATGAACACTTTAACAGGTACAAAAGAGTTTTTTACGGGTATTGAAAAAATTAAGTTTGAAGGAAAAGAAAGCAAGAACCCGTTGGCATTCCGATATTATGATGCTGAAAAGATTGTGATGGGAAAACCTATGAAAGATTGGACCAGATTTGCAATGGCTTGGTGGCATACCTTATGTGCAAACGGAAGTGATCCGTTCGGAGGTCCTACGATCCACCATCCATGGGACATCGGAAATGATGCAGTGACCAGAGCCATGCATAAAATGGACGCTGGTTTTGAATTCATGTCCAAAATGGGCTTCAATTATTACTGTTTTCACGATATCGACCTGGTAGACCCTGCTAATAACTGGAAGGATTATGAGAAAAACCTTCAGACTATTGTAGAATATGCAAAACAAAAGCAGCAGGAAACAGGAATTAAGCTTCTATGGGGAACCGCCAATGTTTTTACCCATGAAAGATACATGAACGGGGCCTCTACCAATCCGAATTTTGATGTCGTAGCCTGCGCAGGAACTCAGGTGAAAAACTCAATAGATGCAACGATAGCATTGGGAGGAGAAAATTATGTTTTCTGGGGTGGAAGAGAAGGATATATGAGTCTTTTAAACACGGATATGAAGCGTGAAAAAGATCACCTGGCCCGTTTTCTTTCCATGTCAAGAGATTATGCGCGTCAGCAAGGATTTAAAGGAACATTCCTGATCGAGCCAAAACCAATGGAACCTACCAAGCATCAGTATGATTATGATTCCGAAACAGTGATCGGATTCCTGAGACATTACGGATTGGATAAAGATTTCAAACTGAATATCGAAGTGAATCACGCTACGTTGGCGGGGCACACATTCGAGCATGAGCTTCAGGTAGCTGTAGATGCCGGACTTTTAGGGAGCATTGATGCCAATAGAGGAGATTATCAGAACGGATGGGATACCGACCAATTCCCGATCGATTATTACGACATGGTTCAGGCGTGGCTTGTACTGCTTCCGGCGGGAGGCCTGGGGGCCGGTGGAGTAAACTTTGATGCGAAAATCAGAAGAAATTCTATAGATGCTGAAGATTTATTCATTTCCCATATTTCAGGAATGGATGTATTCGCAAAAGGTCTTCTTGCAGCAGCTGATATCCTGGAAAATTCTGATTACAAAAAACTGAGAACAGATCGTTATGCTTCTTTTGATAACGGGAATGGAAAATCTTTCGAGGAAGGTAAGCTTACCCTGGAAGATCTTCAGAGAATAGCTCACGAAATCGGCGAACCACAGCCAAAAAGCGGAAAGCAGGAATTGTTTGAAGCCATCGTGAATATGCATATATAATAAAAAATAAAAGGCTTGTAAACACTAAGGACTTTACAAACTATAATTATTAATCAGCCTTTTATTCAATAACTAATACTAAAAATAATAATTATGAACCGATTTTATTTCAATAAAAGCAATAAAGCAGCATTATTTTTTGCAATGACTTTATTGCCTTCCGGCATAGCATATTCACAGGTTAAAAAGGATACGATAGTTAAAGAAAAGAAAATAGATGAAGTTGTTGTAATAGGGTATGGAACACAGAGAAAAGAGGCGGTTACAGGTTCTGTGGCCACGGTAAAAGGAGATGCATTGCGTGAAGTACCCTCAGCTAACATAACTCAGGCATTACAGGGAAGAACGGCAGGGGTAGATATCTCACAAACCTCTACAAAACCGGGTGCTGCCATGCAGATCCGTATCAGGGGAACAAGATCTCTGACAGGAGATAATAATCCGTTGATTGTATTGGATGGAATTCCTTTCGTAGGATCACTGGGAGATATAAGCTCAAGTGATATCAAAAGTATTGACATCCTTAAAGATGCTTCTGCTACTGCGATTTACGGATCCAGAGGAGCAAACGGAGTTATCCTCGTTACAACCAACAGAGGGGCAAAAGGGCAGAAACCAAGATTCACTTACAATACCTTTACGGGAGTTCAGACCTTGTTTTCAAAATATCCTATGATGGATGGTCCTAAGTTTGCACAGTTGCGTGCTTATGCGATTCCGGCAGGAAATACAACGCCTTTATATTCAAATGGCGCTGATGAAAGCAACAGTGTTAATACGGACTGGCAAAGCCTGTATTACAAACCGGCGATGATGACCAGTCATGATATCGGGGTTTCAGGAGGAACAGACGGAGGAAATTATAATGTAGGCCTATCTTACTTCAAGCAAGATGCATTGATCCCTATTCAAAGTTATGAAAGATTTGCCCTGAGAATGGCTATTGACCAGCAGGTAGGCTCGGTTTTTAAATTTGGTTTTACATCTAATACCAATTATTCAATCTCTGAAGGAAATGGGGTAAATCCGGGAGCAGTGCTGGGATTTTCTCCAATTGCCAATCCTTACAATGCGGACGGAAGCCCGAAGAGGGTAATGAGCACGGCTGGAGGTATTGACCAGACATGGATTTATACCAGAGGGAGCCTGGAAAGTCTCGGAGATAAATATATTGACGAAACCAAATCTTTTGCATCCTACAACAACCTTTACGGGGAGGCCAATCTTCCGATCAAAGGACTGAAATACCGATTGAACGTAGGTTTGGATTTCCGTACATCAAATAGTGGAAATTATGCTGGGGTAGGAGTATTTAATACGAATCCTCTTGGACCTTCAGCTGCAGGAAGAGGGAATAACCAAACCTATCACTGGGTCCTGGAAAACCTTTTAACCTACGACCGTACATTTGGAAAGCATAAAATTAATGCCGTAGGATTATATTCCGCAGAAGGGAATAAGTATACAAGCTCATACATGAGCGCAAAGAATGTCCCTGCAGATTTTTTCCAGTATTATAATCTGGGACAATCGCCTCAGGCAGATATTACCGTACGACCGGAAGACCAGATCTACTGGAAAACGGGTCTTCTTTCTGCAATGGGAAGGGTAATGTATACTTATGATAACAAGTATATGCTGACAGCAACACTTCGTGCAGACGGATCTTCCAGACTGGCTCCCGGCAACAAATGGCATACATATCCCGCATTATCATTAGGATGGAATGTTACCAATGAATCCTTTATGCAGAATATCAAAGCCATTAATCTTCTTAAATTCAGGGTTGGATGGGGACAGACCTCTAATCAGGCAGTAGATCCATATTCTACTATGGGAAGATTTAGTGTTGCTCCTTATAATTTTGGAAGTGCAGGAAGTACGGGGATCTATGGAAGTCAGCCACCAAATCCGAACCTGGGCTGGGAATATTCAAAAACGCAAAACTACGGTCTGGATTTCGGTTTATTGAACAACCGCCTTACGGGGAGTGTGGAGTATTACAAAACCCATACATATGACCTGTTGACACAGAAGAGTCTTCCGGCAACAAGCGGATGGTCATCCATTGTTTCCAATGTAGCGGAAACAGAAAATAAAGGTTTTGAAGTTTCCTTAAACGGTGTCATTTTCGATAATCCGGATGGGTTTACATGGGAAGCCGGAGTTAATTTTTATACCAACCGAAACAAAATTTTATCTCTTGCATCCGGAACAACACGCGATGTGAATAATCTTTGGTTTGTAGGTCATAATATCAATTCGTTATATGATTATCAGTATGTAGGCCTTTGGCAGGCAGGAGATCCTTATCAGAGCATTCTGGAACCGGGAACTGCTGCAGATGTAGTAGGATCTATCAAAGTTCTTTACACCGGAGGTTATAATCCTGACGGAACACCGGTAAGGGCAATAGGACCTGACGACAGGCAGATTTTTGATACCGCTCCTAAATTTCAGGGAGGATTCAATATGCGTTTTGCCTACAAGAACTTTGAACTAAGCACAGTAGGGGCTTTCCAAAACGGAGGAATCTTGGTAAGTACCATTTACGGATCTGCAAGTTATCTTAACAGATTAACAGGTAGAGGGAACAACGTGGATGTAGATTACTGGACAGAAGATAATACAGGAGCTTATTTTCCTCGTCCGGGACGCCATTTGAGCGGTGATAATCCGAAGTATTCTTCTACTTTAGCGATGTTTGATGCTTCTTACCTTAAGCTCCGTACGATTACATTAGGCTATAATTTCAACAAAGATTTTTTAAAGGATTTGAAGATCACCGGCTTAAGAATTTACTTTACCGTAACAAATCCTGTTGTATTATTCTCTCCTTATCATAAGTTCTCAGGAATGGATCCGGAACCGAACTCTTTCGGAAATGAAAACCAGGCCGTAAGCGGATATCAAAGCCGTCAGCTTGTTATAGGAACCAACAACCCTTCCACAAGAAATTACTTAATGGGACTTAACTTAACCTTTTAAAACTGTATTGTCATGATAAATTTTAACAAAAAACTGGTATTGGGAACAATCTTTTTATCCCTAACATTTACAGGATGTAATGAAATTCTGGATGAGCAGCCAAGATCAATATATACAGCGGATTACTTTAGTACACCGGATGGAATTAATCAGGGATTTACCTCTCTGTACAGACAGATGAGATTATTGTACGGTAATGGATATTTCATGAGCAATTGCCAGAATGGAACTGACGAATCAACATGGGCCCAAAGTGCGGATGGTAAGTTTAAAGAACTTGATATGTCCGGAAACGGTATTATCAATTCCAATACTTTTCCTACTAGTATGGTTTGGAATTCAGTGTTTCCGTATATCAATACAGCCAATGGAATCATTGAAAAGGGACCGGGGTTCGGAATCGCAGAATCCATGATTTCCGAGGCCCGTTTCTTCCGCGGATTTTATTATTTCATGCTAGTGCAGACCTATGGAGGAGTTCCTTTGGACTTAGGGGCAGGAGAATTGAAATATAATACGCTTCCGTCCACGAATTCTGCAAGGAATACCGTGCCGGAAGTCTACACAAAAACGGTTTTTGCTGATCTTAAAAAGTCAATAGAAAATTTACCTTCATCACCGAGAGTAACAGGTGGTGTAACCAAAAATGCAGCAAGATTAATGCTTGCCAAAGCTTACCTTACTTATGGATGGTGGCTGCAGAATCCTAACAATATTCCGACTTACCCTGAAGCAACAAGAACTGACCCTGACGGACATAATGCTCAATGGTATTTCCAGCAGGCTTATGATGTCGCAATGGAAGGAATCAACAACCCGGGACCTTATGCGCTTCAGCCTACTTTTTATGATGTCAATGTAGGTTCAAACGACAGAAACACGGAATCGATGCTCTATGCAGACCATATACAGTCAAGTACTTACTATAATGAAAGTGATCCTGTAGGATTTGGATCAGGCTGGGCTCCGGACAATTTTGCAGCATGGATGCAGACCTGGAACTATACGGCTATCAAAAGCAGTAAAACCACGGCTTGGGTTGGCGCAGACGTTGTAAGTTCAGTACAGAGAGAGGCGGCGCAATCACTGGGACGTCCTTGGGTTCGTATGTGTCCTACTTTGGGAGTCATTAAAAATACTTTTGCAGATAAAACCAATGATTCCCGTTATGATGGAACTTTTGTAACCACGTACAGAGGAAACTGGAACAAGAATGGAACGGGTCTTACAACGGTTCCTGTACTTTATAACGCCAATAATTTACCGGTACAACCGGGTGGGGCTATCCTGAGCTTTCTTAACGATGACAACCAATTGCCTGCTTATCCTACAGGAGCGGGACAAAGTGGTGTAGGAGCAGGAACACTGGCAGGAAGAGCAGATTGGGTAATTGCACCGAATGGAATCAGCAGGATTGTATATCCTGGCTTATGGAAAATTGGAACTTATCGTACCGATGATCCGAATGGCTTAGGCTATCCGAATGCGGGATTAACCCGTCCTTTCAGCGTTGCCAAGTTTTCAGAATTCTATTTTATTGCAGCAGAAGCAGCAGTAAAAGGAGCTTCAGGTGCTATGACAGCCAGAAGTTTAATTAATGTCATCCGTGCCCGTGCCGGAAAATGGAAGTTCAATAATGCCCAGAATGCTGCTTACGTAGCGGATAACAGTGCTGCCATGATTGCGGCTACACCAGCGGTAATTACCATTGATTATATCCTTGCAGAAAGATCCCGCGAATATTACGGCGAATTCTACAGATGGTATGACTTGGTACGTACACAGAAGTGGGGAGATTATGCGGCTACCTATCAGATCGGGGGAGCTTCTTATGGAGATCATGATCCGCAAACGGTGACAAGAACGATACAACCTTTTCATTATCTGAGACCTATTCCACAGAATCAGATTGATGCGATGGAAGTATCTGCAGATATCAAGGCAAAATATCAGAACCCCGGATACAATTAATTTTATTCTACATTCATATCAGCAACAGAGTAGGTGTGAAAGCACCTGCTTTGTTTATCTGAATTAAAATTTAAAAATTATGGAAAAAACCTGGCGTTGGTTTGGAAAAAAAGACAAAATAGAACTGAGTACGCTTCGTCAAATAGGAGTAGAAGGAATTGTTTCTGCACTGCATGATATCCCAAACGGAGAAATCTGGAATCTGGAGGCCATCAATGATTATAAAAACTATATAGAAAGCCACGGACTTCGCTGGTCTGTTGTTGAAAGTCTTCCCGTAAGCGAAGCGATCAAATACGGAGGTGAAGACCGTGACTCTTTAATAGAAAATTATATCACAAGCCTTGAAAATCTGGGTAAAGCAGGCATTACAAAAGTTTGCTACAATTTTATGCCTGTTCTCGACTGGGCACGCACCGATCTCTTTCACGAGTGGGAAGACGGTTCGTCCTCACTTTATTTTGACAAAGCCAAGTTTGCGTACTTCGAAATTCACATCCTTCAAAGAGAGGGAGCCGAAAGCGATTATAATGCAGAAATCCTTCAGAAGGTAGAAGAATTAAAAAATACCTTAACGGAAAAAGATAATAATGACCTGATAGATTCAGTCATTGTAAAAACACAGGGATTCGTAAACGGAAATATCAAAGATGGTGAATTGAATCCTGTAGAAAAATTCAAGAGTTTATTGGCTTTATATGATGGAATCGATAAAGACAGACTTCGCCAAAACATGAAATATTTCCTTGAAAAAATAATGCCTGTCTGTGAAAAATGGAATATCCAGATGTGTGTACACCCTGATGATCCTCCGTTTTCACTATTGGGTTTACCAAGAATAGTGACCAATGAAGAAGATATTGACTGGCTTCTGCAGGCTGTTGACAATCCTCACAACGGGTTGACTTTCTGTGCGGGTTCTTTAAGTGCTAATCTTCAGAATGATGTTCCCAAGCTGGCTCAGAAATTTGCCCACCGGACGAAATTCGTTCACCTGAGAAGTACAAATGTTTTTGAAAACGGTGACTTCATCGAGGCTCATCACCTGGGAGGAAGAGGAAGGCTCATCGAAGTGATCCGTGTATTCGAAAAAGAAAACCCTAATCTTCCTATGAGAATTGACCACGGAAGACTTTTAACCGAAGATATTGACAAAGGATATAATCCTGGCTATTCATTTTTAGGAAGAATGCTGGCATTAGGTCAGATAGAAGGCGTAATGGCCGCAGTACAGTCGGAATTACAGAAAAATTAAACTGCGTTTGTAATAAATAATAAAAAGTAAAATGAAAGACCTGTTTAGTATTAAAAACAAAGTAGCAGTCATCACAGGGGCTTCAGGTGTTTTGGGAGGAAGTCTTGCCAAAAGCTTTATAGAGGCCGGCGCTAAAGTTGTTGCACTGGGGAGAAACCAGGAAACACTGGATGCCCGGGTAAAAGAACTTAAGGATTTAGGAGGAGAGGCACTCGCTGTAGAATCCAATGTGATGGATATTGAAAGCCTTGAAGCCGCTTCAGTGAAAATAAAGGAAAAGTATGGCCGTATTGATATTCTGCTCAATATAGCCGGTGGAAATATTCCGGCAGCAACCTTATCTCCCGAACAGTCATTTTTCGATATGGATATGAAAGGATGGGCAGAGGTTACCGATCTTAATATCAACGGAACCGTTTACCCGAGTTATGTTTTCGGAAAAGCAATGGCTGAACAGGGGAGCGGAAACATTATCAATATTTCTTCCATGGCTGCCTATTCAGCGATTACAAGAGTAGCCGGATATTCTGCAGCCAAATCAGCAATTACCAATTTTACCCAATGGCTGGCCTCTGACCTTGCATTAAAATTCGGAGATAAGATACGTGTGAATGCCGTGGCACCAGGATTTTTCATTGGAGATCAGAACCGTGCAATTCTTCTGAATCCTGATGGAAGCTTAACGGAGAGAAGTAAAAAAGTAATGGCCAAAACACCGATGCAGAGATTTGGAGAAGTAGAAGAACTGAACGGGGTTGTACAGTTTCTATGTTCCGATGCCGTAAGTTTTATCACGGGAGCATTGATTCCTGTTGACGGAGGCTTCAGCGCATTCAGTGGAGTATAAAAAAAACTAATTTTTTCATATACAGTAAACAGGACCTTAATGGTTTCATTCAAGGTCCTGTTTTTAAAAAGTAGACACCTAAGTGTTGTGAAAATCTTTGATTTTCATCTTATGTGAACTTTTCTGCAGAATTATTTTAAACTTTCTTAAGTGAGCTAAAGTGTTTTAAAATAAGGCTTTTGTGACTTTTGTGGTTTTGCAGAGTTTAAACAAGTTAATTAAAATTCAGGGTTGTAAAAATAAATCATGAGTAATTCCATTAAAAATAAAGACGTTTTCGGAGAATTGTTTTTGCTTGAATCGGCAAAGGCAGAAAATCTGTATTTCGGATATGCCAAAGATATGCCGGTGATCGATTATCACAATCATCTGGAACCGGATGTGATTTCTGCCAATCAGAATTTCCGTTCTCCAACCGCTATATGGCTGGATGGTGACCATTACAAATGGAGAGCCATGAGAAACTTTGGTACTGATGAACAGTTTATTTCCGGAAATGCTTCAGATCAGGAAAAATTCAGGAAATGGGCAGAGGTAGTACCTTATACCCTTCGTAATCCGTTATTTCACTGGACCCATCTGGAACTTAAAAATCCTTTTGGAATCAGCGAATATTTATCATCCAATAATGCAGATGCAGTGTATCATCAGATGAATGAAAGTTTGCAGACACCTGGTTTTTTGCCACAATCCATTATTGAAAATTTTAAAGTAGAAGCCTTATGTACTACAGATGATCCTGCTGATGATCTGGTTCATCATAAAGCATTAAAAAACAGTGGGTTTAAAACAGCTGTTCTTCCGGCTTTCCGTCCTGATACCTATATCAATATGATCAATCCTGAACAATATCTTTCAGGAATTAAAAAGCTTGAAAAAGTCTGTGGTTTTTCCATCGCATCAGTCTCTGATCTGTTGAATGCACTTCAGTCCAGAATCAATTATTTTGTGGAAGCAGGAGCAAAAGTAGCTGATCACGGCTTTGAATATTTCCAGGATACCACAAAGTGGAATCAAAACCTTGAAAAAGAATTTTCAGAATTTCTGAAAGGAAATATTTCGACATTTTCCAATCCGGATGCATTATGCGGCTATTTGCTGAAAGAACTTTGCAAAATGTATGCAGAAAAAGGGTGGGTACAGCAGTTTCATGTAGGGGCAACCCGAAACAACAATTCAGAAATGTTCAGGAAAATGGGTGCCAATGCAGGATATGATGCCATTGGAGAACCATATTACGCACAGCGATTGAGCGTTTTGCTTGATGCATTGAATTCAGAAGGAAAACTGGCCAAAACCATTATATACAATCTGAATCCGGCATTTAATGAAGTTCTGGCTACTCTTGCCGGAAATTTCAATGAAGGAGGCATCAAATCCAAAGTACAGTTTGGAGCAGCCTGGTGGTTTCTCGATCAGCTTGACGGGATGACCAAGCAGATGAATACGCTTTCCAATATCGGTCTTATCAGCACTTTTGTCGGCATGCTGACCGATTCCCGAAGCCTTTTATCATTCTCAAGACACGATTATTTCAGGAGGCTTTTATGCAATATGTTCGGAAGTGAAATGGAAAGAGGTCTTCTTCCCGATGACGAAAAATGGGTAGGAAAGATCATCCAGGATATCTGTTATCACAATACAAAAAATTATTTTGAAATATAAAAGCATGCAGGATTCATCGAAAATATTATGTTTCGGGGAACTGCTTCTCCACTTTGCCCCGGATTCCGAAGGAAACTGGCTGAATGAGCAGTCTCTTAAGATGTATATAGGCGGAGCAGAATACAATGTAGCAGCAGCACTTTCCCAATGGAAGAATTCTGTCAAACTGTTATCAGCATTACCGGAGAATTTTGTAGCAAACCAGCTGGAATCTCAGCTTAACAGTAAAGGAATAGAAGTCCTTGCAGAAAAAACTCAGGGAAGAATAGGAACATTTTATCTTTCTTCTGATGGAGATATGCAGAATGCCTCAGTGGTGTACGATCGTTTTCCGTCTGTTTTTACCCAATCGGATTTTGAAACTTTCAGTGATGATGAGATATTTTCAGAGGTAAAATGGCTGCATATAAGTACCATCACACCGGCTTTGAGCGACAATGCATTCCGCAAATGTTTACAGATCATGAAGGAAGCCAGAACAAGAAATATTACGGTTTCTCTCGACCTGAATTACAGGGCGTTGCTTTGGCAAAACCAGAATCCTCACAAAATTAAAGAACTGATGCCATTTGTGAATGTTCTTATGGGAAATATCTGGTCTGTTGGGCAGTTTCTGGATATTCCGGTTGAATATGAGCTTAACGGAAAATTTGATGATGAAAATCTTCTGAAACAGGCCGAGAAAACAGCATTGGAAATCAGAAGGCAATTTCCGGGGGTGGAAAAAATAGCCAATACCTTCCGCTTTACAAACGGAGAAAAGGTCAATTATTTTGCCACCTTATTTGCTGGTAAACAGCTTTTGATTTCAGAAAAATACAATTCAGATAAAATTGAAGAAAGGGTAGGAAGCGGTGATTCTTTCATGGCCGCTTTGATTCATGGAATTTTAAAAGGAAATCCTGAACAGCAGGTTCTGGAACATGCTACAAAAGTTGCTTTTAAAAAGCTTTTTGTAAAAGGAGATACCATTGATGAAAGCATTAATATCGAAACATTATGAATGAAATAGTACAAAAAATAAAAGACCAGAAAATCGTTCCGTTGTTTTATAACGAATCGTTTGAAGTCTCAAAAAATATCATAAAAGCTTTATACGAAGCAGGAATCCGTGTGATAGAATATACCAACCGCGGCCATCAGGCATTGGAAAATTTCACTAAGCTGAAAGAAATTTCCCATACAGAATTTCCTGGTCTTCTGTTAGGAATCGGGACGGTAAAAAATATACAGGAAATGGATGATTATGCTAACGTAAAATCAGATTTTATCATTACACCGGTTATCAATGAGGCATTGGTGAAACATACTCTCGAAAAAAATATCCTTCTGATTCCGGGCTGCTTTACCCCTTCCGATATCAATATCGCGCATCAGAATGGGTTAACACTGGTTAAAATATTTCCGGCTGATGCTTTAGGAAAGAACTACATCAAATCGGTGCAACCTGTTTTTCCGGGAATGAATTTTATGCCCACCGGAGGAATTCATGCTGAAACTGAAGATATCAGGGAATGGCTCAATGGAGGTGCCATAGCAGCAGGGTTGGGAAGCTCTCTCATCGGAAAAGATATTAATGAAGAAGCACTGACTCGTAAAACAAAAAATTTATTACAACAACTTAATCAATAACTCAATGCAGGCTCCTCAAAACCGCAATATAAGATGGTGGATGCTGTCCCTTGTCTTTCTCGCCACTACGATCAATTATCTTGACCGTCAGGTAATGGGTTTACTGAAACCTGTACTGGAAAAGGAATTCAGCTGGGACGAAAAAGATTACAGCTATATCGTCATGGCCTTTACCACGACTTATGCCATCGGTTATATGGCGATGGGAAGGTTTATAGACAGGGTGGGAACCAAAATCGGGTATGCGGTTTCCCTTATTGTATGGAGCTTGGCCTCTATAGGACACGGTTTTGTGAAAAGTACCATCGGGTTTATCATTGCGAGAAGTACCTTAGGCATCAGTGAGGCAGGGAACTTTCCTGCTGCCATCAAATCAGTGGCTGAATGGTTTCCCAAAAAAGAAAGAGCACTGGCAACCGGAATTTTTAACTCAGGAGCAACGGTGGGAGCTATTTTAGCGCCGTTATTGGTTCCGTTCATTCTCGGACATTACGGCTGGAGGCAGACTTTTGTATGGATCGGAGCTTTGGGTATGGTTTGGATTGTCCTTTGGTGGAAATTCTATGCCGTTCCGGAGAAAGCCAAAAATCTCAGCAAGGAAGAACTGCAGTACATAAAAAGTGATCAGGCTGAAAAAACAGAAGAGAAAACGAAAATTCCTTTATCGGAATTACTCAAATATAAAGTAACATGGTCATTTGCCATCGGTAAAATGTTAACCGATCCTATCTGGTATTTCTTCATGTTCTGGCTGCCGGCCTATTTCTCGGATGTATTCAAAATGGATTTAACAAAACCATCTCTTCCGTTAATTATTATTTACAGCGGAACCACGATCGGAAGTATTGGTGGAGGATATCTCTCATCATTTCTGATCAAAAAAGGCTGGGCCATCGGAAGAGCCAGAAGTATTACAATGTTATTATTTGCTTTGATGGTGGTTCCGGTCATGTTCTCAAAATATGTAGATAATATGTGGATGATCACGGTTATCATTGCTTTTGCAACAGCCGCACACCAGGGTTGGGGTGCCAATCTTATGACCACGGTCGGAGACCAGTTACCTAACAGCTATGTCAGTTCTGTCATTGGTTTTGGCGGAATGCTCGGTTCTGCAGCAGGAATTATTTTTCCTTTGTTCATCGGAATCGTTTTGGACACATTCAAAAAGGCAGGAAACGTCAATGGCGGTTACAATATTATTTTCTTTATCGCAGGAATTTCATATGTTGCAGCCTGGGGACTCATTTCGTTGATCAACAGAAAGAAAACAGTTTAGTATAACAATAATATAGTTTGAAGTTTAAAAAGTAAAAATGAAATCCGGGTTTTACATCACCATAGGTCTTCTGATCAGTATATTTTCCTTTGCCCAGAAAGGAGGAAAATATAAGCTGTGGTATGACAAGCCCGCAAAACAATGGGTGGAAGCTTTACCGGTAGGAAACGGAAACATGGCAGCTATGGTCTATGGAGACCCTTATCAGGAAAAGCTTCAGCTGAACGAAGGGACATTCTGGTCCGGAGGCCCTTCCCGGAATGATAATCCGGATGCTCCAAAAGTTCTGGATTCCATCCGGTATTATATTTTCAACGGAAACTATAAAAGAGCCCAGATCCTTGCGGATAAGGGATTAACAGCGAAAACAGTTCACGGCTCAGCATTCCAGAATATTGGTGATTTTACACTGGATCTGAATAATCTTAAAGAGATCAGAAATTATTACAGAGAACTGGACATTGAAAAAGCTATTACAACCACCACATTTACTTCTGAAGGCATTAATTTTAAAAGAGAAGTCTTTGCCTCAATTCCTGATCATGTAATCGTTATTAAATTAAGTTCAGATCACAGGAATGCACTGAACTTTACAGCAAAATTCAACAGCGAGCTCAAAAAGGAAGTCAAAGCCATTGATGCCACTACTTTACAGATGGATGGGGTTTCTTCCACATTAGACGGCATTCAGGGGCGGGTGAAGTTCAGTGCACTGGCAAAACTCATGACCAAAGGTGGCAAAACTCAGATCTCAGAGAGCAGAATTTCGGTAAGCAATGCTCATGAGGTTACGATTCTTATTGCAATGGCCACTAATTTTACAGACTACAAAAATTTAAATACAGACGAGGTTGCAAAAGCCAGAAAGTATATTGAAGCAGCAGCAAATAAAAGTTTCAAAACTTTAGTTCAAAACCATCTGAGTGCTTATCAGAACTATTTTAAAAGAGTAGATCTGGATTTAGGAACTTCCGAAGCAGCAAAAAATCCTACAGATGTCCGTATTAAAAATTTTGCAACGGGTTATGACCCGGAGCTTATTTCATTATATTATCAGTTCGGGCGTTATCTCCTGATTTCTTCCTCTCAGCCGGGTGGCCAGCCTGCGAATTTGCAGGGGATCTGGAACAATTCCAATAAACCGGCCTGGGACAGCAAGTATACGATTAACATTAATACGGAAATGAATTACTGGCCGGCTGAAAAGACCAATCTTCCTGAAATGCATGAACCATTGATCCGGATGATAAAAGATTTGAGCGAAACAGGAAGAGAAACGGCAAAAACAATGTACAACAGCCGTGGCTGGGTAGCACATCATAATACCGATATCTGGAGAATAACAGGGGTAGTGGATTTTGCCAATGCCGGAATGTGGCCCATGGGCGGAGCCTGGCTTTCACAGCATTTGTGGGAAAAATATTTATACAGCGGAGACAAAAACTATCTGCGAACCATTTATCCTGTTCTGAAATCTGCAGCACAGTTTTATGAAGATTTCCTGATTGAAGAGCCTGCGCATCATTGGCTGGTGGCAAGCCCGTCAATGTCCCCCGAAAATATTCCGCAGGGACACCAGGGAAGTGCTCTGGCGGCGGGAAATACAATGGACAATCAATTGATGTTCGATTTGTTCACCAAAACAAAAAAGGCAGCACAGATTCTCAATATAGATTCAGATAAAATTCAGGTCTGGAACACTATTATTTCAAAATTACCACCGATGAAAATCGGAAGTTACGGACAATTGCAGGAATGGATGGAAGACCTGGACGATCCTAACGACAACCATAGACATGTTTCGCATCTATACGGATTATTTCCTTCCAACCAGATCAGTCCGTTTACCACACCGGAATTGTTGGACGCCTCCAGAACCGTACTCGTTCACCGTGGTGATGTATCCACAGGCTGGTCAATGGGCTGGAAAGTCAATCTTTGGGCTAAATTATTAGATGGAAATCACGCCAATAAATTAATCAAAGATCAGTTAACACTGGTAGAAAAAGACGGTTGGGGCAGCAAAGGCGGAACGTATCCGAATCTTTTCGATGCACATCCGCCATTCCAGATTGATGGAAATTTCGGCTGTACTTCCGGGATTACCGAAATGCTTCTGCAGACTCAAAATGGTTTTATAGACATTCTTCCTGCACTTCCGGTTGAGTGGAAAAACGGCAGCATTTCAGGGCTGAAAGCATATGGAGGTTTCGAAGTCAGTATTATCTGGGAAAACAATCAAGCTAAAGAAATTACCATAAAATCCGGATCAGGAGGAAACTGCAGAATAAGACTTCCGAACGAAATGCAGCTTTCCGGAAATGCAGAACTGAAAAAAGCAGAAGGTAAAAACCCGAATTCTTTATTTGAAATTCCGGAAACTCCGAAACCTGTGATTTCTGACAAAGCAAAATTGAATCCAGTTGAAATTAAAACTGATCTTATCTATGATTTCCCGACTGAAGCAGGGAAGGTCTATACATTAAGAAGGAGTGATAAAAGCTCTGAAGGACAATCCGAAACTAAATCTATTTACAATAAAAACTAAAAAATCTATATATGAAAAAGAGTCTAATGAATCCTGTTTTTTTAAGAAATAAAACCAATGTCATTGCAGTGGCAGCACTACTTTCCATCAGTAACCTCTCTGCACAGACTTTTTCCGACTTCAACTACCATGGAAACGATAAAATATATAATGACAACCCTCTTAAGCCGGATGAGTTCTATTCCCCGATTTTACAGGGCTGTTATCCTGATCCCAGCATTACCAAAAAAGGTGACGATTATTACCTGGTAAACTCTTCTTTTTCAATGTTCCCGGGTGTTCCGATTTTCACGTCTAAAGATCTGGTAAACTGGAAGCAGGTGGGACACGTTTTGGACAGGCCTTCCCAGCTTAAAGTTGAAAAATCGGGGGTTTCGCATGGAATTTATGCACCGGATATCAAATACAATAAGCACAACGACACTTTTTATATGATCACTACCCAGTTTGCAGACGGTATCGGAAATATGGTTGTAAAAACCAAAGATCCTGCAAAAGGATGGAGCGAAGTCCAAAAGCTAAACTTTGACGGTATTGATCCTTCTATTTTCTTTGATGATGATGGAAAAGCTTACATTGTTCACAACGATGCTCCTCCACAAGGTACTGAGCAGTACAGCGGTCACCGTGTTATTAAGATTTGGGACTATGATCTTGAAAAAGACCAGGTAGTTGCGGGTTCGGATAAGATTATTGTAAACGGAGGCGTAGATCTTTCCCAAAAACCCATCTGGATTGAAGGTCCCCATATTTACAAAAAGAACGGTAAATATTACCTGATGTGTGCAGAAGGCGGAACGGGAGGCAACCATAGCGAAGTGATTTTTATGGCAGATTCTCCGAAAGGACCATTTGTTCCCGCTAAAAATAATCCAATTCTTACGCAAAGATATTTCCCGAGAGACAGAAAAGAAAAAGTGGATTGGGCAGGTCACGCAGATTTGGTGGAGGGTCCGAACGGACAATGGTATGGCGTATTTTTAGCAATTCGTCCGAATGTCAGCAACCGTGTTAACAAAGGCCGTGAAACTTTTATTCTTCCTGTAGACTGGAGCGGAACGTATCCTGTGTTTCAAAATGGCCTGGTTCCGATGAAACCAAAATTGAAAATGCCACAAGGCGTTCAGAATCAAACCGGGCAAGCCGGATTTTTCCCGAACGGCAACTTTGCATACAACGATAAACTAACCGATAAAAACCTCGATTTCCGTTGGATTGCCATGCGTGGTCCTCGTGAAAACTTCATTACTGCAACAAAAAATGGTGTAAAAGTGAGCCCAATGGAAACGAACATCAAAGCGTTGGCTCCGATCTCATCTTTGTTCCACAGATTACAGCACGAAGACTTCGAAACTTCCGTAACCTTGGATTATAAACCAAAATCGGAAAAAGAATTGGCTGGAATTACCCTCTACCAAAGCGAAACATTCAATTACGTTTTTGGAATTACCAAAAAAGATAAAGATTTCTACATCGTATTGGAAAGAACAGAAAAAGGACAGTCAAAATTGATTGCCAGCGAAAAGATTTCATTATCCAAACCGGTTAAACTGCAGGTTGTTGCCGATAAAGATGAACATAACTTTAATTATTCACTGGATGGCAGGAACTATAAAAACCTTGGCGGACCGGTTTCAGGAGATATACTTTCTACCGATGTAGCGGGAGGTTTTACAGGAAGCCTTATCGGGCTTTACAGCACCTCTTCCAATGATATTGTACCGAATTAAGTTAGTATTAGCAATGTCACACTGAGCTTGTCGAAGTGTTTCCTTTTAAGACTGAAAAGAATCAAATCGAACCAAAACATCAAAAACGTGAAAATCAAAAAATCTTATATAGTTTCTTTATTGGGATTTATCGGGCTGAATCTTCTTTCAGCCCAGGTAAATCCTTCCGGAAAACAGAATACCGCATTTACCAATCCCATCATCTGGGCAGATGCACCGGATTTATCCATTACCAGAAACGGAAATGATTTTTACCTGATCAGTACCACTATGCATCTGATGCCCGGAGCTCCGGTAATGCATTCCAGAGATCTGGTACATTGGGAAATGTCCGGGTATGTTTTTGACACTTTAAATGACAACTCAAAATATGATTTATTGAACGGAACCGTTTACGGCAGGGGCCAATGGGCTTCATCAATTCGCTACCATAAAGGGGAATATTATGTTTTGTTTTCTCCGAATGATGAACCTTTCAAATCCTATTTCTATGTGACTGATCATCCCGAAAAAGGAAAATGGAAACTCATCACCAGAACACGGCATTTTCATGATGCGTCTTTATTTTTTGATGATGACAGGATATACGTTTTTACTTCCAACAAAGTTTTTGAACTGAGTCCTGATTTTAAGGAAGTGATCGGAAATCCGGATGGAATTGAAGTATTTCAGAAAGATGCTTCGGAAACCGGACTTCTGGAAGGTAATCAGATCATCAAAAGAAACGGAAAATATTATATGATGATGATATCATGGCCAAGAAACGGAAAACGCCGTCAGGTAGTCTACAGGGCAGATAAATTGACAGGTCCTTACGAGAAAAAAGTAATTCTGGAAGATAATTTTTTAGGATTTTCCTATGCAGGTCAGGGCGCTTTGATAGATGATAAAAACGGAAACTGGTATTCCCTTATTTTCCAGGACAGAAACGGAGTGGGACGCGTTCCGCTGCTTCTGCCTGTACAATGGGAAAATGACTGGCCAGTACTGGGGGATAACGGAAAAGTTCCTTTGAAAGGAGAAGTTCCGCTTCCGCCGTTCAAACCCAAAAATCATCTGGTGGAAAGCGATGAGTTCTCTGATAAAACAATGAAAATCCAGTGGCAATGGAATCATAATCCGGTGAATGAAGCATGGTCTTTATCTGAAAGAAAAGGCTTTCTGAGACTGAAAACCAGCAGAGCGGTAGACAATCTGTACGCGGCTCCCAACACTTTGACCCAGAGAATGGAGGGTCCGACTTCTTCAGCAGTTGTCGCCATGGATCTTAAAGGAATGAAAGATGGAGATGTAGCAGGTTTCAGTGCCTTCAACGGGGATTCCGGGATTTTGTCAGTAGTAAAGGAAGGTGAAGAAAAATTCATTGTTTTTTCAACCAACGAAGTGAGCCTGGATAATAAAACAAAAGCCATTACAGGGGTTAAAAAAGAAGAAAAAAAACGGATTCCTCTTAATTCTGATAAAGTTTTTCTTCGTATCGATGCTGATTTTAACCTCGGGAAAGATCTTGCAGACTTTTATTACAGTACTGATCAGAAGAACTGGACGGAAATGGCAAAAGATTACAAAATGATCTTTGATTACCGTAGATTTTTTATGGGATCAAAATTCGCAGTTTTCAATTATGCCACTAAAAATACCGGAGGCTTCGTAGATGTAGATTTTTTCAGAGTCAATGAAGCCGGAAAATAAGAATCAGAAGCAGATAAAAGTCTGTTGTAAACAGTAAGTAAAATATACGCTATTATTTTTTTATCTGAAATAATAAGTGTGAAAAATACAAATAAAAATCATGAATAAATCAGTTATATTGGCTTTAGGACTTGTTTTGTCGGGAATATTTGTTTCCGCGCAAACTCTTGATCAGCAGGCGCCGCAGGGTTTCGATGTGGAAAATGCTGCTGTTTCCCACGGGAAAATTGACACGATTCAATACCAATCGAAAACCGTTGGAACAACAAGAAGAGCTTTGATTTATACACCGCCGGGATTCAAAAAAAGTGAAAAATATCCCGTTCTTTATCTTCTTCACGGAATTGGCGGGGATGAAAAAGAGTGGTTCAACCAGGGAAAACCCAATATTATTCTGGATAATCTTTATGCACAGGGAAAACTTCAGCCGATGATTGTTGTACTTCCCAATGGCCGTGCGATGAAGGATGACAGGGCGACGGGAAATATAATGGCTCCGGATAAAGTTGAAGCTTTTGCAACTTTTGAAAAAGATTTACTGAATGATCTGATTCCGTTTGTAGAGAAAAAATATCCGGTTAAAAAAGACCGTGAAAACCGTGCTTTGGCAGGACTGTCAATGGGAGGCGGACAGACACAGAATTTTGCTTTCGGAAACATTGATAAGTTTGCCTGGCTGGGTGCATTTTCTTCTGCACCCAATACAAAAGAACCCAATAAGCTTTTACCCAATCCACAGGATGCGTTAAAACTGAAGCTGATTTTTATTTCCTGTGGCGATGCAGACGGGCTGATGCCTTTCAGCAAGAGAACCAGTGATTATCTGAGAAAAAATAAAATCCCCCATATTTTTTATATAGAACCAGGCGGCCATGATTTTAAGGTTTGGAAAAATGATTTATATATCTTTTCACAGCTGTTGTTTAAGCCTGTTGATAAAACCAAGTTTGAAGGATTTACCGTTTTGGGAACTCCTGCAGCAACCAATATCAGAAATGCCCAGTATCCTCAGATCCTTCCCGACGGAAGGGTGATGTTCAAAGTGAAGGCACCGGAAGCGCAAAAAGTTCAGATCGATTTAGGGAAAAAATATGACCTGAAAAAGGATGCTGATGGCTTCTGGACAGGTACAACTGATCCGCAAAGCGGAAGCTTCCATTTTTATTCCCTGCTGATTGATGGGGTTGCGGTTGCAGATCCATCCAGCGAAACATTCTACGGAATGGGAAGGTATGCCAGTGGAATAGATATTCCTTTCGAAGGAGATGATTTCTATGCGTTAAAAGACGTCCCTCATGGAGATATCCGTATTAAAAATTTCTATTCCAAAGTCACCAATTCCTGGAGAAGAATTTTTATTTACACGCCACCGGGTTACGACCAGAATCCTGCTGAATCTTATCCTGCACTGTATATTTTACATGGCGGAGGTGAGGATGAAAGCGGCTGGGCGAATCAGGGGAAGACCAATCTGATTCTGGACAATCTGATTGCAGAAGGAAAGGCAAAAAAAATGGTCATCATTATGCCGGACGCCAATATCGGACAGGGCGGAATCCGGAACTTTGGAGAGCGTAATCTTCAGATGTTTGAAAAAGAGCTGAAAGAATCCATCATTCCATTTGCCGAATCTAATTACAGGATAAAAAAAGGTAAAGAAAACCGTGCATTGGCAGGACTTTCCATGGGTGGAATTTATACGCTGTATGCCGGAATTCAGAATTCAGATATGTTTTCCGGTCTGGGAGTTTTCAGCTCAGGATATATGTTGCCGATGCTTCAGGATGTTGCTGATAAACAGTACCAATTTTTAAATGAAAATAGATCTGCTTTTTCATCCAGTATCAGAAATTTCTGGATTTCAATGGGTGGAAAAGATGATATTGCTTATGAAAACGGTCAGAAAATGCTGAAAGAACTGGATAAAACAGGAATTAAATATACATACACAGATTATCCTGGAGGCCACACATGGCCGGTTTGGAGAAATAGTCTGCATCAGTTTGCCCAGGTACTTTTTAAATAATGTTTTCAAATCTGAAATAGAATGAGCTTTACAAAGATGAACACCAAAACTTCTATCATTACGGTCATCATGTTTTGCGGAATGGTAAATGTCCGTGCACAGTCTTATCAGAAAACAGAATCTGGATTGAAGTTTTCTGCTGATCATATGAATGTTGAAGTGAAATTTTATGGAGAAAATACGGTTAGGATTATTAAATATCCCGCAGGCAGATTATTTGTCAAAAATAGTTTGTCGGTCATTAAACAGGAGCAGAAAATCAAATTCTCAGTTTCAGAAAAAAATAATGTTATTTCATTAAAAACAAATGACCTCCTGCTTTCTATTAATACTAAAAATGGAGTGATCACTTATACATTACCATCCGGAAAGGAGCTTTTGAAAGAAATCGCAAATGACTTCAAGCCATTCAATGATGCCGGAACGCAGAGTTATTCTGTAAGACAGGATTTTCAGCTTGAAAAGGACGAACCTATTTACGGTCTGGGAATTCTGCAAAATGAAAAAATGTCCCAGCGGAATACCGATGTAAAAATGATTCAGAATAATACCTGGGATTTTGTGCCTTTTTTCCAGTCTGTAAAAGGATATGGTGTTTTTTGGGATAACTATTCACCAACACAATTTACGGATACACCTCAGAAAACCTCTTTCTCATCAGAAGTGGGAGATGGTATAGATTATTATTTTATCTACGGAAAAAATGCCGATGGAGTAATTGCCGGAATGCGTGATCTTACAGGTACCGTACCCATGCTTCCTTTATGGACATATGGCTACTGGCAAAGTAAAGAACGTTATAAAAGCCAGGATGAGCTGACAGAGGTGGTTAAAAAATACCGTGATCTGAAAGTTCCTCTGGACGGAATCATACAGGATTGGCAATATTGGGGAAATAATTACCAGTGGAATGCCATGGACTTCATTAGTCCCGACTTTCCGGATGCTAAAAAAATGGTACAGGAGATCCATGATATGAATGCCCATCTTTCGGTTTCTATCTGGTCGTCATTCGGGCCAATGACCAGGCAATACCGTGAAATGGATTCAAAGGGAATGCTTTTCAATATCAGTACATGGCCTGAATCAGGCCGCGAGGTTTGGCCTCCGGATATGAATTATCCTTCCGGTGTCCGTGTGTATGATGCGTACAATCCTGAAGCCAGAAATATATATTGGAAATACCTGAACAAAGGCATTTTCAGTCTGGGAGTAGATTCCTGGTGGATGGACTCAACAGAACCCGATCATCTCAGCCAGAAAGCGGAAGATCTGGATACTAAAACCTATCTTGGCTCATTCAGAAAAGTAAGAAATGCTTATCCGCTGATGACAGTAGGCGGTGTTTACGATCATCAGCGTGAAACTACCGGTGATAAAAGGGTTTTTATTTTAACAAGGTCAGCTTTTGCAGGCCAGCAGCGATATGCAGCCAACACCTGGTCCGGAGATGTCAATTCTTCCTGGGAAACATTGCGCAAACAGGTACCGGCAGGATTGAATTTCAATCTTACAGGAAATCCGAATTTCAACTCTGACATCGGCGGTTTCTTTGCTGGTACTTACAAAAGAAATGGAGGTTCAAAAAATCCAATGTTCCAGGAACTGTATGTCCGATGGTTGCAGTATGGAACCTTTACACCAATGATGCGCTCGCATGGAACCGATGTTGCGAGGGAAATTTATCAGTTTGGAAATAAAGGAGACATTGTGTATGATGCGATAGAAAAATTCATCAGACTGCGTTACAGTATGTTACCGTATATCTATTCTATTTCCCATGATGTTTCAAAAAACGGGTCAAGCTTTATGAGAGCCCTTTCCATGGAATTTCCTTCAGACAGAAAAACGTGGGATATGAATAACGAATATCTTTTTGGAAAGTCATTGCTGGTGGCGCCGGTTCTTAATGCCCAATATACTCCTGAAAAGACAGTTAAAACCGATGAAAATGAAGGCTGGAATAAAACCGACAGCAATAAGGATAACTCGGTCTCAAATATAGATTTTACTCAAAACAAAAGCGTGAAAGTTTACCTTCCGGAAGGAACAGATTGGTTTGATTTCTGGACCAATGAAAAATACAGTGGAGGGAAAGAAATTCAGAAATCTGTTAATCTTCAGACTATTCCTTTGTATGTAAAAGCAGGAAGTATCATTCCGTTAGGCCCCGATGTACAATATGCAACGGAGAAAAAATGGGATCATCTTACCATAAAAGTTTATCCGGGAAGCGATACCGATTTCATTGTATACGAAGATGAATTCGATAACTATAATTACGAAAAAGGATTCTATACAGAAATACCTTTTCACTGGAACGAAAAATCAAGAACACTCACGATAGGTGACCGGAAAGGTAAATACAAAGGAATGATTGAGACAAGGAGTTTTAACCTGATTCTTCCTGATGGTCAGCAGAAATCGGTGAATTATTCCGGAAAAAAAGTGAGTTTAGATTTTAAATGATAAACCTTATTCATGAAGAAGTGTCACAAAAATAATAAACTGTTAATCCTGTTTCTGTTTTTTGCAGCAAGAATTTTTGCCCAGCAAACCTCAGGAATTCCGGAAAATATCATTTCAGATGATAAAGGCTTTCCTATTGTTTCAAAAGAAGGGAAAGTTACCGGTTTATTTTATGACCAATCAGAAAATATTGCCGTCATTCGTGCTGCAAAAGACTTACAGACCGACATTCAGAAAGTGACGGGGAAAATGCCCAATTTGGGAACAACAGACACTTCCAACGAATTTGAAATCATCATCGGAACTGTTGGAACCAGTAAGCAGATTGATCAACTGATTTTATCAAAAAAAATCAGTGCTAAAGATTTGAAAGGAAAATGGGAAAGCTTTGTCATTACAACCTTAGAATCTTCAAAATCTAAAAAACAGCTCATCATCGCAGGAAGTGACAGACGGGGAACGGTTTACGGAATTTACGAAATCTCAAAACAGCTCGGCGTTTCGCCGTGGCATTGGTGGAATGATGTTCCCGTTCAGAAACGTCCTTCAGCATATGTCGTTCCGGGATATTTTGCTTCGGGCGAGCCAAAAGTAAAGTACCGTGGAATTTTCATTAATGATGAAGAACCTGCTTTCGGAACCTGGGCAAGAACGAAATTCGGAGGTATCAACAGCAAAATGTATGCGAATATGTTTGAGCTTCTGTTGCGTCTAAGAGCCAATTATTTGTGGCCGGCAATGTGGGGAAAAGCTTTTAACGAAGATGATCCGCTTAACCCTAAAGTAGCCGATGAATATGGAATCGTCATGGGAACTTCGCACCACGAACCGATGATGCGAGCTCAGAAAGAATGGGGAAATCACCGCAAAGGATACGGAAACGGAGAATGGAATTATCACACCAATAAAGAAGCTCTTCTGAAATTTTGGGAAGATGGATTCCGTCGGAACAAAAATTATGATAATCTCGTAACCATGGGAATGCGAGGTGACGGAGACGAACCAATGAGCGATTTGGGAAGTGCTGAAGCCAATTTCAAACAGTTGGAGCAGATCATGAATGACCAGCGAAAAGTTATTGAAAAAGTAACAGGAAAGCCTGCGAAAAAGACCCCGCAGCTTTGGGCTTTGTACAGTGAAGTGTTGGAATATTACGACCAGGGAATGAAAGTTCCGGACGATGTCATTATTTTACTTTGTGATGACAATTGGGGAAATGTGCGGCGTCTTCCGGAATTAAACGGTAAAAAACATCCGGGTGGTTATGGAATGTATTATCATGTCGATTTGCACGGTGCTCCGAGGGCCTATCAATGGTTGAATATGACGCAGATTCCGCATATGTGGGAACAGCTGCAGTTAATGTACAGTTACGGCGTTGATAAAATCTGGATTTTGAATGTAGGAGACTTAAAACCGAACGAATATCCTATGGATTTCTTCCTGAATATGGCTTGGAATCCGACTTCTTTCAGACAGGATAATCTCGGAAATTATTCGGTGAAATTTGCAGAAGAACATTTTGGAAAGACCAATGCAAAGGAAATTGCAGAAATCATTAATCTTTACTGTAAATACAATTCAAGAGTTTCGGCAGAAATGCTGAATGATAAAGCCTATAACCTTCAAAACGGTGAATTTTTGCAGGTAAGAGATTCGTATTTAGCCTTGGAAACAAGGGCTTTGAGACAATTCATCAATTTAGATGAGGCTTACAAAGATACCTACAAACAGATTGTTTTGCATCCCGTTCGTGCAATGGCGAATCTTTACGACATGTATTATGCCGTTGCAATGAATCACAAATTGGCTGAAGAGAAAGATTTAAAAGCCAATGAGTGGGCAGATTATGCCGATGAATGCTTTACCAGAGATGCCGATTATACAAAAGATTACAACCTGAATATTTCCAACGGAAAATGGAATCATATGATGGACCAAACGCACATTGGCTACAAATCCTGGGATGAGCCGAAGGAAGGGAATATCAAGCCAACCGTTTATAGAGTCACGAGAGAAGAAGCAAAAACAGGCGGTTATTTTTTTGAAGAAAAGAACGGTGTCGTTGTAATGGAAGCCGAACATTTTTTTGAGACTAAAGCTTCAACAAATACAAAATGGACAGTTATTCCTGATTTGGGAAGAACGCTTTCCGGGATTGCATTGATGCCTTATACGGAAAAAACTGCCGGTTCAGTAATAGCTTATCAATTTAATCTTAAAAATAAGCCTTCCGAGGTAAGAATTCATTTCATTTTTGATTCCACGCTTCCGTTCAAAAAAGGCGGACACACCATAAAAGCTTATCTCGATGCAAATAGTTCAAAAATTATCGGTCTCAATCAGGATTTGACCTGGGCAAATAATTATTCCAAAATGTATCCTGCTGCATCGGCAAGAATCGTAGAGAAAGTAGAAACATTTGTTGTTCCCGAAAATCACAACGGCAATTTTACTTTGATGATAGAACCTCTTGACCCAGGAATTGTACTGCACAAAATCATCATTGACAACGGTGGTTATGAAGAAACGTATTTGAAAATGGATGAAAGTCCTTATAAAAGATAAATATTTGAAATATGAAAAATTTAAAAGATATTCTGTTACTATGTTTATTCATTTTTACTTCAAATCTGAATTTTGCTCAGGGTGAAACGCCAAAAATTCCAGCCAAAAGGGAATTTCGATATACCAACCCGATTACCAGAGATTCCGCCATTTCTATGCGTGACCATTTCATTATTAAGGTAGATGATTTGTGGTATTGCGTGGGAACTTCTAATCCTGTTTGGGAAGGTAAAAACCCCGGAGTCCGGATGTTGGTTTCAAAAGATATGGTGAATTGGAAACAGCATTCCTTTTTAATAGATGCTAAAAAACTTCCCAAAGACTGCCCTTATGACGGTCGTTTCTGGGCTCCTGAAATTAATTTTATCAAGGGAAAATATTATCTGATTGTAAACAGCGGAAAGGTAACCAAAGAAGATCCGAAAGGAATGACGACGCACAGCATTTGGCTGTTCTCTGCCGATAAAGTAACAGGCCCTTATAAACTGCTGAATGGTCCGCTTACTCCGCAATATAACAACGATGCCACTTTGTTTGAAGATGAAGATGGTCAGGTTTATCTCTATTGCAGCGGAAATGGACTGTTTCAGGCTAAAATTGATTTAAAAACAGGAAAACTAACCACACCTATTCAAAAATTTTTAGATAAAAAACAACCGGGATGGCCGGAATGGATGATTGGCGGAATTGAAGGACCTTTCGTGACTAAAAAAGAAGGAACCTATTTTATGTTTTTTTCCACGTGGACAAGAGGTTATGAAGTGGGTTTGCTTAAATCAAAATCGCCTCTGGGACCTTGGGAGCTCGCTTCACAAGAACCGATTTTTGGAACTCGTAAAAAAGGTTACAGACAACAAATGGCAAAAGATGGAGGCTATGAAAACCTGCAGTTTACAGATACTCAAGACCCTTATCAGGAAACGGGACACAACGCATTATTCATCGGTCCTGACGGAAATCTCTGGAATTCCTGTCATTATTTTATGTACGAAAAACGACCGTATCCGTACAGTCAGACCTTTGAACCTTGGGAATTGGGTCCACAGATGGGAATCGAACCGGTGCATTACAAAGACGGAATGTTTTACATTAATCCGCCAACCTGGACGGAACAAATCATTAAATATTAATTCGAAAAATAATTAATATGATCAAGAAACATATATTGAATTTTGGGTTGTTGTTGTTAGGAATATCTGTTCATTCCCAAAATCCGATCATCCAGACCAAATTCACAGCCGATCCGGCTCCAATGGTTTATAAAGACACCGTTTTTCTTTACACCAGCCATGATGAAGATGATGCGTTTGGTTTTAAAATGAAAAACTGGCTGCTTTACACGTCTGTTGATATGGTCAATTGGACTGATCAAGGAATAGTAGCTTCTTTAAAAGATTTCAAATGGACCGATCCTGAAAACGGAGCCTGGGCCCCGCAGGTGATCGAAAGAAACGGTAAGTTTTATATGTATTGCCCGATGCCGGGACAAAGAGGAATAGGGGTTCTTGTGGCCGATAGTCCGTATGGTCCGTTCAAAGATCCTATAGGAAAACCTTTGGTGAAAAATTCAGGTGATGATATAGATCCAACTGTTCTGATTGATGATGACGGGCAGGCTTATCTCTATTGGGGAAATCCGAACCTTTGGTATGTCAAGCTGAATGAAGATATGATTTCTGTCAATGGAGATATCGTAAAAGATCCTTCAATCGCTAAAGTGAAAGGTTCATCTGACCCTTTTCATTACCAGGAAGGACCTTGGGTTTGGAAAAGAAACAGCCATTATTATCTGGCTTATGCCTCTACTTGCTGTCCGGAAGGGATGGGCTATGCGATGAGCAAATCTGCCACCGGTCCCTGGGAATTTAAGGGAATGATTATGGACAGTGACAAACGTTCCAACGGAAACCATCCGGGAATTATTGATTATAAAGGGAAAACGTATGTTTTCGGATTCAATTATAATATCGGGAAACAGACGATGAGCAAACATTACGAACGCCGTTCGGTTTGTGTAAGCGAAATGAAATACAATGCAGATGGAACCATTCAGAAGCTTCCTTTCTGGACTGCGGATGGCGCAAAAAGAGTAGGTACTCTGGATCCTTATAAAAAAGTTGAAGCAGAAACGATGGCTTACAGCGAAGGCCTGAAAACAGAAATGGTCACAGAATGGGAACGCAATCAACCCTATAACAGAGGCAAAAAAATCACAGACCGTATCATCGTTACCTCAATTAACAATGGTGATTATATTAAAATCCAGGGAGTAGATTTTTCCAAAGGTGTAAAATCTTTGGATGTGAATGTCGCTTCTCTCTATGGAGGAACAATAGAAGTACGTTCAGATGCTCTTAATGGGCCTGTGCTTGGCGTTGTTAACGTTACAGGAAAAGGTGAGGGTGACTTATATAAGACTATTAATACACCTCTGAAAAGTGTAAAGGGAATCCACGATTTATATTTTGTTTTTAAAGGAGAAAAAGACCTTTTCTATTTCGATTGGTGGAAATTTAGAAATTAAAGCTGAATTCAGGAATATCAATAGGAATGATTTTATAAAGAAAGAATATGGGTGGCTTGAGCCAAAACTTAATTCATTTGTTATGAGTTATATTAATATATCAGTTACAATTTTAAAAATGTTCAGATTTAAACTCTTTATTTTCAGCTTTCTCATTGCCGGATACTGTTTAAATGCGCAGTCAACCGTTTGGTTAGACCAGTTGGATTTAAGCGTTGTAACACAGGGACACGGAAAACCCGGCATCAATACTTCGGTGGACGGAAAACCTATAACCATTGCCGGCGAAGTTTTCAAAAGAGGCTTCGGAACCCACGCTGAAAGTTCTTTGTTGATTACATTAAACGGGAAAGTCAAAAAATTCTCAGCCTTAGTAGGAATAGATGATGAGATCAAAGGACAGAACCCTGCCGTGGAATTTGAAATTTATGGAGATCATAAAAAGCTCTGGTCTAGCGGGGTCATGAAATTAGGCGATAAAGCAAAGCCTGTTTCCGTTTCGCTGGAAGGTGTAAAACAATTAGAATTAGTCGTAACAGACGGCGGAAACGGACCTTATTATGATCACGCCGATTGGGCAGATGCTAAGTTTGAAACAGCAGGCGGTGCAAAACTGACAACATTTAATCCGATTTCATCAGTACCTTATATTTTGACGCCAAAACCTGCGGCAACTCCAAAAATTAATTCAGCAGGCGTTTACGGAGTTCGTCCTGGCTCACCTTTTTTGTTCAGGGTTGCAGCAACGGGTGACAGACCAATGACTTTTACAGCAAAAAATCTTCCGAAAGGTTTAACAATAGATTCACAGACCGGAATCATCACTGGAAAAATAGATTCTAAAGGAAGTTATGAAGTGACTTTGAATGCTAAAAATGCAAAAGGTTCAGCTTCAAAAAAATTAAAAATAGAATGTGGAGACAGAATCGCTCTCACGCCTACAATGGGCTGGAATAGCTGGAACTGCTTCGGACATGAAGTTTCTGCTGATAAAGTGAAACGTGCAGCAGATGCCCTCATAAAGTCAGGACTGATCAATCATGGATGGAATTATATCAATATCGATGATTCCTGGCAGTTTAACAGGGAGGGGAAAGACCCTTCATTCCAGGGAAAAATGCGTGATGAAAACGGTTATATCCTGACCAATTCCAAATTTCCTGATATGAAAGGTCTTGCAGACTACATGCATAACAATGGTTTGAAAATGGGAATTTATTCTTCCCCCGGTCCATGGACCTGTGGCGGATGTGCCGGAAGCTACGGTTACGAAAAACAGGATGTTGAAAGCTACGCCAAATGGGGCGTTGATTACCTGAAATATGACTGGTGCAGCTATGGTGGTGTAATTGACGGGCTGCCGGATAATAATCCCGATAAAGTTCCTTCTCTTGCTTTTGAGGGCGGCGGGGATCCAGATAAAGGTGTAAAACCGTTCAAACTGATGGGAAACCTTTTGAAGCAGCAGCCAAGAGACATCGTGTACAACCTCTGCCAATATGGAATGGGCGATGTGTGGAAGTGGGGTGATGAGGTCAATGCACAATCCTGGCGTACCACCAACGATATTACAGATACCTGGTCAAGCGTAAAGAATATTGCTCTTGCTCAGGATAAAGCGGCTCCTTTTGCGAAACCCGGAAACCGGAACGATCCGGATATGCTGGTTGTTGGCGTTGTCGGTTGGGGAAATCCACATCAGAGTCGGTTGAAGCCTGATGAACAGTATCTTCATATGAGTTTGTGGAGTATTTTTTCAGCCCCGTTGCTGATTGGCTGTGACCTTGAGAAACTGGATGATTTCACTTTAAACCTTCTGACGAATGACGAAGTTATTGCCGTCAATCAGGATGCTTTGGGAAAACAGGGGATTTGTTTGCAGACCATTGGTGAGCTCAGAATTTATGTCAAAGAGCTGGAAGACGGAGGAAAGGCAGTAGCTTTTGCCAATTTCGGAAGAGAAAAAGTGACACTGTCATATAAAGAGTTCAAAAAATTAGGGATTTCCGGTGTTCAGGCGGTTCGTGACCTTTGGAGACAGAAGGATATTGCAGAAATCAACACAGACAAAAAAGGTCTTTCATTGGACATTCCGGCACATGGTGTTGCCTATTATAAATTCATTTCACTCAAATAATTAAGATAAAGATATGAATCAACGAAATTTAAAATATATCACACTTTCTTTTCTGTTGGCAGGGATTGGTATTGCTGCACAGAATCCGGTTATTCAGACCCATTTTACACCAGATCCTGCTCCCATGGTCTATAAAGGGAAAATGTATGTTTATACAGGGGATGATCAGCCGGGATTTGATTTTTATACGATGACCAAATGGCGGGTGTATTCCACGGAAGATATGGTCAATTATACAGACCATGGTTCTCCCATTTCTTTAGAGTCTTTCAGCTGGGCACGGGATAGGGCCTGGGCAGCACAATGTATTGAAAGAAACGGTAAATTCTACTGGTATATCTGTGTACAGACCGTTGACAACAATATGGCTATTGGGGTGGCGGTGTCTGACAGTCCTACCGGGCCGTTCAAAGATGCTTTGGGAAAACCTCTGATTTCAACCGGAACCTGGGATAATATTGATCCGACTGTTTTTATAGATGATGACGGACAGGCTTATCTGTATTGGGGAAACAGTAAATTATTTTATGTGAAGCTCAATAAAGATATGACTTCTTATCAGGGACAAATCACAGAAATTCCACAATCGGTGGAAGCTTTTGGTGGGCTGAGACGTCCCGGGAAAAGTGATGAAGTTCTGCAAAAGCAGGAAAAATTTGATGATGTATATGTAGAAGGACCATGGCTTTACAAGCGAAATAATCAATATTATATGATGTATGCTGGAATGACCGGAAGAACAGAATGTTTATCCTATTCAACCAGTCCATCGCCAACCGGGCCGTGGAAATATCAGGGGAAAATAATGACCGACCAGCCTACTAACAGCTTTACCAACCATGGCGGAATTATCAATTTCAAAGGAAAGTCCTACCTGTTTTACCATACCGGATTATTACCGGCCGGAGGAAGCTACGGACGCTCAACGGCTGTAGAAGAATTCAGATATAATGCTGATGGGACTATTCCGAAGATCACAATGACCAAAGAAGGCGTAGCTCCGGCTGGAACCTTAAATCCATATCAGAGAACCGAAGCCGAAACTATGGCATGGTCGGAAAAATGCAGCACTTCCGAAAACAGAAAAACCGGAGTGTATGTCTCCGATGCCAGAGCAGGAGGGTATATCAGGGTCCGTTCGGTAGATTTTGAAAAAGGGGCTTCTGCATTTTCAGCTTCTGTTGCCGCAGGAATTGATGGCGGAATTCTGGAAGTTCATCTGGATGATGTTAAAGGGCCAAAAATAGCCGAGATTGAAATTCCGAGAACCGGTGGCTGGGAAGATTTTAAAACTTTAAACTCAAAAATTTCAGAATCCGTTTCCGGTGTCCACGATGTCTATTTTGTGTTCCAGGGGAAAAATATTACGGCAGGAAGAAAGTTATTTAATTTCGATTACTGGAGCTTTCAGAAAAAATAAAACTGACTATGAAAAATACAATACAATATATACTGGGGTTTTGTCTGATAGGTTTTTCCGAAGGTTTATCAGCGCAGAACCCTATTATTCAGACCAATTATACTGCAGATCCGGCACCCATGGTGTACAATGACAGACTGTACATGTACACCACACACGATGAGGATGATTCTACCTGGTTTACCATGAACGACTGGAAAGTATATTCCACCAATGATATGGTGAACTGGACAGATCACGGAACAATTCTCTCATATAAAGACTTTGACTGGGCAAAACGCGATGCCTGGGCAGCACAATGTGTAGAAAGAAACGGAAAGTTTTTTTTATACGTTCCGATGTGGTCCAAAACCAATAACAAAGGCGCTATAGGGGTTGCTGTTGGCGACAGTCCGTTTGGGCCTTTTCATGATCCGCTGGGAAAACCTCTTGTTCAGAGCGAATGGGGAGATATTGATCCCACAGTTTTTGTGGATGATGACGGACAGGCTCATATGTATTGGGGAAATCCTAAGCTTAAATACGTAAAGCTGAATGAAGATATGATCTCCTATTCCGGGAATATTACAGAAGTTCCGATGACCGAAGAATCATTTGGCAAAAGAGATGGGAAACCCAATCTGGAAAGACCCACAAAATACGAGGAAGGCCCATGGCTGTACAAAAGGAAAAACCTGTATTATCTTTTCTGGCCGGGTGGTCCGCTTCCTGAATTCATAGGATATTCTACAGGTAAAACAGCACAAGGGCCCTGGAAATATGGAGGAATTGTAATGCCTACTGAAGGGAAGTCATTCACCAATCATCCCGGTGTTATTGATTTCCGGGGGAAAACCTATTTCTTTTATCACAATGGTGCATTGCCGGGCGGAAGCGGGTTTACAAGATCAGTAAGTCTGGAAGAGCTTACATTCAATAAAGACGGTTCCATTTCACCATTTAAAATGACCAGCGGAATTACAAAAGCTATCGCAACAGTTAATCCTTATTCATTCAATCAGGCAGAAATGATTGCCTGGTCGGAAAATGTAAAATCCTATCAGAATAAAGAAGCTGGTGTTTTCATCAAAGCAAAGAAAAATGGGGCTTATAGCAGTGTAAAGAATGTAGATTTCCGGAAAAAAGGAGCTGCTGCCTTCTCTGCAAGAGTAGGAACGACCCATAACAGTGACGTCACAATGACCGTTCATCTGGATGCTGTGAACGGCCCGGTTGCCGCAACGGTAAAGGTTCCACTGACGGGTGGAGATGACCGCTGGGAAACCGTAAAAGTTCAGCTTACTGAAAAAATTACCGGTATTCATGATCTGTACTTTGTATTCAATGGAAAAGCCTCAACAGATATTATGTATTTCGATTACTGGACCTTTCTTGCAAATAATTAATTATGAAAAAAAAAGTTTTATATATCGTATTCAGCCTGTTCCTGATCAGCAAAAGCTTTGCACAGATAGCAGAAATTTCAAGTCCGGATGGACACCTGAAGCTTCAGGTTTTTTCAGAAGAGGGAAAAGCATCGTATAATGTTATCCTTCTGGGAAAAGCAATGCTTGAAAAATCCCCGCTGGGCCTGGTAACCAATGAGTCCGATTTTTCAAAAGATCTGAAATTTATGGACAGCAAAAAGGATATTGTTTCTAAGAAATATACGAACGAAAAAATCAAAAAATCTGAGATTGATTATAAGGCCAATAATTTATTCGTTAACTTCAGTAATGCAGACCAGCATCAGATAAGCATTGAATTTCAGGTGAGCAACAACAATATTGCTTTCCGCTACAATATTCCACCGATGAAAGAACGGCTGAGTGTTGTGATACAGTCAGAATCCACAGGGTACAGATTTCCGTCACAGACGACTACTTTTCTTTCACCTATGATGAAGCCGATGACGGGATTTGCCCGTACAGCGCCAAGTTATGAAAGTGGCTATAAAGCTGATGCTGAGCTGGGAATGCCATCCGATTATGGATACGTTTTCCCTGGCCTGTTCCATATTGTAAATGAGGGCTGGGTACTGCTTTCCGAGACAGGAGTGAACAGTACGTATTGTGCTTCACACCTTGAAACCACAGCAGAAAAAAATCTTTACAAAGTCGCTTATCCGAACATTGCTGAAAATAACGGTTTCGGAAGTACCGGAGCAGCCGTTTCTCTTCCCGGAAAAACACCGTGGAGAACAATTACAGTAGGCAGCTCCCTGAAACCCATCGTAGAAACTACCATTCCTTTTGATGTTGTAGATCCGATGTATGAGCCTTCACAGGAATATCAGTTCGGAAAATCTACATGGAGTTGGATTCTTTGGCAGGATAACAGTATGAACTATGATGATCAGGTGAAATTCATAGACCTTGCTGCTGCGTTGAAATATCAGTTTATTCTTATAGATGCGCTTTGGGATAAAAATATAGGTAAAGATCGCATGAAAGAGCTTATTCAATATGCAAAATCGAAAAACGTGGGAGTATTACTTTGGTACAATTCCAATGGGGCAGCCAATGACGCACCGATGGGACCGAGAAACAAAATGAGCTCATCTATTGAACGGAAAAAAGAAATGAAATGGCTGAAAGAGACAGGCGTAAAAGGACTGAAAGTGGATTTCTTCGGAGGAGACAAACAGGAAACCATGCGTCTGTACGAAGATATTCTTTCCGACGCCAATGATTTTGGATTAACCATTATTTTCCATGGAGCCACTGTCCCGAGAGGCTGGGAAGTAATGTACCCGAATTATGCAGGAAGTGAGGCCGTTCTTGCCTCAGAAATGCTTTATTTCTCAGAAGATGTACGGAAACAGGAAGCTTTTTTTGCCACACTTCATCCTTTCATCAGAAACACAGTGGGAAGTATGGAATTCGGAGGTACTTTCCTCAATACATATTTAACAGAATCCAACAGAGACAAAAATAAAAGGCATACCACAGATGGCTTTCAGCTGGCTACAGCAGTCCTGTTTCAGAATCCCGTTCAGATGTTTGGCATCATGCCGAATAACCTGACCGATGCTCCGGAATTTCAGCTCAGCTTCATGAAAGAAGTTCCGACACTTTGGGATGAGACAGTTTTCATAGACGGCTATCCCGGGAAATATGCCGTGGTTGCGAGAAGACATGCGGATCGATGGTATGTGGCAGGGGTAAATGCCGAAAAGCAATCCCAAAAACTGAAAATAAAACTTCCGATGTTCGCCGGGAAAAACTTGCAACTTATCAATGATGATGCAAAAGGAAATACATCAGAGAAAGAAGTGAAAGTAAATGCAAAAGGCGACTTTACAATTGAAATTCAGCCGAACGGAGGATTTGTAATAAGAAATTAGAGATTAATATAATAAAACAGGAAAAAATGCGCTTCAAAAACTTATATATCTTTATCATTTCGGGATTTTTGGTTTCCTGCTCTTCCTCACAGAGTCTGGAAAAGCAGTCTTCCAAAGACCAGTGGCTCACTACCTGGGCAACAGCTCCCCAATTGGTGGAACCTAAAAACCTTGCGCCGGAACCAGGGCTTTCGGGGAACACCCTGCGTCAGATTGTGCGTGTATCTGTGGGTGGGAAAAAACTGCGGCTACGTTTCTCCAACAAATATTCCATGGATAGCCTGGAGGTAAAAGCCGTTTCTATTGCCGTGCCGTCCGATAGCAGTAATGTGGATGCAACCAGCATCAGATCATTAACGTTTGAGAAGAAAAACAGTTTTAAAATTGCTCCCGGATCCGATATTTATTCTGATGAAGTGAACTTTAACCTGAAGCCTAATTCGTTACTGGCTATTACAATTTCCTATACAAAAGTAACCCAATCTGTCACCGGACATCCGGGGTCAAGAACAACCTCTTTTATTGTTAAAGGTGAGCAGGCCAATGCTGCAGTATTTAAAAATCCTGTAAAAACAGATCATTGGTATTCGCTTTTTAACATCGATGTAAAGACCGGTGAACCTTCGTATGCGGTGGCTATTATGGGGAATTCCATTACCGATGGAAGAGGATCGGGAACCAACAGACAGAATCGCTGGCCGGATATTTTTTCTCAGCGGTTATTGGCTAATCCTTCTACCAGGAATATAAGTGTCCTTAATTTCGGGATTGGTGGGAATTGTGTAGTGCGTGGCGGTTTGGGTCCTACAGCATTAGACCGTTTCGATTATAACATCCTCAATCAGCAGGGCGTAAAATGGCTTATTATTTTGGAAGGAGTGAATGATCTGGGAGGAACAAGAGATCCTGATGACGCTTCCAAAAGAACAGAAGAACTGATTGCCGCTTACCAGGTGATGATCGATAAGGCACATGCTAACGGGATCAAAGTGTACGGAGCAACGATTCTTCCTTTCGGAAAGTCATTCTACGACAAACCTTTCCGTATCGAGGCCTGGAAAAAAGTAAACGACTGGATCAGAAACAGCGGGAAGTTTGATGCCGTCATCGATTTTGCAAAACAAATGCAAAGTGAAAATCCGGAAGTCATCTTAAACGATATGCACGATCATGATTTCCTTCACCCCAATGAGGCCGGCTACAGGAGAATGGGAGAATTTGTGAATCTGAACTTATTTAAAAATTAAAATCAAAAAGATATAGTATGAATTTTACAAAAAACATTTCGTTGTTTCTTACGTTGTTGTTTATATTTTTTGTAAAAGCAACCGAACCATTTATTTCTTTTGCTAAGACAGAAAATTCGGTGGTGTTGAAAGAGCGTAATTCAGGTTTGATGCTTTTTTCAGACAGTGATTCGGATAAAGGAATTCTGCGTGCTGTTGCGAACCTTCAATCTGATTTTCAAAAAGTAACCGGTGTTCAGCCTCATCTTATTTCCCAAAACTCTGGCTTGAACGGAATGATCATCATTATTGGTGAAGCAGGTAAAAGCAAGACCATTGATAATTTAATTCGTCAAAAAAAGCTGGATGGAAAAGCATTAACAGGGAAAAGAGAAAAATATATCATTCAGAATGTCAGTGATCCATTTCCGGGCGTTTCTGAAGCCATTGTGATTGCAGGAAGTGATAAAAGGGGAACGATTTACGGGATTTATGAAATGTCTAAGCAGATAGGTGTTTCACCATGGTATTATTGGGCTGACGTTCCGGTTGAGAAAAAAGATAATGTATACTTTAAAAAAGGAATATATACTGATGGTGAGCCTGCTGTAGAGTATCGCGGTATTTTCCTTAATGATGAAGAACCTTCATTGGGAGGCTGGGCAAGAGCAACTTTTGGCGGAGTTAATTCTAAATTTTACGAAAAAGTTTTTGAACTGATCCTGCGTCTTAAAGGAAACTATATCTGGCCGGCAATGTGGGGGAAAGCATTCTATGACGACGATCCTCTGAGCGGCCCTTTAGCAAATGAAATGGGTATTGTCGTGGGAACTTCCCACCATGAGCCTATGGCTTTGGCACAAACCGACTGGCACAGGTATATCAAAAAAAATAACCTCCCGAATGTCTGGGATTATGCCAAAAATGCGGAAGTTTTACAAAAATTTTGGAGATCCGGAATGGAGAGAAGCAAAAACTGGGAAAAGCTTGTTACAGTAGGGATGCGGGGTGATGGTGACGAAGCGATGGGAGAGGGAACCAATATTGCCCTGCTGGAGAAAATTGTAAAAGACCAGCGTAAAATCATTGCTGAGGTTACCGGAAAAAAAGCTGAAAAAACACCTCAGGTCTGGGCATTGTATAAAGAAGTTCAGGACTATTATGATAAAGGAATGCGGGTTCCGGATGATGTGATCCTGCTGTTCTGTGATGATAACTGGGGAAATGTAAGAAAGCTTCCGGACCTTTCAAAACCTTTGCATAAAGGAGGCTATGGAATCTATTACCACTTCGACTATGTAGGCGGACCGAGAAACTCCAAATGGATCAACATAAGCCCCATCCAGAGAGTCTGGGAACAGATGAATCTTTCTTATGCACACAAAGTAGATAAGCTTTGGGTCGTGAATGTAGGAGATTTAAAACCTATGGAGTTTCCGATCAGTTTTTTCCTGGAAATGGCCTGGAATCCGAAGCAGTTTAATGCTAAAAACCTTTTGGAATATACTGAGAAATGGGCTGCTCAGCAGTTTGGAGAAAAACACGCCAAAGAAATTGCCAGGATGATTAATCTGTATTCCAAATACAACAGAAGAGTAACTCCTGAAACCCTTGACAGTAAAACGTACAGCCTTGAAAATTACCATGAATTTGAAACGGTCTTAAATGATTACAGAGCATTGGCCGTAGACGCCTTACGGTTAAAAGAGCAGATTCCGGCTGAGTACCAGGATGCGTATTATCAGTTGGTTTTGTACCCAATTGATGCATGCAGTAATTTATACGAAATGTACTATGCTGTTGCAAAAAACAGGGAACTGGCAGCAAAAAAAGATCCTGAAGCCAATTTCTACGCAGATAAAGTGAAGACATGTTTTGAAAGAAACGCTTATTTGGATAATCAATACAATAATGTGATTGCTGGAGGAAAATGGAAGCATATGATGGATCAGATGAGGATAGGATATAAAAGCTGGGCAGACGGAAAAGAAAATATAATGCCTGAAGTGACCTATATTTCTGACGCTGAGGTTCCCAAAGAAAAGGTATTTCAGGAGAAAAACGGCTATGTTTCCATTGAAGCAGAAAATTTTGCAAGAATGAGCAATTCTGACCGAATCCATTGGGAAGTGATTCCTGATTTCGGAAAAACAAAGTCGGGAGTGACAACCTTTCCGCAGAATGCCTATCCCAAAGCTAATGAAAATATCTGGCTGGAATATGATATCAATTTTGAATCAAAAGGGGAGTTTGAAGTCCAGTTATTATTAGCACCGACTTTAAATTTTAATCATAATAAAGGATTGCGTTACGAAATTTCTTTTGACAACGAAACTCAGCAAATTGTCAACTTCAATGGCCATTACAAAGGAGAATTGGGAAGATGGCAGTCAGAACATATTATTAAATCTATTACAAAGCATTCGGTTCAGCAGGCTGGAAAACACACTTTACGTTTCAGAGTGCTGGAACCCGGCATTGTCCTTGAAAAAATACTGATCAATACCGGAGGATTAAAACCCTCTTACCTGGGCGCTCCCGAAAGCGAAATGCTTCACTGAGTGACCCAATACTCATCACAAACAACACTTTAATTATGAAACACTAATCTTATTTCACATTCCAATCTGAAATACAGTTCCCTCACAGAGAATGAAGAGAAAGAACAGCAGATGATTTTGTAAGCAACTTTATTTAACAGATCGCTGCCTGATATCATTCAGGGTATTTTCCTGACGGTTTTTGAAAATCAACCGTCTTGATGGGGAATCTATTGCCCTTACTTTAATTGTTAAAATCAAAATCACGACTATCTAAAACTAAACCATTATGAAAAAAATTTTAAGTCTTGTAACCATTCATTCTATAGCTCTGTTTTGCAGCCTGATGCTTCATGGACAGCTTACAACTGTAAAAATTGATAAGAATATTCCTTATCAGAAAATAAAAGGATTCGGAGGATTTGTCTGCAGTCCCCAGTTTGCGTATAACCATATGTCTACCTCAGAGATTCAGACGCTTTGGGGCGCTTCCAGTGAAGGTGGATATAATATTATGAGATTGTATATTCCCGAAAACAGCAGCAACTGGAGTTCCGTACTGGCTACAGCGCAACTCGCCAAATCTATGGGGCTTACCATTTTTGCTTCGCCTTGGACCATGCCCGCAGCCTGGAAAACCAATAACCATGTGAATGCAGTGTATACTGATGCGAACGGAGTACAGCAGGTGGGATATTTAAAGCCGGAAAATTATCAGGATTATGCCCTTTATCTTAACAGCTTTGTTACCTATCTCCAGAACAACGGAGTAGAGCTCGATTATATCTCCATTCAAAATGAACCGGATGAAATGGCACAGTATCAGGGATGTATCTGGACTCCTGCGCAAATTACCACCTTCATCAAAAATTACGGACAGCTTATCAATTGTAAAGTGATTGCCCCGGAAAGTGTGGGATTTACGGATAATTTTGCCAGTGCTTTGCTGGATCCTGCGGCAATGGCCAATTTTGAAGTGTATGGCGGGCATCAATACGGACTTATGCAGTCTACCTACAAACAATTCCAGAATTACAACAAAGAAATCTGGCAGACAGAATATCTGATCAACTGGAACTCTTCATCCACACAGCCGGCAAGAGATTTCAGCTGGAATACCGATGCATTTACCTTTGCCAGCAGTGTCAACAATGCACTATTAGGTAATATCAATGCATGGATTCATTACTCTGCCAAACGGTATTATGGCTTAATGGGGGACGGAACTTACGGAACTCCTTCAGGGGTAATGACCAAAAGAGGTTATATCCTTTCACATTATGCCAAATATACAACAGGAAAAACGAGAATAGAAGCCAAATGGGATGACAAAACAGGTGTTTTACAGGGTTCTTCCTATATTTCGCAGGATGGTAATCAGGTTGTTCTTATGGTCATTAATCCTTCTCAGAACTCCTATAGTTTAAAAGTTGATCTGCCTTTTTACACGACTTCAGGAACAAAAGTACTGACCAATACGCAATCCAATATGGCGAGTACTCCTATCACTATGAGTACGGCAACATTCCGTCCTACTGCTGATATCAGCCCTTCCAGTGTCATGACTTTCGTTTTTAACAAAAGTGGTGACAGACCTGCTTCTCTCATGACAGGCGGTGATATTCATTATAATAAAATTGAAACACAAACGGCTACCAGTACAGCTTTTGGGACAGGATTCAATATCAGCAATACAACAGTGACGTTCTCCAATCCAAGTCCTCTTATCAGTAATAATATGACTGCGGCTAACGGATATCTTCAGCTTAATGACCGGTACAATAAACTGATTCTGCATGTAAACAGCTATACGACGGCGGGACAAAGTTACTCAGACAATACGACTTTATATTACATCAACAGTCAGGGCGTAACGAAATCATATAATTACGGCAAGATTAATTTTCCGCAGGGAGGAAACTTCGATATCACCTTAGATATTTCAAGGCAGGTGCTTACAGACGGATGCAAAGGAATTTTAGGACTGAGAAATTCCAATTACAGCTCTGTGCTTACAATTAATCTGGGAGATGTTTATTTCAATGTGGGTAATGAAATTGCTTCAAAATTCGGAGGGACCTATTCCGCAAGCGACAGCTATCTGATGGATGCACTGGAAAATGGCTACTACACTTCTGTAGACTTCAGAAATGCAGCAGGAGTTACTTCCTCCAATAACTGGCAGCCTATGAGTGCTAACTCTAACAGCATTTATTATGTGAATTCAAACATAAGTTCATCTGCCAATAATGTGATTTCAGGTACAGCTTGTTCCAATCTTGTCCTTTCCGGTCAGGGTATGGATTTTCAGGTGCCGTTTAACTTCACAGCCAATGCTGCTTCTTACAGCCGTACATTTAATGGTTACGATGTGCTGATCCTGCCATTCCAGGCTAATATACCTTCCGGAGTTACTGCTTATCTGATGTCTCCGAATGCCAATAATATCAGCTGTACCGCAATTTCAAACGGAATCATTCCTGCAAACACTCCGGTAATCGTCAATGCGACAGGGAATATTACTTTCAGCGGTTCAGGAAATGTTTCCACACCCAAAGCAATCACGGTCAATCAAATGAACGGGGTTTATCAGAGCATCAAAGTTCCGGCGAATGCTTATGTGCTGAAAACAGAAAACGGAGTAACAGGCTTCTATAAAATAACTGCAGGAAGTGAGCCTGCAATGGGATCTTTCAAAGCATATCTTACAGAAGAAAATACCTATTCTGCCAACGTTCTCCCTTTAAACTTCGGATCGTTAAACACCAGAAATATTTCTGCTGAAGCTAAAAAAGAGGCTGTGAAAATATATCCTAATCCGGTAAAAGCAGACCTTTTCATTGATTCTGACTTTTCAGAAGCTGCTGCCACCATTTTTGACGGAAGAGGAAGCATCATCAGATCCGGAATGAAAATAAATCCAGGGAAAAACCAAATTAATGTGGGAGATTTCCCAGCTGGTATTTATTTTATTGAGGTTACTCAAAAAAATAATACAGTCGTAAAACAAAAATTTATCAAAGAGTAAACTGAATCCGAAGCCATCATGAGCACTGCTTATGGTGGCTTTATTTCTACAATTTGGTAGATGAAAACCAAAAGTAAGTAGGATTTATTCTTAATTTAAGTGTATTATTTACATTTATTTAAAATAGAACGTTATATTTGTTTTTCATTGCATTGTTGCTGAATAATACTGGCAATTTGTGTATAATAAGAATGAAAACATAATTATCCGTAAAAATCTGTGAAATCAGTGGTTTGAAAATGATTAATCACAAAATCCACAGCCTTTTTCGGACTTTATTGAAACCATACTACCTATGAAAAGAATTGTATTAATCCTATGTGCAACACTGGCAGCACCTTTATTTATTGCCCAGAGCCATTATAAATACCCATTCAGAAACCCGGAGCTTCCGGTTAATGAAAGAATAGAGAACCTTCTTTCTTTATTGACCACAGAAGAAAAGATAGGAATGATGATGGATAATTCCCAGGCAGTTCCCCGTCTGGAAATTCCTGCCTACGGATGGTGGAATGAAGCACTTCACGGGGTGGCAAGAGCAGGAACAGCCACTGTTTTTCCTCAGGCAATCGGGATGGCTGCCACATGGGATGTTTCGGAGCATTTTAAAACTTTTGAAATGATTTCTGATGAAGCACGGGCAAAATACAACAGATCTTTTGATGAGGCTCAAAAAACAGGGCGGTACGAAGGACTGACCTTCTGGACACCCAATATCAATATTTTTCGTGACCCAAGATGGGGAAGAGGCCAGGAAACCTATGGTGAAGACCCTTATCTGACATCTGTTCTGGGGGTTGCTGCAGTAAAAGGCCTGCAGGGAAAAGACCCGAAATATTTTAAAACCCACGCCTGCGCCAAACATTTTGCGGTACACAGCGGACCGGAATGGAACCGCCACTCTTATAACGCAGAAATTTCTAAAAGAGATCTATATGAGACGTATCTTCCCGCTTTCAAAGCATTGGTTCAGGAAGGGAATGTAAGAGAAGTAATGTGTGCCTACAATGCTTTTGACGGGCAGCCATGTTGTGCAAACAATACTTTACTTACTGAAATTCTCCGTGGAAAATGGAAGTATGACGGAATGGTAGTCTCAGACTGCTGGGCACTGGCCGATTTCTTTCAGAAAAAATACCATGGCACCCATCCTGACGAAAAAACAACCGCGGCAGATGCCCTGAAACATTCTACGGATCTGGAATGCGGAGATACCTATAACAACCTGAATAAATCTCTGGCAAGCGGACTGATTACCGAAAAAGATATTGATGAGTCGATGCGCAGAATCCTGAAAGGCTGGTTTGAATTGGGAATGCTTGATCCGAAATCTTCCGTTCACTGGAATACCATTCCGTATTCTGTAGTCGATTCTGAAGATCATAAAAAGCAGGCACTGAAAATGGCACAAAAGTCAATTGTGCTGATGAAAAACGAAAAGAATATTCTGCCTCTCAGCAGAAGTATTAAAAAAATTGCCGTTGTAGGACCAAATGCCGATGACGGATTGATGCAGTTAGGAAATTATAACGGAACGCCTTCTTCCATTGTAACGATTTTAGACGGAATCAAAACCAAATTTCCAAATGCTGAAATTATTTACGAAAAAGGAAGCGAAGTAACAGATCCTTCGTCCAGAACGTCACTCTATCAGAATTTCATCAGTCAGAAAAACGGCTCGAAAGGAATGAAAGTAACGTTTTTCAATAACAATGAATTCAAAGGCCAGCCGGCAAATACTTCCGTAAATTCCACTGCCATCAGCTACAACAGCTTTGGAGGAACCCAGCTTGCACCCAATGTAGGAAGAGAAAATACCTCAGCCATCATTTCAGGAATTTTCAAAAGTACCTACACAGGAGAGGTCGTGTTTTCTGCTTCCACTTCCGATATCTATACTCTTTTCGTGGACGGAAAAGAAATCGCAACAAGAAAAGGACCTGATGCAAGACATCCTTCAGAGTTTCCTGTAAAAATGGAAAAAGGAAAAGAATACCAGATAGAACTGCGTCATACACAAAAAGGAAAATATGTAAGCATCAGCTTTGAAGTCTACAGAAAAGACCCTGTTAATTTTGCTTCGGTGAGGGAAAAGGTGAAAAATGCAGACGTCATTGTCTTTGCAGGCGGACTTTCTCCAAGTCTGGAAGGTGAAGAGATGATGGTAAATGCAGAAGGCTTCAAAGGCGGTGACAAAACTTCGATTGCCCTTCCTAAAGTCCAGAGGGACCTGTTGGCGGAGCTTAGAAAAACCGGAAAACCTGTTGTTTTTGTTCTTTGCACCGGAAGTGCTCTGGGATTGGAACAGGATGAGAAAAATTACGATGTTTTATTAAATGCCTGGTATGGTGGACAATCAGAAGGAACTGCTGTAGCAGATGTTTTGGCAGGGGATTATAACCCTTCCGGAAAATTACCCATTACCTTTTACAAAAACCTTGAACAGCTGGATAACGCTCTTTCAAAGACAAGCAAACACGAAGGATTTGAAAATTATGATATGCAGGGGAGAACGTACCGTTATATGACGGAAAAGCCTCTTTATCCATTCGGGCATGGCCTGAGTTATTCAAAATTTGTTTACGGAGATTCAAAGCTGAGCAAAAATACGATCAGTACCAACGAAAATGTGACCATCACAATTCCGGTAACCAATGTTTCAGAAAGGGATGGCGAAGAAGTCGTTCAGGTTTATATCAAAAGAAATCATGATGGCCAGGCACCGGTAAAAACGTTAAGGGCTTTTGAAAGAGCTTTAATCAAATCTAAAGAAACAAAAAATATTCAGCTGACGCTCTCTAAAGATTCATTTGCCTTCTATGATGAAAAAGCAGATGATCTGGTTTCAAAACCTGGTGACTATACCATTTTTTATGGCGGAACTTCTGATGATGCGGGGTTAAAAAGTATTCCGTTAAAAGTAAAATAAAAATTGATTCAGGACAAATTGAGACATGCTTTAGCTTCAAAATATACGATCTATGACAACAAAAAATAAAATATTCTCCATCGCGATTTCCCTTAGTGCTGCTTTTTTTTCGGCTCAGAATAATACGGTTCGTACTTTTAACCTGGATCTGAAAGAAACCCCTGCTCCTGTTAAAATACAGCCCACTATGTACGGGATTTTCTTTGAAGACATCAATTTTGCCGCAGACAGCGGATTGTATGCTGAATTGATTAAAAACCGGAGCTTTGAATTTGACGAGCCATTTACAGGCTGGAAACAGCCCAACACAAAAACACTTTCTCCTAATCTGGATTCCGGATTTCTGACCATTTATTCAGAACCTGCCAAAACCAATAAAAATTATGCAAGAATTACCGTTCTCAATGATAAAAACTATATTCTGGAAAATGAAGGATTCAGGGGAATAGGGCTTCATCAGGGAGAACAATATGATTTCAGTTTTGATCTGGAGAATGTTTCAGGAAATATTGCTGCAGTAAATGCAAGTCTTGTTGATGAAAACGGGAAGGAAATTTCTTCAGTTTCCACGCTCATCAAAGGAAAGGGTTGGCAGAAGTATACAGCCGTTTTCAAAGCACCTCAAACTGTAGAAAAAGCAAAACTGCGGATTACATTTACTGGAAACGGCATCGTAAACATGGATATGATCTCCCTCTTCCCGCAAGACACCTGGAAAGGCAGAAAAGGAGGTTTACGAAAAGATCTTGTTCAGAAACTATATGATCTGCAGCCAGGATTTTTGAGATTTCCGGGAGGCTGTATCGTAGAAGGAAGAACGTTGGCAGAACGGTATCAGTGGAAAAAAACAATAGGAAATGTTGCAGACCGCGAATATCTTATCAATAAATGGAGTACAGGATTTCCACATCGGCTTACACCGGATTACGGGCAGTCTTTCGGGTTAGGATTTTATGAATATTTCCAGCTTTCCGAAGATCTGGGTGCAGAACCGGTTCCTATTCTGAGCTGTGGAATGGCATGCCAGTTCAATACGGCAGAACTGGTGAAAATGGAAGACCTTGATCCCTACGTTCAGGATGCCCTGGACCTGATTGAATTTGCCAACGGAGGTTCCGGAACAAAATGGGGTAAAATCCGTACTGAAATGGGACATCCGAAACCTTTTAATTTAAAATTTATCGGAGTGGGAAATGAACAGTGGGGAGCAGATTATATCGAACGTTATAAAGTATTTGAAAAAGCCATTCATGCAAAATATCCGGACATTAAGATCATCTCCGGAAGCGGGCCGTCACCTGATGGCGAGTTCTTTGAATATGGTTGGAAAGAACTGAAGCAGCTTAATGCGCAGATTGTAGATGAGCATTATTACAACTCTCCCGAATGGTTCATGAAAAATGCCGGAAGGTATGACGAATATGACCGTTCCGGACCAAAAGTTTTTGCCGGAGAATATGCAGCCCAATCTGTAGGTGTGGTAAAACCTGATAATAAAAACAACTGGCTGACGGCCCTTTCAGAAGCCGCTTTTATGACCGGTCTTGAAAGAAACGCAGATGTGGTCTATATGACTTCCTACGCACCGCTTTTTGCCCATGCTGATGGCTGGCAGTGGACACCTGACCTTATCTGGTTCAATAATCTGAAATCTTATGCAACCCCGAATTATTATGTTCAGAAATTATTCTCCAACAATAAAGGAACGGATGTACTGAAAATAGAGAGAAACGGAAAAGCGGTATCCGGCCAGGAAAAATTATACGCTACGGCAGTTAAAGATGCCAAAACTCATGAGATTATTATTAAAATAGTTAATACTGATACTCAGGCTAAAACGGTTAATATTAAACCCGGAACTCTGAAAACAGGTAAGAAAATAACCAAAATCCTTCTGTCTGCACCACAGCTTTCTACTGAAAATAGTTTCGATGCTGAGCCCATAAAACCTCAAGAAGAGATTTCTGAAGCCAAAAATGGGGAAATTTCAACGGAAATTCCCGCCAATTCTTTAGTGGTTTTAAAGTTGAAAACAAAATAATTAACTGTAAGACATATATTTATGAAAAATAAGTGTGTTTTTTACATTTATTTAAAATAGAATCTTATATTTGTTTTTATCTCATCACGAGAATTTAAAATCTCAATAATCAAAAACGTTTCACCACCATGAAAAAATATGTTATCGGGCTGGACTACGGTACAGATTCCGTACGGGCCGTTCTTATTGACACTGAAAACGGTTCTGAAATAACTTCTTCAGTCAGCTATTATCAAAGATGGAAAGAAGGTAAATTCTGTAATCCCTCAGCCAATAGTTTCAGACAGCATCCTTCAGATCATATTGAAGGTCTGGAGAAAACCATTTCAGAAGTTGTAAGAGAAAGCGGGATACCGGCAGAGCAGATCGTTAGTATCTGCATTGATACTACAGGCTCTTCACCGTTACCAGTAACAAGTGATGGAGTAGCCTTAGCACTGGTTCCGGGATTTGAAGAGAATCCGAATGCCATGATGGTTTTATGGAAAGACCATACCGCTATCCGCGAAGCTGAAGAAATCAATACCCTTGCAAGAACCTGGGGTGGAGAAGATTATACAAAATATGAAGGCGGTATTTACTCTTCAGAATGGTTCTGGGCCAAAATACTGCACATCAGCAGAGTGGATGCAGGGGTAAAAAATGCTGCTTATAGCTGGATGGAGCACTGTGATTATCTGACTTTCCTTTTATCAGATCATAAAGACCTGGCTACCTTTAAAAGAAGCCGTTGTGCAGCTGGCCACAAAGCCATGTGGCATGAGACATGGGATGGTCTGCCTTCCGAAGAATTCCTCAACAGGCTTGACCCTTCTCTGGGAATGCTCAGAGCAAGATTATACAGGGAAACCTATACTTCAGATGAAGTTGCCGGCTACCTGAATGAAGAATGGGCTGCAAAAACCGGTCTTACCACCCAAACCATTATTACTGTAGGAACTTTTGATGCCCATTCAGGCGCAGTAGGAGCCAGGGTGGAAGAAAATACCCTGATCAGGATCATGGGAACTTCTACCTGCGATATTATGGTTGCCTCACAGGAAGCTATCGGGAATACAACCGTTAAAGGAATCTGCGGACAGGTTGACGGTTCCGTAATTCCAGGACTGATAGGGCTTGAAGCAGGACAGTCAGCCTTTGGAGATGTGCTGGCATGGTATAAAGATATCCTGATGTGGCCGGTTCACCAGGTTATGATGCATTCCGAAAATATTTCAGATGAACAGAAGACAAAGCTCGCAGATGAAATGGAGGCAGGACTTATCAGAAAACTAACCCTTGAAGCAGAAAAAATTCCTCTTTCAGATACTGTTCCGATTGCATTGGACTGGGTTAACGGAAGAAGAACGCCGGATGCAGACCAGGAACTTAAGGCAGCGATCAGCCAGCTTTCTCTGGGAACAAAAGCACCTCATATTTTCAAAGCTTTGGTGAATGCTATTTGTTTCGGAGCTAAGAAGATTGTTGACCGTTTTGAAGAGGAAGGTGTGAAAATCAATAAAGTGATCGGAATCGGTGGAGTAGCAAGGAAATCGCCGTTTATCATGCAGACTCTCGCTAATGTTCTGGATATGCCGATTGCAGTAGCTGCTTCAGATCAGACTCCCGCTTTGGGTGCTGCTGTTTATGCAGCTGTATCAGCAGGAATTTATCCGACCGTACAGGAAGCAAGCATGAAAATGGGCTCCGCATTTGAAGCGGAATACCAGCCGAAAGCGGAAGAAGTACAGCTCTACAGAGAATTAATGCAGCAATACCAGAATCTCGCTGATTTTGTAGAATACAATACCAAACTGAAAAACAACAGGAAGGAACTTCAGAACTCCTGATTCTCCCATTTTAACCTTTTGAATATACTCAAAATGAATACCTATAAAGAACTCCAAAGAGAATGTTATGAAGCGAATATGCAGTTGGATGCCCTGAAGCTGGTGGTCTATACTTTCGGGAATGTAAGTGCTGTAGACCGTGATCAAGGCATTTTTGCCATTAAACCAAGCGGTGTCCCTTATGAAATTTTAAAGCCTGAAGATATGGTGATTCTGGATTTTGATGCCAATGTCATTGAAGGCAGGCTCAGACCTTCTTCCGATACCAAGACCCATGCTTATCTGTATAAAAACTGGGAAAACATCGGTGGAATTTCCCACACTCATGCGATCTATTCCGTGGCGTGGGCACAGGCACAAATGGATATTCCTGTTTTCGGGACCACCCATGCAGACCATTTAACAACAGATATTCCCTGCGCTCCACCTATGCGGGATGAGCTGATTGAAGGAAACTACGAATACAATACAGGAATACAGATTCTGGAATGCTTTAAAGAAAAACAACTCTCTCCGGAAGAAGTAGAAATGGTTCTGATCGGTAATCACGGTCCGTTTACCTGGGGTAAAAACGCAGAGAAGGCTGTTTACAACAGCAAAGTGCTGGAAACCATTGCCGAAATGGCTTATCTCACCAGGCAGATCAATCCTGATGCGGAACGTCTGAAAGACTCACTCATCAAAAAACATTATGAACGTAAGCACGGCAAGAATGCTTATTACGGACAGGAATTTAAACACTAAACACTTCAACATAAACAACTATTAACGATCAACAAAATTATGTTAACATCTCTCAATACCAAAGAAGTCTGGTTCATCACAGGAAGTCAGCATCTTTATGGACCTGAAACACTTGCCCAGGTGGCAGAACACTCTCAGAAAATTGTGGAAGAACTTGAAAAATCTTCTTTCATTCCGGTAAAAGTCATTGTAAAGCCAACGGTAAAAACTACCGAAGAGATATTTGAAACTATTGCAGCCGCCAATCATGCAGAAAACTGTATAGGAGTTATCACCTGGATGCACACCTTTTCACCAGCCAAAATGTGGATCAGGGGATTAAAAATTTTACAGAAACCTCTTCTGCATCTGCATACCCAGTTCAACAGAGATATTCCGTGGTCTACCATGGACATGGACTTTATGAATCTTAACCAGGCAGCTCACGGAGACCGTGAATTTGGTTTTATGGTAAGCAGGCTCCGAAAGAACAGAAAAGTAGTGGTGGGGCACTGGTCAGAAGAAAGAGTTCAGAAACAGATCGGTGACTGGAGCCGCGTTGCTGCAGGCTGGGACGACTGGCAAGGAGCTAAATTTGCACGTTTCGGAGATAATATGCGGTTTGTAGCCGTTACAGATGGAGATAAAGTGGAAGCTGAAACTCAATTCGGATTTTCAGTCAATACCTGGGGAATCGGTGACCTTGTAGGCGTTATCAATTCTGTAAGCGAAGGAGAAATAAAAAGCCTTATGGAAGAATATGAATCTTCTTATCACATGGCAGCCTCTCTTTTGGAAGGAGGGGCCCACAGAAGTTCACTTCACACCGCAGCAAAAATTGAATTGGGACTTGAAAAATTTTTAAAAGACGGAGGTTTTAAAGGATTTTCAGATACCTTTGAAGACCTTCACGGATTGGAACAGCTTCCGGGAATTGCCGTACAGCGCTTGATGCAGAAAGGATACGGATTTGCCGGGGAAGGAGACTGGAAAACCGCAGCACTCGTACGTGCCATGAAAACAATGGGACAGGGCCTTGAAGGTGGAAATGCCTTTATGGAAGATTATACCTATCATCTTGATCCTTCTAACCCTTCTATTTTAGGCTCCCACATGCTGGAAGTAGACCCTGTGCTGGCAGCCGGGAAACCTTCATGTGAGATCCATCCGCTGGGAATCGGAGGAAAAGCAGATCCCGTTCGTCTCGTTTTTAACTCCAGAGGAAATATTGATTCTCTGAACACTGCCCTGATGGACTTTGGAAACCATTTCAGACTGCTGATCAACAAAACCAGAGCATTGGAAATTACAGAAGAGCTGCCAAAACTTCCGGTAGCAAGAGTTTTATGGAAACCTCTTCCTGATTTATATACGGCAGCAGAAGCCTGGATATTGGCAGGAGGGGCACACCATACATGTTACAGTGAAAATATTTCAGCAGAGCAGCTGGAAGATTTTGCTGAGATAGCAGGAATTGAATCATTAGTCATTGATGAAGATACCAGAATGCGTGATTTTAAAAATACACTTCGTTGGAATGAAATGTATTATCGTTAATTAATTTTAAAAAATATGTAAATAATTATGAAAAAAGCAACACATAATGGCATTTTTATTTTATTATTTTTAATTATTTTCGGCTGCAGAAAAGAAAATAACAAACAGGATATTTCAGGAAAAATGGAGAATGTTCATACTTCAGACTATGGAGTTACGCCAAAAGGCGATTCTATTAAAAAATACACGTTGAGCAATAAAAACGGGATGAAAGTTGAAGTCATCAACTTTGGTGGAATTATCACTTCTTTAACCGCCCCAGACAGAAACGGGAAATATGAAGATGTGGTACTCGGCTTTACAAAACCCGAAGGATATTTCGATGGCAACCCTTATTATTTTGGTGCTTTGATCGGAAGATATGGCAATAGGATTGCCAATGCAAAATTCTCACTGGAGGGTAAAGCATACGAAATTGATAAAAATGACGGTCCCAACAGCCTTCACGGAGGAAAAGAAGGATTTCATACCAGGTTCTGGAATATTGAGGCAGTAAAAGATGCAAAATTTCCGACATTAAAATTATCTTATACCAGTGCAGATGGTGAAGAGGGATATCCGGGGAAATTAACAACAACTGTTTTTTACACGCTTACAGATGATAACGCCTTGGAAATTTCTTACGAGGCTGAGACCGATAAACCTACAGTGGTAAATCTTACCCAGCATTCTTATTTTAACCTGTCCGGGAATTTTACTAAAACGATTACCGATCATGAACTACAGATTAATGCAGATCATTTTCTTCCGGTGAACGAAACCTTGATTCCTACGGGTGAACAGAAAGCTGTAAAGGGAACTCCCTTTGATTTTACGGTATCAAAACCGATTGGAAAAGATATCAATGCAGACGACGATCAGCTGAAAAAAGGAAAAGGATATGACCATAACTGGATTCTGAATGGAAAAGGATTAAGAAGCATCGCCAAAGTTTATCATCAGGGAACAGGAAGACTGATGGAAGTCTTCACAGATGAACCCGGTGTGCAGTTTTATTCCGGAAATTTTCTTGACGGAAAATTTGATACCAAAACCGGTGGTAAAAATGAATTCAGAACAGGATTCTGCTTAGAGACGCAACATTTTCCGGATTCACCGAACCAGCCTTCTTTCCCTTCTACAGAATTGAAACCTGGGCAGAAATACCAGTCGAAAACCATCTATAAATTCTCCGTTAAAAAGTAAACTATGGGAAAATTAGCAACTATTGATATTATCATATTCCTGATCTATTTCGTAGTGGTAGCTTCCTACGGATTATGGATCTATAAAAAGAAGAAATCCGAATCTACAGGAAGTAAAGATTATTTCCTGGCGGAAGGATCTTTGACCTGGTGGGCTATTGGGGCCAGTTTAATTGCTTCCAATATTTCTGCTGAACAGTTTATTGGAATGAGTGGTGAAGGTTTCTTTGTAGGAATCGCTGTTGCCGCTTACGAATGGATCGCTGCTCTTGCGCTGATCATTATTGCGGTTTGGTTTATTCCAATCTATCTTAAAAATAAGATCTATACCATGCCCCAGTTTCTGGAAAGAAGGTATAACAAATCTGTTTCACTCATCATGGCCGTATTCTGGCTGTTTCTGTATGTTATCGTGAATCTTACTTCCATTCTTTACCTTGGAGCTCTTGCCATTGATACTTTACTGGGAGGTGAACATCTTCACGGCATTATGATCGGTCTTTTGCTTATGGCTCTTCTGATTGGTCTTGGGGGGATGAAAGTGATAGGATATACAGACGTTATCCAAGTGGCTGTCCTTATTATCGGCGGTTTTGCAACGGTGTATATGGCTTTGCAGATTGTGGACCAGAGAATCAATGGAGCGGCTGTAGGAAATGCTTTAGCAGGATTTAATACCCTGATTAATGAGGCTCCGCAGCACTTTAAGCTGGTTCTTCAAAAACCAACAACGACCACAACTACGTTAGCAATGCCTCAGAATCTGGATGTACAGAAGTATGTCGTATTACCTGGTTTGGCAATGTATTTTGCCGGTCAGTGGATTGTTAACCTGAACTATTGGGGCTGTAATCAGTACATCACTCAGAGAGCTTTAGGGGCAGACCTGAAGACAGCAAGAACAGGAATTTTATTTGCCGGTTTTCTGAAACTATTCATGCCTGTGATCGTAATGCTTCCGGGAATTGCCGCTTATGTTTTATATTCAAAAGGACACCTTCCGGGATTCAACGGGGTAAAAGACGGAGCCTACTCTGCAATATTAGGATTTTTACCCGTAGGATTGAAAGGATTGGCTATTGCCGCTTTGACCGCAGCGATTGTGGCTTCACTGGCAGGAAAAGTGAACAGTATTTCAACAATTTTTACGCTGGATATCTATAAAAAATACCTTAAAACAGATGCTACCGAAATCCAGATGGTGAGAACAGGCCGTTGGGTCATTATTATTGCCATGATGGTTGCATTGGCTTTTACCTGGACAGACGTTTTAGGAATTGGAGGTGAAGGAGGTTTCACATTCATCCAGAAATATACAGGCTTTATCAGTCCTGGAGTTTTTGCCATGTTCCTTCTGGGAATGTTCTGGAAAAGAACAACGGGTACAGCAGCTTTGGTAGGGGTTATTTTAGGTTTTGTACTGGCGATCTTCTTCAACAGTTTTGCTGTAGAGATTTTCGGGAAAGAAACATGGTTGTATACTGCATTCACTTATGAAAAGCTGGAGAATGGTGTAGTTCATACCATTACCGAGATTCCTTTCCTGATCAATATGGGATGGTCATTCTTTATCACGATAATCGTGATGATCCTGATCAGTCTTGCAGGTCCGAAAGTAAACCCTAAAGCTTTTGCCATTGATGTGACGATGTTTAAAGTGGACAACAGAACTTTAGTATTGATCGTAATGACACTGCTTTTACTGACTGCTTTATATGTAAGGTTTTGGTAGAAATTATTATACATAACAAATAAAATAGGATGCTGAAAAAGCATCCTATTTTTTTGATCTTAGAATTGGTTATGTACGTTTAGTTCATTGCAATAAATTTGAACTTAAACAGCTGGCAGGATGTACCATAATAATCCCAAAGATGTAAGTTTGAATTACCATCCATGGTACAGTTGGGAATATCCCAGCCGCGTGTAGGATCCACCTTGGATAGTATTTTGTAATAACCATTAGAGACAGCAACTACCTGCCAGGCTTGTGCGTCATTACTATAGTTCTGCCAAAGCCTGATCGAAGTTCCCAATGTATTACTATTGCTGGCCAGATCAATACAACGATTGGTTGTGCTGGCTTTGGATACAAAACGCCAGTAGCCATTACCTGCGTCAATGGCAACCCATCGCTGGGCAGCAGCGCCATTCCTTGTCCATGGCCTTAATACTGCACCATTGGCGTCTTCTCCTGATTTCAGATCAACTACTTTGTTGGCATCAGTCTGAAATTCGATCTCATAAATACCATTATTAACCAGGCTACTGTTTGTGTTGCAGTTGGCAACGGGGTAGTTGGAGGATGCATATTGCTGAAACCACTGTTTAACCGGGGCAGCGCAGGCTTCCCAATCGTTGTTGTAGGCTGTTCCCGCATTAGGATCGCCTTTGTGGAGGAGATTATCCGGGGCAAGAACATTCCAGCTTACATTGCCGGATTGATCCACGATGTATTTTAAGTTGGCACCAAATCCGCTTCCGCCTGCCGTACCGGTATTACCAATGCCGAAGGTACCATATCCTTGTGGAGCCCAGTCGGTTTCGGTAATGGCGATCGGTGCAATGTCTGCAATCGGCTTAACGTTTACATTCCATGCGTTCTGAAAGGATTGATAGTTGCTGAGACCACCCCAGTAACCGGGATAAATATGAACAGCGTAGCCAATATTACCTCCTGTGATCTGATTATTGACATAGCCTTGATAATGCGATTGCCAGCCTGTACCCGGTATCCAGCAAACATTATTAGCCCCGTTGTTACGGATGATGTTAACCAGTGGCTGGAAGAAGTTTTTAAGTGCTGCAAAGTGCTCGTTTCCTGTCGATCCCCATGTGCCATTTGTGCCCAGAATCTCAACAGGTTCGTTGGCTAATTCAAACATCACATTGTCAGCATTCTTTAATCCGGGATGCTGAGACAGAAAAGTCCATACGGTCTTCAGATAGCTATGGTACGCATCATTGACTGCAATACGATTTGGGCATACACCTGGTGGGCGAAGGATGACATACATTCCCAGACTGCGGGCATGGTTGATCAGTGGGATAATTACCTGATCGGTGTAGGTAACCAGGCGGCTGTAATTGAATCTTGAGATATCGTTCTCCGGGATAGCCGGTCCGGGATCATTGGTCCAATACGGATCAATATGAAGGCGGATATAATTGAGATACCAGCCATCGGAAGCACTGCTGAGCTTGTTCATAACAGCTTTGTTGTAGTTCAGAGCACCCTGTACATTGTAATTATCCCAGGTACAGTAGCCGGAATTCGCACCATATTGACATCCATTGAACCAGGGGCTGGGGGTTATGGCAACCCCATGTAAGATAACGTTATTGTCACAAGGGTCTTTAAGGTATCTGCCTCCAACATGCAGCATTGGAGTTGCTGCCAATGCCCTTGCACTGGCATTGGCGCTTACATTGTTTTCAGGTTCTTCTTGTAAAGTTTTTTCCATCCGGGAGCAGCCCGAAAGAATGGTTAACAGAAAGGCCATAAATAGCCACATTGTGTTTGTTCTCATAATTTATATATTAAAGGGTTATTAATTTTGTTTTTGGTGATCGATTTTTTCCTCTTTACCCTTAGAAGGATCAGGCAGATACTCGATTTTTTTAAATCTTAATGGGATAGTTGACTGGACAGGGCGTATTGACTAAAAACTGCTTATCTCAAAGTGTTATAATCTGTTGCGGTTTTTCGGCATTAATCACGGGGAGGAAATGACAGGACTATCTCTGTCAGGTTTCAGATATGAAAACCCTTATTCTCTTTTTCTCCATTTTTCACGCATGAAGCATGATATGACGAAAATTCAAATAAATGATATTTATTGTTGTTAGTTTTGTATAAAAATACATATTTATTTAAATATATGGTAGTATTTTAGTTAAAATTAACATAAAAAAATAATATCATAAATATAATAATTGGCAAATAGTTATAATTGTTTTATTTGAAAGGGAAAATAGAAAAGCTTATCATAAATTTTCTTTATGATACTTCTATAAAAAGGCGCAAATGTTTATTTGCCAGCTGAAATTTCCAGGTTAGCTCAAAAAAAATCCCGTAAAAAACGAGATTTCATTTATCTTAAGGTCATAGAAGATTTGTGGAAAGGTGCAGGGTATAGATATTAAAATAGATGATTTGCATCATATCAAAAACAATTACATTTTAAACATAAACCCGCGCGATATTTTCTTGGTGTATTTTTTTTCGTCAAAGCGGTAAAGAAAAGAACCTTTTCTGGATGAGGACATATCCTTTTTATTGGTATTGACAAGGATATCCATGCTATTGATCTTGCTTGTGAAATTACGCTTATCGAATTTTTCGTCAAAAATGGCTTCATAAAGATTCTGAAGATCCTTCATGGTGAATTTCTCAGGAAGAAGCTCAAAGCCGATAGGTCCGGTGGAAGCTCTTCTCCGCAGTCTGGCTACCGCATCCTTTACCATATCGTTATGATCGAAAATAAGGTCCGGTGCTTTCTGAAGCTCAACCCATTCTGCACTGTACTGTTCATTGATCTGAATATCTTTTTCAATATTGATCAATGCATAGTAGGAGATTGACATGATTCTGGCTGTAGGCTCACGTTTAATTTCCGTATAACATTTCAGCTGTTCAAGATAAATATTTTCAAGACCGGTTAATGTATACAGAACCCTGTTGGCCGCTTCATCGGATGTCTCTTCACTGCCAATGAATCCACCCATGAGGGACCATTCGCCCATCTGGGGTTCAAAATTTCTTTTTACCAATAGGATTTTAAGATTTTCGCCATCAAAACCGAAAATAATACAGTCAACAGCAACCAGGTGTTTGGGATATTGGGAGTAATCCTCAGTCATCTTTTATATTTTGATGCAAAGGTAAAACTTTTATACTTACGATCTTATACAAATGTAATTCTTACACTTTTAAATCTGAATCATTATTTTTATTAAAACGATTCTACAAAGGTATTTTGGGAGCTAAAACTGGGATTAAAAATGAAAAATAGCAATGAAATCCAGTTAAATGTATATGAATTTAATGTTAAAATTGTGTTAAAATTAGAATTAACACTTATTATTATTAATTAAAATAGCTTAACGTTAAAAATACGATAAGGTATTCACTATATTATTGAAATTTTTATTAAAACGTATTCTTAATTCATTTTCATAGGGAATCCTGTGATTGCAAAGTTTTCTTTTTCTGTGAATTGATTATCTTATTTTTTATGATAAGGTAGTGGCTTTTCTTTTATTTTCCGGGCTTTGTGAAAGGTTTTAAATAATAAAATAACTAAAACAGACTCAAAAAAAGTTTCGTATATAGATTGTTTCCATTATTTTAGAAATGTTGAATTAACATTTATTCATGAGACCAAAATTTTCAGTTATTTTATTGTGTTTCACTTCATTTACCTCAGCGCAGGTAAAGGAGAAAATTCATTATTTCCCTTTGGAAACTGTAAGGTTATCAGAGAGTGTTTTCAATAAAGCCATGACAGCAGACCGGAAATACCTTATGGAGATGGAGCCGGACAGATTGCTGGCTCCCTATCTTAAGGAAGCCCGGCTGAAGCCAAAAGCTGATAATTATCCCAATTGGGAAAACACCGGATTAGATGGTCATATAGGAGGACACTACATTTCTGCACTATCACTAATGTATGCTTCCACAGGTGATTCCGGAATCAAGCAGAGGATTGATTATATGATCAGTGAGCTGGAACGATGCCAGAAAGCCTCTCCGGACGGATACATTTCTGGGGTTCCCAACGGGAAAAAGATCTGGAAAGAAATAAAGCAGGGGAATATACGCGCCTCAGGTTTTGGATTGAATGATCGCTGGGTTCCTTTGTATAATATTCATAAGTTATATGCAGGATTACGCGATGCCTATTGGTATGCAAAAAGTGAAAAAGCAAAGACAACGTTGATCCGACTTACGGATTGGATGCTGAATGAAGTGTCAGGCCTTTCTGATGAACAGATGCAGGATATGCTGCGCAGTGAGCATGGAGGACTTAACGAAGTTTTTGCGGATGTTTACGATATCACCCATGAAAAAAAATATCTGCAACTGGCTCATCGCTTTTCCCATCAGGCTATCCTTAATCCTCTTCTGGCGGGAGAAGATAAGCTTACAGGTCTTCATGCCAATACACAAATTCCAAAAGTAATCGGCTACAAACGCATTGCTGATCTTGAAAATAATACTTCATGGAGTAATGCCGCTGATTTTTTCTGGCATAATATTACCGAGAAAAGATCGTCTGTTATTGGAGGTAACAGTGTCAGTGAGCATTTTAACCCTGTCAATGATTTCAGCAGCATGATAAAAAGTATTGAAGGTCCGGAAACCTGCAATACATACAATATGCTGAAGCTGACCAAAGAGCTTTATGCAACACTGCCCGAATCTTATTACATAGATTATTACGAAAAAGCATTATACAATCATATCCTTTCCACGGAAAATTATAAACAGGGAGGCTTCGTGTACTTTACCCCGATGCGTCCCGGATACTATCGTGTTTATTCACAGCCTCAGACCAGCTTCTGGTGCTGTGTAGGATCGGGGATGGAAAATCATGCCAAATACGGGGAAATGATTTATGCCCGGTCGGATAAGGATTTATATGTGAACCTGTTTATTCCTTCCACATTGACCTGGAAACAGCAAAAAGTCATAGTTCGTCAGGTGAACAACTTCCCGGAAGTTCCTGAAACAACACTGATCTTTGATGCCGCAGGAAAATCAGAATTTGGTTTAAAACTAAGATGTCCGGAATGGACCACAGCCTCGGAAGTAAGAATTCTGATCAACGGAAAACAGGAGAAAGTACAACGAGGTTCCGATGGCTATTTTACACTGACTAAAAGATGGAAAAAAGGAGATGTTGTGAAAATGATTTTGCCGATGCATCTTTCTGCAGAACAACTTCCTGACCATTCCAATTATTATGCATTTAAATACGGACCTGTAGTGCTTGCTGCAAAATATGGAACCGAAGGCCAGCAGGGACTTCTTGCGGACGATAGCAGAGGCGGCCATATTGCTCATGGTCCGCAGATTCCTTTAAACGAAATTCCAGTTATCCTTGGAAATTCTTCCGAGGTGCTTAGCCATGTTACATTTTTGAACAGTAAACCGCTCAACTTTGCCGTTACAGGGCTTTATCCGTCGGAAAAATTCGGGAAAGGTTTAGAGCTTGTACCGTTTTACAGTATCCAGGCAGAAAGATATATTCTGTACTGGCCGCAGGCCGACAAAAACGGGATAGAAAATATGCTGAAACAGAAGGCGAAAGAGGAATCGGAAACCAAAGAACTGGATGTCATCACAACTGATAGAATCCAATTAGGAGAACAGCAGCCGGAATCAGATCATTTTATAGAAAGCAAAGACTCTGGTACAGGCTATATGGAAGACCGGCACTTCCGAGATGCCAAAGGCTGGTTTAGCTATCAGATGAAAAATAACGAAAAAAATGCTTCATTCCTTTACCTGCTTTATTTTGATGCCAATGCCAATCGAGTACTGAATATTGAAATCAACGGTAAAAACATCATTACTCAGAATTTGAACGGAAAGTCCGGAGCCTTATCTCAATATCTGGTTGTTCCGATACCGGATTCAGAAAAGAATAAAGAACATCTAACGGTAAAATTCCTGGCAGATGAAAAATTGATGACCGCTAAAATCATCGAAGTCCGTTTGCTGAAAGGAAAATACGAAAAGCAATACAAGCTGAACTAAAAATAAAAACAGATTTTTCCCATGAAAAACAGAACCCTATACTTATTATTTTTTCTGGCAGCCATTTGCAGTTTTCATGCAAAAGTAAGGCTCCCTGCTTTGGTTTCGGACGGGATGATCCTTCAGAGGAACCAGGATCTGAAAATCTGGGGATATGCAGATGCGGGAGAAAAAATTACGGTTAAGTTTATCAGTAAAACCTATCATGCCACGGCTGATCAGAATGGCAACTGGACCCTTATGCTTCCAAAGCTTAATGCCGGTGGTCCATATAGCATGACAATTAATGAGATCACCCTTAAGGATATCCTTATTGGAGATGTATGGGTGGCTTCAGGGCAATCCAATATGGAACTTCCGATGCGCAGGCTGACACCTCTTTATGAAAATGAAATTAAAAATGCCAATAATCCGAATATAAGATTCTTTACTGTCCCGCAGAAATATAATTTTAAAGCGCCTCAAAATGATCTTGACGGCGGGAAGTGGGAAAGTACCAACCCTCAGACTATTCTTGTTTTTTCAGGAGTTGCCTATTTCTTTGCCAAAGAACTGAATGAAAAAAACAAAGTTCCGGTAGGAATCATTCACACCAGTCTCGGAGGCTCTCCGGTTCAGGCCTGGATGGATGAAAACTCACTGAGAAAATATCCGGAATATCTGGCTGAAGCAGAAAGATGGAAAAATGATGACCTGATAAAAACCACAGAATCTCAGGAACGGTCCCTTAGCAAAGCATGGTATGCAGAGCTTGATCAGAGTGATATAGGACTGAGCCAGCACTGGGAGAAAGACAATGGGAATGATTCCGGATGGAAAACCATGGTGGTACCGGGATCGTGGGAGGATCAGGAAGGCTCGTTTGACGGTTCGGTATGGTTCCGCAAAGAAATTATTCTTCCAAAAGGAGTGGATCAGAAAACAGCATTTTTGAATCTGGGAAGGATAAAAGATGCTGATGTTACTTACATCAATGGAATTAAAGTAGGAAATGTCACCTATGAATATCCGCCACGTTGGTACGATATTCCCAAAGGCGTTTTAAAAGAAGGAAAGAATATCATTACCGTAAGAGTAATCAATGGAAGCGGGAAGGGGCAGTTTATTGCCGATAAACCGTATTACCTCGAAATTGACGGACAAAAAACAGATCTTAAAGGCGAGTGGAAATATAAAATAGGAGCAAAAATGAAAAAAATGGCTCCCGGACAAACTTTTATCCGGTGGAAACCGTTAGGACTTTATAATGCCATGATTAACCCGCTGATCAATTATAACATCAAAGGATTTATCTGGTATCAGGGTGAAAGCAATACAGGAAAACCTAAAGAATATGGAGATTTGCTATCAACAATGATTTCACTTTGGCGTTCAAAATGGAATAAGAATGATTTGCCTTTCCTGATTGTGCAGCTGGCTAATTTCATGGAGAAAAAAGATGAACCTCTGGATAGTGGCTGGGCTGAGCTGAGAGAGCAGCAGAGACAGGTTTCCCTCAATGTTCCTTACGCAGGGCTTGCAGTAGCTATTGATTTAGGAGAATGGAACGATATTCATCCGCTGAATAAAAAAACAGTAGGTGACAGATTGGCTTTACAAGCCCTGAAAATTGGGGAAGGTAAAAAGATTATTGCAGACGGACCCGTTTATCAGTCCATGAAAACAGAAGGGAATACCATTATTTTATCCTTTAAACCCGGAACAGATGATCTGGTACAGGGAGAACTGAAAGGTTTTGCCATACAGCAGAAAGATGGCAGCTACCAATGGGCCAAAGCAGAAGCAAAAGGTAGTAAAGTCATTGTCTGGAATGACCAGGTCACCAGCCCTGTCAATGTACGTTACGACTGGGCAGACAACCCGGACGGCAATCTTAAAAACAAAAATGGGCTGCCTGCTTCACCTTTTACAACAGAAAAAAATTAATTTAACATAGAAAACCTTATTAAAATCAATGGATAATCAACCGCAAAAAATATCGGTAATAGAAAAAGTAGGGTATAGCCTGGGAGATCTGGCAGCCAATCTTGTTTTTCAGACCCTGGTAACCTACTTAACCTATTTTTATACGGATATTTACGGACTCAAGGCAGAAGATGCCTCTGTCATCACCCTTACCGTAGGTTTAATTGCCGGGTTTGGCTTTAACCCGCTTATCGGAGCACTGGCGGATCGTACAAGCTCACGATGGGGAAAATTTCGTCCATGGATTTTATTTACCGCCGTACCGCTTGGTATTGCAGCACTATTAGCTTTCAGCACGCCTCACTTTTCTTATCAGGGTAAAATGATCTATGCAGCGGTTACCTATTCATTATTGTTGCTATTATACGCATCCAATAACTTGCCGTATGCTGCGTTGAGCGGTGTTATTACGGGAGATATGGGAGAAAGGAACAGTATTTCTTCATACCGTTTTGTAGCCGTGATGTTTGCACAGTTCTTTGTACAGGTATTTATGCTTCCCATCATTTTATATGTAGGACACGGAGATAAAGCTCAGGGAATTGAAACTGTTATGACATGGCTGGCGGTGATCGGATCCATAATGCTTTTGATTACTTTTTTTACGACCAAAGAAAGAATCATTCCCAAGCCGGAGCAGAAATCAAGTCTGAAAGAAGATTTAAAAGATTTATTCCAGAACAGACCGTGGATTATTATGCTTACCGTGACCGCATTTATATTTATCACATTGGCTATGAAAGGAGGATCTTATGTATATTATTTTAACAACTATGTGGATGAAAATGCCCTGAAGAGCTTTATCTCACCCATTACCGCATTTTTTAATTCTGCAGGGATGAATTTCTTCGGAGAAGATCCAAAGTCTGCGGGATTCGGATTATTTAATGCAGGAGGAATTGTCATGATGATCGTCGGGATTACTTTCTCTAAAAGGCTGGCAGACAGATTTGGAAAGCGTGATACTTTTATTGCTTCATTATTTATCTCTACATTGTTCATCCTGATGTTTATATTTTACCCTCCGAAAGCAGTAAAAGTGATGTTTTTGTCACAGATCTTACACGGATTCTTTTACGGAATCAGTACGCCGCTTTTGTGGGCCATGATTGCTGATGTTGCCGATTATTCGGAATGGAGGAACAACCGCAGGGCAACGGCTATTATCTTTTCCGCAATGATGGTTGGCTTAAAAGTAGGTCTCAGCATCGGAAGCTCATTGGTCGCTTTGATCATTGGGAAATACGGATACATTTCAGTACACGGGAGCGAACAGGCTATTCAGCCTGAAACAGTGGCTGCAGGAGCGAAAATGCTTGTGAGCATATTTCCATCCATACCGTTTTTCATTGCCTGCGGACTGCTTTTATTCTACAAAATCAACAAAAAAATGGAAGTTCAGATTGAAAAAGATCTGGCTGAAAGAAGAAAATAAACGATTACTATGAAACGTATTTTACTAGGTTTGGCGGCTCTTACCGCTGCCGGTCTGTCGGCGCAGAAGTCTGACGGTACTTTAAAAAAAGCATTTCAGGATAAATTTTACATCGGAACGGCGATGAGTCTTCCGCAGATTGACGGTACAGATAAAAAAGCGGTAGCCATCATCAGAAACCAATTCAGCTCTATTGTTGCTGAAAACTGCATGAAATCTATGTTCCTTCAGCCTCAGGAAGGGAAGTTCTTCTTTGACGATGCCGATAAATTTGTCGATTTTGGAATAAAAAACAAGATGTTCATCATCGGGCATACGTTAGTCTGGCATTCCCAGCTTCCAAAATGGTTTTTTACAGATAAAAATGGAAAGGATGTCTCTCCGGAAGTATTGAAACAACGCATGAAAAACCATATTACAACGGTAGTTTCCCGTTACAAAGGGAAAGTAAAAGGATGGGATGTGGTGAATGAAGCCATTATGGAAGACGGAACCTACAGAAAAAGTAAATTTTACGAAATCCTGGGTGAAGATTTTATTCCTTTGGCATTTCAGTATGCACAGGAGGCCGATCCCAATGCAGAACTATATTATAACGATTATAATGAATGGTATCCTGACAAGGTAAAAGCAGTCATTAAAATGGTTGAAAAACTTAAATCAAAAGGTATCCGCATTGATGGGGTGGGAATGCAGTCTCACGTCGGAATGGATAACCCTTCTATGGATGAGTATGAAAAAGCAATTGTAGATTATTCCAATGCCGGAGTTAAAGTTAATATAACAGAACTGGAAATAAGTGCGCTGCCTTCTCCGTGGGGAAGCTCTGCCAATGTTTCGGATACGGTTGCCTATCAGAAAGAAATGAATCCTTACACCCAAGGTCTTCCCAAGGAAGTAGAAGTGAAATGGGAAAAGCGTTATCTCAATTTCTTTAGCTTGTTTTTGAAACATAAAGATAAAATAAGAAGGGTAACCTTATGGGGAGTTACCGATAAGCAATCCTGGAAAAACGATTTCCCGGTAAAAGGGAGAACAGATTATCCGCTACTGTTTGACAGGAAAGACCAGGAAAAACCTGTAGTACAAAAAATAATAAAGCTGGCAGAGAAAAATTAAAATCAATAGAATTTTTACTTAATGAAAAAATCAAAATATTTATTCCCGGAAGATTATATGGCAGACCCTTCCGTTCACGTTTTTGAAGATAAAATCTATATCTATCCTTCTCATGACCGCGAAAGTGGAATTGAAGAAAATGATAACGGAGACCATTTTGACATGAATGATTATCATGTCTTCTCAATGGATGATGTGGAAGGTGGAGAAATTAAAGACCATGGCGTAGTACTTTCGGTAAAAGATATTCCATGGGCGGGAAGACAGCTGTGGGATTGTGATGTTGCGTTCAAAGACGGCAAATATTATATGTACTTTCCTCTGAAGGATCAGAATGATATCTTCAGAATCGGGGTTGCTGTGAGCGACAAACCTTACGGGCCTTTCATTCCTGAAAAGCATCCGATGATGGGCAGTTACAGCATCGATCCGTGCATTTTTGAAGATAAAGGAAAATATTATATGTATTTCGGAGGAATCTGGGGTGGACAATTACAGCGCTACAGAGATAATAAAGCACTTGAATCTGCTGTAATTCCCGAAAATAATGAACCTGCAATCCATTCTAAGGTAGCTTTGCTGAGCGATGATATGCTTGAATTTGCTGAAGCACCTAAAGACGTTGTCATCATTGATGAAAACGGAAAACCACTGCTTCATGGAGATAAACACCGCTTTTTTGAAGCATCATGGATGCATCGGTATAATGATACCTATTATTTCTCTTATTCAACAGGAGACACCCGCCTGATTTGCTATGCAACCGGGGATAATCCTTACGGGCCGTTTACCTTTCAGGGTGAAATTCTTACTCCGGTGGTAGGATGGACTACTCATCATAGTATTGTAGAATTCAAAGGGAAGTGGTATCTGTTTTTCCATGATTCTGTTCCCAGTGGCGGTAAAACATGGCTGAGAAGTATGAAAGTGATTGAACTGGAATACGATCAGGAAGGGAAAATCAAGACGATTGAAGGTCTAGAAGACCAATCATAGTCATCTTTAATAATTTAAAATTTTTCAATGCGATATCTGAGACTCAACATTCTATTTTTTCTGATCATTCCGTTACTGACCTTCGCGGAGGACGGAAGTCAGCTATGGCTTCGGTTTCCTGCAAAAAACGGAATATCGGCAGATAAAATTATTTCCAAAGGGAACAGTCCTACGCTGAACATTGCCAGAAAAGAGCTGAGCAGCCACTGGCAGGGGCAGGCGGTGGAACTTCGTACAGAAAACAAAGAGAAAAATCTGAAAGACGGCTATAAAATTGTTTCCACCCCTGAAAAAATTGTTATTTCTGCAGGGAAAGAAATAGGATTGTTGTATGGAGTCTATCATATTTTGCGATTACAGCAGACAAAAGCCGACCTGTCTCACTTAAACAGTATTGAAAAGCCATCATACGATGTAAGGATTCTGAATCATTGGGATAATCTGGACGGAAGCATTGAGAGGGGATATGCCGGAAGATCGCTTTGGAAATGGGAAGATCTGCCAGGGAAAATTTCTCCGCGCTATGAAGAATACGCGAGAGCGAATGCTTCTGTAGGAATTAATTCCGTTGTTTTGAATAATGTGAATGCATCGCCTAATATGCTCAGGGAAGATTATCTTAAGAAAGTAAAGGTTCTGGCCGATATTTTCAGGCCTTATGGCATGAAGGTGTATCTTTCCGTGAATTTTTCTTCCCCAAAAGTGCTTGGCGGATTGCAAAATTCAGATCCATTGAATAAGGATGTACAAAAGTGGTGGAAAGATAAAGCTGCTGAAATTTATAAGTTAATTCCCGATTTCGGTGGATTTTTGGTGAAAGCCAATTCCGAAGGGCAGCCGGGTCCTCAGGATTACGGAAGAACCCATGCAGACGGAGCCAATATGATGGCTGATGCCCTGAAACCTTACCATGGAATCGTGATGTGGAGAGCATTTGTCTACAGTCCGAGCAAAGACGACAGAGCCAAACAGGCTTATCTGGAATTTGTTCCTCTGGATGGTAAATTCAGGGATAACGTAATTATTCAGATCAAAAACGGTCCGGTTGATTTTCAGCCCCGCGAAGCGTTTAATCCGCTTTTCGGAGCACTAAGAAAAACTTCCGAAATGGTAGAATTTCAGATTACACAGGAATATCTGGGCATTTCAAATCATTTGGTTTATTTGGCTCCGTTATTCAAGGAAACACTGGAAAGTGATACTTACTCGGACGGTCAGGGATCTACGATTGCTAAAATAACAGACGGTACATTAAGACCCGCAAAATTGACAGCCATTTCAGCTGTTGCCAATATCGGGGAAGATACCAACTGGACAGGACATCATTTTGCACAGGCCAATTGGTATGCCTTCGGAAGGTTGGCATGGAACCATCAGCTGAGTTCAGAGCAGATTGCGGATGAATGGATTAAAATGACCTTTACAGACAATCAGAAATTCCTGGATCCGGTAAAAGAAATGATGCTTTCGTCCCGAGAAACCGCTGTGGATTATATGATGCCTTTGGGACTTCACCACATTTTTGCAGGCGGACATCACTACGGGCCAGAGCCATGGGGAGATTATAAAGGCGGAAGACCGGACTGGTCACCTGTCTATTATCATCAGGCTGATGCTCAGGGATTGGGCTTTAACAGAACAAAAACAGGAAGTAATGCTATTTCGCAATATTTTCCACCATTGAATGAAAGGTATGGGAATATCTCAACCTGTCCGGAAAATCTTATCCTGTGGTTTCATCATGTTCCGTGGGATTATACAATGAAAGACGGAAAAACACTGTGGGATGAGCTGTGCTATACGTATGATTCCGGAGTAAAAAAAGTAAGGGACTATCAGAAAGTATGGGATAAGATGGAACCTTATATAGATGAACAAAGATTTGCTGATGTTCAGTCAAAACTCAAGATTCAGTCAAAAGATGCAGTCTGGTGGAAGGATGCCTGCCTGCTGTATTTTCAGACTTTTTCCAAAAAACCGATTCCTTATGACATCGAACGCCCTGTTCACGAATTAGAAGATCTGAAAAAAATTAAATTGAATATGGGACATCACAATTAAAAAATGAGGCCGTTCTTTTTCAGGATCGGAAAGAAGAGCGGCCTCAAATAATAATAGCTATGTAAAATTTTAAATCCAAATAATTGGAATGAATGATCTTTAAATGTAGCCGGTTTTATCTAAGGGAAATTATTTTATTAAAAATATTTCCATTTTCTTCAACCTGGATGATATATTGGTTGGCTGTTTGTGGGTTAAGATTAAAGGTAATATCTACATTGCCGTCAGCATATTCTCTGTTGGATGTATAATACGTAGTATTGGATAGATCATATACTGAAATATTTACAGGACCCTTTACATCCGACATGTGCAGCTTCGCCATATTACCGGAAATGGTATATTCAGGCTTATTGATTGAGCTCACAGGCTTTTTTTCCACTTCCATTACATTATCGGAACTGATTTGTATTTTATACTTCTCTATCTTCATTTCTGATTCTGCTACCAGATAATAAGTTCCGGGTTCAAAGCTTTGAAAATCATATGTTTTCATTACATGGCTCCCATCCGTAAGATTTTCGGAGAATAGTTCATCATGTGCACTGTTATAAACAAAAACAGATACGCTTCTGGCGTTCGACAGCTCAAAATTTAACGTTTTGGCTTGTACGTTTCCAAAGGAGAGGGAAAAATCTCTATCCTTACTCATTACATTTGCTGAAAACAACAAGGCTCCTGCAAAAAATACGGCTTTTAATAATGTGCTCATGGGTTAAGGCTTTTAGGATTAATACTGCAAAGCTAGGGCACCAATAATTCTCAGGCTATAATTAAATTTTCATATTTATGTGCTATATTAACCTTGTTTAATGATATTAGTGTATTATTTGTTAATTTTGCATATGAAATTATTTGTATTTGGCATATGAAACATGTAAATCCTTCTTTTGAGGCGGTAAGACCTACTATAGGAAGCAGCTTTACCAGCCTTAAATTTCTGACTAATGAGAATATAAAATCACATGTCTGGCATTACCATCCCGAGGTTGAATTGATTTTTGTATGCAAAGGTTCCGGGAAAAGACAGATTGGAAGTAGTATCACTTATTTTTCAGAAGGAGATCTTGTACTGATAGGAAGCAATCTACCGCATTGCGGACTCACCAATGAAAGTACGCATAATGAGTATGAAATGGTTATTCAGTTCAAACCTGATTTTTTAGGAGAACCTATCTGGGACATACCGGAAATGCAAAGGATTTCTTCTTTGCTTGAAAAATCAAAAGCAGGTATTGTATTTGGGGAGGATGTGAAAAAAAGAATCGGGAAAGAGATTGTTGAGATGCATGAAGCTTCCTCTTTGGACAGGTTATGCAGATTTTTAAAAATATTGGATGAATTGGCTGTTACTCAGGATTACAGGATTTTAAATGCGGGAAAATATTACCTTCAGACACAGATTGAAGATAATGAAAGAATCAATCTTATATTCAATTACGTCAAAGATCATTTTAAAGAAGCCATAACCCTGGAAGAAATGGCTGATCTTGCCAATATGAAAGTACCGTCTTTTTGCCGTTATTTTAAAAAAATCACAAATAAGACCTTTACACAGTTTGTTAACGAATACAGAATTACCCATGCCCTCAAGCTTCTTGCTGAACAGCCTTTAAGCATTACAGAAGTCTGCTTTGAATCCGGATTTAATAATTTCAGTTATTTTAATAAAACGTTTAAGGAATACATCCAAAAAAGTCCTTCCCAATACAGGAAAGAGTTTAATTATTTCATGGAATAATTTTTAGAAAAACCATAAAAAAGTGTAATCATATGATGATTTATTAAAATATAAGTGTAATTTTAACACTTATAAAATAACAATCACTTTTTATGAAATTTTTTATTGACACTGCCAATCTGGCGATGATAGAAGAAGCCCATGCCCTTGGAGTTCTTGACGGAGTAACCACCAACCCTTCGCTGATGGCGAAAGAGGGGATTTCCGGAAAACAAAACATACACCAACACTATCTTGATATCTGCAACATTGTGGATGGCGATGTAAGTGCTGAAGTTTTAGGAATTACTTTTGGAGAAATGGTTAAGGAAGGTGAAGAGCTTGCTGCACTACATCCGAGAATTGTTGTAAAAGTACCCATGACTCAAGATGGGATTAAAGCCATCCGCTATTTTTCTGAAAAGGGAATAAAGACCAACTGTACGCTTGTATTCTCTTCCGGACAGGCATTGCTGGCTGCCAAGGCAGGAGCCACCTATGTTTCTCCGTTTCTGGGAAGACTGGATGATGTCTCTACGGACGGCCTTCATCTGATATCGGAAATCCGGGAGATTTATGACAATTATGCTTTTCAGACACAGATCCTTGCTGCTTCAGTCCGACACAGCATGCATATTATCAATTGTGCAAAGATTGGTGCTGATGTGGTAACGTGTCCTTTGGCTCCTATACTTTCTCTTCTTAAACATCCGCTTACAGATTCAGGATTAGACCAGTTTATTAAAGATTCACAAAAAATGAAATAAGATTGGGCAGAAAAAGTATAACTTCTCTGTTAAAATTCAGTAGTTTTATACTTTAGATGAGCCCAGATCTGTTGATCAAATGAGATTGATATGCAGGAACAGTTAATCAACCCAACCATACAAAAGTTTAGGACCGAATTCAAAGCAGAGCCTGAACACATCTTCCTTTCTCCCGGGAGAATTAATATTATCGGTGAGCATGTAGACTATAGCGACGGTTTTGTATTACCTGCTGCCATAGATAAATACATTTGTTTTGCTGTCCGCAAGCTGCCACAGTCTAATTTTTGTACCATCATAGCCAAAGACCTCGGAGAAGAATATACATTTGATGTCACAATAGAGGTAAAACCTGTACCGCAAATGTGGATGAATTATATTCTGGGCGTTTTCAGCCAGTTGCAGAAGTCAGAAAACCAGTTTTGCGGAATGGAAATTGTCTTCAGTAGTACCATTCCAATGGGATCCGGACTTTCTTCTTCGGCAGCCCTTGAATGTGGCTTTTCCTATATTCTCAATGAACTTTTTAACCTTCATCTCACCAAGAAAGAAATCGCGGTGATCGGGCAAAAATCAGAACATACTTTTGCAGGAGTTCAGTGCGGAATTATGGATCAGTTTGCCTCCGTTTTCGGAAAGGAAAATAAGGTCATTATGCTTGACTGTAATTCTTTGGAGCATCAATATTTTGATGCCGACCTTAAAGGATACAGCCTGCTGCTTTTTGACAGCTGTGTAAAGCATAGTCATCTGACATCCGGCTATAACGAAAGACGTAGAGATGTAGAACACGGCAAAAAAGTCTTATGGAAAAATTTCCCTGAGATTGAAAAATTCCGGGATTTTACATTGTCTATGCTTGATCATACAAAAGAAGAAATGGGAGATATTTCATACAAAAGATGTCTCTATCTGTTGAAAGAAATCCGAAGAGTAGAAATGGCGGCCAAAGCAATTTCGGAAGGAAATATTGAATATCTGGGAACACTTCTCACGGAAACCCATACGGGGCTGTCCACTGAATTTGAGGTCAGTTGCATTGAACTTGATTTTTTGGTTGAAAACACATTGCAGAAGGAAGGGGTTCTGGGAGCAAGAATCATGGGAGGCGGCTTTGGGGGCTGCAGCATCAACCTGATTCAGGAAAACAGAGCTGAAGAAGTGATTAAAGCCATCAGTGAAAAATATCTTGAACATTTTAATATTCAGATGAAAGTGTATCAAGTTAAAATTTCAGACGGGATAAAAGAATACACCAATGAATACATCATTTGACCGTAATAAACATCCCCACAGAAGATACAATCCTCTCCTGAATGAATGGATACTGGTTTCTCCCCAACGGGCAAACCGGCCCTGGCAAGGACAGAGAGAAGACCGCAGCAGATGATCGTCCTGCCTATGATCCGGACTGTTATCTCTGTTCCGGAAATATTCGTGCTAACGGAGCCCGCAACCCTGACTATAAAGGGACTTACGTTTTTAATAACGATTTCGGGGCGTTGCTTAATGAAGAGGTTGATTTCTCAGAAGGACATTCAGGATTTTTTACCCTGCTTCCGGAACGTGGAATCAACAGGGTTGTTTGCTTTTCTGAAGACCACAGCCTTACCTTACCGGAAATGTCCGTGGAACAAATAAAAAATGTGGTGGATGCATGGCAGGCGCAGTTCATTGAATTAGCCGCTTTGGACCATATTAATTATATTCAGATTTTTGAGAATAAAGGAAGCATCATGGGATGCAGCAATCCTCATCCGCACGGCCAGATATGGGCACAGTCATCAGTTCCGGCAATGGTTCAGAAAACCCAGGATCAGTTGAAATCTTATTTTGAAAAGAATAAAAGAACATTGCTGGAGGACTATATTGAGCAGGAAATAACGGCCGGCGAACGTATGGTCACAGAAAATGAAAATTTTGCAGCATTAGTGCCGTTTTGGGCATCATGGCCTTATGAAACAATGATTATCAGTAAACAACAAAGAGAAAATATTGCAGCATTTTCTGAGGATGAAAAAGAATCACTTGCAGCCATACTCAAGGACCTGACTACAATTTATGACAATCTTTTTGAAACGTCATTTCCTTATTCTGCGGGAATTCATCAATCACCTACGGACGGAAAGCAACATCCGGAATGGCATTTTCATATGCATTTTTATCCACCGCTGCTCAGGAGTGCGGAAGTAAAGAAATTTATGGTAGGGTATGAAATGCTTGCAGAGCCTCAGCGAGACATTACCCCGGAACAAAGCGCGGCAATATTAAGAAACCTGCCCCGGATTCATTACAAGAAAAAATAATAAAATCAATACCTTTGGAAAGAATATGCAGATGGTAATTCTGATACATACAGAATATAACATCTCTTTTTCTCAATAAAATTATGGAACAAATTAAATTAATTGTGACGGATATGGATGGGACGTTTCTGAATTCCAACCATGAAATGAGCCCTGAATTTTCGGATATTTATAAAGAACTGAAAAAAAGAAATATTGTATTTGTTCCCGCGAGTGGCAGGCAGATGCCGGGGATTACCCATTATTTCGGGGATATAGAGAGTGAGATCGGCTTTATCGCTGAAAATGGAGGTTATGTGATCTATAAAGATCAGGAGCTTTTTGCTGATATATTGGAATATAAATATATTGTTGAGATCATCAAAGCGGTTCGGGAAATACCGGGAGCGAAAGCGGTACTCTCAGCTAAAAAAATGGCATATTATGAAACCGAAGATCAGCAGTTTGTAGATTTTTTCTCAAAGTATTATACCGAAAATATGAAAAAGGATGATCTTACTGAAAGAATTGATGATACAGCCTTTAAAATAGCAGTCTATCATCCTGAAGGCTCTGAAGAATATCTGTATCCGGTTTTGAAAAGATTTGAAGAATTTGGTCTGGAAGTGGTTGTTTCGGGAGAATACTGGCTGGACATTATGAATAAGGATATCAATAAAGGAAACGCTTTGAAAATCCTTCAGAAATCTTTGGGAATCTCTCCTGAAAATACGATGGCATTCGGAGATTATATGAACGATATAGAAATGCTGAAGAATGCCAAATATTCTTACGCGATGAAAAATGCACACCCGAATGTAAAGCAGGTGGCCAATTTTGAAGCGTGTACCAATGACAGCTTTGGAGTTTTAAAAACAATCAAGGGCTATCTGGACTGATTAAAGGCATTTGTAGTAAGAAATGCAATAGAATATCGGGCTGTAAAATAAACCCATGGAGTATAAAAAAGCACATCCGCATAAAGCGTTAGAACCCTTCATTCATTTCTATTGGGAATTGAAAGGAAATGAACAGGAAGAGCAATGGGAAAGAGTTTTTCCGGATGGCTGTGCCGGTATACTAATGAATGTAGGAGATCCTTGTTTGACGGATAACGGTTCGGTCGTAATGGAGTTCGGAAAAACTTATGTGGTGGGAGCGATGATTTCATTCAAAGATAGTTTTATTGATACCGATACTCATTTAATCGGTGCATGCCTGAAGCCGGCAGCTTTTGCCAATTTCTATAATTATACTTCACAGAATGAGCTGGTAGACGACACGATTGAATTTGAAAAATCAAATTCCTTTAACGTTGATAAAGCATTAGAGGATCCTTTCCATTATTTTGATCAATTCTTTTCCGCTAGAGTACAGAATAAGAACAACAAGTTACAACCTGTACTTAACGAGATACATTCAGCAAAAGGAAAAATCAGCATATCTGAGCTTGCAAAAAGGAATTTCACGTCCGTAAGACAATTGGAAAGGGATTTTAAAAGACTTATTGGAATATCACCCAAAGAATATACCAATATAATCCGATTTCAGAATGCTTTGCACCTGATCAGAAATCCGGATCAAAACAGGAGTCTCTTAGATATTGCATTTGAATGTGGATACTATGACCATTCACACCTTAGCCATGAAATCAAAAGAAATACAGGACTTTTGCCATCGTTACTTTGATTTGTCGCATTTTTACAAAGTATACCAGGCTGGGTAAAAGTAAATTTGCAGATACATTAAAATTCAAAACAATGCGAAAAATATCACTTTTTATTGCGATGAGCTTAGATGGTTATATCGCGCAACCCAATGACGATTTAAGCTTTTTAAAACTTGTAGAGAAAGAAGGCGAAGATTATGGCTATGCGGAATTTACTTCTCAAATTGATACCATAATTATTGGTAGAAGAACCTATGATTATGTAGTAAATGAAATCGGAGCATCTCATTATGATAATGGGGAACGGGATGTTTATGTAATTACCAGAACAGAAAGGCCGCAAGTAGGCAGAACGATTTTTTATACGGGTAATTTAACCGAATTGGTTGAGCGTTTAAAATCAGAAAACGGTAAAAATATTTATTGCGACGGCGGGGCGGAAATAATTAATGAATTATTGAAGCAAGACCTAATAGACAAGTTTGTAATTTCGGTTGTCCCGGTTTTGTTAGGTGATGGGACAAGACTTTTTAATGACAGAAGACCAGAACAGGTACTTGAATTTATTACCGTAAAAACATTTGAAACCGGTTTGGTACAATTTCATTACAAACGTAAAAAGTAATAAGAAAGCCGCTTAAAAGAGCGGCTTTCTTATATTTGGAACCGATACTTGTGGTATTACATCCCTCATTCTCTAAAAACCAGGTAGCACCATAAAGATAGATGGTGTCATTTTCTTTATAATTAGCATTCCTACATGTATGATAACCGGACTTTTTGTTCTCTTCAATATTGTTTAGGATAGTATTTAACAGGGATGATTACAATGATCTATTTCGTTTCATAAAAAAAGCAACGTTCTGTAATTAAGATAGTTGCGGTGCTTCAATATGCTCTAAATTTATAAATATAAATAGTGTATGCTATGAATATATCTAATTAAAATTTATGTTTGCTCTGTTAAAAAAAGCGAAATCCGAAAAGCTTAATAGAGTAGGAGAAAATTAAACTGTTTATTAATTATGAGTTCTGAAACTAACAGAAAAAAGAAAGTTATTGATGATTTGTTGAAGAAGAAAATCGAAGGTCTTAAAGGTATTTATGGTGGTGTTGCATGCACGGCACCTCCTAAGCCGATTGTTATTACTCAATGCTACATCTGTACAGTAACTTCCCCGACCAATCCGAGCGGACCAGTTGTTGCAATTGCTCCTTAATTACTAAAAAAAGAAGGAATGAGCAATCATTCCTTCTTATCTAAAACTAGACTTACTATGATAAACAAAAGCTTACATGATGTGCTGGCCTACAGAAATGATGATGTTATTGATCGTTTTTTAACCATGTACAATATTGAGAAGGAAGAAGCTTTAAAAATATTTAACGAAACATTGAAATGGCTATGGCTGGGTAACCACGTTGATGATGTTTTTATTGATGATTCTACCTTAATAATTGATGAGATGTGGCATAACTTTATTCTTTTTACTCAGGACTATGAAGCCTTTTGTTCTGCACATTTTGGACGTTTTATACATCATCAGCCTGAAAAAAGAAAACAACAGGAGTGGTATAATGAGACATTTAATGTTGAAAGCCATACAGACCGATTAAAAAGTTTATATGAAAGGGTGTATGATAACCTGGGAGAAGAGACCTTACTAACCTGGTATGAAGAATATCCTAAAAAATATTCTCCAGAGCAAATAAAAAAACTTAGAAAATGAAAAGAATTATTTATTTCTGTTTACTGATCCTGTCGAATCTGGTTTTCTGTCAAAATTTATCAACCGGTTTTGAGGAGTTACAACCGGAAAAAATAGGGGGGTATACCGTAAAAAATACTGAAGGGAAAGAGGTTTATAAAACGGAATATCAACATCTTGACTCAGTAAAAATTTTCGGATATAATTATTTATCAGAAGACAATCTTAAAATAAGAGGGTTTCTTATAGAGCCCAAAATAAAAGGGAAGTATCCCGTAATTATTTTCAACCGTGGAGGCAATGGTGAACTTGGAGCTGTAACTCTACCAGTATTAACGGATTTTCTATCAAAAATTGCGGCTAAAGGCTTTGTGGTAATAGGCTCTCAGTTACGGGGAGGAGCCCGTAGTGAAGGAAAAGATGAATTTGGGGGGAAAGATATTGGAGATGTCTTAAAATTATTTGAAATTATTGATCATCAGGAGACTATTGATCCCAAAAAAGTTGGAATGCTGGGTGTAAGCAGAGGAGCAATGACCAACTTTTTAGTCCTAAAAGAAACAGACAGAGTAAACGTAAATATTACTGTAGGAGGCATTGCTGATTTAAATCAAAAAGACAGACCGGAAATGTTGGAGCTTTACAAAAAACTCATTCCTGATTTTGAGAAAAATTCGAAAAAAGAAATGGATAAGCGCTCTTCAGTTCTTGCTATTCCTATGATCAAAAATAAAAAAGTAAAAAATATGATTATCCATGGGGCCAATGATGAAAGGGTAAATGTAGAAAATGCAATTGTATTGTTTAAAAATTTAAAGGAAAATAATTTTTCAACAAGACTACTGATTTATGAAGATGCCAATCATGGAATTAATAATAACACGAAAAGCCTGATAGAAAATATAACCAAATTTTTCAAGGAATATCTCTAAACCTTCTGATGAAGTAAATGTGGCATTAGTTCGTTTTAGAATATCATTTGAGAAACGACAAAGGTCGATTTACTCAAAGAAAATAGAAGAAGCGATTGAGAAAAAATACACTAATGACTATAAATAAAAATAAATAAATAACATTAAAATTTTAAACAACATGAAAAAATTCTTTAGACCATTACTTCTGATATCAATGTTTATGATTTCATTTTCCTGTAATGATGATTCACAATCTACAGAGAACGACTCTGTATCAGCTTTACATTCCAATTTAAGTAACAAAGCCGGTGATTGTGGATTAGTAACAGAAGGGGATGATCAAAAGTGGGAGGCTATAGATCCTGTGGAAGTGGCGATACTTCATAATAAATTTTTAGAAGTGGCTGTGAATACCGCACTTCAAAATCCTGGTAAATCTGACATAGAAATTTTGACAAGTCTGGATATTCCGAATGTAAGTAGTGACTATATGAATTGCATATCGACCAGAATATCCAATACTTCAGATGATGAGATGGATAAAGTTATCATGAGCAATTTGAGTGATGATAGAGCCGTGGGTCTTTATAATGAAATATTAGATGATTTATCAGGGGATAATAAATCGTTTTCCACCATATCAAAAGAAATGGATGACACTAGATTAAAAATCAATTCTCTTTCTAATCAGAAAGATAGAGACATCCTATTAACGTGTTTAGAAACAGGATTAGCATCATCAAAATTCTGGCTTCCTACAGAATTGGAAGGCGATGGAGTTGGCTATCATTATCTTTCCGTTGTAAACAGTACTTCAAAAGTAGGTGGTGATACACGATTCAAGAAAGATATGCGTGGTGCAGGATATGGAATGGTTGCATGGTCTTTTAGTGCTTTTTTAGGACCGGTTGGTGCTAGTGGGCTTGTATACGGAGCTGTAACCGGAGCTATAGGTTCTTCATTTTTACCATAAATCATGTGACATATAACTCAGGAAGAAAGTCCTTCAAATAATTTTGAGGGGCTTTTTTCAGGCTGGCTGTACACTATAATCTTTGATCATAGAATTATAATTTTTATTCATTATCATATACACTCCGGAAATTTGTATTTTTAATCCATCATTGGTGCAAGAAAAAGTTGTTAAAAGAAATGGAACCGGTCACAAAAATTAAAACGTATCACTTTCTTCCCTGCAAGTATGGTTTAGAGCTGCTTTTAGATATTGGTCGTATTGAAACATTAAATCATTTTGTACTAGATAGCACATTGCACCAGCTTAGTTTTTACGAAATTCTTTTTATTGAAAAGGGAGCCGGTACCTTTACATTGGATGAAAATAAGATTCCCATTACTCCTGGAACTGCTATCTTCACAAGCCCCGGACAAGTTCGGTGCTGGGAAATCAAAGAAAAGGTTGAAGGATATACTTTATTTTTTGATAAAGATTTTCTCTATCTCTTTTTTTCAGACGAGCTGTTCCTGTATAGGTTTCAATATTTTCATCAATATTCATTTCCAACCGGAATGCAGATACCGGAAGTATCATTTGAGAAATGTATGAACCTTTTACATGAAATAGAAGGGGAGTTCGGGCAGCTTCAGAATGACAGCGGCCATCTGATCAGGTCCGTCTTATATCAACTGCTTGTCATTCTCAACCGTTATTATGCAAGTGTTTATCATATTCAGGGGGATACCTATGTTCATCCGGATTTTTACAGGTTTCGATCTTTACTGGAAAATAATTTTATAAATGACAGGACTGTAGAGGCTTATACCCGAATACTTAATGTCAGTCCGGGATTTCTGAACAAAATATGCAGGCAATTCAGTGGGCTATCAGCACAACAAATGATTCACCATAAACTGGTTTCAGAAATAAAGAAAGAGCTGTATCAAAACAAATCTGCAAAAGAGATTGCTTACGGGTTTGGTTTTTCTGATCCTTCTAATTTTAACCGCTTCTTTAAAAAACTTACGGGGAGCACTCCTCAACAATACCGGAAGAGTTTGTAAAATGACCATTTAAAAATTAAAATGACCTTTTTGCAGTATAAGATTGTTCCTAATTTTACCAAAAAAAGGAATATGAAAAAATACATACTCAGCTTTCTGCTTTTTATAATAAGTGTAGCGATAGTACAGGCAGAACAATTATATGTTAATCCCAGGACCGGCAACGATACCAGTTCCGGAATAAAAGAACAACCTCTGAAAACAATTGCAGAAGCAGCAAGACGCGTAAACCAAAATAAGGAAAAGGAATCCACTACAATCATTCTTTCGGAAGGTATCCATCTGATCACCGAGACTGTTGTATTCAGTAACGATAAGTATACCCCTAAAAACCGTTTGGTTATTCGTGCGGAGATTATGCCTGATGATGCAGATTGGGGTCCTCAAAAAATGCCGGTTGTCGTTACAGCAGCACCCCTTGTACCGGGTGTGGGAGGAGAAGAGGCAAGAGGCATACAACCGGAGGTTAGTCATGTGACTATTGAAGGTCTTAGATTTACGGGAAGCCCTGACTATTCTTATATAGATGGTAAAAACTTACGCCGGTCTTATCCCATTTGGAGGGATGGCAAAAAATTAGATGATCTTCTGGTAACGCAGTGTCTTTTTACCGGAAATCCGGATGTATTGCCGTTGCATGTAGGGGTTATAGCTAATGGATATGGTCTGGTGGTTGATCATTGTGTATTTTTCAATTGTAAAAATCCTGTTGTTTTCTGGAAAAATGAAGGAGCTAAGGGGAGCAGAAGTGCCATGCGTTATTCATTGGTTTATGGAGGTTATTTCAGTGGGGTCTGGACTACAAAAGGTACTGATGGTGACTATTTTGATTTTCATCATAATATCATTGCAAATACTACTACGGTATGGATAAGGGAAAAAGGAAGTACACTGAGATACAAAGCCTCTGATTGCATTTTTACAGACTATAAAAATATGGCAGGATTTGGTGACGGTGCGATAGGTGGTAATGATTTAACTTCCTCAGATTTTCTGGATATGAAAAACGTGCAGACTACAGGAACTGTACAAATTGAAAAAGATCAGAGTAAGCGTAATTATCTTCAGCTGGCAGAGGGGTCGTTGGGCTCAAACCTAAAAGCAGGCCTTTTTAAAAAAAATCAATAAGTATATAGTTTAGATGATAAAGAATCCTGTAGTTTTTAAAATTGCAGGATCTTTATTTTACTGTAACCAATGAAAATTTCGCAAATATCATATATCTCAGCCAGGGCCAAAAAGTATGTGTTTTTCTTTTGATCTGTCATGTTTTTTTATAACTTTAACAAGCTTTGTGTTAGCGAATTACTTAATTATTTATTCCGATTATGCAGATTTTGCCATCAGCTGTTTTAGCGCCTTACGTAAAGAATTATACGGTTGTAACGATTGGTAAAGATATCACGGATGCTGTATTTTATCCCAGTGGTTATATCGATTTGATTATTAATATTTCTGGCGGATCAGCTGCGACTATCATTAATGGCAAAAGAAAAGATACCCCGTCCGTAGAGTTGCTGGGACATATTACACTTCCAACAAGACTTACGGTCCTGAAAAATACGACGGTGCTCATCGTAAGAATTTATCCTCATGCCAGCACTTTATTTTTTGATGATCCGGTCTCTGAATTTACAAACTATGCCACTGATATGTATGATGTAACAGCAGAAAGTACAACCTTGTATGACCGTATCATAATGGCGGGTGACTTGTCCGGCCAGATTAAAATAGTAGAAGATTTTTTGTTGCAGCAAATAAGAAAAAATGAAAACCGATTGAAAAAAGTGTCAATGGTTCTGGCTCTTAGTAAGCGGATTTCATTTGATCATCAGCCATTAAATTTAAACCGGTTATCTGAAGACTCCGGACTATCGGAAAGATATATTCAAAAACTTTACATGAACAATATCGGTATCAGTCCGGCAGCCTTTACTTCCGTCATCCGATTTAACAGATCCCTGCATCTGGTGCTTAATACCCGGTCATCACTGACTTCTATCGCCTATGATTGCGGGTATTATGACCAGGCACATTTTATCCGGGAATTTAAAAGATTTACGGGTATTGTTCCCTCAGAATCCCGGAGTTTCCTAATTGAAAACGGGAAAGATTTTCAAGAGGCTGTCAATGTAGGCTTTTAGCCTATTTTGCTGGATGATTACTGCTAAACATATCGCGATGCATTTTCCATCCGTTTTTTGTATTTTTCCAGATGACCATTACTTTTCCATCGTCTATTTTCTTACCGTCAAGATCTCTCATTTCATAAAAGCTTTCTTCAGTAATGAATGTTTTATCATTCCCATATAAATGCTGAATTGTAAATGTAACATGTACCTTAGGTCCACCTTTAAAGAATGAAGCTATTTGCTCCCGTCCGCACACGGGTGAAGCGCCGGGAGGGAACAGGCATGCATCTTCAGTATATCTGGTAAGAATAGATCCATCGTCCTTATTGGCGAGATCTGCATAGATGGCATTGCTTGATTCTATGGCTTTCCTGGCACTTTTTGATACCATATCTGTATTTTGGGCTTTGCAAAAACCGGCAAACGCTATGAATACGCTTACCATAACTACTTTTTTCATTTTAATTTTTTTTACAAAGTAACCGATTGATCGAAAATGAAAATTGTATAATTGCGAACTAATATTAATTTTTTCTTTTAACCTTATGCAGATTAAAGGATGGTTTGATACAAATGAAAAATGAACAATATTATTTAAGCATGAAGTACCAATATTGCTTTTACGGATTTGTTAAGAATTTCTTCTACAGTGCTGCTGCTAAATAAGCGGTAAATAATATTATGATTTCTTTTAACGAGACACAAAATGTCTGTTTCATTATTATCAATAAACTCTATAATTCCATTTGATGTTTTACCCTCCTCATCGATATAATTGAAATTAATTTCTACAGAGGGAAACTGTGCCGTGAGCTTTTTTTCACCATTCTTTATAACCTTAGGGTTGGTTTCTTTTTCAGAAATATGAAGAACCTCAAGTTTTTTAGGCTTAGAAACTTTCAGAATCTGATTTAAAGCTTTAACATCCCTTACAGATAATTTTGTTGTTTTATAATCGGTGGCCAGCGTAATGACAGGAACTTCTGGCATTGCACTTTCAATAGGAACAATTAAAGTAGGGATCCGGATTTTAGATAGCGCCATACTGGTGTTGCTGCCTACAATTCCCTTGATACCCGTAGCACCTGTAATCCCCATTACCAAAAATGAAACTTCATGGTATTCTGCATATTTGGTCACCACATTTCGAAGAAAACCCACATCACAGATTGTTTTAACCGGAATGTCTTTATATTCTTCACTCTGAATAAAACTTTCTGTCCATTCCTGAAGAGCCTTTCTCTTTCGCGCATAATAATCCTCGATAAAGACAACATTGTAAATATTATTATTGATTCCCTCTGTGGGATGTATGGCATTTAAAACTGTTATCTCCATTTTTAAAGCTTTAGCAAGTGATAATGCATATAGCATAGCGTTCCCGGCACTGTGAGAGAAATCGGATGCAACCAGTATTTTTTTCATTTTTTTGTTTTTGATGACAATTTGATTAATCTAAAAGGAGACCATGTTAAATTAAATAAACAGGTGAAAGATTGTAAACAATAACAAAGATAATATTATTGAAACAGGTAAAGTAAGAACCCAGGCCATCCCGATATTTTTCAATGTGCCTGCATTCAGGTTATTCTTGCCTCCTGATGCTACCATAGATCCGGCAATTCCACTTGACAATACATGGGTGGTACTAACAGGTAGCCCCAAAAATGTACTGATACCGATGGTTGAGGCCGCTACAATTTCACTTGAAGCACCTTGCGCATAATTCAGGTGTTCATTACCAATCTTTTCACCAATGGTTACTGCAATTCTTTTCCAGCCGATCATTGTTCCCAATCCCAATGAAACTGATATGATAATAATAACCCATACCGGTGCAAACTCAGTAAGTTTATTTAATTCAGCTGCCTGATGCATAAGTTGGCTCCTATTCGTATCATCAATGATTATTTTTTTATCATCATTGATCATTTTAATGGACTTTACGAGGGTTTCAATCTGTTTTCTGAAGGCATAGGTCCCCTTTTTATCTTTTTCACTTTTATAAGCCAGCTGTTTTTTTACAGCTTCGATCTGTTGACTTATGGAAACCAGTTCATTTCGGTTTTCAATAGATGCAGCGGCTATACCTTGTACGAGCTTTTCTGTATGATTCAGAGTGTAGAGGATCCTGTCATTAGGAATATCATGATTGATCGCAAATTTGGCAGGAAGGAATGCAATAAGGATGAGCATAAAAAGACCGACACCCTTTTGCCCGTCGTTGCTTCCATGAAAAAAGCTGACCAAAGTACAGGTGGTAATTAAAATGCCCCTGATCACCAAAGGTGGTTTGTCATTTTCTCCTTCCGGGATATGAAACAATGCTTTATAGCGGAGAACATATTTAAAGAACCACATTATCAGAATAGCCAGTCCAAAACCCACAATAGGAGAAAGGATGAGTGACAGTCCTATTTCTTTTGCCTTTTCCCAGTTGACACCACCTCCATAATACCAGCTGAAACCAAGACCGGCACCAATCAGTGAACCGATGAGGGTATGTGAGCTCGAACAGGGAATACCCAGATACCATGTTCCAAGATTCCAGATGATGGATGCAATTAGCACAGCAAGTACCAGGCTTGCCCCGACAGCTATGGGAAGTGTCATAAGCGTGTCCATGGGTACCAGTTTCAGGATTCCCATCGCTACAGCAATCCCACCCGTGAAGACACCGAGAAAATTCCAGAGACCGGACCAGGGGATGGCAATAACGGGCTTAAGGGCTTTGGTATAAATAACTGTGGCAACTGCATTGGCTGTATCATGAAAGCCATTTACAAATTCAAAGACAACTACAGCAAATAAGGATAAAGCAAAAACGATCACTAAGCCTATGGTTAATTCTGATTCTCCAGAAAAAGGCAGGGTAGTGTTTAAAAGCATACAATATTTTTATTTAAGTAAAAAGATATCCGTGCAATATGCCCCAATGATTGCGTTAAGAATAAATGCCCGGTACTTTTCACTTTAACAAAGAAAAGTGATTTAATTTATCTGTATTTAAACGGATCATTAATAATTTGTTATGCTTTACGGACCGACTGTTTTAATGTGGTCAATCGGGATCTGGATCGTAATTTATCTGGACTACTTATATATGTATGTCTGGTACCTTAATGGGGATGTAAAGCAAAATACCTTTGCATAGAAGATGGATCTACGAGTTGAATAAAGGATTCAATATAAAAGAAACTAATTAGCTTATTAAATTTAGATTATGAGCAATGTATTAATTATTAACGCCAGTGCAAGAAAAGAACGGTCATTAAGCCGTCATCTTTCAGAGGTATTTACTAAAGAATGGAAAGAAAGACATCCTGAAGATCATATTGTCTATAGGAATATGGGGCAGGAAAATATTCCACACGTCACGGAAAAATGGATTGCAGCAGCTTTTAAACCTGCCGGACTGAGAACAGATGAAGATATAGAAACATTACAAGTGAGTAATCAGCTGGTCGCAGAACTGAAAAATGCTGATGTTATCGTATTGGGAACCCCGATGTATAATTGGTCGGTACCCAGCGTGCTAAAAGCATACATAGATCAGGTGGTAAGAGTGAATGAAACGGTTTTGGTAAATAAAAACAAACCAGAAAATCCCTATACGGGCCTATTGATAAATAAGAAGGCTTATCTGTTGATGGTTCGCGGAAATGCAGGGTATGATCCCGGAGAATTTTATGAACATATGGATTTTCAAACTACTTATCTTAAGACTGTATTAAACATAATGGGGATAAAAAACATCAATTGTATGACACTCAATGGAGTAGATTTTGAAGGGAGCTCATTAGAAGCCGCTAACAAAAAAATAAAAACGATGATCTTGAATGAAAATACAATAGCTTAGCCCTGGAACTTCTTCTGTTTTTATCAATGAATAGTCGGCGGAAACAGAAGTTATACCCTCTGAAAAAATGATTAAGTGCAGATGATTAAGCAAAAGCATCCTTTAGATACTTCTAAAGGATGCTTTTTATTAAAGTTATTGAACCGTATTGATCGGATCGCCTTTCAGCTTTTAACTTAATATTTCACACGGTGCAAAGCATACTACCGATGGACATCTTTTAATTCCCGGAGGAGGGCAGCAATCATTAGAGCAACCTACTGCTCCGCCATTGATATTCTTCAATTGGTCTCTTGTAATTTTTGTGAAATTTTTCATAATAATAAAATTTGGATAAAATTAAAATTAAGGTTGGTTTCCGCCACCGCATCCATCGAATGGCATACATTGCCATTTTCCACCGATTAAGCAGATCTGGCCACCAGGACAGTTAATTCCTCCTTTAATTGTTTTCAAATCCTCTCTTTTGATTTTTTGTAAATTTTTCATAATAAATTAAGTTTAGTTTCGAGTTAAAATTAATCAAATTTCATATACATCACTAAAATTATCTGATAAATTTTCAGGTAAAATATGATTTGTCTATTGACTTTACATTGATTTTATAGATATGTAGTAAAAAAAATATTTAAGAAATAACAGAATTCCCGCAAAAAACAGGATCAACAAAGAAAACTGTTTACCCCAGTAAAATCTTGCCCTATGGCAAGCGAACTTTTCTAATGGCTTAGTAATTTTGGATAAAAGTTTTTTGATCTGTTTGAGATAAGATCAAAAAAAATAAACCAAATTAAAATATTACTATGAAAAATCTATTCAAATTTGATACGTTTCGTAAGCCATTGATCATGATTGTAATTATGATGTTAACGGCTTCGCATTTGTATGCACAGAAAATCAAGCCTTCCGGAAGCGGGTATGTTCCGGTAGAAGGAACTAAGGTTTACTATGAAGTATACGGAGAGGGCAGGCCGGTAGTTTTATTGCATGGTGCTTTTATGACCATTGATATGAATTGGGGACAACTGATCCCTGAATTATCAAAAACCAGGAAAGTGATTGCTATAGAATTGCAGGGACACGGTCATACGCCTTATTCGGACAGGAAATTGTCACATGCTACATTAGCAAAGGATGTGGAAAAAGTAATGGATTATCTTAAAGTTGAAAGTGCTGATGTAGTAGGTTATAGTTTTGGAGGTGCCATCGCCTATGAGTTTGCTATCCAGAGTCCAAAGAGATTAAAAAATCTTGTCATCATTTCTGCTACTTATAAAAGCGCGGGTTGGCTACCGGAAATTAATAATGCTTTTAAGGGAATGAAACCGGATGTTTTTAATGGTAGCCCTATGCAAACTGCTTATGATGCTGTAGCTCCTGATAAGACAAAATGGACCAAATTTCTTGAGCAAATGATGGCTTCTGCATCGGAATCTTATAATATGGGAGATGAGAATATCGCAAAAATTACAGCTCCTGTACTGATCATAGCTGGGGATAACGACGGCCTCGATAAAATTGAGCTTGTAAAAACCTATAAGTTATTAGGTGGAGGTATTGCAGGAGACTTTGGAGCCTTGCCCAAATCACAATTAGCCATTGTACCGGGTCAAAACCATGTCAGCCTTATGATGCAGACTTCGACCATACTGAATTACCTTAATGCTTTTTTAAAGTAATTTAATTAAAGGATCAGCGTAATAATTTTAATACATCATAAAAAAATTAATAAAGTGAGAAAAATAACCGTTTTATCCATGATAACATTGGATGGTATTATGCAGGCTCCCGGAGGACCTGAAGAGGATACCTCCGGAAACTTCAGATATGGAGGATGGACAGTGTCCTATGGAGATGAGCTTTTTGGAGAGATTATGAAAGAAGAGATGAAGCCTTCAGATTATATTTTAGGAAGGAAAACATTTGAAATTTTTGAATCCTATTGGCCTGAGCATGCAAACTTTTGGCCTGCAATTAATGAAGGGACAAAATATGTCCTGTCTAAAGAGAGGGAGACATCTGATTGGAAAAATACCGTATTCTTAAAAACTTGGGAAGATATCAGAATGCTTAAAAACACAGAAGGATCGGATATTCAGGTATGGGGAAGCAGCGAGCTAATTCACCTGTTGCTTGAAAATGATCTGGTAGATAAACTAAGGCTTAAAATCTACCCGTTGATCCTTGGCAAGGGAAAAAGACTTTTTGATGAGAATGGAATTCCTTCAGCATTTAAACTAACAGAAAATCATGTGACTTCGAAAGGGGTTATGATCGCAGCTTATCAACGTGACGGAGACATCGTAACGGGTAATGTTGAAATATAATGACCTTTTTATTGAACTAATTTAACCCAAATATTTAAAATTATAAATTGTTTATGGCCCAGTTTTCAATTTTTTGGTAATCATCATGCTCTTTTCGTACAGTATGAATATACAGATGGAAAAGAGTATAATGGATATGGTAGCATTGTAGCCGTTCTTCTATATGCTCAAAATTGATATACCCGGGTTTCATATTCAGCCAGATCGAAAGAAAATCAGGACCAGTATCCCTTATCCAGGGTTCATTCATATGCAGTAAATCATAAAGCGGGTCGCCAAGCATCATTTCGGCCCAATCCAGAACAGCGGTTACTTTTCGGTTTCCGTCCAGTAAAAGATTATCAAACCCGAAGTCTCCATGAAGGATATATTTTTCATTGGGCAGATAAGGGAAAAAGCTTTTCATTTTTTCGATAAGATGTGTGAAAAGCTGTCTGTTAAGCCATGAGGTCTGGGCAAGATGTTGCCAGCTTGCAGTCGTTTTGCTATTATAAAATGATAAGAGAAAATGCTGCCAGCTTGGAAACATACCTTTTCCCTGGGCATCGGTAAAGCCCCAACCGCTGAGGTTTGTGGTATCGCTCAGGTGGATATTTTCCAATTGCCGGATGATTATTTTTGCAAGCTCTGTTTGCGAATAATGATCAAGATGGTCCATGATCTCATCGGAAGGATCACCATTTGCCTTTCTTGAAATACAGTAGTATACATTATCATGATAATTTCCGTATTCCAAAACTTCAGGAATAGGAATTTTCGTATTATTCAGATGTATAAAAGCCCAATGGTCTTTCATAAAATCCTGTACATGATTGCCTGTTCTGATAATGTATTGCTGCCCTTCAGCAGTAAAACTATATGCCTTAGACCACCATCCTTCAGCGATAAATTGGAGGTTAAAGATCTTTCCAAATTTTTTGGTTAAAAAATTTTCCATACTTCAATTTTTCAAGCATTAATTTACAAATTAAAAACAGCTGGACCTAACTAAAAGAGGCCACTCAATAGAGTGGCCTCTTCATTTTAGAAAATTATGGTATAATAAGTCCTGGACTATACATTGACCGTTTTCCATTTACCTCTTTTGAAAAAGATAAATGTCGTAATTGCGATGGCCGTTTCCGCAACCGGTATTGCGATAAAGACACCGGTTGGTCCCATGCCTACATGTTTGGTAAGGATATAGGCCAATGGGATCTGAAGAAACCAGAAGCCAAAGAAATTGATCCATGTCGGGGTTTTTGTGTCACCGGCTCCGTTAAGGGCATTCATCATTACCATACCAATGCCGTAAAAGACAAAAGCGGTACTCATAATCCACATAGCCTTTTGGGCAACTTCTTTGATCTGGATATCATTGGTGAAAAATGAAACCAGCCAATCTCCAAAAAAGAGAAATAATATGGTGACAATGATCATGAAGATGACATTGTATTTTACAGTAGCCAGGACAGAATCTTCAGCGCGCTGAAATTGTTTGGCTCCAAGGTTTTGCCCTACCAGGGTAGCGGCAGCATTACTCATACCCCAGGCTGGCAGCATAAAGAACATCATCAATCGCAATGCGGTCTGATAACCGGCAGATCCATGATCACCACCCGTGGTTGCTACCAGCTCAGCAAGAAATATCCAGCTGCATGACCCGATAACAAACTGAAGTATACCAGGAGTTGCAATCCCAACCAATGATTTTATTACCGGCCAGTCAATACGAAAATGATGAAGCTTGATTTTTAGCTGATGCTTTCCGTTAAACAGGCAAAATAGCTGGTAAACCACTCCCATTGACCGCCCGACAACCGTTGCCATAGCCGCTCCTGTTAGTCCGAATGCAGGGATGATACCCCAGCCGTTAATGAATATAGGACACAGGATGATATTGCAGATATTGGCAATCCATAAGCTCCGCATGGCAATGGCAGCGTTTCCTGCACCACGAAATATACCATTGATCAGGAATAATAGCATTATGACAAGGCTGCTTCCCATCATGATCCGGGTAAAGTTTACTCCCGCATCAACGGTTTCCTTGCTTGCTCCCATGATCCGTAAAATATCCCCGGCATAGATCATCCCCGCGATGCTTAAGACAAGGGTTACAGCAAAAGCTACGATAATAGCCTGCATACCGGCATGTGCTGCTGCGTCGGGATCTTTTTCTCCCACCCGTCGTGAAACCACCGCTGTGGCTGCCATACTCATACCAATTGCGATAGAGTACATTACCGTAAGTACAGATTCCGTTAAGCCCACTGTTTGTATGGCATAGCTGCTGTTTTCGAGATGCCCTACAAAATAAAGATCTACCAGTGCAAATACCGATTCCATGATCATTTCAAGCATCATGGGAATGGCGAGTAAAATAACAGCTTTATTAATATTACCGGTCGTATAATCCATTTCGGTACCCAGTAATGATTGTTTCAACAATGTGAAATAGCGCAAACCCTTCGATGGGGTTTTCTTATGATATGACATAAATGTAAAATTAAAAGTAAGTAATAGTAATATGGAACGAAGAGGCTTCGTTCTTTAAAGTGTTCTTATGTTTTAAGCCCGGTGATTAACCAATGATTACACTGGTGAGGGCTACTATCACTTTCATATGCAGTAGTAATTGAATCGCAAATATAATTATTTTTTAATTGCAAGTGACTAATAAGATGAAAAAAAATCAGACAAATAATAAGTCCGGACCTATATCATATGTTTATTTATATTACTTTAGTTCTTATGACGTACAGTTTTTTGTCTGGCTTATTGATATAGAAAGAGAATGTCACAAGGTATTAAAATATTTTTAATCGTGTTGTAGATGTACCCGTTAGGAACGATCAATGCTTTTACAGGACTGGTTCTGCCAATACTTATAATATTTTCCGATACAAAGCTTTTACTAGAAGAGGCCTGGTCGTCACTTCCTAAAATGATCAATTTCACAGAAGGCAGGTCTTTGAGAAGATTGTTGATGTTTATTGATCCGTTTCATCCAATAGGATATCGAATATTAATATCTATATTATCAGTGTTGCTTAATAGAACAATTCCTGATTTTTTTTTCAGGAACTAATGCAAGCATACTTCCGATAGCCTATGTCACCACCGTCTAATTTTAATATTTAAATTAGGAGATATCCTTCAACATATGAATAGTTGTTGCATAATGCCCGGAATCTCCTATGGAACTGTGTAAATGTTTGTATTCCAATTTCTCATACATTGATATTGCTCCCTGAAAAACCTCAAAAGATTCTAAATAAAGTTGCTTATAACCTGCTTTTTTTGCTCTCCCTTCTATCATTTTTAGCAAATATTGTCCAACACCATTTCCTCTCAATTGATTGGAAAGATAAAATTTAACAATCTCTGCGCATGCAGAAGGCAACCCTATGGTAGGGTAGAAGCCACATCCACCTAAAACTACATCATTAGATTCTACTATCCAATATTCTGCGTTTACATCTTGAAAAAGCTGATATAATTGGTTTGTTCTGGGATCATCATATACACTTCCTTCTTGAGGAGCGTCGAACTCTTCAAAAACTGTACGAATAATATCTGCTAAGGCTTTATTGTCCTTTTCTTCAATAGGTCGGATAATAACAGGATCTATAACTGCATGATTATCTCTGTGATGAAGTAGAGAATCAATCGTGTTCATACTCCTAATGACCGTTTTCAGATTTTGCTCGGAAAGATCTGAAAATAAATTTTCTATTTGAATGTCTGAATCACGGTTGATCTTTTCATAAGTGCTGCGTCCTAAATCTGTAAGACTAATCACGCTGGAACGGTTGTCTTCTCCTGATTTTTTTCTAATAGTCAGTCCCAATTTTTCAAAACGTTTAAGGATGCGGCTTAGAAAACCCTTATCCAATCCCAGAGTAGCAGCCACTTCAGTAGGTCTTACATCAGCATTGAAATAAATCTCACGCATAACCCTGACTTCCGAAATACCCAGGTCTCCATCAAGAATACCCTTGTTGAGTAATCCCAGTACCTGTGTATAATACCTGTTGAAGGCTCTTATTTGTTCAATATAATGTTGTTTCATGATGTAAATATACATCAATAGTTGACTTTGTCAACTATTTTACATCAAAAATACATTACGTTATTTTAGTTTGCTTATTTTCTGTTGTTTATAATCTGATTAAGCCAGCTTTTGAAAATAAAAGATAGAAGTTATTTTAATATCAAAACAGGTTGATTTACATTTTGGTAAATTCCTTCAGAAATACTTCTGCTTGCCAGATAATAAAGGAAACTATGTCTTCCTGGTAGCGCAATAATCAGATCCGTTTTATTTGATGAGGCAAAAGTCAGAATTCCGTTGATAATATTTTCGTCGTAATAATAATGAATAGTACTCGGAATCTTGGTTAAATATTGGTGGATGTACTTTTCCAGGTCTCTCTTTTTATCTTCATTATCATCGATCCCTTTTCTTGTGTTGATATTGAGAAACATAAGGCGAACATCCATCTGCTCGATGATGGACTTGTGGTGAAACAGTCGGTCTAATTTTGTTATGCTGTTTATGTCACAGGGTATTAAAATATTTTTAATCGTGCTGTAGGTGTAACCATTAGGAACGATCAACGCTTTTACAGGACTTGTTCTGGCAATACTTATAATATTTTCAGACACAAAGCTGTTACCGGAAGAAGCCTGGTCGTCACTTCCTAAAATGATAAGTTCTACAGAAGGCTGGTCTTTCAGCAGTTCATTGATGCTTCTCGTAAGCGTCCATTCGCTTACCGCTTTTAGAACAGTTACTTCAGGTGATTTTTCAGTGATGATACCGGTTAATTTACTAAGGAGTAATTCTGTACTTTTAATGAGGCTGTTTACATTTTCTTCATTCACAAGCAGATGACCTTCGGCTATGTGGAGATAGTCAAATTCAGATTCCTGCGACGTTTTTAAAAGAATAATATGTGTGTATTGATATTGTGTGGCCCATTCTGCAGCAAGTTTTACGGCATTTTCGGTAGTTGATGTGAAGTCAACAGGTACAAGTATTGTTCTCATATCAGTAAATTTAAACTCAGTTATTCAAGATTTGTTGTCATTTTTTTTACCAGGAAAAGAGCATCCTGTATTTTCTCTATACCAAGGTTACCGGCTGCTTTTTCATACAGTTCCAGTGCCCACGGGTAAACAATTTCTACAATTTCCTTTCCCTTTGCGGTAAGGAATATCTGTTTATTCCTTCGGTCATGGCTATATTCTATTCTTTCAACCAATTCCCGTTTTACAAGATTGTTGATCAGGTAGGTAACACTTGATTTGTCTTTGCTTATTTTATTGCTTATCTCCTGCTGATTGATCCCGTCATTCCGGGATAAAACTCCAAGGATCTCTATAAGCTCAAAAGAAAGATCCGGATCATACTCGTTGATTCTGGTCTGGATTTTCTGTCGCAAACGGCTTTTCATTTCACTCATTGCCAAACCAAGCTCCAGGGCTAATTCTGATATGTTGTTTTGTGTGACGGGCATATGATGAATATTAACGTATAGTGGGAGTTTGATCAATCGTTGTTGTATAACAAATATACTTAAAATTAGTTTGAATTAAAACTAATTTTTCAAAAAAATGAAAGATTTTTTTTCTGTTGTTTACTTATTTAAGAAGAATATTTTCTTATTATTGAATTAAATTATAGGGAAAACTTGATTTTTACATGGAATGTAAGAAATGAGTGTTCGTATTTTTCTTATGTTAAAATCAAAATAATGCAATATTTACAAAAGATATTTCTCATTTCTGTTTTGTTTTCGTCAATGCTATTTTGTCAGAATTACACTGTTTCAACAACGGCATTACCGGGAAAGGATTTTCCGAAGCTGGATTTTGAAAAGAAGGCTCAATTCCGGGTGTATTTTCCGGATGCCCAATCTGTAAATTTAGAGGGTGGGGATGGTATGAAAAATATAAAATCTACCGCCTCAAAAGATAAATACGGTTTTTGGAATATTTCAACAAATCCTCTTGAAATTGGATTTCATTATTACTGGCTGAACGTGGATGGAAAACGGGTCAACGATCCGGATACTCAGCTGTACTTTGGCTACGGTCAGCCGACCAGCGGGATCGAAGTTCCTTCAGGAGAAGATTTTTTCTTTGAGAAGAATGTAAAACATGGACAGATTATAGAGGATGGTTTTAATTCAAGAATAACAAAAGGTAAGCGAAATTTTAAGGTTTATCTTCCTCCGGGATACGGATCAGAGAAACTACCGGTATTGTATTTATACCACGGAACAGGAGAAGATATTACGGGTTGGGAAAAACAGGGGCATATTGCCTGGATTCTTGATAATCTTCTGGCAGAAAGAAAAGCAGAGAAAATGATTGTCGTAATGGATTACGGAGTGGCATTAAATCCGGAAGAAGAAAAACTGGCGGATAATTCTTCCAAAACCGTCATTTCATCCCGAAATCTGGATAAGATTTTTATCGAGGAGCTGGTTCCCTATGTAGAAAAAAAGTATAAAACCAATGGTAAAAAAGCGATTGCCGGACTTTCCCGCGGAAGCTATCAGGCGATGCTGATAGGGGTAAGCCATCCTGAAATGTTTACAGCCATCGGGTCATTCAGTCCTGTAATTTATGGAGGAACTGAAGATGAGCCTTTTAAGGAGCTGCCGGTTGATCATCTTTTAAAGTCACGGAAAAAGCCTTATTTCTTTATCGGGATCGGGGAAAAAGAAGAAGCACGATTCTTTGGATTCAATGAGATTCTGCATGATTTCTTTACTCAGAATAATTACCCCTATACTTCATACAGATCCGCGGGAACTTATCACGAATGGCTTACCTGGAGAAGATGCCTTTATGAGTTTGCACAACACATTTTTAGATAACTTTATATTAAAAATCCCCGGCCTTGGCCGGGGATACACCATAACTAAAAACTAAGAATGCATGCCCAGATACTTTAAATAAGCATCAAGGACAGGTTTGTTGAATACAGGTTCTTTAATGTCTGAGTCTTTGAGGAACTCCTGTACATTCGAACAGTCCCAGATGTAAGTATGCTGGTAAAGTTCCACAGTAGACAGGCCTTCATGCATATTATCTTTAAACAGGCTTGTTAATGGATACAATCTGTTTTTGGTATCATTTTCCCAATGCTTACGCCATTCTTTATAGGGAAGGGGAGTAAGTTCATAAGGGTAGTTCTTTTTGAGCAGGCCAAAGAAATCCTCCAGCGTCAGATTGGTTTCAGGGCTGGCAATCAGATTGAATTTCTTGCCGATTGCATTTTTATTTTTCGTGATATGGGCCATTGACCGGGTCATGTAGTCTACGGTGATCAGGCCTTCTCTAAGTTCTGTTAATGCAGGGTAGGATTTAAACTCTATACAGTTTTTTACCAGTCCGGACCACCACTGATAAGGTGCGCTCGCTCCGGATTTACTGTGGCACATCGCATATCCCAAACGATACGTAATCAGCGGGAGACCTTCCCGGGCTGCAAGATCCGCTATAGCTTCCATTACATATTTGCTTCGCACATAGCCAATATCTTTACTTACCGACATGATATTCTGTTCTATGTCGTCAGATTCCAGCATGATCTTTTTTCCGGTAAATAGATGTCCCCAGCTATAAACTGAAATTGTAGATAAAAGAGCCAGGCACTTTGTTCTTTCTGTTCCTGCCAGACGTATAATTTCCCTTATTCCATCTACATTGGGTGCTTTCATGTAAGAATAGGGCTCAATAAAATTGACGGAACTTCCGGAATGATATATCACATCAATAACAGTGGCAAGCAGATCGAATTTTTCTTCAGATAAACCCAAAGAAGGTTTTGCCAGATCACCTAAAACCGGAATAATCCTTGATCTCTGCGAGTGATTTTGCGGGATATGAAACTGAATAAAGCAATGGTTGATTTTTTCCATGGCATGAAATTCGTCCTGTGCTCTTACCAGGCAGTATATATCTGCATCCGTTGTATCTAAAAGCTCCTGCAGAAGATGGATTCCTACAAAGCCTGTGGCGCCTGTGAGAAATATGGCAGATGGATTTTCCAGTTTTTCGGGATCAAAATTATCCTTGAATCGGGTGCCGGGATTCAGGTAGACGTCCTGTTGTAATTCAACATAAGGTTCTACGTCTTCAGAAGGAATTGCTTCTCTTGCCTCGTGAGCACGTGCTATAAGCACATCGCTGAGTTTTTTCAGAACAGGGTATTGATAAATATCGCGCAGATATACTTTTATATTTAATTTTTCCTGTAAAGCTACCGCAACAACAGCAACCAGAAGCGAATTTCCTCCGATATCAAAGAAATTATCAGTGATATTGATAACCGGAAGTTCCAGTTCCGATGACCAGATATCAGCTATTATTTTCTCGGTTTCATTTGTTGGCGGTTCGTGTGAGATAAGTTCCTTTGCCTCTTTTTCTGCAAGGCTGCTTAAGAGGTCCGTATTGGTTTTTCCATTCGCGGTCAATGGTATTTTGTCGATACAGATGATCTGGGCGGGGATCATATATCCGGGTAATTCTTCTTTGAGAAAATTCCTGATTTGCTGGATATCCTTTGATGTTCCGGGTTTTAAAACAATAAAGGCGACAAGATATTTGTTGTTCCCTGAAGTATTTTTTGTGATTACTACAGCTTCTTGTATTCCTTCCAGTCGATCGAATGTGCGTTCTATTTCTCCCAATTCGATTCGGAATCCTCTTATTTTTACCTGATTATCCATTCTTCCCAGAAACTGGATTTCTCCATCGGAGGACCATCGGGCAAGGTCTCCTGTTCGGTATAGTTTTTCAGTTTCCATAAAAGGATTAATAATGAATTTTGAAGCAGTGAGTTCCTCATTGTTTAAGTATCCTTTAGCCAGTAAGGTGCCGCCTATGTATAATTCTCCGGTTGCTCCTATCGGTAATAGTTCCATTTGATTTCCCAATATGTAAGCTTTAGCATTTGCTATAGGTCTGCCAATGGAAGAAACATATTTTCCGTGAAGATCTTTAACCTTCTTAAAAGTAGCATATACGGTACATTCTGTAGGACCGTAATAATCGATAAGTTCATAGTTTAGTCCATCGGTGAGGACAGGCTTTAGTTTTTCGCCTCCTGTAAAAAGATATTCCAGCTGAAGATCATTATGGTTTCTGGTGTGTGCCACGACCGCCGGAACCAAAACAGTAGGGGCAAAACCGTGGGTAATTTTGTTTTTCTGATAAAAGCCGACCAGGGCGGAAGCTTCAGTTCTCTCTTCGCTGTCCGCTATAAAAAGGGTCGCCCCGGAAGTCAATGCCGACCAGATTTCCCATACCGATATGTCGAATGCCAAACCGGCCACCAGGCTGAGATGAGAAGTGGGGGTGACATTAAAATAAACATTATGCCAGGTTACCAGGTGCTGGATACTTTCATGAGTGATCATTACTCCTTTAGGGTTGCCTGTGGAGCCGGAGGTGTAAATGGTATAGGCAAGAGTGTTGTGATGAATGATCACCTCCGGATGCTGAACGGAGGAATCAGTGAGGTCATCCTTACGGTCAAAATAAAAGATGTGGAAGTTTGGCTCTTTAGATAAATTTTGAGAGAGAACCTGATTCGTGATTATAATTTCTGCTTTAGTATCATTCAGAATATACTCTACGCGTTTTACCGGATAGGCAGGATCTATAGGAACATAAGCAGCACCTGTTTTTAATATTCCAAGAATTGCAATGACCCATTCCAGGGATCGGTCCAGCCATACAGGGATGTACATTCCTTCTGTAATCCCTTTTGCAATGAGTGTATTGGCGATCTGGTTGCTTTTTTCATCCAACTCACGGTAGGTTATATGCTGATCCTGATAAACAGCAGCCACGTTATCCGGATGTAGGGAAACTTGTTTGAGAAATAATGAAACCAATGTTTGTTCCTTTTTGTAGTCCCAATTTGTTTTATTGAACTCGTACAAAATTTTGTTCCTTTCTTCTGAGGACAAAGGAAGGGTACTGTTGATTCGGGTTTGTGATGTTAAGTTTGTGTTTGGCATATTAGTTTTTTTTTTTGATTTGGTTGTATGTTGTAATGTTTATGGCATGGTTGTTATTTTGGGTTATAAAATTTAGAATAAACGAAATGTGAAATTTGTTTCATAGAGTCATATTTTTTTATGTTTTGGTTTTATTTGTTAAATTTCATGATGTATCTATTAATGTTTTGTTCATAATTGATTTATTTTAATGATTATTCAATAAATTTAAGATTATAAATTGAAGGTACTGCACAATAAGTGTTAAATTTTCACCATAAAGAGATTTAAATTAAACGACTGTCTACTAATGAGACAGTCGTTTTTTAATAAGAAACCTTGTAAAATGAGGGATTTCTACATGTTTAAGTTTCAGTTGTGTTATTAGAATCTATCCGCGGTTTTGTATAAATTAATTCGCGATTTTATATCCGTAAAAGGAGCTTACGACAACCTGGTATATTGGACTGCCGGTTACTCCGGCGGCTGCTGCCATGCTTACGGTTTCATCTTTATTAAGATACGTGATACACGATACATTTCTTCCCGTCAGTGTACCTGGAGCAGGTTGGAAAGATTGTACCAAAATATTGTCTGTGCTCACCGCATAGTTTTTCATAAGATACAATACAACCCAGTCGAAACTTGGTGTACCCGGAATATTTCCGTTATCAAATTGGGTGGAACCATAAAACATATAATATCCGTTTGAAGGTGCAGTAAACCGACCGTTACTGATATTCAGTACATTTCCCGTGTTGATTACTGTTCCCTGAGGATAATTGATTTCCCTTCTGATGTAAGGACCGGTGCTGGCGGTAAGATCCTGTCTGCTTGTGGTGCTTACTGTAGAAAACGGATAACTGGTGGTGGCTGCTGGCAAGCTGTCAGAGCTTGAAAGCAAAATAAGCTCCCATGTTGTTCCTGTCGTTGTTCCTTTACTTATAAAAAATGCATAGTAACCTGCGGGAACATTAACAGTACCAACGCCTGCTCCTGTTTGGTTGTCGATTAATTCTGCTCCATTGGCTGCGATAGATAACACGGCTGTTCCTGTATTTTTGAAATGATAGGTTCTTCCTGCAAAGTTACCGGAACCAGTAATGGCGGCAGGTAGCGTCAAAGTTCCGTTCGTATTGCTGCTGTAGGCCAGATAGTAATCCGTAGGGGTGACATTTCCACTTGCTGTAACAGCTCTGTACGTAGCGGCAAATGAACCGTTCACAGTGAGTGTGCTCCCGGGAGTGGTAGTGTTGATACCCACATTTCCTGTTTGCGAATAGCTCAGAGTGCTACTCATGGCGGCCAGTAAAGTCAGGAAAATTGAATTTCTTTTCATATAAATTATTGTTAAAATGATCAAAAAGTTAGTTGGATGATGAATGCATTATTGATACTGTTAATTCTGGAACTTTACAAAATCAAGATAAAAAGAAGGATTACCCGCATTGAAACTGGCAGGGATAATGCCATTTGTTTTACCAGCCAAAATGGTATAATTTCCTGGTGTGGCGAAGTACAGGACTCGATTTTGATCACGAGGAAACATAAAAGCTGCCGTGTTGGAACCACAATAACTTCTCCAGACGTCTCCAATACCATTGATGTAAAAGAAATAATCATTACACTCAGAATTGATGGCCACGCCACTTCGGATAAAATACCATCCTTTTGCAGGGATAGTCAGTGATATTCCGGTAACCAGGCCGCCGCCGCCGGTAGGTGCCGTGAAAGGATTTACTAATGTTCCTGTGTAAGAAGTCCAGTTATTGGCAAACGCAGTAGTAACAGTAGATGACCAGGTAGCTAATCCATTAGAGTCGCTGGTTAATACATAGCCTAATTGTTGTGTTCCATCCTTAATCTGCAGCGCTCCGTTTGTTGTGCCATTATCAATAACAATTTTTGCATCAGCCGCACCAGCCGGGATAGTGTTGGATCCTAATAAAACTTTACCAGTACCGGTGATACTCAGATTATTTCCTACGGTAGTAACGATGTCTGTAGCCTGGGAAAGGGTACCTCCTAACTTAACATCATTTCCGGAAAGGTTTAGACCGTTACTGGCCGTATTTGTTACTCCACTTATGCTTTCCCATGTGGAATTTGCTCCGGTAAGTCCTGTACTGATCAACTGTGCACTTTGATTGGGAAGGATCAGAATATTTGTATTCCCATTAATTGTTTCAGGTAAAGCAGAACTTATGGTTATCGTAAAATTACTGTTATTGGCAATCCTATACATACGTCCTTTAAAATTTCCGGTGCCATTAATTGCGGGAGGAAGGCTAAATGTCGTATTCGTACTACCATTATATGATACATGGAAATCAGTGGCGGTTAAACTGTAAGATGCCGTATTAACTGTCTTATAACTTGCCGCTACCGATCCGTTAATGTCTAATGTAGAGCCAGGGGTTACCGTATTAATTCCAACATTTCCCGTTTGTGCAAAGGTAATAGTTGATAAGAATAATACTAGTGGGATAAAATTTTTACTCATTTATTAAATGTTTATGGTTATGGTTTTGATGTGTCAATAATCCTATATCAGAAAAGGAAAAGTCGTGATATTAAAGTATCATTTACAAGGCGTAAAATTATAGGAATACTTCTACAAGAGCCTGTAATGGTCTGTAGAATGAAATAAAGAATCGTGTAGAAAATTTTCTACACGATTCTCCGGATCACTAACCCTTTTTAAACAGAACTAAAAGAGCCAGTTGTCAGTGTTTGCAAATTTTACTTCAGGAAATATAATTTTGATAAAGTTTAATAAGATCTGCAAGATGATTGGTCTTCAGTTTGTTATGGATCCTTTTTTTATAGGTGCTTATGGTGCTCATCTGAATGTTCATCTCATTGGAAATTTCTAAATTTCCATATCCCTTCACCATTAAAATAAAAATCTGATATTCTCTTTCCGAAAGCCTCTTTATGGAATCTAGCGGAGAGTCTTGTAGTAATTGATTAACGATACCGGAAGGGTAGTAGTAGCCCTCACGGAATATCCTGATTACTGCTTCTGATATTTCCTCCACTTTGCTCAGTTTACTGAGGTAACCGTTAGCTCCCTCTTTTATGTATTGTACGGCAATCTCTTCTTCATAAGCCGAAAATATCAATATTTTTACATCCGGATCGATTTCTTTAATTTCAGAAATCATTTTTTTATTTTTACTTTCAGGCATGTTGATATCAAGAATAATCAGGTCGTACTTTCGCTGGGAGATTTTTTCCAGAGTTTCCGGGTAATCTTCTGCCTGATCAACGGATATATCAGGGATTCTGGACTCCAGTATCAGGCTTGTTCCCGTAAGAACCACATCATGATCATCAGCTATAAGAATGTATTTAATCATTTTTTTTATTTTTTAAAATCAATCGGCAGGTAGTTCCCCCTGTCTTGTTTCTGGTAAAGATTATTTTACTTTCTATCATTTGTAGTAGTTGTAGCACCAGATGGATTCCCATCCCATATTTTTGGAGTAATAATTTTTCATTTTCGATGTTGTTCTGAAGCTCTTCATAATAATCTATTTTTTGCTGATCCATTCCTGAACCGGTATCTTCTACAATTAAAATGACGCTTCTGTACTCGGTAAAAGCATCTATGCTTATGGTTCCTCCTCTTGTATATTTTACTGCGTTATCCAGAAGGTTATGGATAATGGCTGCCAGAATATTTTTACTGATCCGGGTGTGTATTTTTTGATCAGCATTGTTAATAATGGATGTATGATTGCTTTCAGCTATGGTACTGAAAAGCACTATTTTTTCTGTGATCAGATCATGCAGAGAGTATGTTTCCGTTTTATCAGTTCTGTGGTGGCTGTAGATATCAGCATACTCTTTGAGCGTTGCCGTAAAATTATACAGCTGATCGGAGGATTTATAAATTGAAGCGAGCACTTTTTCAGTCCGTTGTTGATTGAATTCTTTATTCCCTAATATTTCCTTTGCAGTTAAAGCAATAAATTTTACAGGAGTGGTAATATCATGTGTTATGGTACCGATCAGTTTTTTTTGCTGCTCGATTTCCTTATGAAGCTGAATTTTTATTGTTTCAAGCTTTTCGACGGTAGCGGAAAGTTTTTCGGTACGGACGGTGATAATTTTTTCCAGTTCCAGATTTTTCTTTTGCAAAAACCGGATCCTCCATTTGAGAAGGAGGTATAACACAAAGAATAGTAATAATATCATCACTATCTTAAACCATAAGGTCTGATAAAAATAAGGCCTTACGATGAGGTTGATTTTTTTATAGATATATTTTCCCTTATCGGAAACAAGCATTCTTGCAATGAAAGAATAATTCCCGTACCTCAGATTGGAAATGGAAAACTTCCTGTCTTTCCCGATGGATTCCCATTTTGCGTTGGGAAGCCCCATAATTTTAGCTTCTATCACAATATTGTCGGGATTTGCATAATAGGGAACATCTATAAAGAGGTCTAATCTGCTGGATTTCTGTTCAAGAAAAAGAGTTTTATGAAAGGATTCGTCTTTGTTATCTACCATTGCTCTTTCGATGTAGAGGTTTTTAGGGTAGTAACTTTCGATTTTTAAGGGGTTAAAAAATACTAATCCATTCAGAGAAGGGAGCACAAAATCCCCATTTTTAAGTTTATTGCCACTTACATTGCTGCCACCATTGAATTCATTGGTGAAAAAACCCGAATCTTTTGAAAATCTGTAATAATTAACCTTAGAATCCGGGGCCTGAACAAATTTCAGAAGCTGACTTTCATGAACTTTATATAAGCCGTTATTGGTAGGGATCCAGAAAAAACCTTTTTGATCTTCGAGAATGGTATGAGGAGATGAAATATTACCATCAGCATCATAAGGCATCCTGATAAGCCTGTTGTTTTTTAGTAAATAAAATCCCTTTCCCAAAGTTGTGATCCACAAGTTACCGTCTTTTGACCTTATGATATTACGGATAGACAATTCCTGGTCAGCGATTACCGGATGTATTTGGTTTGTGCTCAACCGGATATTGTATAAACCCTTTACCGTACCGACTAAAATATGATCATGATCGACCTTTAAAAATTTGGTAGGCTCACTACCCAATACAATTCTTCTTTCCAAAGATAGCAGGGAGTTGTCTTTGTATATCTCAAATGTTCCCCTGAATTCGGAAACACTGTTATTTTTACGTTTCGCAACCAATGCGTAAGATCTTTTTGTATCGAAAAAGAAATCTTTTAAAAAAAACTCTTTTAAAACAGTAAAATCCCGGTACGAATTTGATTTTTTATAGATCCTTAAATCCCGGTCTTTTCGTATCATAAGGTTTTCATGCCGGTCGTATGCCATAAAAAAAGGAGCTGTATTTTTAAAATGCTTCTCACGGACCATTCCATTACGGGTGTAGATTTCACCAAAGGGATTAATGACCGAAGTGCTGTCGTAAGGAAGGGTAGCATAAAAAACGGATTCTGCTTTCGGCGAAGATCCTTTGACGGTAGTGAAATCATGAAGATTGATAACCTGCAATCCTTCAGTACTACTCCCCAGATAAAGTTTCTTGTACCATTTATCATAATATACACTGATCAGGTTGTCATTCTTTATATTGTCCATTTGGACGATCTCGGATATGATAAATTGTTCCTTTTCATAGGTGCAGAGGTAAAATTTATTATGACTTAACACGAAAAGCTGATTGTTTATTCTGCTCCAGAAAATCTTACTACCCTTGTCAGTTAGCAAAGGGACCTGATAGGAATTTGTGATTTTTCCTTTTTCTATTTTTTCTACTTTATTTGTGGTAAAGTTGATGTAGAACAGGATTTCATTGATTGTAAAAATCCTGGGAATATTTTTGTGGATGGCTTTAATTTTGAGCGTTTCTTCAGGTTTAGAGTGAAAACTGGTGAAGGTAAGGCTGTTTTCTTTGATGTAATACCTTCCATCCTTATCGTTCATGTAAAAGTTGATGCCGGGATACCGGGTATAGCTATAATTGGAACAATACAAAAGGTAACCGGTATTATCTTTTGACACTACTGTAGGGAATTGTTTCAAAGAATTTGTTACCCGTGGAATTTTATTACGCAGAAGGATGGTTTTCCCGTAATCACCGGCTGTGAAAATACTGTCTTTTTCTGGGTATCCATAGAAGTATGTAAAACGCTGACTGCTCAACGGGAAGTTTTTATAGACCAGAAACTGAGCGCCATCATACCGTACAATTCCATTTTCAGTGGTGAGCCATATAAATCCATATTTATCTTTTATAATGTCTTTTACACTGTTTTGCGGGAGCCCGTTATCGGTATTATATAACTCTATGTTGTATTTCTGGCTGTAGACCTTAACAAAAATAAATATGAAAATTAATAGTATATTTTTATTCAAATCTTATTTTTTACGAATAAAACAAAGATATAACGGAATAGATAATAATAAACCAATAGTAGGTGAAAAAAACTTTAATTAACAATTTTGGATAAAGTTTATTTAATTATTTTATTTTTACAGCTGAATTTTAGCTATTGATATAAAAAATGTTGATACTTACCTGTAAGGACAATAGAGGCGCTAAATCTGCGTTGATAAATATAATTTTAAATGTTTTTATATAATTTTCCGCTAGAATATCAATATAGAATGTAATAACAGTTCCCAATGAGAAATAAAAAAATTGCACTAACCCTTATATTATTTTTGCTTTTCAGTTTAAGTAAGGCTCAGAAGATCGGTGTTATAGATACCAATGTGATATTGAGTAAGCTGCCAGATTATAAAGAGGCTGAAGCAAGGCTTAATGCCCAGATAGCTACATGGAAAAGTGAGCTTCAGAGTATACAGTCGGAATATGAAAAGAAAAAATCGGCATTGGAAAACGATAGGGTATTATTGGTAGGAGAAGAATTAAAACGAAGAGAAAAAGAAGTATTCGATTTAGAGAAAAACATTAAAACGACTACCAGTTTAAGATTCGGAAGTACCGGTGAAATCAACAAGCTGAAGGCCAATATGGTTTTGCCTTTTGAAGAACAGATTCACAATGCAATGGAAACCATTTCTGAGAAAGAAGCATTAGGTGCTGTGATCGATAAGAGATATAATAATGTTCTGTACCTTGAGAAAAAGTTCGACTATACTGAGAGAGTTTTAGATATCTTATTACATAGAACCCCTGTAGTGGAAGTGAAAGAAACACCTAAAAGAAAAAAATAACTTTAGAGATATAAAAATTAAAAAGCCTGGATCAGTCACAGGCTTTTTTTATAGCTATTGGTTACCATAATGCAGTATGCTTTCATGGTTCATATTTTTTTGTGATACTCACCTTTAAGTTATCAGTTACCTGTTCCGTTTTGTGTAACCAGCTCAAAGGTGGATAACACTCCTTTATGATCCGAAGGCCAGATACCTATAGGAGGAACAAATGAATCCTGGGTATTCTCCGGAGTACGGATATTTTTTACAATAGACTTGTTATAGCCTATAATATGGGAGCTTTTTAAAGTAAGATTGGGAGCCTGCATAAAGAAAATATAGTCAATCCGCTCTCTTTCATCTGCGTCAGGAGCCCATGTTAACTGGTTGACGGGCTTTGCCGGATTATCGGAAGGGTAGGTGAATCCGGGATGGGTAACGGGAGAAGGATGCATCATGCGGTATGAGTCTTTAAAACCTGCATTATTCAGGAGTTTGGTGGTATCCCATTGGTAAACTACGGTATGATGATCATATAAGTTGGCTGTACTACTTACCCAATCAAACATAGAAGGCTCATTAAAATCTCCTCCCAGAAATACTATGGAACCTTTTGTTTTTTCTGTATTTGCATCGGAGATAAACGCTGAGATAGCTTCATCTCTATAAGATGCAAGATTCATTTCCGATATTTTTGTGAGATTGGTTTCTGGACCATTGGGTAGTTTTGACCATGTCGTCCCACTGTACCCACGAGGAAGATAACAGGCATAATGAGTATAATCCAGATGACCGGTGTAAGCAGCGATGCGCTGTCCGTTAATTTGAGTGACCAGTTTGTAAACTGAGCCGTGATCATTACTCACCGGGTAGACAGAAGCGTTTTCAATAATCGGATACCTGGATAATATCCCCGAATCATCTGAACGGAAGGAATAGTAGGTATACCCTTTGGAATGAAGTGACTGAACCAGTTTATTCGTGAAGTCGACATTATTATAGTTTCTGACTTCGCTGAGAAATACAAAATCAGCATCCGACCGGACAATTTCATTGACAATAGCATTATAGCCTCCCGTTACAGAGGTTCCTTCCTGCCATACATTGATCTGGAAAAGTTTCAGTTCTTTTACAGTAGCAGTGGCCGACCATTTGTTTTCCGTCTTTTTATTTGAATTCTTTAGCAGATCTTGCCTGGATTCCTCCTGAGAGCAAGCCATCATGCTCAGTGAGCATAGCAGTAATATTTTTATTTTTTTCATATTGTATTTTCAAGTTTAGTTTTGGTGTTCTTTTTTTACTAAAATAAATATTTTTTGGTTGACAAGGATAATTTAATCAATATAGATTTATATACAATTTAAGGTATAGATTAATTTTTAAGGAAATAATATTTATTAATTAATAAATATTCATTAATTTTACAATCTGAAATTTTAGAACTTTACTCATGCGTTTAAAAGAAGGTGATAAAAGAGAGCTCATTAAGACAGAAGCGATTAAAATGATCATCAGAAACGGACTGGAGGGATTCAGCATGAATAAACTTGCGAAGGCCTGCAAGATTTCTGTTGCTACTCCTTATCTGTATTTTAAAGACCGGGATGATTTAATTTTAACGATTGCCAAAGAAGAGGGGCAAACAATGTCTGATGCCATTCTAAATAATTTTGATCCTGAAGCTCATTTTGAAGAAGGCTTACGGGTACAGTGGAGAAATCGGTATAGCTACATGACCACTCATCCTGACAAACATTTGTTTTTTGAGCAATTGAGGAACTCAAGCTACCAGGAAGAATTTCTTCATCATTTTTTACGGGGATTTAAGGAGACTTTAGGGAAATTCTGGGACAATGCAGTAAAGAGAGGTGAACTCAGCCCAATGCCTTTTGAAGTATACTGGTCGGTTGCTTTTTCACCCATGTACTCTTTAGCAAGGTTCCATAATGAAGGAAAAAGTCTTGGCGGAAAATCCTTTAAAATGACGGACGAAATTTTATGGCAGACATTTGATCTTGTCGTAAAAGCTTTAAAAAAGAAGTGATAAAATTTCTATTACATTATTATTTACACAAAAACTAATCAAACAAGGGATGCTAGGAGGTTGGTCATAACTGACGACTCCCGGAATCTTAATTTACTTTTAAAGAAATTATGGAACAACAACCTTTGCCCTTTACGGGCTATCAGAAGTTTGTCATATTTATTTTAGCAATTACCCAGTTTACGGTAATATTGGATTTTATGGTAATGTCTCCACTGGGCGATATGCTCATGAAATCACTTAGCCTAAAACCTTCAGCTTTTGGCTTTGCCGTTTCTGCCTACGCTTTCAGTGCGGGAGTTTCAGGATTGCTGACGGCGGGTTTTGCCGACAGATTTGACAGGAAAAAACTTTTACTATTTTTTTACATCGGATTTATTATCGGGACTATTTTTTGCGGTATGGCACAATCTTATGCGGCCCTGGTCGCCGCGAGAATTATTACAGGCCTTTTTGGAGGAGTGATAGGCTCTATTTCTATGGCTATTATAACTGATTTGTTTGTGCTGCAACAAAGAGGTAGGGTAATGGGATTTATTCAGATGGGCTTCGGAGGAAGCCAGGTTCTTGGGGTGCCTATCGGGCTTTATCTGGCTAATAAATGGGGCTGGGAAGCACCTTTCTGGATGGTAGCGGCTTTGAGTGTCGTTATTGCTGTTTTAATTTTCCTGAAATTGCAGCCTGTAAACAAACATCTTTCGGTACAACGGGATAAATCTGCTTTTCAGCATTTGTGGCATACAATTGCAAAAAGTAATTACAGGGTAGGGTTTGCCGCTACAGCCTTACTTTCCATCGGAGGTTTTATGATGATGCCTTTCGGAAGTGCGTTTGCAGTTAATAACCTTGGGCTTACCAACGAACAGCTTCCTATGTTATTTATGGTTTCTGGGGTTAGCTCATTGGTGATCATGCCTTTGATCGGAAAATTAAGTGATAAAGTAGACAAGTTTAAAATATTTGCAATAGCTTCAGTATGGATGATGGGGATGTGCGTGCTTTATACTAACCTGTCCGTAACTCCGTTATGGCTGGTGATGATATTTAATATCCTGATGATGATCGGGATTATGAGCCGTATGATTCCTTCTTCAGCTTTAACGAGTGCCATTCCGGATTTACAGGACCGTGGCGCTTTCATGAGCATTAACTCTTCTCTGCAGCAAATAGCAGGTGGAATAGCAGCAGCGGTTGCAGGCGTGATCGTTACCCAAGAAAGTAAAGGGGCTCCCTTAGAGCACTATAATATAGTGGGTTATGTGATCGTTGCCATTTCTATATTAGGTATCTTCTTAATGTGGAGAGTGGACAACTTAGCAAAAAAGAAAACCGTTGATAAAGCTCCCATAGAAGATCCTGTTCCTTTGTCGGAGTAAATACAATGCAAAATAAAAATGTTCGGATTTTCCGAACATTTTTTTTAAGCAAAGAATGAAATTTAGAATGACACTTGTTGATTGGCTCTTTTTTGTTTGATGTACTGGTATACCGAACCCGCGAGAAACAGAATAAAGAGCGCTCCCAACGTTTTTCCTATAATAGGGTCGCTGATATCTTTTGCCAATGGATGTCCTAATGGAACACGGGTAAAAGTTTCATTAACCGTAGGCACGAGTGACAGAAAAAAGCTGAAAGAGAGTGAGAAATTTTCAAAATACCGTGCTCTGTTACTGTTTTGCTTTTTTGAAAAAAGAAAATATGCGGCAGACACCAAAACAATGATAAAGATGGAAAAAATATGTCCTGCATTAAAACCTCCATGCTTCGAAATTCCCAATGCTGTAAGTGAGGTGATAAGGGTTCCGTAAAAATATATTTTCCCCGGTAGTTTGCTAAGATCGATCTTGCCGTATTTAATAAATGATAGTAATGCTCCTGCAATGGCAGCAATTCCAATAATCGTATGGAATATTCCTAAACCTGATAGTCCCATTTTATAATGTTTTTAATTTATAAATCCTTTATTTGAAAAAATACAGTTCAATTGTTTTTTTTCAATATTTTCCCAAGAGGAACATTGCAAAGTTGCGTCAGAAAAAAAGAAATAGCTTTGCGATTTCGTTCAATTGTTTGGTATTTTGGTTCATAAAAAAGCATCCTTAAACCGGTTTTAAGAATGCTATAAGGGAGGATTTTTAACAGAAATAAGGAAGTGGAATATTATATCGTGTTATCGTCTTTTATTTTTTGACGGTAGTTCGTTGGACTCTGATGATATTTTTCACCAAAGCTTTTTGTAAAATTAGCCAGATCATTGAATCCGCATTCAAATGCAATATCAGTGATGCGCTGATCTGAAACCGCAAGAAGTTCGGCAGCTTTTTCAAGCCTTTTGTTTCTGATATAGTTGGCAGGGGTATCATTATAGAGTTTTGAAAATTCTCTTTTAAAGGAAGACACACTCAGGTTAGCCCGTCCTGCAAGCTGTTCGATCGTTAATTGTGAAAACAGATTGGCTTCAATGATTTGCTTGAAAGTGTAAGTTGTAGGAGAAAAAAGCTGTGATAATATCACTTGTATTGCTTCCGCATTTTGGGTTTGAGCTAACAAAAGTATAATTTCCTTGAGCTTCAGGATCAGGATATCTTCATTTACCAAAGACGGATTCTCAAAATAAAACAACAGTCCTTCAATATATTTTTGAATTAAAAATTCATTGTTGATTTTTTCATTGGATTGATTTGAAATGATGTTTCCGGGAGGATGAAGTAATAAAGGCAATTCCCGATCGTAGATTTTCTTTAGTATGTCCGGATAAAAAGTAACAATTACAACTTCACAGTTAGTTTCGGAGGCAGCATGATAGATTTGCTTACCGGAGGTGATACAATTGAGAAGTAAAGAATAATGGGTAGGTATATTAATTTCATCATTATCCTTCTTATATTGTAGTTCCCCTTTTAAAACATATAGAAAACACGCCTGTTCGGTAACTGGAAAATCATAATTAAAAGGTGAGGTCAATGCAATTTTTTGCATTAATGTTTTACCAAACAGGTCATATTTTTTATAATCATTTACCATAACTTTATTTTTTATCTGGTCCCGTAATGGGTAGCACTATCATCAAGAGAATTTTTTGCATGCCATTAAAATATCTATCAAATATAGATCAGAAAATCTGATTTTAAGTGAGAACGTAATAAAACAAAATTTTATCAGCTGTTTTTTAAATATCTCGACATTATTAATCAAGATATTGGTCAATATCACTTTGTTCTACCGGCCAGTTTTTCAATCTGTATTTTCTTTTTAAACATAAACTTTCAATAATCAATTTACCGAATAACAATTATGACATGAATCATCGGGCGTAGTCAATATTTTTTTGTTCTTTTGCAGTGCGTTTAATTTTTAAATAATAATATGTCAAAATTTGATGATATCAGGCCTTTTTATGATGATGAAGTTAATGATGCTCTGAAGAGTGTTGCAAAACATCCTATGATGAAGGCGTTGATGCGTTTTACTTTTCCTGATCAGGACGAAGAATTTTGGCTTGGACAATTTAAAGATATTCATTCCATTAGTGATTTTCAACACCACTTTATAGCGTATACCGTTCGCCAGATCCTGAAACAAAGTTCTGAGGGATTAAGTACTTCCGGATTCGAGGACCTGGATAAGGATACAGCTTATCTGTTTGTTTCCAGTCATCGTGATATTGTTCTGGATACCTCTCTGCTCAATTTGGTATTGCTGGATGAGGGACTTGTAATGACATCTTCAGCAATTGGGGATAATCTGGTACAGAAATCATTCCTTCATATCCTTGCAAAACTGAATCGTAATTTTTTAGTTCAGCGTGGACTGCCGATCCGCGAACAACTAAACAGTTCAAAGATCATGTCCGAATATATTTATGAGCTGCTTACTAAAGAAAACCGATCTGTATGGATTGCACAAAGAGAAGGCCGAACCAAAGACGGCAATGACGCTACACAACAAGGAGTTCTGAAAATGCTTGCCATGGCAGCAGGGGGGCAGTCATTAACCGACTTCTTTAAAAGTCTGAAAATAGTTCCGCTATCTATTTCATATGAATATGATCCTACAGATGTTCTGAAGATGCCGCAACTTATGGCGAAATCAAGAAATGAAGTTTATATTAAAGATAAGGATGAGGATTTTACAACAATGCTAAGCGGAGTGCTGGGCCAGAAAAAACGCATTCACCTGCATGCAGGAAAGGTACTTGGGACTGAACTTGATGAAATCGGGTCAGAATTTGATAACAAGAACAAACAGCTACAGGCCATTGCTCAGGTAATTGATGATTCTATTATCCGGAATTATAAACTCTGGCCAACAAATTTCATTACCTACGACCTTTTGCATAAGACCAATCAATATTCCGGATGTTATACGGAAAATGAAAAGATGCTGTTCGAGAGAAGAATGGAAATGCGTATCGATATTTCCGATGCAGAGCTGAAACAAAGTTTTTTAGCAATGTATGCAAATCCGGTTATCAATAAAAATAAATACAATAAATAGCAGGCTTTAGCATATTTGAAATCTGTAAAATAGAATTCTTTTTTAATGCGAAAAGGGAATGAGATAAACCTGTAAACTCAAACTCTTCTGAGTTTTATCATGTATGATATAACACACTGGTCACTTCAGTTTTCCGATCAATACCATGTCAGTAATCATTACACCATCTTTATCGGAAGAATTAAAACGTTTTACCTGCAACATATCAAAATTATTTTCCTGGAAAGCTTTTGCTAAATAATCTTCCTGATGGTAATAAAGGTAAACCTGATCTCCTAAACTGGATGTGATCAATCCTGATTTGCTATAATCATCCTCCATCGTACTCAAATAAAATACACCTCCGGGCTTTAACAATGCGGAGACATCTTTGGTTAAGGTGATTGCTTCATCACGTGTTAAATAAGGAAGGCAGAAGCCACAAACGATTCCGTCAAATTTTTTTTGAATCTTATGAATATCCCGGCAATCCATCAGTTGAAAATCTGCTGTAGGATTATTGGCTTGGGCAAGATCAAGCATTTTTGAGGATAAATCGATTCCTAATATGTTATATTCTGGTTTTCTGTCCAATAAATGTTTAGTAATATTTCCCGGACCACAGGCAATATCAAGAATATCGGCACGATCAGCTTCGATTTGATCGCAGAAGAAATTAAAAGTGTTCCCAAACAAGCTTACATCCATGAACTTATCCTGGTATATTTTTGCGGCTTTATCAAATGCCTCAACAGGTTTCAATATTTTCATGATTATAGATTTTGGTATACCAATTTAAATAAATATTATCAATCTCTAAGAAAAAGTAGGGCAGTTTTGAATATATACTTAAAATGGATTCATGATCAATTGACTAGAATAAGCAAAAGTCATGTTACTAATACTCGATTTGTCAATTTCACCTGATAATATAAATGAGTAAAATTGAAGACTCACAAGCTTTTTGCTGGTTTTTGCTTTAAGTGCAATTGAAAGGATTCTTCATCTAAACCTTATTTTTAGTTAATTAAGAAAATGTGAACAACATAAAATTATGCGATAAACGAAATTTAGGGTTGAAGGGTGAAGATTTAGGTTATTCTATTATGGGTGTTTCACCGTAAAATGAAAAAATGATATTAATAAAGCTTAAAAATAAAATGATTTATAGATTTCCATTATTAGACTTTTTAATTTGAAATTATTGACTAGATCATATTGGACTATATTGTTATGTGATAAAGCTTTACAGTTAATAAAAAATTCACCCTGATGTGATTATTGTTATGCAGAGAATAATATTGGTCTAAAAGCTTTATAATGAATAAACTAACTGCAATATCTCAATTTGTTATATTTAATTTAATTAAACAACCTTATAATTTAATATTATTTTAATGCTGTTTGTATTAATAAAAAACTTACATTAGCATATCACCAAAATGAGACATAAAGAATCAAAAAGTATGAAAAGCCTATGAATAAAGGCTTTATATGTTAAAACTAAATGAACAAAATTAAATTTCTATGAAAAATGTGTCAACACAAAAAAAAATTAAACACCTGTTCAGGGTCTTTGAGACTTTTAATCCTAACCTGAACAAATTTTCATCTACGGATCACATTCACTCTTCCAAAATATTGAATTTAATACGGCATTAATCATCTACCGCTAAATATTCTATAGAATACACTTTATGTGAGGCTATTTTAGAACAACCCAATGATTATAAGATCAGGTGGGTGGGATAGCTTGTTTCTATTTTAAAAAAACATATCAACATGGAAGATACTTCAAAAAATAATCTTCAGCTGGATAACCAGTTGAACAGGACAGATATTGCCGTTATTGGAATGTCATGCAGGTTTCCCGGAGCGGATAATTATCATGATTTTTGGAATAACCTTATCAATGGAACCTTCAGTGTAACGGAGATTCCGGAATCGCGTTGGGATTGGCGGGAATACTATGGTGATCCCGCGTCGGACATACCAAAAACTAATAGCAAATGGGGAGGATTTATCAATGATATGGATAAATTTGATCCTTTATTCTTTAATATATCCCCTAAAGAAGCTAAATATATTGACCCCCAGCACAGAGTCTTTTTAGAGGCAGCGTGGCATGCAGTGGAAGATGCAGGATACAGCACGGAGAGCCTGTCTGGCAAAAAAGTAGGAGTGTATGTTGGGGTTTCCAAAAATGATTACGCAGAAATGCTGCAATCTACGCATCAGGAGATTAGCTCGTTCGTTTCTACTGGTACGGTACATTCTATTTTGGCGAACAGGGTTTCTTTTTTCCTTGATATCAGAGGGAAAAGTGAAGTGGTAGATACCGCTTGTTCCAGTTCTTTGGTGGCATTGCATAATGCTATCAGGGATATTCGTTCAGGAAATTGCGAATCTGCTCTGGTAGGTGGTGTGAATGCATTGATTACACCAACCATGTATTTGTCTCACGGGAAATCAGGGATGCTATCCTCAGAAGGTAAATGCAAAACCTTTGATGAAAGTTCTGACGGATACGTACGTGGAGAAGGAGTAGGATGTATTTTCATAAAACCATTGTCTGCGGCAATAGCAGATAATGATCATATTATAGGTGTGATTAAAGGAACAGCAGTGAATCATAATGGCCGTTCCAATTCATTGACTTCCCCAAGCGTACGTGCACAGGCTGAAGTAGTAAATGCTGCTTTGGAAGATGCTGCTTTGGAAGCAGGAAATGTAAGCTATATTGAAGCACACGGTACGGCAACGCCATTGGGTGATCCTATTGAGATCAGTGCTTTGAAAAAAGTCTACAGTCAGTATGGAGCGGATGAAAATATCAATTGCACTTTAGGGGCACTAAAAACCAATATCGGTCACCTGGAAAGTGCTGCGGGTATAGCTGGGCTTATCAAAGTTTTGCTATGTATGCAGAATGGAAAGATTCCGGGGATATTGCATCATAAAAAGCTGAATCCATATATCGATTTAAAAGGAAGTCCTTTTGTTATTTCTACTGAAAATACAGAATGGAAGCCTTCTGAGAGCGGAATTCAAAGTGGAGCATTGACAGCCGGGGTAAGTTCTTTTGGAATGGGGGGAGTAAATGCACATGTTATTTTACAGGCGTATGATGGAGAACAAATCAGAAATACGGAGGAAAACGTAAGGAGTTATACCATCCCATTATCTGCAAGAACAGAAAAACAGTTAAAAGCATATGCTGAAAGAATTATAGATTTTATAAGAAAAAATAGGGCAGAATTACGCATACAAGATATTGCCTTTACCCTTCAAAACGGAAGAGATACAATGGCTGCTAAAGCTGTTTTCGTAGTTTCTGACGTAGAAGATCTTATTAAGCAGTTAGAAGAATATATTTCCACAGGAAAAATTAACAAAACCGAGACGGATGCTGAAAATCAACTGGCTGATGGTGTAAGAATTTCTTTACCGGGATATCCTTTTGAAAGAAGAAGATGCTGGATGGATGGAGCTTCTGTATCAGTGGCCACTTCAAATTCAGCAATTGTTCGGGAAGTGGGATCACCATTGATGCAGTTTTTAAACAAAGATCAGCAACAATGGGAATATGAAGCTCTTTTACAATCAACAAATTATTTTATTCGTGATCATGTAGTGCAAGGCGAATGCATGATGCCGGGAGTTGCTTATCTGGAAATTGCAAGATCGGTAGCAGAACAGGCTTGTGGACGTCCGGTTAATGAATTGAATGATGTATGCTGGATGCATTCGGTAAAAGTATATGAAGAGAATGTCCCTTTACAGATCAAACTTACACCAATAAATACAGGATTTTCATTTGAAATCACAACTACTGACGGGGTTCACTCCAATGGAAATGTCTCACTGAAAAGCAATACAACTTCCGCAGGATCTATTGACTTGCAAAAAATAAAACAACGTTGCTCCACTGTAAAAACAACAGAAGAAATCTATCAGGAATTTGCAAAAGAAGGTTTGGCTTACAAGGAAACTTTTCAAACCATCACAGAAGGCTTTTTTGCCTCTGATGAAGCAATATGCCTATTAAAACCTACTAAAAAAGAAAATCCGGTTTCCTCAAAAGTCTGGGAACCGTCTCTATTAGATGGGGTTTTTCAAACCGTTGTTGGATTATGCATCTGGGGTAATGTAGAAGCCCAACATCAGTTATTACCATTTTATTTAAAAGCGATCCGTTGTTATGGTAATCTGGCAGATGCTCATTATGCTTATGTCAAAAAATCAGATACATACCAGAATGGAAACAGGTTTTCATTTGATTTGTTTTTGTGTGATGAACATGGAAATGTGATCCTTGAATTTAATGAATTTGTGAAAAGAGCTTATAAATCAGGACCTGTGACCATTGAGGAAACGGCTGTACCTGTTATTGAGAGCTTACATTATACGACCGATTGGCTAGAAAGACCATTAGGAATCCACGCAGAAAGACCTGCTTCTGTTATTATTTTTGATACGGACGCTTTATTATACGAAAAGATAAAGGCAGAATTAGGTTATACAAAACCAGTTTTGGTATTACCAGGGGATTCTTATGAGAAAAAAGATCAATACACCTATCAGCTTGATGTTGCAGATACGGCATCTTTTAAAAATCTGCTTAAAGATCTTGAAGAAGACGGAATGGTAACGGATAACTGGATCTACAGATGGGGAATGAGCCGTGGTGAACAGGTCGCCGAGAATATGCAGGATATTTATGCATTGTTGTATCTGTCGCAAGCTTTAATTACTGCTGAATATTCTGGACGTATTAAGTTGCTGTTTGCCTACAATTATAATGATACAAAATCTGCTGCTATACAGCAAATGGCAGGTGGGTTTTCCAGAACCTTGGCTTATGAGAACCCAAGGATTTCAATTCTAACATTAGGCATCAGTGAGGCAGATGTATCTTCTTACCAGGATATCATTGTGCAGGAAACGACGCATTATGTGATGGCTCCTCTCCTGGAAGTAATTTACCGTAACAGACTAAGACAGGAAAGAACCGTTGTACCAGTAAGACAACTGAACAACTCATCATCAGAACTATTGTTAAAAGAAAACGGATGTTATATCATTACCGGTGGCACCGGTGGTTTAGGAATGGTATTCGCTGCTTACTTGGCGGAACACTATAAGGCCAATATTATATTAATAGGCCGAAGCTTAAAGAATGAAGCCATTGAAGAAAAGCTTCAGCAATTAAAACAACTTGGAGGAAATGCAGCATACTACAGAGCTAATGTGGCTGATAAAAGAGCACTTTCTGTGGCTATTTCTAAAATCAAAAAGAAATTTAAAACGATTAACGGAGTCATTCATGCAGCTGGTCTGATTGAAGACTCTTTTATCATCAATAAAAAAGCAGATTCATTTGAAAGAGTGATCACTCCAAAAGTATATGGAACGATCAATCTGGATGAATGCCTTCAGAATGAAACGCTTGATTTCTTTATCGTATTTTCTTCAATAGCTTCATTGATGCCTAATCAGGGACAATGTGACTATGCTTCTGCTAACAATTTCCTTGATCACATGATGGAAATCAGAAACAGAAGAGAAATAGAAAAAGGAAATCATGGAATCAGCCTGGCTATTAACTGGCCTTTATGGGAAAGCGGAGGAATTACCGTTTCCGATGAAGAAAGAGAGCATTTATGGCAGGTATTCGGAATGAAACCGATGCTTAATGAAGATGCCTTAAAAGGTTTTGTAAAATTATTAAGCACAGACAATAACTCAACATCAGGTCAGGCGGTATTGATTGAAGGAATTGCAGCTAAAATAGAATCTCACCTAAGTGTCGAGCATGTATTTGATCAAGCCCATAGTGAAAAAAGAGACTCTGAAAAAGGTGATTTCTCTTCAGTACTTAGAAATATGATTGCTGATATTTTACCTAAAACTTCAGTAATAACAGATACAGACAGCTTCAATAAACTAGGTCTTGATTCTTCAGGACTGGTAAAGCTTTCTGCAAAATTGACTGAATATGTGGGAGCAACAATCAATCCTGTTTTATTGATTGAATACAATACCATCAAAAATCTTGCTGCTAATATTGCCAACGAGGTTCCATCTTTTGATCCTGAAAAGATCAGAGAATCTCTGTCAAACGACACTAAAAAGAGTTATATAGCAACTACTTCATTGGTAGATGCTGAACGATCAGACGTAAAGAACTTACTGTTTAGAAAACGATATAGCAATGAAGAATTCTTCATGCAGGATCATGTGGTGGATGGAAAATACAATGTTCCGGGAGCCTGCTACATTGAAATGGGAAGACAGGCTGCCACATTGCTTGGAAAAAGGATTTGCAGTTTATCCAATAATTACTGGCCGGAAGTATTATCATCAGCAGGGCCTGCAATCAATGCTTTTATTCAGATGGTATCAAAGGGTTCATTGTATGCTTACGAAATATTTAGTGAAGATACCAATGGTCGAAAAACAGTACATGCAATGGGTGATGTCAACATGGAAACATCCATTGAACCGGGCGAACTGGGAACTTTTGATATTCAGGCAGCTCAAGAAAAATTAAATATAAGTATAAGCAGGGAAACGGTTTATGAACAAATCATCGCTGAAGGATTACACGTAGGACCTTCTTTTATGCCGATGAAGGAACTGTGGACCAATAAAGAAGAAGCTCTAGGACACCTCATCTTGCCTTTACACGTGGCAGAAACATTGTCAGATTATATTTTACATCCGAGTATGCTTACAGGAGTATTCCAGACCGCTATTATTAATAATAAGCCTAATGGCTTGGAAAACTCCAAATACATTCCGGTGGCCATAGATGAGATTGTATTTACAGGTCAGATTCCTGCGGAGTGTTACGTACATACCATAGCTCACGAAGCTAACAAAACCAGAAGCGGCATCAGAAAATTTGATGCTCAGGTGATGGATATTGAAGGAAATATTATTGCCAAACTTAATGGGTTTTCAATCAAAGAAACAACCAATGCATCCATTACTGTAACTTCAACTCAATCAGTAGCCCCAAGAGTGAAAGCTGTTGAGAGTGGTGAACTTGCGATAGAACGCATTGAAAGTCTTTTGAAAACATTGTTACACGAAGGAGTTGGTCTGGAAGAAGAAGAAATGGATGCTGAAACATCTTTTGAAGAACTGGGAATTAACTCCAGAATGATTATCGATCTGAATAGATTGTTAGCAAAAACCTTCGGAAACTTATCCAAAACCCTATTTTTTGAATACCGCAATATCAATGAGCTGGCAGGGTATTTTCAGAAAAAACATGCGGGTGTATTAAAAGATCTATTAGGTGAACCGGAAGAAATTGATTCAACACCGGAAAGGGTAGAAGAGATTGCTTCTGTTGAGCATTCAACAGAAAAAAGCACAAACAAAGACATTGCTATTGTTGGAGTGAGTGGAAAATATCCAAAATCGAATACACTTTCTGATTTCTGGGATTTGATGAAAAAAGGAGACGACTGTATTGAAGAAATTCCGCAGGATCGTTTTGATTATAAGGGACATTTTGATGAAGATAGAGAAAATGGATTGTTATATGCCCGTTGGGGTGGTTTTATTAATGATGTTGATCAATTTGATCCATTATTTTTTAATATCTCACCAAGAGAAGCAGAGAAAATTGATCCTCAGGAAAGGTTATTTTTAGAGGTAGTCTGGTCCACGTTGGAAGATGCCGGAATTACCCGTGAGAAACTCACAGAACAATCTAAGAAAGTAGGTGTTTTCGTAGGTGCATTATGGCAGCCATACGTTAACCTTGGAATAGAAGAAACAGCCAAAGGAAATCCTGTCGCTCCAAGTGGCCTTTTATACAGTATTCCTAACAGAGTTTCTTACTTCTTTAACTGGACAGGGCCAAGTATGGCCATAGACACTGCTTGTTCTGCATCATTAACGGCTTTACATTATGCCTGTGAAAGCATCAGAAGCGGAGAATCGGAAAGCTGTATTGCCGGAGGTGTGAACTTATCATTGTCATTGAGCAAATATTTATTCCTGAGTCAGAATAATTTCTTAGCCAGTGACGGACGTTGCAGAAGCTTTGGTATTGGAGATGGTTATGTACCAGGTGAAGGGATCGGTGCAGTTTTGCTTAAGCCTCTGGAAAAAGCAATTGCGGATGGTGACCAGATTTATGGGGTGATCAAAGGAACTAACGTTAATCATAATGGAAGAACCAATGGATATACCGTACCAAGTCCTAATTTACAAGGGGAATTGATTCAGTCTGCTTTGCAAAAGACCGGAATTGATCCACGCACCATATCGTATGTAGAAGCTCATGGAACAGGAACATCTTTAGGAGATCCTATTGAAATGACGGGACTTTGTAAAGCTTTTGATGAATATACAGATGATAAACAATTTTGTGCCATCGGTTCTGTAAAATCAAACATCGGGCATCTGGAAGCCGCAGCGGGTATTGCAGGACTGACAAAAATTCTGTTACAGTTTAAACACCAGCATTTAGTACCATCTATTCATTCTGCAACACTGAATCCGAATATCAGTTTTGAAGATACACCCTTCTATGTTCCTCAAAATTTAGCGCCATGGAAAAGACCGGTGATCATTAATCAGAACGGACAATCAGAAGAATTGCCATTAAGAGCGATGTTAAGTTCTTTTGGTGCCGGTGGAAGCAATGCTCATCTTATTATCGAAGAATTCAGAGCACCAGAGCAGACTCCTAAAAATGAATTAGAACAGGATCCTGCGATCATTGTCTTATCAGCTAAAAATGAAGAACGCCTTCAGGAACAGGTATTTAACTTAAAGTATAGTTTAGAAAAAGATAACACCTTATCATTGGCGGATATCGCTTATACTTTACAAACAGGAAGAGAAGCCATGGAAAACCGGGTAGCCTTTGTTGTGAAGGATATTCCATCATTAATAGGTGTACTGGATGACTTTTTAAAAGATACAGATTCTCAAAAAACATATACAACAGGAACCTGTAAAATAGGAACTAAAGGTGAAGAAAAATCTACCGAAGTTCAGAATAGGATCAATGCCGGAGATTGGGCTGGAATTGCTGATCTATGGATACAGGGATCTGTATTCGACTGGAATTTGCTTTACGCTGAAAAACAACCTCGTAAGATCAGCCTGCCTACCTATCCTTTTGCAAGGGAACGCTACTGGCTTCCTACTGCTGAAGAAAAATTGAATCCAACAGGAAAAATTGTTGACAGAACACTACATCCACTGGTACACCAGAATACATCTGACCTGGATCAACAACAGTTCAGCAGCACTTATAGTGGTGAAGAATCATTCTTAGCGGATCATCAGGTACGCCATAATAAAATCTTACCAGGAGTTGCTTATCTGGAGCTGGCAAGGGCTGCGGGTAAATTCAGTAACCATAAGCAAGTTACCCAACTTAAAGAAGTAAGCTGGATCAATCCTTTCTGGGTTCATCAATCAGAAACACTTCACATAGGATTACACCGCGATCAGGAAGATGTGGTTTATGAAATATACAGTGGCCATGAAGACACCCTGATTACTCATAATAGTGGAAGACTTTCCAATGTTTTAACGGCAGCTCCTGCAAAAATGAATATTCAGCAGCTTAAAAAAGACTGTGTCAATGAAATCACAGGATCAGAATTGTATAACACCTTTGATTTAGAAGGATTAAACCTGAAGAGTAGTTTTCAGCAGGTAGAGATCTTATATGTGGCAGAAGAATATGCTTTGTCAAAAATAAAATTGGTGAATAACGAAGGTTGCGTATATCCACCTTGTATTATGGATAGCCTTCTTCATGCCATTTATGGTTTAATGGATTCTTATTCATTGGTACTGCCTTTTTATGCAGGAGAAATTAATTTCTATAAAGGACTTGAAGAAGCCCAGGAGCTTTGGGGTTATGCGGTGAGAAAAAAAGAAGGAGATAACGACAAGGTTGTAACTGCCGATTTTTATTTATTAAATGAAAACGGAGAAGCATTATTATCCTTTAAAGACTTTATCTTCCTGCCTTTGGGAAGCAAGGATTCCGGTCATTCAGGAATAAAGACTTCTTCGAATGAAAAAGGAAAAGTAGTGTATTATCAACAGGAATGGAAAGAAGAAGCCTTAAGCTCAGAACAACTTGAAACCGCCAATCAGATAATTCTTATTGCTGGTGGTGCCATAGATTTGTGCGATAAGCTTCAGGAAGAACTGGGACTGGAAGTTATATCCATCAACCAGGAAAAGCCAGTGGCTTTCTTCAATTCCGTACTATCTAAAATAAAAGAAAAAATAAAGGAGAAAGGGCGTACTCAAATTACGATCGTTTGTCAGAACAGTGATTACCCTGAGTATGGTTTTGTATCCGGATTGCTTAAAACAGCACATCTTGAGTATCCTGGAATTACAGGTAAAGTACTTGCCGTGGATCATTTATCCGTTAAGAATTTGGGAGAACTTACTTCAATGATTGAAGCGGAGCAGCATAATAAAGATGTTGAAGTAGCCTATACTAATGGTGTAAGAACCGTAAAAAGATCAGTGTCTGTAACTTTTGATTCACAAAATACGGAAGGTATAACCTTTAAAAAAGGAGGAGTTTACCTTTTAACGGGTGGTGCAGGAGGCTTAGGTTTGAAGATCGCAGAGCATATTTGCAGTAAAAATAATATTACACTGGTACTAACAGGCAGAAGTGTATGGTCTGAAACCATTAAGACTTTAGTGTATAAAATACCTGGAGCTGTTTATCATCATTGTGATCTGAGCAACTTTGAAGAAACCCAGAAACTGGTACATCTTATTAATCAGGAATATGGTCCTTTAAATGGCGTGATTCACAGTGCAGGTGTCCTTAGAGATAGTTATATCATCAATAAAACATCTTTACAGGTGGATGAGGTTTTTGCAGCTAAAGTAGAGGGGACAAAAAACATTGATGAAGCGACCAAAGATCAGCCATTAGATTTTATGGTATTCTTCTCTTCCATAACAAGCATTAAAGGAAATGCCGGACAGGCGGATTATGCTGCTGCTAATGCTTATTTGAATACGTATGCGACTTACCGAAATACAGAAAGGAATAGTAAAAAAGCAAACGGTAAAACTTTAAGCATCTGCTGGACTTTATGGAAAGATGGCGGAATGCAGGTGAATGAAGAAGACATAAAGCATTTGGAAACACACCTGGGATCACTTTCACTTCCATCCGCATATGGTATAAGGGCTTTTGATACTTTACTAAAAAATGGGAAAGGAGAAATTCTGGTTACCTATGAAAACACTCATGAAGATGTACAGGTTTCTAAAATTAAGGTAGAAGATGCTCCAATAGCCCAAGTAGCTATTGGTCAATCTGAAATTTCAGAAAAAGTTTCAGGTAAAATTATCGAAACAGTAGCAGCGTTGTTAAAATTAAACCCTGCGGCTATTAAAAGAGACAAAGCATTTGGTGATTACGGTTTTGAGTCCGTTTCACTAACCAGATTTGCCCGCCAGTTAAATGCATTTTATGAGCTTAAATTATTACCCACTGTTTTTTATAATTATCCGACGATCAATGATCTGAAAGATTTTTTAATGGAAGAACATTATGTGTCAGTAGCTCAAAAACACAGCTCATCTGTAGTTGTAAAATCAGAAGAGGTTCAACCTGCTACGATCATACACAAACGAGTTGCTTTCAATAATGAGGGACGTACCGCATTACCAAAAACAGCTGTGAATGTCATCAGTAACAATACTGATACAACACAAAAAGCAGTTGCTATTATTGGGATCAGTGGACGTTTCCCTGGGTCAGATGATTTAGATGCTTTCTGGAAAAATATCAGTCACAATAAAGATCTGATCACTGAAATTTCTCCAGACCGATGGGATTGGAAAGCGTATTACGGAGATCCGTTAAAAGAAAAAAATAAGACCAAAGCTAAATGGGGCGGACTGATCTCCGACATTGATAAATTTGATCCTTTATTCTTTAACATCTCTCCGCGTGAAGCAGAACTGATGGATCCACAACAAAGAATCACTCTGGAGGCCGTATATCATGCTCTTGAAGATGCAGCAATTGCACCGGATAAGATCAAAGGAAGTGACACCAGTATTTTTATTGGAGTTTCCACATCCGACTATTCTATGTTAGTGAATAATCAGTCTGATTTAACCGGACAGGGACATTATGCAACCGGATCAGTACATTCTATCCTGGTCAACAGAATATCTTATTTATTAGATATTCGTGGGGCAAGCGAGCCTGTGGATACCGCTTGTTCTAGTTCACTGATTGCCATTCACCGTGCCGTAGCACACATCAGAAACGGAGATAGCAAAATGGCAATTGCCGGAGGGGTAAATGCACTTCTTTCTCCGGAATTGACTCTTTCATTCAGTGAATCTGGAATGCTAAGCGTAGATGGACGTTGTAAAACATTTGACGAAAGTGCTAATGGTTATGTACGTGGTGAAGGAGTAGGAGTGGTGATCTTAAAATCATTGGAACAGGCAGAAGCAGACGGAGATCATATTTACGGAATTATCCGTGGAAGCGCAGAAAACCATGGTGGAAAAGCCAATACACTAACTTCTCCAAACCCGAATGCTCAAAAAGAACTGTTGGTTAAAGCGTATAGAAGAGCAGGAGTTCATCCGGCAGATGTAAGCTATATAGAGGCTCATGGAACAGGAACTTCGCTGGGAGATCCCATTGAAATAGAAGGATTGAAACTTGCTTTTAATACTTTATATAAACAGAGAAATCAAACTCCGGCAGAAGTTGCCTATTGCAGTATTGGAAGTGTCAAAACAAATATTGGCCACCTGGAAGCTGCTGCAGGAATTGCAGGGGTAATGAAGGTCATCCTGGCGATGAAACATAAAACACTGCCTGGAAATCCTCATTTGATTCAGACCAACCCATATTTAAATCTGGATGGAAGTCCGTTCAGGTTGCAGCAAAATACAACCGACTGGAATGTTGCTGACAACAAACCAAGAATTGCGGGAATCAGTAGTTTTGGTTTTGGAGGAGCCAACGCTCATTTAATTATAGAAGAATATATTCCTACCAGAAAAGGAATTGTGGAAGGACAGCCTGCTGTTATTTTATTATCTGCAAAAAATGCAGACCGGTTAAAAGCTAAAGCATTGCAGTTGAAAACATTCTTGCAAGCTCATCCGGATACTGATTTACACGAACTGGCTTACACGTTGCAATCAGGGCGTGAAGCGATGGAAGAACGTCTTGCATGGATTGCAGAAAGCCAGGATGATCTATTGACTCAGTTGGAGAACTACACCAATGGCAATAGCTTTGGATTCTATCAAGGAAATATCAATCAGGAGCAGATCGGCTTCCTTCTCGAGGGAACTGCAGGAAAAGCCTATGTGGAAACAGCTTTTAAAAATAATGAGATCAAAAGCCTTGCTCAGCTGTGGATAAAAGGAATTGATGTTGATTGGAAACTATTGTACACAGATATGTTACCAAAACGCATCAGTCTCCCTGTTTATCCATTTGCAAGACAACGGTACTGGATCCCTGATTCTCCTAAAAGAATAGTGCATGCACCAATCACAGAAAATCATCTGCATCCTTTGTTACATACCGATGAATCTAATGGTAAGCAAAAACAATACGCGGCAGTATATGATGGAACTGAATCTTTCCTTTATGATCACATCGTAAATGATGAGAAAATACTTCCGGGAGTAGCCTATCTGGAAATAGCGAGAGCAGCAGGGGCTTTGAGCTCCCAAAAGCAAGTGGTAAAATTAAAAAATGTGAGTTGGCTGAACCCGCTAAAACTTGAAAATGGAATGGTCTCTATTGCCGTTACATTGGATCCAGAACCAACAGGTCTTAATTACAAAATTTATAATCAGAAAAATAGCCAGCTTCTTTATGGAAACGGTTTGATCATTACCGGTGAGGGAGAACCTCTCGGAAGATATGATCTGGAAATGATGAAAGCGGCCTGCTCAAAGGTTATTCCTGGAGCAGAAGTTTATCACAATTTCAAAGAAAACGGATTGAACCTTGGAAAGAGCTTCAGAGGAGTTGCCCAAATTAACGTAGGGGAGAATATCGCTTTATCAGAGATCCGTCTTGAAGAACTGGAAGGTTGCATGTATACACCGGGTATTATGGACAGTCTCTTGCATACTATTTACGGATTGGTTATTTCCGGAGGAGAAGCCTATTCATTGGAGTTACCCTATTTTGTAAAAGAAGTATATTTTTATGAGCCTATAACAGATGCTTCAGTATTGTGGGGCTATGCCAGAAAAAGTGAAAATTACAAAGACGGCGATCAGGTCGTTGCATACGATCTGGATCTCCTGAATAATGAAGGAGATGTATTGTTAAGCTTCAAAGATTTTGTGGCACTTCCCTTGGATGGTCTTGAAACTACGGTACAGGAAGATACTCCTGACGAAACTGTTGAAAAATCGGTTGACGAACAAATAACAGCACCAGTTGAAGCAAGTTTGCTAAAGAAAAAAGCAACCGATAAGATCATCAGTATTGTTGCTGAATTAGTAAGAATGGAGCCTGCCGAAATTGAAAATGATAAAAAATTCGGAGATTATGGGTTTGATTCCATTTTATTAACCCGTTTCAACAATGAGCTCAACGGTTATTATGATCTGGATCTGATGCCAACGGTCTTTTATAATTATGCAACCATCAATAAACTGGCTGCATTTATGACAGAAGAATATACGGAGGCACTCACTGCATTGCACGGAGAATCTCCTGCTGTTCCAATAGCTAATCCGGTTGAAAAAATCACAATAAAAAAGAGCGCTTTTTCAACAACCGTTGCAACACCTGTAAAGCAACCAGTAAAACAGCTCACTCCTTACAAACCAAAGCCACAATCCGTCAATGAACCTATTGCTATTATTGGGATGAGTGGACGCTTTCCGGGATCACCGGATCTGGATACTTTCTGGAAAAATATCAGCGAAAATAAAGACCTGATCACAGAAGTTCCCGCAGACCGATGGGATTGGAAAAAATATGACGGAGATCCTTTAACGGAAAAGAATAAAACCCGATCCAAGTGGGGAGGTTTCCTTACCGATATCGATAAGTTTGATCCTGCATTTTTCAGTATTTCTCCCATGGAGGCTGAGCTAATGGATCCTCAACAACGTATTCTCATGGAGTCCGTATACCAGGCGCTGGAAGACGGTGGAATTGCAACAGAAAGCATTAAAGGGACCAATACCGGAATATTTATAGGAGTTTCTGCCTCTGACTATTTGATACGCCTTCGCCATGAAACCGATTTAGCGGGACAAATGCATACCACTACAGGCTCCGTACATTCCATGATGGTGAACAGGATTTCCTATTTACTGGATATCAATGGACCAAGTGAACCGGTAGATACTGCCTGTTCAAGTTCATTAATTGCCATTCACAGGGCGGTTGAAAATATCAGAAGCGGTATGTGTAATATGGCTATTGCAGGAGGAGTGAATGCACTACTTTCTCCAGAGTTGACCCTTTCTTTCAGCCAATCAGGAATGTTGAGCAAAGACGGAAGATGTAAAACGTTTGACCAGAGTGCCAATGGATACGTAAGAGGAGAAGGAGTAGGAATTATTGTCCTTAAATCATTGAAACAGGCCATTGCAGATGGTGATCCTATTCATGCGGTGATCAGAAGTACCGCAGAAAACCATGGGGGAAGAGCGAACACCTTAACTTCACCTAATCCGATTGCACAAAGAGATCTTTTGCTTCATGCCTATCGCAGTGCCGGAATCGATCCGCGTGATGTAAGTTATATTGAAGCTCACGGTACCGGAACACCTCTTGGAGATCCGATAGAAGCAGAAGGACTGAAGCTTGCATTTAAAGATTTATATAAAGATAAAGGACTTCAACAGCCTGCAGAACCGCATTGCAGTATCGGAAGTGTAAAAACCAATATCGGACACCTGGAATCTGCAGCAGGTATTGCAAGTACTATTAAAGTACTACTGTGTATGAAACACAATACATTGCCAGGAAATCCACACTTAAAAAATCCTAATGAATACCTGAAATTAAACGGAAGTATCTTCCAGTTGCGAACAGAGACAGGTCCCTGGATCACATCCGATAACCGTCCTAAAATTGCGGGAATCAGCAGTTTCGGATTCGGAGGCGCCAATTCACATATTATCATTGAAGAATACCGACCTGATCAGACAACTCCTTATCAGGAAGACGGCCAGTCCATTATTATACTTTCTGCAAAAACTAAAGACAATCTGAAACAGCAGGTGAGTAACCTTTTAGATTTTGTTCAAAAAAATCCTGAAGCGAATCTTTTTGATATTGCCTATACCCTGCAAACGGGCAGGGATGAAATGGAAGAAAGACTGGCCTTGGTCGTAACCAATAAAATCGAATTGATGAGCAGACTGACAGATTATCTTTCAGGAAATTCAGAACATGGATTTACAGGAAATATAAAACAGGATAAAACGGGTTCCGGAAATGCCTATATCAGTATTGCCATTGACAATAAAGACCTCAATTCATTGGCAGGCTTATGGGTTAAAGGAGCATCTGTAGATTGGAACCTGCTATATATCAACGGACGTCCTTCGAAAATCAATTTACCGGTTTATCCGTTTACCAAAAACAGATACTGGATCCCTGTCAGTTCATTCCTGCTAAAAACAATGGCAAATACCAGAATTCATCCATTACTGCATATGAATGAATCGGATTTAAATGAACAAAAGTATACCAGTATTTTTACAGGTGAGGAAGTTTTCCTGAGCGATCATAAAGTAAGAAACGAAAAGATATTGCCGGGAGTTGCTTATCTCGAACTGGCAAGAATTGCCGGAACATTGAGTACAGGCCAAAAGGTAACACAACTTAGAAATATCAGTTGGGTCAATCCGATTTCCATCGTGGATGACTATGCAAAGATTTCAACCGCGATTTATAGGGATGGTGATCAGCTTTGCTATGAGGTTTATAACGATGAAGAAGTGGTACATGGTAATGGTCAGATATCGACCGATAAGCTTATCCAGCCGGAAAATATGGATATCAATGCTTTGAAGGCTAAAGCCAATAAGGTGTTGGATGGGAAAGGAATGTACAATGAATTTTTGGCTGCTGGACTTGATCTCGGTGCTGTCTATCAGGGAGTTCAAAAGATGTATGCAGATGACTATGGCTGTTTAGCTAAAATTAATCTGACCAGCCTCGAAGGCTTTATGTACACTCCTGGAATCCTTGACAGTATGCTCCATACCATTTATGGTTTCCAGCAACTCGCTGACGAAACGTATTCATTGGCACTTCCTTATTTTATGGGAGAGATGAGCTGCTACCAGACATTAGAAGGACAATCATTGTGGGCATATGCACGAAAAAATGAGCAAACCAAATCAGAAGATAAGCTGGCAGCATACGATATTGATCTGATCAATGATCATGGTGTCGTTCTAGTAAGTTTCAGAAACTTTGTAGCCCTTCCGTTAGATGGTTTTAAACCCACAAAGTTAGTTAAAAAAGATACTGATACATTTATCTATCAGCCGGTTTGGGAAGAAATGACTGTAGAAAACACACAGGTAAGAGAGACCGAGAAACAGTTCATTTGGCTTGCAGGGGGTACAGATTCATTGGCAGAAACATTAAAAGAAAGATTGGGAATCCCGGTACAGACCATTGCAATCGATCAGCCAATCGAATATTTTACTACAATACTTGAACAGCTTAAAAGTTATCTGAAGAAAAATGCTTCAGTGCATATCACAGTGGTTTACCCAAATCATCAGTATCCACAGGCAGGATTTATTACCGGTTTGTTAAAAACGGCAGTTCAGGAAAATCCTGGAGTTACCGGACAGACCATCGGTGTAGACAGCTTCGATCCTGATTTTCTGGCAGAATTACTGAAAAATGAAGTAAGTAAAAATGCTGAAATCCGTTATGATCAGGTTATTTTCAAAACAAAACAGTTCAGACCGGTAGTAAAAGATATTCTAGCGGTAGATCAAATGGCGATCCGTGAACATGGAGTATACCTCATTACAGGTGGTGCCGGTGGTCTGGGACAGATTTTCGCGAAGCATATAAGCAAAACTAAAAATGTGAAAATTATCCTGACAGGCAGAAGAACTGCAGATCAGGAGATAGAAAAACTACTGTCTGAAATTCCGGGAACAGTATATTATTCATGCGATATTACAGATTATCAGGACACAGAGCGATTGCTTACAACCATCAAAGAAACCTATAACGCATTGAATGGAATTATCCATAGTGCCGGAACGTTGAGAGATAGCTTTATTCAGAATAAAACCCAGGAGCACTTGGAACAGGTGCTTCATCCTAAAATTACAGGAACGAAGGTATTAGATGAAGTAACAAAAGACGAACCTCTTGATTTTATGATGTTCTTTTCATCCGTTGCAGCATTAACGGGCAATGCAGGACAATCAGATTATGCGTCGGCCAATACTTATCTGGATCATTATGTGGAATACCGAAATGAAGCTGCCACCAAAGGACAGAGATCAGGAAAAACAATCAGTCTGAACTGGCCATTATGGAAATCCGGTGGAATGCAGGTAAGTGCAGCAGGAGAAAAATACCTTGAAAGTCAGTTTGGGATGATCCCAATGGCAACAGAAACTGGTCTTGAGATGTTCGATCTTATTCTGAAAGCCCAGTCAGGACAATATGCGGTGTATTTTGGTAAAGAAGAAGGAATTTCCAGAACGACAGGTAATGCAGTTGCAAATACCACTCAAAAAAATGTTTCAGTACTTAAAAGTACAAATGAAAACGTAGGTGGTTCAAAAACGGCGAAAGATAAGATCGTTAGAGAAGTGAGTGAAATTGTAGCAAAACTGCTTAAAATGGATGTTTCTACGGTTGACCAGGAAACAGAATTTGGTGAATATGGTTTTGATTCCCTTTTAATGACCCAGTTTACCAGTGCTTTGAATAATTTCTACGATCTTAAATTAATGCCAACGGTATTTTACAACTATCCGGCTATTGGAATATTTTCAGAATTCCTGATCAAAGAATATCCAAACCTTGCAATAGAAAGTAAAAATGATTCAAGGGCTGTTACTCCAGCTCAGGATTCAACTCAATTTGATCAGTTTTCCGGGCGTAAAAACAGAAAACATGCTTTACAATACAACAGCTCACCGGTAAAGGCAGCTCAAAAGCCAGCTGAAGAGGGAATTGCTATCATAGGGATCAGCGGACGTTTTCCGGGATCTCCCGATATCAATACTTTCTGGGAAAGGATTAAAAATAATGAAGATCTGATCACAGAAATCCCTGAAGACCGATGGAGCTGGCAGGAATATTACGGAGATCCTCAAAAAGAAAGCCGTAAAACCAAAGCAAAATGGGGTGGATTTATCAGCGATATCGACAAATTTGATCCTTTATTTTTCAATATTTCGCCTAAAGAAGCTGCTTTAATGGATCCTCAGCAAAGAATTACCCTTGAAGCTGTATACCACGCTTTGGAAGATGCAGGAATAGCCACTTCCGCATTAAGAGGAACCAATACCGGAACCTTTATCGGAGTATCTGCGGTAGATTATTCCATGTTATTGAATAACGGAACCGATCTTACAAGTCTGGCACAGTTTTCCACAGGTGCCGCTCATTCGATATTGGTGAACAGAATTTCTTATCTATTGGATATTCATGGACCAAGTGAGCCGGTGGATACTGCGTGTTCAAGTGCATTAATTGCCATTCATCGAGGCGTAGAACACATCAGAAACGGACATTGCGATATGGCCATTGCAGGTGGAGTCAACGCCATACTGTCTCCGGAACTGACGCTTTCCTTCAGCAGTGCAGGGATGTTGAGCGAAGATGGAAGATGTAAAACTTTTGATCAGCGTGCCAATGGTTATGTTCGTGGAGAAGGAGTAGGAATTGTGATCCTGAAGTCTTTAAGCAAGGCTGAAGCTGATGGTGATCATATCTACGGAGTGATCCGTGGAACGGCTGAAAACCATGGTGGAAGAGCTAATACGTTAACCTCTCCGAATCCCAATGCACAAAGAGATCTATTGGTAAAAGCATACCGAAATTCAGATATAGATCCACGTGATATCAGCTACATAGAAGCACATGGGACAGGAACAGCGCTGGGTGATCCTATAGAAATTGAAGGGCTTAAGCTTACATTCAATACATTATATGAGGATAAAGGACTACAGCAAACACAAAAAGCCTATTGCAGCATTGGTAGTGTAAAAACAAATGCCGGACATCTTGAGTCTGCAGCCGGAATGGCCGGATTAGCAAAAGTATTGATGGCCATGAAGCATAAAGTTTTACCTGGTAATCCGCATTTGCAAAATCCAAATGCCTATTTACAAATGGAAAATACCCCATTCCGTTTACAGAAAGAAACTACAGAATGGACCAGCGAAGGAAATAAGCCACGAATTGCCGGGATCAGCAGTTTCGGATTTGGAGGAGCCAATGCACACATCATTATTGAAGAATATCAGTCATCAAAATTGACTCATAAAATAGATGACAGTGCTATTATTCCATTATCGGCAAAGACAAAGGGGCAACTTCAACAACAGATTATCAATCTTAAGAACTATCTGGAGCTGAATCCTCAGCTTGATATACATGATGTCGCTTATACTTTGCAAAATGGGCGTGAAAAGATGAAGGAAAAAGCGGTATTTATAGCAGCTAATACCAAAGATCTTATCAACCTTCTTTCTGAAAAAAGAGATCTGAATGTTCCTGTTTGCAAACCGGAAGAAAATAATAGAGCTTTAATTTCAACGGCAGAAAACTGGTTAAGCGGAGTATTAAAAGATTGGTCTGCTTGTTATCCGGGTCAGAAACCAGCTAAAATAAGTTTACCAGTGTATCCGTTTGCACGTAATCGTTATTGGATTCCGGAAGGAAAAAAGACAGTAGCCGTTTCTGCAAAAGAGCCAGATCAGGAACTATTTGAATATTCTTCAGAAAACATAACAATAGAAGAAAGAGCTGAACCTGCTGATGTAAAGACTAAAACAGCTCAGGATAACAGTTGGCTGATGGCAAAATTAATTCAGATCGCAGCAGCAACGATTGTGTTGCCTGAAGAAGATTTTGATACGACCACTCAGTTTAAAGACTATGGTTTTGATTCCATTATGGGTGTTGAACTGGTAAACAATATCAATTCCGAACTGAATATCACCATCAAGGCAACTGATTTATACAGTTATCCTAACATTAATTTAATGACGGATTATGTGTTAAAGAATTTCTCTGAAGAATTGCAGGCTCCTGTTGAGGTTCATCACTATGCTGTTGCAGATAAAACCATATTAACCGAAAAGAAAAGTCAGGCAGCTGAAAATAAAGTTTCAAAGCATTCTTATTCCACCGCTGAAATTGCGATTATAGGAATCAGTGGACAATTCGGAACGGCCAATGATCTGAATGAATACTGGAAAGTATTGGCAGAAGGGCAGTGTCTTGTCAAAGAGATAAAGGATGAGAAATGGACGAGAGATGATAACAATGTGGAAGGACAGAAAAGATGGGCAAGCTGTTTGGAAAATCCGGACTATTTTGATCCTTTATTCTTTAAACTTTCAGGGTCTGAAGCAGAAATGATGGATCCTATGCAGCGGTTATTCCTTGAACATAGCTGGAAAGCTATTGAAGATGCAGGAATTGACCCAGACTCTCTTTCATCTCTGAAATGCGGTGTATATGCAGGAGCAGGACACAGTGATTATATTGCTGGAACTGAAGGAACATTACCTTCGGCGCTTTGGGGAAATTCAAGTGCGATATTGGCCTCAAGAATTTCTTATTTCCTTAATTTAAAAGGACCTGCAATAGCCGTCAATACAGCTTGTTCAAGCTCTTTGGTTGCAATGGATCTTGGATTTAACAGTCTTCAAAGAGGCGATACAGATCTTGTTTTGGCGGGTGGTATCAATATTATCAATTCTGCCCATTCACATGATATGGCGGTAAGAGCGGGTATGCTGTCTGCAGATGGACGATGCTACACCTTTGATAGTAGAGCTAATGGCTTTGTGATGGGAGAAGGTGTTGGTGTTGTTGTTTTGAAAAGGCTGGCAGATGCAGAACGGGATAACGACCGTATTTATGGAGTGATCAAAGGAAGTCTGACCAACCAGGACGGAACAACCAACGGTATTACCGCTCCAAGTGTAGTATCTCAGGAAGAACTGGAGAAAGAAGTATATGACAGGTTTAATATCAATCCTGAAACCATCACCTACGTGGAAGCTCACGGAACAGGTACGGGATTAGGAGATCCTATAGAATTTGAAGCTTTAAATGCATCATTCAGAGCGTACACCAATCAACAGAATTTCTGCAGTCTGGGAAGCGTGAAAACAAATATAGGTCATGCTTTAGAAGCTGCCGGAGTGGCTAGTGTTTTAAAAGTACTTCTGGCAATGAAACATAAACAATTGCCGCCTAGCATTAACTATGAGAAGCCTAATGCGTTAATCAATTTTAAAGGGAGTCCATTTAAAATACAGGATACACTAACCGATTGGAATACACCGGCTAATACAAAAAGAAGAGCGGCCATCAGCAGCTTTGGTTTTAGTGGAACCAATGCGCACATGGTTATTGAAGAATACATCCCTCAGGAAAAGAAAGAGGTTAAGCATAGCGGAGATGTATTGATTGTATTGTCAGCTAAAAGCAGAGAACAATTGATTGTACAGGCTGAACAACTTGTTAAACATATTAAAAATGAACCGTTGATCAGCTTATATGATATTGCTTACACCTTGCAGGTCGGAAGATCAGCAATGGAAGAAAGATTGGCTATTCCAGCAAAAACAATTGAGGATCTGGTTGATCGACTTACTGATTTTACAATCGGAAAAGGAGGGCATTATTTTACTGGAAATATCAGACAGCATAAAAAAGAAGTCAATCGATCTTCCGAAGCATCTGCGATTCAAAATGCTTTAGCCAATAAATTCTGGACAGCTGTAGGAGAATATTGGGTAAAAGGATTTCCTGTAAAATGGAATGTATTATATCAGGAAACGAAGTGTAATAAAGTTAGTCTACCTCATTATCCTTTTGCAAGAGAAAGATATTGGCTGAAATCTGAACAGAAAATAGTTACAAGTTCTGCTATTGCACATCCTTTATTGCATCAGAATAATTCCAGTCTAAAGAATTGTTTGTTTAGCAGTCTGCTGAATGGAAGTGAATCTTTTTTAAGAGATCATAAGGTCTTTGGAGAACAGGTTCTGCCTGGAGTCGCTTATCTTGAAATGGCCCGTGTAGCAGGTGAGATGGGTGCTGAGGTTTCAATAGCTCAATTAAGAGAAGTGAACTGGTTACAACCTGTAAAGGTTAATACTGAATCAGTACAACTTCACATTAATATTGAAACTTTAAATAATGAATGGACTTATAAAATCTATTCAGGTCCTAACGAGAAACAACTGCATGGACAGGGAATCATGGGTTCGGTTTCCAGCTCAGCTCCTCAGATCAAAAACATCAATAAGTTACGAAATAGCTTTATTTCAAAAATGGATAAAGCAGCCTATTATGAATTGTTCAGATCTATTGGATTGGACTATGGAACAACCTTCCAGGGAGTTCAGGAGGTTTGGTATAATGAGGAGTCTGCATTATCAAGAATTGAGCTAACTCCCGAAGCTGGATTTACTTTATCCCCTGGAATGATGGATGGCGCATTACAAACCTGCATGGCGATCAGTCTTTCTGATCAAAGCCAGCAATTGATGTTGCCATTCAGTGTAAGGGAGATCAATATCTATAAGCCTTTATCACAAGAAATCTGGTGTTATGTGAGAAAAAACAGTTCAGGTAAACAATCCAGCAGTTATGAGATTGAAATGCTGAATCAGCAGGGTGAGGTTCTGATCAGTTTCACTGAGTTAGTGGTTTTAACATTAGAAAACAACAACAGTACATCTTCGGTGACTCATGAGAATAAACGTCAGAATACGGAAACTTCAGAGAGTGGTATTGGATTATACCTTTATGCTAATGAATGGCAGAAAGCAGGTGTAGAGGAATTTAATTCAAAAAGAACAAACACATCAATTGCTCCTTTGGTATGTATGGCGGGTGGTTCTGCAGTATTAGCAGAAAAGCTGGAAGAGAGCCTGGAATGTGAAGTAAAGATGATTCATGAAAATGCTCCGGAAGAAACTTTTATTCAGATTCTTGAAGAAATACAGCAAAGAAAACCTGTAGGGCAAATGATTCAATTGGTATATCCTGCCGGAGAAGAAATGGATTATAGTTTTCTTTCAGGATTATTGAAAACAGCAGTACAGGAAAGCTTAGTGTCCGCAGGAAAACTAATTGAAGTAGACAATCTGTCGATTAACGGATTGAATGAATTAGTGAGGATTTTACAAATTGAACAGGAAAATACCGATGCTGAAGTTCGATATCACCTTGGAAGAAGAGAAGTAAAAAAACTGAAAGTTTTAAACATAAACGACAATCAAGAGGTAAAAACAGCCGCTAAAGAAAATGGTGTTTATCTGATCACCGGAGGTGCAGGCGGATTGGGATTATTATTTGCAGATTACTTCAATCAGATTGCAGGAACAAAAGTAATATTGGTCGGCAGAAGTGAGCTTAATGCTTCACAAAAAGGCAGATTAAGAGAATTGTCCAGCACCGCTTACGAACAATGCGATATTACTGATCTTGGAAGCGTAACGGCTTTAATGAAAAAAATCAAAAATGAATATGGCCGTATTGATGGTATTATTCATAGTGCTGGGGTAACCAGAGATAGCCTGATGATTCACAAGACAGCAGCTGAGGTTAGGGATGTTTTCTCTGCTAAAGTAAAAGGAGCTAAAAACATTGATCTGGCAACCAAAAATGAAAATCTTGATTTCACGGTTTATTTTTCATCATTAGCGGGAATATTCGGGAATACAGGACAGTCGGATTACGCATCAGCTAATTTGTGGCTGGATCATTTTGCTTCACATCGCGAAATGGAACGGCTTCGTGGAAAAAGAACAGGAAAGACAGTAAGCATCAACTGGCCATTATGGAAAGAGGGCGGAATGCAGATCAGCACAGAACACGAGAAATATATGGCGCATCATTTTGGTTTATGGCCAATGCTGACTGCTGATGGACTTCGTGCTTTTGACACTTTATTAAACAGCAATTTCAATCAGGGAATTGTAATCTATGGAGATCCTGAAAAACTGGGAATAGAAAAAGGAAGTTCACTACCTCAAAAAGAAGTGGCAAAAGAAACTCCGGTTCCCCAGGCTGATGACCATTTATATGAAGCATCTATAGAATATATTGGGACATTGATAGCCGGAACCTTAAAGATCCCTGTGGCTAAATTACAGCAGGATATTCCTTTTGAAGAATTTGGTATCGATTCTACGATAGTCGTAAGATTGACGAACCTATTGGAAGAAAAACTCGGTAAGGTTTCAAGAACCGTATTTTTTGAATGTCAGACCTTGGGTGAATTGGTTTCTCATTTCCTGAAAACCCATCGCAATGAACTTATGAAACTAACAGGATCAGCAACAACCGTTGATCATAAGAAATTAGCATTTACAGATCAGATAAAAAATATACAATCTACAGCATCTGATAAGGCAGTAGATCAACGAACAGAAACTCCTGAAAAAGAACTTCCTGAATCATTAATACTATCTGAAGATATTGCCATTATCGGATTGAGTGGAAAATATCCTGATGCTAAGAATCTGGATGAGTTTTGGGAGAATCTTAAATCAGGAAAAGACAGCATCAGAGAAATCCCTGAAGACCGATGGAAGATCAGCGATTTTTATGATCCTGTAAAAGGTAAAGAAGGGAAAACCTATAGCAAATGGGGTGGATTTATGAAAGATATTGATCTTTTTGACCCTTTATTCTTTAATATTTCTCCTAGAGAAGCAGAAATCATGGATCCTCAGGAAAGACTTTTCTTACAAACGGTATGGGAAACCATGGAAGATGCGGGATATACAAAAACCAAACTTCAGGGGAAAGTAAATGAAACAAGCGGTATGTCAGGACAGGTTGGAGTATACGTAGGAGTAATGTACGAAGAATACCAGTTATTCGGAGCAGAAGAAACAGCAAAAGGAAATCCGACAGCTTTACTGGGCAACCCAAGCGGTATTGCCAACCGGGTATCTTACTTTTTCAATTTCCACGGACCTAGTATGGCGGTAGATACGATGTGTTCTTCTTCTTTAACGGCAATCCATATGGCTTGTAAAGATTTACAGTCAGGAGAAATAGAAATGGCTGTTGCAGGAGGAGTTAATCTAAGTTTGCACCAAAACAAATTTTTAATTTTAAGTGAAGGTGGATTCGCCTCCAGCAAAGGCCGATGCGAGAGTTTCGGAGAAGGTGGAGAAGGCTATGTACCGGGTGAAGGAGTTGGAGCTGTGTTACTAAAACCTTTAAGCCGTGCTGTTGCTGACGGTGATCGTATTTACGGAGTGGTTAAAGGAACAGCTGTCAACCATGGCGGCAAAACCAATGGTTACACCGTCCCGAATCCAAAAGCTCAGACTGCGGTTATTAAAGCGGCCATGAAAAAAGCAGGAATTCAGCCTGAAGATTTCAGCTATATCGAAGCACATGGAACAGGAACAAGTTTAGGAGATCCTATAGAATTGACCGGATTAAAGAATGCATTCGAATCTGATGCTAAACAATTTTGCAGCGTAGGTTCCGTAAAATCGAACATTGGGCATTGTGAATCAGCAGCAGGAATATCAGGATTAACAAAGGTGTTGCTTCAAATGAAACATCGTCAATTGGTTCCTTCTCTGCATTCTGAAGTACTCAACCCGAACATCGATTTTGAAAACAGTCCATTCAGAGTACAACAGTCTCTGGAAGAATGGTCAACACAAGATAATAAGGCACGGATCGCTGGAATCAGTAGTTTCGGTGCAGGAGGAAGTAATGCCCATATCATTATTCAGGAATATATTAGCCCTCAGCCTGCAGATCATAACATTTCTGGACCAGCAATTATTTTGCTGTCAGCTAAAAATGCAAACAGACTCCGGGAGAAGGTTTCAGATCTGAAAGATTTTGTTGAAAAGAATGCAGAAATCAATCTTTATGACCTTGCTTATACCTTACAGACGGGACGAGACGCACTGGAAGAGCGCTTAGCATTTTTATCCGAAAGCAAAGCTGATCTGATCTTACAGCTGAACAATTATCTGAACCATCATCTTGAAGAATTGCTTACCGGAAATGTCCGTAAGGATGATTCTGGGTTTATGCTGGAAGGAAAAGCTGGAAAAGCTTATCTGGAAAGTGCTCTCCAGGAAAGGGAAAGCGAGTCCCTAATGAAATTATGGATAAAAGGAGCGGTTATCGATTGGGAAGTGTTATATCAGGATGTTAAGCCATCCATCATCGGTTTGCCATCTTATCCTTTTGCAAGGGAAAGCTACTGGTTTGCCAAAAAGGAGGAAGATCCTGTAAAACATACGATTCAGGTACAGCCCATTATACAAGTTCGGGATGAACAAAAACTACATCCTCTTTTACACGCTTATAAAAATTAATTGACTTATTATCATGAAACAACACCAATTCAACAGTATATATAACGGAAAAGAATTTTTTTTAACGGACCATAAAGTGCTTGGAACAAAGGTACTGCCTGGGGTCACTTATCTTGAGATGGCCCGCGCAGCAGGAGAATATGTTGCCGGAAAAGACATTACTCTACTCAGGGACATTAGTTGGCTGCAACCCGTTAAGATCAGTGACGCACCCGTTCAGCTTTATATGAACGTCGTGGAGCAGGGAGATGGATTAACCTATGAAATCTTTAGCGGTGAAGCTGATACTCAATTGCACACCAAAGGTATTTTAGGGACAGCTGACAAGCTGTCTCCGGAAATAAGAGATATAAACCATCTTCGTGATCTTTTTAAAGATTCCGGAAGCCATAAAGAAGGTGCAGATTATTATAAAATAATGAATTCCATTGGGCTTGAATATGGGAAAACCTTTCAGGGGATCCAGGAAATTTTTTACAATGGAAAAGCAGCTTTATCAAGAATAACTTTATCAGCGGCAGAAGGCTTTGTATGGACTCCGGGAATGATGGATAGTGCGCTACAAACCTGTATGGGAATTAGCCTTGCGGATCAGAATCAACAATTGATGCTGCCCTTCAGTGTCCGAGAAATGAATATTTACCAGGCGCTTCCGGAAGAGATATGGTGTTATGTCACCAAAAACAGATCCGGTAAACTAGCTAATAGCTATGATATTGAATTATTGAACAATTTCGGAGAACTGGTAATTCGTTTTTCTGAATTTGTTGTAGTACCTATTGAAAAGAATGCTAAAACAAATGATAGCGTTAATGTAATTCCAGAGCTCCACTTATACAGTTATAATTGGAAAGCGGAAGCTTTAGATGAGACCAATGCAGGATTATCAAAAACAGAAACAGGTGATGCTCCATTGGTAGTATTGGCGGGTGGATCTGCTGTATTGGCTGAGAAATTAAGCGAAAGATTGGAATGTGAAGTAAAAACAATTAACGAAGGAACACCAGAGTCTGTTTTTATCCAGGTTTTAGAAGAAATACAAAATAAACAGTCTGCTCAACTGAAGATTCATTTTGTTTATCCTGTTGCAGACGAGCTTGAATATGGTTTTATTTCAGCAATGTTGAAAACAGCAGTGCAGGAAAATCAGCTTTTGCAAGGGAAAACGATAGGTGTAGAAAGCTTTTCAATGAATGAACTGGATGAATTGACAGAGATTTTACAGGAAGAGCAAAGAAACCATAAGCCGGAAGTACGTTATCAATCGGGACAAAGAGAAGTTAGAAGCTTAACAGGAATTTCTGATAAAAATCCAGGATTAAAAACAGAGATCAAAGAAAATGGAGTGTACCTGATCACAGGTGGAGCTGGTGGACTGGGATTGATTTTCGCAGATTATCTGAATACGATACCGGGAACACAATTAATCCTGACAGGCAGAAGCGAATTAAACCTTACGCAACAGGAAAAAATTAAAGGATTTAGAAATGCACAGTACGAGCGTTGTGATGTTACGGATTTAAAGTCTGTTACAGATTTAATTAAAAAGATAAAAAATACCTATGGTCATCTGGATGGAGTGATTCACAGTGCAGGAACTACCCGGGATAGCTTAATAAGCAATAAGACTACAGGGGAAATTCATGATGTTTTCTCTGCTAAAATTATCGGAGCTCAGCATATAGATCAGGCAACAAAAGACGAGAAACTTGATTTTATGATGTTTTGTTCATCATTAGCGGGCGTATTCGGAAATACAGGGCAAGCAGATTATGCTGCCGCTAATGCCTGGTTGGATTATTTTGCCAACCACCGGGAGAAAGAACGTAATCAAGGAAAAAGAACAGGCAAAACCTTAAGTATTAACTGGCCTTTATGGAAAGAAGGCGGAATGCAGATCGATGCAGATCAGGAAAAATATATGGCCAGCTATTTTGGTTTATGGCCAATGCCTACTTCTGATGGGATTTCAGCTTTTGAAATTCTGTTGAGCAATACCTCATCACAAGGTGTTGTGGTATATGGCGAGGAAGATAAGCTGAAAGCATGGATGAATGGAGCTTCAACTCCTAAAACCAATCAAAAGAAAACGGGTGAAACTAATAAAGCATTGTACGTTGCATCCATGATCTACCTGGGAGATGTAATGACGAAAGAACTCAGAATGAAGAATTATAAGCTGGAACCTGATACTTCATTTGAACAGTACGGAATCGATTCTATCATGATCACGAAATTAACTAATCGTCTGGAAAGCATCTTCAACAATACCCCACGGACTTTATTTTTTGAATGTCAGACATTGGCTGAAGTCACCGAGTTTTTCGTTGATGCTTATCCTGAAAAATTAATCGAACTTACTGGTATAAAAACAGCATTGCCAGAAGAGCCCGCTGTTATTTCTAAACCAATCAGTGAGAGCATTAAAAATGATATAAAACCTGCTTCTCAGGTTGAGGAGAAATCAATGAGCAGAAATTCATCGGCTGTTAATGAGCCTATTGCCATTATCGGACTTTCAGGGAAATATCCTCAGGCTAAAAATCTTTCAGAATTTTGGGAGAACCTGAAATCAGGAAAAGATAGTATTACGGAAATCCCTGCCAACCGATGGGATCTTACAGATTTTTATGACGAAGAAAAAGGAAAAGCAGGAAAAAGCTATAGCAAATGGGGCGGATTTATTGATGAAATAGACCATTTTGATCCCTTATTTTTTAACATTTCTGTTCGTGAAGCAGAATTAATGGATCCACAGGCACGTCTTTTTCTTCAGACTGCCTGGGAAACATTCGAAGATGCAGGGTATCCTAAAAAGAAACTGGAAGGAGGAAGAGATAAAGATGCTACCCAGCCGCAGGTAGGTGTTTATGTAGGGGTGATGTATGAAGAATATCCTTTATTTGGAGCTGAAGAAAATGCGAAAGGTAATTTCGTAAATCCTGGTGGAAGCATCAGCAGTATTGCCAACCGGGTATCTTACTTTTTCAATCTGAATGGACCTAGTATGGCAGTAGATACCATGTGTTCATCTTCTTTAACAGCAATACATCTTGCTTGTGAAAGCATCCAGAATGGCAATTGTACCATGGCTCTGGCCGGAGGGGTGAACATCAGTGTACATCCGAATAAATATCTGATGCTGAGCCAGGGAATGTTTGTTTCCAGTAAGGGCAGATGCGAAAGCTTTGGAGAAGGAGGAGAAGGTTATGTTCCGGGTGAAGGAGTGGGTGCTGTATTGCTAAAATCGTACAGCCAGGCATTAGCAGATGGAGATCGTATCTATGGTTTAATTAAAGGGACCGCTCTTAATCACGGAGGTAAAACCAACGGGTATACCGTACCGAATCCAAAAGCACAAGCTTCTGTCATTAAAGCTGCTATGAAAAAGGCGGGTGTAAAAGCTGAAGATTTCAGCTATATCGAAGCGCATGGTACCGGAACAAGCCTTGGAGATCCTATTGAAATAGCAGGATTAAATAAAGCTTTTGAGTCTAAAAACAAACAATTCTGCAGCATTGGCTCCGTAAAATCCAATATTGGGCATTGCGAATCAGCAGCAGGAATATCGGGATTAACCAAGGTTCTGTTACAAATGCAGCACCGCCAACTGGTACCTTCTCTGCACTCTACGATACTAAATCCTAATATAAAATTTGAAAATACACCATTTAAAGTTCAACAAGAACTTGAAGAATGGCCTGTTGTAAATAATAAACCAAGGCTTGCCGGAATCAGTGGATTTGGTGCAGGAGGAAGCAACGCACATCTTATCATAGAGGAATATGTAGGTGAAAATGTTGCTTACAGACCGCAAATGCCATTGGTGATTGTATTGTCAGCCAAAGATGAAGAGAGATTAAAGATAATTGTTGAGAACCTCAAAAAGCATATTGAAAACCATTCCGAAATAAATCTTGATGATCTTGCCTACACTCTTCAAACGGGAAGAGAAGCAATGGAGGAAAGACTGGCTTTTATAGCAGAAGATAGAGAAGACTTGCTTTCACAATTATCTTGTTATCTGGAAAAGAATACACAGAATTTATATATTGGGAATATCTACAACGATCATCTGGGTATCTCTCTGGAAGGGAAGTCTGGGATGGCTTATCTGGAAAGTATTATCAAAGAAAAGGAGAGTCATTCTTTAGCTCAGCTATGGGTAAAAGGGGTGAATATCGACTGGAATCTGATCTACAATGATGCTAAACCGTCTATCATGAGTTTACCATCTTATCCTTTTGCCAATGAACGCTATTGGTTTCCAAAAGGAGAAGGAGAATTAGTATTAAAAGCAGGTTCAAAACTTCATCCTTTATTGCACAGCAATACTTCTAATCTTAAAGAACAGCAGTTTACCAGCATTTTCACGGGGAAAGAATTGTTTTTAACAGATCATCTGGTACATGATGTTAAAACATTACCGGGAGTCGCTTATCTCGAATTGGCAAGAGAAGCAGGAGAGCAGTCTGTACAGGCAAAGATCACACAATTAAAAGAGGTTAGCTGGGTACATCCAATTCAGATCAACGATAAGGAGCAAACTGTTTTTACAAGTCTGTTTACTTCAGAAAATGAAATAGAATTTGAAATCTATACCCACGACAATGCCGAACAGGTACATTGCAGAGGGATCGTATCTACTGATGAACTGATCATTCCTGAACAGAAAGATATAAAAACAATCAAAGCAGGATTAGCCCATACAATAAGCGGAAGTGACTGTTATACTTTATTCCAGAAATCTGGATTAGACTATGGTAAAAGTTTCCGTGGCATCCGCGAGATGTATTACAATGAAGACGAGGTTTTATCAAGGATTTCTTTACCAAAGGATCAGGCTTTGGTTTTAACTCCGGGAGTTCTGGACAGTGCATTACAGTCATGCATAGGAATGCAGCTGGCAAAAAGCACCAAAGAGATTCTATTGCCCTTTAGCGTAACTGAAATAGAGTTGTATCAGGATTTAACAGATGAATTGTGGTGTCACATTAAGAAAAATAAAGCAGGAAAGAGAATTAGCAGCTATGACATTGATCTTTTGAATAATCAAGGACAGGTTGTTCTTCGTTTCAAAGAGTTAGTATTATTACCTGTGAATGGTTTTGTAGCCAATGATAGCGTTAATGATACCGAAATGGCTCCGAAAGGACTTAGCTTATTAGCTGATCATTGGAAGTATCAGCCAGAACCTGTACAATCTCTTAAAGATACAATGCCGATCATCATATTGGCAGGAGGATCCGGGACCATGGCCGATGATCTTTACAATCATTTCTCATTAACGGTTACGGCCATTAATACAGTAAAAGAGGAAGATTTCTTTATGGATATGCTTTCTCTGGCAAAAACAGTAATGCCTCATAAAAAGGCAACTCATATTGTCGTGGCTTGCAGTCAGGATCAGTATTATCAGTACGGATTTATTACAGGTTTACTAAAAACGTTAACCCAGGAAAACCCTAGAATTACCGGAAAACTGATCAGCTTAGAAGATCAGGCATTTCAAAATCTTGAAGAATTGGGTGGTATTCTGATGAATGAAAAACAGAACGCAGACCATGAAGTGCGCTATTTAGCAGGAAAACGCGAGGTAAGATCAATGGAAAATAGGTTGGTTGATTCTTCCACAGCTCCCGTTCACATCAAGTCAGACGGAGTATATCTGATTACTGGCGGTGCTGGTGGATTAGGATTGATCTTTGCGGAATATCTTAATAAAACAGAAGGGGCAACAATAATTCTAACAGGCAGAAGTCCACAGTTGAACCCTTCTCAACAAAAAGCTGTTGATCAATTAGATAATGCATTGTATTATCCTTGTGACATCAGTGATGAGTCAGCAGTCAATGATCTTATTCAAAATATCATTGAAAAACATACGAAACTTGACGGTATTATTCATAGCGCAGGAGTGATTCGTGACAGTATGATCCTTCAGAAAACAAAAAAGGAAGTAAAAGAAGTTTTTGCCGCTAAAATAAAAGGAACCAGAAATCTTGATATAACAACGAAAGACCTTCTTTTAGAGTTTATGATCACTTGCTCTTCCATAGCGGGGGTCAATGGAAACGCCGGACAGTCTGATTATGCTTCAGCGAACACCTGGATGGATAATTATGCCCATTACAGGGAAAGCGAACGTATGAATGGCAGACGTTATGGAAAGACTTTAAGCATTAACTGGCCACTCTGGAAAGAAGGCGGAATGCAAATCAGTGCTGAAGCTGAAATCTATATGATGCAACACTTTGGTTTGGCACCGATGCCAACTGATGTGGGTATTAAGGCATTTGAAAGCTTAATGAATAGTGGAATTACCCAGGGAATGGTACTGTTTGGAGATACTAAAGAGGAGAAGGTTTTGGTGGAGAAACCAGAAGAAATATCCTATTCACCAACAGAAACTTCTGTCAATAATGATAGTCTTTACAATGCGTCCATAATCTATCTGCGTGGCCTTCTGGCAAAAGAGTTGAGAATGCCTGAAGAAAAATTAAAGGCTGAAGTTCCTTTTGAGCAGTACGGAATTGATTCCGTATTGGTGATCAGGCTTTCTAATTGCCTGCAGGACGTATTTGGTAAGTTACCCCGTACCTTATTCTTTGAATACCTGACCCTGAAAGAGCTTTGTGGCTACTTTATGGAAGCTCATCGTTCATTACTTTTAGAATTAACAGGATTGGCTGTAGTTAAAGCTTCGGCACCTTTGACAAAAGAAGTTATAAAAACTGAGAGACCTGTTGATGTTCAAAACAGACGCCAACGTTTTTCAATGGTACAACAACAATCTGGGAATAAAAACATAAACGAAGATATTGCCATTATCGGTATCAGCGGACGTTATCCGGATGCCAATAACCTGGAAGAATTCTGGGAGAATCTTAAAATCGGAAAAGACTGTATCACACAGATTCCGGTGGACCGTTGGAATGCAGATGAAATGTATCATGAAGAAAAAGGTCGCCCTGGAAAAAGTTACAGCAAATGGGGTGGGTTTATGAATGACATTGATAAGTTTGATCCCTTATTTTTCAGTATCTCACCAAGAGAAGCAGAATTGATGGATCCTCAGGAACGTCTCTTCCTGCAGACTGTTTGGGAAACGATAGAAGATGCGGGATACACCCGTGACAGTATACGTTCAGAAGATGCCGAAACCGGAATTGCTAAGAAAATCGGAGTCTATGCCGGAGTAATGTATGAAGAATACCAGTTATTTGGTGCTGAGGAAAGAATGAAGGGGAATTTTGTAACGCCGGCCGGTATAGCAAGCAGTATTGCGAACAGAATTTCATACTTCTTTAATTTCAATGGTCCGAGTATGGCCGTTGATACGATGTGCTCTTCTTCCTTAACGGCTATTCATTTAGCATGTAATGATCTGATTGTTGGAAATACCGAAGTGGCTGTTGCCGGAGGAGTAAACATTAGCGTACATCCAAATAAATATCTGATGCTGAGCCAGGGACGTTTTGTGTCTGGTGCAGGCCGTTGTGAAAGCTTTGGTATGGGTGGAGATGGATATGTACCTGGAGAAGGTGTTGGAGCGGTATTATTAAAGCGTGTAAGCGAAGCTATTAAAGATGGTGACCATATTTATGGTTTAATTAAAGGAACCGCATTAAATCACGGCGGTAAAACGAATGGATATACCGTTCCAAATCCAAAAGCTCAGGCTGCAGTAATTAAAGCTGCGATCGAGAAAAGTGGAGTTAAGGCAAGTGATTTAAGCTATGTAGAAGCCCATGGGACAGGAACTAGTCTTGGAGATCCGATCGAAATAGCAGGACTGAACAGAGCATTTGAAACTACAGAAAAACAGTTTTGCAGCATCGGTTCTGTCAAATCCAATATCGGACATTGTGAATCGGCAGCAGGAATTTCAGGATTAACCAAAGTGATCTTACAGCTTAAGCATCAGCAGTTGGTTCCTTCATTACATTCCGCTGTTCTAAATCCGGATATTGATTTTGAAAACAGTCCTTTTAAAGTACAGCAACAACTTGAAGCTTGGCCAACAAATGACGGGAAACCTCGTATCGCCGGGATCAGTGGATTTGGCGCAGGAGGAAGCAATGCTCATATCATCATTGAAGAATATGCAGCTTTACCAGCCAGGAAATTGGACTATAAAATGCCTGTGATCATTGCATTGTCTGCAAAACATGCCAGCAGAATTGCCATCCAGGTGGAGAATCTGAAAAATTTCTTAGAAAAAAACAGTCAGGCAGATTTATATGATGTTGCCTATACCTTACAGGTAGGTAGAGAAGAAATGGAGGAAAGGCTGGCATTCATTGCGACTGATAAAGAAGATCTGATGGTTCAGTTAAGCGATTATCTGGATCAAAAAACAATGAATCCAATCAGAGGAAATATTCGTAAAAAAGATGAAAACTACATCCAGCACACAAAAGATTTGCTTTCTATAGCAATGGCTTGGGTGAATGGAGTGGATACAGACTGGAATTCTCTTTATCCTAAAGGATTTCCTTCAAGAATCAGTTTGCCGGCTTATCCATTTATAAAAGATCGATACTGGATTCCTATCGTTAACGACGGAATTGTACAATATGGTCAGAATAATCTGCACCCATTATTGCACAGCAATGATTCTGACCTGAATGAGCAGAAATTTATCAGCACCTATACGGGAGAAGAAGATTTCTTAACACAGTGTGAGATCACCAATTATAAAGAACTGCCATCTTCTGCCTTATTAGAACTCGCAAGAGAAGCGGGAGAAAGAAGTTTACTTCAGCGTATTACCCAATTGAAGAATGTGTCATGGGTTGATCCGATAAGAGTAAACGGAGTTCCTGCCAATGTTCAGATCAACCTCTTTAACGCAGGAAATGAAATCGGGTATGAAATCTACACAAAACATAAAGAAAATAAGATACAGCTTAATGGTCAGGGCTTATTGAATACGGAATTTCAGCAGCCCCATGATCAAAAGAATATTGAAGATTTAATACAATACTATCAGTATTCTATTGAAAAAGAGGCGCTTTACAACTTGTTTGCAAAAGCAGGTAAGACTTATGCAGCTGACTTTCAGGGAGTGGAAATATTATATTTCGATAAACTTGATGCACTGGCAAAAATCGTATTACCGGTTACTGATGAATTTATTCTTTCTCCGGGAGTATTGGACAATATCGTACAAACCAGCACAGGTTGGTTGTTAAGTCAGGGAGAACAATCTCTTTATCAGCCTTCAGATGCTGCTGAAATAACCATTTTTGGAACATTACCATCAGTGATCTGGTGCCATGCAACATTTGAGAAAAAGCAAAGTGGAGCTTTCTGTTGTCAAATGGATATTATGGATGAAGAGGGAACTGTTTTACTGCATTTCAGGGATTTGGTATTGTCACCTCAGGTTACCTCTCAAAGCACTTCGGGTAAAGCTTCATCCATTGCTCACAAACCTATGTGGGACAGGATAATTACCCAGCCGGAAGCTTCAGTTTTAATTGAAGGAAAACAGATCCTTGTTACCGGAGGTTCAGATCCGGTATTTGGTGAAGAACTTGGAAAGTGGCTAATGAATCAAGGTGCGGAGGTGACCACTACAGAAACTTTAGATGCAGTTCCTGATGATGTAGCAGGTGTTTATCTTTTACAGGGATTAACTGAAATAGGTGATAATGCATTAATGGATGATCATTCTGCAAGAGAGTTGGCCGTATTTACTAGCATAAAACAATTATTAGATGCAGGAATCAAAGACTTGAAACTTACCGTATTCACTTCTAATACACAGAAAGTTTTGCCGGATAGTAAGGTAACTTCTGCAGGCAGTGGGATGATAGGAATGACAGGAGCTTTGATAAAAGAACAACCTCAATGGTCAGTTAACAGGATTGATCTGGGTCTATCTGCATTGAAAAATCCTGCGAAAATCAATTGGGCAGATCTATTTACAATCAGTCTTGATAATAAAGAAAATGCAATTACTGCTTTGAGAAACGGGCATTATTACAGACAGCATTTGTATCCTATTGTATTACCTGAAGTAAATTCTTCAACGTTTAGAAACGGAGGAACTTATGTATTGCTAGGGGGTGCAGGAGGATTAGGAAAAGCAACTACAGAATACCTGGTAAAGAACTATCAGGCGAAGATCATCTGGTTGGGAAGAAGAGTCGCTGATGAAGCAATTATGATGGCTCAGGAAGAAATTGCCAAACTGGGACAAAAACCTGAATACTACTCATGTGATGCTACTGATCCAAAACAGGTTGAAAAAGCTTATAAATTAATTAAAGAAAATCACAGCGAGGTTCACGGTCTGTTTCACTCAGCAATTGTTTTGCATGATATGCTTTTGAAAAATATGACTGAAGATGATTTTAAAAAAGCGTTCATGCCTAAATCTCTGTCCAGCCAGAATTTAGTACATATATTCAAAAACGAACCTCTTGATTTTATCTGTTTCTATTCCTCAGCACAATCTTTGGTACATGCTCCGGGACAAGCTAATTATGCGTCAGGGTGTTCTTTTAAAGATAGTTATGCGCTTAATGTAAACCACCTGTTGAATATCCCTGTTAGGATCATCAATTGGGGATATTGGGGCGAGATCGGTATTGTAGCGGCAGATGGTTATAAAGAAAAAATGAAGCAGGCAGGTATTGAAAGCATAGAGACGGAAGAGGGAATGCACTTGCTTGAAACCGTGTTAAACAACAATGAACAACAGATCGTTGCTTTGAAACTCTCTGCTGCAACGGCTGCTGCTATGCCTACCATGCATCATGAGAAGGAGATTTCACAAGTCAAATCCAGTTCCGTATTACAAATGGAAGAAGCGGATGCTCTTATTTATCCAAAAGCAGATGAGCAGGATCAGATATTTGAAATGCTTTGCTGTAAAGGAATCTTGAAAGTATTACTTCAACTTGGACTGGAAGAAAAGCAGACTACGGGTCAAACAATCAGTAGTTTAAGATCTCAACTTTCCATTAGTGATAAATACGAACAGTTATTTTTTGTTTTGATTCATTTATTGGAGACAAAAGGATATGTAACCGTAAAAGACACTCAGATTTTTGTGGCTGAAGAAACAAAAGACGCTCTTAATGATTTTGATTTCGAACAGCAGATGAGTGAGCTTGTGATGAAGGGACAGGAATACCGTCCTCATGGAACACTGCTTAAGATTTGTCTGGAGTCCTTCATAGAAATCATAACAGGAAAGATACAGGCTACTTCAGTGATGTTTCCCGCAGGAAGCATGGACTATGTAAGCGGTATTTATAAAGGAAATGCGCAATCCGATTACTTTAACGATTTGTTGACAGGGATCATCAAAAATAGTGTTGCTGCCAGTATTCCTTATTTAAAACCGGGTGAAAAGATCAGAATATTAGAAGTAGGAGCAGGAACAGGAGGAACAAGCCAATTTGTTTTCAGAGCATTGGAACCTTATAAAGACCATCTTTTCTACTTATACACGGACCTTTCACACAGTTTCCTTCATTATGCAGAGCAACAGTTTAAAACAATGGCACCGTATCTGGAAACAGCTATTTTGAATATAGAATCGGATCCTTCCGATCAGCAGATAAAACTAGGCAGTTATGATATCGTGATTGGTGCTAACGTAGTGCATGCCACTAAAAACATGGCCGTAACCCTGAATAATATCAAAGCTTTATTAAAACAGGATGGCCTACTGATCATGAATGAAATAGCACGCACAGAAATATTTACCACATTAACTTTCGGATTATTAGACGGATGGTGGCTGTATGAAGACCGCGGAATACGATTAAACGGAAGTCCTGGACTATCATCAGAAAGCTGGCAAAATGTGTTGAAAGAAACGGGTTATCTTCAAGCAATAAGCTATCCTCAGGGAGAAGTCCTTTCACAACAGATCATTTGTGCTACCAGCGATGGAAAGATCATTTCCGAAATAAAACAACCAGAAAAAAAACATGAAATCAAAATGGTGCCTCCTGTTATACAACAGACTATAGCAGCACCAAAACAGAAAATGCCTGTTATGAAAAAAACAATAGATAATAATAGCCTGATCCAGCAGCTGACCAAAATAGCTGCCGATTTAATCAAACTTCCACCAGGCGATTTTGATATAGAATGCCAGTTTATGGATTATGGTTTTGATTCCATCCTGAGTATGGAACTCATCAAAAATATCAATGAAAAACTGAAGGTGGATCTGAAATCTACAGATATTTTCAGCTATGGAACCATCCAGCAGCTTGCTGAGCATTTAATGCAGAACTTTAGCGAAGCATTACAAGTTGAAGTGGCTGTTGAAACTTCAGTTCAAGCTTCAGTTCGTGAAGTGGAAACACCTTTGAAAACAAGATTTACTGCCTCTGTTAAAGCTCAGGAACCAGTATATCGCCATGAAAATGATATCGCCATCATTGGGATGAGCGGACAGTTTGGGGCTGCCAACGATCTGGATGCATTTTGGGAAGTTTTGAAAAACGGGAAAAGTCTGATCGGTGATGTACCGGCAGACAGATGGCAGGGATATACACAGAATGAAGGCACGAAATGGAAAGGTAGTTTCTTAAGGGATATTGATAAATTCGACCCTGTTTTCTTTAAGATTTCAGGAAATGAGGCCGAAATGATGGATCCGCAACAGCGTTTGTTCCTGGAGCATTGCTGGAAAGCCATTGAAGATGCAGCGATCAATCCGAAAAGTTTAAAAGGCAGCAAGTGTGGAGTATATGCAGGAGTGGCTCCAAGTGATTACAATATCCGGGAATGTGAGGAAGCTTCAGTAATGTGGGGGAATTCCAGTGCTGTATTAGCAGCAAGAATATCTTATTTCTTAGATCTGAAGGGACCTGCAATTTCTGTGGATACAGCGTGCTCAAGTTCTCTTTTGGCGATGGATATGGGGTGCAGCAGCTTACAAAAAGGGGAAACCGACCTGATTATTGCGGGAGGAATCAATATCATGACAACGCCTGGTTTTTATTCTCTGGCCAGCAGAGCCGGAATGATGTCTTCCACAGGACAATGCCATACTTTTGATAAAAAAGCGGATGGATTTGTTCCGGGTGAAGGGGTAGGAGTTGTGATCATGAAACGTCTTGCGGATGCAGAACGAGATGGAGACAGAATTTATGGAGTGATCAAAGCCAGCTTAACCAATCAGGATGGAGCTTCCAATGGAATTACAGCACCAAGTGTTCTGGCACAACAGGAACTTGAAAAGGAAGTCTATAAAAAGTTCAATATCAATCCTGAGACCATCAGCTATGTAGAAGCACATGGTACAGGAACCAGTCTGGGAGATCCTATTGAGCTGGATGCCTTGACGAATGCTTTCAGAAAGTATACAGAAAAAACACAGTATTGCAGAATCGGAAGCGTTAAAACCAATATCGGTCATACATTAGTTGCTGCAGGAGTAGCAGGTGTTCTGAAGATCATGCTTTCTTTAAAACATAAACAATTGGTACCCACCTTGAATTTTGAAGAATGCAATCCTTTAATTGATCTTGTCAATAGCCCTTTCCAGGTAGGAAGTGAATTAACTGATTGGAAAACAGAAAATCAGGCACCAAGAAGAGCGGCCATCAGCAGTTTTGGTTTTAGTGGAACGAACGTACATATGGTTATTGAAGAGTATCCGGAAAATAAAGTGTCATCAATTTCTACCGAACCGGCATTGATCATTATTTCTGCAAAAAATGCAGAAAGACTTAAAAATCAGGTTAGTAAATTGCTGTCTTGGTTAGAAAGAAATCTACGAACTAATATTCAGGATATAGCTTATACCCTGCAAGTCGGAAGAGAACCTATGGAAGAACGTCTTGCTCTACTTGCTGCAGACCAGGCCGATCTGATGCTTCAGTTGGATGGATTCCTGAAAGGGAATACTGAAAACCTGATGATCGGAAACATCAAAAAGGATAAAGCAGACTTTTTACTGGAAGGCGGAGCTGGTAAGGCATATATTGACTATGCTATTGCCCATGGTGAGATCAAATCGTTAGCAGTGTTATGGACAAAAGGAATAACTATCAACTGGGATTTATTGTACCAGGAACAACGTCCGAATAAAATCAGTCTTCCTACATATGCTTTTGCCCGTCAGAGTTACTGGATTCCTGAGGTTAAATCTACTGTCAACCGTCAGCAAACAAGTTATCTGCATCCACTGATCCATCGTAATACCTCAACAGTTAAATCTTTCCAGTTCTCCAGTACTTTTACAGGAAACGAAGAATTTTTAAGTGATCATAAAATACAGAATGAGATCATATTACCGGGTGTAGCTTACCTTGAAATGGCAAGAATTTCAGGAACCCAGCTTTTATCAGAAAAGATAACCGTTCTTAAAAATATCGCATGGATGAGTCCTGTACGCGTCAATGGAAAGGCAGAAGAGGTGCATATTCGTTTGAAAAGCATTAATGAAGAATTTAGTTATGAAATCTATTCATTGAATGGACAAGAGCAGCTTCATAGCCAGGGTCGTATTTCAACGCAATCTTTGCCAGTGAAGAGTTCATTTGATCTTACATCTATTCAAAACAGAATGTCAGAGAGTGTGGACCGAGCAACATGTTATGATATTTTCAGACAGATGGGATTTCAATACGGAGATAGTTTCATGGGAATTGAGCATATGTATTACTCATCCACAGAAGCATTGTCGAAGATTACATTACCAAAATTACAAGGATTCAGTGTTTCTCCGGGTCTTTTGGATAGTGCATTGCAAAGCTGTATGGGAATGGGCTTTATCAATAAAAAACCGGTTACTCAGCTTCCATTTAGTGTTAAAGAAGTTGTATTCTATGAAGAACTGCCTCTTAATATCTGGAGTTATGCCAGAAAAAGCAAAGCCAATCAGGGAAATGGAGCTGTAATTACCTATGATGTAGATATTCTGGATGATCATGGAAAAGTATTGATGAGTTTCCATGATTTTGTTACCCTTCCGGTAGATGGAACTGAGAAAACAGAATGGTCGGATGCTGCAACAGATGCCTGCATATTTACGATGAATTGGGAAGAATGCGCTGCAGAAAGCTTTGCCGGACATGAAAACGAAGCGATTCCAATGGTCTTGTTGGTAGACAGCCCGGCACAGCTCGCGGAAAATCTTAAAACAGAATTGGGAATTGAAACCACAACGATCGATGGGGCAGTTGCCGAAGATTACCTGATTGATGTGATGTCTGTAATTAAAAAAAGAGCATTAGAGAAAAATACGTCCCATTTATTAATCGTTTGCTGTATTGCAGATTACCTGGATTACGGCTTTATATCGGGACTGCTCAAAACAGCAAGTCTTGAAAATCCGGGAATCACAGGGAAGATCATCAGTGTTGATCGAATTTCTGTAAAAGATGCACCGGAACTGACCTCAATTTTACAGACAGAACTAGGTACTGCCGATGCAGAGATCCGTTATGAGTCCGGGCTAAGAAAAGTGAAAAAACTTAACGAAATTAATATTTCGGATAATGACGGATTAAAAATTAAAGAAAACGGAGTGTATCTGATCATAGGGGGAGCAGGAGGAATAGGCAGATTATTCGCTACCCACATCAACAAAATACCAAAAACGAAAGTGATCTTAACAGGTAGAGGTCAGCTAGATGAAGAAAAAGAAGCTTTCATTGCGGGTCTTGCTCATGGAGATTACTTCAGTTGTGATGTGAACAATAAAGAAGAGGTTGTGAGTTTACTGGATCAGATTAAAGAAAAATACCACCGAATAGATGGAATCATCCACAGTGCAGGGGTAACTCAGGACAGTTTGATTGTCAATAAAATTCCTGATGAAGTAGAAAAAGTTTTTGCTGCTAAAGTAAATGGCGTTAAGAACATTGACGAAGCCACCAAAGATGAAGCTCTTGATTTTATGGTGCTGTTTTCCGGATTAGCCGCCATCACAGGAAATGCAGGCCAGGCAGATTATGCAGCCGCTAATGTCTATCTGGATAATTATGCCGTGTACAGGGAATCTGAGCGCAATAAAGGGAAACGACAAGGGAAAACGATCAGCATCAATTGGCCATTCTGGAAAGAAGGTGGAATGGTAATGGACGAGACCAGTCAGGAATATTTAGACAAACAATATGGATTGTCTCCTTTACCTAATTCGGTTGGAATTAACATTTTTGATCAATTATTAGGCAGTAATTACACCCAGGGAATCGTAACCTATGGAAAAGTTGATAAAATACGATCTCAATTACTGAACAGATTAGTAGTAAAACAGAAACAGGTACAAGCGCATGCTATGCCTAAAAGTGCTGAATTACAGGATAAAGTCGCATCAAAATTATTGGAGATCACGGCTCAGCTGTTGAAATTATCCGAAAGCGATATTGAAAGGGATGAAAAACTGAGTGATTACGGATTTGACTCCATTTTACTGATCAAGTATTCTAATGAACTCAATGATTTCTATGATACGGACCTGACTCCTGCTGTTTTCTATAATTATCCAACGATCAATGATCTGGCTGATTTCCTTCTCGAAGAATATCAGGAGAAAATAACAGCCGTTCATCAGCCTGAAGCATTATCGGATAGTACCATCACTGATGTAGAAGAAATTCAGGGGAAAGAATCACCAAGATATCCGCTTTCAGAAGGTCAGAAAGGACTTTGGTTTATACAGCAACTGGAACCTGGAAATACAAATTATAATGTTCCTGTATCGTTTATTATTCCGGGAACCATCGATTATAATGTCATGAAAAAAGCATTTCAGCTAACGCTTGATGAATATCCGGTTCTTAAGTCCCGTTTTCTTACTGATGAAACCGGAGAGATTTATAATCAAATTCAAAATGTATCAGAAGTTGAAGTGGATGATCAAGAGCTTGCTGAAGGTCAGAATATCAATGAAGTTTCATGGAATCTGGTAAGAAAACCATTCAATCTGGAGATAGAATTACCGGTAAGATTATATGTCAGAAGAGACCTTGCAGCCCATAATAATTATATTCTATTGGTATTTCATCATATCATTTTTGATGGAATGTCAAGCTCTGTGTTTATAGCTTCTCTTTTTGAAAAATGCCAGAAGCTTTTAAACGGAGAAAAAATAGTGGCTAAAGAACCTGATTTTGCCTATTTCAGTTATGTAGAATGGGAAAAGAATTTCATTCTAAGTAAGAAAGGAGAGAAAAGTCTGGCGTATTGGAAAAAGAACTTATCTGGAACACTACCCATAATTAATTTGCCTTATGATTTGTACAAGCAGAACAGTACCAAAACAAATACGATTGGTATTGAAAGAATAAAGCTTGGGGAGGAGAAAGTAGATCAGCTCAAAGAATTAGGTAAAAAGCTGAAAGTCAATCTTTCTGTCTTATTCTCAGGGATCTATGCAATGCTACTTCATAAGTTGACCACAGAGGAAGACCTATTGATCTTGATGCCGACTGCAGGACGTCCTAAAAAGGAGTATGAAAACAGTATTGGTTATTATGTCAATATGATGATATTGCGTAACAGAGTGTCTGGAAACCAGACTTTTGCAGAGTTGGTGAAAAATATTCAAAAAGGAATGATCAATGGAATGTCTCATGCAGCTTATCCTTTGCCTAAATTATTATCAGATCTGAATTTAGACCGTTCCGGTAATAGAGAAACACCATTCAAAGTATCATTCATTTATCAGAACATCTTTGATGAAATATTAACGGGAGGTGGTTCAGGTATTGAAATTTATGATGAAGTATATCAGGAAACGGCTCACGTGTATTCTTTGGAAATACAGGATCTGAGAAAAGAAATCATTGTAAGCCTGAAATATGATCAGGATGTATTCAGTCCGGGGCTGATACAACAACATATGGGATATTTCATGGAGCTAATGAATGGTGTTCTGGAAAATACAGCAAGACAGATAAAAACGTATGAAGTTCTATCTAAAGAAGAAATCAATTACTTCCTTTACGAAAGAAATGACACAGCGGTTGAATATCCGAAACATAAAACATTATCTGATCTTTTCGAAGAACAGGTTCTTAAAACTCCTGATCAAATTGCAGTAGTACACGACGGAAGACGAATTACGTATGCTGAATTAAATGAAATGGCGAATCGTTTAGCGGGGGCACTTGTAAAATCAGGCCTTGCTGCTAATGCTCCTGTAGCGATGGTTTCTCATAAAAGTGTAGAGCAGGTTTGGGGCGTATTGGGAATTCTGAAAGCTGGTGGACATTATATTCCTGTTAAAGGCAGCCTACCTGAAAACAGGATGAATGAATTGATTAAACAGACGGAATCCACTATCGTTTTGGTACAACCGGATTATATGGATAAGGTAAGCTGCTCTGAGGAAGTGAAAATAATCCTTCTGGAAGAAAACACTTTTGCCGAAGAATCAGCGGATCATGAAACTGTAAAAGTTCCGGATACAGAACTTGCTTATATCATTTTTACTTCAGGGTCTACCGGAAAACCGAAAGGGGTAATGATCGATCATCGTGGGGCTGTCAATACCTTGTATGATATGAATGCAAGATTTGGCATTACTTCAGACGATAAGGTATTTGGAATATCCGATCTCAACTTTGACCTTTCTGTTTACGATATTTTCGGAACATTTGCCTGTGGAGCAACATTGATCCTACCTTTGGAAACAGAAGGATTGAATCCCGATATCTGGCTTCGTTATGTGAAAGAAGAACAGGTGACTGTTTGGAATTCAGTACCTCAGATCGTGAATTTGTTGATAGAAAGACAGGAAGATACTTCTGAAATGCATCTTTCCAGCTTAAGAATGTACTGGATGAGTGGAGACTGGATTCCTTTGGATGTACCGGGCAGAATAAAAAAGATCAATCCGGACAGTGCTGTGATCAGCCTTGGTGGAGCAACAGAAGGTTCTATATGGTCTATTCATTATCCGATCGGTGAAATCAATCCGTCATGGAAGAGTATTCCTTACGGGTATCCTTTAGGTAATCAGGAAATGTATGTTTTAGATATCAACCTTTCTCCTTGCCCAGTGAATGTTCCCGGAGATATTTATATCGGCGGAATTGGGGTAGCTAAAGGCTATCACCAGGATCCAGAAAAAACAGCTGCCAGTTTTATTGAACATCCCGGAATGCAGAAACAATTATATCGTACCGGAGACATTGGCTGTCAGCATCCTGACGGATTTATTGTATTCCTTGGAAGACAGGACGGACAGGTTAAGATCAATGGATTCAGAGTTGAGTTAGGAGAGGTGGAAACTATTTTGCAGTTATCTCCGCTCGTAAAACAAGGCTTGGTTCTAACGGTAGAAGATGATAACAGAAATAAAAGACTGGTTGCATATGTCGTAGCAAATGATGTTTTTGACAAAGAAGAAATACAAACGCACTTAAGAGCTCATCTGCCTGAATATATGGTTCCTTCCATATTCATTGAAATAGATAAAATTCCGTTGTCTTCTAATGGTAAGGTTGATCGGAAAGCTTTGCCAAGCGTTGATCCAAATGATATTAATCAAAGTGAGTTTACAGCACCATCGGATGAAACAGAACATAAGCTGGCGGAGATATGGATCAGGCTATTAAAATTAAATAGGGTAGGTATTCATGATGATTTCTTCAATGTGGGTGGAAACTCTTTAACGATGATTCAGCTTGCCCATAAGATCAATACTGCATTTGATAAAGACATTCAGCTGATCCACATCATGAAGAATCCAACCATAGCAGGAATAAAAACACTGATCAATGGTAATGAAGAGTCAGGTGAAGAATCTGTTTTAACATTAAGAGAAGGAAATATGGAAGAAGTAACTTTTGTTATTCCAGGTGCGCTTGGGTCAACAGAAGGTTACTTTACCCTGGCAGGTAATTTATCTGGAGAAGGAGCTGTGTATGGATTGCAGATGAAAGGGATTACGAATGATGAAGCACCTAGCATAAGCATTGAGGAAATGGCATCTTATAACCTGGAACAGATTAAACAGACGGGAGTTATTGAAGGTATTAATTTATTGGCACACAGTTATGGGGGTATCGTAATCTATGAGATGATCAGACAGGCGAAGGAATTGGCCATCGAAATCGACAAGGTTATTTTCCTGGATTGCTTCACGGATCCGCTTTCTTCTTTCAATTCCTTAGAGGAAGCTCAAAAATTGGGAACCTATTTCAGATCATTGATCCAGTTTAGTCAGCCATGGTTGAGTGACGATGCCGTAGAAGATCTTGTGAAACAACTGCCGGAAGAGGATTATATGCCATTTATCTGTGATACAGTCCATACACTTCCAGCTAAAACAGTAGCCAGAATGTGGGAGGTATTCCGGGCCTCTATTTCAGCAGTTTACAAGATGGAAGAAAAACTGGATCAAACTTTAATTTTCGTAGAAGCAGATAATACGAAACTTTCAGGCGAAGATTGGGGAGATCAGGGAGCTGCTGCAGGCTGGGATCAGTATTTCAGCGAGGTGCAGATCATCCCTACAGAGGCCAATCACTTTACCATTGTGAATACACCATATTGTACAGAATGGTTAACTAAAATAAATACCGAAGAAAATATAAAACAAACACTTTAATAATCACAATAAACACACAATAAGACATATGAAACATCCATGTCAAAAATTATTTTAACACACAAGAAAATAATTATGGGTGTTCCATATGACCATAAAAACAATAAATATTAGCATATGAAAGCAGTAATGTTTCCGGGGCAGGGATCCCAATACAAAGGAATGGGAAAAGACCTGTTCAATCAGTTCAGAAAAGAAACAATTTTAGCATCAGAAATATTAGGGTACGACCTTGAAGAATTATGCATCAAAGATCCTGAACGTCAGTTGGGGAAAACACAATTCACACAACCTGCATTATATACGGTAAATGCATTTACACATTATGCCAACTCATCAGGAAGTAAACCCGATTTTTTCATTGGACACAGTCTGGGAGAATATAATGCCCTGTTAGCAGCAGAAGCATTCAGCTTTGAAACCGGATTAAAGCTGGTTCAGAAAAGAGGAGCTTTGATGGCTGCGGCATCCGGAGGTGGAATGGCAGCGGTATTGGGACTTAAAGTGGATGCCGTACAAAAACTTTTAGCAGAAGGGGGATACAGCGATATAGATATCGCCAATATCAATACTCCGACTCAGATTGTAATAGCGGGACCTCAGGATTCCATTGACAGGATTGTGCAGGAATTTGAAGAACGCAAGATTAAAATATTTCCTCTTTTTGTAAGCGCTCCTTTCCATTCAAGATATATGAAACCTGCGGCTACAGAATTTAAAGATTATCTTCAAAACTTTAGTTTTTCAGCCTTAAAGACTCCTGTGATTGCAAATGTTACAGCAAAACCTTATCCTGATGGACAGATCATTGAGCTTTTGGCTCAGCAGATTGAAAGCTCTGTACAGTGGACAGATACCATCCGGACTTTAATGGGGAAGGGAGTTACCGAATATGAAGAAACAGGAAGTGTTATTTTAACTAAAATGGTCAATGAAATTACAGAAAACTGTACGCCATTGATCCATGAAGAGGAAATTGTAATCGAAACAGCAAAACCTCATATTAACGGATCAGTAAATGGTAAGGTAAATGGGGAAGCTTCAAAAAAAGAATGTCTTTCCACCCGCTTAGGAAGCCATGAATTCCGTAAAGATTATGGTCTTAAATACGCTTATGTTGCAGGATCCATGTACAGAGGAATTGCTTCACCTCAATTGGTAGTACGCTTGGGAAAAACAGGATTCATGGGATTTTTGGGAACAGGAGGAATGCCATTGGCAGAAATAGAAAAGAATATTATTAAAATTCAGGAGGAACTGACCCATGGAGAACCGTATGGCGTGAACTTCCTGCATAATTTAAATGATCCGGCTTCTGAAATGAAAGCTATTGAGCTTTTACTTCTTTATGGAGTAACGAATATTGAAGCTTCGGCTTATATGCAAATGATGCCTGCTTTGGTGTATTACAGATTAAAAGGTTTACAGAAAGGACCAAACGGTGAAGTAATATGTAAGCATAACATTATTGCCAAAGTTTCCAGACCGGAAGTAGCAGAAGTTTTTATGCGTCCTGCCCCTGAAAAAATTGTGAGACATCTTTTGGAAGAAGAGTTGATCACAGCAGAACAGGCAGCACTCTCTAAAAAAGTACCGATGAGTTATGATATTTGTGTTGAAGCGGATTCAGGTGGGCATACTGATCGTGGAATTGCAATGGTTTTATTGCCGTCTATCCAACGTTTAAGAGCAGATATTATGGCAGAATATGGTTATTATAAAGGAATACGAGTTGGATTGGCAGGTGGAATCGGTACGCCTCAGGCAGCAACATGTGCCTACATTATGGGAGCTGACTTTATTGTGACTGGTTCAGTTAATCAATGTACGGTAGAAGCAGGAACCAGCGATGCCGTAAAAGACCTTTTACAGGACATCAATGTACAGGATACCGACTATGCGCCGGCAGGAGATATGTTTGAAATTGGTGCTAAAGTGCAAGTGCTTAGAAGAGGAGTGTTGTTTGCTGCAAGAGCAAATAAGCTATACGCTTTATACAATCAGTACAACAGTTTAGATGAGATCCCAGAAAAGACCTTAACGCAGTTAGAGAAAACGTATTTCGAAAAAAGCATCAGTGAAATATGGAACGAAGTACGCGAATATTGTAGAAATGTGGGAGCTGAGGCAGAGATTACCAAAGCGGAACAGAATCCTAAAAATAAAATGGCTTTGGTCTTCCGTTGGTATTTTGGGTATACCAATAGACTGGCTTTTGAAGGAAATATTGAGAATAAAGCCAATTTCCAGATCCATACAGGTTCTGCACTTGGAGCATTTAATCAGTGGGTCAAAGGTACTCCGATGGAAAGCTGGAAAAAACGCCATGTTGACGAGATTGGAGTCAATATTATGGTAGGAGCAGCAAAATTATTAGAAAACACAGCATTAATGGTAAATAATTAGATGACAGAAAACGAGTTTAAAAAACATATTGTATTCTTATTTTCCGGACAAGGAAGCCATTATCGCGGGATGGGACGGGAATTGTACGAACAGCACCCGAAATTTAAAAGCTGTCTTGAAAGACTGGATCAAATGGTACAAAAGCAGCTCAACTACTCATTGATTGATGAACTGTATACCAACACAGAAGAATCGTTCGATGAGTTGTTGATCACCCATCCTGCAATTGTTGCTGTTGAGATTGCTTTGTATGAAGTTCTATTGGAAATGGGAATTAAACCGGATTTTATATCGGGTAACAGTTTGGGTGAATTTGCGGCAGGTGTTGCTAATGGGGTATGGGATGCTGCCAGTGCTGTTGAAGCTGCAATAGAACAGGCTAAATCCATCTGCCGTGCTGATATTGAAGGCGGTATGCTGGTAGTTTTTGCCGAAGAAATAAAATTGAGAAGTCTCTATAAACAACATCAGCTATTTCTTGCATCAGATAATTTTAAAGGACATTTTACTTTATCAGGTAAAACGTCTCACTTAGAAGTATTTGAAAGCAAATTGTCTGAAGAAGGAATGAGTACTTTTCGGCTTCCCGTCAATGTTCCTTTTCATTCTCCATTAATGAAAACTGCAAAAGCAGATTTCGATCAGTACAGCAGTTCAGCCAGTGCTTTTAAAGCTCCATCCAAAGGATTTATATCGGGTTTTGAAGCGATAGAAATCAATGAGCTGACAGCTGATTATTTCTGGCAGGCGATAAGTCACTACTCTAATTTTACAAAAATAATTGATCTTCTGGAAGCCAAAGGTCCCTGTCTGTATATAGACATGGGACCTTCGGGAACCAGTGCTGCATTTGTTAAATACAATCTGCAACCTGAAACTTCTTCTGAGGTACTAACCATTATGAGCCCTTACAGAAGAGAAATTGAGCAGCTGGAAAAATTACAGCAAAAAATAAAAGATACAGTAGTATGAACACCCATGTCAAAAATTTTTTGACACCCTGGGAAGTGATGATGGGCATTCCATCTGATCTTAAAAAAATAAATATAAACAGATGAAAGTAGAAGTTTTCCTCGTATCTGGTCAAGGTATTAAAAATCAATGTTACCTCATTCATGATAACCATTCCGGAATATTGATCGATCCGGCATGGGACTATGAGTTGATCAGCAGTTTTTTGAAAGACAACCATATTACATTGAGAGGGGTTTTATTGACTCACTCTCATTACGATCATACAGATCTGGCCTCCACCTTTGCAGTATATTATGGGGTACCGGTATATATGTCAGCCATTGAAATCAGACAATATGAATTTACATGCCCTAATCTCATCGCTATCCAGCATTTGCAGGATGTCATGGTAGGTCAGTTTAGTGTAACGGCATTACTGACTCCGGGACATACGAAAGGAAGTGTTTGCTATCTCATTGATAGGCATTGTTTTACAGGAGATACTATTTTTATTGAAGGAGTGGGCATCTGTGACAATAGTGGAATCAATTCCCTTTATGATTCCGTACAGTTTATAAAACAATATTTACCCCAGCAGGCCTTAATCTGGCCGGGACATTCGTTTGGTGAACAGCCGGGAAAAGAGCTAAGTTTTCTACTGCAGAACAACATCTATTTCCTTTTGAACAGAAGAGATGCTTTTACAGATTTCAGGATGCGGAAGAATCAGCCAGACCCTTTTTCTTTCAAATAATAATGCTAATTTTATGCGTTTATTGACGATGAACTTATTGCTATGAATGTATCCATACAAAATAATAGTGCAGTTGAAAAATTAGCTTTACAGAGAGCTGATGGTTTGTATCCTGCTGCTATTGCAGTAACTCAGCACTCGCTGGCTCACTTGAAAGAAATACGACATTCTTTTTTGCATCAGGAAGAACTGGACTTTTTTGGTACATTAAAGTTACCTAAAGTTCAGCACAGTTATTTGCTGGGTAGATACGCTGCCAAAACTGCATTAAGTGCATTTATGAATGAGGTTGTTTTACCAGATACAAAAATAGTTTCCGGAATATTCCAGCAGCCGGTTCTTCATTTATCCGGAGCGGGAAATATCCAATTAAGTATTTCTCATACTACAGAAATGGGGATAGCTGTGGTATTTCCGGAAGGACATCCGATGGGGGTAGACGTAGAAGCTGTTAGTGCAGAGCAATCAGATACCATTAAAGGAGTTATTACTCCTCATGAGAAAGATAAGCTTTTGGATATTGATGGTGATGAAAACAAAAGTCTTACTGTTTTATGGACGATAAAAGAAGCCCTGTCCAAAGTCCTGAAAACCGGTCTTATGACTCCTTTTCATTTATATGAAATTGAGGATATTGAGCATAAAGGAAATGTTATCGTTTGCAACTTTATCAATTTTCCTCAATATCAATCCATATCCTGGGTGTCAAAAGGACATGCATGGTCCATTGTATTACCTAAAAAAAGTAGTTTGGATACAGCAGTGATTTCACGATTGTGTTTGTAGAACAGTTATTTTTTCTTTGACTTTTTCTCTTTCTTTTTGTACCAAAGATAAGTAGCCTGTTGAGATGAGCTATCCGGTTGCCCGGCCTGGTCTTCGGAAATACTCTGGCCTTTACTGTTAATGATCCTCTTTTTGGTATGGTCATTCAGCTCCATATTGATAATAGCGTTAATCTCCTGCATGATTTTTTTATCCTTTATAGGAAAGGCAACTTCTATTCTGCGGTTGAGATTCCTGCTAAGCATATCTGCCGAAGAAAGGTAAATTTTTTCTGCTCCATCATTGTGAAATCGATAGATACGGGAGTGTTCAAGATAACGGTCTACAATCCTGTAAATCTTGATGTTTTCCGTATAACCTTTAATTCCCGGCAGCAGAGTACAGATCCCCCTCACAATAAGGGTAATTTCAACTTTTGCATTATTGGCTTCAATTAGTTTACTGATGATTTCCTTGTCATTAAGACCGTTGATCTTCATGAATACTGCTCCTTTCTTGCCATTCTCAACATTTTGTATTTCAATATCAATATGCTGTAGGATATTTTCTTTCAGATTAAATCCTGCGACCCATAAATTAGAAATAGGGTAATTTTTTTCTTTGGTTTTAAAAAACCTGAATACCTGCTTCAGATCATCCGTATATTCTTTTTGAGAGGTGAAAAAGCCAAAATCGGTGTATGTTTCTGCTGTATTTTCATTGAAATTTCCTGTTGATAGGTAAGCATAATTCTTTGTCTTTCCTGCATTTTTTAAGGTTAATAGAGCCACCTTGGCATGTACTTTAAGATTAGGCATACTGTAAATGATCCTGATTCCGGCCCTTTGCATCTCGTTGGCCCAGAAAAGGTTATTATTCTCATCGAATCTGGCTTTTACCTCAACAAAAACAGTTACTTTTTTTCCATTTTTTGCAGCGCTGATCAGAGCATTAGCAATGAGAGACTGTGAAGATATGCGGTACAGGGTTACTTTTATTTCCGTTACATCTTTATGAATAGCAGCCTCGTTAAAAAACTGTAGGACATAATGATAAGATTGATATGGGAAATGGAGCAGCTGGTTTTCTTCACCAATGACTTCAAATATTGATTTCTTGGTTTCAAACGGAAAATATTTCAGCGGTGGGAAATTCTCATTTTGAAGATCCGGAAAATTGGGATTAGGAAACTTAAACAGATCAAAAAAATTATGATGAGTGCCACCTTCAATCATTTCGTAGTCCTTCAGATGGAATGCATTTTTACATAGCTTTCTCATTTCTTCGGGCATATTAAAATCATACAGGAATCTTGTAGATGAACCCGATTTTCTTTCCTGCAGTTTCTTTTTGATCTTGGAAACCAGATTTCCGCTAGCTTCGTCCTCAATCAGGTAATTTTCATCCCGGTTAAGTTTAATAGCAAATGCTGTAGAGGTTTTCTGGTCAGGGAATATATAATGCAGACATTTTTTAATTATTGTGTCTATGGATATGATGTAATTTTTTCCTTTTACAGGGCTCAGTAATTTATACCGGTTCAGCTTATCAGCTGGTATATTGATGTAACAATAGGTGATTTCGCCATTTGTATTTTTTAGCCGGATCAATAAGTAAAGCTGCCTGTTATTTAAAAAATACTCCTGATTTTCGTCTTCTGACAAATAAACAATTTGGATATAAGAAAGGATGGTTGTTTTAAAGTAACTGTCGATCTCCTCTGTATGCAGGGGGAGCAACGGCTGGTTTTCGTAATAGATGATCTTATTTTCCTGAAGTTCCGGGATAATCTGCTTTTTCCATATCGAACCGAATGTATTCTGCTGGCGGTTAATTTCCTTATTAACCTTCTCAAACAAATTGCTTTTTTCAGGAATAGAATGAAGATCGCTGATCTTTACCCTATAAAATTCATCAAGGTTGGAAGAATGAATGGCAAGGAATTTTATTCTTTCATACAGAGGATTGGTTTTATCAGCCGCTTCCTGTAAAACACAGTCATTAAAAGATAACCAGGACAATTCGGATGGAAATATATATTTTTTAGGCATTTTATAATTGTTGAAGTCAAATATAGATAAGGATGTTAGTTTAGAAAATCCTCTTTCAAAATTTCATTAAGCGATATTGAATGTGAAATTAATACAATTTTTAATATCAAAACCATAATTCATGGTTAGTTTGCGAAATATTAATACTGGAAATTAGATAAAACCTGGTTATTGTGATAAAGCAAAATATAGGTGATCTTAAATATTACTTCCTGATCAAAATAGATATGAAATGAGGCTGAACACGTACAAATACAGGGATAAGCAATAGAGAAAAAGCGTAATCGTTAGCGCTTGATTATTAAATAATCTATTGAATCTATATTTTAAATTAAAAAATAATAGCTAAATTCACTTTTTAACAAAAAGAAGATGAAGCTTAATCATATCAATTTAGTTGTTGCCAATGTTGAAAAGACAACAAAATTCTTTCAGACCTATTTCGGTTTTAAATGTGTAGATGTAAAAGGAGATTATATCGTTAGTGTATTAAAGGGAGAAGGTAATTTTACACTGGTATTGATGAAAAACCGAGAAGGAACTCCTGCTTACCCCGAAGCCTTTCACATAGGATTTATGCTGGACACCATAGAACAGGTTAATGATATATACCAACGTTTAAAAACGGGAGGTATTGTAGGAGAACAGGAACCCCGCAAAATAAGGGATAGCTTTGGTTTTTATTTCAGCTATGAAAACCTGATGATAGAGGTGGGGCATTATTATGAATAGTTTTTAGTTTGATTAAGGTAGAGGTTTTTAAGATTTTGATTTTGTGAATCTTATACGAATGTTTTAGATGATAGGTTGAATGGAATCCGGAAAAACTAAAAATTTAAAATAGAAAACAATAATAAAAACAAACACATTCAGATGAAAAAAGCGTTTATGTATTTTTTGCTGGTCATTTTTATGACGTCGTGCAGGAGTACTTCTGTGGAAACAAATTTAACAAATGACATCAATAAATTGATAGATGGCAAAAAAATGGATATAGGAGTTTCTGTCAGAAATAATGAAGGAAATGAATTAGTTAAGATTAATAATAATAAGAATAAGAAATACAGGCTATACAGTGTATCAAAATACTTTTTAGGTCTTTATATTTTACATCTTGTAGATCAGGGAAAGATGAATCTGAATCAACAGATTGTATTTTCTAAAGAAGATTTAAGACCAGATACCTATAGCCCTCTGAGAGATAGTATTCCCCAGGGGACAACAATGTCTCTGAAACAATCCGTTTATTTTATGCTTAAACGTAGTGATAATAATATATTCGATAAGCTTGCGAATTATGTTCCCGGAAGCTTTGGCGGCCTCAATACTTTTATCCATGAAATTCACATGGGAAATCCGGGAGATTTCAGTATTATGTATGATTATACCAGTCCTTTAAAAGACTTTGAATCAAATAGGATTACCCCTGGTTTTGCTACAAAAATCCTTTATAAGGTTGAAAAGAAGAAAATATTATCTCACGAAAGTTTTGATCTGCTAAAAAACGGAATGGAACATTCGGTAACAAATACCAGAATACAGGGATTGATACAAAATAAAACAAAATCATTTCATAAATCAGGAACATCAGGCAGGGACAATGGTGTGCTCCGGGCATGTAATGATATTGGAATTGTAAATCTTCAAGATGGTAAATCTTTCAGTATTGCCGTATTTATATCCGACTCCCATGAAGACAATAAGACCAATGATGATGTAATAGCAAAAATAACGGACTTAGTGTATAGTAAGTTGAACAAATAAATGTTCATGTACTTTATGTGTCTGATTTGTACGTTTATGGACGGACTTTAACACTGTACTTTTCTTAAATTATTTCCCGTAAAAATAACGGCCATATATTGTCTTTGAATTGTTCACGGAAAATGCCAAAATGCCCGATAGTATCAGTATTAAAATCTTTTGGAACCAGATGAATTCTGGTCAGATCTGCCCTTTCATATTTTTTACTGAGCCAGTCAACGGCTTTTCTGGGGGCAAAATGATCATCTTCAATGCTAACAGAAATTAAAGGGGTTGTGATGTTTTTGAAAAATAGATCCTGCTTCGGAATATGATCAAAAAGATAATTAGGCGACAAACACCATTTTCCCCATTGTTTGGCAACATTCTTCGATAAATTTTCCATACCGCTGATTCTTTTGGAGGGAAGATAATTAAAAAAGCTGATCAGTAGAGGAAACATCGCTTTCCAATAAGTCCATAACTTATATTTTTGAAACCCTTTCCAGAATTTCCAGTATCCGCTCTGGGCTGCGACAAGAATAATTTTACCAGCCTCTGTAGAAGATGATGATAACCCGATGAGCTGCCCTCCGATACTGTGCCCCAATAAAATGATATTCTGGTCCGGATAATTCTTTTTAGTGTATTCCGTTACAGCATGCAAATCGGTTTTTCCCCAGTCTGAAGCACCATTATTCAGCTTTTGAATAGGCTTTTTAAGAGATTCTCCTATACCAAGGTAGTCAAAAGTAATGACTGAAACTCCATGATCAGAAAGGAACTGCGCAAACTTTTTATAATAAGATTGTTTTACTCCGGTGGCTGATGATATGATTAGAATATTTTTACTGTCAGGAACTTCGTAAATATGGGCGGAAACAGGATACCCTTCATTGGTTTTAATTTCTACTGTTTTCATCATATTTGGTTATGTAGTTTGAATAAATAATGATTTCTCATTATTAAGAGGTTTTTGATAAAATAGTGAATAAAAATTTTTAATAAATGTAAGCCATAATTTTTTTAATAAGAGAAGAATTGCCTTGATTTTAAGTGTTATACATAATTTTTCTTGAAAGTAATCTCCGAAAATACTATTTTTAAAATCCGTTTCATTTCAAATAACTATTTCAAACAACGAGTAACGAATATGCACGAACTATTACCTTTCATGTTAGCCTTGATTATAGCAATTGTATTGATCGAAATGTTGGCTGAAAAACTGAGAATTGCATATCCCATACTTCTTGTTGTTGCCGGACTGCTGATCAGTTTTATTCCCGGGCTGCCAGGCATACAGATTGATCCGGACCTTATATTCTTTATTTTCCTGCCACCTATTCTCTTTGAAGCGGCATGGAGTATTTCATTTAAAGAAATGAAAAAGTGGTGGCGGATCATTGGAAGTTTTGCGTTTCTGGTTGTATTTTTTTCCGCGCTCACAGTTGCAATGATATCTAATTATTTTATCCCGGGTTTTACCCTTGCATTAGGTTTTCTGTTAGGAGGAATCGTATCACCTCCCGACGCGGTAAGTACCGGAGCAATAATGAAGTTTGTGAGAATTCCAAAATCCACCTCCGCAGTTCTGGAAGGTGAAAGCTTACTGAACGATGCCTCATCACTTATTATTGTCCGCTTTGCTTTAGTAGCTATAGGAACGGGACAATTTATTTTCCAGACGGCAATTACGGATTTCTTCTGGATGGTTATAGGAGGAATAGGAATCGGACTTTTAGGAGGCTGGCTCTTTATCCAGGCTCATAAAAGACTGCCTACGGATGCACCTTCAGATATTGTGTTTACACTGGTGGAATCCTATCTGCTGTATTGGGTAGCTGAACAGGCACATAGTTCAGGTGTGCTGGCGGTAGTGGCCGGTGGATTGTTTTTATCCACCCGGAGGCTCACTTTTCTCAGTAGCGCCAGCAGGATCAAAGGGCTCAGTTTTTGGGAAGCGCTGATCTTTATTTTAAATGGTATCGTATTTATGATCATCGGATTAGCTCTTCCGGAAATTGTGAAGGGGCTTAGGGCAGATGGGATTCCTTTAAGAACAGCAATTTTTTATGGAGCCCTTGTTACGGTAATTTTAATTGCTACCCGGATGATCTCTTCTTATGCCGCACTGATTGCAACTGTTATGTTCAGACCCAGTGTTACTCCCGGAAGAGGTTTGAGCCGCCGGAGAATACTTGGCTTACCGCTGTTATTAGGTTGGACAGGAATGCGGGGTGTGGTGTCATTAGCCGCTGCCTTATCTATTCCGTTGACCTTACCGACCGGAGAAGCTTTTCCACATAGAAATCTGATATTATTCGTCACCTTTACAGTGATACTTTTTACACTTCTTATCCAGGGGCTTACTCTTCCTCTTATCATTGAACGCTCAAAATTGTTTGATTACGGCAGGGAATTACCGGAGGATGAAGCAAAAATGAAAGTTAAGAACCATCTTGTGGTAGAAACAATACGTTTGTTAAAAGAAAAACAAAAAATGGGGGAGTATGAAGATCCTCATTTACAAAAGATGATCGACCAGTGGGAATATAAAATAAGCCAGCCGGAACATTTGAGAATGACCGAACGGACCAAACAGAATTACCTCGAATTGCTGGAAAATCAGCGTAAGTTCTTATCGGGACTTAACAAAGATCCTGAACTGCATGAGGAATACATCAATTGGCAAATATATCAGATTGATCTGGAAGAAGAGAGAATCAGACTTTTATAAATCAATAAAACGGGCTTTGGCCCGTTTATTTTATTAATCAGTATAAAATGCATGCATCCTTTGCACCTTGCCCTCATCATTAAAGAACATCACCTCAATTGCTTTTTTGTTCATAATGGATTGGTAATACAATGCAACGGAATTGATACCGTAAGTGACATCAAACAGCTCAAAATGCAAATCGGGTACCTTCTCAAGAGCACGCCCCCAATATTCTCTAACAGCTTCTTTTCCTTTAAGGGTATCTTCACCTGATGTGAATGTTTTGATCATCGGAGTAGTGATCTCGATATCATCTGCATAATGGCTCAGGATGTCTTCCAAATTATGAGAATTCCAGGAGTTGATCCAAAGGTTGGCAAAATTTTTAATGTCCATAGAATATTTAGTTTTTTAGGGTCAATAGATTAATGGGTAGAAGTAGGAAGTTTAACAAAGCTGATGTCATCCAGAATAACTACACCTTCCGGAGTTTTATCAAAGATCAATGAGATCGATTTCAGCTTATCCAGATCCAGTTCCGGATACTTTTTTCTGACGGTATCAAGGTCAAAATAAAAATAGTCTGGAATAGATTCTGCATCAGGATTATCATTGAAAAAACTGAATTTGGTTAAGTTCTTTTTCAGTTGAGGTTGTAAAAGTGCACAGTCACTCAAAAGGAAATGTGCTTTTTTTCCGTTTTGATCCGTCAGCTCAATACTGAAATCGATGGCCTTTTTTTGCAGATCTTTTTTTACGGACTCCTCCTTTTTAGTTTCTTTTTTTCCTTTCCGCGCTGCTACCGAAGATTCATCGCTCTCTGCAAGATTAAATGCCAATGCTTTTCCCTTTAAATCCTGGCGGAGGCTGTCAGGGAAAGTAAAGGTATATTTTCCTGGTTTATTACCGTTTTCACTGTGATTCCAGCCGATATAAGCAGCTCTTGAAATTTGACTGTTCCAGATCAGCTTCTGCTGGGCTTCCCGCCATAAGCTAAGGTTTTCACCCGTGATCTGTACACCTTTTAAAGTGGCGGTAGATAAGTTGAGATCTTCTTCATAACGGGCAACAAATGTCGTTTCACTATCTTCAAACTGATTGAAATAAACATGGTTCGGAAGCCATTTTCGTCCATACCGGTAATCTGTAAAAAGAGGTTTGTAGACGTTTTCTCCTTTCAGGTTAACATCTAAAAAAGCGGATATGTATACTTTCGCAATCTGTTGTTGTTCCTTTTCAGGCATCAGGTTTTTCATATTGAACTGATTGATATACGGACTGCTGGAATCATAGCTTCCCCATGAAGTATTGAACTGTCCGTGGTTTGCCTGATGAACATACAATCCAGCCTTGAATCCCTTATAATCCGGTGAATACTGAATCCGTTTATATGTGGCAAGTCCGCCGTAAGACTGCATGTCCATATCATGAACTCCCTGGATGACAAAATAATTGATGTCTTCCAAGGGTGCTAAAATAGATGCCGGCTGATACTGTCCGTCCACCGGTGCAATAGCTATGTAAGCTTTTATATTAAAATTAAAATCAAATCTTTCATTGGCATTATCAGGAAAATAAGGCAGCTTATTGAACAGCGCAGCGTGCGACATGGCTTCCCCGCCTCTGGAATGTCCTATAAGCGCAATCTGATCCATATTGATCCTGTTAAAAAACGGATTACGAGGATCCTGACTCCACTTTCTCCAAAGCTGCAGATGTTTAAGCATCAGCCAGCCTCTTGCTCCGTTTTCGTCTTTGAATCCTTTTTGGTCGATATCCGTAAAACTTGTATTCAGGAAATTTTCATCAACGGATGCTACGATATATCCTTTGCTTGCCAGAAGCTTACCCAGATAATCATATCCTTTTTCAGACCAGTCCTGGGCCAGATGATTGCCATGAACGATCAATACCAAAGGAGCCTTTCCATTGAGATTTTCAGGATACCAAACCATTGCATTCAGGGGAAGTTGCGTTTTATCAAATCCAAAATAGCGTGTACGGAGTTTACCGGACATTCCATCCCATGAGTTAAGAAGTAGGGAGCCATCTACAGAAGCTGTTTTAATATTTACATCCCGGCCATAGATCGTACGGTGTTTGTCTTTTCCCGATCCGTAAGTAAGGAAAGCTACTTTGTATTTTCCCGGCAGGGAAGGGTCAGGAGCATTGATCGGGAGGGGAAGTTTCCCGGACATTTTATAATTTTTAACTGCTGAAGGAGTATTCCCCGAATCCAAATAAATATAACCGCCAATCACGATTCCAAGAATTCCAATAAAAAGTGAAGTTGCGGTAAGTATTTTCTGACGCAATGACCAGCTTGTTTTAGATTTGGATCTCCAATAGAACAAAGCTCCAAAGGTAAGAGAAGGAAAAAGAACAAGAAATACAATCAATACCCAGCGAAATGTAGATGTAATTAAAATAAGATAGAAGAAAAAAAACAGGGTAAAACCGATTGCATGTCTGAAATTAGAAGGTGTTCTGCCTATTAAGCCGGCCAACCAGCCTATTAATCTGCCAATAAGGTAACTTACCAGAAGTGAAATCAGCAGAAATAAAATGAAATTTCCCCATCCTATGGCAGGAAGGAATTTATCCGCGGATACCAGAATGAAAAAAATACAGGAACTCAAAAGAATGCCATACCCGCTTGCTTTTAATGTCTGACGGCTTGGAGCAATCGAGTTTTCTAAACGTTGAAACCAACCTGTTATTTTTTTCCATAGTGAAGTTTTTTCGTTCATAATATATTGCTTGGTGTTTGTTTTTATAAAATGGAAGTCTACTATAGAAGCTACACATCAACTGCTGAAAAAGGAGGGTGGAAGTACTTGGGATCAGCATATTCAAATTCGAAATTCAGTTCAGCGATCAGTCTGGCTGAAGAGATTTTCTTTCCTTCCGGTTTTGCGGTATCTGTGTTCAATATGTTTTTCTGAATACTGATGACTTCTGATTTGGTAGGATGAAGTGGGGCAACCACATTATAGATTCTGGAAGAACATTGCTTTTCAATCATTTTCTCAATAACCGAACAAATGTCGTTGTAGTGAATATGATTGACAAAAAAATTGAGATTTGAGACATTATATTTGCTTAGAAAACGATCATCTCCCATGAGACCAGCCAACCTTAAAATATTAGTTTGGGGATATCTGGTTCTGATCATTCTTTCTCCGGAAATCTGATCAGGAGATACATCTTCCTCGGTAAATTCTTTATTGTGATCAGGATATACCCCTGTTGTACTCATAAGAAAAATCTGTCCGTCATAATCTTCTATAAATGAAAAAAGATTCTGGATCCTGTTGTATAAAGAACTTGCACAGCAGCTTTTTCCCGAAATAGGAATAGTAATGATCAGGACATCCAGCTCATTGATAATCTGCCATTGATCCATTTTTTCGGTCAGCAGATAATCGGGAAAATTGACAAGGTAAGGATGAAATCCCTGTTTTTCCAAGTGCTTAGCCTTGTCCGGACTTGTTATTGTTGTATAGACCTCAAAGGTTTCGGACAATTTTGTTGCAATCCTTGATCCCAGCCAGCCACAACCGATTATTCCTGCTTTTTTCATATTAACTTTTTTTATCTCCTTCCTAATTATAATGATGTGAATTCGAACTTGTGTACTATTATTTTTTTTAAGTAGGTGAAATTAATCAATTTATTTAGTATATACCTGCTGTCAGGTAGAAAAAAATACGCTCCGGCAGGTATTGGAGGGGCCTCTTTATGCAGGTAAATTTGCTTTTATAATTGATGAAAGGAAGGGTAAGAGCTTGTAACCATATTTTCGCTGGATCTGGAATTCATTTCATGGATTTAACAGTATATATTTTAACACCAAACAATAACAAAATGAAAAAATTAATCTGTACTTTTTTATTTTTAACAGGGTTGAGCATTGCGGCACAACCCACAGTGACGAGAGCGGCACTTGATAAAATTAACATTACCACTGATGTTTATCATGCCAATGTTTCGGCATCTTTGAATCCAGGACCTTCCGGAGCCGGACAAACCTGGGATTTCTCATCTTATGTAGGCACACCCGTAATCACTACTAGACTATATCCGTGTCCGGGGCATGCCAATTGTTCTAAATTTCCAACGGCCAACAGAATAAGCGAATTGGTAGGAGGAAGTACTTACGATTATCTTCTCAATAGTGATACGGAAGCCACAACTATTGGTAATTACAGTACACCGGGAGATGTAATGATGACCTATACTGATCCCTTGATCAATTACAAATTTCCTGTTAATTACCTTCAGGAATTTACAGATACTTATCAGATCAATATTCCTGGTACGGTAGAGAACGGACAGGAAAACTTTAAAGTAGACGGATATGGCACTGTGATAACACCTAACGGAACTTTTCAGAATGCTTTGAGGATTAAGAGAGTAAGAACGGCAACCCAAACCAGCGGCGGAGTATCTCAGGACTATCATAATGAATCGTATCAATGGGTCACTGAATCCAACGGACCAGTTCTGGTAATTGCATTTAATACATTTACAACTAACGGACAAACCACGACCCAGCCTTCATTGGCATATTTTTCACCGTCGTCTACATTATCTACGATAGATATGGATAACAAAAAAGATGAGATTGTGATTTATCCTAACCCGACATCAAAATTCATCACAATAAAATCTAAAGATGACATTAAAAATATCAGTATTATCAGCCTAGATGGTAAAGTTGTTCAGAAAACACAGAATTCCGGAATGATCGATGTTTCAGAGCTGCCTAATGGAATATATGTGGTTCAGGGAGAATTAAAAAGTGGGAAAATTATTTCGAAAAAAATCAGTAAACAGTAATTTTTTTCATTTTTTATGATGGAAAGGTACTATCCGCTTTGGATAGTACTTTTTATTTTATGTGGAGATCATTTCCTTTTGTCAAAGTCCGTTTTCTTTTGCAAATTTTAAAAGTTCAACCACATTACGGACCTCACATTTGTTCAATAAATTTCTCCGGTGAGTTTGTACTGTAAGATAGCTTAAGAAAAGGATATCCGAGATCTCCTGTGTCGATTTACCTTCCGATACCAGCTTTAGAATTTCTTTCTCCCTTTGGGTTAACCTGGGAACCGATTTAAGATCATAAATACTGGTCTTTTCAACAATTGCTTCAATTTCGGAGCTAAAAGCCATTTCTCCGGATACAGCCTTATTAATGCAGGATTTGAATTCTTCGAGTGACGCATTTTTTAGCAAATATCCATGTGCTCCGTTTTTGATCATTTGTAAAATAATGCTTCTTTCGGACTGGCTGCTCATTGCCAATACGATGATTTTAGGATGGTTTTTTTTAATTTTAAGGCACAGATCGATGCCATTGATGTCCGGAAGAAATACATCCAGCAGAACAACATCTGCTTTACCAAGATGCTTATAATTGAGGAGGGCTTCACCGGTATTAAAGCTCCGGACAATTTCCACATCATCTGATTTCGAAAAAAGCATTTGCAGTCCCTCAGCAATAATAGGATGGTCATCAACAATAATTGTTTTATAGGGTTTTGTCATGATGGGTGCAGTTAAATGGATAATTCAATATTAAAAGTAGTAGGATGATTTGCAGAAGATTGGATGTCTATTTTTCCATTAAAAAGTTCCACTCTGCTTTTGAGATTTTTCAACCCCTGTCCTGTAAAGTTCTTGATTTGACTGGTATCGAAACCTTTACCATTATCTTCTACCGTAATGAAAAAACGGGATTGATTCTGGCTGCAGTCCACCAGGATTTCTGTACAGGATGAATGTTTCAAAGCATTGTTCAGTAATTCCTGAATAATTCTGTAAATCATAATCTGAATATTTTCCGGAATATCAGACCGGATCTGATTGGCCTGGAAATAAATACGGATGTCATCGGTTTCCAACATATGGCAGAGGTCATTTAATGCATGTTCCAGACCTAATTTGAGAAGCGTTTCCGGAATAAGGTTAAAAGAAATCTGCCGTAATTCAGTAATTGAATTGTTCAGGATTCCGTTCATATTTTCAATTTCATCCTTCGATGCAGGTCCCGAAGAACTGCTTATCTTTAAAAATCTGGTTCTAAGGGAAGATAGCATACTTCCCACGCCGTCATGGAGGTCCCGGGCTATTCTCTTACGTTCATCTTCTTCTCCTCTGATCACCGCCTGCATGACTTCTATTTCCTTCTGATTTTTTAAGCTTTCCAGGTTTTGTACATAATTAAGGGACTGTTGGCTGGTTATTTTCTTCTGATTTTTTGAATTGATCCAAAGGAAGATAACAAGTAATAACAGAATAACCGAAGCCGCAACCAGCAAACCATAGTAAAGTTTATTGTTCTGTGCAACCAAACGATCACGTTCGCGTTGAGCTTCAAGCTGGCTGATCTTCTTCTCATTTTCCGCCCGGTTAAACTTGGCTTCAAGAGCTGCTATTTTTCCCTGATACTCACTCAGGTTGAGGCTGTCATTGATCGTATTGTATCTGGACAGGTATTTATAAGCATTTTTGGTATCCCCCAGACTTTCAAAGGTCTGCGCCAGTTCCTTGGTATAGTTTCTCTGGTCAAGGGCAAAATGGGTCGTGCTTCCTATAAGATCCAGCAGCAGGTTTTTAGCATCTTCAAGTCGGTTCAGAGCTTTCAGGGGTTCATATTTGGAAAACTTCAGTCGATTGGTTAAAAGCATATCCTGATGGAGGGTACTGTTTACAATCCCTTTATCATAACTTTTTAAAGCATTATTAAACTGTCCGAGTCTGTAAAAATAAAAGCCCTCAGCCGTATAATAGCTGCCGTTGAGATTAGAATCAGGATATTTTCTGATGATATTGTATGCGATATCAAGAGATTTTTTAGCCTCTGCCAACATATGAAGGCGGCTTTTGTTTTCAGCATCTATAATATAGATGTCGGCCTTTGTTTCCTGGTAAGTATATGTAGATCTGGAGGCCTGTTCAATATATTCCTTAGCGGTTTTCAGGTAGCTGTCTGCCTTAATCCTTTCATCATAGTTCATGAAAATGGTTGCAACGGATTTGTAAAGAATACTCAGAGTTTCCAGATCGTTTCCTTTTTTACCCGTAGGGATGGCTTCATTGATGAGAATTTTCATCCCTTCCAGCTCATTGTTCTGTAAAACTTTAATAAGAGATATGTTTTTCAGGATAAAAGCCTGTAATGAATATGAGTCCTTGGTTTTATATTTCCTGAGCTCAGTAAGAGCAAGGTTGAGCTGCTTACCATAATTGTCAAAATCTCCCTTGCTCACTAATCCTGCCGCATTATAATAAATAGCCGCAGCTTTTAAGAAAGGATATTTGGGTGCTATCTTGTTGGCAGTAAGGAGATATCTGTCAGATAGCTCGTTCTTTTTACTTCTTCTGAACAGATCGGCCAGCTTAAAACTGTTTATTCCTCGTATGCTGTCTGACTTGGTTGTCTGTATAACATGAGTAAGACTGTCGATATACGGGCCGTCATCATCAAGGGTGTAAAACCTTTGAGAATAAGAAAAACCGAAAGTGAAAGATACCAGCAACAGGAGTAATTTTCTTTTCATACGTATAAATTGTGATCTTTGGTGCAGTAAAAATAAAATTCTTACTTATACAAATATACATTTATCACCATTTAAATGGTAGATACTTAAGTGCAGTTCGTGGATTTTTATCTGGTTAAACAACTCAAGCCTTCATGAGACATCTTTTCAAGACGTTATTGATTCTGCAATGAATGAGTTTTGTTAATATAATATGCTACTAAGAGATTTGGAACCCAGCATAGCCAGGCAACAATAAGGTAGGATATATCCGGTGTCCCTATAGCTATTTTTAATAAAGGCATCCACAGTCTTAGTGTTACTGCTGCAAAAGTACAGGCATAGCTATAAGTCATCAGTTTCTGATGCTGTAAAACATCTCCTCCTTTTATCTTTAAAAATGCGGCAACGGTTGTAGAAAACCAAATCATTCCCAGGCTTATAAAACCTAATGAAGAAATAATTCCTCCATTAGCAAAGAAGCCAATATATATACCCGATACTGAGCTGATAATTACTGAGAATATATATGTTTTACCTATTATTCTGTGTAAAACTTTATGCTTATTCCGAAATGTTGCCCCAAACTGTCTCCATCCAATAAAAAGAGAGATACCCCCGAAGATCATATGGCTAAAGAAAAGAGCTCTCCAGACAGTATCATGAACAACTTCAGGAAGCTTGGTTTGTAAAAAAGTATGTTTGTGATCAACAAAAAGATAAATTAAAGGATATAGTCCGATTAATAATGCAAAAATGACCAGGATAACGAACAAAAATATTTTCATAGTAAAAGAGCTTGAGTTAAATGGCTTAACAATAGGGTGTTAAATGTTGTTTTTTTAGCAAAAGTGCGGATTGTTAAAAAAATAAATGCCCCAGAATGTAAGGTGGAACTAATTTCAAACACATAAAATAACTGATTGAGCGGATTGTTTTGTGGAAGTTGAATAATTATTTTCTTTCTAACCTCTAACCTCCAATATCAAGATTCTCCTCCTTTAAAAAGTCTCTCGGGGAACAATTCATATATTTTTTAAAATTGCGGTTAAAAGCAGTTTTGGAATTAAACCCACATTCAAATGCCAGTGAAAGAATAGTGAATTTTTGATTTTCCGGAAGGATAGCGATTCTTTTAAATTCTTCAATCCTTTGTATATTGATGTAATCGTAGAAGTTTTTGTCTTCAATGGTATTGATAACCTGAGAAAGAGTATTGGGATGTACTTCGATAATGCCGGCCAGTGTAGCCAGGTTTAATTCGGGATCTTTGAAAAGTTGTTCAGATTGCATTTTGGAAGTCAGCCTGGTGTAGATTTCCTGGATTGAGGCTTCGTTTAAAACCGATTTCTGGTATTTAACTTTTGATTATCAATCGGTGATGTGATTTTATCTTTTTCAGTATCTTTTATTTTTGGCTCTGCTAAATTTAAAATTCCTGCTTTGGTAATTCCGAAATAGGCCGCCAGTAATATAAAAATTACAACTGAGGTAAATGTGATTCTGTCATCTTTAAGGATAACTAAGATCCAGATTACAGCGATTCCAAAAATAAGATAATATACCCAGTTCAAGTTGATTCTTTCAATGTTAGAATACTGTTTTGCAATACTGTTTTTGTATTTTTTTAATGATCTGATACTAAGTATGATATATGTAATTCCGGAAATATAAATAAGTATATTGATATTTTCTCTTATGTTTTGATACCTCATTCCGCCATTATGATAAATTAAAATCTTATCTTTTGTCGAAAGTAAATAGAAATCCCACAAAATAAGATACACGACCAAAGGAGGAATGAAATGCAGAATCCTCAGATATCTGCGATTGTTTTGCTGAGTAAGCGTAAGGACATATACATAAAGCATAGGTCCATGTATCAAAGGAAGAGGAATCTCTAATCCCAATAAATAGGGAGTAGTAATATTGTTTTCGGAAAAATTTAAATAAAATAATGTCAAATGAATCCCAATGATAAAGAACCATAATGCCAAAAGGTAATCTGCCATCATTTTCCTTTTCTTACCTAAAATGAGAAAAGAAGAAAAATAAGCAATAAAGATTCCTGATAAATAGAACATGTTACAATACCAAACCGAGTAATGACCAAAAATAAAATATTAAAATCATATTTCTGAGGTATATTTTATTTAACGGACATTTTTCAGGGTTGGGAGTGAATAACCTGCTATTAATAAGAACTTTTTAATATGAATTTTGACTTTTAAATTTTCATAATTTTATTAAAAAGATGGAAAATAGAATAGCTAAATCAAAATTTAAGTGTACATTTAATTATATTGAATGCGCCAAGCAACTACTTTTATGAAGAGTAATGAGGAGGACGGTAATTTGTAGTGCTTACCGAACTATAATGAAAACGTAAAATGAACTCAAACACCAATTCACAAATAAAAAACAATCACAATAAGACCGGAAATTTTTTCCTCGATGTAAAAAAAGGACTGGATAGCAATCCCAAAAGATTATCTTCAAAATATTTTTATGATGAAGTAGGAGACCGGCTTTTCCAGAAGATAATGGCAATGCCTGAATACTATCTTACCCAATGTGAGCTTGATATATTTCAAAATAAAACAGCCGATATCGCTAATCTGATAGGTTTTGACAATACTCCTTTCGATCTGATCGAACTGGGTGCAGGTGATGCTATGAAATCGACCTATCTTCTTAAATATATGATAGATAAGGGGTTGGATTTTACTTATATGCCCATTGATATTTCAGGTAATATTTTATCTGTCCTGGATCAGAAATTAAAAAAGGAGATACCTGATTTAAAAGTTACCCAGCTCGAGGGAGAATATTTTCAAATGCTCAATAAAGCGGCCTCGCTTTCCTCAAGAAGAAAAGTCATTTTGTTTTTGGGAGGGAACATCGGTAATATGGAACTCGAAGAGGCTAATGCATTTTGTATAGGATTGAAAGATCACCTTAATCCCGGAGACAGGATTCTGATAGGGTTTGATCTTAAAAAAAATCCTCACACCATCTTAAATGCCTATAACGACGCCACCGGTATAACAGCAGCTTTTAACCTTAATCTTCTTACGCGTATCAATAAGGAACTTAATGCTGATTTTAATATTGAGCAATTTCAGCATTATCAGACGTATGATCCTATAAGCGGAGCATGCAGGAGTTATCTCGTGAGTCTGGCCGATCAGGTGGTAAATATAGATCATACAGAGATTATATTTAAGGAAAATGAACTGATAGATATGGAGGTTTCACAGAAATTTTCTGAGGCCGATATAAAAGAATTGGCAAAGAAAACGGGCTTTGAGATTGACGGAGAAATTAAAGACTCGAAGAAATGGTTTATTGACTCCGTCTGGAAGTTTAAATAAATAATAAAAAATCTAAAAAGATGATAGCAAATCCTAAGATTATTGATGCCGTAACGACTTACAGGAATATTCGCAGCCATTCGTTGGCTATTTGTGCTCCTCTTGAGACTGAAGATTTTGTCGTACAGCCTATCGTGGATGTAAGCCCGCCAAAATGGCATTTAGGACATACCACATGGTTTTTTGAAACCTTTATTCTTGTTCCGAATTTTCCGGGGTACACTGTTTTTGATCCTCAATATAATTTTGTATTCAACAGCTATTACGAAACCATAGGAGCAAGAGTCATCCGTACAGACCGGGGTAATTTGAGCCGCCCTTCAGTGGCAGATGTGTATCGCTACAGGGAATATGTGGACCACCAGATGACTGCTTTTCTTCAGAGTGAATTTATGAACCCTTCCATTGAGCCGCTTTTGGAGCTGGGACTCAATCATGAACAACAACACCAGGAGTTGTTGCTTACGGACATCAAATATATTTTAGGTCACAATCCTCTTTTCCCGGCGTACCGAAAAGATAAGGAAGAAAACAAGGAAATGGTTCGGACCGGTGAAATGATCAGATTAAGTGAAGGTGTGTATGAAATTGGTTTTAATGGTAATGGCTTTTGCTTTGATAACGAACTGGGAAGACATAAAGTATACCTCAACAATTTTGAAATAAGTGACCGTCTGGTTACCAATGGCGAATATCTGGAATTTATAAATGACAACGGATATAGGGATTTCAGACATTGGCATGCAGAGGGTTGGGACTGGGTGAAACAAAATGAGGTGAAATCACCGTTATATTGGCATTGGATCGATGAAAAATGGATGTATTATACTTTAGATGGTTTGCAGGAAGTAGATCCTGACGAAGCGGTTTGTCACATCAATTTCTATGAAGCTTCAGCCTTTGCAGCATGGAAAGGAATGCGTCTTCCAACCGAAGCGGAGTGGGAGGTTGCTTCCGTACGTTTTCAGTGGGGAGAAAGGTGGGAATGGACGGGAAGTGCTTATTTACCATATCCCGGATTTAAAAAAGAAGCGGGTGCCGTAGGCGAGTATAACGGAAAGTTTATGGTCAATCAAATGGTTTTAAGAGGGGCTTCCGAAGCTACACCCAAAGGGCACAGCAGAAATACATACAGGAATTTCTTTCATGCAAATCTTCAGTGGCAGTTTACAGGAATAAGATTAGCGAGATAAGTCCTGCCTATGATTAAAGTAGAATCACTCACCAAAAAATTTGATGACCGGATTGCCGTTGATCATATCTCCTTCGAAGCACAGGATAAAGAAATTCTGGTGCTTCTAGGAACAAGCGGTTGTGGAAAAACCACAACCCTGAAAATGATCAATCGCCTGATAGAAGCTGATTCCGGTGATATCTGGATTGACGGACAAAATATTCTTGAAAAGAAACCGGAAGAACTCCGCATGCACATTGGCTTTGTTATGCAGCATGCCGGGCTTTTTCCTCATTATAACATCCGCCGGAATATTGCTGTGGTTCCCGAGCTGCTCAAATGGGAGAAAAAGAAGATCAGAAGCAGAACGGAAGAACTTATGGAAAAGCTTCACCTGCCGGAAGAACTGCTTTCCCGTTTTCCCCAGGAATTAAGCGGCGGACAGCAGCAACGGGTCGGGATCGCAAGAGCTTTAATAGCAGATACCCCGATATTATTAATGGATGAGCCTTTTGGAGCATTAGATAATATTACTAAAGCGGATATTCATTCTGAATTTAAATCATTAGAGGAACTTAAAAATAAAACCATTATTCTTGTTACACATGATGTACAGGAAGCTTTCGAGCTGGGGCAAAGGATTTGCCTTATGAATGAAGGAAAGATTGTCCAGATCGGAACTCCCAAGGAAATGCTCTATCATCCTGCCGGGGATTTTGTGAAAAATTTCTTTGCAGAAAACAGGCTTTTGCTTGAATATAAAGTTGCCACGCTGGATAATATAAGTCCTTTTCTTGAACAGAACGAAAGTTTCAGAGAAGAATTTGATAGAAAGGAAAATGTGTGGAATATTTTACAGAAACTCAGTGCAGATAAAAGCTATTCGGATCAGTATGAAAAACTGAGCGAGGCATTTAACCTTTACAGAAAAGCACAGGCATAATGACACAGCAGAACCTCTGGCAATTTATTGCCGAACAGCAGGATAAACTTCTTCTCCAGATTATACAGCATCTTGGGCTTACTTTTGTATCATTACTCCTGGCAATAATTGTGGGTGTTCCGTTAGGAATATTCATCGCCAGAAAGAAATTATTTGCCAACCCTGTCCTGGGAACTGCCGGTATACTGCAGACCATTCCGAGTATAGCTTTACTTGGATTTATGATTCCTGCCTTTGGCATCGGGGCTACTCCAGCCATTGTAGCATTACTGATATATGCCCTTCTGCCAATTATACGGAATACCTATACGGGAATTACGGGAGTAGATCCTTCGGTTGTAGAAGCTGCCCAGGCAATGGGAATGAACAAAAAACAGCTCTTGTTCAAAGTAGAGCTTCCATTGGCAATGCCTGTAATCATTGCAGGAATAAGGACAGCTGCAGTAATCAATGTAGGTGTGGCGACTTTAGCCTCATTTGTTGCGGCAGGAGGATTGGGAGAATTTATATTTGGAGGAATCTCCCTTAATAATACCAATATGATTCTAGCAGGCGCCATCCCGGCTGCGTTACTGGCTATTATCCTGGATCAACTGATTGCTGTTTTACAGAAATCCGGCTATAGGAGGCTTCGTAAGATGCTGTTCATTATTCCCATAGTTTTGGTTATTATTGGAGGTGTATATGTGTTTAATTCCTATTCCGGAACCAAGCTTAAAGCAGGTTTTACGCCTGAATTTATGGGAAGGCAGGATGGAGATATTGGATTGAGATCAGTATACGGGCTTAATGCCAAACCACTTATTGTAAGTGATGCCATTATGTATAAAGCAGCTTACGATAAGGAACTGGATCTCATAAGCGGATATTCTACAGACGGAAGGATTAAAGCCTATGATCTGTATGTACTGGAGGACGATAAAAAAATATTTCCACCATATTTTGCCGCACCCATTATAAAGACAAAAACATTACAAAAGTTTCCGCAGCTGCAAGAAACGCTCAATTTGCTGGCAGGAAAATTCAATGACTCTGTCATGACGGATCTCAATTATCGGTCTGATTACCTCCACCAAACCCCGGAAAAAATTGCAAAGGACTTCCTGAAGCAGCATGATCTTTTCAAAAATTCCCGAAAAGGAAATGGAGGGACCGTGCGGATCGGGTCTAAAATTTTTGGAGAGCAATATATTCTTACAGAAATGTATAAAATGCTTATTGAAGGCAATACGGATTATAAAGTAGAAACCAAAACAGGCTTGGGAGGAACGAAAATTTGTTTCGATGCACTGGTGAATGATGCCATTGATTTCTACCCTGAATATACGGGAACAGGCCTTTTGGTCCTTTTAAAACCTTCGGAAACAATTTTAAAAGAGGTGAGCCCAAGTCCTGAAAAAACCTATAACTACGTAAACACTGAATTTAAAAAACAATATGGTATAGAATGGCTTCAGCCTTTAGGGTTTAATAATTCCTACGCCCTGATGATGAGACGGGAACAGGCCCGGCAATTAAACATAAAAAATATTTCAGATCTCAAAAACTATCTAGATACTCCTTAATTCAATGACTTATAATTTCGACGAAATAATCTCCAGACGAGGCACCAATTCCATCAAATGGGATTCTGTGGCAGATGATAATGTGCTCCCTATGTGGGTGGCTGATATGGACTTTAAAACACCTCCTGAAATCATAAATGCTCTTTCACGGAAAGCTGAACAGGGAATGTTTGGATATAGCTTTACTCCCCAGGCACTGTATGATGCAATTATCAGTTGGTGGGAAACAAGTCATGAGGTCAGTTTAAAAAAAGAATGGCTGCTTCCTGTTCCGGGAATGATTCCGGTAATTTCTGCTATTGTAAGAACATACCTTCAGCCGGGAGATCATATTATAGTACAATCACCGGTATACAACCATTTTTTTATATTGATTGAAAATTGCGGATGCCATGCGGTTGAAAATCATCTGATGTACGAAAACGGAAACTATCAGATTGATTTTGAAGACCTCGAAATGAAGGCTTCAGACCCTCAGAATAAAATGCTGCTGCTTTGTAGTCCCCACAACCCTGTAGGAAGAGTATGGACAAGACAGGAACTGGAAAAAATAGCTTCAATATGTTCGAGACATAATGTGATGGTTATCTCTGATGAAATTCACGCCGATATCGTGTATAAAGAAAACAAGCATGTGCCATTTCTTTCTGTAGCGGAAGATTATGATCTACTTTCTGTAACCTGCGGTTCTCCCTGTAAAACATTTAATTTGTCCAGCCTGCCTGTGTCATATGTTATTACTAAAGATCAGGAGTTTAAAAAACAAATTTCAAAAATATTATCCGTACAGGAGACTTATGGTATCAATCCATTTGCGGCTGAAGCTTTAATTGCTGCCTATACACATGGAAGGGACTGGATGGAGGAATTAAAAGAATATTTGTATAATAATTATCTGTTTTTAAAAGATTTCTGCAAAGATCATTTACCCAATATAACCATTGGCCCATTACAGGCGACCTACCTTGTATGGCTGGATTGCCGGATTTTGGGTAAAGGATCTGAAGAGCTTTCAAAACTCCTGTTTAAGGAAGAAAAATTGTGGCTGAATCCGGGAACAATGTATGGCAGTTCCGGGGAAGGTTTTTTGCGAATGAACATTGCCTGTCCCAGAGAAGTTTTGGAAGAAGGTTTAAAACGGTTTGAAAAATATATCAATAAGAAACGGGATTAACTTATATTCCTATTTTAAAAGCCTTTCAATAATTATGGAAGGCTTTTATTTTATAGATTTCTATCGGCCTTTTCTTTTTTAAGTTGCTTCCATTTATTAATATTTACAATTAAAATAGGAACCAGAGCGATAGGAATCACGGCCAAAGCACTGAATTTGTGTTTGAATGCTAGAAAAAGATTACTAAAGAATAAAAGTGAAATAGCAATCATAAGCAAAATGGTTATTGCTTTTGAATTTTTTTCCTGATTAATAAGTTCCTCATTGGTGTATTCTGTTATTGGTTTATTTTTCATGTTATTTTTGTTGATGACTACAAGGTTATTAATTTTTCCAACCGGTGCGGTCGCTGTATTTTATAAATTAAGATTGATAAAGTTGGCCAGCATCTTCGTATTATTTCCGTAATGATGGTTTCCCGGAATATGTTTCATCTTATAATTACTACCCAGCTTTATTTCATAATACGGAAAATGGGCAAATTCAAAATCACTTACAATAAGCAGTACGGGAGCTGTTCCCATTTTGTTGATCTCCGGGATGACCTGTAAACTTCCTTTGGGCTCAACTCCAAAATATTCATCCAGGTGAATCTGAAAGTCATTGCTTTTGGAAGGCCCCATAATAAATACTTTTTGGATCTTGCTTTTCAGATCAGGAGTAAAACGGTTATATACAAATGGAGTTACATCAGCACCAAATGAAAACCCAAGAAGAACTACTTTTTGATTTTTCCGTCCCTGCAATTGCTGGTTGATGTAATTCTCTATATCTCCGGAAGTTTGTTCCGGTGTTTTTTTATTCCAGAAGTAAGCCTTCGTGTCCAAAGCAAACACATCATACCCTAATTTGTGGAGATCTGTACCCAGGCCTTTTGTAAAAGTATTAAAGCCGGCGTCGCCACTGATGTAAAAGATAACAGGTTTGTCGGTGTTTGAATTCCATTCCGTTATTTTGAAGTCATTATCTTTTTGACAGCCTGAAAAAATGGTCAGTAGGGATAATGATAGGAGATTGCCGAATTTTCGTAGTCTATTCTTCATTTTTCTGTGGTTTCATCACTTTATTTAATGCCGTTGGTATCTGGAGCAGTTCAAAATCACTGTTATAAACAAGATACTGATCTTCCCAGAGACTGGCATATTTCTCTTTAAAGTTTCGCAGTGTTTGATAATGTTTAAAGCTACCGACCCTCTGATATGCAAACTTCATGATATCCTCAGCCGTATTATGGGTCTGTTGTATCCCTGCCATTGGGGTCATTCCCATGTTTATGTATTTCAGGTTTTTGCTTTTGGCATATTCTACAAGTTTTACGATCAGTACATCAGTACTGCCGTTGGGAGCATCTTCAGTTTTTCTGATCATATCATAGCTGCACTCGTCAGGAGCACAATGGGGAATTATATTCAGAAATGCAACGCATCGTCCGTTATTATCAGAAATGGTAATAAGATCCTGGTTTCTTACCGTATCGCGATCAAACATTCCCTCTGCAAAAACAATTTCCTTTTTATCAAATTCCCTGAGCCATTCATCAGAAACACTTTGGATCTGGTCTATGGTTTTATCATCCTGAGGCGCATATCGTATTTCCGTGGTATAACCGGACTTTTCAACCGCATTGATGCCGTTCCTGATCGTCTTTTTATCTTTTCCTGTAAGCGTAAAACCTTCTGCATCCAGGATGGCATCCTGACCGATAAACAATTTTTGTTTTTTTAAGGGATTAAAATAAATAATACCACTTTCACTCACTCTGTAATAGCAGGTTTTTAAATTGTTTTTCTTACAGAACAGATCGAATTCCCTGATCAGATCTGTTTTGTGATGTTCAGCGCATACGGGTTCTTCGAGAACAACTGCAAATCCATTCGCCGTACGAAAAGACACAACCCCATTAATTTCTTCAGAAAAATAAAACTCCTTTTCTTTGGCCAACTTAAAATAATCTAATGAAGATGTTCCGAATTCTTCTATCAGCTGTTTAGCGTTAATAGCATTTTCTTTCTCATCTTTCACGACCCAGGAATGAGTTTTGTAAAACGAAAGAATGAGCACCAACCAGGAAATTACCCCAAGAATATAGTTAAGGTTCTGGAAATCCCGTGCAAATCCGGTAAGAGGGGTAAGTCCCGAATCTTTGAACAGCAGGAATGTGTACAATGTATAATAAAGGGCTTCTTTCTTTGTAAAATCAATGCCGAAATGGGATTTACTGATAAAGTAAAAGCTGAAATAGTTGAAAATAAGGATAATGGTGAATATTCCTAAAAACCAGCTGAAACCTCTTTGTAAAGAAACGATTTTAGTGGTAAAGATATACTCCTTTCTGCTGTACCAAAGAAGTCCCAAAGTAAATGCAGAAAATAAGGCCTCCTCATAATCAAGTGCTTTAGACAAATTAAAAATAATGGATACTATGGTGAGTGCTACTGCAAAATACCAGGCTCTTTTATATCCCCGGAAAAGATTAGCGGAGGTTACCAGCAGCAAGACTCCGGAAATGAGTGTGATCATTTTGGAAATATGGATCAGCTCCCAGGGCAGATACCCTTTCAGGATGTGTAAACGATCCGTGAGGGCGGGAGTAATTACCGAAAGGATATTGATGATGCCCAATAAAAAAATCATAACTACAGGTAAAATACGGGCCAATAGTTTCCGTCCGCTCCATAGGTAAGCAAAAATCCCAAGAACCAATGGAATCCAGAATTCAAAAAAACGGTAGAGCAGAGTAATGCCTAAACCGTCAGCGTGGCTGTATCCGAAGTTCGTAAGAATATAGGTAAGCGAAAACTCCACGGCTCCCAAGCCACGGAGGAAAGGGGAGACGATCATCAGTAAAATCGAAACAACATACGATATCGCTGCAGCAGAAAATGATGCCGGAACTCCGAAAGCATACATGGCAATCAGGAGATGGAAAACACCACAGAATTCAATAAGTACTGAAACTAAAATAGTGATCCAGAAATACTTTCTGTCGATTTCATTATTGAATATCTCATCTATGGAAGCAATGAATTTAGGAAATTTCCGATCCAGAAACCGGTAGAGGGAATTTTTCTTACGGAACGAAACGAATGCTGAATAACTGCCTAAAAGAATAGCCGCCAAGACAATAATCCCCACCCAGCTGTCATTGAAGCTTTTATTGATCAGGACTGCGTAAGCAATTAACGGGATTCCTACGATCATTACCGTTAGTAATCCTACAAATCCATAAATTGCACTTGCCTGATGGATCTTGGAGGATTTATATCCTTTTGTTCTGATATTCCTGGGAAGGTATGCCAGCGAGCTTACACCTCCGGCAGGAAGAAATACACTAAGAAAGTTTCGTTTTAAAAATAAAACGGTGGCATCAGATATCCCTACATTCAGTTGGGTTGCACGAAAGCTCGTTACATACATTAAACCTTGGAGCAGGACATAAATCAGTGTTAAAAGTATACCTGTCAGAACCCAGCTTAATTTTGAGTTTTGCAATTGAGGGCCTATGGTTGCGAGTTCGTGTCTTTCACTGCGGAAAAATACGAAGGCCAGTAATAAAATAATAACTGCCAGAACTTCTTTCCAACGAACCAGCCTGAAGATTTTTGAAAATTTTATGTTTTTCATATTCGTGATATAGAACCCTTTCATGCATTTTTTACGCTGAAATGTCCTGAAATCAAAAATAAATAAAAAACGTGTAGCAATTCACAGATATTTTACTTTATTTAAAGTAATCTGTTGTTAGTTCTGATAGCATTTCGGACAGATTCCACTTACCACAAAATTGTAGCTTTTGGCAACAAAGTGTTTAGGGAGTGTTATTTCAGGAACCACATTTTCTATGCATGTTACAGACAAGCATTTTTCACAATTAAAGTGAATATGATTATGAGAGTGATCATTTTCTGTGCAATGATGGCATTTTGCGTAATTCACAACCCCATCCACATTAACGATCTTATGGATTTTTCCTTCCTCTTCAAGACGGTCGAGCACGCGGTAAGTGGTAACACGGTTGCACAGATCCCCGATTTTTTCCTGGATAGCAGTGTGAGATAATGCGCTGTCGGAGCTATTAATGATGTTTAATATTTCTGTTTTGGCCTGGGTGTTTCTGACTTGTTTCATGATTTTATTGCAACTTTGTTGCATTAATTAAAATTAATATCTACATTTGCAACAAAGTTACGATAAGTATTTTAAACTTAAATATCATTTATGAAATCAAAAATTTTAGATGCAGTAGGTATTTCCGCAGCGGTTTTATGCCTGATTCATTGTATTGTCTTTCCTTTACTGATGATCATTCCCCTTGGAATATCCCACAATCCCTATATCGATCTGGCGTTTCTGCTCATCGGAGCCATCGTAGTTTATAGAGTCACGAAGAAAATCTCAAAAACATGGCTGAAATGGTGGTTTTGGATCTCCATTCTATTAATCTCCGTGTCTGTATTGGTAGACCTGATTTTTGAAATCCATATTCCTTTAATATATATTGGAGCTGCAGGTTTAATTGCAGGCCATATTTTCAATTTTAATAATCATCAACATTAACCTATTATGGAGAATAAACTTCCCGTAACCGTGCTCAGCGGATTTCTTGGTGCCGGAAAAACGACATTACTGAATCACGTTTTACACAATAAAGAAGGTTTAAAAGTAGCGGTAATCGTTAATGATATGAGTGAAATCAATATCGATGCACGCCTTGTAGAAAATCAGGGTACATTATCCCGTACAGAAGAGAAGCTGGTGGAAATGAGTAATGGCTGTATCTGCTGTACTCTTCGCGAAGATCTGATGATTGAAGTAGAACGGCTGGCAAAAGAGAAAAGATTTGATTATCTCTTAATTGAAAGCACCGGTATCAGTGAGCCTGTTCCAGTAGCACAAACTTTTACCTATGCAGATGAGGAAAACGGGATTGATCTTTCCGCATTCAGCTATGTAGATACAATGGTTACTGTAGTGGATTGCTTTAATTTTTTTAAAGATTTTGGCTCCAACGAGTTATTAATGGACCGCGATCTTACTGATATGGAAGGTGATTTCCGTACGATCGTAAATCTGCTGACGGATCAGATAGAGTTTGCCAATGTAATCATATTGAATAAGACGGATATGGTAAACTCAGAAACTATTGGCTTTTTAAAAGCAACCGTCGGAAAGTTGAATCCTGCTGCAAGGATTATCACTTCTGAATTTGGGAAAGTAGCTCCCGGGGAAATACTGAATACTCATTTATTTGATTTTGAAGAAGCCCAACAATCTGCCGGATGGCAGAAAGAGCTGGAAGCAGAACATCATACTCCGGAAACTGAAGAATATGGAATAGGATCATTTGTTTTCAGAAACAAAAAGCCATTCCATCCGATGAGGTTATGGACCTATCTGAACGAACAATATCCGGAAGGTGCTTTACGGGCAAAAGGTTTATTCTGGCTTGCTTCACGTCCTGATGACGCATTGAACTTTTCGCAGGCAGGCGGTTCTTTCCGTCTTGAAAAAGCAGGAGTATGGTGGTCCAGTATGCCTATGAGCAATAGAGTGCAGTATTCTTCATTTCTGCAAAATCAGGAATTTATAGAAAGCCGGTGGGATAAAAACTGGGGGGACCGCATCAATGAATTGGTCTTTATTGGGCAGAATTTAGATCAGGAAAAGATGATGGCAGATCTGGAGTATTGTCTCTTAACCGGAGATGAAAAGAAAATGTTTGATGAATCTGTAATTTTTCAGGATCCTTTTCCGCAGAATATATGATCAATTCTGTTAAAATTAAATTTACAATTAATTAATGCAACATTGTTTCATTATTAAATTTTAATTATCTATATTGCATCGTGAAATGTTAATGAAAATGAACAGACGAAAGTTTCTAAAAGGTTCGGCATTGCTTTCCGGATTGTTTGCAATTAATCCGGTTAATGTTCTGGCCACCGAACCTGCTGTAAAACCCAAATCCTACAAAAAAGCTAAGAATATCATTTTTATGGTAAGCGATGGAATGAGTTCCGGAACACTGGCGTTAGCGAACCTGTATTCCCAGAATATCCTTGGGAAAAGTGGAAACTGGATCAATTTATATAAAGAAAATAAAGTATCCAGAGCATTGATGGATACTGCCTCTGCGAGTTCAATTGTTACCGATTCCGCTGCTGCAAGCTCATCTTTCGGTGGTGGGTTCAGGGTAAAGAATGGCGTACTAAATATCGGCGCTAATGGTGAAAAATATGTTCCCATCTGGCAGAAATTTAAAAAAGCGGGTAAAAAAACAGGATGTGTCACTACTGTAACCATTACCCATGCCACACCTGCCGGCTTTTGTATCAATTCAGCCAGCAGGAATGCCGAGCCTGAAATTGCGGAAATGTATGCTGAAATAGGATTTGACGTGATGATGGGGGGAGGAGATGAATTTTTTAACCCCGCGAAAAGAGAAGATAAAAAAGATGTATACGGGTTGTATAAACAAAAAGGATATCAGATTCTAAAAAACCGTTCGGATCTGCAGAATATCGATAAAAGCAAACCGGTATTAGGAGTATTCAATACAGGAGCACTACCTTATTCAATTGATAGGGCTAATATAGCAGCTTTACAATCTACACCAACACTTGCTGAGATGGCAAAGACGGCAATAGACCAGATGAAAGATCATAAAGAAGGTTTTGTGCTTCAGATTGAAGGAGGTAAGGTGGACTGGTCTGCACACGCAAATGATGTTGCGGCACTTATCCATGATCAGATTGCCTTCGAAGAAGCTGTAAAAGTAGCTGTTGATTTTGCTGAAAAAGATAAGAACACATTGGTTATTATCACCACAGATCACGGCAATGCCAATCCGGGAACAATTTATGGCGCGGATGCTACCCGAAACTTCAATACTATTGCCCATTATAAATTCACCAATGAATATATCCTGAATGCAATCCATCCCGATTTTAACCTGCAGCAAACGAAAGACTGGATCTATGAGACCAATGCCATAAGCCTGGCTGATGATGAAGCTAAAAGTCTTTTAAGTTTCTACACCAGTCTTAATAAAGAAGGTGGATTATATAATTATAAAAAGCTTCCCTTTAAACTGTATTCGGAAATTCAGAAAAAGCATAATTCTGTTGGCTGGATCAGCATGGATCACTCGGGTGATTATGTGGAACTTGCCATGTTCGGGCCGGGAAGTGAACTGCTAAAATCTTTCGTAAAAAACACAGATTTACATTATATCATGCTTGAAGCCACAGAGCTTTCAGCACATACCGGTAAGCTTTGATCTTCGGTATCCGGATTTCAGAATAAATATTTTTTTTTCATATTTATATCTTTTGGTGGAAAGAAGCCTTTACGTAATAGTAAAGGCTTCTTGTTTTTCTATATTAAAAATAGATTTCAACCGTGGTATTTCAATGATGAATATATTTTACATCAGTTTCCATACTAAAAATCAGTTCTTCATCTGGCTTTTAATTCTATCTTCAATCGTTCTCCAGTCATACAGATGAAAAACCTTTCCGTTGCTCATTGCTACAAACACCCCTTTTGGAAACTTTGGACCAAGGTTTACGTTTGTAACCTCCGAACCATCGCTTTCACTGGTTGAAACCGGAATTTCTGCAATCTTTCCTTTTGACGGATTTTCCCTCAGGTAGACGTTGAAAGTATCTTTTTGCTGGTTGGAAACAAGGATATATCCATTCGTTGATGAAGTAGGGTAGATGGAAATTCCTTCCACATCAGATGTGAAATCACCCTTTCCGAAAACCATAAGTTCCTCATTTCCTTTAGATGGATCTGCATAATATTGATGCACCCCGAATTGTTCATCAGAATAATAAATATATCCTGCTTCATCATCCACCGCAATGCTTTCTATTTCTTTCAAGCCACTGTATTTTCCAAACTTCCGTACAACCTCGCCCGTAATTTTCCCTTCTTTTTCGGTTAATTTATATTGCCACAAATAGCCATCTGCCGGTCCGGATTTTCTTCCGACAACAGCAAAAAAATCGCCTGTTTCAGGGTTTTTATAAAGAGAAATTCCCATGGGAGATCGCTCTTTTTCACCATCAAAAACAGGGAATGCTCCAACTTCTTTTAATTCAGGAAGAGAATAAAGTCTAACTGTATTCGTTTCCCTTTCTGTAACGGCAGCAAAATCTATTATATTTCCGTGTAAATAAAACCCATATTCGAGATCTACATTATTCGGACGTTTTAAGCCTGTAACTTTGTTAATGATCTTTCCATTCAGGTCGAAAGCATACAGCCCGCCATTGGTATCCTTATCGGTACCTATGATAATGCTTTTTGAAGCATCTTCCGGATTGATCCAGATAGCCGGGTCATCGGTATCATAACCGACCTGTTCTGTAATAATAGTTGGTTCTATTTTTTTTCCCAATTCATTTTGTCCTGCACAATTAATGAGCAAAGGTAACATGATGAGAGCAACACGTGTATTTATCTTTATCATTCTGTATAACATTAAAAATCAAACTTTACACCCATCGTAAACCGGGGCCTGTAATATTCTACCTGAGCTGTTCTGCTTTGAATTCCCTGATAGTACCTTAACGGCTGATTTGTTAAATTATTGGCTTCGGCAAATACTCTCAGCTGGCTGGTAATTTTATACGAGGCATTTGCGTCAAGGAACAACTGCTTGTCATAATAGCGGTCATCGAACGAATTTCCACCCAGTTCATCAATATAAGAAGATGCATAATTCATAGAAACCCTTGCTGAAAAACGTTTATTTTCCCACGACAGAGATCCGTTGAACATGTGGGGAGCTGCTCCCGGTAATCCTACATCTGTTCTTTCCACACCTTCTTCGTTGGTAATTCCTTTGGCTTTGGATTTAGTATAGGTGTAATTAACATATACTCCAAGACCCTTCCAGAATGCCCCCGGAATAAAATCCAGCTGTCTCTGTAAAGCGACCTCAAAACCGTAGATGTCTACATTATCTCCATTTCTTTGTTGCGTAAATCTCCAGTTACTCTCCCCGTCAGGAATAGGATTGGTCTGACCTGTAAAATCTTGTGAAAAATCCGCCGCTGTATAGTTTTTTCTGGAATAGGTATAAATAAAGTCTTTCAGGTTTTTATAAAAGACACCTCCTGAAAGAATCCCCACCGATTTAAAGTACTTTTCTGCCATGAAATCGAAATTATACGCATACGTTGCTTTAAGATTTGGATTTCCTGCGGATATCAGCTCATCTGCCGAAATAACGTTTAAGAAAGGTACGAGTGCATAATAATTAGGACGTGCCAAAGCCGTAGTAAAAGCAGCCCGGAGAACAAGATTCTGTTCCGGAATATATTTGAAGGAAATATTAGGTAAAATATTAGTGTATGTGTTTTTATTATTGATCTTTCCTACAAGATTTTCTTCATCCATTACATAGTTTCCTGTATAATCAATTGTGGTCGTTTCAAGACGCGCACCAGCAATCATAGAGAATTTGTCACTGAGATCCTGATCCCATCGGATATATCCGGCATATATATGCTCTTTTGCACGGTAGTTACTGGAAAGGAATTCTTCCGGCTTAAGTTCTCCTTTAAATAGATTGGGATTAAACAGATCCAGTCCTCCCATGTACGACGTACTTACAAAAGCCCCCGGAACATAATTACCCGGCTGAAAGTTATAACCATCAAAATAGGTAGTTGGAACCGTTAAAAGACTTCCCAAACTGTTAAGCGGTTCAAAAGCATAATAATCATTTTCTCTTTCTTTTTGTTTTATACGTAAACGCGCTCCCACACGTAATCTTCCTTTCTGATCCTCAATCACAGAAAGTGGGAAACGTAGATTTACTTTTGCTCCGAATTCCTTTTCCTGGGTGAAACTGTTGGAATCAGAAAGATCACTTAATTTATAACTCCCGAGATTATCTGCTGTTGCAGGATTGATCATTGGTCTTTCCGGATCACTGAGGTCACTCAGGAAATTTACGTTTTTACGTTCAAACTCTATATGTCGTTCATGAGGCTTTTTTTCACTGGCGGTAGCATAATTCATAGACCAGTCCAGATCAATTTTGGAACCCAGGAGATGTTCTCCTCTTAATGCATAGTTCTGAACTTTCTGTTTTTCAAGACGCGTATTATCGTTAGCAGCATCTCCACCTTTATCTTGTCTCGTAATACTTCCGCTCCATCCTGTGATTTCAGTTTCATCCGTATTATACACAGGTTTTATTTTGTAGCCCAAAGCATATCTGTTTTCCTTATCATTCCTGAAATTATACATTGCAGAAGCATAAATTTTGTTTTTCGAATTGAATTCATAATCCATATTCAGGTCAAAACTATGTCGCATACGATGTTCATTATAATAACGAACTCCCATTTTACTGACATAGGCTGTCTTTGCAATATCTTCTGCAAGGCTCCAGGTGGGTTCTATATTATCCGATCCGAAATTGTTATTATTATAGGAAAAACTAAAAACGGCACCCAGTTTCTTATTCAGAAAGCGGTTTCCATATACGAAGCCTGCGGTATAATTTCCCTTTTCACGAATCGGATTGTATCCGCCTGCTAATGTTGCGGAAATTCTTTGCCCGTTAGGTGAAGCTCTTGTAATAAGATTTACAGATCCACCTATTGCATCCGCATCCATATCCGGCGTCAATGTTTTGTTGACTTCAATTGTTGCAATCATATCGGACGGAATCAGATCCATTTGAACATTTCTGTTATCACCTTCTGCAGATGGGATACGGTCACCGTTCAAAGTCACCGAATTCAGATTGGGAGCGAGCCCTCGGATGATAAGATTTCTTGCTTCCCCCTGGTCATTCTGTATCGTAATTCCAGGAACTCTTTTCAAAGCATCCCCAATATTGGCATCCGGAAAACGCCCAATCTGATCAGAAGAGATTACATTGGTAATATTGGCATTATTCTTTTGTTTATTCAGGGCTCTGGCCTGGTTCCGTAAAGTGGCCCCGGTTACCACAACCTCTTTGATCTGGGTTTCTTTTCTGGTAAAAATGATGTTTTGTCTGGTGTTTTTATTTGCTTCCACCACAATGTTGTATTCATTACTGCCATATCCCATATAATCTACCTTCATTGTATAATTTCCCGCAGGAACATTCAGGAAAACAAAATTTCCATGCTCATCCGATGTCGTATAAATGTTTCCAGGTGCAAGGGAGATCTTTGCTCCCGGTAATGTAATTTTCGAATCATCATTGATATTTCCGGAAACGGTCCCGGATTGTGCATAAAAATAGATGGATGCACACAATAGAACAGACGTTAAAATTTTCTTCACTTTAGTATATTAATTCTCAGTGTAAAAATAGGTTCTAAAGCTTGGAACGGGCTGAAATTAAGATGAACGTTGCTTTAATAAATTATTAATAATATGTGAGTTTTATGTTTAAATTTTAATGTAATTATAAACAAATAAAGTTGTTTTTTAATTAAATGAATAGGACTTGAACTAAAAGCATCTGGAATGTCTTACAATGAAATATAAGAATGGTTTTTATATTAAAATGTGAATTAACTAAAAGAAAGAAAAAAAACTAAAGCACGATAATTTCTATTAAATTTGTATTTGTCTCTATTTGAGACAATAATTACATTGTAACAAATAATTATTTCCAAAATCCCGAAGTATGACCTATTCGATAAGAAATCTGATTATAGTATTCCTTTCATTAATTCCGTTTGTGTCTTTTTCACAAAGGATCAAGCAAAGTATTAATACTTCCTGGCAATTTCACAGAGGAGCTGAAAAAGATGATAATAAAAAAGGATATTGGGAGCAGGTAAATATTCCCCATACATGGAATGCTGAAGATGTTATGGATGATGAACCCGGGTACTATCGGGGAATAGGATGGTACCAGAAAGAATTGTACATTCCTGAGGGTTGGAAGGATAAAAACATATACCTCTATTTTGAAGGGGCCAGCCAGGTTGCAGAAGTATTTGTAAATGGTAAAAGGGCGGGGGTACATCGAGGATCTTATCTTGCATTTAGTTTCAATATTACCGGCCTTTTAAACGAAGGAAAAAATACAATCAGGGTAAAAGTGGATAACAGCCATGATCCTGATATTCCCCCGCTTGGAGGAGATTTCAGCGTATATGGTGGTATTTACCGGGATGTCTATCTCATTGCAGTAGATAAAAACCATTTCGATATGGATAATTATGCAAGTAGCGGTGTATTTATTTCTACTCCTTCCGTAAGTGAAGAATCTGCCAGTGTTCAGATCAGGGGGAAAGTTTCTGTCAGCAAAAAGTTTAAAATTACAACAACCATTTATGATAAAGAAGGCAAAGAGGTTGTCGTTTCTGAAACGTATCCTGATAAGGATGGAAGCTTTACGGTTCAGGTAAAAAACATCAAAAAACCAAATTTATGGAGTCCTGAAAATCCTTACATGTATAAAGTTGTGAATGTATTGAGAGATGCAAAAAATGAGATCGTATATGACGAGGTGGTCAATCCTTTAGGCTTTAGATGGTATCATTTCGATGCTGAAAAAGGATTTTACCTGAACGGTAAACCCTATAAAATTATGGGAGCGAGCAGGCATCAGGATTTTAAAGGCATGGGATCTGCTCTTTCCGACGCCTTGCATATCAATGATGTGCAATGGCTGAAGGATATGGGTGGAAATTTTTTAAGGGTTTCTCATTATCCCCAGGATCCTGCTGTTATGGAAGCATGTGATCGCCTTGGAATATTAACTGCTGTGGAAACGCCGGGTAACAATCAGATCACCGAAAGTGAAGGCTACACTCATAATATGCTCGATATGCAACGTGAAATGATACGGCAGAATTATAATCATCCCAGTGTAATTATATGGAGCTATATGAATGAAGTTCTTATTCAGCCCTTGTATAAGGACAAAACACCGGAAAGAGAAAAGTATTGGAAAAATCTTCATGAGCTTGCTCTGAAAATGGAAAATCTCTGCCAAGATGAAGATAAGGAAAGATATACTATGATTGCATTTCACGGAGATTTCGATTTGTACAAAAAAGTTGGACTTATCGATATACCTAAAATTGCGGGATGGAATTTATATCAGGGATGGTATGGAGGGAAATTCGGAGACTTTGAAACTTTTGTTTTAAAGCATCATAAAGAATTTCCTTTAAAACCTTTGATTATTTCCGAGTTCGGAGCAGATTCAGATTACCGGCTTCACAGTTTCAGCCCTGTAATTTTTGATAAAACCCAGGAATATGCTAATCTTTATCATGAATCCTATCTTAAGATCATTAAAAAATACGCCTTCATTGCAGGTGCAATTGTATGGAATCTTGCAGAGTTTGGAAACGAAAGCCGTCAGGAAGCCGTTCCTCATATTAACAACAAAGGATTACTTACGACGGACCGAAAACCAAAAGACAGCTATTTCATATACAAAGCAGCATTGGCTCAACAGCCTTTTGTGAAAATTGGAGGCTCGGACTGGTTGTACCGGGCACAGCAGGCGGACCCCGGAAGTAATACAGAAGCCACTCAACCGGTAACAGTGTATAGCAATCAGAAAGAAGTGAAGCTTTGGAATAACGGACAATTGATTGGCATACAAAATGTGAAAGACGGGAAAGCTGTCTTTGCATGCAGTTTTAAAAATGGACTTAACACCCTCAAAGCTGTTACGGACAGAGGTGACGAAGATCTTATAGCCATTGATTTTCATGTAATTGCCAATCAGTTGAAAAATACGGAAAATACATTTACAACTTTAAATGTAAGTTTGGGAGATCAGAGAATGTTTGAAGATGAAGTAACGAAAGAAAGCTGGGTGCCTGAGCAGGAGTATAAACCGGGAAGCTGGGGATATGTAGGCGGAAAAGTGTATCGGGAAGATGAGAAAAGTGAAAAGTACGGTTCAAGAAGAAATATACTGGGAACTGCTTATGATGCAATGTATGAAACGCAGCGTGTTGGTCTGAAAAGCTTTAAAGCTGATGTCCCTGACGGACTTTACGAAATTACACTGCACTTTGCGGAGCTCCTTAGCCCTACGGAACAGGAAAAGCTGGTGTATAACCTTGAAAGCAATACCCGGTCAGAAAATAAGTTGGGACATACCCGGAAATTTGATGTTTCCCTGAATGGTTTTATTTTTCTTGAAAATCTTTCAGACGATAATCATCTTGCTCCTATTACAGCATACAGTACAAAAACCACTATTTTGGTAAATAGAGGACAGGGAATAACAGTTGGTTTTATTCCTCATGAAGGCGAAGCCATTTTAAATGGAATACAGCTTAGGAAGATATTTTAGTATCAAAATAGAGGATTTGGATAAGGCTGGGTACAGGTAAAAAAAATAAACTTATTACTATATTTTTCTAACTTTAAATCGGATTATTCGTAAAGCCTTACCACCAAAAAACCAATAATTATGAAATATCAATTTTCGCTGATGCTTTTTTTACTGTTCTTTTCACTGGGTTTTAGCCAGGAAGGTTCGCAGCTAAATGTAGGTGTGGAAAATACAACAATAAAAAAGGAAGCAGATGAATATTTTTCATCTCTTACAGCTATAACGCAGTTTAATGGAAATGTTATAATTGCAAAAAATGGAGTGGTGCTTCTCAATAAAACATACAATTTACAAAACGGACCTAAGGATATGCTGATCAATAGAAACAGTACATTTATTATTGCTTCTGTTTCAAAGGTTTTTGTAAAATATGGAATCCTGAAATTGGTAGAACAGAACAAAATATCGCTTAACGATCATTTGTCAAAGTTTTTGTCTGGTTTTCCGGAAGGAGAAAAAATCACCATCCGGCATCTTATGCAGCATCAGTCTGGCTTACCAAGGGAAATTACAGATTATGAAAAGTTTGATAAATTATCCGGTGACCAGATCATTGAATTGGCTAAAAAGGAAAAACTTTTATTTGAACCCGGATCCCAGACATTATACTCCAATATTGGATTTTTATTATTGCATAACATTATTAACAAAGTAGCTTCTGAGGGTTATCTAAAATTCATAAAAAAAGAAATATTTGACCCTATTGGTCTTCACAATACCAATGAATATAATGGTAAGAGTCCGGTTAAAAATTTTGTGAATGGATTTGATATAGAAGATGGGAAAATAATTAAAGCTTCTGCAAAGGAACTCGATCGGTTTGAAACCGGCAATTACGCCTCAACGATTGATGATCTTTTCCATTTCTCCCAAGAAGGTTTTAATGGTAAACATCTTCAAAAAGATCTTATTAAAGAATTGTTTGACGAAAATGATGTATTGGCACAAGCTGGCGGCAGACCTGGATACCGGGCTTATTTTTATAAAAACCGGAAAACCGGATTTGATTTCATTTTTCTAAGCAACTACACCGGAGTTCCTTTTCAACAGGTGACGCAAGATATCGTGAAGATATTTGAAGGAAAAGCATACCATGTTCCTCGAGCAATAAAAAGACAAAAGATTAGTCTATCTGAAAATGTAATGAAGCGGTATGAAGGAAAATACATTCTCGAAATCGACCAATCTCAATATTTAGTCATTACCATTAAGGAGGGAAAATTGTACATTACTAACAAAGATGGCGAGGCCTCAGAAGGTGTCCCTGATTCTGAATTTACATTCTTTTTTGATCCTGCCTCAAATGACGGACTGATATTTACCTTAAACAAAGATACAGGAGTTTATGAACTCGAGATGATATCGGATGGATTACATCTTAAAACTAAAAAGGTAAATTGATTAAATTCTAAAAAAATCCACAACTTCAATGTTGTGGATTTTCTTTTTAAATAAGAGTAGTACTTACCTTGATATTACCGTGTATTGCCTTAGAATAGGGGCAGGTCTGATGAGCGAGTTCTGTTAATTGCTGTGCAATCTCTCTTTCCAAACCAGGAAGAGCAATAGAAAGCCGGGCCTGTAAAAGGAAGTCTTCCCCATTCATTCCCAGATCTACTTCGGCATCCACATAAGTCTCAGAAGGGATTAGTACTCCCAATTTTTTGGCAGCAAGACCTAAAGCTCCGATATAGCAGGCGGACCATCCTGCAGCAAATAACTGTTCCGGATTTGTCCCCGCCATTTTTGATCCCGGAGGAGATAATAACAGATCCAGATTTCCATCATCACTTTTAGCGTTGCCTTGTCGTCCTCCCGTAGTTTTTGTTTTCGCAGTATAGAGCACTTTTACTATTTCTGCTGTTTTTTGATCATTGTTCATGAGTGTAAATTTTAGTTAATGATTGTTGAAATACTTTGCAAAGAAAGTCTGAATCTTCTTCGGTTACCAGCTTCATAAGGGTGAAACAGACATTTTGGAGGATGAGGCGGGCAAATAGGATCTGGGATATTTTTCAGGGGTTTTAGGAAGAACAATTTTGAAGGATATACTATGATTAGAGCAGAAAATAATGATCAGAATAAGTACTCAAAAAGCGGGTGTAGATTTTAAGTTTTGAAATGACCGGTTTATCGTTCATTTAGTCTTATTGGTCCTGATGATGATTGATCTGCGATGAGCAGCACAATACATTTGCCGAAAAAATAATTAAAAAATCAACTTCTTAAAATCAAAACAATGGAAACAAAAGCAAACAATTTAAAAACGACTATTACTGCAGGTGTATTTATGTTATTATCAGCAACATCTTTTGCACAGAATACAACAAAAGAAACTGAAACCATCCGCCCTTACCATGTACGTATTCCCAAAACTGCCATCAAAGAACTTCGCCAGCGGATCAATGCGACCAGATGGCCAGGTAAAGAGACAGTAACAGACCAGTCACAAGGAGTAAGACTGAACCAGATTCAGGATCTTGTAAAATACTGGGGAAATAGTTATGACTGGCATAAGGCGGAAAATAAACTAAATGCCTATCCACAGTATATAACTAAAATAGATGGGTTGGATATTCATTTCATTCATGTACGGTCGAAATATAAAAATGCAATGCCTTTGATTATTACGCATGGTTGGCCAGGGTCTGTATTTGAAGAATTAAAAGCCATTGAACCTCTTACAGATCCTGTAAAATATGGTGGAAAAGCTGAAGACGCTTTTGATGTAATAATTCCTTCTATGCCTGGTTACGGGTTTTCAGAAAAACCAAAAACAACAGGTTGGGGTGTTGAAAGGATAGGCAAAAGCTGGGATGTTCTGATGAAACGTCTGGGTTATCATCATTATGTAGCCCAGGGAGGAGATTGGGGTGCGGTTATTGCCGATGCGATGGGCCGTCAGGCTCCGGAAGGGCTTCTGGGAATCCATGTCAATATGCCTGCAACTGTGCCTGCAGAAATAGCTGATATTCTAAAAGCGGGAGGCCCGGCACCTGAAAGTTTGTCAGAAAAAGAAAAAGCAGCTTTTGCCTCATTGAATAAATTATATACCCGCGGCGGTGGTTATGCTGCAATGATGGTAACACGTCCTCAGACACTTGGTTATGGACTAACAGATTCACCGGCAGGACTAGCCTCTTTTTTCCTGGATAAATTCAATGAGTGGACATACAGTGGTGGAAATGCTGAAAAATCCCTGACGAAAGATGAGATGCTTGATGATATCAGTTTATATTGGTTCACGGATACCGCTGTTTCATCTGCACAACTATACTGGGAAAATAATAATAACAATTTTAATGTCGTAGAGCAGAAAACAAGAGACATCAAAGTGCCTGTAGCCATTACTGTATTTCCCGGAGAAATTTATCAGGCTCCCAAAACATGGGCAGAAAAGGCATATCCTAACCTGATGTATTTTAATGAAGTTACAAAAGGAGGACACTTTGCATCCTGGGAAGAGCCCCAGATTTTTGCACAGGAACTCCGGTCGGCATTTAAGCCTTTAAGAAAATAAATGGGATAAAACAGAAACAAAAAAATCCACAGCTTCAGAAAGCTGTGGATTTATATATAGTTGTTATGTTTACATTATTGGTGATATTGCATTCGTGTAAAGGCCTCTTTTCCGAAAAGGCATGAAAAAATATTCTGAAACTCATGAATGTATCTGCACCGGATTGAGTTGCCGTAGATCTTTAAACCTTCTACGATTTTTTTTGGGCTCAGATCGATGTCATATTTAATAAACTCTTCCGGTCGCTCATACCGGATGCGTTGTTCAGAACTGTATGTTCTTGAAAAACCGAATTCTTCCAACCATTCTTCAGTGATCTGGATTGGATTGATGGCATCAGCCGGGGCAGAGATACTTTGGATATCATTTTCAATTTTTACAAAATAATCTTTTGCATTATTTTGGAAGATCTCTGTGATTGTGAAAGTTTGATTTTTGTACTCAACTAAATTTCTAATCTTTAAGTCTGCAACGTTCATAATATTTAGTGTTAAGGAGGTTATTAAAAATGATGTGTGTTAATAAATAGAGTTGCAAATACTATGCCTGACAGAATATATTTTATTTAAATATATGTTAATGTATTAGGTTAATATTTATGGATTATAAAATATTACTTGAAATAAATGATTTTTACTTACGATACTTTGTGGATATTGTTAAATTTTAACGATGTAAGCAGAAAGGCTGTAAGTATAGCTACAATAAGGAATATGATAAAATAACTCCACGAAGTGCCGTGTAGTAAATAACCGGTGCCACTCCCTAGAATACTGGAACCAAAATAATAAAATAGCCAATACATAGAAGTTGCAGAAGATTTTCCTTCTTTTGCACGGAGCGCTGTCATTTGGCTCGCCATAGTATGGGCCGCAAAAAAAGAAAGTGTAAATAATCCGAGTCCGAAAATGACAATGCAGATATTTTCCGAAAGGAGAAGGATAACACCGGCCATCATGAATAATATAGATCCTTTCAGAATATTCTTCTGTTCCGTACTCTTTGATAAACGGCTGGTAATCATCGTTCCGAACACTCCGAATGTATACATCAAAAATATAAATGCAATATAAAAATGATTGAGCGAGAATGGAGCGGCTTCCAAACGGAATGTAAGATAATTATATACACTTACAAAAGCTCCCATCAACAGCGCCGCAACAAAATACAACCTTAGCATATAAGAGTCTGTAAGGAATCTCTTCATCTGTTTTATTTTAAGGTGATAATCTACTTTTTGCGGATTGAAAAATTTTGATCCGGGAAAAAGCCTCCAGAATAGTAAACCAAGGATAAGGCTCTCGATGCCCATGATCAGGACTGCTTTCTGCCAACCCAATTCTCCTGAAAGAAGTGTCGCCAATATTCTTCCGCTCATTCCTCCTATTGTATTCCCGCTAAGATACATACTGATAGCCAGGGCAACCACAGATGTATGGACCTCCTCGGTGAGATAGGCCAGAGCTACCGCGGACACACCGGAAATCACAAAACCTTTTAGAATGCCAATGAATATCAATACGGTAAGACTTGGAATCCATGCCGAAATAATAGTGAGAACAGCTGAAGACAGAAGGGAAAATGCCATTAATCCCTTTCTTGAATAGCTGTCTGCATTAAAAGCAAAGAAAAAAAGGCCTGCTGCCATTCCTATTGTAGAAGAAGAAACGAGCAAAGAGCTGTCTCCTACGGTCGTATGGAAATGATCTGCTACCAAAGGAAGCAATGGCTGGAAAAGATAAAGTTGGGCAAATACAGATAATCCGGAAAGAAAAATACATAATTTAATGTAATGAAAACGTTTGCTTTTTCTTTCTGCTTTTTCAGATAAGTTCATGGGATACATATTCCTTTACTTAATAACCATAAAGGATTATACAAATTTCCAGATAAATTTTCAATTTGAAAAACGTTTATTTTTGATAATATAAATCGTTATAAGCGATCATGAAAAATATATTCTTCACACTCTGATTAAAAAAGCTCTTTTTTAAATTTGAATATCTTCTAAATAATATCAACGGACCAAGGAATTCTTATCATCAACAGTGATTTCTGTTTTACGGTTTTAAAAGCGATGAAATAGAAACAAATGTTAGATTTTTTAAGGAATGACCTCTTGTAAACGTTTTATAAATTCAATTTTTTTTTGGATTAAAAGTCAGCAAATCATTATCATTGTATTTCTAAACATGATAAAATGATTGAAAATTTCCCCTTTTATCTGTCACTTATTGTTGCTATCGTATTACTTATAATGCTGGCCAATAAAATAAAGGTGGCTTATCCTGTTCTTTTGGTAATTGCAGGATTACTGATTAGTTTTATTCCCGGTATTCCCGCCATAAAGGTGGATCCGGAACTTATCTTTATCATTTTTCTTCCACCCTTGCTTTATGAAGCAGCCTGGTCTATTTCCTGGAAGGAATTATGGAAATGGCGGCGCATTATCGGAAGTTTTGCCTTCGTTGTTGTTTTTCTTACTGCAATTTCCGTCGCTTTTGTAGCGAATTATTTCATACCCGGATTTTCTTTGGCATTAGGCTTTTTGCTGGGAGGAATTGTTTCTCCGCCGGATGCTGTAAGTGCAGGTGCCATTCTTAAATTTGTGAAAGTTCCTAAAAGGATGTCATCAATCCTGGAAGGAGAGAGCCTTTTAAACGATGCTTCTTCTCTTATTATATTACGTTTTGCAATGGTAGCTGTAGCTACCGGACAATTTGTATGGCATGAAGCGGCGTTAAGCTTTTCCTGGATGGTTGTAGGAGGACTCGGAATCGGCCTGGTCATAGGATGGATTTTCATGGAGTGCCATAAATATCTGCCTACAGATGCCAACATGGATACCATTCTTACAATTGTAGCTCCTTACATCATGTACATCTGTGCTGAAGAAGTGCACAGTTCCGGTGTACTTGCGGTAGTGAGCGGCGGCCTGCTACTCTCTAATCACAGGCATCGTGTATTAAGTGCTTCATCACGTTTACGGGGAATCAATGTTTGGGAAAGTTTCGCCTTTATATTAAACGGTTTGGTGTTTGTGCTGATCGGATTAGACCTTCCTGAAATTACTTCAGGACTGGAAGGAGTAAGTCTATCTGCAGCAATAGGATATGGCCTTTTAATAACGGGTGTGTTAATTGTTGTCCGGATTTTGTCTGCTTACGGAGCCGTGATCATTACTCTTATTGCCAGGAATTATATTACGGTAGCGGATAAGAGAAGCCCCGGATTCAAAGCTCCATTAATCATGGGATGGACGGGAATGCGTGGGGTCGTTTCTTTAGCGGCAGCACTTTCAATACCCATTAAGTTATACCCTGGTGGTCCTGATTTTCCTCAGCGGAACCTGATTTTATTTATTACTTTCATTGTTATATTGACCACATTACTGCTTCAGGGTCTGACCCTGCCTTTTATAATCAGAAAAGTAAATATGCCCTCCTTTAATGATCATCTTCCGGATGAAGAAGCCGATGAACAGATTAAAAGAGAAATGGCTCAATATACGCTTGAACATATCACGAATAATTATGGAGAAATGTTGAAGACAAGTCCTTTCTTACAAAACATACATGACAAGTGGCAGGGAAAAATAGGAGATGATGCTCAGATCAGGATTTCTCCGGAAGTTAAATCTGCATACATGGATATCCTAAACCAACAACGGACCTGGCTGGTAGATCAGAATCATGGTGACCGCTATGATGAAGACATTATCAGAAAGCATCTGATGAGAATTGATCTTGAAGAAGAAAGAATAAGATATACCCATTAATCAATCTATGTTCAATGAGGAAAGAAGCCTCTGCAAATATTCGTTTTCCTTTAATACCTTTTGATAGGACTGCCTCGCGTAAGAAGGTGAAAGCTTATACACTTCCGTGATGGTGTGAAACTCTTCGGTTTCAATATCTTGACTGAGGTGAACGGAGTAATCGCTAATATATTTATCAATGATTCTTTTCTTCATTTCACATAAAGTACAATTCCTTATTTTCTGCAGAGAATTTAATATAAGGGATTTATCTCCATGGAAATTAATGATATTTTTCACAAATGATAAATTATGCTTATCCTGCAATTGGTAGTGTGGTTCATCTTCAAAAATCATAATCTGGCAATAGTTTTTAAATTGTTTAGAATTTTTTAAACCAATTTTATCATTTGTATTTAAATTTTTCACTTCAAAAACCTGACCAAAATACCTGAATCGTGTTGTAAAAATATTTTTGTAGAATTTTTTATTGAAATATGTATAACTATTTCGAGATTTCCAATAATATCTATATTAATGTAGAACTATTTCTACATATTGTGACTTTTTATTCTATGCAATTTATTTTAATAAAAAATAAGGGAATCTTATTTTTGCTACACTGCTTTTATAATCCCGATAAGGTTCATTTTAGAAGGATAACTTTATTAATTATAAGCATAACAATATTTAACATACTTTTAAAAGTACAAATGCTTAAGGCTGGGAACCTCTTATATTAAAGAGATTTTCAGCCTTATCTTTTTATTCAATAAAATAAATTTTCTGATTAAATATATCCACAAGAACTCCATTATTGTAATATGTAATTAACGGGTTGTTTATTAATTGTTTATGTGTTTCTTAGAGAGAAAAAGTGCCTTTGCTTTGGTCCCTTTTTTGATGATTATCAGCAAACACAACACAATGATGAAAGAAAAATTTAAGCATTTGCTTGGAAAAACACGTCGTGAAATAGTAGAAGAAATAGGTGATGGTTTTAATTTTCCGCATAATGAAATCTGGACCTATGAGGTAGGGAAAACCTGGATTGGAAGAAGAATTATTTTATCGATCAGGTTCAAGAATAAAAAAGCATCAGAGATTGCTTTTTACAAAAGCTTCAAAAAATGCTAGCATTTACCCCTTGTTTTAGTTCCCATTTGTTACTACTTATTTTGTGAAATTTATAAAAAAAATGAGAAGTAAAAATATCATTAAAACAAATAATAATTCACACTTTGAGGTATTTTAATAAGACCTTGATTTAATTTTTTTTTAAATTTTAAAAAATGGGTTAATCGATTATTTTTTTCTGAACATATTTTCTCCCGGAATTACCTATGGATAAAGGCTTTAACGCTTTTATATGGTCTGTTTTTTGATGTTTTAAGCGTCAAAACACAATAATGAAAAAAGAACTATTTATTAATTTAATTGGTAAGACTCGCTATGAAATAGGACAAGTATTAGGATATGGGTACAATTGCTTTGGTAATGAGGTTTGGATATATGAAGTGGGGAGGACCTGGATAGGAAGAAGAATTATTTTATCTATTAAATTTACGAATGGGAAAGCATCAGAAATCTCTATATTTAGATGCTTTAAGAGAAGATAGCTTTTGGCTTTACCAGATAGCTGTATAAGCTGTCTGTTTTTGCTTATATCCCAATGAAAAACCTCCCAAAAATGGGAGGTATTAAAAAATTGACTGTATATTGAAATGTAACTCAATCGTTATTGATGATTGTCAAGCCATTGTAAACGACGTTCATCAGGTAAATGCTTAACTTTAAAGTTTTCGAAAACAGCATTAAATCCTGCTCCGTCAGGACATGCAGCCATTAACCCGACCATCACCGGAGTATTGTCCTGTAGATGGGCATTGCGCATCATGATGTAATTTTTATCGTCGTAAGAATAAAATACTTCTACTGCATCCAGTCTCCTTACTGCCTTTATCCATATTGCTGAAGGGATTTTATCCAGGGTAATGACACTCCAGTCGCTCGTCGTATGAGTAACGACCGTACTTAGATTATACTTTCCGTCTACAAATTCGATCCCTGCTTTGATATAGTTTTCTTTATCCACCCTCAGCATCAAACCCATCTGATCAAACCTGGCCTTGTAGTTTCCGTTTATTTTTACTTTAGCTTCAAATTCACCACCATAAGTGGTATAATAAAAAGGCGCATCATCTACTGTAAAGCCGTAATGAGAAATTCTCCAATAATCACTTTGCGGAGTTACAAACATAGACAATGTATTGCCCTTAATCTCCCATTTTTCAGGTTCATTAAACCATATCATTTTTTCTAATGTCTGAGCGAAAGTTGTATTGATAAACAATAGGGTGCAAAAACTTAAAATGATTCTCCTCATAACGCAAAATATCTTTTCATATCAATATATAACTGAATGTAAATTATTAATTTAGCAAAAGTAAAACTTAACAATAGCATCATCAATACTGATAAATAACCATTTTATGAAGATTGTAGAAACATTGAATGAAACATTGCTGATTAAAGGGATAAATAAAAGCAATGAATGTTTATTAGATATTGATGTGTATAAAAACATAGCTCGTGTGTATACCCAAATGGAAAACACCATCTCTGTATTAAGTGATATGCAGGAAAACAGAAGCTACGTTTATAAATCCGATACTGCCCTGGAACTTGGATTGGAAAGGGAGATAGAGCCACTAATCATAGATTCCATCTGGGAAGAGGAAATCCTGAAGAGAATACATCCTGATGATAAGGTCAAAAAATACATTCATGAACTGAGATTTTTCAAGCTGATGGATTCTTTTAAACCGGAAGAAAGAACCCATTATAACGTTTTATCCAGAATAAGGATGAAAGATAAGAATGGGGAATATGTCTTTGTGCAGCACCGTATGTTTTATTTCTATTCTCCTTACAATAACAAACTGAGATTTGCCCTCTGTCTTTATAATATCGCTATTGATCAGTCTATACTTTTACCTCCGGACTTTCTGATCATTAATTCAATAAAGGGGAAGATTGTTGCGGAGGATAAACTCAATTACAGAAACATTTTATCGCAGAGAGAAATGGAAATTTTAAAATATGTAGGAGAGGGTTTTACCAGTAAGGAAATTGCAGACTTACTTTTTATTAGTGTAAATACAGTAAGCCGTCACAGGCAAAATATCCTTGAAAAGCTGAAAGTAAAAAATTCAATACAGGCATTCAATGACAGCTTTCATTGATTAATGAAGGCTAATCTTCCGAAAAGTTCACCATAAACTTGCGTAATATCTTTTTAAATTGGTATTTTTAGTAAAACACATAACGATACTTATATGAAAAAAGACGTAAGAAATTTGAAGAGGGGAGAAGAAATCACCAATAGTTATATGGTATTCTTAGATAGGCATATTCAGGATGTTATTTCCGGCAATATATCTGAATTTATGGAAGTGAATGAGATTGCGGACAGCCTGGCTGTTTCTCACACCCACCTTACAGATACGGTAAAGAAAGAAACCGGGAACCATCCTTGTTATTTTTATGATACTAAAATCGTAGAGCAGATACAGGTAATGCTTGCACAAAGCGATTTTTCAATTGCTGAAATAGCCAGAATATTTACTTATGATCCCTCCAACTTTTCAAAATTTTTTAAAAAATTTACAGGAATTACACCTGGAGAATACAGAAAAAGAACAAAGACAAAAGTTCCAAAAAGTTCACCATAAAAAAACTATTCCTAATGCTCACATTTGTAAGACATAACTAATTAAAAAGAAACATAATTATGTCAAAAAATGATTTAAAAGGAAAAGTGGTTTTAATCGCTGGAGGAGGAAAAAATCTTGGTGGATTATTAAGCAGAGATTTTGCCTCAAAAGGAGCAAAGCTTGCTATTCACTACAACAGTGAAAGTTCAAAAGCAGAAAGTGAAAAGACTTTAAATGAAGTTAAAGCGTTGGGAGCGGAAGCTTTTCTGTTTCAGGGAGATCTTACAAAAGTTGAAAACATCACAAGATTATTCGACGAAACGATAAAAAATTTCGGTGGAATTGACATTGCGATCAATACTGTAGGTATGGTTCTTAAGAAACCTTTTGTGGAAACGACAGAAGCAGAATATGATTCTATGTTTAACATCAACTCCAAAGTGGCATATTTCTTTATTCAGGAAGCTGGAAAGAAATTAAATGATCACGGGAAAATATGTACGATCGTTACATCATTGCTGGCTGCTTATACAGGATTGTATTCCACATATGCAGGAGCAAAAGCCCCGGTAGAACACTTTACCAGAATGGCTTCCAAAGAATTTGGTGATCGTGGTATTTCTGTAACAGCTGTTGCGCCGGGACCAATGGATACTCCGTTCTTTTATGGACAGGAAAGTGATGATGCTGTTAATTATCATAAATCTGCTTCTGCTTTAGGTGGGCTAACAGATATAAAAGATATTGCACCTCTTGTAGAGTTTTTGGTAAGTGACGGATGGTGGATTACGGGTCAGACCATATTTGCAAACGGAGGATACACAACAAGGTAGATCTCTTATTCAACCGATAAAAAAGGTGATTGTTTTATGCAATCACCTTTTTCTTTTTCTTCAGTATGTCTCTGTATTTAGCCTATAAATGTTATAATTAATTATTATAAATGGATTTTGTTGTAAAATTATTTGATTTTTAAGTGGTAAGATCGAAATATGGTATTTATAATAAATTTTAGATGAAAATTAAAATCAAGAAGAGTGAATTATTTATATATTTGCCTGCTAAACAACTAATAATATAAAGGATGAGTATCGATTTTACAACAGCGACATTTAAGGATTTTGAAAATATTCCTGATTATGATATCGCTCAGAGGGCAGAATATTTTTACGAATTCCTGGATCACATGAAAACCAGGGGACACATGAATTATAGACTGAAAAATACTTCAGCAGCTGATGCAGTTTTAAATATCAGCATTGCAGATCGCAATAAGGAGTATGTAAGTTTTGTATCAAGTGATTATTTAGGGTTTACACAACACCCGAAAGTAAAGCAGGCAGCTATTGAAGGAATTGAAAAATATGGTACGGGTACAGGAGCCTCACCGCTTATTGGGGGGTACTTTGATTATCATAATATTTTGGAAAAAAAAATCTCTGCCTTTTTTGGGAGGAATGAAGACGAAGTAGTCTTGTTTACTACCGGATATGCAGCTAATAGTGCAACTTTACAGATTTTAATGCAGAAGGAAGATATTGCTATACTGGACATGGGAGTACATGCAAGCGTACATGAAGGATGTGCTTTTACCAATAAAAAAACATTTCCTCACAATAATTTGGAAGCTTTGGAACATATTTTGAAGATGTCTGAGAGTATGTACCGTACAAAGCTCGTTATCATTGACGGAGTCTACTCTCAGGAGGGTGATACTTCACGGGCCAAGGAAATATATGATCTTGTGAAAAAATACAATGCCTATCTTATGATAGATGATGCCCATGGTGTTGGAGTTTTGGGAAAAACAGGAAGAGGAGCTTTAGAGGATGACGGTTTATTGGATAAAGTGGATTTTATAACAGGAACTTCGAGTAAGACTTTCGGTAACCTGGGAGGATATGTTATTGCAAATAAAAAAATAGCATCATTCCTAAAGTTTCAATCGAGACAACATATATTCTCTGTTACAGCGCCACCTTCTTCCGCCGGAATAGTAAAAGCAATTGATCTTGTTGATGAAGAACCCATTTGGAAAGATAAACTGTGGGAAAATATCAATTATCTAAAAACAGGTCTTAATGATCTGGGATTGGATACAGGAATTACCTGTTCTGCTATTATCCCGGTAAAGATTGGAGATCAAAATAAAATGTGGGATATCGGTAGAATATTAATCGAAAACGGAGTTTACACGAATCCTATCATGTATCCGGCCGTAGCGAGAAAAGATGCCCGTATCCGGATGACGGTAACAGCGCGACATGAAAAAGAACATTTAGATAAAACGCTTAATGTCTTTGATGATATTAATAAAAAAATGCATATTGCGAAAAAATAATAATAATTATGCCTAGAAAAGTGGTGCAAGGTCCTATAAGGGACAAAGAAAAAACAAAACAGAAACTGCTTGCTGCAGTGGGTAAAATTCTGAGAGTAAAAGGCTATGCCGGACTGAAAGTAAGTAAAATTGCAGCGGTTGCCGGTTTTGATAAAAAACTTATCTATGAATACTTTGGTAGTACAGATAAGCTTATTGACGAATATATTAAATCTCAGGATTATTGGAGTAAATTCAGCCCGAATATTGAGGAGGAAGTACAGGTTGGAAAAGGTAAAGAAGCCCTTACTCAAGGAATTCTTATGCAATTCGAGAGTCTGAAGAAAAATAAAGAATTACAGAAAATCATTCTGTGGGAACTTTCTGAAAGTAAGCCTATCCTTAAAAATATCTTAAAGCAAAGAGAAGATGTTGGGGCTAATTTATTTGAAAATGTTACAGACCCATATTTCGGAGAAGATGCAACAAGTTTTAGAGCTTTATTGGCTTTAATTGTAGCTGGTGTTTACTATCTTAATCTTTTCCCGGCCTATAACGGAACCGAATTTTGTGGTCTTGATATGAGAACGACTGAAGGAAGAGCCGAGATTGAAAAGGTGATTGTGGAGTTAATAGATAACGCCTACAAGAAAAAAGCTGCTCAGTAAAAATTTTCCTGTTTGATGTGAGATATATTTTTTGTGGATAATTTGAAGACTTTTGACTTTCAAATTAGAACTATATTTCTTATTTTTGACCAATGGAAAATTTTATCGTATCTGCAAGAAAATACCGCCCGCAAGAGTTTGACACTGTTGTTGGACAATCCCATATTACAGATACTTTAGAACATGCAATTGAAGAGAACCAGTTAGCACAGGCTCTACTATTTTGTGGGCCTCGTGGTGTTGGTAAGACAACCTGTGCCAGAATTCTGGCCAGAAAGATCAACGAAAAGGATGGTTCCGTTTCAGAAGACGGTTTTGCTTATAATATTTATGAGCTCGATGCTGCCTCAAACAATTCAGTGGATGATATTCGGGAACTGATCGACCAGGTTCGTTTTGCACCGCAGGTTGGCCAGTATAAGGTATACATTATTGATGAGGTGCACATGCTGTCTTCTGCAGCCTTCAATGCTTTTCTTAAAACACTGGAAGAACCGCCCGCTCACGCAATTTTTATTCTTGCAACAACGGAAAAACATAAGATCATTCCTACGATTTTATCCCGTTGCCAGATATATGATTTCAAAAGGATCGTTATTGAGGATATTCAGGGACATTTGAGAAATATAGCCCAGAAAGAAAATATCCAATATGAAGATGATGCTTTATATCTTATTGCACAGAAAGCAGACGGTGCATTAAGGGATGCCCTTTCGATTTTCGACAGGCTTTCTACATTCTCCCAGAAAAATATTACATTGGCTAAAGCTGCTGAAGTACTTAATATTCTTGATTACGATCAGTATCTCAATATTCTGGACCTGGCTAAAGACAATAAAATTCCTGAAACCCTTTCCGCATTCAATGAAATTGTAAAAAAAGGTTTTGATCCGCACATTTTTATTGCAGGACTTGGAAACCATTGTAGGGACCTCATGATGGCTCAAAATGCTTCAACGATAGATTTAATTGAGGTAGGAGAGAAAACAAAAACTAAATTTGTAGAGCAAAGCCAGAAATGGAATGTTCAGCAATTGATTGATGCCATTGAAATCTGCAACCATGCAGACATCAACTATAAAAATTCCAAAAATCCGAGACTTACTGTAGAAATTGCATTAATGCAATTATGTTCATTGACTGCCCAGGCAGACGTTGCTAAAAAAAAAAGTTTATAATACTGGCTCCGTTTCTTAGTGAGAAACAGGAAATAAAACTTCCCAAACAGGAAAAATCAGAGCCAGTAAAACAGGACAGCATTGAAAAACCTTCGACTCCCATAGGTCATCAGGCTGAACCCACGATAAGAAAAACATCCAAACCTTTATCAAAAGGTATTTCTTCAGGATTCAGCATTAATTCTTTTTTAAATAAAGAGGAAAAAGAAGAAAAGGAAGAAGCTGTTGTTACTAAAGCTGATAATCTTCCCCAGCATCATTTTACCGAAACGGATTTATTAATGGAATGGAATTTATTTTTAAAACAAATCCAATTCAAACAAGCAGTAGTTTTCAATGCTATAAAATCTTTTAAACTGGTTAAAATTGATGAGACAACAGTACAGGTTTTATATCCTTCGGACTCAGCAAAAGCTGAATTTGATAAAATAAGTGGAGAATTTTTCAATCATTTTAAAAGAAAAGTACTTAATTATTCAATTGAAATTGATTATAAAAAAGACGTTCAAAACCTTAAGATAGAGGTGGTTACGAAGAAAAAAATATTCGAAAAGTTCGTTGAGAAAAATCCTTTATTAAAAGATCTTGATGATTTAATGAAGTTTGATTTGACATAATTTTATATCTTTGTCAAATCTTTTTGTTCAAAATGGATTTTTGACAAAAACAAATGATTTAATTGTAAAGCTAAAGAATAGACAATTACAGAATAAAGTGGAAAAATTATTAGTCCCATCTCTGTCTACTTTAAACCTTTTTGGTTTTATACCCGCTGATTATTTTAGCGGTTATTTTAGCTTTTCGGCTACTTATTATAGAAATTTTAGAAGTTATTACCGATTTTACTGGTACTACTAATTAAATTTCTTTCCAAAAAATAGGAATTAACGGATCTTCTCTCATTAATTCCTCATCCCAATAAAAAATTTTTAAACGGCATTTTTTGAAAAGAATTATAAAGAAACTTTATAAGGGAAGAACCGTTTGTGCATTATAATAAATTAAAAATAAGATAAAATAAATTAACAGAATGAATTTAAAAGATTTAAAAAACGATTGGATTAATGAGTTTTCACAGCCATTAATGATTGCCGGGCCATGCAGTGCTGAAAGTGAAGCTCAGATGTTGGAAACTGCCAGAAGGATAAAAGAAACCAATGCGCAGGTGCCTGTTTTCAGGGCAGGTATCTGGAAACCACGTACAAAACCCAATGGATTTGAGGGAGTCGGAGTTATTGGATTAAACTGGTTGAAAAAAGTAAAAGAAGAATACGGCTTCAAAACAGCTACCGAGGTAGCCAACGCACATCACGTTTTTGCCGCTTTGGAAGCAGATGTGGATATTCTTTGGATCGGAGCCCGTTCTACTGTGAATCCATTCACCGTTCAGGAAATTGCAATGGCTTTAAGAGGAACGGATAAACCTGTATTGGTTAAAAATCCTGTAAATCCGGATCTGGCATTATGGATCGGAGCTTTGGAAAGACTTGTAGGGCAGGGGATTCACAATCTGGGAGCTATACACAGAGGTTTCTCTACATACCAGAAAACAAAATACAGAAACAATCCGAACTGGCAGATTGCTCTGGATTTCAAAAGCCAGTTCCCGAACATTCCGATGCTGATTGATCCTTCCCATATTTGCGGAAACAGAACTGGATTGGCAGATATCACCCAGGAGGCAATGAACGTAGGGTACCAGGGAGCTATCATTGAAAGTCACTGTAATCCAGATGAAGCATGGAGCGATGCTTCACAGCAGATTACACCGGAAGTTTTAGCTGAACTTATTGGTAATCTAAAAATGAGAAATGCAGGATTAGCAGGATTTGACGGTGAAATGGGAAGACACAGAACGTTGATTTCTGATCTCGATTTTCAGTTAATTGAGCTTCTTTCCCAAAGGATGAAAATCTCTGAGAAAATTGGTAAGCTTAAAAAAGAGAATGATATCGCTATTTTCCAGCCGGAGCGTTGGAAAGTGATTACCGAATATGCTACTCAAAAAGCAAAAGAAACAGGAATGTCACAGGATTTTATTGAAAAGGTTTTCAAAGCGATACATGAAGAGTCGATTGAAGTACAGAACAATATTATGATTGAGAAATAACAATTATAAAATAATAATTAACGGATTCAGGGCTTAAGAATCAGACGTGCACGAAACAGAAACTTCGTTACGAAACTGAATCTTAAGTCCTGATTTTTTTACTATTGATCTTATGATGAAATCGGAAAATATATTTTCTCATTTTCAAAAGCCTTATAGTCTTACTTTAGCTTTTCATTTTTCCCAGCTCTGTATTTTGAATGTTCCATTTTAAACTCTGTACTATACATCCTCCTACCTATCACCGAATTCCTTATATTTGCATTCTATACGTATGAAAGGAAAAATTATTAAATCTACAGGAAGCTGGTACCAGGTTCTGGAAATGGAAACCGGTAGAATTTTCGAAGCCAGAATTCGCGGCAAGTTTAAACTTATCAAAACCCGGCTTACGAATCCTTTAGCTGTGGGAGATTATGTAGAGTTTCAGCTGGAACAGGATGATATTGCCTGGATTACTAAAATAGAACCACGAAAGAATTACCTGATAAGGAAATCGGTAAACCTTTCCAAAGAAGCTCATATTATAGCTTCTAATATTGATCTCGCATGTTTCATTTTTACACTTCGGTATCCGGAAACTTCTCTGGGGTTTTTAGATCGTTTTTTAGCGTGTTGTGAAGCATATAATATTGTACCTCTTATTTTATTTAATAAAATTGATGTCCTGAATGAAGAAGAAATAGAGATCGTAAAAGATATAGAGTTTATGTATCAGGAAATCGGATATGATACACTTGAGATATCATCTTACTCCAAACTTAATCTGGATCAGCTTCAGGAAATTTTAAAAGATAAAACTTCTGTATTTTTCGGCCATTCTGGTTGTGGTAAATCCACATTGGTTAACGCAATGCAGCCCGGATTAAATCTAAAGACTTCAGAAATTTCAGATAGCCATCTGAAAGGAAAACATACGACTACGTTTGCCCAAATGCATTTTTGGAATTTTGGAGGAAATGTTATTGATACACCCGGAGTAAGGGAATTTGCGATGATTGATATAGAAAAAGAAGAAGTACAACATTACTTTCCTGAAATTTTCAAAAAAAGGGAAGACTGTAAATTCCATAACTGTATGCATATCAATGAACCTAAATGCGCAGTAGTAGCTGCCCTGGAAACAGGAGAAATTCAGCATTCCCGATATTCTACCTATATAAAATTAATGGATGAAGCAGAAGAAGCTTCTCAAAAATAGTCTTATTCATGAGTGAGGAAAAGCATATTCCTGTTCATAACCTTACCTATCAGGAATTTCAGCTGACCACTTTGGAAAATGGACATCCTGAAAATTTTAATGACGTCCACAGGCATAATTTTTTTGAGATCCTGTGGTTCAAAGAGGTAAAAGATGATAGTCATCTTGAACTTGATTTTGAAAATTATCACCTCAAAAGTAATCACATCTGCATTATAGCTCCGGGACAAGTGTTCAATATGAAGCTCCGGGGTGAAAAAGGATACGTCTTTGCCATAAGCCGGGAAATCTTCCAGGAAATTTGTGACGTGGAACTCATACTTACCAATGGGGCAGCTCCTTTTTTTCCTGATTATGAAAGCCGGAAAAATTGCCAGGGGATCATTAAGCTGCTTGAGGACGAATACCATAGAAATTGCCGGATGAATTTAATCAAAGCTTATTTAAAAGCTTTTTGTATTATTATCACAGAGGATCTTACTTCACAAGAGCCTTTACTCCATGACAAGCAACGTATACAAAAGCTCATTACGCTGATCGATACCTACTATATTACACAAAAAGAAACCCGATTCTACGCAGAAAAACTTAGCATAAGCGCTCATCATCTTAATGACATTGTGCGGATTTCACGTGGGACAACAGTAAAAAAAATGATCGCTCAACGCCTTTTACTTGAGGCAAAAAGAGAGTTAAGTTTTGGAGCTCTGACAGTAAAAGAAGTAGCCTTCAGATTAGGCTTTAATGATTCTTCTTATTTTTCCCGTTTTTTTAAGAAGCATTCAGGGTACAGCCCCGAACAATTCAAAAATATGAATGACTGATTCCAGGGATAATCCTCAGTTTGTCCTGGTAAGCCTTCAATAGTTTCATTGGATGACCTTTAATTTTATAAGAATTTTGCATGCTGTAAAAGTCAATGTTGGCATGTAATGATTTAAAAAAAATTATGAAAAAACTGAGTATTATTGTATTTATTCTGGCTCTTTTAAACACGCTTGAATCTTTAAGTATAGATCTTTATCTTCCTGCTTTTCCTGTTATGGCAAAAATTTTCGGAACCGATATAGGGCATATCCAGATTTCCATTTCCATTTTTTTTGCCGGTTTTGCTATCGGGCAGCTACTATGGGAACCTTTATCTGATAAAAAGGGGAGGAAGCCTATGCTGTATTGCGGATTAATCCTGTTTATGATTGGAGCAGTTGCTATTATCTTTACCGAAAATATATATGTGTTGTGGATCATGCGTTTTCTTCAGGCTTTTGGAGGAAGTGCCGGGATTGTCATTGGTAGAGCCATTGTAATAGACCTCTACGACAAAGAAAAAGCGGTAACTATCTTTTCCAAGCAATCTCAGATAAGCGGGATTGCTCCCATTGTAGCACCATTAATGGGCAGTATTTTTCTGAGGTTTTGGGGATGGAATAGTGCGTTTAGCTTTTTAAGCATTTTAGGAGCTATCACTTTATTTCTTGTTGTTAAGTATATTCCGGAAACCAATTCCCGGATAGCATCACCTGAAACTTCGGAAACTGAAATCCAATTAAAAAATCAGCTGAAAGTTATTATTTCCAATAGAGATTTTATCAACAATACTATTATCGGGAGTATTGCTTTTGCATCACTGATTATTTATATTTCCAATGCTCCATTCCTTTTTATGGAAATTCATGGATTTTCCAGTGAAGTATTCAGCTTTATATTTGCCTTTAATTCCATGGCATTAATATTTGCAGCCTATATTACTCCGAAATTAACCCAGAGAGTTAAGGATACCCGAATTCTATTTTCTGCTGCTATCCTGTTGTTGTCAATGAGCTGTTTACATTTATTTATATCCCTGGGCCAATTGTTCGTGGGATTGGAAGTTGCGGTTCTGTTTTCTTCTCTTATAGCAATAGGACTTCTTTTTCCTATTACTACTGCCCATGCATTATCTCCTTTTAAAGAGGGGCGTGGTACAGCTGCAGCCCTGATGGGATTTATTCAGTTAATGGTTACCTTCCTCATGTCAGCTATAGTTGGTTTTTTAGAATCTCAATCCATTATGCCCATGATTATAGCGCGGATCGCACTGGCAGGGATTGCTGTCTTTTTTGCTTATAGAACTTTTTTGGCAAAAAAGGTTTACGCTTAGAAATATCTCATTTCGATCTTGTTGATAATAAGATTTTTAAAATAAAAAAAATGCCACTTTGACATGTATGTTGGAGTGGTATTTTTTTCGAATAGATTTTAACAATAAAAAACCCAGCCGAAGCTGGGTAAAAACTAATAACCATGAAAACTCAAATTAAACATGAGAATCGCAATAGAATAAACAATTACTGTGCCAAAGATGAATTTACTATTTCTTAATAAAAGTTATTTTTATGTTAAAAAAAAATTAAAATGGAGATAAGGTTTTTTTTTGTAATTTTGCGGCATTAAAAAAAATATACGTTTATGTCTAACATTACATTCACTATGATTAAGCCTGACGCAGTTGCAGACGGACATATCGGTGCTATATTAGGTAAAATTGCAGAAGGAGGTTTTAAAATCAAAGCTTTGAAGTTAACTCAACTTACTGTAGCTGATGCTAAAAAATTCTATGAAGTACATGCTGAAAGACCTTTCTATGGGGAATTAGTAGAATTCATGAGCTCAGGACCAATTGTTGCAGCTGTTTTAGAAAAAGACAATGCAGTGGAAGATTTCAGAACTCTTATCGGTGCAACAAACCCTGCTGAAGCTGCAGAAGGAACTATCAGAAAAATGTTTGCAAGAAGCATAGGAGAGAATGCCGTTCACGGTTCAGATTCTGACGAAAATGCTCTTATCGAAGCACAATTCCATTTTTCCGGAAGAGAGATCTTTTAAGACCAGAATTTATTCAAAATATAAATCCGGAGATAAGTCTCCGGATTTTTTATTTTCAAACCCTGATATTGGGAACTTTTATAATAGCCGTTTTTTGGAGAGTGGTTAATATAGTGAAATCTCAGATCCTGCCAAGTCTATAAATTACTTTCTATAGCACCTACTTTTTCACGGTATAATTCCAATGGTTTATCCAGAAGTATAGCAATGACTGTCATTTCTTTATCCAGCCTTTCTTTTGGAATGTCAATATAGATAATTCCAGGCCGGTCACTCCAGTACAATTTATTGTAAATAGTATGGTCGATCATGGAACCTTCCCCAACAATACGAATTCTTGAAATGCCATTTTTAATTCCTTTTAAAGCAACCGGCCCCGTGGGAATTCCTTCTACAAAAAGATAAAGAGTTTGTTTATCTTTTGAAAGGGCACTCATACCTGCATAATGCCCATCCGGTAATCCTTTTCCGGTTTCAAAAAGAGCTTCGGCATGATCGCTGATCCATGACAAAGTTTTCGTATTCGTTTTTGAAGTCTTTGGAATGCTCATATCCATCCCATCTGCGGTAAGTCCGGAATGGTCCAGGAGATTATTGCCATTATGAAGCTGTTCAGCAATTTCATAGACAGCTGCAAACGTATCGGAATGATCAGTGAGTTGTTTTAAAGATGGAATATCTCCTTTATGGGGGGCTTTAAACTGAATTTCCTTATTAAAATTAAGCTCAATAACAGTCACATCCTGATCAAATTGTACATTAGAAAAATGTAAAGTCAGGTTTCCGGCAGGATCGGTTACCATATTTACCTTTGCATTGGGATCACTAAGAACTTCTGCAGAAACCGGGAAGGATTTTAACCCATATATTTTTGTGAAATTTTTAGCTTCCTCAAGATACAGAAACAGTTTTTTATGATCTTTAGATATTGCAGATTTTCCTTTGTAGTTTTCAAAAGGCAAGCCCCGGCGTGTTCCATATATAGCCTCAGGATATTTAGAGGTCCAGCGTCCCAGGTTTTGGAGGATTTTTACTTGCTCTTCCGGAATGGTTCCATCTGCTTTAGGACCGATATCCAGAAGTAAATTACCACCCATACTGATTACATCTGCCAATGTTCTGATAATCATATTAGGAGTTTTATAATGGTGATCAAAAGGTTGGTATCCCCATGAATCATTCATGGTATAACATAATTCCCAGTATTCACTTTGAGGGCTGATGACCGGGATTCCTTGCTCAGGAGTTTCGTAATCTCCATGATTGGTTAACCTTGAATTGATAATAATATCTGGATTATATTTTTTTAAATTGTCTAAAGTTTTTGATGCCTGCCATTCCTCAGAAGTATGTTCCCAATCGCCATCAAACCATAAAAGATCGGGGTGGTAACGGTCTGACAGATCATTGAGTTGTGACTGATAATATTGGATGAAGTTTTGCCATCGTCCTGGATCATTCTTAATTTCATATCTCTTCTTTGTTCTGGTGTTGATATCATAATAAGGATGGCTCCAGTCCGGGAGGGAATAGTAAAGACCAGTTTTTAACCCTGATTTTTTAAGTTCGTCAATAAAGGGTGAGAGAACATCTTTTCGGGCTATTGAATTTTTTGCAATAGTAGTCGCTTTTTCAGCTTGAGAGTCCCAAAGAGAAACCCCATCATGGTGCTTTGTGGTGATTACGGAATATTGTGCCCCCGAATTTTTAATAAGTTTTGTCCAGTAGGCTGGATTATATTTCGCAGCAGAAAATCCATTCAGCTGCTTCATATAATTTTCATGGTTAATGTAGTTATTAAAAAAAGACCAGGATTCCGAAATTCCATCTACCGAATAGATTCCCCAGTGAATAAAGATCCCCAGTTTGGCATCCTGAAACCATTCCATTTTTTTCGGGTTGGGCTTATTTTGTGCATTGCTATTTCCTGCAACCAAAGTTCCCAACAAAAAGGCAATGATCCACTTATTTCTCATGCTTATATTTTTGTGTACTAAAATAACAAAAGTCTTCTTTAATTTCCTAGTTGGAGCGCATATTCATTTTGTGAGTGATTGTATTCAGAATAAAGCTAATTTTATAAAATAAACAAAATGATAATCACCAAAACAAAAGACATGAAAATGACAACACTTATTCTGATCATTACTGGAACACTTACAGCCCTTATTGCAGGGTTATTCTATGCTTATTCCTGCTCGGTTGTACTGGGATTAGGGAAACTATCCGACATGGAGTACCTGAAAGCAATGCAGTCTATAAACCGTGAAATTCTCAATCCTGTCTTCTTCCTGAGTTTTATGGGAACGGCAGCGATGCTTCCTATTTGTACTTATATATTCAGAGGGCAGCATCCGTCTTTTCTCATGCTTTTATTGGCTACAATAATTTATCTGGTTGGCGTTTTCGGGGTTACCGTGGTAGGTAATGTACCTATGAATGATCAATTGGATCAGTTTAATATCGGAGATGCTACTGCTGAAGCATTAAAAAAAGTGCGTGAAGCTTTTGAAAACAGATGGAACCTTCTCAATAACATCAGGTCAATATGTTCTACCATCAGTATTGTTCTGGTTATTTGTGCCTATATATGGGCTAAAACGGAATAATGTTCAGTATTAGTACTTAATGCAAATTCCGTATTTTTACGGATGCACGGTATTGTGTTTTATTAGCATCTTTACACAAGCATAGAACAACGAAAATCTAAGCTAAAGTCTGAATGACTGAAACTAATAACCATCGTAAGCTCAGATTTTCAACGAATTAAGGCAGCCTGAAGGACTGCCTTTTTTATATAGCTTTAATAATGAGACGTTACTTAAATTTTTAACAGCTCAATTGTTCTCTCAGGATTTTCAGAAGAGAAAACAGCATTTCCTGCCACCAGAACATCTGCGCCTGCTTCGAATAATTTCGATGCATTATCCAGGTTAACACCACCATCCACTTCAATAAGAGCTGTAGAATTATTGGTTAAGATCAGGTCTTTGGTCTCAGCAATCTTCTTATAGGTGTTCTCAATAAATTTTTGTCCCCCGAATCCTGGATTTACACTCATCAACAATACCAGATCTACATCTGCTATGATATCTTCCAGCATTAAAACCGGAGTGGAAGGATTCAGTACAACTCCTGCCTTAGCGCCTCTGCTCTGAATAAGGTGGATCGTTCTGTGCAGGTGTGTGCAAGCTTCATAATGTACAGAAATCAAATCTGCTCCGTGGTCAATAAATTCCTCAACATATTTTTCCGGTTCAACGATCATTAAATGAACATCAACAAATTTTTTGGCATGCTTCTGAACCGTTTTCATTACAGGAAAACCAAATGAAATGTTCGGTACAAATCTCCCATCCATCACGTCAATATGGAACCAGTCTGCCTGAGAATTGTTCAACATTTCAATATCTTTTTGCAGATTCCCGAAGTCTGCTGATAAAAGGGAAGGAGCAATTAGCTTAGTTTTCATTTTTACTTTTATATTAGATTTATTAAAGATATCAGATGCCAGACACCAGATATCAGACCTGTTTTTTTTAAAGTCTGACATCTGACATCTTTTATGATGTCTTTATTAGTGGTATTTCAATTTCATTTCCGGCTGGATCTTTAAAATAGTTTCATAGATCAGGGAGATCACGTTTCCTACATCTTCTTTTGAAACCATTTCTACTGTTGTGTGCATATAGCGCAAAGGTAATGAAATCAATGCACTGGGAACACCACCATTAGAATGGGCAAATGCATCAGTATCCGTTCCTGTAGATCTGCTGGCTGCAGCTCTTTGGAATGGGATTTTCTTTGTTTTTGCAGTATCTATAATCAGTTCCCTGATGGTATGATGCACACTTGGAGCAAAGAAAATCACCGGCCCGTTACCACACTTCTGATCACCTTCTTTTTTCTTCTCGATCATAGGGGTGGTTGTATCATGTGTTACATCTGTCACGATGGCGATGTTAGGCTTTATAGTATCTGCAATCATATCTGCACCGTACAAGCCTACTTCTTCCTGAACAGAATTTGTAATGTACAGACCGAAAGGAATTGTTTTTTTATTTTCTTTTAATAATCTGGCTACTTCTGCAATCATAAATCCACCGATTCTGTTATCCAAAGCCCTGCACACGAAATAGCGATTATTCATTTCGAAGAATTCATCAGGATATGTAATCATACATCCTACATAGATGCCCATTTCTTCAACTTCTTTTTTAGAAGTTGCCCCACAATCGATGAAGATATTTTCAATTTTGGGAGTAGGCTCATTTTGATTATTGCTGCGGGTGTGAATTGCAGGCCATCCGAATACACCCTTTACAATCCCGTTTTCTCCATGGATATGAACTACTTTTGAAGGAGCTATTGTTTGGTCAGAACCTCCGTTTCTTATTACATAAATTAATCCGTCGTCCGTAATATAATTCACATACCACGAGATCTCATCAGCATGCGCTTCAATGACTACCTTGAATTCAGCTTCAGGATTGATAATTCCATAGCAGGTTCCATAGTGATCAACTTCAATTTTGTCTACATAAGGTCTGATATAATCCATCCAGACTTCCTGTCCTTTGTGCTCGTAACCCGTCGGAGATGATGTATTTAGGTATTTTTCTAAAAATTTTAAAGATTTCTTTTCAAATTTCATAAAAAGGAATGATTTTTGCGTTCAATATTAGCTCTAATACGCGTAAAAATAATGAATTTTAGCAAGATTTTTTGTCTTTTTCTTTTCTTTTTTGGGATTGGTGTTTTTGGACAAACGGATTCTATTATTGCTAAACCCCTGAGCCAATACCCTCCGGAGGAGTTAAAAGTAGATGAATTTGGAAATAAATATTACTATGATGAAAGACAGAAAGCCAAATTCTATGAAATAAATGGAGAGACAGTTGTTGTGATGGATGAACTTGTCCTTCTCAACAAACCTAAATTCAATAACCAGCTGGACAGGAATTATTATTATTTTCTAAATAAAAAACTATACAGGGTATATCCGTTATTTGTAGCAGCTTTACAACAGTACAGGGATATTCAGAAAGAAATGACCAATCTCGACAGTAAGGCAAAAAGAAAATATGTAAGGGACCGTCAGAATATCCTGGCTGATCAGTACGAAAAGCAGTTACGCGATCTTACAACAACCGAAGGTCAGGTTTTTGCCAAGCTTATGAACAGGGCGACAGGAAAGAATGTTTATGAGATTATTAAAGAACTAAGGGGAGGGTGGAGCGCTTTCTGGTGGAATGTTAAAGGTAAAATGGCCAGTATCGATCTTAAAGATCAATATGATCCTCATAGAAACAGAACAGATGAATTCATAGAATCACTATTACAATCCAACTGGAATTCAGGCTATCTTCAGCCATATCCGGGAGCCGGTGATTTTAAAAAAAAAAAATAATACCTGTAAGTAATTACAGGTATTTTTCTTTCAGTTTATCAAATACAATTTGATCTATGGGTAAAGGAAATGGATTGTCCGGTCTGTTGATATCGATCCATTCCGTTTTTTCTATACAAGGATCCAGAATAAGGAAATCTTCTTCGTTGATAATATTAACTATATAATATATGGTAAGGAGTTGTTCATTTTCTCTGAAACGGGATACTAAAAAATCTTCTTGTGTATAGAAGTGTTCCACGATATCTATTTTTACATTGAGCTCTTCATCAAACTCTCGGTGGAGACATTCCAGTAATCCTTCTCCGTACTCCAAACCTCCTCCCGGAAATTTTACAAGCTGGTCTCCGGCATATTCTTCAAATAAGGTAAGTACTTTTTTTTCCTTTATCGCACAGGCATATACTCTGACGTTGATCTTATCTATCATATATATATTTTGTATAGCTAAATTAAGGAAATTTGGGAAAAAAAAGAAGTGAATTGAAAGTTGAAAGCTGAAAAATGAAAGATGGATCATAAGATCTCAGATGCTGTAAATCCTGAACCTCTGATCCGCAATTCTTATAATTACAAAACCTCAGACTTCCGACTTTCTACTGATCACCCTCTCTTTATGGCATTCAGCATTTCCCTTTTCCCCGGCGGACCTTGTTTCTTCTCTACAGTAAAATTAAGTTCCTGAAGGATTCTTCGGACACTTCCTTTGGAAGAGTAGGTTGTTAATAATCCGTTCACATTCATTTTGTCTGAAACCATCTCAAATAATGGTTTTTCCCATAGATCAGGTTGTACGCGCGCACCAAAACAATCGTAGTATACAAGGTTTATTTTAGGTAAATCAATGTTTTTTAATTCAAAAAAATCACATTTTATTTTTTTTAAATTAAAATTTTTAACTATTTCCACTGATTTTTCCCATTCTGCAGCATGAATTTTATGATAAATTTCTTTGAATTCAATGTTATCAAAAAGTTCAAAATAGGCCAAATCTTTAATTTCCGATTCATTTATGGGATATTTTTCCAGAGAAAAATAGTTGATGACATGATTTTTATCAGTTTTTAAATATTCATTAATTGTAACCAAAACATTCAAACCTGTCCCGAAACCGAGTTCTAAAATATTAATTTCGTAATCATTTATCAAAATTAGTCCATTTTTGATAAACACGTGTTCGGCTTCTTGTAATGCTCCGTGATGAGAATGGTAGTTTTCATTTAATTCATTGATAAACAATGTTTTACTTCCATCGTTTGTGGTCTTTATCTCTCGTTTCACCCTATTTTTTTGTCAAATTTAGTCTAAAATTTTTATATTTAGAAAATTATGTTAAATTTGTAGAACATCATAAAAAATTTTAGAAATGATAATTCAAAAAACTGAGAATTCCAGACTTTCATCATTCGACCCAAATAATTTTTCTTTTGGGAATACTTTCATAGACCATATGGTAATATGTGAGTATGAGAATGGAAAGTGGGGGGACGTAAAATTGGTGCCTTATGGGCCTTTAGCCTTTACACCTGCAATGATGGGGGTAAATTACGGACAAGCTTGTTTCGAAGGAATGAAAGCTTATAAAGATCAGGAGGGACAGGTTTTCCTATTCAGGCCTGAAAAGAATTTTGAACGTATCAATAAATCGGCTAAGCGTCTTGCAATGCCTGAGGTAACGGAAGAAATGTTTTTAGATGGTCTGAAAGCATTGGTAGATATCGATAGAAACTGGATCCCTCAGGGAGAAGGAATGTCTTTGTACATCAGACCTTTGATTTTTGCTACTGAAGAAGCTTTAAAAGCAAGAGTAGCAGAAAAATATATGTTTGCAATTGTTGCAACACCAGCAAAAAGTTATTACACTGAACCTGTTTCAGTAAAAATTTCCGATCATTATTCAAGAGCTGCTAACGGAGGTGTAGGATCTGCAAAAGCTGCAGGAAATTATGCTGCATCATTTTACCCTACTCAGCTGGCAATAGAAGAAGGATATGATCAGATCATCTGGACGGATGATGCTACTCACGAATATTTTGAGGAAAGCGGAACAATGAACGTTTTCGTAAGAATTAACGATACTGTATTTACTCCTCCTACTTCAGAAAAGATCCTGGACGGAGTTACAAGAGACAGTTTCATTCAGTTGGCTAAAAAAAGAGGAATTGAAGTGAAAGTGGAGCCAATACCTGTAAAAGCTGTAATTGAAGCGCAGAAGAATGGTACATTGAAAGAAGTTTGGGGGGTTGGAACTGCTGTTGTTACAACTATTTTCCAGGCATTAGGATACCAGGGTGAAAAACTGGATTTACCAAAATTATCTGATGAAGAAAGCTTTGCAGCAATCCTTAAAAATGATTTGGTAAGCATACAGACGAATCTTTCGGATGATTCTTTCGGATGGAGAGTGTTGGTAGAAAAAAATGTGTTGGAAACCGTTTAATTTCTACTTTGAAAATTATATAAAAGCCAAGATATTCTTGGCTTTTTTTGTTTATTATATCCTGTGAAATGCTTATTTTCGCAAAAGTTTATGAAAAAATTACTCTTCATATCAGTATTGGGATTGCTGAGCTGTAACAGGAATTCACAGGCTCATCCGCCATTGGGTGGGGTTTTGAGCCAGAAAGATCTGGATATTTCAAAAGCAAGGATGAAAAATCTTAACGCTTCGGAAAGAATGCATATTCAGGAGTGGATCAAAAATCAGCCGGTGAAATTTTATCCTACCCAACTCAACTATTGGGTCAATGCTGAAGGTTTTGATACAAGAGAGAGGAGACCGGATAATTCCCTGATCTCTTATTCTTATGATCTTTATGATTTTGATCAGACCAAGATCTATGATCAGCCTGTTGAAAGAAGAGATGCCAAATTCGGGCACTTTGATGAATTAAAAGCGGTAGAAAATGCTTTGCGTTTTATACATGATGGTGAGGAAGTTACGATTTTGGTTCCATCTTCTCTGGCGTATGGCACTTATGGAGACGAAAAAAAAATAGATAACGACATCCCATTAATCATAAAATTAAAAGCTCAATAAATGAAATTGTTTAACAAGAATATAATTCTGGCAGCGGCAAGTATATCGCTGATGAGTTGTACACCAATTTATAAAAAAATGAACGTAGACAAAGAAACTTACGAAGGTCTTAAAGACGGACTTTATGCTAATCTTCAAACTTCAAAAGGAAACCTTATTGTAAAGTTTGAAGACAAAAAATCGCCTGTTACTGTAGCTAACTTTGTTGGTCTTGCAGAAGGGAAAATTGATAACAAATCTAAAGCTAAAGGAGTTCCTTTTTATGATGGAACTATTTTCCATAGAGTGATCAAGGATTTTATGATCCAGGGGGGAGATCCTCAGGGAACCGGAATGGGAGATCCAGGATATAAATTCGAAGATGAGAGAAACGACCTTCGCCATACAGGAAAAGGTATTTTATCAATGGCTAACTCAGGACCTAATTCAAACGGGTCTCAGTTTTTCATTACAGAAGTAGCTACTCCTTGGTTGGATGGAAAACACACAATCTTCGGAAAAGTAGTAAAAGGAGAAGAGGTAATTGATGCCATCGCTAATGTTGAAAAAGGACCTCAGGATAAACCTAAAACAGATGTTGTTTTAGAGAAGGTGAATGTTTTCAGCAAAGGTGATGAATATAAGAATTATGATCCGGCTAAAACTTTCAATGAAGGAAAAGCTAAGATTCAGGAAAACAACAAGGCTTATTTAGCAAAAGAAGAAGCTGAGAGAAAGAAAAAAGAAGAAGAATTTAAGGCTAATCAGGAGAAGATGATAGAAAACCTTAAAGCGGGAATGCAGAAAACTGAATCCGGATTATATTATAAAATTACGAAGACTACGGATGGAAAAGCTCCGAAATCAGGAGACAATGTATCTGTACACTATGCAGGTAAATTGGTAGACGGTAGTGAATTCGATTCTTCTTTTAAAAGAAATGAGCCGATCGAAATTCCAATCGGAATGGGTAGAGTAATCAAAGGATGGGATGAAGGAATCCTGTTACTGAAAGAAGGTGAAACAGCTACCTTATTGATCCCGCCTGCAATGGGTTATGGAGAAAGAGGGGCAGGAGGTGTTATTCCACCAAATGCATGGTTAGTTTTCGATGTTGAGCTTGTAAAAGTGAAATAATTCAAATACCATTATAGGAAAAGCCGGCTTTTTAGTCGGCTTTTTTTATTGGGATAAAAACACAATTAATTTAAGGATGGGAAACCAACTCTTTTAGCAAGATAAGTCCATGTTGAACTATATGAGCAGGATCGTGTTTTTATTTCGTGATCAACGGTAAAATTACTATTTTAGCTCAAAATAATTTAATGAAGCAAGTATTCTCCCTATTTTTCCTTTTTATTTTAATAATGATTTCAGCTCAGGGAAAGCGATTCTTTGAAAGTGGAGAAGTACAATTGACACAGCCTGTTGAGAGAATTAATCTGAATTTTATTAATGATTTACCACTTGTAAAGGTGAACATTAATGGGAAATTGTATAATTTTTTGTTTGATTCCGGTGCCCCTACCGTTATTTCCAATACCATTTATACTGAGCTCAATCTGCAGAAAGAGCATACCAGTAAAGTAAAGGATTCCCAGAAAAATAAGCAGGAACAGATTTTCACAAAATTACCGGAAATGACTGTTGATAATGTGGTTTTTAAAAATATAGGTGCTATTGTAATGGACCTTAGTGGTTCTGAGCTTGGCTGTTTTAAAATTGATGGTATTATTGGTGCTAATCAGATGGCAAAACTTTTCTGGAAAGTGAATTATTCTGAAAATTTGCTTGAAGCGACAAAAGACCTTTCGAACTTTAAGTTCGATGATTATGAAACTGTAGTCCCTTTTGATTCACAAAATCAGAAAACACCGGTCGTGGAAACTAAAATTTTAGATAAAAACATCAGGCTTACTTTTGATACCGGATTTACAGGAAGGCTTAAGATTTTAGAAAGTGATTATGATCAAAAAAAGATAAAACAATATGTTGAAACTTACGGAATTAGTTCCGTGGGGGCCTTTGGGGCAGGAAAGCCGGTCCCCGGATTTATTTTTAAAATGCCCGCATTAGGTTTAGGAAACAGAATCTTTGATAATGAAATGGTCATGACCGGAAATTCAAGATTAATAGGAAATGATTTTTTCAAAGATTTTGCATTTATAATGGACTGGCAGAATAAAAAGATTTACATGAAGAAGATTATAAATGATCCGCCAACACTGGAATCTTTTGGTTTTGGATACCGTTTTATTGATGCCAAGCCGGTTGTTGCGTTTATATTTAAAGGAGAAAGTTCCTCTTTGGAAATTGGTGATTCAATCTTAAGTATAAATGATGTGGATCTGGATCATTTGAATAAAGAATCTGCTTGCCATTATATGATGAATCGGGTGGAGAGGGATTATAAAACTATCGGAATCAGAGTAAAAAGAGCCGGTAATATTATGGATCTGAGAGTTGATAAAAAAGAATTTCTAAAATAGGTACAAACAGTCTACCTTAAATATTTCGATAACTAATCAAATAACCTGGTTTTTCGTTACGGTAAATAATGAAACTTTAAATAGTATATAAAATAAAAAAACCGCCGTACGGCGGTTTTTTTAATATATTACCAGTTCTTATCGATCATATAAATAAGTTGGGTCATTGTTACCGCTCCCAGCAGCAATTCTCTCCGGTTTACTTTTTCGAAAGTATCTTCATGGGTATGATGAATATCAAAATACCGCTGAGAATCCGGAACCAATTCTGCTGTAGGTACTCCCATAGCATGAAGGGGAGAAATATCAGCTCCCGAGTATTTTCCTTCAAAATTATAAACTCCGTAAGGGAGGAATAATGGAGCCCAGCCTTTGATCTGATTTCTTTTTGCATCATCCATCTCCAGAGCAACTCCTCTTGGACTGAAACCTCCGGCATCGGATTCTATAGCAAAAAGGTGCTTTTCATTGGTCTCTTTAGCGGTTTTTCCATATTGTAAGCCACCTTTTAATCCGTTTTCTTCGTTGGCGAAACATACTACCCGGATCGTATGGTTGTTTTGAATACCCAATTTTTTAAATGTTCTCAAAACTTCTATACTCTGTACAATTCCGGCTCCGTCATCATGAGCGCCTTCGCCTACATCCCAGGAATCCAGATGTCCACCGACAACGATTACGCTTTTATCTTTTTTACCTGTTATTTCCCCGATAACAGAGTGGGAGAGCTTTTCTCCTTTCATTCCACAGTTGGAATTCAAAGTAGCCAGTACCTTTTGGGTTTTTAAAAGTTGTTCCAGTTCATCCGCTGTTGTATTTCCGATTGCAACAGCCGGTACTTTGTCTACATTATCTTCGTATCGCATAGCACCCGTGTGAGGAATATCGTCAAAAGCTGATGAAAGTGAACGGATAATGGCAAATCTGCCCCCTTTCTTAGCCGTTAAAGCTGCGGCAGTTACTCTATACTTAGCAGCATCTCCATAACCTCTGAAAGTTTCTATAAACGATTGACTGAAAGGATAATTAAAAAACACGATCTTGTCTTTTACTTTCTCAGCAGGAAGACGATCGTATTCCTCCATGGATTTTACCATAATGACTTCTCCGGAAACATCTTTTCCGCCCGTACCTTCAGAATTTCCTAAAGAAAGCATTTTAAGGGTTTTCCATCGGCCACTGTTTGCTGTGATCTTTAAAGATTCTTTTCCTCGTTCCCAAACAGGAATGGTAACTTCCTGAAGCCATACCTTATCAGCTCCGGCATCACGCAGCTTCTGCGCTGCCCACTGAACTGCTTTTTCATAAGCCACCGAGCCACTTAAACGATGGCCAATATTTTTGGTCAGGTCTCTTAGCTCTGTGTATCCTTTTCCGTTGTTAAGGATCTCTTTGGATATTGTACTGAATTGTATTGAATCTTCTTTTGCTTTTACCTGACCAAACAAGGTCATACTTAAAAGGAATAAAGAGGTGCTTACTATTTTTTTCATATCTACCAGTTTTTATCAATCATATAAATAAGTTGTGTCATTACTACGGATCCCAGAAGCAGTTCCCTGCGATTTACCTTCTCAAAAGTATCTTCTTCCGTATGGTGGATGTCAAAATACCTTTGAGGATCGGGAACCAGCTCAGCTGTAGGTACTCCCATCTCATGGAGAGGGGCGATGTCGGATCCTGAATATTTTCCATCAAAATTATAAACGCCATAGGGTAAAAACAAATTAACCCGATCCTGGATCTGCTTTCTTTTAATATCATCCATTTCTAAGGATATTCCTCTTGGGCTAAATCCTCCTGCATCGGACTCTATTGCAAAAAGGTGTTTCTCATTAGTCTCTTTTGCAGTTTTTCCATATTGTTTGCCTCCTTTGGTTCCATTTTCTTCATTCGCAAAACAAACTGCTCTTATGGTATGATTATTTTGAATTCCTAATTTTTTAAATGTCCTTAAGACTTCTATACTCTGTACGATTCCGGCTCCATCATCATGAGCACCCTGGCCCACATCCCAGGAATCCAGATGGCCACCTACAACAATTACGTTTTGGTCTTTTTTACCGGTAATCTCCCCGATAACAGAGTGAGAGAGTTTTTCTCCCTTCATCCCACAGTTAGAATTGAGTGTTGCAATCACTTTCTGGGTTTTTAAAAGTTCTTCCAGTTGATCTGCAGTTGTATTTCCTATACAAACTGCGGGAATCTTTTCAATATTATCCTCATATTTCATGCCTCCGGTATGCGGAACATCGTCCAATGCAGAAGACAAAGAACGGACGATTGCAAATTTACCTCCTTTCTTTGCGGTAAGTGCGGCCGCAGAGCGTCTGTAAGCACCGGCATCCCTGTAAGCTATGAAAGTCTGTACATAATTCTGATCAAAAGGATGGTTAAAGAAAACGATCTTACCTTTTACTTTTTCAGCCGGAAGCTGCTCGAATTCCTCCAATGATTTCACCATAACGATTTCTCCGGAAACATCTTTTCCTCCTGTTCCTTCAGAGTTTCCCAAAGAAAGCATTTTGAGGCTTTGGGGCTTTCCTGAACCGGCTTTTATATATAAAGACTCTTTTCCCCTTTTCCAGACTGGAATCATAACTTCCTGCAGCCATACTTTATCTGCCCCGGCATTGCGAAGTTCTTTCGCTGCCCATTGTACCGACTTTTCGTAGGCTTCCGAACCACTTAAACGATTTCCAATATTTTGTGTTAGATCTCTGAGTTCTTCATATCCTTTTCCATTATTTAGAATTTCCGTGGAAATTTTACTGAATTGTATTGAATCTCCTTGGGCCTGAGCATATGTTGCTATGCTTAAGAGAGCTAATGTGGTTCCTATTAATTTTTTCATATTACCAATTTTTATCAATCATAAAAATCATTTGTGTCATAGCGACAGCTCCCAGGAGAAGCTCTCTTTTGTTTACTTTATCAAAAGTATCTTCGGAAGAGTGGTGGTAGTCAAAATAACGCTGAGTATCTACTACTAATTCTGCAAGTGGGATATCCAGTTTTTTTAATGGTGAAATGTCTTGTATAGCGTAGGTTTGATCGAAATCATACACTCCATAAGGAAGAAAATAGTTTTTCCAATCAAATATCAGTCTTCTTCGCTGTGGAGCCATATCCAATGAAAACCCTCTTGGAGAGTAGCCTCCCGAATCCGTACCTAAAGCAAAAATGTGTTTTTCATCTTTCTTTTTAACATAAGCAGCGTAGCCTTCTCTTCCCTGGCCACCGTTTTCACTATTGGCGTACAGCACAACTCTTATGGTATGGTTGTTATCAATTCCTAAAGCTTTAATTGTTCTTAATACTTCGAGACACTGTACGACTCCTGTGCCGTCATCATGAGCTCCTTCTGCAAAATCCCATGAATCCAGCTGTGCTCCTAAAAGGATTACCTTAGAATCTTTCTTTCCCGGAATTTCTCCGATGATATTATGATTGATCGTTTCTCCTTTTGATTCTGCAGACATATTAAGCTTTGCCTTGACAGTCTGTTTTTTTAACAGCTTTTCCAGTTCATTGGCTGATTTTGCGCCTATGGTTACTGCAGGTATTTTTACCCTGTCATCGGGTTCATAATAGATCATTTTGGCGTGGGGAACATCATCAGATGCTGTAGTGAGAGATCGGATGATCAGGCCTTTTGCCCCTTTCTTGCCAATTACAGAAGCTGAGAGCAATTTAGATTTTGCGGAAATAAGATAGGAATCTACAGTATTGATGATTTTCTGGTCAATGGGAGAGTTCACAAAAATGATTTTATCCTTTACCTGAGCTGAAGTAAGAGCATTGAGTTCCGGAATATCATTCACAAGCAAAATATCTGCTGTAAGGTCTTTACCGCCTGTTCCTTCAGAGTTTCCGAAAGAAAGCATTCTGATATTCTTCCACTCTCCATTGTTGGTTTTTATCTGTAAAGATTCCTTTCCCCTGATCCATACTGGTACTTTAACTTCCTGCTTCCATATATTCTCGGCACCGGCTTCTTTCAGCTTTTTTTCCGCCCATTCCGTAGCTTTTGTATAACCCTGTGTAGCACTGAAACGAGGACCTATACCTTTAGTTAATTCTCCTAAATTCTCGTAGGCAGTACCATTGACTAAGATTTCATCAGAGATCTGTTTAAATTCATCTGCGTAGTTGAATTTGGCTGTAGTTAATTTTTTCTGAGGCTTTTTTTGAGTTTTTTTTTGAGAAAATAAAAATCCACTCAAAAAGAGTGGAAGTATGATAATGAATATTTTTTTCATTTTTTGATTTACCTTTTCTTTTCCGTGTATAAAAGTAGGAAAAAAAAGGAAATAATTTAAGGTTTCATGTCGTACATTAAGAGTGCTGTAACCAATTTCGGTTCAATAAATGTACATTTTGGAGGCATACTCAATTTAAGGTCTGAAATTTTAATCATATCGTTAAAACTTACCGGATAAATTCCAAAACCTACTCGTCCTTCACCGTTGTCTATTTTCTCTTTTAGAATAGTGATACCTTCAAGATTGGAAGTTCCCTTTACATAAGAAATTTTATCTGAACTATCAGGATCTTCTATCTTCAATATGTTTTTAAAGATGTATTTGTCCAATAAATGGTGGTCAAGGTTATCCAATGACATTTCCTGGGAACGAAGGTCATGCTTCACGTGCAGCGAATAAAATTTACCGTCCAGATACATCGAAATATGGAATTTCTGAGAAGGGTAGTATGGGGTTTCTTCTTTTTCGTGAATCAGGAAATAATGTTCAAGCTGTTTTAAGAAATCGTCAGTAGATAAATCATTAATATCACTTACAATTCTGTTGTAATCATGGATCTTAATGGACTGATTGGACACGATAAAGCTGAATACGAAATTATAGGCTTCCGTACCGTTGTGTCTTTTATTTTTATCTTTCTGATGCTTTGCATTCAATGCTGTGGAACCAATTCTGTGGTGACCGTCGGCAATATAAAAAGAATCGATCTGCTCAATGACTTCTTTGAATTGCTGTAATTTAAGACGGTTGTCTATTCTCCAGATTTTGTGTCTGATCCCTTTAGAGTCAACGTGGTTGAAGATCGGCACGTTTTTCTCCTCATGGTTCATAAGAAGCTCCACTTTGGAATTGGCAGGGTAGGTAAGAAGTACCGGTTCTGCCTGTAAGTTTACTTTTTCAAGATAATGTGCCAGCTTTTCCTTCTTCTGGGGGATGGTACTTTCATGTCTTTTGATTTTTCCGTTCCAGAAATCTTCAAGACTTGTTAGACCAAGTAATCCTCTGAAAACCTGTTTGTTGGGGTAGATCTGTTCATAAAGATAGTATGCAGAACTGTCCTGAACGAGTTTTTTCTCTTCCATAAGTTCTTCAAACGTAGAACGGATCTTCCTTAGGTTCCGGTCAATATCTTTTGATTTACTTACAACATAGGGCTTTATCATATTGATGTAAGTATTTTCAACCTGAGCTTTTTCTGCAATTTCCTCTTGGGTGAAATTGTCTAATGGATGGGTAGGAAAAGTTTGCTCAAGATCTTTATGAGGTCTAATTCCGCGAAATGGTTTAAAAACAGGCATATTTATTTTATAGTTTCTTTTTGTAGCTTAATAATTTGTTCTGCAAGTTCTACCCCGATCTTTTCCTGGGCATCCATTGTATTGCCTCCTACATGAGGAGAAAGGGACAAAGATGGATTCATCAGTAAGATCAGTTCAGGAGTAGGTTCATTTTCAAAAACATCCAGTGCAGCTCCCGCCACTTTTCCGGATTCAATGAAATCAAGAAGGGAAACTTCATTGATTACCCCACCTCTTGCAGTATTTACGATATAAACACCATCTTTCATTTTCTCGAACTGATCGGTGTCTATAATATATTCATTGGTTTTAGGAGTATTGATACTTATAAAATCAGTGTCCTTATAGAAAGAATCAGAATCGTTGGTAGATGTAATTTCAAAATCCAGGGTTTGTCCGTCAAAAAAAGATAACGAAAGGGTCTTTGTTTTAGGTTTTCTCGTCAATACCTTAACCTTCATTCCTAATGCAATTCCCATTTTCACTACTTCCTGACCAATACTTCCAAAACCAATCACGCCTAATGTCTTTCCCGAAAGCTCATAGGCATTGCTGAATGACTTTTTCATTGCATCAAAATGAGTTTCTCCTTCCAAAGGCATTAATCTGTTCGATTCGTGAAGAAACCTTGCTAAGGAAAAGAAATGGGCAAATACCAGCTCGGCTACTGACTTAGAAGAAGCTGTAGGGGTATTGATGACTTGTATTCCTTTGCTTTTGGCATATTCTACATCAATATTATCCATTCCGATCCCGCCTCTTCCAATGATCTTCAAACCGGGGCAGGCATCAATAAGATCCTGTTTTACTTTGGTGGCACTTCTTACCAGCAGAACATCAACATTATTTTCGTTAATAAAATTGATGACATGATCCTGCGCAACACGGTTGTTCAGAATTTCAATTCCAGCTTCTTTTAAAGCGAGTTCTCCTGCTTTGGAAATTCCATCGTTAGCTAAAACTTTCATACTTTCTTTTATTTAAAAATCTAAAGATTTGAAAAATTTAAATATCTAAAATTGGTTCGCAAATTAATAAAATTATAATTAGCATTATAATCTTTCAATTCTTCAATTTTTTAATGCCTTAATTACTTAATGGATTTCATGACATCAACAAGAACCTGAACACTTTCAATAGGCAAGGCATTGTATAGACTTGCTCTGTAACCTCCAAGGCTTCGGTGTCCGTTTAATCCATTGATTCCTGCTGCTTTCCATGCATTATCAAAAGCTTCTTTTTTAGACTCATCGACTAATCTAAAAGAAACATTCATTAGTGAACGATCCTCTTTTACACAGAACGTTTCAAACAAAGGATTGTTATCTATTTCGTCGTAAAGAAGTTTAGCTTTAGCCTCATTTCTTTTTTCTGCTGCTGCAATTCCTCCGTTTCTTTCAAGATACTGAAGCGTTAATAAAGACGCATATACCGGGAAAACCGGTGGTGTATTATACATTGATTCTTTACTGATGTGCTGTTCATAATCAAAATAAGAAGGCATGTTTTCTCTTCCTGTTTTTCCCAGGATTTCTTTTTTTACAACAACCAGTGTTACACCTGCAGGTCCCATGTTTTTCTGAGCTCCGGCATAGATTAAATCGAATTTAGTAAAATCCAGTTGTCTTGAAAAAATATCTGAGCTCATATCGCAAACCATCAATGTATCCACTTCGGGAAACGATTTCATCTGAGTTCCATAAATAGTATTGTTGGATGTGCAATGGAAGTAATCATAATCTGAAGAAACAGTATAGTCTTTTGGAATGAAAGAGTAATTTTCCTCTTTTGAAGAACCTACAACATCTACAGTTCCTACTTTTTTAGCTTCCTTTATAGCTCCGGCAGCCCAAGTTCCTGTATCCAGGTAAGCAGCTTTACCACCTACTTTCATAAGGTTGTAAGGAACCATTGCAAACTGTAAGCTAGCACCACCACCTAAATATAATACTTCATAATCATCACCCAGGTTCATCAGCCTTTTTACAATGGCACGTGCTTCGTCCATCACCGCAACAAAATCCTTACTTCTGTGAGAAATTTCAAGGATAGATAACCCGATACCGTTGAAATCAAGAATAGCTTCTGCTGATTTTTGAAATACCTCTTCTGGTAAGATACATGGTCCTGCGCTGAAATTGTGCTTTTTGCTCATATTTTTATTTTTTTGGTTGTACAGGTGTTTTTAGAACCTGTGGTTTCACTTTATATTCTTAATAGATTTATAGAAATTATAATTAAAAAGCCGTCTCATAATTGATGAGACGGCATTTTTTATTCACCGTGTAAGAACGCTTTTTTATTTAGTAGTGCTTCTTCGGATTCTACATGATCTTCATCCGGAACACAGCAATCTACAGGACAAACTGCAGCACATTGTGGTTCTTCGTGGAATCCTTTACACTCTGTACATTTATCAGTAACAATAAAATAAACATCATCACTTACAGGTTCCTGAGGTGCATCCGCATCTACCGTTAATCCTGATGGCAATGTTACAGTACCACTTAACTCAGTACCTTCGGAAGCTTTCCAGTCTACGGCTCCTTCATATATTGCATTATTCGGGCATTCCGGTTCACAGGCTCCGCAATTAATGCATTCATCAGTTATTTTAATAGCCATCGCTAATTTTTTTTAAATTTGCACAAAATTACAAAATATTCCCCAATTTTGCAGTAATTATGAATATCGAAAATCAAGTTTTAGGACTTATTAAACTAAGTGGTTATATAAGAGCGTATTTAGCAAAAAGTACGGAGGAGTTCAACGAAAGTGATTCTGAATTTGAATTATTGTTGAGAAAGTCGGAAATAGAGAACCCGTGGTTTACTATTGATAATCAGAAATTTGCTTTCCGGCAATGGGCTGAATTGCTTACCGAAACGAATATAAAAGATTGGCTTAAAGACTATTCTGCATCTGAAACTTCAAAGCGGGTAGGGCTTATCCTGGCAGGAAATATTCCTCTTGTAGGTTGGCACGATGTGATCTCTGTTGTATTAAGCAATCATATTCCGGTGATCAAATTATCGTCAAAAGATCAATATATAATTCCTTTTTTATTAAAAAAATGGAAGGAATTTTCTGATAATAACGTGGAGTACGAATTTGTTGAAAGATTAGACAATTTTGATGCTGTAATTGCTACAGGAAGCAATAATACCGCGAGGTACCTGGAATACTACTTTAAAAATCATCTGAATATCATTCGTAAAAACAGGACATCGGTTGCTGTTCTGAAAGGAGATGAAACAGAAGAAGAGCTTAAGCTTCTCGCTAATGATATTTTCCAATATTTCGGATTAGGTTGCAGAAATGTCACGAGGGTTTTAATTCCTGAAGATTTCCTGATCGACAGGCTTTTTGAAAGTTTTATCGATCATAAAGATATCATCAATCATCATAAGTATGCTAATAATTATGATTATAACCGCGCAATTTATCTATTGAACCAGGATAAGTTCTGGGATAATAATTTTGTGATGTTAAAAGAAGACGATAAATTGTTCAGTCCTCTTTCTGTTATCAATTTCAGCAGGTATTCTTCAATGGATGAAGTGAGAAATTTTATTGCGGAAAATGAAGAAAATATCCAATGTATTGTGGCTAAAGATGAATTAGGATTAGACTCTATTCGTTTTGGAGAAGCCCAGAATCCGGGATTGAATACATATGCAGATAATGTGGATACCATGAAGTTCCTGGAAATAGTCTAACTTTAAGCCACCAAATCTCATAGTATGAAAAAATTGCTTTTTACCATAAGCCTCTTTACCGCGTCATTTTTATTTTCACAAAAAGTGGTAGGCTTAAAAATTCAAAATGACAACAGAAAGGAATCAACAGTAGAGCTTGATAAGGATAAAATTGCATTATATAATAAAAAGTATTTTGCATTTATACAGGCTCTGAAAACTTCTGCTGATCGCGCAACAATCGATGGTTTACTTTCTGAAAAGGTAAAGACCCTCGTGACTGATAAGGTATTGCAGAAGCTTAAAGACGGGATTCAGCTGGAGAAAAAAGCTGAAGTCTTTAAATCAGGTCATCAGACGTTGATGGATGGAATAAGCTATCCTTTTATTCAGTATAAATATTCTGATGATAAGTCGCCTTTGCCAAAAGATCTCATTACTGTTTTATTTGAGGAAGATGGCAGGATTATTGGAGTAAAACCTGTCGAGAAAAATAAATAAATTCATTATATTTAAAGAAAATATAAATTATGATTAAAGACGTTTTAGTAGCACAGTCTACCGATGTAGAGAAGGCTGCTTTTTACAAAAAAACCTATTTGCATGTTGCGCTTTCGATCCTTGCTTTTATTGGAGTTGAAACGATCTTATTGAAAACAGTTCCACAGGAGCTGATTTTTATGATGTTTGCTCAGAAGTATGCATGGTTATTGATTATCGGTGTTTTCTGGCTTGCTTCCGTTTTGGCAGCCAAATGGTCGTTGTCGCAAAGCAAATCAACACAATATTTAGGGCTTGGATTTTATGTTTTATTGGAAGCTGTTATTTTCCTGCCTTTGATTTATATTGCAATGGTATACTCTGGGCCTAATGTTATTTTTCAGGCGGCTATGTTAACCATCGCTATGTTTGCTGGTATATCGGCCGTAGCATTTACCTCCAAAAGGGACTTTTCATTCCTGAGAAACATCATTGTAATTGGTGGATTTATAGCAATTGGCCTTATTGTAGCCGGAATGATTTTCGGATTCAATCTTGGACTTTGGTTTTCTGTAGGTATGGTGATTCTTGCTTCTGCAACTATTCTATACCAGACAAGTAAACTTAAGGATTCTTATGCTACAGATCAATATGTAGGTGCGGCTCTTCAACTTTTCGCTTCAATCATGCTTTTATTCTGGTATGTTTTAAGCATCCTGATGAGCAGAAGAAGCTAAATAATCAACACAATATATTTGAAAGATCCCGATGCATAACATCGGGATCTTTTAGTATATCAAAGTCTTAAAAAATACAGGATGTCAATTTTTTTGTATTTTGGGTGCAACAACTTAATACCAAAACTTAATTATGGAAACAAAATTTGAAGGAGGAGTTAATATTGCCATAAAAATTCCTAAAAATAAATACGAACAAACGATCTCTTTTTATAAAGATATTCTCAAAATGGAGATTGAAGAGAAGCCTATCGACAACCCTACAGTATCAAGAACTCACGAAGTGAAGTTTGGCGGGAATACAGTGTGGCTTGATTGTGTGGATAATTATACCCATTCCGAAACATGGCTTGAGCTTAATGTGCCTGATGTACCGGCAGCGATATCTCATCTCAAGAATCATCATGTAGAAACATGTGATGAATTTGAAAAAATCCCTGATAATATGCATTGGATCACAGATCCGGCAGGGACGGTTTTTATTATTAAACAGCGTGATTGATATTGTCAAAGGCTGTAAACTAAAAAAAATCCTGATGTATTATCATCGGGATTTTTAGTATTTAGACATCAGGTTATCTAATCTTTAAATACTTTAATCTTTTAATTTTAAAATAAATTAAAACTATTTATCTATAGATCCTAATACCTTTTGTGCAAAAGAGTTTAAAGCATCTTTTTCGCTCATTCCGTTCTGAACATTAGCATGAACTTCTAACGCTCCACAGATATTGGTAATAAGCTCTCCTGCTACATTTAAATCTTCTTCACTTGTTCCTCTGAATTCACTGAAGCTTTCCAATACTTCAAGGGTCTTTTCCAGGTTTTCAGGGGTCTGATTCTGATAAAATTGTCTGATTACGGGTAACTTCATAATTATAATTCGTTGAAAAGGTTAATTAAACTTTCTGCCTGATTGGATTGAACCTGGTTAACAAGCGCTCCATTTTTAAAGATCGCAAACGTAGGAAGATTATCTACTTTAGCCAGTTTTCTGCTTTCAGGTAATTTCTCAGCGTCTACATAAAGAAATGGAATTGCTTCATTTTCAGAAGCCAGTTTTTTGAACTTTGGTTTCATAATTCTGCAGTTTCCGCACCATGTAGCACCGTATTGAACGACTACCTTTTCATTATCGTTTACTATATTCTGTAATGTATCTTCTGTTAACTCTGTGTACATAATTGTTGTGATTTTAATTTAAAAAAAATGGGGTCTGAAAATTCAAACCCCATTATTATTTTTAGTTTTTAGCTAAATATTCAGCGGTTGAATTTCTGTCAGCTTTCATAGCCTCTTTACCTTCTTCCCAGTTTGCAGGACAAACTTCTCCATGCTTTTGAACGTGAGTATAAGCATCTATTAGTCTTAAATATTCTTTCACGTTTCTTCCAAGTGGCATATCGTTTACAGACTCATGGAAGATTTTTCCTGTTTCGTCGATAAGATATGTTGCTCTGTAAGTTACATTAGAACCTGTAAAGCTTTCATTTCCTTCTTCATCGTATTCGAAATCCTGATCTACAATTCCTAAGATGTTTGCTAATTGTCTGTGAGTATCAGCTAAAAGAGGGTAAGTTACACCTTCGATACCTCCATTGTCTTTTGCAGTGTTCAACCATGCAAAGTGTACTTCGTTAGTATCACATGAAGCTCCGATTACTTTAGTGTTTCTTTTTTCAAATTCACCTAAAGCATCCTGAAAAGCATGAAGCTCTGTAGGGCAAACAAAAGTGAAATCTTTTGGATACCAGAATAAGATAACTTTCTCTTGATTTTTAGTCGTTTGTTCAAAAATGTTGATTCTTAAATCATCACCCATTTCAGACATCGCATCGATTGTTAGATTCGGGAATTTTTTTCCTACTAAAGACATAATTTTTCTGTTTTTATATTTAAATTTTCTGTTGCAAATATAGGAATGATTTGTCTATCGAACAAATGTAAATCGATTAATAAAATCTATAATTGTTTTCAAACCGATAGAAAGAAAAAAGCTCTGAATTCAGAGCTTTTTCATTAAATTTAATAACCGAAGATTTCGTTTAAGTTGAGCTTTTTTACCTCTCCTAATTTTTTCATGTCGGCTTCATTTACTTTGTCCTGAGATGCTACAATACAGTAGGTGAAATTTTTACCTTTCATTTCCTTATCGTGGAAACTGTTAATGTCTGCAAATGACAGTTTAGGAGCCTGATCATAAACATTCTTTCTGATATCAGTAGAATTGCCCAGCTTTTGAGCTCTTAAATAAGTAAAGATGATTCCGTCCTGGGTGATTCTTTCCGAAGCGATAGATTTCTTTAAACCACTTTTAGCTGTTTCAAATAGTTGTTGAGACTGCGGTAAAGTAGTGAGAAGCTCATTCATCGCTGTAGTAGACTCATTGAATTTATCTGCCTGAGTTCCTACATAAGCAGTAATCATATCTTTATCTTCTTTTTTGCTTGGAAGAGAGAAGTAAGAATAAGTAGAATAAGCCAGGGCTTTGGATTCTCTTATGGTCTGGAATACAATTGATCCCATTCCACCTCCGAAATAATTATTGAATAAGCTTACCGTAGGAGTAATCGTTGCATTATATTGCTCTCCGTTTCTTACCCAGAAAACTTCAGCCTGAACCATGTCATAATGAGCAAATAATACTTTGGTCTTATCTGTTGGTACCTGGGTGAAAGTTTTAGACTTCGGCATATCTTTTAAGGTAGCCGGAAGCTTGTGGATGGGAGTGAGGGATGCAACGGCTTCACTTCCGGATTTCGGACCGTAATACAATACTTTGTGTTTGTAGTTGAACAAATCGTGAAGTATTTTGATCAGGTCTTCTGCTTTTAAGGCATCAAGTTCTGCATCTGTCAATACATTATTAAATGGATTTTGAGGGCCATATTGTGCATAGCTTCTCAATCCAGCCATGATGCTGCCTTTATTCTGTTTTGCATTGGCTCTCGCTTTTTTCAATCTTGCTTTATAAGAATCTAGAGCAGCCTGGTCAGCTTCACAGTTTTTGATCAGGTCTTCGAATAAAGCTAATGTTTTATCAAAATTTTCGTTGAGACCTTCTATGGTTACATAGGTTTCCTCATTTCCGGCGCCTACGCTGAAACTTGATGCAAGTTTATAGAATTCCTTGCTGATGGTTTCGGACGATTTATTTTTGGTTCCGAGGTATTGAAGGTATTCTGCTGCCAAAGGAAGCATTTTGTTGTTCCATTTTCCTGAATCGAAGTGATAATACAGCCTGAATAATTCATTATCTGTATTTTTTACAGAAAGAACATCAATACCGCCTAATTTATTTTTTGCGATGTCTTTATCGAAATTCAGCCAAACCGGTGCGATGGCCGACTCAGGCATTTCGTTGATCTTTTTCAGGAAAGGAGACTGGTCGTCTCTGTTTACAGAAACAGGAGTAATTGTAGGCTTATCTACTTTTACAATGTTTTTATCTTCTCCTTTTCTCTTATAGATGGCAACGTAATTGTTGTCCTGAAGATATTTGGAAGCAAAGTCCATGATATCTTTTTTAGTAAGTTTCGATATCTCTTCTACATATTCCAAAGCTGCTTTGTGGTCAATATCAGAAGTGAACTCATCCATTAAAGTACTTGCTCTTGAAGAGTACTTTTCATTATTCTGAATGATATTCTTCCTTTCGTTATTTACGATAGATTGTATAAGATCATCAGAGAATTCTCCCTTTCTTAATTTATCAATCTCCTGCAGTAACAATGTTTTAACCTGATCTAAAGATTGACCTTCTGTAGGGTTCCCTTGCAGGAAGAGAACAGAGTAGTCTTTTAAAACATAAGGGAAAGCATAGGCAGCTAATAATTTTTGTTTTTTCACAAGATCAAGGTCAATAAGTCCCGCTTGCCCGTTAGTTAGCATGCTTCCTATCAGATTCAGAAGTCTGGCATCTCTTGTTGTCGCTCCCGGAAATCTGAAGCCTATCGTGATGTTTTCTGGGTTAGGGCCAAATACTTCTTTAGTGATCGGTGCAGTAATAGGCTGCTCCTGCCCAACAGTGTAAGCAGGAATCTCCTTAGGTTTCATATAGGAGAATTCTTTATCGATTTTAACGATCATTTCATCAGGATTGAAATCTCCAGACATGATGATTCCCATGTTGTTAGGAACATAATAATTGTTAAAATATTCTCTGATTGCTTTTAGAGAAGGGTTCTTTAAGTGTTCAACGGTTCCGATTGTAGTTTGTTTCCCGTAATTGTTATTTGGAAATATGGCCGCGAACATCGCTTCATAAACTTTTCTTGAATCATTATCCAGGCCGCGGTTCTTTTCTTCATAAACTGCTTCCAGCTCCGTATGGAAAAGCCTTAAAATGGGTTGTCTGAATCTTTCTGCCTGAACAGCTAAGAATTTATCGGTAACATTTGAAGGGATGTCTTCCGTATACACCGTTTGTTCAAATGATGTAAAAGCATTGGTGCCATCTGCTCCCATTCCTGACATCATTTTATCATATTCATTGGCAATGGCATATTTCGCTGCCTCTCCGGATACTTTGTCTATTTCTTTGTAGATCTCTTTTCTCTTGGCTTCATCTTTTGTCTGATTGTATTTTTCATACAATGCATCGATCTGATCCAGCAGAGGTTTTTCTTTTGCCCAGTCTTTGGATCCGAACTTGTCGGTACCTTTAAAAAGCATGTGTTCAAGGTAATGGGCTAAACCTGTATGGTCAGCAGGGTCGGTTTTGCTTCCTGCTTTGGTAGCAATATACGTCTGGATTCTTGGGTCCTTTTTGGTTGGACTTAAAATAACAGTTAAGCCGTTTTTCAGTTTATAATATCTTGCGGCGGTTGGGTCATTGGTTACATATCGGTAAGTATAACCGTTGGCCGTAGCTTCTTTCCATTGGAAATCCTGTGCATGAACATAGCCCGTAAAACTAGCTGCTGCAATGCTTGTTGCAATAGTGATTCTCTTTAATAAATTCATCGGTTGGTATTGTTAGTTAAATTTCTCTAATAGTTCCTTGATTCTTCTCATGGCCTCCCGTAGATCATCTTCTGATGCAGCATAAGAGAATCTGATGCATTCAGGGCTTCCAAAGGAAACACCGCCAACGCATCCTACATGGGCATTTTCTAAAATAAACATAGCAAAATCATCAGCATCTTTAATTTCGGTTCCGTTCAAAGTTTTGCCTATATAGTAAGAAATATCCGGAAAGAAATAGAAGGCTGCTTTAGGCAAAAGAACCTTGAATCCAGGGATTTCAGTGATCAGATCATAGACAAGATCTCTTCTTTTTTTGAAGGCATCGATCATGTATCTGTATTCTGAAGGATCTGTTTTCAGAGCAGTAATAGAAGCTCTCTGGGCCATTGTATTGGCTCCGCTGGTCATTTGCCCCTGAACTTTTTCACAAGCTTTTGCCAACCATTCAGGACATGCGGAATATCCTATTCTCCAGCCTGTCATCGCAAAAGCTTTGGACATTCCGTTGATTACGGCTGTTTGCTCATATACTTCAGGAAATTGGGATATAGATGCTGTTTTAGTTTCATAGTTGATAAACTCGTAGATTTCATCAGAAATCACAGTAACATGAGGGTATTTAGCAATGACTTTAGCCAGGGATTTTAATTCGTCGTAAGTGTAATATCCACCGGAAGGATTACAAGGTGAACTGAATAAAACAGCTTTGGTTTTATCTGTAATCGCTTCTTCCAGCTGTTCGGCAGTGATTTTGAAATCAGTTACATAAGAGGTTGGAACCATTACGGAATTTCCGCCCATCATTTTTACCATTTCGTCATAACTTACCCAATAAGGTGTTGGAAGGATTACTTCATCTCCGTCATTGATGATGGCAGCCAGAACATTTAAAATAGCTTGTTTGGCACCATTGGAAACACATATTTGCGTAGGTTTATATTCTAAATGATTATCTCTTTTTAATTTGTATGCAATAGCTTCACGAAGCTCCAGAAAGCCCGGAACAGGAGAGTAATGACTGTAATTTTGATTAATGGCATCAAAAGCCGCTTGTTTTATATTGTCGGGAACATCAAAATCCGGTTCGCCAAGTGTTAAGCTGATAACGTCTATTCCGTTGGCTTTCATTTCTCTAGCCTTATTAGACATTACAAAAGTCTGCGAGTATCCAAGTCTTTTTACTCTATCTGAAAGTTTGTCCATGTAATATTTTTGTATTGTAACAAAAATATATAATAAAACTTAATTTAAATATAATATTAAAATAAAAAAAGCTTCTCAAGCTGTACGTTTTGTATATTTAAATCATCTTACATTTAATCTTATGAAATATTCTGTTCTTCTGCTGTTGATTCCGTTTATAGGTTTTTCACAAATACCTGAAAAAGACGGTGAAATAAAAAAATATGTTTCCGAGGTAAACTCGGATTCCCTGAAAAGTTATATCAACAGTCTTGTAAGTTTTAATACAAGACATACGTTAAGCAAGATAAATGATCCGGAAAATGGGATAGGAGCGGCAAGGACCTGGGTTTTAAGTAAGTTTAAAGAATTTGCAAAAAATTCAGGGGGAAGAATGGAAGTTTATTTGCAGCAGCAAGATATTCAGCCGGATGGAAAAAGGGTAGATCAGGTGACTAATCTTGGGAATGTGTGTGCTTTTTTAAGGGGGACTGACCCTGGTGACAAAAGGGTTTTCCTGATTTCAGGACATCTAGATTCTCGTGTTACGGATGTGATGAACAGGACATCGTTTGCTCCAGGGGCAAATGACGATGGAAGTGGAGTAAGTGCTGTGATAGAAGGGGCAAGGGTTCTCAGCAGATCCCAGTTTCCGGCATCTGTTATTTTCGTTGCTTTTTCCGGAGAAGAACAGTCGCTGCTTGGTTCTAAATTACTGGCAGAGAAAATGAAAAAGGAGAATGTGCAATTAGAAGCTGTTTTGAATAATGATATGATAGGAAATGCCAAAGCGGGAGAGACTGGTGAAATCAATGATCACACACTGCGGGTGTTCAGTGAAGGATTGCCTTATGCTGACCTGGATAAAAAAGCTTTGGGATTAAGAAATCTGGGCTTGGAAAATGATGGCGAATCCCGTCAGTTAGCGAGATACATTAAGGAGGTTGCTGAAAAATATGTGAAAAAACTTGAAGTAAAGCTGATCTACAGAAATGACAGGTTTTTACGTGGAGGAGATCATTCGAGCTTTGTGAACTGTGGATTTCCTTCTGTAAGATTGACGGAATATTATGAAAATTATGATCATCAGCATCAGGATATAAGAAAAGAAAATAATAAGCAATATGGTGATCTTCCTGAGTTTATTGACTTTAATTATTTGCGAAAGAATGTAGCTGCCAATGTTGCTGTATTAGCCAGTCTTGCTAAATCTGCATCAAAGCCCGAGCAGGTTGAAATAGAAGTTAAAGAACTTACCAACTCTACTGTCCTGCATTGGAAAAAACCAAAATCAGGACTGGCTGCAGGCTACTATGTGTTAGTGAGAGAAACAGATAATCCTTTGTGGCAGAAGAAAATATTTACCAAGGAGCTTTCACTGAAAATCCCGCTCTCAAAAGACAACTATATTTTTGCAGTACAAACCGTGAATACAAGCGGAAACGTAAGTGTACCGGTGATACCGGCTATTGCAAAATAATCTTATTGGCTTAAAAACCCTGATTTAGGCGACTTAATTTGAATACAACGTGAAATAAACTTATTTTTGCAAATTATAATAATTCTTATGTCTATATCGTTACTATTAAAATATTTTCCGGATCTCACAGAAAATCAGATACAACAATTTACTCAATTGGAAAGTCTCTATAATGAGTGGAATGAAAAGATCAATGTGATTTCCAGAAAAGATATGGAATCTTTATATGAAAAGCATATCCTGCATTCATTAGGGATTGCTAAAGTAATGGAGTTTTCTCCCGGAACCCGGGTTCTTGATATTGGAACGGGAGGTGGTTTTCCCGGAATTCCTTTAGCTATTTTATTTCCGGATTCTCAATTTACACTCATAGATTCCATCGGTAAGAAGATCAGTGTTGTAAATGCTGTTGCAGAAGGAGTAGGACTTACTAATGTTACTGCAATCCATGGTAGAGCTGAGAAATTAAAAGAAAAATTTCACTTTGTAGTGAGCCGGGCGGTTACTCAAATGCCTGAATTCCTAAGATGGTTGAAAGGTAAATTTGAAAAAGAACAATTTAATGCGAAGCATAATGGGGTGCTATATCTGAAAGGAGGAGATCTCGCTGAAGAACTTGCCGGTTTGAAGTGTGAAATTTATAATCTTAATACTTATTTTAAAGAAGAGTTTTTTGATACCAAAAAAGTAGTTTATTTATCGAAAGGGAATTTTAATTCTTAATTTTCGTTAACAAAGGAATAATTTTTGCTAAATATTTATTAATAATCGAAAAATATTGTGTTATGAAAAGACTTTTAAATATTGGGTTTTCTGCAATAATTTTAGGGATAGTTGTTGCTTCCTGTCATGATGATGATTATGAATCCATACAATCTATTGATAAGGTAAAAATTGATAGTGTAAAAATTTCTAAAGACACGATGAACGTTTTTGATATTCAGCATATAAAAACTTATTCTTCTTATGTGTCACAATGTGAAGGCTTCTATGGCTATGATTACATTCACAGTGATAATTTAACCAGAACGGTTACTGCTTATAAATTCCGAACTGATGCTCAATGTTCACAATCTACCCACCAGGGTATGAATCAGATCAATTTCAATCCTCAGCAGACCGGAACTTATACCTTTAAATTCTGGCAGGGAACGAACAGCTGGATCACCAAAACCATCGTAGTGAAATAATGAAGTGGATCATCTTTATTTGTCTTTTGGTATCCGTTCAGATATTCGGTCAGAAAATTATCTGGAAAGAAGATCAGAAGCTTACCTGGGATGATTTTAAAAGTCCGGTGAGCAGAAAAAGCAATAAAGATGTAGTTGCCTATACTCATTGTGGTTGGGAATATTCCGTTGTCACTTCCTCCAACCCTGCATCTCCTGTGAAAATTGAAGTTCTAACTATTTTCAATAAAGATAAGTCGTGGAAAGATGTCAAAAGGATTAATGATTATGTATTACTCCACGAGCAAAAGCATTTTGATATTGCTGAACTATATGCCAGAAAGCTTCGGAAAGAAGTAATGGAAAACATTAAAACCGCAGGTGATTACCAGAAAAAATTCAAAGCTATTTATGACAGGGTGTTGCATGAATACAGAGATTTCCAGATTGCCTATGACAAAGAAACACAAAATGGAATGAATAAGGAAAAGCAAGCTGAATATAATGCCAGTATAACGGAACAGTTAGACCAATTAAATAGCTATAAAAAGTCTTGAAATTTCTCAATAAAATCATTCACGAACTCTTAGCCCAAAATACAGATTTATCCGTATTTAATATTGTTATTCCCGGAAAAAGACCCATTGTTTTTATCCGTCAGATCCTTGAGGAAAATAATTATTCTGGGTTTCTGCCCAACTTTTATACGATAGAGGAACTTATTGACCGTATTGCGGATAAGCAACCCATTCAGGGGATTGCCCTGTGGCTTTTTGCGTTTGATGTCTATAAAAGTCTTAACCTGATTCCCAATGATAATTTCTCTGACTTTTTGAAGTGGTTTCCTACTTTACAAAAAGACTGGGATGATATTTTGAAATTTTCGGATAGTGATGAAGTAGTACTCCAGTATATGTTTGATGAAGAGAGGATCAAGGAGTGGGCTCAGAATTTAGGAGAAGATGATGATGTTCCAAGGAAAAAGTTCCTTAATTTCTGGAGGAATATGAATATTTTTCTTCCTGTTTTAAAAAAGAAATTACAGGAAAGGAATTGGGCTACTTCAGGAATGATCCATGAAATAGCTAAAGCTAAAATAAACGATTTCGCCAAGGCGACCGACCAGCAGTTTGTATTCTGTGGGTTTAATGCTTTCACTCCGGTGGAAGAAAAGCTGGTGAGAAGTTTGCTCCAATGGGATAAAGGACAGTGCTTTTTCCAGGCAGATCATTACTATTTCGATGATGAAAGGCAAGAAGCCGGAAAGTTTCTGAGAAATCATAAGTTGTGGAAGGAGTTTAATGACAGCAGGGCTTTTCAGTGGATCGAAGATGATTTTAACCAACCTAAAAACATCAATGTTTATGAAGTTTCCGGTAATGTAACTCAAACAAAAATACTGCCTGAGATATTCAGTGAAATTGAGAACAAAACCTATTCGAATACTGCATTGGTGCTGCTGGATGAAAATCTGCTTCCGGCAAGTCTGGATGTTATGCATGGTGTTGACCATCTGAATATTACCATGGGGTTTCCTCTGAAGAATCTCTCTTTTTCCAATGCTGTCAAACAGCTTTTCTATCTCCAGAAACAATTGGAAAAAAATAAATCCTCATATTATTACAGGGATTTGTTTCCTATCCTCGAAGAGCTCCCGAAATCGACTGAAGATGAACAGATTATCAATCAGTTTAAAACAAGGATAGAAGAGAGAAATATCGTTTATATATCCCAGAAACTATTACGGGAACTCTTAAGCGGACTCTCTTATTTTCATTTACTTCAAAAGGCAGATTCAACAGGACGCTACCTTGACATGCTTATTGATTTTTGTAAGAAGATTAAATGGTTGGAAATAGATGATATCCAATATGAAAATGTTTCCCATTTTGAAAATGCATTCAGGATCATTAAAAATCAGGTGACCCCTTATGATTTTGAGATTAAGATGGAAACGCTTGAAATACTTATTAACCAGCATATTAATTCCGAGAGTATCGACTTTCAGGGAGAGCCTTTAAGAGGATTACAGATCATGGGATTGCTGGAAACCAGGCTTTTAAATTTTGAGAACGTGATTCTGCTATCTGTAAATGAAGGAAAGCTGCCCTTAGGAAATTCGCAGAATACTTATATTCCTTTTGATATAAGAAAGTTCTTTGATCTTCACACCTTTTTGGAAAACGATAGTATTTATGCCTACCATTTTTACAGGCTGATTCAGGATGCTCAGAATGTACATCTTTTATTCAATGCTTTAAGTTCAGGCGTTAACAGTGGTGAAAAAAGCCGATTTATTACCCAGATTGAAATGGAAAGCTCTCACAATATCGAGCACCTAATTATAGAAAATTCCTCTGAACCCATTTCCTCTCAGCCTATTGAAATTAATAAAACGGATATTGTTCTGGAAAGACTTGAAAAATGGAAAGAAAAAGTATCTGCTTCCCATTTGACGAGTTACCTTTATAATCCTATCGATTTTTATTTATCAAAGATTTTAAATACATCGGAAACTGATGAAATCGAAGAAGAGTTATCTGTTAAAAATTACGGAAATCTGGTTCATTATTCACTTCAAGAAGTATATGAAGTACTTAAAGGTAAAATATTAAAAGAAAATGATTTAAAAGAATCAATTAAAGCAATAGATCAATATATCGATATAGCAATTGAAAAGCTTAAACACCAGCCGGAATTCTATGAAAAGGGAATGAATTTTATCCATAAAGCAATTGCAAAAAAGGTAATTGAAAGCATTCTTACTTACGATCTGGATCTTGTAAAGTCAGGAAACAAACTGGAAATTATTGCCATCGAAAGAAGGTTTGAGAATGTGGATTTTTATCTGGACGACATCACAAAAGATAAAGTTTCTTTCTTTGGATTTATAGACCGCATAGACCGCCTTAACGGAACTGTAAGGATTATCGATTACAAGACCGCAAAAATTAAAAATCTGATCGTAAAAATTGATGCTGATAATGTAGATGCCTATTTTCATAACAGCGACAGAAAACAGGCTCTTCAGTTGTGTATTTATCAGTATGTAATTCAAAGTCTTCCTGAATTTTGGGGTTTTCCTGTTGAAACCGGGATCTGGAGTTTCGCAGAGGCAAAAAAAGGGGTTGTTTCCCTGCAATTTGAAAAAGGTGGTATTGATGAAGCTATGAAATCGGTACGTAGTCTTATTCTTGAAATTCTTAACCCTGAGGTTAGCTTTAAAGAAAACATCAAATCATTTACTAATTAAGCTGAATGAATGCTGATGTTCACGGAGTTCTTCCTATAAAAAAAGCTGCCTTATATATGTAATATAAGGCAGCTTTGGAATCAATATAATTTGAAATGAAGAAAGTAATGTTATAATTTTATTTTCTTGTGAATAGTTTTTCCATCAGATAGGGTTACCTGCGTTACATAAACTCCCGGCTCCAAAGATTTGGATTCAAAGCTGGAGGAAGTAAGATCCACATTTTGTATTAATGTTCCTGAAATGGAATAAATATGAATGTTTTTCAGGCCATTTTTAGCACGGACTTTAATCTGATTATTTTGAGAGAATATATCAGTACTGTTTTCTACATTATTTCCGGTGATGCTCTTATTGAACTGGAGACCATAGAATTCTGTTAAGACTTCAAATGTGTAATTTTTTGATTCTAAGGTATTTGTGTTAATTCCGCCTTCTCTTGTATATTCTTTTTGAGGAATTGTTTTAACAAGGCTTTTATTCTCATCAAATATATTAATAGCCATCAACTCATCAGGATTGATCTTTAAACTGATTATATTATTGTTTTCGGAATTTACAATATCCTTTTCGCTAATAGGAGTTGGGGCATTTTTGATATATGAGATCCATTTATTTTCATCGTTTTGAGATACTTTTAGTAGATATACACCATCTTGTAAAGTGCCTAAATTCTGATGAGTTAATGATTTTCCTTGAGAATTATCTTTGTTAAAATCTTTTATTTCAATCACTTCCATGGATCCTGAATTAGGTTGTATCTGTGACGAATAAAGAGGATTTAGCTTTGGTTGTGAATCAGCGGACTTTGAAGTGATTTTTGCCCATTCATTAAAAAGCCCACCGCTCCTGAGGGTATTAAATTTTGCATTAGATGCCAGAACAAATGGAACTATTCCTCCAACATGTCCCAGAGGGCCCCAATAAAAAGACTGAAGCTTATATTTATCCAGATCCCACCATGAGTAATAGCCTCTTTGTACATCAATCGTTTTTGATGTATTTTCAGGTGGGATCGCAAGATCTACACTTGAGTGCCCTAAAGTCATAGGCGTTTTGTTATACCAGTCATAAACATCATTTGATTTTAAACAAAGTCTGAGTTTATTATTGTTGTTATTAGTAACGTCATTCACAAAATTATTTGTAAAAAGTTTTCTCCAGATGAGAGGTCCCCATAATAACCCTCCATTATCCTGCAGGACATGATAATTATACTTATCCATATATTCCGCGGAAATAACCTCTGAAATACTGGTGTTATATGTTTTGTATCCTATGTTGTTACAGGTATTTACTACGTTGGCCAGGAAAGAAGTAAATGGATAGACATCTTTTTCTAAAACCCCTTTTTGCAGTGTAACTCCTGAAAAATCATACGGCCCGTCACCCATGTAGGCATATTTGAATTTCAATTGAGTGGGATTCGAATCGTTCAGCTTTTTTAAAGTAGACATTGCAGCGTGTGCTCCCTGGGAATATCCTGTCAGAAAATATTCATCATATCGTTTTATCCCTAACTGTGCTAATACTTTATTGGCGGCTGTTACAAAATCGATAGTCGCACTGGCTTCAGTAGGGTAATGGACATAAGGATGAACGCCATCACCACTTCCCATTCCCACATAGTCCGGAGCCATAAGGATATATCCATTCAGTACATAGGATAATTCAACAACAAATCCTGCGTATAATACACCCCTTAAATTAGAAGGAACATTATTTCTGCTGTCTGTTGTTCCATGGTCGGAAACAACGGTAGATAGTTTGTAGTTAACGTTAGGGTACATAACCAGACCGGTTGCTTTTACCAGTGTATTGTTTTCATTTTTAGTGTAGTAAGTAATTTTGTACGCTTTCAAACCCACGTTAAATCCATTAAGATAGCTTACAAAATCAGGAGCATTTTGTTCTCCAAGGTTATTGGCGATAAAATTGATAACTCCCTGGGGAGTTAAATCCAGCTTTTGTTCAAAACTGGCAACGTCTCCTGCCTGCTGGGAAAAGTAAAATGGAGCAGCAAGTCCAAGCAATAAAAGAGTAATTTTTTTCATAATGACAATTTTTGGTTAGGTTAATATAGAATTTTTTAAAATTAAATTCACCTTGTTGAGATATCAATAATTATTCATTGAATAGTAGTATTGCAATTATTACAAAATAAAAGCGTCCGGTCAGCTGACCGGACGCTTTATACATCTCTATTATTTTATACTTAGAAAGCATTAATACCAGTAATATCCATTCCGGTAATTAACAGGTGAACATCGTGGGTTCCCTCATAAGTAATTACCGATTCAAGGTTTGCAGCGTGTCTCATCATTGGGAATTCCCCCATGATTCCCATTCCTCCTAAAATCTGACGGGATTCTCTGGCGATATCTATAGCCATTTTTACGTTATTTCTTTTAGCCATTGAAATCTGTGCAGGACTTGCTTTGTGATCGTTTTTAAGATTTCCTAACTGTAAACAAAGCAATTGTGCTTTTGTAATTTCTGTCAAAAATTCAGCTAATTTTTTCTGTTGTAGCTGATAAGATCCGATTGGATTGCCAAATTGTTTTCTCTCTTTAGAATACTGAACAGCAGTACAGTAGCAGTCAATTGCTGCCCCGATTACTCCCCAGGAAATCCCGTATCTTGCCGAGTTAAGGCAAGAAAGAGGTCCCTTTAATCCCGTTACTCCAGGAAGAAGGTTTTCTTTTGGAACCTTTACATTATTGAATACCAATTCTCCGGTTTTAGAAGCTCTCAAACTCCACTTATTATGTGTTTCAGGAGTCGTAAATCCTTCCATTCCTCTTTCAACGATTAATCCCTGAATTTTTCCTTCTTCATTTTTAGCCCAAACTACCGCAATATCGCATAAAGGAGAGTTTGTGATCCACATTTTCGCACCATTTAGAAGATAATGATCTCCCATATCTTTAAAATAGGTTTCCATAGAGCCGGGATCTGATCCATGGTTAGGCTCCGTTAATCCAAAAGATCCGATCATGTCTCCGGATGCCAGCTGAGGAAGGTATTTTTTTTTCTGTTCCTCAGAACCAAATTCATTAATAGGAAACATCACCAAAGAACTTTGTACAGAAGCGGCAGAACGAACTGCTGAATCTCCTCTTTCCAATTCCTGCATGATAAGACCATAAGAGATCTGATCTAATCCGGAACCACCGTATTCTACCGGAATATATGGACCAAGCGCACCTATTTTCCCTAATTCTTTCATTAAACCAGGTAAATCGGTATGATTTTGAGCAGCATGATCTATCTGAGGCATTACAAAGCTTTCTACCCAATCCCTTATAGATTGGCGGATTAGCTTGTGTTCTTCGGTAAGTAAGGCATCAATTCCGTAATAGTCAGGAATACTTGTAAGAGGATAATATGACATTTTTTAAATTTTCCTAAAAATAGCATTTTTCGCGATTTCAGAAAAATTTTTTTTACTTGCTTTATTTCAGCCTATTTTTTTAATGTACCTGCAGGACATATAGAATTACGCCAACTTTTTAAGATGACGATAATCTAAGTTTTAAATAAGAACGTTGTTGAATTATTCCTCTTCCTCTTCGTTGGAAATAGGATAGTGGTTGGCGGAGTTATGGATTTTATTCTTGAATTTATAGAGATAGGGCGCTTTGTTGGCAGAGCCATCATATAGTTTTTCCAGTCTTTCAAGAATATTTAAGCTTAATATTTTACGCTGAAAATTATTCCTTCTGAATTTCTGACCTAAAATGGTTTCGTACAATGACTGCAAGTCCTTCATGGTAAATTTCAACGGTAATAAATTGCTGGCAGCCACCTCGGTATTGATATTCATTCGAAGGTATTCCAATCCTGTTTCAATAATTTTATCATGATCAAATGCCATTTTAGGCAGGTTATTCACTTCAAACCATTCACAGGTTTCATTAAAAGCGTCCGGAAAAGTATTGGCAAGGGAAAAGTCAATAAGACTGCAATATCCTACAGTGATGAACCTTTGAAATATCCAGTGATTTCTCGGTACTTCTATGCCTTTATTTTTAAGGAGGATCTGGTGGACATTGTTTTCCGTACGGTCTATCCTTCCAAAGGTATGGAACTGTTTCAGGAAAATGTCCTTCAGGTGGGTTCTTTCGTAAAGTACACGTTGAGCAGCCTCTCTCAGATCTTCATCATTAAACACAAATCCGCCGGGAAGTGACCAGAGATCTAAATCATGATATTTTAAGAGCAGAACTTTCAGGATATTATTGTGAAAACCAAATATGGTACAGTCCACTGAAATGTGGGCTACAAAGTCTTTAGTATCAATAAGCTCCTTAAGCGTTTCTTTATTTTTTGAATCCTTGATTTCCATGGGAGTAAAAATAAAATTATTTTCAATATGTTTTTTTAATAAGTTTAAAATAAATCAAACTTATTGAAAAAAGGACAGTTACAATAAATAAAATGTATAGTGGATAGTACGTTAGTAATTGATTTTCAAAGAGTAGTGATATAACGATAGAACTTACTGAACTTCCCAAAGACGAAAAAATAACGATTAATGAAGTAAAAAGATTCGTTTTTTCTTTATCCACCTGAACAATCATTTTGGAATTAAGAACCGGATAGAGAGGAGAAAGAAACAATCCTATAACAGGAAATAAAAATAAAATGACCTTTGAATCTTCAGAATCAAGGTATTGTATTCCTAAAATACCTGCTAACACGAAAATAATAAACAGTAAGCAGAAGATATAATATTTTGAAAGATGAAAACGATGGATAACGTTCGCGGTGATTGTTCTTCCTACATAAGAGAAAAGAGCTAAAAAGGAAGATGCCTGAAGGGCAAAGAACGAATTGACCTTCAAATGGTTTTTATAAAATGAAGGTAACCAGGAATTAAAGCTTTGCTCAACAAATACAATGGAAAAGACAACAACCAAAAATACAACAATAGAAGGAGTTATAAATCCTGACAGGTCGGAAAGAAAGGTTTTATTTTCAAAATTCTTTTCCGGTTCAGCGATCTCCAATCTTGAAAACAAAATAATGGTAACAAAGGAGAGTAAGGAAATTCCGATAAACCCAAACTTCCAGTATTCCGAATATTGACTGGAGATCAGCCACCCAAACCCCGTATTGACCACAAAGATCCCGATCATGAATGATGCTTCTACATTACTCATGGTTTTGGTAAGGGATTTTTCATCGGAAATATTATTTCTGATAATTCCGAAAACACAAATCTTCCCTATGGCAAAGCATGTCCCTATAATAGCAAACCAAAGCTTATAAAACCAGAATACTTTTACGAAGGGAAGAATTGATGAACAGATTCCTACAATAATCAGAGCAAAGATCAAAGCTTTTTTTGTCCCGATTCTGCTTATAAAATTGACGGCAAAAAGAGAAAAAAAGGCAATTGGTAAATCTTTGAAAGATTCTAAAAGTCCCAATTTTTCATAAGTGATTTTGGCTTCGGAAAGTTGCAAGATAACAATACCCATGCAGTTTAAGACCATAGAGAAAATGAGGAAGGTAAGTTTTAACGGAAGTGAAATATTGTGAAGCTTGCTCGTCATTTTGGGGATTAATTTTATTAAATTTTTATGAGTTTTTATGAAATTTTAATCAAAAAAAAGGGCTTTGAACCCCCAAAAATAAAAGAAATATTAAAATATTTATTAATATAATGTTAACTATTTAAAAAAAAATATATTTTTATTGTCTCAAAATGAGAATTAAAAAACTAACTGTATATGAATATTAGAATATCAAGAGGTTTGGGAGTAGTTGCTGTGCTATATTTTACAGCTAATTTCAGTGCCCAGAAAACAACCAATGATACTCTTCCGAAAGAACAGAAAATTGAGGAAGTGGTAATGATTGGTTATGGTACTCAAAAAAAGAGTAATGTGACCGGAGCAATATCGAGCATCAAAGCTTCCGATATTGATGACGTTCCTATGGGAAGACCAGAGCAGGTTCTGCAAGGTAGGGCAGCGGGTGTTTCCGTAATTTCAAATTCCGGACAACCGGGTTCGCCTGCTACAATCAGGGTCCGTGGTATTACCAGTTTTGGTGCGGGAAGTAACGATCCCTTGTGGGTTGTAGATGGTATCGTAGTGGATAACATTGCCTGGTTAAATCAGTCCGATATTGAGGGAATGGAAATCCTGAAAGATGGTGCTTCGGCTGCAATCTACGGGGTTTCTGCAGCGAAAGGGGTTGTCCTGATTACTACTAAGAAGGGAGCTAAAGGAAGATTAAACCTTTCTTATAATGGTTTCTTTGGAGTAGGAAGTGCTGCAAAAAAACTTGATCTCCTTAATGCTACACAATATGGGATGATCATGAACGAAGCTAATATGAATGATGGAAGAGCACCTGAATTTGCAAATCCTTCAGCTTTGGGAAATGGAACAGATTGGCAAAAACAAATTTTTAATTCTGCTCAACGTTCTTCCCATGAATTCAGCATCAGTGGAGGAAGCGATAAATCTACTTTTTATACTTCATTTGGTTATTATGACCAACAGGGTATTGTATTGCGGGATATCTCTAATTACAAAAGGATTAACGGAAGAATTAATTCCACGCATAAAGTATTTGATTTCTTAACGGTTGGACAAACTTTTGCCTATACACACACTAAATCACAGGGAATTAATGCGAATGGAGAGTTTGGTGGACCTTTGAGTTCCGCGATCAACCTCGACCCAACAACTCCTGTGGTAGTAACAAACGGAGTGGCTAATCAGCCTTTTCCTAGTGACTACATTAATAACCCTAATCACATCAACGATCCTAACGGAAATCCATATGGAATCTCCCACTATGTAAGTAAAGAGATGTCCAACCCATTGGCTTTCCAGCAAACTCAGTTAGGAAGGTATAACTGGACGGATGATTTGGTTGCCAATGTATTTGCGGATTTGAAGTTAAGCAAGCACCTGAGCTTTAAATCAAGCGTAAATGGGAAGCTTTCCTATTGGGGGAATCAGGCATTTACGCCGGTATCATATTTAAGTTCTGCAGTTAAGAATGACTTTAACAGCTTATTCAGAGAAACACAGAAAAAATTTGAATGGAGTACAGAGAATACGGTTACCTATCAAAATAAATTCGGACAGCACAGCTTAAATGTATTGTTGGGACAAGGATATTATGAGTATAATATTTCTTCAGGTCAAAACACTACTTATAAAAACTTACCTACGAATAACTGGCAGGAAGCTTCTTTTAATTTTGAAATTCCTCAGTCCGACAGATCTACCAACGCTTGGGACGGGAAAGAAACCCATAAAACTTCCTATTTTGCGAGAGTGGTTTACGACTATGCAAACAGATACCTTTTCACCGGAACAATTCGTAGAGACGGATCATCAAAATTCGCAAGAGCTTATCACTGGGGGAACTTCCCGGCAATGTCTTTGGGATGGAATGTATCCAATGAAGAATTCTGGCCGGAAAATAATGTTATTAACAGCTTTAAGCTAAGAGGGGGATATGGAGTCTTAGGAAATGATGCCATTGATGATTTCCAATATGCCAACTTCCTGATTCCTGGAAGTAATTATACCTTCGGAGATGATGTAATCCATATTGGATATGCGCCAAGTACATTAGAGAACCCTAATCTGAAATGGGAAAGGACTTCTCAGCTAAACATCGCTGCGGATTTAAAAATCTTTAAGAACTTTGATTTATCAGTAGATGTGTACAGAAAGAAAAGTACGGATATTTTGAGAAAAATCGATCTTCCGGGTTACCTTGGTCTGATCAACAACCCTTGGAGAAATATTGGGGATATGAATAATGACGGGGTGGAAGTAAGTCTTGGATATAAAAAGAACTGGGGTGATTTTGGATTTTCAGCAAACGGAAATTTTGCTTATCTGAAAAATGAAATTACAAGGCTTGAAGGAGATAAACCTTATGTAAACTTTGCTTCATACCAATCAATGGGAGCTGTTTCCAGACTACAGGTTGGTTCCTCTTACGGATCATTTTATGGATATCAGAACTTAGGTATTTTCCAAAACCAGGCAGAAATTGACGCGTACAGAAATGCTTCTGGAGGTCTGATTCAGGCTAACGCAAAGCCGGGAGATTTCAAGCGACTGGACGCTAATGGTGATGGAAAAATTGATGAGAATGACTATGTAAACCTTGGAAATTCTGTTCCAAAATATACGTTTGGACTTACCCTGAATATGAACTACAAAAACTTCGATCTGATGATATTTGCTCAGGGACAAGCAGGGAACAAAATATTCCAGGGATTGAGAAGACTGGATATCCAGGAAGCCAATTATCAAACAACCATTCTTGATCGTTGGACAGGAGAAGGAACTTCCAACACCATTGCAAGGGTGACCAAAGATGATCCTAATCAAAACTATACAAGAATGTCTGATTATTATTTGCAAAAGGGTGATTATTTACGTTTGAAACTGGTACAGGTAGGATATACACTTCCAAAAAATCTTTCTGAAACAATTGGAGCAAGTAAAGTAAGATTCTACGTTACGGCAGAAAACCTTGTTACTTTCACTAAGTATACAGGATTTGATCCTGAAATCGCAGGAGGAGATACATTCGGAATCGACCGGGCGTATTATCCACAGGCAAGAACTTTCCTTTTCGGAGCTAGTGTACAATTTTAATTAAAAGAAAAATGAAAAATAAAAGATTTATATATAAGAGTTTATCTGTCTTATTATTAGCAGGAATAGGCTTTGGAGCTGTTTCTTGTAATAACAGCAACCTAGAGGATGTACAGAACTCAGGGACATTTGAACCCGATAATTATTTTAGAAATGAAGCTGAGTCATTCAGTGGTCTTGTGGCTGTGTATGATATGTTGAGAAAATACTCTGGTGGATTTGAAAATGAGGTTACTTTCTTCAACGGAGCATCTGATGATTTCTATTCCGGAGGGGGAAGCTCCACGGATGGTGCAGGAATACAAGGGTTTTCTAATTATACGATCAATCCTATTATTATGCCTCCTAGTTATTGGAAAGATTTTTATCAGGGCATTGCGAAAGCGAATCTATTGTTTGAAAGGATTCCGAATTCAAATATGGACGAACAGAAAAGAAAGCGTTTCATTGCAGAAGCAAAAGTCCTAAGGTCATTGTATTATTTTGAATTATTGAGGATATTCAAAAATATTCCATTGATTTTAAAACCGATTAAATATGACGATGATTACTATAATATTCCTCAGGCAAAACCTGAAGATGTGTATACCCAGATAGAATCCGATATTCTTTCTGCTATTAATGATCTGCCAGTATCCATTGCATCAACAAACAAAAGTGAACTTGGAAGAATCACACAAGGATCTGCTCGTGCTATATTAGGCAAGATTTATTTATATGATAAAAAGAATTCTGAAGCGGCTACCCAGTTTGCAATGGTAAACGGAACTCCAGGAGGAACGAGCCAGTATGGATATAAATTGGTTGCTAATTTTGCCGATCTGTGGGTGGTGAACAATAAATTCACGTCAGAATCTATATTAGAAGTAATGCATACCAATAAGAGTAATGCAGACTGGGCATTTTGGGGAAGTGGAAAGGATGAAGGAAATACAGTCAACCAGATGGTAGCAATAATATCTTACGGAAAGGTGGCTCCGGCACCAGGACAACCTGCAAATGATGCACCGGACATCTATAAAGGATGGGGATTCAATCCTGCAACCGACGATCTGTTTAATTTCATGCAGGGAGATCCTCGTTTAAATGCGACCATCTTTAATGCAAAACAATTAAAGCAAGACGGTAAGATTACCTATACGCCAGGATTCAAGGATACAGGATATTTCTTACAGAAATTTTTACCTACAAATGCTGATAAATCCACGGAGCCGGGAGCTACAGAATTGAACTTCCGTCAAAATTATATGGCCATCAGATTAGCAGATACTTATCTTATGGAAGCAGAAGCTTTAGGAGGTTCCGGAGCAAGAGCTCAGGCCCTACTAGATGCTGTAAGGGATAGAGTAGGATTGCCTTCAGTTCCGGTTTCTATGCAGGCTATTAAAGACGAAAGAAGGAGAGAGCTAGCAGGTGAAGGACACAGATGGTTCGACCTGGTAAGATGGGGGGATGCTCCGGCAAAATTGGGAGCAAGAGGCTTTACTGCAGGTAAAAATGAAATTTTGCCAATTCCTTTTAATGAACTAGTAAATACAGCATTAAAACAAAACCCTGGCTACTAAAAACATGAAGTTTCACAGTTTATATAGTTTCTTTTTTAGAAGTATCACACCACTTTGTGGTGTGGTACTTTTATCTTTATCAGCATGTAAGTCACATTCGGTAAGTACAAGAAACGAAGTTCAGATATGGCTTACGAAAGGAGATGAGAGTATAAAATTACAACAGCAACCTTCAATTGGTTTTACAAACAATCCGGGTAGCAGTCAGAATATTGAAATTGATGACCAGCAGAAGTTTCAATATATTGACGGTTTCGGATATACGCTGACAGGAGGAAGTGTGGAAGTAATCAACAGGCTTTCAGAAACTAAAAGAAAAGCTTTATTATATGAACTTTTTGGTAAAAAGGATCAGTCCATTTCAGTCTCTTATATAAGATTGAGTGTCGGAGCTTCAGATCTTGACGGTGAAGTTTTCTCCTATGACGATTTACCGGAAGGACAAAAAGATATGTCATTACAACATTTCAGCCTCGCAAAGGACAAAGATCTGATTGCTATGCTAAAGGAGATTTTAGCAATTAATCCTAAAATTAAGTTTATTTCGGCACCCTGGTCTGCACCTGTCTGGATGAAAGATAACGGAAAGTCAAAAGGGGGAAGTTTAAAGCCAGAGTATTATAAGGTTTATGCTGATTACTTTGTAAAATACATCCAGGGAATGAAAAAAGAAGGGGTTACAATTGATGCCATTACACCTCAGAATGAACCCTTACACCCGGGAAACAATCCAAGTTTATATATGACCTCTGATCAGCAGAAAGATTTTATTAAAAATCATTTGGGACCTGCTTTTAAATCTAAAGGCATTACAACTAAGATTGTTGTGTACGACCACAATTGTAATAAACCTGAATACGCAACCAATATACTGAGTGATCCCGAAGCTTATCAATATGTCGATGGTTCTGCATTCCATCTTTATGAAGGCGATATTTCTGCGTTAAGTACTGTCCATAATGCTTATCCTGATAAAAACCTTTACTTTACAGAGCAGTGGACAGGTTCCAGGAGCAACTTTAATGAAGATCTGAATTGGCATACCAAGAATGTGATCATCGGTTCTATGAGAAACTGGAGTAAAATAGCTCTGGAATGGAACCTTGCTAATGATCCGCAGTATAAGCCGCACACTGAAGGTGGCTGTACGGAATGTAAAGGAGCCATTACAGTTTCCGATAAAGAAAATTTTACGAGAAACGTTTCGTATTACATTATTGCGCACGCTTCTAAGTTCATTCCGGCAAACTCGCAAAGGATAGCTTCATCTCAAACCGATAATCTGTCGACTGTAGCATTCAGAACACCTGAAGGAAGAACAGTTTTGATCGTACAAAATAATAATAAAACGGAAGAGACCTTCTCTCTTAAATTTAATCAAAAAACAGCTCAGGTAAGTTTACCCGGAAACGCTGTTGCAACCTATATTTTCTAAATTATGAAAAGAGTTTATTTCTTACTGGCATTTGCTACTTTCGGCCTGAATACATACGGACAAAAAACAATCGACCAGAAAGTTTCTGAGCTTCTGTCCAAAATGACATTAGAAGAAAAAGTAGGACAATTGGTTCAATATAGTGGTTTTGCTTATGCAACAGGACCTCAGAATTCCAATTCGGCAACTGTTCTTGAAGAAATAAAAAAAGGTAAGGTAGGTTCCATGCTCAATGTAGCTGGTGTAGAAGAAACAAGAGCTTTTCAGAAATTAGCATTGGAATCAAGGTTGAAAATTCCATTATTGTTTGGGCAGGATGTGATCCATGGCTATAGAACAACATTCCCTGTTAATATCGGACAAGCTGCGAGCTGGGATTTAGGATTAATTGAAAAGTCTGAAAGAATTGCAGCAACGGAAGCTTCAGCATATGGCATCCACTGGACTTTTGCACCGATGGTCGATATTGCCAGAGATCCGAGATGGGGAAGGGTCATGGAAGGCTCGGGTGAGGATACATATCTCGGTACTTTAATTGGCCTGGCAAGAATCAAAGGATTTCAGGGGAAAGGTTTAGGAAACCTTGATGCTATAATGGCCTGTGCCAAACATTTTGCAGCCTATGGTGCTGCAGTGGGTGGCAGAGATTATAATTCTGTGGACATGAGCCCCAGACAATTGAATGAAACTTATTTACCCCCTTTTAAAGCAGCAGCAGAGGCCGGAGTTGCTACGTTTATGAATTCATTTAATGACATTAATGGAATTCCTGCGACGGCAAACCAATACATCCTCAGAGACCTGTTAAAAGGGTCGTGGAACTATAAAGGCTTTGTGGTTTCAGATTGGGGCAGCATTGGTGAAATGGTGAACCACGGATATACAAAGGATAAAGCGGAAGCTGCTGAAAAGGCTATTATCGCAGGAAGTGATATGGATATGGAAAGCCGTGTTTATATGGCTGAACTTCCCAAACTTGTAAAAGACGGAAAAGTAGATCCGAAATTTATTGATGATGCGGCCAGAAGAATTTTAATTAAAAAATTCGAAATGGGGTTATTTGATGATCCTTACCGTTTTAGTGATGAGAAAAGACAAAAAGAACAGACTGATAATCTTGAGAACAGGAAGTTTGGGAGAGAGTTCGGTTCAAAAAGTATCGTCCTTTTAAAAAATCAGAATAGCGTTCTGCCACTTTCAAAATCTACAAAAACTGTAGCTTTGATAGGTCCTTTCGGGAAAGAAACTGTTGCTAATCATGGTTTCTGGTCTGTAGCATTCAAAGATGACAATCAAAGAATTGTGAGCCAGTTTGATGGAATTAAGAATCAACTGGATAAAGGTTCCACATTATTGTATGCCAAAGGATGTAATATTGACGATCAGGATCGCTCTATGTTTGCTGAAGCAATAGAGACGGCAAAAAAAGCGGATGTGGTTATTATGACCTTGGGTGAAGGGCACGCTATGAGTGGAGAGGCGAAGAGCAGAAGCAATATTCACTTTTCTGGAGTTCAGGAAGAATTATTGAAGGAAATTGCAAAAACAGGAAAACCAGTTGTTTTAATGATTAATGCAGGAAGGCCTTTGGTTTTTGATTGGGCAGCGGACCATATTCCAACAATTTTATACACATGGTGGCTTGGTACTGAAGCAGGAAATTCAATTGCGGATGTCCTTTTTGGTTCTGTAAATCCGGGTGGAAAGCTTCCGATGACTTTTCCCAGAACTGAAGGTCAGATCCCTGTGTATTATAACCATTATAATACCGGAAGACCGGCAAAAACCAATAAAGAAAGGAGTTACGTTTCAGCATATATCGATCTGGATAATGACCCTAAATTTCCTTTTGGATATGGATTGAGTTACACAAAATTCAAATATTCCGATATGAAATTAAGTTCTGAAAATCTTAGAGGAAATCAATCTTTACAAATTAAAGTTAATGTTTCCAATAATGGAAATTATGACGGCGAAGAAGTCGTGCAGCTTTATATTAGAGACTTATTCGGAAAAGTGGTAAGACCGGTAAAGGAGTTAAAAGGATTTCAAAAAATATTCCTGAAAAAAGGAGAAACGAAAACTGTGAGTTTTACACTGTCACCTGAAAATTTAAAATTCTATGACGACAAGTTGAATTTTGATTGGGAAGGGGGGGAATTTGAAATTATGGTAGGAACAAACTCTCAGGAAGTTCAGACAAAGAAAATTAATTGGATTAAATAGCCAGGATTACTAATGCGGGTAGTAGCCCGCTTTATATTAACGCATATGAAATTTTTTTTTCGAAATAGTTTACATGTATGGGTTGGAGGGATGCTGCTGTTTTCAGTGTTAGATTGTGCTTCATATAAAACAGATTCCGGCAGGAAGCTGATCTGGAGTGATGAATTTAATGGAAAGGGATTACCTGATTCATCAAAATGGAATTATGATGTAGGCGGAGGTGGTTTTGGAAATGAGGAAGCTCAGTATTATACAAAAGACCGCCCTGAAAATGCAAGAATCGAAAATGGGAATCTGGTGATCGAAGCAAGAAAAGAAGCATGGGATAAAAATAAATACACATCTGCACGACTTTTAACCAAAGGGAAGTTCTCTTTTCAATATGGAACAATTGAAGTAAGGGCTAAATTACCCAAAGGAAGAGGAACGTGGCCTGCCATATGGATGATGAGTGAGAATATGAAGAAGTGGCCGGATGATGGAGAACTTGATATTATGGAACATGTGGGATTCAATCCCGGATACATCCATGCATCAGTGCACACGAAAAAATACAATCATATCAAGGGAACTCAGAAAACAGATACTTTGATTGTTAATGATGCCAGTGAACGCTACCATGTGTATAAAGCAGACTGGACGCCGGAAAAAATAGAGGTTTATATTGACGATAAAAAATTTTTCACGTACGAGAACGAGGAAAAAACAAACGAAGCCTGGCCCTTTAACCGGCCGTATTATATCATTTTGAATTTGGCTATAGGTGGATTCTGGGGTGGAAAAGAAGGAATTGATGACTCTATTTTTCCTCAGAAGTACTATATAGATTATGTACGGGTTTATCAGAATAAATAATGAAGGGAGTTGCACAGCTCCGTAAAAACAGGAAGTAATAATAATGAAAAAACTAATTGTAAGCTGTCTTATTGCAGGGATAGCCAGTCATGTCAATGCACAGAATTACTGGAAGAAGAATGCCGGAAAATCGGCCAGGGTTATACTGACGAATTCCAAAACTGATGAAAAGATGGTAGATAAGGGAATGGTGCAGTTTGCAAAATTTGACCAGCCTAAAGAAAATGAAGCCTGTGTTTTTGTAGATCCGGATTTTAAATATCAGAAACTGATCGGAATCGGAGGTGCAATAACAGATGCAGCTGCAGAGACGTTTTATAAACTACCGAAGGATAAACAGAAAGAAATCATAGAAGCCTATTATGGTAAGAATGGATTAGGCTATACTGTAGTGCGTACCAATATGAATTCATGTGATTTTTCAAGTGATTCGTACACGTATGTAGAAGATAATGATACCTCATTAAAATCATTCTCCGTTGCTCATGATGAAAAATATAAAATACCGATGATCCAGGAAGCTCAAAAGGCGATAGGGAATCAGTTCAAATTGTATTTTTCACCATGGAGCCCACCAGCATGGATGAAATCGAATAAAAATATGCTGAATGGAGGCCGGCTTGAGAACCAGTATTATCAGACCTGGGCGGATTATTATATAAAGTTCATCAGGGAATATGAAAAAAGAGGAATCAAAATCTGGGGGTTAACTGTACAAAATGAAGCCATGGCTAAACAAACCTGGGAATCTTGTTTGTACACTGCTGAAGAAGAGGCCGCTTTCCTGAAGAATAACCTGGGACCCACTCTATGGAAAAACGGATTTAAAGATAAAAAAGTAATGATCTGGGATCATAACAGAGATCTGATCTTTCAAAGAGCCACAACAACTTTAAGTGATCCTGAGACTTCAAAATATGCTTCAGGAATTGCATATCATTGGTATGAGACTTGGCACAATAAGACCCAGTTGTTTGATAATGTTGGGGAAACACACAGGGCATTTCCGGATAAGTTCCTGGCTTTTACAGAAGGATGTAAGGAAGTTTTCAATATGTCAAGGATCAATGATGTAAGTCTTGGAGAATTGTACGGGAAAAATATGATCAATGACTTTAACAGAGGTACATCATTATGGACGGACTGGAATGTTTTGCTTGACGAAACAGGAGGGCCGAATCATGTAGGAAATTTATGTTTTGCTCCGATTATTGCAGATACCCAGTCAGGAGAAGTACATTATACCTACGAATATTATTATGTAGGGCATGTTTCAAAATACATTAAACCCAATGCACAAAGAATTGGAAGTTCTACCAATACATCAGGCTTGATTTCTACCTCATTCATGAATGAGAACGGCCAGTTGGTTACCGTTATTATGAATAATACAGATAGTGATATCAATGCGAGCCTCTGGATCGAAGGAATGGCTGCCAAACTTCCTGCGCCGGCGCATTCCATACAAACAGTAATTCTATAATACACTTCATATTAATATTTTTTTATTAAAGTAGGCTGTCTTTTTTAGACAGCCTACCTTGTTTTTTATTAAAAAATAAAAATGATATTTATAATTCCTCCAGTAAAACATAGGTTCCTACAGATGTTCTTGTAGATGCTCCTGAAACATAATATCCTGAGTTTCCGGCATTACTTCCTCCATAACGTACCTTGAGTTCAACATACGCGTTGCCAGCGGAACCTGTTGTTACGATGATAATAGGAGGAGTAACACCCCCATCATCAAAGGTTTCTGTAGACGATTCCGTATATCCCTGGGTTGTTACGATTGCTTCAGCGTCACCACCGGCTGAAAACAGAGATGTGATATAACCGGGAGTAGTATTGCTATTACCAGTGGTACTTCCTTTAATTCCAATGTATCCGGTTATTTTAAATGTTTTATTGGGGGGTAAATTGATTCTGTCTTTTTGGCTATTAAAGGACAGGTGATCTGTATTAATACCGCTTACCACACCATCATATGTTAAGTTGTAGTCAGTCCCTTTTGTAGTAAGAAACTGCGATGAGTTTTTGGAAAGTACCGCATAGATTTTTCTTCTGATCACTTCAGGATTGCTGTCCGATAATTTCTCAACATTCACTTTTTGAACAATCCCATTATCATCTGATGTTAAGATATATTTCGGAGCGGATGCAATACTGTCTACTTTCCTGATTCTTGTGTTTCCATTTACATCAAGAGCAGCAGTTGGGGCTGTTGTGTTAATTCCTACCTGTCCAGTTTGCGAGTACGCAAGTGGCATAATGCTTATAAAAATAAGTATTTTTAACTTCTTCATAATTTGTTGCTTTTTGGCAAAGTTAAATTAATTCAATTATAAGAGAAAAAATACGAATTAAATATATTATGTTTGACATAACCAAAACACTTTTATCCCATCTTTTGTAAAATAAACCTATTGAGTTAAAACTGTAATGTTTTACGTCATTAATAGTAAGTTAGGAAGTAAAAAAAAACAGGCTGTCTTAAAAAGACAACCTGTTTAATTTTTTATTAAGAAAGTTGATTATTTCTCAACGTCATACTTACTAATTACTTTCTGAGTAACACCCGAACTACTGAACCCACCGTCATGGAACAGATTCTGCATTGTTACTTTTTTGGTAAGATCAGAGAAAAGTGTAACACAGTAATCTGCACATTCAAGTGCCGTAGCGTTTCCAAGTGGAGACATGTCTTCTGCATATCCAAGGAAACCTCCGAAACCTTTTACTCCACTTCCGGCAGTGGTAGGAGTAGGAGACTGGGAAACCGTATTTACACGAACTTTTCTTTCCCCCCAATAGTTTCCGAATGTTCTCGCGATACTTTCAAGATAAGCTTTGTTATCAGACATATCATTATAATCAGGGAATGTTCTCTGAGCAGCAATATAAGTAAGTGCTAGGATGCTTCCCCATTCATTCATACAGTCTTTTTCCCATGCCACACGCATTACTTTATGGAAAGAAACAGCGGAGATATCCCATCCTTTTTCCAACCAGTCGTAGTTCATTTCTGTATAATGTTTTCCTTTTCTTACATTTACGGACATTCCTATGGAGTGAAGGATGAAATCTATTTTTCCGAATTTTGCGATCGCAGCATCAAAAAGTTTTTCAAGATCTTCAACAGAAGTAGCATCTGCTCCGATAACCTCTGAGCCTGTTTTTTCAGCTAAACCGTTAAGTTCTCCCATTCTCAAAGCAATAGGAGCATTAGATAAAATAAATTCAGCTCCTTCTTCATGGCATCTTTCAGCAACTTTCCATGCGATCGATTGTTCATTAAGGGCCCCAAAAATAATTCCCTTTTTGCCTTTAAGTAAACCGTATGACATAATTTTTTAATGTTTATTAATATTACAAATGTAGCGATAATTTGTGTTTAGAACATAATAAAAAAACGGAGCCTTATAAAAAGGTTCCGTTTTTTTGAAAATATTTATATGACTGAAATTTTAATTGGTTTTTTTATTCCATTCCGCCTTTACATCTTCAGCCGCATCCTTGGTTTTTTCCCAGGCTTCATCCGCCTTATCCTTGATGTCTTCCCAAGTGTCAGAAATATTAGCTTTTACCCTGTCAAGCCAATCTTCTTGACTAGCTTCTTCGTCATTGTTTCTTTTTTCATTGATATAATCCCTAGCTTTGTCTGCTAAATCATTAATTTTCCATTTCGCATCGGTCGCTGCATTTTTTAAAGAGTTTTCTGTTTTATTTACTGCGTCCTCTGCTTTGTTGTAATCCGAATTGTTCATAACATTTATTATTTAGTGTTGTTTATAGTAAAACAATAACCATTCCTAAAATCCGGCTCTGTTGTTAAAATTTTCATAATCTTTTGTTATAGTTTTCTAAATCCGTTTTATCTTTAAAGGGATAAATACAATCTTGATATATGGAAAAAATACGTTGTGGATGGTGTGAAAAAGATGATCTGTACAGGAAATATCATGATGAAGAATGGGGGAGTCCTGTTTATGATGATCAAAAGATTTTTGAATTTCTGATCCTTGAAAGTTTCCAGGCAGGATTAAGCTGGTATACCATTTTAAGCAAAAGAGAACATTTTACGAAGGCTTTTGATGGCTTTGATTATAAAAAGATTGCAAAATACCAGGATAAAAAAATTGAGGAGCTTATGCAGAATTCCGGCATTATAAGAAACAGGCTGAAAATTTTAGCAACGGTCAACAATGCACAGAAGTTTATGGAAGTCCGGAAAGAATTTGGAACTTTTTCCAAATATATCTGGGGTTTTGTAGGTGGTGAACCTATTGACAATAAGCCCAAAAGCTTGAAAGATGTTCCAGCCACTACTGAAATTTCCGATATTTTATCCAAAGACCTCAAGAAAAGAGGTTTTAAATTTATGGGATCAACGGTAGTATATGCCCATATGCAGGCGACCGGTATGGTAAATGATCACATCGAGAACTGTTTTCTGAGGTTGCAATCCTGATACAACAACAAAATTATATAAAACTAAAAACGATGAATAGAATTTTACTTATGGCAGGTCTGATCTGCGCAAATTTAATGTTCGGGCAATCCAAGAAGTCACTTGAAAAGAGGCCTTTTATTCCGGTTGAAATCACTAAAACTGATGGTTCTACTGAAAATATTTTGTTAAGAGATATTTATTTCCCCAAAGCTGAATCCTTTATGGGGATTGTAGCACAAAATAAAAATAAATCTGTTTTTGAGAATGAACAATTATTTGAATACAAAACTTCTGAAGCGTCGGAGATCAAGAAAATAGGGTATCATGATATTCAAAAAATAAAGGTAGTAGATAAGTATGATGATGAAGTTATTGGTTATGAAAAGCTGAGCATTAAAAAATTGAGTAAGGATAATGATGTAAAAGATAAAAATTATACAGCCATCCTTCCCATTCTTTACGATGGTAAAATAGATATTTACGGGTATGAATATACAGTTTGTGGCAATGGTATGGGATGCATGTACGCAGGCACGATTATGTATTAAAAATGACAAATCAGATTTTGCCGTAATGCCTGTTGATGTGGATGAAGTTTCACTGTTTAACCTGGGAAGCCTCGATGAAAAATTAATTAATGCTTTTAAATATGCCGGTGGGGATTGCCCTGAATTTGTAAAGTATCTGGATAATCTTTATATAAAATTACAAGACAGGGATTTTAGGAAAAAAATGAAGCAGGACATTAAAGATAATTACCAAAAAGCGATTGATGAATCTAAAGGTCTTGATAAAAAAGATAGATTCAATTATGTTACACGAAAAAGATCCGAATATGATATTAAAATGTTTGTGAAGATCATCAATGAATATGAAAAGAATTGTCCATAAAACAAAAGGATTTCAATTTTGAAATCCTTTTGTTTTTTTCTTATTATTTTATTATTCTCTCCAATACCCATTCAATAAGGTTCTTTTCCGATGCATGGTGATCAGAGGAAAATTCCCCACGTCTTCTGTTGGCAATTACATTATTTACGGTAATTGCTTTGTGTCCCAATAGCTTTGAAAATGCATAAATTGCCGAAGTTTCCATTTCGAAATTAGTAATGCCAAGTTCGTTCAATGTTTCCAGGAATTTATCATCCAGGGATTTCAGACGAAGTTGTCTGCCCTGTGGAGCATAGAATCCAGGGAATGTGGCGGTATTTCCATGATATCTGGCATCTTTGTAGTATTCAGCAATATCTTCAGCCCAGTCAGCAAAATAAAGCATTGGCTTAATTTTCTCATAAGGGAACTTTTCGATAAAGTTCTTTGAAAAAGCATTTTCAAAATGGTAATCCTTATAAAAGTGCATAAGACCATCCAAACCTACAACATTTTGGGTTACCAGCATATTGTCCACCTGTACATCTGGATTCACGCTACCGCATGTTCCCATACGGAAAAGTTCAAGCGCCTTATGTTCGGTTTTAATTTCCTTATTTTTAAGGTCGATATTAACCAGGGCATCCAGCTCATTCATTACAATATCGATATTCTCCGTACCGATTCCGGTGGACATTACTGAAATTCTTTCACCGCGTAAAACTCCTGTGTGGGTATAGAATTCCCGTTTATTCTTTTTAATCTCTACTTTATCAAAATACTGAGATACTTTCGGAACCCTGTCAGGATCACCAACCAGGATAATTTTATCCGCAATATCTTCAGGTAAAAGGTTTAAGTGGTAAACACTTCCGTCATCATTTAGTACCAGCTCGGAAGCTGCAAGTTTATTTAGCATATTATGTTTATTTTTTTATGTCAATGAAAATGGCATCTTTATAAGGAGAACTTACAAGCTCATAAATAGAGCCGTACTCTTCTACGATCCTTTTCTGGCCATTGAAAACTTCGTAAACGGTTACTGTTGTTTTTTCAAAGTTTTTAGGATCTTTTCTCTGGGAAGTAATTTCATAAAAATGATTATCTTTTTTCAAAACAGAAACCAACTCTTCTTTAGTTGAATTATTCGAAGACATCATTCCCGGAAAATCCATTACAACATCTTTTAATTCGGTATAAGTTTTATAAGGTTTGGTCTCGCCGTTGGAGTAAACGTAAACTTTAGGTACGGCCTGATCCTGTACCAGACGGATCAGGTAATAATCATTACCCTTTTTTTCTGCATATACAGCCATTTCCTGACCTAATTTCTGGGCAAAAATCCCAAATGAGAAAAGACTTGCTACAAAAGCCAGTAGTAATTTTGTTTTCATAATGATATTTCGTTTTTGATTAGTTGTAAATATATAAAATCCTCATCCCATTAATCTCACATCATATTTTAAAAAGAACAGGCAGTATATCCGGCTTTTCAGTATAATGAATTTGGTTTCGGGGTTTAAAATTAATAAAAATTCATGAATTAAAATATAAACATTATTTAATCCAGATTTAAAACTGAGATAATGTATGATGATTACATTTGCCGCTAAAAATTTCATGAAATACTCTTTACTGCTTATTATTTTAACTTTCGGTTTTGCAATCATGTCATTTAATCCTACAGATAAAGGGACGAAAAATGAAAATACTTTTATCAATAACGGGTTAACCGACTTTAAAAATAAGCTTGAACAGTTGAAAAGAGATGTTTACCTGTTTGGGGATGATAAAATATCTCTTGAAGATCTGCAGAAATCATTGAGTACTACCCGAAACTCTTTTAAGGAAATAGAATTCTATATTGCCTATCATTACCCTGAATTCACAAAAACCCATCTTAATGCTGCTCCTTTATTTCATATTGAGGCAGCAGGAACGTCAGCCTATACTTTGCCCCCGGAAGGATTACAGGTTTTGGATGAACTGATTTACTCGGAAGAGGCAGCTGAACAGAAAGAGAAAATAAAATCCATTACTGATTTTTTGTACAATAGTTATTCTAACTTTTATTTAAGCTCGGTAAAAAACGGATTGAGCAAAGGTGTCAATAAAACATTACCGCTTCGTATAGAGTTAATAAGGATTTATAGCTTGGGAGTTACAGGCTTTGATACACCCGGTTCTTTAAATATTTCTGAAGAAGCAGCGTATGCGCTTTTGGGAATAAAAAAATACATTAATGATGATCTTTATTTCAGGAATTATAATATTCAGAAAGCAAATACCATTCTTTCTGATGCAACCGGATACCTTGCAGTTAATAAAAATTTTGAAACATTTGACCGCATTGAATTTTATAAAAAATACATCCAGCCTCTTTATGAAGAATTTGGAAACTGGGACGGAAGAACAGATGACCTCAAGGCGTTTTCGGGATGGAACGCTCAGAACAAAAACTTTTTCAGCAGCGATTTTCTGGATCCCTATTTTTATACCCTTTTAAAGGCATCTGAAGATAATCCTGAGCTTAAGAAACTGGGCAAAGAAATATTCTATGACCAAAGTGTAAGCGGAAATGGGAAAATGAGCTGCGCTACATGCCATTTGCCGGAAAATGCTTTTACAGACCTTAAAGCAAAGTCGCCAAGTAATGTTGAAGGAAAAACCGTGTTGCGGAATTCTCCTTCTTTATACAACGCAGTATTTGCTAAAAGATTTTTTTACGATATGCGTGCTTTTTATATTGAGCAACAGGCAGAGCATGTTATCTACAATGAACAGGAATTCAATACGAGCTATGAAAGTATTATTAAAAAATTAAAGGAAAAACCGGAATATAAAAGAGCATTCCGTGCAGCATTTAAAGATGGGAAGATCAGTAAAGAGAATTTCTCCAAAGCATTGAGTTCATATGTAGCTTCCCTTTATTCTTTTGAAAGTGATTTTGATCGCTTTATGAGGAATGAGAAAGAAATCTCAGATGATGCTAAAAAAGGATTCAATTTATTCATGGGAAAAGCCAACTGTGCAACCTGTCATTTTGCCCCTCATTTCTCAGGACTGGTTCCTCCCTTCTATAATGAGAATGAATCGGAAGTGTTAGGGGTTACAAAAGCTCCGATCAGTAAACTGCCTTTAGAACTGGATTCTGATTTGGGAAGAGTGAAAAGCCCGGTGAAAAAAGAAAATTCCTGGATCTATGAAAATTCTTTTAAAACCATGACAGTAAGAAATATTGCGCTTACAAAGCCTTATTTTCATAATGGAGCATTTAATACTCTGGAAGAAGTGCTGGATTTTTATAATGAAGGAGGAGGCGAAGGTCTGGGGTTAAAAATAAATAACCAGACTTTACCAGCGGATAAACTTAATCTTACCGAAACTGAAATGAAGCAGATCATTGCATTTCTAAACGCTCTGACGGATGTAAGCAAAAGATAACAGGGAAGTGTTTATAATGAGAAGGCTAAGGCTTATTTTGATTTAATAAATGAATTTCGAAATTCGAAATGAACGTGCTATACTTAAAAAGTAATCGTATTAAGTTCAATATTCCACTTATATGGTAATTATCACATAACCACGAATTTCAAATCCTGCATCATATTTAACACAAACTTAATTCACTTAACATTGGGTTTTTAATTTTGTAACATTGCTGATGCTTTATTTAAAACTCTATTAATAGAGGGCTGGTGATAAAAAAATAGTTTTGCAACATCTAATAAATCGAAATTATTATGAAGAAAAAACTACTAACAGTTGCAGCTCTTGCACTCGTATCAGGTTCTGCCCTTCAGGCACAGACCTTTGTTTTCAATAAAAATGCCTCATGGAGGTATATCGACAACAACCAGGCGCAGGTTACCCAGTGGAAAGATACCAATTTTGATGTTTCTTCCTGGTCTACAGGAAACGGTCCGTTAGGATATGGTGATCCTGTAACTACCACTATTAATTCAGGTCTTACTGCAGCTTATTTTGCAAAAGACTTTAGTGTTAATCTTGCTGATCTTTCCGATACTATGGAGTTAGGAGTGATGAGAGATGACGGTATTGTTGTATACCTTAACGGACAGGAAGTGGTAAGGGACAATATGCCTACCGGAACTATCGCTTTTAATACACCTTCTGTGACCACAATTGACGGTGCTGCAGAGAATGTATATAATGTTTTCTCGATTCCAAAATCAAAATTTGTTAACGGAAACAACAGGATATCCATTGAACTGCACAACAGAAGCGGACAAAGCTCAGACCTGAGAATTGATGCTTATTTAAAAACGGTAAGCGGAACAACGAATCCTGTTGGTTGTAATGCGGCTCACATCAGTTGTTTCACTTCTATTGTTCCTACTTCACAAACCAATAAACTGATCATCCCTGCCGAGCATAAATATCAGCTTATTTTAAAAGAAGGAGATGCCTATACACAAGGAGGTGGATTAGTAGGTGGACAGAATGATTTTACCGCTTATGTTGCTAAAAACGCCAGCTCAACCGATGGTTATCTTTCAGTAAACCATGAAACAAATCCAGGTGGAGTTACGATGGCGGAAATCAATTATAATGCTTCAACGAAGCTTTGGCAGCTGACAAAATCCAGAGCTGTGGATTTCTCTACACCAAGCCTTGTACAGACGATCAGAAACTGTTCAGGAGGTATTACTCCTTGGGGAACTGTGGTTACAGCTGAAGAATCTGTAACCTCAAGTGATACCAATGCTGACGGATATAAAGATTATGGTTGGTTGGTAGAAATTGATCCTGCAACGGCTCAGGTAATTTCACAGAATGCGGACGGTTCTAAAGGGAAATTATGGCAGATGGGTATAATGAATCACGAAAATGTAGTGATCAATAATGCAGGAACGACAGCTTATTATGGTGAGGATGGAGGAACCCATCTGGTTTATAAATATGTAATGGATACACCCAACAACCTTTCATCAGGTAATCTTTATGTACTGAAACTGGATCAGGGATTAAGCAGTACAGGAGATCCGGTAGTAAATACAGCAACATGGATCCAGGTACCTAATAAGACAAAAGCAGACCAGAATAATACAAATAACCTGGCTTTTTCATTAGGAGGTACAAAATTCAACGGAATAGAAGATGTGGATATCAGCCCATTGGATGGGAAGATTTATTTTACTGCAAAAGGTTTAAATAAAGTATATCGCTTACAGGATAACGGAACTACCGCTTCTCAAGTAGAAACGTTTGTCGGAGGGCTTTCTACTGTATATTCTTTCAATACGGCACAAGGGATCAAATCAGAAGCATGGGGAGATGGGAATGACAATCTTACTTTTGATGAACTTGGAAACCTTTGGGTGTTACAGGATGGAGGAAAAAATTATATTTGGGTAGTAGCTCCGGATCATACTCAGGCGAATCCTAAAGTGAGACTTTTTGCTTCTATGCCGGCTGGTTCTGAGCCTACAGGACTTACCTTTACTCCAGATCATAAATTCGGATTCTTTTCGATTCAGCATCCGGATGCGACAATCTCTACAGATGTGGATGCCACTGGAAATACAATTGACTACAGAGGAAAATCTGCCACCATTGTTGTCGCTCTTAAAAATAATTTAGGACAAAACGGTACTTTGGGAACAATTGACGCTAAAACCGAAAGTACAGTTAGTGTAGCTCCAAACCCGACGTCAGGAATTGTGAAGATCAATTCTTCTAAAGGCTTGAAAGATATTTCTGTAACAGCCTACAGCTTGGATGGTAAAATTGTATTCACAAAGAAATTTGCAGGTTCTCATACTGCGTTGGATTTAGACTTTACATCCCAACTTGAAGCTTCCCGTGTTTTGATAGTAAATATCGAGGCAGAAGGATTCCAGAAAACAGTAAAAGTGATAAAGAAGTAATGTATTAATATTCAGTTGCTGCCGGTAATTCTGTTATCGGCAGCTTTTATCTATCTATGAAAAAACTTTCCTTATTAATTATTTTATTCGCACTGAACTACAGCTATGCACAGATTGATCCGGTAAAATATCTTACCTACACGACTATCGAAGATGCTTTAAAAAGTGAAAAGCCGGTATACAGTATGAGTTTCAGAGGTAAAGGTTTATTTAATCTTCCTTCTGATATCAGAAAATTTACTTCCCTGTTCTTTCTTAATATCATGGGAAATAATCTGGAAAAGATGGATCCTGAACTATTTGCTTTGAAGAATCTGGAGATACTGAATGTCAATGAAAACAGCATCAAGTTTATTCCGGATGAAGTAGGAGAGCTTACTCAATTGAAAACCCTTTCAATGAATCTGAACAGCCTGACCTCTGTTAATCCCAATATTGCCAGGTTACAGCAATTGAAAGTAATTCATCTCGATGCTAATAATCTGAATGTTTTCCCGGAAGCCTTAACGGAAATTCCGGCATTGGAGGAAATTAATCTCCAGGATAATCAGATCAGCTTTATTTCCGAACGTCTGAATCAAATTAAAAATTTAAAATACCTGAATCTGGCAGCAAACCAGATCAATGATCTTGGCAATCTTGAATTTCCCAAGAATCTGAAGTATCTGGAATTACAGCAAAATGCTATTTCCAAACTACCTGAATCCCTTTTTCAATCAAAGAATCTGGAGTTCCTTAACGTGAGCCAGAATAATATTCAGGAAATTCCGGCAAAAATAAAAGGATTGAAAAATGTGGTAAGTATGAACTTTGCAAACAATAACTTAAAAGACCTGCCTAAGGATATTTCTCAGCTGAAAAATCTTAAAACATTGATATTAACGGGGAATCCTATGGATAAGGCCACCATTGAAAAATATAAGAAATTGCTACCTGATACTCAGATCTATTTCTAAGCTATCCGCCAACCCTTTTCGTTTTATAGCCCATATCTTTAAGAATCTCCATAATCTTATCTCGGTTATCCCCCTGAATAATGATCATCCCATCTTTTTCTGATCCTCCGATCCCTAAAGTGGTTTTGATCTTTTTGGAAATTTTTTTCAAATCTTCTTCACTCCCTTCCCAGCCTTCAATCACTGTAACAGGTTTTCCATTTCTTCCTTTTTTTTCAAACTTGCATATCAGGGGTTCTTTCTGCTTGAATTTTTCTTCAGGCATTTCAAAATCCTGCTCTTCATGGTCAGGAAAAAGGTTCTTTAGTTGATCTCGTAAATCCATAAAGCAAAATTAAAAATAATAATTAATACCTCGCCGCAGATTTTTCATAATCATAAGCAAAAAGTATTCATTCCAATAGTATATGCCGTGAATGCCTATTGATTTAAAGCAAAAAAACTTTGTATTCCACATTAAATACAAAGGCGATTTTTATATTTTTGGAATTCATAAAATACACTCAACTAAAATGAGATCATGAAAATAAAAGCAAGGACCATTCTTATAGCATTCACTTTAATTTTTGCAGGGGTAAATGCTCAGACAAATTTTTCCACAAATCCTCTGGATGCTGTCTTTGAAACAAGAGATACCGATAAATTCTGGAAAGCTTTTGATCAGATAGAAACATCAACGAAAAATCCTTTTGCAGATTATGTAAAAGACGGATCTCCCGGAGTAAAAGGTTTTATGGAATTCAGGATCATCAATGCCGATTCTTTATATTCAAAAGTAAAAAAGAAGAGGGAAGATTATTTAAAAAGCCGGAATGTACTGAGTGGGATCAAACAAAAAGAAAAAAGGACAAGGGCAATTTACAGCGCGTTAAAATATTGGTATCCCGAAGCTAAATTTCCACCCGTATATTTTGTCTATGGAAGATTTAATTCCGGAGGAACGACTTCTAATGATGGTATTATAATTGGCACTGAAATGCTTAAAAATCTGGATGGTGTTACGGGGCTTATTGCTCATGAATTGATTCATTTTCAACAAAATATTATGGGAAATGACATGCTGCTAAAATATACCTTGCTTGAGGGAGGAGCGGATTTTGTCAGCGAATTGATATCTGGTGAAAATATTAATGTAAAAGCATTTCAATATGGTGAAGCACATGCTGATCCTTTAAAAAAAGAGTTTGTCGCTTTATTAAAGGGAAACAGTGCTACGGACTGGCTTTATGAAACCAGTAAAAAAGATGACCGTCCTAATGATTTAGGATATTGGATGGGATATAAAATTTCAGAAGCCTATTTTAATAAACAAACAGATAAGCACAAAGCAATCCATGATATATTGAATATCAAAGATCCCTTGTTATTTTTGAAAGAAAGCGGTTTTTTAGATCAATACATTAAAGAATACACAAAGAAAGGCCACAAAAAGTTTGAAAACTTTTTTAAAGCGTAAACTGTAAACGTTTGAATATTTGAATTGCTGAAAGTTCATATCATATATGATGCTGTTCCTAGGAATAGAGATTAAGCAGCCACCATTATTATTAATGAGAATCTTATTGAATTTCAAAATCCGGTACTGTAAAAAAATCCATTGTTTAAAGAGAAATAAATAAAAGCTTTAATAAAAATTTAAGTCTTTAAAAGGATCAGTTTCATTGGAAAATAGGTAAATTTGTATATTAAAAGTTACAAAAAATGTCGAAAAAAGCAATACTGGCCATACTTGACGGATGGGGACTGGGAAAAAATCCTGAAGTTTCAGCACTTGATAAAGCCAATACACCATTTATAGATAGTTGTTTTCATAAATTTCCACACACCACACTTGAAGCGAGCGGTACTGCAGTAGGTCTTCCTGCAGGGCAGATGGGGAATTCAGAAGTAGGACACATGAATCTTGGAGCAGGAAGAGTGGTTTACCAGAATCTTGTAAAACTGAATATGGCTGTAGAAAATGGAACCCTCGGGGAAGAAAAAGTCATTCAGGAAGCTTTCGAATATGCTAAAAGGGAAAATAAAAAAGTACATTTTATCGGATTGGTTTCCAATGGAGGAGTACATTCCCATATCAATCACTTAAAAGGTCTTTTAACCGCGGCTAAAAATTTCGGATTGAATGAAAATGTTTTTGTCCACGCTTTTACGGACGGTAGAGACTGCGATCCGCATTCAGGATTGGGATTCATCAAAGAACTTGATAAACATATGCTTGCTACGACCGGTAAACTGGCAACTATTGTCGGAAGATATTACGCCATGGACAGGGATAAGAGATGGGAAAGAGTGAAATTAGCTTATGATGCGCTAATAGAAGGCGTAGGACTTCAAACAACTGATGCATTGGCAGCAATCCAGCAGTCATATGATAATAATGTTACTGATGAGTTTTTAAAGCCGATTATCCTTATGAATACTACGGAAACAGGTAATGTGGTTCCTGTAGCTAAAATTGTGGATAATGATGTGGTTATTTGCTTTAACTTCCGTACCGACCGGGGAAGAGAGATCACAGAAGTTCTGTCTCAGAAAGATTTTCCGGAATTCTTTATGCGTAAGCTGAATCTGTATTATGTTACCCTTACCAACTATGACAAGACCTTTAATAATGTAAAGGTAGTTTTTGATGAAGAAGTTTTACAGGAAACGATGGGGGAAATCATCGAAAAAAACGGTAAAACGCAGATCCGCATTGCAGAAACAGAAAAATATCCTCACGTTACTTTTTTCTTTTCCGGTGGTAGAGAGAAAGAATTTGTAGGGGAAAAAAGATTGCTTTGCCCAAGCCCTAAAGATGTTCCTACTTATGATCTTAAGCCTGAAATGTCTGCCTATGATATTACCAATGCTATTGTTCCGGAGCTGGAAAATGAAACTGCGGATTTTGTTTGCCTGAACTTTGCGAATACGGATATGGTAGGACATACCGGAGTATTTGAAGCTGCTGTAAAAGCTGCTGAAACGGTAGATAAGTGCATTGAGAAAGTGGCTACTACAGCTTATGAACATGGTTATGCCGTCTTTATCCTTGCAGATCACGGGAACTCAGATGTCATGATCAATCCTGATGGGACACCAAATACACAGCATTCCACGAATCTGGTACCGCTTATTATAATGGATAAGGACCGTACCTGGAATTTAAAACCGGGGAAATCCGGAAAACTGGGCGATGTAGCTCCGACTATTTTAAAAATAATGGGAATAGACATTCCGGAAAGTATGACAGGAGATGTTTTAGTTAACTAAGATTACCAATAAAAAATAAAAAATGCCGTTACATTAATAATGGCATTTTTTATGATATATGTCATACATATTATGAGAGACATACGTTATTATGCTCTAAATAATAAATAAATCCTATCTTTGTATATTAATTATAATAAATCTAAATAACTGAAATGTATCAAACGCTGGTAAGGAAGGAAGTGATGAGTATTCTAGAAAAGGAAGTAAGTTCTTTTCTGGAAAAGTTTTTGACGCCAATTGAAAAAATATGGCAACCCTCAGATTACCTTCCGGATCCGTCAAGTGAAAATTTCAAATATGATTTAGAAGAAATTCAGACCTTCGCTCGTGAAATGCCTTATGACCTTTTTGTAACCCTTATCGGTGACTGTATTACAGAAGAGGCTCTACCATCCTATGAATCTTGGTTAATGGGTGTAGAAGGTATTGATCAGGAAGAAAAAGTAGGCTGGGCCAATTGGGTAAGATCATGGACAGGTGAAGAAAACAGGCATGGTGATTTGCTGAATAAATATCTTTATTTATGCGGCAGGGTTAACATGAGAGAAGTAGAGATTACGACTCAGTACCTTATCAGTGACGGTTTCGATCTTGGAACAAGTATGGATCCTTACAGAAACTTTGTATATACAAGCTTCCAGGAAACAGCGACTAATATTTCGCATAGAAGGGTAGGAACTTTAGCTAAACAATCCGGAAACGGAAAATTGGCAAAAATGTGTGGAGTGATTGCAGCAGACGAAGCAAGACACGCTAAAGCATATAAACATTTTGTTGCAAAGATCCTTGAGCTGGATCCGTCGGAAATGATCCTGGCATTTGAAGATATGATGCGTAAGAAAATTGTTATGCCGGCTCACTTAATGAGACAGTCAGGACAGAAAGCAGGTGAGTTGTGGGGACATTTCTCAGATGCCGCACAAAGATGTATGGTGTATACCGGTCAGGATTATATCAATATCATGAAAGATCTGCTTGACGAGTGGAAAATAGAACACATCAAAGGTCTTACTGAAAAGGCTGAAAAAGCACAGGAATACCTTATGAAGCTTCCGGCGAGATTACAGAAAATTACAGACAGAGTTTCTACTCCTGACTTACAATTCCAGTTCAGTTGGGTGAAAAGTTAGGTATGTAATACTTAAAAAATAAAAGTAAGAGTGCCAAGTGTTTTTGGCACTCTTTTTATTTCTTATCTTTGCACAGCTAAAAACGCAGAAAATGTTAAATAATAAAAAAATTGCTGTAGACTTCGACGGAACCATCGTTGACGATGCTTATCCGGGGATCGGAAAAGCGAAGATCTTTGCATTTGAAACTTTAAGAAAACTTCAATCCGAGGGTTACAGGTTAATTCTTTGGACATACAGACACGGAAAAACATTAGATGAGGCAGTAGAATTCTGCAAGAAAAACGGAATAGAATTTTATTCTGTAAACGGTAGTTTTGAAGGAGAAGTTTTCGACCCTGAAACACAATCCCGAAAAATTGATGCAGACTGGTTTATTGATGACAGAAATTTAGGAGGTTTTCCGGGATGGGGAGAAATCTATAATATTATCCACGAAAGGATAGAATTCCGTGTGGAAGGTAAAGAAGTTTTAGCATACTCCAAACTTAAGAAAGAAAAGAAAAAAGGTCTTTTCTGGTAAATTAATAGATATGAGAAGGAGACATTAGAAATTAGATTTTTGCATGTCTTTTATTAAGATTAAATCATTAATCTAACTTCTAAAATCTACTATCTAACATCGTATAAAAATGATTCAATTAAAAACAATAGACGAGCTTCGTCTTATGAAACAAAGTGCTCAATTGGTTTCCAAAACATTAGGAATGTTAGCAAAAGAAATCAAACCGGGAATTACGACTTTGTATTTAGATAAATTAGCCCATGATTTCATTAAAGATCATGGAGGAGAACCGGCATTCTTAGGATACGGGGGATTCCCCAATTCGCTGTGCATTTCTCCGAATGAACAGGTGGTTCACGGCTTTCCCAATAATGACATTATTAAAGAAGGAGATGTTCTTTCTGTAGATTGCGGGGCTGTTTTAAATGGCTTTGTGGGAGATCACGCGTATACCTTCGAGATAGGGGAAGTGAAGCCTGAGGTTAAGAAACTGTTACAGGTTACCAAAGAATCCCTTTATAAAGGAATTGAACAATGCATCCGTGGAAAAAGGATTGGAGATATTTCTCATGCAATTCAGGCTCATTGTGAAAAAGAAGGCTATGGAGTGGTAAGAGAGCTTGTAGGGCACGGATTAGGAAGAAAGATGCATGAAGATCCTCAGGTTCCGAATTATGGCAGACAGGGAAGTGGAAAAGTGATCAAGGATGGTCTTGCCATTGCTATTGAGCCTATGGTTAATCTGGGAACTGAAAAAGTAAAATTCCATAATGACGGATGGACGGTAACTACCCTTGACAATCAGCCATCAGCACATTTTGAACACGATGTGGCTGTGATCAACGGGAAACCTGTATTGCTATCTACTTTCAAATACGTATATGAAGCATTAGGTATTCAAAGTGATGAGGAGAAGCCTTTTCAAATGGATTTCTAATGAAAAAAGTAACCAAGCTTTTACTGAATACTATTCCGCGTCCTGCCCTTATTACGATGAGCATATGGGCAAGGCCGCTTATCTACCAGTTTTTTAAGGGAGATGAATTTTTCGATCCTATTGATGGAAAATCATACCGTAAGTTTCTTCCGTATGGCTATGGAAAACAAAGGGAAAATGCTTTATCTCCGGGAACATTAAGTTTGGAAAGACATCGTCAGATGTGGTTATACCTTCAGAATGAAACCGATTTTTTTATTAAGAACTATAAAGTTTTGCACATCGCTCCTGAGCAGGAGTTTTTGAGAAAGTTCAAAAGGATGCGTAACCTGGATTATATTTCTGCTGATTTATATTCTCCTATTGTAGATGTGAAAGCAGATATCCTGAACCTTCCTTTCGCTGATGACAGCTTCGATATTGTTTTCTGCAACCATGTATTAGAGCATATTGAAGATGATGCAAAAGCAATCAGTGAATTATACAGGGTAATGAGACCTGGAGGATGGGGTATTTTCCAGGTACCCATGAAGAATTCACTGGAAAAAACCTATGAGGATTTTACCATAAAGGATCCTAAAGAGCGGCAGAAACATTTCGGGCAGTATGATCATGTACGTTGGTATGGAATGGATTATTTCGACAGGTTGAAAAAGGCCGGATTTGATGTTGATATCAATTTCTATTCACAAAAGTTTACCGAAGAAGAAATTAAAAAATACGGATTAAGATACAATGAGATCTTACCTGTTGTTTTCAAAAAATAAATAAAAATGTCTACACCATAATGTAGACATTTTTATTTGGTTAAAGATACAGCTTTAATTAGTGAGATGCTGCTTTCAATCCGATGATGGAACCAATCAGCGTTGACAAGAAGAATATCCTCCAGAACGTTACCGGATCCTTAAAAAAGAGCATTCCCATTAAAGCAGTGCCTACTGCACCAATCCCCGTCCATACAGCATATGCAGTTCCGATAGGTAAAGTTTGCGTTGCCTTGATTAAAAGAAGCATACTAATGGTCATGGTAAACAAAAAACCGGCAAACCAATAATACATTTCTGATCCTGATGTTTCTTTTGCCTTTCCAAGACAGGAAGCAAAAGCTACTTCAAACAACCCTGCAATAATTAAAATAATCCAGTTCATTTTTTTATTTTTTTCTGATGCAAAGTTCTGTATTTAAAGGGAAAAATAATTTTACAAATGTTAAAAAATGATGCTCCAAAGCTTTTTGTGATCTAAGATAGGTTTAGTAGGCCAAAATTTTATGATATGTAGTACTTTAAAATGCTGAATTTATACAGTGTTACTTAATTTCAGCCCGGATTCTGCTCAGACTTACCTGGGTAATTCCAAGATAAGAAGCAATGTGTCCCAGCTGAACCCTTCTCAAAAGATTGGGTTTGTCACGCATCAGGTCTTTGTAGCGTTCGGTCGAAGTTTTGAACTGTCTGGATATTATCAACTCTTCTGTTTTTACCAGCTCTCTTTCTGCAAACTTACGGCCCCAATTGGCAATGTAGATGTCTTCATTGAAAAGTTTTCGGAGATATTCTGTTTCTAACCGATACAACTCACATTCTTCCAGCAGCTCGATACTTTCATAACCCGGTTTATCTTCTACATAACTTTTCATGGAGACAATCGTTTCTCCTTCACTGCCAAACCAGAAAGTAATATCATTATCCTGGGTGGAGGCATAGGCCCGAACAATTCCCTTTTTAATAAAATAAACATAAGGAATGATCTTATCTGCTTCCATAAGGCAAAATCCTTTGGGGTAAGCTGCTTCGGTAATATGAGCTTTAAGCTTTTCCCGTGAAGATTCAGGAAGAATCAGTAAATTATCGATGATTTCGTCTATAGTCATGAAGGCAAATTCTAATCAGTCAAAATTATTTGTTTTTACTTATTTAATGAAGATGTTATGGTTAATTTTTACATTTGCGATCTATAAAATGAGTAAATCGCAAAATACTATTCTGGTCAATTAGGATTAAACAGCTGAGAAATAATGAAAATAAGATTTGTATATTTCTGATCTATAGTTATATATAAGATAAATTTGTGATTTTTCAAGAAATTATGGGCATCTGTAATTTGATATAAAATAAATTCTGTTTTTATTTCATTTTTAGTAAATATAAAATATTTTTGTACGCCAAATAAACAAAATGAAGAGAGCTTCCATCAAAGACATTGCAAGAATTGCCGGAGTTTCCGTTGCAACTGTTTCTTATGTGATCAACAAAAAGGAGGGAAGCAGAATCAGTGAAGTAACCAGGAATAAAATTCTGGATATTGCAGAAGAAATCAATTATACACCCAATAAGATTGCCAGAAGCTTAAAAATGAGCAAAAGCAAGTTAATAGGTCTTATTGTTCCGGATATTTCAAATGATTTTTATTCCAATATTGCGCGTTGTATAGAAAATGAAGCCATGAAGCTGGGGTATACCATACTTATCGGAAGTTCTGATGAAAACCCTGATAAGTTTAAAAAGCTTACGGAGCTTTTTTCTCAGCAACAGGTGGACGGAATGCTTGTAAGTCCTGTAGCAGGCTCTGATGATATCATTAAGAAGCTGCTAAAGGACGAATATCCTATTGTGTCTATTGATTATTATCTCGAAAATGTTGAGCTTCCTGCAGTAACGCTCAATAATTTTGAAATTTCCGGGCAGGTTTTCAACTATCTGATGGAGCATAAATTTGATGAATTGATCTATGTGGGATACAATACCCATCTTCCGCATTTGCTTGACAGACAGCGAGGGTTTGAGAGAAAAATCAAGGAACACGGTATTGCATCAAAGAAAGTGCTGGTTGAAATGGGAAATGTTACCTCAAAAGTTCATGCAGGATTAGATGAACATCTTAAAATAGGTGCAGGAAAAATAGGATTATATTTTTTAAACAATAAAATAGGAAATGCAGGATTGCATTATCTTGTAAAAAATAAGATCAGGGTTCCTGAAGATGTTTCTGTCATTGCTTTTGATGAAACCGATGCCTACAATTTATTTCCTACAGAAATTACCTATATAAGACAGCCGTTGGAAGAAATGGCCAGACAAGCTGTAAAACTCCTCGATGAACAAACAAAAAATTTCTCTGAAAAGGAGGAAAGAGTAGTTTGTGAAGCAGAATTAATTATAAAAAAATCAGTCAAATAAAAAATTTAACCTATATATTAAACGTTTAACCTAATGAAAAAAAATAATCAGTATGTAGTATGTTTCGGAGAAGTTCTTTGGGATATATTTCCACAAGGATCCAGAGCTGGAGGAGCACCTTTTAATGTAGCTTATCATGTTTCTAAAACGGGAATTGATGCGAAGGTACTCAGCAGAATAGGGAACGATGATCTTGGTAACCAGCTGGTCAGTCAGATCAAAAACTGGGGAATGACAACGGACTATATTCAGGTCGATGCTGATAAACCAACGAGTACCGTTGTAGCTACTATTGATGAGGATAATGAAGCCAGCTATGAAATTATTAATGAAGTAGCCTGGGATTATATAGAAAACCTTCCGGAGCTTACAGAATTGGTATCTCATGCCCAGGCATTTATTTTCGGAAGTTTATCCGCACGGAATAAAAAAACAAGAGAAACTCTTTTTAAGCTTTTGGAACATGCAGAACTTAAAATATTTGATGTCAATTTCAGACCTCCATTCATAGAGGTACAGCTCATTAAAGATTTGCTTCATCAAGCTGATATTGTAAAGATGAACAAAGCAGAAATGAGACAGATCATCGATTTTCTTAATGAAGAATATATTGATGAAGATCAGAGTGCTGCTTTAATTCAGGATCATTTTAAGATTAAGGAAATAGTTCTTACTAAAGGAAGCAAAGGTGCCAGGTATTTTAAAGGGACAGAAAGCTATACCTGCCCGGCTGTTCCAATCACCATTGCAGATACCGTAGGAAGCGGAGACTCTTTTCTGGCGGGATTTATATCCAAAAGAATACAGCAGGAAGCTCCGGAAATCATTATGAAAGAAGCTGTTGCATTAGGAGCATTCATTACGTCAAAAGAAGGGGCATGTCCGGAGTATGAATATGAAGAATTTCAAAAGTTCAGAGACCAGCATTAAAGACTTAAATCTTTAAAATTTATCCTAAAGACCAGTTTTCTTTTACTAACTTTGCAGTCCGTAATATAATTTTTATGCACAAATCAGGATTTGTAAATATAGTTGGAAAACCTAATGCAGGAAAATCAACGCTCCTTAACCAGTTGATGGGAGAGAAGCTTGCGATTGTAACGCAGAAGGCACAGACAACACGTCACCGTATTTTTGGAATTTATAATGAAGAGGATTTACAGATTGTATTTTCCGATACTCCCGGGGTATTGGATCCTAAATATGGTCTTCAGGAGAAGATGATGGATTTTGTAAAGGACTCTTTACAGGATGCCGATGTATTTTTATTCATTGTAGATGTTACAGATAAAGCAGAACCTTCGGAATTTCTCATTGAAAAACTGAATAAAATTCCGGTTCCGGTTTTACTTTTATTAAATAAGGTAGACCAGACCAACCAGGAAGGTCTTGAAAAGCTGGTAGAAGAATGGCATAACAGAATTCCTAAGGCTGAAATTTTACCGATTTCTGCATTAAATGCCTTTAACACGGACGTTATCCTTCCAAAGCTAAAATCGATGCTTCCGGAAAACCCGCCTTATTATGATAAGGACCAGTATACAGATAAGCCGGAACGTTTTTTTGTTAATGAGGCAATCCGTGAAAAAATTCTTTTGAACTATGAAAAGGAGATTCCTTATTCCGTAGAAGTGGTTACCGAACAATTTAAAGAAAAGGAAGGAATCATTTTTATAGACTCTATTATCTATGTGGAAAGAGATACCCAAAAAGGGATTATCATTGGCCACAAAGGGGAAGCAATAAAAAAAGTGGGTACGGAAGCGAGAGTGGATCTAGAGAAATTTTTCGATAAAAAAATTCACCTGAACCTGTTCGTAAAAGTGAAAAAAGACTGGAGAAAAAACGATAGGGATCTAAAGAATTTTGGGTACAGATAAACTAAAACATCAATAATCATCGTTGTATAGAAAGATTTTACTATCTTTAAACTAAATTTTTCATACATGAATTATAGTAACTCAAATTCTAATCCCATATTTAGAGATATTATACTGTTAATTGTGAGAGTTTTTATTGGATTTGCCATGCTTTCACACGGATATCCCAAACTCCAGATGCTATTGGAAGGCGGAAAGATAGATTTTTATGATTTCTTAGGACTTGGTCCGCAGATCTCTTTAATTCTTACCATTATAGCAGAGTTTGTATGCTCAATACTCCTTATTTTAGGATTATTTACCAGAGTTGCTCTGGGTTTCCTTATCTTTACAATGATTATTGCGGGATTTGTAGTTCATGGATCCGATCCATTTGAGAAAAGAGAGCTGGCTTTTATTTACCTCTCTGTTTATCTTCTTTTAATCGCTTATGGAGCCGGAAAGATCTCGGTGGATTACATGATAGAAAAACGAAAAAGGGCATCCGATTGGTAGATGCATACTGATATAAATAAAGAGGGCATACTTGTATGCCCTCTTTTTGTTTTATAAAAGATAAAATTCACGATGTATCTTCACCGTATAATCTCGATTATGTTGTAAAAATTATTAGGTAATTATCGGATTTTACAAGTTGCAGGACAGGCTAAATGATTGTTGTTTACCCTTTATAATAACAAAATTTACTAAATTCGTAAAAAATGTATATAATGAAGATAAAACTAACCGTTTGCCTTCTTGCGTTCCTTAATTTTTATGAAGCGCAGGAAAATGTTACTTATCAAAAGCCGTCTGCTGAAATTCTTAAACTTGCAGACTACGAAAGACCTCCAAGTGTTTTAATGAACAGTAAAAAGGATTGGGTAGTTTTCACTTACCGTCCTACCTATAAAACCTTAGAAGATCTTAGTCAGCAGGAAATGAAATTAGGTGGTCTCAGAATCAATCCTGTGACGAATATTTCTAGTTCAGCAACTTACTCCAATAACCTTAAGGTTAGAAAAATCAATGATAAAAGTGAGGTTCAGGTAAAAGGATTGCCTTCCAATCCTAAAATAACCAATACTTCTTTTTCTCCCGATGAAAAAAAGTTTGCCTTTACCAATACAACAGCAAAAGGAGTAGAGCTTTGGATCGTGGACCTTGAAACGGCAACGGCTAAGAAAGTTACCAATGATAATCTCAACGCTAACCTGGGTAGTCCTTATACGTGGTATAAAGATTCTCAGAATTTGCTGATAAAAGTGCTTCCGCAAAACAGACCTGCATTGATAGATTCAAGCAAGGATCTGCCAACAGGACCTATTGTATCTACTGCGGATGGAAAAGTATCCCAAAACAGGACGTATCAGGATCTTCTTAAAAATCCTCAGGATGAAAAAAACTTTGAAATTCTTACTGCTTCAGATATTTATAACGTAGATCTTTCCGGCAACGTAAAAAAAGTGAAAGATCAGGACATGTATGCAGGTCTGAGCTTTTCACCGGATGGGAATTACCTGATGGTTACCACAATCAAAAAGCCTTTCTCGTATATCGTTCCTTTGAATAGGTTTCCCATGACAACAACTGTATATGATGCTAAAGGAAGCATGGTGAAAGTCGTAAATGAAGTCCCTTTAAATGAGATTATGCCTAAAGGTTTTGCCTCAGTAAGAACAGGTAAAAGAGATATGGGCTGGAGAAGCGATGCCCCGGCAACACTTGTTTACGCAGAAGCGCTGGATGGAGGTGATCAGGCTAGAACTGCTGAATACAGAGATGAAATCTTCACCTGGGAAGCACCGTTTAACAATGCGGCAAAATCTTTCTTTAAAACAAAGCAGAGATATGAAGGAACAAGCTGGACCAATGATCATTATGCTATTGTTTCTGAAGATTGGTATGATACAAGAAATACCAAGTCATTTTTAGTAGACCTGAACAATGGGGAGTCAAAAGTAATTGATGACAGAAACTATCAGGATGTTTACAGCGATCCCGGAAATTTCAATACCACAAAAAATGAATTCGGAAGAACTGTAATTGATATGAAAGGGGGAAAAGCTTATCTTATCGGAGCAGGATTTACAAAGGACGGACAGCATCCTTTTATCGATGAAATGGATGTGAAAACATTAAAAAAGAAAAGACTTTACACTTCAAACTTAAAAAATGCTAAGGAAGATATTATAGATATCCTTAATCCTGCAAAAGGTGAGGTACTGACCATCCAGCAGTCTGCGAGCCAGTATCCTAATTATTTCAGGAAAAACATCAAATCTAATAAAGCAGAAGCTGTAACTACTTTTGCCAATCCTTTCGAAAGCATCAAAGATGTGTATAAGGAAGTGATTACTTACAAAAGAAATGATGGTGTAACGCTAACGGGAACTCTTTATCTTCCGGCAAACTATGACAGAAAAGCAAAAAAAGAAAAACTTCCCTTGCTGATCTGGGCTTATCCTACAGAATATAAAGATAAAAATACGGCAGGGCAGAATACTCAGAATCCTAACGACTTTACTTTCCCTTATTACGGTTCTTTTGTATACTGGACCACAAAAGGATATGCTGTTCTGGACGATGCTGCATTCCCGATCATAGGGGAAGGAAAAACAGAACCTAATGATACTTTTATTCCGCAATTGGTAGCAAATGCAGAAGCAGCAATTAATGCTGTAGATCAGTTAGGCTATATCGATAAGAAAAAAGTAGCCGTAGGAGGACATTCCTACGGGGCTTTTATGACGGCTAACCTTTTAACCCATTCTAAATTGTTTGCGTGTGGAATTGCCAGAAGCGGAGCTTACAACAGGACATTAACGCCGTTTGGCTTCCAGAGTGAGCAAAGAAACTACTGGGATGTACCTGAAATTTATAACACAATGTCACCATTTATGAATGCTGATAAAATGAAAACACCATTATTGCTGATCCATGGTGATGCGGATAATAATCCGGGAACATTCACTTTACAGACGGAAAGATATTTCCAGGCACTGAAAAATCTGGGTGCTCCCGTAAAGATGGTTCTTTTACCTAAAGAAGCCCACGGATATGTCGCAAAAGAAAATATTCTTCATTTGCTATGGGAACAAGATCAGTTCCTGGAGAAATGTCTCAAGAAATAAATTGAAAAACTCGTCCAAAGGGACGAGTTTTTTGTTATTTTTAGCTGAAATTTACATATTAAGTTAAAAAGTAAGAAGTAGCACTTATGAAAAAAATATTGTTAGCATTACTTTTATTCATTTTTATTGGAAAAATTTTTGCACAAACTGATAGTCTTGAAACTGGAAAATATTTTTCAGCAAAAAGGCATTTTGAAAAGGAATACATAAAACAAAATTATTTAAACTCTGATGTAAAGGTTGAAAAGGATAGAATAATAATTGATGTTATAAAAGATGATGGCTTTTCAGGAGATTTAGGAAATAGAATTACCTTAATTTTTGGACATAAATTATTTAGTCCATTAGAATTAGACAATGAGAATGCAGTTCAAATATTTAGTAATAATGAACTTGTATTGTTGAATCCGAATCCGCAGACAAAAAGATTTAAGTTTTGGATAATTCCCAAAAATAGGGTTGGACATAAAAATTCATTTGAATATATGCTGCAAGGAAGAGCTAATCCTTCGGAATACTATTTTGAACTTCAAAATATGAATGCTGATGAAAAGACAAGCTTTGAAGAATTTATTAAAGGTTCAAAACTCACCTATTTAGCATATGGGGGAATTATCATATAATTATATTCGTTGTCCAATTATTCAGGAAGGATAAAATCAACTGATCATTACAAATATTTCAAAACCCCACTGATATCATCAAGTTCAACAAATCTTTCATGTTTCAGCTGATGTTCATGTTGCTCGTGAGCCCAGGTGATATGGAAAGGGATATGAGCTGCATAGCCTCCCATCTCAAGGACTGGTAAAATATCTGATTTTATGGAATTTCCTAACATAAGAAAATGTTCAGGTTTGCAATCCAGATGCTTCAATAGCTTTTGATAATCACTATTTTTCTTATCACTCATAATTTCTATGTGATGAAAATATTTTTCGAGCCCGGATTTTTTAAGCTTACGTTCCTGATCAAGCAAGTCTCCTTTTGTAGCCATAACCAACCTGTATTTTCCTTTTAGTTGTTCTAAAGTTTCTGTTACACCTTCAAGAAGTTCTATAGGCTGCTGAAGTAAATTATGCCCCAATTCAATTGCTTTATTGACCAGTTGGAGTGAAGCTGTTCCGCTTGAGACTCTGCAGATGGTTTCCACCATAGAGAGCATAAAACCTTTGACCCCATAACCGTAAAGGTGAAGATTCTGCATTTCGGTTTTAAATAATTCCTGGGAAACGGAGTGGTGTGGAAGGTAGTCTTCCAGTAAAGCACAAAATTCCTTTTCCGTTTCCTGAAAATACGGCTCGTTTATCCAAAGCGTATCGTCTGCATCAAATGCTATTGTTGTTATATGATTTTCCATTTTACTTTTGTACATTTCTGAAGGCAAAAATCAGAATAAAAAATACATCAGAAAAGGACATTTGTCCCGGACCTATATGTTACGAACGAACGAAGCATTTTTAAAGTATTTAGAGCAGCTATACGTAAATCAGGAGCGTAAAGAAGATATTGTTATAAAATCATTTTCAAAGGGGCAGAAAATATTTACCCAGAACGAAGCGGCGTCGAAAGTAATGCTTATTCGTGAAGGAATTACAAAATGCTATTTTGTAGAGGAAAATGAAAAGGAATATATTATGGAGTTTCTGGGAAAAGGTGAAATTATAGGTGAAATAGAGTTTATTAAAAATATTAATTGCCTTTGCTCCATCGAAGCTATGACCAATGTTTCTGTATACGCTATTTCCATCCCTTATTTGAGATCGGTGATTAAAAATGACCTTACGTTGAATAACCTTTTGCTGGATGTGTTTGCCGAACGTATCGTAAATACATCGACTAGGGCGTCTTACCAGCAGCTGTACACCACTGAACATAATCTGGCAAAGCTTCTGAAGCTACAATCCAAACAGGAGATTGAAATTTCAAAAGAAGATATGGCTGCTTATTTAGGAGTGACCATAAGAAGCCTAAACAGGGCATTGAAAAGTCTGAATAATAACTAAAAAAGCGGTCTTACAAGACCGCTTTTTTTATATGGATGCATTCTGCCTGATTTTCTTTGCAGACATATTTAAAAAACGTTTGACCAGGAAGATCGCAGAAATGGTTAATCCCAATCCTAAAGCAATCCACATTCCGAATGCCCCCATATTTAGCGTAACACACAATAAGTAGCCCAATGGAACGGTAATCACCCAGTATGCTATAAAAGTGTAAATAGAAGGGATCTTCACATCCTGTATTCCTCTAAGCATCCCCAATGCTGTAACCTGAATTCCATCAGATAACTGGAATAATGCTGCGATAATCATTAGTTTTGATGCCAGTGTTATCACTTCAACTTCTTCTTTTTTCGTGAAGAATGTTGGGAGAATATTTCTGCCCAGAATAAATACAATTCCACAGATGCACATAAAGATAAAGGCAATTTTTAAATTATTAAGCCCAACTTTTCTCAGCTCAACATAATTTTGTTCACCCATCTTCCTTCCAATCATTACGGTAGAGGCTACACTGAATCCGACACATAAATTAAAGGTAAACGAGGCCATGCTTAATGCAATCTGGTGAGAGGCAATATCATGAGCTGAAATCAACCCACAGATGAAAGCGGCTCCCGCGAAGGCAGTTACCTCAAAGAACATTTGCAAGGCTGTTGGTAGTCCTAATTTTACCATTTTATCGAACATACTTCTGGAGAACACCTGGATCTTTAATGAAAAATCTTTGATATAGCGTCTTGTTCTTTCTTCTTTTAACAAAACGAAGTAAAGAAAAACCACCATAAAAATCCGGGCGATCAAACTGGCCAAAGCAGATCCTTTTACTCCCATCGGAGGTAATCCGAAAAGGCCCTTGATAAAAACGTAATTTAAAACAATATTAATAACGTTTGCAATAATGGTTGCTTTGGTCACACCAATCGTGTAGGATAGCCCTTCAGAAACCTCTCTCAAGGTCTGAAACGCCATAAAAGGGATCATACTGATCGCCATAATTCCCAAAAAATGAACTGTATCAGGAACGATCTTCGCAGGCTGTCCCGAATGATAGAGTAGAGGTAATCCGAGTAACAGGACTGCCATTAAAATAATTCCTACAGTCATATTGATCACAAATCCATGGCTGAATACGGAATTAATTCTTTCATGGTCGTGTCTTGAATGTGCCTCCGAAACAAGGGGAGGGATCGCAAAAGAGAATCCCAGTGCCAGTACAAATGTCGAGAAAAATACGGCATTTCCTAGAGAAACGGAAGCTAAAGCATCTGCACCTAATAGTTTTCCGACAATAATATTATCGAATAAGTTAACAGATACTTGTCCTACCTGCGTTAGCATTACGGGTAGCGCCAAAGTAAGGCATTCTTTGGTGTAGTTTTTATTTAAAAAGCTCATAGTTTTAACAAAAAAAAATTTGCAGTGTTACTACTGCAAATTTTTTATAATTTATTTAGTTTATAATTAAATTATTTTCTTACAAAATTTGCAACATCCTCCTTGGAAACTGTGCTTCCACCTAGAATAATTAATCTTTCCACAACATTTCTTAATTCTCTGATATTTCCAGTCCATGAAAGGGCTTTAAGCGCTTCAATCGCTTCATCATCAAATTTTTTCACGGCTGTACCATGTTCGTCTGAAATCATTCCTGAGAAATGTTCTACCAATAATTTGATATCTTCTTTTCTTTCATCCAATGGTGGTACATAGATTTCAATTACAGATAACCTGTGGTAAAGGTCTTCTCTGAATTTCCCCTCTTCAATTTCTTTCTGCATATTTTTATTCGTGGCAGCAAGAACCCTTACATCAACTTTTATTTCTTTGTCGCTTCCTACAGGAGAAACTTTGCTTTCCTGAAGTGCTCTTAAAACCTTTGCCTGTGCAATAAGGCTCATATCTCCGATTTCATCCAAGAAGATAGTACCTCCTGTTGCCTGTTCGAATTTTCCCTGCTTATCTTTGATAGCTCCGGTAAAAGAACCCTTTACGTGTCCGAAAAGTTCGGATTCGATCAGTTCTGATGGGATCGCCGCACAGTTTACTTCGATCATAGGTCCCTTTGCCCGTTCACTTTGATTGTGAATAGCATGCGCTACCAGCTCTTTACCTGCACCGTTAGGCCCGGTAATAAGAACTCTTGCATCAGAAACAGCTACTTTTTCGATCATATCCTGAATCTTCTGTAATGCAGGAGATTCACCGATCATCTGGTATTTTTTGTTGACTTTTCTTTTAAGTGTTTTATTTTCACTCTGTAGCGTCTTATTTTCCTTTTTCAGGGTTTCTTTCGCTAAGGCATTTTTAACACTGGTGATCAGTCTGTTGATATCGATAGGCTTAGAAATGAAATCATATGCTCCATCCTTTAAGCAAGAAACAGCAGAATCAATATCCGCATGCCCTGAGATCATAATAAAAGTAGTTTCGGGTTTTAACACCAAAGTCTGCTTCAAAAGCTCTGTTCCTGAAAGTTTTGGCATCTTTATATCGGAAATCACTAATGCGAAATCTTCTTTTTCCAGGTGTTTGTAACCCTCTAAACCATCTTCGGCTACTACAAATTCATAATTGGTAAGTTCATCAGACAGAATACTGTGCAGTACTCCTGAGATTGCTTTTTCGTCTTCTACTATAAGGATTTTTTGCATAGTTGCAAATTTAGATTTTTTGATTGAATTATTAGCAAAAACTATACCTAAATACTTTATTTAGAATAATCTCTTCGCCCGAAAATTGCAGAGCCAACCCGTACGGAATTTGCCCCGCATTCAATGGCAATAGGGAAATCATCACTCATTCCCATTGATAAGGTATCCAGTTTTTTTAATTGATTTAATTCATCAAAAACTTTTTTTAAGGTTAAAAATTCCTTTCTTACCTGTTGCTGATCGTCAGTGAATGTAGCCATCCCCATAAGTCCGGTAATGTGAATATTAGCAAATTCACCATTGATGTATCTTTGGAAGAGCTCTCTGGCTTCTGATATTTCAAGACCGAATTTACTGTCTTCAGCAGCGATTTTTACCTGCAGAAGAACCTTAATTTTTCGGTTATGTTTTCCTGCTTCTTTATTGATCTCCAGCAATACTTTTTCAGAATCCACACTCTGGATCGTGTCGATAAATTCAGCAATATATTTTACCTTATTCGTTTGCAGATGGCCGATAAGGTGCCATTGAATATCTTTCGGAAGCAGAGGATATTTCTCCATAAGCTCCTGGACTTTATTTTCACCGAAAACTTTCTGTCCCAGATCATAAACCTCCTGAATAGCTGAAACAGGATGGGTTTTTGAAACGGCTACCAATTGAACTCCTTCGGAAAGCTGTTCCTTTATATTGTTGTAATTTTCTTTAATATCCATAATTGCAAATTTCTGAATTCTTATAGCAAAAAGCTAATGATTTTATAAAATTTTAAATAGGTCTGAGTTATTTTTTTGCCATGAAATTTCAGAATGAGCTTTGTTTCATATTTTAATTTAAAACTTCATTGATTTTAGGATAAGCGGAAATCTTTCTGAATACAAACCGATTGGTCTTCTGTAGTTTTTCAATAAACAGGTCGAGCTCATTAATTGAATCGGTATCCGAAAGATACTGATCATGGGTAAGGAACACCAAATGTCTTGATGTTTTTTCAAGGTCATTAAAAAAGATGCTGTCTACTTTTTTCAACATGGCTTCGTGACTTCCTTTAAGGACCATTCTGTTTGTGGGCTTCCATTCCAGATCCCAGCCGATTACTTTATATCCTGCCTTTTTTAAATGATCGGCTGCCAGCGAAGAACTTTTAATATCCGTAACATTGATGTTGTTGAGCCTCCAGATATTTCTGCCCGGAGTTCTGGCGATTTTATTGTGCAGTGTAAGACTGTCCTTTGCTCTGTCAAAATCATGGACAACTGCTTCTGGATTTTTATAAAAACTGGAATATTTGTTGTGGGCATGCGAAAAGCTGTGATTGGCCAGTTCAATCAATGGGTCTGCTTTCAGCAGTTCCATATCATTCTTTTGTCTGTTGCTGTCATAGCAGTGTTTTCCCACTATAAATGCAGTAGCACATACATTTCTTTTGCGTAAAACTTTCAGAAGGTTTTCGGTCCCGCGATTAGGACCATCATCAAAAGTAAGATAAATAACTCTTTTGTCTGTCGGGGTTTCGTCATCCTCCAATTCGGGGACTATTTTTGCGACGGGATGGTCTTTGGAAATCATCTTTTCAGAATCTTTCGCGTCTTTTTTCTCATTACAGCTGTTGAATAAAACTGAAGTTGCACTCACCAATGCAAACATCCCAAGAAAAGTCAGGTTTCGCGACTTTTCCGCAAAAAGGTTTTTCATAAAAAAATTGGAGATTAAATGTTAATTATCGTTAAAATTTACAAATAGATGTTAACAATATACATGCCAATTTTTACAAAAAAATAAGTTTTAATAATATTTTAATCTATTAATTGTAAAGGGTTTTCAAGATAATATCTTTTTCAGATATAACCCATTTTTGATTGCGGCAGTTCCCCAAGTGTTATTGAAAAATATAAACGCTTTCTTTTGTGATTTTTGTATTTTCTCGGCTAAATGATTGAGAAATTCGCGAGTGTACTCAGATTTGTAGAGAATAGGCTTTCCATGAAGTCTATAATAAATGATTTCAGGATGATTACTCATTAAGTCTTCCGGAAGGTTTCCGGGAAAACTGACACCAGAAAAAATAATGTTTTTTTGCTTTAAAGCCTTTAAGACTTCATCAGTCCACCATGAAATATGTCTGAATTCCATTACATTTACGAAATCAAAGTCTGGATGTGTTAGTACCAAATTAAGGTTTTCGGGAGTATTTTTGAAAGAAGGGGGAAACTGATATAAAAATCCGGATAGCTTATTTTTTAATCCCTCATGGATGTGACGGCAAAAGATTTCGATCTCGTCCTTACAATCTTTCATTCTTTTTTCGTGGGAAATCGTTTTGGGGATTTTAATAAAAAATCTGAATTCTTCAGGAGTTTCATCAAACCATTTTACAAGAGTTTTCAGAGTCGGTTTTCTATAAAAGGTAGAATTAATTTCCACAGTATTGAATTCTTGAGAATAGAGCGTAAGGAAATTTTTAGCAGATGCATCTTGTGGATACAGAGAGCCTTTCCAATCGTTATTATAGAATCCTGAGCAACCGATATGATACATTTCTTTTTTCATGGTTTTATAAAGTTCCTCCGGATTTGATCTATAAACCTGGAATCCGGAGGAAAATTTGATTATTTAATGTCGAGATCGACAGCGTTTAATCTTAATGAATTAAGAATCACCGATAAAGAGCTGAAACTCATAGCTGCGGCTGCAATCATCGGAGATAACAGAATTCCAAAAAAAGGATACAATAATCCTGCCGCAATAGGAACTCCTAATACATTATAGATAAAAGCAAAAAAGAGGTTTTCCTTAATATTCTTCAATAGTTTTTCACTCAGAAGCTTAGCTTTGGCTACACCTATGATATCTCCTTTTAATAAAGTAATCTCTGCACTCTCAATAGCGACATCCGTCCCTGTTCCCATAGCAATTCCGATGTCGGATTGTGCCAAAGCAGGAGAGTCGTTGATTCCATCACCCGTCATTGCGACAATTTTTCCTTCTTTCTGAAGTTTTTTAACTTCATTTAATTTATCTTCAGGTAAACAATTGGCTTTGTAGTGTATGATACCCAGCTCATCCGCTACAGCTTTAGCTGTATGTTCATTATCGCCGGTCATCATCACGATATCCAGACCTTCTTTCATTAAGAGCTCAACGGCCTTTTTAGAACTTTCTTTGATTTTATCCCTAAAACTTATGAACCCTAAAACATTATGATCCTCGGCAATATATGAAATCGTATGCGCTTTGGTCTGAACTTCAATTGCCTTCTGTTTTAAACTATCAGGAATGGCAATCTGATGAGAGGTCAGGAGATTTTCGTTTCCAACATACACCGTTTTTCCATCGATGATTCCTTTTACCCCTTTTCCGGATATGTTTTCAAACTTTTCCACCTTCGCGGAAGAGATTTTTTGATCCTTAGCTTTTTTAATGACTGCGTTAGACAGTGGGTGTTCTGAATTCTGATTCAATGAATAGGCTAATTTTAAAATCTGATCCTGATTTCCGTTATCCACTGTTTCAATGTGTTCTACAGATGGTTTCCCTTCGGTAAGAGTTCCTGTTTTGTCCGTAATAAGAACATTTACTTTGTTCATTTGTTCCAAAGCTTCGGCATTTTTAATCAGGATGCCGTTTTTAGCCCCTTTTCCGATTCCAACCATCAAAGACATTGGAGTAGCAAGACCTAATGCACAAGGACAGGCTACAATAAGTACAGCTACAGCATTGACGAAAGCAAACAAACTTCTTTTCCCTTCGGGCCCGAAGAATTGCCATCCGACAAATGTTAAAGCGGCAATAAGGATAACCGTCGGTACAAAGATTTTGGAAACTTTATCGGTTAATTTTTGAATAGGTGCTTTACTACGACTTGCTTCATTCACCATTTTGATGATCTGGGACAATAGGGTTTCATCACCAACTTTTTCAGCTTTCATAATAAAAACCTGATTCCCGTTGATTGTTCCTGATGAGACCTTATCATCCATATTTTTTTCTACAGGAATCGGTTCTCCGGTGATCATACTTTCATCAACAATAGAGTTGCCTTCCGTTATTTTTCCGTCTACCGGTATCTTTTCTCCGGGCTTTACCTTTAAAAAATCACCGATCTTTACTTGAGAAAGAAGAACCCTTTTTTCTTCTCCATTTACGATCAGGTTGGCTTCATCCGGTGAAAGATTCATCAGCTCCCTGATCGCATTTCCAGTTTTTTTATGAGCAGCGGCTTCCATGAGTTGCCCCAGGATAACCAGCGTAAGAATAACACAGACCGCCTCAAAATAAAGAGGGATCTCATGATTGTGACCGCGGATTTCATGTGGGATGATATCCGGAAAAAGAAGAGAGACAATACTGAAAATAAATGCTGCAGAAACTCCCAGGGCAATCAGACTGAACATGTTCAGATTCCATGTTTTAAATGAAACCCAGCCTCTTTTCATTAAAAACCACCCAGAATAGAAAAGCACAGGAAGTGTTAAAGCCAGCTCAATAAAACCCTGAATCTGATGAGAGAACGGGAAATTAATCAGCATACCTCCCATAGAAAGAATAAATACGGGAACGGTAAATAGCAATGAAATAATGAATTTCCTTTTTAATATATTATAGGTTTCATCATTTTCTTCCCCTCCAGTATCAGGCATTCTTACGAGATCCATTCCGCATATGGGACAGCTTCCAGGCTCATCCCGTATAATTTCAGGATGCATAGGGCAGGTATATTTTGCGGTCTTTTTCTCAGGATATTTCACAAGATCCATTCCACAGACAGGACACCCTACATTGCTGTCATAAGTTTTGTCTCCTTCGCAATACATCGGACAATAGTATCTTCCAGCCATATCATCCGTAACTTTGGGAGCTTCATGATGGTGGGTGTGTGAATGAGAATGAGAATGAGAATGAGAATGAGAATGAGAATGAGAATGTGTATGTTCTGATGATGAATTATTAACAAGCTCTTGTGTAATTTCTTCCAGGTGCATATGACAAACCGGACATTCGCCTTTTTCATCATATATTTTATCTCCTTCACAAAACATCGGACAATAATATTTTCCAATATGGTCTTTGAAGTTTTCCGGCAAATGGGTGGAAGAGTAGGCTGGTTTGTAATTAGGGTCCTTAGCCTGCTTTTCTTCAATAGGAACAAGGTACATATGACAAACCGGGCATCGTTCTCCTTGTTTGAAGTATACTTTATCTCCCTCGCATTCCATAGGACAATAGTAAACTGAAGATGGAGAAACACGATCCTGAGGTTTAATGAAAGCTTTTTCCGGCTGCGTCTGATCTTCCAGCTGATAATGGCCAATCTCGGCTAAAGCCTTGTTTAGCGTATTAAGGTTAATTGCAGTATCTGAGATAATAGTTGCAAGATTATTTTCCAGACTGATATCTGCTGTAATACCCTCGATTGAATTTAGCTTTTCAGAGATTTTTTTCTGACAACCGGAACAGCTCATTCCGAGTATTTTATATTGTTGTTCCATGATCTTAAATTATGATACAAAATTCCGTAAAGGAAAATAATGTATGTTATAAATTTAAGGATAATAGTTATAGAATTTGGGAAATCGGGTATTTGGATGTTTGAGAGTCGGAGGGTGTTAGGGTATTAGGGTATTGAATAATGGAGTAATATTGAGTTATTTGGGATTTTATTATCTTGTAGTACTGAAGCATTTATCTGCTTAAAGGCTATTTTATCATCTCCAATTATATGCTTAAACCGTCAAACATGTAAGCTCTAATTAATCCCATACGCTCTGATACTTCACTCAAAAACTGTCAAGCGGTTTTCTGTTATGGACTTTCAGTTTTTTAAACTCAGTAGGGGTGAATCCTGTGCTGTTTCTGAATTGTGAGGATAAATGCTGTACACTTTTATAACCAAGCTTTCCTGCAATTTCCGTTAACGTAAATTCATTATACAAAAGAAGCTCCTTTACCTTCTCTATTTTTTGAAGGATAAAAAACTGCTCCAAAGTAATATTCTCATTTTGGGAAAAGGTTTTTGAAAGGGAACTGTAATCCTTATGTATTTTTGAAGCCAGAAATTCTGATAATAAAAAGTCTTCATCGATATCAAGTTCGCTGATTTTGGTAATAATGAGATTTTTGATTTTCTCAACAAGTTGATGGGAGGAATCCTTTATTCTTTCAAAACCTGTTTTTTCCAATTCTGTTTCAATGGAACGCATATCATGATCTAAAATATCTGATTCCGTTTCCACTTCCCCAAGTTGTATGGATTGTATTCCGATCCCAAAATCATTAAAAATAGAAGAAACGGCAGAAATGCACCTGCCACAAACCATATTTTTGATGAAAATCTTCATAGCTGGTTATTTAATCGGTCCTTTACGAATTCAACCTGTGTTTTACCATGAGGAAGAGGATTTCCATCTTCACCTAAATTGACCATTACAATTTTATCTACCGTGATAATAGTTTGATGCGTCATTTTATTTCGTACCTCGCATCGCAATGTAATAGAACTCGAACCGAATGCTGTTACTTCAATCCCGATTTCAACAATATCTCCCTGTTTGGCAGAACTAACGAAGTTGATTTCCGAAATGAACTTCGTAACTACTTTTGTGTTTTCTAACTGAATGATAGCATAGAGAGCAGCTTCTTCATCGATCCATTGTAATAACCTGCCTCCAAAAAGTGAATGATTAGGATTCAGATCTTCGGGTTTTACCCATTTTCTAGTGTGATAGTTCATACCTTAATAATTTGCCCCACAAATTTAGCGCTAAAAACTGGCTTAATCAAAAGAATAGGATTTAGTTATCAAAAGAGAAATATTTATTTTCTCGATCAGAAAATTTCGTCATTTCGCAATATCAAACTCATCATATCATCTTTTTTCATTTTTTATTATTTCCATTTTATTTAATCATTTGATATATAGTATTTTACAAATATGTAGTTGTGTTTATTAAAAAATATTCAATGATAAGCTTAAATAGATGTGGTTTTAACTTGCATTTTAGCAATTTAATAGTATTTGTTGCTATATAAGTGTCATTTTACTATAAGATCTAGTGTTAAAAAATATTTAATTTTCCCAAATATTGCTTATAATATTATTGATATACGTATATAAAATATTGTTTTACGATAATTTTTGTCAATAGATCAAATGTGGGTGATAAAATACTTATAAAAACGCTTTGATTTGAAATTTTAAATTGTATCTTGCGAACGTTTATATTTGGAATCAATATTTGTTCATTTAATATATGTTGCTTTTCTTTTATATACCAAATTTTTATTAATTATTATAATTTTATTTAACAATGAACATTTTTGTTTCAAACATCAATTACTCAACTAAAGAGTACGAATTACAAGATTTATTCGCAGAATTTGGAGAAGTATCTTCTGCTAAAATCATTACAGACAAGGAAACTGGACGTTCCAGAGGTTTTGGTTTCATAGAAATGGGAGAAGAAGAAGGAAAGCAAGCTATTGAAGCATTAAACGCAAAAGAATTTAACGGAAAAACACTTAACGTTTCAGAAGCTAAACCAAGAGAGGAGAAGCCAAGAAGAAGTTTCGATAACAACAGAAGTGGTGGTTATGGAAACAACAGAGGCGGTGGATACGGCGGTGGTAACAACCGTGGTGGAAACGGCGGCGGAAATCGTTGGTAAAAAATATAAGCGGCTTTTAAGCCGCTTTTTTTATGTCTTTTTATTTCGTGTTCCTTGTTAATTAATCAATATAAATAATTTATACGATACTGTTTTACTTATTTATAAATATGCCTTCTTCGGGGGCTAATCTTTTTTCTTCTTTTTCTTTTTATCCCTGTTTTTCTTATCCTTTTTGGGATTAAGGATCTCATTGGCAATCTCCAGCTTCGGTATTTTGGTTTTTACGGGTTTTATTTCAATTTTAAGATCGAAATACTCTTTTAAATCATCCTGTGATATTAATTTTTCATTCAATAGGAATTGTAAGATCTCTTTTCCCGAATCATGAAAGAAGTTATGCGAAAGTTCTTTTAATAAAAACTTTTTATAATGTTCATAGGGTATGGTGACTGAATATTTAAAAATCCTGCCTTCTTTCTGTGTAGAAAGATATCCCTTTTCAACAAGGATCTTCAGGTAAGTGGATACAGTATTCTGGTGTGGTTTTGGTTCCGGATGCTGCTCCATAACATCTTTCAGGTAGAATGAATCGAGCTTCCAAAATAGCTTCATTAAGTTTTCTTCTGCAGTTGTAAGATGATTTATTTTCATAAGATATTCTAATGTTGAAAGTGTATACTGCAATAAAGATAAAGAAAAGAAATTAAAAATGCTATTGCCGCACCCATAAATACTTCTTTTATAGTATGCCTCTTTAATATTACTCTTGTAATTCCCACAAGAACAGCTATTCCCAGCCATAAAAGTCCTATTTTCCAACTAATGGCATAAAATAAGCCGGCGACAAAAACATTGAAGGCCGTATGCATAGAGCTTTTAATAAAAAAATTACTTATCTGTAAGGAAAAAAGGAGAATAAGGATAAAAAGCATTAGAAAATCCAGTGAGCCATATTTGATATAGTGAAGAAGTAAATAGGCAATCACAGCAATTGCAGCAAAAATATAAAATGTCTTCCTCTGAACCCTGTTTGAAACATCCATATTGGTATATCGTCCGGTCTTTACATTCCAGATCAGCCAGATAATAATAGGAATTATAATGATAAGTAAAATAGGAAGAAAGTAAGTAACTGAGTCTTTAAGGGAATATTCATGAACACTTTTATAAACAAAGAATAAAAATAAAGATACCAGCGGACTGAAAAATTCTGAGATAATTCTGGAGATTTTATGCAATGCGGATGTTTGTTTTTCTTCCATGTTTAAATTAAAAACTCAAATATAACATTATAAGTAAAAAAACAATTGGTATGTATACAATAAAAACAAAGTTTTTTTTATAATTTTGCTCAACTATTTCATAATAAATAAGCAAGAGCTAGCACATGAAAGAATTTTCTAAAGAGGTATACCTTAAGTGGTATGAAGATATGACAATGTGGAGAAGGTTTGAAGACAAATGCCGTTCTCTTTATCTAAAACAAAAAATCAGAGGTTTTTTACATTTGTATAACGGTCAGGAAGCTATTCCAGCCGGATTTACCCATGCAATGGATTTAACCAAAGATAGTATGATTACTGCTTACAGATGTCATATTCATCCAATGGCAATGGGAGTAGACCCTAAAAGAATTATGGCGGAACTTTGCGGGAAGGCTACAGGTACATCCGGAGGTATGGGTGGATCTATGCATATTTTTAGTAAGGAGCACCGTTTTTACGGAGGTCATGGTATTGTAGGAGGACAAATTCCTTTGGGAGCCGGTATTGCTTTCGCTGATAAGTATTTTGACAGAAAAGCTGTAAATATCTGTTTCTTTGGAGATGGAGCAGCAAGACAGGGATCATTACATGAGACATTTAACATGGCAATGAACTGGAAGCTTCCGGTAGTATTTGTGGTAGAAAACAACCAGTATGCGATGGGAACTTCTGTAAAAAGAACTGCCAACCATGAAGATATCTACAAATTAGGATTAGGATATGAAATGCCTTGTCTTGCAGTAGATGCAATGGATCCTGAAAAAGTGGCTGAGGCAGCTTATGAAGCTATAGAAAGAGCAAGAAGAGGTGATGGGCCTACATTCATTGAAGCAAGAACATACCGTTACAGAGGTCACTCGATGTCGGATGCTGAGCCGTACAGATCCAAGGAAGAAGTATCTATCCATAAAAAAGATGATCCAATAGAATTGGTAAAAGAAAGAATCCTGGCGAATAACTGGGCTACTGAAGCAGAATTGGAAACTATTGAAAATAAATCCAGAGATTTTGTTGACGAATGTGTGGAATTTATGGAAAATTCTCCATATCCAACCGCGGAAAAAATCTATGAGTATGTATATGCACAGGAAGATTTCCCATTCGTAGATAAACTGGAAAACTAAACATAATAGGAGATCATATGATGATGACCGGGAGTTATTATCATATCCCTTTCATTATCAAATTATCAAATTAATTCATTATCATATTAAAAAATTATGGCAGAAGTAATTACAATGCCTCGTCTTTCCGACACAATGACGGAGGGGAAAGTGGCGAAATGGCATAAAAAAGTTGGAGATAAAGTAAAAGAAGGAGATATTTTAGCTGAAATTGAAACAGATAAAGCTGTTCAGGATTTCGAATCTGAGATAGAAGGAACCCTTTTGTACGTAGGTGTAGAAGAAGGCGGTGCTGCAGCTGTAGATTCTGTTCTTGCAATCATTGGTAATGAAGGTGAAGATATATCCTCACTGAAAGGAGGAAGCGCTCCGGCAGCGGGAGGATCTGAAGAGAAAAAATCCGAAGAAGAGGTTAAAACCGAAAATAAAGAAACGAGTGTAGAACAGGCTTCTTCTGAAGTTCCTGCAGGAGTGGAAGTGATTACAATGCCAAGACTATCTGATACAATGACAGAAGGAAAGGTAGCGAAATGGCATAAAAACGTAGGAGATACCGTAAAAGAAGGAGATCTTCTTGCGGAGATCGAAACTGACAAGGCTGTTCAGGATTTTGAATCTGAATTCAACGGGGTATTATTAAAGCAAGGTGTTGAGGAAAACGGAGCAGCTCCGGTAGATTCGGTATTGGCAATTATAGGACCTGCGGGAACAGATGTTTCAGGAGTAGGTGCTGCAAAATCATCGGGTGCTGTTTCAGAAAAACCAGCTGAACAAAAATCCGAAGTGAAGGCAGAAGATAAACCAGCTGCTCAGGCGGTGAGTTCATCATCTACGGATAGAATTGCTATTTCTCCTTTGGCTAAGAAAATTGCTCAGGAAAAAGGGGTGGATATCCATGGTGTACAAGGTTCCGGAGAAAACGGAAGAATTGTAAAAAAAGATATAGAAAATTATCAGCCTTCTCAGGCTAAGCCGGCAGCATCTGCTCCGACGGCAAGTCCTGCAGCTCAGGTTGCTTTGAATTTTGTTCAGGGAGAAGATACGGAAACTCCAAACTCTCAGGTAAGAAGCATAATTGCAAAACGTCTTGCAGAAAGTAAGTTCTCTGCACCTCACTATTACCTGATGGTAGAGATCAATATGGATAAAGCAATTGAGGCAAGAAAAGAAATCAATTCCTTACCAGACACGAAGATCTCTTTCAATGATATGATCATTAAAGCAACAGCTGTTGCGTTAAGAAAACATCCGCAGGTAAATTCAAGCTGGGCAGGTGATAAGATCATTCACAGAGGAAACATCAATATCGGAGTAGCCGTTGCGATTCCTGATGGCTTGGTAGTTCCTGTTCTTAAGAATACAGACCAGATGAACTACAATCAGATTTCTGCGGCTGTGAAAGATATGGCTTCAAGAGCTAAATCTAAAGGCTTAAAAGCAAATGAAATGGAAGGTTCTACATTCTCTATCTCTAACCTTGGAATGTTCGGAATTGAAACATTTACAAGTATCATCAACCAACCGAACTCTGCAATCCTTTCTGTTGGAGCAATCATTGAAAAACCAATTGTTAAAAACGGAGAAATTGTAGTTGGAAACATTATGAAGCTATCTTTAGCATGTGACCACAGAGTAGTAGATGGTGCTACAGGAGCTCAATTCTTACAGACTTTAAAAACATATCTGGAAAGTCCTTTGACTTTATTACTGTAACAAATCCGGATGATATAGATAAAAACCTCTCGTTACGAGAGGTTTTTTGTTTGTAGATCTTGTAATTCAATAGAATTTCAATCATTAAAAAATTAATGTAAGATCATTAGAGTTTTATTTATATTCACTATTTTTGAAACATGATTATAGCAAGAAATATCCATAAATCTTATGGAAATTTAGAAGTGTTAAAAGGGGTTGATATCCATATCAAAACCGGGGAAGTAATTTCTATCGTGGGAGAATCCGGAGCCGGAAAATCTACTCTATTACAGATTTTGGGAACATTGGATTCACCTACTAATTCAAAACTTTACGACACCGAAATTACATTGGCTGGTGAGTCATTTATCAATATGACAGATAAGCAGCTTTCTAAATTCAGAAACCAGAATATTGGTTTTGTATTTCAGTTCCATCAGTTGCTTCCTGAATTCACAGCACTGGAAAATGTTTTGTTACCTACCAAAATTGCAGGAGCAAATGAAAAAGAAGCGCTGGAAAAAGCTTATGCGCTATTTGAAGATCTAAGAATTGAACAGAGATTGCATCATAAGCCGAACCAGTTGTCTGGTGGAGAAGCACAAAGGGTAGCGGTAGCAAGGGCACTTATTAATTCTCCCAAAACTATTTTTGCTGATGAACCAACGGGGAATCTTGATTCAAAAAATGCGGATGATCTGCATCGCTTATTTTTTGATCTTAGGGATAAATACAATCAGACCTTTGTCATTGTAACCCATAATCCCAATCTTGCGGAGATTACAGACCGTAAGCTGGTGATGAAAGATGGAATGATTATAGAATAGTTTGCTTCAATCATGCAAAAAAGAATGTTCTTTTTTCTGGTATTATTTATTTTTGTGGGCTTTAAGTCACAGATCAACTCTAATTTGCCGGAAGCAAAGATCATCGAAATTAAAAGATTCTTAGCCGGGAAAAGTTATAATCAAGACCTCGCTATATTCATTAATTATAAAGTCCATTCTGGTAAATACCGTTATTTTGTTTACGACCTGAAAAATAATAAAATACTTCAGCAGGCTATTGTTTCTCACGGAAGTGGTTCCGTTAATAAAAATACGGACGTTCTTAGCTTTAGTAATACTGAAGGCTCTTATCAGTCTTCCTTGGGGAAATTTGAAATAAAAGAAAGTTATATAGGGAAGTTCGGGAAATCTTACCGGTTAAACGGTCTTGATCCAAGCAATAATAATGCAATGGGCAGAGCTATTGTTATTCATTCATACGGATGCATACCGGATAAAGAATCACAAACGCCTGCTTGTCTGAGCCTTGGCTGTCCGATGTTATCGTCTGGTGCTTTTCAACAAACCGCCCGCTTTATTGATTCATCTAAACTACCGGTAATATTGTATGCTTTTTATTAAAAATTCGTACTTTGTACTTTTAATTTAAACTTCAATTATGTCCATTAAATTTCTTGCTGAGGATGACAGGCCACGGGAAAAATTTTTACGAAAAGGTAAAGATTCACTTTCCGATTCTGAATTATTGGCCATTGTAATGGGAAGTGGAAATAAAGATGAATCTGCCCTGGAATTAGCCAGGAAGATTTTATCATGTGTTAATAATAACTGGAATGAACTCAGTTTGCTGTCCGTTAAAGAGCTTATGAAGTTTAAAGGGATAGGTGAAGTAAAAGCACTTTCAATTGCTACCTCTCTTGAAATAGGACGCAGACGTGCCCGGCAGGAAATCTCAGACAAGCCGGTTATTTCGAATAGTAATGATGCTTATGTCATTTTTAAAAATCATTTATCGGATTTAAGGACTGAAGAATTCTGGGCACTGTTCCTTAACCAAAGTAACAAAGTTACCCAGATTTCACAGTTGACACAGGGTGGGATCAGTCAATCTATCGTTGATGTACGTGTTCTTTTTAAAACAGCGCTGGATAATTTTTCTACAGGTGTAATTATAGCACATAATCATCCTTCCGGAAGTTTAAAACCCAGCCGTGAAGATCTCACCATAACCCAAAAGATAAAGGAAGCGGGAAGGTTTTTAAGTATCCAGCTTTTGGACCATTTAATAATAACCCAGAATGCATATTTTAGTTTCTCAGACGAAGGATTATTATGATTAAGAGAGTACGATATCCCGAAATTGATTTTAAAAAATATACCCAATGCCTGGAAGGCTCTGAACAAAGGAAATATTCAGCTTCTAAAACTTTTTTAGATATCACTTCCCTGGATAAATGGGAATTGCTTGTTTACAATGATTATGAAGCAGTAATGCCGGTTCCGTACGTAAAAAAATACGGAATAAAAATCGTTCACAATCCTATGCTTTGTCAGCAGCTAGGCGTTTTTTCAAAGAAAGATGATGTTTCAATTAACCAGGCGTTTTTGGAATTTTTACAGGAAAACTATCTGATAAGAATTTACCAGTTCAATGATCATAATCAGTTTCAATCTACAATACCATTGAGAAAAAATTTCCTTATTCTACCTGATGCATACGAAAGGGTGTATGCCAAATATTCACCTAAAAGGAAAAGGAAGTTAAGGCTTGACGAAAATGTACTGGAGAATTCCCTGATTAAAAATGTAAGCTTTGAAGAGGCCCGAAGTTTTATTTCGGCCAATATGCTTGGACTTGATAAAGAAGGTGATCTTAACGGCTTTTTAAGGATTTTTGAAGTATTTTATAAGCTGGGTAAAATTCAATTTTCAGCTTTTTATTTTAAAGATCAAATTATTAATATAATTGCGCTTTATGAAGATTTAGGTACTGTTGCCTTACTTGGAACATTTAATGATAAAGAATATGTAAAAGTTTCCGGCGCATCCGTTCTCATCGATCGTGCAATCAGGAATCATATTGAAAGTAAAATATTTGATTTTGAAGGAGGAGAGCTACCTAATATTGAAGAGTTTTTCAGAGGATTCCGTCCGGAATTAAGACCTTACGGGGTTCTGCAGAGTTCTGTGAAATCTTTGGCTGAGAATTTAGTGAGATTAATTATTAAAGGAAGATTCTCAACATTAAAATAGATGACAAGACTTGTTTCTCATTTAGATTCGTTCTAAATATTATTTGTACCTTTATGAGGTTATTTTAACAACCTATTTAGCGATGTTCAAGCAGATCCGAAATTACAAATTACCTTACATTATTTATAATTTTTTCAATAAGAATAAATTAAAACATAATATTCCGCTTTATAAAAAGTATGGTGTGAAAAAGAACTACTTTTCAAGTATTTCAAGTAAAGATTTTTCGCATCTTCCTGCAAGCAAAAGAGAAGTGCATCAGGAAAAGATGATGAATACGGATTTTTATAAAAGCCTATCGGAAGAAAATAAGGAAAGTGCATCCAGGTATAATGATAATGGATATCTGATCTTAAAAAATTACCTTAATTCTTCAACGGTGGACCAGATCAATGCTGAAATCGAAAAATTAATGAATGACGGGACTTTGAAATTCCGTTACGGCGGTAAGCTGATGTTTGCTATCCATCATTCGGAAATTATCAGAAATATTGGTAATGATAAGGAGTTTCTCGATTTTTTATCGGTGTTATTGGACGGGCAGGCCAAACTTTTCCAGAGTATCAATTTTATTAACGGGAGCCAGCAAAAAACACATTCGGACAGTATCCACATGACTACCTATCCTCTGGGAGGATTATTGGGCGTATGGATCGCTTTGGAAGATGTAGACGAAAATAACGGAGCATTGCACTATATTCCGGGAAGCCATCAATTACCTTATTTCCTGAATTCTGATTATGATAATGAAGGAAGTGTCTTTAAAATCGGTAAAAAAAGTTATAAGGCTTATGAGGAGTTTTTAGAAAATAAAGTTCAGGAGCTGGGGTTAAAGAAAGAGGTTTTTCGAGCTAAAAAGGGAGATCTTTTAATATGGCATGCGAACGTTCTCCATGGAGGGGAACCACACCTGGATAAAAGCAGAACCCGCAAAAGTCTTGTTTATCATTATTTTGATGAAAACAGTGTTTGCTATCATGAAGTGACCCAACGTCCCGCACTTTTTGAATTATAAACCGACTGGTTTGCATGCAAAAAACACATCTTTACTCTGGCTTTTTATGGTAAATTGATATGGACTCAGATCTTTGTTTAACGTAATGGAATCATAAGGCGGGTGAGTTTCAATTACTATATTCTCTACATTTTGAAGCCATGAATTATTCTTGCTGAGTAGTTCAGCTTCCGCTCCTTCAATATCGATTTTAAGAAGATCAATATTTTGGATACCATTATTTTTCATGATGCTTACAATAGATAAAGCGTCCGTAAGAATACCGGTTTCAGATATTTTTTGATTGTAAGAAAGTTCATCTCCACCAAAGTGTAAAGCACCATCTTCAAAATGGGCTGCTGCATGTAAACAAATAATATTCTTAAATGACTGCGTATTGACTTTTAGCAGTTCAAAATTATCGTTGGAAGCTTCCACTGCATAAATTTTGGCGTTAGGATATTTCAGAGACAGGTAAATGGAGGTCATTCCGATGTGAGCACCGAGATCAACTATAATCTCAGGGCTTTTGTTTAAGAATTTAAGATGATCGGTGTAGGTTTCTTTCCAGAATATTTCGTAGAAAATATCAATATCACCTTTAAAGGTCCTCAAATACAGGCTGAATTCTTTTTTATTCTTCTTAAAATTATATACAAAGGTCTCATTGTTATTAAAATTGAGATCGTTCTTTCTGAATTTGGAACTGTACCTTTTTGAATTCACAATAATTGTAAAAAAGGTCTTCAGAGTACCGCTCATATTTTTATTGAAAATTACCTTTGAAATGTAGTTTTTTAAAGACATTATAAATTATAAGATGGTTGACAGTACAAATTAATGGTATTTATGTTTATTTCACTATTTTTTTGAGAGGAAAATGAAAAATAAAAGCTTTAAACTTGCATAGTGAATAGTAAATTATTAGTAATTTTGCACATCGAATTATGACAAGTTTTTCAGAATATCTGCCGTATGCTTTTGCTCTAATTATTGCAATTCCTTTTCTGGTTTTGCTGAGACAATTTGTACATACCTATATTACCCTTAAAAACCAGGAAATAAAGCTTCTGTCCGTGAAATCAAATTCTGAGAACAAGAGCCATTCATATGAAAGAATGACGTTGTTTCTGGAAAGGATCAAACCTTCGAATATTGTTCAGCGGTTTGATAAGGATCTGGCAGTTCATGAATTTATTTTTCTTACGGAAAAAACGATCAATGAAGAGTTCGAGTACAATTCTTCTCAGCAGCTTTATTTAACGAAAAATTCATGGAAGAATGTTGTCGATTGTAAAAATGCAATTATAGATTTGCTTCATAAGACGTATGAAGGTCTTAATAATAATGCCGATCTTAATGAATTTAAAACGGTTTTTATTATGAATTACATGAATGCTGAAGATTATATTGCTGTTACCATAGAAGATTTAAGAAGAGAAGTTTTAATATTATCATAACAAAAAAATTAAAATATAAATAATGATTCCAAATTTTAAAGCACATCCGTGGCATGGAATTTCTGCAGGAGAAGATGCGCCAAATGTTGTAAATGTATTTGTGGAGATTGTTCCTTCAGATACGATTAAATATGAAGTTGATAAGGAAACTGGATATTTAAAAGTAGACCGTCCTCAGAAATTTTCAAATATTATCCCTGCTTTGTATGGTTTTGTGCCAAGAACATATTGCCATAATGAAGTTATGAAGCTTGCTGTTGAAAGCGGTGCTGATGATGTAACAATGGGAGATCATGACCCATTGGATATTTGTGTATTAAGTTCACACAACATCCACTCAGGAGGAATGTTGATGGAAGCTATTCCAATCGGTGGTTTCAAAATGATTGATGGAGGTGAGGCAGATGATAAAATTGTTGCTGTAATGGTAGGTGATCACGCTTTCGGGCATTTCAGGGATATCGCTGAATTACCGGAAGCCGAAGTAAGAAGATTGATGCATTACTTCTTAACATACAAAAACTTACCGGATGAGCCTGCAAAATGTAGAATCCAGGAAGTTTACGGAGTAGAGCATGCAAGAAAAGTAATAAAAGCATCACAAAAAGACTACGCAGAAAAATTCGGTGGCTAAAATAAAACAGCATCCGGAACGCAATATAAAGAAGGCAGATGAATTTTCATCTGCCTTCTTTATATTTTTAATTAAATGAAGAGGGAAAAGGACCTCCGGTCATTAAATATAACCCTTGATCGTATTATAAGAACTTCCTATTTTCTTTGATAAACAGAAACTCCTTCTTTAATCGTTTCCAATATTTTAATATTCCGGATTTGTTCAGGATCAATGGTTAATGGATTTTGATCTAATATGACAAAATCAGCAAGCTTTCCAGCTTTGATGGAGCCTTTCCTTTCTTCTTCCTGAAGCTGATAAGCTGCATTAATCGTGATGGCTTTTAATGCCTGAAGAGGGGTTATTCGTTCATTGGGACCCAGGATCCTTCCGGAACGGGTTTTCCTGTTCACGGCAGAATACATTGCTGTAATCAAATCGGGTGGGGTAACAGGAGCATCGTGATGCATGGTGAAGATAATTCCTGCCTTTAACGCTGAATTTGCAGGACTGATGAATGATGCCCTTTCCGGCCCGAAAACGCTTGAGTAATGCCAGTCTCCCCATAAATATACATGAGTAGAAAAATAAGAAGGAATAAGCCCTATATCTTTAATTTTCTGAATATGATCCGGACGGCTGTTCTGAACATGGATCAGGGTGACACGAAGTTCCGGCCTGTAAATATTTTCCTCTTTCAGTTTTCCGATCACCCGTAATGCCTGATCAATAGCAGCATCACCATTTACATGAAGCTGTGCGGTGATATTGTTTTGAAATAAAGTTTTCAGATCCTCGTATAAGACCTGGTCAGAAAATATCGGAAAGCCTTTATAATCTGCTGACTGGCCTTCGGGAGGAACGAGATAAGGCTGGGTAAGCCAGGCCGTTTTTCCCTGTGGCGAGCCGTCATCTGAAAATTTAAAACCGCCAAGTTTTAAATGATTGTTGTATTTCATATATTTCGGCTTAAAGGTACTCAGCTCCTTTTTGAAATACTCATAATCTGGAAAATACACAACATCTGCTTTAAAAACGTGTTCGGATGCCGCTTTTTCCAGAAGGGCCACACTTTCGCCCATTGTCCTTCCGTCACAGATGGTGGTCTGGCCATAGCTGAGCCATTCATCCTGAGCTTTCTTAAGATTCTGCATGGCCTGCTCCTGAGCATTTCTTGTTTGTTTACTCATTTTTTCTGTAAGGGAAAGAAGCGCTGAAAAGCTTGCGTTTTCTTCTAATTTTCCATTAAGCTTTCCTTTTTTTTTATTTCGCCCGTAATGGCCTCCTTCCGGATCTTTTGAAGAGTCTGATATTCCTAAAAGCTTTAGCATGGCAGTATTGGCTACACTTGCATGACCTGAGGTATGAATAACAATAATAGGATTGGTTTTGCTTATAGCATCCAGTTCGTCCCTGGTCGGATGTCGGTGTTCAGTCATGATGGCATCATCATACCCATTGCCTATGACCGGTTGATTAGCAGGAATAGCATGGTCTTTAAGGTATTTTCTGATGGTATTCTGAAGGTCTTTAATGGAATTAACCGTACCATAAGGTTCAGGAAACAGATCGATTGCCTGCAGCATCCCCGCTCTTGAAGTGAGATGGCTATGAACATCAATAAAACCGGGAAGTAAAACTTTCCCTTCAAGATTGATGATCTTCGTTTTTTCATCCGTATAGCGGTCGGCTTCTGCCTTTGTTCCGGCGAAAAGTATTTTACCATTTTTTAAAACTACTGCCTCCGCCTGGGGAAGTGTATCTTCCATTGTTAAAATTGTTCCTTCAAAATAAAGAATTTCTGCTTTTTCTTTCTGAGGTCTTCCTGCACAGCTGATAACAATAAGAATTACTGAAAATAGTAAATAAATTGATGCTTTCATACAATATCGTGTTTTTGTGGTGTTCTTAAATTTACGAATAAATATATTATCGGCCTAGTCTTAATAAACCATAAGAATTTTTGTTATATTTATAAAACTAATTACTATTTATTAATATAAAAATAATAAACTATGGATTTGTTCTATTTAATTCCGGTTTTTGGTGTTATTGCTTTACTATACACTTTTATACAAAGTAATTGGGTGCAAAAACAGAATGCCGGAAATGAAAAAATGAAAATTATCAGCGGGCATATCGCTGACGGTGCGATGGCTTTTCTAAAGGCCGAGTACAAGATTTTAACTTATTTCGTAGTAGTTGTGGCGATCTTATTAGCCGTAATGGGAATGAGTAATTCTAATTCCCACTGGAGTATCGGGATTGCCTTTGTGGTAGGAGCTATTTTTTCTGCTTCTGCTGGTTTTATTGGGATGAAAATAGCAACCAAAGCCAATGTAAGAACTGCAGAAGCTGCGAAGACTTCATTGTCTAAAGCTTTAAAAGTTTCATTTACAGGAGGTTCAGTAATGGGAATGGGGGTTGCAGGATTAGCCGTCCTGGGCTTAGGAGCTCTTTTCCTGATCATTAAGCAGATCTTTGCTGCTGATGCTCCGGTTGATTCTCATGAGATGGAAAAAACGATTGAGATCCTTACCGGATTTTCTTTAGGCGCAGAGTCTATAGCATTGTTTGCGAGAGTGGGCGGCGGTATTTATACTAAAGCGGCCGACGTAGGGGCGGATCTTGTAGGGAAAGTGGAGGCAGGAATTCCTGAGGATGATCCCCGGAATCCGGCTACCATTGCAGATAATGTAGGAGATAATGTAGGGGATGTGGCAGGAATGGGAGCTGATTTATTTGGTTCTTACGTAGCCACTGTTCTGGCAACAATGGTACTAGGAAGAGAAACAATTTCGGTGGATTCTTTCGGGGGATTTGCTCCCATTCTGCTTCCGATGCTTATTGCAGGAACCGGGATCATTTTTTCCATCATAGGGACCTTATTTGTCAGAATTAATGACAATGAAGGAGCTTCAACTTCCAGTGTGCAGAATGCATTGAATCTGGGGAACTGGGGAAGTATCGTAATTACTGCGGTAGCTTCTTATTTCCTGGTTACTTATATTTTACCTGAAACAATGGTATTAAGAGGTCATGAATTTACCAAAATGGGTGTTTTCGGGGCTATTATGGTAGGATTGGTGGTAGGAACTTTAATGAGTATCATCACTGAATTCTATACAGCGATTGGTAAAAGGCCGGTTTCCAGTATTGTGAGACAATCTTCGACCGGTCACGCAACGAATATTATCGGAGGTCTTGCTGTAGGAATGGAGTCTACTTTACTTCCTATTATTGTTTTGGCAGGAGGTATTTACGGATCTTATCTATGCGCCGGTCTTTATGGGGTGGCTATTGCAGCAGCAGGAATGATGGCAACAACAGCTATGCAGTTAGCGATTGATGCCTTTGGACCCATTGCTGATAATGCCGGAGGAATTGCTGAGATGAGTGAACTCCCGAAAGAAGTTCGTGAGAAAACAGATATTCTTGATGCCGTAGGAAATACCACCGCAGCTACAGGAAAAGGATTTGCTATCGCTTCTGCAGCATTAACAGCCCTGGCTTTATTTGCGGCATTCGTAGGAATTGCAGGAATTGACGGAATCGATATATACAGGGCTGATGTTTTAGCCGGCTTATTTGTAGGGGGAATGATCCCTTTTATTTTCTCGTCACTGGCAATCACAGCGGTGGGGCAGGCGGCAATGGCCATGGTGGAAGAAGTAAGGAGACAGTTTAGAGAGATCCCGGGAATTCTTGAAGGGACTGCTGAACCCGAATATGAAAAATGTGTTGCCATATCAACGGATGCGTCGATAAGAAAAATGATGCTTCCGGGAGCCATAGCGATTATATCTCCTTTATTAGTAGGTTTTATTTTTGGTCCTGAAGTATTGGGTGGATTCTTAGCCGGAGCTACGGTATGTGGTGTTCTGATGGGGATGTTCCAGAATAATGCCGGAGGTGCGTGGGATAATGCCAAAAAATCTTTTGAAAAAGGTGTAGATATCAACGGTCAGACTTATTATAAAGGTTCAGAGCCTCATAAAGCTTCTGTAACCGGTGATACTGTGGGGGATCCGTTCAAAGATACTTCCGGACCATCGATGAATATTTTAATTAAATTAATGTCTATTGTTTCTTTAGTGATTGCGCCTACATTGGCCACTTTACATAAAGATAAGATTGAAGCTGAAAGAAAAGCGACAATTGAAAATTTATTGAGCAAAGCCGGTGCACATTCAGGTGTTGAAAATATGGATCCGGGAGTTTCTGGAATTACTGTAACTCCAGCCGAAATCAAAGGACATTTGAATGAAAACGGAGATTTTGTATATGAAACCGGAAATATCAAGGAAATCAAGATGAACAATGGAAAAACCATTTCACTTGGAGAAAACAGCCGTCTGTTTGAAATGTATAACAGCATAAAAAATAAAAATCAATCTGTTCTGGATCCTAATCATTGGTACACAATTGAAAATCTTTATTTTGAAAGTGGTTCTAGTGATCTTAAGGCGGGTTCTGATGCTCAGCTGGCTAATTTAGCGGAACTGTTGAATGCTTTTCCGGGTCTTAGGATAAAATTAGGTGGTTATACAGATGATACAGGAAATCCTGACAGTAATAAAAAACTATCCAACTTAAGAGCTCAAACAGCTAAACTGAAACTTTTAGAAATGGGTATACCGTCAGATAGAGTAGAAGCAGAGGGATATGGTTCCCAATTCCCTGTTTGTGAAGAAAATGATACCGATGAATGTAAAGCAAAGAACAGAAGGATTGACGTAAGGGTCCTTTCTTTATAATTCAAAATAATATCTACAAAAAGCACCGCAATTTGCGGTGCTTTTTTATGTGGAGCAATCTAGCTAGAGGTTCTTTTTTAAATGTTCCATCGCCCGGATGATCATATCATCGCTTTTAATAAAGCTAAATCTTACATAATCAGAGTTTTGCCTTGAATTATAAAAGGCTGACAAAGGAAGGCATGCGACCTGTTTTTCTGTGGTCAGCCACTTTGAAAATTCAACATCAGTCATGGTTTTAGAGATGTTTCTAAAGTTAACCAATTGAAAAACACTTCCTTCTGACCGCTGTTCAACAACTAAAGGCGTATTTTTAATTAATTCATTGAACAGATCTCTCTTCTTTTGCATCAGGAGTTTGTTTTCCAGGGGATCAAAAACCTCAAGGTATTTTGCAATAGCATATTGAGCAGGACCATTGGCACTATAGGAAATATACTGTTGATGACATCTGAATTGAGAGGATAGAGGTTCCGGCGTAAGCAAATAGCTTACTTTCCATCCTGTTGTATGGAACATTTTACCAAAGGAAAAAATGCAGAACGTCCTTTTTCTAAGTTCTTTGTGTAAAAAGGAACTGTAATGTTCCTGTTCATCATAGCAATAGGTGTCGTAGATTTCTTCCGATATAAGATAGATTTCCTGATGCCTGATCAGATCATAAAGATGATTCCAATCCTGTTCTGACCATATTTTGCCGGTGGGGTTTTGTGGAGAATTCACAATGATTGCTTTGGTCTTTTCCGATAAACAGCATTGAAGTTTATCCCAATCTATATCAAAATCATTTCCAAGATCATAATATACAGGAACACCACCATTGAGAACAATAGAAGGAGCATAAGTGTAATAGGATGGCTGGATAATAATCACTTCGTCTCCGGGATTTATAATGCTTTTTAAAGCCGTATATAAGGCAAAGGTTGTACAAGGGACTATGGTGATCTCTTCCTTTTTCAGATGGATCGGATTTTTACGTTTTTCATTAAACCTGATGATGGATTCTATAAGCGACGGGCTACCCGCAAGCGGTTCGTACTGATGGTGAATCAGATCAACTGATTCTTTAAGGTAATATTTGAGGCGGTGATCAATATCAAAATCAGGTAACCCTAGTGATAAATCATAACTGTTATGCTTTGCGGCCAGCTCAGACATATCAGTAAAAAAAGAATAATGTGTAAATCCGTAAATATTTTCCACCTTTTGCGTGTTTATATCAAATATAAGGAAATTTAGAATCGGTTATAGATTAAATAAATTTTGTTACTTTTAGTAAAATTATTTTTGTAATGAGAAAAATACTTATTCCACTATTGGCTGTCGCGATATTATCTTCTTGCGAAACTGCTAAAGTGACATCGGAAAATCAAAACGGACAATCGGCTTCAAAGGCAATGTCTAAGTCTGAGAAAGCTTTTCAATCTGCATATAAAGAAATTAAGCTAGATGACCTGAAGCAAAATTTATATGTGATTGCTTCCGATGAAATGGAGGGCAGAGATACCGGAAGTCCGGGACAGAAAAAAGCGGGAGAGTATATGGTTAAATTTTACAAAGATCTCGGAATTTCTTATCCAAAAGCTTTAGGTTCATATTATCAGAAAGTACCCGCATCTTTCATGCAACAGAGAGGAGGTAGAAATCTTCCTGATTCTGAGAATATCCTTGCATTTATTGAAGGTTCTGAGAAGCCTGACGAAATAGTTGTGGTTTCTGCGCATTATGATCATGTAGGTACGAAGAACGGGATCGTATACAATGGGGCTGATGATGATGGAAGCGGAACTGTAGCTGTGATGGAGATAGCCAAAGCTTTTCAAAGTGCTAAGAAAGCCGGTAACGGACCCAAAAGATCCATTTTATTCCTGCATGTAACGGGAGAAGAGCATGGATTATTCGGATCAGAATATTATACGGACAATCCGGTCTTCCCATTAGCCAATACGGTAGTAGATCTGAATATCGATATGATCGGAAGGGATGATCCTGAAAACAGAGGAAAAAACTATGTGTATGTAATAGGCTCGGAAATGCTGAGTTCACAGCTGAAAGTAATTAATGAAGCTGCCAATAAAAAGACCAATAATTTAGCACTTAATTATAAATATGATGATCCTAATGATCCTGATAGATTGTATTACAGATCGGATCACTATAACTTTGCAAAGAATAATATTCCTGTTGCTTTTTTCTTTGACGGAATCCATGAAGACTATCATAAACCAACCGATGATGTTGAAAAGATTGATTTCAGTTTATTGCAAAAAAGAGCTCAGCTGGTATTCACAACAGCGTGGGAAATTGCCAATAGACCGGAGAGAATTACGGTTGATAGAAAATAATAGATAATAATAAAATACTATAATTAATTACTTTATATAAATGATGTAATTATTTATTATATAGTTGTTTATTTATTTTTATTGAAGTATTACGTGATGGTAATTCGAGAGGCAAAATCAGAAGATATTTTTCAGATACAGATAGTGAGAAATGCTGTAAAAGAAAATAGATTGTCAAATCCTGATCTTGTTACTGATAAAGATTGCGAAGAATTTTTATTTGAAAGAGGGAAAGGTTGGGTGTGTGAAATCAATGATCAGGTTGTCGGTTTTTCAATTGTTGATTTGAAAGAAAATAACATTTGGGCACTATTTGTTCACCCAGATTTTGAAGGTCTTGGAGTAGGGCAAAAGCTTCACCACATCATGCTGGATTGGTATTTTCAGCAAACTAAAAAAAGTGTTTGGCTGGGAACAGCTTTTGATACAAGAGCTGAAAAGTTTTACCGGAAGATAGGCTGGAATGAAACAGGAACTCATGGAAAGCACGAAATTAAATTTGAAATGACTTATAAAACCTGGAAACAAATAAAGCCATGAAACAAAAAATGAAATCAATTCGACCATTTATTGGTGCTCAAAACTTTATGGAAAGCAGATCTTTTTATACGGATCTGGGATTTGAGGAAATTGTTTTAGAAGAAAAATTATCATTATTTAAAAAACAAGATATTGCATTCTATCTTCAGGATGCATATGTGAAAGAGTGGATTGATAATACCATGATCTTTGTTGAAGTAGAAAATGTGGATGAATATTGGCAGGAACTTTTGGATTTGAACTTGACAGAGAAATATAATACTATAAAACTAACGCCCGTAAGAACCCTGAATTGGGGAAAAGAATCTTTCGTGCATGATCCTTCTGGTATTTTATGGCATTTTGGAGAATTTTTCAACCATTAATTGAATATGATTTACGCTTTTGATACCTACTATTATGAGAATTACGCCTACACAGTCTGTCTGGCATTCAAAGACTGGGCAGATGATCTGGAAACAGCAGCTTACAGTGAAAAAACTCCTGTAACTTCTGAATACGAAAGTGGAGCTTTTTACAAACGGGAACTTCCATGTATTCTAAGTTTATTATCAAAGATTGATCTCAAAAATGGAGATATTCTGTTAGTAGATGGTTATGTGACTCTCAATAATGAAGGTAAGATTGGACTCGGAGGATATTTATATGAAAAATTAGAAGAAAAATATCCTGTTGTGGGAATTGCAAAAAATGAATTCTCCGCTCCTGACTCTCAGCGGAGAACAATCTATAGGGGGGAAAGTAAAACACCGTTATTTCTTACTTCGAAAGGAGTTGATGTAGATTTCTTAAAAAATAAAATAGAGAAAATGCACGGATTGTACAGAATACCGACATTGTTGAAAAAACTAGATCAATTGACAAGAATTGCTTAATTACAACCTTCTTATCTACAACTAGGTGAGGACTTTGTCATAATTTTGAATTTTATAAAAGGATAAAAACGGATAAGAAGCAGAATATATAATTCTGCTTCTTATTTCGTTAATGTAGTCCATAATAAAAGGAATTTACGAACCAGTTTAATAAGGTACATTTCCTTTTCGCAATCTGAGAACAATATTTTGAATTCCAGGTAAGCATATCAAAATAACAATTACAACAAGCAATCCGATCAACATAATATCATAATAATCTTTTGTTGAGCGTATTAATATCTGTTGTTTTATAAAATAATTGAAGTAAGCATTTGAGGCTCCTTTGGAAGTATACATATCGTTGCCTGCATTCAAATAAGCTTGTTGAATATTCTGCAGGGTAATTGATAATTGGGGATTCGTTTCTGTCAATGATTCTCTGAGCTTATCATTGGCTTCAGATCTGGTATATAATTGTGTATAATTGTTTACAGCCATACTGCTGCTAAATCCTAAGAATCTGGCAAAAATACCAAGAAAAGCAGCATTGAAGGCAACCTTTGGAGGTGCTGAAGAAACCATAAATGATACAATAGGAACAAACAAGACCCCTGTAGAAACTCCATAGATGAACATTGGAAGAATAAAGTCTTTTGTTTCGCCCGTAGAAGATACAAATTGTAACATGTAGAAATAATAGCAGGCCATGATGACAAATCCTGTGATAATAATTCTTATCAAGGAAATCCCCATTAAGATAAAACGAGCAGTGATTGCCATGCTGACTGCTGTACCTAAGATAACGGCTATCCAAACAGGAATAATATGGAGCGGATCAGTGGCAAGGACAACTTCTATATAGCCATAGGTAAGGCCGGTCGTTCCTTTAAAAATATAAAAAACAAAAAGCAATAATAAACCGATGACAAAATTTTTGGCTTTAAAGATCTGTAAATTAATCAATGGATGTTTTAACCTGTTTTCCCGGACTATAAAAAGAAACAATAGGATGATAAAGAACATGCCCAACAGAACAATAACTGGACTATCTAACCAATTGAGCTGCTGTCCATATATCAAAATGTATCCGATAACAGAGGAAAATGTAAGATAGTAGAGATACCCGATCCAATCTACTCTGTAGAGAGGAATCTTTTTTGAAAACCTCGCTTTTGAATTCATGCCTATTAAAATCACAAAAAGCAGAGTAATGAGCATTAAAATCAATCCGAAAAACAGCCAGTTAAAGTCTAAGACATCAAGTAAAATACTACTATAAATAGCATATACGGGAACTGCGATCTGTATGGCTGCATAGAAAATACTGTAACCGATAACTCTTGCTCTCGTGGAAGATAAACGGGAAAAAACCATATTGAGGATGATACTGCAAATGAGTGCACAGGCAATTCCCTGAACGACTCCACATACCAGAAATAATCCCCAGTTTTTAGAATAAAAACAGATGAGTGAACTCACCGAATTTAATGCTAATCCTATTATCAGATATTTCCTGGGTGCAAAATATTTAGTAATACGAAAATCTAAAGCTAAAAAAGTGACTGCAGAAGAATAGGTAAGTACCATAGCATATTGAACATCTGTTGGCTGGACTCCATAATATCCTGCCATACTGATAGGCCTTCCGTACAGAGCAAAGCTGAATAAGGAGACCATTAATATGGTAAAAATAATGCTTCTGGCCAGCCATTCAGGGATCCAACTTTTAAATATGGGCATATTGTGGGCTTCCATTAGCTTTAATTTTTGTTGATATACACATTAGCATTCATTCCTGCAGATAGCCCGGACAGTTTCTCCTTGGTTTCTGTAAGCTTGATTCTTACAGGAATACGTTGTATTACTTTTACAAAATTGCCTGTAGCATTATCTGGTGGTAGAAGAGAATAGCGGGAACCTGTAGTAGGAGATAAGGATTCTATGACACCTGAAAATGTTTCTCCTGGAAAAGCATCCACTTCTATATTGACCTTTTGGCCCATTTTGAATGTCTTGATCTGTGTTTCTTTGAAATTGGCTACCACCCATTTCTCCTGCGATTTATTGACAAGAAATGCCAGAGTCTGCCCCGGTTGAATCAGTTGTCCTTCCTGAATGTTTTTTTTTCCTATTTTACCATCAAATGGAGCCGTGATTACCGTATAACGTATATCGAGATCCTGTCTTTCTATAGATGCCTGTCTTACTTTTATTTCAGCATTTATTGCGAAACGTTGTGCTTGTATATCATTGAGTTTTGACTCTGCTACCCGAAGAGATGCGAGCGTTTCTTCGTAATCCGATTGATTGGTTAATAGGGAAGTATGTACGTTATCAAATTTTTGTTGAGTAGTCGATTCATCTGCCAGAAGATTTTTATAGCGCTCGTATTCCTTTTGCTGCTGATCCAGTTTAGCTTTGATTCCTGAAATATGGGCTTTTATGACATCAATATTTTTGATCTGGGTTTGTTCACTGGCGCTTAGTATAGGGAGTTTGGCCTCCGATGTCGCTAATTCTGCTAAAGCTGTTTCTTTTTTAAGATCATATTCATCCCTTTCAATACGTACGAGAGTATCTCCTTTATGGACTTCCTGATTATCCTGGTAATAAATTTTGCTGATATATCCACCAACTTTAGCATTTATAGGTGATAGATAAGCTTCTATCTGTGCATCATTGGTCTGCTCATACCAATATCCTTTCCAGAAATGAAGTACAGCCCAATTGATGATTACGATTAATAATAGTATTCCTAACCATTGTGTTGCTACTACTATAATACGGTCTGTTTTATTCTTGTTCATAATTTTATTTTAAAGTGTTCCTGTGATAATCAATAGTTTTATATGGCTTAGTCTTAAATTTGCTTCAGCAGATGTAAGATTGAATTTGGCTTGTAACAGAATGTTCTCAGCATCTAAAAGATCGGTCAGAAGAGATTGCTGATTGAGGTAGCTGTTTCTGATTACTCTCACACTTTCAGTACTTTGACGAATGGTAAGTTCTGCTGTCTCTACACTTTCTCTTGCCTGTTCTCTTTCAAGGAAAGCATCTCTTACTTTAATCGATAGGTCGTCTTGTTTTATCCGGCTCTTTTCAATCTCCTGTTTTTTCAGGTTATATGCATGAGCAATAGTGTGTTTACTCTTATAAAGATTGTCTACAGAGTAGGTTACCTTTAAACCTATTTGACCAAATCCCCAGAGATCATTGGAGTATGGATAAAATGAAATTTGAGGATACGTATAATTGTATCTGGAGTATACAGAAATCCTTGGTAATAGTCTTGATTTTACCTGCCTAATATTAAGCTCACTTAATGTCTGATTTGTGTTAACAATCTTAAGATCAGGTGAATTATCGAGTGCAGCTGCAAGATAGTCTTCATAATTAGATCCTTGTAAATTCTTGTTTTCCAGAATATCTTCAGAAGAAATATCCAGTGGCTCAGTACTACTTCTTCCCATCAGAATGTTGAGTCGTTGCTTGGTAAGATCAATTTTCTTTTTTACATCCGAATCACTGAGTTGCAATTGAGATAGTTTGACTGAGATTCTTAATACATCACTCTTCAATACAATACCATTCTTGTTAAGATTTTCAATGGTGGATAGCTGCTTCTTTTCGCTAGAAATTTCGGAGGAAATAAATGATTCAAATTCCTGGAATTTGTACAGATCGTAATAGGATGCAGCGATCATATATTTTACATTATCTTCCTGTAATTCAAACTCATATTGTTTGCGTATTTTCTCTTCTTTTTTAATTTCAATGTTCCTTTTGTCTTTTCCTCCACTATAAAGATTGAAATCCAGATTGTAGCCCAATCCATAACCATATTCCTTAATTGGAACACTTTGAGGTGACGAAAACAGACCATTTTCATACAGAAGAAACTTGGAGTTAAGACGAAAATCTCCATCGACAGACAATTCTGGTAATTGCTTATCTTTTGCTTCTAAAATACTGATATCGATTTCTTCTTTTGCCAGTTCTGCAAATTTCAATTGTTTGTTTTGTGACTCTGATATATTCCAGATTTCATTCAATGTCAATACGGAGGGATTATCCTTTATTTGTGCTTTTATACCAGCCGAAACAGCCAGGTACAGAAGTATGATATATCTTTTCATTGTAAGATTACATTTTTATACTGGCAAAATTATTGTGGATTAAAATGAGTCTTTTTATAATATTAGCCTTATTTTTGTTTATTCTGGCCAATATTTTTAAGTTTATCTCTATTTGATAAGTCATTATCAGTGTTCTGTTGTAAAATTTTAAAATCGACTCCTGCCTATGAAAACGATAAAAGAAGTAAGAGAAAAAGTAGATGCTCATCCTGCATCCATATTGATGATCCGTCAGCAATGGGAACAAAGACTACCCATGCATAGGCATCAGAAAGGACAGTTGCTTTTGGTTATTGGTGGAATGGCAAAATTGAGAACAAAAGAAAAAGATCTTTACATTCCACGCAGTCACTATATCTGGATGCCTAAAATGTATTCGCATAATTTGATGTTCAATTCTAAGGACCTTGATATCATTAATATTTACTTTCCGGAGGAAGAAAAATTTAATCATCCATTTTACGATGATCTGGGGATATATCCTGTTAGTAATCTACTTTCTGAGCTTTTGAATTTCGGAAAGGATTGGAATGGAGATTTCTTTCCAGATTCATGGGAATATGAATTTCTTCTCACTATGAAACATTTACTTCCTAAGGAGAATTTGAAAAAATTTTCTATCCAGTTGCCTACCACCAATGATGAACGTCTTACTGCAATTATAAAATTTGTTCGAAACAATTTAGAAAACCCACTCACACTAGAAGAAGTAGGGGGTAAATTTGGATTTAGTGTAAGAAGTCTGACCCGTATATTTACCAATAAATTGGGGATTTCGTTTATCCAGTATGTAAAGATGGTAAGGATCATTCGTGCAATGGAATTACTAAAAGATACTACTCTGAGTATGAGTGAGATTGCTTATGAAATTGGCTATTCCAATATTTCGGCATTTAGCAATACATTTCAGCAACTGACTAATATGAGACCAACAGAATTTAAATCGATGCTTTAATGAAATAATTATTCCTGTCTGTAATTGCATCTTAAGCTTTTCTATCAGGGATTATAGATACCATTAATCATTTTGTTTTTTATTGAGATTTAATTAAAAAAATGATAAAATATTTTTTTAATTAAAAAAAGTTTATACATTTGTCACATCAAAAAATAAAAGTGAACAGTACATTCAACAATATTATTACTATCGTTATTGTCATTATCGGATTCCGGTGATGAGCGATGGTATTGTTGAAACTCTATAAAATTATTAGAAAGCCATCCTCATCCGGGATGGCTTTTTTTATACCCGAATTTTAAAAAATTTAAAAAAATTAAAATATGTATTACAACAAAAAATTTAAACTCCATAATCTGAAAAAGGTTCTGAAATCATTCGGAGTTTGCAATCATTCTTTTCAATCGGATAGCAATGATACATCCGGTGCTTTTTATCTAACAAATCAAAGTACTGTAGGACTAATGATTTTATAATGCAGAAGTGAAGTCTTTTTATAATTCTGCTATTGTAGAATTAGATAATTTAAATTGTTGATTATTAGTGTTTTGTATTTATTTTATCGTGATTTGAATATTGTAATTTTAATTGAAATATGAAAGATAGAAAATATACAAGCCTTAGTTTTGAATCAAAATTAGAAAAGAACTTCATGTACTGCTTTTGGAATCGGAACAGGTTAAGTAAGGTTTATTACCATGTTGACCCGACTGATGAGAATAGCTTTTTTTATGTCTAAACTTAAAATAATTTAAAAAATAAATATGTATTACAACGAGAAAACGATGCTTTATTATGACGGAAAGTTCCAGGAGGCTACTACTGCTTCTACGGGTCTTTACGGACAATCACTTCACTACGGATATGCTGTCTTTGAAGGAATTAAATCATACAAAACAAAGAACGGGGCCAAAATTTTTAAGGCAAAAGAACATTATGACCGCCTAAAAAAATCAGCAGAATTAATGATGATTCCTTTTGATTATTCTACGGAAGAGATGATTGACTTGACTTATAAGCTTTTGGAAATGAATAATTTAAGTAATGCATACATCAGACCGTTAGTAATTTGCTCTCCTAACATGAGTCTTTCAAAAGGAAACAAAAGTTCTTTGATTATTGAAGCGTGGAGTTGGGATAACGGATACTTATCCGACCATGCAAGGATAATGACCTCTTCTTTTGAGCGTCCCAATCCGAAGGCATTTAGAATAGAAGCAAAAGCGAGTGGCCATTATGTAAATTCTATTCTTGCATCGCAGGAAGCCAAAGATAAAGGATTTGACGAAGCAATGCTTTTAGATGGCAATGGAAATGTAGCGGAAAGTTCAGGAGCCAATATTTTTTATGAAAAGGATGCAAAATTATATACACCGGCAAAAGGGAGTATTCTTCCAGGGATAACCAGAGCGACAATGTTCGAGATATGCGATCAGCTAGGGATTAGCTACGAAGAAAAATTCTTTAAACCTGAAGAAATGGAAGGAGCAGATGCCGGATTTTTTTGTGGGACTGCAGCGGAAGTGGTTGCGTTAGAATCATTGAATAATATTCCATTTAAACTGAAGTGGGAAAACAGTGTGTCTGCTTTGATTCAAAAAGCTTACAGACATCTGGTTTTTGAAGAAGATTATTCCTATTTAAAACAAGCGCTGTATGTGTGAAACATTAAATAAATATTCCAGGGTTCTCACTCAGGATCCTACTCAACCGGCAACTCAGGCGATGTTTTACGGAATCGGCTTTAAAAAAGAGGATTTCGATAAGGCCCAGGTTGGAGTAGCGAGTATGGGATATGACGGGAATACATGCAATATGCACCTTAACGGGCTGGCAGAATTGGTCAAAAAGGGAGTAAACGGACAGAATCTTGTTGGCCTGATGTTTCATACCATAGGGATCAGTGACGGAATGACCAATGGGACAGATGGAATGCGATATTCTCTTGTCAGCAGGGATGTGATTGCAGACAGCATTGAAACGGTGTGTGCAGGGCAGTACTATGACGGTCTTATTACAGTTCCGGGATGCGATAAAAATATGCCTGGTTCCCTAATGGCAATGGCGAGATTAAATAGGCCATCGATCATGGTATATGGTGGAAGCATAGAAGCAGGACACTATAAAGGCAATGATCTCAATATCGTATCTGCTTTTGAAGCATTGGGAAATAAAATTGCAGGAAAGCTTTCTGATGAAGATTATGATGGAATCATCAAAAATTCCTGTCCAAGCGCGGGGGCTTGTGGTGGGATGTATACAGCCAATACAATGGCTTCTGCGATTGAAGCACTGGGTATGAGCTTACCGTACTCATCTTCTTATCCGGCTCTAAGCAAAGAGAAAAAGGAAGAATGTGAGTTTGCCGGACATTACATGAGGATATTGCTGGAAAAAGATATCAAGCCTTCCGATATCATGACGCCAAAGGCTTTTGAAAATGCCTTGAGAATCATTATGGTTTTAGGGGGAAGCACGAATGCAGTCCTCCATTTTATTGCAATAGCAAAGAGTATTGGTCATCATTTAACGCTGGATGATTTTCAGAAGATTAGCGATACTACGCCTTTGCTGGCTGACCTTAAACCTAGCGGCAAGTACCTGATGAAAGATCTTCATGAGGTAGGAGGAATACCGGCTGTGATGAAATATCTATTGGATCTCGGACTTCTTCATGGAGACTGCCTTACGGTAACCGGAAAGACAATGGAAGAAAACCTTAGAAATATTACTTCAATTATAGATAGGAAACAGGATATTATCAGAGATATCAGCAATCCGATAAAAGAAACAGGCCACATCCGTATTATGTACGGCAACCTGGCGGAAAGAGGCTGTGTGGCCAAAATTACAGGCAAGGAGGGGAATTTCTTTAAAGGAAAAGCAAGGGTTTTTGATGGTGAAAAAGAATTTATCAAAGGCATTGAAGACAAAATAATCCAGGAAGGTGATGTAGTTGTGATTAAGAATGAAGGCCCTAAAGGCGCTCCTGGAATGCCTGAAATGTTGAAACCAACTTCTGCATTGATGGGTTCCGGACTAGGTAAGAATGTAGCATTGATTACTGACGGGCGCTTTTCCGGGGGAACTCATGGTTTTGTGGTAGGACATATTACACCTGAAGCCTTTGAAGGAGGATTAATTGGTTTGGTTAAAGACAATGATGTGATCGAACTAGATGCTGTAAAGAATACCATCAACCTGATTATATCAGATGAAGAATTAAAAGAAAGAAAAGCCGGATTCAAACAACCGGATTATAAAGTAAAAACAGGGGTGTTATACAAGTATGCAAAGCTGGTATCAGATGCCTCTCAGGGATGTATAACAGATTTTTAAATTGAATATAATGGAATCAACATTTAATGCATTAGAAACAGAAAGGTCTACACAGACCATAAAAAAATTGAAAGGGGCAGAAGTTATTTTGGAAATCCTGAAAGCTGAAAACGTCAATACGATCTTCGGATATCCTGGTGGAGCTGTCATTCCGATTTATGACGCATTATATGATTACAAAGACGATTTAAAGCATATTCTCGTTAGACATGAACAGGGAGCAATCCACGCAGCACAGGGGTTCTCCAGGTCTTCGAACCATACCGGGGTAGCTATTGCAACCAGTGGCCCGGGAGCAACCAATCTGGTAACAGGACTTGCAGATGCTATGATTGACAGCACACCGGTTGTTTGCATAACCGGACAAGTATATGCATCCCTTTTGGGATCTGATGCTTTTCAGGAAGTAGATGTGATCAATGTTACCGCTCCTGTTACCAAGTGGAACTGTCAGGTAACCGATGCTAAAGATATTCCGACAGCTTTGGCAAAAGCTTTCTATATAGCAAGATCAGGGCGACCAGGTCCTGTATTGGTGGATATTACTAAAAATGCACAACTTCAGGAAATCGATTTTACAGGATATGAGGCCTGTAATTCCATCCGGTCTTATCATCCTAAACCCCGAATCAGGCATGAATACATTGAGCAGGCTGCTCTATTGATCAATGCTGCTAAAAGACCATTCCTACTTTTCGGGCAAGGAGTGATTATAGGAAAGGCAGAAAAAGAGTTACAGGATTTGGTTGAAAAAACCGGCATTCCTGCGGCTTCTACTGCTTTGGGTTTAGGAGCACTTTCTACAGAACATCCGCTTTATGTAGGAATGCTAGGAATGCATGGACATTATGCTCCTAACAAATTAACCAATGATTGTGATGTGATTATCGCTGTAGGAATGCGATTTGACGATCGTGTAACCGGAAAATTGGATCAATATGCGAGACAAGCTAAAGTAGTTCATCTCGATATTGACCTTGCGGAAATAGATAAAAATGTAAAAGCGGATGTCCCTGTTCTTGGTAATTGTAAAGAAACACTTCCTCTGCTGACTGAGGCTCTTTCAGAAAACTCACATAAAGAGTGGCTGGATCAGTTTAAAGAACTGCATCGTGAAGAAAATCTTGAGGTTGTACACAAGGAATTGAATCCGGAAACAGAAGAACTTACCATGGGAGAGGTGTTAAAATACCTGAACCAACTCACCCATGGAGAGTACATCATCTGTACGGATGTGGGACAGCACCAGATGATTTCCTGCAGATATGCTGAATTTAAAAAATCAAAAAGAAACGTCACTTCAGGTGGTCTTGGAACAATGGGATTTGGTCTTCCTGCAGCAATAGGTGCAAAAATGGCAAATCCTGACAAGCACGTGATCTGTATTGCCGGAGACGGTGGTTTTCAGATGAACATCCAGGAGCTGGGAACTATTTCACAATTCGGAATAGGGGTAAAGATGATTGTTCTGAACAATTCTTTTCTCGGGATGGTTCGTCAATGGCAGGAACTCTTTCATGACAAGCGATATTCTTTCGTGGATATTACCAGTCCGGACTTTTCTGCTGTTGCTGAAGCCTATGGTATTAAAGCAAAGCATGTAAAAGAAAGAGCTTTCCTGGAATCTTCATTAAAAGAAATGCTTGAAACAGAGGGATCTTATCTTCTGGAAATAAAAGTAGGAAAAGAAAATAATGTTTTCCCGATGGTTCCACAAGGATGCAGCGTAAGTGAAATCCGCTTAAAATAAAAATAAATATGATGAATAAACAGGAATACACCATAAGCGTTTTCACAGAAAACCAGGTAGGATTACTCGCCAGAATAGCAACGGTTTTTTCTAGAAGGGGGATTAATATAGACAGCCTGAATGTTTCACCTACAGAAATTACAGGTATTTCCAGGTTTACCATTGTAGTGGAAACTACATATGAAACTGTAAGGAAAATATCCCGCCAGATTCAGAAGCTGGTAGAAGTGATAAAAGTATATTACAATACCAATGAAGAAATCGTATGGCAGGAACTGGCACTTTTTAAAATAGAAACCAATGTCGTTTCTGAAAAATTCTATGTTGAAAGGATTTTAAGACAATATGGTGCAACCATCGTAAGTGTAAGAAATGATTATACTGTTTTTACGATTGTGGGACATCATGAAGAAATAGGCCGTTTCCTTGACCTTCTGGAGCCTCATGGTCTTATAGAGTTTATCAGAAGCGGAAGAGTAGCAGTTATTAAATCCAATGAAGCTTTCCATAAAAAGCTGACGGCCCTTGAAAAAATGGCTTATCAATAAAAAACACAAGTTCAATATATATAATGTGGCCAGAATTGGCCGGAAAAATAACAATTAAAAACAAAATTATGGCATTAATTAAATTTGCAGGAGTAGAAGAAAATGTAGTAACAAGAGAAGAATTTCCAATTGAAAAAGCGCAGGATGTATTAAAAAATGAGACTGTAGCGGTTTTAGGATATGGTATCCAGGGACCTGGTCAGGCTTTAAACCTTCAGGATAACGGAATCAATGTAATTGTCGGACAACGTAAGAATTCTAAAAGTTGGGATAAGGCAGTACAAGATGGATTTATTCCGGGTGAAACATTATTTGAATTAGAAGAGGCAGCACAAAGAGGAACTATTCTGTGCTATCTTTTAAGTGATGCTGCACAGATCGAATTCTGGCCAACATTAGAAAAACACCTTACCCCTGGAAAAACATTATATTTCTCACATGGTTTCGGAATTACCTATAATCACCAGACTAATATCGTACCGTCTAAAGAGGTAGATGTGGTTTTGGTGGCGCCTAAAGGATCCGGAACATCTTTAAGAAGACTTTTTGTGGAAGGTAAGGGATTGAACAGCAGTTATGCCATCCATCAGGATGCAACGGGAAATGCAAAGGATAAAGTAATTGCATTAGGGATTGCGGTAGGTAGCGGATATTTGTTCGAAACCAACTTTAAGAAAGAAGTATATAGTGATCTGGTAGGAGAAAGGGGCTCATTGATGGGTGCAATACAGGGACTTTTTGCGGCTCAGTTTGAAGTATTGAGAGCTCAGGGACATTCACCTTCCGAAGCCTTTAATGAAACCGTTGAGGAATTAACACAGTCTTTAATGCCTTTGGTGGCAGAGAACGGAATGGATTGGATGTATGCCAACTGTTCAACAACAGCCCAAAGAGGAGCTTTAGATTGGTGGAAAAAGTTTTATGACGCTACAAAACCTGTATTTGAAGAGCTGTATCAAAGTGTGAAAGAAGGAACTGAATCACAAAAATCAATTTCAAGTAACAGTAAAGAAAATTACAGGGAAGGTCTTAACAAAGAGCTAGAAGAATTGAGAAATAGCGAATTATGGCAAGCCGGGAAAGTCGTAAGATCGTTACGTCCGGATAGAGAATATGAATATGAAAAGTAAAACCATTACTTTCCCTTCCTTAGATGCTGTTAAAAAGGCCCGGAAAACTCTGGAAAATATTGTCAATACAACACCACTACAGGAAAGCGTTAGACTTTCCAGACAGATTGGAGCTGATATTTTTTTGAAAAGGGAAGATATGCAACCGGTCCGTTCCTATAAGATCAGGGGTGCCTATAATAAAATCTACAGCCTCCACAGAGATGATAAAACCGGAAATGGAGTTGTTTGTGCCAGTGCAGGAAATCATGCCCAAGGCGTTGCTTTTGCATGCAGGAAAATGAAGATCAACGGAACGATTTTCATGCCCGTCACGACTCCTAAGCAAAAACTGGAGCAGGTAGCCATGTTTGGGGAACAGTATGTTGAAATAAAGCTTATAGGCGATACTTTCGATGACACAAAGAATGCGGCCATAGCATACAGTGAAAATTCGGGAGCTGAATTTATCCATCCGTTTGATGATGTGGAAATCATTGAAGGGCAGGCTACCTTGGCCATGGAAATTCTGGAACAAGCAAAAGATCCTATAGATTTTGTACTTGTACCACTTGGAGGAGGTGGGTTAGCTGCTGGCATTATCACTGTGTTTTCGATTTTATCACCTCAAACGAAAATCATTATTGCAGAACCAAAGGGAGCTGCATCGATGAAGGCATCTGTAGAAGCCGGAACCAATATCGAATTGTTGTACATTGATAAATTTGTAGATGGAGCTGCTGTTCAAAAGGTAGGCGACCTTACTTTTGAAATCTGCAGGGACCATATCCATGAGTGTATTGCTGTTCATGAAGGGAAAGTATGTGAAACTTTATTGGAACTTTACAACAAGGATGCAATGGTGCTTGAGCCTGCAGGTGCATTGACGATAGCTGCACTGGAGCTCTGTAAAGAAGAGATAGCGGGAAAAAATGTTGTATGCATTGTAAGCGGAAGTAACAATGATATTACAAGGACGGAGGAGATTAAAGAAAGGGCAATGCTTTATAAAGGATTGAAACATTATTTTATTGTAAAATTTCCTCAGCGACCGGGTGCTCTTAAAGAATTTGTTCTGAGTGTTTTGGGAACATCGGATGATATTACTTTTTTTGAATATACCAAAAGGAATTCCCGGGAAACTGCTTCAGCGATCGTTGGTATTGAAGTTCCTTCTTTTTCAGACTTTGAAGGATTATTAAAGAGAATGAAGCAGGCTGGGTATTATGAATCATATCTCAATGATTCCCCCAATATGATGAATATTTTAATTTAGATTAATGAATCAAGCCACTTACAAAAGTGGCTTGATTATTTGGTAAACATAAGCTTTGACCGGTAATAAATACCCGTTATAGTCTTATGGATACTTAAAATAAGGCTAAACTGATAAATGTCATGGTGTTTATTATTTTTATTCAGTCTAAATAAATATAAATTTGTTGTAGCAAAATAACAATAAGAAATAGAGAGATAATTACTCTCAATTATTACGGTTTGTTTTTTGGAAAGTATAATAAAAATAACACAACTAATCATATCCATATCAATTTTTGTTTTTTTAACCGGTGAGGCCATATCTCACCGGTTTTCTTTTATTATAGGATAAATGTTCCTGTAAAAAGAAACCCTTCCTATTATTGGAAGGGTTAGTTGTTAGAGTAAATTATTTCAGTTTATTAGATAAATCAAATCGTTACGATTATTCCTGATGGCTTAAACAGCTTCAGATTTACTTAAATTCCTGATATCATTGAATAATGTCCGTACTTCACCCCATGTATTTACTCTTTGGTGGTGATCTATATTACTGTTGTGTCCTGCGTTAAACATAATTGGTCTTCCCTTACAGAAATCCAGATTTTTAATATGGTCATCAATAAGGTAGTCCGTATCGATTACACTCTTATCTCCGCACATAATGATATTTTTCCATAAAATAAAAGGGAAGTGCTCCTGCAGCCATTGGTATTTTTCATATAATGAAAGCGGAAACTCCATTGCTGCTGTCACAATATATACATCATAATCTTTCATCAGTTCCTGTACTACCTCTATGGCACCAGGCATTACCGGTAAGGTGCGGAAAAATCCCGGAGTTTGCAGATATTCGAATATTACTTCTTTGTTGGGAAAAGCGTCCGGTTCCGGTTTACCAATCATATCTTCCCGGCTGATTAAAATGCCATGATCCCTGTAATACCAGTCAATTAATTGTGCCTCTACATCTGCTATTACACCATCCATATCTATAGCGATCGTTTCTTTTTTATTTTTCATTTTGCAATTATTTGCAACAAATATATTAAATATTGCATAAAGTTGCATTATCTTGCAATAAATATTTTCTATATTTGTGTTATGATAAAAGCTGAAAGACAGGATCGCATTCTGGAATATCTGGCCAAGGACAAAAAGGTTTTGCTTGATCAATTGAGCAAAACCCTTAAAGTATCTGAAGATACCATACGCCGGGATATTAAAGAATTATCCGATAAAGGGTTGCTTAAAGCCGTCCGTGGTGGTGCTCTTCAACGGTCATCAATGCCGTTGCATTTTAAGGACCGACAGAATATTGATGTGGCCCACAAAAAGATGATTGCAGAGAAGGTTTTGGAATATATCACTCCCGGCATGGTTCTGCTTGTGGATTCAGGAACTTCAGCATTGGCTGTAGTAGCGAATTTGCCAAAGGATATCGCTTTAACTGTTGTCACCAATAGCTTTCCTGTGGCTTCCCTTTTGGAAGACCATACAGAAATTGAAGTTTTGTTTATGGGAGGAATGTTGAATAAAATTTCATTCTCTACAACAGGATACGAAACCATACAAAGTATAAGAAATATCAGGGCAGATATCTGTCTACTGGGTGTTTGCAGTATTGATCTGGAGATGGGTGTGACGGGAGATGATTACGAAGATAGTCTGGTAAAAAGAGTAATGATAGAAACTTCAAAATGTACGATTGCCTTATCGACCTCAGATAAACTGGGAAAATCGGAATCCTTTTACATATGCGCCACGAATTCCCTGAATGTAATCATCACAGAAGCTGATTCCGATTCTGATTATTTAAAACCTTATATAGAAGCGGGTATAGAAGTACGGTAAAATCAAAAGGCAAAGAATAACTTTCTTTGCCTTTTGATCAATTCTAATCGATAATAATGGCCATGCATAACCCATTTGGCCCTGCTTGTGATCTTGGACGGCATGCTCCGTTAATGCAGCACCAGTCATCACCACATTCCAGGTTGGCAGGACATTGCAGGTATCCACCATTAATACGTCTTAGTTCACTTCTTTCCAATGATTTTAAATTTTTCATAGTACATAGTTTTAGTTGTAAAACAAATGTAATGAATTATGTAGTAGGAAATTATCTGTTATTAAAAAAAACCTGTTTATCTTTTTACAAAGTGATTTTTTCTCCTTTTACAGGGAAAATATACCGGATTCCCGAAGTATTTTTTTCCTTCAGTTGCTTCTTGATTTTCTCTATGTTATCATCCACAGGTTTCAGGTGGGTAATGATTATAGGGACGTTTTTTAGTTTTCCGGGTTGACAAAAACCATTTAGAATATTCAATTCATTTTCCAATAACGCTGGGGTAAGATGTCCAAATAATGATTTATCCGGTTGTTCATTTGGAAAAGAAACTTCTATTAGAATTCCTTTTAGCTTTTGCTTATTTACATATGGAGCAACCTGTTTCCATAGTTTTTCGAGCTTATTGCTTTTTTCTATACGATCGCTTCCCGTATCTCCCAAGTAAAGAAGGTAATCATCATTATACCGTAAAAGAAAAGCTGTACTTTCATAAGGGTTGACGTGGCTAATCGGAAAAGCTGTCACATACATTTCTGTGTCTGTTAGAGGTATTTCCCTGTTTTCTTCCAGACTGATCATTTTATATTTACCTAACCTGGGTGTTTCTCCGGTATCGGTAAAATTAGCCCAGCTTTGCCACGAGAAATATTTATCTGTAATGATGTTTCCAACAGAAGGTAGTGTATACACGGACTTTTTTGTATCATCCGGGCTGTTGATGATCAATCCGCTTACATGATCAAGATGTGCATGGGAGATAAGATAGCCTTTGATATTTTGTTGGATCACCTGCAATGCAGAATTTTGTTTAAAATTTCCCTTCTCTATTGCTTTTTCAATTCCGGAACGTATTGTTCCGGCATCAAGAGTAATATAATTGTCAGAATGCACCGGAGCAGCCATGTAGCTGGATAAATTACTTTCATCACCTCCACCATAAATCCCCAATGGGATTACTTTGAAGCTGTTCTGTGCGGAACAAATGGCTGTCGACAAAATAATAGCCAGGCTGAAAAATTGTTTTATCATGTAAAATACGTGTTATTGTTATGAGGAATAATGGGAATACAAATTTAATTTAAAACATAGCGATCACAAAACAAATTAAGAAATCTATGTTTTGTAAGACTCCAGGTAATTATAATTATGTTTATTACAATTCTGAAATAAGGGAAAAGGGCTTCTCATAAATGAAAAGCCCCTGCTGCAAATGCATTACATATAAGCATGTAATAAGTTATTAAATAAAAGCTTCCCGCTGGAGGGAAGCTTTAGACTAAAATGATGAAAATTATTATTAAGGTGATGTTTCGTATTCAAAAATAGTGATTGCTATACATTTGTTTTTATGATCATGATCATAAAGTGGTGGATTATACTAGTCGTTTATCAAAAATAATTATGGATTTACTTTACTAAAGTAGCGTCAAGTTCTATTTTTCAACTATGAAAAAAAGAACTTTCACTTCAAATAAAGTTGCCGCTTGTTTAATTCCGATTTTGAATGTTTCGGGGGATACTATTTTTAGAGCTTTGAACAAAAGGTGATGTGTAGCCTCACCAGGGATCGAACCTGGATCTAAAGTTTAGGAAACTTTTGTTCTATCCATTGAACTATGAGGCCTTAGTGGGTCAAATATATTAATATCCATTTAAAAATAAGCCATGTTCAGCCATTTTTTCTTTCAAAAAGGCTGATTTCCATTTTGGCTACATCAATATCCGTTTTGGCAACTTCAGTCATTTTTCGAGTGCGGACATTTGTATTGTAATTTTAATACAACAAAAAATGAAAACAATTTTTATAACAGGTGCCTCTACAGGACTTGGAAAAGCGAGTGCTAAATTATTTCAAAGCAAAGGATGGAATGTAATAGCAACGATGAGAAATCCGGAATCTGATACCGAACTGCATACTTTAGAAAATGTAACGTTACTTCCTTTGGATGTTACCAATCCGGAACAGATCAAATCTACAGTAAAAAAGGCATTGGAGATGAGTTCGATAGACCTTGTATTCAATAATGCGGGATATGGTTTAATAGGACCTTTGGAAGCTTTAACAGATGATCAGATCGTAAAACAATTAAATACCAATCTTTTGGGAGTGATCCGTGTTACACAGGCATTTATTCCTTATTTCAGGGAAAAGAGAAGCGGAATGTTCATTACTACAACTTCTATTGGAGGCTTGATTGCTTTTCCATTAGGATCTACCTATCATGCCACGAAGTGGGCATTGGAAGGATGGAGCGAAAGCCTGGCATTTGAACTGAATACCTTCGGGGTGGATATAAAAACCGTTTCTCCAGGCGGGATTAAAACAGATTTTATCAGTAGGTCGCTGGATATGGGTACCCAACCGGAATATGAACCAATGATCAATACTATGTTTTCCAATACGGAAGCGATGATGGAAGGGGCTTCAGAGCCTGAATTAATTGCTGAAGTAGTATATGAAGCTGCTACCGACGGTAAAAAGCAACTTCGCTATGTTGCAGGTAAAGATGCTAATGAGCTGTATGCACAACGTCTGGAGATGGGAGCAGAAGCATTCCGTGAACAATTCGGAAAGCAATTTATATAAATATTCATTCAAAGAACAGTGCAGATATAACGACTGCACTGTCTTTTTAACTTTAAATAATGCTTACATTTATATTATGGAAAAGAAAGATAATGCTCCTCTGAAAATTTCCTCTATTTCCGAGCTGCACGATATATTACAGGTTCCCAAACCGCTACATCCTCTGATCAGTCTTGTGGATAATACCACAATGAGTGTAAATAAAGAAATACTAAACCGGAATTTTGTCTTGAATTTTTACAAGATATCATATAAATTTTCTGAAAACGGGAAAATGGGATATGGCCAAGGATATTATGACTTTAACGAGGGTGGAATGATGTTTACGGCTCCCAACCAGATCCTGTCCACTGACGAAGAAGCGGAATACCATGGATATACCTTATTCATACATCCTGATTTTATTAGGAATTATCCCTTGGCTAAGAATATAAAGAAATATGGCTTCTTTTCTTACGATACAAATGAAGCACTTCACTTATCCGACAAAGAGAAGAAGCTTATCGTAGGATTGCTGGATAATATCAATGGAGAACTCCATACTGCGATTGATGATATCAGCCAGGATGTCATTATATCTTATATTGAAGTATTACTCAATTACAGCAACAGATTTTATAAGCGTCAGTTTATTACCCGCAAAACCGTAAGCAATGATCTTCTTTCCCGGATGGAAAAGATCCTGGAGAATTATTTTGAAGATCAGGAGACCTTACAAAATGGACTTCCTACCGTTGAGTTTCTGGCTTCCCGACTGAACCTGTCACCCCATTACCTGAGTGATATGCTTCGTAACCTTACAGGTCAAAATGCCCAGCAACATATCCATGAAAAATTAATTGAAAAAGCGAAAGAATATCTTACAACCACCAGCTTATCTGTAGCAGAAATAGCTTATCAGCTGGGATTCGAGCATTCACAATCATTTAATAAATTATTCAAAAAGAAAATGAATATTACACCCCTAATATTTAAGCAATCGTTTAACTGATTATTGCAAAGGGCTGAAATGTAAGAATGGTTGCTTTTTATTGTTGAAAATCACTTTGTATGATATTCCTGAGAATAAAGTTTGCCCGTGCCTGCGGAGTATCAGGCGGTACAACTATAGGCGTATAACCATAATCAATATAGGTAGACCTCATCACATTATAAGTTTCTGCTGCTTCTTCCCAGGTTTGCTTTCTTTCGCCGTCTATTCTGTAGATTTCCGGCCAGGGTGGAAGAATAAATACCTGGGGATTATAGAGATAATTTGTGGTAATATTTTTCATTTCAGAGGTAACAGGTAATTGAATCATACGCGCATAGCAAAAAGCATCTATAATCCCACGATCAAAAAAAACAATCTCATCCCGAACATCAGAAACAGCCTCATAACTTTGTAAAGATGCACTGATCATAAGATCCGTATAGAGTTCTCTGTTTCCCCATGGAAGTCCATTTCCTTTATTCTTTATCTGTTCTTTAATGATTTGTCTTGCATCTTCTTCTACCGTCCGATATCCTGTATTTTCAAGTTCGTTCAGTAGAGTTGTTTTTCCAACACCGGGACCACCGGTGATGATGTAAAAGTTGTTCCTACTGTATTTCATTCCCATTTTTATGGAGTTTTAAAAGGAAAATGATTTAATCTATTTCCTGGCTTTTATATTTGTTCCTGTAATCTGCCGGAGTGAGTCCTGTGATTCTTTTAAAGACCGTTCTGAAGGTTTTAAGATCGTTATAGCCGATACTGTAAGTAACGTCAGCAATATTGTGTTCTCCAGATTCAAGAGCTTTCTTTGCAGCTTCTACCTTTACACGCTGGATGTACTCTATAGGATTTAGGGAAGTCGCATTTTTAAAACGGCGGATAAAATTTCTGCGACTCATATTCACCTGGCTGGCGATCTGTTCTACTGAAATTTCTGTTGTAAATTCCTTTTCAATATAACTTTGTGCTTTATGGATTTCATCATCATTATGCCTGCGCTGTCCGGAAAAGATTGTAAAAATGCCCTGGGAACTTCGTCCATAGTCAAGAGCATAGAATTTGCTTAAAGAAACCGCCACTTCTTTACCGCAGTTTTTTTCAATGAAATACAAAATTGCATTCAATGATGAAAATCCGCCACCGCCTGTAATGATCGCCTTTGAATGAGTAACCACATGGTCCGGTTTGAAATCGATTAAAGGGTATCGATACTGAAGATCTTCTATAGCGTTCCAATGTGAAGTCGCAGGCATATGATCAAGAAGTCCGCTTTCAGCAAGGAAATATGCTCCGGTACAAAGACTGATGATCTCACATTTTTGTTCATACTTTTTCAGAATCCATCCCGTCAGTACAGCATTTTTTGTTAATATGGCATTCACATCTTCCTGTCCGGATTTCATGGGAGCCACAATCACAACATCTGTATCGAATTTTTCTGCCAGTGTTCTGCTACAGCAAAACTGCATAGGCAGCCCGGATGAAACTTCTTTATGATGAACCCCGATAAGTTCTATATGAAAGGGAAGTGGCCTGCCATTCATTAATGCCATCTCATTGGCACTGCTTAAAAGTGCTGTTACCGTGGAGACTGCTGTAGGTATAGCATCTTCATACACTATAATTGAAATATGTTTCATAATATCAGTGCTTGTATACTCAAAAGTACATAATTAAATGGCACAAAATGCACTGCATGTTGTCATTTATGCGTTGCCCCTTTTACAAAGAGGCTCTTTAATTTTACATAAAAATCAGTTATGAAAACAATATTTGAACATAAAGAGAGGCAGGAGCTGATCGAAAGGATCAGTGCACTAACAGATAATAAGACTGCACAGTGGGGAAAAATGAATGTTTATCAGATGATCAGACACTGTACCGTTTGGAATGATTGGATTTTAGGAAGAAATAAACAAGAATATAAACAGGAATTTTTGGGAAAACTATTTGGGAGAATGGCTTTAAAAAGATTATTGCGGGAAGGAGCTGTCATGGATAAAAATGTACCGGCCGGTGAATTTGCCATTAAAGAAAAAACAGGAGATACGGACTTATATAAAAAAATATGGTTGGAGCAGATTGCTGCTTATGAACACTATTCAAATTGCGATTTTATCCATAATTTCTTTGGGAAAATGAAAACAGAGGATTTGGGCATATTTGTTTATAAACACATGGATCATCATTTACGGCAGTTTAATGTATAATATTCATAATATAGGATACTAATCATTATTTCTTGCTATATTGGTCTTTCACTAATTGTTACCTAATATTATGAAATACCTATATTTAGTAGTATGCTCACTTTTAATTATTGCCTGTAAAGGACAGGGAAAAACAGATCTTTCCACATTGAGATTGAATGAGTCCATTGAAGATCTGATCGACTTTAAAAATAAAAATATGGTTGAAGTAAATACTGTTGAATATCCCTTTTGTTTATTTATTGAAATAGATAATTCAGAGAAGTTTACGTTTGACGGAATAGATTTAAAAGGACAAAAAGTATTTTTCCAGATTAATTCCGAGCGATTGAAAACAGACAGTATCACAAAATTTGGTGGAGGTCATTTTGATATGCAGGGTTTTAAAGATAAAAAAGAACTTGCTGCAATTCTGAAAAAGCAAAAAGCAGATCCCATAATATATGGATTCAGGATAGAAATGAAAACTCCTGCCCTGAAGAAAGAAATCCTAAAAAAGCTCGAAAGCCGTTACGGAAAGGGAATTAAAAATCCTAATACGTATAATGGGCTATACTGGAATGTAAAAAAAGACAATCGATATATTTTCTATGCACCGGACTATGACAGGCTAATTATTCTGAATAATACAAACCTTTCAAAAACATGTTATTGGGATGCTATGAACGGTCTTATAGATTTTGGCGGATGTGACAATGAGTCTTATACGAAAGAACTCACCAAGAACAGAACCGATTCTAAAGATATCAAAGATAAACCTGTTATCAAAATTGATAAAAACTGGAATATAAATGATCTTGCACTTGGTACTTCAACCGAAGCGGATTTTGTTAAATCTCCGCTCAACAAAAATTTTGAAAGAATAACCACTGTAGATTCAAAAGGAGACCTCAAAGAATTGATGCAGCAAAATACTTATAATAATTTTCATTTTTATTTCACAGCTGGAAAAAACGGTGAAAATGATCAGAAAAATAACATTTTGAAAGGTTATGCGATCAATGACTTTGAAGCGGTGGAGGTTTCCTTTGGGAATCAGTTGAAAAAAGGAATGAAAGGAGAGGATGTATTAAAGATCATAGGTGAAAATGATGTTGTAGGAGATCCGGGATTAAAGTACTCCAATTATTTAGAGATTAAAAATCCTGCTTATAAAATCAATTTAATATTTGATGATAATAAATTGTTTTCAAGCATGTATGTGCTCAAAAAAGAATAGAAATTGTGCCAGAAAGAAATAAAGCTCCGGTAAATCCGGAGCTTTAATATTTATTCCATGATCCACTCGGTAGCTTTTTGTAGAACGGCATCAGCATTTTTATCCTCTGAAGGAGTAATCATAATGTCCGGTTGTATGCCTTCCTTGTATTCTTTTCCTGTCCGGTCCATTTCGTAGGAAACCGCAAGGTAAAGAGTTCTTCCATCACTCAGTTCGTATCCCTGATTTGCACTTGTAAGTCCAGCAGAAGGCTGACCAAAGGTTTTAACATTCTTTTTTCCGATAAAGGAAATAGTGGTTGCCTCACCACTACTGGCTGTCATAGGTCCTATTAAAACTGCTATTTTAGGGTTCTGATCATGTAGCGTATAGGGTTTTGAAACTGAAACACTATACATACTGCCATCCTTGTATTTCCAGGCACTTTTGCTTTTTCCATCTTTTGTAAAATAACCCAAAGCTCCTTCTCCTGTTAAGGGGCCCAATCCCGTGATCATGGGATACATATTGCCCCCGGTATTGGATCTGAGATCCACAATCCAGCCTTTCAGGGTGTTTTCTGAATCAAGCTTTTTAATCATACCCTGTATTTTTTCAGCAAAAGCATTACCTACTTCTTTGTTAAGAGATGAAAATGCGGGAACCATAATATAACCGATCTTTTGGTCCAATAATTTATATTCAGGTTCGATAGGAGAACTTTTGGTACTCTTTTTTTCTTCAGCATATTGTTTGTTGTCCACGAACGAATGATTATCTCCTGCAGCCCGCAACACTTTTATAATATGTTGAATAGCAGGAGCTGTATCTTCCTCTGTTACCATACCTCCTGAAAGTTTCTGAAGGTTATTATCAAGTGAACTCCAGTCTATTTTATTTTTAAAAATCGAATTTTTCTTTACGATGTTTTTAAATTGATTGATATACTTCAAAGCGGTCTTCGAAGCTTCCTTATCGGAAAATGGGATTTCCGTGACAGAAAAATCATCAAACCAAACTTTACCACTTCCTTTTAAAAAGCCACCCAATACAAAATAGTCTGCCTGATCATTAAGTATAAATTCCAGGGTGTACTTTTTCCAATCTTCATTTTGGACTATTTTACGGTTTTGGGAAAAAGAATTTCCGAAATCAACCATAGTATTCTTTCCATCCCAAACCTGTGCCCACAGAGAAATATTACCCTGGATATTTGCTGATTTTATAAAAGCACCGATTTCAACTTTTCTTAATCCTTTTCCAGGAATCTTTACTTTTTGAGAGAAAGTTTGTAATTCATTAACATGATCCTGTTTACCGAAGATTTGTAATGAGCCGTTACCGGAGTGTTTAACCTCACCATCATATTTCATCTCATATGGGTCGAGGACTTTATGGCTCCAATCCGAAGGATAATTGTTTTCTGTTTTTTCAAAGCCGGGATTTTGTAATTGGGCTGACGCAAAGATGCTACCGGCCAAAAGAAAAATACCAATGGAAATTTTTTTCATGGTTTAAATTTGATTTCTAAAAATAGGAATATTTAAAAAATATCCAACCCTCTAATTACCTAATTTCTGAAGGAAAAGATTAAGATCTTCCTCTTTGTCCAGTCCTAATTTTTGTTTGATCCTGTAGCGGCTCATTCTTACACTTTTAGGCTCGATATGCATCAATTGGGAAATCTGGCGGGTATCCATTTTAAGATAAAGATAAGCACAAAGCTTCATATCAAGAAGGGTAAGCTTTTTATGGGCTTTTTCGTTGATGAGGTTAAAGAAATCGGGGTGAACTTTCTGAATCTGGAGTTTTGCATCTTCAAAATCATTATCAAGAACGAGCTCTTCTTTCATAATCTTCTGCATATTCAGAGAGCTGTCATCGGCAAGTTTATCTTTGATGCTATGCAACATGCGGATTTTATGTTCCAGCTGAAGGACGTTGGCCATTACTTCTTTTTGAAGTTGTTGCTGCTGGGCTTCCAGCAGTTGTTGTTCTGCCCTTAATCTTGCTTGTTCTTCCTTCTCCAGTTTTACCTGCATTTCAGATTCGTGTTTTTCGAATTCAAGTTGTTTCTCCCGTTCTAAGGAAAGACGCAGTTTGAAATGGTAGGAACGAAACATAAAAAGGAGTCCAAGTAATGAAGCGATAGCAATGCAAACATATAAATAGTTTTGAAGTTTACGGCTTTCCTCCCTTTCTTTGAGTATTTTCACTTCATTATTCTTTTTTTCTGTTTCAAATTGTATCTCAAGCTTCTGTGCATTAAGGGCTTGCTGCTGATTAAAATTCTTGTCGCTGTATTCGGTTACTTCCGCCTGAAAATCCAAAGCTTTTTCAAAATTGCCCTGATTTTTATAAAAGTTAGACAAAGCCTGGGTAATATTGATTAAAGTATAATAGTATGGGGCTTTATCGGCTTTCATGAGATGATAAGCTTCTAATAAATACTTTTCTTCTAAAAGAGTATTACCATCTCTTTTGGCATATTCACTTAATATCCCAAAGCTACTGGCTTTAACTTCTGAAGCATTAGGATTATCTTTTAATATATTCCCCGCTGTCTCGGCATAATAAATGGCTTTTTTTTCTGCATCTTTATCATTGGCTGGAAAATATTTTAAATATACATTGGCAATATTGTTACAAGTGATGGCATAGGTATATCTGGATACTCTTGTTGGATATTTCAGATAAAGATCTTCAGACTTTCTTAAATAAAAGAGAACACTGTCCAGTCCTTTTTTTTCTTTGGAAGAATTGTAATTATATTCGTGGGCAACGGATAAGGCTGCATACGCATTACTGAGAAGATTGTAATTTTTTGTTTTTTCTGCATTTTCAACTGTTTTGTGCGCATAGTTATTGACTTGGGGTACATTATTCCATGTTGAATATGAGGCATAAAGCTGATAATAAAAACAGGCTGCAATATAAGGGTCCGGTGATTTTTCCAGCTCTTTTAACCCGAGCTGACAATATTTTATCCTTTTTTCGTGATCATCCAAAGTTTTATACAAGAACACTTTTGCATAATATGCGGAAGCCATTGCCTGAGGATTTTTAGATTGCTGGGCAATCATTAAAGCCGAATCACTTATCTTTTTTAAAGAGGCTATTTGCTGATCATTGGCTTTTATAACTGTGAGAAGTGTATAAGCTTTTGTTGCTTCAAGGTAATTCTTATTCCTTAAGGCGATACGAGCACTCTGCCTTGCCTTATTTTCGGCAGCAGAATAGTTTCTGTTTATTCTGTAAGCTTCTGCAAGTTGATTTAATAAAAAGGGCTTTTCTTTTTCCTCAGTGGCCGGTTTATTAATTGTCGATTGAAGACTGTCGGTATACACACCCTGAGGAAAAACATGACAGCTTATTCCTAAACAGGTCCATAAAAATATTTTGTAGAATACAGATTTCATATACTTAAAATTAAGATAATTTGTTAGATTCCCGCATAAAAGTTTGTAAATATGGACGAATATATAGAATAGCAATATGCTGGAAACCAGTGCTGTTTGATTCCTGTAGTCATATTGTAGACACCCTTATAAGAGAAGTAGATGTTTTGTAGCATCATAAAGTTTGGAAATACGCGCCATTCAAACGAATCTTTGTCTTAGCAATATTGCTGTATAATTAATCACAGATTTTTATGAACAACAAAACTTTATCTATCGTTTCCTATATTACTCCTATAGGCTGGATTATAGCCTATCTATCAGGAAAAGACAATGCAGACGCTCTACTTAAATATCATTTAAGACAGTCTTTAGGACTTATGATTATAAGTATCCTTTTCAATATTTTAATGAGAATACTGGTTTCTGTGACACCTGCATTATCTTTTTTAGGTATCGCAGGACTTCTTATTACCATATTCTGGATATTGGGAATCATTAATGCCGCAAACGGAGCAGAAAAGCCGGTTCCCGTATTCGGAAAAATGTTTGAAGATAAATTTAATTTCATTGGTTAACACAAGCAGGAAAATTAATATGGACGATTATAAATATTTCATCCGTGAAGGCAATCAGTTTCATCTTAAAACCAAAGTCTCAACTGCAGTTCTAAGAACAATATTATGTGTAGTAATAGCTGTTGTTTTGTATTACATAATCCCTCCGGAAAATAAGATAAGGCTTTGGTCAGCTCTTCTTTTCGTGTTCTTTGCATTGGTTAATTTGTTGAAGGCAACAAAAAAGTTGATCATCGATACACAGGCCAGAACCATCATTCATAAAAATAATATATTGAGTGGAGAAGCTGTTTACCGTTTTGAAGATTTTGAACAATTTTATGTACTCGTGGGAAAATATCTTTTTATCACCATGGACAGTACAGCTTTCTTAATATTTGATCAGAATGGCAGAGAGAAGAGAGTTCCGGTCGTTGTAGGGCTTTTTAGTTCAAGAACTCCACAAAATGCCATTAATGAAGTAAGCGAAATCATGAATATTGCAGAAAAATAATGGAATCGAATAAATATCAACTGGAAATAACCTCCACTGAATTAAGTATAAAACCTTATTTCGGATATTTACCAAAGATAAAGATATTCGCTTTTCTGGCTATTGTTATATTCTGTTTTGTTCCCTTTTTCACCCAGCTGAATGATAACATCCGATATACGTTGTATGGCCTTGGTGGGATCATGTTATTGTATGCGGTATATGATTTTATCTTTTGGGCCGGTATAAAATTCCTGTTTGATAAAAAAACAAACAGTATTTACAAGATTTACCCATTGTCGGTAAGAAAAAGATTAATGGCTTTTGATGAAATGACAATTATCAATACTGCAGAATATGGTGACAGGGCTTATGCCATAGGTAAAAAGAAGAAACAGTTTCTAAGAAATTATCCTATTAGTGATACCTTTTCAGGAAGTAAAAGAAGTAATAGGAGAGAGGATGAATACGTAGAACAGATACTGAATCCTATTCTTGAGTTTGTAAATAATCCTTAAATCTAAAGTCACTCCAAATACATATCAATATGAAAAAAAAGATTGTTATATTCTGGATACTGTATATGTTGTTTTTTGCAATCCCATTTCCAATGATTTTGTATTACAACATCAAGGGGGATGACCCTACTGATCTCAGCCTTGTAAACCCATGGCTTGCTTTAGGTATTTTAGCCGTTTCTCTTATATTATGGATCATTATTCTTACCGGGTATTTTCGCAAATGGATCCTGTCTAATTTTACAGCAAAAAAGAATATTGAATATTTAAACAAAAATGGAGTCCCTCGCAAAGCCGAAATAATTGAAGCTGTAAAAATAAAGGAGGAGAGTAAATATAACTCTTATGAACTAAAACTATTATTTAAAAATTTAGTAGATACTGAAATTGTCCAGAAAACAACGGTAAACGATTCAAAACCTCAGCAGCATCGATTTGAAGCTGGGAAAAAGATTGATATTCTTATTGACAAAGAAGTAAAAAGAGAACCTTATTTTATTTTTGCAGGAACTGAAGCGAAGATCAGTATCCTGACTATTTCTCTTATTTGCTTAGGATGGCTTGCGCTTGTTGCAATTATTTCCTGGTATTATATCTACTCTTATCATACGGAAAGCATGGGAATGGGTTGGAGGTTTATGGTTTTCTGGCATCCTCTTATTCTTTGCCCTGCCATTCTTTTGCTGTATAGAGTGGGATTTCCTTTGATTATAAGAGTATTTGAAGGAAAAAAAAAGGGTGAAGCCGCGCTTATTAAATTGAAAGGGATAAAAACTACAGCCAGATTACTGAGCGCCAACCAGACAGGAACCTATATCAATGAACAGCCTATGGTTCTGTTTAAAGTAGAATATATAGATTTCCAAAATCATACAAAAAGGGCAGAGCTCAAAAAAATTGTAAATCTTCTTGACCTGAATATAGTAAAACAGGCAAACATAGATATTTTTTACCTCAAAGAAAATCCTGACATTGTTGCATTTGCCTCTGATTTGGATCAAATTAGTTAACACCATGAAAAAATCAATCATTATAATAATTGCAGGCAGTACTCTTTTTACAGGTTGCGAACAGATTTCAAAGAGTGTTAAGGATACCCTTAAGCCTGTACCAAAAGATAGTATCTCTACCTATGTAAAAAAGGAAGAAACTTTTCCTGAAAGCCCATTTGACCCAGCAGTAGAACGGCAGATAGAAGAAGCGCAGCATATTGTCAATACTATTTTGGAAAAACATACTAAAACCCATGTTCAGACTCATCAGGAAGGTAAAAGCACAGACTTTCTAAGCAACGAAGAAAAATTAATCAAAGCTGAGGAAGCACTGAAAAAGCTGCCTCAGTACATGGGTAAAGAGATCTTTATCTACTCTTCCGTTTATTTTTATAACGACGGCAATATCAGGCTGATGCTTCAGCATCCTCAGAACCCGGAATACATAGACAACTACCGTTATGAAAATGGTAAATGGTCTGATCCCAGCCCGGAACAATTATCCGTTAAAGATAATATTAAAACCAGGTTGGTCCCCTTAAGAAAGCTTCCTTTCGTAAATATTGCCAAAGCGGCAGAAATCTATAATGAAAAAACAGCTCGCGTTGAAGGAGCAAAGCCTGTTACAAATATTTCCATCTCGGTCTGGAACAATATGATAAGATGGTATCCTTCAAGCATTAACGGAAGCAGGGAACGCTATTCAATTGAGCTAAACGAAAACGGAACATTAAAAAAATTTGAGAGAGAGTAGTAAGGAGGTATAATATAAAAGAATCCGCTCTTTAGGAGCGGATCCAGTAGATAAATACATCTCATTTTTTTAATTAGACAACAATAAAAAGCACAGCCGACAATGCTGTGCTTAAATTTTTATAAATTTAATTGCAATTTCAAATCTGAAAAAAGCAAAAAACGATTTCATTTCAGTTGTATTACATAGTAAATGTAGGAATAATTTTAATACAAAACATGAATTAAATGTTAAAATTCACAAGTTATCCACATTTTTTTGTGGATAAGTCCGTGATCAGGTTTTTCAGTGTATTAATTGGCTTTATCAATTTCCCGTTTTTATCCTTATCATGGTGTTTTGAGAACCAATTCTTAGCGCAGCTACAAAGAATAAAAGAATGATCTCAATTCATCTGAAAATACCTCGGGTATTTCCAATGCTGCAAAATGGCCGCCATTATCCAGTTTTTTAAAAGAGACAACATTGACAAACCGTTCTGCCCATTCTCTGGGAAACTGGGCCTCACGGGGAAGCACTACAATTCCCGCAGGAACATCGGTTTTTTCCAATGGCTGAGATCCTCCCCATTGTGCTATAGCATCGGCTTTATACATTCTCATGGATGTACCGATGGTCTGGGTGACCCAATAGATCATAATATTCGTAAGCAACTCATCGCGTCCTCCAAAAGCTGTTTCAATTAATTCAGGAGGAGCACCGGCGTTTCCAAAACTAATGATCCATGCCGCTAACCCGACAGGAGAGTCATTGAGTGCATAAGCCAATGATTGTGGTTTTGTAGAGTGAACCATAGCGTAAGCACCTTCGGAATACCACCAGCGTTGTACAAACTGGGCAAATTGCTTTTCTTCCTCTGTCATTGTATTCGGATCTTCCTGTCCCATAGGATAACCGATATCCGTAAAATGAACTCCCTCCATAATATCCGGATATTTGGAAGCTAAAGCTTTGGTAACTCCCATTCCCACGTCTCCACCCGCAGCACAAAATTTATTATACCCTAATGTTTCCGTCATTAATTTGATCCATACATCTGCTACGGCTTCACTACTAATGGCAATCTTATCAGAAAAGCCAAACCCTGGAATGGAAGGAATAATAAGATCAAAAGTTTGTTCACCCTCCGTAAGCAGAGGAATTATTTTGTGAAAACGATAAAAGGTATCCGGCCAGCCGTGGGTTAGCAATAAGGGGATGGAATTGCTTCCTTTTCCTTTTATATACTGGAAATGAATCTGAATCCCGTCAATGTCAGTTGTATATTGGGGATATTGATTCAACTGGTCTTGATGTTTTTTCCAGTCGTATCCATTGATCCAGTAGTCTGTAATTTCCTTCAGGTACTTTTCGCTTGTTCCGAAGTGCCAGTCAGAACCTTCAGCTTCTCCGGGCCATCGGGTGTTTTGAATTCGGTTTTTCAGATCTGTAAGAACAGTCTCTGAAATGTTTACGGTAAATGGTTTCATATGATTTGAATTTGGTTGTATGAGTTGTATTATGGTTCTTAACAAATATAATTCTTTAATTGTTTTGTAAAGTCGTATTAATTAGATATTTATAAATTTTTATACTGCTGTTTTAAATTAAATAAGTAAATTTATCCTATTAAAATCTCTTTATAAATATCATCAGTATTTACCGGTAAGATTCTATAACCGGGCTTTATAAGGGTTCAGGCTCCTGGACTCCTTGTCATTTTATATTTACATAAAAACAAAACCAATGGGTGATATTATATTACCGGCGTGTACAGTTTATAACATTAAAGAGATTCTTATGAAAACAAATACAATAGCCGTGATCGGCGGTACCGGAAAATCCGGAAAATATCTTGTTCGTCAGCTTTTGGAAAAAGGCTATTCCATTAAACTTTTGCTCAGAAATCCCGAGAATTTTAAATCAGAAAATTCTCTGATAGAAATTATGAAAGGGGATGCCAGAAATTATCAGTCCGTTCATGCTTTACTTAAAGATTGCAGTTGTGTCATCAGTACTTTAGGGCAGCCGGTTGGTGAAGATCCTATATTCAGTGATGCCACGGGAAATATTCTAAAGGCGATGACTTTTCACGGTCTTAAAAGATATATTGTAACTACCGGATTGAATGTTAACACCCCTTTTGATAAAAAAAATATAAAGGTGAAACAGGCAACAGACTGGATGTATCAAAACTATCCGAAAACAACAAAAGACAAGCAGACAGAATATGAATTGCTTACGACAACAGATCTGGACTGGACATTGGTAAGACTTCCTTTAATTATTCAGACCGATGAACATTTCAATGTGGAAACCAATCTGGAAGATTGTAAGGGTGAAAATATCAGCGTAGCAGACCTGGCGGAATTTCTGATTTCACAAATTGAAGATACAACATACATCAGGGAAAGCCCCTTTTTGTATAATGTACTTTAAGATCATTTAATAAGATTAAAAAACAGAGAGTCAAATTTGACTCTCTGTTCATATTAATTTTCTAATTTTTCTTTGATATATTTGGCCGTATGCGACTTTTTATTGTCTGCCAGTTCTTCAGGTGTCCCGGCAAAAACTACTTCACCACCATATTTTCCGGCTTCAGGACCAATATCAATAATATAATCTGCAGATTTGATGATGTCCGGTTGATGTTCTATAACAATTACAGAATGCCCGAGATCAATCAGTGCCTGAAGAGATTTCAGTAATTTTTGGATATCATGGAAATGGAGTCCGGTTGAGGGTTCATCAAAGATAAATAACGTCTTATCCGTTGTTACTCCTTTTACCAGGAAAGAAGCAAGTTTTACACGCTGTGCTTCACCTCCCGAAAGGGTAGAAGAGCTTTGCCCAAGCTGCAAATAGCCTAAACCAACCTCCTGCAAAGGTCTTAATTTCGTAACAATTTTGTCTTCATGATTTTCTTTAAAAAACTCAAGAGCTTCATCCACCGTCATATGGAGGATATCAGAAATATTCTTCTCATCAAACTTTACTTCCAGAATTTCATTTTTGAAACGGGTTCCTTTACAGGTTTCACATTCCAGCTCGATATCAGCCATAAACTGCATAGAGACATTGATAACCCCTTCTCCTTTACACTCATCACATCTTCCACCATCTACGTTGAATGAGAAATGTTTCGGTTTATAGCCCATCATCTTAGACATCTTTTGTTTGGCAAAAAGATCTCTGATATCATCGTAAGCTTTAAGATAAGTAACAGGGTTTGAACGTGAAGATTTCCCGATAGGATTCTGATCGATGAGTTCAATATTCTTGATCAGTTTTTTAGGAAATTCCACTGTATCGTAATCTCCCTTTTTTCCTCCCATTCCCAACTGTATCTGGATATCGTTTGTGAGAATTTCTTTCATTAGTGTAGATTTGCCACTTCCGGAAACTCCTGAAATAACAACCAGATTTTCCAAAGGAACATCTACATCAATATTTTTGAGATTATTTTGTCTGGCTCCTTTAATATGGATCCATTCCTTAGCTTTCCTTCTTTTCTCAGGAACTTTAATTTCCAGTCTGCCTGTTAAATATTGAGAGGTAAGGGTATCAGCATTTTTTAATTCTTTGTAATCCCCGGCAAAAACAAGTTCACCGCCCAGGTAACCGGCTTCAGGACCAATATCAATAATATAGTCTGCAGCTCTCATTACATCTTCATCGTGTTCAACAACGATAACGGTATTTCCCAAATCCCGCAGATTTTTTAAAACTCCGATTAAATTTTCAGTATCCCTGGAGTGCAACCCGATTGAAGGTTCATCCAGAATATAGATGGAACCTACTAATGAACTTCCCAAACTGGTAGCAAGGTTGATCCTCTGGCTTTCTCCTCCAGACAGCGTATTGGATGTTCTGTTAAGGGTAAGATATCCTAATCCCACCTTTAATAGGAATTCCAGACGGGTAGTGATCTCATAGAGAAGCCTTTTAGCTACTTCCTGATCATGTTCCGAAAGCTGTAAAGAATGGATTAAAGGGAAGAGCTCGTCAAGCGGTAATTCAATCGTAGACTGGATATTATGCCCGTCAACTTTTACCCAGCTTGTTTCTTCACGAAGCCTTAAACCTTCACAGGTTGGACAAAGTGTTTTACCCCGATAACGGGAAAGCATGACACGGTATTGGATCTTGTATAAATTTTCTTCAAGCATTTTGAAGAAATTATTGATCGATGGAAAACTGCTGCTACCATCTCCTTTCCATAAATAATTTTTTTGCTCCTTCGTAAGCTGATGATAAGGCTTATGGATAGGAAAGTCCCCCGCTTTTTTGATGAATGCTTTTTTCCATTCACTCATCGTTTCTCCTCTCCATGCCACAACAGCATCTTCATAAACGGAAAGGGTCTTGTTAGGAATCACAAGGTCTTCATCGATTCCTATTACTTTTCCATAACCTTCACAGGTAGGGCAAGCACCATAAGGATTATTAAAACTAAAAAAATGGACATTGGGCTCCAGGAATTCTATCCCGTCCATCTCAAATTTATTGGAAAACTCTCTGACTTTTCCTGTTTCAATATTTTTAAGCGAGCAATACCCTCTACCTTCGTAGAAAGCCATCTGAATAGAGTCTGCCAATCTTTGAAGAAAACTCTCATCTTCTTCATAAGCAAAACGGTCAATCACCAGATTAATGATCATTCCTTTTTCAGGAGTAAATCCAAAGCTTTCCAGATCTTCAATTCCTGCAACGTTATCATTAATCTCCAATCTCGTAAAACCGGCTAGCTTGAGGACATTTAAGTTCTCTGCAAAATTGTCAATATCATATTCCAGTGGAGCCGTTAAAAGAAAAGAAGAATCCTTCTTTGAAGATTTAATAAAATCCACGACATCTGTCACCGAATCTTTTTTTACCTCCTGTCCTGAAACCGGGGAAAATGTTTTCCCGATTCTGGCAAATAAAAGTTTAAGGTAATCATAAATTTCTGTGGAAGTTCCGACTGTTGAACGGGGGTTGGAAGAAATAACTTTTTGCTGGATAGCAATTGAAGGAGCGAGTCCTTTAATATCATCCACTTTTGGTTTTTCCAGTTTCCCTAAAAACTGTCGTGCATACGAACTTAAGCTTTCAACATATCTCCTTTGTCCCTCGGCATAAATTGTGTCAAAAGCGAGTGATGATTTTCCGCTTCCGGACACTCCAGTGATAACGATCAGTTTATTTTTCGGGATTAATACATCGATGTGCTTCAGGTTGTTAAGATGTGCATTTTTAACAAATACCTGCTTTTTTATATCTATTTCTGTAATTGATGCCATAGTAAAATTAAGACCAACAAAAATACGAATTTTTAACGGATTTTCTTCGTCTAATTATCGCTTTTACTATTCAAAAAATCTATTAAACAGACTGTTAATATTTACAAAATAAAAACATTGACCCGGTCATTACTTTGGTGCTTTTTTGAAAAAAAACACTTATGTAAATACTTTAAACAGTCAATTGATTATTTCAATAATAAAATATTATTACTGTGGTTTATTAAACAATAAGTTATAAAATGATAGCAATGAATCTGTCCATCAGCATTAATTATTAAACAAAGAAGGAAAGATGCAATATCTTATTAAGTATGTTAAAGAAATTTTATGAATTTTTATGTTTTTTTAAGTTGCAGTATTGCTTCGTATTTTAAATTTATTTAACATTGCAGCGTATAAATGTATATAATAATGGTAAAGTTATTCAGAGACCTTGTTACACATTTAATGAGAAAAAGGTAATTACTTCCCCACACAAGATGCAGTCCACTGCATCTTTTTTTATTTACATCAATTAAAGTATTATGATAATAATCATTTGTAAGTGTTGTTCAAGTCGTCTAATTTTGGAAATCTTAAAAAAATCTTAAATTAAGGAATGAAAAAGCTGGGAGCCGTTTTTTTTCTGGGAGCTATTGTAATGGGACAAGCACAGGAAAGAGCATCAGATATTGAAACGATAGAAGTTCAGGGAAAATTTATAGCTACTCCCTATAAGAGTGCCAATCAGAATATCACCATAATTTCAAGAGAAGAGATCGCAAATGCTGCGGCCAAAAGTATTGATGAAATTCTTCAGATGGTTCCTGGAATGGATATCAGAAGAAGAGGTGCCAATGGTGTACAGAGTGATGTAGGATTTCGCGGAAGCTCATTTGAACAGGTCCTTATACTATTAAACGGGATTCGGATGAATGATTCACAAACGGGGCACAATTCTTTAAATATTCCGGTGGATCTGGAAGATGTTGAGCGCATAGAAATTATTAAAGGTCCCGCAGCACGAAGGTTTGGCCAAAATGCCTATGCGGGTGTCATCAATATCATCACCAAAACAATTTTAGGTAAAAAGGTAAAAATAAGTGCGGAAGGCGGAGATTATGAGACTTATGGTTTCGGGTTGAATGCCCAATTGGGAAATGAAAAGTTTTCCAACTCCCTGCAAGCTAATTCATCCACTTCCCAGGGGTATATGCATAATACGGATTATGAAATACGGAATGTGTTTTACCAGAGCAAATTAGGGATTAGAAATGGAGATATAAGGCTTCAGGCAGGTTTTTCAGAAAAGAAATTCGGAGCCAATGGATTTTATTCATCACCGAAGGCTACAGAGCAGTATGAGGAGATGCAGGCTTCCATTGTCAGTTTAGCCCACCAGCAAACTTTTGGGAAACTGAAACTTAATTCTAATGTATATTGGAGAAGGGGACAGGATATGTATTTATATAACAGGCAAAATCCCGCTCTGTACAGGAACATGCATATCGGAAATAATGTTGGAGGAGAAGTTAATTCAAGCTATACATGGGGATTAGGAACGACAGGGGTTGGTGTCGAACTGAGAAAAGAGTTTCTGGTGAGTAATAACCTTGGAGACAGAAACCGTTTTGTCACCCAGGTCCTCTTTGAACATCACTTTTCATTGCTGGACAAAAAACTAAATATCAGTCCCGGAATTTCATGGGCTAATTATTCCAAGGAAGGAAATTTCTTCTATCCAGGGCTGGATGTAGGTTATAATTTTGATTCCAATAACAAGGTCTATGCGAATGTAGCAAGAGTGCATAGGGTGCCAACATTTACAGATCTGTATTATATAAGTAAAACAGAGCAGGGAAACCCTGATCTTTTGCCTGAGAATGCCGTTTCATCAGAAGTGGGATATCAATATCAGAATAAAATATTACTGGCGAAAATCAGTGGTTTTATGCGCAGTTCAAAGAATTCTATCGATTGGGTAAAGAAATCCTTAGAGGACCCTGTATGGTATGCTCAAAATGTAGGAGAAATTGATACGAAAGGAGTTGAGATAGAATTTAATCACAGATTATTCCCTTGGATAAAATATTCTTTGGGGTATACGTACCTGGATACCGAATTTAAACAGTCTAATGATTTTGTTTCAAGATATGTTCTCGATAATCTGAAACATCAGTTGGTTGCCAAACTTGAGACAAGTTTCCTGCAACATTTCACTAATGAATTAGTATACCGTTATAATGACAGAGTGAATCTTGGCAGCTATAATTTATTGGACGAAAAAATTAGTTTCGTTAAAAAGGATTTCTCAGTCTATGTTCTGATTAATAATGTTACGAATACGAAATATACCGAAACCTTTGGTGTTCAGATGCCTAACAGATGGTTTCATATAGGATTTACCTACAATATTAATATTAAGTAAAGTTAATATTAACGAGTGGTTAATTAATTTTATTTTTGCAAAAATTTTTTCAGATGAAACTTTTCTTAGGTTTAAGTTTGCTATGTAGCATGGCATTTATAAAGGCACAAGAGCATATTTCAAGCTTTAATGCTGTAACCCTCACCTATAAATTTCATCCGAAATTTTTCCTGTATGCAGAAGGTCAGCTTCGAGGAAATGAAGATTATACTTATCCCGATTATTACGAAATAAAAGGAGGGCTGGGATATAATCTCACAAAAAACCACAAGCCGTTTATAGGCCTTGGAAGATATGTGAACTATAAATCCCAGAGCTTAAGCAGGGAGGAATTCAGGGTATGGCTCCAGGACGTTATCGACGTTAAGAAAGGGATTGTAAAATTTGAGAATCGTCTCCGCGCGGAGAAGAGCTGGTTTTACGAACCTAAAACAGATAAAACATCTCAAAGGATGCGTTATCGTTACCGTTTGAATGTAAGCGTACCTCTTAATGCGAAAACAATCGAAAAAGGAACTGTATTTGCCAATGCTTATGACGAAGTATTTTTTGTAAGCCCTATGAAACCTACATTTGCCCGAAACAGGGTTTACGGTGGATTCGGTTATCAGATTGACGAATATTTCGGTGTTTTATGTGGTTACCTCTGGCAAAGAGAATTCGATGCAACCGGGAACAAAAACCTTCATTTTATTTACTTAGCCCTGAACATTAATATCGATGGCACCGATCACCATACAAAAACTTATGAATTCCCGGGAGCGGATTAATATTTTTCGATCAGATAATGATATGCCTTAAGGTATTTATTAAATCTTTTAATGTCTTTAGGAGTAAGTTCCCTGTTTACTCTTCGTAAATCCATATTATCCCGCAGATCGTTTAATTTGACAGCTACAGCAAGGGGAGATCTTTCAGTTCGTTTTATGAAATCGTCATAGTCCTCTTCAGGATCGAACTTGGTAAGGCAACTAATGGCAAACAGGATATATTCCGGAAAGCCCTCATTTCGTAAAAAATCAAGACTAAACTCAGAAGGATGGTCTTCTACGACATCATGCAATACCCCTACGATTTTTTCATCCATTGTTTTTCCGTACTCCATAACACGCATTACATGGGCAATATAGGGTGCATGGTATTTATCGGTCTGCCCTTTATGCGCTTTATCAGCAATCTTTATGGCTCTGTGTAAAAGTTCTTCTTTAGTCATTTTTTTTGAAAAGATTCTGTGCAAAAATAGAAAATGCCTTAAATAAATAAGACATTTCTTTTAATTATTTTAAAATATTTTATCCCTGTGTTTCGTCTTCAACAGATGCAATGGGAGCGTTGTTTTTTACTGATTCTATGCCGTTCTCCATACCATTTTCAGATTCATACATCTGGCTGGTTCCAATAATCTGGCCATTCCCTGCTTTTAGATTAAAATAAGACTTTTCATTAGAAGAAGTTTTTCTTTCAAATTTAGAGTCGTCTTTAGAATTGATTCTCACGGATTCTATACCGTTTTCACATCCTGATTTGGAGCTGTATCCCTGGCTTGTTAAGATTACCTGTCCGTTTCCTGCTTTCAGGTTGAATTGATAATCCCCGTTTGTTCTTTTAGAAATAATAAATTTTCCCATAATTTATTTGTTTTATGATGATGTTTCGGTTATTTAAATGTAACAAAAATTTATAAAACAAAAAAGCACTTCAAAGGTGAAGTGCTTTAACATCAAATTTATTTTAGAAAAGACTAATAATGTCCTTTTTCAATATAGTGTGCTGCAACTTTTTCAGTAAGAGCAACTATATTAGGATGATTAGTATATTTTGTAAATCTTCTTAATCCGGAAAGCATCATTCTTTGCTCATCTCCCTCAGCAAAAGAAACAATTCCTTCTTTAGCAGCAACGATGATTTTTTCAACTGCTTTGTAAAGGTTAAGCTGAGCCATAGCTGCTTCTACAGAATCAGGAGTAAAGTGCTTTTCAGCTCTTAAGATTGCAGATTCTGCCATGTAGATCTGATTAAGAATTTCTGAAGCATTTAGCAATAAGTGTTGCTGCTTTTCAATATCCATCATATATTTTTGAAGGGCAGCTCCGGAAACCATTAAGAATACTTTTTTAAGGTTTGCAATAATCGCTTTCTCCTCACTCATAAAGGCAGAATAATCCGGCACCTCAAATGAAGGGATGCCCATTAATTCTTTACTGATTGCCATAGCAGGAGATAACAGGTCTAATTCACCCTTCATCGCTCTCTTGATCAGCATTCCTACTGCAAGTAGTCTGTTGATCTCATTGGTACCTTCATAGATTCTTGAAATCCTTGAATCTCTCCAAGCTGCCTCCATAGGAGTTTCCTCCGAGAATCCCATACCTCCGTATACCTGAATTCCTTCGTCAGCTGTATGTTGCGCCAGGTCAGATACGAAAACTTTAAGAATTGAACACTCTACAGCGAATTCTTCAACACCCTTTAATTCTGCAGCCTGATGATCTAATCCTCCCGCTACCAGTTCGTCAATCTTATCCTGAATATCTTTAGCCGCTCTATACGAACCTGCCTCACTTACAAATATTCCTGTTGCCATTTCAGCAAGCTTCTTTCTGATCGCTCCGAAAGTTGAAATAGAAACACCAAACTGTTTTCTTTCGTTAGCATACTGGATAGAGTGGTTGGTAATTCTTCTCTGAGCATCAAGACAAGCTGCAGCTAATTTGATACGACCAACGTTCAATGCGTTCAAAGCAATTTTAAATCCGTTGTTTCTTTCTCCCAAAAGGTTTTCAACAGGGATTTTCATATCGTTAAAGAAAACCTGACGGGTAGAGGATGCACGGATCCCTAATTTATGTTCTTCTTCTCCGAAAGTTAAGCTTTCAGGATTTTCAAGTTCAGAACGGTTGATTACAAAGCCTGTAATATTTTTATCATCATCGATCTTTGCAAACAGAGTGAAAGTATCGGCAAATCCAGCATTGGAAATCCACATCTTTTGTCCGTTGATGATATAATGTTTACCATCTTCAGATAATTTAGCTCTTGTTTTTCCTGAGTTGGCATCAGAACCTGCATCCGGCTCTGTTAAACAATAGGCTCCAAACTTAGTTCCTGTAGCCAGATCCGGAAGGTATTTTTTCTTTTGCTCTTCTGTACCGTAAAGAACAATTGGTAATGTTCCGATTCCGGTGTGCGCTCCGTATGCCGTAGCTAATGAACCGGTAACTCCCGAAATATAATCGCAGGCAAGCATGGTTGTAACAAAGCCCATTCCCAGTCCTCCATATTCCTCAGGAACAGCAATTCCAAGCATACCCATTTCACCAAGCTTACGCATTGTTTCTTCTGTGAATGCATAATCTTTCTTTTCGAAACGTTCCTTTTGCGGAACTACTTCTCTGTCAATAAATTCTTTAGCAGAATCACGAAGCATTTTTTGTTCCTCATTAAGCTCTTCAATAGAGAAGATTTCATTAGCAGGAATTTCTTTAATTAAAAACTCACCGCCTTTTCGTGTTTTATTAAGTGTATCACTCATTATTAATAATTTTAATTTTTGATTAAAGAATAAAGAGAAAAGAGTAAAGACTTACAACTTTAAGTTCTTTTGAAAGCCAGAAATCATTCTCTGTAATTCTGTAATTTTATTTTCTATATTTTTAAGTTGGGACAAATCAAAATAACTTCTATTGGAAGAAATGATAATCTGTGTTTGTAATTCATAAAGAGAGCCAAGACTCATTTCTAAAAAGCGATTAAAATCTTTATTGGAACTTCTACTTGAACCTTCAGCTATATTTGAAGGAACAGAAACTGAACATCTCCTAATTTGAGATTTTAGCCCAAATTCTTCACTTTTTGGAAAAATATCAGTAAGTATATAAACATCATTAGCTAATTCAATTGCCAATTTCCAGATATTTAAATTCTTAAAGTTATGCTTCATCAAAGTCTTTTCTCTTTATTCTTTTTTCTTTTATCTATAATAATTCAAAAATACTTGCTGCTCCCTGTCCGGTTCCTACACACATTGAAACCATACCGTATTTATTTCCGCGTTTTCTCATTTCATCCAGAAGCTGTACAGTAAGCTTTGTTCCGGTACATCCAAGAGGGTGCCCCAGAGCGATTGCTCCTCCGTTTACATTAAGGATATCAGGGTTTAGACCTAATTCTTTTTTGATGGCAACTGACTGGGAAGCGAAAGCTTCATTTAATTCAATTAATTCGATATCTTTTAATTCAAGGCCTGCTTGTTTTAGTGCTTTTGGAATAGCATAGATAGGTCCCATTCCCATGATTCTAGGCTCAAGTCCTGCAGCAGCATAGGCAACAAGCCTTGCTTCCGGCTGTAAACCCAACTCTTTTACCATTTCCTCACTCATAACCATTACGAAAGCAGCTCCGTCACTCATCTGAGAAGAGTTTCCGGCTGTTACGCTTCCTCCGTTGGCGAATACAGGTCTTAGTTTGGCCAAACCTTCTAAAGAAGTATCTTTTCTTGGTCCCTCATCAACAGAAAAATCAAACTTTTTGGTTTGCATCTTCTGGTTTTCATCCAGGAAATTATATTCTACAGGAAGGGGAACAATCTGATTGGCAAACTTACCTTCAGCATTAGCCTTTAAAGCTTTCACATGAGATTCAAAAGCGAACTGATCCTGTTCTTCTCTTGTGATCTTATATTGTTTTGCCACTTCTTCCGCAGTATAACCCATTCCCCAATAATAGTCAGGGTTTGTTTTGGCAATATCAGTTTCCGGAACGGGCTTGTATCCTCCCATAGGAATATAAGACATTGATTCAGTACCACCGGCAATAATACAATCCGCCATTCCGGCCTGAATTTTAGCTGAAGCAATAGCAATTGCCTCACTTCCTGATGCACAATATCTGTTTACAGTTACACCTGGAACTTTATCCGTATTCAATCCCATCAAAGAGATGAGGCGGGCTACGTTTAAGCCCTGCTCAGCTTCAGGCATTGCATTTCCTACGATAAGGTCATCAATCCTGTTTTTATCCAATTGCGGAAGCTCAGCCATTAATTTTTCAATTACTGTAGCCGCCATTACATCCGGACGTGTAAAGCGAAGGGAACCTTTAGGCGCTTTACCCACCGCTGTCCTGTATCCTTTTACTATATATGCTTGTTTCATTTTAATAGAAGTTAGAATTTAGAGGTTAGAATTTAGATTTCTAACCTAATGTTAAATTATTTTTGAACTTATAAATCATCTTCTGAATTTCATTTAGATTATCTAATAAAGGAGCAATTTCATCTTGATTTTTAAAATGTAAATCAACCAATAATAGTAATTGTGTCTCAAGTTCATAACTGGATCCTGTGGCAATACCTAAAAATTGATTAAATTCTTTTACATTATTTCTTCCTGCACCTTCGGCAATGTTAGAAGGGATTGAAATAGCACATCTTCTTATCTGGGAAATAAGCCCATACTTTTCGTCTGAAGGTAGTTTTTCTGTTAAAAGATAAACTTCCTTTACTAAAGCCATTGATTTTTTCCAAATTAGCAGATTATGTAATTTATGTGCTTTCATCTCTAACCTCTAACATCTAATATCTAACCTCTAATTCCTAAGTGGTTTTCCGTTCTGCAACATGTACTGTATTCTTTCCAGGGTTTTTCTTTCTCCGCAAAGTTGAAGGAAAGTTTCTCTTTCAAGATTCAACAGGTATTGTTCGGTTACAACAGTTGGTTCGGAAAGATTCCCACCTACCATTACATTGGCCAGTTTATCTGCGATCTTCTTGTCGTGTTCAGAAATAAAGTTTCCGGTTAACATCTGGTCTGTTCCTACATAGAACATTCCCAATGCATCTTTTCCTAAAACTTTTACGCTTTGTTCAATAGGTTGTGTGTATCCTTGCTCTGCTAATAATTTTGCAATCTTTTTAGCCTCTGCAATTTGTCTGTTTTTACTTACGGAAACAATATCTTTTCCTTTTTCAAGGATTCCCATATCATAAGCTTCGTAGGCTGAAGTTGCTACTTTACCCATGGCAATGTTCATGAAAGCTTCGCGTAATCTGTTATTTTTCACATCATCGGTGTGGAATTCTCTTGAAGTTCTTAAAGTTAATTCTTTAGTACCACCACCACCAGGAATTACACCAACTCCGGTTTCTACCAGGCCGATATAAGTTTCCGCAGCAGCAACTACACGGTCAGCGTGCATGGTCATTTCGCAGCCGCCACCAAGAGTCATTCCATGAGGAGCCACTACGACAGGAATTGAAGAATAACGAACTCTCATCATTGATTTCTGGAAATAAGCTATAGCCATATTCAGATCATCCCAGTCCTGTTCGATAGCCATCATAAGGATCATAGCTAAATTGGCACCTACCGAGAAGTTGGTCCCCTGGTTACCGATTACAAGACCATCGTATTCTTTTTCAGCTAAGTCGATCGCACGGTTAAGTCCGTCAAGAACTTCTCCGCCAAGAGAGTTCATCTTGGAGCGGATCTCAAAATTGATAATTCCGTCTCCCAGATCTTCAATAGCTGAACCTGAATTGCTCCAAAGCGTTTTATTCTTTCTGATATTATCTAAAATAATGAAGGCATCCTGACCCGGGATATTGTTGTAATTTCCTGAGTTCTTGTCATAATAGATACTTTGACCTTCATCATTAACTTTATAGAATGTTTGTCCTTTTTCCGCCAATTCTTTAGCCCAATCGGAAACCTCATAGCCTGCATCTTTCGCAAGTTCAATACCTTTTTGAATACCTACGGCATCCCAGATCTCAAACGGGCCGTTTTCCCATCCGAAACCGGCTCTCATGGCATCATCAATTTTATAGATGTCATCAGAAATTTCCGGGACTTTATGAGATACGTAAGCGAATAACGCACCCAAAGATTTTCTGTATAATTCTCCTGCTTTATCTTTTCCGCCGATTAAAACTTTGAATCTGTCGATAGGTTTATCAATGGTTTTAGTAAGCTCAAGGGTAGGGAAAGATGATTTTCCCTGAAGTTCATATTCTAAAGTATCCAGGTTTAATCCGTGAATTTCAGATTTTCCATCCGCATTCTTCACTTTCTTGTAAAATCCTTGCTGTGTTTTAGAGCCTAACCATTTATTATCCATCATTTTCTGGATATAATTCGGAAGCGCAAACACATCATTAAAGTCATTGGCTTCTGAACCACTTTGGCGTACACCGTTAGCTACCATAACCAGAGTATCCAAACCTACCACATCCGCTGTTCTGAAGGTTGCAGATTTTGGACGGCCGATCACCGGTCCTGTTAATTTATCTACATCGGAAACGGTAAGACCTAACTTCTGTACATTATGTAAAAGGTCCATCATGGAAAATACCCCGATTCTATTGGCAATGAATGCCGGTGTATCTTTTGCCAAAACCGTAGTTTTACCCAAGAACTTAGCTCCGTAGTTCATATAGAAATCAACGATCTCGGGATCCGTATCAATGGTTGGGATAATTTCCAAAAGAGGAAGATAACGTACCGGATTGAAGAAGTGGGTTCCTGCGAAATACTTCTTGAAGTCATCGCTTCTTCCTTCCGTTAATAAGTGGATAGGAATTCCCGATGTATTAGAAGAAATTAAAGTTCCTGGTTTCCTGAATTGTTCAATCTTTTCATAGACAGATTTTTTGATGTCCAGTCTTTCAACGACCACTTCAATAATCCAGTCTGTATTTTTTATTTTCTGTAAATCATCATCAAAATTTCCTACTTTGATTCTATCTGCAAATTTTGGAGAATAGAGTAGTGCAGGACTCGCTTTTTTAAGTTTTTCAAAGTTCTCTGCAGCAATTCTGTTTCTTACTGCTTTATCATCTTTGGTCAAACCTTTTTTTTGTTCTGCTTCAGTCAATTCAAAGGGAACAATATCTAAAAGCAAAACTTCCACACCAATATTGGCGAAGTGAGCTGCGATACCGCTTCCCATGATTCCTGAACCAAGAACCGTAACGTGTTTGATTCTTCTTTTCATCTGTAAACTATTTATTATTTATTTTTATTGGGTCAGACGTAACCTTTCGGTTGTATGTTAATTTATTTTCTGTTATTCAGATCGTTGGCAATTTTCATGATTTCATTCATTACTTCCTTAAAAATTTCCATTTTTTCCGGAGCAATTTTATCCATGACCCTTTTGTTGAAACTTAAGACCACTTCTTTTGAAAGATTTCTTGAGTTTAGCCCTTTGTCTGTAAGTTTTATGATAACCTCTCTTTTGTCGGTAGTGGTTTTCTCCTTATAGATATAGCCGTTATCTTCCAGAAGTTTTATAATTCTTGTAAGAGAAGTAGGCTCAATGGCCATCTTGGGTCCCAAATTTGTGCTTCTTGTCCCTTCTTTAGGATCTATTTTAAGAAGTGTGAGCGCCTGAACGGCTGTAGAATCGTGCTCCTGGGCAAGTTCTGTGAACATTTTGGATACAGCAAGCCAGGTTTGTTTTAGAACCAGATCTACATTTTCTATTTTTTCTTTGTTGTTATCCATCATTTTTGGTAATAGGTTTTTATCAAATTTAGCAAATATTATGCATGCATAGTATTTATTAACGTTAAAATTTGTTAACAATCTGATAGTAAATCGATTAAATTGTATGATTAGCATAATACTATGCATGCATAGTATGTGAAATAAGTAATAAAAAGTGCGTATTAATGAATGTTTCTGATGGAATCAATGATTTCTTCGAATGATTCACATTGATGTTTTGTGTTATGGTAATAAATTACCCAAAACTTGTTTTGAAACTCAAATTTAAAAGATGAGAGGTCTTTTTGAAAGTTTTTTTGAAGCAGTGAATACAGCATCTCCTTATAAATCGGAGGAGCAGAAATTTCCGGTGCTACAAAACTTTCGTTAACCTGAAATAAAGAAACGTTGGTCAGTTCATCATGTTGGAGGAGGATATCTTCAACAATCCCTGAATACAAATGATTGTCTTTTACGTACCATATCTTATCAGCAAATTCTTTTGCCAGCCGCCAGTCATGGGAAGAAAAAAGGATAAGTTTGTTTTGTTCCTTTGCCAGTCTGCGTAATGTTTTAAGGATGATAATCTTATTTTTTTCATCAAGATGAGTGGTAGGCTCATCCAGAATAATAATAGGGGAGTTTTGTGTTAAAGCACGTCCAATAAATGCTTTCTGAAGATTTCCATCAGAGAGATTTTTCAGGAGTATATCCTTATACTGATTCAAATTCAGTTCACTGATGATATGTGAAACTTCATCTCTGTCCTCTTTTTTTAATTCAAAATAATATGGATAATAAATATATTTTCCTAACGAAATAAGATCTTCCACCGTATAGTTTTGTGGAATAACCGCCTTAGAAAAAACAATGGCAATATTCTCTGCAATTTCTTTAACAGACAGTTTCTTTATATTCTTACCATTTATTAAAATTTCTCCTTGTAATAGTGGTATCTGATGTAAAATTGATTTAATCAGAGTGGTTTTTCCTACACCATTGTTTCCAATCAACAAGCATACGTCTCCTAAATTCAAATGGGTATTAGTATTTGAAATCAGGGTGGTATTATAACCAATATGGGCTTGTTTGATTTGTAGATGCATTTTTTGTTTTTGGTATTTGTATAGAAGCAATGAAATTTATCTATATCCAGTTTTCATGCGTCTTAAAAATATACAGTATTTATCTTAATTTTTGTGTCTTTTGCAATTAACGAATTAAACTTTATTCTGCTTCAAAAGCATCACAAGGATAACGGGGATTCCAAAAATAGAACTTATCACATTCAACGGAATTTGACTTTTCTCTGCAATAATTGAAAAAAGTAACATCATCAGCATTCCCAGCATCATATTCAAGATCCACTGCTGCCAGAGTTTTGCAGGATTGTAAATAAGTCTGCAAAAATGAGGAACAATAATGCCTATAAACAAAATAGGCCCCAAAAATGCCGTTATAGATGCTGATAGGAGCGAAGCGGCTATGATGATGAACAGCTTTAAATGATGCAAGTTTACTCCAAGGCTCTGTGCATAGGAACTGCCCAAGGAATTTCCAATTAATGGTTTAATGGTTTTAAAAGACATATATAAGCCGACAATAACCAAAACAGATAATACAAGGATCTGGTTTCTGGTGACCATATTATTTGCGCCGAAAGACCATAGGATATAATTTTTCAGACTTTGATTTTCTGCATACAACTGAAGTAAAGAAACAATTGCTCCGGCCAGTGCGGAAACTAAAAACCCGAAGATAATAAGATAAGATTTGTCCTGAAATTTCTTAGAAATGGATAAAAGTACGATCATCAGGAAGAAACTGCCGATAATCGCTGATAAGCTCAGGAAACTGTTCTGGAGATAATCCGGAAGCAGAATATCATGTGAAAAGAAAATATAAAATGAAACAGATAAACTAGCTACGGAAGTAATACCTAATATATCCGGCCCTGCTAATGGATTCTGGAAATATTCCTGCATCAGAAACCCTGAAGTGGGAATGGAAATTCCTGCTAAAAGCATTACCAAAACCCTGTTGATACGAATATCTGCAATCTGGCCGTTGGCTGAGCTATAAAAAAAATCCTTTAGGTTTAAACTTAAAAATCCTGTATTCAGATTAATAACCGCAGCCAGAATAATGGCGATTATAAATAAAAAACACAGGATTTTGAATTTTTTTGACATTTTCAGAAGTGATTCTGTACAATTTATTTTAAGAATGAATCGATCTTAGAATTTAAAAGTTCTTCATTCATCATTCCAAGGTATTCATCAGTTTTCGCTCCTTTTCTCATGTAAGTAAAAGGGATAGAACCACCGTCCCATTTTTTAAAATTTTTCGGAAAGAAATTCTCATCAAGCTTTTGGCCATCCAGTAAGATTATGTTTTTTGCAAGATCATTTTTTTCTGCAAAATCTTTAACTGCAGTACTCCAATCAGACTTTTTATCCAGATTAACAAAAGTAAACTTTACAGGTTTTCCTTTCAGTTCTTCCATTTTTTTTCTGAAATGTGGAATTTCCTGAATACATGGCCCACACCAAGTGGCAAAGAAATTAGTAACATACAGTGTGTCATTATTTTTTGCCAGATAGTCTCCAATATTTTCGGGAGAAATTTCTTTTGAAATATAAGCTGTGTGATCAGCAGAAGTAGTATTTTCTGCAACAGCTACTGAATCCTGGGATATCCCTTTGTCATCAGTTTTTGAACTTTCTTTTTTACAACTGGTCAGCACAAATATAACTAGGGTTGATAAAATGATCTTCTTCATAATTATTTTAGTATTTTTGATTTTGAAGTATGGAACAACAAATCTATAAAGGGAAACTTACAACGTTTCATTGGTTAAAAATAGCGAAAAAGGAAGAACTGACCAAAAATACTTTCTCCCTGGAATTTGAGATTCCCGGGAATTTACAGAAGAATTTTGAATTTGAATCGGGTCAGTTTGTCAGTATTAAATTTCAGTCCCATGGAAAAGATATCATCAATGATTATTCAATGACATCGGCTCCTTACGAGAAAAAAATAAGCCTGGGCATAAAAGTAAATTCTCCTGTAGGAGCAACAGCAGAACTGTTTAAAAATTATAAGGTTGGAGATGAACTATTGGTAAGTGAACCGGGAGGTCGATTTACTTTAATATCTAAACCCAGTGAATTCAGAACGATAGTCGGTTTTGCTGCAGGAATCGGGATAACCCCTGTGTTAAGCCATTTCAAAAATATTCTTCATAATGAGCCCAGAACGCGACTGTTTTTGTTTTTCGGAAATAAAAATTCTGACGAATTAATCTACCGGGATCTTTTGGATAATCTGGCCAGAACTTATGGCGACAGATTACAGATATTTTATTTCTTTTCGCAGGAAAAAACACCGGATCAGCTTTTTTATGGAAGGCTAGATGCGAAAAAGTTAAACCTGATTATCAATCAGATTTTGCACCTTGATGATACAGACGAAGAATCCACCATCTGGGATGCAGTAGATGAAGTTCTGATCTGTGGAAAAGGGGAGATGATAAAAACACTGGCCAATGCCTGCTACCATCATGGAATCCCGAAAAAAAATATTCATTTTGAACTTTTTGAAGAGTTTAATGATGATATTTATCCTATAGAAAAAGAGTTTCCGTTGATTGAAAATGTGGAAATCGATTTTAAAATATTAGGAAAAGACTACAGTACCCATCTTCCGGATAACAAGGATAAAATTCTGCAGCAATTGCTGGTTCAGAAATTTCCTGTTCCTTATTCCTGTAAATCCGGAATTTGCGGAAGTTGTGAATGTTATTTGGAAGAAGGAGAAGTTGAATTACTAGAGAATGAATATTTAACGGAAAAAGAAGAGTTGCAAGGGAAAATATTAGCATGCATGTCTATAGCAAAAACAAAGAAAATAAAGCTTAACTTTGATCTCATTTGAGAGCTGTAAAAAACATATTCAATCTTATTCTCACATCAATAGAAATTGGAATTCTAGTGATATGTTTGGCTAATGCCTGGGTTTTTGCCCTTACTAATGGGAGGACCTATACCAAAATATCAAAGATACCACCTCGTGAGGTCGCTCTGGTTTTAGGTACTTCACCTAAGATGAGATCCGGACTATCCAATCCTTATTTTACGAAAAGAATGGATGCTACTGCATTATTGTATCATCATGGGAAAATCCGTAAAATAATTGTAAGCGGTGAAAAAAGCAAAGGTTATAATGAACCGGCTGCGATGAAAAATTATCTTGTTTATCAGGAAGGAGTTCCTGAAGAAATCATTATTGAAGATCCGAAAGGCTTCAATACATATAAGAGTATTTTACGTTGTAAGGATGTGTACAAAAAAAGTAATGTTATTATAGTATCTCAGGGATTTCATAACCTTCGGGCCCTATTTTTCGCAAGAAACAATAATATGAATGCACTGGGATTTGATGCACAGGATGTAAATAAACCCGAAAGCTACTACAGAAATCAGTTCAGGGAGATTTTCGCAAGAATGATCGCTGTAGTCTATTTCCTGTTGGGAATTTCTCCTGATTAGAAAGGATATCCAAACGCTACATTCAATGTAGGTTTAAAAGGCTGGAAATCTTTGAATCTCCATCGGTCACCGGTAGGTTTATTAGGATCATAGATTTTATATGCAAAATCAAGCCTTAAAGTGATGTATGCAATATTTACCCTTAATCCGAATCCACTACCGATACCCACCTGGCCTAAAAATTTATTGAATTTAAACTCATCGCCGTATCCATCATTATAATCCCTGAGACTCCAGGTATTCCCAATATCGGTAAACAGCGCCCCTTCATACATATCGTTGAAAGGCAGACGATATTCAATATTTGTAGTAAGCTTTAAATTATCTGTCATATAAGTACGAACTCTTTCATCAATCTGAGAGTCAGCAGGACCTAAGCCTCCAAAAGCAACCCACGCCCGGATATCATTGGATCCTCCGTTGAAATAAGACCTGATAACCGGCATCGATGAAGAGTTTCCGTAAGGTATTCCTACTCCTACGAACTGACGAAGTACTAAAGTCTGATTCCCGTTAAACTTAAAGTACTTTCTTACGTCAATATCAAATTTTACAAACTGTGCATAAGGCACTCCAAAAATTGTTCTTTGAGGACTTGTGATTACACCTCCGCCATCATTTCTTTTTTGATTAAAAATGCTTAATATATTACCAGCCAACTCTACCTTTCCATTAAAGTAGAAAGCGTTAGGATAATCCTTCTTACCGATTTCGTTATACACATAATTATAGATCATGGACGAAATCAGAACATCCTGGGTTTGCCTGTCTTTATTGACAAGAATTCCTGTAAATGCAGTAAAAAGATCCGCACCTGCCTGATCTAAAGAATTACGGTAGGCATTATCGGTAACAATCTGTTGAGATACTTCATCTACTGAAAGCTGTCCGGATAAAAGCTTGGCTTTCGTTGCTGCACCTTGCGGGCTGTTTTGAAAGTAATTCTCGAATATTTCATCTTTTAGATCACGATCGTTTGTAAAGTAATCATAATAAGCCGATTTATTCTTCGTTAAACTTAACTGTGTATTAAAAAGGGTCAGCCTATGGGATACTTTATCATTAACCGTAGCGAGATAATTAAGGCCGGTATTGAAGTTAACTCTTCCTAAACCGATATTATTTTGTACAGTAGCCCCCAGAACAATTGATGATGTAGGGCTGTATCTTTTAGGAATCAATTTATAATAATCAAAAGGTAGTAAAAGTCTTGGGAAATTCAGGGAAGCCTGTGCTGATAATTCATAGGCTAATATACGCTGACTGATATCTTTGGTGCTTCTGATAGAACCAAAAGTACCCGCCAGACTTGTCGAAAGGTTTTCTGCTCCTCTAAAAACATTTCGGGTAGTAAGGTCTATGGAGGGAGAAATCCCAAGATTTAATAACTGCGAATAATTGATATCCGTTCCTACTTTTAATTCATATTTCGGAAGCGGTTTAAGTATATATAATACATCAATAATACTATCATTAGGAGAGCCTTCACCTCCGTGTCTTAGAGAATCTTTTGCTTTCAGAATGCTAAAGTTATTCATAGAGAGGAGATTCCTTTTGGTAAGGTCAAGCTTTTTCTGATCATAAATCTGTTTGTTTCCAACTATGATATTTCTCCATACAGAACGGGTTGTGTATTTATTATCAACTTTATGGAACCGTATTCCTCTTAAGCTGTCTTTGGTTGTATTTTTACGGTATTCTGATGCTTCATTAACGATCGCTACGTCTATATTACCAATAGTTGCCCTTTTATAAGGAGTGTCAATAGAATCTTTATGAATTTCAAGGGTCAGAGGAACCTGTTTTCTGCTTTTTAGTGAATCGGCGACAAAATAAATTTCATCATTGGCACTATTGAATCTGTAATACCCATAATCCCTCATGATTTCATTAAGTCTGGTAACTTCTTTTTCAAGAACCGTTTGATCAAGTACCTGTCCGGATCTGATGAGGGTTCCGTTAATTTTCTGCTGGTAAAGATTATGGAGAACCGGATCCGGAATATTGTAATAATATTCTTTAATATAAGTAGGATCATTATGTGTAATGAAATACGTAACAGCCGCTTTTTTTGCTGCAGAATCTATTTTGGTTTTAAACTTTACTTCTGCATCCCAGTACCCTTTGTAAGTAAGTCGTTTTTCAATGGATTCGGCTCCTTTTTCCACTTTTGTTTGATCCAGGATAACAGGAGGTGAACCCCAGTTGTGGTATAACCTGTCTAATAAAAGGCTTTTTCCCACACTACTTTTCATATTGTATTTAATGAAGAGCGAATCCCTGAGCTTTTGCGTTCGCATTTCGCTAGGGTAGGTCATGTATTCATTAAGAATAGTGTCATATTTAGGATTGGCGGCGTTGTATAATAATAAGCCTAAAGGCATAAAAAGGAATTGCTTCTTATTGGGTTTTTGCTGAACATAACCCTTTAGCTCTCCATCAAATGGTTCTTTTTTATCAGTAAAAGTGAATGTGTTCTTCGTAAGCAAATATTCGCCATCGGGAACTTTCTTTGTGGTGCTACAAGCATAAAGAAGAGTAACAAATGTTGCAAATGATATAATTTTATAATATTTTTGAGGAGAATTCTTATAATGCTTACAGCTCATACAATAAAAATTTTACAGTCTTTAGATAAAAAGAAGTTCCGACAAAAATACAATTTGTTTTTGGTTGAGGGTAATAAAATCATTTGTGAACTTCCCAATTCTAACTTTAAAATTAAAGAAATATTATCTACAGATCCAGAGAAAATTAAATTTTCTGACGTTCCTGTTATCCATATATCTGAAAATGAGCTGAAAAAGATCAGTTTTCTTAAAACACCTAAAGATTCCGTTGCCGTTTGCTATATGAATTCTGAGAAAAAGATGGCAGACCCGGATATACAGATTGTATTGGATGGGATTCAGGATCCCGGAAATCTGGGAACTATAATCCGTTTAGCGGATTGGTTTGGGATAGAACAAATTATTTGCAGTGAAGATACGGTGGATTTTTATAATCCCAAAGTGATTCAGGCAAGTATGGGATCTTTTACAAGAGTGAACATGGTGTACTGTAATCTTATCGATTATCTTTCGAATACGGAGAATGTAAACATAGGAACCGATATGGAGGGAGAAAATATATACCAATTCGAGAAGCCTAAGAAACTAAACCTGATTTTAGGAAATGAAGGAAATGGAATGCGACCGGAAACGGAAAAGTTGCTTCATAAAAGTATTAGTATTCCTAGGTTTGGTACCTCTCAGTCAACGGAAAGTCTTAATGTATCTATGGCAGCCGGAATTATATTGGGACAATTGTTTTCTAAATAGATTCCAAAAGTCAGAGGTTAGCCGGATTAAATTTTAAAGATAACCTTTAGCTAACTTCTAACCTCTGGTTTGTTATTTTTATATTAATTGCTCCATGCTGGACACACTTTTATTTTTCTGATAACTTTCAAGCTTTTTTCTGACAAATTTTAATGCAATTGGCGCAAGATAAATCATAGCCACACCAAGCAGTTTCTTTTTCCAATTAGAACTACGCATATTTTTCTTTGCATAGTTTCCAACAAGGGCAGTGGCACCTAACCTGATGATACCATCCAGTGCATTACCCTTGAGCGCTGAGCTTGCAATACCCATTGCTGTATTTTTGCTGATAAACATATCTTTCACCTCAGAAGTAAGCTGTTTAGCAATCACATCCTTTCTCAGGACTATTTTTTCATCACCGTCTTCATCTACTTTTTCCTGAAGATATTGATCCGTTAAACCATTGGTAAATGCGCTTAAACTTTCTTTTGTATTCTTGAATGTAAGAAGGTTTTCCAAATCATCAAGTTCTGCCTTCAGTAACTTCTTCTTTATTCTTAATTCTTTCAGACTTTCATAGTTTCTGCTCATAGTTTAATGATTTAAAAATTTAATAACCTGGTCCGCTACGGTATTTACAATTCTCTTTTTAAAGAGAACAACAAGAATCATTATCAATAAGTAAAATGCAGCTACAATAAGGAATCCGTAGGAGTAGTTGTCCAACGCTTTACCGATAAGAAATGCAATTCCAAAGTTGAAAAGAATAATAAAAAAAGCAAAAGCAACAAGCAATATGACCAGATAGGTAATCATACCTGCGGAGAGTGATGACTTTTCGGTAGCTTCTATTTTAAGTAGATCTATTCTCTTAGATGCATATTCTTTAAGAGTTTCTATCATCTGTTTTTCTTTAAAGTTACAAAAAAAGGAACTTTAATGCAAAAAGTCCCTTTCATAATTTAAAAATTAATTGAAATTATTACTATTTAAGATCGTTTAATTCTGCTTCTACATCTTTTACTACATCTGTAGTTTTAGAAACAATCTGATCTTTATATTTATCGTATCCATCTTTTACGGTATGAGCAACACTGTTTGCTGTTTCTTTAAAAGTAGAAGATATATTGTCATACTGATCTTTTACTCTTTCAGAAACTTCTCCGTATTTTGTTTTAGCCTGATCTTTAAGATCGTTAGCTTTTGTTTTAATCTTTTTTCTCGTTTCTTTTCCTTCTTCTGGCGCATAAAGCATTCCAAGTACTACACCTGCTGCTGCTCCAGCTAGAAGTCCCGCTAATATACCTGCTGTATTGTTTCCTTTTCTAGACATTTTTCGTTTTTTTTAATAGTTAAATAATATTAGTTTTTACTTTGTTAAATATTACAATTAATATACCAAATGAGCCTATGGTCCTATTAAAAATTGTTAAATCTTTTGGATATAAGACAGTATGGCTTCGATGGTTTCTTCTTTAGAAAGTTCGGTATTGTCAATAACAATGGCGTCTTCAGCTTGTCTTAACGGAGCGATTTCTCTTTCACTGTCAATTTTGTCTCTTTCGATAAGATTTTCTTTTACCTGCTGCTCGTTTGCTTCGATATTTAAACTCAAAAGTTCGTTGTATCTTCTTTTGGTTCTTTCATCGATGCTTGCCGTAAGGAAGAACTTAAAATCAGCATTGGGAAGAACTACGGTCCCGATATCACGGCCGTCCATTATAATACCTCCTTTTTCGGCAAGGGAACGCTGGGATTGTAATAAGAAATCCCTTACTTCCTTTTGTTTAGCTACAAGGCTTACATTGTCAGAAACTTCATTAGTTCGGATCTCCTTTGAGATATCATTATGGTTCAGATAAAGAACCAGTTCACCTTCATCATTTTTAAATTCAAGCTGGATCTGATCTAATGATGAGAAAAGTCGATTAAGGTCAATAGAACCTTTTTCGTCCTTACAATTTTGCAGGGCAAACCAGGTAACTCCTCTATAAAGCGCTCCGGTATCCAGGTGAATAAGTCCTAATTTATCGGCAATGACCTTTGATATTGAACTTTTTCCGGTAGAGGAGTATCCATCGATAGCTATTACAGGTTTTTTCATACTGCAAAGTTCAAGATTTTTTTTAAAAAATCAAGGAAATGGAAAATTAAATATTGAAAAAGTTTAATAGCGATGCCCGCTAAGATCCATAGATATTCCTATTTGATTCACATTGGAAGAGTTATGGTATCTTACATGAGCGTAATCTACACGGAATCTTGAAATTTTAATTCCAAATCCTCCTGATAGTCCAGAGAAATTTCTTTGGTCAGCTACAGCCAGTTCATTTCCTCTTTTCACATTATATCCTAATCTGATATTAAAGTTTTTTTCCGGAAATAATTCTGCTCCAATAGAAAAGTGATCTGCAATTTTTCTTCCCACATTCACTTCCTGACCGTCTACGTTAAACGGAGATGAAATATCGAATTGTTGTAAATCATGGGCCGTAATTGTAATGGCAAGTGGAATAGCCTTTAAGATTCTCGTATATCCCAGATCAATACGAAACGGAAGGTTCTCACGGGTGCCATTAAAAGATTTGAACTGATATCCGAAATTTCTTGCGACAAGAGAGAGAACTTCCTTGTTTTTTTTATTATGGTAAGTAATTCCGGCAGTTCCTGAAATAGCAGAAGAAGTATAGGTATCTATTTTTGAAGTAATAAAATTAACTCCTCCTCCAATGGTCCAGTCTTCTTCAAACTGATAGGCGTAACCAGCTCCGATGGCAACATCGGATGCGTTGAATTGTCCGTTTTCAAAACCACTTTCATCAGTCCTTGGAATATCACCATAACTCATATATCTGGCGTTGATTGTAGCCATGTGGCCATTATCAAAATCTTTAGCAAAAGCAATCGTTCCGTATTTGGAATCCGCAAGATATGCTGCTCCGTTCACAGAAAGTTGTTTGTCTGAATCTTTATTAAGTAAGGCCGGATTTGCTATAGCAAAGGAAACATCATAATCTCTTATAGTAATTGCATCGCCACCTAATGCAGCCTGTCTGGCAGATACGGGAATGTTTAAGAAAGGATAAACATTTGTTCCCGTTTGTGCATAAGAAACAATTCCTGACAGAAATAATGAAAGAATGATAATTTTCTTCAATTCAATTTATAATTATTGCAAAAATAATCCTTTTTTGTAGTTGTCAAAATATTTCTAACATTATTTACAGCTAAATATTTTTCTTTTTTCAATATTTTTAATGATTATATTTGCAAAATCAAATTTCAGGGATATAAACCCTATTTAAAATTTATTAAAAATTAAAGATGAAATATAAAAGAATCCTTCTAAAACTTAGTGGTGAGGCCTTAATGGGGAACAGACAATATGGTATTGACAATGACAGACTTCAGGAATATGCTGTTGAAATAAGAAAAGTAGTAGATAAAGGTTGTGAAGTTGCCATTGTAATTGGAGGAGGAAATATATTCCGTGGAGTAGCAGGTGCTGCAAAGGGAATGGACAGAGTTCAGGGCGATTATATGGGTATGCTTGCAACAGTGATTAATGGAATGGCTTTGCAAGGTGCTTTGGAAGACGCCGGTATTAAAACCAGACTTCAATCTGCTATAGAAATGGACAAGGTAGCTGAACCATTCATTAAAAGACGTGCAGTAAGACATTTGGAAAAAGGAAGAGTGGTTATTTTCGGAGCAGGAACCGGAAACCCTTATTTTACAACTGATACTGCAGCTACATTAAGAGCCATTGAAATTGGTGCTGATGTTATTTTAAAAGGAACAAGGGTAGATGGAATTTATGACAGTGATCCTGAAAAAAATGCGGACGCTGTAAAATATAATTCTTTATCTTTCGATGAAGTTTTCGAAAAGAATCTTAAAGTAATGGATATGACTGCATTTACTTTAAGTCACGAAAATAAACTTCCTATCATCGTATTCGACATGAATAAAGAGGGGAATTTAGTAAAGATTGTAGACGGAGAAAACGTTGGTACTTTAGTGGATTTATAGTCAGTAAAGTAAATAGATAAAGAGATTTAAAAATTATTTATTGTTGATCACATACCACTAGGTAAAGATCATCGTTTATAAATGTGTAATTTATCAAATTTTAAATATATAATGGAAGAATTAGATCTAATAGTAGAGTCTGTAAAACAGGACATGGAAGCGGCTATTAAGCACCTTGAACATGTATTTCAAAGAATTAGAGCCGGACGTGCTTCTACTTCAATGGTTCAGGATGTGATGGTTGAATATTACGGAGCTCCAACTCCGATCAACCAGGTTGCTAATGTTTCGGTTCCTGATGCAATGACGATTTCTATTCAACCTTGGGACAGAACAGCAATCAATGCTATTGAAAAAGCTATTATTAATTCAAACTTAGGTTTTGCACCTTCTAACAACGGGGAGAATATTATTTTGAATGTTCCACCTTTAACAGAAGAGAGAAGAAGAGATCTGGCAAAACAAGCTAAAGGAGAAACCGAACAGACAAAGATTGTCGTAAGAAATGCAAGACAGGACGGTTTGAAAGAACTTAAAAAACTTGAAGGTGTTTCTGAAGACGTTATTAAAGGCGTTGAAGAGGACATCCAGGCACTTACTGATAAGTATGTGAAAGCTTGTGATGACCACCTTAAAACAAAAGAAGCTGAAATTATGAAAGTGTAACTTTCGCTTTAGAACATATAACATATACTAAAACAGGCCTCATAATGAGGCCTGTTTTTTTATTGTCAATAAGGTTGAAGGTATTTCTACTATCTGAAAATAAAATCATTAGAATGATTTGGAAACCGGAGCCTTTCCCTTTTAAAAACGCTCCGGAATTCCGGAGCGTTTTGTTATTGATATCTTTTATGTTCTTTGTTTTTAGAAAACCTTTTGGTAATAGGTTTGAGAAATGCCTTGTATTTTTCAGCGTCAAAGAGTTGCGAATCCGTTAATGCTTTATAGGTCATAATCACTCCAAACGGGAACAGTATAATATTAGGGAGCCATGCTGCCAGATATGGATTTAATGTTCCTGCCCAGGCAAGGTTTTCCATTCCCACATTAATCACATAGAAAATAATAAATATAACGATGGCAATAATTACGGGAACTCCCATTCCTCCTTTTCTGATAATGGAACCCAAACTGGCACCGATAAGGAAGAATATGATACAGGTAAATGAATAGGAGAGTATTCTTTGCTGATAAATAACAACTTTACTGAAATACTTAACATTGGGTTTGAAATCATTGGCTTTACCGTCTAGGGTGGTTTTCAGATTATCCAATCTCGTATAGGCATTGTAGATAATCTCCATCTTCCTGTTTCCTTTTACCGTATCCAGTTTTAGTTGTTGTTTAACCGGAGCTTTGGATTTATTGTTTTTATCCATATAGCTGACGGTGGAGTTGGTCTGGTTCAAAACATCGTCCGTGACGGTGGAAAAGAATCTTTCGTTGTCTTTTTTATTAAGATCAATAGTTTTATTAAGCTGATTGAATGTCTGAAAACGGTAATCATCGGTGATCTGCTCTTCTTCGATTGCTTTATTGATGAGCTCGCTAATGTCAAAATGCGAAACAAGAGTATCAAATTTAATAGCCTGATCCGGTTGCTTTAATCTCACATTTTCACCTTTCCCTGCAAAATTATCTTCAAACACATAGCCCTTATAAAGCTCAAGTTTTAAGTAATGGTTGTTAGCTGCGGGAATAAATTTCCCTTTTTCAGCGACAATAGACTGCTGGTTTTCGAATGTGCTAGCTTTTCTGTGAACAAAAACACCTTCAATACTATTGTCTTCGTGGATTTTATCAAACTTCACCATATAACCGGGTATCTGATCAATAAACTGCCCTGGAGTAAAGTTAAGAGCGGGTTTTGTCTGAGCAATATTGAAAAGCATATTTTTCGCTTTTCTTTGAAAATCCGGGATAATATTATTAGAGAAAAAGAACAGCATTATAGATAATATGGTGGTGACCCCAAAAAGAGGAACCATAACCCTGGTTAATGAGATTCCGGCGGCTTTCATAGCTGCAAGCTCGTAACGCTCCCCAAACTCACCAAAAGACATGATACTTGCTAAAAGGATCGTAAGAGGCAAAACCATACTGATAACACTTACCCCCAAATAAAAAAGGAGCTTAATAATTTGCCAGTAGCTTAATCCCTTTCCCATAAACTGCCCTAACTGAACCCAGATAATGTTTACAATAAATATGAAAAACAATACACTGAATATAAAGAAAAATGGTCCGAAAAAGGTTTTTATGATATATCGGTCTAGTATTTTTAACATTCGCCAAAATTAATGAAAAAGCCACAAAGTTTACTTTGTGACTTTATAAATTATTACTTTTTTAATTACAATTCTGTAATAACGTAATTTTTAAATTTATTCTTATCGAAAACAAACATATTAGGATCTAATTCCTGGTTCTCCTTGTATTCTTTTATGGCAATTACTGCAACATCTTTGTTGCTTCCATGCTGTTCAAGTTTCACCATTTGTTTCTTAGCTGAATCTACAAACAGATAAACATAACTTAATCCATTAGGCTTAACCGGAGTAAGCTTGATCAGATCAGCACTTACACCATTGACCACTTTCTTTCCTCCATAAACTACATTGTAATCATTTCTGTAGGTAGAAAGGTAATTGATAGGGGAGAACATAGTACTGCTTCCGTTAGGTTTGGCAATCGTTACTTCCATGTCGTCAGCATTAATATTGTAGATCTTGCTACCATCGAAAATCTGTTCTGTATCCATGATTTTCAATTTATATTTATCTCCCGATGAGTAATAGATGCCAGGCTCTGTTTTAGCAACCTTGCCATTGACACCGCTTCCAAAAGAAAATTTAAAATAGGTATTCTTTTTAGAATTATAATTGGAGGTGATATCATCCAAGATCTTTTTAGCTTTTGCATCTATTTTCTGTGCATTGGATAATCCAACAGCTCCTACCACAAATCCTCCTAATATAATTTTCGAAACTATGTTTTTCATTTTTTTATTTTAATATTCTTTAGACATTTTTTCCACTTCAAAAGTTAAACATTATGGCATGTTTTCCTTTATTTACGCAAATCTTCCAAAAACTGTTCCAAAGAATGAAGGTCGCTAATAATCACTTCCCTTGCCTTTGCGCCATTAAAGCCTCCTACAATACCACTAGCCTCCAGCTGATCCATAATTCTTCCCGCTCTGTTATATCCTAATTTAAGCTGTCTCTGAAGCATGGAAGTAGATCCCTGCTGAGTAGAAACAATAATTCTGGCTGCTTCTTCAAACAGTGCATCTTTTTCGTTAGGATCGAAAGAACCTACTGAACTTGTTGCATCTTCAGAAACGTATTCAGGAAGAAGAAACGCAGAAGCATATCCTTTTTGCTCGCCAATAAATTCTGCAATTCTTTCCACTTCAGGCGTATCTACAAAGGCACATTGCAGTCGAAGAATTTCATTTCCGTTAAAGTAAAGCATATCCCCCTTACCAATCAGCTGATCAGCACCGGTAGAATCAAGAATTGTTCTTGAATCTACACTTGAAATTACCCTGAATGCTGCTCTTGCGGGGAAGTTAGCTTTGATCATTCCCGTAATTACATTTACGGAAGGTCTTTGGGTGGCAACAATGAGGTGGATTCCTACCGCTCTTGCCAGCTGTGCCAGTCTTGCTATCGGTAATTCTACTTCTTTTCCTGCTGTCATAATTAAATCGGCAAATTCGTCAACCACCAGAACGATGTATGGTAAGTAACGGTGTCCGTTTTCAGGATTTAATTTTCTTTCAGCAAATTTTTTATTGTACTCTTTTAAATTCTTACAAAATGCATTTTTAAGTAAGTCATATCTGTTATCCATTTCAATACAAAGAGAATTCAGTGTATTGATTACCTTATTGGTGTCCGTTATGATGGCATCATCCGTATCCGGAAGTTTTGCTAAATAATGTCTTTCAATTTTTGAATATAAAGAAAGTTCCACTTTTTTAGGGTCAACCATTACGAATTTCAGTTCGCTTGGATGTTTTTTGTATAAGAGAGAAGTAAGAATTGCATTAATACCTACTGATTTACCCTGGCCGGTTGCACCTGCCATCAGTAAGTGTGGCATTTTTGATAAATCGGCCATGAAGATCTCGTTGGAAATGGTTTTTCCAAAAACGACAGGTAGATCCATGTCTGTATTCTGAAATTTGTGCGAAGCGATTACAGAGCGCATAGAAACCATGGTAGGATTTTTTCTTGGAACTTCAATTCCAATGGTTCCTTTTCCAGGCATAGGTGCAATGATCCTGATCCCCAAAGCTGAAAGATTCAGGGCAATATCGTCCTGTAGCTTTTTAATGGCGGATACCCTGATTCCTGCTTCAGGAACAATTTCATATAAGGTTACTGTAGGTCCGATGGTTGCCTTAATTTCAGCAATACCTACATTAAAGTTCTTTAAAAGACCAACAATCTTATTTTTATTCTCTTCTAATTCTTCTTTATTGATGGAAATCTCCTCATTACCATAATCTTTTAGTAATTCCACCGGAGGCATTTGAAACTTGGCCAGATCTAATTTGTGATCATACAGACCATGTTTTTCTACTAGTTCCTGAGATTGCTTTTCTGTGTCATCTAAAACATCAATTACAGGAGCAATTTCAACATTGAACTTAATATTTTCCTGTGATGGAGTAGATGGTGTAAGATCAAAGGCCTGTTCCGGAGTCGAAACCGGAAGACTAGGTTTGGTATTAAGATTAAGGTTGATCGGCTTAGCATTATCATCATCTTCAAATGAAGTATGATTAGGTGTAGTAATGGTTTCCAGGTTTGTGGATACCGGGACCTCAGGAAAACCTTTAGGTACCTTTACCGGCTCCTGTTGTTTCACAGGCTCACTCATATCCGTAACCGAAATATTAGGATGATTGTCGAGTGCTTCTTCTTCCAGCTCTTCATCAGCCTCAAAGTTTTCATCAGAACTAGGCATCATGGATTTTACCTTTCCGATCGTATTTTCATTAATATTATTAAGTTTTGCTTTGATGGAACTCGGACGTAAGTTAAACTCAAGGATAAAATATAAAGCTATACTCGAGGCCAGTACCAACCAAAGACCAACAGTTCCTATGATTGCATTAAGCGAATCCATAATCTGGTAGCCATAAACGCCTCCCAGAACACCTTGCCCTTTTGTAACAGCTCCCATGAAAATCGGAACCCAGCAGATAAAAAATAATGAATGACCTATTGTTTTCCAGGGCTTGAAAATTTTCTTTTTTAAAATTAAAGTTCCGAAAACAAGGAAAAGAAATGCTATAATAAATGAAGCCACTCCTATACTTTCGAATATGAAAATATTCCCGAGCCAATCTCCAACCTTGCCAAAAATATTAGAGGATTGTATGCTTTTATCAAGCATAGTTCCTGCCTGGCTTTGATCTGCCTTCCAGTTCATTAAATAAGAAATGAAAGAAAACATAAGTACGACAGAAAAAAGTATAAAAGTAAGCCCAAAAAATATACGGGGTTTCGATAGGATTTTGCCTTTTTCAGACATGCCTTGCTGCTTTGTTTGTGTCTTTTTGTCCATAATATCAATGTGGGCAAATTTAGTGTTTTTTTTATTATTAAAACATTTATAAGCTTTTCAAATTTGTCTACTGATCAACGTATTCTTAGCTTACCAGACTATATTATCAGCAGACCAAGTAGAAAATATTAAATTCTAAAATATGCTGATACAACAAATTTATATTCTTTCTTGATAAAAGGTAAATATAAACCGATGTTCATTAATGAGATAAAATTTTTATTAGCATTAATGATGTAGCTTTGATAACTTATACCAGCCCTTATTTTTGATAAAAAACACACATAATTGCCATTAAATATTTGTTAGTAATTTTGTAATCTATTATTCTAGCTTTATTACAAGGCCGGTTATTCAATAACCGTGATTTAGCAAACAAACACAAACAAACACGATGGAAAAAAACTATTATTTATCAATAGATACTATACAAATTTTCTGACAATTATTAATTAAGTAGGGATTATTAAATTCTCTCTGCAAAATGCAATATATTTTGTTACGATTATATCATACATTTTAGTGTATGATCAACTCTTACTTTGCAACATTGCTAATGTTTAGTCATTAAAATACTTTTTTAACATAGACATACACAAAATGAAAAGATTATTTATTCTTATTTATCTTATTATTAATTTTACAATTCAGGGACAGTCTCCTGGTGGAGTAAACCAGGGTTTACGTATCTGTTTAAAAGCAAATGAAGGATTTTCACCTGGCTCATGGATTGACCATTCAGGAGCCGGAAACACTTTTACACAATCCAATAATAGCAGACAACCATTTCTACAAAAACCTTCACCTAAAAATAATTTTAATCCGTCAGTTGATTTTGGCACCAATAGCCGTAGCGACGGAAGATTTATGGTTGTTCCAAGCGGAAGGCCTTATATCAATAATGCAGCCAATACAGTACTATTAATGGTTAGCGCAAAAGATTTTAGACGCTATCATGACTATATAGGGTTTGGTGGAACTACTACAACAGCCAGATTAACTCAGGCTAATGTGCCGGTTGTTACCAATAATTCCCAAAGTGATACATCAGTTCAGCTTTATCCGACAAGAGCCCAAACTTCTAGAAGAACACTTAATAAAAACCACCTTGTAGATTTTTCCTATTCCGTTGGAAGAACTATCACAAGTGGTTTGGATGGTAGAAACAATTCCGGACCTTCTATGCCATCACGTAGCAGCAGGCTTGGGAGTGGTGCGATTTTAGGATCTCAACCAGAAGTTGCCGCCGCTGATATTTCTGAAGTTATTAGTTTTCAGCGAGAGTTATCTCAGTCAGAAAAAAACAGAATTCGTTCATATCTTGCTGTTAAATATGGAGTTACTTTATCCCAGCCACAGAATTACATTGCTTCAGACGGATTAACAGTATCTTGGAATTCCGGAAGAAATCAAAACTTTAATAATAATATATTCGGTATAGCTAAAGACACTAATACAGCATTAGATCAAAACATATCTAATAGCATTAATAATGGGAATATTCTTACTGTAGCAACAAGTAATGATTTTGCTTCTCCTAATGCAACAGGGAGCAGAAGGGCCCTAGCTGTAGATAAAACTTTTTTAATGTTCGGAGATAACAATAATACGGCAACCAGTGTTATTAATGCTCCTCAAGCAATCAATCCAAATGGCGATCGAAAAAGAATACCTAGAGTGTGGCAGGTAGAAAGAACAAATGAAAGTGGTTCTATCTGGCTTCAGGCAGATTTAGCAGCTTACGCAATTAATACCAATATTTTTATGATGGTAGCTGATGATGAAGATTTCCAAACAAATTTAATCATTGTTCCGGGAATAACTAATAGTGACGGTAAAGTAGTATTTAATTATGCTTTTACAAAAAACAGGTATATTACTTTCGGAGGAGAAGTTGCTGAAGGAAACTGTATACAATGTACAGGAGGTAAAACCTTTAAGTTCAGAACAGGATTTTCCTGGCGGCAAGCCGGCCAGTCGGGCAGAAGCAGTAATGAAATATCCAATATTCTTCTAGGAAATACAAGCCAGGGCCCGCTTAGAGTGGTAAGAATGGTTTCAGATTATACAGAAAACCCATCTATAGAATACAGGCCAAGGGTATATCCACGAATGTACCGAGGAACCTGGGTAATTACCAGAAGGTATGACAACACAAATGCTGTAGCAAGACACTTTGTGGAGTTTAATCAGTCCGTGAAGGCAAGATTTCAGATATCAAACATCAACACTTATCTGAGAAATGGTAACCTGTTTACTGTAAAAGGGTATTGTGATGGAAAAGTTGTATATCCTAAAATAACTTACGGCTACCCGGTAAATAACAGAACAACATTTAAGATCGATGGAAATTTATTGACAGGTATACGTCCTTTCAGAGGCTTTACCTATTTGTATTCTACAGCAAATATTGTGTTTGATCGTCCGGTACAGAAGATTGAAGTCGAATGCAGGGTAAACAGAGTAAATGCAAGAAGAACACTAAGATCTTTAACATGGGGTGATATAGCAGTAGAGTGTGCCGCCAATCCTGAACCGTCAGAAGATAATGTATATATATATCAGTCCTTTTCAACCAATCCTGTGTATTCATGTAATGAAACAACAATGATTATGAAAATTGTGAATAATAATTCCGTGAATAAAACGATCAGCATTATCAATAATCTTCCTTCAGGTTTGAATTATGTTTCTAATAGCTATAACGATTCAGAACTTCCGGGAAACCCGCAACCTGCTTATAATAACCAGTCATTTGTATTAAACAATCTGGTTGTTCCTACCGGCCAGCATACCTTGTATGTTAATGTAAAACCTTCTAATAATATCGATCACACGTATCAGACACAAGCTGATTTTACAGTATCAAATACCGGAAACACCTATAAAAGTGATGGAGATGCTTCAATTCCTGGATATCAAGCCTCACCTTTAGAAGTTCTTGCCGGACAAGAAATCGATGCTTCAAAATTTAAATTAACGAAATTGATCAATGTATCTTGTGGGGCCAATAACCAGAAAATCACTTATAAGCTGACAATTGAAAATAACTCCGGTGCGGCAATAGCAGGAGCTAATCTCGAAGAAAATCTTGAAGACGGCCAAACAATACTTAGTTATACCATGAACGGAATCACCGGAACCCCGGCAGTAAATCCGGTAGGATCAACAATATTTCACTTAAATGATGTGAACATACCCGTGGGAACGAGTACCATTGATATGGTAGTAGACATTCAGGACTCTTATACTAACAATAATAATTCACCGATCTTCAGCCAGTTTATTATAGAATTGGATCCGGACAGTGTTTGTAGCGGGAGTTCTACAATTTCTTCAGAACCAATATTCCTTCCTGTTTGTAAAGGAATTTGTACAAAAGACCCGGCAAAAGGAATTCCAAACGATATTACAAGAATAGGAATCAGCGGACATACGAATCTTCAGGCTAACTGGCCTGCTACTGTTCCCAATGGATTTATTGCATTAGAGTCTAAAAATAAAGGCTTTGTTATTACAAGAACCACTTCTGATAAAATAGGTAAACCTGTAGAAGGAATGTTAATTTTTGATACGGATGACAAGTGCTTTAAATTATATAATGGATCGACCTGGAATTGTATAACGAGAACTTGCAATGACTGAAAAATAATAAAAAAAAACAAAAATATGAAATCAATATTAATAATGTTCGCAATATCGTATGCAGGGCTGGCCCACGCACAGATAGCCATTCAAAAAGAAATGGCCGATGAAGATGGTCTCCTTGATTTTGCAGAAAATACAACCAATGGCATTTTGCTGCCGATTGTAGAAACTCTTCCCGGAAATGCAGTAGCCGGTACACTTTTGATGGATAAAAATGATAAAACTTTAAAAATGAATACGGGAACTGAATGGGCCTCGTTGAGCGATGCTGGAAGTATTGCAGACGCTACTTTTAATGTAAATCCTGAGCTAAGCGGAACTAACAGAATAATTATAGGGGCAGCCGGAACGAACGCACCTGGCGTACTTGTATTGGAATCTTCTGACAAGGCACTGATATTACCTAAAATAGCAACTCCGCATACCTCGGTCAAAAATCCATATCCGGGAATGATTTGCTATGATACAGCAAGTAAGACATTAGCTGTATTTGATGGATTAAAATGGAGTTATTGGAAATAAAGTAGTATTTCATTTATATTTTTTAGCGGTCTCAAAGTGAACTATAGAAGGATAATTTATGCCCTTATTTTATTTAAATAGTTTTACTCAGGACCGCTTTTATTTTGTAAATAATACTTTTTTGAACTAGTTCAAATGTTATTAATAATCCTCCTTATAATTTTGTACCATCAATTTTATAACAAATGAAAAATAAAATCGAAAAAACGCTGACGATATGTATGATATTCTTTATACTATTTTCTGCCAGAGCACAACAAAATAACATGACAATGGAAAACACGGCATTATTAATCATCGATGTACAAAACGATTATTTTCCCGGAGGAAAAATGGTTTTAGAAGGGGCAGAAACTGCAGGTAAAAATACCAGTAAGGTGTTGGAATACTTTAGGAAAAATAATCTGCCTGTTATTCATATTAAACATATAGCAACCAATGAAGGAGCTGATTTTTTCCTTCCGCACACAAAGGGTGCTGAAATTCATAACCTGGTTTTACCAAAAGGGAATGAGAAAGTAATCATCAAACATTTTCCAAATAGCTTCAGAGAAACAGAACTTCTTGCCTATTTAAAAGAGAATAACATTAAAAATTTAATTATCACCGGAATGATGACCGATGTATGTGTGGAATCTACTACAAGAGCAGCTTTTGATCTGGGTTTTAGTAATACGATTGTGGGGGATGCAACGGCAACAAAGAACAGGGAGCTGGATGGAGAAATTATAAAAGCAGCAGATATTCAGAAATCTTTTCTGGCGGGTATTTCTTCATTAGGAAATTTATACAGCAGAATCATAAGTACAGAGGATTTGCTGGAAAGTAAATAAGATTAGTTTAAAATAAGGATACCGGTCATAATATCGGTATCTTTATGTTTTAATTTTATACGATGTCTGACCTACTTTATCATTACATCAAGCAATATGTCGATTTTTCTGAGGATGAATTTAAAAGATTTTCCGAATCTTTTAATAAAGTTCAATTTCAGAAAAATGATTTTGCACTGAAAGAGGGAAATTACTGTCTTTTTGAAGGGTTTGTTACAAGCGGCTGTTTTAAAGTGTACTATCTCAACGAAAAAGGGATGGAGCAAACATTATATTTTGCAGTGGAAGGATGGTGGATTACGGATATAGATAGTATGATCAATCGTGTTCCCAGTATCTTAAATATTCAAGCGTTGGAAAATAGTGAAGTTCTTATGGTTTTAAAAGAAAATAAAGAACATCTTTACAAAACCATTCCCTGGGTAGAGAAGCTTTTCAGAATCATGAATCAAAGGTCTTCAGTGGCACTACAGAGAAGGATTCTTTCTTTGACCGGTAAGACGGCAGATCGGCGATATCTTGAATTCCTTGAAAAATACCCTGGTCTCGAACAGAAAATTACACAGCAACAGGTCGCATCATATCTTGGTATCACCCATGAATTTTTAAGTAAAATAAGGAAAAAAATGAGCCTTCAAAAATAGACAGACTCAATGACCTGTATAGCTTTTTTTCATTCTTATAATCGTAGTTTTTAGTTTTAAATTTTCTTTAACGTTTTGTGGCTTATTAAGAATAATTCAAAATAAGTAATATAGGCTTTAAAATGATAAAAAACATCTTTTTTTATCGACCTTTTACTTAATCATGCTTATTTTTGCATGTCAAGTAAAATAAATCATGAAGAAGATCCAAGATATTCTTATTTCAACCAGAACAATGGCGGTTTTGCTGTTGGTCTTTGCATTTGCCATGGCATATGCAACGTTTCTCGAAAACGATTATGGAACCCCTACGGCGAAAGCATTAATTTATGAAGCAAAATGGTTTGAGCTGATCATGGTATTGCTGATCTTAAATTTCATCGGAAATATCGGCAGATATAGACTTTGGAAAAGAGAGAAGTGGCCGGTTTTGGTTTTTCACCTTGCATTTGTCTTCATTTTTATCGGGGGAGCTATTACAAGGTATGTGAGTTTTGAAGGAACTATGCATATCAGGGAAGGAGAAACCTCTAATGAAATAGTTACGGATAAAAACTTCTTTAAGATTCAGATTGAAGAGAAGGGAGATGTGCTTAACTACCAGGATATTCCTTATCTGATGTCTCCTTTGCACAAAGATTTCAGCGCAACTTATGACTTTCACGGAAAAGAAGTAAAGATTTTTGCCAAAGAATATATTCAAAGAAAAAAAGACAGTCTTGTGGCCGACCCAAGTGGTACTGAATACCTTCACTTGGTTTCAACGGGGCAAACCGGAAGACAGAATATCTACATCAAGCCAGGTGAAACAAAATCCATTAATGGAACGCTTGTTACTTTTAACAGAGCGATTGAAGGAGCTGTGGAATTTAAAAATGAAGGAGGGAAACTATTTGTTAAAACTCCTGTTGATGCAACGTATATGACGATGGCAACTCAGGCGACCGGAAATACAAAGAAGGATGAATTCCAACCTTTGGCATTGAGAAGTTTATATAGCATCAATGATCTGAAATTGGTTGTTCCTGAAGGTTTAAGAAAAGGAAAACTGATAGCGATTGAAGGAGACAGAAAGAAAGATCAGGCAGTTCCTGATATGCTGAAAATAGAAATCCAGGGTCCTAAAACAAAACAGTTGGTTGAACTATCTGTAGAAAAAGGAAATCCGAATGCATTCAAGCAGATCTCGATGGATGGATTGAATATCATGGCAGGTTTTGGTCCTAAAGTATACAACACTCCTTTTGCACTGAAACTGGACGACTTTGTAATGGAAACATATCCGGGAAGTTCTTCGCCAAGTGCTTATGAAAGTCATGTGAAGATCATTGACGGAGGTAAGCAGACACCTTATAAAATCTATATGAACCACGTTCTGAACCACGGAGGATACCGTTTTTTCCAGGCTAGTTTTGATCCGGACAGAATGGGAACTGTATTGTCAGTGAACCATGATTTCTGGGGAACTTTAATTTCTTATATCGGATATACATTCTTGTTTTTAGGTATGTTTTTAATTTTCTTCTGGAAAGGATCTCACTTCTGGAAATTAAATAAAATACTGACTGATGTCAATAAGAAAAGAGCCACCATGGTTGTTCTATTGTTGCTAAGTTTAGGCTTAAATGCCCAAAAAATTGAAACCCATGGAACAACTGACGGAAGCAGAGAGCACATCCATGTAGAAGGCGATGATCACGCTCATGCACAGGCTTCCCAAATGGGACAGACGGAAACTGCTCCGCGACAAAATTCTCTGGCAGCTCCATTTTCTAAAATGAGATTAATTTCTGCAGATGAAATCATCGCTAGAAACAAAATAAGCAAGGAACATGCAGATAAATTCGGATATCTTTTGGTACAGAATTTTGAAGGAAGAATTGTTCCGATCAATACTGAAGCTCTTGATGTTTTAAGAAAGCTTTATAAAAAAGACGAATTTAAAGGAACGGATGGAAAATACCTTACTGCAAATCAGTGGTTTTTATCCATTAACACCGACACTCCTAGCTGGACAATGGTTCCTATCATTAAAGTAGGTTCTAAAGGAGGAGATGAGCTGAAGAACAAAACCAAGGCTGATGAAGATGGTTATACTTCCCTGATGAATTTGTTTCCTGCGGATGCTAACGGTAACCTTACCTATATCCTTGAGCATGACTATAACATTGCTTTCCGTAAAAAACCGGCTGAGCAAACCAATTATGATAAAGAAGTTATTTCTGTAAATGAAAGAGTTCAGATCTTCAATGAATTTTTCAGCGGGCAATTTATGAGAATTGTGCCTGTGAAAAATGATCCGAACCACACATGGCATTCATGGCTAGACCAGAAATTTGAACCGGATATGGAATCTCAACAGGTAATGGGACCTTATTTTGCTGAAGCATTAGCTGCTCAGAAAACAGGAGACTGGAGAAAAGCAGATACTCAATTGGCAAGACTTTCAGAATACCAGCAAAAATGGGGTAAAAGTGTAGTTCCGGCTAAATCTAAAGTTGATCTGGAGGTATTCATGAATAAAGTGAATATCAACTTTAAACTCCTGATTTTCTATACACTGATAGGAGGGCTATTACTGATTTTAGGTTTTGTTGAATTATTCAAGCCTAATAAGATATTGAACAAGATCATCAAGGTGATTATTGTGTTAGGTCTGGTAGGATATATATTCCATTTCCTTGGATTAGTGGCAAGATGGTATATTTCCGGGCATGCACCATGGAGTAATGGTTATGAAGCAATCATTTTCATTTCATGGGTAGGTATTTCAGCCGGATTGTTATTGTATAGAAATTCCAATGCTTTGATTCCTGCAGCCGGATTTATGGTAGCGGTTATTATGATGGGATTTGCTCACGGAGGATCTGCTCTTGATCCGCAGATCACACCATTAGTACCTGTATTAAAATCATACTGGCTGATTGTGCACGTAGCAATCATTACATCGAGTTATGGATTCTTTGCCCTGTCGATGATTATTGCTGTCATATCACTGGTATTCTATATTATTTCGAGTAAAGAAACATACAAAATTCATCATGATACTACTTTAAAAGAGCTGGTTATTGTTTCTGAGATGTCTCTTACTATAGGTTTGTTTGCTTTAACGGTAGGGAACTTTTTAGGAGGAATCTGGGCGAATGAGTCATGGGGTAGATATTGGAGCTGGGATCCTAAAGAGACATGGGCATTTATATCTATCATGGTATACGCTTTTGTGTTACATATGAGATTGGTACCCGGATTAAGAAGCAAGTGGGCGTTCCATGTAGCAACAATGTTCGCTTTCTGCTCAATGGTTATGACCTATTTTGGAGTTAATTATTATTTAACGGGACTTCACTCGTATGCAGCAGGAGATCCGGTACCAGTACCGGCTTGGGTATATATCGGACTTTCAGTAATGATATTATTGTCTGCAGCTTCTTACTTTAAGTTTAAAATGCTGAACAAAAAATAAGCGTAAATACATACACATACTAAATCCCGGAACGATAGTTTTCGGGATTTTTCTTTGTCTTTAAGGCAAACGGAATTAGGTATTATTACTAAGTAAAAAATTTTAAGATTATCATTTTTAATTCAAAACTTATTTATAACTTTATGATATCAAAATAATATCATTTTAAATTAATACCTATATGGAAAAAATCTTAAAACCTATGTCCGGCTACTTAACCCTTGTTATTTGTTTGGGTTTATTTATAGCTGCAGTTTACTTCTTCATCAGCGGAGTAGATCAGAGTATTACTTATGTTGTTTTAGCCATGCTTTGTTTTCTGACTTCATGTTTTTTCTTAAAAGGCCTGATGATCATTCAGCCTAATCACTCAAGAGTATTGAATTTCTTTGGAAAATATGTAGGAACAGTGAAAGATAACGGACTGTTCTTTATCAATCCATTATACTCATCCCAGAAAATGTCGCTTCGTTCCGAGAATTTGCAGGGACAAACATTAAAAGTGAATGATAAAATGGGTAACCCAATCGAAATTGCTGTTGTCATCGTATGGAAAGTAGGGGATACCTATAAAGCAGCTTTTGATGTAGAACGTTATTCTGATTTTGTAAAAATGCAGAGTGAGGCAGCGGTACGTCACCTGGCTATGAGCTTTCCTTATGATAATTTAGAAGATGATCATGCACCAATTACTTTAAGAGAGGGTGGTGACAAGATCAATTCTATTCTTGAGCAGGAGCTTACTGATCGTCTTTCTAAAGCCGGAATTATAATCCAGGAGGCCAGAATATCACACTTGGCTTATGCATCCGAAATCGCAGGTGCCATGCTTCAGAGACAGCAGGCTACAGCTATCGTTGCAGCAAGAACAAAAATTGTGGAGGGCGCGGTAGGAATGGTTGATCTGGCATTGAAAAAACTTTCGGCAGAGAACATCGTAGAGTTGGATGATGAGAGAAAAGCTGCAATGGTGAGTAATCTGATGGTCGTTCTTTGTGGTGAGAAGGCAGCAACTCCGGTTCTTAATGCAGGAACCTTATACAATTAAAACTTCTTTTTGGTTAAAGAATCGACCTGAAACCATAGGCGATCTTATCATGAAATTTAAAAGTAAAAAATGAAATCTCAAAAATTTCAAAATTCTTCTGAAAGCACTCAAAAAGGCAAAAAATCCTTTGTGATAAGGATAGAAGAATCGACGTATAAACTTCTTGAGAAATGGGCGAATGATGAGTTCAGGAGTGTAAACGGACAAATTGAGTATTTGCTTCATCAGAGCCTTCTCGAGTCAGGAAGAAAGAAAAAGGAATAGCGATGGAATAGCTAAAAGGCAAAATTGCTAAGTTTAATAATTGTGAAGGAATTGAAAGCTGGAACTTTGACAGCTTTTGATTTCCTGCACTGTAAAACAATCTTTCTAAGGAAAATAAAATCAGGATTAGGGATAAGTATATTAATAATGAAAATATAAATCTTAAATTATAGATAAAAGTACTATTTTAGAGTGATAAAGTAATGAACTACTCCAAATAATATTTTCAGTATAAACATAAAGCAATATGGTGAAAAAGACATTTTTCTTATTCGTAATACTATTTTCAACAAAATCCTTCGCCCAAGAGCAATATAAATTTTCAAATGATATTGAAAATGACATCCAGAATGATAAAAATGGAGACGATTTCAGATATCAGGTGGGAGCAATGAAATATTCCGTTTCGAACTATTACATTAAGGGTTTACAAACCTGGGATAAACTTGGACGTAAAAGAAAAAAAATATCTAAAGATGACAGTTTGAAATTAGTAAAGCTTAAAGTTGAAAATGCTAAAAACTATATTTTAGACCAAACAAAAAAAGAGCAAATAGTAATTCTTAATGAAGCACATCATTACGCAAGTCATAGAACATTTGCAACATCCCTCTTAAAAGGACTTTATGAAAACGGTTATCGATATTTGGGCTTGGAAGCTATTGGAGATGATTCAATAAATGTTAGAAAGTTTCCTACAACAAAAAGTGGTTTTTACACCTCTGAACCACAATTTGGTAGTTTTATTAAAACAGCTTTAGATCTGGGTTTTACTCTCTTTAAATATGAAGCAGTACAAGGAGAAAACGGAAAAGACAGAGAGATAAAACAAGCGGATAACATCTATAAATTTATGCAGGAAAATAAAAATGGAAAATATATTATTTACTGCGGTTATGGGCACGCATATGAAGGAAAAGATCCATATTGGGAAAAAACCATGGCAGGAAGACTTTCCGACTTAACAAAAATCAACCCATTTACAATTGACCAAACAGAGTTTTCTGAAAAAAGTGTTACCGAACGTAATAGTCCACTATTAAAAATTATAAAGGGGAAGGATCCTGTCGTTTTGCTGGACGAAAATAACAAGGCATTCAAAGGAAGTCAAATTGAACCTTTTACGGATATAAAAGTGGTTCATCCCGTTACAACATATATCAAAGATAGACCTTGTTGGATGCTTAATGAAAACCGGAAACTTTATGAAGTACCAAAATCAAAGATTAAAAGTTATCCTTCTTTAATTTTTGCCTATAGAAAAGGAGAGTTTGACAATAATGGTGTTCCTGCGGATATGATAGAATTACAGAGTGATAAAGACTCAGGATATCTTATTCTGGATAAAGGAGGTTATGATATTATAGTAAAAGATAAAACATATAATGTAACCAATAGGTTTGATAGCTCAATAGAATAGATAGTAACTGTACCAGTTGCCAACTTATCATTAGCTTTTAGTTAAACTTCCAAAAAAAGAAAGCAGAGAAATTTTCTCTGCTTTTTTTTAATAATACACACTATTAATCGAATAGAGCGGTAAAATAATTGCTGATGATAGTCCAGAAATTTTTTCCGAGAAAATAGATAAGGGTAGACGTAATAATCCCTTTTACGGTAAAGAATATAATCCCTCCGATCCCAAAACGCTTAACCCATTGTTTCCATTTTGAAGTATTCTCTTTTACAGGCTGCTCGTCTAGTGGTTTATTATTTTCCATTTCCGAAATTAAACTATTGATATGACAAAGATAGGTATGTTTATAATTAGTCCAAATAAAAACGTTATGAAAATTAATTTTTTGCGGTTCGCATAATATTTTTATCTTTAGAGAAAACGAAAAGGAATATTTTATGTCTAAAAAAGTCAAGGATTTCGGTATCGAGAAATCCCTAAAAAATCTAGGTATTAAAGATGACAACAAAGGAACTTCTGTAGGGGGGAAATACTTTGCATCGGGGAAAGTAATTGAAAGTTATTCTCCTGTTGATGGAAAATTAATTGCTAAAGTAAAAACATCGAATGAAGGTGATTATGAAAAGGTAATTCAGTCTGCTCAAAAGGCTTTTCAGGAATTCAGGTTAATCCCGGCACCTAAAAGAGGGGAAATCGTAAGACAATTAGGTCTAAAACTAAGAGAATATAAAGATGATTTGGGAAAACTTGTTTCGTATGAAATGGGAAAGTCCCTGCAGGAAGGTCTTGGTGAAGTTCAGGAGATGATTGATATCTGTGATTTTGCGGTTGGTCTATCAAGACAGCTTCATGGATATACGATGCATTCTGAAAGACCAGGTCACAGAATGTACGAACAATATCACCCACTAGGGATTGTGGGAATCATTACGGCTTTTAACTTTCCGGTAGCTGTTTGGGCTTGGAATACAGCATTATCATGGATTTGTGGGAATGTTACGATCTGGAAGCCTTCCGAAAAAACACCTTTCTGTGCAATTGCATGTCAAAATATTTTAGCAGAAGTTCTTAAAGAAAATAATCTTTTTGAAGGGATTTCAAGTGTATTGGTTTCAGATCATGAGATCGGGCAAAAATTAGTTGAAGATAAGCGCGTTTCTTTAATTTCGTTTACAGGTTCTACGAGAGTAGGAAGAATGGTTTCTTCTAAAGTAGCAGAGAGATTTGGAAAATCAATCCTTGAGCTAGGTGGAAATAACGCCATCATTATCTCTAAAGATGCTGATCTTGATATGTCTATCATTGGGGCTGTATTTGGAGCTGTAGGAACTGCAGGACAAAGATGCACATCTACAAGAAGACTGATCATTCATGAAAGCGTTTACGATGAAGTGAAAAACAGATTGGTAAAAGCATACGGACAGCTGAAAATAGGAAACCCGTTAGATGAATCCAATCATGTGGGACCATTGATCGATACCGGTGCTGTTACCCAATACGAAGAATCAATAAAAAAATGTAAAAAAGAAGGCGGTAAATTCATCGTTGAAGGCGGTGTTCTAAGCGGTAAAGAATATGAGTCAGGATGCTATGTAAAACCATGTATCGCGGAAGTAAAAAACTCATACGAGATTGTGCAGCATGAAACTTTTGCACCAATTCTTTATTTGATCAAATACAAAACTCTTGACGAAGCCATCGCTATTCAAAATGATGTTCCTCAGGGATTGTCTTCTGCAATTATGACCCAAAACTTAAGAGAGGCAGAATTATTCCTTTCCCATGCGGGTTCAGATTGTGGAATTGCCAATGTAAATATCGGAACTTCAGGTGCTGAAATCGGCGGAGCTTTCGGTGGTGAAAAAGAAACAGGAGGAGGTAGAGAATCCGGTTCTGACGTTTGGAAATACTATATGAGAAGACAAACAAATACCATCAATTATACTACAAACCTTCCTTTGGCACAAGGGATTAAATTTGATATTTAATAAAAAAACAACATTTAAATCATTTTAAGATTTAAGAATTTAAAAATTAATACCCATGAATGCTTAAACCTTTTAATCATTCAATTTTTAAATCACATCAAAATATTATGGAACAAACAATTGATATAAAAGCAAATAAAGTTAAAGAAACAGTAGGGAAACATGTACTTGCAGATGGTTTTGATTTCGTTATGGATATCGAAAAATCTCATGGATCATGGTTATATGACAAACTTACTGACAGAGAATTTTTGGATATGTTTTCTATGTTCGGTTCAGGATCTATAGGATACAATCACCCTTATCTTGTAAGTAAATCAGATTGGCTAGGTAAAATGGCGGTTAATAAGCCTACCCTGGCAGATGTTTATTCTGAGGAGTATGCTCATTTTTTAGAAGTTTTTGAAAGAGTGGTTATTCCGGAAGAATTGCAATATGCGTTTTTTATTGAAGGGGGAACATTAGGTGTTGAAAATGCAATGAAGGCATGTTTCGACTGGAAAACCCGCAAAAATTTTGCTAAAGGACTTCAGACAGAAGCCGGAATTTGTATTCACTTCAGACAGGCATTTCATGGAAGAAGCGGTTATACTTTAAGCCTAACCAATACTTCCGATCCAAGAAAGTATCAATATTTCCCGATGTTTGAATGGCCAAGAATCCTTAATCCAAAATTAAGCTTTCCTATTACAGAGGAAAATCTTGAAGAGACCATTAAAAATGAAAGAATGGCGTTATTGCACATCGAAGAGGCAATTCTTTCCAATCCTGATAAAGTGGCATGCATTATCATTGAGCCGATCCAGGCAGAAGGAGGAGATAATCACTTCAGGGATGAATTTTTCGTTGAACTAAGAAAGCTGTGTGATCATAATGAGATCCTGCTGATTTTTGATGAAGTTCAGACAGGTATTGGAATTACCGGAAAAATGTGGGCTTTCCAACATTTTACGGCTAAGCCGGACATTATTTCTTTTGGTAAAAAAGCACAGGTTTGTGGTGTTTTAGCAAATAAAGAAAAATTTGATGAAGTTGCGAACAATGTTTTCAGAGAGAGTTCAAGAATCAATTCTACATTCGGAGGAAACTTTATAGACATGCTCCGTTTTCAATTGGTTATGGAAGTGATCGAAAAAGAAAACCTTGTTGAGAATGCTAAGGAGGTTGGAGAATATCTATTGGAAGGGTTGCAAAATCTGGCTCAGAAATATCCTGAAAAGATTTCCAATGCAAGAGGAAGAGGATTGATGTGTGCAGTAGATTTACCTTCCGGAGGACAAAGAAATCTTTTAGTAAATGAACTTTTCAAAGATGGATTAATAATTTTACCATGCGGTGATCAATCCGTTCGTTTCAGGCCACATTTGAATGTTTCGAGAGAAGAAATTCAATTGGCTCTCGATAAAATTGAAAATAATATTAACAAAATTTAAAACGGTGTATTTGTGATTTAGGAAAAATCTTACTATATTTAGATATTCAAAAAAGGATAAAATATGGAAAGAAGTACGAGAGTATCAGTTTTTGAAAGTGATAATCCTTCAGAAATTCAATTGATCAAGTCTAAATTAGATGACGCTCAAATCACAAACACAGTTGAAAATAATTATCTCACTTTTACAACAACGCCAACGGCAACATCGCTAAAGCTCATGGTGGATCTGGAAGATGAGAAAAAAGCATTTGAAATTATTGACACTTATATACAACAAAGTGCAAACCAATAAAACAATTTCATAATTTTAAATTTTACTACTTCGAACCGAAAATTAATTCAATTAATTTTCGGTTTTTTTATTTAAATTTAATGCTAAAGAAATATATAAGGTTGAAAATAATCTTAATTTTCTTTCTTTTAAATCCTGACAACAATTAAGAATCTATGACGCAGCAAATTAAGTTCAGAAAGGCCGAAATTAAAGAGAAAAATATCATCTGGGACATTATCCAGCAATCAATCGAAAGGAGAAGATTGGACGGGAGTACTCAGTGGCAAAATGGTTATCCGAATGAAGATACTATAGAGAGTGATATTTCGAAAGGTTTTGGTTTTGTTCTTACAGTAGATGATGTTATTGCCGTTTATGTTGCCCTGATATTTAATGACGAGCCTGCTTATAGCACCATTGATGGGGCATGGCTTAGTTACGGTGAGTTTGTTGTTGTTCACCGTGTAGCTGTTTCCGAAGAGTTTGCCGGACAGGGACTCGTAAAAAAACTATTTGATCATATAGAAAATTACACAAAAAGCCAGGGGGTATTGAGTGTAAAAGTAGACACTAATTATGATAATATTGCCATGCTGAAGATTCTTGAAAAGCAAGGTTATTCCTATTGCGGTGAAGTAGTTCTTGCCGGAGGAGTCCGAAAAGCATTCGAGAAGATTATAATTTGAGCGAAAGGTTAAATCCTTTTCCATTGAATTTTTAAAACGCTATATATTTATAAACTCTATTGCGTTTGTTCGTTTAGTTCTGAACTAATTTATACTTTTGCTCAAATTTGTATATTATGCATAAAAGTATAGAAGTTGATGAAAAAATTTTTCAGGATGCCGTAAAATTCTATGGTACCAACCTGAATATTCCTCCATTAGCTTCAAAAATATATGCTTATCTCATCTTCGATTTTGAAAAAGTAGGAATTACTTTTGACGAATTTGTAGAAGTGCTCTCAGCCAGTAAAAGTTCCGTTTCCACCAGTATTTCATTATTACTCAACTCTCAGCTTATTGTCGACCATAATAAGATCGATGAGAGGAAGCGGTATTTCTTTATCAATGATGAGCATATGAAGATAAGGTTTGAAAAAATTCTCCAGAAATTACAGGATGAACTAAAACTACTAGACGATTTAAATAACTTTAGAAAGGTACACGATGAACATTACAATGAAAAACTTAGTATTTATAAGGCGCTGTTGAATAAAAACATTTCAAATATTCAGGAATCTATTAATAAACTATAATTTAAAATGACAAATAAACTATTCATACTTTCTGTTGCAGCTATCTCACTGACGGCCTGCAAAAAAGAAGCTCCAAAACAGGATGGTGCAAAACCTTACCCTGTAATTTCGGTGGAACAAAAGAATATCGTAGGATACCAGACATTCCCTGCCAGCATACAAGGTAGAGTAAATAATGATGTAAGGGCTAAAATTCAGGGATATATTACTCAACTATTAGTAGACGAAGGGCAATATGTAACCAAAGGACAACCTTTATTCCGTCTTGAAACGAATATACTTACTGAAAATGCAGCTGCTGCAAAGGCAGGTATTGGTGCTGCTGAATCAACGGTGGCTGCTGCACAGGCTTCGGTAAATGCAGCTCAGGTGGAAGTGAATAAACTTAAACCTCTGGTTGCTAAGAATATCATCAGTAACGTACAGCTTCAAACAGCACAGGCTAACCTGGCTCAGGCTCAGGCACAGCTTCAGCAGGCGGTTGCTTCAAAACGTCAGGCGACAGCCAATTACAAAGGGGTAGAAGCTAATATCGAATATTCTATTATTCGCGCACCTATTTCGGGAGTTGTTGGAAAACTTCCTTTAAAAGTGGGTAGCTTGGTAGGACCTACTGATCAGACTCCTTTAACGACAATTTCAGATACTTCCGAGGTCTTCGCCTATTTTTCGATGAACGAAAAAGAATATTTCAACTTTTTGGAGAAATCTGTAGGAGCTACAATGCCTGAGAAAATCAAAAATCTTCCTATGGTTGATTTACAGCTGGCTAATGGAAGTATTTATCCTGAAAAAGGGAAGATCGAAGCTATTACAGGACAAATTGATCCCACTACAGGAACCATTCAGTTCAGAGTAGCATTTTCAAATGCCCAAAAGTTACTTAGCAACGGGAACAGTGGAACAATAAGGTTACCTAAAGCGTATGATAGCGTTTTAGTTGTTCCGGAAAGTGCAACATACGAACAACAGGGAATTGTTTATGTGTATAAAGTTGAAAAGGATACTGCTAAAAATGTAGTAGTAAATGTAATTGACAGAATTGACAACATGGCGTTAATAAAATCAGGAATAAATAAAGGAGAAACTATAGTGGCAGCAGGTATCGGTGGTTTGAAATCCGGAACTCCTGTAAAGCCGAAACCTATAAAAATGGATAGCCTCGTTCAATCTATAAAACCGAAATTCTAATGATAAAAAACTTTATTAACAGACCGGTTTTATCCACTGTTATTTCAATATTAATTGTTATACTCGGTGTTTTAGGCCTTATTTCATTGCCTGTTACCCAATACCCGGACATTGCACCTCCTACAGTGAGTGTTACAGCAAACTATACGGGAGCTAATGCGGAGACGGTGATGAAAAGTGTGGTAGTTCCTTTGGAGGAACAGATTAACGGGGTAGAAGGAATGGATTATATCACCTCTTCTGCAGGAAACGATGGATCTGCCAATATCCAGGTTTTCTTTAAGCAGGGGATTGATCCGGATATTGCAGCGGTAAACGTACAGAACCGTGTTACAAGAGCAACACCATTACTTCCAAGTGAAGTAACCCGTTCAGGGGTTGTAACTCAGAAGCAGCAAACCAGTGCTTTGATGTATATGTCTTTCTATTCCGAAAATAAGGATCTCGATGACGTTTATCTTCAAAATTTCCTGAATATTAACATTATTCCTAATATCAAAAGGATTAATGGAGTTGGAGATGCTCAGGTTTTCGGTGGGAAAAACTATTCGATGAGAATATGGTTGGATCCTGCGAAAATGGCAGCCTATGGAGTAACACCGGATGATGTTACAGCGGCTATTAATGAGCAGAGTAGAGAAGCAGCAGCTGGATCCATCGGACAAAACAGTGGTAGTTCTTTTGAATACATTATTAAATATGTAGGGAAATTCAACGAGAAATCTCAATATGATAACATCATTATCAAGTCTCTTGCCGATGGCCAGAATCTGATGCTTAAAGATGTTGCCAAAGTTGAATTGGCTGGGCAATCTTATACCGGAATTGGGGAGAATGGAAATAATCCTTCCATCAGTATGGGATTCTTTCAGACACCAGGTTCCAATGCTCAAGACATTATTAAGAATATTAAAGCATACTTAAAAGCATCAGAGGGAAGTTTTCCTAAAGGGATAAAATATACTTTCAACTTTGACACGAATGAGTTCCTTGATGCCTCTATTGATAAGGTTGTTCATACCTTAATTGAAGCATTTATTCTGGTATTCATTGTAGTGTATATTTTCTTACAGGATTTCAGATCTACTTTGATTCCGGCTATTGCAGTTCCGGTATCTATTGTGGGAGCATTCTTCTTCCTGAATTTGTTTGGATATTCACTCAACCTTTTAACCTTATTCGCGTTAGTACTTGCTATTGGTATTGTAGTGGATGATGCCATTGTCGTCGTCGAGGCCGTTCATGCTAAGATGGAGCATGGTATTTCCGATGCTAAAAAGGCTACCGTAGAAGCGATGGATGAGATTACAGGAGCAATTATTTCAATTACATTGGTAATGGCATCCGTATTTATTCCGGTAACTTTTATTACCGGTCCGACAGGGGTATTCTATCAGCAGTTTGGTATTACACTTATCGTAGCGATCATCATTTCGGCAATCAATGCATTAACGTTAAGTCCGGTTTTATGTTCACTATTCCTAAAACCTCATTCTGAGCATCACCAGGAATACAAGAATATGAATATCCTTCAGAAGTTCTTCTATAAATTCAATATAGCATTTAGAACAACCACTGAACGTTACGGAAGAGGATTTGTTTTCTTATTAAGACATAAATGGGTTACCCTGATCATCTTTGCCATTACAGGAGGAATTTTATTCTGGGCAAGTTCAACGATGAAAAAAGGATTCGTTCCTACTGAAGACCGTGGAATTATCTTTACCGATGTGCAGCTTCCTCCGGGATCATCTATGGAAAGGACCTATAATGCATTGAAAACATTACAGGCTAACGCAATGAAAATTCCAGGAGTCCAAAACGTTACCATTTCTACCGGTAGAGGTTTCTTATCCGGAAACGGAAGTAATAATGGTCTTGCCTTTATTAAATTAAAACCTTTTGATGAAAGGAAAAAAGATAATTTAACCTCTGAAGATATTACGAAAAAACTATTTGGAATTTCAGGGAAAGTGCCGGATGCCAAAGTCGTATTCTTTCAGCCACCAAGTGTACCAGGTTTTGGTAACAGTGCAGGATTTGAGATGGTATTGCTGGATAAATCCGGTGGTGAATATACAGCGCTTGATGATAAAACTAATGAATTCATCGGTAAGCTTATGGAAAGACCCGAGATAGAGTTTGCACAGACCTCGTTCAATACAAAGTACCCGCAATATCAAATGGAAATTAATGTTCCTTTGGCAAAACAATTGGGAGTTTCTGTAAACAGCATTCTAAGTACAATGCAGGGATACATCGGAGGGATTTATACAGCTGACTTTACGAAATACGGAAAACAATTCCGAGTAATGGTTCAGGCTCTTCCTGAAAACAGAAAGAACATCGATAATCTTAACGATCTCTATGTAAAAACAGGTTCGGGTATAATGTCTCCTATTTCGCAATTTGTGACATTAGACAAAACATATGGTCCACAGTCTGTAAGTCGTTATAACCTTTTTACATCAGTAAAAATTACAGGGGGTAATTCCCAGGGGTACAGTTCCGGGGATGCTATTACTGCGGTACAGCAGGTAGCGAAAGAAACCCTGAATCAGAATTACGATGTTGAGTTTACCGGATTGACAAGAGAAGAATTAAACTCCGGATCTCAAACCGTATTAATCTTTGGGCTAAGTTTAATTTTTGTTTACTTTATCCTTTCTGCGCAATATGAAAGTTATATTCTTCCGCTGATTGTTGTGATCTCACTTCCATTAGGGGTAATGGGAGCTTATTTTGGACAAAAAATCATGGGCTTGGAAAACAATATCTATTTCCAGATTGCCTTGATCATGTTGGTCGGATTATTGGCTAAAAATGCCATTTTGATTGTTGAATTTGCCGTTCAGAGAAGACATCATGGTGAAACCATTGTCATGTCTGCAATCAATGCTGCGAAGGCAAGATTAAGACCGATTCTGATGACCTCATTTGCCTTTATATTTGGTCTATTACCATTGGTGCTGGCAAGTGGAATCGGGGCGGTAGGAAACAGATCTATTGCAACAGGTGCTGCCATTGGATTATTGATAGGAACAGTATTAGGGCTTATCGTAATTCCTGTATTGTATGTGATCTTTGAAACATTGCAGGAAAAAATCAAACCGATTAAAAGAGAAGACATCAATTTAGCTGAATAAAAATAAAAACCAGAGAGGTAGAAGTAGTAGAAGAATAATTGAATTTCCGATCTTACTTCTAACCTCTGGTTTCTAACTTCCAATTTTTAACAATGAAAAGTTTAATAAACATCATAAAAGGAATAACTTTTTCAGTTTTCATACTGGGAGCCATTTCATCATGTATGGCGAGAAAAGAGTATGAAAGACCGAAAAATGTCGTTGACGAAAAGCTTTTCCGTACTGATATGCTTCCTAAGGACAGTGCAAGTATTGCTGATATCTCCTGGAAAGAAATTTTTACGGATCCCATATTGCAAGGGCATATTTCAAAAGCTTTAGAAAACAATTTAGATATCAGAATTGCATTACAGAGTATTGCCTCTGCCGAAGCTTATCTTAAACAAAGTAAAGCAGCATATCAGCCCACGGTTTCAATCGGGCCCAATTACACGTTTCAAACCCAATCCATCAATACCCAGTTTGGTCAGATCATTGGAGAAAGACGTTATGTAAATCAGTTTGATATTACAGCGACTATAGGTTGGGAAGCGGATATCTGGGGTAAATTAAAAGCTCAGGAAAAAGCTCAGCTTGCTACTTATTTAGGAACAGTTGCCGCACACAAGGCTGTAAAAAGCAGTTTGGTAGCCTCAGTAGCTTCTGCCTATTACCAGCTGCTGACTTTCGATTCGCAGAAAAGAATTATCCAGGAAACCATTGATGTCCGGGAAAAAAATCTTGAAACAACAAAAGCTCTGAAAGAGTCAGGAACGGTAACTGAAGTGGCGGTTCAGCAAAGTGAAGCGTTGGTTTTTAATGCGAAATCTCTACTTATTGATATTGATACTCAAATCCAGTCTTTGGAGAATACAATGAGTCTGCTGATGGGAGAACCTTCTCATGCCATTGAAAGATCAACACTAGAAAGCCAGAGCCTTCCGAAGGATATCAAGCTTGGATATCCGGCTCAATTACTGGCCAACCGTCCGGATGTAATGCGTGCGGAATACAATCTGATGAATGCTTTCGAATTAACCAACTCTGCGAAAGCACAGTTTTACCCTACACTAAAACTTACCGGAACCGGTGGAGTACAGTCTGTAGATATTGATCATTTATTCAGTGTGAATTCGTTATTTGCCAATGTAGTAACAGGATTGGCACAACCTATTCTCAACAGAAGACAGATCAAAACGAATTATGACGTGAGCCTGGCCAATCAGGAAACGGCTTATCTGAATTTTAGAAAAACAGTTCTTACTGCAGGAAAGGAAGTATCTGATGCAATACGGGTATTTGGAGTGCAGGATTCTTTTATTGAACTTAAAAGAAAGGAACTGGACGCGTATAAAAAATCTGTAGATTTTTCTCAGGAATTGGTTAACTATGGTATGGCCAATTACCTTGAAGTGTTGAATGCGAGTGTAAATTCATTGAATGCAGAATTGAATATTTCAAATGCAGAATACAACAAAATGAAAGCTGCAGTTGACTTATACCAGGCACTAGGTGGTGGTTGGAAGTAATTCCTCCGCCACTTTTTAAATAGATCAGACGCATGCAGTTATTGTATGCGTCTTTTTATTGATAACATAAATTACTGTTGATTGATTAAATATATTTGTTTTTATGTAGTTAACTACGTAGTTTTGTACATTAAATAAAAATTATGACATTAGAAATCCAACCTATCGGTAATACTTATTCCGAACAAGTCATAGATTTGATTCTGAATATTCAGCAAAAAGAATTTAATATTCCTATCACGATCGAAGACCAGCCGGATCTTTTGAAGATTGAAAGCTTTTATAGAGAAGGGGGCGGAAACTTTTGGGGCGCTTTTCTGGATAAAGAGTTGGTAGGTACCATTGCTTTAGTTAAATTTGACGAAAAGGCTGCAGCCATCAGAAAGATGTTTGTTAAGAAAGAATTCAGGGGAAAAGAACATCAGATCGCACAAAAATTATTAGATATCCTGATTTCGTATTGCTGGGAAAATAAAATTGAAGAAATTATGCTGGGGACAGTTTCTGTGCTGAATGCGGCCATGCATTTTTATGAACGTAACCGGTTTCAGAAAATTGCCAAAGAAGATCTCCCTTCTTCATTTCCTCTGATGAGTGCTGATAACGTCTTTTATATTCTTAATTTAAATGAGATCTAATGAATGTTATTAACGAATCCGGAATTCTTGCGATATCCACAAGACTGCAAAGGCTAAGTGAACAGCTCCGTAAAGATGGAGCTTTGGTTTATAAGGCATTTGATATTGATTTTGAGCCTAAGTGGTTTCCTGTTATCTTTACACTTTATCATAAACAGCCTCTGAGTGTTGTGGAGCTGGCCAATGAAATAGGGTATACCCATCCCTCTACAATAAGCTTACTTAAAGAACTTGAAAAGGAGAAGATGATTATTTCAAAAAAGGATAAGCAGGATGAAAGAAAACGTTTGATCGGATTAGCACCCAAAGGTCTTGAACTCATCGAAAAAATGAAACCTGTATGGGAACTTATTTCAACTGTTTTGGGAGAAATAGCCGACAATAACAATCACTTATTAAAAGCCATTGATGAAGCAGAAGAAAAACTGGCAAATCAGTCCTTTTTACAACGTGCTTTGCAATTGAAAAATACTAAGTAAAATTTCTGACAGTATTCAATTTTACAGTTAATGCATATGAATAAAATGAATCCTGCACTACGCAGGATTTTTTTGAATTCTGTTTTTTTAATGTTAATGGGCTTTGCAGGCTTTTTTTTATATGATAGATGATGTAAATTTAATCTATTGATATTCTATAAGTTGGCATTAAATTTCAAATTTTATTAAAAAAATCACTTCATAGGGTACAGTATTTGCAGATAACAAAAGCGCACACGCAAATCATGCTTTACATACGATAAATATTAAGGTTTTCCTTAAAATTGATTATATAAAAGCAACACACCACATCATTTTTTTATATATTATTAAGATAAATCTCCGGTATGCTACCGGAGATTTTTTACGTTTTAAATAAGAAACAAAAAAAGGTGACCACCGGCCACCTTTTTATATGTAGTAATAAACCTTATTGACTTTTATCTTTTTCCCCAGTCCATGATCCGGATCTTGTAGGAGTAGGAACAGCATTTGTCCAGCTTCCGTTTCCTTTTTTATCAGTACCCAGGTTTCCGTTGAAAGAACCATCAGACGGAAGACCAACTGAAGCGTTTAATTCCCCTGAATCATTTAAATGACCCGCAATCTTGTAATTTTCATTATTAACATCAGAATGCATTGTTCCATTTACGGTTCCATCACTTGCGACTACAATATTCCAAACCCCTTTATCGCTTCCATCATAAGTTCCTGACCAGGTTCCGATGTAATCATAGATCGTATCATCATCTGAGCTACATCCTATTAGTGCAAAAGTTGCTAATAAAAGAAAAAAAAGTTTCTTCATAGTTTTGATAGTTTTACAAGAGTGGAGAATATGGGAATCTTCATTTTCTCCTTTTTAGTTAAAATCGTTAGTAATCCTCGTTTCTGTTGAGCGCAAATATATAATTTTTTATTTAATTTGCGCACTTTTTGTGTTTTTTTTGTAAAACAAATAATTGAATATTTGTTTTGCAGGATCTAATAACCGAGATCAATAAAAAGATAAAAAATCTAAACTATCAATTGTAAATTGATGGCTTATCTCCTGATAAAACTTTATGCCCTAAATAAAAAAGCAGATGAATAGAATCCTTGGGAATACGAAGCTGTAGGTTATGTGAATTAATCATTTCAAATTTCCATTGATGTTCAACACAATAAAGCATCATTTCTTGTAAATCTTTATCCAAAAGAGCAAGTATTACAGTCACTTCATCATTGCTTAATGTTTCTTGATTTAAACTAGGTTCCATTGCTATTTTCAAATATGTTTATCCATTATCAAGCAATGTGCCACAGTAAAGAGAAAATGAGGAATGTGGTATGTATTTTTTTTCTTTTTATCAGGAGAATTTCTTCTTGTTGATAATCGGATGGTAACTGCTATTCGTAATGCCTTATTTTTAAAGAATATAAATTATCCGGAATGCCTTCAGTTGTACTTTTTGATACCACATTTCACTAATTATTGATAATATACCTATAATTTTGAATGACCAAACATTAAGAAATGATAATATGCGAAAATCTGTTACTTCAAAATGGGGGAGAAGTAATAGAATATCGGGCTAATGAATGTATAGTAGAAGAGGCTACTTGCGCAAAATATTATTTACAGATTATAAAAGGTACAGCAAAGATGAATTCAGTTCATTTTGACGGTAAAGAATATTTTTATGGCCTGCCTTTCAATGGGCATTGTATTGCAGAATCTTATTTATTTACTGATAAAAAATATCCTTTTAGTGCAATAGCAATTTCAGATTGTAAGATCATTCGCGTAGAAAAGAATCAGTTTATACAACTTATAGAAAATATTCCTTCTCTTTTAGTTAATTTATATGCCTATACAGCAGAAAGGATCCACTATAAAAATCTTATGCTATCAACACTGGGATGTGTCACTTCTCAGGAGCGATTAACTATTTTATTAGATTATATTAAAGAGTTTTATACATTAAATGATACCCGCCCCTTTATTATACCTTATACCAGACAGCAATTGGCATCGTTGACGGGGTTAACTATTGAATCGGTCATAAGGACAGTTAAAAGGATGGAGAGCCGTAATCTGCTTTCAATCGTAAATGGGAAGATTTTCTATTAAATCTTTTTCAAGCCATAAAAAAAGAGTCTTTCTTTTTTGAAAGACTCCACAGATTATTTTTTCCTATCATTAGGTATTTTACCCATTAATAATGGATTTTTCCTCTTTCTATTTTCAGGATATTTTCCGTTTCCATTTTTTTTATGGTTCTTATCACCGTTTCTACCGTCAGGCCGGTAAGGTTTGCAATCTGTTGACGGGTAAACGGAACCTGGACAGTATCAGATACCTCTCTTAAATTATAATCTTTAATATAATCCAGAACTGTTTTAATCTTTGTAGCAGGCTCAATGCCTGATAAATTAAAAAGCATTAAATATTTGTAATACAACCTTTCAGACAAACATTGTAATAAATTCTGCATTATGTTAGCATCCTGGCTTACAAGATTATTAAAATCATTTTTGCCAAGACATAACAGGATGCAATTTGTCTTTGTAATTGCGTTCATTGGATAAGGTCTGTCTGTAAATAACAGGGATTCACCAATACTTTGTCCGTCATTTAAAATGTTCTGAATAAATTCTTTTCCGTTTGAGTGGTAATTAAATAACTCCACTGTACCAGTACATATCTGATAATAATATTTAGGTTGACTGCCTTCTTCAAATATTATTTCATCTGGTTGAAATTCCTTGTAAACCGCACCATGTGCCAGCAATAAATCTTCACGTATTATCATAATTGTAAGCTTTTAGGTTATAAGAATAATTTTTATAAAGATTGATGAAAAATTCTCAGCAAATTCCAAACCAGTTTTTACCTCCGTGTGGTATGTAGACGTCATTTTCTATATTTTTTTCAATAAAAAAAGCTTCCCATATCGGGAAGCTCAACGACTGTAAAAACGATGAAAAATTATAAGTATAAATTTAAGTGTACTCTTATAATACATTTATGATTGCAGTCATAAAGACTGCAAATGATAGAAAAAAGTTAAAAATAGACCTTGGAAAAAATGAATTGTAATCCTGGTACAGATATTTATTCCTGATCTTACTAAATTTTGTATTTATTATTCAGTTCATTACAGAAGTTTATAAATAAAATTTTAGAAAATATTTGTATATGCGCTATAAATACTTACTTTTGTACCGCTTCAGAAAATGAAGTCCACAAAAATGGGGAATTAGCTCATCTGGCTAGAGCGTTAGACTGGCAGTCTAAAGGTGACGGGTTCGATCCCCGTATTCTCCACAAACAATGAGCAATCCCTTTATATAAAGGGATTTTTTATTTCAATAATAAGCCTGATACACAAAAGCACAATTATTTTTTATAAACTCATAAATAGCTCATTGCTTAAGTTTTTTACGTATACATTGGTATGTTTTCCATTAAAGTATTTTACCGTTTTAGCAAATAGATTATTTATTGTAACTGATAACAAAGTCATCATAAAGAAATTGTTAAAAGCACTTATAAAGTTTTACAATTGTTATTTCATATTTAAAATTAGCTTTATTTTATTTATTCGCATTGTATATTTCTTTATTTTTATTATATTCACAATTCATAAAATAAAACTACTATGAAAAATCTAAAAAAAGTTTCAAGAGCGAAACTAAAGCAAGTTAACGGAGGGGGCCCTGATAAACCAGATACCGGAATCGGAACAGATCCAACAGGTCCAGCATGCGGAGGATCACATTGTCCAACTGCAGAATATCAATGTTGTTATCACCCAACTGGTAATTATTGTGTTACTACCCACTGTGACGATTAAGAAATACTTCCCTCAAATGAGGGATTTTTTGTTTCCTTTTTTACTGTTGCTGAATATATTTCAATAGCTTTTTAGGTTGCTGCTTTTGTCACATCCTGACGTGATGTATACTTAATATATAAATAAACCCCTTTACGTAAAGGGGAGCTAGAAAAAATAAATAAAGGAATGGTTTACATTACACAAACCCCATATTTAAAATCTCACCTTTTCTTTTCAAAACCATAAAATAGAGGAGAAGATCATCGTCAGAAAAATGCTTTTCAAACCTGATCATTTCCATGTCAGGTTTCAAAGCCTCGGTTTGTTCAAACTTTTCAATCGAATACGAGTCAGTATCTACCTTTAAAGTAACAATGGTAACTTCATCAGCTTCACTTTTTTTATGAATGTGAAGATTGTTCTCCCAAAGGTCAAATGAGACAGAAATATGGTCTGAAATAACCGGGATCTGTCCAAACTGAAACTCCTTGAGCAGTTTTTTTCCCTCTTCCAAAGGCAATCCATGTTTCACATTACGGTTTCCTCTTACTGAAATCTGATCAAGATCCTTAATTCTCGTCATTGTTTTCGCGAAACTTTGATAGAGTAGCGGGTCTCCAGCAGCTTTAACGTAATGGTCCAGGGCCTGGCGTATTATTTTCCCCACTTTTGAGCAATGTCCGAATTCGGAACTGTTTTGTCTTACTTTTTCGTAGGAAGCGCTTTTTTTGAAAGCATTTTTATTAAACCCACTTTTCTTCCGAACGACATTTTTCCCGTTCAAAGTGTAAAAAACAAGGTCACCAACTGATCCTGTTATTTTAATTATGCTTTCATATGTGGCCATTTTCTCAAAATTAAACCCAAATATAGTGATAATTAAATAAATATAAAATTTTAACATATATTTATAATATAGTTGTAGTATAGAATATATAGAATTAAAATATAAAATGTATATTTGTAGATAATTACGTACCTCGGTAAAAATCAAGCAGATATGACAACAGGATTATTTATTGGAAAAATGAGAATAAAGCAGATTGCTGCTTTGCTGATTGTAACCTCTACTGTGATTTCATGCGGAAGCAGTAAAAGTGTTTCTTCAAAAAAGAGTAACACAAAAACAGTGGCAAGATCTGAAAACCTCAGACGTCTGGATTCAAATTTCAATGGGAAAGTGTCTGGCTCAATCAATAGTATTCTGAAAGATGCTGAAAAGTACATTGGAACTCCGTATAAATTTGGAGGCAGTACTTCTTCAGGATTCGATTGTTCCGGTTTTACGGTAAAAGTATTTGAAGAAAACGACCAGAAATTACCTCGAAGATCTTCTGATCAGGCAGATACGGGAAAGAAAATTGACATCAGTGAAGTGAAACCCGGGGATTTGCTGTTTTTTGCAACTGCAGGTGGAAGCAGGGTATCGCATGTTGGCATTGTTCATGATATCGGAAACGATGGCGAAATCAGATTTATCCATGCTTCAACCTCAAAAGGGGTGATGATTTCTTCTTTAAATGAAAAGTATTGGAATAAAGCGTATCTGCATGCCCGAAGGATTTTGTAATGAGTAAATATTCTGTATTATCTTTCTGTTATCATTTCAGTTTTTATACGATGGCAGATTGATTTAAATCATTTTGCATTCACTAAGTTTCAAAAGGTTTTGCTGAACTTTTTTGTATCTTTGGCCGGTATAATTATTCAAATTAATTTAAATTAGAAACATGTCGTTACAACAAACTATTGAGAACATCTGGGATAATAGGGACTTACTACAAAATGAAGATAGCCAGAAGGCGATAAGAGAAGTTATTTCTTTATTGGATTCCGGGGAACTTCGTGTTGCTGAACCTACGGAAAACGGGTGGCAGGTAAATGAATGGGTGAAGAAAGCTGTAGTAATGTATTTCCCGATTCAGAAAATGGAAACCATTGAAGTGGGACCATTTGAATTCCATGACAAAATTCCTTTGAAGAGAAATTATGCTGAAAAAGGAGTACGTGTTGTACCTCATGCTATTGCAAGAGAAGGAGCTTTTGTTGCTTCAGGAGTAATTATGATGCCTTCTTATGTAAATATCGGGGCTTATGTAGATTCAGGAACGATGGTAGATACCTGGGCAACCGTTGGAAGCTGTGCACAGATCGGTAAAAATGTTCACCTTAGCGGTGGTGTTGGCATCGGTGGTGTTTTAGAGCCATTACAGGCTGCACCGGTAATTATTGAAGACGATTGTTTCATTGGTTCAAGATGTATCGTGGTAGAAGGAGTACATGTGGAAAAAGAAGCGGTATTGGGAGCGAATGTAGTATTAACTGCTTCAACAAAGATCATCGACGTTACAGGAGATCAACCGATTGAGATCAAAGGAAGAGTACCTGCCCGTTCAGTGGTAATTCCTGGAAGCTACACTAAACAATATCCGGCAGGGGAATATCAGGTTCCTTGTGCTTTGATTATTGGTACAAGAAAAGAATCTACAGACAAGAAGACTTCTCTTAATGATGCATTAAGGGAAAATAATGTAGCTGTATAAGCGCTTATCCATCTAATACTGCACAATTTTGAAAGATAAAGTTTTAAAATTTATACTAAACCCTAAATATATATTTGGGGTTTATCTTATTATATCGGTAGTTACTGCAATTTCCAAATATCTGAGAGGAGATTATGCCATCAACAACTATCTGATTTTTAAAAATGTATTTTTTAATACCATTCATCAGAAAAATTTATTTATCCATTATCCTGACCTCTATTTTGATTTGAATCATTATGGAGTTTTTTTTAGCTTATTGATTGCTCCGTTTGCCGTTATGCCGGATTGGCTGGGAATTTCACTCTGGAATCTGATTAATACTTTTGTATTTGTATTTGCCATTTATAAGCTTCCGTTTTCGGATTCCAAAAAGGCGATATTCGGATTGCTGTGCCTCCAGGAGTATATTACCGCTGCATTAAGTTTGCAGTTTAATGTAGCTCTTACAGGGCTTTTGATATTATCTGCAGTATACATCTATGAAAGAAAAGAAATACGTTCGGCTACAGCGATTCTCATTGGTGTTTTTGTGAAAATATATGGTATTGTAGGATTGAGCCAGTTTTTCTTCATCAAAAATAAGATGAAGTTTATTATTTCGGGGATTGTAATTGCCGCATTGTTTTTTGTCATTCCTATGATCTATTCCACTCCTCAGTTTGTCATACAGAGCTATGCAGATTGGTTTCATTCTATTATAGAGAAGAATAATGAAAACCAGGTATTGGGAAATATGCAGGATATTTCATTAATGGGTTTTGTAAGAAGAGTTCTTGGGGATGCCTCCATTTCCAATCTTATATTTTTAGCTTTTGGCTTACCATTATTTGCTTTGCCATATGTGCGAATAAAACAATATAAAAATTATGCTTTTCAGCTAATGATTCTAGCTTCTACATTATTGTTTTTGGTGCTATTCAGCTCAAGTTCAGAATCACCTACGTATATCATTGCTGTTGTAGGAGTGATGATCTGGTTTTTTCTTCAGAAAGAAAGAACACCATTTGTCATTGGATTGTTGATTTTTGTGATCATTTTTACTTGTTTTTCAACTTCAGATCTTTTTCCTAAATCAGTCAAAAATGATTATATCATCAAATATTCATTAAAAGCGGTACCTTGCATTATTGTTTGGCTAAGAGTTGTATATGAACTTTTAACCAAAGATTTTGAAAAAAATTATAGCCTGAACTGATCCGATGAAAAAAATTTCTATTGTAATACCAGCCTATAACGAAGAAGGAAACGTAGCTATGATCCATCAGAAGATCAAAGAGGTTTTTTCCGGGTTAAAGGCTTATGATTTTGAAATTATATTTGTAAATGACGGAAGCAGGGATAATACACAGCAAAAACTTGAAGAACTGTCCGAGCTGTATGATGAAGTGAAATTTATTGAATTCTCAAGGAATTTCGGGCATCAGCCGGCAGTAAAAGCAGGGATGGATCAGGCTTACGGAAATGCTGTGATTTCTATGGACGGAGATCTTCAACACCCTCCGGAGCTGATTCCTGATATGATCAGAAAATGGGAAGAAGGCTATGATATTGTATTAACGGTAAGGACCTATCCGAAAGAAATTTCTTTCTTTAAAAGGAAAACCTCCGATTTTTTCTATAAGCTGTTATCCAATCTTTCTGATGTAAACCTTACTAAAGGCGGAGGATCTGATTTCAGACTTTTGGATGCCAGTGCTGTGGAAGTAATGAGGCAATTCAATGAAGATGATTTATTTTTAAGAGGACTGACAAGCTGGATGGGCTTTAAACAAACAGCCCTTAATTTCACGGCTAATGAGAGGTTGGCTGGTAAAAGTAGTTATAATCTCAAGAAGATGATAACTTTTGCTTTCACGGGAATAACAGCTTTCAGCGTAAAACCTCTTTATATTGCGGCTTATTTGGGTTTCCTGTTTTCTGCAATATCAGTGATCGGCTATGGAATCTATGTGATTCATTCTTTTGTGTCTCATACAGAAATTTCAGGTTGGGCCTCTTTGATTATGACAATCGTATTTTTTGGTGGCTTACAGCTTATCATCCTTGGAATTATCGGGATGTATCTGGGCAAAATTTTTAAACAGGTTAAAGAAAGGCCTAATTACATTATTAAAAATAAAAAATTATAAATGGTTTTATTAAGTTTTGACATCGAGGAATTTGATATGCCATTAGAGTATAAAGGAGAAATTCCTTTTGATAGGCAGATCTCTATTTCTCAGAAAGGATTGGAAAGAATACTTGACCTTTTGAAAAAACATCAGGTAAAAGCGACTTTTTTTTCAACTGTTGTCTTTGCAGAAAACAGTAAACATTTAATCGAAAGATTGTTAAGCGAAGGACATGAACTGGCTTCCCATACATGGTTTCATTCTGAATTTGAGGAAAAGCATTTAAAAGAATCCCGGGAGAAACTTGAAGAGTTATTTTCAGCAAAAGTTACCGGCCTTCGGATGCCAAGGATGATGCCTGTTAATGAAATGGCAGTGGAAAAAGCGGGTTATTCTTATAATTCTTCGATTAATCCAACCTTTTTACCTGGAAGATATAATAACCTGAAAGTATCCAGGACTTACTTCAAAGAGGGAAATGTTACCCAGATTCCGGCTTCTGTTTCTCCAAATTTCAGGATTCCTTTATTCTGGCTGAGTTTCCATAATTTTCCCCTTTCCATCTATAAAAAAATAGCTTCAGATAGCCTGAAGAAAGATAAGTACCTTAATATATACTTTCACCCATGGGAGTTTGCTGAAATTAAGGATGAAGCCTTTAAACTTCCCGGCTTTACAGTGAAAAATTCCGGAATTGATATGGTCGAAAGGTTTGATGAATTCATAGGATGGCTGAAAAATAAGAAGTACAGCTTTGGAACATTTCAGGAATTTCAAAAAAAGATAGAATCATGAAGATTGCTTTTGATGCTAAACGTTTTTTCCATAATACTTCCGGGCTGGGTAATTATTCCAGGGATCTTGTAAGAATTCTTTCAGAATATTTTCCTGATAATCAGTACCTGTTACTCAATAAAAATAAATCCGACAGGGGAGCAGATATACTTCAAGACCCTCATGTTCAGTTTGTTGAAACCTCCAAAGGAAGTATGTCCCGTCAGTTCAAAATGGGAAAGGATGCCCAGAAAAGCGGAGCCGATATTTTTCATGGTCTATCCGGGGAATTGCCTTTAAAATGGGACAAAAAACCAATAAAGAAGGTTGTAACGATTCATGATCTTATTTTCGTAAGATATCCTCAGTATTACTCATTTTTTGACCGCAAGATTCATTTATGGAAATTTAAAAAGGCGGCGCAAAGTGCAGACAAGATTATTGCTATTTCAGAACAGACCAAAAACGATATTATCCAATATCTGAAGGTACCTGAAAATAAAATTAAAGTTATTTATCAGGGTTGTCACAAGGCTTTTAAAGAACAGCAGCCCGAAGATTTGATTAAAGCTACAAAAGAAAAATTTAAACTCCCGGAAAGATTTATTTTAAATGTAGGGACTATTGAGGAGCGTAAAAATCTTTTAAATGTTTTAAAGGCTATCAATGGAACCGGAATTCCTTTGGTTGTTATAGGGCGGAAAACCGGATATTATAAGAAACTGGAAACCTTCATCAGGAAGAATAAATTAGAAAATCAGGTTCACTTTTTAGAAGGAGTTTCTATGGATGAACTGGCCGTTATCTATAAGTTTGCTGATATTTTTATTTATCCCAGCTTATTTGAGGGATTTGGAATCCCTGTTATTGAAGCGCTTTTTTCAAAAACCGTTGCCATAACGAGTAATATAAGCAGTCTGCCGGAAGCGGGAGGAAAGAACTCTGTTTATATTAATCCGGAAAATCATTTGGATATTCAATCCAAAATACAATTTTTATGGGATAATCAGGCCGAAAGAAAACGTCGTGCTGATCTGGGTTTTGAGTTTGTTCAGAAGTTTAATGACGAACCTATTGCACAGGAACTGATGAATTTATATCATGAAATTTTGTAAAAAAATTTTGTTATTTAAAAATAAGTCCTACATTTGTACCACAATTTTCAAACATGAAACCGAATTTTTTAACACTACATCATTATCATCATCATCTCTGCTAAGACGGAATTGATTGATAGTAGCCTGTGTTAAAATCAAAAAATAATTAAAAACCGTCTGAGTAACAGACGGTTTTTTTGTTTCAAATTCTTCCTGGAAACTTTTCAAAAATACTTTTCATTTACTCAGACCCAATATGTGCAACAATGAGTAAATTAAAAATTGCCATCCAGAAGAGCGGCAGACTTTATGAAGATTCTTTACAGCTTTTAAAAGATTGTGGAATTTTCGTTAACAACGGAAAAGACCAGCTAAAAGTTTCTGTAGACAATTTTCCATTTGAAATCATGTATCTCAGAAACTCTGATATCCCTCAGTACCTTGAAGATGGTGTGGTGGATATCGCTATTGTAGGCGAAAACCTGCTGGTAGAAAAAGAAAAGCAAATTGAAATTGTTCAGAAGCTCGGATTTTCAAAATGCAGGGTTTCTCTAGCAGTTCCCAAAGATGTAGAAACCGATGAACTGAATTATTTTCAGGGAAAGAAAATTGCTACATCATATCCCAATACTCTTAAAAAATTCCTGGCAGAAAATGCTGTATCAGCAGATATTCACGTTATTTCAGGCTCTGTTGAAATTGCTCCCAATATAGGATTGGCAGACGGGATCTGTGATATTGTAAGTTCGGGAAGCACTTTATTTAAAAACGGATTAAGGGAGACCATCACCTTATTGAAATCTGAAGCGGTACTTGCTAAAAACCTTCAATTGAATGAGGAAAAAGAAAACATTCTGAATCGGTTTTTATTCAGGGTCAAGGCTGTGCTCAAAGCAAAAAATTCCAAATATATTCTTATGAATGTACCTGATGATAAGATCAAAGATATTTCCAGAGTGCTTCCGGTTCTTAAAAGTCCTACTGTACTTCCCCTGGCTGAAAAAGGATGGAGCAGTATTCACTCCGTTATTGACGAAGAAAGGTTCTGGGACGTCATTGATGAACTCAAGGACAACGGAGCACAAGATATTCTTATAATTCCAATCGATAAAATGGTAATTTAATTATGTTTATACACAGATATCCTAAAAAAGAAACATGGAAGGAGCTGGTTAAGCGTCCTGCCCGGAAAAAAGAAGAAATCTCAGAAATTATTTCAGAAGTATTCAGGAAGATAGAAGAGGAAGGTGATAAAGCATTGCTTGAATTTACGAAGAAATATGATTCTGCTGATATTGAAGAAATAGAAGTTTCCCAAGTCGAGATTGAACAGGCGGAATCTTTGGTCAGCCCAGCGTTAAAAAAGGCAATTCAGGAGGCGAGCGGAAATATTACAAAATTTCATGTTCTGCAACAACCGGAAACGAAAAAGATAGAGACTACAAAAGGAGTGATTTGCTGGCGGGAAAATCGTGCGGTTGATAAAGTAGGGATTTATATTCCCGGAGGAACTGCGCCTTTATTTTCAACGGTTCTGATGTTGGCTATTCCTGCCCGTTTAGCCGGATGTAAAGAAATTATTCTGTGCACTCCTCCGGATAAAAATGGAAATATTAATCCTGCCATTCTTTATAGCGCAATGATTTGTGGGGTGACCAGAATATTTAAAGCAGGAGGAGCACAGGCTATTGCAGCAATGGCTATCGGAACGGAAAGTATACCTAACGTATATAAAATATTCGGGCCCGGAAATCAGTTTGTGGTGGCAGCAAAAGAATATGCACAAAACTATGGGGTAGCCATTGATATGCCTGCAGGACCAAGTGAAGTTCTGGTTATTGCAGATCAACAGGCAGTACCTGCTTTCTGTGCGGCTGATCTTCTTTCCCAGGCAGAACACGGAAGTGACAGTCAGGTTGTTTTTATTTCTACAGATTTTGGAATATTTACTGAAACGATCAAAGAAATAGATAACCAGATCAAAAAACTTCCCAGGAATCAATTTGCAGAAGAGTCTTTAAACAACAGTTATTTTATTTTACTGAATACGGTAGAAGAAGCAATAGAATTCAGCAATTTATATGGTCCGGAACACCTTATTCTGGCAATAGAAAATTTTGAAGGATCTATTTCTTCAATTCAAAATGCCGGGTCTGTGTTTTTAGGAAACTATTCCTGTGAAAGCGCCGGAGATTATGCCAGTGGAACCAATCACACACTTCCTACCAACGGATTTGCACGCAATTACAGCGGTGTTTCATTGGACAGTTTTGTAAAGAAAATCACTTTTCAGGAGCTTTCAGCAAAAGGCTTGCAGAATTTGGGAAAAACAATAGAAATAATGGCAGAGGCAGAAGGATTATTTGCCCACAGGAATGCCGTTTCAATACGATTAAAAAATAAAAAATAGATGAAACAATTAACGATCAGTCAATTTGTACGGAAGAATATTTTAGAGCTACAACCTTATATCAGTTTCAGGGATCATAATGAATTTGAATCACCGGTTCTAATGGATGCCAATGAAAGTCCTTTTGGAGAGTTTAACCGGTATCCGGATTCTACCCAGAAGAAGCTTAAAAATAAAATTGCAGATCTCAAGGAACTATCTCCAGAGCAGATCGCAATCGGAAACGGAAGTGATGAGCTTATAGACCTGATCATACGAATTTTCTGTGAGCCCAAAAAAGATGCCATCATGATGATGAATCCATCTTTTGCGATGTATGCATTTTATGCTACGATCAATGAAAACAAGGTGATCAAAGTGGATCTTGATGAAAACTTCGAGATTATCAAGGAAAACTTTCTCAAGATATCCATGGAAAACCGACCAAAGATATTTTTCCTTTGTTCGCCTAATAATCCTACGGGGAACAGTGTCGATGATATTGAATTCTACTTACAGAATTTTGATGGAATTGTAGTAGTCGATGAAGCCTATATTGAATTTTCAGATAAAAAATCCAGCCTGGAATTGCTGATGAAATATCCAAACCTTATTGTTCTTCAAACTTTTTCAAAGGCTTGGGGAAAAGCGGGAGCAAGAGTTGGGATCGCCTATGCTGCTAAAGAAATCATTAATCTCATCAACACAGTGAAGGCTCCTTATAACGTTAATTCTTTAAGCCAGGATTTGATTTTAAAAAGCATCGATCAGATAGATGTGTTTCAGCAGAATGTTGAAAATATATTAATTGAAAGAGCCTGGTTAAACAATGAGCTCAAAAAGCTTCAATGCGTGACCAAAATTTTCCCTACTGATGCCAATTTTTTCCTGGTTGAATTTACCAATGCAGACCAGGTTCATCAAAAGTTACTGGCCAATGAGGTACTTACCAATAAAAGGGCTCCGGCCATTCCTGATTGCATACGCATCAATATCGGAACAAGAGAAGAAAATATGAAATTAATTGCTGTTTTAAATAGAGTGTAATTATGAAAAAATTACTGTTTATAGACCGTGACGGGACACTCATTATTGAGCCACCTACAGATTTTCAGGTTGATTCTTTGGAGAAACTGGAGTTTTATCCGGGTGTTTTTCAAAGCCTTTCCAAAATAGCCAGGGAACTGGATTATGAATTGGTAATGGTAACCAATCAGGATGGATTGGGAACTGAAAGCTTCCCTTACGAAAACTTTATCAAGCCTCAGGAAAAAATGTTGAATGCTTTTAAAAATGAAGGAATAATTTTCAATGATATATTAATTGATAGAAGTTTTGAACGTGAAAATCTTCCTACCCGAAAGCCAGGAATCGGGATGCTAGGTCAATACATCTATGGAAATTATGATCTTGAAAACTCATACGTTATCGGAGATCGATTGACAGATATTCAGTTGGCCAAAAATTTAGGATCAAAAGCAATTTTTATCAGTGAAACGGCTGATGATAAAGCTGCTTTGACAACCAAAGACTGGTCGGAAATTTATCAGTTTTTAAAAGATATGCCAAGAAAAGCAAAAGTTGCAAGGAAGACTAATGAAACAGAAATAGAAATTGAAGTTAACCTCGATGGGAAAGGCAACTCCAGTATTTCAACAGGACTACACTTTTTTGATCATATGCTTGAGCAAATTTCAAAGCATGGAAATTTAGATCTAAGTATTAAGGTGAAGGGAGATCTGCAGGTAGATGAACACCATACGATAGAAGATACGGCCATCGTTCTGGGGCAGGCTGTTCTTAAAGCATTAGGAAATAAGAAAGGGATTGAAAGATATGGCTTTCTACTTCCGATGGACGACTGTCTGGCCCAGGTGGCTCTGGATTTTGGAGGGAGACCATGGCTGGTTTGGGATGCTGATTTTAGAAGAGAAAAAATAGGAGATGTTCCTACTGAATTGTTCTTCCACTTTTTTAAATCATTTTCCGATGCATCTCAATCCAACCTGAATATTAAAGCAGAAGGAAGCAATGAACACCACAAGATCGAGTCTGTTTTTAAGGCTTTTGCCAAAGCTTTAAAGATGGCTGTAAATCAGACCGATCAGAATTTTAATTTACCTTCAACTAAAGGAAGCTTATAAGATGATTGCAATTATTAAATATAATGGCGGAAATGTACAATCCGTTCAGAATGCCTTGGGTAGGTTAAACGTGGAATCAGTGATCAGTGATGATTTTACTATTATTCAACAGGCTGACAAAGTGATTTTCCCTGGCGTAGGAGAAGCATCTTCAACAATGGAACTTTTAAAGGAAAAAGGACTTGATACGTTTATCCCAGGGTTAAAACAGCCGGTATTGGGAATATGTTTGGGAATGCAGCTGATGTGTAAAGATAATGAAGAAGGAAATACTACAGGAATGGGAATTTTTGATATCAATGTCAAAAAATTTCCGGCGAATGATATCGTTCCTCATATGGGATGGAATACGGTAAGCGATTTGAAGAGTCCTGTTTTTTCAGGTATTGAAAAAGCAAATGACCTGTATTTCGTGCACAGCTACTATTGTGAGCTTTCTGAGTATACGACTTCTGTTTGTGATTATATACTTCCATTCAGTGCGTCATTACAAAAAGACAATTTCTTTGCTACCCAGTTTCACCCTGAAAAGTCCGGGAAAGTGGGTGCAAGATTACTTCAAAATTTTTTAAATCTGTAATTATGAAGATCATTCCCGCTATTGATATTATTGACGGAAAATGTGTACGTCTTTCTAAAGGAGATTACAACACAAAGAAAATATATAACGAAAGCCCCCTTGAGGTGGCAAAAGAGTTTGAAGATTCCGGTATTCAGTATCTCCACCTGGTAGATCTGGACGGAGCTAAATCCAGGCATATTGTAAATCAGAAAATATTGGAATCAATTGCTCGCGAGACTTCCTTGCAAATTGATTTTGGAGGAGGATTAAAAACACCGGAAGATATTGAGATGGCTCTTAATGCTGGTGCAAGTCAGGTGACTATCGGGAGCATTGCAGTTCAGGATCCGGAACTCTGTTACACTTTAGTCAGCAAATACGGTCCTGAAAAAATTATTCTCGGAGCTGATTGTGAAAACAGAAAAATAAAAACTTCCGGATGGCTTGAAGAAAGTCAAATTGATGTACTCTCTTTTATCCTTCAATATAAAGAAAAAGGAATTAGGCAGGTAATCTGCACGGATATTTCTAAAGACGGAATGCTGGAGGGACCGTCAATCGATCTGTATCAGGATATTTTAGGGAATGTTCCTGTTAATCTGATTGCCAGTGGAGGAATTTCAGGTATCGGGGATGTATATAGGATGAAAGAAATAGGCTGTTCCGGAACGATCATTGGAAAAGCTATTTACGAGGGGAAAATTGAATTAAAAGAACTTCAGAACTTTATTGAAAATGCTTAAAAAAAGAATTATTCCATGTCTTGATATTAAAGATGGGACAACCGTGAAAGGAATTAATTTTGAAGGACTCCGAAATGCAGGAGATCCGATCAGCCTGGCTAAAAAATATGAAATTGACGGTGCGGACGAACTGGTCTTTCTCGATATCACAGCTACTATTGAAGAAAGAAAAACCTTTGTAGAACTTGTCCGGGATATCGCAAAAGAATTAAGCATTCCTTTTACAGTTGGCGGAGGAATCAATTCTATTGAAGATGTAAGAAAACTTCTTGAAGCGGGAGCAGATAAGATCAGTATCAATTCTTCTGCTGTCAAAAAACCACAGCTTATCACAGATCTGGCCAATGAATTCGGAAGTCAGTGTATTGTGGTTGCCATTGACACAAAATTGGTGAATAATGAAGATTGGGTACACATTAAAGGAGGAAGAGAAGCAACAGAGCTGAAAACTCTGGAGTGGGCTAAAAAAGCTGAAGTTTTAGGTGCCGGTGAAATTCTTCTGACATCAATGGATGGTGACGGAACTAAAAAGGGATTTGATATCAGGATAACCAAAGCGGTGTCTGAAATTGTCAATATCCCCGTAATTGCTTCAGGAGGGGCAGGAACAATAGGAGATTTTACAGAAGTATTTCAGGAAACGAAAGCTACCGGTGGTTTGGCTGCGAGTATTTTCCATTTTGGAGAAATTCATATTCAGGATGTAAAAAAAGAATTATTATATAAAAAAATACAGGTAAGAAATGATCAATTTTAATAAAACAAACGGCTTGGTTCCGGTTATTATACAAGATGCACGGACTTTACAGGTTTTAATGCTCGGCTATATGAATGAAGAAGCATGGAACAAAACCAGGGCGGAAGGAATTGTTACCTTTTTCAGCCGGTCAAAAAACAGATTATGGACAAAAGGAGAGGAGTCAGGGAATTTTTTAATGGTAAAAAGTATCGATATTGATTGCGATCAGGATACTGTTTTGATAAAAGCTACTCCTAAAAATGTTGTTTGTCATACCGGAAGCTTTAGCTGTTTTGGTGAAAAAGATTCCAAGGGATTTTTATATGAGCTGGAGGAAAAAATAGGACAAAGAATTGATGATAAAACAGAGGGATCTTATACCTACTCACTATATCAGAGAGGTATCAACAAGGTTGCCCAGAAAGTAGGTGAGGAGGCTGTAGAGCTGGTAATCGAAGCAAAGGACGATAATGAAAAATTGTTTAAGGATGAAGCTGCGGACCTGATGTATCACTTTTTAATTCTGTTGAAAGCCAAAAACTTTTCCCTGAAAGACATTGAACGCGTTTTGTTGGAAAGGAATGGAAAATGAAAACATTTGGCACATTATATTAGATCTGTGTTAGCTAGTAAACATGACATTTATCTTTTAATGTGTAAAAAATAAAATTACTTAATTGAATTTTTGGATTTTTTACATTAAAATAAGTTTTTATAGGTCAATCGTTTTTCATTTTATCTGATTGGGTTGAATCTGTCTGATTTAGTAAAATATTAAAAGCATTACTTTTGCCTTTTAATTATTCTAAATAAGAACACGTAGATGAAAAAAAATATTTTTTGTTTGGGAAGCATAATCGCAGCTTCCTTAATACATGCACAAAAAAAAGATTCACTTGATCAAAGGAGACTTGAAGAAGTTATTATCACAGCATCAAGGTCTCCCGAAATTGTAAAAAAGACGGCTTCTACAGTACATATTATCCATAAAAAAGAAATTGAAGAGCAGTCTCTGATATCTCCAGATCTCAGTAATATATTAGCATATAAAGTTCCGGGACTTGCTTTTGGTAATAATCTCGTAGGAAATAGAGGCCAAACCCTAAGGGGTAGAAATGTACTGATCATGATCGATGGTATTCCTCAATCAAGTCCGTTACGAAATAATGACAGGGAGATCAGAAGTATTGATCCGTCAGTACTTGAACGTATTGAAGTTGTTAAAGGAGCAACATCCATTTATGGAAATGGTGCAGAGGGCGGTATCATCAATTATATCACTCAGAAAAATACTAAGAACAAACCATTTTCCGGAAAAACAGTTTTGGGCTTTACCAGTCATGATTTATTCAATAGTAATATGTTCAAATCGGATGGTGGTGCTGGCTACAGGGTTTCCCAGAGTTTTTTTGGAAACTTAGGAAAGTGGGATTACCTGATTAACGGTACAATCACTCAGAATGGAGTGAAAATAGACGGTGATGATTTGGTTCAAAATCCAAGATATGGATTAGGAGAAACCGGTGTAGGAAACATATTCGGAAAAATAGGATATAATATAGATGATGATAATAGGGTGGAGTTAATGTATAATTATTATTCCAGTTTACAGGATTCTAAATATATTCTTGATATCGGAAAGTATGGAGAAAGACCTTCTACAGGAAAATTAGGAAACAGAGAAGGGGTGAAAGAGGGAACAAGATATAATCATAACGGATATTTAAAATATATCAATAAAAATATTTTCCATCAGACTTCCCTCAATACAACGCTTTATTTTCAGGACTTTTATACAATCTATGATTATCGTAACCCACCAAGATGGAAAACAGGGGGACAATCGGCTATTTTGGAAAAGAAATACGGTTTCAGGGCAGATTTTAATACTGAATTTAAAAAAGGAAATGAGCTGATAGGTTCTTTAACCTATGGTCTTGATTTACTCAATGAGAAAACAAGCCAGCCTTTGGTAGGCGGAAGAATATGGGTTCCTGAAATGAGTATGCTGGCGGCTGCTCCTTTTGTACAAGGTAAATTGTTTATCACCAAAGATTTAACTGTTAAAGCAGGATTACGATGGGATAAGATGTCTGTAAAAGTTCCGGATTATACTACATTACCTTCTGGAAATGCCTCTGAATTTAATGTGCAGGGAGGCCGGTTAAATTATTCCAATATATCATATAATGTAGGAGTAAGTTATGTTGCAATTGACTTTTTCCAGCCTTTTACCTCTTACTCAAGAGGATTTAATATTTATGATTTAGGACGAGTGCTAAGAGATGCTAAAACTAATGTTTTAAATGAAATCAATACGGATCCTGTTGTTATTGATAATTACGAGATTGGATTTAACAGTAAAATTGGCCGGGCTGTTGATTTCTCAGCGAGTTATTTTTATAATTATTCAAAATTGGGGGCAGACTTGGTCTCTGTAAACGGATTTTGGACTCCTTTGAGAGCGCCACAATACATTAGTGGAGTAGAGCTGGCAATGAACGTATATCCGACCAGAGGATTAAGTATAGGAGCTAATTATACTTACCAGGAAGGAAAAGTAGACGTGAAAAATGATAATAGCTACGATAAATATTTGAGCGGATTGAGGATCGCTCCAGCCAGACTTAATTCTTATATCAAATGGAATAATAAATCCCAGAAGCTTCAATTGGGAGTTTATCATATGTACTCCTTTAAAAGAGAACAATTTGAACCGGTATCCGGAAAATATCAGGAAGGAGAAGGTCCTGTAAAGGAATTTAACCTTTTTAATTTTCAAGGGAGTTACCAATTTAATAATGTAATTACGGTAGGATTAGGAATAGAAAATGTCTTGAATAAAACCTATTATACTCCAACTTCAATGTACACTGCACGAGATGCAGAGTATGTAAGAGGAAACGGAAGGTATTATACCTTGTCTCTGAATTTTAATTACTAGACTAATTTTAGCTATATGAATAATGAAATCCTATCTGCTTTTAGATAGGGTTTTGTGTTTTAAAGAATATAATCCTCTTTGTCCATGTAATCTTTTGCATTCTGAGCGCCATAGCAGTATTAGGCATAAAAAACTTATAAAGCAGATGAAATTTTCAAAACATTTTTCATAATTTACATTTTATTTTCAAAACAACCTTAAAGAATATGTCATAAACAGAATTTGTACAAATACCCAGTAATATTTATGAAAAAAAATGATTTTATTATTTTCATCTTATTCTGTCTGATACTTTTGCCTACAGGGGTTTCAGCTCAAAAACAATTAATACTCACTTCTCCTAATAATAAACTGAAAACCTTCATCAACGTAGGTAAAACAGTAGAGTATTCCTTGCTACACAATGGAGATGTAATGCTCGACAAATCTGCTATTTCCATGACACTTGATGATGGATCTTTCTATGGGAAAAATGGAAAACTTTTAAGATCGTCAGAAAAAAAAGTTAACCAGACTTTCAATGTGCGGATATATAAACGCCAGCAAATTAAAGACTATTATAATGAACTGATATTAGAGTTTAAAGATTATCATATTATTTTTAGAGCTTATGATGAAGGGATTGCTTACAGATTTGTGTCTTTAGCTAAAAAGCCATTTAAAATAATGGCTGAACAAGCTGAATTTAATTTCCCTGCAGATCAAAAAGCTTTTATCAACTATACCAATAAACCGGAAACAGCTCCTTTGGAAAAACAATTTTTCAACTCGTTTGAACAACCTTATTTTCATTATCCTTTATCCGAATGGAATAAGAAAAGACTCGCTATCAATCCTTTACTTGTAGAAGGGGTAAAGGGTAAAAAGCTTTGTATTGCCGAGTCTGATCTGATCAATTACCCGGGAATGTTCTTATATCCGGGAGATAAATCCAATAGTTTAAAAGGCGTATTTGCACCTTACCCGAAAGAAGTTCAGCAAGGGGGACATAATAATTTGCAGATGCTCATAAAATCTCGTGAAAACTTTGTTGCCCAATTCGATAAAGGGACAGACTTTCCTTGGCGAATCATTATTATTTCCGAGAAAGACTCAGATTTGACAGATAGTGATATCGTCTATAAATTGGCAACTCCTTCTCAGGGAGATTATTCATGGGTGAAACCAGGAAAAGTAGCCTGGGATTGGTGGAATGATTGGAATTTGTACAATGTAAATTTTAAGACCGGGGTTAATAATGAAACCTATCGATATTATATCGATTTTGCTGCTCAATATGGAATAGAATATGTGATTCTTGATGAAGGTTGGGCAGTCAATAAGAAAGCAGACCTCTTTCAGGTAGTGCCTGAAATCAATCTGCCGGAATTGATTGCTTATGCAAATTCCAAAAAAGTAGGGCTTATTCTTTGGGCTGGTTATTATGCTTTTGATCGTGATATGGAAGCTGTTTGTAAACATTATAGTGAAATGGGAATCAAAGGTTTTAAAGTAGACTTTATGGATCGGGATGATCAGATCATTGTTGACTTTCACCGGCGAGGGGCAGCAATGGCTTCAAAATATAAGTTGTTGATAGATTATCATGGGACATATAAACCTACAGGGCTACAACGAACCTATCCTAATGTTATTAATTTTGAAGGGGTAAACGGATTGGAGCAAATGAAATGGGCAGATCATCTTGACCAGGTGACCTATGATGTAACCATTCCATTTATCCGACAGATAGCAGGTCCAATGGATTATACTCAGGGAGCAATGCGTAATGCAACCAAAGATAATTTCAAAAGTGTTGATAGTGAAGCTATGAGTCAGGGAACACGATGCCGTCAGCTGGCAGAATATATAGTCTTTGAGTCTCCGTTAAATATGCTTTGTGATAGCCCGTCAAATTATATGGCAGAAACGGAATGTACAGAATTTATTGCTAAGGTTCCTACCATTTGGGATCAAACCATAGCTTTAGATGGTGAGGTCGCAAAATATGTAGCAATAGCCCGTAAAAAAGGAGATGATTGGTATATGGGTGCTTTAACCAACTGGGATGCACGTACTGTAGAATTAGATTTATCATTCCTAGGAAAAGGCAATTTCAAAGGTGAAGTATTTAAAGATGGAATCAACGCGAATCGTGTTGCTAAAGATTACAAAAAGGAAGTCATTGACATTCCAGCCAATAGAAAATTAACCGTATCAATGGCGTCAGGAGGAGGTTACGTAATAAAGATCACAAAAAAATAAAGAATTATAAAAACCAAAAGCTTTCTATTTTTAGAAAGCTTTTGTATTAAGATATATAGTATAAGTGATTATTCAATCATAATTTTTCTAACTACTGTATGCTCATCGGCTTTAAGGTTTCCTAAATAAACCCCTTTTGGCAAATTAGAAACATTAATTCTTGTCTGGTTTTCTTGCTTAAGTAAAGACCGACCTAACAGATCGGTGATTTCAAAACTGAAGTTGCTAACGGAAGATGGTAATTCCAGGCTCAGAATATCTTTTGCCGGATTGGGATAAATTTTAACGGATTCAAGCGTATTTGCAGCGGTTTCTTTGGTATTTAAAACTAAAGATGCCGTAGTGGATGCTACTGCAAAATGCTGAAGTGCCCCCACTGTTGCTTTTCCTACATTGAAAATATATACAGGGTCTGTATTCGCAAAGGTATCATTCACAGTATGCGGATAACTGCTTCTCTTATACTCAAAATATCCTGTAATCACTTCTCCTTTCTGTTCAAAAGGGATATAGTCCGTATCTTCTGCCGGATCAATCCCTGTAAGTAGTGGAGAATATAGAGTAGTACAGGTCACCAGCTGTTGTGTAACCGCACTTGATGCCGCATTATTGCTGCTTACTCCTCCCTGATCCTCATCACAGTATATTCTGTTATTTACATTCCCCATTTTTCCACCTACCTGGTCAAGATTGAATACCAATTTTATATCCAGCTTTCGAACACCATTTTGATAAGCTACATTGTTTACATAATGGGAACTTCCTCTTAATCCCTGTTCTTCTCCGGAAAAATGAATAAACTTGATAGAATATTCTGTCGGAACATTTCTAAGGATCCTGGCAGCTTCCAGTATAATTGAAGTACCACTACCGTTATCATTGGTTCCCGGACCTACGATGCTATCAAAGTGCCCACAAATAATAACATATTTATTAGGATATACTGTTCCTGTTTTGGTGATGATCAGGTTTTTGGAACTTGTGCTTCCAAAGGTAAAAGGATCCTCAACAATCTGGCTTGCTGTGTAGCCATACGATAAATATTTGTTTTTGATCCACGTAAGCGCATTGGCATTATTGGTAGAACCTGTTGTTTTTACACCAAGATTTTGGAACTGCTGCAGATTGGTTGTAATATTGGTTTGTGTGACCTGGTTTGCCCTGTCCTGATAAACTTGAATGAAGCTTTGAGATTGTAATTGCTGGCCTAATAAAGCGCAAAAAAGAAGAGTAATTATATTTTTCATTGTTAGGTGATTTTTGTAAAAGTAATCATAAAATCACAATGAAAGAATAAAAATATTATGTAATAAATAAAAAATGCTCTTATTGTTGATAATAAAAGCATTTTTGTAATTGAGAGATATTTGATGATTTATTTTTCTATAACAATTTTTCTTGTTGTAGTCTGACCTTTGGCTTTTATAATGACTAGATAAGCTCCTTCCTGCAAACCGGAAATATCGATTTTTCTTTGATTTTCTTTTTTGATCAGAATATGTCCTAAAAGATCTGTCAGCTCAAAGTTGAATTCTTTAATGGTATCAGGTAAGTCAATAGTTATAATATCTTTTGCCGGGTTAGGATAGATCTTTACTGATTCTATTGATGCCTGAGCTTTTGTTTCTTCTGTGTTTAGAACCATTGCTGCGGTTGTAGATGCAACGGCAAAATGTTGGAGCGCACCAACAGCAGCTTTACCTACATTGAATACATATACAGGATCTATATTGGCAAAGGTATCATTTACCGTATGCTCATTATTGCTCCTGATATTCTCATAAAAACCTGTGATAATATCTCCGTTTTCTTCAAAAGGAATATAGTCTGAAGCATATGCGGTAGCCATCACTGTCTGAAGAGGAGAGTACAGACTTGTACAGGTTGCCAACTGCTGGGTGAAAGAGCTCGATGTTGCATTATTGGCGGAGCTTCCGTTAACTCCCTTTTCACATTTTATCTTATTGTTGTTATTTCCTAATTTACCTCCCACCTGATCAATATTGAAGACCAGTCTTATATTAAGTTTGCGAACTCCGTTTTGAAAAACTACATTATCCGCATAGTGGTAGCTCCCGTAAAGTCCCTGTTCCTCTCCTGAAAAATGAATGAATTTTATTGAATACTGGGTAGGGATATCTTTTAAAATTCTTGCGGCCTCTAATAAAATTGAAGTTCCGCTTCCGTTATCACTTACGCCGGATCCTGTTACCGTATCATAATGGGCGCAAATAATTACATACGTATTGGGATATGTTGTCCCTGTTTTCGTAATGATCAGATTCTTTGAACTCGTACTTCCAAATGTAAAAGGATCTTCAACGATTTGACTGGCTGTATAGCCATAAGACAGGTACTTATTTTTTATCCACGTCAGAGTATTCGCATTGTTCGTGGAACCTGTAGTTTTGACACCCAGGTTTTCAAATTGCTGTAAATTCGTTGTAATATTGGTTTGAGTAACCTGATTGGCTCTGTTCTGATAGGCCTGAATAAATGTTTGAGATGATAGTTGCTGACATAGCAGGCAAAAAATTAGAAAAGTAATTATATTTTTCATTAGTTGGTGATTTTTGCAAAAGTAATAATAAAATCACAATGAAAGAATATTAATTTTGTAGTATAAATAAAAAATGCTTTTATAACGTGTAATAAAAGCATTTTTAAATTATTTTTTTAGCGGTGAGTTATTTGCTGATTACTACTTTCCGTACAGCGGTATGATCAGCAGTTTTTATTATAGCTAAATAGGCACCGTTTGTCAGAGAAGAAACCTGGATCGCTTTCTTATTATTCTGTTTAATTAAAGTGTGGCCTAGCAGATCTGTTAATTCAAAATTAAAATCATTAATCGTATTTGGCAGGTCAATTGTCAATACATCTTTTGCCGGGTTAGGGTAGATCTTTACAGATTCTAATGATTTCTGTCCTTCTGTTTCGCTTGTTCCCAAATTCAGAGTTGTTGCTACAGCAAAATGTTGAAGAGCACCAACCGCTGCCATACCTACGTTGTAGACATATACAGGATCTATATTGGCAAAGGTATCATTTACCGTATGTTCATTATTGCTTTTGATATTCTCATAAAAACCTGTAATGATATCTCCGTTTTGTTCAAAAGGTATATAATCTGAGGAATACGCGTTAGTAATTACAGTCTGAAGAGGGGAGTAAAGACTTGTACAAGTGGCCAGCTGTTGTGTAAACGCACTTGAAGTTGCATTATTGGCAGAGCTTCCGTTAACGCCTTTCTCACACTTTATCGTATTATTGTTATTGCCAAGTTTACCACCTACCTGATCTATATTAAATACCAGTCTTATATTCATCTGACGGATATTATTCTGAAAAACCACATTGTCTGCATAATGATAGCTTCCTTCCAGTCCCTGCTCTTCTCCTGAAAAATGAATGAATTTAATAGAATATTCTGTTGGAATATCTTTTAAGATTCTTGCAGCTTCCAATATAATAGACGTTCCGCTTCCATTGTCGCTAACTCCGGAACCGGTTATGGTATCATAATGTCCACAGATAATTACATAGGTATCAGGATAAACAGTTCCTGTTTTGGTAATAATTAAATTCTTAGAACTGGTACTTCCAAAGGTAAAAGGATCCTCAACCATCTGACTTGCACTATATCCGTAAGACGTATATTTATTTTTGATCCAGTTTAAAGTATTGGTATTATTTACAGAACCTGTTGTTTTTACACCCAGGTTTTCAAACTCGTGTAAATTAGCTGTAATATTGGTTTGTGAAACCTGAGTTGCTCTGCTTTGGTAAGCCTGAATAAAGCTTTGTGCCTTTGCGCTATAAATAGCAATGGAAAAGAGAAGTAGAGTAGTTATTTTTTTCACTTGATAAAAGAATTACAGAATTATTATATTTTTAATGAAACAAATGTATATAATAAAAAAATCCTGAGCAAAAAACTCAGGATTTAATATTGATAACAAAAAATTTTACATTATTTTACTTGATCTACAACTGCTTTGAAAGCTTCAGGGTGATTCATTGCTAAATCTGCTAAAACTTTTCTGTTAAGCTCAATGTTGTTCTTTTTAAGAGCTCCCATAAATTGAGAGTAAGACATTCCATGCTCTCTTGTTCCAGCGTTGATACGCGTGATCCAAAGTGATCTGAAATTTCTCTTTTTCTCTTTTCTTCCACGGTAAGCATATTGCATTGCTTTTTCTACCGCGTTTTTAGCTACAGTCCAAACGTTCTTTCTTCTACCGAAAAAACCTTTAGCTTGTTTCATGATTTTTTTTCTGCGAGCTCTTGAAGCTACTGCATTTACTGATCTTGGCATAATTTAAATTGTTTTTTTGAAAAGGGCGGTAAACTGTTTCATTACACTTATCTGCTCCGTTTCAGGGTTAAAAATTCTGAATTGTTTTAATTCCTATAAACCGAATATAGATTTATAAAAACTACTTAATTGCTAATTGACGTTGAACGCTTTTCTCATCCACTTTAGCTACGTAAGAAGTAGTAGTAAGATTTCTCTTCTGCTTAGTTTCTTTTTTAGTTAAGATGTGGCTTTTGTAAGCATTTTTTCTTTTGATCTTACCAGTTCCGGTAAGAGCAAAACGTTTCTTAGCACCTGATTTCGTTTTTAATTTTGGCATTGTCTTGCTTTTTTATTATTTTGTTATCAATATCTGATTTACTTTCTTCCCAAAGACACTTAGGAATAATAGTGTGCAAAGATACAAAAAATATCAATTCGAATTTTCAAAATTGTGATTTTATAGTATTTTCAAAAAACCACTTCTATAAAAAGTGGTTACAAATCATTAAATTACTCACTAGATATCCTTATGAGTTATTTCTCTTCTTTCCTGATTATTTCCACCCAGAATAACTTTAACTCTAAAACCACTACCGATTAAATATCCGGTTCTTGAATAAAGCTGAAGCTTAATATGTGGGTTGGAAACGTTCCCTGCAACTGCGCTGTCTGAATTCCAAAGAGGAGTATCGTTATTGTAAATAACAAGATTCCCATCATTTTGTGCAATAAGTTTTGGGGTACCTCCGCTTCTTACCGTATTAGATGCCCATAGTACTCTGTAGCTGCTAGGTGTTTCAGCATATAGGACAAGATTACTATCTCCTTGCATTACCAGACGGTAAGTAACACCCTGATTTTCTAAACTAATTGATTCGCCGGCATTTAATACCTGAGGATGATTGGTTGTTTCCGAAATAAATGTTAATGTGGTAAGACCACCACCAGGAATAGATTTATTTGCATTCGCAGTTGTTTGTACCTTTCCATTTTCTACAATTACATTATCAAGAGTATCATCCTGACCACAAGATGCTAAAAGCATTGAAAGACTTACAAAAGTCAATAATTTTATCTTCATATATTATTTTTTTTGAGCCGCAAAAATAATAAAAAATCAAATTAACTCACAATGATAAGACTTAATATATTTTGATTTTCTCTTTATTAATCGCATTTTCAGGAAGATAAATTTATAACAAAAAAAAGACCGATTGGTGAATCAGTCCTTTTAGTTTTTATTTCAATTAAGGTTTTATGATTGGAAAAAAGCAAGAAGATCTCTGTTAATAGTTTCAGCTTCAGTCGTTGGCATACCGTGAGGGAATCCCGGATAAGTGATCAACTTTCCATTTTTAACTAATTTTGCGGCTACCACACCTGTAGTTTCATAAGGTACAATCTGATCATCTTCCCCATGAAGCACCAATACGGGAACATCTGTACTTTTAAGATCTTCTGTAAAATCAGTTTCTGAAAAAGCTTTGATACAGTCATAATGTGCTTTAATCGATCCCATCATTCCCTGTCTCCACCAGTTTCTCTGGATACCTTCGGAAATGTTAGCTCCTTCTCTGTTATAGCCATAAAAAGGGAAGGTAATATCGATATAGAATTGCTGCCTGTGGTGTGCCGTATTGTTACGGATATCATCAAAAACAGAAATCGGGACACCGTTCGGGTTATTTTCATTTTGAACCATAATCGGGGTAACAGCGCTTATTAAAACAGCTTTGGCAACCCTTCCTTTTCCATACTGTGCTACATATCTGATCACTTCACCGCCTCCTGTGGAATGTCCTACGTGGATCACATCTTTCAGATCTAGTGCCGTTACGATCTCATCAACATCTGATGCATACGTGTCCATATCATGTCCCTCCGCAGTCTGGGTGGATCTTCCATGTCCTCTTCTGTCGTGAGCAATTACTCTGTATCCTTTTTCCAAAAAGAAAAGCATTTGAGCATCCCAGTCGTCACTTGACAATGGCCATCCGTGATGAAAAAATACAGGTTGTCCTTTTCCCCAGTCTTTGTAATAAATTTCAGTTCCGTCTTTTAGTTGAATTGTACTCATTGTTTTTAATTTTATGATTAGTAATTTAATTTTTTAGTACCTATAATATTTTAATCTTATTTCTAATTCAAAATTAAATTTATTAATAAACACAACTCTTAACATAGGATATTTTATTCGGAATTGAATAAAAAAAAACCTCAAATTTCTTTGAGGTTTATATTGGAAATTAAATTCAGAATTTAATTTGATTATTTAGCTGCTTTTTTAGGACTCATCATCATAATCATCCTTTTACCTTCCAATTTAGGAAGCTGGTCTACTTTACCTACATGCTCAAGTTCCTGTGCAAGTTTTAAAAGTAAAATTTCTCCCTGATCTTTAAAGATAATTGAACGTCCTTTGAAAAATACATAGGTTTTAAGTTTCGAACCTTCTTCCAGGAATTTCTCAGCGTGCTTTTTCTTGAATTCATAATCATGGTCATCTGTCTGAGGCCCGAAACGGATCTCTTTTACAACCACTTTTATTTGTTTTGCCTTAAGTTCCTTTTGTTTTTTCTTTTGCTCGTATAAAAACTTCTTATAGTCTAATACTCTTGCAATAAAAGGTTCTGCTTTGTCTGAAATCACAACCAGGTCTAATTCCTGATCCTTGGCTATCTGCAAAGCCTTATCTAATGGGTAAACTCCAGGTTCCACATTGTCACCTACCAAACGAACTTCTCTGGCTCTGATTTTACCATTAATTTGATGCAAATCCTCCTGTACCGGACGACGCATTGGGCCTCTGTTGTTAAATCTTTGTGCTATTGTCTTAAATTTTATTGGTTAACTTTCTATTGACAGCTTTCTTATATGGCTGCTTCTTTTTTAAAATAATTGACGAAATCTTCCATCTTCATTACGCCAAGATCTCCTTCTCCACGTCTTCTTACTGAAACGGTTCCGTCTTTTTCTTCATTTTCACCGATCACAATCATGAAAGGGATTTTCTTTAATTCTGCATCACGGATTTTCTTTCCGGTCTTCTCATTTCTGTCATCAATCAGACCGCTAATATCGTGATTTTCCAAAAATTGTGAAACTTTTTTTGCATAATCTACATATTTTTCACTAATCGGTAGAATTATATACTGATCAGGGCTTAACCATAAAGGAAAATCTCCTGCTGTATTTTCTAATAAAATAGCGATAAATCTTTCCATAGAACCAAACGGCGCTCTGTGGATCATTACCGGTCTGTGCTTTTCATTATCATTTCCGATGTAGTGAAGATCAAACCTTTCCGGCAGGTTATAGTCCACCTGAATGGTTCCTAACTGCCATTTTCTTCCTAACGCATCCTTAACCATGAAGTCCAGTTTAGGGCCATAGAAGGCAGCTTCACCATATTCAATAACGGTTTTCAATCCTTTTTTCTCTGCTGCATTGATGATGGCATTTTCAGCTTTCTCCCAATTCTCATCAGAACCGATATATTTTTCCTTGTTTTCAGGATCTCTTAAAGAAACCTGTGTAACAAAATCCTCAAATCCTAAAGATTTAAAAACATAAAGTGTTAAATCTATTACTTTCTCAAATTCTTCCGAAAGCTGATCCGGAGTACAGAATAAGTGGGCATCATCCTGAGTAAATCCACGTACTCTTGTCAAGCCGTGAAGCTCTCCACTTTGCTCATATCTGTAAACAGTACCGAACTCTGCATATCTTTTTGGAAGATCCCTGTAGCTCCATTGTGAAGTTTTGTAGATTTCACAGTGGTGAGGACAGTTCATAGGCTTCAGCAAAAATTCTTCACCCTCATTCGGTGTTTTAATAGGTTGGAAACTGTCTGCCCCATATTTATCCCAGTGTCCTGAAGTCACATACAGCTCTTTTGAACCAATATGCGGGGACATCACGAATTCATAGCCTCCTTTTTTCTGAGCCTCACTAAGGAAGTTTTCTAATTTTCTTCTTAATGCAGTACCTTTTGGAAGCCATAGCGGAAGTCCGGCACCCACTTTTTCAGAGAATGCGAAAATCCCTAATTCTTTTCCAAGTTTTCTGTGATCCCTTCTTTTTGCTTCTTCCAATCTTTCCAGATATTCTGTAAGCTCTTTCTGTTTTGGGAAAGAAATACCGTAAACCCTTGTCAATTGAGGGTTCTTTTCATCACCTCTCCAGTATGCTCCTGCTGCATTTAATATTTTTACGGCCTTTACAATTCCTGTATTGGGAATATGACCTCCACGGCATAAATCCGTGAAATTATCATGAGTTACAAAAGTAATTTCTCCGTCATTAAGATTGGAGATCAGTTCTACTTTATAAGGATTATCTGCATAAGTTTTTAATGCCTCTTCTTTGGAAACAGGATAGAGGGAGAATGTAGAACCTTTCTTAGCATTCTCTAAAACTTTCTTTTCAATCTTTTCAAAATCCTTTTCAGATAAACTTTCGTCTCCAAAATCTACGTCATAATAAAATCCATTTTCTATGGCTGGGCCGATAGTAAGCTTAGCATCAGGATAAAATTCAAGGATGGCCTGCGCCAGAAGGTGGGCAGAAGAATGCCAGAAAGCTTTCTTTCCAAGATCATCATTCCATGTCAATAGCTGTACCGTAGAATCCGTCGTTATAGGTGTGGTAATCTCTACTTGTTTGCCGTTTACGACTGCGGAAATGGTATTTCTAGCCAATCCTTCGCTTATAGATTTTGCCACATCTAAAGGAGTTACTTCTCCCTCGAATTCTTTGACACTATTGTCTGGAAGTGTAATTTTTATCATTGTTTACTATGAAATTTTAAGATGCAAAAATACGCATTTTTTATTTAAAATGGTATATTAACGTATATTTGAATAAATAAATAATTCAAAATAATGAAAAACCTATTAACGGTATTTACTGTTTTATTTTTCACATTCTCTTTTTCACAAAAAAAAGCCCCAAAATTTCAGGTTTCTTACAGCAAAAATATAGATACTTATTTTTTAGCTGAGATCCTTTCAGCTGAGCATAGGAAGATCAATAAAGATTTTGAATTATTCAAGATTAAAGAGTGCTCAACCTACCAGCCTATTGTAAAAAGAGCATTGGAAAAATATGGGCATCTGAAAAATTCTAAAATCGCTCATCTTACTGCACAGATTAATGATACGCTACTCAGTAAATATGGCATTGGAAATGACGCAATCATGAAACCGCTTTTATCACACAAAGAATTCCCCTTAAAAGGCTGGAATGATGACTATTTATTTGAAAAAAATACGCTGACCAAAGTACAAAATGATGAAGTAACATTCCTTATTAAAAACTACATCTCGGAATTGCAGCAATTTTATATACAGGAAAAAATTGGGGATTTCTTTTCAGAGAATAAAACATTCTATGACGGTGGAATTAAAGAATATTACCAACAGATTCCCGCGAATTTTGTTTCAGCAATGGAACATTACTATGGAGAAAGATTTGGCAGCTATACTGTTTTCATTTCACCAATGATGATGTGGCCAATAGAAGATAATGAAGGTCGTGGCATTGGTACTGATATACAACATTCGGGAGGAAAGAAAAGTATTTATGAAGTTGCAAGCCCTTTTATGAGAGTGGCAAAAGAAGGGGAATTTGGATATAACAACCAGTTTCAGGCGAGGTTTTTAACTATTCATGAGTTTGGTCATGCATTTGTAAATAAGGAAGTCTATCAGAATAAGGATAACCTCAATATGTTTAAGGATTTGTTTGAAAAATCAAACTTAAAAGAAATCATGACAAAAACAGGTGGCGTTGCCGATTATCAGACTTGCGTGGTAGAACATCTGGTAAGGTTGGGGGAAATTGAAACAGCCATTATACAGAATGATCTTGAACGTGCTAAAAAACTAGAGGCCTATCATCTGAAAAATCATTTTATTTTTCTCCCTCAGTTAGAAAGAAAGATAAAGGAATACAATGCTAACAGAAAAAAATATAAGAAATTCGGAGATTTTGTTCCGGAACTCTTAAAAGTATTTGAAAATAGTGATATTAAGTGGATTAATAAAGAACTCGACATAAATAAAGATAAAATATAATGAATGAAATGAATTTTGATTTACACTGTGATTTATTGTATTATCTGCTAAGAAAAAATTCAAAACCAGATGACAGGGAGTTGGGGTGTTCATTGCCCTATTTAAGAGAAGGAAATGTAAAATTACAGGTAATGGCCATTTACACGGCTACAGCTAAGAACAGCACGGCCGAAGGAGTCAGGCAAAGTGAGGTATTCGCTGATTTATTGAATACTGATGATTTCTTCCTGTTTAATCCTTCAAATTATGAAGCAGACGAAAATAAGGATCGGGCAGGGGTACTTGCTTCCATAGAAAATGCATCCTCATTTTGTGAAGAGGATTCTGACCTCGAAACAGGTTTTAAAAACCTGGAAGCTATTATTAATAATACGCAGAAAGTCCTTTATATAGGACTTACGCATCATACTGAAAACCGATTTGGGGGCGGAAATAATTCAGGAACAGGATTAAAAGAAGACGGAAAAGTAGTTCTGGATTATATTTCGGACCGCAAAATCGCCATTGATCTTTCCCATACAAGCGATCAGCTGGCCTATGATATTCTTAATTATATCGATCAGAGAAGCTATCATATTCCTATTCTGGCAAGCCATTCCAATTACCGCACTATCTATGATAAAAAGAGGAATCTTCCTGATGAGCTGGCAAAAGAAGTGATTAGGAGAAAAGGTCTTATCGGACTTAACTTTATCAGGAATTGTGTTGATGAAACTGATCCTTACAAGCTATATGAACATCTTCAATATGGACTTGATCTTGGTGGAGAAAATTCAATTGCTTTTGGTGCAGATTTTTACTACTGCAAAAACTATCCGGATACATCAAAGCTTCCCATATTCTTTCAGGAGTTCGAGAATGCTACCGCCTATGAAGCAATTAATAAAAAGATTTCCGAAAATTATTCCGTTGAGCTAATGGAAAAAATAAGCCATAAAAATGCTCTGGATTTTATAAAAAAGCTTTAAAATAAACACCAGATGGTGGCTTTAAGAGTCGGTTACCATCTGGTGTTATTTATTATTTCAGTCTTTTATACTTCACTTTTTTCTTTATAATTTCAATTACATCCACATGCTGAACTTTTGACTGTATCCAGCCATGGATATCGATATAAAAAAGTGAACGTCTGTAATATTCATTGTTTTCATATTGATCCAGTTTCCGGTCAAATGCTTCAAATGCTTTTTGTCTTTCATCCAAAACAAGGTTATTGAGATTTTTAAAAAAATCGATGCTTTCAAAATGAAATTCTTCCGGCTTTTTCATCTTTAAAGCGAACTTTAAAGTAGCTTTAATAAACTCATCGTAATCTTCGTCATTTCCGGATTCATGCTTGGACATAAGGATCAGAATCCTCGTATGAAATAAAAGATCTTCCTGTACGTTGCCTTTTGACTCGATGATCTTCATAGAGTAGCGCATCGATTCATTATACTTCTTGCTTCCAAAAAACATAGCTGCCATTTTAAGATACAGAATCATAAAATGGTGCTCATCAATTTTATCCCGGAGCTTTTCCATCTTCATTTCTATTTCTGGAATAAGCTTCGTTCCACTGAAAAATTCTCCTTTTACGAAATGGATATTCATTAAAGTATTGGAGTAGGTAAGGAATGTAAGAGCTTGTAAATTCTCATTTTGGGCAAATCCGGGTGAAGAAACCGTTTTAGTGAAATTTTCAAATTGTTTTTCTAAAATATCGATATTACCATAAAGGAAAAGGATCTTCAGTAAATAGGTATTGCCTTTGATATACCACACCGGATGACTAAAAATCATTTCGGGTTTCTGATGAAAGAGCTCCACCCACTGATAAGCATATTTCAGCGTGTATTTGTAATCCTGCAATAGCTGATTTTTCCAGACATGCGCTTTATAATACCAAAGTTTTTCGGTAAAATTTAAACTGGAAGGTTTTATATTTTTAATCTGAGAATTGAAGATTTCCAGTATCTGTTGCCTGTCCGCATCGTTTTTCACATACCCATGGGTGAGCATTTCACTGTATAACTTCAATGAAAGATTGGAAAGTTCCGTTGTGTATTGGTTTTGTTTGCTTATTTCTTTAGACTCTCTTATCAGTTCTTCGGCTCTTCCGTCTATACTTCGTGTAATAAATTGGGATTCAATTACCTTCTCAAGGTCAATAATCTCTGAAGCAATGCTTTTTTCATCCAGTTCCAGGGCAGATTGCTTCGTTTTATCCAATATTTTTAAAGCCTGCTTGTATAGTCCTTTCTGATACAGAATATTGGCAAAATCAAGTTGCTCCCGAAGCTGAATCCTGTAATTTTGATGGCTCGGGTTCATACGAAGGCTTACTAAGATTTGCTTATAGAGATGCGCTTTCAGGTTAGAAAGCTGCTGCTTGGTAGAAATTTTCTTCTCTATGATGACAGACTCGTTATACTCGTTCATTTTGTCAAGCTCAGAGAAAAGTAGTAGAAACTTAGCATCTACATTAATTCCTAAACGATTAACATAAAGCTTAAATTGCCGTTTCTCAGAAGTGGTTAATGATTTAATGAGTACAAATAAGAAGTCTTTCTGCAATTCTGCCATTGTAAAATTTAATAATTTAAATTATTGATTTTATTATACTTACGTTTAGTTTTTCATTATTTGAATATTGTAATTTTCATTAAAATTGAAAATGTAAAAAATATGCAAGCCTTAGTTTTGGATCAAAATTAAGTAAAAACTTCATTATGAATTCCGAAAAAATTGAAATTTTTGATACCACTTTGCGTGATGGGGAACAGGTTCCGGGATGTAAGTTAAACACAGAACAAAAATTAATTATCGCCGAAAGGCTTGATAAGCTAGGGATTGACGTAATAGAAGCCGGTTTTCCGGTATCAAGTCCGGGAGATTTTCATTCCGTTTCTGAAATTTCCAAGTTGGTACGAAATGCAAAAGTTTGCGGACTGACCAGGGCCAATAAAAAAGATATCGAAGTGGCTGCCGAAGCATTGCAATATGCAAAACGCCCCAGAATCCATACAGGAATAGGAACTTCAGACTCACATATTAAATATAAATTCAACTCTACGAGAGAAGACATTATTGAACGGGCAGTGGATGCTGTAAAATATGCTAAAAGCTTTGTGGAAGATGTTGAATTTTATGCAGAGGATGCAGGAAGAACTGATAATGAATACCTTGCCAGGGTTTGTGAAGCTGTAATAAAAGCCGGGGCAACCGTTTTAAACATTCCTGACACCACAGGATATTGCCTGCCGGAGGAATACGGACAGAAAATTAAATATCTAAAAGAAAATGTAAAAGGCATTGATAAAGCAATCCTTTCATGCCATTGCCATAATGATTTGGGATTGGCAACTGCTAATTCCATTGCAGGAGTAATGAACGGGGCAAGACAAATTGAATGTACGATCAACGGATTGGGAGAGAGAGCAGGAAATACGGCTTTGGAAGAAGTCGTCATGATTCTGAAGCAACATAAAGACCTTAGACTTCATACAGATGTTAATTCCAGAATGTTGAATACAATGAGTTCTTTGGTGTCAGACCTTATGGGAATGCCTGTTCAGCCTAATAAAGCGATCATAGGAGCCAATGCATTTGCCCACAGTTCGGGCATCCACCAGGATGGTGTGATCAAGAACAGGGAAACTTATGAGATCATGAATCCTGAAGATGTGGGAGTAACCGAATCTTCGATTATTCTTACAGCAAGAAGCGGACGTTCTGCTCTTGCATACCGTTTTAAGCATATCGGCTTTGATGTTACCAAAAATGAGCTGGACTTTTTGTATGGGGAGTTTTTAAAAATTGCAGATGCTAAAAAAGAAGTGGATAATGATGATCTTAGCCTGATGATGAATGCATTAACGAGAAAAATCAGTTAGGAATTTTACATCATTTCTCAATAAAATCAAACAAAAAAATGAACAATAATAAGAAAACACTTTTTGATAAGGTCTGGGATGCTCATGTGGTGGAAACAATTCCTGACGGACCGCAAATTATTTATATAGATAAACATCTTATTCATGAAGTAACAAGCCCTCAGGCTTTTGCAGAACTGGAATCCAGAAATCTTGAAATATTCAGGCCTGATCAGATTGTAGCTACAGCGGATCACAATGTACCGACTTTAAATCAGGAGCAACCTATCCGCGATGAGTCTTCAAGAAACCAGGTACAACAACTTACTGAAAACTGTACCAAAAATAATATCGAACTGTATGGCCTTGGACATCCCTATCAGGGAATTGTCCACATTATTGCACCGGAACTGGGTATCACACAGCCGGGAATGAGCATTGTATGTGGAGATAGTCATACTTCTACACACGGAGCTTTCGGAACAATAGCTTTTGGTATCGGAACCAGCCAGGTAGCACAGGTTTTTGCGAGCCAGTGTTTATTGCTCAATAAACCAAAATCAATGAGGATTACGGTTAATGGAAAGCTTAAAAAAGATGTTCAGCCCAAGGATGTTATCCTGTATATTATTTCTAAAGTAGGGACTAATGGAGGAACCGGGTATTTCTGTGAATATGCGGGGTCTGTTTTTGAGGAAATGTCGATGGAAGGAAGAATGACGGTGTGCAATATGAGTATTGAAATGGGAGCCAGAGGAGGAATGATTGCTCCTGATGAAACGACTTTTGTCTATGTAAAAGGAAAGCCTTTTGCACCAAAAGGAGAGGAGTGGGAAGAAAAACTTGCCTATTGGAAGAGTCTGAAAACGGACGAAGATGCCACATTTGACGCTGAATTTAGTTTCGATGCGTCAGAAATAAAACCTATGATTACCTATGGAACAAACCCGGGGATGGGTATCTCTTTGGATGAGATTATTCCTGTTCCACAAAATGAATCCGAGGAAAAGGCGTTGCAATACATGGGATTAAAAGCCGGTCAGTCTCCTTCTGATATTAAGGTAAATTATGTATTTATTGGAAGCTGTACGAATGCAAGGATTGAAGATTTTCGCTCTGCAGCGCAATATATTAAGGGAAAGAATAAATCTCAAAATGTTAAAGCGCTTATTGTTCCAGGATCCCAGCTTGTGGTAAAACAGATCTATGAAGAAGGTCTTGATAAAATATTCAATGATGCCGGTTTTCAGATCAGGCAGCCCGGATGTTCAGCCTGTCTGGCCATGAATGATGATAAGATTCCTGAAGGTGAATATTGCGTTTCGACCTCCAATAGAAATTTTGAAGGCAGACAGGGACAGGGAGCCAGAACTATTTTGGCAAGTCCGTTGACTGCTGCTAAAGTCGCCATAGAAGGCAGAATCAATATTTTTGAAAATTTAAATTAATAATAAGACATACAAATAGAGGATGTTAAAAATAGCTGCTTTTGTTTGAACTGATTTCTCATACATTTTAAATAAAGCAGCTTTTAACCAAAACATATTGTAATCTAGTAAACTAAAGCAATGCAAAAGCTAACTATAATAAAATCAAGTGCAATTCCTTTGCCTGTAGAGAATATAGATACTGATCAGATCATTCCGGCAAGGTTTCTGAAGAGTATAGACAAAAAAGGGTTTGGAGATAATCTGTTCAGAGATTGGAGATATGATGTTCATACCAATCAGCCAAATGCTGATTTCATTTTAAATAAACCCCAGTACCGCGGTGAGATTTTAGTAGCCGGTAATAACTTTGGTTGTGGGAGTAGCCGTGAGCATGCTGCCTGGTCTTTAACCGATTACGGGTTTAAAGTGATTGTATCCAGTTATTTTGCGGATATTTTCAAAGGAAATGCCTTGAATAACGGTTTGTTGCCTGTAAAGGTTTCTGATGTATTCTTACAGGAAATCTTAACGGACATTACAGAAAATCCTGAAAAGGAAATTACCATAGACGTTGAACAGCAAACTATAAGTTTTAATGGTAAAACAGAATATTTTGAATTGGATTCTTATAAGAAAATCTGTTTGCTTAACGGATATGACGACATTGATTTTCTGATCAGTAAAAAAGAAGCCATAAAAGAGTTTGAATTAAAAACACAAAAAGTATATGAACAATAATTATTTCAAAATAGCTGTACTTCCCGGAGACGGAATTGGTCCTGAGGTGGTCAGTGAGAGTGTAAAAATCCTTAAAGTAATTGGTGAAGTGTTCCAGTACAATTTCCAGTTTACCTATGGATTGATGGGAGCAGAAGCAATTTTTCAGACAGGAGATCCGTTGCCTGAACAAACACTGGCCATTTGTAAAGAATCAGATGCCGTGCTTTTTGGAGCGATAGGCGACCCTGCTTTTGATAATAATCCCGACGCAAAAGTAAGACCGGAACAGGGATTGCTGAAGCTTCGTAAGGAATTAGGGCTTTTTGCCAATATCAGGCCGTTAAAAACCTATTCTTCATTGATTGAGAAAAGTCCTTTGAAAAGAGAAATCATTGAAGGAGCGGATATTCAGATTTTCAGGGAATTGGTGAGTGGGATCTATTTTGGTGAAAAATTTACCGATGAAGAAGGAGCTTATGCCTATGATGTTTGTAAATACAGCAGGGAAGATATTATACCTATTGTGCATATGGCATTTCAGGAAGCCCAAAAACGTAAAAAGAAATTAACGCTTATTGATAAAGCTAATGTCCTGGACACTTCAAGATTGTGGAGAAAGATCTGTAAGGAAATCGCCCAGGAATATCCTGAAGTTCAGTTGGATTTTATGTTTGTAGATAATGCTGCGATGCAGCTGATCCTTAATCCTAAACAATTTGATGTTATCGTAACGGAGAATATGTTTGGAGACATCATTTCTGATGAAGCGAGTGTAATCGGTGGTTCCATAGGACTTCTGCCTTCCGCATCTATAGGAAATGAAAATGCACTCTTTGAGCCTATTCACGGGTCTTATCCGCAGGCAAAAGGCAAAGGTATTGCTAATCCTGTAGCTTCAATATTGAGTACGGCAATGATGTTGGATCACCTGAAATTGAATCAGGCAGCAGATAAATTGAGAGAATCGGTAGAACATGCCATTGAAAACAAATATGTAACCGTAGATCTTAATGCGAAGCAATCTTATTCTACAAGCGAAGTAGGGGACTTCATTGCGGATTATATCAGATTTTCCGAAAAATCATATTACAATTTTGAGAATATCAAGATCGGAAAATCCACTATTGTATAGTGATAACCAAGAGTTTGATTTTATTTTTTTTATATTGAAAAGGTCTGCTTCTTCTGAAGCAGACCTTTCATTATTTTACCGACGGGTATTATCTGTTTTTCCGGACTTATTCTTCGAAGATTTTTCAATATCCTCTTTATCGATATCCGGTGGATTGGTTTTCTTAGATGATGCAGGAATATCCGGGAAATCCTGGTTTTGTTTTTTCGATTCTGCAGCATTGGCAGATTCCTTCTTTTTAGCATTATCTTTTGAATTCATAGCTTAGATTTTAAAGTTCTAAAATACCGAGTTGACCTGTTTTGTCTTCAATGGTATAATTCAAAGCCTTTGCCAAAACAAAAATATTATTAAGATTTTCCATCAATTGCTTACGTCCTTCATTTCGTAGCTTATTTTCATCAATAGCTTTAATAGCTGTTTCTTTTGCTTTGTTGGTTACATTTTTAATGTCTTTTTCAGAAATCCTGTTAAAGAAAGAATCGTCAAGCGACTGTATTTCCACACTTGGAGTAATTCGGATATCGGCATTAGGCAGCTGAGTAATAACCAGTTTTTTATTGATCGAATCCACCTCTATCTTCATTTTATTAAGATCGTAGGAAACCTGGGCATTGGTCTTGGTATAGGTGATTATACTGTTACTGGATACTTCGTTTCCGAATACTTCATAACCCATTTTGGTTTTCTGCATGCTGGAAATATTCTGTTCCAAAACCACCATTTTATTCATTTTGGAAATCTGGTTCGTCAGAATATAATAATCCGATTTTTCCGTTTTGCCTCCAAAATTAAAACAGGACTTAAGACCGAAAAACAGGAAAAGCATCACAAGAATTCCTGCTACAAAAGATAGTATAAGCTTATTATTTTTCAATATTTACTTTTTAAATATTTCTTTAAGTACCGATTTGTCATCTTTTTTCAGAATTTCTACCAGATCCCTTTCTACATAACCGGTTTTGGGCATTTCAATAATTCTTCCGATTTCTTTATCATATTTTTCAACAATAATAGTCGGAACTTTCTGGATATTATAAATACCTTCTTCTCCTGATGGAGATTCCTTTTTGCGATTGACTGCAATAATGGTCAGCCTGTTATCCGGAAAATTTACTTCTTCCAGGATTCTCATCAGTCTCGGAAAGTCCCTGTGGCTATCCTCACACCAGGTTCCCATGAAAACGATAATGTGATAAGAACTTATTTTAGCTTTCTTCAAGTCTGCAATGGCCTTCTGATCTAAAGCATATTCATCATGCTCTTTCACATACCAATCTGCATAAGGTGCCTTTAAAAATTGTTCTTTTAACTGGTTACCCAAAAGCATTTTGCCATCATTCTGGGTTTCTACCTCACGGTTTACAACCACTTTCTGAGCACTGAGCTGCTGGGTAGCCAGGAACAATCCTGAAATAGCAACGGTATTTGTAATAAATTTTTTCATATTTTATTTCTCGATGATCGTTTTCAAATCAGCAGGAGAGTAGTATTTGTTTTTCAGAACTTTGTGATCCGTTTTTCTGTAAACGTTGAATTTTTCTCCTGATTTTTCATAAAAAGATTCTACTTCTTTTTCTTTATAGAATTCAACAGTTTCATTTGCCTGCTCCTCGTTGTCACATGCTTTTGACATATTGGAACGCTGAACTTCGTTGAAAAGCTCTACAAATTTGTTGCCAAGACCAAATTCTAAAACAGCACCACTCAAAACGTATTGTAAATCACATAAAGCATCTGCAATTTCAACGATATCATTGTCTGCGATTGCTTGTTTTAATTCGTTTAATTCTTCCTGTAACAGTTCAACTCTAAGATTACATCTTTCAGGAGAAGGAATTTGTGGTGTTTCTAAAATAGGGGCTTTAAAAGTAGTATGGAATTCTGCTACTTGGTTCAGACTATCAATTTTATCCATGAATTTTTTTATTTAAAAGCAAAGATAGAAAACGATTTGCTAATGGTAAAATGTACAACGCAAAATGTACCTAAAAACGGTAGAATATAGACTACTTCTCCGTAATCTACTTCATGATCCTCTGGCGGATTTTGCAGGTAATCATGTTCATTAATAACCATGCGAAATTATCAAAATGATGATTAAAAACAGATTACTCCATTTTTTCAAATTTCCAGACCCCTGAAATATGTAAGACCGTTGCTCCCGGTTGTTTTTCACCATAACTGAAAACACAGATATAAGAGGAGTGGCAGGATGGACAATCCGTACCAAAGTATAAGGTAGGTAAATTAGAAACCGTTAATTCTCCAAAATGCAATATGCTGGGGAGGGTGGGAGCAACAATACCATTATCTGTTAATTCGTTTTTCGAAAGAACTTTGTCACCCTGATAAATCTGAAGGATCGGGAACCCTGATTGATAAGGGATAATTTCGAGTTTATTTTCATAACCGCAGTCACAACAGGTAAATGTTGTGACTGCAGATGGGATAATTTCATCATTGGTAAAAACTGCTTTTGCTACGAGAGCTTTTCTGCCAATTCTTATTTTTTTTGATATTGAATACATCAGGATCTGTCTTTTATTGAATCACTGTACCTACTAAATTGTTGTAATGACCGCTTGGACTTTTTTTTATGGTTATTTTCACATATCCTTCCTCCGCCAACTTATTCCAGGTTTTCTGATAACCGGTTGCCGGATCTATAGGGATTTTCCACATCGTTTGTTTTCCGCCACCTACCTGATTGAACCAGGGAATTACATCAGCTGTTTGGGAAGTGAAAGGTAATGAATTATTCAGAACATCGATCTCATAATAAAAATCATAGGTGTTTTCAGGTTGATTTAATGCTCTTTGAGAGAAAGTATACACATACCCGTTTATAATAGGACTTGTAAAACTGCCTCCTAACGTAGGAATTCCGCTTCCACTATAATTAATCGCTCCGCTGTACCGGTCAAACTTTTGCCCGGCCTGAAAGGGAACATTATCAACTATATTGTATCCCCCATTGGCAGGGGGCCAGCCTCCATTTAGATTATTGGCTTTAAAAAGAGCTTCCAGTTCACTCCATTTTCCCTGTTTGTATAATTCGAAAGCCTGATTCCGGATATCCTGGTTAACCAGTCCCGCGGTGTCATAAGTTAAGGCAAATTCATCAGCGTTCTTATAAAATACGTGGGTAACTCCGTTTGTGTTATCAATTTCATCATCCCTGTCCGAACTACAAGCAGTCGAGAAAAAAATAACGGATAAAAAAAGTAAATACTTCAGTAAATGTTTCATAATAATTAGTTTTTTATTTATAATTAAGTTAGTGTCAGGAGGCATATCTTTTTCATTAATATTCATCTAGTGAATATTGGCGGTCATCTTCGGAATAAATTTATTGGTTCACTTTGGATGTAAAATAAGGCGCTTATTAAGACTTTATCCAAAGTAATGGAATGCAAAGTGATATGAATCAGGCAATGCTTACTAATAGCATCTTCGACCCGAATACCCGATGGCAGGCGGTACAATGATTCGATAAATTTAAATTAAAAAACTATAACAAAAGAATAAATTATTTTAAAAATTAATAATTAATGAATTATTTACTTTTTTAGTTTTTAATTTTAGAATTTATTACTTTTCTATAAGATGAATTGAATAAAAAAAGGCCGCTCTAAAAAGAGTAGCCTTAAGATCATTGTTATCAAGATAATTATTCTTTAATAAACCTTTTTGTTGTTTCTCCAGTCTGAAGTAAATAAACTCCCTTAATAAGGCCACTTACATTAATGGCTCCTCTTTCAAGTTTTCCTGAATTAATTAGTTTCCCGCCCATATCAAAAATTTTATATTCTTCTGAAGTAGCGTTTGAAACATTTAAGATATTTTTTACCGGGTTAGGGAAGAGCTTCACCTCGGTGATCAGGTCTTTAGTGATGTCTTTTTGTTTGGCTGAAGATGCAGTTACCTTTATATTGGCATTGTTCACATCAAAGAAAATGTGATTGCTTCCTTTTACCATAATTCTTCCTGTTGTTGTTGCAACATTAGGAATTGTTACTGCCTGGGTACCGTCATTTGGAGTTCCCGCCAGCAAAGTAGTCCAGGTAGTTCCACTATTGGTTGACCATAATATATCCACATTAGCCGCATTTACATTATTTCCTGTAGTTCCTGCAACGTCCCATGTTATGGTTTGAGAGCTTCCCCCGGCATAAGTTACGGCAGAATTTTGGGAACTCACCTTAAATGGACCAGCTGTAGAGTTTACTGTAATTATAGCATCATCGGAATTATTTCCTGATCCACCGGCTCTGTTATCACGAACTGTAAATCTGAAATTCAGTTTTCTTGCCACATTAGATAATGCTTCTACTGTGATTTCGGATCCTGAGGTGGTTGTAGCACCTGCAAGGATAGAAGCCATTCTTGGGAAATACCTGGTAGGAGAGGCAGTTGGTGTCCATGATCTGAATGTAGGACCAGCGGTTTTTGTAGCACTGGCTGCAGAACTGGATCCTGTTTGTGAAGAAGTTCCCTTATCCATTTGCTCCCAGATATAAGTTAATGTATCTCCGTCAGCATCCGTACCGGTTCCTGTCAACATAAAGGGTGTGCCTTTAGGAATAGTGTAATCAAGACCTGCATTGGCTGTTGGGATGGAATTTCCTGTAGCTGTATTTACAGAGCAGGTTGCGGCTTTAATATTGTCCGTAATCTGCTGAATGCTTAAAGCATGGAATAAAGCGTCCGAATGAGCTTGCACATCATAACTTGTAATCCCTGCATAGCCCATAATGGTAGATCCGGATCCCGGTTCTACAGGTTGCAATCCGGTTTGGGTCTGATAAGACCATGTATGATTACCTCCAAACTGATGTCCCATCTCATGAGCTACATAATCTATATCAAAACTATCTCCTGAAGGAACACCGTCTGCCGGTGAGGTGTATCCGCTTCCTTTATAGTTTTCAGGATATGTAACTCCTCCATCTACATAAGTTGTATCGTCATTGCTGCAAATACAGCCTATACAACCTGCATTACCACCACCACCATCTTTTCCGAATAAATGTCCTATATCAAAATTGGCATCACCAATTGTTGAATGTAAGGTTTGCATAAGTTCATAATTCCAATTATCAAGCTGTGATGAAGGGGAATAAGGATCGGTGGATGAATTGGTGTAAATGACATCATCATTATTTGAGATAAGGACCATTCTGGCAGCAAAATCTTTTTCAAACACTCCGTTTACACGGGTCATTGTGTTATTCATAGCAGCCAGGGCATTTGCTTTAGTTCCTCCAAAATAAGACGTATACTCACCGGTGCAGGAAAGGGCTAATCTAAAGGTTCTTAACTTTGAATCATCAGCATTCGGTCTTGCAACAACGGTTGTTTTATCAATCCCTTTCTGTGCAACATCAATCACTTTACATTCAAATTTATTAAGTGCATCCTTTTTATCAGACTTCCTATAAATTACATACGTAGAAAGATCCTTCGTGTAAGGCTCAATAAAAACAGCAGAGCGGTCACCGTAAATTTCCATAGAAGAAAGCCCCAAAGGAGAAATACTGAAATACACAGTCGAACTTTTATCTTCTGCTCCCTGTCCAACATACGATTTAATATCCGGATATTTTGCAGCTAAAAGAGGATCAAAGTTTGAGTTTTCCCTTACTTTAAAATTTTCCATTTTTCCTTCTGAATTAGGAAAAGAAATAATAATTTCTGATGGTTCTCCCGCAGACAATCTTTTTGGAGCTTTTGAAAGGACGCTTTTGAGTGCATCAAGATTTAGTGAGTACACTTTTGGATCAGTAATGCCGGTTTTGTTCTCAAAAACCTGCGATGCTGTCTTTGGTGAAGTTTGAGACCAGAGACGATCGGTCTGCGCGAAAGAGATGCCCGAAATTAAAAGCACCCCAATCATGGATAACTGTTTTTTCATATAAAATATTGTTTAATTGTGGAATACCAAAGCTAACGAAAATAATATTACGAAAAACGTACTTAATTCATATTTTTACTAGGTATTAATTATTATTTTCATTTACGAATTGAATAATAGTTAATTTTTTAATAAAAAATGAATAAAATAAATTAAAACAAAATAAATGATTAATTTTTTTCTAAATCAACAAATAAAAAAACTACCTCTGGTGAGGTAGCTTTTTCATTTAATCCTGATTTAATATTATTAATCTTTAATGAATCTCCTTGAAATTTCACCAATTTGTATCATATAAGCTCCTTTTACGAGATTATTTACATTAACAGATCCTCTTTCGAGTTTTCCTGAATTGATTAATTTTCCTGTCATATCGAAGATTTTATATTCTTCAGATGTTGTATTGGAAACATTAAGGATATTTTTTACCGGATTAGGATAAAGTTTGATATCTGTAAGCATATTATTGCCAGCTAATATGTCTCCTTTAGATGTTGATCCGATATTTACTGTGTAATCCTCAACTTGTCCATACGTATAAGTTCCGCAAGATGATGATGGGATAGAGCTGTACTGCATCATTACTCTCATTCTTGTAGAGCCAAGTGCAGCAGAGGCAGGAATCGTTATACTTCCCGTTACCGGTGTTGTAGTAGATCCTGATTTGGTCCATACCAATTCGCCGCTATCTGTAAAGACTCCGTTTTGATTGTAGTCAATATATACTGCGTACGCTTCACTGTATACGGTTGAAGTCCATACCGGAGTAATAGAAATTGTATAGGCAGTTCCTCTTGTAACATTAGTGGAAACAGATGTGAAATTCTCGTATCCTGCAGTTCCCGTAGAAGTGTTGTTGATCGTTCCAAACTTCACATTTCCTATTCTTTCGTCAGCAGTATTGTTTGCACTTGCTGAACAATAGGTTACCGTGCTTCCTGCAAGAGTTGTTACACTTACGGAATTACTGGCTACTGAAGTGTTTCCTGCGGCGTCTTTTGCTTTAACGGTAAAGCTGTAAGTGGTAGATGGACTTAAGCTTGTTACTGTATAAGAAGTAGAAGCAGTAGATCCTATTAATGAAGCACCCTGATATACATCATATCCGGTAACTCCTACATTATCCGTAGCTCCACTCCATGATAAATTGGTTGTGGTTGCAGTAGTACCGGAAGCAGCAAGAGTAGGTGCTGTAGGCGCTACAGTATCAGTTCCTCCTGAACCTGCATTTACCGTGATGTTAGCGTTATTTACATCAAAGAATACATGATTGGAACCTTTTACCATAATTCTCCCTGTTGTCGTAGAGGCATTAGGTATGGTAACAGCCTGGCTTCCATCATTAGGTGTTCCGGCCAATAATGTAGTCCAGGTATTTCCACTGTCAGTTGACCAAAGAATATCTACATTAGCAGCATTTACATTATTTCCTGTAGTTCCTGCTACATCCCATGTTACAGTTTGGGAAGTTCCTCCTGTATATGTCGTTGCTGAATTTTGGGAAGAAACCACAAATGGTCCTGCTGTAGAATTTACCGTAATCACTGCATCATCAGAATTGTTTCCTGAACCTCCGGCTCTGTTATCACGAACTGTAAATCTGAAGTTCAGTGTTCTTGCTACATTAGATAAAGCTTCTACAGTAATTTCTGAACCTGCGGTTGTGGTAGCACCGGCAAGGATAGAAGCCATCCTTGGAAAATATCTGGTTGGAGAAGTTGTTGGAGTCCATGATCTGAAAGTAGGTCCGGATGCTTTTGTTGCGCTGGCTGCAGAGCTTGCTCCTGTCTGTGACGAAGAAGCATTGTCCATTTGTTCCCATATATAGGTTAAGGAATCTCCGTTTGAATCCGTACCGGTTCCTGTTAACATAAATGGTGTGCCTTTAGGAATAGTGTAATCAGATCCTGCATTAGCGGTTGGAATTGCATTTCCTGTTGCTGTACTTACAGGACATGTTTTAGCTTTAATATTATTAGTGATCTGCTGGATGCTTATTGCATGGAAAAATGCATCAGAATGGGGTTGTACATCCTGAGAGGTAATTCCTGCGTATCCCATGATGGTAGATCCTGAACCAGGTTCCATATTAGCTCCGGTTCCTTCATTGCTCATAGAGAATGTATGGTTTCCTCCGAACTGATGCCCCATCTCATGCGCTACATAATCAATATCAAAATTATCTCCTGAAGGAATTGCATCAGCAGGGGAGGTGTAGCCACTTCCTTTCGAGCCGTTTGTACAAACACATCCGATACATCCGGCATTTCCACCACCTCCGGTAGCCCCGAAAAGGTGTCCGATGTCGTAATTAGACTCGCCAATCACAGAAGTTAGGGTATTTTGAAGTTGCGAATTCCAGTTATTCATACTGCTTGAAGGGGAGTAAGGATCCGTAGAAGCATTAGTGTAAATTACAGCATCATTGTTAGAAATTAAAACCATTCTTGCTGCGAAATCTTTTTCAAAAACACCGTTTACACGGGTCATTGTATTGTTCATTGCAGCTAAAGCGTTGGCTTTTGTTCCTCCAAAATAAGTAGTGTATTCTCCTGTGCAGGAAAGTGCTAATCTGAAAGTTCTCAGCTTGGCATCATCAGCGTTAGGTCTTGCAGCGAGACTGGTATTATCAATCCCTTTTTGGGCAACATCAATAACAGTACATTCAAATTTGTTAAGATTGTCTTTTTTGTCTGATTTTTTATAAACCACATACGTTGAAAGATCTTTGGTGTAAGGCTCGATGAACACAGCCGATTTATCACCATAAATTTCCATCGAGGATAATCCTAAGGGCGAAATACTGAAATAAACTGTGGAATTAGAATCTCCAAGACCCTCACCAACGTAAGATTTAATGTCCGGATACCGGGCTGCCAGTTGTGGATCAAAATTTGAATTTTCTTTTACTTTAAAGTTTTCCATTTTCCCGTCGGAATTAGGAAAAGAAATAATGACTTGTGATTTTTCGCCGGCAGCCAGTCTTTTGGGAGCTCTTGAAAGCGCGTTTTTCAAACCGTCTATGTCCAGTGTATAGACTTTTGGATTATTGATGTTCGTTTTATTCTCGAAAACATTTGCAGATGTTTTCTGTGAACTTTGAGACCAGAGACGATCGGTCTGAGCGAAAGAAATGCCCGTCATAAAAAGCACTCCAATCAGAGTTAATTGTTTTTTCATAAAATATTTGTTTGATTGTGGAATGTCAAAGCTAATAAAAAATTCACAACAGAAAACAAAATTTTTTAAGAAAATTTTTGATTATATTTTAAATATATTAAGCATTATGTTAAGAATAATAAAATTCATATTGTATCAAAAAAAGAAAATAACATACGTAAAATACGCATGCTATTCATTTATTGATAAGTTAACTCTACATTACAATCTATCATCAGCCGTAGGGCCATACAATCCAGGAACTTTATTTCCCGTTGATCTCAGATAAACAACCAGTTCTCCTCTGTGATGATATAAATGATTAAATAAAAAGCCTCTGATTACCTGAACTTTTGGAGTAGGAGCGAAAAGAATTTTTCCATTCATTTCCATTTTCCACTCATTAAAATATGTACTTTCATCAGAGCCCTCTATTACTTGTTGGGCTCTACTGACATTATTTTCAAACTTTGCTACAATATTTTGAATTGTGGAAATATCCCCTTTATCATATTGGTAGATTCCCATATCGAAAGTATCCTGATTGAAAGTATATTCATACCAGTTGTAAATCTCTGCAATATGAGAAGCCAGTTGGCCCGTGGTCCAGCTTTTATCGGAAGGTTTCCAATCCAGAACACTGTCGGGAATTGCATTTAAAATTTTTCGGGTATTCTCTGCTTCATAGAGAAACTCACCTAAAAGAGCCTGTTTAATCATGATAGTAGAAAATAAATTATTGTGTAATATCTCTTCCGATTACCAATCTCTGGATTTCTGAAGTTCCTTCACCAATGGTACAAAGTTTAGAATCTCTGTAATATTTTTCTGCAGGAAAATCTTTAGTATATCCATAACCTCCAAAGATCTGAACTGCATTATTTGCAATTCTCACACAAGCTTCAGAAGCAAATAACTTCGCCATTGCTCCTTCTTTGGTCATTTTTTGTTTAGCATTCTTTAATGTACAAGCTCTGTGAATAAGAAGTTCAGCAGCATCAATTTCGGTTGCCATATCAGCAAGCATGAAATTAATAGCCTGAAAGCTCGCGATAGATTTTCCGAACTGATGTCTTTCCTTAGCATACTTTAATGCTGCTTTATATGCACCCCTTGCTGTCCCAAGACTTAATGCTGCAATAGATATTCTTCCACCATCCAGGATTTTCATAGCCTGCTTGAAGCCTTCTCCAACTTCTCCTAAACGATTAGAATCTGGTACACGCACATTATCAAAAATTAATTCAGCCGTTTCAGAAGCTCGCATTCCCAGTTTGTTTTCTTTCTTTCCAGAAGTGAAACCCGGCATTCCCTTTTCCAAAACAAAAGCAGTTGAATTATTCTTTGCTCCTTTTTCTCCCGTTCTTGTCATTACGACTGCAATATCTCCGGAAATAGCATGAGTAATGAAGTTTTTAGCTCCATTGATTACCCATTCATCACCATCCTTCACAGCTGTTGTAGACATTCCTCCTGAATCAGAACCTGTATTGTGTTCTGTTAATCCCCATGCTCCAAGTACTTTTCCTGTTGCAAGCTGAGGCAACCATCTATGTCTTTGCTCTTCATTTCCAAATTCGTAAATATGGTTCGTACACAATGAGTTGTGTGCGGCTAAAGAAAGTCCGATAGAAGGGTCTACCTGAGAAATTTCGTCAAGAATGGTAACATATTCGTGATAGCCTAACCCGGAACCTCCATATTGCTCAGGAACAACAATTCCCATAAAACCCATTTCTCCTAATTGATGAAATAGATCTTTTGGAAAAGTCTGGCTCTCGTCCCATTCCATAATATGGGGTCTGATGTTTTTTTCAGCAAATTCTTTTGCTGTTTCTGCTATCATTTTGATGTTGTCAACAATCTCGGTATTCATTATATAAGTAAATAGTTAGTTCTCAAAGATACTTAAATTGTAGAAATACGAAAATAAATTATCCACTGCGTAATATTCTGTCTACAATAAATTAACTATCAGTTTTTTACATAATATAATTTAATAATTTTTTAATAAAAATCGTGTAAAGAGATATTGATTATTTATCTACTTTACAATACCAAATTTTAGAATATGAAAAAACTTTTACGATCTATTATCTTATTTTCCTCTTTTGTTTCAGCACAAGCTCCGGCCGGATATTATGACGGAACAACGGGACTTACCGGATTTGCATTGAAGTCCAGATTGCATGACATTATTTCGACTAAGAACATAAGCTGGCATTATGGTGATCTCACCAATTATTATAATCAGACGGATCTCGATATTTATTATGATCATGATGCAAGCAACACGACGATACTATTGGATATGTACTCTGAAATTCCGACAGGACCGGATGTTTACGAATATACGACCGCTAATCTTATAGGAAGTTCGTCGGCCGAAGGACTCGGATGGAACAGAGAGCATATGATGCCTCAAAGTACATTTTACAGTAACTATCCCATGTATTCGGATTTGTTTTATGTAGTACCAACAGATGCAAGGATCAATCAGTTGAGAAGTAATTATCCGTATGGAATTTCTACTACAACACCTTCTAATGTATTTTACACCTTTACCAATTCTTCCAAAATCGGAAGAAGTGCCATTCCCAATTATGTTTATACAGGACGTGTTTACGAACCGATAGATGAGTTCAAAGGAGATGTTGCCAGGAGCTTATTGTATTTTGCAGTGAGGTATGAAGGAAAATTAGGAACTTTTAAATTCAACAATAATGCAAATCCGGCTTCGGATACCAATCCTCTGGATGGTACGGAAGAAAAAGCATTTGATGATGCGTATATAGCTATGCTTCTCCAGTGGCATGCCCAGGATCCTGTTTCCCAAAGAGAAATTGACAGAAATAATTCTGTTTACATGATACAAAAGAACAGAAATCCATTTATTGATCATCCGCAATGGGTAAATGATATCTGGGGACAGGTTCCTGACACGATTTCTCCTCAATCACCAACGAATCTAACTGTGAGTCAGACAAGCGCCTACTTTACAACATTGAGCTGGACGCCAAGTACAAGTTCAGATGTTATCGGATATAAGATTTATCAGAATGGGTCGCTGGTGGCATCAACAAGAAATACCTCGATAAGCATCGATCATCTTTCTCCTTCTACCAACTACAATTATACGGTTAAAGCCTATGATAACGGATATCTTTTTTCACCAGACAGTAATATTGTTTCAGTAACCACTCTTGCTTCCGATGTATATTCCAAAGACCTTTTTGTTTCTAAATATTTAGAAGGAACATCCAATAATAAAGCTGTTGAGATTACCAACAGAACGGGGCATGCGGTGAATTTAAGCAATTACAGGCTTGCTATTCAGTTTCCTAGTAGTACCAATTATTATTTTCCCGCTCCATATGAGCTGGAGGGGACCGTACAGAATAATGAAACTTTTATGATTTTAAATCCTAACGCCAGTTTTTCATGCTTTGGCAATGAAAGCGCTAAGTTTGTTACTGCAGCCCCGCAAATGACATTTTCAGGAAGCCAGTATATTGAGCTGAGCTATAAATCTGCAACTGTTGATGCTATTGGTATGAAGTCCCAATCCAATTCATCTCAATTGACTGACGTTTCTCTTTACAGAAAAGCTAATGTTACTCAGCCCACAACTTCTTTTAATATAAATGAATGGGATGTACATCCTGCTGATCATTGTGAAGATACGGGAACTTTATTTTTACAGGATATTCAGTATGCCGGACAGGAAGAGCTTAAAATATATCCTAATCCTGTCAGTGAAAATATATTTGTAACCGGAAAAACAGAAGGCATAGAAACGGCACAGATCATCGACTGGTCCGGAAGGGTATTGATTACTGAAAAAACACCTTTCCTAAATAAAAATAATATTTCATTGCAGAATTTACAATCCGGTCATTATCTTTTAAAACTGGATAACAAAGTATTTAAATTTATCAAGAAATAACTTTATAAAATTCAGAAAATAGATTTTTTCACTTTAAAAAGTAATGAAATTATAGTTCTGGAAATTAATTTTTAAAGAGTTCATATCCCGTAGAATCTACTGTTTTACAGGATATTGATATAAGCAGATTCACTAATAATTAATATCTATAAGTGTTTCTGCTTATATCTTTTATTTATAAGTAATTATGCTTATATTTGCAAAATGATAGCGGTCATCACCGGTGATATTATAAATTCGCAACATGCAGACACAGAAGTTTGGATTACCAAACTAAAGAATCTCCTGGAGAATTGGGGGAGCTCACCCCTCACATGGGAAATTTACAGAGGAGATGAATTTCAGTTTAAGTGTACTATCGATGAAGTTTTCTGGCGTTTTCTAGCCATAAAATCTATTATAAAAAGTCAGGAAAATTTAGATGTAAGGATAGCCATCGGTATTGGTGAGGAAAACTTTTCATCCGAAAAGATTACCGAATCCAATGGAACGGCCTACGTTAATTCCGGAAGATTACTGAATGGATTAAAGAGTGATGGTGATACTGTTGCTATTAAAACATCGAACGAAACGGTAGACAGGGACCTCAATATTCTTTTAAAGTGGGCTTCAAAAGATTTTGATAACTGGACAATGGCTACCGCCGAAATTATTCATGAAATGATCATGAATAAAGATATCACCCAGGAAGATCTTGCCAGGAAGTTTGCCATATCGCAATCTTCGGTAAGCCAGAGGCTAAAACGGGCGAACTATGACCTTATCGTAGAGACAAATCAATATTTTAGAAAGAAAATTTCAGAACTGTAACATGATTTTCACTAAACTCATATTGGCACATTTACTCGGAGATTTTATTCTTCAGCCAAATTCATGGGTTGCTGATAAAGAAAATCGTAAACTTAAAAGTAAGTTTCTGTACCTGCATGTTCTCATACATACTGTTTTAACTTTTATTTTCCTTTGGAACCTTCAACTTTGGTGGGTGGCAGCGTTGGTAGGTATTTCTCATTTTATCATTGATGCAGCTAAGCTTATCTTCCAAAACATTAAAACAAAGAAAAGATGGTTTTTTATTGATCAGGTTCTTCATATCCTGGTCATTCTAAGTGTTTCATTTTATTTTAAAGAATTTGATGTAACGATATTTGAAAATCAGGAATTTCTGAAAATAGTAATGGCTGTTATATTTTTAACGACGCCTTCATCTATTATCATTAAAATATTACTGTCTTCATGGACTCCGGTTGCTGAAGCTCAGAATAATATACAAACCGAATCTTTAACGAGTGCAGGTAAATATATAGGAATCCTGGAACGTTTACTGGTATTTATTTTTATTCTGGTAAACCACTGGGAAGGGGTAGGTTTCATGGTTGCTGCCAAATCTGTATTCAGATTCAGTGACCTTGCACAGGCAAAACAACGAAAGTTGACTGAATATGTATTGGTAGGAACGCTTTTAAGTTTTGGAATGGCTGTTTTAACGGGAATTTTAATAAAATAATTATAAATCTAACTATAAAGACAATTTAGAAAATGGAAAAGAAAGAAATGTTGTACGAAGGTAAGGCTAAACAAGTGTTTGCTACCGATAATCCTGATCAAGTAGTAGTGCGTTTCAAAGATGATGCTACGGCTTTCAATGCTCAGAAAAGAGGACAGGTTGATCTTAAGGGCGAAATGAACAACGCGATCACCACTTTAATTTTCGAGTATTTAAATGAAAAAGGGATTAAAACTCATTTCATTAAACAATTGAACGAAAGAGAACAATTGGTAAAAAAAGTATCCATTATTCCTTTGGAAATGGTTGTAAGAAACTATTCTGCCGGAAGTATGGCTCAGAGATTAGGAGTAGAGGAAGGTATAAAATCTCCGGTAACTATTTTTGATATCTGCTATAAAAAAGACGAATTGGGAGATCCTTTGATCAATGATCACCACGCTGTTTTCTTAGGTGCAGCTACGTATGAAGAGCTTGATGAAATGTACGAGCTGACTTCTGATATCAACGAAATCCTTATCGATCTGTTTGATAAAATGAATATCATCCTGGTTGACTTCAAGATCGAATTAGGGAAAACATCAGATGGTGAAATTATCCTGGCAGATGAAATCTCTCCTGATACATGCAGATTATGGGATAAAGACACCATGAAAAAATTAGATAAAGACAGATTCAGAAGAGACTTAGGTGAAGTAACTGAAGCGTATGTCGAAATCTATAACAGACTGAAAGCTTTACTTAATAAATAAGTAATACGGAAGATTTATAATCAGACTTGAGATTGTATTTAACATAATATTGAATTTCACATCTAATTGTAGAATCTATCAAAATAAAATCTAGATTAGAAAAAATAGAAATGAAAAGTTTAGACATTCATAAAAGTGAATATTTAAAACAGTTTAAAAACCAGACTTACGGTAGAAACCTTTTCAGAACAAAGGAAGAGGAAAGACTTGATGCTCCTAATGAGGAGTGCGGTATTTTCGGATTGTATTCTGACAATGATCTGGATACGTTTTCCCTTTCTCAGTTCGGACTTTTTGCTTTACAGCACAGAGGACAAGAGGCCTGTGGTATTTCCGTTCTTAAAAACGGGAAGATCAATAATCTGAAAGACGAAGGGTTGGTTTTAGACGTTTATAAAGATATTCAGGATCCTGAAGCTTTTATGGGGAATTCTGCAATAGGGCATACACGTTATACTACAGCAGGAGATAAAAAGAAGTACAATTTCCAGCCATTTTTTGCGAAAAATGAATATGACCAGATTATACTTTCGATTGCACATAACGGTAATTTAACGAACGCAAAAGAACTGAAAGCCGAACTGGAGGCAGAAGGTGTTGTTTTCAGAGCAACTTCAGATTCTGAGGTTATCTTAAGATTAATCCAGAAAAACCTTGATCTGGGATTAAGAGGAGCGATCAAAGCAACAATGGAAAAGATCGAAGGAGCTTATTCCGTAGTAGGAATGACGAGAAATAAGTTTTTTGCATTCAGGGATTTCAACGGGATCAGACCGTTGGTTTTAGGAGCTATTGATGAAAAATCATATGTAGTGGCTTCTGAATCCGTAGCATTGGACGCAGTGGGAGCACAGTATGTTCGTGATATTTTACCTGGAGAGATCATCTACACCAACGAAAATGAGACCGGATTACAGTCTTATATGGTGAATGAAAAAGGAAAACAAAGAATCTGTTCTTTCGAATATATTTACTTTGCAAGACCTGACTCGACATTAGAAAACATTAATGTGTATGAGATCAGAGAAAAGTCGGGTGAAAAAATCTGGGAACAAGCTCCTGTGGATGCAGATATCGTTATCGGAGTTCCGGATTCAGGAGTACCTGCAGCGATTGGCTTTTCAAAAGCATCAGGGATCCCTTTCCGTCCGGTTTTAATTAAAAACCGATATATCGGAAGAAGTTTTATTGTTCCGACTCAGGAAATGAGAGAAAGGATCGTTAACCTGAAGCTGAATCCTATTATATCTGAAATTAAAGGCAAAAGAGTAGTTATTATTGATGACTCTATTGTAAGGGGAACTACTTCTAAAAGACTGGTTAAGATTTTAAAGGATGCCGGAGTAAAGGAAATCCATTTCAGAAGTGTTTCTCCTCCGATCATTGCACCTTGTTATCTTGGGATTGATACTCCATCAAAAGATGATTTGATTTCAGCCAATATGACGACTGAAGAGCTAAGAAACTACCTTGGAGTAGATTCTTTAGAGTTCCTCAGTACAGAAAACCTTAAAGAAATTTTAGGATCTTCCAATCACTGCTTTGGATGTTTTACAGAACAATATCCTGTAGCAAAAGGGGAGGAAGTAGAGCTATTTAATTAATTGTCTCAACAATCAATACATAAAAAAAGACCTGATAGCATAATATCATGTCTTTTTCGTTTTATTTCGAAAAAAATAATTGATATAAATGTAGCAAAAGCTTAATATTACTGTCGTACAGGATATGCCGGTATCCTTTAATTTTGCGTAATTAAGATCAGGATTATGAAAAGTACATTTATCACAGGCATTTTATTTCTGTTTATTCAGCTATATTCAGCTCAGTCTTTTGATAACCAGGCGCATAGGGGTGGAAAATCCTTATATCCGGAAAACACCATCCCTGCAATGAAAAATGCTTTAAAAATGGGTGTTACGACACTTGAAATGGATCTTGCCATCACAAAAGACAAGCAGGTGATTCTTTCTCACGATGCATTTCTTTCACCTGAACTGGTAACAAAGCCTGACGGAACATTTATTCCCCGGGATTCCGGATTTTATTACAAAATTTATGAAATGCCTTATGCAAAGATCAAAACTTTTGATGTAGGGATGAAAACACTAGCCAATTATCCTGACCAAAAGAAAATGAGGGTACAAAAACCGCTCTTTTCAGATGTTATAGATGCCTGTGAGAATTATGCCCGGGAACTTAAAAGGCCTTTGCCGTTTTATAATATAGAGACTAAAACGCGACCTTTTTCGGACGATATTTTCCATCCTGAACCTAAGGAATTTGTCGATCTGATGATGAAGATCATTGTAGGAAAAAATATCCAGGACCGGGTTATTATTCAATCCTTCGATCCAAGAACCTTAGAGCTTATCCATGCACAATATCCTAAAATAATGACTGCCTTACTGGTAGAGAAGGTGGATGATAAAAAGCTTGCCCAGCAGCGGAATTATTTTAAAAATATCCCTGTCGAAAAATTCAGAATGTATCCCGATCATCTTAATGGAGTATCGGGTGATATGAAATTCTTAAGTTTTACTCCTACAATTTACAGTCCGGATCAATCTCTTGTCACACCCGGATTGGTGCAGGAATGTCACAAACTCGGAATGAAAGTCATACCATGGACAGTAAACTCGAAAGAAAGACTGCAGGAATTAAAAGCAATGGGAATAGATGGTGTGATTAGCGATGACCCGCGAATTTTCGAATAGATTTGCCTTACTCATCCAATAGAAATGGCTGGAAGTTATTCTTCCAGCCATTTTATAATGCAGAAAACTACATTCTATGGTTAAAAAATTGGTTGTTGTTATTAAAACTTATAATTCAAACCTAGTTGGAATACTCTGTTGTTGTTTTCAGCAGCAGGTCTGCTTTTATCAATCTTAGTCAAGCTATTTACATATCTTGCGTTGATTCCCAGATTACGTGTGAAGTAGTATCCTAAACCTAAACCTAGACCAAAGTTGAATTTGTTGATGTCATCTTTGTTGATCGTTTCAGAAACTGAATTTTTCTGAGTGGTAGCGATACCGTTTGTAGTGCTTGTAACAGTATTTTCACCTTTGTTTTTTCCATCGATGAAATAACTGAATTCAGGACCTGCTTCTACATAAAAGTTATCCGCTGGCTTAAACTGAACCATTACCGGTACTGAAACATAATTCAATGTTGTTTTGTAATCACGTTGAGTTTTTACAGTAGTAGCTCCCGTTGTAACTTCAGTAGAAGAAAGAACACTTCTTGCTCCTAATTGGTTATACAATGCTTCAGGCTGTATGCTGAATTGCTTGGAAAGAGGAATATTTACAAAAACACCGGCATTAAATCCTATTTTCTGATTGTTTGCACTTAATTGTTGCTGACTGAATTGAGCGGAGTTAGCTCCACCTTTAATACCAAATCTGATTGGTTCTTTTTCTTTGTTAACAGTAGTAATAGTAGCTGTTGTTTGTGTTTCCTGAGCAAATACTAATGAACCAGCAACTATTGCTAGTCCTAGAAATAACTTATTCATAATTTTATTTTTTAAATTGTACTATTTCTTGTTATCCGAATTATTCATTCAGATGGGGTGTATTTTGCAAAAGGCTTGCCATAATTATAATTTTATGATTTGCAGAAAGATAAGCTGCGAGCCACTTCTTTAAAAGAATAAGTGATAATCCACATACGTGGGATTTTTTTAGTTAAAACAATCTAATTTGTTTAATTTTTAAGTTAAAATTGCTTGAAAAAAAATGCAAACTTTTTTCATTTTTTTTATTCAACACCCTTTATTCATCGTTAGTTATGACCATTTTTACCCAACTTTCCAGATGAATTGAAGCGTACAAAAATGCCAGATGAACATTTTTATCAGACTTTTATACTTTTTTATGATCATCATTTGTTGATTAATGGATGCATTGCATTGATTATTCAATATGAAAACAGAACATTACCGGAGAGCAGGGCATAAAAAAGCGGTTAGATTTATCAAATCTAACCGCTTATCTTGTTATTAAAGTATATTATTACTTATTAAATTTATAAGTAAGACCGATCTGGAATACGTTATTTTTTCCATCTGCCTGTACGTTATTAACTTCTTTAGCAATATCTATAACACCCGCAACATATCTTGCATTTACACCGATATTCTTTGTAAAGAAATATCCAGCACCAAGACCTACACCAAAATCAAAACCTTTCACAAAATCTTTTCCATCCACAGAAGAAGATTTGTATTTAAATTTTGAATTGATCAGGAAACTAAACTGAGGTCCTGCTTCAAGATAAAACTGCGGAGTTGCATTATACTGGAACATCACAGGAACAGAGATATAATCTAAATTTACTTTAAGATCAGTGTTTCCATCAGCCTTTGCGCCTAACCCATTGTATAAGATTTCGGGTTGTACACTAAAGCTAGGAGCTACAGGAACGTTCATTAAAACTCCACCATAGAATCCTGCTTTTGATTTTGAATCACCACCTGAAATTGTAGAGATATTAAGACCTGCTTTTACTCCAAATGTTTGAGCAAACGTTAATGAACCAGCAACGATCGCCAAACCTAATAATAATTTTCTCATGATTATATTTAATTTTAATTTGTACTGTTTTGATGCAAAATTCTTGCCAAATTATGTTAAAATAACAAAAATGGTTAGATTTAACCATTAAATCTAACCATTTTATTGAAATCAAAATTTGTTATCTGAATGTGTTTTATGCTTATTTGAATTTGTAAGCTAAACCAACCTGGAATACGTTGTTTCTCATCGCATCACCATTGTTGTTTTTGTAGATATCTGTTAATCCGGCAGTATATCTAGCTGTAATTCCTAGGTTTGGTGTGAAATAATATCCTGCACCAATACCGATTCCAAAGTTGAATGTGTTGAAAGCATCTTTGTCAAGACTTCTCGTTCTTGTGCTTGTATTATCATTCGTAGAACTTTTGAATTTATCTTTAGCACTTACTAGAAATCCGAATTCAGGACCTGCTTCCAAGAAGAATTCAGGAGTTGCATTATACTGGAACATTACCGGTACAGCTATATAACCTAAATTTCTTGAAGATTCATCCTTAAAGTTATTACCTAATACTGTATATTCTCTGGTTACTTTTGAACCCAAGTCATTATACAATACCTCCGGTTGAATGCTGAATGAGCTCGCTACCGGGATGTTTGCAAAAACCCCTGCATTGAATCCGATTTTAGATTTTGAGTCACTAAGGTCAGCTCCTTTTGAAAGAGATGAAACGTTCATACCACCTTTAACACCAAATGTAACCGGGTTAGAAGATGAAGTAGAAGTTGTCTGAGCGAATGCTAATGAACTTGCAGTTACTGCTAATCCTAAAATTAACTTTTTCATAACTTAATTTTTTTAATATTTTACTATTCTTAATTTTAAATTTTACTACTTGTCAACTTTCGTTTGACGCAGAGTATCTTTCAAATTAGATGCCAAAACATAAAATATGACAAAAGTCAGGTCCGCAAATACTATTGAAAACTACTATAAAATGCTTAAAATCATATCATTACGATAGGTAAACAAACATTTGTTTAACATTCCTTAAAAACAGCTTAAATTCTAGATTAGGCTTATTTCGAGGAAAATAATACTCAAATGACTTGAACGTAATTGATATATATTACTCCTTTTTTGAAATAAGTGGAATTTATTTTAAAATCAAGGCCGGATGAAAATTCCTTTATGAAAAACCATAAGGCCTGTAATGAATAGTAATTTAAATCATTCTTTTAATATATTTTTAATCGTCTGTAATACAATACAGTATATAAGTTGTAATTTTGATTATAAAACTTAAGGATCAGGATTTATATTGAACCTTAAATGAAAAATAAACTAATCTGGGAATGAAACAAAACAAGCAGTTGAAATTTATACTTCCTATTCTGGGATTGGTTATTCTGCTGCTGTTGACTATGGTGGCTGGTAAAACTTTTTATCCATTAAACGTATGGGTAATGATCTGCCTGGGTATTTTAATCATTGCATTAAGTTTAAAATTAATCTATAATCTATTTCTATCCAAAACAGATCAATCTTTATCATCCAGACAATACGTCGATGAACCTGGACAAAAGATCTTCTATATTTCAACTTTCCGGACAAGTTTGCTAAGTATGTCAATGATATTTTTGTCCTCAATTTTCATTTATCTTTTTACTCAGCTATTCCCTGAAATTATTGAAGAAATTTATATGGAACCTTCGGTAATAGTAATTGTCCTGATGCTATTATACGTTATTTTATTTATAGGATCTATTTATTGTTTTTTGACAGGAATTAAGCTTTTTATCAGACGAAAGAAAATCGTACAGCTAATTATCAATGATGACAGCATCGAATTTCTCCCTGTTTACGACTTTGGAACTGCAACCCGAAACATAAGTGCGCTATCTCTATTTTTTAAGAAAAAAATGCGTAAAGCTTATTTTACAGATCAGATTTCTGTTGAAAAGGTTAATAACACCTGGAACGGAGACAAAATAAAAATTTATATTGAAGGGATCGGTTTTTACTTACCCTTTCTATATGATGATGTGGAGGACCTGGAAAAGGTATTTCAAATGATCAGACATCGGCTGATAAAGCATATTCAATTCACTACTCATGATACACTGTAGAGGTGATCTGATCATTAAAAAATCCTGATCAAACAATCAGGATTCTTAATTTTATCTAAAAAGTAAACAGGCATGTTATGCATCATTCAGTTTTCTGTAAAAATGCAGTGATTTTTCAATATTTTCCTGGCTGCATTCATGGTCAAAAACACACGATCCTATTCCGGAAAGCAAAGAAAAATTAATCTTCTTTTCCGTATTCTTTTTGTCGTTTAATAATAGAGACATCAGATTTTCATCGCTAAAATCACTGATATCCAGGTATGGATAATACCTTTTGATATGGTCAATGATCATTTCCGAATCTTCTTTTGAAATTAACTTTTCAAGGTGAGAAAGATGTGCTTCACAGATCATTCCGGCAGCTACTGCTTCTCCATGTAAAACCGGATTTCCCTGTTCAAGACAGGAGCTTTCGATAGCATGACCGATTGTATGTCCGAAATTTAAAGTTTTTCTGACATTTTTTTCATGAAAATCCTGATCTACAACATCCTGTTTGATCGCCATCGAGGTCTGAATGTGTGGTAGTACTGATTCTACATCCAGCTTTTGTATTTTGATCAGATTCTCCCAATGTAAACGGTCTGCAATTAACCCGTGCTTCAGCATTTCAGCAAAACCACTTCTTAATTCTTTGAAGGGAAGTGTTTCTAAGAACTTAGGGTATACAAAAATCTGTTCAGGAAAGGTAAAGGTACCTACCATATTTTTGTAGTGCATCAGGTCAATACCTGTTTTTCCTCCAATAGAGGCATCACACATCGATAATAGAGTAGTAGGAACATTAATGAACTGGATCCCTCTTTTATAGGTTGAGGCAACAAATCCGCCCATATCGGTAATAACACCACCACCGAGGTTTATAACCAGAGCTTTTCTATCTGCCTGCATTTCCGTTAAAATCTCCCAAAGCTGATTGGCAGTCTGAATATTCTTCATTTCTTCACCCGCTTCTATCTCCAGGATTTCAAAAGCAAGATCCGTTTCCATATTGTCCAAAAGTACCGGAAGGCAATATTCATGTGTATTTTCATCAACCAATATGAAAATTTTGCTGAAAGATTTTCCATGCAAAAAATCATTAAGCTGGGAAAACTGATCGTTTAATAGTGTTATCATTTCTGGAATAATATATATTTAATTGTAGAACAATATTGCAAAGTTATGATTCTTAATTTTTAACTCGTAACTAAATTACTATCTTTGCAAAAATATTTAGAATGAGCAGAGATAATAATAAATCAGGGAAACCACAAAGACCAAGAATTTCAACCAGAAAAAATTCTGATGATTCTCGTGCTTCTAAATCTGGAAATTCTTCAAGATCAGGTTCTTTCAAGAAATCTTTTCCTAAAGCAGGAGAGAGAAATTTTGATCACAAAAGCAGCAGTTCGAAGTTTAAGAGGAGTGAGGAAAGTTTTGAAGGACGTGCTGAAGAAGGTAAATCAAAACCTGAGAGAACACCTTATATTACCAATCAAAGTGAAGGACGAGAAAAAAAGACCTATGGAAAACCAGGTCCTAAAAGAGGAGGGAAAAGTTTTGATGCAAGAGATAAATATGAGAGAGGTAGCTTAAAATATGGTAGAAGACCTTCATCGGGCAATGACAGAGATGAAGATAAGGCAAGATCTTTTGTACAGAAAAGAAGATTGAGCAAGATCGAAAAAGATGTCCATAAAGATACGATCCGTCTTAACAAATATATAGCCAATTCAGGAATATGCAGCAGAAGGGAAGCAGATGAACTGATCACACAGGGTCTTGTAGAAGTAAACGGAAAAGTGGTTACTGAAATGGGCTATCAGGTTCAGAAAAGTGATAAAGTAGTTTTTGACGGACAAAACATTACTCCTGAAAAACCTGTTTATGTCCTTCTGAATAAACCGAAAGGATATATTTCCACTACAAAAGATGATAAAGCGAGAAAAACGGTAATGGATCTTGTTGCAAATGCGTCTCCTTATCGTGTGTTCCCGGTTGGAAGACTGGACCGTTCCACAACAGGCGTTATTCTTTTAACAAATGACGGACATATGACCAAAAAACTGACACACCCGTCTTTTGATGCTAAAAAGATCTATCATGTAACACTGGACAAAAAACTGACACATGAAGATATGAAACTGATTGCTGAAGGTATCCGTCTGGATGAAGGCGTTGCTAAGGTAGATCAGATTTCGTTTATTGAAGGAAAGCCTAAAAATGAGGTAGGAATTGAGATCCATATCGGATGGAACCGTGTTATAAGAAGAATATTCCAGAGATTAGGGTATGAAGTGGAAGCTTTAGACAGGGTGATGTTTGCCGGTTTAACAAAGAAAAACATCAAAAGAGGTCATTGGAGAATTCTTACGGAATTAGAAGTTAACAATTTAAAAATGCTTTAGAAATTAATTTTTTTAGTTGATCTAAAAGATTTTTAAACTGAAAAATATAGGCGTGGTAAAAGAATTATCACGCTTTTTTATTTAGTACCATTCAGTAAAAACTATTTGTGTCATTTATACTGATTTCATTCCGGTGTAATCGATACACAAAAAGCACAGTAATTAACTGTGCTTTTTATTTTTATGATAATAAAAGACTATCCTAAAACAGTAACTCCCTTCTGGATCATTTCGTAAATGGCGTCTCTACCGTTATCCGGTTTTACATTAACCGCGCGTGTTCCGTTAAAATGAAGGCAGGTAACATAGCCGTTTGCTACAGCATCTGTACAGGTGAACTTTACACAATAATCCATTGCCAGACCGACGATTTCCAATAACTGAATGTCATGGTATTTTAAGAAGTCATCCAATCCTGTCTTCATAAAATGATTATTGTCCTGAAAACCGCTATAAGCATCAATTTCGGTATTCTTTCCTTTTTGAATAATATGGGTTACTTTATCCCTGTTAAGATCTTTATGAAAATCTGCCCCGAAAGTTCCCTGGATGCAATGATCCGGCCACATAAATTGCGGAACACCACCTAAAATAATACTTTCTCCTACTTTTTTTCCGTTGTTGCTGGCAAAACTTTTATGGTCTGCGGGATGCCAATCCTGGGTTAAAACAATCTGGTCATATTCGTTTTCCTCCATTAAAAGATTGATATAAGGAATAATTTCATTAGCTCCCGGAACCGCTAAAGCTCCACCTTCACAAAAATCATTCTGAACATCTACTATTATTAGTGCTTTTTTCATATTTAAATCTCAAATTTTTTATAAATTTATAAAAACTACTCAAAAATTCGTCCAAACACGAATTATCGGACAAAACGACACTTTATAAAAGAATTCACCATTGTCAATGGATGAGTTCATCCCAGAAAATGGTCCTTGATTATAGATTAAATTTTTAAATAATTAATTTCCATCCCAACAGACTCATTCACCTGTAAAATTAATAATCTGGTTCGGGTGCAAACCAAATATCAATAGTTTATCTTTGCAGTAAATATGTATTTATGTCATTTGAGTCTTTGGGATTATCACACAATATTATTCAATCTGTCAAAAAGCTAGGCTATTTAAAGCCATTTCCAATTCAGGAGCAAGCTATTCCTGTTATTTTACAGGGAAAGGATTTGATGGGAATTGCACAAACCGGTTCGGGAAAGACAGCTTGTTTTGTGATGCCTATTTTAGAAAAATTACAGAATGCAGAAGTTAAGAAAGACCGTAATATTCAGGTCTTAATATTGGTTCCTACGCGTGAGCTGGCAATCCAGATTGATGAAGTTTTCAGAGCCTTTACCGGAAACCTGAAACGTGACATCCGTACGATGGCAGTATATGGTGGAGTTTCTATCAACCCTCAGATGAAAGGAATGTTCGGAGTAGAAGTCCTTATTGCGACCCCAGGACGTTTATTGGACTTGATAGAACATAAAGCTTTGAGCATTTCAGAAATAAAGCACCTGGTGATTGATGAGGCAGATAAAATGTTCCAGCTTGGATTTGGTGATGAAATGAATAAGCTTTTTGCTTTAATGCCGGTGATGAAACAAACGACTATGTTTTCAGCAACTGTAGATGATAAAGTTTCTGAAATAAAAGAACGTTTATCTCATAATCCCGTTATTATTGAAATAAAAAAGGAAGCGGTTGAAATTGATAATATCGAGCAGCTGGCTTATCATGTTTCTCCTGAACATAAAGGGCCTTTCCTGCGTTATTTAATCAAAGAGAAAAAGGTTGAAAAAGCTTTGGTATTTGTATCTTCAACAAAGTCAGCAGATAATCTGGTTGAAAAGCTTAAAAAGAATAAAATTAAAGCAGTAGCCATTCACAGTCAGAAGTCACAGGGTGCCCGACGAAATAATCTGGAAGAGTTCAAGGTAAACGGTGCTCAGATTTTGGTTGCTACGGACTTACTGGGACGAGGCATTCATATTGAGTCTTTGCCTTGTGTGATCAATTATGAGCTACCACGTTCACCTTTGGATTATATTCACCGTATCGGAAGGACGGGACGAGCCAATGAAAAAGGTACCGCCATTTCAATCCTCACGGATGATGAGTTGCAACATTTCAGGGTTATTCAAAAGAAAATGGGTAAAAAAGTGACATTGCAAAGAACGGAAGGAATCGATCTTCACGGTTATTAGAAACAATAAAAACGCTTCAATTTTTTTTAAGAATTAAGGCGTTTTATTTTATCCCGTTAATCCCTATTTTTTTGTTGGCTGATAGCTTTTCTTGTAGTAATTTTAGAAAAAATTCCGGAAGGGTAAAAAACTTTGTGTTATTTATTTAAAGGATGAAGAACATATTAACCACGATAATTAAAAATGAGCAATTTAGAATTAAAAAAATATCCGATCGGACCATTTGAAAAGCCGGAAAGCATCGATGATATCCAATTGGATGAATATATAAAAGTGATCAAACACTTTCCTGCCAAACTGAAAAATCTGATTGAAAACTTTTCGGATGATCAATTGGATACCCCATATCGGGAAGGAGGCTGGACAGTAAGACAGCTTGTCAATCACATTGCAGACAGCCATATTAATAGTTTCATTCGTTTTAAATTGGCTTTAACGGAAAATAATCCAACCATCAAACCTTATGAAGAGGCAAAATGGGCTGAGCTTCAGGATAGCAGAAGTTCTCCTGTGAAACCTGCAATGAGAATGATCAAAGGAACTCACGAAAGATGGTATATCCTCCTTAAAACACTCACGAATAAACAATTCGAAAGAACATTTCATCATCCTGAAAACCATCAGGATTATGACCTTAGAAGCTATCTGGCATTTTATAGCTGGCATTGCAATCATCATTTTACTCATATTGAAAATCTGAAGAAGGAGAGAGGTTGGTAAAAAAGAGTCTGCATAACCGAATCTATTTTGATGAGATCCTCAACAGGATTTCTATGCTTACTGAAAATTCTCCAGGAAAATGGGGTAAGATGAATGTTGCTCAAATGTTAAAACATTGTGACCTTATTCTTGGCATTGCATTGGGAAAAACCTGGCTTTCCACTATCAATCCCCTTTTTGAGACAATAGGAGTGCTCACTAAAATAGAAATGCAGGTCTTTAATAACGGAATTCCCCGAAATATGCCTACTTTTCGAAAACTTATCGTTAATTTTGAATGTGATTTTACTGAGGCCAGAAAAGGACTCTTAGAAACAATGAATGAATACTGGGAATGTTATACCCAAGATAACCTGCCTGAAAAGCATGTTCTATTTGGAAAAATGAAAGAGAAAGACTGGGGTTTTCTGGAGTATAAACATCTCGATCATCACCTAAAACAATTTAATGTATGAGTTTTTTTGATAAAATATTTGGCGGAAAAGAAGAGAAACCGGAACAGAAATCTTTCTGGAAAAAAATAGAATCCGAGAAAGATCTCGCAGAAGCTATAGAAAGATCATACCATAACAAGGTTGCCATATTCAAACATTCTACCAGTTGTTTTATCAGTAAGACGGTGCTCAGGAATTTTGAATCGGAAATTAAGGATGCCGGTACCAATGCAGATTTATATTTTCTTGATTTGCTGGCATACAGACCTATTTCCAATAAGATTGCAGAAGATCTTGATGTAACCCATCAAAGTCCTCAACTGATTGTAGTAGAAAACGGAAAAGCCGTAAATAATGCTTCGCATCAGAATATATCAATAACCCAAATCGCACAATGAAGAATATTAATAACTACCTAGCTCAGGTTTTAAATGTTCCCACAGAACAGGTTAATGGCTGTAGCTTGCACTATGAAGTAAAAAAAGTTCAAAAGAACCAGTTCCTTCTGCAATACGGCGAAATTTGCCGCTATGTATTTTTTGTAGAAAAAGGGCTTTTAAAGATGTATTCTATCGATAAGAACGGAAAAGAACACATCATACAATTTGCCCCTGAAAGCTGGCTGATTTCTGACCGCACCAGTATTTACTTTAACGAACAATCGGTGTATTATATAGAGGCTGTGGAGGATTCCGAAGTTTTATTTCTTCATCCGGACTTTTTTAACAAACTGGTCTCCCAGTTTCCGGACAGTGCAGAAAGACGGGATATTCTTTTACAAAAGCACGTCAGAAGTCTTCAGGACAGGATCAGCTCATTATTAGGCGAGACTGCGGAAGAAAGATACCTTAAATTCATTAAAATGTACCCGGATTTATTATTACGGGTACCACAATGGATGATCGCATCTTATTTAGGAATTACCCCTGAAAGCCTGAGCCGTGTAAGGAAGGAATTAGCGAGGAAAAACTTTGTTGTTGATTAAGATTCCCTCTCAATCATTTTAGCCATTTTTCCTACCTCTATTAGCTTTTGTTGGGTTTCTTCTGACCAGGGAAGTCCGATACACATTCTCATACAATTTTCAAACTGATCCTGGAGACTGAACATTCTTCCCGGTGCAATGCTTATACTTTGCTTAATGGCAAGGTCGTATAATTTCCGGGTCTGTATTTTTTTATCGAATTCCACCCAGAGGGAAAGCCCTCCCTGTGGCCTGCTTGTTTTGGTTCCTTTCGGAAAATGCTGCGCAATGGTGTGGACATAATTCTGATAATTAGCCTGCAGGGTTTTCCGTAGTTCCTGAAGGTGTTTTTCGTATTTCCCGGTTTTTAAGAAATTAGCAACGGCTTCATTTACAATAGAAATAGAAGAGGTGGAATGAAGAAGTTTGAGTTTGAGGATTTTGTCTTTGTACTTTCCGGGAGCAATCCATCCTACACGATAACCCGGGGCAAGCGTTTTTGAGATAGAGCTGCAATACAAAACATTTCCTTCAGTATCAAAGGACTTACAGCATTTCGGACGGTGTGTTCCGAAATAAATATCCCCGTACACATCATCTTCAATAAGCGGAATGTTATTTTCGGCAAGAAGTTTTACGACTTCTTTTTTATTTTCATCAGACATACAGCTTCCTAAAGGAGTATTGAAATTAGGGATCAATAGGCAGATGTCGATTTTGGGAATAGCTTTTTTCAGGGATTCGATTTCAATTCCATGGGCAGGATGGGTAGGCAATTCCAATACTTTCAGTCCAAAGCCGGTAGCCAGTTGTAAGATGCCAGGATAACACGGGCTTTCTATAGCTATAGTATCTCCCGGTTTTCCTAAAGCCATCAGACAAAATGACAAAGCATTCATTCCACCGTTGGTCGTCACAAGATCATTTTCGCTAAAGTTTCCGCCCCAGGATAAAGATCTTTGGGCGATCATTCTTCTTAATTTTAAATTCCCTTGGAGTTCCTCATACTCTGCGCCTCCATATTCAAGCTCCCGTGTGGCATGGATGATTTCCTTTTTAAGTTTTGCATGCGGTAATAATTCTCCGGATGGAATTGCTATGGAAAAAAGGGTAAGATTTTTCTTTCCCATATTTTCATACACTTTACTGATGAGTTCATCGGGTTCGTTATTATTGGCAATCAGTGATGGCCTGCTGACTTCAGGAAGCGGAAGCTTTACCGAAAGTAACTGACTTACAAAATATCCGGACTGTGGTTTGGATTCAATGAGTGACATGGATTCCAGTTCCAGGAATACACGCTTTGCCGTGTTCATGCTAATCTGATGCTCAAGGCATAATTTTCTTACCGACGGAAGCTTATCACCAGGCTTCAAAACGCCGCTTGTAATCTGTGAAACAAAACCATTGGTGATCTCTGTGTACAAAAAATTTTTACTCATATCTTAAACTGTGCTCATGCAAATATACAAAACTGAGACTGTGTTTATTTATTTTTCCTCTCTAATTTTGATTTATAATAAAATATAAAATGATAACGAATAAAATTTCAAAAGATCAGGCTCTTAGCGGATGGATCAACGGATTTATCGGAGTATTGCTATTCAGCGGTTCGCTGCCAGCCACAAAATTAGCCGTAATGGATATGAACCCAATTTTCGTAACGATCGCCCGGGCAACCATTGCCGGTGTATTGGCTTTATCTGTCATTCTGATATATAAAGAAAAACGTCCGGTAAAGGAACAGATATTCCCATTAGCTCTGGTCTCATTGGGCTGTGTTATTGGTTTTCCTTTATTGTCTTCTCTGGCCCTTCAATATATTACATCTGCACATTCTATCGTGTTTTTAGGAATGCTTCCTCTTGCAACGGCTATATTCGGGGTACTCAGAGGTGGTGAACGACCGCATCCTGTATTTTGGTTTTTTTCTATTGCCGGCAGCCTTTTGGTCATAGGATATGCTGTTTCGCAGGGGATATCGGCTTCTCCTGTTGGCGATACTCTGATGCTTGCCGCTGTTGTTTTATGTGGGCTTGGTTATGCGGAAGGTGCTAAGTTGTCAAAAACACTGGGAGGGTGGCAGGTGATATCCTGGGCGCTGATACTGGCCTTACCCCTTATGATCCCTTTATTTTTCATCTATTTTCCCAACCATATTGAAACCGTGAGCGGACAGGGATGGTTTGGCCTAGCTTATATTTCATTATTCAGTATGTTTATCGGGTTTATTTTTTGGTATAAAGGACTTGCGCAGGGAGGAATTTCGAATGTAGGGCAATTACAGCTTTTACAACCATTTTTTGGACTTGCATTGGCCGCCTACCTGCTTCATGAACCTGTAAGTATAGGAATGCTGGGAGTGACAATTGGTGTGATTTTATGTGTTGCCGGGACCAAAAAATTTGCAAAATAAAAGGTTTAAAAATATTATAACAAGAAAAGATTGCTGTAAGGCAGTCTTTTTTGTTGTATATAAATCACTCTGGTAAGGTTTTATGGTATATAAATTAAACTTTCACACAAAAAACCTTATGATTGAAGTCATAAATTTATGAATGTTTTATCTGTAGATTTGAAATATAATTATTAAATAATCGTTCATATATAAATATGATTGATTTTTATTTAAAATTATATTATATACACCACACACCACAAAATAAAAATATTATGAAATTGATCTTATCATTAAGCATCATGGGTTTACTTATCCTGAGTTGCAAAAAAGAAAAGGAAAATCAGATGAATAACGGCGTTGACACGGTAACTACAGTTCCGGGGGATACGATGGGAGCTGTTCCTCCAGCCTCTGACACGATGACTACATCATTGCCTTCCAGAGACAGTACTGCCCAATCCGGCACAACCACTATGCCTGCACAGGATTCTACCACAAATAAAAAGAGATAATTCTTCAAATTAATGTAAAAATTCTTTCAAGTAAATGGGTATTCGTGATATCTCACGAATGCCTTTTGTTGATAGATTTACGAAAATATTTCTATATAATAATTTGTATTTCAATCAGTTAATTAAATCACAATTAACATAAAAAATAATCAATAGGTGCAATAATTGCACTTGTAAAAGCATTGGTCCATTAAAATATTTTACTAGGGTGTTTTTGTGAACTTTGTTTATATAATAATACCAAAAACTAAATATTATGGTAATCAACGAAAACGTCTTATATTCTATGGGAGCTGAGACAAAACAATATAGTCCTTCGGATTTTATTTTTAGTGAAGGAGATTTTGCACACTATTATTATCAGATTGTAGAGGGTGAAGTGAAATTGAATAATTATAATGAAGATGGTAAGGAATTTATCCAGAACATCTTATCAGAAGGACAATGCTGTGGCGAGTCTATTCTCTTCATAGATAAACCTTATCCTATGAATGCCGAGGCATTGACGGAATGTAATATCCTGAGACTTTCTAAAAATCTTTTTTTTCAATTGCTGGAGGAATCTCCTGAGCTCTATCTTGAAATCAGCAACTTTTTATCCCAAAGGCTTTATTATAAATATGTAATGATGCAGAATATATCTTCCCTTAATCCTATAACACGCCTAAAAGGTTTGATGGATTATCTGAAGAGTTTTCATAATGACAAAAGCCCTTATTCGTTTTCTATTCCTTTAACCCGACAGCAGATGGCCAACCTTACAGGCTTGTGTGTAGAAACAGTCATACGATCTTTTAAAAAAATGGAAAAAGAATGCACCGTGCAGATTGAAAACAGAAAAATTTTGTACTAAGGTTTAGTTTTAGTATTTTTCTGGGTACAAATGGAAACAGAATGAAAACAATAAGCTGCATGAACATTGACCAGGAACTTTTATATTCTTTTGGTGCAGAAGATAAAACATATAAAAGAGGAGAATTGATTTTCAGAGAAGGTGACCATGCGCTTTACTATTTTCAGATTGCTGAAGGAAAAGTAAAGCTTAATAATTATAATGAAGAGGGAAAAGAGTTTATCCAGAATATATTAGGAAAAAACCAGAGTTTTGGAGATCCATTACTCTTTCTAGATAAATTATATCCAACAAACGCAACGGCGTTAACATCTACACAAATTATAAGAATATCAAAAGAAAGCTTTCTGAAATTACTGGAAAAAAATCCAGATCTTTCTTTAATGATGAACGCCTGCCTTTCTCAAAGGTTATATTATAAAATACTGATGACCCAGTATATGGCATATCAGAATCCTGTATTTAGATTGAAAGGGCTCATGGAGTACCTGAAGAGCTATTCGGAAAATGACTGCCAGTTTGAATTTCCTATAGAGCTGACAAGACAGCAGATTGCCAACCTTACCGGGTTGCGTGTAGAGACTGTTATCAGAACGTTAAAGAAAATGGAAAAAGAAAATTCTATTAAAATCGAAAATAGACGAATTTTATATTAGTAACATGATTCAAGTCATAAGAATAGGTATTTTAATCTCCTATCTTTGATATACTAATTTACAACTAAGGAATGTAATTCCTTTTCCAGAGTAAAATAATTACTCCTTTTTTTGCTGTACAATTTATTTAAAACATCAAATCATTAATTGTTGTTCAATACTAGTCATGTCCAATAATTAATAACATCACGCAATATTAATTAAAAAAAATTTAAAGTTATGAACACCAGAAATTCAAACAATCGAAGTTCAAGAGGTAATTCATCCAATGAATCAAGATCAACACTTGAAGAAGTGTATCAATTAGGTTATGACCATGGTTATAACGATGCATCCGAAGAAGAGGATTATGATGATGACTTCTCAGATTATGAGGATTATTATGATAATGAATATGACGACGACGATGAGGAGTATGATGATGAAGATTACGACGATGAAGATGAAGATTATGAAGATGACGATTATGAGGATTATGATGATGATGACGACGACGATGACAATGGCAGTGGCAACAGAGATCGTGGTAGGTCAGGAAATGGAAATCAGCAAAGAGATAGTCAGGGGCGATTTACATCAGGAAGAGGAAGAGGAGGTAGCTCTGGTTCCCGTAGCAACTCTAATTCCGGATCACGTTCCGGAGGAAGAAGGAGTTCATCAGGAAATGGAACTTCAAGAAGAGGTTTTGCATCTATGAGTAAAGCTGAGCGTACAAGAATTGCCCGTATGGGTGGTGAAGCTTCGCATGGAGGTGGAAGGTCTTCTTCGGGTTCCAGATCTGGTAATTCCGGTTCCAATAGCAGATCATCAAGCAATAGTAGTTCCAGAGGTTCAGGTTCTAGATCAAATAGTGGTAACTCCTCTGGACGTGGGACAAATTCCGGAAACGGAAGTTCAAGAAGAGGTTTTGCTGCCATGAGCAAAGCTGAACGTACAAGAATCGCCCGTATGGGAGGTCAGGCATCTCATGGAGGTGGAAGATCTTCGGGTTCGGGATCAGGTTCCGGAAGATCAGGATTCGGAGGCAGACGTAATTCATAATTTATATTATTAATCAGATTGTCCCTTCCCTGATAGAAGGGGCAATCTTTACTATTAAACACCACACATTATGGCAACGAAAACATCAGAAACCAATACAGCTACAACAACTCCTCAAAAGAAAATAACAGTAGGAAACGCTTCTGTTAATGAAAAGGAGATGAAAGATTCTTCCCTCCATCAATTTTTCGTAAGTGCATTAAAAGATATTTATTTTGCTGAAAATGCAATTATTGATGCTCTCGAAAAAATGCAGGAAGCCGCTACGACAGAGGAACTGAAAGATGCTTTTGAAGATCATCAGTTACAGACGAAAAAACATGTAAGCCGCCTTGAAAAGGTTTTTAAATTAATTGATGAGAAGCCTGAAAAGAAAGAATGCGAAGCTATAAAAGGGATCATTAAAGAAGGAGAAGAGATTATAAAATCCACCAAAGACGGATCGATGACCCGGGATGCCGCTTTAATTATTGCAGCGCAGAAAGTAGAACATTATGAAATAGCAACCTATGGTGGCCTTGCTCAGCTCGCTATAACAATGGGACATGATAAGGCAGCGGATCTTCTGGAAAAGACCCTCGAAGAAGAAGAGGATACAGATTATACCTTAACTGAGATCGCTGAGACCTACATCAATTTTGATGCTGAGCAGGAAGATTAAACATTTACCTATATAAGCCAGATGGATGCTTCTATTGATCTGGCTTATTTAATACCTTATAGCAAAATGAATTACCAGGCGATAATCAAATCAATACAATGTGATCAGTTTAAAGAGGTTACCAATAAAGGGAAATGGCTGGAAGACAGTGCTGATGTATATGCCAAAGAAATCGGACAAAATCTTTTCCTTGTTTTTATTACGGTAAAGGATATTGATACCGAAAGCATCAGAGCCATGATTGGCCATTTTGAAGACTTTAACAGCATCGGATTAAAGGAGCCGAAACAGATCATGTTCTATCTTTCCATAAAGAACAAAGAAGATCTGCATTATTTTGACAAGTATCTGAAAGTCCCAGAAATTTAAACATCCACGGTTATGATATTTGAAAATGAAACATTAAAACATTCGGGCCTCTATGATAAAAATAATATCCTTGAGAATGAATCTTTATTTCCCGGTATCATTAATACCTATGGGGTAAGTGCATTTGTTATGAAATCTTTGGAAAAAATAAAGCATAATGCCAGCTGTGGACAATTGAAAACAACACTGGATAATTATACAACAGAATGTATTGCTTCCATCACACGATACCAAAATGAAAGTTCAATAACCCATCCCAATATTCATGAAACAACAGGGAATATGAATTTTACATTATATGCTAAAACAGCTTATTATAAGGTCTTAAAAGAAGAAGAATATCTTCAGAAACTTATCAATAGTCTGGACAGAGAAATAAATCACATAGAATAACAGCTCTTCGGAGTAACACCAATCAACAATTACACTATTATGAAAAAAGATGCACAAAATAATCAAAAGATTGAACAACTGGAATCATTAAGTACCTCTAACGACAACGAAATGTTAACGACGAACCAGGGGCTTAAAATTAATGATAACCAGAATTCGCTAAAGGCAGGAGAAAGGGGACCCACCTTACTGGAAGATTTTATTCTCAGGGAAAAGATCACTCATTTTGATCATGAGCGTATACCCGAAAGAATAGTTCATGCGAGAGGTTCAGGAGCTCATGGCGTTTTTAAATTAACAAAAAGTCTTTCCCAATACACGAAAGCTAGATTCCTAAGTGTGATAGGTAAAGAAACTCCTGTTTTTGCAAGGTTTTCAACGGTTGCTGGTAGCCGGGGAAGCACAGACCTGGCAAGGGATGTAAGAGGATTTGCTGTTAAATTCTACACTGATGAAGGAAACTATGATCTGGTGGGGAATAATATGCCTGTATTTTTTATTCAGGATGCTATGAAGTTCCCCGACCTTATCCATGCGGTAAAACCTGAACCTGACAACGAAATTCCGCAAGCTGCTTCAGCACACGATACTTTCTGGGATTTTATTTCTTTAATGCCGGAAAGCATGCACATGATCATGTGGCTGATGAGCGACAGAGCCATCCCAAGAAGTTTCAGAATGATGGAGGGATTCGGTGTCCATTCTTTTAAACTCATTAATGACGAAGGGAAATCCCATTTCGTGAAATTCCACTTTAAGCCAAGGTTGGGAGTACATTCTGTTGCATGGGATGAAGCCTTGAAAATTTCAGGTGCGGATCCGGATTTTCACAGAAGAGATCTTTGGGAGGCCATCGAATCGGGAAGTTTTCCTGAATGGGATCTGGGGGTACAATTAGTGCCTGAAGAAGATGAGCATCGTTTTGATTTTGATCTTTTAGATCCTTCCAAAATTATTCCTGAGGAAATTGTTCCCGTAGAGATTGTAGGAACTTTAACTTTAAATAAAAATCCTGATAATTTTTTCGCTGAAACAGAGCAGGTCGCTTTCCATCCCGGACACCTCGTTCCCGGAATAGACTTCAGTAATGATCCTCTGCTTCAAGGGAGGTTGTTTTCATATACAGATACCCAGTTATCCAGGTTAGGCTCACCCAATTTCCATGAAATTCCCATCAACAGATCTGTAAATACCGTACACAATAATCAGCGTGACGGCCATATGAGACAACAGATCGTTAAAGGAAAAGTAAGTTACGAACCCAATTCTATAGGAGGTGGATGTCCTTTCCAGGCTATGATGAAGGATGGAGGATTTGTTTCTCATCAGGAGCCTGTATCAGGAGCTAAAATAAGATCCAGAAGTAAGAGTTTCGTTGATCATTATTCTCAGGCAAAACTATTCTATAACAGTCAATCTGATCCGGAACAACGCCATCTGCAAAATGCTCTTATTTTTGAACTTTCTAAAGTAACCATTCCTGCAATCAGGGAAAGGTTAGTGGGTCAATTAGCATATATTGATAAAAAGCTGGCTTCCATTGTAGCAAATAAATTAGGGGTAAAAGTTAAAAAACCTGAGCAGCCGAATCAAAGTATACCGGCAGATGCGGATCCAAAAGAATTGCAAAGCAAAGAAAAGGAACCTGAAATTGCGAAATCGGACGCCTTAAGTATGGAAAACACGGTTAAAGACACCATTAAAAGCAGGGTAATAGGATTTATAATGGGGAACGGAACAGATGCTAAATCAACAACCCGGCTGAAAAACCTTCTTGAAAAGAATGGTGCTCAGGTACAGATCATAGGTCCGAGCGTAGCACCCGTGACAGCTGATGATGGTACTTCTTTTATTCCCAAGCATTCTCTCACCAGTACAAAGAGTGTATGTTTTGATGCGTTATTGCTTTGTCCGGGAGAACTGTCTGAAAAAGAGCTTTTGAGCCCTGAAAACAAACATGCAGTCCTCACCTTTATAAACGAAGCGTATCAACACTGTAAAGCTCTTTATTTTGGAGCTGGAACGGATAACCTTTATGCCCATTCTAATGTCGCTCATAAAAAACATGAAGATCCTGCGATTATAAAAGCATCGGATCAGAATTCAGAAGACCGGTTTATCGACGCTATTGCCCGTCATAGGGTGTGGCATCTGGAAACGGAAAGGAATTCTTAAAAATTCATACTACACACAAACAACACCATCACACCAAAATATTACATTATGAAAGCTGCAGTTTTTCACGCACCAGGTAAAATTACCTGCGATACAGTAGACGATCCCGTTATTCAGGATTCAAATGATATCATTTTAAAAGTAACCTCTACAGCCATTTGCGGAAGTGATCTTCATATGTATTCAGGAGGATTACCACAAGTTCGTCCTATGGTCATGGGACATGAATTTATGGGAATTGTAGAGGAACTGGGTAAAGGAATCACCCATCTGAACATTGGAGACCGGGTGGTTGTTCCATTCCCCGTTGCCTGTGGAGGCTGCTTTTTTTGCCAGCACGATCTGCCGGGTGCTTGTGAAAACAGTAATCCGGAACATTATGGACCAGAAGGCGGAATCCTTACCGAAAAAGGAGGCGGCTTATTCGGGTATACGGATCTTTATGGCGGTTATGATGGTGGGCAGGCACAATATGTTAGGGTTCCCTATGCTCATTTCGGCCCCAGAAAAGTAGCCGATAACCTTACCGATGAACAGGTTTTATTTCTTACCGATATTTTCCCGACAGGCTATACCGGCGTTATGTGGGGCGAATTAAAAGGTGGAGAAACAGTAGCGGTTTTTGGGGCCGGACCCGTTGGTTCCATGTCGGTAAAAAGCGCCATTCTTCATAATGCCAAAAAGGTCATTGTAATTGATACTTTACAGTACAGGCTGGATCAGATCAAAAGGCTGACGGGCTGTGAAACCATTTTATGGGAAGATGCCAAAAATACCATTGAACAGATCAGGGATATGACGGACGGACGTGGAGCCGATCTTTGCATTGATGCTGTTGGTTTCGAACCTGAAAGAGATTTGCTGGACAGGGCAAAAGCCGTCCTGAATTTTGAAAAGGGATCAATCAAGGTACTGGAGGCCTGTATGAGTGCGGTAAGACGTGGAGGGATCGTCTCTATTCTGGGGGTCTATCCTGTGAATTACGATAATTTTAAACTCGGACAGATCTTTGATAAAGGAATCACTTTAAAAGCAGGACAAGCTCCTGTACATCCCATTATAGACAAACTGATGAAATATGTAGAACATGGGGAAGTAAAACTCGATGATATTATCACCCATCGTCTCGGGCTGGATGAAGTGGCCAAAGGCTATGAAATCTTCGACAAAAAGGAAGATGGCTGTGTGAAAGTCGTCCTGGACCCATGGAAAGTATGAAACACCATATGGTACACCAATTAATCACTTAAAAATTTACGATTATGAAATTTCAAGAAAATTTGCTTCAATATATAAGCCAGTCCTTACTTAAAACAGGAGAAACAATTGCTGTAGCAGAAAGTGTAACATCAGGCTTATTACAGCTTGCATTTTCACAAATGCCAAACGCTTCTCTATTTTATAACGGTGGTATCACCGCCTACACTTTACCACAGAAAGTTATATTTCTGGATGTGGATCAGAAAGAAGCTGAAGAATGTGATTGTGTATCTGAAAATATTGCCAAAACCATGGCCCTGAGTGTCGCAAGATTATTTGATACGGACTGGTCCATTGCAACTACAGGTTATTGTACACCGGTGAGAAGTTCATCCTATAAAATATTTTCATATTTCGCATTTTCATACAAAGGAGAAATCGTTCTGAGTAAAAAGCTTGAACTTCATCCTAAAACTCAGGCATTGGATGCACAGTTATATTATACCGAATTTATTCTAGGGTGCTTTAAAAGTGAGCTTAACCAGGTTTTAATATTAAAATAAACTTATGGAACGTAAAAATCAATATGCACTCATTACAGGGGCTACAAGTGGAATAGGCTATGAGCTTGCCAAAATTTTTGCCAAAAACGGATATGACCTGGTTATTGTTTCCAGAAATCATGATCAGTTAAAAATTAAAGCAGAAGAATTTAAAAGCTACGGAGTGAATGTGATCCCTATCTCCAAAAATCTTTTCCTGCAGGATGAAGCTTATTCTTTGTACTCTGAACTTAAAGCCAACGCCATTAGTCCGGAAATTTTGGTTAATGATGCAGGCCAGGGAGTTTATGGTAAATTTCAGGATACCGATATACACAGGGAAATAGACATCATCAACCTCAATATCACATCGGTGGTGATCCTGACTAAACTGTTCTTAAAAGATCGTATATCCAAAGGAAGCGGAAAAATACTTAACCTGGCATCCATTGCAAGCAAATCTCCCGGGCCCTGGCATTCCGTTTACCACGGTACTAAGGCATTTATATTATCATGGTCTGAAGCTATCCGTGAAGAACTGAAGGATACCGGAATTACTGTAACAGCCCTTTTACCGGGACCGACAGATACGGATTTCTTTAACAAAGCAGATATGACCAGGAGCAAGATCATGGAAGATAAAGAAAATTTTTCCTCTCCGGCAGATGTAGCCATGGATGGATTCAATGCTCTGATGAAAGGAGATGATAAGATCATTTCAGGGACAAGAAATAAGTTAAACATTGCGATGCTTAATGTATCAACGGACAGCATGGCTGCTCAGAGAATGGGTGCCATGCAGGAGCCGGTTTCAGAAAAACACTAAAGATCATGGGAGAATTAAGATTAAACAACAAGTCGGTTCTTATCACAGGAGCTGACAGTGGCATTGGAAAAGCGGTCGCCTTGTTGTTTGCAAGGCAGGGAGCTAATATTGCCATCATTTACCATGCTGATGATGAGGATGCAGAAAAAACACAGAATGACATTATGATGATTGGCAGAAAATCAATCCTTTTTAGGGGAGATATCAATGACTATGAATTTTGTGAAAAAACTGCCGCGAAAGTTGCTGAAGAATTCGGAGGCATAGATATCCTCGTGAATAACGCAGGAGTTCAGTTTCCTGCAGAGGATATCGAACAATTGGAGGAAGAAAATATCAGAAAAACATTTGATTCCAACATCATCGGAATGATCCTGCTTACAAAAGTAGTTTTCCCTTATCTGAAAGAAGGGGGAAGTGTTATTAATACAACCTCTGCGGTGGCTTATCAGGGACACGAAGAACTGGTAGACTATTCTGCTACAAAAGGGGCAATCGTATCTTTTACCCGTTCCCTGGCATTACAGTCGAAATCCAAAGGAATCAGGATCAATGCTGTTGCACCGGGACCTGTAGCAACACCTCTTACCAAGGAAACTTTTGGTGAAGAAGAGGAGGATCCCAGCAAACCCCCGTTTGAGAGAAATGCAACTCCCGAAGAGGTTGCCTACAGTTTTTTATTCCTTGCCACTACAGAATCTGCGCAGATTACGGGGCAGGTTTTACATCCTAATGGAGGACTTATTGTGAATGGATAAATGATATGAATGGGGTTATTATGCAATTTTTCCATTGGTATTATGAAGGAAACCTCTGGAAAGAGTTTTTAGAAAAAGCCGATGATCTAAAAGAATTGGGTATAACTGCGGTATGGTTTCCTCCTGCTGTAAAAGGCGGACTGGGCAAAGGGGGAAGAGGCTATGATGTATATGATCTTTACGACCTGGGAGAATTCGATCAGAAAGGAACAGTAGCGACAAGATACGGAACAAAAGAAGAATACCTTACCACAATTCAAAAAGCGCATGATATTGGAATGTCGGTGTATGCGGATATCGTTCTTAACCACAGGATAGGAGGGGATGAAAAAGAAGATATTATCGTACATGAAGTAAACGGAGAAAACAGAAATGAAATGATAGGAGATTCTTTTTCAGCATCGGCTTTCACGAAATTTACTTTTCCCGGGAGAAATGGAAAATACTCGGATTTCATATGGGATTTTCACTGTTTTAGTGGTATAGATACTGTTGTTCAGGACAACAATGAAAAGCAGGGAGTTTTTAAAATCCACAATACGTCGGGGCAAGAATGGAATGACTCTGTCAGTCATCAGTTTGGAAATTACGATTATCTGATGGGTGCTGATGTTGAATACCGGAATCCGGAGGTTGTTACAGAAATGAAAAGATGGATTAAATGGTATGTGGATACGACTAAAGTAGACGGACTTCGTCTTGATGCGTTAAAACATATTTCCTATGATTTTTTAAAAGAATGGATTATCTACATAAAAACGGAGCTTAAGCCTGATATTTTTATTATGGGGGAATTGTGGAAAGATGAGGTAGTAAAAATCAACGACTTTTCTGAATTCATGGAAGACCTTTTATGCTATTTTGATGTTCCGTTGCATTACCATTTTTATAATGCCTCCAATGAAGAGGAGAAATATGATCTGAGAAATATTCTGGATGGCACTCTTTTAAGTCAGAACCCCAGATGCTCAGTTTCATTTGTGGAAAATCATGATACCCAAAAACTTCAGGCGTTGGAATCTGTCGTTAAAGATTGGTTTAAACCGATTGCCTACACATTGATCCTTATGAACAAAAATGCTTATCCATGTATTTTCTATCCGGACCTATACGGCGCTGAATATACTGACTTGTCAGAGGGCAAAGAAATTAAAGTTTCTATGCCTAAAGTTCAGCTTTTGCCACTGCTTTTAAAAGCCCGGCAGGAATTTGCCCATGGTGAGCAGATCAACTATTTTGATGATCCGAACTGCATTGCATGGATGAGAAAAGGTGATGAAAAACACAGAGGATGTATCATCATCATTTCTAACAACGGTGAGAGGGCCAAAGAAATTGATCTGGGGAAAGAAAATGCTAATTCCGAATATTTCGATTTTCTTCAACAGAGAAAAGATAAAATAAAATCAGATGAGAACGGAAGGGCCGTTTTTAAAGTAAATGCCCGCTCTGTAAGCATCTGAATTCAAAAATAATATAAACCACCAAATACTTGTATTATGAAAACAACAGCAACGATCCTTTTAGGTATTTTTTGTCTCTTTTCTACGGTTTCATGCAGATGCAATCTTGAAGAAGATGAGCCAAAGGCAAAATATAAAAGTCCGGATGTCGAAAATGACACCATCACTCTTAAAAAGTAGGGTGCATTAAAAGTAATTTGGAATAACAACTTAAAACATCTATTATGTTTAGAGACGGCGTACGAAAAAGTATATGGCAGGAAGAAATCAGGAAATTCCCATCTAAAATCCATACAGACCCATTGTATGATGTAGCCATAGTAGGTGGCGGTATTACTGGTATTTCAACAGCAATGCGCCTGCAAAAGGCCGGCAAAAAGTGCATTATCCTGGAAGCCTCCAATATTGGCTTTGGAACAACAGGAGGCACCACTGCTCACCTGAACAATTTCTTTGATACCACCTATGCTGAAGCTATTAAAGATTTTGGATTAGATAATGCCATACTCTTAAAAAATGTAGGAATAGAAGCACTTCATATTATTAAAAACAATATCCATGAGTTTGATATTGATTGCGATTTCGAGATGAAAACCGGCTATCTTTTTGCTCTGGATGAAAAGCAGGAGAAGAAACTCGCTGATATTATAGAAGGCTCTTCAAAAGTAGGACATCGTATTGATTCTATTAACGATATTCCATTTCCCATCCCGTTTAAAGCAGCGGCAATTATTCCTGATCAGGCGCAATTTCATCCGGTTAAATATATAAAAAAACTTACCGAAGCTTTTATCGCCGCCGGTGGTGCGTTTATCGAAAAGTGCCTTTGTGAAAGCCATGAGGAGTTTGACGATATGGTGAGATTGCATACATCGAAAGGCATAATCAATGCCACACATGTAATTTATGCCACTCACATTCCTCCAGGGATTAACCAGCTTCATTTTATGAATGCACCTTATAGAAGTTATGCCATTGCATTTACCTTAAAAGGTGATTCATACCCGAAAGATCTTGGTTATGATCTGGTAGATCCGTATCATTATTACAGGATTCAGGAAATCGATGGGAAAAACCTTCTAATTGCAGGAGGGGAAGACCATAAAACAGGACATTCTGATGATACAGGAGTATGTTTTTCGAGGCTTGAAAATTATGTGCGTCAGTATTTTGACGTGTGGACAGCTCAATACAGTTGGTCCAGTCAGTATTACGAGCCGGTAGATGGCTTACCCTATATCGGAGTATTGCCGGGAAGTAAAGGTCGTATTTATACAGCAACGGGGTTTCGGGGAAATGGGATGATCTTCGGAACGATTACCTCACAGATCTTAAGTGATTTAATTGTAAAAGGATCTAATAAATATGAGCAGCTTTTTTCTCCCGGAAGGATCAAACCTATCGCTGGATTTTCAACTTTTGTACAGGAGCAGGCAACTGTAGTGTTTGATTTTATTAAAGACAAATTACTTACTGAAAAAATAACTTCACTTTCGGAGATTAAAGACGGTGAAGCCAAGGTGATCCGATACGAAGGAGAATCTTATGCGCTGTACAAAGAGAAAGGAGGGAGTTTACATATGGTAAAGAGTACCTGTCCGCATGCAAAATGTGAAGTAAGATGGAATAGTGCAGAGATCACTTGGGACTGCCCGTGTCACGGATCCCGTTTTAATGTTAATGGTAAGCTTCTTACGGGTCCTGCCGTAAAGGATTTGCAAAGAATAGAATCTTAAATTTAAAACTTACGGTCATGTCAAAAAATAATTTCTTTTACCGGAATAGTCTGAGTATTGTTTTAATTTCTTTAATGCTCATTTGTCTTTTGGGGCAGTTTTTAACTGGCTGGAATACTCAGAATAAAGAATTACTGGAGGAAGGAAATGCTACTCTCAGCCTGAGCGAATATGTATACAGCGGTCATTTCATTCAGGCGACTTTTGAAAACTGGGAAAGTGAATTCCTCCAGATGATGATCTATGTTTTACTGACGATTTCCCTTAGACAAAAGGGCTCCAGTGAATCCAAATCCCTGGAAGAAAAAGAAGATGTGGACAAAGAGCCTGTCCCACATCCAAAAGCCCCATGGCCTGTGAAGAAAGGAGGCATTTGGTTAACCATATATAAGCATTCTCTATCCATTGCCTTTGCCATTTTATTTCTTTTAAGCTTTGCACTGCATTTTTACGGTAGTCTCAAAGAGTACAATACGGAGCAGATCTCCAAGGAAAAACCAGTAATTACAGCATTTGATTATATAACGGAATCCCGTTTCTGGTTTGAATCATTTCAGAATTGGCAAAGCGAATTTCTAGCTGTTTTTTCTCTTGTTATTCTATCCATCTGGCTTAGGGAGAAAGGATCTCCAGAATCTAAACCCGTTGACATGGCTCATGACGAAAATCCCTGATTAATGTTTTCTATTTTTTCGGATTTTTAGCACTATTTTAGTTTATTCAAAATTTCTTCAAAATTGGATATGTAAATTAGTCCCATGAAAATTCTGATCATAGAAGATGAAACCGAGCTGGCCAAAAGCATTTCTGAATATCTGTCGGAAGAGGATTACCTATGTGAGTTTGCCACTACTTTTCTTGAAGCAACAAGGAAAGTAGAAATGTTTCAATATGACTGTATCCTTTTGGATATCATGCTTCCCGATGGTAATGGGCTCAAAATTTTAGAAGAACTAAAAAAGCAAAACAAACAGGACGGAGTCATTATTATTTCTGCAAAAAATGCTTTGGATGATAAGATCAACGGATTACAAATGGGAGCAGATGATTATCTGACGAAACCATTCCATCTTTCCGAGCTTCTGGCAAGGATATATTCTATTATCCGCAGAAAACAGTTTAATAATTCTAATGTTATCAGCCAAGGTGAGCTCCTTATCGATCTTTTGGCTAAAAAAGTATCCATTAATAATACCGTCGTGTCGCTTACCAAAAAAGAATTTGATCTTTTAATCTATTTTATAGGTAATAAAAATAAAGTAATTTCCAAAAGTACTTTGGCTGAACACCTTTCAGGTGATTTTGCTGATATGCTTGATAATCACGATTTTGTGTATGCCCACGTTAAAAATTTAAAGAAGAAGCTTTACGATGCAGGATGTAATCATTATTTGAAAACAGTATATGGAACAGGTTATAAATGGGAAGAGGAAGATTAGGAGACAGAAATTAGAACTTAGATATTAAAAATATGATATAAAATTTTCCGGATTCTGAAATTCGGTCCAGATAAAGTAAACCTCATGATTAATAATATAATGCTTATTTTCCCCGAACTTTGAAACCTTTACTAAGTAAAACCACAAAACCTTTCCTGATCTACGTTCTTATCGTATTGGTCATCAGTATCCCCATTTATTACTGGGTAGTGGATACTATTTGGAAAAGTGAGCTGGATGAGCATAATATAACCATCGTAGAGAAAACGGCTTATAGCTTTAACCGCTTAAAACTTTCGGATAGTGAGCTGGAAAAAAGTATTGCCCTCTGGAACAAGATTCAGCCAGGAACTGATATTGAATATGTTTCAGATAATGACGCGCAAAAAGACGTTACATTTACAGTAGAGAAAAAGAAAACTTTTTCTGAAAAGCCAGAGGTCGAACGCTACCGGTGCTTAAAAAAAACGGTTTATATCAATCATAAACCATTTCTTTTTACAGTAGAAACCAATATTGAAGAATCACATGAAACAATAGCTGTTATTGCTGCCATTACTGTGTTTTTCTTTGTTCTTATTGTTGTGGGACTCTTATTCCTCAATAGAAGACTCTCTCGTTCCATCTGGCAGCCCTTCAGAAATACATTGGAAGAACTAAAAACTTTCAATCTGAATAGTCAGAATACCATCGATTTTACCAGCACTGATATTACAGAATTTGAAGAACTGAACGAATCCTTAAAGAAGTTGATAGAACATAATGTTTCAGCTTATAAAACTCAGAAGGAATTTACGGAAAATGCTTCTCATGAGCTGCAAACCCCCTTGGCTATTATCAAAAATAAGTTGGATGTTCTATTGCAGAACAGGGATCTTACGGAAAGGCAATATGAAATCATAGAAGAAATCAACAGGGCTTTGACCAGAAGTTCAAGAATCAATCAAAATCTTTTATTACTGGCTAAGATTGAAAACCGTCAGTTTGCTCAAAAAGAAAACCTGGAAATGAGTGGAATTCTCCACCAGAGTTTAGATATGTTTCAGGAGTATTTTGATCAAAAGCAGATACATATTCGTTCAGAAATCACTGAAGAAGTATATATTGATGGAAATCATACATTAGCTGAAACGCTGATCAATAATCTTCTGATCAATATGGTAAGGCATACCCCAAATAATGGAACAGCTTATGTAAAGCTTTCCGAAAAACAGTTGGTCATTTCCAATTCAGGATTTGTTCAACTGGAGAAAGAGTCTCTATTTAAAAGGTTTTCAAAAGCTTCCACAGACACTAATGGAAGTGGTCTTGGGTTGGCTATTGTGAAAGAGATTTGTAATCATCAACGGTGGACCATAACATATCATTTTGAGCATCATCATCACATTTTTTCTGTAAATTTCTAATAATCCCGAAGGTATGATGCGGATGCCATAAATCTATTCTTTCATTCTAAATTTCTTCCAAATTGATCAGGAACTTTGAATGAAAAAATGAAAACGATTAATAAAGTAGCTTCTGTCACGCTTCTTTTCTGGCTGATGAAAATAACGGCTACGACCTTGGGTGAAACTTTCGGGGATTTTATATCCATGACCCTCAATCTCGGATATACGATGGGTATTCTTGTTACCTTATGTCTTTTTATCATCACTATTTCAATCCAATTAACGGTTAAGCAATATATTCCCATTGTTTACTGGCTGGTAATCATAGGAACCACTACTTTAGGTACTGAAATTTCTGATTTTATTGACCGGACTTTAAAAGCAGGATACCTTGCAGGCAGTTTAATTTTAGTTGCAGGACTATTAAAGACGCTTTTCTTATGGTACCGAAAATATAAGAATCTTGAGGTTTATCCTGTTTTTGAAAGAAGCAAAGAGATCTATTATTGGATTAGTATTCTTTTTTCAAATAGTCTCGGAACGGCATTCGGTGACTTCCTGAGTGACAATCTGGGATTGAGTTATTTAACGGGAGCCTGGGTTACCGGTATCATTATCCTGGTCGTAGTTCTCCTGCATTATCATACCAAAATCAATCATGTTTTGCTATTCTGGATTGCATTTGTTTTTACAAGACCGTTTGGTGCTACCTTTGGTGATTTCCTGACCAAACCTCTTTCAAAGGGAGGACTTGATCTGGGAACACTCAATGCGTCATTGGTTTCCCTGGGACTATTACTTTTCATGATCTTTATTTCTCATAAAAAGCAAGAAAATAAACCCCTGTAATTCCATCTTCTAAATTTATTCTAAATCATACCCGATCATTGTATCATTAATTAACTATCATACAATGAAAAAATCAGGAATTTTAATAGCATTTATAGTAGGTGCAGCCATGATTCATGCACAAAAGATCCAAACAAAAGATGTCCCGGTTCAGGTACAATCTTCGTTCACCCGAAAATTCCCAGACGCTCATCATGTAAAATGGGAAAAAGAAAAAGGGAAATTTGAAGCGGGATTTACATCTAAAGGAACTTCTTATTCAGCTCTGCTGGATGCAACAGGAAACATTATTGAGACTGAAAAGCTGATCAATCCACAATCACTTTCTGCTCCCATTAAACAGTTTATCATTAAAAAATATCCGGAATCCTCTATAAAAGAAGCTGCTCAAATAACAGATTCAAAAGGGGTGGTTACTTACGAAGCGGAAGTGAATGGAATGGACATCATCTTTGACGCCAACGGTAAATTTTTAAAGGAAATTAAAGACTAGAAATAATGGGAAAATTCAGGTTGTTATTTTTGTTCATCATTCTATCGTTTTCTTCAGTGATCAAAGCCCAGGTGTCATCTGTAACTGTTTCCGGCCTCGTAACGAATACCGGGAAAGCTGCATTACCTTACACCAGCGTTATTTTAAAATCATCAAAAGACAATGCATTTGTATCGGGAACAATTACCAATGAAGAAGGACGATATTCCCTTACGGAAGTAAAACCCGGAAATTATCAGATTGAAGTTTCAATATCCGGATATGATACGTATAGTCAGCCTCTTTTTGTGGGTAGCCTTTCAGAGTTTCTGGATATTCCTCCCGTTGAACTTGGACAGCATCTTAATGATAAAGAAACAAAAATAGAAGAGATTGTGCTTACAAGTGATAAAAAAAATGAAGTGAGCAACCAGCTTGATAAGAAAACTTATTCTGTTGCGGATAATATCAGCCAAGCCGGAGGTTCTGTATTGCAAAGCATGCAGAATCTCCCGGGAATAACAGTACAGGATGGAAAAGTACAGCTTCGTGGAAATGATAGGGTGACTGTTCTGATTGACGGAAAGCAAACTGCTTTAACGGGATTCGGAAGCCAGACCGGATTGGATAATATTCCCTCCTCGGCAATTGATAAGATTGAGATCATTAATAATCCCTCTTCAAAATATGATGCTAACGGGAATGCGGGGATCATTAATATCATCATGAAGAAAAACAAACAGAATGGTTGGAATGGAAAAGCAGGTCTTACACTGGGGCTCGGATCTTTATGGGAAAGAAAACAAAATCTTCCTACGATACGCCCACAATACAAAACCACTCCCAAGATCAATCCATCGATTTCCCTGAATTACAGAAAAGATAAGATCAATGTTTTTTTACAGGCGGATAACCTTTATACCGAGACCCTTAACAAAAATGAATATGTAAGAAGAATATATGATGATGGAAAGGTTATCAACTCACAGTTGAAAAGAAACAGAAATACCAATTTTCTGACTACAAAAGCAGGAATAGACTGGAATATCAATAGCCAGAATACATTGACAATTTCGGGGCTTTACGGAAGTGAAAAAATAAAAGATCGTGGAGATCAGCCTTTTTTTAACGGAGACTTTTCACAGCGTTTACGCTTGTGGCAATTTTTAGAGGATGAATTAAAAACTACGGTAATGGCTACGGCTTCTTACCAGCATAAATTTAAAGAAGCTGGTCACCTGCTTAATATAGGTTTCAATTATACTTTCCACAGGGAAGATGAAAAATATTTCTATGGTAATTTTCTGCCTTCTTCAGCAGGAACAGATGCATTTAAACTTCTTTCCGATGAACAGGTTTATGATTTCAATATCGACTATGTGAAACCTTTGAAATATGGACATATTGAGGCTGGAATCAAGCTTAGAAACAGAAATATACCGACGAATATGAATTTTATCCCGGGGATAAATTCTGTAATTGATGCCAATGCAGGAGGCTGGGCAAACTATAAAGAACTGATTCCGGCAGTATATGGTAACTATGTCTTTGAAAATAAAAAATGGGAAGCAGAACTGGGCTTAAGAATGGAGTATGTAAAAATTCGGTATGATGTAAATCCCAATCATCCTACATATTCAAGTAACGGATATAATTATACCCAGCCTTTTCCTAATCTGAGATTGGCTTATAAGATTAATGATCACAATAAGTTTTCTGTATTCTATAACAGAAGGGTAGACCGTCCTAATGAGGTTGACATCAGGATATTTCCAAAGTATGATGATGCTGAAATTATCAAGGTTGGAAATCCAGGTTTACGCCCGCAATTTACGAACTCAATTGAACTGGGGCATAAATACAATTGGGACAGTGGGTATTTGTATTCTTCAGTCTATCATCGTTTTTCAAGCGGAACAATTACCAGGATCTCCAGTATTGTTCCCGGAAGTAATTTGATTTATGCCGTATTTCAGAATGCAGGAAGAAGTTATAATTCCGGGATTGAAGCCATCTGGAATCAGAAGATCTCCCCGGTTTATTCATTCAATATCAATGGAAATGTATACAGGAATCAGATCAACGCCTTTACGGTGGAAAATTTATATCCTCAACCCAATACTTTTTCAGCGGAGAAACAAACTGCTGTTTCAGGGAATATAAAATTCAATAACATCTTTAAATTTTCTAAAGGCATTAATGCTCAGCTTACAGCAGTTTATCTTGCACCGGATATTATTCCACAAGGAAAAGTCAAAGGTCGTTTTTCAATGGACCTTGGAGTAAAAAAATCCATTCAAAACGGAAAAGGAGAAGTTTTTCTAAATGCAACTGATCTTTTTAACACCCTCGTCATGAAAAAACAAATCCAGGGTAGTGGATTCAGGTATACAAGTGACGATTATTATGAAACTCAGGTCATCAGACTAGGCTATAGTTATAAATTTTAATTTCAAATATAATTCAAATGAAAGGTTTAATTGCAGGCATCATTTTAATTTTCATAGGCTTTCAGAATGTTGTTGCTCAGGATAGTATAGCTGTAGACAAAGTTAAAGACAGTATAATTTCTCCTGTTGCATTGAATACGGATCAGGCCAATCATCAGTTTTCTTATAAAAAACTAATCATACCCGCGACATTAATTACCTATGGTGTAGCCAGTTTAAGTATTAAAGGACTCAAACAGCTTAATTCTTCAACACAATATGAAATCAGTGAGCACAAGCCTGATCCTATAAAACTGGACAATTATTCCCAGTTTGCACCAGCAGCTCTGGTATACGGATTAAATGCCATTGGAATTAGAGGACAGCATAATTTCAGGGACAGAAGTATTATTTATGGTACTTCCTTACTTATTTCCTCCGCCTTTACATTGCCCCTTAAACATCTCACAAAAGAAGAAAGACCTGACGGGTCGAACAACCTGTCCTTTCCGTCCGGCCATACTGCAATGGCTTTTGCCTCGGCCCAGTTTATGTTCCGGGAATATAAGGATACTAATTTCTGGTTGGGAGTTTCCGGATATTCATTTGCTGTTTTTACGGGAGTTTACAGGATGCTCAATAATAAGCATTGGTTCGGAGATGTGGTAGGTGGCGCTGGTTTTGGTATTATATCTACAGAATTGGCCTATTGGCTTTATCCTAAAATCAATAAACTTTTAGGAGGAAAAAGTGAAAGATCTCAAACCATGGTAATGCCATTTTATCAGCAGGGAAATGTGGGAATAGGTTTAGTTAAAAATTTCTAAAAAAGCATTTTAAAAATCAATAATCATCGAAGCTTTCCTAAACGGGAGAGCTTTGTTGATGTAGTCCGGACAATATTTCCCCGATAACCTTGATACTTTGCTCCAGCTGTTCCTCTAAAAGAGAACCGTAACTGAGTCTGAATCCATTAATATGTTGATCAAAACCATAATGCTTGGGATGAATTATTTTAATTTTATGATCTAATAACAAATCAGTTACTATATCCCAGTTTAATTCTGCTTTAGGTACAATCCAGAAAGCAAGTCCTCCATCTGGTAAATTAAAATCCGCACAACCCGCCATATGTTGTTTTAAAAGCCGGTATACAAAATCTCTCTTATTCCTGTAATGAATAGTAGCTCTTTTAATATGCTTTCGTACCGCTCCTTCCTTGATCAGCTCCAAAACAGCCTGTTCCATAATCACATCGCCTTGTACATCAATGATCTTCCTTAATTCTCCGATCTTTTCAAGCAATAAAGTGTCCTTGGTTGCTAAATAACCAATTCTTAAAGCCGGAGCAACAACTTTACTCATAGTCCCGATATATACATAATTGCCTAGCTCCGCAAAACTTGAAAGGGGAAGGATGGGCCGGTAGCCAAAATGAAATTCATTATCGTAATCATCTTCAATTATCGTAATGCCATATTCATTGGAAAGCTCTACTAATTTTAGCCTTCTAGCGAGACTTAAAGTAACGGTTGTAGGATACTGTCTGTGAGGCGTTAAATATATCGCTTTTATCTTTTTGTTCTTTTTCAGAATTTGAATAAGATCTTCCACGATTATACCTTCTTGATCTACGGATACGGGCAAAAGTTGGGCTCCTGTATGCTCAATTGCTTTCCAGGCAGGTTTATATCCTGGATTTTCGACCACTACATAATCTCCGGGATTTAGAAGGCTTTTTGCAGTAAGAAACATGGCCATCTGGCTTCCCCGGGTTATGGAAATCTCATGTTCAGTGGTATCCATTCCTCTTTGGTGATTAAGCATCCGGGAAATTGCTCTCCGGAATTCAATGTCGCCGTGAACATCTGTATATCCCATCATCTGCCATCTGGCTTTCCTGTCGAATATCTGACGGTAAGCTCTGGCCAATTCAGTAATAGGAGCTATTTTACTGTCTGGATGTCCGTCATCAAAATCAATGATAAAAGGATCTGCATAAGGGATATGATCATTTACACGGGCTTTGGTATCAACGGGATAAATTTCCAATGAAGAAGGTAATCTGTCAGAAACAAAAATACCTTTACGCTCTTTAGACATTGCCCAGTCCTCATTAATCAAAACCTGGTAAGCCTCAACGACTGTATTTCTGTTCACTTCAAGCATTGAAGCCAGAATACGACTGCCCGGAAGTACTTCTCCGGCTTTTAATCTTCCGGAACGGATATCTGCTATGATGGTATCTGCAATCTGAAGATATACTGCTTTTGAGCTTTTTTTATCGATTTTAAATTCTAATTTCCAAGGACGCAACATCTGGACTACCTATTTTTATAAAAACTGAATCAGTTAACTGGTCCAAATATAAAATAATTTTGTCATGCAATAATGCAAAAAACATTAAATATTTTACATCATGGACAATGAAAAATTCAGTTCAAAAGATTTTCATAAAACTTTTGCAAGACCAGAATTCCAAAAACCCAGTCATCTCATTCATAAAAATGTAGAAAGAGCTGGTGAGCATAATCAGTTTTCAACGGAAAGAAAACATCCTGTTTTCTTTGTGGATCTGCCCAGTAAAAATGTAAGCATGACTATTGGAGGATTATTACCCGGGCAGCAAACCAACAGGCACCGTCATACTTATGAAACCGTTCTGTATGTTATAGAGGGAAAAGGGTGGACGGAAATAGAAGGCGAAAAAGTGGAATGGCGGGCCGGAGATGCTGTATATATTCCATCGTGGGGATGGCACAAGCATCAAAACCTCAGTGATACCGAACCTGCAAAATACATTGCCTGTGAAAATGCTCCGCAATTACAAAACCTGGGAGTAGCATTGAGAGAGGAAGAAGGAAGAGATTTGTAAAATCAAATTACCATTTAAAAAGAAGAAATACATGAAAAATGTTCCATTTAAAGGGATCATTGCCTATCCTATAACCCCATTTGACACAAATGAAAAAGTAGATCTCCCTCTTTTCAAAAAGTTAGTCGAAAGACTTGTTGTTTCCGGAAGTAACGGTATTGCACCTTTGGGAAGTACCGGTGTATTGCCGTATTTATCAGATGAAGAAAAAGAGGCCGTTACTGAAGCAACACTAAAGCAGGTAAAGGGAAGGATCCCGACACTGGTGGGTGTTTCTAATTTAACCACTGAAAAAACAACGTATCATGCACAATTTGCTGAAAAGGCGGGAGCCGATGCTGTAATGATCATTCCAATGAGTTACTGGAAATTAACAGATGACGAAATCGTTGCTCATTATGATAAAGTAGCCGGTAAAATATCAATACCCATTATGGCGTATAATAATCCGGCAACCGGTGGAGTAGATATGTCCCCGGCCTTACTGAAAAGGTTGTTGGAAATCCCCAATGTTACTATGATTAAAGAAAGCACAGGTGACATCCAAAGAATGCATTACCTGCGAAAAGAGCTTGGAGAAGATGTCGCTTTTTATAACGGATCGAACCCGTTGGCGCTTGCTGCATTTGCGGCTGGTGCAAGAGGATGGTGTACTGCAGCTCCTAATTTAATTCCTGAACTGAATATAGATTTGTATAAAGCCATTGAAAATAGCGAATTACAGGAGGCTCAGAATATTTTTTATAAACAGGTGGAATTACTCAGGTTTATTGTTTCCAAAGGACTTCCGAGAGCGATTAAAGCTGGTTTAAATATCCTGGGTGAAGATGGAGGCTGCTTAAGAAGTCCTCTAAAACCCTTGCAGGAAAATGAAATAAAAGAGTTAAAAAATATTATTAATAACCTTAAAAATTGATCAAATGAAAAAATCCGTTTTTTATCATGCAGGATGTCCTGTATGTGTCAGTGCAGAGCACGATATCATTAACCTGATCGGTCAAGACAATATAGAAGTTGTACATCTTGGAGAGGAAAGGCACAGAATTGATGCTGCAGAAAAAGCTGGTGTAAAGTCTGTACCTGCTTTAATTACTCCTAACGGGAATGTACTTCATATTAATTTCGGAGCATCGCTGGAAGATGTGAAAAAATAAAATGAAAACAGGTTAAAACCTGTATTAATAGAGAAGGAAAATAATAAAAAGCAGACCGACAAATCGGTCTGCTTTTTTATGATCAAATGCTGGCGTTGCCTTCCACACCATCAGCATTATTGGTCTTGATTCCTGTAACGGCAGAAGCAACAAAGCTTAACAAACTTACCAGTTTTCCAGCCTTAGTGTCCCAATAATAGGTTTGTTTCGGTTCCACCCGGATAATGGTCACATTAGGATCATCTTTACCATCGAACCAGGCCTTTGCCATTGCAGACCATTTTTCCTCAATTGTAGCTTTATCCTTGTATACAGATGCTTCACCGTATACGGAAAGATACTGGGAATCATCATTATTCATAAAGAATAGTTGGACTCTTCGATCTTCTTTGATCTCAAAATTTTTATTGCTGGTTTCACTGCTTATAAACCATAAATTCCCGCTGTCATCCGTTTCCTGTAAAGTCATAGGACGAGAATTAACAGGAACAGTTTCCAGTTCGGTACAAAACATACAAATTCTTGCTTTCGTCGAAAGTTCCTGAATCTTTTTGATTGCCTCTAAATGGACAAGATCTTTTGTTGACATAATATTATATTTTAAGTGATTGGTTAAGAAAATTGAATAAAATGATAATTCATTTCAGGTATTACACTTCAAAAACCTAACCATAATTTCCAATACAAGATATCAAGTCTATTAAAAACTTGTATTTGTGGTATATTTTTTCCCCTTCTTCTAAAATAAATTTTCCTCTGGTCTTGGATAATACAAAGAAAATGAAAGGACTTTTGATAAGCAGAAATAATATTTGTTACTTTTATACACTCAACAAACAATTAAAACGATACATTTTCTGAAATACAACAAACCTGATGGAGAACTATGCAGTCATTTTAGTAATTATGGCCCTGATGATCGGGGTGTCCGGTTTAGCCGGTAAATTTAAGGTTCCCGTCCCCATGCTGCTTTTAATTGCCGGGGTGATGATCGGGTTTGTTCCCGCTATGCCAGAGGTTGAGATCAATCCGGAGATCATTATGTTGCTTTTCTTACCTCCTTTATTGTATGATGCAGCATTTAATATCTCATTTCAGCAGTTTAAAACCAATCTCAATACAATAGGTACACTGGCTATAGGACTTGTTTTTATGACTACTGCAGGTATTGCTGTGCTGGCTTATTACCTAATTCCCGGAATGACCTGGCCATTGGCTTTTGTCTTAGGTGCTATTCTATCTGCAACCGATGCTGTGGCAGCTTTAGGCGTAACAAAGGGATTAGGTCTCTCCCATAAAACAATGACTATACTTGAAGGAGAAAGTTTGATCAATGATGCCTCTGCGTTGGTAGCATATCGTTTTGCCGTAGCTGCCGTAACAGGAGTAGCTTTTGTAACCTGGAAAGCGTCCATTGAATTTTTATGTGTACTAGGAGGAGGATTTCTTATTGGCTGGATTATTTTTATAGCATTAAGATTCGCTATTGCCTTCTTCCGTAAAGATGCCATGGTTGTAAACAGCCTGATCCTTTTAATGCCGTTTGTAACTTATCTTATTGCTGAACATTTCAAAGTTTCCGGGGTAATTGCTGTTGTTATGTTAGGTTTGGGAATGTCTAAACTGAGCAGGATTAAATTTCCTGATCATGTAAAGGAACAATCCCGTAATTTTTGGGATATCATTATTTTTCTACTCAATGGATTGATCTTTTTATTGATTGGACTGGAATTCCCTGTTATTTTGAAGAAAATGCCTCAAATCCAGGTATGGACCTATGCGGGTTATGCTGCTATTATTGTGATTGTAACCTTACTGATCAGAATGGCCAGGGTATATCTGCAGCAATTTAACCTTCAAAAGGCATTTCAGGGTAAAAGAAAAATCAGCGAAGAAGCTTTGTTCGACTCCAAAACGAGCTTTATTCTTAGCTGGTCGGGAATGCGCGGAATCGTTTCTTTAGCCATTGCATTAGGTCTTCCAACAACGATTAATGGAGGAGAACCGTTTCCGATGCGTAATGAAATTATCTTTTTATCTGTCGTTGTGGTTTTGATCTCCTTATTAGGACAAGGTTTAACGTTACCATGGATCGTTAAAAAGTTTAAATTATAAATGAAATGGTATAAGCATATTCAAATAAAGGCTTTGATTGCTTGTTTTCATCATTCAAACTCTTGCAGCAGACTATGTAAATTGAATACCCCGTTTCCGGAATGGCATATTTTATTAGTTATTTTTACCTAATTTTGGATCATGCAGGTTTCTCCTTCCAGTCAATTATCCGGTTTTATCAAACATTACATCTTTTTAAAAAACACTGAAAAAGATCATAAAGACCTGCGTTTATTTGCTGACGGGAATACAGGGCTTATCCTATCACCCGATATGAATATGTCCGATAGTTCAAAGCAAAACCTGCCCTCATCTTTTTTTTATGGTCAGCCAACTGTCTACAAAGATCTTTATACAAAAGGGGAGTTTTCTTTATTGGCAGTCGTTTTTCAGCCCTATTTTTTCAATCTTCTTTTTGGTGTGTCTGCTAAAGAAACTAAAAATGAAATCATTTCTGCAACTGATATTTTAAAAAATCAGCTCCTACCATTCCAGGAAAGTCTTTATAAAAAAGATGATCCGCAGTCGATAATCAATGCTTTGGATCTCTTCTTTTTAAAACTGATTTCCAAAAAAAATATGTCTGAGCTTTGGCTGATAAAAGCCCAGCAATATCTTTTACAAAATAAAGGAACGGTATCTTTAAAAAAGCTCGAACGCTTTACAGGATATTCCGAAAGGCATATCGAAAGAACATTTGAAAACCATATTGGGCTATCCCCTAAGAGATACAATACCATCATACGGCTTCATCACTTTTTGGGTCTTATGAAGAATACCACTAAAAACACTACCATGACAAGTCTTTCTTATGAAGCAGGGTATACGGATCAGTCACACCTGATCAAAGATTTTAAAAACATCATTGGCCTGACTCCCGGACAATATCTTACAACGAAGAATAAATTAGCTGTTAATTTTATAGAGCTTCATTGAAAGCAATTTAAAGCACAATAAATAAAAAACAGTAACAATTCATTTCTATTCGCTGGATATAATGAACGTGTTTTTTTTAACTATTAATTTTATTTTAAGATAAAAACGCCACAGAGAAAATGGCGGATTTTTACAATTCCGGAATATTTCAAGCTTATAGCTTTGCTGAAAAAAAATATGACCAATCTAAAAATTTCAAGCGCGCAATTCGAAAACAAAAGTGGAGATAAAGAATACAATCTTTCAGTCATAGAAAAGCTAAGCGAGGAAGCTGCTCATAAAGGTTCACACGTTATTGCCTTTCACGAATGTTCAATCACAGGATATACATTTGCCCGAAAACTAAACAGGGAACAAATGCTCGATATTGCCGAATTCATTCCGAAAGGCAAAAGTATACAGAAACTAAAGGAAATCGCAGGGAAATTTAACATTACCATATTAGCCGGTCTTTTTGAAAAAGATGAGCATGATAACCTGTTCAAGGCCTATGTTTGTGTCGATAAGAACGGATTGATGGCGAAATACAGGAAACTGCATCCTTTCATCAATCCCCATCTTAGTCCGGGACAGGAATACTGTATTTTTAATATTCATGGATGGAAATGCGGAATTTTGATCTGTTATGATAATAATATTATTGAAAACGTACGGGCTACCAGACTTTTAGGAGCAGATATTATTTTTATGCCTCATGTTACCATGTGTACACCCTCCTCAAGACCGGGAGCCGGTTTTGTAGATGCTCAACTTTGGAAAAACCGGGAAGCCGACCCCACTTCATTACGCCTTGAGTTTGATGGAATGAAAGGACGCGACTGGCTTATGAAATGGCTGCCCGCACGAGCTTATGACAATGGTATCTACGTTATTTTCTCCAATCCCATAGGAATGGATGATGACCAGCTGAAAAATGGCTGCTCCATGATCATTGATCCTTTTGGAGATGTTCTGGCAGAATGCCGCTCATTTGAAGATAGCTTTACAACCGCTTTGATTACTTCTGAAAAACTCTTCCAGGCAGGAGGATACCGGTATATTAAAGCGAGACGGCCCGATCTGTACCGGGATATCATTGGACGCGAGCATCAGCCTGATCAGAAAGTAATCTGGTTACATCCTGAAAATGACTAAAATCTACGGATTTGCACAGTTGTATTATTGCCGGAATATGCGGGACTCACTGAATAAGAATTATGATTTCCTTAAATATTGCTGATCAATGGATAAAATTAGCAAAGGAATAGTAAATTTGTCATACAAATCCATTTTATGAAAGAAAATCCCGGACAAGATTCAGTAGAGCCATTAATTGATTATTTTAACCAACGCATTCCTTTAAATGCTGAGGAACGCCTACTTGTAACTGAACTTTTCAAGCCCAGATTATACAGGAAAAAGCAATATGTTCTTCAGGCAGGAGATCATTGTACTCACTTTAATTTTGTGGTCCGGGGATGCCTCAGGATGTATAAGGTAGACGAAAAAGGCCATACTCATATTATCCAATTTGCTGCAGAAAACTGGTGGATCAATGATATTGGAAGTTTTCATAAGAAACAGCCTTCAGAACTTAATATTGATGCCTTGGAGGATACCATGCTTTTGCAGATCACCCGGGAGGATTTAGTTACTTTGTATACAAATGCTCCTAAATTTGACAGAATCTTCAGGGTTTTGCTGGAAAACAGTTTTATTACATTACAAAACAGATTGTTGCAAAGCATAAGTTCTACGGCAGAAGAACGATATCTTTTCTTTATGCACACGTATTCCCATTTATCTAATCGTCTGTCACAAACACAGATTGCATCTTTTTTAGGGATTACACCTGAATTTCTCAGCAGACTTAGAAACAGACTGGTAAAATCAAAATCTTAAACCAGATCAATCGTATTTCTTGATGCAGTTCATTGGAAACAGAACATTTTTCGGGGGATATTTGTCTTATCAATTTAAAAAGAAATCATCATGACAACATCATCAAAAGTAGCCGTAATCGGCTTGGGAAATATCGGTCAGGCAGTAGCAGGAAATCTTTCAAAGTCCAATACCTCATTTATTGCTGCAGATCGTAATTTAGAAAAAGCAAAGGAACTTTCTGAAAAATGGAATGCTGAACCAAGTGATATTCCAGGTGCTGTAAAAAATGCAGATATTCTTGTTCTTGCTATTCCTTTTGGGACCATCAGTGGATTTATGAAAGACTATTCCGCAGATCTGGAGGGTAAAATCATCGTTGATCCGTCCAATCCGATTGCTCCCGCAGAAAGTGGAGGATTCAAGAAGGTTATCGGAGAAAATGAATCAGCAGGAGAAATCAATGCATCTTATCTTCCTCATGGTGCAAAATTAGTTAAAGCACTGGGAACCTTAGGTGCCGAAACGTTGTCCAACGCAGCATATCAATCTCCTGAAAAAGCAGTCTTATTCTATGCTACAGACGATACCAGTATCGATCCTCAGGTAGAAAAGCTAATTCATGATACCGGCTATGATGCATTAAGAGTAGGAGGGATCGATCAATCGATCAGGATAGAAGTATTTGGCGACCTTCATGAATTCGGTGCTTTGGGAAAACTGGTTACCTTATCTGAGGCAAAGCAGAAAGTATAAAGATTTTAAAATATTAAATCGAAAAGATCTTTTTGGGCCTTTTCGATTTTTTTTAGTCCGGTTTCAAGGTCTTCTCCAAGTCACTCCATGCTCCACCATTATAAACTTTTAGAAATCCCCTTTCTTTTAAAATACTTTCAGCTTTTACACTTCTGAGCCCATGCGAGCATACGGTGATATACGTTTTATTGGGATCTAATTCGATATACCTTTCCCTTATTATTCCTAAAGAAATATTGACGGAACCATTAATATGGCCGGTTTCATATTCTTTCTCCGTCCGTACATCCAGGATAACGGCTCCGTTTTTAATAAGTTGGGACAAACCATTGTTCAGAGTCTGGTATCTGTAGACCCGGTAGATGACATAAATCCCAAGCAAAATTCCCCAGAAAATAAGAAGGTTCTTCATAGCTTACTTAGTATTTTTTTATCAATATAAAAGGTTCCGAAAGGAATAAAGCAAGCTATTAAGACTTTCCATGTTGTCTCTTTAAATTTCCAGTGTTGCTCAACTCCCACGCTCAGGGTATTAAAAAGGAAAAGCAGAAACAGAGAACCGTGAACCGGTCCCATGATTTTTACTAGAGAAGGATTTTCCATTCCATACTTCATAGGAACAGCAATGCACACGAGGGTTAATAACGAGATCCCTTCAAGAATAGCAAGGATCCGCAGGCGTCCGATTTTGGTTTTAAGTAAATCTGTCATAATTATCTGAAATAAGGTCTGTTTGCAAGAGGGGAGAAAGGCCACGGGATCGCGATAAGAATGATAAGTAATCCGACGCCAAACCATAAGAGTATAGTCCTAAACTTATCCTTGTCGGTTTCTTTACGTTTTGCCAGGGCAGAGCCAATCGTAATCATAACAATAGAAATCAGCATTAGGGAAATGTGGATCAGTCCAAAAAATAACAGGTCACCGGTATCTTTAGCTATCTTGAAATTCTTCCAGAAGTAAGAGACAATAGGGCTTTTGGAGTATAGTATAATTCCCAGAACAAGCTGGATATGGGCAATCGTTGCTGTCCAGTGTCTCACGGAATCATCAGTTTTAGAGAATTTGCTGTTTGAACGGTATCCTTTATAAGCTCTGAATATTGCATATATAAGGCTTATTAAAACCAACCACCGGAAGATGGAATGCAGAAAAGTAAGCGTCTGGTACATGTGTAGTTTTTAATACGCAGACAAAGATATAATAAAACATACTAATTAGTATGTTTTTAAGTAAAAAAATTATTGAAAGCCTTGTAAATAACCCTTAAGTTGCTTTAAATAAATAAGATAAACTGACTTATTGTTTTCTAATTTTCCTAAATTACGGACTCCCCAATAGCCCGACATTACAAAAACTGCAATTCCTTTAGCATCTGCTTTTTCACTAACCGTTCCATTTTCTTTGCCTTTCTCAATTGCCTGGATCATTGCCTCCTCCCACTGGCCCGACAAACTGTTCAGTGCTTTTGTGAATTCTATATTCCATGGAGCCATTTCTTGTGTGAAATTCGAAGCAGGGCAACCGTATTCTACTCTTAAAAATTCATTATCCATCAGAAGGGAATGCATCAATTGATATACAGCATCCAATGGATCATCCGTATTTTTAAAGGGGGTAATAAAAGTATCCTGAAAGGTAGTTTTCATCAATTCATTGATGATGGCCAGCCCCATTTCATCTTTTGTTTTGAAATGATAATAGAAAGCTCCCTTTGTAACCTGGGTGGTTGCTATGATCTCGTCTACGCTTGTTGTCTGATATCCATTGGAATAAATCAGTTCAAATGCTTTCTGGAGAATGTTTAGTCGGGTGGCTTCAGATTTTTTCATTAGATACTAACCGGTATTTTTCTGCAAATAAACAATATTTTTTCATCATTACAAATTCGGTTCCGGTTAAATTCAACTTCTAACTATCATAATTATAATAAATAACTACAATTTAACTAATTTTCATAATACGAAATTTCATCGGAACTTTGTCCTGTTAAAAGAACAACCAAAAACATAATACAATGAATCATCAGAATGAAATAGATGTTTCCGACAAAACAGTCATCCAAAAGATAAAAAAAGGTCTTCCTGCTGCGCTATGGGCATTAACGATCAGTGCATTTGGAATCGGAACTACAGAATTCGTTATCGTAGGTCTTTTACCAACAGTAGCAGGAGATCTAGGTATTTCCATTCCTTCAGCAGGCTTATTGGTAAGCTTGTATGCTATAGGAGTCGCCATAGGAGCTCCCGTTTTGACAGCTTTAACAGGTAAGGTACCCCGCAAAACGCTTTTGATCTCCATTATGATCCTATTCGTTATCGGAAATGGATTAGCTTCAATAGCCCCGGGATTTATTACATTAATTTTAGCCAGAATTTTAACAGGATTTGCTCACGGAGTCTACTTTTCTATCGGATCTACGATCGCAGCATCTTTAGTTCCTGAGGAAAAAAGAGCTACGGCAATATCGATTATGTTTGCAGGCCTCACTTTAGCCATTGTTACCGGTGTTCCACTCGGAACATTTATCGGACAGCATTTTGGCTGGCGGGCAACTTTTATCGGAGTCGCTATTTTAGGAATTGTCGGGTTATTGGCCAGTATGATTCTTGTGCCTGCCCATTTACAAAATGGAAAAACAGCTTCTTTACAACAACAGTTAAAAGTACTTACCAATAAACGTTTAATTTTTGCCTTTTTAATGACAGCTATGGGATATGGCGGAACCTTTGTCGTTTTCACTTATCTATCACCAATTCTGCAGGAAATTACAGGGCTGAAAGAATCTGCTGTAACGTTGATCTTACTGATTTATGGAATTGCTATTGCTCTGGGAAACCTTATCGGAGGAAGGTTAGCTAACAAAAATCCCCTGAAAGCATTATTATGGATGTTTATAGCACAAGGTCTGGTTTTATTTCTTTTTTACTTTACGGTTCACAGTCCGGTTTTAAGTATTATAACCTTATTCTTCCTCGGAGCATTATCTTTTGCCAGTGTTCCCGGGTTACAGCTTTTAGTCGTTCAGATTGCAGAAAAAGAACTTCCGGGAACACAGGATGTGGCGTCAGGCATTAATATTGCCGCATTTAATATCGGAATTGCGATCGGATCCTATTCAGGTGGGCTTATTGTAACATCATCTTTAGGAATTGGAAGTACACCATGGATCGGAGCTTTATTCCTTGTGATTACAGTAATGATTACATTATACAGCATTCGTCTTGGAAAAAAACTGTTGAAAAACGATTAAATGTTTATCCGTATAAAAAGACTCAACCCTTTTGGGATAAGTCTTTACGTACAACACCAAATCTAACTATGTTTTTGAACAGTGTGAGCAAAAAACCAGCTGCACAGATTTTTTATATGCTTTTTAATAAATACATTTGCATCCGTTATTTCTAAAAATTATTACTCATGATAGCAATTAATTCTGAGCATACATATCCGTTAGAAGGCACCCTTTTTGTTTTCGCACTGGAATCTGAAGCCGCAGATCTTTTTAATGATACCCATAAACTGATCACCGGAATAGGAAAGGTGAATGCTGCCTCAGCACTCACCAGGGAAATCCATTCCAGAAAGCCGAAGCTAATTGTTAATCTGGGTTCCGCAGGGAGCAAAACATTCGGTAAAGGAGAAATTGTTTGTTGCACAAAATTTATCCAGCGCGATATGGACGTAAGAGGTCTTGGGTTTAAAAAATATGAGACTCCGTTATCGGGAATTCCACCTGTCCTCGAATACGGATTGAAAATGGATGGAGTACAACAGGGGATATGCGGAAGTGGTGACAGCTTTGAAATGGATCATATAGAAACAGATTATAATGTAGTGGATATGGAAGCTTATCCTCTGGCATTGATTGCGATGAAGGAGGAAATTCCTTTTCTAAGTTTGAAATATATTTCGGATGATGCTGGAAGTGATGCTGCTGACGACTGGTCGGTACAGGTACATCTTGCTGCCGAGGCATTCAGGAAGTTGTTGTTTTAAATAACAGAAATTGCCTGTCAGAAAGGATTAATTTTAATTTAAAGTATTTTTTTTATTTATAAAATTATTTAATTTTGCAATATAGTAAATCAATTTACCACCAGTTCTTATGATCTGGTGTTTCTTATTTAAAACAGTTTTTGAAAACTGATATAGGAATATATTAATTCAGAAAGCGAATGAAATCAAAAAATAGCGCATCGATCCATATTCCAATGGGGGAAATGGATGTTTATATTGTATCGGACGGATATTTTGGAATAGGCAATCCACAACCTATTTTAGCTCCTGAAATTGAAGAAGAGAATGTACAGGATGCTTTAAAATCTTTACACTTACCCGGATCTGAATACGAGATGCCTATTACCACCCTTTTTATCAAGAGAGGAGACCATCATATCCTTGTGGATACCGGCGAAGGGTATCATGATCCCGTAAACGCTGGCTGGCTTCAAAATAGCTTATCGGAAGCAGGGTTCTCACCGGAAGACGTTACGGACATCCTGATCACGCACGCACACAGGGACCATATCGGAGGAATCCTTTTTGAAGATGGCGGAAGAAGATATCCTAATGCAAAATATCACATACCGGCTCCGGAATATAACTTCTGGAACAGCGAAGCAAAAGATTTCTCCAAAAGCAAAATGACTGTTTATCCAACAGGAAAAATACAGACCGATATCCTTGGAGCGATTAAAAATGAGCTTACTATTTTTGAGCCCGGCGATGTATTATTCTCATGCATCAAAACAGAACTGGCACCCGGCCATACACCCGGGCATATTATATTGCATGTATTTTCCGGTGACCAGTCTATCACACACCTCGTAGATGTGGTTCATTCTTCTTTGCTCATTGCTCATCCGGAGTGGGGCACCCAATGGGATGTTAATTTTGAAGAAGGAGTTGCTACCAGAAAACGGATTTTAGAAAGTTGTTCTGCCAATAATACTTTAGTGACCACCTGCCATCTTCCGTGGCCGGGGATAGGATATATCGGGAAAACCGAAAAAGGCTGGCAATGGATTCCGAAAGCACAATCAGATCCCTATTCAATAAGGATCTGAAGTATTTTTGGATAATACAATTAATTAAAACTCCAGAAGCTGGTATGGCAGAGGTCCAGAAACTCATCGGTGATTATCCGGTCATCTGCAGAATAAAACAGGAATTCCGTACAACCATGCACTTTAGCATCAATCAGCTGACCCGATAATGTGGTTTCATTTCTCCATTCGAGGGTAGCATTCAAGGAAACGGATATTTTTCCTTCGTGATCTGAAACAGCTCCTGAAATATTCTGAATTTCTATGGGATTATTTAAATGGGTATATAAATACTTCTTTACAATAGGCTCTAAAAAGCGAAGGGTCATCTCTTTGACGATTCCTACACCCGAAAAATTTCCTGATTTGATCCTTTCATACGAGACAAAATCATTTAAAGCATCCAAAACATCTGCTTTGTCCTGAAGCTTTACAATGTAGTAATCTTCAATTCTGTGAGCGGTCCATAGATTGCCGGTAACAATTTGTGAATTCATGATAGTTAGTTTTGCTTAAAATTAATAGAAAATTTTTCGGTTCACAATTTTTAATTCATTTTCTTTTTCCATATTTTTTATAACACGAATTACAGTTTCTACACGAAGCCCTGTTAAAGAAGCCAATTGTTGCCTTGTTAAAGGGATTTGAAAAGAATACGGTGTCTTATATTCGTCATAGCTTTTAAGATAATCCATTAAGAGTTTTAATTTGGAAGCGGGATTTTGAACGGAAAGATTATACAACATAACATATTTGTAATACATCCGTTCTGCCATACACTGGTAAATATTGTTGGACACTTCAGGATTTTCTTTCATTAAAATTAAAAAATCCGATTTAGAGAGTTTGAAGACTGTGGAGGGGGTGAGGGATTCCGCGTTCATGGGATAGGGCTTATCGACAAACAAAATGGATTCTCCAAAGCTATTCCCATCCGAAAAAATATTCTGAATGAATTCTTTTCCGTCTTCCCTATAATTATTGAGTTTTATTTTTCCTTTAATAATTTGGTAGTAATGTAGTGCAAGTTCTCCTTCCCGGAATATCGTGTCGCCTGATTTATAATTTTTAACTTCTGCTCCATAGGAAAGCAATAGATCTTCATTTATCATGGTAATATCAGCTTATAAGGTTAAAAATTAAATATGCTGGTAAGGTAGCCGCTACCTTTGTTTAGTAAAGAGAGACTAATTTTTGGTAATTTCCTAAAAATCACGTACCACATCAGTACCACGCATTTTATTTGTCGGTATGTGGAAACATGCTGCTATAACAAAATAGAAAAACATTGATCATGATCATAAAAAGTAATGAGTGAAGCGGTGTACATTTGAATTCTCATTTAAAAAATGCGGAATCTGGAAAAAACACTAAAAATAAATCTGACTGGCACTATAGAGAGAGTCGCGTGGTATCTATGTGGTATTTTAATTTAACAAAAATTTAATCATTTTTTCTTTCTTTGTCTTTGTTAAAGCAAACTTTATTTTTAAAGGTATGAAGGAATTGTAAAAAATAGTTCAGTCTAAAAAATTAATGGTGTTCCTATTGTTTTCAATAACAATCAGAAGATTCTAAATGTATTAAAAATAATAGTGAGAAAGCGTATTAAACTCTGTAGCAGTGTAATAAAATGATACCGTTGCAGAAACTAGTAGAGATGAGAAAAATATTATGAAAAACGAAAAACCTGGATTTAATTTAGAAGATTTAAACGAAAAAATTTTTGCTCAAGACGAAATTATAGCATTAGCCAAAGAAAATTCTCCACGTCTATTGAATAAATTCAGATTAGTTTATCCCAATTTCTTTGAAAAAATATCCCTTATACAACCCGATTTAAAAAATTCGGAATTGATTTTTTGTGTTTATCTAAAACTGAATTTATCAACAAAAGAGATTGCAACCTATACTTTTGTAACGCCAAAAGCCATCCAGAACAGAAAAAACAGAATCAGAAAAAAGCTATTCATTCCCTCTGAAACAGACATTTACAAGTGGTTTAATGATTTATAAGAGGATTTAGAACTGTATAGACGTTTTATCAAGATCGTGATACAGTAATATATTCCAATGTTTTTCTTCGGCTTGCTTTTGCCACTCTTGTCGTAATTCCATAGCTTTTCTGCCATCAAAATCGCTTTTATAAGCAAGATGATAGTGCAGATAGGCTTCCTGTGGCAGATCGTCAGCACCATAAAAGGTCGTTTGCCCATCCTCAGTGATCCAGAAAACCTGCATAAAAGGAGTATGTCCTCCAACCACTTCGTAAGAAATTTCATTGGTAATGCTGCCTTTATCATCATTCATCCAGACGATGTTTGGTAATTGAACAAGCTTATCCAAGGTATCAAAATTAAACGATGGATTTCCGGTATTTTCACGTGCATATTCCAATTCACGCTTCTGAATATATAGGTCAGCATTGGGGAAAGTAGCCTCAAAGCCGGTTTCTAGGTGCAGGATCGCTCCTTCGATATGATCTTTATGTAAATGGGAGAGCAGAACTTTGGTAATCTGATGACGGCTGATATTTTCTTTCTCCAGAATGTCTAAAATAACCATTTTTCCTGTTTGATTTTTCCAGCCCAATCCGGTATCAAGCAGAATATAATCGTTTTTAGTAATGATCAGAAAAGGTTGCACAGCCATTTTTATTCCTTGGGTAAGATCAATTTTCCCCGTGGTTAAAAGACTGAAGTCTTTAGTTGGGCTGGCTACAAAATTACCTTCTTTTAGTGGAATGATTTTCATGTTGCAAATTTCCTGAATATTTGTAAATATTGAAAACTTTATTTTCAATACAAACTATCGGTAAAACCAATGTTATTATCAAAAATGTCAATTTTTATCAACTCTGTATCCATCCCTTTTTATAATCTATTTGTAATTTTACAATTAGTAATAAGCAACAGTAAATATGAGCTCCATAATACTCAATAAAGCATTTTTGGAAGATCTGGATATCCTTCAGATCCTTGGAAAAGAAACTTTTTCGGAAACCTTTGCAGCAAGCAATTCCAAAGAAGAGATGGATCTTTATCTTGAAAAAAGTTTTAATAAAGAAAAACTGACTGATGAATTGAATAATCCCGAATCTTATTTTTTTATTGCCTGGGAAGAAGATAACCCGATCGGATATCTGAAACTGAATTCTGGAACTGCGCAGACTGAGTTACAGGACCATTCGTCACTTGAAATTGAAAGAATCTATGTAAAGAGCAGCCATCACGGTAAAAAAGTGGGGCAGCTTCTTTATGAAAAAGCATTAAACATTGCCCAAGAGCTAAATAAGGCGTATATCTGGCTTGGCGTATGGGAAGAAAACCATAGAGCTGTTAGTTTTTATAAGAAGAACGGTTTTGAGGAATTCGACAAACATATTTTCCGTTTAGGCAATGAAGAGCAGACAGATCTTATGATGAAGAAAACATTGAATAAACAATTTTAAATTTCATAGATCTCGGCATCGGTAAAAACAAAGAATTTTCCTCCCTTAGGAAGATTCTTTGTGTCTAAACCGGTAAATTCACTGTAAGCCGGAAGAAGCAACTGTCCGGATGTTTTTACAAAACATGGAAGACGGATGTTTTTAACCGGAGAGCTGATGACAAATCCCGGATGAATATGCCCTGTAATCTGGAACTTCGGATTCGAATTGTCGAAATCATGAATAAACAGGATATCTCCTAATTCAAGCACATCGGCTTTAAAATCAAGACATAATTTTTCATCCAGCACTTTGGAAATCCGGTCATGATTTCCTTCCACAAGATAGAATTTCAGATCCGGATATTGATTTTTCCATGCACAGAATTCATCCACGTCAGAATTATTTCCGGCATGAAGCAGATCGCCTACCATGATAAATTTTTCAGGCTGAAAATAAGCAATCAGCACAGAAAGACGCTCCAGATCACTTTTCATTACATGGTTCGCCAAAGCAATTCCATTTTTTCTGAAATGGGCTGTTTTCCCGATGTGGAGATCGGATAAAATCAGTGCTTTCTCTTTTTTCCAAAATACAGCGCGCTGATTGGTTAAGGTGAAGATTTCAGATAGAATGGTTACGTTTTTTGTGGCGATGTTCATTTATTTGTTAGAGGTTAGAGGTTAGAGGTTAGAGGTTAGAGGCAAAGTTAAAGATTATTGAGTATTCCGGTCTTTTCTCTTTTCTCTTTTCTCTTTTTTCTTTGCTCTATTTACTCTCTTTTTCTATTTTCTTCCCTTAGTCGCCTGTTGTATCAGCTTTTGTATCCTCGTATCTAACCCTTCACTTGAAAGCGTCTGACGAAGACTGTCAACTTTAATAGGAAAGCTTAAAGGGGTAAAAGTATTGGAATATTTTAAAACAATCTTTGATTTTTCTATTCTCTTAAAAGCTTCCACGAGCCTTTGCTCCTGAAGCTGCATGTTGAAGACTTCAGTATAGGCCTGGCGAACAAGGAAGTGATTGGGATCATAGTCTTCCAATACTTTAAAAATAAGGCCTGCTGAGCTTTGCAAAGCTTTGTTCGATCTTTGTTGTCCCGGAAAATTCTGAATCACCATTCCGGAGATCACAGCAATATCCCTGAATTTTCGCCGGGCCATTTCAGCCGAATTAATACTCGATATTACATCAACCATAAGATTATCCCGGGTCAGGATCTTTTGCAGATTACCTTCATGTATCGGAATCTCCTTATCACTGAACAATTCAAATCCGTAATCGTTCATGGCCATTGAAAATGAAATGGGAGCCAGTTTTGAAATCCTGAAAGCGATCAGGGCTGCCATCACTTCGTGCACTAAACGTCCCTCGAAAGGATACATAAACAAATGATAACCTTCTCTGTTTTTAATAAGTTCTACCAGAAACTCATCTTCTCTCGGTATATGGGACCTTTTTTCCTGATTAACCAATAATGGATGTAAAAATTTAAGCTCTTTTTCCGAAGATGAAGGATTCAATGCACCGGAAAGTTTTTCCCTTAAGAAATGCCCCAGATTTGAACTTAAAGGCAACCTTCCTCCCAGATAGCTCGGAGCCAGAGCTTTTCCCTTTGCCAACCGTACATAAACGGTCATATCCTTCACCATTGCTACCTCAAGAACTCTTCCAGCCAAAATGAACTTCTCTTCTTTTTTAAGCTTTGAAATAAAATATTCCTCAACCATTCCGATATAGCCTCCGGAAATAAATTTCACTTTCAGCATGGCATCACTTACAATCGCTCCCATGTTCATTCTGTGCAGCATAGCTATTTTGCGGGAAGTAACTTTAAACAAACCATCTTCCATAATAACTACCTTATGAAACTCCTCATAACTTTTCAGAGCACTGCCACCAATGGTAAGAAAATCTATTATAGCCTGCCATTCTTCATCCCTTATTTCCTGGAAAGTATAAATGTTTTTAATTCTCTGATAGGTTTCATCAGGGTAGAAACCATCACCTACAGCTAAAGTCATCAGGAACTGAACCAATACGTCAAAACACAAAACCTGAGGCTCTCTGGGCTCTATAACTTTCTGTTTGACGGCTTCCTTCAATGCTGCCACCTCAATCAGCTCCAGGGAATGGGTAGGAACACAATATATTTTTGAAGTTTCAAAAGGGGAGTGTCCGCTTCTTCCTGCCCGTTGCAGAAATCTTGCGACTCCTTTTGCTGATCCTATCTGGATCACTGTATCAACAGGTTTAAAGTCGATACCTAAATCTAAAGATGAAGTAGAAACAACAGCCTTTAATTTGCCGTTACTTAAGTTTTCTTCAATCCAGATCCTTAAATGAGCATCTATGGAACTATGGTGAATGGCAATTTGCCCGGCAAAATCAGGATATGCATTTAAAAGCAGCTGATACCACATTTCGCTCTGGCTCCGGGTATTCGTAAAAACAATGGTAGATTTGGATTCCAGAATGATGGGAACAATTTTATCTGCCAGTTTAGCCCCGAGATGTCCAGCCCACGGTAAAATTTCAACTTCATCCGGAAAAACAGGAATGATATCGATCTTTTTATGTTGTTTGGCCGTGATCTTCACTTTTTTTACATCATACGGTATCAGAACATCCATTGCTTCTTCAAGATTGCCTATTGTGGCGGTAATTCCCCAGATCTTTAGTGTTGGAGCGTATTTTCTGACCTGTGAAATTCCCAGTTCCACCATCACACCTCTTTTGGATCCCAGCAGCTCATGCCATTCATCTACAGCGATACAATGAAGATTCTGGAAAAACCTGACATGATTTTTCTGTCCCAGAAGCAGGTGTAAACTTTCCGGTGTTACGACAAGGATTTCAGGCATATTTTTTACCTGCTGCTGTCTGGTTTTAGGATCAGTGTCACCATTTCTGACACCTACTGTCCAATCCAACCCGATTTCATTGATAGCTTCTTCCATGGCTTTAGCAATATCTTTGGAAAGGGATCGGAGAGGAGTGATCCAGATCATTTTAAGTCCTTTTTTAAATTTCTCAGGATGATTAAGAAAATCTGTAATTAACGCCAAAAACACGGAATAGGTCTTACCAAATCCCGTAGGCGCAATAACCATTCCGCTGTATCCGTTTCCAAATTTCCACCAGGTATCGGTTTGGAATTTAAATGGGGTATTGCCTTTTTCAGCCATCCATTGCTGGATAACCTTAAATCCGTTGGTATGTTCAAAAGCACTCAAACTATTGTATCAGTTTTTTTATTTCTTCAAGATCATCAATTTCATCTACCGTTTTGTCTTTCCGCCATCTTACGATTCTCGGAAAACGTAGAGCCACCCCGCTTTTATGCCTGCTGCTGAAACCTATTCCTTCAAAAGCAATTTCAAAAACAAGTTCAGCCTTTACAGTCCGGACAGGACCGAATTTTTCAATCGCATTCTTATTAACAAACCTGCTTACTTCCATGATCTCCTTATCCGTTAATCCTGAATAAGCCTTAGCAATTGTTACCAGTGAATCTCCATTTTTAACTGCAAAACTGTAGTCGGTATAGTAAGCACTTCGTCGGCCACTTCCTTTTTGAGCATAGATCAGCACTGCGTCAATGGTCATGGGATTGATCTTCCATTTCCACCAATCTCCTTTTTTCCGTCCTGAATGATACGGAGAGTCCTTTTGTTTAAGCATTAAACCCTCACTATTAATATCCCTTGAGCTTTCCCTGATCTGATCCAGTTCCGCCCATTTTTCAAAATCAACGATTGCTGACAGCTTTAATTTTTCGGGATTTTCATTCAGGAATAATTCTTCGAGCATTGCTCTTCTGGCTGAGATAGGTTTTTCGCGCAGATCATTTCCTTCAAGCTCAATAAGATCATAGGCAAATACTTCGATAGGAACATCAGTAAGCATTTTTTTGGTGACATTTTTACGGTTTAACCTTTTCTGTAATTCATTAAAGTTTAAAACTTTATCATCCCTTACCGCAAGTATTTCTCCATCTATGACAAAATTCCCCTGCATGGCCTTTACAGACTCTGCAATTTCAGGAAATTGTTCTGTTACCAACTCTTCACCCCGGGACCAGATGAATACTTCATCATTTCTCCTGATGATCTGCCCGCGGATTCCATCCCACTTGTATTCGACGAGCCATTCATCCGGATCTCCCAATTCCGAAAGCTCTTTCTCCAAAGGATAGGCAAGACAAAATGGATAAGGACGTGAATTATCTGTATTTACTTTTTCGGCAGAGATCAGTTCCTGAAAAGAAACTTCACCGGGATTCCATTTCCCCATCATACTGTGCATTAGTGCACTGGCTTCCTGTCCGGAATACTTGGTAAGCGCATTAATCAGTGTTTTATCCGATACGCCGATCCTGAAGCTTCCGCCCAGTAATTTATTGAATATTAATCGTTCCGTATAATCCAGCCCATTCCACGATTCTAAGACAAACTCTTTTTTCTCAGCTTCTGTCTTTTCTTTTAAGTTCACAATATCATTCATCCACTGTGAAAGACTTCGTTCTATTTTTTCGGTAGGTTGCGGAAGAATCAGAGAAAGTGTTTCTCCAAGATCCCCGACAGAAGAGTAGCTTTCCTGAAAAAGCCAGAAAGGCAGCTTTGTAATCTCCAAAGCCCATTCTTTCATATAATTTGTATTGACATTCCTTTTGGGTCTTTTGCCTGTAAATAAGGCAATAAACCAAACTTTATCTTCATCAGGAGCACGCTCAAGATAATCAATGATCGCATCAATTTTGGCATTGGTTTTATTGGTGCTTTCCAAAGCGTTGATCAGTTCTGCAAAATGTCTCATGATTCGGGGTTTTCAATGATTTCTTTTTCAGCCTCTTCTTCATCGTCGCCAAATTGGGTGGCTACCACATCCGCCTTAATTCCTATTTCATTTAAGTATTTTGAAAAAACTTCAGTCTGGCCATGGGTTACATGTACTATTTCAGCTTCAGTAGCTTTTACAGCTTGTAACAATCCACCCCAATCCGCATGGTCACTCATTGCAAACCCTGCATCAGCACTCCGCCATCTTCTGGCCCCCCGAACCTGCATCCAGCCGGAGCAAATTGCCGTAGCGGCATCAGGTATTTTGCGGATAATATTGGTATCCAGTAAAGCAGGCGGAACAATGACAATTTCACCCTGCAGGTGTTTTATGCTTTCTCTGAAATCCGGGATTTCATACTCAGGCAGGACGATTCCGGCACTTTCAAATGCTTCGTTAAGCTTTCCGATAGAGTAGTGGACATGTATTTTCCCCAGACCTTCTACAGCTTTCATGATACGCTGAGCTTTTCCAAGAGAATATCCTACAAAAACTGAAGTCTTGGAATTTTCCTTATTTCTCAACACCCAGTTCTGAAGCTTTTTATTAAGATCTTCAATATCCAGCCAATTATAGATGGGAAGTCCGAAGGTACTCTCAGTAACAAATTCATTACACCTTACCAATTCAAAGGGTGTACTTAATCCATCATCCTGAACCTTATAATCTCCGGAAATCACGCTTACATATCCTTTATATTCTAACCTGACCTGGGCAGAGCCGATAATATGTCCGGCAGGATGAAGGGAAACTTTTACTCCATTGATCGTGGTAACTTCTCCATATCCTACACTCTGACATTCGATATCGGGACCAATTCTCTGGTATAAAATAGGTTTTGTAAAATCATGGCAAAAATACTTCTTCATTCCCCAACGGGCATGATCAGCATGGCCATGCGTTATAACCGCAAGATCTACAGGACGCCACGGATCTATGTAAAACTGACCCTGGGGGCAGTATATTCCTTTTTTTGTGAATGTAATTAGTTTCAAATGAGGTATATTTTGTTATCGATAAAAGATATAATGCTTTTATAGCGATTTGGTTTAATTTATCATTCAAAAAGCTGACCAATTATCATTAAATCATGAAAAATAATCATTTTTCAGTGTGAACTTCCCAGCAATAAAACATTGGACTTTTCACCAATAAACAAAGACTGTATAAATCTGAAATTTGCCTTATGACTAACCCATAAAAAGTACAAAATGAATAAGACAATTTTAATTACTGGAGCAGCAAGCGGATTTGGAAAAATAGCAGCTTTCGATTTAGCAAGAAAAGGACACCATGTAATTGCTACAACACAGGTATACCCCCAGATGAGCGACATGATCCGTGAAGCCAAAGAGCAAGGGGTAGAAATGACTGTTGATAAACTGGATGTTACCAATTCAAGAGATATCGCTTATATCTTAAAAAAATATGATATTGATATTTTAATAAGCAACGCCGGTATTATGGAAGGCGGACCTATTGCTGAACAGCCTTTGGATCTTATCCGTTCAATGTTTGAGGTGAATGTATTCGGGGCTTTGGAACTCGCTCAGGGATTCATTAAAAAATTCGTTCAAAAGAAAAGCGGAAAAATAGTATTTACCTCTTCTATGGGAGGTTTGTGGACGGTTCCGTACGTGGCAGCATACTGTGCATCAAAACATGCTCTGGAAGCTATAGCTGAGGGCTTAAAGACAGAACTGGCTCCTTTTAACATCAAAATTGCAACATGCAATCCGGGAGTATTCGGAACCGGTTTTAACGACAGGGGAGTGGATTCCATAAGACATTGGTATGATCCTAAAGAAAACTTCACTCCGGAATCTGCTTTTGCAGGAGCTGAAGAATCATTAGCCCATCAATTGGATCCTCAATCTATGGCAGATGTTATTGTAAATGTTACGTTGGATGACCATAGCAACTTCAGAAATTTACATCCAAAGGAAACCGAGGATTTTGTAAAACAATTACAAACTGAAGCCTGGAGCGCAAAGAGCTAAAAACACAGTTACTTATAGAATGCATGAATATTATTGTTCATGCATTCATTCTCCCATTTAAATTTAAACGACATGAATATTACTTATCACGAAGCAACAAAAGCGTTAAACGAATCAATTAAAAAAGCAGAAACACTTGGTATTCCCGTAAGCATCACCGTTGTAGATACCGGAGGATATCTGGTTTCTTTTGCCCGCTTAGACAGTGTATACGGAGTGATAGATTTTGCCATAAAAAAAGCAAGAACGGCCGTTATGTTCGGAGTAGACACGGAGGTAATGGGAACCATCATTGCTGGCGCAGACATTCACGGATATGGTATGCTGAATTCAAACGGCGGTCTCCTTACGATTGCCGGCGGCGTAGTCATCAGGAATGAAAAAGGGGATATAATAGGTGCTATCGCGTCTTCAGGAGGTACTGTGGAGCAGGATAGAGAAATAGCACTTGAAGGAGCCTCTTCTATTTTTTAAATTTTGCATATTTGTATAATGGCTCCACAATCTGAAATATTATTTAATCAACTGGTGTATTCCTGTGCATTTGAAAAACACACAGGGGACATGAGGAATTTATTCCTGATCATTTCCTTGGTTTTCAGCTGTCTGGTGAAACCCACGCTTTCCATGATCAGGGGAAAACCGTTATAAGGGAAAATACAGTGGTTCTGGTGAGAAAAAACCAGCTGATCAGGACCATAAAATATCCTGCCAAAAGTGCAAAATACCAATTTATTTCTATAACACTGGATAAAGAAACTTTACGGCAATATGCCGCTGAAAATAAAGTAGTAACAGACGATGTATTCCATAATAACAAGAAAATATTCTTTGAATCGGATGCATTCTTTTCGAATTATTTTATTTCGCTTACTCCTTACATCGATAAAACAAAAACAATTAGCTCCAATCTTGCTTCCTTAAAAGTGAAAGAAGCTATTGAGCTTATTTTACAGAGCAATCCTGATTTTAAAAATCTGCTTTTTGATTTTTCCGATCCCCATAAAACGGACCTGAAGGAATTTATGAATAAGAATTTTATCTTTAATCTTTCTATAGATGCCTTTGCAAAGCTGACAGGACGCAGCCTTTCAGGCTTCAAGCGTGATTTTCAGAAGACATTCAATATGCCTCCTAAAAAATGGCTTAAGGAAAAAAGGTTACAGGAAGCGTATTATCTTATCAAACATAAAAATAAAAAACCGGCTGACATCTATCTGGATCTTGGATTTGAAAACCTGTCCCATTTCTATTATTCATTTAAAGAAAAATATGGTCTTACTACTTCTGAAATTTCACCACAGTCAGTATCCTGATGTATTATGATGAATTATATTCAGCAACTTCATCATTGGGCAAAAGGGGATCTGCTTCAGGCTAAAATCATGTTGGCCTGGGCCTTTATTTTTTGTATACCGCTCATCTGCTATTGTTTTAAAATCAATAAAATCTTTTATAAGGGTCTCATTATTCCATTAATTTTACTGGCCATCATGCTTTTAGGGTATGGTAGCTATTTATTGATCACAAAAGACAAAGAGGTTCGCAAAATAGAACAGCAATATTTAGAAAATCAAAAGAGAATTATTAGTAAAGAGCATTCCAAAGGAAAAGCCAACAGTAAAAGTTATGTCGTTTTTAAAACAATCTGGAGTTCATTGCTGCTGGTTTCCATTATAATCTACCTTCTGGCAAGCGGTATGTATATAAAAGGTTTTTCAGCAGGGTGTATTATTCTGTTTTTAACTTTATCGATTACAGATACCTTATTTCATGCCAGGCTGAATGTTTATCTTTCTTTTTTACAAGAACTTAGCAAGTAAAAGGTAAACATAGAAACAATCTTTTATGAAAAAAACTTTCTGAATTCCAATGGGGATTGGGCTGTCTTCTGTTTAAAAAGTTTACTGAAAGATTGCGGATGCTCAAAACCCAATTCATAGGCAATTTCGCTAACGGACAGACTGGTTGTGCTTAGCCGTTCCTTTGCATAGTCGATAAGCCTGTTCTGAATATGGTTCTGCGTGCTTTGCTGAGTGTGAATACGCAACAGACTTCCCAGATAATTAGGAGAAATATTCATTTCTTCAGCAATAGCTTTCACTGTAGGCAAACCATTGCTAATGATCCGTTCATGATCAAAGAATTTAGAAATTGTTTGTTCAAAACGTTCTATGACTTCATGATTGGATTTTTTCCTGGTCAGGAACTGTCTTTCATAAAAACGTTCGGAATATATGAGAAGTAGTTCTATCTGTGCGATGATCAGGTCCTGGGTAAATTTATCGATATTAGACCGGTATTCTTTTTCTATATTCAGCAGAATTTCTACAATAGCTTTTTCCTCTTTGTCTGAAAGAAATAAAGCTTCATTCACTGCATATTGGAAAAAATCATAAGATTTGATCTTTTTGGCAAGTGACGTATTCCACAGAAAATCGGGATGGATCAGAAGTATCCAGCCTGTAGGTTCCACTTTAGCATTCTGATTGATCTCCACCTTTAAAAACTGTAAAGGAGAAACAAATGATAAAACCCCGGAATCAAAATCATACTCCTGCTGTCCGTAGTTAAATTTAGCATTAACATTCCGCTTTAAACCAATAGAATAAAAATTCTGAATCCATTTCATTTCATCATCCTTCACAGGGTAAGAAACCCTGCTATAATCAATCAGACTGATCAGCGGATGTTCAGGTCCTTCAAGATTACAAAAATGATGAAACTCGGAAATCGAATTAAAGCGAAATGTTTTTTCCATATCTTATACTATGATGCTAAATTAGTGAATCAATTTTCTTTGTACAAAATCATACCTCCATGATATAATATCCCTTCTTTAAACTCTCCGTCAGCTGTAAATCCTGTGTCATCTTTATAATCAATATGATTACCTGAAACGATATAACTTCCCTGATAAGCACTTTCTCTTGAGCCACGTGCTTCATCATACCGGTTGTCCGGCAGCAATTCATGACGGACGTACCCATCCTCTGTTACCCACATTCCGATGTATTCTTTTGTTTCTTCGATGGTCTTATTCATTTTTATATTATGAAAGTTCTGTGTATGCGGTAGACAATGTGTAATTTTTCCACTGTTCCGCATCTTGGTTAATCATATTTATTTTATTTTTAAGTATATCATAGGCATCATTTCCCAGCAATAAATGCACTGGTGGCTGAGCCTCCTTACTTATGGCAATAAGCACTTCAGCAGCCTTCTCCGGATCGTTGGCCTGGTTTCCATTAATCGTATCAAGGTGTAATTGCTCAGATTCACGGGCTGCTTCGTATGCTTTAATGGTATTTTTAGGTGTCCTTACAGAACCTTTAGCAAGAAAATCTGTGCGGAAATAGCCCGGATAAACCACTGTAGCTTTTACGCCGAAAGCTTTAGCTTCTTCAGCAAGCGCTTCAGTGAATCCTGCAACAGCAAATTTAGTAGAACAATAAATTCCCCAACCCGGAAAACTTCCAAATAAACCTCCTACAGAAGCAATGTTAAATATATTTCCGGAACCCTGATTCCGTAAATAAGGCATAACATTTCTGATCACATTTAAGGAGCCAAATACGTTCACATCAAAATTTTCTCTGGCTTCTTCGTCCGATAATTCTTCCAGAGTACCTATCTGGCCATATCCTGCATTATTGACAATAACATCCAATTGTCCGAAATGTGCAATGCTTTTTTCCACAGCCTCTTTTACGCTGGAATTATCTTGTAAATTAACTTCCAATGGTAAAAATGCATCAGAGGCATCACCTATTTCTTTAACCAAAGATTCGGCATTCCGGCTTGTCGCTGCAACGCGGTATCCTTCACTTAATAATTTTCTTACCAGACTAAGCCCCAAACCTTTTGAAGCGCCTGTAACAAACCATACTTTTTTTGTTTCCATTTTTTTATTTTTTTGATCTTAATTGATGATACAAAGATCATAAGGAAATCAAAATTTAAGATAACCCGATCAACTAAAAATGTAATCAAATAGTGAATGGTAATTTTTATTGATTTAGATTCTTCGCTTCCTTCTGAAATCGAAGATGATTCGTAGCTGATAACGACTGAGTATGGTTTTTCAAGGATTGTCCTTTCCAATAATTTGAGAAATATCTTATTATTTCTAATTGAATTTAACCGAAAAGATCAATATTTAAACAATTGAAAAACTATGTTTTTGCATCGATGTATTTATTTTTATTCTCATTAATTGTATCCAGAACAATAACAAAAGGTTCTGAGAACGATTGTTGTGGCAAATAAAGATTAACCTGTTTTTTGGCTATTTCTTTAACAGTGATGGGAACATCAGGTTTTTCTAAGAATGAAGCTTTACTAATTGTTATGCCTTCCGGAGTTTGAATTTTTAGAATTCCTGAAATGGGAATATTAAAAACAACAGCATACAGTTTTCCGGTTGTTTCATTTTGTGTAAAATATCCCCAGTCCTGTCGTGGCCAGCCTTTTGCATGTCCGGCATTGTATATGGCAGCACTGTTTATTTTCATCCAGTTTCCAATATGTTCAGCTATTTGTTGTTCTTCTATTCGTATCGTTCCGTCTGGTTTTGGTCCGAAATTCAAAAGAAAATTTCCGCCTAATGAAGTGGTTTGCACCAACATTTCAATAAGCTCAAGGGGCGTTTTAGTATAGCTTATATCCCATTTTTTATGATATCCCCATTGATTTTCGGGAATGGTCATACAAGCCTCCCAATCGCGGTGAATAACCTGAGTATCTGTAGGAGAGGGTAGTCTTCGTTCGTATCCTGATTCATAATCTCCCATCATCTTTCCATTGGAATCAAAATGACGTGCTCCATAGTCATCAGCCCTTAATCGACTGTTCACTACAACCTCCGGACGAATGGATTTGAGCATTTGTTCTACCTGTAATGTCCACCATCCATTTTTCTTTATGGATTGATCCCAGGTTCCATCAAACCAAAATCCTTTTACACTCGGATAATTCTCTGCAAGTTCTTTGAGCTGGTTTTGTGCAAAAGTAAGATACCTCGAAAATGCGATACTATCTTCTTTGGTTTTAATATCATATCTCCAGTCAGGATGGTGCCAGTCTAAGACGGAATAATAGAAATTAACGTCAATCCCTTCTGAATTGTAGGCATCCACTAATGCTTTGATAATATCTTTTTTATACGGAGTGTTTCCAATATTAAACTTGGTATATTGGGTTGGCCATAAACAAAAGCCTTCATGATGTTTTGTGGTAATAGTCATATATTTAACACCCATTTTCTTTGCCATCTTTGCCCAGGTTTTCGGGTCAAATTTTACGGGATTAAATTGATATTGTAGTGAATCCCAGGTCGAATTAGGAATATGGGCACTTGATTTCAGGAACTCTGCAGCATAGGTATATGTTTTACCTTTCCATTCTCCTCCGGGAATAGCATACAGACCCCAATGAATAAATTGCCCAAAACGATTGCTCCGCCATTTTTGCATAGCTGCATCTGTCCGTTTGCCTTCATATTGTGCTCCGTACTTAAGCAACTTCTTTTTATGATTTTGTCCTATTAATGAAAGAGATCCTATTAAAAAAAAGATCAATAGATATTGTTTAGGTAATTGCATCTCATTAGTTTTTTAAGATTATACGAATGAATAAGAGTCCATTGCTATTTCAAATTCCAATATACCTCGTCGGTATATGTTTTGCCTCCTTTTTTTACCTGAACATTGATTTTGTTTCTACCTTTTTTTAAAGAAACATTTTTGAATAGAAAATGGACAGCTGTCGTACCCGTTTCAGGATCTGATATTTTTCGTCCATTAATCTTTAAAGCGGGAACTCCAATATTAGAATATACAGTAATAGTTGTAGTGGCTTCTGTACGTTCGACCAGTCTTCTATCCGAAATATACAATACAGGCTGTGTACTCCAGTTGGCTTTATACCAATAAAAAACATCTTTTTTTGTTTTCCGGTCAAAGGTGACCAATCCTTTCATATTTCTGGCAGGAATACCTCCGCGGCTCCAAAGAGGTACTGCAAAATCAAACATATTCCACAAATAGCTGCCGACCAGGTAAGAGGATCTGGATATTGCTCCCCATTGTATTTCATGCATTCGTGTTTCCCGTTGTTCGGGAAAGAACGTTCCATTTACAGGATTAAATTCCAACGGTAGTGTTTCAGCTTGCTGGAAGATATTACCATCAGCACCATACTCAGATAAAATTATTTTATTAGAAGGGTAGTCTTGCTCAAGTTTCTTCATCCATTTTTCCAGATCAGTGGTTGCTCCTTCATACCATCCATAGTAACGATTCATTCCTTGTAAATCTCCTTCTCCATTTTCCGGTCGTTCCATGGTTCCATATCCATTTACACTTACCGTATACCGTCCGGGATCTTCTGTTTTTGACAGATCGTGCAATGCTGCGGTTACCTGGCTTACATAGCCTCCGGCATTTTTTTCATAAACTTCGTTATGCATTCCCCAAACATAGATAGAAGGATGATTGAAGTTTTGCCGGATAAGCTCTTTCATCTGCTGCAAAGCATTGTCTTTTTCCTGTCCAGTCGTTGTATTGACAAATGGAATTTCTGCCCAGATCAAAAAACCAATACTATCACTTTTTGCATACACATATTCAGATTGTTGGTAATGTGCCAATCGAATTGAATTGGCTCCTATATCACGGATGTCTTCGAGATCTTCGGCATGCTGTTTATTACTCAATGCGCTCCCGAAACCCCAACGATCCTGATGTCTTGTCACTCCGTGAATCTTTATTTTTTTATTATTCAAGGAGAAGCCATTTTCTTTACTGATCTCAATGTGACGGATACCAAGAGGCTGAGAAACTTCATCTATTACATTCCCTTGCTTTTTAACCTGTACGGTTACTTTATAGAGATAGGGATCTTCCAAACCATTCCATAAATGGGGCTTTTGCATCTGTATATTCTGACAATAACGTTGTAAACCCTGTGCAGTTACTGTTACAGGAAGTTCAGCTGATTGAATAACTTGTCCCTCCCGGTTATGAATATTAGCTAATAAAGCAGCTTGTTGTGGCTGCCCGGTCTTATTGTTCAGCTCTGTACAAACAGATACATCCGCCTGGTTTTCAGAAACATTTTTTTGATGAATATAAATCCCCGGTCCTGCATAATTATCGACACTTATATTCAGAGGATCAGTAATAATTAACGAAACCGGACGGTAGATGCCACCATATATTCCGAACAGCTGGTGATTAACAGGGATCACATCCGGTCTAGCTTCATTATTAGCCACTACCTGTAAGGTATTGATTTCATCCCATCGAAGCCATGATGAAATATCAAAAGAAAATGCACTATAGGCTCCTTTATGCTCTCCAACCATTTTATTATTAATCAGAACTTTTGCCACATTGCCCACTCCCTCAAAACGGATGAATACCCGTTTACCTTTCCACGCCGGATCTGCTTTGAACTGTTTTTCGTAAACAGCATTACCCTGGTAAAAATCTTTGCCCAACTGCATATCTTCTCTATTCCAGGTATGAGGAATCGTGACCTGAGACCAAACCGTATCTGAAACCTTTTTAACTTTCTGAATGTCAGTTTTATGAAATTTCCAATCGGTATTCCATGAAATAACCTGGCGGCCTTGTGAAAAAAGGGGCACAGTTTTTAAAATCATTAAACCTATAAGAATGCCTAACATGATTTTTCTGATCATAAAGTGTACTTTTACTATTGGTAACTCTGTTGTATTTTTTTTTGCAAATTTTCTAAAATGTCTTTCTACACTATACATCATTTTCAATTTTTTAATCGTGCGTATATATTTTCTGATATGCAATTCCATTTATTTTATGTTCTGTCCATTTATAAGACATCTACCATGATTGTATCTTTTGTTTTTTCTTTTTTATCGGGACTCGAGGCATAAATTTTCCTGCGATGCTTATTATTAAGATGTTCGATGATCAGATTACAGGCTTTATCTACGGTAATAGTACGATCATTTAACTGGAGCTTTCCGGGTTGATAAAAAACCGCTTGCAGGCTTTGAGTAGATTTTTCATATACTGCTTGTATCTCATTGTCATTTTTTAAAATACAAATATCTTGTTGCCCTGCTATCCTTCGAGCCTTTCTATATCTGATCTGAGGGTAGATGATGTATTCATAGTCTGCTTGGTTAGGATGTACACCATGGTCTATCCACAATTTAAAAACTTTTTTGCTTTGAGCCTCCATATCATCAGGATCTTTACTCCCACAAGCAATGCTATTCCATGAGCCGGATTGTATTGCATGAGAAAAGAAAATCGTTTCCTTTTTAGGAAAAATATAAGCGGTATTGTTATGATACAAACCGGAACCTTCCAGTTGTATTTTCTCATCTTGTGCTTCTATTTTGTGTATAGAGTTTGGTCCCAGTTGGTAAACATCTCCCTTTGCCCAGTTTTGTTCGACGCTGGTAACCACACGCTCTTTGGCGTCAGAAGAAATCCCCGTTCCTAATGCTACGATTTTATCTTCGAACATAAACCAGGATTTTCGGGCATTTGTTTTAAATTGGTTTTGCATATCAAAAACAAAATTTCCTATTTTCCCATTGGTTACTCCTCCTGAAAAAGTAGAAGTACCATACGTGATATAATCGGTAGCTGGGATAATCTCCTTTTGTGGAGCAGTAGTGCCTGGAATTTTAGCCCAATCCCATATCGGATAGATGTTATAATACTCATTTCCATCAATCAAGAGGGTAGTAGAGCCTATAGAACGATATCCTCCTTTGTTATTTTCACCATTTCCCATATGGCCATAGGTACCACAGTAATCAGTTTCTGCCTGGGCAGTATGGATAGAAGAACCTTTGACAGAAAATAAAAATCTTTTATTTTGTACAGAGGCAAAGTCAGTACGCCAATAGTTTGAAAATACTTGTTTGATATGATAACCGGGGTCTTTTTTCTCTAAAATTCTTGCCAAAGCGTCATCATAAGTACTCTTATATTCGGGATCAATCCTTTTCATTTTTTCCAGATAAGGAATTAAATCTATGGCATCAGTAAAATTTTTCCGGCTTATTTGTCGACCAAAGGTATTATGATTGATATAACGTCCGCGAATCTGAGCCAATATTCCCTTCCGAACAAAATTGGATAAGATACGGAGATGTCTTTCTTTCATCTTAAAAGCCGTTTCACGGGTGATATAGCCAATAGAAGCCTGCCCTTTGAAATATTCAGAGCCATATCCAAAAATATGAAGCATAATATCGTGCTGTGCATAAGAGAAATCAGGTTGTATTCCTTCCTTATCCGTAGTCACATTGACACTATACATTCCCTCGATCGCTTTCATAGTGATTTCAGGATCTTGCTTAAGTATTCCTATGAAAAAAAGATGCATATCAAAATCTATCTTATTGACTCCGGTAGTTCCATTGAATCGTCTGACATTCATTTTTTCAATAAGGCTATCCTGAAGAACGGGAGCTAGCTTTTGTGCTCCTGTCTGCTGCATCATAACCAGAATCAAACCCAATGTTCTTGGAGTGCCAATTTCATTATGCCACCAATTGGTGCTGCGGCATTCATGCTGATTCCAATACGATAAAGCCGTTGAAATCTTTTCGAAAATAGAAAAATCCCCTTTAAGGCTACTCCAGGGAGCAGTATAAGCTATGGTTAACATTTTTACTCGCTGAAGGTGTTGTGCGGGAGGCCATGGACTACGTACCTTACTGGTATAGTCTATATCTTTCCAAAATCCATTCTGGAGCAATTGACTAAAGCTTTTCGTATCGTTAAGTAATTGACTTCTATTATTTATGTTTTCCCACTGTTCCTCCACTATACGCAGTCTGATGACTTCAAAATCATTGCCCCGGTACAGAAGAATTCCAAGCAAAAAAAGGATAATACCCATTCTTTCTCTCATAATTACTGATGATTAAAGATACCAGTCTTGATAACGTTTTAAGGCCTCCAAAAAGTAATAATCTGCATAGATGAGCGGAACATCAATTTCTGAGTGTAATGGAAGTGCTCCAGTACTGTGCTTGAGGATAAAGCCTCCATTTTCTCCTATAGCAGACCTATATTTCGGGCCTGATAAAGATATAATTATTTGCTTTGCAACATCGAGATATTTTGCTTTTTCGGGCTCTGGTGTGTATTGACCAAGCTCCAGCAGGGCAGAAGCGATCAATGCTCCTGCTGAAGCATCCCGTGGTACGTCCGGGATTTTAGGATCATTAAAATCCCAGTAAGGAATCTTGTCTTCCGGTAAATTCGGATTCGTCAATATAAAATTGGCAATATTTTGAGCTTGCTTCAAATATTTTGGATCCTTCGTAAAACGATACATCATGGTATAGCCATACAATCCCCAACCTTGCCCTCTTGCCCACGCTGATTCATCAGAATATCCCTGAAAAGTTTTCTTTTTAATGACTTCACCTGTATTCAGGTTATAATCTACTACATGGTAAGAACTATAATCTGGACGAAAGTGATTCTTTAATGTAGTATTGGCATGGGTAACCGCTATTTCCTGATATTTTGAATCTCCACCGTTTTGACTGACCCAATTCAAAAGTTCAAGATTCATCATATTGTCAATGATCACCGGCCCGTCAAATTTTTTGCTGCTATTCCATGACTGGATAACTTTTGCTGCCGGTTTATACCTGCTGGATAAAGAAGCAGCTGATTGAAAGATGATCTCCTTATATTTTGGATTTCCCGTCAACCTGTATGCATTTCCAAAACTACAAAACATCATAAAACCCAGGTCATGATTTCCGGTGTAGGTTTGATTAGGCGCTATAATGTTGAGTGCTCTTTCCGCCTCTTTTCTGATAACAGGATCTTTGGTCTGCTCATAAATATACCATAAAGAGCCAGGATAAAAGCCTGTACACCACCAGGTCCGCTCATAACTAACGACTTTTTTATTGATAGAGTCATAAGTTTGAGGAAGTTTGTCCTCAGGAATAACTTTCATAAGGATCTTATACTGTTTTGCAGCCTGTTTAAAATTATCTTCTATGAGAGCGCCCATTTTTATTTTTTGGGCAGGAATAAGAGCATAGAGCAGATAAAAAAAACATAATAGTATTTTGTATTGGGTACCTGATTTCATAGAACATATTTTACCAGCCGGGATTTTGTTTGATTTTAGGATTTTTGGCAATCTCTGAAGTGGGCAATGGCCACAAGTAATCTTTTTGCGGATCGAATGTTCTATTGCTTGCGGCTTGAATCAGAATATAATTATTCGCATCTACTGCAGTGTTAGGAGCCCAGCCTCCCGTACCGGGGTTAAGCATTTCTGTGAACAAATAACTTCCGGTAACCGATTTAGGTAGCTCCGTTTCAGCTGTTTTCCATCTGAGCAAATCCCAATATCTTAATCCCTCGAATGCAAGCTCTACTCTGCGCTCTCTTCTGATTTCTTCTCTCATACTTAATCCGTTACTTGCAACAAATATATTAGTCAGCTTTGGCATAGATACATAATTAGGTGCTGCTGTTGTCCCTATATTGATCTGTGGCAATCTTGCCCTCAGCAGATTTATGGTTTTATCAAGATCCCCGTCTGAAATAGCTCCGTCTGACTCATACACTGCCTCCGCATAAGTAAGCAATACTTCAGCATAGCGAATAATTGCACGGTCGATAAAAGACCTTTGATCCTTCCATGCTATAGCATTAGCATATTTTCTAACCGTATATCCTGTTCTGGAAAGCGTCGCATTAGGTGTTGTATATTCACTGGAGGTAAATTCATCTCCTCTTTTCATAAACGAGAAAGACATTCTTGGATCTTTTTTATTAAAGTATTCCGCATGTTTTGTTGTTGAGTTCGGAGCTGTATATAAAGGGGATTTATCTATTGGTAAACCGTCTGCCATTAGATATGATGCAGCGAGAGATTGTGTAGGCCCTGCATTTCCACCTTCAAAAGTTCTTTGAATAGTAGTGGATGTAATATTATTTGTTGGGTCATTCCCATAGATTCTGACCAATATATTTTCTTTATTTGCCCTGCCATCTCCAGCTTCCTGGAATAGATTATAATAGGCATCATTCTGAATTTCACCATTCGGGCCGCTTTTAGGTGTATTTAATAAGCTATGTAACCCTGAATTCATTACAGCAGCTGACATTTCCTTTGCAATAGTCAAATGTTTTTTAGCGTCTCCGTAACCATGAAATTTACATCTCGTTCCTTCAAACAGCGCTATTCTGGCCTTCAATGCCTGTGCTGCGGTTTTAGATACTCTTCCATAATCCACAGTGCCTAATTGATCTATTGTTTTCAGTTTTGAAATAGCATTATCCAAATCACTGTATATTTGGTCCAATACTTCATCTCTTGTAGCTCTCGGCAGATATATATCAGGATCATCAATATTCATAGTCTTCAGAATTAAGGGCACTCCTCCAAATCTTATAAACATTTTGTAATAGGCAAATGCTCTAAAAAAATAGGCCTCACCAACATAATTATTAATATCCGCCTCTTTACCTCCTTTTGCAATTACTCCCGGAGCTTTTTCCAGAAGATTATTAGTCGCAAAAATCAGACTATAATCATAATCCTCAGATGTTGCCGGAGTAACCCGCGAGCCATCACTAATTTTATCAGCACTTGTATTCCTTGCCAGATTATCTCCCCATACGTCCTCTATACTCTGACTGGCATTAAGTTCCGGTAATTTTTTATAGAAATAATTAGCTGCCAGTTTAACATCATTTTCATTATTCCAGAAATTCTGATCCACAAGACTGGTCTCCGGAAGCCTGTCAATATTACATGAGCTCATCAGCATAAAAGCTGTAAAACACCCTATTATTATTTTATATTTGAATTTCATATTAATTTTTTTTATCGTTAAAAATCAACATTTACCCCAAGTGCTACTGAAGCCGAAAAAGGGTAATTAATACCATTGTAAGGTTGCTCCGGATCTATAACACCTTTAAACACTCCTAATCTGGAAAATGTCAATAAGTCTTCTCCCGTGATATAAACTCTTAACCTGTTAACAGGCATTCCTTTGAGATCATTTTGTGATAAAGAATACCCAATCTGAACATTTTTCAGTCTTGCATAAGCAGCATTAACCACCCATTTATCTGATGGGATATTATTCTGTCCTGCATTAAGGAAAGGTCTTGGAAATGCTGCATTAGGATTATCTGGTGTCCAATAATCCATATGGATAGACAATGGCTGATACCATGGTTGCTGCTGAGGGAAGATAAGCTCTGAGCTGGGCATAATATTACGTTTACCCACGCCTTGTACGAAAAGGCTAAAGTCAATATTTTTCCAGTTCATGAATATATTAAGTCCAAACAAATACCTTGGATTGGTGTTCCCCAAGTAAACAAGATCTCCTCTGTCTCCCAATCTTCCACCACCAGGACTAATTTTTCCATCTCCGTTTTGATCTACATAGAGAATATCTCCCAGCCCCGGTACCACTCCCGGCATATTATTCAGATTCGAATAACTGGGTGCATTTTTAAGCTGTTCTGCAGTTTGTATATAGCCGTTTGTCTTATACCCCCAAATTGTATTCAGAGAGTATCCTTCAATAAGATTATATATATTCTGATCCACATCAACCCGATTTAATCCTAACTGAATGATGTCTTTTCCACCATCATAACGAATTACTTTGTTATCACTGTCAGACACATTCGCCATTACACTGAATTTGAAGTCCTGTCCAATTTTCCCTTTATATTGTAAGGACGCTTCCCAACCCCAGGTTTTTAATTCTCCGCCATTGACACGCGGGGTAGAAATACCTATTGTTCCAGGTAAATTAATTCCTACCAGCATATTTTTGTTGAATTTATTATAATAATCAAAACTACCGGTAAGCTTATTATTGAATAAACCAAAATCTACCCCTATATTTCTGGTTTCTATCGTTTCCCAGGCCAAGGTAGGCGATGGAATTCTTGATTGATACAAATAGGTTGTCCTGTCTACTCCCAGAATAATATCACTTCCTGAAGACAAGGATCTCAAAAAGTCGTAATAAGAAATTCCTGTCTGGCTGCCTACTTTAGCCCATGTAAGTCTTGGCTTAAATTCATTAATAAATCCCAATGTATTCTTGAACCAGTCTTCTTTTTGCATATTCCAGCCTAAAGAGAAGGAAGGAAATGCTTTCGCTCTATTTGCTCCCGGTGCCAGTCTGGAGCTTTCATCTCTTCTTAATGTTGCTTCAAAGATATATTTCTCGTTAAAGTTATAGTTAAACCTTCCAAAAAATGCCTGAAGAGCAAATGTATTGATGTTTTGATTATTGGTTTTGTTTTTTGGATCTCCGGTGAAACCTAGGGCTGGATTATCATTGACATATAAATTGCTGGTTCTGGCAGTTAACAAATCATATCTGTAATCTTCGTACTGAAAACCGCCCATAAAATGGAAATGATGTTTATTGAGCTTAAGGTCATAATCTGCTAGGAATTGAACATTTTGTCTTATATCACTACGTTTTTGTACTTCATAGGAATTGGGATTATTCTGTCTTCCCACAATTGCAGGTCCTTTATCATAGAAAACTACCGTTCTTCTGAAAATATTTTCATTAGAGTCAAAGTTTTCGCGCCCATAAATAGCTTTTAGCTCTAATCCTTTTACCATATTTTTAAAGGTAATTGTTCCCACATTAGATAATGTATTCTGCGTTAACCTGTCGAATCCTCCGTCCTTTAATAATGCATAAGCGAAAATAGATGAAGTGCCGCTGATATAATACCTGCCATCTTCCGTGTACACCGGAAACCGTTGCCTGGCTGTATAAAGCTGACGGAATATTCCATTTCCGCCGGTCTCCAGTCCATAACCACCATCAACAGCTTTTTTCTGATATTGACTCGTGTAGGAAGACCTTAAGTCCAGTGTAATATATTTGTTGAGCTGTGCACTGAGGTTTAACCTGTAATTCCATCGGCTATAATTATCTTCTCCGATTCTTATCATACCATCCTGTAAAAGGTTGCCTACCGAAGCCATAAAGGTGATTTTCTCCGAGCCTCCACTAAAATCAATATTATTCTGATACATATTATAGGATTTCCTCAGAATCATATCCGGGATGTTCTTCTGATTATAAGTGATGTATCTATTAGGATTATTTGGATCTGTAACATATTCAATTCCTCTTCTTATATAATCCATGTCTATGGAAGAATATTCAGGTTGCAGTCCGGCATTGGCTCTTGCCAAATTTGCATATTCTGCCTCTTGTAGTAATGATACTCTTTTAGGTAGATTGATAGGGTACTGGACTGCCATTGAGGATTGATAGGAAACCTGCATTTTTCCTTTTTTACCCGTTTTTGTGGTTACAATAATAACTCCACCTGCAGCTCTTGATCCGTAAATAGCAGCAGCTCCACCATCCCTTAATGTACTAATGCTCGCAATATCATTAGGGTTTAAAGCTAGAAAGGTATTTTGAGAGGCCACCACATTGTCAATAATATAGAGTGGTTCAACTGTTCCATTTGCAGTTGTTGCCCCTCTGATTTCGATGTTTATATTTTCATTCCCTGGTCTTCCTGATGACCGTGTGATGGTTAAACCAGGAGATGCTCCCTGAAGTGCCCGGCCTATATTTGTCACGGGTCTGTCTTCTAAAATTTCCGGGCCCACCGTAGACACGGCTCCTGTTAATGTAAGTTTTTTTTGCTTTCCATAGCCCACTACAATTACCTCGTCTATGTCCTTGGATTTTAGAGTGTCTTTTTTCTTTTCTGTTAGCTTCTGACCCATTAAAGGGCTTCCGATACCTAGAAAGAGGAAGAAAAACACTCCGTTTTTATACCATAAAGAATTCGATGCAGATTTCATGACCAGTTATTTAGTTTTTAATAAACTTTGAGATTGTAGTGCCGGTTTCGGATTCTATATGAATAAAATAGGTGCCCTGAAGTAAAGTGCTCACATCAAAGCTTATAGTTCTACTATTCAGATTGGTTTTCATAGATTTCACAATATTACCCCATGTATTGTATATTTTCACGGTCCCGTTTTGTTTAGCCGGAAGCTTTATATTGATCACATCTTTTGCGGGATTCGGATAAACCTCTGCTTCTTCATTGGCAGATATGAGTTTCGCGGTACCAGATTGAGTAGGTCTTACACAACGAATAGATGCATAATGTCTGGAATTCTTGTTCCCATTTTCCCATATATTGGATTCAGCAGTGCTGAAGTTATGATACCATGTTGACGATTCGTCTATGAAACTGGCTTTCATTCCCATCTGATCTCCGCCATCGTAAGACTGTTGATCATTATTATAAACACCGGCAGGAAGAGCATTGAAGCCTACTGTATTGGCATTGGCATTCTGAATTGTCATTGGTCCTTTTGCCCAAAGTCCATCACTTACCCGATCCCGGTCTTCTCCACATTTCATCATGGGAGCAAGTTGTTCATCAGTTGTATTGTATTCTTGCTTAATACTGGTGAACAGATTTTTCCAGTCCTGGGTATTGGCAACATCCCATCCGCTAGGACACCAGCTTTTTGATGCATTGAAAGCATTGGTAGGGTAGTATCTTCCATATACTTTTCCTTCAGAATCTCCTGGAACTGCTACCCCCACCGTATTATTGGTTGCTGCATTATTTCCATCATAGCCATTCCAATTGAGATTCTCCATAAACCAATCGGTATTCCCATAACGCTTATAGGCATATTTTTTACCATCTCTAACGTCGGTAACCTCACCATTTTTACTATCGTAATTACAGTATTTTAATTTAGAGGCAAGTTGGTTGCCAGGCTGTACATCAGCTGATGCTGGAGAAGAGCTTTTAATTCCTATTAAAGGTAATGGATAGGTCATGCCGGGATCCGGAGAAGAGAAAGGAGTTGTGAGGTATAGATTATCATTGTAAGGAGGTTTAGGAAGTTGCTTATCGGAAACAAGCTTATCTATCTTCTCCTGATAATAGGCTGGAATAAACAGTCCCCATTTGTAATATAAATCCCGAAGATCGTAACCCGAAATTTCCATGATTTTATATAAAAAATAAAACTTTCTTTCATCATTACTACTTCCGTCTTTTTTTTCTTCTCTTGTTATTCTGTGCAATAGCTTGGTAAGCTCATCCCCAAAAATATATTGTAATTGAGCCAAAAATATCAAACGACTTTCATTAACATTTTTGTAAACATTTCCAATTTCATTTCCCCAGTAATTACGATTAGCATCGGGTTGCGGAAACCAATTATTATGTACTTTATCCCAAACAGACTGATCCCATTTTTGCCAGTTGGCTCCAAAAAAACTTCTCATTACAGCCATAGAATAAAAATTAACCGTAGTCTCTGTATATTCGCCAGGTTTATAAGCACTTTGCTGGTTTTGATGACCTAACTCGTGAGAAATTCCCCAAGGGTTATTTTCTATTTGGTATTGGGTAAGCAATCTTTGCATAGCCCCGTCATTACTCCCATTATATCCGGATCCATAATCTGTGGCAAACATGTATCCGCTGTTCGCTTCAACCATAAGGTTTCTATGACTAGTATTCATCGGCTTGTGAAGCGAATTAGGATCGTCACTGCTTACGCCGCTTATATCCCTCTGAGCATCAAATATTCTTTCTACAGATTTAAGCCATTCGTCTATATTATGAGGCTTGTTGTTATAATTGGTAAGAGAGTATTTCTCTACATTTGCTTTATTAACAACAATGATCGCATTTCTATTGGCAAATACCACATCTGTATAGCCATAGTTTGTCAATTGTTGTTTAAACTCATCGATCGTACTGGTCCCTAAAACATAGTAGGGATGCTTTACATGTTGACTTCCTGTTTGAGCAAAAGTAACTCTGGCCTTTCCTGTAGGATTGTTTCCATTAGTAATATAGCGTAGGTAGATGATTCCACCAGAATGTTGACTTGAAGAAATGGTATTGAGACCAAGCTGTAAAGGGATTTCTTTTACATTGGAACCGTCTTTTATTCTCGTTCCAATAACCAGAGCAGGCATACGGTTGTCTGAAGACGGAGTTAGAATCTCAACATTAAGCTTCAATGTTTTGCCTGCCGGAAGATAAAAGCCTGTAACTATATGGTCAAATTTTTTCTGTACCTGTCTCAACCTTTTTATTTCCACCTCTGTACTTGTAACTTGCGTTAGTTCAATACTGTTATTATATACATCTGAACTTTCTATTGTAAAGCTCTCTATGCTATTTAATTTGTTTTTTTCAGCAAATACAACATTTCCTTTGGCCAATAACAAAAATAGCAAAATTGTAAAAAATACATTTTTTTTCATAATAAATTGGTTTTTTGATTCGTAAACGAAACATTAATTATCAATAATACAATTATTATGAGTGTTGTTATTCTTTACCCTTATTTTCTAACATTTGTTTCATGTCTTTAAAAACGCTCACCTAAACACAATCGTATGATTATTAATTACTTACGAAATATTATTTAAAAATATTTTCACGAAAACGTTATAGTTATCATAATATGGAAAGAATACCACTGTAAATTACTATGATACAAGTATTAACCTACTAAAAATAACAGATATGGAATCCTTTTTTTGATGTAAGAAAATTGATTTTTTAAATTGGTAGGGCTTAGGATAATCATTTAATCCTTACCAAAAATTGCATTTATTTATTATAAATTAGAGTATTGATCAATGTTTGGAATTCGTCAGGGGATTCTAATAGTTTCAATAAAGCTTCTCCTAACCCTACTGCTGAAGCACCCGCCTCGAACCATTTTTTTATCTCCTCAATCTCTAACGGGATTCCTCCTGTAATCATAAATTTTAAATGGGGAAATAAAGGTTTGATTCCTTTTAAAAAAGAAGTCCCAATAACACTGGCCGGAAATATTTTGATCATTTTTGCTCCAAGATTCGAGCATATAGCAATCTCTGTGGGTGTCATAGCTCCCGGAATCCATATTTTATGATGAATAGCTGCTGCTTCCGCGATCTCGGGAAGTACTACAGGACTAACAAGGAAATCAGCATTTAAGCCGATAAAGGTTTCCGCTTGCTTTCGTGATGTAATGGTACCAGCCCCCAAAACTATTTCTTTAGCATACTTGTCGCGGTAATCCACTATTTTTTTAAAGTTTTCTTCTGCTTTCTCTCCCCGGTTGACAAATTCAAAAACCCGGATTCCTGCCTGATATGACCTATTAAACGCTTCAATGCATCGTGCCGGATCATTATGATAGTATACAGGAATAATAGGGTAGGCTTCGATCGTGTTGATAATGGTATTCATAATTATGAAAGGATTGTTACTTATATTATCTTGCTATAAAAATCACCGGGAATAAATAATTTTTCAAATCCCATGAGTGTTGCAAAGTCTATAATCTCCTTGGGGTTATTATTCTGACAAATTCCATAAATCAATCCCCCCATAAAAGCGTCTCCACTACCAATTCTATCTACCACCTCCATTGTTTCATAAGACTCAGAAATCCAGTTTCCGTCCCGGGTGTGATAAGTTCCATAGAAGAGGTTATGTTTTGGATGATCCATAAACCTGAATGTATTAGCAATATGTTGACATTGTGGAAATTGAGTGAAGATTTCCAGGCTTACTTTCTCAGAAAAAATGTAATAATCTTGTTTAGAGGTATTTCTATCAAAATCTTCTTGTACTGAAGTTCCCAACATGAGGTGGGATGACCAGATATTTCCCATAATAACATCACAAAATGTGACCAATTCGAGCATTGCCTCTTTAGGATCTATTCCAAAGTCCCATAATCTGTTGCGATAATTTAGATCTACTGAAATAAACAGATTCCTCTTTTTGGCTTCCTTTAAAACTTTTTTCATGATGTGAATCCATCTTTCCGATAGAGAAGGAGTAATGGCACTCCAGTGAAACCATGTACATCCTTCGAATAATTGATCCCAGTCAAGGTATTCTTCATCTATATTGTAAAATGAAGAAAACTTTCGATCATAAACTACTTCGCCGGTGGTGAGACCGTTGTATCCCTCTAAAAAATATAAACCTATCCGATCTCCCTGAATTAAAACTTTAGAAATATCAACCCCTTTATGTTCGAGTACTTCCAAAGCATTTTTTGCTAATATATGATCAGGAACTGCCGTAAAATAAGAAACCGGGATTTCCAATGTGGATAATACTACAGAAACATTGGCTTCTGATCCCCCGGGATACATTTTAAACAAACCAGAGGAGGCTTCCGATATTTCCGGATCTGCATACGTCTCAAATCTTAAAAGCAGTTCACCCAACGAAAGTACTTTGTGCATAAAAATTCAAATATTGATAAAGTAAAAATAAAGATCTATAACGCTATTTAAAAATATGACAGCAAAAAGTTACGAATACGTTTTAGTAGGTAATTTAAAAAAATAGATCTGAAATAAAAATTTGTATTTACATTACACCCTCTATAATATGCAAGCCGATGGGAATATTAAATCAATTTTCATTACAAGATAAAGTAATTGTTATAACCGGAGCAACAGGAGTCTTGGGAGAGGCTTTTGTAACTGCGGTAGCGGAAGCCGGTGCCAAGGTTGTCATCATGGGAAAGTCTGAAGCCAGAGCAAATGAGCGGAAAATCTTGGCCGAAAGTCTAGGTTCGGAAGCATTGGTTGTCATAGGGGATGTTTTACATGAAGAAGATATGGTAAGAGCAAGAGAAGAAATTCTTACCAGGTTTGGGACAATAGATGGATTGGTGAATGCCGCGGGAGGAAATATTGCCGGTTCAACATTAGAACCTGAACAGGATCTGTTTTCTTTAGATCTGCATAATATCAGAAAAGCTATTGAACTCAATCTTTATGGGACTATGATCCCAACCCATATTCTGGGTCAGGTGATTGCAGAAAAAGGCAAAGGAGCTATTGTAAACATTTCCTCTTTGGCAGCAGACCGCTCTTTAACCCGTGTATTAGGCTATACTGTTGCCAAACATGGTATTGAAGGATACACCAAATGGATGGCAACAGAACTGGCACTTCGTTACGGAGACCAGGTTCGCATGAATGCCATTGCTCCTGGTGTATTTCTTACGATCCAAAATAAGAATCTCCTGACTGATGAAAATGGAAACTATACTTCGAGGGCGCAAAAATTTATCAATCATACTCCATTCTCAAGGCTTGGACTCCCCACAGAATTACAAGGAACATTGGTTTATCTGCTCAGTAATGCATCGGTATTTGTGAATGGAGAAACGATATTTGTAGATGGTGGATTTAGTGCATGGAGCGGTATTTAAAATAAAATTAGGAATGAATAAATTGGAACAAACATGGAGATGGTATGGTCCTCAGGACCCTGTATCCTTACAACATGCAAAACAAGCAGGTGCTACTGGAATTGTAACAGCACTGCACCACATTCCTCATGGGGAAATATGGACAAAAGAAGAAATTATCCTGCGAAAAGAAATGATAGAATCCTCCGGATTAACCTGGTCGGTTGTTGAAAGCGTTCCGGTTCATGAATCCATAAAAACCCGGTCGGGAGATTCAGAAAAATATATAAAAAATTACTGTCAAACATTAGCCAATCTAAGTGCCTGCCATATCAAAACGATTTGCTACAATTTTATGCCGGTTTTAGACTGGACAAGAACCCAATTGGATTTAGAAATGGAAGATGGTTCAAAAGCATTGTATTTCGATTGGATTGATCTTGCTTACTTCGATATACACCTGTTACAACGTGAAGGCGCCATCAATGACTATTCGGACCCGATCTTAAAAGCGGTTGATAAAAAAAAGAAAAGCATAACAGCGGAAGAGCGTAAAGTATTGTCTGAAAATATTTTAATGGGAATACCAGGAGAAAAGAACATTACTCTGGAAAGCCTCAGAAAGAGTATAGACGTCTATAAAAATATCGGAACTGAAGGATTGCGGGCCAATTTAAAACATTTCTTAGAATCTATCGCTTCTGTTTGCCGGAAAGAGAAAATAAAAATGACCATTCATCCTGATGATCCTCCTTATCCTATTCTGGGATTGCCAAGAATTTTAAGTCATAAAGAAGACTTTGAGTATCTGTTAAACACCATAAATGATGAGTTCAATGGTGTTTGTTTCTGTACCGGGTCTTTAGGAGCCGGTATCCATAATAATATTCCTGAGATCTTTGATTTGGTAAAAGACCGGGTAAACTTTATCCATCTCCGCAATGTCAAAAATGATAAAATCGGAAATTTTTACGAAGCAGATCATCTGAATGGTGATGTAGATATGTATCATATTATGAAAGCGATTATTACTGAAAATCAAAAAAGAAGCATTCCAATTCCATTCAGGCCGGATCACGGCCATCAAATGATGGATGATATGAATAAGATAACCAATCCGGGCTATTCTGCGATCGGCAGATTGCGGGGACTGGCAGAACTAAGGGGACTCGAAATGGGAATTTTAGGACAATAATCAATATTATATGGAATATTTCTTGCAAAATAATTTTATTTTGGAATCATCTGTAGCAGAAAAGCTCTATTTTGATTACGCGGCTCCGCAGCCTATTATTGATTATCATTCTCATTTATCACCGCATATTTTAGCCTGTAATCAACCATTTGAAAATATGACTAAACTATGGCTTCAGGATGATCATTACAAATGGCGGGCAATGAGGGCTTTTGGTGTAGAGGAATTATTTATTACCGGAGAGGTAGATCCAAGGGAAAAATTTAGGAAGTGGGCAGAGGTAGTACCTTATACTATAAGAAGTCCTTTGTTCCACTGGACTCATATGGAACTTAAAAATCCTTTTGGAATCAAAGAATTATTAAATCCTTATACGGCAGATCGAATTTATAACCAGACTTTAGAGCAGTTGCAAAGTGAAGATTTTAAACCGAGGAAAATTTTGCAAAACTTTAATGTGGAAATGCAGGGAACCACAGATGACCCTATTGACTCGCTCATGGACCATCAACAATTAAGGCAAGAAGAATCTGGCATAAAAGTACTTCCTTCTTTTCGACCAGATCAAGTTTTCAATATCAATCAGGGGGATGGTTATAGAAACTATATCCAACAATTAGAACAAGTCAGCTACACGAAGATCAGTAATTTTGAATCCCTGATTGCAGCATTAAAAAAAAGGATTGATTATTTTCATCTGGCAGGCTGTGTCTCATCCGATCATAGCTTTCCCTCAATGCCGGTTCCGCATTTCACTATAGAAGAAGCCGATCAGATTTTTCAACAGGTAATGAATGGCGATGATTCCCAGGCAGAAAAAGTTCATACGAGTTTCACATTTTATGCTTTAACAGAATTATGCAAGTTATATTATGACAAAGGCTGGGTACAACAATTCCATCTCGGTGCTCTTCGTGATGGAAATATTAACAAAGCTAAGATTGCAGGTTCTAATCAAGGATATGATTCCATTGGGGATTATGCCCAGGCTACACAACTTTCTTTTTTCCTAAGCCACATGGAAGGAGAGGCACAATTAGCTAAAACGATCATCTATAATCTTAATCCCTCTGATAATGCTTTGTTTGCAGCTATGATAGGAAATTTTCAAGGGGATGGAATTAAGGGAAAAATACAATTAGGGTCTGCGTGGTGGTTTCTCGATCATCTCGATGGAATGACACAACATCTGAATGAACTTTCTAATATTGGTTTATTAAGCACTTTTATAGGAATGACTACAGACTCGAGATCGTTTGTCTCGTATTCCCGACACGATTATTTTCGCAGGCTACTGTGTAATTTATTAGCCAATGATATCAGAAAGGGATATCTTCCTCATGATATTCCTTTTATCGGATCGGTCATCAAAGATATTTGTTATCAAAATATTAAAAACTATTTCAATTTATAAAAGCTATGGAAAGCAATAGGGTGAAAAACTATAGATGGGTTATTTGTTCATTACTATTTTTTGGAACAACCATTAATTATCTCGATCGTCAGGTCCTGAGTTTGCTTCATCCTATTTTGGAAGAACAATTTCAATGGTCCAATTCAGATTATGGGATCATCACAGCTATTTTCCAACTTTCTTACGCTTTTTTCATGTTGCTGGCAGGCAGATTTGTAGATAAAATGGGAACGAAAAAAGGATATGCGATTGCTTTGGTCATTTGGTCTGTCGGAGCTATTATTCACGCTTTTGCAATCCCAATGGGTGAGGTTTCAGTCCAAATATTAGGGGTATTAGGTTTCAGCGGACTTTCTATTTCGGTGACGGGATTCATTATTGCACGTCTGATTCTTGGTGTGGGAGAATCCGCAAATTTCCCTTCAGCCATTAAGGCAACCGCGGAATACTTCCCAAAAAAAGAACGTGCTTTGGCTACCGGAATCTTTAATTCAGGTTCAAATGTCGGAGCTATACTCGCGCCGCTCACAGTTCCGTGGCTGGCATATTATTATGGCTGGCAAAGTGCTTTTATTATCATTGGCTCTTTAGGGTTTTTCTGGTTGATCTTATGGTTGATTTTTTATGATACCCCGGTAAAACAAAAAAGATTGTCACCTGAGGAGCTAAACTATATATTATCAGATTCGACTTCTGACATAAAAACTGAAGAAGAAAAGAAATATAAAGTTTCCTGGCTAAAGCTGTTGACGTTTAAACAAACCTGGTCATACTCATTAGCCAAATTCCTAACAGATGGGGTATGGTGGTTTTTCTTGTTTTGGCTGCCATCCTACCTGAACAAAAAATTCCATCTTTCAGGCTCGGATATTATACTTCCTTTAAGTGTATTGTATACCATGACCATGATCGGAAGCATTTGCGGAGGATGGCTGTCCATGTATTTTATCAATAAAGGATTTGCTCCTTATGATGGCAGGATGAAAGCAATGTTTTATATTACTTTAGTTCCATTGATCGTTCTTTTTTTAGTTCAGCCTTTATCCGGAATATCGTATTGGGTTCCTGTTATTTTAATCGGATTAGCAGCTTCTGCACACCAAGCCTGGTCAGCAAATGTATACACTACTGCTTCGGATATATTTCCCAAAGCAGCAACAGCAAGTATTACAGGAATTGGAGGCATGGCAGGCGGGATGGGTGGAGCACTCGTTTCTTTTTTTGTAGGAAAAGTCTTTGACTATTATCACCGTATCGAAGATCCCAACCTAGGATATACATTAGTATTTTCAGCTTGTGCTGTTGCCTATCTTGTGGCATGGATCATTATGAAACTGCTTGTCCCAAAAGCAAAAATCATCAGAATAGAAGAAATCACAAATCTGTAGATTTATTAAAATGAATTGTAGTATCCAATAAAATAGTTTCATAAGCCCTATGTCTTTTATGTTGTTCCATATTTAATAAATCAACAAGTTTAGTAAGAGCCGTAAAACCTATCTCTTGTGTAGGTTGACGTATACTTGAAAGAGAAGGATTAAGAGCAAAAGGCATATCAAAATTTGAAAATCCAATCACGGCAATTTCCTCCGGTACTTTCACCTTCATCTGAGCTAAAATCCCAAGGACACGGATTGTAATCACACCCGTAGCCCCAAATATAGCATTAGGCTTTACCTTGGATTTTAATAATTCGGTGAGTGCCTGCGAAATTTGTTGATCCATCATTTCACTATTTTCAAGATTACAGGTAAGCATAAATTTGGGATAAAAAGGAATATCTAAGGTTTTTAGTGCTTTTTTAAATCCTTGAATTCGTGGATTATTTTCTCCAAATTGACATCCTGTAATAAATACTATTTTCTTTCGATTAATCCTGATGAGATGCTGAGTAGCTTGCAAGGCTCCTTTATATTCATTAACTCCTATTTTCATCGTTTCTAAAGAAGGATTGAAACGATCAAACAAAACAACAGGACAAACTTCCGAATTGATTTGACGCAAATATTCTGTATTGGATGTTTCACTGACAGGGGCTAGTAAAATGCCATCCACCCCTTTATTCAATAATGCCTCAATACATGATTTTTCATTTTCTACATTTTCATGACTCTGCATGATGATAATATCATATTCTGTCTCATAAGAAGCTTTTTGTATTCCATCCAAAATTTGAGAAACAAAAATATTGTTGATGGAACAGACGACTACTCCAATCGTATTGGAATGACCTCCCTTTAAGCTTTTGGCTAAGCGATTGGGCTTATAATGATTTTCTTTTGCGTAGTTCCGAACTCTTATTTTTGTTTCCTCACTGATTTCATAACTATCATTTAAAGCTTTAGAAACTGAAGAAACAGAAAGTCCCAAACTTTGTGCAATATGTTTTATGGTAATTTTTGTCATTCTATCAATTGCTTTTTATCGATTCAGCTTATTCCTTTTCAAAGTCATAAAAATTAATCCCAACTTCTACATCTTTGACCTTGAATATTCTGGTATCCAGCGGATAAAAAATAAATTCTCCGGCACCGCAAATTTTTGCATCCAAAAGATGTCCTGCCAGAGCTGTATAATCCTGTCTGCCTAACGTGATATGCAAATGGAGTAGTGGCTGACCGTTGAGCTCAGAAACATTCCCGGAAATATTGGAGACTTCCATTTGTTCATTGAAAGTTTTATCTACATATTTCTTTGTTGAGGGCACAAAATAACGAAGTGTCGCTTCACTTACAGCACCAATTCCTGTTATTTCTCCCGATTTGATGTCTTGATTTATTACAAAATCGGTCAACGCTTCCACAATACCTGAATGGTTTTTCAGACTCACAATATAAGTGGAATTTACTTTTTTAGCAGTCCAGTTATTTCCTTTTAAAATAGCAGTATTCGTACTCATCATATTTCAGTTTACACTTATTATTTCTTAAGATAATTGATGATCCCGATAACATCATCTTTTCCAAATCCTTCATCATGGGCAGATTGATAGGTTTCAATAAGCGTTTTTGATAAAGGATAATCAGCTCCTGCATTATGGGCTAAAAGGATATCTTTTAACATCAGATCCAGGGCAAATGCCGGTGCATAATCATCATTGATCAGTAGTGGTGTTTTTACTTTTGTGGCACCACTTCCACTTGCACTTTCATTAATGATATCAAGCATGTCCTTCCTGTCGATTCCCAATTTATCTGAAAATAAGACCGTTTCCGCAAGGCCCTGATAGAGCGTAGACAGAAAATAATTCACCGAAAGCTTAGCCGCGATTCCTTTTCCGTTCTCTCCTAAATGTCTGATCTTTCCCAGCTTTTTTAAATAAGGTTCAGCACGATCAAGATCCTTTTCACCACCTCCTGCCATGATGATCAATGTTCCATCAGCTGCAGGTTTGGTACTTCCTGCTACAGGTGCATCGATAAAACCGGCTTCCTTTATCTTAACTGCAGAGGAAATATCATTGGTCGCTTGTGGAGAAATGGTACTCATATCGACGAAAAGTTTTCCATGAATATCCTCTGAAAGAATTTCTTCATATACCTGGCGCACTGCTGTATCATTGGTCAGCATTGTAAAAATAACATCACTGTTTTTTACCAGCTTAGTAACTTTGGTATATACGGTTGACTTCTCCTTAAAATCATTTGCTTTTTCGGTGGTTCTGTTATAGACAGACAAAGGAAATCCTGCTTTTTCTAAATTTTTAGCCATGGGATGCCCCATATTTCCTAATCCGATGAATCCAATTTTTGCGTCTTCCATATTTTTATTTTTTGTAAAATGTAAAAAGTATTAATACTGAATTGAAAGTTGGAAAATGCAGCTTAAAGATTAGATAAATAATGATAATTATGTATGGTTGTTCATAACTGCCTCAGATTTCATATCCTGTAACCATTGATTTAAAATCCGGGATTCATAATTTACTTCTTATTTCTTAAGCCTTACAATGTGTTTTTCTATCCAAACAACAATCAACGTATCAAAATTACGCATTCCAAATTCAATTTTATTACCCTTACATTTTTTATAATGAGAAAACTTACAGAAATTTGCAGAAAAAATAAGCAGTATAAAAATGAAGATCATTGATGTTGAAAAGTGGAACAGAAAAGAACATTTTAATTTTTTTTCAAAAATGGCAAGTCCTTATTTTGGTTTTACAGCAGAAGTGGATTGTACAAAAGCTTATGATACTGTAAAAACTAACGGTCATTCTTTTTTTGCCTATTACCTTCATAAATCAATGGCTGCCGTGAATTCTGTTGAAGAACTGAAAATGAGAATTGTTGATGATCAGGTGGTCATTTTCGATGTCATCGATGCGGGAAGTACAATTGCCAGGGCAGACGGAACTTTTGGTTTTTCTTACATCCCTTTTTCAGAAAGCTTTGACGTTTTCAATAAAGAATTACAAAAAGAAATTCAGGCTGTACAAAACTCCACAGGATTAAGATTAAGTACTGATACCGTCACCAAAGCTTTAATAAGACATTCTACTATTCCCTGGAATTCTTTCAGTGCATTGCTGCATCCTACGAATTTTGATAAGACGGAATCTATTCCGAAAATTACATTTGGAAAATACAGCATCCGTAACGGAAGGAAATATTTACCGGTTTCCATAGAAGCTCATCACGGTCTGGCAGATGGTCTTCATCTGGCAAAATACTTTGAAGAATTTCAAAAACAATTGGATTTGTAACGAATAATTTTAATGTAATTAAATTATCTTTGCAGGTAATTAAAAGGTTTCTTTTTCTTTCTGACCGGAATTTAAATCCTCGATTTGATTCCGGAAATCAGGAAAGATACTTATCTCATTATTCTATAATTAATTTTGAATTTAAAACGTTAGTATGCAGGCGAGTTCTTCTCAGGGCATTTCCAGAACTGTGATATGGCTGATGGCTATTATTTCAGGGTTGGTAGTTGCCAACAACTATTATAATCAGCCACTATTGGCACTCATTTCAAATGACGTACAGATTTCAGAAAGTGCTGCCAGCAAAATATCCGTACTGACCCAGATAGGATATGCACTGGGATTGCTTCTTATCGTTCCGTTGGGTGATAAATTTTTCCGTAAAAAACTGATTTTGATTGATCTTCTCTTGGTTTTCGGATCACTTTTATGGATGACCTTTGCTACTCAACTATGGATGCTGTATGCGGCGAGCTTACTGATCGGAATGACCTCTGTTATTCCGCAGCTTTTTGTTCCTATCGCAGCAGAACTTTCATCTGATGAAAAGAAATCTTCCAATATAGGATTGGTAATGTCCGGATTACTTTTGGGTATTCTCTTATCCAGGTTTGTAGGGGGAATCCTGGGAGAAATTCTGGGTTGGAGGGCCGTTTTTGGTATTGCGGCAGGCTTGATGATACTCGTTTGGTTTTCAGTGTATAAAATGCTTCCTGAGCTCTCACCAAATTTTAAGGGGACTTACAAAGATCTGATGCGTTCTGTATTTCATCTCGCAAGAACACAGCCTGTTTTACAACTGGCCTCTTTCCGGGGCGCAATGGCTTTTGGCTCTATGTGTGCTTTATTTACCACTTTGGTTTTTCATATGGAGAAACCTCCATTTAATGCCGGTTCATCTGTGGTAGGGAGTTTTGGTCTGGCGGGGGCAGTAGGTGCTTTAGCCGCAGCCAAAGTCGGGGCATTCCAAAAGTTCATGAATATCAACAGGATCATATTCTACTCACTACTAATCGTTTTAGGCAGCTGGGCTTTTACCTATTTTGCAGGATACACGTATTGGGGTTTGATTGTGGGAGTCATCCTGGTTGATCTGGGAGTACAATCCAGTCATATTATGAATCAAACCAGTTATTTTCTGATCAGAACCAATGCGGTCAACCGCCTGAATACGGTTTATATGGTCTGCTACTTTATCGGTGGATCATTAGGAACATGGCTGGCATCGGTTGCATGGCATTACGCACAGTGGGAAGGGGTGTGCTTCGTTGGGGCAAGCTTTGGTCTCTTAGCTTTAATCGCTCATTTGATCTTTAGCAGGAAAGTAAGTAAAACATTGTAATCCGCGTTTCTATTCGTGAAACAAAGTAGATTCAAGTTAAATGTAATAAATTTTGTTACATTAAAATTAAATGGTAACTTTGCAGAACATTACAACAAGAATTACAATGAAAATAGAAATATGGTCGGACGTTATGTGTCCGTTTTGTTATATAGGAAAAAATAATTTTGAACAGGCTCTTCAAAAATTGCCATTCAAAGATCAGGTAGAAGTAGAGTGGAAGAGCTTCCAGCTGGATCCTACCTTAAATACAGGTGAAACAAAGAATACACTTTCCTACTTCAGAGAGAAAAAAGGCTTTCCTGAGACCCAGGCTGCGCAAATGATCAGCCAGGTTACTCAAATGGGAAAAGGGGCTGGTATTGATTTCAATTTTGAAACTGCGCTTATAACCAATACGTTTCCTGCACATAAATTGTTGCATTTATCTAAAAAATACAACAAGTCCAATGAAATGGAGGAAGCTCTGTTCATCGCCCATTTTATTGATGGCAAAAACGTGGGGGATGTTGATACGTTGGCAGAAATTGCAGAATCACTGGGTATTGATAAAGAGGAGGCAAAGCATGCAGTAACTTCAGAGGAATTGACATCAGAAGTCAATGAAGACATCCAACAAGCCAGAAATAATGGAATTACCGGCGTTCCATTTTTTGTTTTAAATGGGAAGTATGCTGTTTCGGGCGCTCAACCTGTTGAAGTTTTTGAAAATGCACTCCAGCAAACGTATAAAGAAACGGTTTCTCCATTCACAGATCTTTCTAATGGAGAAAATGCCTGTGGCCCCGATGGATGCAGCATTTAACTGATATAATATTCAGAAGACAATTAAATTATGTTATATAGAAAAACCTGAAGAGATTTTCTTCAGGTTTTTCTTTTGTATTTGTAATTTTATACCCTTATTTATTGTCAGATTATGGATATCCATTTTTACCAACCAAGAAATCCTGTTCTTAAAAAATATATCCAGGGATATTATTTTATGGATAAAGATGAATCTGCTTCGTCTATCAGATATCTGACATTTCCAAACAATTTTTTCATTGTTTCAGCCTGTCAGGATGCCGAGATCAGATCGGATGAAGGCAGTATGGAAATTTATCATTCTCCCATAAAAAATATAGTGATTGATTTGGTCTCCCGATGCACAGGATCTACGGAAATCTTTTATGAGAAACCCATTAATGAAATTACCATCTACTTTAAACCTTTGGGGATCTATCATTTTTTTAATGCTGACAAATGCTTAATTCTAAAAGATAAAATTTTATCTTCGGACTTTCGTGAGGCTATGGATAAGATACTGAATGAACACGGGAAGGAAATACAAATAAAAGCCCTGGAAGATTACCTGCTATCTAAATTCATTGATAAGCATCTGACTGGAGCCGAAAACATCATCAAAGACCTTGAGAATGATATCAGTATCCTGGACATTGCTGAAAAGAATGGCATTACAAGACAATACGTTAATAAAATTACCAAACGGTTTGCAGCAAAACCAGCCTCCGAATACCGTAAAATAAACCGGTTTCGAAATTCCCTGCTGCAAAACAAACAGGTGAAAAATCTTACGGAATTATCCTATGAAAATCTTTTTTACGACCAGTCTCATTTTATCAAAGATTTTAAGGAACTTACTCAAATAACTCCAAAAACATTCTTCAAAAAAGTTAATACAGAACAAAATAATATCTGGTTATTTATTTAATCTGTTTCCTTTTTTACAATTCTCAATATTTCCTGCCCCGTACTTTTGTCATGAACTTAAATTATATCTCATGAAGAAAACACTTGTCCTCATCTCATTATTATATTCTTTATCATTTGGCTGCCAGAAAACAAACAACCCTGTTGTGAAAGATATTCTGGAAAAGGTCAAAGATCACTATACGGATAAAGATCTTTATAAAAAGCTTGAAACGGAATTTCAACCGGAAGACTGGGATACACTGACCGGAAAAGAACTGGCTCAGAAGCTTACTGAAAAATTGAGGACTGTGTCCGGTGATCAGCATTTTTTTATTAAATACAAGGACGGTCTAACATCTGAAAACAAGAAAAATGCAAAGGAAACCGCCGCTGAAAATAATTTCCTTAATAGCCTTGAAAATTTCGGATTCGAAAATGTAAAAAGATTGGAAGGGAACATTGGTTATATTAATTTCAAAGGGTTTGCAGAATCCCATTCAAGTGCAAAAACACTTGCATCAGTAATGGATTTTGTTGCGAATACCAACTCTTTGATTATTGATCTTCGTGAAAACAGAGGAGGTGATAACGGAATGCTTATCTTATTTTGCAGTTATTTTTTCAAAGAAAAAACCAATCTGTATTCTACCTATTTCAGAGACAAAGAAAAAACGGTTCAAAATACTACCCGAACAAAAGTTTTAGGAAAAAAATACCTTGATAAAAATGTCTATATCCTTACGAGCAGGTCTTCTTTTTCTGCTGCGGAAGGATTAGCCTACTTTCTTAAAAACTATAAACTCGCCAAAATCATTGGAGAAAATACCGGAGGGGCGGCAAATCCTGTAGACGAATTTATTATTGCAGATCAATACCTCACCGTTATTCCAGTCGGAAAAATTACAGCCACAATAACCCATGGAAACTGGGAACACACAGGTGTTTCCCCGGATATAAAAACCACATCGGAAAATGCTTTAAAAACAGCATATATTCTGGCTTTAAAAGAGATCATGAACAGTAAAATACAAACAGAATTAAATAGGGATGAACTGGAAAGTCTTATTGAGAAATTAGAAAATGAGAAAAGCAAGATGGCAATTTTCTAAGCTTATATTTTCCAAATTGTAATACATCATAAAAATCCTTTCTGCACAAATGCTCAGAAAGGATTTTATAGTAAAATTTAAATCTTTAAATGATTAGAAGTCTTTGAAGTTTTTACCCAAATGTTCTTCTATTACAAAGAATGGATCTTCTTTAAGGGTATGTCCCCTCATATCTATAAGACTTACTTTACTCATCATACGAAGCATGATCCTTCTTTCACAGGTATGTTCAACACCATTAATATTTTTTATTCCCGCGCGGAAAGCGGATCTTCCGTGGGCACATAAATGGTTATTAACGACGATAACGTCTCCTGCCTGAGGAGTAAAATCCGAATAAATCAGATGTTTTGCTTCCTGCCAGAATTTACTGAGCGCATGATGGGCAATATCTGTTTGCTTAATATCCGGATTAAACAATTGCTCTGCGGCATCAAATCTCATAAACGGCAATTCCTTATTTCCGTATAAAATAGCATCTAAAGTATCGATTTCCTCTGCCTCGGTTTTTAGATTTGCATCCTTAGGAATCTTAAAGATCGGATCAAATAAAGGTTTGTAATCTTCATGAATAGATTCATGGGAACGGATAGAGTAAAGGGTAGAAGGTACCTGCTCTTCATTACGGATATACATAAAGCTTAAAAAGTCTGCCTGATGTTTAAGAAAAGCATCTTCCGTATGGACATACAGATCTGTAGCTGATCCTGATCCCGTCTGAGTATCCCGCATTTTTTCATCCGGAATGATCGCATGGATCAGCCCGCCTCCCTTACGCTGTGAATAATACTGTACCGGTTTCGATGGAAGGGCACCATGCAACAAAGCACAGGCAAATCCGTATTGATTGAATTTTGAGTAATCCGCCGATTGCCAGTTGGGTGGAGTCGTTCCTATTTTTTCCTGGTCAATATCAAAAAGGCCGTGGAAAATCAATGCACCATACTGCTCTCTGGAAAAATCGCTGGCAAATGACGCCAGAACCTTTAATAATCTTTCCGGTAAAAAATAAGAGGCCAGTTGATGAACCTGCATGACAAACTCTCTGTTTTCAAAAGTTCCATATTTTCTTTCGAGATGATCTACCGCGTCTTTGATCATCCTGCGCTCGCTATCTGTAATCTGAATGGCTACAGGAAGTACTCTTTCCATAGTCAAACTGCTTTCTTCAAGAATTTTTAGAGAATTCATTAAAAAAAATTTTGTGTTAGGATTAAATTATTATATTTGTTTTTAATTATTCTAAATAACAATTGCGTTGTCAAATTTATGAATTTTTAATTAAGTACCAAATAAAAAATGCAAAAAAACAAAACTTAACGTATTGATTACGAGATAGATAAACTATGTCCAAATAAAAATAAGTCAACACCATTTTTTTTAATCAACGTTATAAATAAATATATGAACAACGAAATTTTGCCTCACGAAGGAGTGATAAACGACACTTTGAATCACTTTTCGGGGAAATTTGAAAACATTTTTCATCAGGATAATTATGATCACTATCGTTCCGCTATCAATGACACTTTAGACCTGGTCGGAACATTTCTTCATAGAAACGACAAACCATTTAGCGGAATAGAAGCTAAAACAATGAAACAAAAGGTTCAGCACATTGACCTGAACCAAAAACTCTCTTCTTATGAAGAGCTCCTGAATGAGGTGGATGACATCTACGTAAAGCATGCCACAGCCTTTCACCTTCCTCAATATGTAGCCCATCTCAATTGCCCTATTGTAATTCCGGCATTAGCCGGAGAAATCCTTGTGAGCGCTATCAACTCTTCACAGGATACTTATGATCAGAGTGCCGGTGGCACTTTTATGGAAAGAAAACTGATTGACTGGACAGCAGAAAGATTAGGGTATTCTTCTGAAAGTGATGGTGTATTCACCGCAGGAGGTTCACAAAGTAATCTGATGGGATTGGTGATGATGCGGGATGTCTTCTCTCAAAAAAACTTACATCACAACATCAAACAAGACGGCTTACCGCCTGAAGCCGGCCGTTTTAGAATTTTCATTTCCGATAAAGCGCATTTCAGCAATTCAAAGAATGCATCTATTATGGGGTTAGGGGAAAAATCCATAATAAAAGTTCCCACTGACCATGAATTCCGGATGGATATTACATTGCTTCAGAAATACATGAAGCGTGAGATCGAATTAGGAAATATTCCTATCGGGATCATAGCAACGGCCGGAACAACAGATTTTGGCAATGTAGACCCATTGGAGGATATTGCGAATATCGCGGCTCAACATAATATCTGGATGCACGTAGATGCAGCATATGGTTGTGCCTTACTTTTAAGCGCGAAATACCGTCATCTTTTAAACGGCATTGAAAAAGCAGATTCTGTAACAATAGATTATCATAAATCATTCTTCCAACCGATCAGCAGTAGTGCTTTCATTGTTAAAAACAGGAGAGAACTTCGAATTCTTAAACATCATGCCGATTATCTGAATCCTGCAGAAATGGATGAGGAAGAGATTCCTGCACAGATCAATAAGTCTATTATACAAAGTACCCGTCGATTTGACGCCTTAAAACTTTGGTTTACCTTAAGAATGATGGGGCAGGAACAATTGGCTGAATATACCGACAGGGTGATTGATCTTACTAAAGATGCAGCAGCAATGATCACTGAAGACCAGGAATTTGAATTGCTATCGCATACTGACCTTAGTGTATTGGTATTCCGTTATCTGAGAGACGATATTGAAGATCTGAATGCACTGAACTTACATATAAAAATGAAATTGTTCTACAGTGGAGAGATCCTGGTAGCAAGTACCAAGGTTGATGGTAATTTCTATCTGAAATTTACTTTCCTGAATCCTATTACTACGACTGAAGATATTCATCAAATATTAAACACAATAAAAAAGCATGGAGAAAATTTTGGAACAACAAACTAATGTTGCAGAAAAAGCGCTTACCATTACAAGCAGAATCTTATTGAATGGTATGTTGCGGGAACTGGGGAACGGAAGATTTTATGAAGGAGTTCCAAAATATGATACCCTTACTGCCCGGGCACTTCAAAACAGCAATTACCCGCTATACATAAGATTTGAATTAAAAAAGAGCGATCTGTTTTTATTCGCCCCTGTTGCTTATCGTTCCGAAAGTTCATTTCACGATTATGCAATGCCTTTATGGGCCGTTGATCATAAAAATGAAAGCATTTTTGAGGTGGATATCGACCAGCTGACAGCTTTGGTTTATAAAGAGCTTTCTGAGCAATTCAGTGAACAAGGGTTGGAATTGTTTACCAAAAGAATCCAAAGCAGCTTCAGAAACCTGGAACTGATCATGAATGCTGGTGCTCAGGAGAATGATCCTGTGTCTTACTCCTTTCTGGAATCTGAGCAGAGGCTTCCGGCAGGGCATAATCTTCATCCTTTTACCAAAGCAAGGATGGGATTTTCAAAAGAAGAACAGCTTTTATATGGTCCTGAATTCAATAAAGAGATACAGCTTGAGTATTTTTTAGTGCATAAAAACAATGTTGTAGAAAACTCTGTTTTAGAGATCTCCTACAATGAATTTCTGAAAAGCATCGTTTCTCTGCCTTCGGACTTTGGAAAAAATGATCTTAAAGAAGGGGAAAGCCTGTCTGACTTCTATATCGTTCCATGTCATCCCTGGGAAGCCAGTTATCTTTTATCGATAAAAGAATGCTCGGAAATGATAGAAAACAGGACATTAATTCACATCGGAGCCCTGGGAGAAGGATTTTATTCAACATCTTCTATAAGAAGCATGTACAGCCCTCATATTCCATGGATGCCAAAGTTTTCCCTGAATGTTCTTTTAACCGGTTCGATCAGGATCAACACTGAAAAAGATTTAAAAAGAGGCTATGCTTCAGCACTATGGCGAAAGCACGCAGCTTCAGCATTTGAAAAGGATTTTAATCAGTTCAAACTTCTTTTAGAACCTGTAGCATTGGGAGTCTACCACAATGATAAAAACATTGATAGTCTTAATTTATTAGTTCGCGAAAATCCGTTTTTACCTGAAGATAAAATACTTTTACTCGCCAGGTTATGCCAGGATGAGCCTGCTGACGGAAAGACTTTTATACAGAAATTTTTCTCGGATGTTTCAGATGTCCTGGGAATGGGTCTTGAAGAATCCATAACCACATGGTTCGAAAAGTATATTAAACTATTAATCGCTCCATTAAACCACTTATACAGCCAATATGGAATGGCTCCTGAAGCTCATCAGCAGAACCTGTTGATTCAGCTGGATGATCAATTGCTTCCTCAAACACTTTTTGTAAGAGATGCACAGGGTTATCTCCTCAGAGAAAGTTCGAGAGACCAGTATACCGGGCTGGCTAAAGAATATCCGGAGATTGAGGATCTCTTTATCAAAGATGAGCGTCTTTTAGATATCATTTCTTATCATGTACTGGTGAGCAATTTTTCAGCACTTATCGCCTCATTAGGAAAAACAGGGTGGGTAAGTGAACGAATGCTGATTGATATATTATACCGGGAGTTTGATGCCGTTCACCATGAGATGCCTTCAGCGTTTACCAACTATGCCCTTCAAAACAGGTATTGGGGAACCAAAACAAACTTTAAGGCAGTAGCCAATGAGATTGATGGAATTACCAGTGCCGGGGCTATTTCTTATGCCAGGGTTCCCAACCTTCTTTACAAATATTTCTTCTCGGATCAGCTGATCAATCCAAAAGGAAACGATGTGTTCTTCAGGCGTTATTTTCAGAAAGAAGATGTTACAATCAGTATGCGTCCTATTAACCTTGATGAGGATCTTGAAATGCTTCATGAATGGTTCAATCGGGAGCATGCTGTAAAAATATGGCAGATGAACTGGCCGATTGACGAGCTGGAAACCTATTACCGACTGATGTTACCGGGTGATGAAGCCCACAGCTATATTATTTCGAGTAATGATGAACCTTCCTGCAATATTGAAGTTTACTGGCCATGCCGGGATATTGTGGGAGATTATTATGATGTAATACCTACAGACTATGGGACGCATCAGTTTATAGCTCCGACAGATCCTAAAAAGAAATATGTTTCTCCTTCCACACAATCTATGGTAGATTACGTTTTTGCCCAACCGGAAGTTGGAAAAATGGTAGGAGAAGGCTCTGTAGATTCTTTTGCATCCATGATGAATAAGGCACATGTAGGCTTCAAAATAGAAAAAATCATTGAAATGCCACACAAAAAAGCCAATCTGAACTTCTGCTACAGAGAATGGTATTGGGAAAAATTCCCACAAAACAAAGATGTACAAATCACCGCAAAAATCGCTGAACATGACTAATGAAACCATATATAATGTAATAGGAATAGGTATCGGGCCTTTTAATTTAGGGCTAGCTGCTTTATCCAATCCTATATCTGAACTAAAAACACTTTTTCTTGATCAAAGGGATGGCTTCGACTGGCATCCGGGATTAATGATAGACCACGTAACCCTTCAGACACCGTTTTTGTGTGACTGTGTTTCGATGGCGGATCCTACCAATCCCTTAAGCCTTCTTAATTATCTTAAAGAAACCAACAGGTTATATAAATTCTTTATCAGGGAAGATTTCTTCATTCCCCGAAAAGAATACAACCGCTATTGTCAATGGGTAGTCAGCCAATTGCCACAATGCCGTTTTTCCACACAGGTTGTCGATATTATTTATGAAGACGGACTTTATCTGATTACCACACTTCACACCAAAACCAAGGAGGCGGTAGTTTTTAAAGCGGAAAGACTCATCCTCGGTACCGGGACACAGCCCCATATTCCTTCATTTATTCCGAAAGAAGATTCCAGGATCCTTCATACAAGTTCTTATTTGTACAGAAAAGAGGAGCTTTTATCTAAAGGCCGTAAAATAGCGGTAATTGGTTCAGGGCAAAGTGCTGCGGAAGTCTTTTACGATCTTCTTCAAAGCCGCAATGAAAATACGGAATTAGGATGGTATTCCCGACCTGACAGGTTTTTCCCGATGGAATATTCAAAACTTACCTTAGAGCTTACTTCCCCTGATTACGTAGATTATTTTTACAGCAGAAACGAAGCTGCCCGCAAAGCTATCTTAAGCAAGCAACAGGCACAGTTTAAAGGGATCAATTATGACCTGATCAACCAGATCTATGATTTTATCTATGATCTGAATATTGATAATGCCGATCCAAAGCTTACGATCATTCCCAACAGCCAGCTGGATCGGGTAGATAACAGCAATACAGAACGTCTTACCCTTGAATTTACACAATTGGAACAGGATATCCCTTATGAACAGGAAGCTGATTATCTCGTAATTGGAACAGGATACCGTTATCATGAACCTTCATTCTTAAAAAATATTGAATCAAGAATTAAAAGGGATTCCAACGGGTTATTTGCCGTGAACAGGAATTACTCAATAGATCATAACGGAGGTGAAATTTATGTGCTTCATGCAGAAGTCCATACCCACAGCTATATTTCTACCGACCTTGGAATGGCGGCTTACCGTAATTCTTATATCATCAATGATATTCTGGGAAGGGAGCATTATAAAATAGAAAAGAAAATAGCCTTCCAGGATTTTGACGTTGAAAAACACGCAATGCCAACCGCCAAAATATAATGAATAATGAGTAACGATAATACGATAATTAACCAGAAACACTGGCTACAGGCTAACAGGGACCTTATGGCCAAAACAATCGCCGAATTAATGCATGAGGAGCGATTAAAGCCTGTCGCTGTATATCAAGATGAAGAAGGATATACCATCTTCAGACTTGAGACAGGATTTGAAAACATAGAATATAGCTTCAGGGGACAGGAAAGAATGATGGATTTCTGGCATATTGATAAAGCCAGTATTACAAAAACAGAGAATGGCGAAAAAACCGACATCCTTAATATCCCTCAATTTTTCCTTGAAATGCAGGCGGTTTTTGATCTTGATTCCAATACATTAGCAAAATACACAGAAGAATTACTGCATACTTTATATTGTGATTCCCTGATCTTGTCCAGAGGGATTATGACTTCAAAGGATCTGGCATCCAGTAATTACCAGACAGTAGAGCACCAGATGACAGGTCACCCATGGGTTATCGTCAATAAAAGCAGATTAGGCTTTTCACCTACTGACCTTGAAACCTTTGCCCCGGAAGCGGATAAGAGCTTAAAAGTCCTTTGGTTTGCCGCTCATAAGAGCAGATCATCTTTTCATTCTTTAGGGCATATCGATCAGGAAGAATTTTACCGCTCTGAAATCGGGGATGAATTATATCAGAATTTTCAACAAAAACTGATCAATAAAGGAAAATCAGTTGAGGATTATCATTTCATCCCGGTGCATCCCTGGCAATGGGAACATAAGTTAAAGATCCATTTTGCCGGAGATCTTGTCTCCGGAATACTAATTCCTCTGGGAGAAGGGAATGACGTTTACAGCCCGCAACAGAGCATCCGTACTTTATTCAATGCAGATCATCCTGAGAAGAGATACTTAAAAACGGCTGTCTCCATTCTGAGTACCGGAAACATCAGAGGACTTTCCCCTAAACAGATGAAAATAGCACCCTCTATTACAGATTGGGTAAAAGGACTGATCAAAGGGGATGCTTATCTGGAAAATAAAGGAACCATATTTCTCGGTGAAGAAGCTTCAATCGCTTACCACCATCCGCAATACGGTGCTATTACAGGCGTTCCATATCAATATAATGAGTTCCTGGGAGCATTATGGCGTGAAAGTGCCGGATCTTATTTAAAGGAAGACGAAGAAATGTTTACCATGGCTTCATTGCTCTATGTGGATCAAAACGGAGTTCCCCTGGTACAAGCTTTTGCTGAAAAAGCAGGAATTAGTGTAAAACAATGGATCACAGATTATCTGGATGCTTATCTTACTCCTCTTCTTCATATCTATTACACCCATTCTCTTTGCGTAACACCTCACGGAGAAAACATTATGGTGGTATTGAGAAACGGGCTTCCACAAAGGATTGTTATTAAAGATTTTGTAGATGACATTGTTTTAACGACAGAAGCCAGAGAAAAATTACCGGATCATCTGGCAGACGGCCTGATTCAGTCTTCAAACAAGGAAAATGTTCCATTGTCCATTCTTCTTGGGGTTTTTGATGCCTTTTTCAGATATTTATCAAACGTTCTTCATACCTATTCGGATCTTAAAGAAGAAGAGTTCTGGACACTTGTTCATGAATGCATAGAGCACTACAAAAATCAAAACCCTGATTTAAAGGACCGCTATGCAAAATATGATCTGTATGTTCCGTCATTCAAAAGATTCTATATCAACAGTGTACGCTTGAAAAATAACGGTTACAGTGAAAACAAAGCATTTGCTATTCCAAAGAAAGATGGTGCTTTACCAAACCCATTGTACCAGATAGCCAATAAAAATTCTGTCGTGGCACTATGAAAAAGTTCCTGCATCTTGTAAAAGACGGTTCTGTATTTGCGTACGGAGCATTAGCCGGGAGAAAAACCGAGCTTACCAGCGGAAGCATCAACCGTTCAATCTTCAGTTTAGCCATTCCTATGGTGATGGAGCTTGTTATGGAATCTGTTTTCGTGAGTATCAATCTTTTAATTATTGCGAAGCTTGGAGATAAGGTCCTCGGACTTGTTGGTATTACAGATAACTACATCAATTTTGCCAACGCGATTGCCATCGGTCTTGGGATAGCGGCTGCTACATTAACGGCCAGGAGAGCAGGTGAAAAAGACAAGGAAGGAATGGGACAAACGGCACAGTATATCATACTGCTTGCGTTTGGATTTGCCCTCTTGGTTGGGGGACTGTCATTTATTTTCGCATCCGATATCATCGGCTTTCTCGGGATTAAACCCGATAGTATTGATCATGGAGTCCTTTTTTCCCAACTGGTATTTTTAAGTATCGGATTGGTTATTCTGAGGCTTTCCATTAACGGGCTTTTCAGAGGGGCCGGAGATGCCTCCCTTGCCATGAAATCCCTTTGGCTTTGCCATATATCGAGTATGGTATTCGCGGTCATCTTTGTTTTCGGACTTGGTTTTATTCCTGCTTACGGATTGATGGGATTAGCTTATGCTACTGTTTTATCCCGCCTGCTTGCGGTAATATACCAGTTTTTTATCCTCCTTACAGGAAAAACCAGTATCAAGATTGGTACGAAGTTTCACTTCGACCTTTCCTTAACAAAGAAAATCCTCAAAATTACATTTGGCGGACTGGTTCAGTATATTATTCCTGCCTCCAGCTGGCTGATTATGGTGAAGATTATTGCAACCTTTGGAACCACCGCACTTGCAGGTTACATTATTGCCCAAAGGATAGCTTCTGTGGCAACCATGCCTGCCTGGGGAATAGGAAATGCTGCGGGAGTTCTTACGGGCCAGAATCTGGGAGCAGGAAATCCGGATCGTGCGGAAAAAACCGTATGGAGGGCAGGAGGAATCAATATGACATATCTCGTGGCTGTTGCTTTATTCTGGCAACTGGCAGCGGAATATGTTGTTACCTTTTTTACTTCGGAAGCCCAGGTCGCTCAGTATGCAGTCCAGTATATCCACGTGGTTTCAATGGCTTATTTGTTATTAGGCTTTACAATGGTGATCAGCCGCGCACTTAATGCTGCCGGAAATATCATGCAGGTAACCCTGCTGTATATGATCATGTTTTATGTTATTCAGCTTCCTTTGGCTTATCTCCTTGGAGTAAGGCTTCAATGGGAACTGAAAGGAATATTTACAGCTATCGTTTCTTCGGAAATTGTACTGGCTGTACTTTTCCTTATGATCTTCAGAAATGGTAAATGGAAAACTATAAAAATTTAAAATGCACACAACAGACGAATTTTATGAAATTATTGCATCAGCAATTGCAGTAAAAAAAGAAATGATTGATGAAAACCTTACCTACCAGGAAATCCCGGAATGGGATTCTATGTCCCATCTTCTTATAGTAGAAGCATTGGAACAGTTCTACCAAATAAAGTTTGATTTTAATGATATTCTTGAAATGGGAACTGTAGGAAAGATCCGCGACAAAATGAAAAAATACGATGTACTCGTAGAAAACTAAGTATATGAAAATTTTAGAAAATGTAATTGCCAACAGAAGCCTCTCTTTTATAGAGGCTTCCAGTGGCAAAAGTGTTCCGGTAGGAACATTGTACCGGTCATTAGGCCTGAATCCTGTAGAAAAAGGATTGATTTTTTTATACAATGACAATCAGCTGTCCAGTATTGAAGTTTTACTGAACTTCTATGGTACGGCTCATGCCATTGCAATTCTGGGACAAAAGCTTCACCCGGACTTCAAAGAACGCCTGGAAGCAGAATACCGTCCGAAATACATCTTTGATCCGTCAAGGGAAAAGCTTCAGGGATATTCATCCAGAGAATTCTCAGAAACCATTAAAATCTTTGTTAGAGAAGATTATAAACCGGAAGTTTCTATTCATCCGGATATTAAGATTCTTTTAAGCACCTCGGGAACAACAGGAGTTCCTAAGCTGGTTAAGCTTTCGGATGAGAGTTTTTATAAAAATGCGGTGAGTATTCTGCAATACATGCCTATCCTGGAATCGGATGTAGTTCCGTTAAATGTCCCGATTAATTTCGTGTATGGTTTTTCGATTTTCACTACCAACTGTATGCGGGCAGGGAAAATAGTATGCACGGATAAAGATATTATGCAAAAGGCATTCTGGGATGAAATGGAAGAGTACGGATACAGTACACTGGGTGGCGTACCATACCTTTATGAAAATCTGAACCGAATAGGCTTCTTCAGAAAAGATAGTAAAAGCCTACGATACATGACCCATACAGGAGGGGTTATCAACGGAGAACTTCGAAAAACGATCTTCAATTACTGTCATGAATTTGAAAAACAATTCTTTGCCCAATATGGACAGACAGAAGCCGGAGGAAGAATGGCTTACCTCAGTACCGATGGACTTCTTGAAGAAGAAACGTCTATTGGTAGCCCGGTACACGGCGCAAGCTTTGAGATCGATCCGGAAACAGATGAACTTCTTTTCTTCCATGAAAGTATATGTGGAGGATATGCCAATACACTCCATGATCTTGCAACTTATGAGCAACCCAAAGTGCTTCGTACAGGAGACACCGCCAGGCGAGGACAAAATGGACTGTACTATATTACAGGAAGAATAAAACGCATCATGAAGCTATTCGGAATTCGTCTCAACCTGGATGAGGTTGAATTTATTCTTAAAAATGAACTGGAGGGAAACACATTTGTATGCCTGAATTCCAATGACAAAAAGATCATTGTATTATATGACAACAATGAAATTGATCCTCAGATTATCACTGAAACCATAAAGAATAAATTACGCATCAATCCTCAATATGTACGCACGGAACATATAGAGACATTTCCACTATCACAAAACGGCAAAATAAATTATCCTCTGTTACAAAACCTTCAGCATGAAAACATTTAGAACCCTTATATTACTTTTACTTCTTGTCAGCTTTCCCGTAATTGTCTCTGCACAACAGAGCGAACGTGTCAACGGCAAGATCATGCTGTCTGATAAAGCACCGGTAAAAAACGCGCTTTTAAGACTAGTAAATACGCCTTATCAGGCAAAAACCAATAATTCAGGAGAATATTATTTTGACAACGTGCCGCCTGGGGAGTATACTCTTCAGGTGGTTTTAAATGATATCGAACTCACACGTGAAACCATTCGTATTGAGAAAGATGTCTATGAAATCCCGGTTATTTATACCGCGGTGGAGAACAATGTTATTGAAGGAATTACCGTATATGCCGTAAGCAGAAATAAATTTCTCGATAAGGACAGTACTTCAATTGCTAAAATGCCGTTGAAAAACCTGGAAAATCCACAGATGTACACCAGCATCAATCAACAAATCCTTAAAGAACAGCTTGTTTATGATGTTTCAGATGCTTTGAAAAACGTTCCTGGTGTTGTGAAAATGCAAGGAAGCGCCGGAAGAGCAGGAGACGGAAGTTTCTACTATAACTTAAGAGGTTTTCCAACAAGAGTTTCGATGGTAGACGGTGTCCCGGCAACCACCAACTCTGAAATTGATCCTTCAGATATTGAACGTATTGATGTAATCAAAGGACCTTCCGGAACATTATACGGTGGAGCGGTAACATCATTTGGCGGACTGATCAATGTTGTAACCAAAAAACCAAAAGATTATTTCGGGGGAGAAGTTTCCTATTTATTGGGAAGTTATAACCTGAATCGTGTTACAGCTGATGTTTATGGTCCGATCACCGATTCCAGAAAAACGTTATTCCGATTAAATGCAGCATATCAGTATCAGAACGGATTCAGGGATTCTGAGTTCAGAAAGTCTATGTTTGTGGCTCCTACACTGAGTTACCAGGTTAATGACAGATTAAAGTTCAATCTTGGAGCGCAGATTTATACCTACGAAGGAACGAATACGCCGATTATTTTCCTTGCCAGAACACGCCCGTTTGAAGCACATACTCCTCAGGAGCTTGGATTTGACTGGAAAAGATCATATTCCAACAATGATATGAGTTTAAAAGCTCCGTCTATCAATGTAAAAGCTGAGGTTAATTATAAAATTTCCGACAACTGGAGTTCGCAGACTTTGATTTCGAGAAACTACAGAAAAACAGAGGGATTATACCAGTATCAATTTATCCGATCACCTAAAAGAGACGATATGCTGGAGCGTAACGTACAATGGCAGAATTCCGAAGGAGCTTCCACAAGTATCCAGCAGAATTTTAACGGACAATTTAAAATTGGGAAAATTAAAAATAAACTCCTGATCGGATTGGATTATTTAAATCAGTCACTGAACAATAATAATTCTCCAATCGTAAAGTATGATACGATCAACGGAAGGGATCTTACGGGTAAATACGGTGCAATATCAAAAGATCTGGCACTTCAGAAAATACAGATTTTCACACAAAATGCTATTACTAAAACAGGAAAATCGCCATTGGAAAGAAATACAATTTCAAGTAATATGTATGGGGCTTATATTTCTGATGCCGTTTATATTACCGACCGTTTAATTACATTGCTAAGTTTACGTTTTGATCATTATGAAAGTAAAGGTCAACTTGACCTTAATACCAATACGAATACAGGTGCATTCAATCAGAATGCCTGGTCACCGAAACTGGGTATTGTTTACCAGGTATTTAAAGATCGCCTGTCTGCATACGCCAACTATATGAATGGTTTTAGCTATGTAGCTCCGAGCTCTCAGCCGCTTCCAGATTATAGCGGAGATTTTAAACCTCAAAGATCTAATCAATGGGAAGCTGGAATTAAAGGAAATTTGTGGAGAAACAAGGTGAATTTCACGATCGGATATTACAATATCCTTGTCGACAATATGCTAAGGGCAGATGTTGTGATTCGAGATGGAAAAGGGTATAATGTAACCATTCAGGATGGAGAACAAAGAAGTAAAGGAATTGAAATTGAAACCATTTTAAACCCTATCCATGGTTTAAATATTATGGCAGGATATTCATACAATGACAGTAAATTTGTAAGATCCGCGGCAAATGTGGAAGGCCGCCGTCCTTCATCTTCGGGTCCTGCAAATGTATTCAATTCATGGATCAGTTACATACTCCCAATCAACGGACTACAGGGATTAGGTATAGGTTTCGGACTTAATCGTGTAGGTAAACAAATAACAGTGGATAATGCAACTACAGGACAATTTATATTTCCTGCCTATACATTGATCAATGCTTCTGTCTCTCTTGAAAAAGAAAGATACAGACTAGGATTTAAAATGAATAATTTAGGGAATGCCCAATATTTTGCAGGGCAAGGTGTTGTAGTAGCCCAAATGCCTCGTAATTTTGTTGCTGAGGTTAGCCTTAAGTTTTAATAATGAATTCTAAATTGAGAAAAATCACATATCAATTACATCTATGGCTCGGACTAATGTCCGGGCTTATAGTTGTAATAATGGCAGTTACCGGTTGCATCCTGGCATTTGAAAAAGAATTAAAACATACGTTCTATCCTGAAAAATATTTTGTCAGATCAGTTAAAAATGAAAAGCTCCCGTTTTCGGAACTAAAATTGAAAGCTGAACAGGCATTACCTGACAGCTTAAAACTTAGCAGGGTAGAGATATCTTCCGATCCTTACCGCAGTTATGCATTCCGTTCCCTGAAAATGAATGACGAAGCATGGACATATTGGGGAACTTATATTTATTATTACAGGGTTTATATAGATCCTTATACCGGAAAAGTTCTTGCAGTTGAGAACGCCAAAACCGACTTTTTTGAAATTGTGATGGATCTCCACAGAAGATTATTGCTTGGAGAAAAGATAGGAAAGACCATTACGGGATATTCCACACTGATTTTAGCGATCATGCTTTTTTCCGGCTTAGTGATCTGGTATCCCCGTAAAATGAATAAAAATGCATTGAAAGGCATGTTTTTTATTAAAACATCAGCTAACTGGAAAAGAATTAATTATGACAGTCACAATGTTCTGGGTTTTTATGCTGTGATCCCTCTGCTTCTGATATGCTATTCCGCAGTGATATGGAATTTTGAAAATATTGATCAATGGGTAAAGAAAACTTTAAACGGAAAGGCCCACACTGAACAAAAAGCTAAAAGTACAGTACCCGCCACCGGGTTCTCCAATCAAAAAATGATCCTGGATATCGTAGGGAATAAAGTGGAAAAAAGTCTGGCAGGTAAAAAATCCGCATTGATCAGTTTTCCCAAAAAAGAAGAGGGAACGTACTATGCAGAGATAACATATGGTGAAAAACAATACCAGAATGAGCAATTCAATTTTGATCAATATACCGGGGAAACTTTAAAACATCAATTGTATAATGACAAAAATATCGGGAACGGAACCGCTCTAAGAGGAAGAAATTACGATCTGCATACAGGAAGTATTCTGGGTACGGCAGGCAGAATTTTATATCTCATTGCTGGTTTAATTGCAGCATCACTTCCCATTACAGGATTTATGATTTATCTAAACAGGAAAAAAAAGAAACCAACAAAAAGGAGTCATGCAAAAATTCATAAGCGAAGACATTCCTTTTTTCAAAATAGCCACTAAAAAGATTAACAAAAATGGTACTCTTTTTTATGGACTTCAAAAATTATGAAATCAGTCTCTTTACATTTTCAGATAAAATTCTGATACTTTGTTCCATTTCTTCGAAAGTTAAGTTTCCAAATCCCAGCCTCATTGCCGTAAGATTTTTGTTTTGATACAATAATGTTTTAGGAATGAATAGGTTATTCTGAGCGCAATTCCTGCTGAGCTGCATAAGGTTCAGGGGAACATTCCACTCAATCCAGATCGCTAAGCCGCCTGATGGTTTTTGGAACCGTATATATTCCCCAAGATATTCTTCCAGTAAAAGAGCGAACTGGTCCCTTCTTTCCTGATAAATCTTGACCGATTTCTTAAGATAACGATGAATTTCTCCTTCAGCAATCATTTCACCCAATACCTGCTCCATAAGAATATCACCCTGACGGTCTATAATTCCCAAATATTTCCGCAATTCAGTCATCAGGTTTTCCGGAGCCACAATAAATCCTGTCCGGAATCCCGGGGCCAGTGATTTTCCGAAAGAACCGGTGTAAACAACCATTCCGTTTGTATCTGCACTTGCTAAAGGAAGGATAGGACTCTTATCATAATGGAAGTCATAATCGTAATCATCCTCCAGGATCACAAATCCAAATTCGTTCGCCAGGTTCAGCAGCTCTAGTCTTCTTTGAGCACTTAACGTTACCGTGGTAGGATAGTGGTGGTGAGGAGTGAGATATAACATTCGTATCTTTTGCTTTTCACAAGCCTCCCTTACATATTCCACCATAATTCCTTCTTCATCGATAGGAACAGGAACAATGTGAACCCTGGCTTTCTCCAGTATCATATTAACCGAAAAATAGCTCAGTGCTCCTACCAATACAGTGTCGCCTTCTGATAAAAGTACTTCCGAGACAATATAGATGCTCATTTCCGTACTTCTTGTAATAAGCAGATTTTTTTTGGAAATAGGAAGCCCTCTTGAGAGATTCAGGTAATGAGATAGGTTCTTTTTAAAGAATTCACTTCCGTCATGATTATAATGGCCAAGCATTTTATGATGTGCTTTACGCTTGAGAATAGCACTGTAAATCTTGGAATGCTGGTCAATCTGTGTTAACCTGATATCCGGTACCCCATCATTCAACAGATATTCACATGCAGAATGCTCAAATGGGTTATCGAGGATATTGGACGTTTTAAAAGAAAAGCCTGTTGTTTTCGGATAATGTTCAAGGTCATTGGTTTCAAAATTTTTAACCTTTGTAGGCTCATCCTTATTTTTCCCGATAACAAATGTCCCCTTATTCGGGATGCTGTCCACCCAGCCCTGAGCAAACAGCTCATCATATACGGCAACAATCGTATTACGATGTACTTCAAGGGTTTGACTTAAAGCCCTGGTTCCCGGAAGTTTGGTCCCAAAAGGAAGGTAACCACGCTGAATCGCATTGATCAGCTGATTGGCAATCTGCATATATATTGAAGCGTCTGAACTTCTGTTAATTTTGACAAAACTCTGATAAGGAATTTCAACCGGACTATCCATAATATTAAAACTGGCACCATTCAACCATCCGGCAATATACTACATTTGAATCAAAATAAAAATACATGGAATTTTACAATCTATTAGAACGTATTGTAAAAAATAATGAGGTTCATGCCAAATGGCTGAATACATTATCTTTTATGGAGAATGCAGGAGCCAGAAAAATTTCCAGCTGTGAGCATCCTACCCAGGTGAGCCAGATCCAGCTAAAACATGCAGCAGAAGAACACCGCCATGCCTACTATCTGAAAAAGCAGATCGGAAAGCTTAATCCCGACTTTTGTAAAACCTATGAAAAAGAGGAGCTTCTGGCTTCATTGGCAACCCGTCAATATCTGCACTCTTTGGATATTAAAGCGTGTAAATATTTACAAAAAGCATTTTCCTTAACCAAAGAAGAGCTAAAATATGCGGCTTACCTTTTTGTAACCTATGCCATTGAAGTACGTGCCGATGAGCTATATCCCGTATATCAGGATATCCTGACTAAAGAATCTTCTAAAATTATGGTAAAGTCAATCATTCTTGAAGAAGAAGGACACTTAGAGGAAATGATCAATCAACTGAATGAGTTTTCACCAGACTGGCAGCTTCATGCAGAAGAGATTCTTAAAATTGAACATCAGTTACATGAACAATGGATCAGTTCCATTACAAAAGAAGTAATACAGCTGAATTAAAAATGAGAGAGGGTCAATTAGCTCATTTCCATCAGGCATTGGATAAAAGAAGAGAGCAGGGAATCTTAAGGTCTCTCCGGCCTAAGCTTGAAGGAACAGATTTTTATTCTAATGATTATCTGGGTCTGGCACAAAATAAAGCATTTCAGCATTATTTGCTCGGGCAGGTTCAGAATAATCCTGCATTATTAGCAGGCAGCACAGGATCAAGACTAATCAGTGGTAATAGTGCAGTAGCCGTTCACACGGAGGAATTTATTGCCCACCAACATCAATACGATTCAGCATTGCTTTTTTCTTCCGGATACAATGCCAATCTGGCTTTGTTCTCTGCCCTGCCAGGAAGACAGGATACTATTATTGTAGACGAACACATCCACAGATCGGTACACGATGCCTGCTGCATCACCCATGCAAAAAAGATCAAGTTTAAACATAATGACCTTATCAGCTTAGAAGAAAAATTAAGCAAAATTCAGGGAAACTGTTACATTGGCATTGAAAGCCTGTATTCGATGGAAGGTGATTTTGCTCCGATCCAAAAAATTGTTGAGCTGGCAGAACAATACAATGCCCATCTCATCGTGGATGAAGCTCATTGTTTTGGTGTTTTAGGATATGGATTAGTTAATGAAAATCAATTACAGGACAGGGTTTTGGCTACTGTGATAACTTATGGTAAAGCTTTAGGGGCACATGGAGCAGCTATTTTAAGCAGTCGGCTGATCAAAGACTATCTCATTAATTTTGCGTCTCCTTTTATTTATACCACATCAGCACAGGATGTTCAATGGAATTCTGTAAAAGCCGGATATAATTTCCTGAAAATCCATCCTGAATTAGCATTAGAACTACAGCACAATATCACCCTTTTTAGAAAACAAGGACTTCAAAGCCCTTCATCAGAAAGCAGCCCGGTACAGGCTATTGTTATTCCTGATAACCACCAATTACAATTGCTGCAAAAAACATTATCGGAAAAGGGAATGCTCACCTATGCAGTCTACAGTCCAACCGTGAAAGAAGGAACAGAAAGATTAAGGGTTTGTCTGCACAATTTTAATACCGAAGAAGAGATTATTGAGCTTGCCACAACAATCAGAGAAATTATGTGAATATAAAATAACGAAATCACAGAATTGAGGATTTGTAGTTGATTATCAAGAGGTAAAAGCCTTCTACTTTTTAACAACATTATAAATCCACAATTTTAAGATTCAGCAAGTAAGCTGTTCAGCGATTTCGCCTTTAAACAATATTAAACCTATGAAATTATTTGTCACCGGAATAGGAACCGAAATAGGAAAAACAGTTTGTTCAGCAATTTTAACCAACCATTTTAAAGCAGATTACTGGAAACCCGTTCAATCCGGAGATCTTCATTATACGGACAGTATGAAAATTAATAATTGGGTGGGACATGAGGTCTGTTGTTATCCCGAAACCTACCGTTTACACCTCGCGGCTTCTCCTCATCAATCTGCAGCAGCAGAAGGAAAACAAATCAGTGTTGACGATTTTCAGTTACCGGATACATCAAACACCCTGGTCGTAGAGGGAGCCGGAGGATTAATGGTACCACTTTCGGATCATGAATTTATGATTGACCTGATAGAAAAACTGCAGTTACCTGTTGCCCTGGTAGTCAGAAATTATTTAGGATGTATCAATCACACTTTGTTATCCATAATGGCTTTAAGAGAAAGAGGGCTTTCATTAAAATACCTGATCCTTAACGGATCTTTTCCCACCGATACAGAACGGGTGATCATCAACTATATAGAAAAAGAAACCCATATCATCAGAATACCTGAGATGGATTCAATTACAAAAGAAAACATAGAAACAATATCAAACAATTTAAAACACGTATACAATGGATAAAACAACAAAACTTAGAAATGACTGGACGAAAGAGCAGATAGAGGAAATATTTAACCTGCCTCTATTAGAACTTGTATACAAAGCTGCGACCGTTCACCGGGAATGGCATAACCCTGAAGAAGTACAGATTTCAACATTATTATCAATAAAAACAGGAGGTTGCGTGGAAGACTGTTCCTATTGCGGACAAGCTGCACGCTATCATACGAATATCAAAGTACAGGCCTTACTTCCTACAGAAAAAGTAATTGAACATGCCCAGAAAGCCAAAGATTCTGGATCTTCAAGGTTCTGTATGGCTGCTGCGTGGCGTGAAGTACGCAACAACAAGGATTTTGATCGCGTAATCGATATGGTGAAAGGAGTAAACGAGCTCGGATTAGAAGTATGCTGTACATTGGGAATGCTCACAGAAGAACAGGCAATACGTTTACAGGAAGCAGGGTTATATGCTTATAACCACAATCTGGATACCTCTGAACAGTATTATGAAGAAATTATTTCAACGCGTACATTCGATAACAGGATCAATACCATTAATAACGTTAGAAAAGCAGGAATTACTGTATGCTCCGGAGGGATTATCGGTCTTGGGGAAACCAATGGGGATCGTATTTCCATGCTGCTGACATTAGCTACAATGCCTAAACACCCGGAATCCGTTCCGATCAATGCCTTAGCCAGAGTAGCCGGAACCCCTCTTGAAAACAACCCCAAAGTAGATACCTGGGAAATGGTGAGAATGATCGCTACCGCAAGAATTGTAATGCCATCATCAATGGTTCGTTTGAGCGCGGGACGCATCGAGATGACCGAAACCGAACAGGCATGGTGCTTTATGGCAGGAGCTAATTCCATTTTTACCGGAGAAAGGGAAACTCTTTTAGTAACCCCAAACCCAGGAGTTTCGGAAGATATGCAAATGCTCAATACCCTCGGATTGAAACCGATGAAAAAAAGAGAAGAAGCCTTGGTGAATAGTGAAAGTTAGAGGTTAGAGGTTAGAGGCAAAATTACAGATAAATCCAGGTCTTTATTCTTTGTTCTTTTTTCTTTTCTCCTCTTTTTCTCCCCTTCATCATACACACTAAAACAACACACAATATAAATCAATCTATGCCGAACGAATTACAAAAAAGAGACCGGGCCGTGAACTGGCATCCGTATACTCAGATGAAAACAGCTGACGATGCAATTCCTATCGTCAAAGGAAAAGGAGTATATCTCTATGACAATGAAGGTAAAAAATATATCGATGCTGTTTCATCATGGTGGGTTACTTTGCACGGACATGCTAATGAGCATATTGCCGAACGTGTTTACAGTCAGCTGAATACATTAGAGCAAGTTATTTTTGCCGGATTTACCCACGAACCGGCGATACAGCTTTCTGAAAACCTCCTGAAGCTATTACCGGATAATCAGGAGAAGGTTTTTTATTCAGATAACGGATCAACTGCGGTAGAAGTTGCTTTAAAAATGAGCATCCAGCATGCTTATAATCAGGGAAAATCAAAAACAAAGATACTTGCTTTTAAAGATGCTTATCATGGAGATACCTTTGGAGCGATGTCAGTGAGCGGAAGAAGCATCTGGACCCAGCCTTTTGGCGAAATGCTGTTTGAAGTGATCTTCATAGATACTCCGAATTCTGAAAATCTGGAGGAATTAAAAATCCGGATTGAAGGTTTTGCCGGTGATGTGGCCTGTTTTATTTACGAACCATTGATCCAGGGAGCTGCCGGAATGCTGGTACACCATGCTGAAGATCTTAGTAATCTTATGAAGTTCTGCAGGGAAAAAGAAATCATCCTGGTTCAGGATGAAGTTTTTACAGGATTCGGAAGAACGGGAAAACTTTTTGCGGCGAATCACCTGTCCGAACAACCGGATATCATGTGTTTTTCAAAAGGATTAACAGGCGGAACAATGCCAATGGGTATTACAACCTGCTCGGAAGTGATTTTCAATGCTTTCTTATCCGATGATAAGTATAAAACTTTATTCCATGGGCATTCCTTTACAGCAAATCCTTTAGCCTGTGCTGCGGCACTTGCCAGTATGGAGCTTTTATTACAGCAAGATACACAACTTGCCATTGAAAGAATCTCCCAACAACATGCTGATTTTACAAAAATCCTTCAGCAGCATAAGAAAGTGGAAAATGTCCGCCAAATGGGAACCATTCTGGCTTGGGAGCTCAAAACGGATCAGGGAACTTCATACTTTAATGAAACCGGAAAAAAGATCTACAATGAATTTCTGTCCAGAGGAATTATCATGCGCCCGCTGGGAAATGTGATGTATCTGGTTCCTCCTTATTGCATTACCTCAGAAGAGCTTGATTTCATTTATGAAAATATCATAGACGTTCTTAACCTATTTCTGAAAATGAAATAGCCCATACTCTCGCTGCCGGCAACGATACACAGATTTAAAAAAACACAAAATTATGATCTGTTACATTAAGCATGGTATGCGGGAGTATATTTTTGCATCCTTTTTCGCTGATTGGAGGAGATACTGAAGAAAAGTAAATCTTTAATTCCACGCTGTCTAAATTTAAAGTTTAATGATCAATTTTTCCCATGAATATTGATTCTTACCCCTTAAACTCTTAAATTAGCTCCTCATAATAACTATTACAATGATTCTTGAAACAGAGAGATTAGTCCTCAGAGACCTCCATGTAAGTGATAAAGAAGCTCTTTTCGAATACCGGTCAGATGCTGAAACCAATGAATTCCAAAGCTGGATCCCCAAAACAATAGATGAAGTGGAAGCTTTTATTCTTAGAAATCCTAAAGAATTCAATCAGCCGGAAACCTGGTATCAGCTTTTGATTACGGACAGGAAGACAAATGACGTGATCGGGGATGTTGGCATCCATTTTATAGACAGTGAAAACAAACAGGTTGAATTTGGAATTACCCTGAACAAAAAACACCACCATAAAGGGTATGCTTCAGAAACATTGAAAAGCCTGATTGATTTGATGTTCAAAGACCTTAACAAGCATAGAATTACAACCTCTGTTGACCCCGCAAACAAAAGTTCAATTGATCTTATGAATCGTATAGGTTTCAGAAAAGAAGCTCATTTTGTTGAAAGCTTATATATAAATGGTGTTTGGGTTGATGATCTCGTTTTTGCTTTATTACAAAAAGAATGGCTTAATAAATAGCTTTTTGAATATATCTGGCACAATTTTGCCATGCTATTTCACAATATCACTACGTATTTAATTAAATATTTTTAGCGCATGAAAAATTTGGTAAACCTGCTTCTGGTATTGATCACTTTCGGGCTTACACCCGCACAAAAACTCATCCACAAAGAAATTTTCAGCCCACGGATGAACAAAAATATTAAAACCATTATCATTACACCCAATATTAAGCCTAAAGAAACGTATAAAACAGTTTATATTCTCCACGGGTTCAGTGGCAATCCGGACAGGCTGGTAAAGGAAGACCTGCCTAATCTGCTTGACAAAGCCAAAACCTACAACACCATTTATATCCTGCCTGACGGCAATTACAGCAGTTGGTATGTAGACAGCCCTTTGAAAAAAGACTCACAATATCAGACTTTTATCGGAAAAGAGCTGGTAGACTATATCGATAAGAATTATCCTGTAAAAAAAGAGAAAAAGTACCGTGGTATCTTAGGATGGAGTATGGGTGGCTATGGTGCGGTAAACATCGGCGTAACTTATCAGGACACTTTTGGGATTGTGGGAAGTTCATGTGGAGCTTTAGACCTTAAATCTATTGGAAAAGGTTATGAACAATACAAAGTTAATGAGGTTTTAGGCCCTTTGGAAAAGCTTGATCCAAAGTTTCTTACGGACAGTAAAATAGAGAAAATGATCGGCGCCAATCAAACCTATATTCTTGATTGTGGTACTGAAGATCAGCAAATGATCATGATGAACAGGAAATTTCATGAAAAACTCGTAGCCAATAAAATCCAGCATCTGTACACAGAATCACTGGGCGGCCACACTACGGAATACTGGAGCAGATCATTATCAGATCAACTGGCTTTATTCAATAAATATTTTGAGAACAAATAATCAAAAATAATTTGAGATAGTGATTTCAAAAATCTAAGAAATCGCACTTACTATAAAGTATGGAATAAGCCTTATATAAAGCAAACTAATCTTTTACAGCCATTTCATTTCCTATTGAAATGGCTTATTTTTTGGATGTTCATTCTAAATTAATTTCTATGATATCCATATTGCTCTTAGAACTCAACTGGAAAGAATTACTAATGGGACATGAGGAATGGTCATTTATTCTTGAAATCATTCTTCGTACGGCTATTATGTTTCTGACGATCATTATTGGCCTCCGGGTTCTAGGCAAAAGGGGTGTAAAACAACTCTCAATTTTTGAACTTGTTGTGATTATCGGTTTAGGTTCTGCCGCCGGAGACCCCATGTTCAATAAAGATGTCGGAATTATTTCTTCCATCATTGTTTTCCTCGTGATCATCATTATGTACAGCATCATTACCTATCTGATCGGAAAATACAAAAACGTTGAAAAAATCATTGAAGGAACTTCTATCTGCCTTATTAAAAATGGAAAGTTTGCTATTGAGAACTTCAAAAAAGAAAATCTGGGAAGCGATGAATTTTTTGCAGAGTTAAGATTAAAAGGCATATCACAGCTGGGACAGATCGAAACAGCTATTGAAGAAATTTCAGGAGAAATCAGCGTATTTTATTTTGAAGATACCCAGGTAAAATATGGCCTTCCTATTATGCCGGACTCTTTAAAAAAAACCGTAAAGTACATCGATGAAGAAGGATATTATTCATGTACTTTCTGTGGGCATACGGAAAGGAAAAATCAGGGAAACGCAGGAGATTGTCCGGTTTGTAAAAAAGATGAATGGGTATTGGCAAGCAATAGGAAAAGAGTGACATAAACATCAATTGAAGTTTAAAAAAATTCCTAAACTGTAAAAATTGAGTTCTAATAAAAACTTTTTTTTATTTAGCAATCTTTATAAATCGCGGTACTCCTGGCAAACTTAAAAAAAAACAATCCTGATCATCTCATGATAATTAAAGTTTCCTAAAATCTAAGTGTTCTTTTTTCCTTATATTTGTTATCCCAAGTATCAGTTTTAAATAAAAACTGTGAAAAGTCTCATTAATCATTAACCCTTTTTATAACATTAATTTCCTCTTTACATGGTAATATCTGTGTAAAGCAATGGAAGAATACTTGTAAAAAACACTCAAATACCCGATAATTACACGTGAAGATTCACAATAAAAGAAAATACCTCAGTTTTCTTAAGTTTAAAAGAGATTTTCAGAAATATGGTCTCGAGAAAGTACGCAGCTATGAACTTGTCCTTCATTGGCTAAGCAACAGACTCAGCCGCAACCAGTTTCTTATTCTTTCGGGTATCCTGGTTGGATGCACTGCCGGACTGGCAGGTGTGATCCTTAAAACATTGGTTCATACCATCCATTATTTCATTGTCAATAAAGTCCATTTTGAATATCAGATCCTTTTTTATATTGTTTTTCCTTTTTTAGGAATTGTACTGACCACCAGTATTGTTCTTACTTTATTTAAAGGGCAGGACAGGAAAGGAATCGGGGCTATTCTTTATGAGATAGCTCAAAACTCCAGTATCGTTTCTTCAGTAAAAATGTATTCGCAGATTGTTCAGAGTGCCATTACCGTAGGATTGGGAGGATCTGCAGGGCTGGAAAGCCCTATCGCCGTTACCGGTGCTGCCATAGGATCAAATTATGCGCAGACTTATCGTTTAGGATATAAAGAAAGAACTTTGCTTTTAGCTGCAGGAGCAACAGCAGGTATTGCGTCCGCATTCAATGCCCCGATAGCAGGAGTAATGTTCGCATTTGAGATCCTGTTGACGGGAGTTGTCTTTTCCGATTTTATTCCGCTTGTAGTTGCTGCGGTCTGCGGAAGTCTTTTATCAAGGATATTGCTTCAGGAGGATATCCTTTTCAGGTTTCACGCCAGAGAATCATTTAATTACCACAATGTTCCGTATTATCTGATATTAGGTATTGTTACAGGTTTATATGCCAGATATTTTGTGATCATCTCCCAGAAAGTAGAGCATTTTATTAAGGAGCTGAAAGTTTCCCGCATCCGCAAGGCAATGATCGGAGGAGCCGCGTTGTCATTACTTTGCGTCCTGTTTCCTCCGTTATTTGGTGAAGGTTATGAAACAGTAAAGGATTTCACCAATGGAAATACCCATTTTATAATTGAAAACAGTCTTTTCAGATACTTTGAAATCGGAAACTGGACGGTCATTATTTTTCTGGTCCTGATATGCCTGTTAAAAGCTTTTGCGACTTCTATTACCATTTTCAGCGGCGGGAACGGAGGGAACTTTGCACCTTCACTTTTTGCGGGAGGTACGGTCGGTTTTCTTTTTGCCATGATCTGCCAGCAAATAGGGTTTGAGGATGTTCCTGTTACCAATCTGGTTCTTGTAGGAATGGCAGGCGCGATGAGTGGCGTACTATATGCACCTCTTACGGCTATATTTCTTATTGCCGAATCCAGTTTCGGATATGATCTGTTCATTCCGTTAATGATTGTTTCTGTAATGTCTTATTTAATGGCAAAATGGTTTTCCCCGATATCTCCGGAGCTAAAAAACATGGCTGATGAGGGCAAAATATTTACCCATGAGCATGATAAAAACCTGATGTCTTCACTTCGTACAAAAGAATTGATAGACCGGGACTCCCAGACTATCAGCCAGGATGCTCCCATTAATGATCTTTATGAACTGATCAAAAATGGAAAAAAGAACATATTTGCAATAACGGATGATGAAAAAATGCTGAAAGGAATTCTGACATTGGACGATATCCGGCCTTTGCTTTTTAACAGGGATAAAGATGCGTCATTCACCATCCAGCAGCTTATGAAAGCTCCGCCGGCAGTTATTCATCCCGAAGATGAGCCTTTGAAGATCATTCAGATTTTCGATGAAACAGGGGTTTGGAATTTACCTGTTGTGGATGCTCAAAACCGTTTTATCGGCTTCATATCAAAATCTACCGTTTTAATGAGCTACAGGGAATTGCTGAAGGAATATTCCGATTAGAATCCTTTTATTTTAAGAAACAATATTTGATATCTTTGTATCCATGAATATCCTAATCATAGAAGACGATCAGAGAGTTGCCCAGCTTACCCAAAGAGGTCTGGAAGAACAGGGATTTACGGTAACTCTGGCTTATGACGGGTTGTCCGGAAAGAAATTAGCCTTACAGAATGATTACGATCTTGTGATAACGGATATCGTTCTTCCTAAAATGGATGGAATCGACCTTTGCCGGGAAGTACGCCTGATCAAGCCTGACCTTGCGATCATTATGCTTACCGCATTGGGAACAACAGACGATAAGGTAGAGGGTTTTGATGCCGGTGCAGACGACTATCTTGTAAAACCGTTTGAAATGAGGGAATTACTGGTAAGAATAAGAGCTTTACTGAAACGCAACAACAAAGCTGCTCAGAATTCGGGATTTATCCTGCGTTACGCTGACCTGGAAATGAACCTTCATACCAAGATCGTTAAAAGGAATACAAAAGATATCAACCTCACTCCGAAAGAATTCAAACTGCTCGAATACATGCTGCACAACCCGGAAAGAGTGCTGTCAAGAGTAGAAATTGCCGAAAAAGTATGGGATACCCATTTTGATACGGGAACTAATTTTATCGATGTTTATATCAATTACCTTCGTAAGAAAATAGATAAAGATTTTGATCAGAAACTCATCCATACCAAATCCGGTATGGGATTTATTCTTAAATTGGAGTGATGCAAATCAAAACCAGGCTTACCATATTATTCACCATTATTACAGCAACTATTTTGCTGGTATTTGCTTTTGTAATCTATTTTTCCGCAAGCCAAAGCAGGGAAACCGAATTTTATGCGCTTTTAAAAAAAGAAGCTTACACCAAAGCCAATCTGTTCCTGAATGCTAAAGTAGACAAACATACCCTCCAGGAAATCTATCACAATAACCGTAAAACCCTGAATGAGGTTGAAGTAGCTATTTATAATACAGATCATCAGCTTTTATATCATGATGCAGTGGATATTGATTTCGTAAAGGAAACCTCAAAAATGCTTGATGATATCAATTCCAAAGGAAACATTCAGTTTTATCAGGATAACTGGCAGGTGATTGGGGTTACTTATATGTACCAGGGACAAAAATATCTGGTTACGGCGGCAGCGTATGACCAATATGGATACAGCAAAGTCAGTAATTTATTGAAAACGATTGTCATTGTTTTTATATTTTCAATCATTATCATTTTTCTGGCAGGAAGAATCTTCTCAAGAAAGGCGTTTCAGCCCGTAAATGAAATGACGGAAAAAGCGCGGAATATTTCAGCAACAAATCTCGATCTTAGACTGGAAACTACAGGAAATAAGGATGAGTTATCGGAACTGGCCAATACATTCAATGACATGCTCAATCGTCTGGAAAGCTCTTTTGATGCCCAGAAAAATTTTGTTTCCAATATTTCCCATGAACTGAGAACCCCTCTGGCCGCAATCATTACCGAACTGGAACTTTCCATTAATAAGGAGAGGACCAATGACGAATATAAAACAGTGATCAGCAATGTATTAGACGACTCCAAAAAGCTGGTCCGTTTATCAAACAGTCTTCTGGATTTTGCCAAAGCAAGTTATGATCCTACGGAAATTTCCTTTAAACCTGTAAGGATCGATGAGATATTGCTGGATGCCCGTCAGCAGGTTCAGAATTATAACTATGATTATAAGATTGACCTCAATTTCAAAGCTGATATTGATGATGAAAACCAGATTACGGTAAATGGAAATGAGTATCTTTTAAAAGTGGCATTTGTAAACCTCCTTGAAAACGGATGTAAATTCTCCGATGACCATAAAAGTACAGTCTCCATTATATTCAGTAATGAAAAAATTATCCTTACATTTTCAGACCTTGGAATTGGTATTTCAGAAACAGATATGAACTTTATTTTTGCTCCTTTCCATCGAGGTGAAAATAAAGAATTTGCGGATGGAAACGGAATAGGGCTCCCTCTTACCAAAAAAATAGTTGATCTGCATAAAGGCAGCATCACCGTATCTTCACAAAAAAACAAAGGGACAACCTTCACGGTAGAGCTCCCGCATTTATAAAATTTCTAATAAAATTCTAATTTTTTTCTAGTGGTTCTCTAACCGTGTTTGTGGCAGATTGTAAAGACCTTTGTGCCAGCAAAATAAAAGAAGAGGAATCATGGGATTATTGGAATTTACAATCAGACTTTTAAGCGGAATGTTATTAGGTTCCGCCATCGGTATCGAAAGACATTGGCGTCAGAAAAGTGCGGGTTTACGTACCAATGCTCTGGTTTCCCTGGGTGCTACAGCCTTCATTCTTCTTTCCATTAAAATCGGTGGCGATGCCACCGGAAGGATTGCTTCATATATTGTAAGCGGTATAGGCTTTCTCGGTGCCGGAGTTATCATGAAAGACGGACTCAATGTACAGGGGTTGAATACCGCTGCAACCATATGGTGTTCTGCCGCTGTAGGTGCTCTTAGCGGAATGGGCCTTCAGATGGAAGCCGCGGTAGTTACTGTTACCGTTATGTTCACCCACATTATCCTTCGTCCTATAGGTATTCACCTAAACAGATTCACTTTCGTAAAATCCGGCAATGTACAGACAGACTATCTTTTTACAATAAAATGTACGGCCGAAGTGGAAAACCATATTCGTGTACTGCTCATGCAGATGCTGGGAAATGATGAAAAATTGTTACTGAAATCCCTGTCAAGCGATGATGTGGATGATAATGTTATCATCACCGCTGTAATCGTTACCGCAACGCCTCAGGACAGCCTTATAGAACGTACGGCAAGCCGTCTTACCATAGAGGAAAAAGTACATAAGGTCAGTTGGGAGATTATAGGTACCCAGTCGGAATTATAATCTCTCTCTTTAACCAAAATTACCTTTTCGGGTAATGATCTACTAAACACGCATCCATCCTGTGATGCAGGATATTCTGTTCCTTTTTAACTCATTAATACCATGAGTCATGATAAAACTAAAAGAAAAAATTAAAAACCCATTTCATTCTGTAATCAATTCAGACGGAATGAATATCGGAACCATTACCAAGCTGCAAAATGCATCCAGCCAGGATGATAAATTTGTATATGCTATGCTGGAAACCAGTGAAGAAGGTATAACAAAGATAACGGCTGATGAACGTAAAGCCAGGTTCGGACACAATGAAATTCAACATCAGAAAGCTCCCAAATGGTACATCCAGCTGTTAAAAGCTTTTGCCAACCCTTTCATCTATATTCTGCTGGCTATTGCTGCAGTATCCTTTATCATTGATGTATGGCTCCCTCCCGCAGAAGAACGTGACTTTAAGACGGTAATCGTGGTTTCGGTTATGATCCTGGTCAGTACGCTATTGCGTTTCGTGCAGGAATACAGGAGCAATGCTGCTGCTGAAAAGCTGAAAAGCATGGTAAAAACAACGGCTACTGTACTCAGGAAATTTCAATCTAAACAGGAAATACCCATCAGCGAGCTTGTTCCGGGCGATATTATTTATCTGTCTGCCGGAGATATGATTCCTGCAGATTGCAGGATTGTACAGAGTAAAGATTTGTTCGTCAGCGAAAGTATGCTTACAGGCGAAGCATTACCTGTCGAAAAGAACCATCTTCCGATCCGCGATGCAGAAACTAAACAGGTCATAGAACTTAATAACCTGTGCTTTATGGGAACCAATGTGGTAAGCGGCTCAGCGACGGCAGTTATTGTGGTGACCGGAGGCTATACCTATTTTGGTAGCATCAGTAAATCCATCACTGGAGAGCGTCCTGAAACCAGTTTTGATAAAGGAATCAATAAAGTGAGCTTTCTATTGATCCGTTTTATGCTGGTTATGGTTCCCGTGATTTTTTTGGTCAACGGACTTATAAAGGGAAACTGGCTGGAGGCACTGTTGTTTGCTATTGCCGTTGCCGTGGGATTAACTCCGGAAATGCTTCCGATGATCGTTACAGCTAACCTGGCGAAAGGAGCTGTAAACATGAGCAAACGTAAAGTGATTGTAAAGCGCCTGAATTCCATCCAGAATATCGGTGCTATGGATATCCTGTGTACAGATAAAACCGGAACCCTTACTTTGGATAAAATTGTCCTTGAAAAACACCTTAATGTCCATGGAATAGAGGATGACGAAGTATTGAAGTGGGCATATCTGAACAGCTATCACCAGACAGGACTAAAGAATCTTTTAGACAAAGCTGTTCTTGAGCATGTTGAGCTTCACGATTATTTAAAAGTGGAAGAACAATACCTGAAGGTAGATGAAATACCATTTGATTTTCAGCGCCGCAGAATGTCTGTTATCCTTAAAATGCACAACGGAAACCATCTCCTTATCTGCAAAGGAGCCGTAGAAGAAATGCTGGAACTATGCAGTAAAACTTTCGATCCGGGAGATAACAGGAATATTCATATTGAAAATGATAAAGCCGTTCCCATGGACGACGCCATGCGTAAGATCGTGCTGAAAACTTCAAAAAAAATGAATGAGGAAGGACTCCGGGTGATCCTTGTTGCCATCAGGGAATTTGATGCCTCTCATCCGCTTACTTATACATTGGAAAGTGAAAAAGACCTTACCCTTACCGGATTCATCGGTTTTCTTGATCCTGCCAAGCCATCAGCTCAGCCGGCAATAGAAGCCTTACATAAATTGGGTGTTGGGGTAAAAGTACTCACCGGTGATAATGAAATTGTAACCCGGAAAATTTGCAAAGATGTAGGAATTCCGGTTCACCATATTATCAACGGAAGGGATCTGGATGAAATATCAGACGAAGTTCTGGCAGAGCGAATGGATTCTGTTTCTGTATTTGCCAAACTAAATCCTTTACAAAAAGTAAGGGTTGTAAGAATTTTACGCGATCAGGGACATACGGTGGGCTTTATGGGAGATGGAATTAATGATGCAGCGGCACTTAAAGAGTCGGATGTAGGGATCAGTGTAGATACGGCAGTGGATGTGGCAAAAGAAAGCGCAGATATTATCCTTCTTGAAAAAGACCTTATGGTTCTCAGAAAAGGGGTGATCTACGGACGAAGAACCTTTGGGAATATTATCAAATATATTAAAATGACTGCGAGCAGTAATTTTGGGAATATGTTCAGTATGCTGGGAGCGAGTGCATTTCTGCCTTTCCTTCCTATGCTGCCTGTTCATTTGCTGATCCAGAATTTATTGTACGATATCTCTCAGATTTCTATTCCCTGGGACAGAATGGATGAAGAATTCCTTGAAACACCAAAAAAATGGGATGCAGGCGGAGTGGCTAAATTTATGTTCTTTATAGGACCTATAAGCTCTATTTTCGATTTCGCCACATTTGCCGTGATGTATTTTGTGTTCAAAGCCAATACACCAGAACATCAGACCCTGTTTCAAAGCGGATGGTTCATTGAAGGTTTACTTTCGCAGACCCTTATCATTCATATGATCCGTACAAGGAAAATTCCTTTCATACAAAGCTGGGCCACCGCTCCGGTAGTTGCCTTAACAACTTTAATCATGATTATAGGGATTGCTATACCTTTCTCACCATTTGCAGCAGCTTTAAAAATGCAGCCTTTACCATTAAGCTATTTCCCATGGCTGTTAGGTATACTCACTTGTTATTGCCTGCTCACTCAATGGGTGAAAAACTGGTTTATCAGAAAATTCAATACCTGGTTGTAAGAAAAAGAATTCCTTTTCAAGTATTTATCGATCCAATTTCAAAAAAACAATTAAAACTATAAACGTAATGACTATTAAATCAGCACGATTGAAAAGCAATATGTCCGCAATGTTATGGCTGACAACTGCATCAATCTTTCTTTATTCCTGTAATAATAAGAAAGAACAGTCTGAAAACACAGCACCGTATATCACAAAAGGAGATACGATCATTTTGCAGAAAAATACTCCGATACTTTCCAAACTTGTTTTGCATAAAGTACAGGAAGAGGAATATAATCCCAATTTACTTACCGTAGGAACGGTTAAAGCGATTCCCAATACCTATGCAGAAGTTGCCTCACCATTTGCCGGAAGGATATTGAAATCATACATTAAACTAGGGCAGAAGGTAAATTCCGGATCGCCTTTATTTTCAATAAGTTCCAGAGACTATCTCGCTGCACAAAAAGAATACCGTGACGCCCAGCAGGAATACCGTCAGGCCGAACTGAACCTTAAGCGTCAACAGGATTTATTACACCACGGCGTGGGTATCCGGCGTGAAACGGAAGAAGCTGCCACAGAATTCCAGATTAAGAAAACAGCACTCGACAACGCATCCGGAGCTTTGCAAATTTTTAAAAATGGTAAAAATATGTCGCCGAATACTCCTCTTGTCGTTGTATCTCCAATACAAGGAGAAGTGGTAACGAATAATATTGTTATGGGACAATACCTGAAAGAAGATGCTCCGCCAATTGCCGTAATTGCAGAGCTTTCCAAAGTATGGATAGCAGGACAGGTAAAAGAAAAGGACATTCGTTTTCTGCAAAATTTAACCTCGGTGGAAGTCAATATCAGCGCATTACCGGATAAAAAAATTATGGGAAAAATTTATCATATCAATGAAATTGTCAATGAAGAAACCCGAAGTGTGGAAGTCCTGGTGGAGTGTGAAAATGATGACCGTCTTTTAAAACCCGGGATGTTTGTGAATGTAAAGTTCATTAACACCGTGGAGAAAAAAGTTTTTGTTCCTGCTAAGGCTGTCCTTCAGTTCAATGATAAAAATTATGTGCTGGTACAGACCTCTCGTAACCAATATGTAAAAAGGTATGTAGAAACAGGAATTACGGAAAATGATAAAATACAGATCCTCAACGGGCTGAAACCTGGCGAAACGATCATCAGTGAAGGAGCTTTCTATCTTCTGGATGCTAAATAAGGAACCCAATGAAAAACATATTAAACAATATCATTGCTAAACGATGGCTGATACTGGCATTGTTTGCACTGCTTGCTCTTTTCGGATATTATTCATGGAAACAACTTTCTATAGAAGCTTATCCCGATATCGGGGATGTTACTTCCCAGGTTGTTACTCAGGTACCCGGTTTAGCTGCCGAGGAAATTGAGCAGCAAATTACCATACCTATTGAACAGGCAATAAATGGGCTCCCAGGAATGCATGTCATGCGAAGCAAAAGTACCTTCGGATTATCCATGGTAACCATTGTTTTCAATGACGGGGTTGATGATTACTGGGCAAGGACCAGAATTAAAGAAAGGCTGGGGGACCTCGAACTTCCGTATGGAGTAACTCCTGGGCTGGATCCGCTCACCTCTCCAACAGGAGAGATTTACCGCTATATCATTGAGAGTAAAACCCATGATCTACGTGAGCTTACTGATCTTCAGAATTTTGTAATCATCCCGAAAATAAAACAGGTTTCAGGAGTGGCAGACGTTACCAATTTTGGTGGGATTACCACCCAGTTTCAGGTAGAACTCGATCCGGTAAAACTGGAACAATACAATATTAGCCTTAAAGAGGTGGCAGAAAAGCTTGAGGCCAACAATGCCAACTCAGGTGGAAGTGTTATGAACAGGGGAGACCAGTCTTACGTTATCCGTGGAATCGGCCTGGTTAAATCTCTCGAAGACATGGGCAGGGTTGTCGTAAAATCAGTTAATGGCTCTCCTATATACATGAATGACATTGGCAAAATAAAATATGGGAACCTTGAACGTAAAGGAGCGCTAGGCTACTCAGATCAGCGGGGTGTTAATTACCCGGACAACATAGAAGGTATTGTTCTGTTGCTTAAAGGAGAAAATCCATCTGTCGTATTAAAAGGAGTAAATGATGCTGTTGATGATCTTAATAAAAACATCCTTCCAAAAGGTGTTCAGATCCATGTTGTATTAGACCGAACCAATCTTGTTGATAATACATTACATACCGTATCTAAAACTTTACTTGAAGGAATGACTTTGGTTATCATCGTATTGATTGTATTCCTTGGAAGCTGGCGCGGTGCCCTGCTTGTGGCCATTACCATTCCCCTGTCTTTGCTTATTGCATTTATATTAATGCATTTCACCAATATTCCGGCTAACCTTTTATCCCTTGGGGCTATCGATTTCGGGATTATTGTAGATGGCGCTATTGTAATGCTTGAAACGATTTTAAAGAAACGGGAAGATCATCCTGAAGAGGAACTGGAAGAAAAAACCATTACTCAAAAAGTAAAAGAAGTAGCCAAACCCATATTCTTTGCCACCATCATTATCATTACCGCTTATTTGCCATTGTTTGCTTTTGAAAGAGTAGAAAAGAAATTATTTACACCAATGGCATTTACAGTAGGTTACGCATTGCTTGGTGCACTTGCTGTTGCATTATTCCTCATTCCGGGACTGGCTTTTGTCATCTACCGGAAACCACGGAAGATTTATCACAACCGCTGGCTTGAGAAAATAGGGACGGCATATCATAACAGAGTTCAAAAGATCATGAGCCGTCCTAAACGGATATTTATTCCATTGATTGCTATCCTGCTGACGACAGGCGTTTTAACAGCCCTGGTAGGAAAAGACTTTTTACCTCCGCTGGATGAAGGATCAATATGGCTTCAGGTTTCTTTACCACCAGGCATTACAGTAGAAAAATCAAGAGAAATGAGTGATACGCTCCGGGCGCGTACTCTTAAGCACAAAGAAGTAACGTATGTAATGGTACAGGCTGGAAGAAATGACGACGGAACTGACGCCTGGACACCTTCCCATTTTGAGGTGAGTGTAGGACTAAAACCGTATAGCGAATGGAAATGGGGAAGAAGTAAAGCGGATCTTATCAAAGAACTTGAAGCAGAATACGCAACTATGCCGGGATACAATATTGCTTTCACCCAACCGATGATCGATGGCGTAATGGACAAAATTTCCGGAGCCCATAGTGAACTCGTTGTTAAGGTATATGGAAATGATTTTAAAGAAACAAGACGAATAGCAGAAGAAGTAATGGCTACTTTAAAAAAGGTAAAAGGAGCCGTGGACCTTGCTATAGATCAGGAGCCTCCGTTGCCCCAGTTACAGATAAAGGTAGATCGCGAAAAAATCGCCCAATATGGACTCAATGTATCTGATGTTTCAGATCTTATAGAAGTAGCGATCGGGGGAAAAGCTGTTTCAAAAGTATATCAGGGAATCAAAGTATACGATATTATTACGAGGTATAACGAAACCAGCAGAAATACGCCGGAAAAAATAGGTAGCCTGATGCTTACCAATGAATCCGGGGCGAAAATCCCACTATCCCAGGTTGCAGATATACAGTTGAATACAGGGGAAAGTATGATCGCACGTGAAATGAACAAGCGTCATCTCACCGTACGCCTTAACCTTCGTGGTACCGATTTAACGTCATTTTTATCACAAGCAGAAAATGCCATCGAAAAAAATGTAAAATATGATCACGAAAAATACAGCATCAAATGGGGTGGCCAGTTTGAAAACCAGAACCGTGCCTACGGAAGGCTTTCTGTTATTGTTCCCCTCGCGCTTTCCATTATGTTTATTTTGTTGTATGGAGCTTTCCAGTCATTCCGTCAGGCCGGGCTTTTAATCAGTATAGTTCCGCTGGCTCTTTTCGGAGGAATGCTTGCTCTCAATCTTCGGGGTATGACCCTGAATATTTCATCAGCAGTTGGTTTTATTGCTTTGTTTGGAGTCGCCATACAAAACGGGGTAATCATGATCTCCCACATCAATGACCTGCGTAAGAAAGGGTACGACCTGAAAAAAGCAGTAACAGAAGGAGCTTTCCATCGTTTCCGTCCGGTTCTGATGACCGCTACTGTCGCCATATTGGGGTTATTTCCTGCCTCATTGGCTACAGGTATTGGCTCTGATGTACAAAGACCTCTGGCCACTGTAATTGTGTATGGACTCCTGTTTTCTACCATCATTACCCTGTTTGCACTTCCTGCACTTTACTATCTGATAGAAAATAAATGGGGAAAGAATTTTAATGTACCAAAAGAAGATTAAAATGATCACAATAAAAAAATATACACAGCTTTTTATCATAATATTCCTCGTTTCAGCCTTTAATATAAAGGCCCAGAAGATTGATACTGCATTCGCTAAAATACCAATTGATTATATGACCTATATCAATCTGGTCGGAAAAAACAATCTGGCATATTCTGCAGAAAAATTCAATATCAATATTGCCGATGCCGCGATACAAACCGCCCGGATTTTTCCGGATCCACAATTAGGCTTCGGATGGTTTGATAACGGACAAAGAAGAATGAAGATGGGCTATGGTTTTAACTCTGAAGTAAGCTGGACATTGGAAATGGGGGGCAAAAGAAAAGCCCGCATAGAAGTTGCTCGAAATCAGGCACAGCTTAGCCGTCTTCTTCTGGATGATTATTTCCGTAATCTCCGGGCAGATGCTACACTGGCGTATCTCTCTGCTATCCAGAACAGGATCGTGCTGGATGTAGAATCCAATTCTTATCTGCAGATGAAAAAACTGGCGGAATCCGACAGTATCCGTTTTAAATTAGGTGTGATCACCCAGGTAGATGCCCGGCAATCAAAGCTGGAAGCAGGTACTATGCTGAACGATGTATTTTCTGCAGAAGCAGAATGGAAAGCTTCATTAGCTAACCTTTCACTTTTGTCGGGAAAAGCTAAAAGTGATTCTTTATGGTATCCTCAGGGCGATTTTTCAGGGTTTGAACGTCAATTTTCCTTATCGGATCTGGTTATTGAAGCCCAAAACAACAGGGCAGATTTAAAAGCAGCCCTGCAAAACAAAACCGTTTCTCAAAGTCTGCTTAAGCAAGCTAAGGCTGACCGCGCGATTGACCTGGGACTGTCATTTGGTGTTAATAATGCTTCTTACGTGAGAAATACCATCGCTCCCACACCTGCAATGACTACTGTAAATGCAGGAATCAGTGTTCCCCTGAAATTTTCAAACAACAGATCGGGAGATCTGAAAGCAGCACAATATGGTACCTTACAGGCAGAAACAACCTATAAACAAACTGAGCTCCAGATTCAAACCGAAGTTACCCAGGCATATTACACCTATATCGCAGCTCAAAAGCAGGTGAATCAGTTTAAATCCGGTTTGCTTACAGAAGCTAAAGCTATCCTTGAAGGCAAAATATACAGCTATAAGAGAGGTCAGTCTTCCTTACTGGAAGTCCTGAATGCACAACGTACCTATAATGATGTACAGCACGATTATTACGGAACACTTTACAACTATGCCGTTGCATTGGTGGAACTTGAAAGAGCTGCCGGAATATGGGATATTAATTTATAATTAAAAACAATGAAAAAAATATTTTTTATACTGATCATAATACTTGAAGGACATTTTATATATGCTCAACAGAATTCTGATACGTTAAAAACAGATTCCATAGAATCAAACACAAACAAAGTAAGCTGGGGTGTGAAAGCGGGTATTAATTCTTATAATTTTTACGGCAAAGAGAGGGATTTTATTTTTGCAAATCCAGACACAAAATTCAAACCGGGCTTCCATGCAGGCGTATTTGTTAACACCCGGATAAGCAAAAATATAGAACTTACCCATGAATTGATTTTCAGCCAAAGAAGGGTAGGTGTCTCCTATAAGGATAGTTCTGACAAAACTTATAACTCAGTGATCAACAGTTCTTATATTGATATTATTCCTGTGAACATGAAATACCGCCTGTCCGGATTTAAATTCTATGCGGGGCCGTATGTAAGTGTTTTAGCAGCAGCCAATACAAAACGAAAAGATGAAAATGGTAACGTTTTCCGGGATAAAAGCATTTTCGGAGATGCGGCCAATGATGAAAGCAAAAGCTATTATCTTCAGAAATTTGATTTTGGAATGAATATCGGTCTGGACTACCAACTAAAAGACAGATGGTCGGTAGGTCTAAGATACACACATGGTTTTACAGATCTTTTTCAGAATGCCAACAGTTCAGCAAACGGCAATGCTAAAAAAGATAAAATTAAAATATACAACCGGGGACTTATGCTTTCTTTAGCATATGACCTGACATCATATCATTCTTATAAATAATGCAAAAAGGAATCAAAATTTCAAAGTTCTACAACAGGACAGTAAAAACACAAAGAAATTATATATATTTTTTGGTTCCTTTTAATCCAATACGATCATCTTATATCGTAGATTATTTATTTCTAAATTAGTGTTAAAGCCGGGTTAAAACCCGGCTTATTTTAGTTCCAAAATGTATTAACTTGCTAAAACCGGCATATAGAATTCTATAAAACTATAGCGTCTTTGTGCTCAAATTCTTAGATCTAAGTTGCCTAAGGAAACTATCATTCAGGAAGTATTTTTGAGGCTTCAGTAATTAAACTATCCATCAATACCGTTACGCTTTTATGCTTAAGAACCGGTGCGATCTGCCCACCCCAGAAAAATAACATTTCATTTTTCCCTTGTTCCAGAGCGGCCTTACGCAAAGATGACATAAAAGTAGTTTGTAATGGAAAAGGTAAGTGGGAAATCGGTTTTTCTGAAAAATCCTTTAAAATTTCATTGGTTATTCCTCTGCCTAAACGTCCGGTATAAGCTCTTGACAGCCTCGTGTTTTTTGACGACTCTGAAAAAAGAGCCTCTATATGAACAGGCAAAGCACCGGATTCCTCACAAGCCAGAAACGCAGTTCCGATTTGAACTCCTTCCGCTCCTAATGTAAGCGCAGCTGCAATTCCCGTCCCATTAGCAATTCCACCGGCAGCAATGACCGGTATTTTAATCCTATCTTTTATCAACTGGACAAGAACGAATGTGCCCATAGTTGAGTATTCAGCCTTATCCAAAAATGAAGGTCTGTGGCCGCCGCTTTCAAACCCTGAAGCAACAATAATATCTACTCCAATATTCTCCAGAGCTATCGCTTCGTCCAATGTCGTTGCGTTTCCCGCCAAAAGAATTCCTCTTTTATGGCATTCCTCTACAACAGTTGGATCCAGCAACCCAAACATAAAGCTGAAAACCTTTGGTTTAATATCCAAAACCGTCTGCAGCTGATTCTGAAACCTGGATTCAAAAGAGGGTGGAAGAGCGGGAACATCTATTTCCAGCCGGTCAAAATAAGGTCTAAAAGCCTCCACAGTTTCTTTATAGCTTTTTTCATTGTCTTCCGCACTTACAAAATCTGTATCGGAAACCCAAAGATTAAGATTATAGGGTTGAGCCGTTTGAGATCTTATTTTCTGATCCACCTCATAAATTTCCTGCGGACTAAGGGTATATGCTCCAAAACCACCTAATCCACCCTTATTGCTTACCCGTGAAGTGAGTTCTACTGTAGATAAACCTCCTCCGAAAGGTCCCTGCCAGATAGGGTATTCAATTCCAAGTAAATCTGTAATTCTGTTTGTATTCCACATAATAAGTGATTTGATTGGGTTACCAATTATTCAACATCCGTAAGGGTTTTGTTTACGATCAGCCATTTCCCGTTTATTTTATGGAAAGTAATAAAATTATAGTAATTATAATCGTACATCTTCACATTGAGCTTTACTGAGGCAATAGAATTGATCACGTCGATGGAAATAATCTCCGGATGAAATGGTGCCCCTGCCTTTTCCGGGCTGACCCGATTGCCTACACCTTCGATGTATTGTTCCGCGGTTTTGTAATACGCTACTCCTTTTATATCTCCGAATAGAAGGGCGTCTTTGAAGAAGACTTCCTTCAAAAGTGTTGTATTCCCTTCAAAAATGCCTTTGAAGTAATATTGCTCAAGTGCGGTTCTTATAGCGGTTTCTTCTGTACTATTTTTCATAGTGTTGATTTTTTGAGCATGGCTGCTTAGTGGAATACACAGCAACCATGCTATTAGTAATACAATTTTCATTATAGGTAATGGCCGGCTCCCATGCCGCCATCCACATTGATTATCGCTCCTGTGATCAGCTTGTTGCAGGCAATACTGTAAACCATTTGTGCAACTTCTTCCGGTTCACCGATACGGTTCAGTAGATGAATTCCTGCTGCCTGATCGATATTTTCATCGTGCATAGGGGTTCTGATCAGCCCGGCAGCAACGGTATTTACTCTGATATTATCTTTTCCGAACTCGACGGCAAGCTGATGTGTTAAAGCATGGATCGCACCCTTACTCGATATCGGAGCCGTAGAAGGAGACCCTGCCATGGCGTGATATACCAATGGAGAACCTATATTAATAATAACTCCATTTCTCTGCTTCTGCATCTGAGGAATAACCGACTGTGTAGTAAAAAAGGTCCCTTTAAGGTTTGTTCTTAAAAACCTGTCCAGATGATCTTCTGTTACTTCAAGAAATGGTTTGTTTTCATAAATTCCTGCATTATTGACCAGAACATCTGCTGAACCAAATCGCTCAATAGCTGTTTTTACAAGTAATTCACCAATAGCTTTGTCGGCAACATCCCCTGCAATCATTGCCAAATGATCTCCACCTCCCAATTCATTAAAAACCTCCTGCAATTTAGATTCTGTTCTTGAATTAATAACTACATTACTTCCTTTTTCCAGAAAATACCTGGCGATCTCCAATCCGATTCCTGAGGATGCACCTGTTATGATGACCGTTTGTTTCTCCATTTTTCTATTTTTTATCGGTGGAAAATCCCTGTTCTTTCAACGCAGATACGTGCTCTCCGGCATATCCCCAGTTATCATCTTCTATTTCATCAATCACCACATGGGTAAGATGTGGATCTTTATTCAAAACTGAAATTACCAGTTCTGTTACTCCTTTTATTAAAAGTTGTTTTTGTTCTCTTGTAACTCCGTCACGCAGAACTTCTATTTTTATATAAGGCATGATTGTAAATTTTTAAGGTTATTAATTATTTTCAACTGATTCAGCAACCAGATTAATGGTAAGGTCAAAATTGTTGTATATCAAGGTATCCCCTAAATCCGTGAAGAAATTACCTGATCTGAATTTCATATTATACTTAGTACGATCAAGAACAATTTTACTTTGAATAGTTGCTGAGTTTGGATTGTTCTCGATTTTTAGTACAGTATCAATAGGATGGGTGATTCCCTTAATCGTAAGATCTCCGTTTACATAGTACAGATGATCATCACCAGGCTCTGCATGCCTGATTTCAAAGGTAGATTCCGGAAACTGATCCGAATTAAAGAAATCATCGGAAGCTAAATGACCTGCAAACTGAGCGTTGGTCTCAGCATCTTTGATATCAAGAATTTTTATAGAACGGGTATCTATAATAAATGTTCCTGAAGATAGTTGGTTGTCTTTAAAAGTAAATGAACCCTCTTTGATTCCGATGGTCCCATTATGAGCACCGGTTATTTTTCTTCCGGTCCATTCTATTGTACTTTTTTCATGGTCTACTTTAAAATTTTGTGTATTCATTTTTTCTATGTTTAAATGTTGACACAAAGTTCAGAAGGGGACGTTAAAAAGTTACGTGACCTGGGTCACAATTTAATTTTACTGAAAAGCAATGAGTAAATTAAGAGATCAGGGTTGATACAAACGGCTTAAGGTTTCTCTGGAAACACCGAGATAAGCAGCTATAAGATGTTTAGGGACAAGATTATACAATTGAGGATACATTGATAAAAGTTCTTCGTATCTGAACTTAGCATCGTTATTCATTAGTGAAAGAAGGCGTTTCTGTACTGCAACATAGCCTTTATTGGTTCTCCACCTGAAAAAATGCTCCATTTCATGAATTTCGCTGCATATCTTTTCTCTGTTTTTATTGGATATGGCCAATACGGTTGCATGGGTAATGCAATCAATATTTATGGTTGCCTTCTGATGACTGTACAGTGCATTATAATCGGAAACCCACCAATTTGGCATTGCAAATTGTAAAATAAACATCTTCATGGCATCATTTAGATAAAACGCCTTAAGGCAACCCTCCAGGACAAAATATTCGTGATCTACAGGATTTCCTTCCGACAAAAGCATCTGTCCTTTTTTCAGACTGATCAGGGTGAAATGCGAAAATACATAATCCAGTTGCTCTTCATTGAGAGAAACAAATTGCGACAGATGTTGCTGTAATATCTCTTTAGGATGGGTCATCAATTTTTTAATTGAATTACAAATATACAATGTAAAACATTTCCCCAAAGCGGTCCTTAACTTTATCTTATCCATTAAGAAGAGCTTCAGTCTAATTTTAGTAGGGTAAAGAAAACAATTGCAATAATACCTAAATACCAAAAAACGGATGATTCAGGTACAGCAGCAAAAAAATGTAAAATATTAAAAATCAAAAATTATCATCTCAAAAAACATAAGGTTATAAAACTCTAACTTTGATTGTTATCGTATTAATCAAACTTTAGTAAAAAGAGTAAAACATGCATGAATAAAGTATTTTTTAACAATTAATTCACGTAAAAAAGACCAAAAAACCTTATCTTTGTCACCTATGCTGAAATGGATTTCTATATTTTGTTCTATGACTTACGTATTTGCGACAACAAATATGGCGGAAGTATTGAAGGCTCCGGTCTTTATAGAACATCTGATTGAATATGACGGCAATTGTGTAGAATTTCTGGTAGAACATTATGATAATCATAAAAAAGACCAGGATTGGGATACCGATCAGAAACTGCCCTTCATCAATCCTCCTGTTGTGCTTATGGTATATGCACAACTTCCGGAAACCCTATTTCATATTGAAAAAATAAAAGAATTTCCGGTTCAGCAAAAAAACACTTTTTATCAGGAAAAAGATTTTTCCGGACTCTATCTTTCCAGGATTTTCCAGCCTCCACGCTATTCTTAATTAATCTCTGCACAATAACTATGCTTTAAAATACTTTTTAGAGCAGCTTAATCTTGTTATCTATCAATTAATTAATTTTTCATGTTAAATAAAATTATTGAGTTTTCTGTAAAGAATAAACTCATTATTGCCCTTTTTACAATGGGGCTGATTCTTCTTGGAATCTATGAAACAACAAAGCTTCCAATTGATGCCCAGCCTGATATTACCAATAATCAGGTACAGATTATCACTGTCGCACCCTCATATGGAGCAGCTGATATCGAACGGCTGGTGACCTTTCCCATTGAACAGGCTACCAGTAACATCAATGGCATAACAGAGCTCCGAAGTTTTTCACGGTTCGGCTTATCCCTTGTTACGGTGGTATTTAATGATAATACCGATGTATATTGGGCAAGACAACAGGTTCAGGAACGTCTGCAGATAGTCCAGGATAATATACCGGAAGGAATCGGAAAACCGGAATTGGGACCTATCTCCAGTGGATTAGGTGAAATATTCCAATATGTGGTGCGGGCAAAAAAAGGCTACGAGAACATCTACGATGAGACCGAACTGAGAACCATCCAGGATTGGATTATCCGCCGCCAGCTTCTGGGAACAAAAGGAGTTGCGGATGTCAGCAGCTTTGGAGGAAAACTGAAACAATATGAGATTGCTATCAATCCCAATAAATTACAAGCATTTGATATTACCATCAATGACGTTTTTGATGCCCTGGAGCGGAATAATCAAAATACCGGCGGGGCTTATATCGAAAAGAAGGAGACTGTATTATTCATTAGGACAGAGGGTCTTCTGGGAAGTACTGAAGATATAGGTAATATCGAAGTATCAGCAACAGGAGAGGGGATTCCTGTTCTTATCAGGGATGTGGCGGAAGTAAAAACGGGATATGCCACACGGTATGGAGCAATGACCTATAATGACACAGGAGAGGTCTCGGGAGCTATTGTACTGATGCTTAAAGGAGAAAATGCCAACGAAGTGATTGGTAATATTAAACAGCGTCTGGAAAAAATTCAGGAAACCTTACCGGAAGGTGTTGTTATTGAGCCTTTCCTGGATCGTGCGAAAATGGTTAACAATACTATCAGTACCGTAAAAACCAATCTGATGGAAGGAGCCCTGATTGTTGTTTTCATTCTTGTTCTCTTTTTAGGAAACTTCCGTGCCGGTCTGCTTGTCGCTTCTGTAATTCCACTGGCAATGCTTTTTGCCATAATCATGATGAACCTTTTTGGAGTCGGAGGAAACCTCATGAGCCTCGGTGCTCTTGATTTCGGACTTATCGTTGATGGGGCTGTTATTATCGTAGAAGCTGTATTGCATCAGCTTGCTCATAAAAAACATTTCGGGAAAGATCATATCCTCAGCAAAAAAGAAATGGATACACAGGTTTCAGATTCCGCTACCAAGATGGTAAATAGTGCAGTTTTCGGGCAGATTATTATCCTGATCGTATACCTTCCTATTTTCACATTACAAGGGATTGAAGGTAAAATGTTCAAACCCATGGCTCAGACTGTCGCGTTTGCATTGATCGGGGCCTTCCTGCTTTCCCTTACTTATATTCCAATGATGAGTTCCCTGGTTCTTAGCAAAAAGAAAAAGACCAAAGACAATATTTCAGACAAGGTGATGACCAGGGTAGAAACCGGGCATCAAAAGCTTCTGATAAAAGCATTGAAGTACAGAAAAACCATTATTATCACAGTACTTCTCCTTTTCGCAGGAGCTGTTTTCACCCTTTCCCGGATGGGAGGAGAGTTTATTCCATCATTGGAGGAAGGTGATTTTGCTGTAGAAATGCATATCCTGCAGGGAAGTAATATTAATGAAACGAAAAAGGCAACCACCCAGGCGGCGCACATTCTTTTAAAACAGTTTCCAGAGGTGCAAAAGGTAGTCACTAAAATCGGAAGTGCCGAAATTCCCACAGAGCCGATGCCAATGGATGCGGGTGATATGATCATTGTTCTGAAGCCTAAAAAAGAATGGTCGTCTGCACGATCATTCCCGGAATTATCCGAAAAGATGAGCAAAGCATTGCAGGTTATTCCCGGGCTCAAAACAGGTTTTCAGTTCCCGGTACAAATGCGCTTTAATGAATTAATGACCGGAGCAAGACAGGATGTGGTGTGTAAAATTTATGGAGAAGATCTGGACAGCCTTGCTGCATATGCCAAAAAACTGGGTGGGATTATCAATACAGTAAAAGGTGCACAAGATCTTTATCTGGAGCCTGTTGTCGGGGCGCCACAGGTAGTTATCGGTTATAACCGTGCCGAGCTCTCGCGTTACCATATTTCCGTAATGGAAATCAATAGGGTGATCAATATGGCTTTTGCCGGACAAACTGCCGGGGCCTTGTATGAAGGTGAAAGAAAATTTGATGTCGTGGTAAGAATGGACAATGAGCATAAAAAAGATATAACAAGTATTCAAAATCTTCTGGTTCCGACTGCTTCTGGTGAGCAGATTCCTTTACACCAGCTGGCCAGCATAGAATTGAAAAGCAGTCCCAACCAAATCCAGAGGGAAGATACCAAAAGAAGAATTGTTGTCGGATTTAATGTCCGTGGAAGAGATGTTCAAAGTATCGTGGAGGAACTTCAGCAAAAGACCGATAAAGAATTGAAACTCTCTTCAGGTTATACCATCTCTTATGGTGGAGCCTTTGAAAACTTAAATGAAGCTAAAGCAAGATTAGGTGTCGCTGTTCCTATTTCATTGGTAATGATCTTTTTGCTTCTTTTCTTCGCATTTGGTTCCGTAAAACACAGTTTGCTGATCTACACCGCAATTCCGCTATCAGCCATTGGTGGAGTTTATTTTCTGGCCCTCAGGGGAATGCCTTTCAGCATCAGTGCAGGAGTAGGATTTATTGCATTATTTGGTGTTGCGGTACTTAATGGAATTGTTTTGATATCAGAATTCAACCGATTAAAAAATAATGGAATAACCAATCTCAGCAGAATTGTTTTAATGGGCACAAGAATCCGGCTTCGTCCCGTACTGATGACTGCTTTTGTCGCTTCGCTGGGCTTTCTTCCTATGGCGTTAAGCAGTGGTGCAGGGGCAGAAGTACAGAGACCTCTTGCTACCGTGGTTATAGGAGGCTTAATGCTTGCTACGCTGTTAACCTTATTTGTCCTGCCTATTTTGTATGTCTTATTTGAACGAATCAATAAAAATAAAATGAAATTCTCAAAAAAAAGAAACTTTAAAAAACTAACCATATTCCTGTTGTTCATTTCTTTCGGAAGCATTCAGGCACAGGAAAACATTACACTGGATCAGGCATTGGAAGTTGCCTTCCGGCAAAACGGAAACTATAAGAATTCCAGACTCATTTCAGCCTATCAGGAAAAACTAAAATCAAGCTATCTCGACATTCCTCAACTGGAAGTGACAGCAGGTATCGGCCAGATACAGGGAATCGAAACCGATAATTCGTTTTCCGTATCCCAACGCATTAGTTTTCCGACTGTTTATTCCAGAAGAAAACAATTGCTGGATGCGGAATGGGCTTCAGGTCTTATGAATCAGCAGCTCACCAAAGCCCAACTGACTAAAGAAGTTTCAGAAGTTTTTTACAGAATTATTATTCTAAAGGAAAAGAAAAAAGTGCTGGATTACATCAGTGAGCTGTACAATGGCTTTGCCGACAAAGCAAGTTTACGTTTGAAAAAAGGAGAAGCCAATATTCTCGAGGAGTCAACGGCCGAAATTCAAAGGGAACAGGCCGCAGTGCAGCTGAATATTCTTGAAAACGACCTCAATATTGCACAGCTTCAGCTTCAGGTATTGCTTCAGTCGGAAAAAAGATATCAGCCGCTTACTGATCAACCCGTCCTGAATGTTGACTTTCAGATTCCGGGGGATGTCTTAAGAAATCATCCGCAGCTCCAGTATCTGAATCAGCAAATCAAGGTGAATGAAGCAGAAGCCCGTTTAGAACAAAGCAAACTCCTTCCGGATCTTCTTGTAGGATACACTAATCAGAGCATGAAGAATATCAATAACAACCGCTTCAATTCCGTTCAGGTCGGTGTTGGGATCCCTCTATTTACAAAAGGACAGCGAGCACTGGCAAAAGCAACAAAAGCAAAAGTGGCCATTGCAGAAAATCAATACCAAAGAAAAGAAACCGAACTGAAAAACAGGTATGAACAGCTGGCCAATACCTACGCTAACCAGCTTGCGATCATACAAAATTACGAACAGAAGCAACTGCCCAAAGCTGAAACGATTCTTAAAGCAGCCCAAAAACAAATGGAAGCAGGAGAGATCGATTTCCTCAATTGGGTTATTTTAACCAATCAGGCTGTTAAAATAAAGGTTGATTATATCGAAAATTTAGATCGACTCAATCAAACGGGGGCTGAGCTTAATTTCTTAATTTCAAAATAATAATATCATGTATTTCAGAAAATCATCATTATACATCATTGTTGCAGCCTTATTTTTAACCTCATGTTCGGGAAAGAAAGAGGAAACCACAGTCTATGAAAATAAAAAACTGGCATCAAAAAACCAGAATACCGTTCAGTTAAGTGATCAGCAGATCAAAATTACAGGGCTTACCTTGACAGGTATTCAAAACAGGATCATGGAAAAAACGGTACGGCTGAACGGAAAAGCAGACATAGCTCCGTCTCATATCAGTTCTCTTTCCAGTATTATGGGAGGACATATAAAATCGATCAATGTTATTAACGGGAGTCATTTCAGAAAAGGACAGGTACTGGCTGTAGTAGAAGATCCTCAGTTCATACAGCTTCAGCAGGATTATCTCGTTACAAAGGCCCAGCTTGAATCAGCAAGATTGAACTTCAACAGGCAAAAAGACCTCAACACCAGCAAAGCCAGTAGTGACAAAACATTACAGACCGCCCAGGCGGATTATTCCACACTGAACGCTACATTGAAGGGACTGGAAGAAAAACTCAGGATCATAGGCATCAATGCGAAAGGACTAAATTCTGGAAATATTAAAAGCAGAATAAGCATTTATGCCCCTTTTAGCGGTTTTGTAAGTAAAATATGGGTTAATAATGGTCAGTATATCAATCCTTCCGATACCTTATTTGAACTGATTGATCCTGCTGGTCTGTTATTGGAATTAAAAGTATTTGAAAATGACGTAAATGATATAAAAACCGGGCAGGAGATCCTGGTGTATAATAATCAGAACCCGGACCAGAAATATCCTGCCAAAATTATAAGCCTTGTTCCCAATATCGAAAATGGAGGATCATCGGTAGCTATAGCCAAATTGTCCGCATCCAGCACAGAGTTTGTGCGCGGAATGTACATCAATGCAGAAGTAAGCATTAGTGGTAGAAATACGACCGGCTTACCCGGCGAATCTATAGTATCATTTGAAAATAAGAACTATATCTTTGAAGACCTTGGAAATCACCGGTATAAAATGATCCCCGTAATCACAGGAATTTCAGATAACGGATTTACGGAAATTCTCAAATCTGAATCGTTAAAAAATAAAAGACTGGTACAAAAAGGAGCTTACGATCTCCTGATGATCCTTAAAAATAAAGCAGAATAATCATTTTAACACAAAGCCGTTCAAACGGTTGAACGGCTTTTTTATGATTCCGAAATTAAATATACCGATTGGTATATTTATTTTATATCTTTGCCATTTAAAAATTGGAACTACTGAATTAAAGGCGGTTTATTCTTTTGTTTCGAACATAAATTTTTTTAATTCAAAATATACCGATCGGTATATTAAATAGTAAAATGCTATGAAAAGAATCATTCTTATTATTACGGTAATCTCCGCAGCCATTATGGAGCTTATAGACACTTCCATAGTAAATGTTGCCCTCAATTATATGAGCGGAAACCTGGGGGCAACATTAGAAGACATTTCCTGGGTGGTTACAGCTTATGGGATTGCCAACGTTATTATTATTCCGATGACCAGCTTTCTGGTTAATAACCTTGGCCGGCGGAATTATTACATCGGCTCTATTATCCTGTTTACCTTTTGTTCTTTTATGTGCGGCAACTCCACAAACCTCTGGGAACTCGTCATGTTCCGGTTTCTGCAGGGAATTGGAGGTGGAGCGTTATTATCGGTATCTGCCATGGTTGTATACGAGTGTTTTCCAAAAGAAAAACAGAATATTGCCAGCGCTTTATTTGGGATCGGGGTTTTCATAGGACCCACGATCGGGCCTACACTCGGTGGATTTATTACGGATAACTTTTCATGGCGATGGATCTTTTACATCAACATTCCTTTAGGAATACTGGCCGCTATTCTATGTTTAAAATTATTACCCGAATCTCCGACCCGGCAAAAGGTTAAAAAGATCGACTGGCCAGGAATTATTCTCTTAATTATTGGTATAGGCTCTTTACAAACGGTTTTGGAGCGTGGGGAAACGGAAGACTGGTTTGCTGCCCGTTATATTATTTTCCTCACTGTAGCAGCTGTCCTTTCACTCGTTCTTTTCGTTCACAGGGAGCTCACTATACCACATCCCGTGGTAAAGCTATCGGTTCTTAAGCACCCTTCACTCAGTATCTCTGCCGTACTTACCTTTATAACCGGGATTGGAATGTTTACTTCCATTTACCTCACTCCTGTACTGGCACAACGCTTTTTAGGATTCAACCCGGCTCAGGCTGGTCTTCTACTGCTTCCGGGTTCCATTATTGCCGTATTTGCGCTGATCATTACCGGGAAAGTTTTGCAAAAAGGAGTTCCTCCTGCATTGGTGGTATTGCTTGGTTTTTGTTGTTTTATTTATTTTAACTGGTCTATGGCACAGGTAAACCTGGATGTTTCTTTTGCTACAATTTCCATTAACCTTATATTCAGAGCACTGGGAATGGCTTTACTTACCGTTCCGCTTGCATCACTTGCCGTTTCTTCTTTAAAAGCTGAAGATATGCCCCAGGGAACCGCTATTAACAACATGATGCGCCAGTTGGGTGGTTCATTTGGAATATCCATTATCAATACATATATCGCAAGAAGGGTTGCCCTTCACCGTACCGACCTTATCTCCAACCTTACTCCGGATAACCGTTCGGTAATGGATCGTCTTCAAACCTACACTTCACTTTTTCAGAGCAAGGGATTCGGTTTTCCTGAAGCACAGCAAAAAGCAATAGGTCTGATGGAAAAAATTGTGGTGAAACAATCATTTTTTTTAAGCTATATCGATGCCTATATGGTTATTGGTCTGGCATTTATATTTGTCTTACCTTTATTATTATTTTTCCTGAAGAGGAATAAGAATAAAAAAATAGTAATCGTATCAGCAGACCATTAAAACAGAATCATATAAAATATAATAAAATCAATATCATGAAAGAAGTATTCATTGTATCAGCAAAACGTACTCCCGTCGGAGGATTACTTGGGAATCTGTCCACTTTTACAGCCACACAGCTGGGCGCTCTGGCCATTCGGGAAGCTTATAAAAACATTTCTCTGGAACCGGAATTACTGGACAGTGTTTATATGGGAAATGTACTGAGTGCAGGAATAGGACAGGCTCCGGCAAGACAAGCTGCTATTTTTGCTGATATCCCGTATGATAAAGATGCCACGACCATCAATAAGGTATGTGCTTCAGGAATGAAGGCAACTTCATTGGGAGCACAGCAAATCCAGACAGGCCTTGAACATCTCATCGTAACAGGCGGAATGGAAAGTATGAGCAATACACCACATTATGCCTTCATAAGAAGCGGAAAAAAATTAGGAGACCTTACCCTTACTGATGGGATGACTAAAGACGGTTTATGGGACGTTTATCATAATTTCCATATGGGAAGTGCGGCAGAGCTGGGAATTAAAAAATATGGACATACCCGGCAGGAACTGGATGATTATGCATTGTCTTCTTATCAGAAATCACAAAACGCAACTGCACAGGGGAAATTTAAAAATGAAATTGTTCCTGTAGAATTCACCAAAGGAAAAGAAACCATTACCATCGATAAAGATGAAGATATTTTTAAGCTTATTCCTGAAAAAATGGCTCAGCTGAAGCCTGTTTTTGAACCGGACGGATTGCTTACCGCGGCCAACTCCAGTAATCTGAATGACGGTGCCGCAGCTTTGATTCTTGCTTCGGCAGAAGCTGTAGAAAAATATCAGCTGAAACCGCTTGCCAAAATTATCGGTTACGCAGATGCCGCCCAGGCACCGGAATGGTTCACAACATCTCCGGCTCTTGCTATTCCAAAAGCTCTTTTAAGTGCCAACCTTGACCTTTCAGCAGTAGATTATTTTGAGATCAATGAAGCTTATGCCTCAGTTGTACTTTCCAATCAGAAGATATTAGGTTTTGATCGTGAAAAAGTGAATGTATATGGCGGCGCAGTAGCCATCGGACATCCGATAGGAGCTTCCGGAGCCAGAATTCTTGTGACCCTTGTCAATGTCCTTCAACAGGAAAAGGGAAAATATGGTGTAGCTGCGATTTGTAATGGTGGTGGAGGAGCTTCCGCTATGGTTATCGAAAATATGAATATATAGCTAAAGTATTTTTAATTTCCATAAAAAAATGTCTGGTCAGATGAATGACCGGACATTTTTTATGAATACAATATTCCAGGCTTACGAAGGCAGGGCTTTTAAAAACTCCCTGATTTCATTACTTATTTCTTCTGCATGGGTTTCCAGTGCGAAATGTCCGGTTTCATAAAATTTTACAATAGCATCCGGAATATCTTTTTTGTAAGCTTCCGCTCCCGGAGGCAAAAAGAAAGGATCATATTTTCCCCATGCAGCCAGGAACCGGGGCTGGTATTTTCTGAAATATGCCTGAAATTCAGGATATAGTGCCACATTAGTCCGGTAATCCAGCATCAGGTCAATCTGAATATCATCCATTCCCGGGCGGTTTAGAAAATGCTGATCCAGAGCATAAGATTCAGGGGCGATAAGCGAAAGATCCTTAACACCTTCCTGGTACTGGAATTTGGTCATCTTTTCAGAAGTAAAATCACTTAAGAGCTTACGGTTTTCCGGAGTGGGATCTTTCCAGTATTTTCTTATCGAAGTCCAGCTGTCACTAAGTCCTTCTTCATAGGCATTCCCATTTTGAGAAATAATTCCCGTTATTTTTTCGGGATTGGCTAAAGCTAACCTAAGACCGGTAGGAGCACCATAATCAAAAATATAAAGGGCAAATCTTTTTAATTCCAATCTATCAATAAATCCCTGCATTATCCTGGCAAGATTATCAAACGTATAGCTGAAGTGGTCAGAACCCGGAGCATCACTAAACCCGAAACCCGGTAGATCAGGTGCAATGATATGATATTGATCATTCAGCTTAGGAATCAGGTTGCGGAACATATGTGAAGACGTAGGAAATCCATGGAGAAGCAAAAGAACAGGAGCATCTTCAGGCCCGGATTCACGGTAAAAAACATTCAGACCATCAACGTCTGTATTGTTGTAATAAATGGTTGGGTTCATAATTGTTTTATTTTTTTGTTATTTCAAAATTACGCCATACATTTGATTACATAAAACGATTAATTATGATATGAATAATCATAAAAAATGATACATGAATTTAAATGATTTAAAAATATTTGAAGCAGTAGCTGCTTCCGGCAGTTTTACAAAAGCTGCGGAAGTTATGTGTACCGTACAATCCAATGTTACCGCAAGGATAAAAACGCTCGAAGAAGAACTGGAAGCTCAGCTTTTTACGCGTACTTCCAGAAAAGTTTCTTTAACCACGGCCGGACATGCATTTATTCAATATGCCCGTAAGATTTCAAATACCATAGAAGAAGCCAAAAGGGAAATTAAAAATTCTGATCAGATAGGAGGGAACCTGTGCATAGGATGTATAGAGACAACACTGGTATTTAAAGCCCCGGAAATCCTTTCGGGTTTTATGAATGCTTATCCTAATGTCCAGCTGGAATTTAAATCGGACACCCGCTCAAAGCTTATTGATGATGTTCTGAATTATAAGCTGGATGCGGCGTTTGTTTCTGCACCTATTCATTCCGCACAACTCGAGCAGATCCACATCAAGCAGGATGAGCTGGTTATTGTGACTTCTCTGGATGAAAGATCAGTCAATCAAATTCTTAAAAAGGACAATCTGAATATTGTTGTTTTTGACCAGGGTTGCGTTTACAGGGCAAGGCTTGAAACTTTGCTCAATGCAAGGGGAGTGATACAATACAAGAGCATGGTAATGAATTCTATTGAAGGGATCATTAATTTCGTTGAAGCAGGCCTGGGAATTACCTTGCTTCCGCTTGAGCTGATTGAAAAGTATTACGGTGGCAGGAAATTGAAAACCTTTAAGCTCAGTAAGGAGATCAATACCATATCTACTTCTCTCATCTACCTGAAAAGCATTCCCAAATCCCAAGCTTTGGAATCTTTTATCGGGATGTATGCAACAGGTAATAAAAAGGCAATCCCTTTTTGAGATTGCCTTTTGTAATTATTTACAGTTCCGGAGCTAATGGCCAGTCTACGGGAATTTTTGTAGCTGCAAACAAGTAATTGGTTATTGTTTTATCACCGATCGCAATAATCACATCTACCAAATGTCCTTCTGTATATCCTTCGTTGAAAAACTGATTTTTTGTCTCCTCAGAAATCTCACCCTTATTGCTTACTGCCTCATAAACCAGTTGCCCTAAGGAATTGAGTTTTGGATCAAAAGATATTTTTGCTTTTCTGATTTCAAGGATCTGATCATCATCAAATCCGTTCAGCTTTGCAATAGCAGTGTGAGCACTTAAACAATACAGGCAATTGTTATACTGGCTGACAATAAGGTTCACTACTTCTTTTTCTTTTGCTTTTAAGGATGACTTGGCATTTTGCAAGGCAAGATAGGTGGCAAGCCCATTTTCCGAATGTGCAAAAGTTGCATACAGATTAGGAACAAAGCCAACCCCTTTTTCTAATTGGTTAAAAATATTTTGATTTGCTTCTGAAAGCTGCTCTTTTTGAGGAATCTGAAAATTTTCCATTTGTAATTGTTGTTTAAAATTAATACGACAAAGTTCAGTGATCCCTGACCTCAAAAAAATAGAACAATTTCCCGAAGATGTATGCTTTTTTCCCTTTCCAAATGATACATTTGTTCAAATAAGACTTTTATTAAAAATTTAGTGAGATAAAAGATGATCTATAATTTCTATAATAAACAGACGGAAGCAGCTTGCCGGCTTCTTGTCCATGAAGAAAAATTTGACAGGGTTTTCTACGGAAAAGACCGTAAAGACAAATTTCTGACATTGGCATGGAACCAGGGTCTGGACATTTTTATTACAATAGATAAAATATCCTATCTATTCAAATCAGGCAGCATACTTTGCTTAATGGTCAATCAGTCATTTGATTTTCCCGACAATTCACAAATCATCGTATGGCAGTTTAATAAAGATTTCTACTGCATTGAAAGTCATGATTCCGAAGTAGGGTGTGTAGGATTTCTTTTTTATGGTTTGTCTCAAAGTATGTTTGTTTCCGTGGAGGATCAGGTCCGTGATAAACTCACATTGCTACTGCGTATTTTTATTGAAGAATTCCAGGATGTAGATGATATCCAGGAGGACATGCTCCGGATGCTGTTGAAGCGCCTGATCATCCTGATTACACGGTCGGCAAAAAAACAATTTGTTGCAGATCAATTTCCTGAACAAAAACTGGATATTATCCGGCAGTTCAGTTTACTGGTTGAAAAGAATTATAAGTCGGAACATTCCGTAAAGTTTTATGCAGATCAGCTTCATAAGTCTCCCAAAACCCTTTCCAATCTTTTTAATCTCTATAATAACGGAACTCCCTCTGAAATTATTCAGCAAAGGATTATACTGGAAGCTAAAAGATTACTTCTCTTTACCAACAGCTCAGCCAAAGAAATTGCTTATGAATTAGGATATGAAGATGTTGCTTATTTCAGTAGCTTTTTCAAAAGGGTAACGGGACTTTCACCTCTGGCGTTCAAAAAGCAATCATCCGGAATTTCCACTCCATAAAAAAGCCTCCCGAGGGAGGCCTTAAAAAACACAAATGATGAAAAAAAATTATTTCGAAGTGCAAATATAATAAAATATATTATGTAATACATTATAATTTTATTAATATTTTAATTCAATTTTAAATAACATATTAATATTATGCATACATACTATTAATATATTTTTAAATATAGGTATAATTCTTTCAGAGGAGTTTTTTCTATTTAAACATACAGGAAGTATTCCAGATCCATAAAAAAACCTCCGGGAAAAATCCCGGAGGTTTGAAACTTTTTATTGACTAAAATTTGAATACACAGCCGCAAACGCTCATTTTACCTTCAACGACTGTTGTCCATTGTCCGTTCCAGGTACCTCCGTAAGAGGCACAAATGGAAGGGCATATTTCTTTTGCATCTTCATTGCTCCAGATAGGACCTGCCAGAACATCCAATGTATATTCTGTGCTTCCTGTAGGAACCGTATCGTACTCAACTTCGATTACACTCATTTCCCCCTCAACAATGGTAGACCATTGTCCGGTAAATTTTCCTAAATGTGCCGCAGCAATACGACCTCCTAATTTCTGAGCCTGATCGTTGCTCCAAAGCGGACCTGCAACGATGTTGATTTTGAATTTTGACATGGTGTTTGTTTTTTTATGTTTTAACATACCAAAGGTGCAACTATAATAAAACAAACACTAGAGTAGAAAACACCATTTTTTTTGTTCAGTATTTATACCTACAGCTTTAAAAAAATTGGGTTAACCCCCATCAATAAAGGGCTATAGGTTCAAATTATTTCTCCGAAATTAGATATATCAGATTGATCAATGGAAAATAACAGAAAAAAACAAAAGAAGTTAATTTTTTTAAGAGAAAAGGACATAAAAAAAGACGAAGCTATAATTATTACTTATAGCCTCATCAATTTTTTCAATCATTTGGTTTTGTTGGTACAAATTTAGAGCAATCCGTACGACAGGTACAGATACAGTTGCTGTTTTTTATTAGGGCACAGATTACCAATTACTGGCAATTTCCCCAAGAGTCTTAAGATCGGAGTTAACTTTATCTGTCCATTCCATCGCAAAATTCAGCCTCATACAGTTGTTATACTGATTGTATTGGGTAAACATTCTTCCCGGAGCGAAAGTAATATTCCGCCTGATGGCCATATCAAACAGTTTGACAGTATCAATTTTTTTATCAAGTTCCAGCCATACCATAAATCCACCTTCCGGCTGGGAAACTTTAGTATTATCAGGAAAATAATCCTCAATGCCCTGCTGAAGCTTCAGACAATTATTTTGTACTATTTTCCGGAATGTACGAAGATGATGATCATATCTTCCGTTTTCTAAAAAATGGGATATGGCTTCCTGATACAAAGCAGGAGTAGAAAGCGTTTGTATCAGCTTCTGCTGGATAATTTTATCCTTATACTTGCCCGGGATAATCCATCCGAGCCTGTAACCCGGTGCCAGTGTTTTGGATATGGAATTCACCAGCATCACAATACCGGCTTCATCAAATGCTTTACAGGGTTTCGGCCTCTCGGCTCCATAATACACATTCCTGAAGATATCATTTTCAACTAATGGAATATCCCATTCCGTAAGCATTTTTACAAGCTCCTTTTTATGATCGTCCGGCATGATTGTGCCTAAAGGATTATTGAAGTTAACCACAAAACAGCATGCACTTATGACAGGCAAAACCTTTTTCAATGCTTCGAGATCTAAACCTGTGGAAGGGTCTGAAGGAATTTCTACAGCTTCAAGTCCCATGGCATTTATCATTTTAAGAATACCAAAGTAAGCGGGACTTTCTACAGCAACCTTATCTCCGGGTTTGGTAACCGCCATCAGGCAGGTAAACATTCCGTTCATCGCTCCGGACGTTGCTATCACATCATCTTCTGTAACTTTACCCTCCAGCATAAATGCCCATCTGGCAACCGTTCTTCTAAAATTGAGATTTCCCTGAACAGATTCATAGGTTGCCCCGCCATTTGCCAGGCTTCGCATAACTGTAGTCACGCTCTTATTAAGCTGGGCGATGGGCAGCAGGCTTTTTTCCGGCAGCCCGAGGGAAAAATGGGTAATGTCCGTATTTTCCGAAGAAGCAAATGTCTTAAGGAAAAGATGTTCCGGGTACTGCTCTTTTTGCAGGGATTCCAGGATAATAACAGAAGGAAGAGAAAATTTCCTTTGTGAAGCTTTACTTACATAATAGCCGGATTTAGGTCGTGGTTCTATCAACGATTTACTTTCTAATTCCAGAAATGCCTGCCGAACGGTATTGATGCTTACATTATATACTTTCTGTAAGGTCCGTATAGAAGGCAATTTATCACCAAGCCTTAACGTTCCACTGAGAATCTGCTGCTCAATGATCCCGGCAATTTTCAGATAAAGGATTTCTTTTTTCATTCAATCGGTATTATTTCTGTGTAGTTCAAAATTAAGAAATTAAATCCCCGTTTAATAATTTATCATACAGATAAAGAATCACAAGCCTGCGTTAACTCATAAAAAAAATGATTTCTATCAGAAATACCGCTCAATACGATATATTTCATACAAAAGTGAATGATCTGTAAAATATTGTTCTATAACTTTTTAAAATTGTATTATAAAAAATCTTAATTTTAGGTGATTTTAGATTTTTTTAATATTTTTTAACAAAATTTATATTTCTATTTTTGCAACCAAATCTTATAAATTATGAAAAAAATTTTATTAACCCTTTCTCTTTCTTTGGGAATTTTTGCTGCAGCACAAGAAGCAAAAACAGAGGCTCCGGCTGTTGATACGACAAAAGCATGGAGCATTCAAGGTCAAAACACATTAATGCTGAACCAGGCGGCATTCTCGAACTGGGTAGGTGGTGGAGCAAACAACGTGGGTTGGCTTGCCGGTGTGAATTATAACCTTACCTATGAAAAAGGGAAGGACCTTTGGGAAAATATTATTATCCTTGGATACGGACAAAACAATACCCAGGGCGTAGGAACAAGAAAGACCCAGGATGTAATTAATCTTTCAAGTAACTATGGGAGGGAGATCGCTAAAAATTGGTACGCATCCGGTGGTGTAAGTTTACAAACTCAATTTGCTCCGGGCTATGAGGACGGAAATAATCCTGATGCGAAAAAGATATCCAACTTTATGGCTCCGGGATACCTTAATGTAGGTGCTGGTTTTACATACAGACCTAATGATAATTTCACCATGACATTACGTCCGGCAAATGCAAGGGTAACTTTTGTACTGGATAAAGACCTTCAGTATGCAGGAACTTACGGCTTAAAGAATGATGGAGATTCTTCACTATTTCAGTTCGGTTTCCTGGGAACAGCCATTTATAAAATAAAGATCATGGAAAACATCAACCTTACGAATACAGGTTCTGTCTTTTCCAATTATTTAGATCATCCTGAAAGACTGGTCCTGTCTTACAGCGGAATTTTAAATATGAAGATCAACAAATTTATTTCAACCAACATAACGCTGGATCTTTTATATGATCACAACCAGATCAGAAGAACACAGCTGAAACAGACTTTGGGAGTTGGTTTTGCCTATAATATTGATAACGGGAAAAAACGTTCTGATAAAAAAGACAATCAATCCTGGATGAAGAAGTAGCACTATTCATCGAAAAAATAAAAAAGACTAACCGAAGAATGGTTAGTCTTTTTTATTTAGTATGGAGAAAAATGGAAATTATTGATGTCCGCTTTTTCTGCCCATTAAAGTCAGCATAGCCAGAAGCCCACTGATCGCGCCAAAAAAATAAATAGACTGATATCCCAGCCAGCCTGCAATAATCCCCGCTATCGGACCAGCCAAGCCTAGTGAAAGATCGAAAAAAGCTGAATAAGCTCCCAGTGCTGTTCCTCTCATTTGCGGAGTTACCTTTTTAATGGCGAGTACTCCCAAAGATGGAAATACCAGGGAAAAACCAATTCCCGTAAGTGCACAGCCTACGATTGCCATCCATCCCGAATGAGAAAAACCTATCAATAGCTGTCCTATGACCTCAATAGCAAAAGACCCTAAGGCTACTTTGTAACCACCGTACTTGTCGGGAAGGGAGGCAAATAATATTCTGGTAAGAATATAAAATCCACCAAAACAAACAAAAGCCAGAGAAGCATGCTCCCAGTTTTTCTCAGCGAAAAGCAAAGCGATAAAGGAAGCTATGCATGCAAATCCTATGGAAGAGAAAGCCAGTGCCAATCCCTGATCGGAAACTTTTGCAATCACTTTATAAAAAGGAGTTCTTATATGAGTAGGATCCGCTTCAAGGGTTGGCAGCCGGGCTGTTGATAACCAGCTCACTACAGAAAGGACCAGAATTAATGTAAAAGGAACAACACTACCGAATTGGCTTCCCATCCATATACTTAACGGGGCTCCTAAAGCGATTCCTCCATACATTGAAATTCCGTTCCAGGTCATTACTTTGCCGGAATTGTGTGCTCCTACCAGTCCAATTCCCCAGGTTAGCGCTCCCGTTACCATCATACTTTCAGAAATACCATGAATAATTCTTGACAGAATCAGCAATCCTAATGCTAAAATTGGGAAATGTACAGAGGAACTTCCTGCAATATAAAGAATTCCGGCTGCAAAAACCATAAATATACCTCTGTGATTACTGATTTTAGCCCCAAGTGTATCGGTTATTTTACCGGCGTAAGCCCTTGTTAATAAAGTAGCTAAAAACTGAAGCCCCATCACAGCCCCCACGATAAAGGAGTCGAATTTCAGTTCATTTTTAATCAGAGCTGGTAAAGCTCCCAGTGTAATTCCAATCGTAAGATATACCGCAAATACGGAAATTACGATCGGAGCGAGAACTTTTTTTAAAGGTATGTTGTTGTGATGATGAGTATCTCCAATCTTAGGAGTTACCATAGTTGTACTTTTGATTGCCATATTGCATCGTTTTTTTAGTTATTTTTCGACTACAAAAGTAGATCGGCAACATACAATTAGCGATAGCTATTCAATGGCTATAATTGGACAAATAATGGTTTTCTTTTCCGGAATTCAGATGCTGTATAGCCGGTATTCTTTTTAAAAAAGCGCGAAAAATAAGTATAATCATCATATCCAAGGTCAAAAGCGATTTCCTTAATATCCATGTAAGTATAGTACAAAAGACGCTGAGACTCCAGGATAATTTCCTGCTGTATCCAATGACTGGCTGCAAAACCTGTGATTTCTTTTACCACCTCATTCAGATACAGAGGGGTGATATGAAGTTTCACTGCGTATTCCTTTACCTGTTTCAATTCCCTGTAATGCAATTGAATCATTTGTTTAAAAAGCAATACTGTCTTATATTTCTGTCCGCCAATGACTTTTTCAGAATGCCTGTTTCTGACCAACGCTCTTACCATAAGACCTGCCAGGCTATCCGTAAATGAATTGATAAGATTATTTTGAAAAGGAACTTCATTATGAGCCAATACAGCATCAAAAACCGGAATAAACGAAAACAGACTGTCATTCTTTTCAACTTCTGCAGCCTGGTTAGAATTGAGGTAAGTAGTGAAAATCTCAAGATAAGTTTTAGGAATCAGTGACGTTTCCACAAATACCAACCAACCTTTACAATGCTCATTTTTTATATACCGGTGAACCTGTCCTGGTGCAACATATAACACTGCAGCTCCATGAAGTTCAACCTTACGGAAATCCAGTTCTAATGAAGAATATCCTTCCTGCTGAATAACAAACATAAAATGTTCATCGCGGTGAGCTGCCTGTACAGATTCTTCAAGTTCACCCATAGGACAAATTTCTATACCGGTACTGTTGAGTTCGTTTGTATGGAGTAAAATGTCCGATTTTGCCATCACTGAAACATTGGGCTGTTAGAGCATGTAAATGTAATCATATTGCCTGATATTTTAATGAAAGCAACACTTTCTTTCATATGATATATATGGTAATATGAGGCATTCGTTTTAAACCATTTATTTTACATTTCATCTTAAATTTTTCCTGCTTGACTCAAAAAACAGATGCGCATTTAGAAAATCAATATTTATATTTACAGAATTAATGGTTCCAAAACCTACTTGCTCTATGATGAGAAAAACCCAAATAAGGAAAAAAAAATTATTATCTGCCACTAAAAAACGCCTGGTCATATGGGCTGTGGCAATCATTTCATTTTATTTATTTTCTTATCTTATGGATCCTTTTGATCCGGTATGGGAAGACTATGTTAAAGATCCGTTGGATTTTCTGATCAGTGATTTTCTGTGGGTGCTTCTTTTTTCAGTTATTATTTCGGAGGTAAGCATATTGATCGATAGCCAGCTTAATAAGTTGCTTCCATGGAGTAACCGGGGAATAAAACGCTTATGCATACAAGGCATTCTGCAAATTGCCGTAAGCATTCTTTTTGTGGCCATTATCATTAATATTTTTTCCAATACTCCCGACATAGCCAAAATGGATTATCGTAAAGAAATGACCTTGTTGGGGCAATGGGTAGCTACCAATATCATTATTTCCCTGCTCATCAGTGCCGTAAATACAGGAGATTATTTACTGGAAAACTGGAAAAAATCTGCCATAGAAGTAACCCAGCACAAGCTAAGGGCTTCTAAACACAAACAGGCTGCAATGGCTGCAGAGCTACAGGCTCTGAAACTACAGATAGACCCTCATTTTATTTTTAATAACCTAAGCGTTTTATCGGAACTTATTCTGGAAAACCAGCAATTAGGTTATGAGTACGCTGAAAATTTCTCTAAAGTTTACCGCTATCTTGTTATTAATTCAAAAAAAGATGTGATCTCTTTAGACGAAGAATTGAAATTTTTAGACTCTTACATTTTCCTGATAAAAAAAAGAATCGGTGACGGAGTCAATTTCGAGATCTCTATTAATCCGGAATTAAGGAATATGATGATCCCTCCTTTAACTCTGCAGTTTTTGGTAGAAAATGCCATCAAACACAATCAAACACTCAGATCCAATCCTCTACAAATAAAAATTTATACATTAACCAGCAAAAATCTTGTTGTCTGCAACACTTTGATCCCTCTCATCAATAAAGCCGAATCTTCCAAGGTGGGTATTAAAAACATCATGAACCGGTTTGAATTGCTTGGAGATAAAAAGCCGTTGATCCTTCAAACAGAAAAAGATTTCCTTGCCAAAATACCATTATTATGAAGCTCAATAAGATCTTAATCGTAGAAGATGAAAAACCTAATGCGGACCGCCTAAAAAGGTTATTGCTGAAATTGCGGCCCCACGCTGAAATTGTATCTGTTGAAGATTCCGTAGCATCAGCAGTACAATGGTTGGAAGAAAATCCGGCTCCTGATATCATTATGATGGATATCCAGCTGGCAGACGGCTTAAGTTTTGAAATTTTCAATCAGACAGAAATTAAATGTCCTGTGATCTTCACCACCGCTTATGATGAATATGCAGTAAAAGCATTTAAATACAACAGCATCGATTATCTTTTAAAACCTGTTGAGGAAGAGGAGCTTGAAACCGCATTAAAGAATTATGAAACCTTTATGGAAACCATTCCATATGTAGGAACTGCTATAGAGGGACTGCTGAACTACATCCAGCCCAAAGATTACAGGAAGCGTTTCCTTTTAGCCCACAGAGACGGTTATAAAACCCTGCTCTCGGAAGATATCCTCTATTTTTTTACCGAACTGGGCGTCAGCAGGGCTGTTGTAAAAAACGGAAACACAGAAATTGTTCCCCAGACCTTAGAGGAACTGGAAAAACAGCTGGATCCTAAAATGTTTTTCAGAGCCAACAGGCAGTTTATCATCAACATAGATTCCGTACAGCATATTTCCAATTACTTTAACGGAAAACTGAAACTCGACCTGGTCAGGCATCCGGATATTGAAGTCATTGTAAGCAGGGAAAAAGCTTCGGCACTGAAGTCCTGGATGGATTATTAGATCACCTATATGATTTCTACGATAGTGGAAATCTTTTTTTATCATACAATTTAAAATTCTTCATCCCAAACATTTGTTCGGGGTAATATTTTTTTATCATTTCAGCAATAATGAAAATCCGGTTTTATGCCCTTTTCTTTTCATTTCAGCTATTAAACGCTTCATCCCCGAATAATTACGTTTCACTGAAATTCTCCCTATCAATGCCCTTTTTTTGCGATTATTTTGTAGTCAACAAATAGTAAATCGTATATTATGAATTGTAAAAAAGGTTATTTCGTACTGCTATTGACAGCAGCTGTTTTTCTCCAGTCCTGCAACTCCGGAAAAAGCCAGGAAACAGGTGAGCAAATGTCTGCACTTCCTACCGATTTTATACAGCTGAAATCAGGAAATGCCGATATTTCTTCCGGATATCCGGGAAGTATCGAAGGACAGGATAATGTGGATATCAAAGCCCAGGTCACAGGCTATCTGGAAACGGTATACGTAAAAGAAGGGCAATATGTACAAAAAGGGCAGACGCTTTTCAGGATCAATCCTTCAGTCTATAATGAACAGGTAAATAATAGTGACGCTGCATTAAAAATAGCATTGGCCAACCAGGCGAGTGCCAGACTTGAAGTAGAAAAACTGAAACCATTGGTGGAAGGAAATGTGGTTTCCGATATGCAGCTGAAAACAGCTCAGGCAAGCTATGCAGCAGCAACAGCTCAGGTCGCACAGGCTAAATCTGCATTAGGCTCTTCAAAGATCAATGCCGGATTTGCGTATATAAAAGCTCCTGTATCGGGATATATTGGCAGGATCGTCAACAGAACCGGAAATCTGATTACCCCTTCTGATGCCACTCCGCTTACCACACTTTCCGATATCCATACAGTGAATGTTTATTTTGCAATGAACGAAGCCGATTTCCTTCGCTATACCAAAGCAAGAATGGCCTCCGAAGATCAAACCGGAAACGTTGAACTGATCCTTCCGGATGGTTCTACCTATCCATATAAAGGAAAGTTGGAAAATGCCAGTGGAAATTTTGACCGGATGACAGGAAGTATGCAGCTGAAAGCAATATTTCAAAATCCTGATCAACTTCTTCGTGCAGGAGGTACAGCGCGGGTAAAGATTCATCAGTATGTGGATGATGTCATTAAATTACCTAAAACAGCTGTAAAGGATATTCAGGACAGATTTTTTGTTTACAAACTGAATGCACAGAACAAAGTTGTTATGACTCCAATTGAAATCTCAGGAGGAACCATCTCTGATTATTTCGTTTCATCAGGAGTGCAGCCGGGAGATAAAATAGCCATCAACAGGATTGATGCCCTTAACGAAGGAGCATCAGTACTCCCTAAAATCATCCCTTCAAAATAGATTCTAAAAACACAATGTACTCATCCAAAGAAATTAAGACATGCTAAAAAAGATCATAGACCGACCGGTATTGGCCACTGTAATTTCCCTTATTATTGTCATATTGGGAATCATAGGCCTCAGCAAACTTGCAGTAACCCGGTTTCCGGATATTTCGCCGCCTACCATTATGGTTTCCGGATCTTATCCGGGAGGAAATAGTGAAACCGTTATCCGCTCCGTAGTAACGCCTTTAGAAGAGCAGATCAATGGAGTGGAAGACATGCAATATATTAAGTCGAATGCCAGTAATGACGGAACTTTTTCCATTTCAATTATATTCAAACAGGGAGTTAATCCTGATCAGGCTGCCGTAAATGTACAGAACAGAGTGCAGCAGGCAACCCCTATTTTACCTCAGGAAGTTGTGAGAATGGGATTAACCACCTCCAAGCAGCAAAACAGTATGATCATGCTGTTTAACATTTATACTGACGATAATAAAAAGTATGATGAAACCTTTTTACAGAATTATGCCAACATCAATCTTATTCCACAGGTAAAAAGAGTAAAGGGTGTAGGGCAGGCACAGGTTTTCGGAGCTAAAGATTATTCAATGAGAATCTGGCTTAATCCGCAGAAAATGTCATCTTACGGACTGGAACCTGCTGATATTTCAAATGCTGTAGCTGATCACAGTCTGGAATCTGCTCCCGGTAAACTGGGTGAGGAATCCAATGCTTCCCTTGAATATGTTATCCGGTACAAAGGAAAGAAAAACAAACCTGAACAATTTGAAAACATCGTTGTTAAAAATGACGGAACCAAACTGATCCGCCTTAAAGACGTAGCAAGAGTAGAATTCGGATCAATTTCTTACAGCGGGGATAATCTTTCAAATGGTAAAAATGCCGTGACTGTTGCTATCATGCAGACTACGGGATCCAATGCCAATGAAATTGAAATTGGAATCAACAAATCCATTGAACAGCTCTCCAAATCTTTTCCTCCCGGAATTAAATACTCTAAAGTGATCAGTACCAAAGAAAGATTGGACGAAGCAACGGGACAGGTAAAATCTACGTTGATAGAAGCATTTATTCTGGTGTTTATTGTTGTGTTTATTTTCTTACAGGACTTCAGGTCTACCATTATTCCTGCTATTGCGGTTCCCGTAGCGATTGTCGGAACTTTCTTTTTCCTTCTTGTACTAGGGTTCACGATTAATGTACTGACACTTTTTGCATTGGTTCTGGCCATCGGTATTGTCGTTGATGATGCAATCGTTGTCGTAGAAGCGGTACACAGTAATATGGAAGGAACCAGCCTTACCGGTAAGGAAGCAACACACAAAGCCATGAATGAAATTACCGGAGCTGTTATTTCAATTACCCTGGTTATGTCTGCCGTATTTATTCCGATTGGATTCATGTCGGGTTCAGCAGGATTATTTTATAAACAGTTTGCCTATACGCTGGCTATTGCAATTATTATTTCGGCAGTGAATGCATTAACATTAACACCTGCATTATGTGCCGTTTTTCTTAAAAATAACCATTCCCATGAGGAAAATGGTAAGAAGAAAGGATTTGGAAAAAGATTCGCTACCGCTTTCAATGCCAGCTTTAATAATTTAACGGGCAGATATGTAAAAGGTGTACGCTTTCTGATCAACAGAAAATGGATTGCCGGAGGTCTGATCATAGGGATTATCGGAGGAGCCGCATGGCTGATGACTTCTACGTCCAAAAGTTTTGTGCCTATGGAAGACGACGGACTGTTTATGTATACTCTAAGCATGCCACCAGGAACAGGATTAACGAAAACAACAGAAGTATCTGATAAAATGAATGCCATGCTGAAAAAACTGGATGCTATTCAGGAAAATACATCTATCACAGGTTATAATTTATTGAGTAACAGTTCAGGGCCGGCCTATGCTATGGGATTTGTAAAATTGAAGCCTAAAAAAGAAAGAGGAGAAACCCAGGATATTGATGAAATCATGGCCATTGTTAACGAGAAGTTTTCAGGTATCAAAGAGGGAAGTGTCATGACATTCAGAATGCCTCCGGTGGAAGGATATGGTATGACCAACGATGCGGAAATTGTACTTCAGGACCGCATGGGACGTGACCCACAGATTTTAAAGGCTAAAGCTGATGAGCTCATCGGACAGCTGATGCAAAATCCCAACGTAGCTTTTGCCTACACCATGTTCCGGGCAGATTATCCGCAAATGGAGCTGGAAGTGGATGAAGACAAAGCCAAACAGCTGGGCGTAAGCATTTCCAATCTTTTAGGAAGTATACAGACTTATTTTTCAGGAGACCAGTCTCAAAACTTTTCAAGATTCGGGAAATTCTACCGGGTAAATATTAAAGCGGATGGAGTTTTCAGAATGGATGCGGAAGCCTTTAATGATATCTTCGTGAAAAACAATAAAGGTGAAATGGTTCCCGCTAACACCTTGATCACTTTAAAGAAAGTGTATGGCCCTGAATCTGTTGGACGATATAACCTGTACAATTCATTGAACATCAACGTGACCCCAAAACCGGGAGTAAGTAACGGGGCATTAATGACATCCCTGGAAAAAACACTGGATAAACTTCCATCTGATTACAGTTACGAATGGACGGGATTGAGCTTAGAGGAAAAGTCATCAGGAAATCAGACTATTGCAATCTTCGGTCTCTGTCTATTGTTTGTTTATCTCCTCCTTGCTGCCCAATACGAAAGTTATATACTTCCATTAGCTGTAATGCTTTCCATTCCTACAGGAATTGTTGGAGCGTTCCTTGGAATAAAAGCAATAGGATTCGACAACAATATTTACGTACAGGTTGGCTTGATCATGCTGATAGGACTTTTAGCCAAAAATGCCATTCTGATCGTTGAATTCGCTGTCCAGCGGAGAAAATCAGGAATGTCTCTTCTCGAGTCGGCTCTTGAAGGGGCGAAGTCCAGATTACGCCCTATTATTATGACTTCACTGGCATTTATTGTGGGAATGATTCCTTTGATGTTATCCTCCGGAGGAATGGCTTCAGGAAATAAATCCATCAGCGTGAGTGCGGCAATGGGAATGCTGAGCGGGGTTGTTCTGGGAGTATTTGTGATTCCAGTATTATATATGTTCTTTCAATATATCGATGAAAAGATTTCGGCAAAGAATGCTAATGTTTCTAATGTTTCATCACTAAATCAATAAAAATGAACACATTTCATATAAAAAATTTCCTTTTATCGGGATTGGCAGCAATACTCCTGTTGTCCTGCGCCGTAGGAAAAGAATATAAGAGACCGGACCTTAATGTCCCTCAAACATATAAAGAGTCCATGAAAGTAACCGGAGATACGGTTATACTTCCCTGGAAAACATTTTTTAAGGATCCTCAGCTGATTAGCCTTATCGATAAAGCTCTCCTGAAGAATAATGAGATCCATACCGCGCTTAAAAATATGGAGCAGCTTGATCTCGCCTACAAGCAGGCCAAAAACAACCTTATGCCAACTGTAGATTTCAGTGCAGGGGCCAACAGGGCATGGGCTTCAAAAAACAGCCTGAATGGTTCCCTTAATGAACAGTTTACCGGAACCAAGTATATTGATGATTTCAGCGCAACGTTAAGGTTGTCGTGGGAAGTGGATATATGGGGAAAGACCAAAATGCAGAAAGAATCCGCTGCAGCTGATTATTTTGCTCAAAAAGAAAATATGAATGCCCTTAAAACACGCATCATCGTACAGGTAGCTCAGGCCTACTACAATCTGATCAGCCTTGATGAACAGCTGAAAATAGCAGAAAAAAATATTGAGCTAAGTGATAATACCCTAAAAATGATGAAGCTGCAATATACAGCAGGACAGATCAATTCATTGGCAATTCAGCAATCTGAAGCCCAAAAGAAAACTGCTGAACTTCTGATCCCTTTGGCCAGGCAGAATATTTCAATACAGGAAAATGCTTTAAGTATTTTGTGTGGCGAATATCCTGGAAAAATCGACAGGGGAAACTCCATGAAAAATATGATCCCCGAAAATACATTGTCAGAAGGAGTTCCTGCCCAGCTTTTAAGCAGACGTCCAGACCTGAAAGCAGCAGAGCTGGCTGTCATCAGCCTGAATGCTAAAACAGGTCTTTCCAAAGCCGCCATGTATCCGAGCATAAGCCTTACTCCACAGATTGGAATCAACTCGAATAAGTTTAATACATGGTTTGACCTCCCGGGATCCATCACCAAGACCCTGGCCGCTAACTTAGCCATGCCTTTGTTACAGAAAAGGCAGCTGAAAACAGCTTATGAAACAGCTATTATTGAACAGGAAAAAGCGGTGATAGCATTCCGGCAATCCATGATGACAGCAGTAAGTGAGGTTTCCGATGCAATGGCCAAATCTAAAGGAACATCAGAAAGGCTCACATTACTGGAACAGAGAACTGCTATTCTGGACAAAGGAATCAATGATGCGCTTAAATTATATAAAAGTGGTATGGCAACTTATCTGGAGGTAATCACTGCACAGAATAACAAGCTCCAGAACGATCTTGAGTATGTAAACATTACCCTGGAAAAGCTAAATGCAGAAGTAGACCTTTACCGGTCTTTAGGAGGAGGGGTTAATTGATACTCAAAATACGATTACTTTTGTGAAACTGCCTTGTAAAATGAGGCAGTTTTTATTTTTTCAATTGATACCTTTTACAAGCTACAAAGAAAATAATCTACCGGTCAGAATCAATCATCTTTATATACTCTTCAATAGTTCCTAAATTCATGAATTTTCTCCTCGCGTTTACGTGGCTTGAATCTGCAATATCTTTAAAAAAAACCTTGCCCTTGTCATCTATAGAATATTGGGTTCCATATATCTGTTTTCTGTTATTTAAAATCTCAACCCTGTCGATAAGGTAAGCCAGCTGAGACCTTTCAGCATTTCCTCTTTTAACAGCTTCCTTCATTATGGGAAGATATTTTTCCATTACAGATAATTTCCCCGCGTGTTGTATCGTAACGAACAAAGCAAGATTAGCATCATTTCCAATCTTATCCTTTCCCAACCAACCCAGACTATCAATAATTTTTGTAACGATCATCAAATTATTTCGATCTATCGGATTTTGCTTTTGTGGATTGTATACGGGCGCCCTGTACTTTTGATCATCAACCAATACTTTTTCCAGCTGATATTTTATAATACGGTATTCATCATCCTTCTTTTTACAGGAAGAAATAAGCAATACATTTAATAACAGGATAAAACAACTATGTTTCATGGTATTGATGACAAATTCATGAACTAAAAGTCAGATTACTTTTTCTCATTAAACATTTTTTCCAGAATCTGATAACGATAATTAAAAATATGTTCAATTTTCTTTTTCACAAAAAGCCCATGGGCTACTTCTCCTAAAACACCCATTGGCAGCTCATAATTAATGGTATCCCTCATTAAAACACCTTTTTCGTTGGGAATGAATTCGTGAAAGTGATTCCACAGTTTATAAGGTCCTTTTTTCTGAAAATCAGTAAAGCTTTTTTGAAAAGAAACCTGAATGATCTCAGTTTGCCAGCTCATCTTAATCCCCAGCAATGGAGAAACATAATAATCAATTATCATCCCTTCATAAATTTCATCATTCTCCAGCTTGGTCAGGACAATAAAGTTCATATCTTTTGGAGTAATTTTAGAAAGATTATTGGCTGAAGAAAAAAACCTCCATGCTGTTTCCAGATCACAATAAAGCTGCTGTTCACGTTGAAGTTGATGTACCATTTTGTATCGTTAATTTTAAAAGTTTGAGTCCTTAGGGAAAAGTTAAGTCATTAGTTTTAAAAAACAAGTGTTCTTTTTATTTTTTTTCATAAATAAAAGGTCGACATGAATAAATTCTCTGTTTACCCTTTTAATAAAGGAAAATATAATATACCATATCCGTATACTTTAGTAGAAAAGGGTATAAAATAACCCACTATTTCAGGCTATCTTTCCATCCTATTTTTATCAAAACAAAATGACAAATAAACCCTTACACAGTTTCCATATTCCGGTGATGGGACTAGCCTATACTATTGACAGCCCGATACGGGTTGCACAGTATGGAATTTCCTCCGTTATTTCTATTATAGATGACGAGCTTATAGAAAAAATGAAAAATTTTTACGCTGGAAAATTCAATCTCAATTATGCATTCATTTCTACAAAAACTGAAGATTACAGAGCTAAAAGAATAACGGACTACCTTAATATGGTAGATGACATCGTTAATAAAAAGTTCGAATCCTTTAAGCAGGAGATTATCAAGAATACAGAAACACTCAGAGAATTTATAGGCATGCTACCGAACACTTCTTCTATTAAAAGCAGATTGCAGGATTTTGCAGATCAAAAAGACTATGTAGGTTCCGGTATCAGAAAATTTATTGACGCTCATCTCAGTCCCGGGAATATAGATGTGAATATTATGACAAAAGTAGATAAGGATAATTTCGCGAAAAATGAACAGCTTCCTGTAATGCATAATGACGCCCACGCGTCGTTACGGGGATTTGCTCATAGCAGACTCTCTTCATCTGTGGTACTTTCCGCAGGAATGAATCCACGTTTATACAGCTACCTCGAAGAATTTGATGATTTTTTTCCGGACAAAAATGGAAATCTGAAAAAAAAGATCATCCTTAAGGTAAGTGATTTCCGTTCCGCCATGATCCAGGGAAATTTTTTGGCAAAAAAAGGATTATGGGTCTCAGAATACAGAGTTGAATCCGGGCTCAACTGTGGTGGTCACGCTTTTGCAACGGAGGGCTTATTATTAGGTCCCATTTTGGAAGAATTCAAACAGAAAAAGAATGAACTCATAAATTCTGCTTATGTTCTTATGATTGCAGCTTTAGAACAAAAAGACAGATATACGGCTACTCAACCGCCGGAAGTAAAAATTACCGTTCAGGGAGGAGTAGGAACTTCCGAAGAACATGATTTTTTACTTGAATATTATCATGCAGACAGTGTAGGATGGGGCTCTCCATTTTTACTGGTTCCTGAAGCGACATCTGTAGATAAAGTAACCCGCGATCTCCTGGCCCGATCTAAAGAAAGTGATTTTTATCTCAGTACGATTTCACCTTTAGGAGTTCCTTTTAACACTGTCCGGGGAACCTCCAATGAACTTCTTAAACATCAAAAAGAGGCTCACGGAAAGTACGGTAGTTCCTGTCCCAAAAAACTGCTTGCACTAAACAAAGAATATTCCTCCAAAGGAAACTGCACGGCATCACGGAAATACCAAGCTATCAAATTAAAAGAGCTTGAGAAAGAAAAAGAAACCCTCAGTGAAGAAGAGTTTAACAACAGGAAAAAAGAAATAACTAATAAGGCCTGCTTATGCGTGGGTCTTGTAAATGCAGCCTATATGGAACAGGAGATTCAAATAAAAGGAGAGGATCAAGGTGTAGTTATTTGTCCGGGACCTAATCTGGCTTATTTTGATAAAGAGGTTTCTCTCATTGAAATGGTTCAGCACATTTATGGCAACGGCAATATCCTTCCGGACAATAATCGCCCGAATATGTTCATTAATGAGCTGAAAATGTATGTGGAACACCTGAAAAAGGAAATCAAAGCGGTAACTGACACGGTTACTCTTTCCCAAACAAAGAAATGGAATATCTTCAGAAAAAATCTACTGGAAGGCATTGCTTACTACGAAAACCTGTTCTGTACCACAGGATTTTTTAATAAAGAAAAAGAAAATATGAAACATCAACTTGAAGAGTGTAAAGTAATGATCTCACAAATTATAATTCCACAGATAAAAAAATAAAAACTAACATACCTGTAATTCTATAATAAGGATAAATTCAAATCCAAATACTAGAAAATATTCATGATGGCTTTTAACAAAAGACACCATAATGGGTGTCTTTTTAATTTTTTTCTATAGGATTTATTTTTATATTTCCTTTTGTAAACTTCTTGATTACATTCATTCTAGCCTCAATCATTTTCTTACGGTCAATAAAATTGATATTCTCATCGTACAGAATATTTTGGGACTTTTTTGTAATAGCTAAAAGTTTATAATGAAAGTTTTCCTGGTCATCATATACTTCAAGAATAAGCCCCGGTAAACCAGCAAATTTATATGGGCCATCAGCTATTGGGATATCTTTTGTGTACCATGCAATAAATTTTCGACCTCTAAATGTAGCTTCTGCCTTATAACATTCGTATGTTAAAACATTTTTTTTCTCATCAATAAGTTTCCACTGCATCGCAGGACTTTTTTCCTTGTAGCCAAAGTTTATATTTTCAATTTTATCACTATATATCAAATCAGGTTGTTGATAATCTTTTTTTATTACATGAGACACCTTGAACATTGGTCTTGATGACATTTGAAAAAACGGTTGACTATCTATTATTGAATCAACTTTATATTTTTTATCATTTTGAAAAATTGATTCATTATCACCAATATATAAAGTAAGCATATCATCACTTTTAGTACTTAGTGTTGAATCTGCTTTAAAATCAACATTGTAAATTATTTGAGTATGAGACTTAAACACTTTAAATTTCTTATTCTGTGAAAGCATAATCCCAAATAAAAATATAGAAACAATGGAGAGTATTTTTTTCATATTTTATTATATAAAAGGTGGCTGATATAACAGCCACCTGGATAGTTTATTTTTTGGTTACAATAATAATTTTTTTGACATCATTATACGGGTAATTTAATTTACTTATTTCTGTACTGTCCTCAATTACTTTTATTGTACGCACCTCTTCTGTATCCATTAATTTATGAAAGGTTTCAAAATCTATAACCTTATCATTAGCAATTATTACCGTTTGCTTTTTTTGTTTGTCAAAGTAACCTTTAACTTTACCGGAATTCTTAAAAAATTCATCAGAATTATTATAATCAACAATTGGTAATTTTTGAAATTCTAATGCTTGAGCATTTTTTCTGCTGCAAGAAAAAAGTAAAAAGAAAGTAGATAAAATAAGTAAGTTTTTCATATTAATTTCAATATTAACCCATGTATGATCCTGCTCCAGTACAAGGAGGTGTGATAACAGTCGATGATGTAGCTTGACTAGCTGACTCAAATTCCCAATATGTAATACCTCCCACAGTTTGCTCTGTATAAGTTCCGTATTGATAGCATGTGCCACAACAGGTAGTATCATAAGCTATAAACCCATTAAAGCTAATTTTTTTAATACTATTTTGCGCTGCATTAATCGTTTCAGCAGATTTTACATTACTTTTTGTTGGGGAAGCGGCACACAATATACCTGATGTAGCAATACCTAAAATAAGAATTAATTTTTGCATTTTGATCGTTTTTAATTTTAATATTTTTTTGTGATTGCAATCATTACAATAGTACAAAATTATTTTTATTCCCCATTACGGGAAGCCCTATTTACTAAAACTTTCTGCTTGTATAGAATGCGAAAAAGGTAAACATTATTTATGCTTCATAATTTTCTATGATTTATTTCAATTGCTTTTCATTAAGCTCAAACTTTTTAGCCGAATTTCAAGTTTTTGCAGCTTTTAAATGATCTTATACTGAGTTAAATCTTTAAGGTCAATTAAATATACAGTGTTGAAAGAATCTAAAATTTTATTACCCCATACTTTCCAAAAATCTTTGCCCCTTAAAAAGTATCATCATTAAATTCTTTTGCGTCTTTGTATTTAAAATCATAATCTTAATAGACAGAATAAAACTCTTATGATCAACCGTATTGTATTAATATTATCTTAAATAATCTTCTGTCCGCTATTCTTAAGAAAATTTTTCTTTAATTTTATACTACTGAAGATAATTCGACATCTTCAAACAATTCAGAAAACAAGGAGATCAACTATCTTAATAGTTTTCAATTGTGGGTTCATAGAACACCACATCAATGATTATGACTAAAAAATTAATTTTTAATGTATGGAAAAGAGAATGATAAAAAATACGGATTTATCGGTCGCACCGATTAATTTCGGAGGAAACGTTTTCGGATGGACATTGGATGAGCAACAATCTTTTGACATCCTGGATCAGTTTACAGAAGCCGGATTCAATTTTATAGATACTGCTGATACCTATTCTTGGTGGGTAAATGGAAGAGGGGGACAGTCTGAAGAAATTATCGGAAAATGGTTGAAGAGCCGGGGCAACAGAAACGATCTTGTTATTGCGACTAAAGTAGGATCAGAAACCAAAGAACATGGTTTTGATATCAGTAAAAGACATATCCTGAAATCTGTTGACGAATCTCTGAAAAGATTACAGATCGATCATATAGATCTTTATTATACCCACTTTGATGATCATAAAACCCCGGTTGAGGAAACTCTTGCGGCGTATGACGAAATTATAAAAGCCGGAAAGGTGCGTTATATTGCAGCTTCCAATCTTACTCCGGAACGGCTTACCGCTTCTTTTGAAGCTTCAGAAAAGAATAATTTACCCAGGTATGTCGCTTTACAACCTCATTATAATTTATTAGAGCGTGAAAAATTTGAAAAAAATTACGCTCCTTTGGTGGAAAAATATGATTTGAGCGTATTCCCATACTGGTCTTTAGCGGCAGGTTTTCTAACCGGAAAATACCGCAGTGAAGCAGATCTTTCTAAAAGTGCCAGGGGAGAAGGTGTCCGCAAATATCTGAATGAAAAAGGGGAGCGAGTATTAAAAGCTTTGGATCAGGTAAGTGAAAAACATCAGGCCAACCAGGCTTCTGTGGCATTAGCATGGCTATTAGCCAATCCACTTATTACCGCACCTATCGTAAGCGCAACCAGCCAGTCTCAATTACAAACCTTGTTTAAAGCGACTGAACTTCATCTGAGTAATGAAGATGTACAGCTTCTGAATGAAGCAAGCAAATAAAAACAAAGCCTCATACGAGGCTTTTGTTTTTATGATCTATATACCTTGATTTACATACGTTGTTCAGTGTTTTGCATACATGCTGTCTTTTATTTCTTACGAATTTTGGATCATTAAATAAACAGTATGAAAATGAATACAATACAATTAGGAAATCAGGGATTGAAAGTTCCTGTTATAGGTTTAGGATGTATGGGCATGACAGGTTTTGAAGATGGAAATATGTATGGTGAAGCAGATGAGAAGGAAGCTATTGCGACCATTCACAGATCATTGGAGCTAGGAGGTAATTTTCTTGATACAGCAGATCTTTACGGTCCGTTTAAAAATGAGCAGCTTATTGCCAAAGCTACGGAAAACAATCGGGACCAATATATTATTGCTACCAAATTTGGCTGGGAAATCAATGACCAGGATAATGTTACCTGGGCCATCAACGGAAAGAAGGATTATGTAAAGAAATCAGTAGAACGTTCCTTAAAAAACTTAAAGACCGATTATATTGATCTTTATTATATGCATCGGCTGGATAAAAATACACCTATAGAGGAAACTGTAGGAGCAATGAGCGACCTGGTAAAAGAAGGAAAAGTGAAATACATCGGCTTATCGGAAGTATCTTCAGAAACCATCAAAAGAGCCCATATTGTTCATCCCATTACAGCTGTACAAAGTGAATATTCATTGTTTGAGCGTACAGTAGAAGAAAGAGGAGTGATTACAACATTACAAGAACTGAAAATAGGGTTTGTGCCTTATTCTCCGCTGGGACGCGGTTTTTTATCCGGACAAATCCGTTCCATTGATGACTTGCCTGAAAATGACTTCCGACGCGCAATCCCTCGTTTTCAGGAACAACATTTTTATAAAAATATTAAACTGGTAGAAGCCATCGAGTCTATGGCAAAAGAGAAGAACATTACGTCTTCCCAACTGGCATTAGCATGGATTATCAGTAAAGGCTTTGTCCCGATTCCAGGAACAAAACGCAGAAAATATCTGGAACAGAATATTGATGCTGTTCATATTCAGCTTACAGAAGAGGAAATTTTAAAACTGGAAGGCATTATTCCTTTAGGCACTGATACGGGAGCTCAATATGATGAATTCAGTATGGGACTGTTAGATTAATTATTACATTTGTTTTATGAATGCTATTCAGTCGGTTTCAGCTTTTCATCGCCTATTATCCTTACCGGAACCTAAACATCCGCTGGTAAGTGTTATTAATCTGTCCCATTCTATATTTCTGGAAGATGAAATATGGAAAGGTTTTGTGAACAGATTCTACTGTGTTGCATTGAAAAGAGAAGCAAAAGGCAAGATCAAATACGGTCAGCAGCATTATGACTATGATAAAGGAGTATTAAGCTTTACTGCACCTAACCAGGTACAGTATTTAGACTTGCAAAATATGGAATGCGGATCAGGTTACTTATTGATCTTTCATCCTGATTTTTTATTGAAACATCCTCTGGCATCTTCGATTACGGGTTATGGTTTTTTCTCCTATGCGGTAAATGAAGCTTTACATTTATCGGAAGATGAGGAAGATGATCTGATTGCAATACTCAAAAAAATAGATAAAGAATGTCAGCATATCGATCGTCATACCCAGGAGATTATTTTATCTCAGATTGATCTTTTGCTTAATTATTCCAATCGTTTTTATGAACGGCAGTTTATTACCCGCAAAAACAGCAATCATCAGCTCCTAACAAAATTCGAGCGTTTTCTGAATGATTATTTTGATCATGAACAATCTGTAGATAAGGGTTTGTTAACCGTTCAGCTTATTGCTGAAGCAATGAACCTATCTCCTAATTATCTCAGTGATCTGTTAAGAATTCATACAGGGCAGAATACCCAACAACATATTCATGAAAAATTAATAGCAAAGGCCAAAGAAAAACTGTCGACCACTAATTTGTCTGTGAGTGAAATTGCCTATGCATTAGGCTTTGAACACGCTCAGTCTTTCAGCACTCTATTTAAAAAGAAAACAAAAATGGCTCCGATGGAGTTCAGAACTTCCTTCGGAATAAAATAATACCTAAATTTTTATAAAAAAATCCTCAATTAAAATTGAGGATTCTTTGTTGTATTAATCATATTATTTCATTGCTTTCTTATTCAGAGCAGTATCTGCGATACTGGTAAGGAGTTCATCGCATTTTTTCTCTTCTTCCAATGTTTTCAATAGAATTTTCAGACATTTGGTTTGCTTCAGAACCTTAGCATAAGCTGCTAACGTACCATAGGCTGCAATTTCATAATGTTCTACTTTCTGTGATGCTGCAATAATTCCGGCATCCCGTACAGAGCCTGGTTGTGTTTCTTCCATAATACTTTTCCCTTCATCCAGCAATCCCTGCATGGCATCACATTTTTTTGCCTGAGCTTTCTTGCCCAAAGCAGCAAAACATTCTTCCAATCTTTTTACATGGTTTTCGGTTTCAGCCAGGTGACTTGATATCGCTTTCTTCAGGCCTTTATCTTCAGCATTTTTTTCCATTTTCGGAAGAGCTTTCGTTAGTGCTTTTTCAGCCCAGTAAATATCCTTAAGCCCATCTTCAAACAGATCCTTGAGTTCCTTTGCCGCATCCTTTTTAGCGGGAACCTTTCTTGCCGGAGTTTTTACAGCGGCTGTTTTTTTAGCCGGGGTTGATGCCGATCTGGCTCTTGAAGACGTTGCCGTTTTTTTTCCTGGTGTTTTTGTACTCGTTGCCATATTAATATTTTTTGTGGTTTATGCATTAACTGGTTACAATAATAAAGCCAAACACAATAATAAAACTGCAAATTATTTAAATATTTAACATTACTTTAACTTAAAACCAAAATATTAAACAAAAATAAATAGAATTAAATACGCAATTACTAATTTTCATTATGACTACGATCATAAAAATGACTACTGTTGAATCTTTATATTGGACATAAATAATGAAAAGGATAATAAACATTCCTAAATGATGCCTGTCCTTCAATCCACTATTATATTATTATGAAAAAGAATCTTTTTGACAAATTCGCAGATAAAGCTGTTTACTTTACAGGCAGTGCTGCTGCATTTATCACAGCAACAATCCTCGTTATCATATGGGCCTCCGTAGGACCTATATTTAATTTTTCGGAAGTATGGCAAATGGTGATCAATACCGGAACCACAATAATTACTTTTCTCATGGTTTTCCTTATCCAAAAAGCACAAAATAAGGACTCCAAAGCCATACAGATTAAGCTTAACGAACTAATTGCTGCTCATGAGCACGCCAGTAACCGGATCGTAGATATTGAAGACCTTACAGAAGATGAACTGGACCAGCTTCATAAATTCTATGAAAAACTGGGAAAACTACCTAAAAAAGAAGCTTCTCCCACCCATTCAATATCAATTGATGAGCAATCAAAACCAGCCTGTAATCAGCGGTATAAATAAAACCGTTATTTCCCCGTATTCCTCTTTGGATAGAGTATTAAACGGATAGAAGGGTTATTGGTAATAAACAACCGAAGCCAATCAAAAGCCAGGCGGACTTTACTTCCAAATCCTATCAAAGGAATAATATGAATAAATAACCAGGTAAGCCATGCTATAAACCCTTTAAAAGAAAATTTTGGGAGGTCTACTACCGCATTGTATTTAGAAATAATAGCCATGCTTCCTTTGTCATTGTACTCGAAAGGTTTCAAAGGTTTACCTTGTGCAATATATTTAAAGTTATCAGCTAAGTTATGCGCTTGCTGTATGGCTACCTGCGCCAGTTGAGGATGCCCGTTAGGATATTTTTTTTCCGTGAGCTGAAGACAAATGTCGCCTACAGCGTAAATATTTCTCATTCCTTCCACTTCATTATATCCGTCTACCAGTATTCTTCGTCCACGACCGATAGCTTCTTTTGGAATACCGGGAACTTCCCGGCCTATGACACCGGATGTCCAGATCAGGGTCTCGGTTTCAATGGATCTTCCATCAGAAAGGATTACTTTATTGTCAATATAATCTTTCACGGAGACGTTCAGAATAATTTTTACCCCTAATTTTTCCAGTGTCTCATAAGAAGTTTTCTGGGCCATTTCGCTCATCGGGGAAAGAAGGGTAGGAAGGGCATCAATAAGATACAGGTTGGAAAGACCCATTTTAATTTCAGGATATTCTTTTTCAGCGATATATTTTCCCATTTCCGCCAGCATCCCAGCAAGTTCCACTCCTGTGGGTCCACCTCCGGCAATAACAATATTCTGAAGACGGCCTGCTGCTTTCATATCTTTATTTCTTGTCGCTTCTTCCAGCGTCAGAAGCATATGATTTCGAAGATAAAGAGCTTCCTTAATACTTTTCATAGGAAGTGCACATCTCTGAACATTTTCCATCCCGAAAAAATTAGATTCGGTTCCTAAAGCAAGAACCAGATAATCATAGTTTAAATTTCCGGTATCTGTTTCTACGGTTTTGGTTTCTGAAACCACTTTAATAAGGTTGCCCATGTGAAACCGTACATTTCGGAACTTTGAAATCATTCTCCTGAAAGGATAACTGATATTTGAAGCCTGAATAAAAGAAGTGGCTACCTGATAGATGAGAGGAGGAAAGAAGTGGTAATTATTTTTATCAATCAATGTGATCTCAAACCGTTCGTCATTTTTAAGTGATTTGATGAGATTAATCCCAGCAAATCCTCCGCCTACAATGATGATGTGCTTTTTCATACTTACTATTTTGAGTGGTTACAGTAAGAGTCCAATAATAAGACCAAAAAAATTAAAGTCATAAATGCACAATGTTTGCTTGCTTTACTATAACCCAACATAAAAAGTACAATATGAAAACAGACATTCTAACAGAAAAGCACAAATTAGGATTAGGAGGAGTAGCTATAGGAACTGCTTTTGCTGACATTACGGATGAAGAAGCGCACGAAGTCCTGCAAAAGGCCTGGGACCTGGGCATACGGTATTATGATACCTCACCCTGGTACGGATTGACAAAAAGCGAAAGAAGATTTGGACAGTTTTTACAGGGTAAGGATAGAGATGACTTTGTTTTCTCTACAAAAGTAGGCAGATTATTTAAGGAAGTCCCTAAATCTGAGGTTCCACCCACCATGTGGAAAAATCCATTAAATTATGACTTCCGGCATGATTATACAGCAGATGCTATAAAAAAGTCAATCGATGAAAGCCTTGAAAGATCAGGGCTCGACCGTATTGATATTGTATACATCCATGACCTTTCTGAAGATCAGGTCGGTGACCGGTATCCTTACTTTCTGAAACAGGCAAAGGAAGGAGCTTTTAAAGTACTTTCAGAGTTAAGGGAACAAGGGATTATAAAAGCCTGGGGAATGGGTGTTAATAAAATAGAGCCTATTTTGGACTGCATTGAAGCTGCTGACCCAGACATCTGCCTTTCTGCTACCCAATATTCTATTTTAGAACATGAAGATGCCGTAGACAGATTACTTCCGGCCGTAAAAAAAGCTGGGGTAAAACTGGTTTCCGGAGCCGGTTATAATTCAGGATTTATTGCGGGGAGAAACCGCTATAATTATAAAGACGTCATTCCCAAAGGGATGACAGAAAAAAGAGACCGGATTGCAGAAATAGCAAAAAAATACAACACAGACATTGTACATGCAGCCCTGCAATTTGTTTTGGCGGCTGATGAATTTGCGGCCATTATTCCCGGAGCTAGTCAGCCGGATCAGGTGCATGACAATGTAGAAGGACTAAATGCCGTAATTCCTCCTGATTTCTGGAATGAGATAAAATCTGAGGGATTGATCTATGAGAAAGCTCAGATCCCAGATTACAGGTAGAATTTTAATATTATTAAACAGAAGCCTCTCATTGTGAGAGGCTTCTGTTTTAATAGTTTATCATTTGTCTTGGGTCAAATATAAGTAGACTAAAGAAAAAAAAGGTTCTTTAATGTTAATATATCCTAATGTTCTTTTCATATTTCTTTTTTTGAGGTAACTTAGTATATATAATAAAAAACACCTGAAATGAACACCCCAAACGCAAAATCTGTACAACAAATCACTATTGATGGAAAATCTTATACTTATAGCTCTTTAAGAAACCTGCCGGGAGGTGTGGATCATCTTCCGTTCAGTATCCGTATTCTTCTAGAAAATGTTTTAAGGAATTATGACGGCTTTGGTATTACAGACGAACATATCAATACCTTACTGCAATGGACACCTGCTCCTAATGATAAGGATATACCTTTTAAACCTGCCAGGATCCTGATGCAGGATTTCACCGGAGTACCGGCAGTAGTAGATATGGCTTCTTTAAGGGCAGAATTTGTGAGGCAGGGAAAAAACGGACAAAAGATCAATCCAGCTATTCCGGTAGATCTGGTTATCGACCATTCCGTTCAGGTAGACTATTTCGGAACCGATTATTCTTATGACCGGAATGTAGAACTGGAGTTTGAAAGGAATAAGGAACGGTATGAAGTTCTGAAATGGGCACAACATGGGTTGAATAATTTTACCGTAGTTCCTCCCGGAATGGGAATATGCCATCAGGTTAACCTGGAATATTTAGCAAAAGGAGTGATCAGCAGAGACGGATGGCTCTTTCCTGATACATTGGTAGGGACAGACTCACACACGCCAATGGTAAACGGAATCGGGGTTATCGCCTGGGGTGTTGGTGGGATAGAAGCGGAAGCAGCTATGCTGGGACAGCCTATTTTCTTTACCTGTCCTGAGGTAGTAGGTTTAAAACTGACAGGAAAAATTCCTGATCATTGTACTGCTACCGATATGGTTCTTTCAATCACAAAGATCCTTAGAAACCAGGGAGTAGTTGGGAAATTTGTGGAAGTCTTTGGTGAAGGGCTGGATCATTTAACGGTTACCGACCGTGCTACCATTTCTAATATGTCTCCGGAATTCGGATGTACGGTTACTTATTTCCCTATCGACTCACGTACTTTGGAATACATGCATGCTACCAACCGTTCTCCGGAACAGATCAAAATTGTTGAGGAATACTGCAAAGAAAATCTTTTATGGAGAACCGGAACGGAAGAAATTAAATATTCATCCGTCGCAGAACTTGATCTGTCGACCCTTGAACCAACGGTATCCGGGCCTAAACGTCCTCAGGATAAAATTTTAGTTAAAGATCTTAGCCAGAGATTTTCTGAAGTTTTAAAAGACGAGCATCATCGTAATTACGAACCTATTTCCAAAAGAACAGAATATGCCTGGTTAGCGGACGGAGGTTCGGGAACGGAATTTACGTTTGGAAAAGTTCCTATTGAAGGAGAACTTCATTCGGAAGTTATTCAGGACTCTTTACGAACTGTAAGGATCAAACAAAATAATTCTGAATTTGTCTTAAGTGACGGAAGCATTGTTATTGCAGCGATTACCAGTTGCACCAACACATCAAACCCTGCTGTTATGGTAGGAGCAGGACTTTTAGCCCGAAATGCCATAGAAAAAGGACTTCGAACAAAATCATGGGTTAAGACATCTCTGGCACCAGGTTCCAAAGTCGTTACAAAATACCTTGAAAGATCCGGACTTAATACAGATCTGGAGGCACTTCGCTTTCATACAGTCGGCTATGGCTGTACCTCATGTATCGGAAATTCAGGACCACTTCCACCTGCTATTGCAACAGCAGTTGATAATGGCGAGCTGGTAGTAGCTTCGGTACTTTCCGGAAACAGGAATTTTGAGGCAAGAGTGCATCCGCAGGTTAAGATGAATTTTCTCATGTCACCAATGTTGGTTGTTGCCTATGCTTTGGTTGGACATGTTGATATCAATTTAATTACAGACCCTCTGGACTATGATCCGAATGGGCAGCCTGTCTATTTAAAAGACATCTGGCCTTCACGCGAAGAGATCCAAAGAACGATCAATGAGTGCATGAAACAGGAAGATTTTGAAGACGTTTATAATGTAATCTTTGATGGTTCAGAAGACTGGCAGGATCTTGAAGTTAACCTGGATCAGAATTTCGAATGGAACAAAAGCTCAACCTATATCAAAGAAGCTCCTTTTTTTGAAAATATCAAGGCTCAGCCGGATCCTGTAACCGATATAAAAAATGCAAAAGTGCTGCTGTATCTCGGAGATTCTGTAACCACCGATCACATTTCACCGGCCGGATCTTTTAAAGAAGACTCTGCGGCAGGAAGTTATCTGAAAGCCAATAATGTAAACAAAGAAGATTTTAATTCTTATGGTTCCAGAAGAGGAAATCATGAAGTGATGATGCGCGGAACTTTTGCCAACGTAAGGATAAAAAATAAAATAGCTGACAGAGAGGGTGGATACAGTCGTTATTTACCTACAGGAGAAGTTAAAACGGTTTTTGATACGGCGATGCAATACCAAAAAGACCAGACACCACTGATTATTTTAGCGGGTAAAGAATATGGATCAGGATCCTCCCGTGACTGGGCTGCAAAAGGAACTTTCCTGTTAGGTGTAAAAGCGGTGATCGCTGAAAGCTTTGAACGTATCCATAGAAGCAATCTGGTTGGAATGGGTGTGGCACCATTGGTTTTCAATGATGGAGAAAATGCAGCCTCTTTAGGATTGGACGGAACGGAAACGTATACCATCACCGGTTTAGAGGAAAATCTGGTTCCGCATAAAATGCTTAATGTAAAAGCTGTACACCCTTCAGGAAAAGAAACAGTATTCACCGTTAAGGCAAGATTAGATTCGGCAATAGAAATTGAATATTATAAAAACCAGGGAATATTACAGTACGTTTTACGGGATTATTTAAAAAATAATTAATCTCCGGAATCCGGACTATACGATGGAATGAAAACAAGTGCAGGCATCTTATTATTTAAAAAAGAAAATAACCATCTGTTTTATTTTCTGGTTCATCCGGGAGGCCCCTTCTGGAAGAATAAAGATAAAGGTGCCTGGTCCATTCCCAAAGGAGAAATAGAACAGGGGGAAGATCCCCTGGAACGGGCCCGCATAGAATTTAAAGAGGAAACCGGACAATCTATAGAAGGAGAATTCATAGGACTGACTCCCATCCGGCAGAAAGGAGGTAAAACAGTGCATGCCTGGGCAATAGAAACAGATATTGAAACGACACAGCTTTTCAGCAATTCTTTACAAATAGAATGGCCGCCAAGATCAGGAAAACGTATGGAAATACCGGAGGTAGACCAATGGGAATGGTTCGATTCAGAAGAAGCAAAAATACGTATTAATCCAGCGCAGGTATTGTTCCTTTCAGAACTGGAGGAACTGTTGCAAAAGTAAGATTACAATTCTTTAATCAATCGAAAAGTAAGGTTGATCCGGGGTTGCATAGGCTTGGTTGATTTCGCAATTCTATGTTCCCAGTTAACCTGCAAATTACCCTTCATGATCAACAGCGATCCATGCGAAAGAGGGAGGCTGTATTTTAAATGATGATCATCCACTTTACGGAAATCAAAATTTCTGACCTGTCCAAGACTCAGAGAAGCGATTACAGGCCGGTTCCCCAACTCACTGTCTCTGTCCCTGTGCCACGCAACGGAATCATTGCCATTTCTGTACAGGTTCAGTAATACTGAATTGAATGTATATCCGGTTGTCTGTTCCAAACGGTGTTTCAATGCCAGTAATTCAGGGAACCATGGATTAACCACAACACGGGTACCACTTAACTGATAAGATTTCCCTTCGTCTCCATACCAAGCGGTCAGGCGTGGCGTCAAAACTTCTTTGTCATACATTTTCTGAGTCGTCTGGATCCATGGGGCAGTTTCCATTAAAAACTCCTGAAGCTCTTTTGCTTCCTGTTGTGATAGGAAATGATCTGTATATTCCAATAACTCTTTAGGAAATTGGTAATATTCTTCTGCATCAAATAAGCTAAGCTGGTCCATTGTAAGAAATTAAAAAAAATATCCTTCACCGGTAAATAATCCGGTAAAGGATATTTTAATATTTTAAATTTTAATCAAGAGGCTTTCTGCCTGAAATAATATTATAAAGAACGACAATAATGGCAATAACCAATAAAACATGAACTAAATATCCGGTACTTATTCCGGGTATAACGTTTAGCATTCCTAAAAGCCAAACAACAATACAAATAACTGCGACTAACCATAATAAACTTCTCATAACTGTATATTTTAAGTGATTTATTTTATTAAAGCATACCTTATGCCTTTTGTTATTCAATTCTTATCCTGAATTCAGAACCTCAATACGTTTCTTTCGTTGGTTACTCCTCTTTTCTAAAACTTACAACCTGATATTCACCATCCGAACAAAACTTTTTACAACTTTCATCATCAAATTTATCAGGAGCTTTCAGAAAAGCCTCAATGTGTTTTTGACTTTCTTCCGTATTAGCTGGGGTAATAATGATATGATAATCCTTCAATACCGTTTCATCAGCTTTTTTAAAGATTCTTTTTTATGCTGAACTGCTTCGTTGTACTCCATATTGCTTTTTTATTACTTTTCAAAGATAAGTCTGCCCTCAAACGGCTCACTCCAACTGATAAAAATACAGTCGTTCAGTCTTCTTATCATAGCCTGTATAACTTCATAACTTCCATCTTCATTTCTTTTCTCTACAGTAAGATTCGAGCCTTCCCCAATTTCTGTTTTTTTGTATTCAATCTGATATCGTCCGTCATCAGTGGGTACAAAATCTTCTTTATGTAAATTTCGATGTGCCATGATATAAAGTGTATAAGAATTCGGTTTATATAAAGAATAAATTATGCCATTTTTTACAAATATGTTATTTTTTTTCACTTTTAACATACAACACAGCAATCAATCCCATTATCAATAGCATATCTGCAGGATTTCATATATTTTGATAATCAATCATTTATAAGGTAATTCAACTTAAAACGGATTTCTTTTATCATCACTACAATCCTGATACCTTTTGATTAAGATTTTTGATATCTTTCCGCAATTCCAGAAACATATCTTTTACACTTTGGGTGTGGTCTTCATTTTCAAATTCCCGGATCGAAATTCCACAGGCATATTCCCAAACTTCCAGTAAATCACTCAAAATAATATCATAAGGCTCATAAAATGGATTGTCAGCCGCTATATGAAGTGCATTTTCTTTTCTGGATTTAAATCTTTTATAAGTAATTCCATCATTTAACGTTACGAAGATGTATGTTTTATCAGGCTTCAGGTCTTCTGTTTTTTCAATGTATTTTCCGACAATATAAGAACCATCTTTAAAAGGCGGCATCGAATCTCCTTCTACAGGAAAAGCCCTGTATTTTCCATTTGTAAGAAAGGGTAGGGAGATATTCTGGAGGCTTTCAATGTACCCTGGATCGGTATATCCGGACAGGTATCCCATCGATGCTTTCTGAGGAATAATTTCAATGCTGTTATTTCCTGATTGATCAACTACGACGGGAAGCACAATTCTGTTATCGGGAAGATTAATAATATCATTTAATGGATATTTCTTAAGGTCTATCGTTACCATCAGATCGATACTTACCCTATAGTACCTGGACATCTTAATCAATAGCTCTATCGGAGGTTGTGAAGCGCCATCTTCATATTTTGCATACCGTCCGCGTGTTATTAATAACTCATCTGCTACAGCTTGTTGAGATAATTTCAATTGATATCGTAAATACCTTATATTTTCTGCTAAAATTGACATTGATACAAATTATATCAACAAATATAATAATTTTGATACAAATCGTAGCTAATTTTGTTTCGTGGAACGATCGATTGTACATATGGACCTGGATACATTTTTTGTATCCTGTGAGCGTCTTAATAACTCAGAACTTAACGGAATCCCTCTGATCATAGGAGGTGGGGACCGTGGAGTAGTAGCCTCATGTTCCTATGAAGCAAGAAAGTTTGGAGTACGCTCTGCCATGCCGATAAGAATGGCACTTAAGCTCTGTCCTGATGCTAAAGTGATCCGTGGAGATCATGAAATGTATTCCAACTTATCCCATCTGGTAACAGAGGTCATTCAAAGTAAGGTTCCGGTAATGGAAAAGGCGAGTATTGATGAATTTTATCTCGACCTGTCCGGAATGGATCAGTTTTTCGGATGCTATCAGTGGACTACAGAAATTGCTGCTGCCGTCACAAAAGAAACGGGGCTTCCCATCAGCTTTGCATTATCCAACAACAAAACCGTCTCAAAAATCGGAAGTGGGGAATCTAAACCCTATGGAAAGCTCGAAATAAAGCCGCAGAATATGCAGGGATTTCTTAACCCTTTATCAATAAGGAAGATTCCGATGGTAGGAAATGCTACTTTTCAGCTCCTTTCAAGAATAGGAATCCGCACCATTCATACATTATCTGAAATGCCTGTTCTGGTATTACAACAGATGATCGGAAAAAACGGGATTGAACTCTGGAAAAAAGCCAATGGAATTGATGAGAATCCGGTCATTCCTTATTCGGAAAGGAAATCCATCTCAACGGAAAGAACTTTTTCGAATGATACCATGGATATGGTTTCTTTAAAAGGGCTGATATCGGGAATGGCTGAGCAGCTGGCCTATCAGCTCCGGAAAGAAAGATGGTTGACTTCAACGGTAACGATTAAGATCCGGTATTCCAATTTTGATACGGAGACCAAACAATGTAAAGTATCTTATACTTCTGCAGATCACACCCTTTCACGGGTTGCCCTGGAATTATTCCAAAAAGCTTACACCAGAAGAATGCGCCTTCGTCTGGTAGGGCTACGCTTCACAGGACTGGTTCATGGAAACCATCAGATGGATCTTTTCGAAGATACTGAAGAGCTGATGAATCTTTATCAGTCGATGGATTACATCAAAAATCGTTTTGGAGCCCAGGCTGTCGGCAGAGCTTCCGGATTTGATTTAGAAAATAAAAACAGATTATTCTAACGCTATGTTTCTCAATTGTCATTCTTTCCACAGCCTTCGTTATGGCACACTATCCATCAAAGAGCTGGTAAAACAAGCTCAGGAATCAGGAGTCCGGGAATTGGTTTTAACCGATATCAATACCATTACCGGAATCTACGAATTTAAAACGTTATGTGACCAATGTGGTATAAAACCCATCGCCGGAGTTGAAATAAGGAAAGAGGGTAGGCTTCTTTATATCGCTATTGCAAAGGAATTCAGCGGGATTGGAGAGATCAACCAAATGATTACGGATTATAACTGCAATGGAAAAGACCTCACGGAAGCCGCTCCGCAATTTGCCAATGTATTTGTGATCTATCCTAAAGAAAATATTCCTGAAACACTTAGAGAAAATGAGTTTATAGGGATCCGGGAGGAAGAATTGACACTTCTTATCCGTACTGAATATCAGAACCTCATCCATAAAATGGTGGTACTGCATCCGATAACATTCGCCACCAGAAAGGATTATAACCTGCACTGTATTCTTCGGGCCATAGATAACAATACACTCCTCAGTAAACTGACTGAAGATGACACCTGCCATAAAACGGAATATTTCAAACGGGAACAAAGTATCCGTGATGCTTTTTATCAGTATCCAGAAATTATTAAAAATACACAGCATATTCTCAATTCCTGTCATTTTGAGTTTGACTATAAGAGAGTTAAAAATAAATTACATTACACCCGGTCCAAAGAAGGAGACCTTAAAATGCTGACCAGACTGGCCTATTTAGGATTAAAAAAACGCTATGGCTTAGATCATGAAATTGCCAGAGCAAGAGTTGAAATGGAGCTTAAAGTAATTGATGAACTCAATTTCAGCTCCTACTTCCTGATCGTCTGGGATATTATAAGATACAGCAACAGAATGGGATTTATGCATGTAGGGCGGGGAAGTGGAGCCAACAGTATCGTAAGTTTCTGCCTGGAAATTACGGATATTTGTCCGCTGGAACTGGATCTGTATTTTGAACGCTTCCTCAATCTGAATAGGAAGACCCCTCCAGACTTTGATATTGACTGGAGCTGGCAGGAAAGGGATGCTATTCTGCAATATATCTTTGACCGTTACGGCAAGGAACATGTCGCATTTTGCGGAACTAATGTTGAATTTAAGTACAAATCGATATTGCGTGAAGTAGGAAAGGTTTTTGGTCTGCCAAAAGAAGAACTGGACGAGCTGACCAGCCAACGGATGGAACTGCATGATAAAAACCTGGTTATAGAGCATGTTCATAAATATGGTAAATTATTAGAAAAATTTCCTAATCAAAGGAGTATGCATGCTTGCGGAATTCTGATTTCGGAAGAGCCTATTACCCATTTTACAGCCCTTGAAATGCCTCCTAAAGGATTTCCCATTGTCCAGTTCGATATGAATGTTGCTGAAGATATCGGTTTTGAAAAGTTTGATATCCTTTCCCAAAGAGGTTTAGGAACCATTAATGATACCGTTAAGCTGATCAAAAAAACAAGGAATATTGATATAGATATTCGGGATACCTCAATTTCCAAAGATGAAGAAGTGTGTAATGAATATCTGGCTCAGGGGAAAACGATAGGTTGTTTTTATATTGAAAGTCCTGCCATGCGTGGGCTCTTGCGAAGGTTGAAATGCGATAACTATAAAATTTTAGTGGCGGCTTCTTCCATTATCAGACCCGGTGTTGCCCAAAGCGGAATGATGCGCGAATACATCTTCCGGCATAACCATCCTGACCAGTTTGAATATTTTCATTCCGTATTTGAAGAACATCTGAAAGAAACCTATGGAATCATGGTGTATCAGGAAGATGTGATCAAAATTTCCCAGTATTTTGGAGGATTATCATTAGCAGATGGAGATATTCTCCGGAGAGCGATGAGCGGGAAAGGTCGCTCTATTGAAAAGCTTCGGGAAGTAAAAGCTAATTTTTTCAAATCCTGTGAAGAAAAAGGACATTCGTTACAGCTTACTGCTGAAGCCTATCGCCAGATCGAGTCTTTTGCCGGGTACTCATTCTGTAAGGCTCATTCTGCTTCCTATGCGGTAGAAAGTTATCAGAGTTTATATCTGAAAGTATATTACCCTCTAGAGTTTATGGTTTCCGTGATCAATAACATGGGTGGATTTTACCGCACCGAGGTGTACATTCATGAAACCAAAATGTCGGGTGGAATTGTCTGCAACCCTTGCGTGAACACCAGTGATTTTCAAACCACCCTGCACGGAAAAGAAATTTATCTCGGGTTAATGCATTTACAGGGGCTTGAAACCAGGATTGCCCATTTTATCGTTGAGGAAAGAGCCAGAAACGGGAATTATAAATCCCTGGAGGATTTTATACGAAGAGTCCCTGTCGGACTTGAAACCGCACAAATACTTATTTTCATCGGAGCTTTCCGGTTTACCGGAAAACAGAAAAACGAACTACTGGTGGAAGTAAGGATGCTCCTGGTTAATTTCAAACCGGAAAACAGAGGATTGATGCTGATCGAAGAACCTGTTAAGGAATACAAGCTTCCCCGGTTGAAAAGGGAGACTTTTGAAGATGCTTTCGATGAAATTGAAATTCTGGGGTTTACCATATCATGCAGTCCTTTTGACTTGCTGAAGACCGGTTACAGAGGTTCCGTTTTTGTGAAAGACCTGCTACAGTACCATAAAAAACAGGTAAAAATGCTGGCCTACCTCATCTCCAGAAAACATGTCCCTACCAAAAAAGGAACGATGTATTTCGGAACCTGGATCGATGTGAATGGCGATTACTTTGATACTGCCCATTTTCCGGACAGTCTTGAAAAGTATGCATTTCAGGGTGGGGGATGCTATCTTCTTCTAGGAACTGTGGAAGTTGATTTTCATTTTCCGACCATTACGGTTACCAAAATGGCCAAAATGCCATTCATTCCTGATCCAAGATATGCATATGACAAAGAAATGCAATACGATATTCATAAACAGATCAGAGAGGACGTCAGTATGACAAACAGGCTTCCTTATCCCCAAGCCCACGAAATCGGACTCCCCAGAAACAAGCTGAAATAAATATTTATTTCTTTTTATAAGGCAGATTCCAGATCAGGTCAGCGGCAAGATAATGGACACCACCCTTATGTATGCTGTGGCTGTCTCTGATCAGGTCATCCATATAACCGATATCTACCGTAAAAGGAGAATTGGGAATATCAAACATATAATAAGCAGCAATACGCATTTCCCGGTATCCAAAAGGAGTCCATTCTTTATCCGGCTCATTAAGATGGCTCACAGAAAATAATCCTTCTACGCTAAGCATCAATTTCTAGCTATTCTCTGATGGCAGGCTATAGGTGATCTGGCTTTTAAGACGGGTCCTTAACTGGAAATCTTCTTCCACATTATGGAAGTCAGGATCAAAAAACTTTCTGAATTCCTGTCGCACGGTATTTTTAAGCTTCCATCTTTCTCCGAGATTAAAAGTATATGCATACCTCCCATAGATCCTGAATTCCTGCTCTATACCTTCTTTTTCATAAGGGGAGACCTCATCATATTGAGGCTGACGACGATAACTGAATGCATAACTGTACTGCTGGTGCGGGGCAAACGAATGATACACCTCATGATTCAATACCAGGATCGCCTGCCTGGAAAACAAATTATTCCGGTCCGGTTCACTTTTACGGCCTATCGCAACATAACTTAAAGTTTGCTTTTTCCCTAATGAATCCAGTCTGCGGCGAACACCAAATGCACCCCAGAATGCTGTATTGGCTTCCCCTAAACCCGGCGGGCTGATCTGGGCTTGTAAAAAGAGACTTCCGAACAGCAATAAGGCTCCGGCAATTTTTTTTAATCTCAACGGTCGTTCCCATAAAACATTCTTCATTATCACAAATTTAAAGGCTTTTTAACTCCACGTATTATTTAAATGACTTTTAAAGTGTCGAAAATCGGGACAAAATCTGGAAGAATTCTGGAATCCATGTTATAATTTCAATTAGTCTACAAAATTAATAGACTAATATGATTTATCTCATGTCCCTCCTTGGTTAAGATTTGTGAAGAATTAAATACTTTTGACACAGTTAAAAAAATAAACTTTATTCTCATGAATAAAACTTCATCTCATCCTTATTTATGCACGATGACAGCAACGGTATCCATTCAAGACGAATGGAGTACAGGCAACTGTCTTTCACAACACGATCTTATGTTACAATACATGTGTTTTGATTTTATGATGTGCTACATGATGATGAAGTCATAAGCCACCTTTACTGTAGAAATTAAAACCCAATAATTACAGGTTTTAAACAGAAGTAATTCCCGTACAATTTAACGACTCTATTATAGCCTTCCCGGAAAAGGAGGGAGGAGGATTATTATTTCTTACCGAAAAAAAACAGTAAGCATCCATCTCATTTTTTAACCTACTTAAATTAATATATAATGAAGAAAAACCAATGTAAAATTGGTGCACTGGCCATGATCTTAATTGCAGAATTTGGCTTTGCACAAAACAGGGACAGCCTTTCCACCAAAGAGCAGTCTATAAAAGAAGTCGTGGTGGTTGCCTTTGGAAAACAGAAAAAAGAAGAAATAACAGGGTCCGTACAGTCTTTAAAGACAAAAGATATTGCTAATCTCCAAAACGGAAATATTTTACAGGGAATCGGGGGTAAAGTAGCAGGGGTACAGGTAGTATCCTCAGGTCAGCCGGGTTCACAGCCTGTCATCAGAATGAGGGGAATAGGTTCGATCAATGCTTCAAGTGATCCATTAATCGTATTGGACGGCATTCCTTATAACGGAAACCTTAACAGCATTCCGGGATCTGATATTGAAAGCATCTCCTTTCTTGAAGATGCTTCTTCCAACGCATTATATGGTTCCAGGGGAGCCAATGGTGTGATCATTGTGAACACCAAAAGGGGTAAATCCAAAGGACTTCATATAGAAGCAGATATCAGAACAGGGGTTAATTTCAGATCTGTTGAAGATTATTCAGTGTATACTTCACCACAGGATTACTACACCGCTTATTATAACCGGGCAAGGATCGGTGAAATTGCCAGATTAACACAACCCGGAGCAGTTCCTTCCGGTACTAACCCTCATGAAGTTGGAATAACTGCTCTGACCAGCTTGAGATACAACGCCTACAATGTCCCTTTCAGTCAAATGATAGGGCAGGATGGTACCTTTAACAAAAGTGCCCAACTTATCTACCAGGACAACTGGAAAAAACTTCTTTTTAAACCCGGATTAAGAAGAGAAGCCAATGTAGGGATCAGCGCCAATAATGACCAGATAAAATCCTATACCTCCCTGAATTATTTAGATGATAAGGGATATCTTATTTCTTCCGGTTTTGAAAGATTCGGAATACGATCCAATCTGGATTATACTATCACCTCAAAGTTAAAACTGATCAGCAGCCTGTCCTATACTTACAGCCAGCAGGATTTTGGTGAATCGGGAGGGTTTTCCAATCCGTTCCAGTTTGCAAGAAATATTGCTCCTTTCTATCCTGTTTTCCTTAGGAATGATAATTATCAGATCATTTATGACAATAATGGAAATCCACTCTATGATTACGGGGATTCCAGTGGTCCAAACGGAGCAGGAAGGTCTTATGCTGTCTATGAAAACCCGGTAGCCAATCTTCAGCAGGATAAATTCCGGACAACAAGCAATCTCACCAACATCAATCTGGGCCTCAATTACGAAATTGTCAAAGGATTGGATTTCACCTATAACTTTGGAGCATATCTGGAAAATCTTAAAGACCTCAGATATGGCAATACCGTCGGAGGAACTTCATCATCCGTCGGGGGAACCATCAATATGGGCTCCACATTCAAGCATACATTAAACCATCAGCAGCTCCTTACTTATCAGAAAAAACTGGACAAACATAATTTCAATATCCTTATTGGGCATGAACTCAATAAAATAAAAAATGAAGGGTTTTCCGGATCAAAACAACAACTGTTATTACCCAACTCGTTATCTTTTGACAATGCTGTAAAAATAACAGATTTATCGGGGAATGGCTATGAATATGCTGTAGAAGGCTACTTTTCCAGATTACTTTATAACTATGATAATAAGTATTTTTTCAATGCCAATATCCGAAGAGACGGATCGTCTGTATTTTCGCCGGATAGCAGATGGGGTACCTTTTATGGTCTGGGAGCTGCATGGAATGTAGCCAAAGAAGATTTCCTTAAAGATAATAAAGTAATCAGCTCCTTAAGGTTAAAAGCTTCATACGGTCAGCAGGGTAATGATAACATATTACTTAATGACGGAACAAGGGATTATTATGCATACCAGGACATCTATGGCATCAATAACTTTGGAAATGACAAGCCCGTTCTTTCCCTTAAAAAACAGGGAAATAAGGACTTAAAATGGGAAACTTCCAAAAACCTGAATGCAGGTTTTGAAATATCCCTGCTACAAAACAGGATCAGCCTGAATGCGGATTATTTCGAAAGAAAAGTATCCGATATGATCTATACGCTTCCATTACCGCCTTCCAATGCCGGATCCTACATAAAGTACGGCAATATCGGTGACATGATCAACAAGGGAGTCCAGGTAAATCTAAGCGCTGAAATCCTGCACTCCGATCAATTCCAATGGAATGTATATGCGAATGCCACCCATTACAAAAATAAAATCACCAGATTACCGGCCGAACAAAGGAATACAGGCCTTGTTTCCGGACTTTTTATCCTTACGGAAGGAGGCGACAGGTATACTTACTATCTTAAAAAATTTGCAGGTGTAGACCCTTCTAACGGAGATGCTTTATGGTACCGTACAGCATTAAACCCTAATACCCAGAAAGAGGAAACAACTGTTACCCGGAATTATAAGGATGCAACAGATTACAATACGGGTAAATCCGCCATTCCAAAAGTATATGGTGGTTTAGGAACTGATTTTACTTATAAAGGATTTAACCTGGCTGTTAATTTCTCTTATCAGTTCGGTGGATACGGCTATGATGATATTTACAGGTCTTTATTCCATTCCGACAGCTATGCTTCTAATTACTCTACAGATTTAAGCAAAACATGGACACCGGAAAATCCGGGTGCAGAGCTTCCAAGGGTAGATCTTACCTCTACGAATCAGAATGGAAACTCCACGCTTTATCTTATAAAATCGGATTATATCAGTCTTCAGGATGTTACATTATCCTATCAGCTTCCGGACGGATTTCCGCAGCAGGCAGGTTTATCGGGGCTGAAAATTTACGTTACAGGAAACAACCTTTACCTATGGTCTAAAAGAAAAGGTTATGATCCGAGAGCTTCATTAACCGGCGTATCCGATCCATACCGGTACTCTTTATTATCCAGTGTTTCCCTAGGTTTTAAATTAACATTTTAAGAAAATATGAAAACAATACAATACTTTATAGCAGCCCTGTCAATAAGCGTTATGATGACAAGCTGTACCAATGATCTGAATACAGATCCGGATGGAGATATCTCCGGTGAACAGTTGAATAATGATCAGTCATCACCTGAAAAAATACTAGGTGGAATATACCTTGATCTCCGCAGTAACGGAGCCGGAGGAACAACTTTACATTCGGATTTTGGAATTATGGCGATAAAAGCAGGATCAGATCTGATGTCTAATGACGTTATCCAGGCTAAAAACCAGCATTTGGGAATGTTTTACAATTATGATGCAACGAATGCCAATAATTCTGCATCCGAATTTGTATGGACTACATTTTATGCGAGAATCTTTATCATCAACAAACTTCTGGATGGTCTGCAGAAAAATGGTAACGATAATAATAAAGCCATTAAAGGACAACTTCTCGCCCTCAGAGCTTACTCCTATTTTTATCTGGTGCGGTTTTACGCCAACGATTACAAAGGTCATCAATCGGAGCCGGGAGTTCCTTTGGTCTTAACAAGCAGCAACCCGAGCCAGGGACTTCCCAGAGCAATCATATCGGATGTATATAAACAGATTGCCAGTGATATTGAAGAATCTATTATACTTCTGGATAGCTATGCCCGCCCATCCAGAGCCCAGATAGACCAAAGAACGGCAAAAGCTATAGCCTCAGAAGTTTATTTACAGACAGGAGATTACATAAAAGCAGCAAAATATGCTGAAGAAAGCAAGCAGGGAATAGCGCTGATGACCGAAAATGAGTATACGACAACCGGGTTTTCCAATATCAATAATCCGGAAGTATTGTGGGGTTTCCACAATACGACCTCCACAATGAGTATTGGAAATTACTATGCTTCTTTCTTCTCTATGTTTGATAATACCAATAAAGGATATGCCGGTGCTGCCGGTATCTATAAGCTTATCGACAAAAGGTTGTATGAAGCTATTCCAGAAACGGATTATCGCAAAAAAATATTCAACGGAGCACAAAGCACTGCCTATACTTTTAATGGAGAAACAAGAAATTATCCTGCGTATGTGAGCTGGAAATTTAAAGACCCTACTTTTTTTGAAGGGGATTATATTTATATCAGGGCTTCATCATTATATTACATACAGGCTGAAGCACTGGCCAGACATGGAAGGGAAGCAGAAGCCAGACAGGTATTGTATGAAATCACTTCGAAAAGAAACAGTGCCTACACGTTATCTACCAAAACCGGAAATGAACTGATCAATGAAATTATCCTGCAAAAAAGGATAGAATTATGGGGTGAAGGCTATGACTGGTTTGACATGAAAAGACTGAATGTTCCTCTGGAAAGAATATATCCGGGAACCAACCATACGTTTGGCAGATTCAATCTTTCACCCGATAAATTCAGGTTCCAGATTCCTAATAAAGAGATCAATAACAATCCACAGATCAAACAAAACGACTAGCAACACACATTCATTCATATCAACAAATTATTAGCAATTTGTAGCCGGAGTATTTTCACTCCGGCTTTTTTGTATACTACTTCTATGGCAATTCAAATTATAGCCTCGCATTAGCACACATTTTGTTATGATAGATGCTCAGTATTACCATAATGAAATTAATTGATCTCTGGTCAATTCAAAATTAATTTGAAATTGGTGTACTTATTTTATCCTGATTAATTTTTAAAATATGAAATTCCTAACTTATCTGGAGGCCAATAAAAAACTTCTATTTAAAGCAATACTTATGAGTTTAGTGGTGCTGTTTATTCTGTTGAGCCTTTTTGTTACTTTTATTTCTCCCGAATATCTGGACCTCCATATTTCCAGAGAAATCCAGGAGAATCAAACCAGGAATCTTGACGCATTAATGATAGGTATCAGCTGGTTGGGAAGAACCCCGGTATCAGTGGTTATGGTTTTCCTTACTGCCCTTGTACTGGTTTTATTACGGTATAGAAAAGAAGCCGTATTTATTGTATCCACATTGTTATCAGGACTTGTAGGCTTAATCCTTAAAATCATCATCAATAGACCGCGTCCTTCCCAGGATCTGGTCGTTCTTTTAGAAAAAACCCAATACCAGAGTTTTCCAAGCGGACACGTTTTATTTTATACCACTTTTTTCGGAGCGCTGATTCTAATTTTCCTTCATATGAAGACCATAAAATATACCGTGCGTATATTCCTTGTTGCCACATGTCTGCTGATGATATTTGCAGGAGCTTTTTCCCGTATTTATCTGGGAGCACATTGGTTTACAGATGTTTTAGGCGGATTTATTGTAGGGATTCTCTGTCTCTTTGCTTTGGGATCCGTCTATGTGAAAAATATAAGAACTGCACCATAAAGTTGCTGAATAGTAAAGTGATATAATGGCGAAAAGGCAAAATTGCATAAAACCAGCTTCTCAAAAAACAAAATTTACAATTCAATAAATCTGCAATTTTACCTTCCAGCTTTATTCGATTCCGGCTTTTCGCTTTTTCGCGATGTAACAATACTTCAAAATGGTATCTTTTTTGCGACCATATCCCTATGAGTTGTTTTATTTCTGCTTATTGAAACTCAGTCCAATAGCAAAACACTCTGAAATATTCATTACACTTTAATTCTTAACATTATGCTTAATTATAACTTAGCTAATCAGGAAATAGCCGTCCGTCTGCTTGTTGCTGCTGTATTCGGCGGTCTTGTCGGTTGGGACAGACAAAGGAAAGAGGGGGTGGCAGGTTTAAGAACCCATATGTTGGTTTGTGTAGGTTCTTCTTTAATTATGATTGTTTCTGCTTTTGGCTTTAATGATATTATGGGAAAACCTTCTATTGTGCTCGACCCTTCACGGATTGCTGCCCAGGTCATCAGTGGAATAGGCTTTTTGGGAGCCGGTACCATTCTTTTTCTCAGACCACAAATTATAATCGGACTTACTACAGCGGCTGGATTGTGGGCTGTTGCAGGTATCGGATTAGCCGTTGGGGGTGGCTTGTATTTTCCAGCCTTCATTGCCACGGTGATCATCCTTGTTATTCTGGCTCTTTTAAAACCATTTGAAAGAAAGCTTTTTAAAAGTACAAAAGGTAAAACCATGACCCTGTTCTATAATTCCGGACTGATCAGCCTTGCTCAGATTGAAAGTATATTCACTAAATATGAATTGGTTACGAGTGAAATATTCATACACAGCAGTAAAGAAAGCTCATCCGATGAATTAAAGGTTACCTTTGATTACAATTCCCCTCCATCTCAAATACTTTCAGCATTAGATGAGTTTAAAACGATTGAAGGGATAACTGAGATTAATTCTCATATCTAATAAATCTTTATTTAAATTCTTTTTCAACTTTAAGGATTATACAGCAAAATGATCCGCTTCATTTATGCAGATTTATGCATTAAGCAAGATTAATATTGCAATATAATGCAAATTTGCATATTTTTGCAAAACAAATAATTACATTAATGGTCTCTGAAACGGTAAAGAAAGCAAAAATAGCTACCCAGCTTATATTTTTAGTTTGTGGATTGGGAATTGCGAGTTGGGCACCTATGGTTCCCTTTGCTAAAGACAGGCTTAGATTAGATGAAGCCGATTTAGGCTTACTTTTGCTTTTGCTGGGAGGAGGAGCCTTGTTGATGATGCCGTTATCAGGACTCCTGATCAATAAAATAGGGAGCCGGAAAATTATAGCTGTAAGCGTTTTGTTGAGTGCATTACTTCTTCCTTTTCTATTGATTGTATCGGATGTTTATATTATGGGAGCCGTTCTTTTCGCATTCGGGTGCAGCATAGGAACGATTGATGTAGCTATGAATGCTCATGGAGTACAGGTGCAGAATCAATATGGAAAACCTATTATGTCATCCCTACACGGACTCTTTAGTGTTGGCGGGCTTTTCGGTTCTTTAGGACTGGGTTTTCTTATGAAGCTGGGATTAAATCCGATTTATGCGGCAGTAAGTATATCCGTTTTGCTTATTTTCCTTTTGATCATTCAATTCAGATATTTATTTGATCGAGACACGGAAAGAAAAAGCATTATCCAGTTTTCCCATGTGGATCCTGAAAGTAAAACGAATTCCCGTTTTCAATGGATGGATTCAAGAGTTTTGATTCTGGGGATCATGTGCTTTATGGTTTTTCTCTCCGAAGGAGCTATGTTGGATTGGAGTGCCGTATTTCTAAGAGATGATAAAGGCGTAGAGTCTGAATTTTCAGGGATAGGATATGCTGCTTTTTCTGTAGCCATGGCTGTTATGAGATTATCGGGGGACTCCCTTATCAGCAAATTAAACAGCAGGATAGTGGTCATAGGCGGAAGTATTATTGCTGCAGCGGGAGTAATTATTTTAACGTTTAGTCCATGGGTACCGCTATCTCTTTTTGGCTTTATATTACTCGGATTGGGAGCTGCCAATATTGTTCCTGTATTTTTCAGTGAAGGCGGGAGGATTTCAGGAATTTCTTCCACGGTTGCCATTCCTGCAATTACGACAATAGGTTATGCCGGATCACTGGCAGGTCCTGCTTTACTAGGCTTTATTGCGCATCATTTTTCTTTGACTGCTGCATTTGAAATTATAGCTTTGCTATTTGTTGTGGTCGCCATCATATATAAATTCAGAAATACTTCGTCATCATGTTAAAAGAAGAACGTTTTGAGGTCATCCTGACCCAGCTAAAGAAAAAAAAGAAAGTTATGTTTGAGAGCCTGGCCTCAGATCTTAATGTTTCTGAAGACACGGTACGAAGAGATATAGAGCAGCTTCACCGCAATGGTCTTTTATCCAAGGTTCGTGGAGGTGCTATTTTAAGAGAGAAAGATCCGCTTTCTTTTCATGACAGACAGTCTTTTTTGGCCGAGGAGAAAAATGTAATTGCTTTAAAAGTTCAGCAATTCATTAAGGATGGAATGACTCTCTTTTTAGATGGGGGAACAACCCTCTGTGCAGTTGCGAATTATATGCCGGCAACTATCAATATCCGGGTTATAACGAACAACACCTCGCTCATTCCTATCCTTAGTAAATTCAAAAGGGTAGAACTGATTCTGTTGGGAGGAATTTATGATAATGATTTAGCCGTTACTACAGGAAATGCAACCTGTCATGAAGCGTCCCGGTTTATTGCAGATCTTTTCATCATGGGAACCTGTGCAATAGATGCAGATTTTGGTGTATCGGCAACTTCTATGACTGATGCGGAAACCAAAAGAACCATGATCAGATCATCAAAAAAAACAATTGCACTCGCCAATCAAAATAAACTCCGACGTACAGAGCCCCTTAAAATCTGTGATATAGAAGATCTTGATGTATTAATTACAGATCTATCTGCCGATCATGATGAACTGGAATCTTTCAGGAGATTGAATCTTCAGATTGTATAGAGAACAGGATTATAAACTGTACGGTTGAATGTTAAAAATCAATCTAGAAACTTATGTATAATATTATGTATTTTTTAATCGCTTTATTTTATATAAGGCGTTTCTTTTTTATTAAGAATATTTCTTTGATTTTCTAGAATATTTAAAAATTTTAATATGCCTATAGAGGATTCAACAAAGAATAAAATCAACATATAAATTAATATTGCATATAACTTTTATTCATTAAAATAAATTTTATTTAGAAATAAATCAATTACAATCCAATAGATAAAATTAAATTCATTATTCGATCTTCTAAAATTTTCTTTAAAAATAAAATAAACAAAATAATTTCTTGACGAATCTGAATGAATCATTTAGATTAGCAGCCATTAAAAACACAAATATCTATCAATGAAGAAACTCTACTTCAGTGCATTTTCGGTATGTACTATTTTAAGCCTCAGCGCTCAGGAACTGATGTGGCAAAAAGATATCAAATCTTCTACCCAGGATTTCCTGAGCCAGGTAACCACAACAATCGATCAGCAGTATTTGATAACAGGAAGTGTCATACAAGCTGGAAATCAAAAGAAGGATGCAGGCAACAATACCCAGCAAAATAATGGTTACGACTTTCATCTGGTGAAACTGAACCAACAGGGAGACCAGGTTTGGGAAAAATATTTCTCAGGAAACAATCATGATTATTTGTCGTCTACCGTAGCTACCCAGGAAGGAGGCTTTCTAATTTCAGGAACCTCATATTCCGGAAAGGGAATAGATAAAAAAGATGATTCGAAAGGAGGATCTGATATCTGGCTCATTAGAATTAATGAATTTGGAGATGAATTGTGGCAGAAGATTTTAGGAACAAGTGCTGATGAAGAAGCCAGAGCGGTTATCCAAACCACAGATTTAGGATTTGTTGTAGCCGGAAATGTTCAGAATGCATCCAAAGGTTATGGTTCAAAAGATATCCTGGTTATCAGACTGGATAAAAACGGAAAAGAACTCTCACAGCTTATTCTAGGAGGAAGAGGATTAGACGAAGTGGAAAAGATGATCCCCACAAGAGACGGAGGAGCACTTCTGGGAATCTATTCAAGAAGCTCCGAGTTTCGTGTTTCCGATTCCGAAAATCAAAACTCAGCTACAGGAACCTCAGGAATTAGGGAAGGAGAACTGGAAGATCGTGAAGCTGGGAGACAAACAACTGGATCAGTTAATCGAAAAACAAGACATCAAGATCTATCCGAATCCGGTATCAGATTATGCTTATGTTGAAATAGGCTTTGATTTCAGGGAAGCGGATATTACTTTGTATGATATGGGCGGAAGACAGCTTCAGAATCTAAAAACGAAGAATAAGGTGACTAAGATTAATACACAGCCGCTAATACAAGGTGCTTACCTGGTGGTGATCAAGATGGATACGAATAAAACAGCAAGTACTAAACTGATTAAAAAATAAAAAATAAAACATAATAACTCAATAGTTTAATATGATGAAAAATAAAATTTTATTAATATCCTTATTTCTAAACTCCTGGATATGGGGCCAAAATTATCAGGTAGCACCAAATAAGTACAATTTAACAATTAAGTCTCCTGACGCAAGCCAACTATCTAAATTTACAGATATTCCTCCTAGCACCCATACAGGCACTACAAGTATTATAATTCCCATTTATACAATCCAAGAGGGAGATTACACTCTTCCTATTTCCCTAAAATATCATACATCGGGTATAAAAGTGAAAGAAGTTGCTTCTAAAATAGGGCTTGGGTGGAGTTTGTCTATTGGAGATATTATTCTTTCCAAACAAATATTTGGAAATCAAGATAAGGGAGCAATTCCTAATATTAATCAGGTGGATGGAGGCTTTGAACCCAATACAAACTCCGGTGACCAGAATTTTGCGACAATAATAACAGGATTTAATTCTTTTGGTCCAGAAAATCCACTCAAAGATAATAAAAAGGATACCCAGCCAGATATCTATTCTTATTCCGTAAAAGGTAGTTCAGGAGACTTTTATTTTGATAGTACAGGAAAAATTATAAAAATACCAGAAACTGATATAAAAATAGAGGATTATTTTACATTGACTGATAATAATGGTAACAAATATTTTTTTTCAGAGGGTAACCAAATGAGAACAACTGGAGGACAAATTCCTTCTAATGATGATATTATAACTACCGATTTTATTATAAAGAAAATTATTCTTAATACTGGAAAAGAAATCGTATTTGAATACTCATCAATAAATACTCCATATCAATATTTAAGCAATTACTACAAGGGATTCTCCTATCCGGTATCATGTATACAAAGTAAAAGCTCTGAATATAACGAGTATGCATCTTTAACAGAAGTAATGTCCGAAAATTACCTCACTAAAATTATCTATCCCGAAGGCTCCGTACTATTCACTTATAATAATAGTAGAGAAGACCTTTTAAACGGACTTTCATTAGAAAAAATTTCAACTTATGATAAAGCAAATAAGTTAATTTATAATTATTTTCTTAATAAAAGCTATTTCACCACCTCTGATACTAAAAATATTAATGGCTACCCCAATCATACAAATTCAATAACAAAAAGATTAAAATTAAATGAAGTAAAAAATACCGTTGATAACTCTTCTTTTAAACTAACATATTATGAGGAGAATCCTCTTCCTAACAGGTTATCTGATGCTACCGACTATTTGGGATATTCTAATGGAAAAACAAATAATGCAGGAATTCCCTATTTTACAATGGAAGATGAAGTATATGGATTAGGGGACGATAAAAAAACCAATATCACCTATGCTGTTTCTGGAAGCTTAAAAGAAATTATATATCCCACTGGGGGTAAAATGAAACTTGATTATGAATTGGATGACTTTAATTTTGAAGGACCAGAAATCAATGTTTCACGTCAAGGGTTTATGGAATGCGGAAACGGAACAATTGGAGGAAGAGAATTCACAGTAAATTCAACTCGCGCCAATATAAAGTTCAAATTTACCTTCACTAGTCCATATAGTCCTAATGATGATGGATCAGGAAGTCTTCCTATAGGATCATATGTTGTAGCTGAACTCCTTGACCAAAATAATAATATTTTAAAACAATTCTTAATCAGTAAAGAGTATGAGTATTTTATAGAAAAGAAAAGCTTATACAAAATCAGATTTCGCAAGCAAGGAAGTGAAAATCTAGATACTACAAAGCCTCTTCCTTGTCTGATGGTAGAATGGTATGAAGTTACCTCAGAAAATAAAAAATATAACAAATCGGTTGGAGGAATTCGCGTTAAAAAAATTACCAAACAAGAAAATTTTAATAACAATATTATAGAAGAAAGGTATATATATACTGATAAAAATAATATTTCCACAGGAGTATTTATGGGAGATCCTCTCAACTATTTTTATTCAGTAAAGTCTCCTGATGATTATAATGGAAATTACTGCGAAAAACTTATTGTCAGTAATTCAGGAAACTTCAATCTAGCGACAATAAACGGAAAACCAGTAGTGTACAATAAGGTTATTACAGAAAGAATAAATGTAAACAATAATGAAAAATGGAAAACGGAAGATAGCTATTATAATATAGGATCTACAAATGCATATAATAGCAAAGTACCCTATCTTACTTTTGTTAATAACCAGTTTGCCAGAGGCCTTTTAATTAAAAAAGAAATTTTTGACACTAATAATAAAATTGTAAGAAGAATAGAGAACAATTACAGTTCGGATAGTTTTTTTAATCAGAAGTCCGCTGATTATGTAGGCCAATTTCCACAACTAGTAATAAGACCATATCAAATAAATATCATAGGAATATATGCTAGTCTTTATGTGAATAATATTCCAATTTCATATACTCCTGTTTTTGAAACAAACCGCTATGAAATAACTTCAGCCTGGATGAAAAACACACAGACTAAAGTAACTAATTATCTCGGTGACAAAGAAATAAATGAAATTACAGATTATTACTATGATAATTTATATAACCACTTAAATCCTGTTAGACAGAAAAACACACTCTCTGACCTGACAATTGAAGTAAGTTTAGGCTACGCTTATGAAAAAAACAATCAATTGATGATAGATAAAAATATGATAGGTATTCCGCTGGAAACGATTACGAGTAAAACCATTGGAAATAATACTAAAATTATATCCAAAGTGGAAACGATTTATCCAAAAACTCAGGCAGATGCTGATACTAAAACACAAGGATTAACAGTACCCACATCCATGCTATCTTATGATATTTCAAACCTTTCTTCGGGCATTACAGAAATCACTTATGATCAGTATGATTCTAAAGGAAATATCCAGCAATACACTACCAAAGCAGGTATTCCCACAACAATCATCTGGGGATATAACCAGACACAGCCTATTGCAAAAATTGAAGGTGCAAAATTATCTGACATTCCACAATCACAGATTACAGCTATTGTAAATGCTTCTAATGAAGATGCTTCCGATCCTGCAAAAGAAAATTTATTGATGACGGCCCTGGATACCTTCAGAAAAAATACAGGCACATCTTCCTACCAGGTTTCCACGTATACTTATGATCCTTTAATCGGAGTAACCAGTATTACTCCACCATCAGGGATCAGAGAGGTGTATATCTACGATACTGCCAACAGATTGAAAGAGATCCGCCAACAGGAAGTGGACAGCTCCGGAAATATAACATACAAGACGGTTAAAGAATTCAAATACAATTACAAAAACTAACACACGATGAAAAAGATAATTATTCCTATTGGAGTACTAATGGCAGGAATAGCTCATGCACAGCTTTCTCCAACAGAAAATTATGTGTATTCTAAAACATATTTAGAATACAGTGCCAGTAACCAACCCGCAAGAATTTCAGAAACCGTGGAGTATTTTGATGGATTGGGAAGACCTAAGCAGGTTGTGAATATAAAAGCATCACCTAAAAGAAGGGATGTAGTAACCCAAATCGAATACGATGGATTTGGAAGACAGGTAAAAGATTATCTACCGGTTCCCCAGGATAAGACACTCAATGGCGCCATTGTTCCTAATCCTTTAAATAATTCTATTCAGGTAGGGATTTATGGACAGGAAAAGATCTATGCTGAAAAGACATTAGAAAATTCTCCTTTGGACAGGCTACTAGAACAAAAACAAGTAGGGACAGCCTGGAGTGATAAACCTGTAAAGTTTCAATATGATGCCAACGTCCATGAGGATTATGTTAGAAAATATAAACCTACAACGACATGGGATCCTATAGGAAAAATGACAGTCACTAAGATTGAGTTGCTTGAGTATTTTTTACCGAATACCCTCTATAAAAATACAGTTAATGATGAAGATGGAAATAAAACCATAGAATTCAAAAATGGAAGGGGACAAGTTGTGCTGGTTAGAAAAGTCATTAGCTCTACTGAAAATGCAGATACTTATTATGTGTATAATGAGTATGACCAGTTAGTATTTGTTATTCCACCGGGTTCCCCTGCCACACCAGATGATACCGCATTAAATAATTTCTGTTATCAATATCGATATGATGGAAAAAACAGGCTGGTTGAGAAAAAACTACCAGGCAAAGGTTGGGAATTTATGGTATATGATAAGGCAGATCGGGTCGTTTTAACAAGAGATGCTAATTTAGAAGCAAAAGGACAATGGCTTTTTACTAAATATGATCAGTTTTCACGGCCTGTGTATACAGGTATTTTAGACAGCTATTCAGGAAGGTCCGCACAAGCTGCAACGGTTGATGGTTTCAGTTCTTTTAATGAAGTACGAAGCTCTTCAAGTTTTAATAATAGTGGAATGGATATTTATTATACTAATTCTACTTATCCTCAATCGAATTTTAAGTTGCTAAGTGTAAATTACTATGATACTTATCCCGCATATAGTTTTAACCCGTCCTTCTCTGCTGATATTTTTGCCCAACCCGTCCTAACAGATAATTCTTCAGGAAATAATATAAGTACAAAAGGTCTTCCGGTAATGACCTTTATAAAAAACATTGAAGATGATAACTGGACAAAGAACTATAATTATTATGATACCAAAGGAAGACTCATAAGTACCCACTCGATCAACCACCTGGATGGATATACAAGAACGAGCTACCAGCTTAGCTTTGCCGGGCTTGTTAAGCAAACTGCCACAAGGCATAAAAGATTAAAAACAGATGCGGAGACATCCACCCGGGAGTTTTTTACTTATGATAGTAATGACAGGCTTCTCACACATACCCACCAGGTTAATGGCGGCCCTATTGAATATCTGAGCCAAAATACCTACAATGAACTTTCCCAGCTGGAAAGTAAGAAGATAGGAGGAGCTACTGTAAGCACCCCGCTTCAGCAGGTAGATTATAAATACAACATCCGCGGTTGGATGACCCAGATTAATGATCTTTCAAACCTCAATGGAAAACTTTTTGGGTATGAGATTAGGTATAATAATCCAGTTAATACATTATTTGCTATTTCAAGATACAATGGAAATATTGCAGAAGTGGACTGGAAAACTTCTGTAGATAACGTATTAAGACGATATTCTTATAGTTATGATAATTTAAACAGGCTTAATTATGGGCATTATTCTGAGCCTAATGGAACAGTCCCACAGGAAAATCATTTCGGGGAATCTTTGGAATATGATTTAAATGGAAATATTACACGATTATACAGAAATACAAAAAACACAACCAATGGCTTAGCCATGCAGATAGATAATCTAAAGTATTCGTACATTGGGAACAGATTATTTAAAGTAGAAGACGCTTCTAAAAATTCATCAGGATATCCTTATTTTGCAACTCCAAATGTAATTGATTATGATAATAATGGGAATATGACAAAGCATAAAGATAAAGGAATAAATGAGATAAAATATAACTTTTTAAATCTTCCTAATGAAGTAATTACAAGCAACACCATAGTAGTCGAACCTTATCAAATTTACTATACCTACAGAGCGGACGGTACAAAGACTCGTAAAAAATATACACAAAAATTTGTTGGTGCTGTGGGATATGAAACAATGGAAATAGTTACAGATTATTTGGATGGATTCCAATATGCACCTATAGTTGCTTTTAACAATCCATCCTCTATTAAGTTACAGTTTATCCCAACTAGCGAGGGATATTATGATTTTGTAAAAAATAAGTATATTTACAACTACACCGATCATCTAGGGAATGTGAGATTAAGTTATACCAAATCCGGATCCGGAACAGAAATTATTGAGGAAAACAATTATTATCCTTTTGGATTAAAACACGAGGGATATAATAGTCTTGCGGGAAATCTAGCTTATCAATATAAGTATCAAGGGCAAGAATTGCAACAAGAGACGGGATGGTACAATTTCAAGTGGAGAAATTACGATCCAACAATGGGAAGATTCTTTAATATTGATCCTTTGGCTGAAAAATATCCATATAATTCTACCTATGCTTTCCAAGAGAATAAAATGGGAATGGGTGTAGAGCTGGAAGGGTTGGAATTATTGAAAAACCATACAGGATTTTTCGCCATTAATGGCAATGCGATGAAAGTGAAAAGAGCACCAGTTTCTCAAACGAATAGTAGCGGTCAGGCAACATTTACAGCAGGAGATATTGGATTATCAACAGCTGGATATAATCCTGATGAAGCAAGATTTAGTTCAGGCAGTACGGGTCTAAGGCTTAATTCTTATAAATATAGCGGCCCAGTACCTGATGCTGTACAAATGCAGAATACAAGAGATAAAATATCTAATAAAGTTCGCCAGAGCTTTAAAACTACTAAAACAGGTTCGGAAATGTGGAATATTAAGCAATACCGAGCGGACCAAGCAATCTCAGCAAGCAGTGGAGTAAAAGAGATTGTTAAATTAGTGAAATTGGGAGCAAGTGTTCCTGATGCTATTAAAAGTACAAACGATTATGTACAAGCAACAAAGGATGTTAAAGCAATCGAAGGTCAAGCAATGAGAATGAACGATGCTATTAATTATGTTGACCAAAGTGGAATTAATATGAGCTCACAAACGAGAAATGATGTAATAAACTATATATTTGATGGAACATTACCTGATCCTGATGCCGGATTAATGCCAAACTCTTTAATCATCCAGAACGGGACAGAAATTATGAGATCAAATGGCATTCCTATTCAACCACTTGATGAACAGTTGACAGCAAAAAATAGAAATATACCTCAATAATGAAAACAATTAAATACATTTTAGGAATACTATTCTTATTGAATATAAGTTGTTGTGTAAACCAAAATAAAAAGGATGAAGAGCAAATTAAAACAACAGTTCAAAAATTTTGGAAAACCATAAAAGATGATGATTCAGAAAGCTATAAAAATCTTTTTGATGATAGTGAGACTTTTTTTGGTGGTATTCAGGCTGACTTTTATTTTCTTCGTAAAAACTATGATAAAATAAATCCCAATGATATTCTAGTAAAAAACATAAAAATTAAAGATACTACTGTTATGTTTGCTGAAAATAAACAGAAATATGTTCAATACATAATTAAAAAAGAAAATGATAGTAATAATTTAAAAAAACCTTTAATAATAACTTTAATGTTTTATAAGCCTGTTGGATATAATAAGATATTTAATGCTGCTCCATTAAAAAACCATATAAGTTGGGATAAATAACAAAATGAGTTTGTTTGAGAAAAAACAGTAAATATATTTTATATCTATTATTATATCTTTTAATTCAAGAAATAACAGGAGGTGTTTTTATAGTTTTATTCGGGCTAAATAAAAATCTTAGACTTATAGAATATGATTGGAAAGTAGCTTTTGCTAACATTTTAATACTCGTAGTTTTATTTATTGTACTCAGAGAGCATACAAAGCAATATATAAGTAAATTAAACTTTTCTAGAAAAAAAATTGGATTACATTTCTTGATGGGAATTCTATTTTCAATTTTATCTAAGTTTATTTTTATAAAAATTTATGGTGGTAGCTTCTATTTAAAATCACCTGACTCATTTCTCTTATCAAATGTATTAAGTGTTGTATTGATAGGACCTATTGCAGAGGAAATAATCTTTAGAGTTATTCCAATAGAATACCTTTTAAAAAAAGAAGTGCCAAAAAATTGGATTATATTTTTTACGTCATTATTTTTTAGTTTAGTTCATTTACCTAATTGGCCTCAGGTTATTGTTACATTTTTATTAGGTATAATCTGTTCTATTGTATACACCAAAGAAAGAAACTTATTATATCCCATATTGATCCATTTTATTTACAATTTGTTTAGTGTTTTTATTGGATAAACCAAATAAATGGATTAACTGGAGCTTTCTATTAGTACAAGTACAATGGCAAGGAGCTTCAGGAGACAGGTTTCTATGATTATGGAGCAAGGATGTATATGCCAGACTTAGGAAGATGGTTTAGCCCCGATCCATTGAGTGAAGAATTTAGAAGATGGTCACCCTACAACTATGCTATGAATAACCCAATTAGGTTTATTGATCCGGACGGAAGACAAGGAACAGACTGGATTAAGAAAGATAATCAATGGACTTATGATGCAAATATTACAACAGCTGCTCAGGCAACAGCAGCCGGAGCAGATGCATTTGCTAAAAATGGTTCGGTAGTTTCAAATGCTAAGATTGGAGCTAATGGAGAAGCAGGTTATGTAAGGCTCAATGCCGGCGGAACAGCGGAATATATGCCGGATAATTTGTCAACAGCCATGGTAAATTTTTCAAATGAGACACTCGGAGGAACTGTCTCTAGTGGCCTTCAATGGGAAAGAGATATTTCTCGTTTAGGAAATACAGGAGGAGATTATTACTCTAATGCTGGAGGAAGCGGAATAGGTCAGAACAGTCCATTTTTCAGATCAGATATAGATAAGGTAGTCGATTTGCAAGGTTTTGGAGGAGGCATGCTTTCTTCATTGACAATTGGTCAATTTAATCCTCTCATGAATAGACTAGAAGCATCTTTAGGGCTTCAAGTACAGGCCTTTGGTATGATAGATCCAATAAAAGGAATTAAACAAGATCAAAAAAGTATGAGTTTTTATGGTAATACTTTCACAGGGATTGAAGATATTAAAATTGATAATAGAACAATTGGCGCAAGAGTAACTGGAGAAAGCAAATATATTCCTTTTCTAACTCGTACCCAATATGATTCTGTAAAAAATAAAAACAAAAATGACAGTGCTTATTTTTCTAAGCAAGCACATCAAAGAGTCAATTCCCTATTAGATTCAATGCTACAAAAAAAATAAATATGAGACCATTTGCAGCTTTTTATTCATCAATCTTCTTATTATTCTTTTCATGTAAAAAAGAGGAAAGAATATATTATTCCAATGGAAAACCTAAATATATAAATACGTGGAAAAATGACATTTTTTTTATAAATAGATATAATACAAAGGGAAATCTAGTACTTGTCGCAAAGTTTAAAAATAATCAGTTAATAGACACTATTTTTGTATATGACCAAGATGATTATTTTATAAAAGTGGATAGCTCAGATTATAAATATTTTTATGGTTCTTACATCTCACATTATTCAACAGGAAATATTTCAAAAATTTCACCTTTAAGATTTAGAAAAGGAAAAGATTTAGATAGTATTTTAGGAAGTTCAAAATTATTTGGAAAAGAAACTCTTTATAATCCTGAAGGTAAATTAGCAAGGGAAACATATTATAAAATTATCAATGATTCATCAGTGATTATAAATGAAAAAATATATGATCAAACTTTAATGAAATGAGAAATATACTATTAAGTTATATACTATTACTTTTAATTGGGTGTACAAAAAAAGAGAATTATAAAAAAGTTTTTAGTCCTGACAATAGGTTGAAACAAATGTATACTACCAAAGGAGACATTATAACAATTTATGATTATGCAAAAGATGGTAAATTAATGATGAAACTAAAATTTAAACAAGATCAATTTATTGACACAATTTATTACTATGATCAAAAACAACATTATATTACTATTGATAGCTCTAAAGGAAAATATTTTTATGGTACTCATGTACTTTTTCTTGATAATGGAAAACTCGGATATAAAGGCCCCCTAAGATTTAAAAAAAATATTAGTCCACAGATCGCTTTTAAAAGTCTTTTAAGATTTGGCCGTCATACGGGTTATAATGAAGATGAAAGTATTAATGACGATTTGATATTTAAAATAATTGGTGATTCGTCCTATGTTAACAAAACAATAATTAGAAATAAGAAAAAATTTTAAACTGAGGAAAATGAGATGACGTATTTATTGTAGAATTAATAAAGAGTAAATATTCTTTTATGTCTTCTCATATTTTTAATTAAAAAAATATATCATATAGAAATTTTTAATCCTAAATAATTTAATTGTGAATGAGTATCGATTTGGCATCAGCTTACTGCTATGGTATCATTTATTGTATACATCAAAGAAAGAAACTTATTATATCCTATATTGATCCATTTTATTTATAATTTGTTTAGTGTTTTTATTGGATAAATCAAATAAATGGATTAACTGGAGCTTTCTATTCTATTAGTACAAATACAATGGAAGGGAATTGCAAGAGACGGTATGTACGATTATGGGGCAAGAATGTATATGCCGAATTTAGGCAGATGGGGAGTGCTTGATGCTCTTGCAGAAACTTCGAGAAGATTTAGCACCTATACTTATACCTACAATAACCCAATTAGATTTATTGGAGAACCGAATACGTTTAGTCATTCTGGTACTCAAGCAGTTGGTATTAATATTTATAAAGGAAACGGCGGCGGAATAACCGGTGTTGGTGTTAAAACTCAAGATGTTTATAAAACTAATATCTCAAGAAGTCAAAAGGATTCAATGATTAATAGATTTAATACTGATGGTGTGAAATTTGGTAGGCAAGCTGATTCTATATTAAAAAGAATAATGGTAAGGAATTGCAACAGGAGACGGGATGGTATAGTTTTAAACGGAGAAATTATGACCCTACAATGGGGCGGTTTTTCAATATAGATCCACTTTCTGAAAAATATGCTTATCAATCGCATTACAATTTCTCTGAAAATAGAGTTATAGATGCAAGAGAACTAGAAGGACTTGAGGCAGTGCTAATCAATGAAAATACAATTGAATGGAAAGTGAAAATTGATAATAAATTAGGTCGTGATTATAGTAAAACTCTTTTGAGTGATGCAGGTGGTATATTAAGTCAAAATGGATTAACTGTAAATATTATTGAAGATCCTAATGCAAAGTTTACTATTGAATTAACTAAACCAATAATAGAAAATACTTCTGATGGAATCATACTTATAAATGGTCAAACTGAAATGGATGGTAATGTATATGATGGAAGTGTAGTGTCAAAAGATAGCCCAAGAACATTATCCCATGAATTGGGGCACAAAGCAAGTTTACCACATATATTTGATGAAACAAGTAAAGTATCGAATACAAAAGAGAACAAAAAAAATCTGATGAACTCAGGAGCAAATACTACGGATACTTTACAAGATACTAGCGGAACTAATCTAACAACTTCTCAAACAACAGATATTAGAAATTATGTCAAAATAACTAATGAAAATAGAGAAAGAAAAGAAAAAGAACAACAAAAATTAATTCCTAATACAAATGAAAATTAATAAATTATTATATTTTGTAACTATTATAATATTCAGTTTAGCTTCTTGTCAAACAAAAAAAATTATTAGTTCTACTAAATACGAAGATTTACCTTTAGAAAAGAAGAATGAGATTGATGAATATATTACTGATGCGAAAAAAATGATTTCTAAAAAAACAGATGAGATCGCTTTAATGTTTCAATATAATTGTTTTTTTAATAAAAAGGTTAATATTAATAATACTTATGTAAAAGAATTTCCTAAAGCTGATAAAATTCATTATGGACAGAGTATTGTTAATTTTTCAAAAAGTCTAGGGAAAATTAATATAGAATTATCTAACGGAATTTCCTTTTCAATATCCCAGAAACCAGGATATGATTATATAACAATTTGCCATAATGAAAAATCTCAAACAGTATACATTCATTATTATGATTTTCCAAAATTACTAATAGAAGAATAATGATAGTAAATCTGACGTAACAATAGAAGAAGATAATTATTAAAGCATGAGCGGTATAATAATTTAAGTGGGAATTTTACGTATCAATATAAGTACAACGGAAAGGAGTTGCAGGAGACGGGTATGTATGATTATGGAGCGAGAATGTATATGCCGGATATTGGGAGATGGGGCGTCGTGGATCCGCTGGCGGAAACTTCTAGAAGATGGAGCACCTATACCTATGCTTATAATAATCCGATAAGATTTATTGATCCGGATAGAAGAGAAAATAAAGATTGGTATAAAGATAAACAAGGAAATTATGTCTATGATGCAAATATAAATGCATTAAATGCAAATGCAAAAATCTAAAGATGATGGAGATGTGTATGTTATCACAAATTCTGCAGATATAGCTTTTGTAAGAGAAAATACTATATTTAAATAATAAGCAAAGTTCCCCCGCTGCTGCACGAATCCTTTCGTTTAGCATTTTATCTCATTTCTTTCAATAAACGATCTCATGTTCTATCTTTACTTAAAACATATAGTGATGAGTAGAAATTATAAATTTCATAATAATAAGGAAGGTTATATTTTATAGGCTTTACTGTAGTAAGCAGTAATAAGGTTATAAACCAAAAAATTAACTATACTCATCAAAATCCGGTTGAAGCAGGCTTAGTTTTTCGAGGAGAAGATCATAAATACAGCAGTACTGTTAACTATTCCGATGAAAAAGGACTTTTGGATGATATGGTCATTTTTAAGATGTTTGATTTATGATTTTTAATCACACGAAAGGATTTAGTGCTGTAGTGGGGATATTATGTAAATTTGCGATAAATAACATTGATATGAAAGTAAAAGTAATTCTTATTTCTTAATGAATAGTAAACAATTATAAATCTCTTATTTCTTTAAGTTATTATTTTTAATCAGCAATATATACTCATTACAGAATGAATATTTGGAAGGCATTTTGGATCACCCTTGTTTTTTGTGGTATAAGTTCTATTATCTATTCAGTTTTAATATTACCAAAATATTTCATCACATTTTCTAAAGATTTTTATGAATATTATTGGATTTTTATAAATATACTATCTCAAGTTATTTCTTTCTTAATAGTTAAAAAACTTTATTTTCAAGTTTATAATTTAAAGCTTAATTTTCGTAAAAATGAGAAAAGTATTTTATTACCTTTATCAATATTGGTATTATCCTGCTTAATTATCGAGGAACCTTTCGTTGATTTATATGATTTAATTTTTAGACCAGATATTAAGGAAAATAACTTCGTATATCATATCCCTATTTTTTATTATATATTGAGATTAATAAAAGGATGTATAATTGCTCCTATTGTTGAAGAGTTGTTCTTTAGGGAGTTTATTTTAAAAGAACTTAATACTAAGTATTCTGCAACTTACTCTATTATTATCTCAAGTATTTTATTCTCGTTATTTCATATGAATATGGCAGACATCATCCCAGCATTAATAATGGGAGTATTTTTAGGCTATATTTTTCTTAAATCCAGAAAGATAGAATATACTATAGTTTTTCATTCAATTCTTAATTTTGTTGCGTATTCTACTAATTATTACTTGCCTGATATTACTACTATGATTTTTAAACATCGATTTTCATTTAATTATTGGGTAATAATATTTTTGGGAGTTATAATAAGTTATTACGGATTTTTTTTGTTTAATAAGAAAATAAAATTCATGAAGGAGAGAGATTTTGGAGGTGAATAATTATATGAATTTGGTTATTTTAATTATTAACAAAATCAACCCGCTCAATAGCAGGTTGATTTTGTTATCAATATTCCGGAGCACACTTCTCTCTATTTTATCCATCCAAAATAAATCGAAATGGGCATCATCGCCAGTGTAAATGGTATTATAACGGCAAAAGCATAACCCAAATTGAGAATCAGGGAATTGAATTTATTGGGATTACCACCAAGAGAACGGAATGCACTTTGGAAGCCATGGGCCAGATGCCAGGCAAGGGATGAACATCCAATCAGGTATATAACCACTTCAACAGGATTCGTGAATTTATCAATCATCATTTGATACAAGGGAAGTTCTTCGCCCGACTGAAACTGATGAATTCGATTGGGAATTCAAAAATTTCGGGTGTGAATAACCAGGAATAACAAAAGCAATGTCCCTAATAAAGTCATGCTTTTACTATACCATGTAACTCCTGACAGCCTTTTTTCTATTGCATAACCAACCGGCCTGGCTTTTTTATTCTTATACCACAGCATATATCCCTGGACAATATGAATAATAAATCCAATAACCAGAAATACCTCAATCGTCCTGATTATAGGATTGGTAGCCATAAAATGGGCTCCGATCCCAAATGTTTCCCCATGATCATTATAAAAAATAAGCGCATTAACCGAAGCATGTACAATAAGAAAGCTGATTAGAAATAAACCGCTTAATGCCATTACAACTTTTCTTCCTATGGAAGTTGTGATCAGGGTATTTTTCTGATAGTTCATAGCTGCTTTTCTGAGATAATGTAAGGTCTTCCGGATAATCAACGTCTGTTTTCGGGCTTTGCAATCCATTCAGAATATTTGATCACTCCTACATAAGCAGGATGTTCCGGAACAAGTGTCTTTTCTTCCAATATAGCTCCTGAATAGGGTGCAGCGGCATCGGTTTCAACCTGAATATCTTTTCCGGTTGATACAATATATTGCTTTATCCAGTCATCCAGTCTTATTTGATCCGGACCTCCTATTTCAATCATTTCATTGACGGGTTTTTCAACTGCGACTTTACTCATAAATGCAGCGACTTCAGCACTTGCGATAGGCTGAACAAATGCATCTGAAAGCCATACTTTTCCGTCTGATGTTCCTATCGTTGCAATCCCTCCCGCAAATTCAAAAAATTGTGTGGCATGAACAATGGTAAATGGTATTCCAGACTCCCTGATCATATCTTCCTGAGTTTGCTTAGCCCTAAAATATCCACTCTCTTGCAATTTATCTGTTCCTACTACTGAGAGCGCAACATAATGCTGCAGTCCGGCTTTCTTTGTCGCGGACAACAAATTATGGGTGGAAGTTTTGAAAAAGGTCATCACATCATCATCTGCGAATGATGGTGAATTCGATACATCAATTACTACATGAGCTTCTTTAAGGGCCTCATCAAGACCTTCTCCGGTAATTGTATTAACGCCGGAACTTGGTGAAGCAGAGATAACTTCATGTTCATTTTTAAGAATATTTGTTAGCTGACTTCCTATAAGTCCGCTACCTCCGATGATTACAATTTTCATTTTTTTTGTTTTGATTATTAATACAACAAAACTGGAAATAAAAAAGCCATATCTGCTTAAACTGGTTTAAGAAAATGCTAACCATTCAGATTTGTACAAAATGGGATTCATAATCTCAGCAGAATAAAATAATAAAAAACCTCATTTTAAAAATTAAAAATGAGGCTTATCAAATTTGTAAAATGTCCTTCTCCACAAGTGGAATGCAGATTGAGAAACTTTATTTTTTTTCCGGAACTAAAAATGGTTTCCCTTTATCTCCGACAAAAAAGGCAAGAAGCCTGGCTGGCTTATCTTTGCTCATATTTCTCGTTCCTGAATGTAGTCCGTCTGGTTTTTCATAAAAGGCATCATCGGCTTTATAATGATATACTTTACCATCAAAGGTAGATTCCAGTTCACCCTCTAAAACGTAACCAAAAGTAGGAATAGGATGCCGGTGTGGCGCAGAGACTTCACCCGGAGAAAAATTAACGATAACCATTTTTACTTCCTGCTCTTTAAGCCCGGAAGTTTCTATGAATTGTTTGAAGATAACACGTGGTGGGATTTCAGGTGCTGAATCCCCGGAATGTTGTGCTTTTGCATTCATCACAAAAGCAAAACAAAAGGCAATAGGAATGATTGCTGATTTTTTCATTGTATCCAGTTTTTTCTTTGATTATTACTAAAGCAAAACTGGAAATAAAAACATGATATATGCTTAAACTGGTTTAAGAAATATTGCTCTAAAAATTCATTCTGTTCCCAACAAAAAACCACTGCAATACAGTGGTTTTCTATTATAAAAATATAATTTCTATGATTCAGTAAATGGATCAGCTTTTAAGCTTACCTTTCAACGGGTGTTCGCCCTGCCATCCGGCACTGGCATCATTACCCACATAATGAATTGATAAATCTGCTGCGGCTTTGGAATTGGAAAAACAAATGGAACGATCCGAGCTGTTCTCCAATTTCTCAATATACCAGAACGCTTCATTTTCCAGAGCTTTCAGTTTAGAGTTTGTTTTATAGACCAGTAGATCAGCTGAGCTTTCAACATCAGTTTCATAAACTACAAGATCATTTTTAGATTGAAAATTTTTAATACTAATACTTGGCATGTGTTCGGTGTTTTGGAGTTATTATATTTCGGTATTGAATCAATTCCGTAGGCCTAAAGGTACTAAATTATAATTTAATGGATCACAATGCTTTATATCTCCTTCTATTAAACCATTTCTTTAACCTTCTGTTTAGATTTTCTAAATTCGGTTAAACTGATCTTGTGGCGCTTTTTGAAAAACTTATTGAGATGGCTTTCATCCGCAAAACCAAACTCGCTCACGATTTCATTGATCCGCATATCACTGAACATCAGCCTGTGTTCAATCAATCGCATTTTGTAGTTATAGATATAGTTCTGAATGGTTTCTCCACATTGATTCTTAAAATAGCTTCCCAAATAAGTTTCAGATAATCCAAATTTCTGACTGATCACAGAGGCCTTCAGCTGTTGTGGGTCATAGATATGGGTCTGAATGTGACCGATGATCGATAACATTCTTTTGTCTGCATTCACCGTTGCATTGACGGGCCTCATCTTAGAAATATTTCTTGCTGCAATCACAATTAATGCGTTTACATAATGAAGTGTGAGATCCTCCTGATAAAGATCACTATGCTTCATATTGTGCAGAAGTGAATCTACGATTGATTTTACCAGGAATTCATCCGGCTTGTTTTTTAAAACACAGCCTGACAGATGTGAAGCATGATACAATAAGCATTCAATACAGTTTATGCTTTTCCAATTGTATTCTCTTACATAATTCTCACTGAACTTAACAAATAAAAATTCTGAGATCTCAGAAATCTCAAAATAATGCTGGTCATTAGGAGTGAGCATGATCAGGCTACCTTTGTTGTAGGTAACTTTATTATCATTGATTTCTAAAAATCCTGATCCGGAAATAACATAGACCATCTGAAAAAAAGAAAACTGCAGATTCCTTACGGGGCACTTTTCTGTTTTACAGTACTCTACATCTACCAATCGGTCTATATTTTCTTTATTCATCCTGCAAAATTACTCAATTATCATTAAAATATACTGATTTATTAAAAAAAATCTGTCCAATTTTGTGGAATAATTTTAAGACTCATCATGAAACGATCGATTTATATTTTGGCTCTGGGAGCTTTTGGAATCATTACTACAGAATTTGGGGTAATTGGAATTCTACCCAACATCAGCAGGGAATTTAATGTATCTATAGATACAGCCGGTTGGCTGTTAAGTGCTTTTGCACTTACTGTGGCTGTTTCATCTCCATTTATCACTGCATTTACCACTAAGATCAACCGTAAGCTTTTATTATGTATGGTGCTTGGTGTATTTGTATTATCAAATCTTCTTTCTTCTATTTCAACCAGTTTTACCATGTTGATGGTAGCACGGGTTCTACCTGCCTTTTTGCATCCGCTGTTCTGGAATATTTCAATGGCAATTGCATTTAAACAGGGTGGTGCTAAAGCCGTTTCTGTGGTAATGGCAGGACTTAGTTTGGCTACCGTTTTAGGAGTTCCGCTTACCACTTATGCAGCGGATTTCTTTAATAACTGGCAAGCCTCTTTTTATATGGGAAGTTTTGTGAGCCTGATTGCGTTTTTAGGATTATTATTCTTTGTTCCGTCCATGCCCGCAAGTAAAGATAAAACATCACAAAATCAATTATACGTATTAAAAAGTCCACAACTTTGGGTCAATCTGATCTCGACTATTCTTACATTGGCTGCTATGTTTTCAAGCTATACATATCTGGCTGCTTATCTGGAAAAAATTACACGGATGAATGGAGCAGAAATAAGTGTAATGCTTCTTTTATTCGGAGGTATGGGAATTCTGGGGAACTGGCTTATGGGGATTGCACTGAACAGAAATTTACTTGTTACCGTACGATTGTTTTTTGTGTCTCTGATTGCCGTTCAGATATTAGCCTATTACTTCGGGGGAATTTTTGTGGCGATGGTTCTGATTCTTTCCCTTTGGGGAATGATACACACCGGAGGCTTCCTGGTTCCTAATATCCGTACCACCCAGGCAGTCCCGCACAGCGCCCTTGAATTTGTCAACAGCCTGCTGACTTCCTGCTACAATATCGGGATATCATTAGGAGCTCTTGTGGGTGGTTTAATTATTGCCAAATATGGAATTCATCAAATTGTCTGGATCAGCATTGCATTATTGGGAGTTACACTCGCCATCAGCTTTATTACTTTTCCGAAAAAAATAGAAATAGAATCAGAAGCTGAGGAAAAAGAAGAAATAACAATTTCTTCTGCAGTTTGCGAATAAATCCTATTTGACTAAATAAATAAATTTTTTCTCCTCATCTCAATACAGTTTTTATTCTGAATATTCTACAGAAAAAGATTGTATTGAGATTATTTTTTGATATCGGTTCTAAAAGCTTTTATCTGGTTTCTTTGCCGTAATGTGTACAACGTTAGATGCTCCGGGTTCTATAACAAATTGTACTCCGGGTTCTCTTTCCTCATGTCGTCCGTCAATGGCTGATCCCGTGGATAATGTCAGTTTCCCTTTCCAAACAGGATGCGGAGGAATCAGGGCGATTTCAATTTCTTCCTCTTCGATCTGTATGATAATCGATTCGGCATCAATCTTTGTACGGATCCCGTCTTTTGATACCGTATAAGTTACGTATTGCTTATTTTCATTCATATTTTTAAAATTTTCATTCATTAAATTAAAACATTTCTTCTTTGGTTATGGCCGATCGTGACCATTTTATTTTTAATTTAGTATTACTTTTTAAATATAGCTTTAATACCAACATCCATATTATGTCTCCCGAAATGTATCATCAGGAATTTGATGTCCCGGAACAGTTACAGGATACTATAAAATGTTTCTGGTACAACAGAAGGGATTCAACAGAAGTTCAATCCATCTTTGAAGTAACTCCTGATGGCTATGCTGAAATTATTTTTTATTTCAGTGGCGAATGCAGCGTTGCTCAAAACGGAATTCTTCATCCGTTACCTTCGCCATTTATGATGGGGCTGCTCAATCAACCTGTTCATTTCCATATGGCCAACCGGCTGGAGATCATCGCGGTAAGATGTTTCCCATGGACGGTTTTCGATTTGCTGGAACTTCCTTCCGGTAAAGTAGGGGTACATACTTTTGAACACCCAATAGCACAGCTTCATTCCACATTGGATGCATTGATTCAGCAAGGTAGAAAAGAAGAAGCTATAGATCAGCTAAAACAATATTTCCTTACACTGCGTTCACATGTTTCTACCGAAAGCATGCTATTCAAAGCAGGAGTTGCCATGACAAAGGCCAAAGGTACTTTACCCGTCAGCCAGGTCGCTGAAGCGGCTCATGCAACAGTAAGAACTTTAGAAAGAAAATTTAAAGAATCATCCGGCCACACCGTTAAGGATGTATCGGGTCTGATGCGTTTTGAGCAGGCCAGAAATCATTTATGGCTGCATCCTGATGTTAATCTAGCCGGGTTGGCTGTTGATCTTGGATATACGGACCAATCCCATTTAAGCAGAGAGTTTAAACGGTATACCGGTATTACTCCTGCTGCGTTCGCTAAAAAAGCTAAAAAAAGACAACGAGTGGTAAGCAATGATTTTGTCGCATTTGTACAATCCTAAGCTTACTGCATTTCTGACATTTGTATGGAAATTAACATACAAATTAAAAGACATGCAATATTTATTAAAAGACAAAAAAGTAGCGATCATCGGTGGCGGACCTGTAGGTTTAACTATGGCCAGACTACTTCAGCAAAAAGAAGTCAATGTAGCCGTTTATGAAAGAGACTTTGACGCCCAAACCAGAATATGGGGTGGGACGCTCGATCTTCATAAAGGTTCAGGACAGGAGGCCATTAAAAAGGCCGGACTGCTTGAAAACTACTATACAACCGCAATTCCCATGGGAATTATATTTGCCGATCGACAAGGTAATACTTTACATATCAGAAAGCCAACTCCGGAAAACCGGTATGATAACCCTGAAATCAACAGAAATCAGCTAAGAAAGATCCTGCTGGAAAGCTTAGCTCCAGATACCGTTATCTGGAACAGAAAGCTGACCAACCTCACAGAACATAATGGCAAGTGGTTGCTACAATTCGAAAACCAGCCCGATGCAACAGCTGATCTAGTGATTGTTGCCAACGGAGGAATGTCAAAAGTTAGAAACTATGTCACCGATGCCGAAATCGAAGAAACCGGTAGCTTTATTATCCAGGGTGATGTTCCGCAGCCTGAGATCAATTCTCCTCAAATGTACGGGCTGTGTGATGGAAGCAGGCTCATGACTTCAAACCAAGGAAGCTTATTCGTTGCCACTCCTTATAACAATGGTTCGCTCACTTATGGTTTAATTATACAAAAACCTCAAGAATGGGATCAGGGCCATGCTTTGGACTTTCAGGATAAAGAAAGTGTAATTCAGTTTCTTTCCGAAAGATTACCGGATTGGGGCAAACCTTATCAGGAAGTATTTCAGGCAACTTCCTTCTTCGTTGGATTACCAACCCGAAAATTACCATTAAAACAGTGGAAAGATAGCAGACCGCTTCCCATAACTTTGATCGGTGATGCAGCCCATCTGATGCCTCCTTTTGCCGGACAGGGGGTAAACATTGGCCTGGTAGATGCCCTTACCTTATCTGAAAATCTTACTGAAGGTAGTTTTGAAACTGTAGAAGCAGCTATAAAAGATTATGAACTGAAAATGATAAAGTATGCAGCTGGAGCCCAACAGGAATCAGCCGTTAACGAGGCAGAAATGCGCGATCCCGATTTTTCTTTTCTACAGCTTTTTGAATAACAATAACCTTCTGCATAAAGAGATATAGCCTGGGTTGACGCAACTCAGGTTATATCTTTATAAAAAACAAATTTAATCATTTGATTAAATTACTTGTTTAACCTAAAAAATATTTTCTACCTTTGCAACAGAAGAACGATTGTAATATGAAAGAAGAATCTAAAAAAATAGATACCTCAACGGAAGAAAAAATAAAGGAAGCCGCACGAATCGTATTTTACAGAAAGGGATTCGCTGCAACCAGAACCAGGGATATTGCTGAAGAAGCAGATATCAACCTGGCATTGCTCAATTATTATTTCAGAAGCAAGGCCAAATTATTTGAGATTATCATGCTCGAAACTATGGCTGGATTCTTTCAAAGCTTGTTAGTGGTGCTAAATACAGAGAAAACAACTCTCGAAAAGAAAGTAGAAGAGGTTGTAGGGAAGTATATCGACCTGATCATCAAAGAGCCGGAAATTCCGACATTCATCATCAGTGAGCTTCGTAACAATCCTAATCTTCTATTGCAAAAAATCCCTTTAAAAGAAGTGATTCAATCTTCTGTCTTTTTAAAGCAACATCAAGAAGCGGTGAAAAAGGGTAGTATTATAGAGCCTAATCCTTTACATTTTCTAATTAACCTGTTAGGGCTTACCGTATTTCCCTTCATAGCAAAACCTATGTTGATTGGAAGCAGTGAACTGAACGATAAAGAGTTCAATACCTTAATGATTCAACGTAAAAAGCTTATCCCGATCTGGGTAAAAGCCATGATGGCGGCAGGCTAATTTTTTTTGACCCTAATTTAATCAAATGATTAAAACGAAATTTTAAACAAGAATTGAAAAATAAAAAAATGATTTTTAACCTATAAACGATGAGTGATTATGTACAAAAATGCTCAAAAATACCTGCTGGTTTTCGTTCTGGGTTGTGCCTCCACAACTTCTTTTAAATCTCAGCTTCAAAGCCTTAGTCTTGAAGAATGTTATCAGCTGGCAAAAGACAATTACCCGCTAATCAGAAAAAAAGGGATGATTGCAAAAACAGCCGGTTACAATATTGAAAACGCCAATAAGAAATATCTTCCCCAGGTTTCTTTTTCCGGCCAGGCCACATACCAGTCTCAAACCATCAGTTTTTCGGATGCACTGGGAGTACTCCCGATCAATGCCTCACTTCCTTCACTCAGTAAAGACCAATACAAAATTCAGGGAGAGATAGACCAGGTATTGTACGATGGAGGCACCACTCACAATCAGAAGGAACTGATAAAAGCCAATACTGAATTACAGCAACAAAACATTGAAACAAGCCTTTATACATTAAAGCATAGGGTCAATAATCTGTTTTTCTCCATCCTGCTTATGGATGCACAGCTAAAACAAAACGACCTCAACAAATCCAACCTTCATACCCAGATCCAGAAGACAGAAGCCGCATTAAAATATGGTGTTGCGTACAGAAGCAATCTGGATGAACTAAAAGCAGAGATCATCAATATCGATATGATGGCAACAGAGTATAAATCTAACCGGGAAGCCTATCTTAAGATGCTTTCCATTTTCATTGGAAAAGAACTTTCAGATTCTACGAAACTTGACACTCCCCACAGTGATTATTTTCAAACAGAAATTAGAAGGCCTGAGCTCAAAGCTTTTGATCTACAAAACTCCATTTACGACCTCCAGAAAAAACAGTTGAAATCCGATTTTCTCCCCAGGGTAAGTGCATTCTTCCAGGGAGCATATGGAAGGCCTACACTTAATATCATTGAGAATAAGTTCGGTCCGTGGTTTATTACAGGAGTAAGGTTTAGCTGGTCTCTTGACAGTTTGTATACCTCATCCAACAAAAAAGAAATACTGGAGTTAAACAAAAAAACTGCGGATGCAGACAGAGATACATTCCTTCTGAACACAAAACTGGATCTTACGCAGCAGGATGAACAGGTAAAAAAATACACTCAACTGATCACACAGGATGAAAACATCATTGCCCTGCGGCAATCTGTAAAACAATCTGCAGAAGCACAGCTTGATAACGGAGTAATCACCATCCACGAATACATTCAGAAACTCAATGCTGAACATCTTGCAAGACAAACCCTGGTTCTTCATCAGATTCAATTATTACAGGCCAGATACAATCAGAAATTCATAACCGGAAATTAATAATCCATTGTTACAATGAAAAAAATAATCATCCCCTTAGCCTATACTTTACTCTTGACGGCATGTCAACAAAAAGATAATTTTGACGCTTCAGGAAACTTTGAAGCCGATGAGGTTATTGTATCCGCACAGCAAAACGGTGAGCTGATTTCTTATTCCGTTCAGGAAGGATCGCAACTTCATGCAGGAAGTAAAGTAGGACAAATAGATGTAAAAGTAGCCACTCTTCAGAAAGAGCAGGCCGAAGCAAGCATTGGAGCCCTAACCCAAAAAACCAATAATGCAGATGAGCAGAATATGCTGATCAAAAAGCAGCTTGCTGTACAGGAAGCTCAACTGGCACAACAGCTCCGTGAACGAATACGTACAGCTAACTTATTGAAAGCAGATGCTGCTACAAGGAAACAGCTCGACGATATCGATGCCGCCATTGATCAACTAAGAAAACAGATTGAAGCCACCCGCCAGCAACGATCAGTCAATAACTCCAATGTCAATACCCAAAACAGAAGTATTCTCAGTGAAAAAGCTCCTTTGGAGAAAACAGCGGCCCAGTTTCAGGAACAGATTAACAAAGGACAGATCATTAACCCTGTTAATGGAGTAGTGCTTGTTAATTATGCCCTCAAAGGAGAAATGCAGCTGATCGGTAAGCCCTTGTATAAAATAGCCGATATCAGTACCCTTGATTTACGGGCTTATATAACGGGAGTCCAGCTTCCTCAGGTTAAAATAGGGCAGCAGGTAAAAGTAAGAATCGATCAGGGTAAGAATGGATTCAGGGAATACAAAGGAAGCATACAATGGATCTCATCTCAATCCGAATTCTCTCCAAAAAATATTCAGACTAAGGACGAAAGAGCCAATCTCGTTTACGCTATAAAAGTACGTGTAAAGAATGATGGTTATTTGAAAATTGGAATGTACGGTGAGGTAGTTTTTTAATTAAAAATGGAAAATTAAAAAGTTCAATCTTTTTCCTCTTTCAACTCTCAACCCTCAATTCATAATTCATAATTCAAAATAAAAATGAATTCAGTAATAGTAAAAAACCTGACCAAGTCCTATGGCGATATAAAAGCCATTGATGAGGTTTCATTTGAAGTAAAAAAGGGGGAACTCTTTGGGTTAATAGGTCCTGATGGTGCCGGTAAGACCTCTATTTTCAGGATTCTTACCACACTTTTACTTCCTGATAGTGGAACAGCCACTGTGGAAGGACATGATGTGGTAAACGATTACCAGATTATCCGAAATAAAGTAGGCTACATGCCAGGAAAATTTTCACTATATCAGGATCTCACCGTGGCAGAAAACCTGGACTTCTTCGCTACCTTATTTGGAACAACCATAGAGGAAAATTACAGTCTCATTAAAGATATTTATGAGCAGATCAAACCATTCAACAACAGAAGGTCCGGTAAGCTTTCAGGGGGAATGAAGCAAAAACTCGCTTTGTGCTGCGCATTGATCCATAAACCGGAAGTGCTGTTTCTGGATGAGCCAACCACCGGTGTGGATGTGGTTTCAAGAAAAGAGTTTTGGGAAATGCTAGGAAGATTAAAGGAGCAGAATATAAGCATCGTTGTTTCTACACCTTATATGGATGAAGCCAGACTTTGTGACCGGATCGCCTTGATACAGGGAGGAAAGATCATGTCTGTAGATCAACCCGAAACAATCGTCTCCAATTTTCCCAAATCCCTTTTTGCAGCCAAAGGCACCCATATGTACCAATTGTTGGAAAACCTGAGATCTGACCAAGCTGTTGAAAGTTGCTATGCATTCGGAGAATATCTTCATCTTACTATGGTTTCTGATACGGCAACTGAAAAGGAGGTGACAGAATTAGCCCAATCGTATCATCCTGATGAATTTGAGATCAAAAAAATTACCCCCACTATTGAGGATAGTTTTATTCGTCTGATGCGTGAACAAAAAGAAATAAGAGAAACTAACCATGGGAAATAAAGCAATTATATGTAAAGATCTGACAAAGCAGTTTGGAGATTTTAAGGCCGTAGACGGTATTTCCTTCGATGTAGATCAGGGCGAAATATTCGGTTTCCTGGGAGCCAACGGGGCAGGGAAGACCACCGCCATGCGTATCCTTTGTGGCCTTTCTTTTCCAACCTCAGGAAAAGCAATAGTAGCCGGTTATAATGTATACAAACAACAGGAAGAGATCAAGAAAAATATAGGCTATATGAGTCAGAAGTTCTCTTTATACGATAATCTTACTGTATTGGAGAATATTGAGTTTTATGGAGGAGTATATGGCGTATCGCGTTCAGATATAAAAACACGAAGCAATGAACTCATTTCCAGATTAGGACTGGAAAACGAGGCTAAAAAACTGGTGGGTTCCTTACCGCTGGGCTGGAAACAAAAGCTGGCCTTTTCAGTAGCTGTTTTTCACAGGCCTAAAATCGTATTCCTGGATGAACCCACAGGTGGAGTAGATCCCATTACAAGAAGGCAGTTCTGGGATATGATCTATCAGGCAGCAGCGGATGGGATCACGGTGTTCGTGACCACCCATTATATGGATGAAGCAGAATATTGTAACCGGATTACTGTAATGGTGGACGGAAGAGTAGAAGCCATGGATACCCCCGCCAACCTGAAGAACCAGTTTGGAACCCACTCGATGGACGAAGTTTTTTACCAGTTGGCAAGAAGTGCCAAAAGATCAGGAGATTAGTTATGAAACAGTTACTCGTATTTATCAGGAAAGAATTTTACCATGTTTTCAGAGATCGGAGAACCTTACTTATCCTTTTTGGTTTGCCTGTCGTTCAAATCATCTTATTTGGATATGCATTAAGCAGCAAGGTAAAAAATATAGGCATTGCCATACAGGATAATGCCCATGACATCCATTCCGTCCAGATCATTTCCAAAATACAGGCAAGCCCCTATTTTAAAATGCATGGACCCATCCTGAATTATCCGGATGTGGAAAGAAGGTTTAAAGAAGGAAGCATCAAATGTGCAGTTATATTCCCGGTCAATTTCGGAAAAGATCTCTATCGTACAGGCGGAGCGCAAATTCAGATTATAGCGGATGCATCAGATCCCAATACCGCAACGATATTAACCAATTATCTCAACAATATCATTAATGATTATCAGCAACAACTTAATCCCCATATCAAAATCACATATAAAATAATTCCCGAAATAAGGCTGTTATACAATGAAGAACAAAACGGATCACTGAATTTTATTCCGGGAGTGATTGCTTTAATTTTTATGATTGTGAGTACGGCTTTAACCTCTGTGTCTGTCGTTCGTGAAAAAGAAATGGGAACCATGGAAATCTTATTGGTTTCTCCTTTTAAGCCCGTTATGGTCCTGATGGCCAAAGCCATTCCTTATCTTGTATTGTCTTTGGTCAATTTTGTGATCATCCTGCTGCTATCTGTGTATCTGCTGGATGTAGAAATCCGGGGCAGCCTGCTTTTATTATTTGGAGAAAGCATCTTATTCATTATCACATGTCTTTCCCTGGGATTGCTTATCTCGAATGTAACCAACTCCCAACAGACAGCCATGCTGATTTCTATGATGGGAATGATGCTACCTACATTATTGCTTACAGGATTTATGTTCCCTATAGAAAATATGCCCTGGATATTCCGTGTCGTATCACACATTCTTCCCTCAAGATATTACTATGATATCGTAAAAGCAGTTATGCTGAAAGGACTGGGCTTTAGTTATGTATGGAAAGAAACTCTTGTTTTACTCATTATGGCGGGTGGACTCTTAACGCTTGCCTTAAAGAAATTTAAAATCCGCTTGTCATGAAAGTACTAAGCTTTATTTTAAGAAAAGAATTCCGTCAGATCTTCAGGGATAAGATTATCCTGGCAATGATGTTCATAATGCCAACAATACAGCTCATCATCATGCCATGGGCGGCTAACTTTGAGGTAAAAAATATTAATATTGCATATGTTGATCACGATCAAAGTAGCTATTCCCACAGACTGATCAACAAAATTGCTTCATCCGGATATTTTAAAATTGCAGGAAACCCGGATTCCTACCAAAAAGGATTGAAAATGATTGAACACGGTGATGCCGATCTTGTTCTGGAGATCCCTGCTCACTTTGAACGCAATTTGGTCCGCGAGGAAAGCCAGAAAATAAATATATCGGTAGATGCGATCAACGGGACAAAGTCTTCTCTGGGAGGAAGTTATCTGGTATCGGTTATCGGAGATTTTAACAAAAATCTGGATATTAATATTAAATCACCGGTTAAAACCACCACTGTATCTCCGGCAACCATTAAAGTGGCAAGTACCAACTGGTATAATCCAAGGGCAGAATATAAATACTATATGGTTCCTGGAATACTGGTCCTGCTTCTGACACTGATCGGAGGATTCATTACGGCTCTTAATATTGTCAAGGAAAAAGAAATCGGAACCATTGAACAAATTAACGTTACTCCTATAAAAAAATGGCAATTTATCCTGGGGAAACTGATTCCTTTCTGGATTGTAGGAATGACTGTTTTTACCATCGGATTGATTGTAATGTACATTATTTACGGCATATTTCCTGAAGGAAGCCTTTTGACCCTTTATCTTTTTGCAGCAGTTTACCTTATTGCATTATTAGGGTTGGGCCTCCTGATCTCTACTTTTGCCGATACACAGCTTCAGGCAATGTTCATTGCATTTTTCTTCATGATGATCTTTATGCTGATGAGCGGATTTTTCACCAATACCGAAAGTATGCCCGACTGGGCGGGACAGATATCCAATTTCACTCCTGTTACCCATTTCATTAAAGTCGTAAGGCTTATTGTACTGAAGGGAAGTGGATTCTCTGAGATCAAAACCGAGTTTTTCTACCTGCTGGGATTCGCATTGCTCCTGAATTCACTGGCAATTTACAACTACAGGAAAACGAGTTGAAAGTACTGAAAATCAACGACAATTGTAAAATTATTTTGTTCATATTTCTAATAATCAATTGTTAAAATGGAAAAAATATTTTTAGTGTAACATATTTATCGTAATATTGCAATATAAAGTTATCATTATGGGAGCAACCAAGACAGACCATTTTACGAATAAACAGAATAAAATAGCCACTATTGCCAAAGCATTGGGACATCCTGCACGGATTGCAATTATAGAATACCTGCTAAAAGTAAACGCATGTATATGCGGGGATATCGTAAATGAACTTCCGCTGGCACAGGCTACGGTTTCCCAGCATTTAAAAGAATTAAAAAATGCAGGGCTCATCAAAGGAAATATCGAAGGAACTGCAATTTGCTATTGCATTGATGAAAAAACTTTTGAAGTTTTGAACGAATATTTCTCGGGGATTATTTCCACTGTTACTACACAAAAATGCTGCTAATGCATTTTTTTGACCTTTTCAATCGCAATATTGCAATAAACAAATAAAATAAAAACAATGAAATTATCTGAAATCAAAAACATCTTACCAACATTACATAATGTTGAATTTCAATTGGAAGACGGAACATTTGTACCTGAGCATTTTCATGTTACCGAGGTCGGAACGATAACAAAATCCTTTATTGATTGCGGAGGAACCATAAGAAATGAAAAAGTAGTCAATTTCCAGCTTTGGAATGCCAATGACTATGAACATCGCTTAAAACCCGGAAAGCTTCTCAATATCATCGTGCTATCCGAGGAAAAATTAGGAATTGAAGACCATGAAATAGAAGTGGAATATCAGAACGTTACCATCGGAAAGTATGATCTGGATTTCAATGGAAAAACCTTTGTCCTTAAAAATAAAACCACAGCCTGCCTGGCTCAGGAAGCTTGTGGGCTACCAACTGAAAAGAAAAAACTCAAATTATCAGACCTTTCTTCCCAATCAAGCGCTTGCTGTACACCAGAATCAGGATGCTGCTAATCAACTGTCTCATCTTAAAAATAAACAAAAATTATGTATCCATCCGTTTTAGAAACTATAGAAAAATTAAAGGCCTTTGAAATTACCCAGGAAAGAAAAGTCCTGCTACAACCTCTTACAGAATTCATCCAGGCAAAATTCAATGCCGGAAATCCAATACATCTAAACTTTATTTGTACACACAACTCCAGAAGGAGCCATTTGTCACAGGTCTGGGCACAAGCAGCAGCCGATTTTTTTTCCATTCCAAAAGTAACTTGCTATTCGGGAGGGACGGAAGAAACAGCTGTATTTCCTACGGTTATAGAAACTCTTAAACAACAGGGATTCCGGATCTTGAAAATAGCTGAGAACGGAAATCCTGTTTATTCAATCAGGTATAATGAAGAGTCCCAACCCATTATTGCTTTTTCTAAAAGATATGACAGTGCGTTTAATCCGGCCAACAGTTTTGCAGCAATCATGACTTGTTCTCAGGCAGATGGAGGCTGCCCTTTTATTCCAGGTGCAGAAAAGCGTATCCCCATCACTTTTGAAGATCCTAAAATTTCAGACAATACTCCTGAACAGTCCAAAGTTTATGATGAAAGAAGTCTAGAGATAGGGGCAGAAATGTGGCATGTTTTTTCCCAGGTAAAACAACTCCATTAAGATCAATACTATGCAGCCAAAATTAAAATTCCTGGACAGGTTTCTCACTTTATGGATATTCATTGCCATGATCTCAGGAATTATCCTGGGCAATATATTTCCCGGAATCCCGGATATGATCACCTCATTATCAGTGGGAACAACCAATATTCCTTTAGCCGTCGGCCTAATAGTAATGATGTATCCGCCATTGGCAAAGGTGGATTATTCCCTTCTCCCTGTAGCATTTAAAGATAAGAAGGTTATCGGTGTTTCACTATTGCTGAACTGGCTGATTGGCCCTTTTTTAATGTTCATATTAGCTGTTTTATTTTTAAGGAATGAACCGGATTATATGGTCGGCCTGATTCTCATAGGATTGGCAAGATGTATTGCAATGGTCCTTGTCTGGAATGACCTTGCAAAAGGTAACCGTGAGTATGCAGCCTTGTTGGTAGCTCTTAACAGCATATTCCAGGTATTCAGCTACAGTTTTATGATTTGGTTATTCATCAATGTCTTACCCGGAAAACTCGGCCTTGCTAATTTTAATATCACCGTATCCATATCAGAAGTAACAGAAAGTGTTTTGATATATTTGGGCATCCCGTTTTTTGCCGGTTTTCTGAGCCGTTATTTATTTACAAAATTGAAGGGAAAGGAATGGTACCAGAGAAAGTTTATTCCTAAAATATCTCCTTTAACGCTATATGCCTTATTGTTTACCATCATCCTTATGTTCAGCCTTAAGGGGGACAAAATTTTGGAGCTCCCTTTAGATACGCTAAAAGTAGCCATTCCGCTTATCGTTTATTTTATAGTGATGTTTATGATGAGTTTCTTTATCAATAAGCTGTTGAATATTCCTTACGATAAAAATGCAGCCATCGCATTTACTGCAACAGGAAACAATTTTGAACTTGCCATCGCCGTATCTATCGCCGTGTTCGGAATCCATTCTCCGCAGGCATTTGTTGGTGTGATAGGACCTTTGGTTGAAGTTCCGGTTCTGATACTATTAGTTAAGGTCAGCTTATGGTTAAAAAACTATAGTAACAAGCCATAACCATTTTTGTATGCACTTCAGGGTTGTTGATACCTGAAATAAAACCAGACTTTTTCCTATGACCTATTTTTGGTTATATGAAAAAGTCTTTTTTCCTTAGGTTTGCGTTATCCGTGATTTTATTGATGCACAGTGTTGATTCCATTGTGAGTGGGGATGTTAATAAATTTGGCATCCATTTTTTGAATACCATTGGTTTTAGTCCCTGGGGCTTGTATATCGCGTGGATGGTTAAATTAACCCATCTTTTATCCGTCCCATTTTTGGTTCTGAACAAATATATAAAAGCGGTCGCGATATACAACATATTGATCTTTATATCAGGGATCTATTATGTCCATGCACAAAACGGCTGGTTTGTGGTAGGAGGCGGTACCAACGGAATTGAATTTAATTTCCTTTTGATCTTTTGTTTTCTGAATCTTATGTTTCCGAAAATTTCCTTTAGAAAGAAAGAAGCAGGTCGTTCATAGACAAAAAGTTTCGTTTCATAGCTTTTCTGCTTTTATATTGGTTTGAAAAATAGTATTTTGTAGTTTTAAATCGACAGCTTGAAAACCAATATAAAATCGAAATTATATACCCATCTGGTTTTTTGGATATTGTATTATATCCTTGAGGCTTATCTTGATTTCTATTGGTCCCGGTATCAGTTTCCGGATTTCAAATGGCAAATCAGGCTTCAGAACACACTGACTCTTGAGTTGGGATATTTTTTTGTCAAAGTCCCTCTTGCCTATGCGTTACTCTATGTTTACGAAAAAACAGGCATCAGTAAGCTTCTCAAGTATCTTTTTTCTATTCTCATTGTGATCTTTGCCGTGTTGGGACATCGGTTTTTCACGCATTATATCATTTATCCTTACATATACGGAGTTACGGAAACCCTTGACGGGAAACAACCTTCGGGGCTTATCAACGGACTTGTTGCTTTCAATTCATTCATGGATCTTATTTTTATGGTCGGATTGGTATTCGGAGTTGAAATTACCCGGCAGAAGAACCTTCTCAAGAACCAGATATCCATGCTGAAATCGGAAAAACTGGATCAGGAACTCACCATGCTGAAAGCCCAGATCAATCCGCATTTTCTGTTCAATACGCTTAATAACATCTACGGAATGGCCCTGAAAAAGGCCGATGAGACCCCAGACGTCATTCTCCAGCTTTCCAAAATCATGCGTTATAATATCTATGAAGCAGCTGAACGGCATATTTCCATTGCAAAAGATATTGAGAACATTAAAGATTTTATTGAAATTCAGAAAATCCGTCACCGTCGGCTTTTTGTTAATTTTAAAGAAGACATCGATAATCCCTCGCAGGAAATTTCACCGTTGATACTGATTCAGTTTATTGAAAATGCATTTAAACATGGCGTATCCGAAAGTCTGGGCAACTCATTTATACATATAGATATTCGCCTGAAAAACGGCATCCTCCATTATTCTGTAGAAAACTCCAAAGAACAGATAGCCGGTGATTCTACTAAAATAGGATTAAAAAATATCCGCAGACAACTGGAATTATTGTATCCGGAACATATCCTTTCTGTGGAAGATAAAAATGATCGGTATAACGTTAAACTAACCATTGACCTCAATGATACATTCAGCATCTAAAAAATACAACTGCATTATCGTGGAAGATGAGCCTATTGCAGCTGAAATTCTGGAAAATTTTGTAATCCGGAACGAAGAACTCAACCTTGTCGGAAAATGTGCCGATGCTGTACACGCAAGCAGCCTTTTAAACATTCATGATGTAGATCTTATGTTTCTGGATCTCAACCTTCCCGTTATAAAAGGATTTGATTTTCTGAAAAAATTAAAGAATCCTCCCTTTGTCATTGTAACCACAGCTTATCATCAATATGCGGTAGAAGGGTATGAGCTCGATGTTGTGGATTACCTGATGAAGCCCATTCCTTACGATAGGTTTGTTACTGCCATCAGTAAATTCAGACACATTATGGAATCCGAAGAAGCTTTACTGGAAATTGCCGACCGTGATTATATTTTCATTAACAGCGGAAAAAAACAGGTTAAGATCACACTTCAGGACATTTTTTATATTGAAAGTCTGCGCGAATATATTAATATCCATACAAAAGCAGAAACGCTCACCTTTAAAATGCCCATCAGTAAAATTGAAAAAAGCCTACCTTCAAAAATATTCTTCCGTATTCATAAATCCTATATTGTTTCTAAATTAAAAATAGAAGTTAAATCAGCCAATATGATTCAGATAAACGGTAAAAAGCTTCCCATAGGCAGAACGTATAAGCCATTTGTTGAATTGTAGCATTCTTTAAGCCTTTATTCTGTAATGGTATTATTTTTCCGGCCTTCAGTTTTAGTAGACGTTATCCAGCTGTTGATATATACATTTCATTAAAATATTCACCAATTATTGAATTTTGACTCATAACAGTTAAAAAAATCAATAATTATGAATTACCGGATAAAGCTTCTCAGCGCAGGTGTCGTCTTTTTTATAGGACACGGGCTTGTTTTTGCACAGGGAAAGCAAGATACCATTAAAACCCACGATATAGAAGGTGTGGTGGTAACTGCTTTAGGAATAAAGAGAGAAAAAAGATCTTTAGGATATTCTACCCAGGAAGTAAAAGGCGAAGAAATCAATAAAAATCCTACCACCAATTTCATTAATAATCTATCCGGTAAAGTGGCTGGTCTTGAGATCAAGCAGTCTACCAATTTCGGAGGATCAGTCAATGCTGTTTCCAGGGGATATAAATCTATCCTTGGAGATAACCAGGCTTTATTTGTGGTTGATGGAGTTCCCGTCATCAACAGGAATATCAATTCCCCGCTTCAGGTTAATGGCTTTGGAGGCTATGATTACGGCAGCCCGGTTTCCGATATCAATCCCAATGATATTGAAACACTCAATGTATTAAAAGGAGCTGCAGCCACCGCATTGTACGGATCCAGGGCACAGAATGGAGCCATAATCATCACAACGAAAAAAGGCAGGAAAAATACCCAGGGGATCGGTCTGGAATACAGTGGAAGCATTTCCGTTTCTACTGTGGATAAGTCAACCTTTCCAAAATATCAGACAGAATACGGGCAGGGATATGATGGAAACTTTTTCAATTCTTACCAGGGGCATCCGATTTCCTCTTTTTCAGATTCTTCCTATGGAGCGCCATTTGATCCTAACCTTATGGTGTGGCAATATGATGCATTTATTCCCGGTTCACGCAACTTTGGAAAGAGAACACCATGGGTAATGGCCAAAAACGGACCGGTAACTTTTTTTGAGAAAGCGATTAATCAAACCAATAATATCGCACTAAGCGGGGGAAATGACCGTGCTACCTTCAGATTAAGCTATTCCAATATCAATGCAACAGATATTCTTCCCAACTCTTCCCTGATCAAAAATAATTTCGGGGGCAATGCGTCGTATAAAATAACGGATAATCTTACCACTACAATCTTTGCCAATTATGTAACCCAAAATACAAAAGGCCGGAACTCTACGGGTTACGGGGATAATATTATGGGTAATTTTAGGCAGTGGTGGCCTACCAATGTCGATATTCAATACCAAAAATATCTTTATGAAACATTTAATAAAAACTATACCTGGAACATCCTTTCTCCTGATGATTTACGTCCGGGTTATTGGGATAATCCTTATTTTACACGCTATAAGAATTATCAAAACGATAAAAGGGATCGTTTTGCAGGAAACTTCAGCCTGAGCTATGATCTTTCCAAAAGCATCAATATACTGGGAAGGGTAGGTATCGACGGATATACGATGATCACAGAAGAGCGGAGAGCCAAAGGCTCAATCCCTGCATTCTTTAGTTTTAATCCTATTGAACAGCCTTCCGGATATGCTATTACCGATTTCCGCTTTACAGAAACCAATTACGACCTTATCGCAACCTACAAAAAGAATATTGGAGAAAATTTTAATATCCAGGCACTGATCGGGGGAAATATCAATGTCCAGTCCAGCTATTCCAATGCCCAGACCACATCCGGAGGATTGTACATCGATGACCTGTACACCATTTCCAATTCTGCAGCAACACCTGCAAAACCCCTGATATCGGATACATCAAAATATGTTTACGGAGCGTTTATCCAGGCTTCCTTAGGATATAAAAACACGTATTACATTGAAGGGACTTTTAGAAGAGACCAATCCAGTTCATTGCCTAAAGGAAAAGAAGCTTACTACTATCCATCCGTTTCAGCCAGCATGATATTTTCCAATCTGCTGCAACAAAAATGGCTGAGTTTTGGAAAGGTAAGGGCTGCCTACGCAGAAGTAGGTTCTGACACCAATGCAGATCAATTGAGAAACAGGTTCATTGTTCAGTCATCCTTTGGAAACAACCCTGTATATTCTTACAATACGGTCTTGCGGAATGCCGACCTGCTTCCGCAAAAGCTTAAAAACCTTGAATTGGGTACCAATATGCAGTTCTTTAAAAACAGAATAGGTTTTGACGTTGCCTGGTTCAGAAATATTGCCTTTGATCAGATTTTACCACTTCCTATTTCTCTTGCCAATGGCTCCGGAAGCAAAATTCAGAATACAGGGGAGCTTACCACCAAAGGATTTGAAGTCTCATTCAATATAACTCCTTTAAAATTGAACAACTTCAACTGGGATATGAGCATCAACTGGTCCAATCCTAAAACAAAAGTTACCGCCTTAAGAGAAGGGACAGAAAACATTTCAATAGGAACGCTTCCGGGAGGGATTTCTATCAACGCACCACTTAATGAGGAGTATGGAAGCATCTGGGGAGCAGATTTTGTGTATGATCCTAATGGAAATAAGATCATAGGAAAAAACGGTGCTTACCTTCACACGGATGATACCAATCACAACCTGGGAAGTTTCCAGGCTGACTTTATTGGCGGACTCAACAATTCTTTTACCTATAAAAATTTTAATGTAAGCTTTCAGATCGATTGGAAAAAAGGAGGAAAGATCTTCTCACTGGACCAATATTTCGGCTATGGAACAGGACTTTATCCCGACTCTGTGGGATTGAATGATTTAGGTAATCCTATAAGAAACACATTATCTAATGGAGGAGGAGTCATATTACCCGGAGTGATGGAGGATCCTAATAATCCGGGACATTATATTCCCAACACGATACGTCTGGATCGTTCCAGATCCAGCCAGATCATTGAAACCGACCCACCTTCTTCTGCCTTTGTTTATGATGCCAGCTTTATAAAGCTCCGCCAGGTATCCGTTTCTTATACTTTCGATAAGAAATCTCTGGGAAACATAGGTATTCAGAGTCTCACATTGGGTGTTGTGGGAAGTAACCTCTGGATCATCCACAAAAACCTTCCTTATTCAGATCCCGAAGCGGGTTTGTCATCGGGAAATATTCAGGGATATCAGTCCGGAGTGATGCCTGCAACCAGAAATTTTGCATTTAACCTGAAAGTTAATTTTTAAAAACTATGAAAATGAAAAATAAAATAATGATAAGCTCTATACTATTTTCGGTATTAATGGGCTGCACATCGGAGGATGTAAATAATGATCCCCATGTCACTTATAACACGATCCCGGAAACTCTTATTACTTATGCAGAAAAGGAACTGAGCGATTATATGAACACTCCCAGTGTGAACGAAAATAATTTTCGCCTTATTATGCAGTATTGGCAGGAAACCGTTTATGTGAATGAAAGCAACTATAATTTTACAGCAAGAAATGTTTCCAATAATGTATGGACCGATAATTATGTTAATGTGCTTAACAGCCTCAATAAAGCTAAGGAACTGATAGAGCAGTACCAGCCTTCCGCTTCCGAAGTGACCAGCTGGCAGGCCAAAAAGCAGAATCAGCTTGCCATTATTGATATTTTATCAGTTTATACATTTCAGACTTTGACAGACACTTATGGAGATATTCCGTACAGCCAGGCTCTCAACAATGAAAAATACCCGCTTCCGGTTTATGACGATGACCAAAAAATTTATGAAAGCATAATCAATCGTCTTATGGCGGACATCAACAGACTGAAGGAAGGAGAAGGGACTTTTGGCTCCGGAGACATTTTGTATGGTGGAGATATCGCAAAATGGAAGAAATTCGGGAACTCGTTACTTCTGAAACTGGGAATCGCTATTTCCGATATTGATGCAAACCTGGCCAGGACAGCAATCAATACAGCGATTTCCGGAGGAGTAATTACGGATCAGTCTCAGAACTGTATTTTCAGATACCTTGCGGAGACACCCAATTTCAGCCCTATATTCGAAAATCTGGCTAATAATGGAAGAAACGATTTTATTGGAGGAAAACCTTTTATAGATTATCTCAATGCTACTTCCGACCAAAGGGTAACCAAGTACTTCAGAGATGTAAACGGAGTTTATCTGGGACAGACCATTGGAGCTCCCGGAAACTTTTTCGCCTTTTCCTCTCCCGGAATCTTTGCTTATATTCCAGTGACTCCGGGAAACCTGATGACGCATACAGAAGTAACATTTTATCTTGCAGAAGCAGCTGCCCGGTTTGGAATCGGAGGAAATCCGGAGACGCTTTATAAAGATGCTGTCCGGGCCTCATTCCTGGAATGGGAACTTTCTGCCCAGGAGGCTGAAACTTACCTGACAGCCCACCCTTATAACCCCGGCAACTGGAAAAAATCAATCGGAGAACAGGCATGGATTGCTCTATATAATCATCCTGTAGTATCATGGAATTTTTACCGCAGGCTGGATTATCCCGCTCTTCAGGCTCCTCCTACCGCCATTAACAATGCAGAAGGAAAAGTCCCTGTAAGACTGCAATATCCATCGCTTGAAGCAACTACGAACGGAACCAATTATTCCAAAGCCGCCACCGCTATCGGAGGAGATAAATTAACGACTAAAATCTTCTGGGATATCCATTAAACAGCATTTATAAATTCACACAATCAACTTCATATTAAATTTTTTCAGTTGTGATTTTAGCCTGCATGACTCATGCAGATTTTTTATTAAAACTTTTATAGACCGGACTCTTGTATTCGTAGATCATTTTATTTTTTTACACACCAATTGATCATCTTTGAACTGTGAATCAGGGTTGGCAAAAACACTATCATACCTTATTTTTCCAAAGAACATAACAATATATAGGTTAGTATTCACGCTGTGAATCGTTAAGGCTTAATGAGTTTTCAGACTCTTAAGCCTTTTTTTTGTCCTGTAATAATTCATGATCCATAGAGTAAAAAAACAAACATGTGAGGCATAAATTGATGTTCGATTAAAAAAAAACATTAATTTTGTATATTATTATGTTTCAACGTAAGTACATATTGATTTTTATTCTATTGGGATTTTTATTCATGCCCAAGCAAATCTATGCATGTGCTGTAAAAATTTCCTTACAAGAGAAATCGCGTTGTGAACTCAATATTTCAAAATCTATTAAAAAAGATCAGTGTAATTCCTGTGGTTCTAAAAAATGTCCCGGAAAATGCAATAATCCTTTATGCAAATGCCCGGCATCCAATTTAAATCCAACTTTACCGGACAGACATGATTTTAGTTTTCTTACAGTAGAAGTCTTTTCTCCTGTTTCTTTTTTAACTTATGAAAGTGCTGTTTCTAAAGGCTTTCAATCCATTTGGTTAATCCCTAAAATAGGCTAGATCCTGTATTTTATAGCCTAAAGTGTGCCTTTTTGTAAGGATACACTTCAATTTTTTTCCATTCAATTTATTAACTGAAACAACAGGAATATTCCTTTTGTTCACAAAATACTCTATACAATGAAATCAATATCAAAAATATGGATAGCATTCACCTTGCTGTTTTCATTAGCAATCTATGCCCAATCTCAAAATATAAAAACAGAAACCGTAAAGATCTATGGGAATTGTGACATCTGTAAAGCGAATATAGAAAAAGCGGGAAACCTAAGAAAAATAGCCACAGTAAGCTGGAACAAAGATACCAAAATGGCTACTTTAACCTACGATCCTCAGAAGACCAGTCAGGACGAAATATTAAAAAGAATAGCTCTGGCAGGGTATGACAGTGAAAATTTTTTAGCTCCTGACAATGCTTATGCTGCATTACCGGAATGTTGTCATTACAAAAGGGATTTAAAACCCGCTTCTCAAAATAAGGCTATGGACATGAATATGAAGACTGACCATATGAACCATGACCAGAAAAAAACGGAAGAAAACGACATGATAGCTACCCAGAATACATCTCAGCTAAAAGCTGTTTTCGACAACTACTTCTCTTTAAAAAATGCACTGGTTAAAACAGATGCCGATAATGCATCAACTAAAGCTTCTGAACTGTCAAAAGCAATTAAAGCAGTGGAAATGAACCAACTTTCAAATGAAGAACATATGGTCTGGATGAAAGTAATGAAGGACCTGACCCTTAATGCAGAAAAGATTTCCTCTGCTAAAGATGTTGCCAAACAAAGAGAAATATTTGCTGTATTATCTAAAAATATGTACGACCTCGCAAAGGTATCCAAACAGGGTAATCCTATATATTATCAGCATTGTCCTATGTACAATAATGGGAAAGGAGCTGATTGGCTGAGCCTGGAAAATGAGATCAAGAACCCTTATTTTGGTTCTCAGATGATAACTTGTGGCAGCACAGTAGAAACACTTGGTAACTAATAAATAATATCAGTTATGGATAATCAATCAGATCATCACGGAATGCAACATAAAAACCATACAGGAATGTATAAACGATTTATCATGATGGCTGTTGCTATGTTTGTTGCCATGTACTTCATTATGTATTCAATGATCGACGGAATACAAAATCTCATTCCCAATATCAATAACTTTTATATGACCTTGCTTATGGTATCCGTCATGTTAATTATTGAATTATTGATCATGAAGGATATGTATAAAAACAAGAAAATCAATGGGATCATCATTGTATTTTCTCTTGCTTTAGGCATTTTTTCCTGGTTCGGAATCAGAGAACAGATTATGGTGGATGATAAAGAATTTGTAAAGGGAATGATCCCTCATCATGCGGCCGCTATTCTTATGTCTGAAAAGACAAAACTTACTGACCCGGAATTGATACAACTCCAAAAAAACATATTGGAAACCCAGGCCAATGAAATCGAACTCATGAAGCGGAAGCTGGAAGAACTCAACAAAAAATAAGGTAAAACTCATATTATAACAATTATGAAATCAAAAAAATTTAATCGTACATATACCATGAAAAATATATTCTTATCAATCAGTGCTGTCTCAATGATGGCAATTACTTTATTCTCCTGTACAAAATCACCGGATAAAAATGCGGAACAACATACGGACCATGCTTCTGCAACAGAAACACAGTCAGCTGCCCAATTAGAAAATACCAATACAGCAGAAGAAATCAACAATAAATCAAATGAAAAGACAGCTGTCAAAGACCCTGTTAACAATTTTTCTATAGATCCTTTAATCAAAGATTATTTAATTTTAAAAAATGCACTTGTTGCCGATAACGATCAAGCTGTTGCTACTGCCGGAAAACAGTTATTAGCTACCCTAGAGAAGGTAGATATGAAAACTATCCCTGCAGATAAGCATAAAGCATATATGGAAATTGCAGAAGACGCTAAAGAGAATGCGGAGCATATTGGAGATAATGCAGGAAAAATAGATCACCAAAGGGAACACATGATGTCATTAAGTAATGACATGGCTGATCTTATTGCAACATTTGGAACGACCCAAAAATTGTATCAGGATTATTGCCCGATGTTCAACGATGGAAAAGGTGCCATCTGGATCAGCGAAGCAAAAGAAATTAAAAACCCTTATTACGGTAATAAGATGCTCACTTGTGGTTCCGTAAAAAAGGAATATTAAAATGAAGATAGTACTAAAGATTTTTGCAGCTATTATGCTGCTGGTTTTTATTGCTGTACAATTTTATCAGCCTGCCCGGAATGCAGATAAAGGGCAGGTTTACAAAACCGATTTTATAAAGACCCATAAGACAATGCCCGTTGAAGTAAAAACCCTATTACAGACCTCGTGTTATGATTGTCATAGTAACAATACCAATTATCAATGGTACGATTACATACAGCCTGCACGAAGTTTAGTAGACAAGCACATTAAAGATGCAAAAGAGGATTTGAATTTTAACGAATGGGCCACTTACTCGGGTCGAAAGCAGGAAAGATTAATAAACTCAATTAAAAAACAGATTGAAACTAAAAAAATGCCAATGTCATCCTACACGCTTATGCATAAAGATGCAAAACTGAATGACCGGCAGATAAAGCTGATAACAGATTGGCTGGAAAAGCAAGAATAAGTTTCATATAAAAGAAATATACAATGAATATACCCCAAAATATCTCGTTAAAGGTACTTCTGACAGTATTTATACTCCTGTGCTCGAAGACTATTTTCGCACAAAAAGTCGTCCGTTACGAGCTATATGTAAAAGATACCATAGTTAATTACGCAGGTAAAGAAAAAAGAGCCATTGCAGTAAACGGGCAAATACCGATGCCTACATTGACCTTTACGGAAGGTGACATTGCTGAAATAGTGGTCCACAACCAGTTAAAAGAAAATACTTCACTGCACTGGCACGGAGTCTTTTTACCCAATAAGGAAGATGGTGTGCCTTTTCTCACCCAAAATCCAATAAAACCAGGTGAAACCTACACTTATCGCTTTCCAGTGATTCAAAACGGTACCCACTGGTACCATTCCCATTCAGGAATGCAGGAGCAAATTGGTATGTACGGGAGCCTCACCCTGAAAAAGCGTGAAGAGGATAAAAGATTTAGAAAAGGAATCGACGATTTGCCAACCGTTCCTGTTATTTTAAGTGAATGGACAAACCTTAATCCGGACAATATTCACAGAATGCTTCATAACGCAAATGATTGGGCAGGAATAAAAAAGAATGCAACACAATCTTATGTCGAAGCTATCAAGGAAGGTTATTTTAAAACCAAAATCGCCAATGAATGGAAGCGTATGACAGCAATGGATGTAAGTGATGTGTATTACGATAAAATATTAATGAACGGGAATAACGCTACAGATTTAAAAACCGTTGATGGTAAAACATTAAAAGCCGGCGATAAAGTAAGGTTACGAATATCAAACGGTGGTGCATCATCTTACTTTTGGCTTCGCTATGCAGGAGGAAAAATAACGGTTGTCGCCAACGATGGAAATGACGTTGAACCGGTAGAAGTCGACCGTTTGATCATTGCCGTTTCCGAGACTTATGATGTAGTTGTAACAATTCCTGAAGATGGTGTTTCTTACGAGTTTTTAGCTACTACTGAAGACAGAACCCAGTCAGCCAGTTATTACATTGGAAATGGGATAAAACAGCTTATTTCACCACATCCGAAATTAAAATATTTTGAAGGAATGAAAATGATGAACGGGATGATGAAAATGAACGGAGACCTGAATGATATGGGCATGAAAATGAGCTTAAACCAAATGGATATGAATGTCGTGATGTATCCCGAAATTACAGGAGAAGCTAAGAAAAAAGGCAAGCAAAAGGAAGAACCCAAAGAAGACCACAGCAAACATACCATGAATATGGATAATGATCCCAACCGGTATAATGCCAATGCTTTGGGTGATATTAAGACGCTAAACTATGCCATGCTACAATCTCCTTTCGATACCACGCTTCCCAAAGATGCCCCGGTGAAAGAACTCAGGTTTACGCTTACAGGAAATATGAATCGATACGTATGGAGTATGGACAATAAAGTTCTTTCCGAAACAGATAAAATTCCGGTTAAAAAAGGAGAGATCCTACGTATTACGATTTATAATAATTCCATGATGAGACACCCGATGCACCTGCATGGATTTGATTTCAGGGTGATCAATGGTAAGGGGGAAAAATCTCCTCTGAAAAATGTTCTCGATATTATGCCGATGGAAACCGATACCATCGAATTCCTGGCCAATGAAGAAGGGGACTGGTTCTTCCACTGTCATATTCTTTACCATATGATGTCCGGAATGAACAGGGTATTTGCTGTTGGTGATTATAAAAATCCTTTACTCCCAGACAAGGAAAAAGCCTATATGGCTTTGCAGATGGAAAGCAATATGCCACACTTTATGGCGCAGAATGATTTTGCTACCAATGGTAATGACGGACAGGCCATGCTGCAGAATGCAAGATGGTCTTTAGGAACGGAATGGCGTCTGGGATACAACAGCATGCACGGTTATGAGGTAGAAACTCATCTGGGCAGATATATAGGTAAAATGCAGTGGTTTATGCCATTTATTGGTTTTGACTACCGTTACCGAAAAATGGGAATCGACGAACACGAAACCAATATCTTCGGGCAAAAAAACGAAAAAGATAGCCGTAGGGCATTCAGTTTAGGTTTTATGTACACTTTACCGATGTTGGTTAATTTTCAGGCAGAAGTATATCATGATGGTATTGTGCGTCTGCAGCTCATGCGTGAAGACATTCCGATCTCCAGAAGATTGAGAGGAGACTTCATGATAAATACAGACAGGGAATATATGGCAGGGCTCAGCTATATCATCAACAAAAATATCAACATCCGAACCCATTACGATAGTGATATGGGCTTTGGAGCAGGTATTACCTTAAACTATTAAAGATGGTACTTTAAAAACAAAACGGCTCGGGAGCAAAGCTCCCGAGCCGTTTTTATTGAATGAATATATGCCTGAAATCCAGAATATTTTAACCCTTGGGGCATAATTCTTGTACGAATTGAATACACCACAAAAAAAAGTAAATATGGAAAATCAAGAAACCGTAGCAGTCCTTAACGATCTGCTGCACATCAGCAACGACCGGATTGCCGGATTTGAAAAAGTAGAAGGAAAGGTATGGGAGTCTTATCCGGACATCAAAGATGATTACGATAAGATGATCACCCAATCAAAAATCATGAAAAATGAACTGATCAATCTGATTACCGAAAAAGGAGGAACTCCCGAAGATTCACCTTCTGTTGCAGGATCACTTCACAGAACATGGATTGACATTAAAAACTCTTTTCTCATAGGGGATAAGGTAGAATCTACCCTGGAAAATGTTGCTTTTGGAGAAAAAGCGGCAATAGAAGCCTATCAACAAGCTATCGATAGCGGACACCTTTATGATAAGAGCCTGGAGACCGTAAAAGAACAACTGCACAACATAAAACAGTCCTACGCCCAGTTTAAAAAAATTGAGGATTATAAAAAAAAGGATTAACTTATAAATACTATTCAACAACTCATAAGGACCATGAAAATAGCTACGTATAATGTAAACGGAGTAAATGGGCGGCTGCCTGTTCTGCTTCGCTGGTTACAAGAAGCACAACCGGACGTGGTATGCCTCCAGGAACTGAAGGCGCCACAGGAACGTTTTCCCCTAAAAGAAATAAATGATGCAGGATATAATGCCATCTGGCATGGCCAGAAAAGCTGGAATGGAGTAGCCATACTTTCAAAAGGATATGAAATCACAGAGGTTCAGAGGGCTTTGCCAGGGGATCCGGAAGATATTCAAAGCCGCTATATTGAAGCAATCATTGATCAGATTGTTATTTGTTGTTTGTATCTCCCCAATGGCAATCCTTATCCGGGACCAAAATTCGAATATAAACTGGCATGGATCCATCGTTTGAAAAAAAGAACAGATGAGCTTATAAAAATGGACCTGCCCGCCGTTGTTATTGGTGATTTTAATATTATTCCAACGCCATTTGATGTACATAAACCCGAACGATGGGAAAATGATGCATTATATCGGATCGAAGTAAGAAAAGCTTTTGAGAAAATGCTTAAAAAAGGTTGGCTTGATTCTATCAGAACCTTGTTTCCTGAAGAAAAGATCTATACGTTCTGGGATTACCTCTACAAAGCATATGACCGCGATGCCGGAATTAGGCTTGATCACGTTCTGTTGAGCCCTTATCTATCATCCAGGTTAAAATCGGGCGGTGTTGACCGGCATGTTCGTGGCTGGGAAAAGAGCAGTGATCATGCCCCGGTGTGGATAGAATTAGAAAAAGAAGGGAAACAATAACCCTATCTTTCCTGTTATCTTTTATTCCAGGCATATTAATAATAAATCTTTTAATTTTAGTTAAAAGATTTTTCGTAATATTATAGAACGTTTTATAAAATACAAACACATGAAAAATACAAAATTATTACTGGCAGTAATGATCACTGCGACGTTTACCACTACAGGATGGGCTCAGAAAACAACTCCAAAAGTAGCAGGGGGAGATAAAGACCAACACGGGTGCATCGGTTCAGCCGGTTATACCTATTCCGTTCTAAAAGATGATTGCGTAAAACTTTTTGAAGAAAAGATACAGCTGAGAGAAGCTAATCCTCAGAAATCCTACGTTTCCAATGCTGTAGTTATCTTGAGTAAGGACAAGAAAAAGGCGGAATTGTTCCTTCCTGAATCCAAGGGAAGTATCATTCTCAACAGAACCCTTGAATACTTAAACACATCGGTGTATAAAAGTAAAAAAGGAACGTATAACCTGAATAAAGAAAAGGATAGTTATACACTCAGGAAAGGTAAGAAAATCATTTACAGTATTTAAAAAAATAAAGCCTGCCGGTCAGGCTGTTGATGACCAGAGCCCGCTATTTGTTTATAACGGGCTCTGATTTTATTTATTTTTCTTTAAGATCTTTTTTAATCTGCTTCTCAGCATTTTCAGCTTTTTTTTCCTGTGCTTCTTTCTCTTTACGCTGCTGCACTCTGGATTTTTTTTCAGCACGCCTTTCCTGGCGTATTACTTTATTCGATTTCGTATTATACAAAGCATCAACGATTCCTTGTCCGGTTTTACTGAAGATTTTTATTTTAGGTTTGTCATGGGTCCCCGTTACAACTACCGGAAAGCCGATCCATCCTCCCGGAGGAAGACCTATTCTTACCCGCAGATCCAGTAAACCGTTGAAACTTGTTGTTCCACTGATAGAAGGTCTTAGGACAGATACTTTAAAGGTGAATTTATCAACGTGGATCAGGTTATTTTTGATCACGGTTTCGATATTAACTCCTTTCATATCCGGATTATTAAAAGCGTTTGCACCAACATTATCACCAATTACCGAAAGCATCTTAAGATTTTTTACCTCTACATCCCGAAGGTTTACGATACCACCCCCTTCAAGGGACGGATAAATAGGCCTCATATTTTTATCAAAATCTCCTTTCAGTTTATAATCAAGAGACACAATCCCTTTTACATTCTTAGCAGCAGTAACCATTTCCCGGACCATATCAATTTCTTTATAAGCCCTTTGTACATCAAAATCCAGTACCTTAAGCGCAATGTCATAATTAGCCGTTAATGGAGATTCGTCCTGATAACGTGCATCAATATTCATGCGGCTTCCAATAATATCAAAAGAAGTATTTTTAAGATACACCTGACCCGTATTTACAGAAGCCAGACCTTGAAGATGATTGAGATCAAGTCCCTTAAATTCGACTTTTTTAACATGGGCTTCCAAAGAGACATCAAGGTTTTTCGGAATAATTACCACACCGCTGCTTTTAGGATTTTCAACTTTTGCATATTCCACTTCAATCGATTTATCTGCATTATCTCCATCCTTAAGTGCCATGAACTCGTCAATAAGAATATAATTGGAGTTTAACCCAAACTTTCCGTGAAGGGTCCCCTTTCTTTCAATAAAATAGTTGATGGTATTGAGCAGATATCCGTTTAATGCAAAATCCGATTTTCCATAAGTGGCCAAAAACTTTCTGAACCACATTTTCTCATTTTCAAACTGAAAATTTCCTTCTTTGATATAAAATGATTTGGGAAGATATGATGTAGTAGCCTTTATATTTTTAAGAATCAAAGTTCCTTTGTTATCCAGCTTACTGTATTGGCCGGTAGTTGCATAGCTCTGACGTCCGTTCAGGGAAAGATCCGCCATAATCAGTCCGCTTACATCAAATCCTTCTTTTGCAAAAACTTTATAGATTCTGCCCACATTCAAAACACCTTTTGCTTTAACTTTATAAAGCAGATCTTCAAAATCATGCAGATCAGCATTAACATAGACAGGATTCCCTTCAAAATCAAAACTAAAAGGATCCAATTTCACTCCAAGGCTTTTAAACGTTCCGTCTGTATTATTAATGTTGGCGATCAGGTTGATATTCTGAATAGGGTTGGGGTAATATTTCGTCTTCAGCCAACCGTCTTTTAAATGAAGATAACCCTCCGTCTTTGGGAATAATTTTTTATCCAGGCTGAAAATCCCGTTTGCCTTGATATTCGTATCCATAAGCCCACGAACATCAATATTTTTCAAACCTAATGCCTGATCAAGAGTCTGAAGATCAACAGCGCCTTTTACATCGGCATTCACCATCATTTCATTAAGTCCTTTCGTTCTTACAACCGCACGGAAATTATTATTTTTACCCAGATCAAAACTCAGATTCCTGAGATTCAGATTCATTTGTTCCGTATCTAATGAAGGAAGATCTACCATAAGATCCATATTCAGGTTGTTCATAGGAACAGGAGCTTTTCCATTGGAGACAAATCCATCTTTTACCAGCAGTCTGGCATTTAACCTTGGTTTCAGCTTTTTGGGTTCACTGAATCTTCCTTTCAGGCTGAAAAACAGATCGCTGTTTCCTTCAATTTTAGTGTCTTTTGCCCAGTCCAGATATTGCGGCGGCAGTACCGAGATCATATCGCGGATCGTTGTCTTTTCAGATGCAGCATTGATGTCGAGATTATATCCGTCCTTCAAAATACTAAGAGAACCTGTAAATTTTAAGGGCAGATCATTGATCCTTAATTCGTTTTTCCTTAATACAAAAGTTAATGCATTCGTATTGATCCGCGTAATGAGATCTGCACGCAAACTTTTTTGTTTGGCGTAATAGATTCTGTTGAGGGCAAAGTCTACTTTATTGATCTCCAGATCGGTTTGCAGATCAAAAATATCTTTGCTGAATCCACCTTTACCTGTGTAATTCAAGCCTTTGGCATCTACCAGCACTCTGGCAGAATGATCATTGTATTTGATATTCCAGTTTCTGAATTTGATAAGGTCCAGCTTTATAGATGCTCCTTCTTCTGTACTATCCTTAGGTGTTTGTGAGGGCTTGGAAACATAAACATTATAGTTGGCTTCTCCTTTACTGTTGACGAAAACATTCGCGTTGGCATCCGTTACATATATTTCATCAATCTTCACCTCACGGTCAAAGATCAGGTTTTTAAGATTGATTCCCACGGCCACTTCTCTAGCGGCAAGTAGAGTATCTTCCTGAAATGGCTTTGAACCTTTCAGGATAAGCTGATCCACAGAAACCGTTAGCGATGGGAAATGCCTGAAAAAGGAGAGGTGGGTCTTTTTATAATCCAGTTTACCCGCAAGATGTTTATTGGCAAATATTTTTACCTGCTGGGAGATAGTTCCCGGAAACAATATAGGGATGATGAACATCAGAAAAAGAATGGATGCTATAGAAATTCCCAGCCATTTCAAAACTTTCAAAATTATTTTTATAAACTTTTCCATAAAATTGCTATTATAATTTTGATTTCGATATTATTTTCCTCTTATGAGTAAATAATAATTAACAACCATCTAAAATCAAGCCATTCATCATTAAAGCATTGTTTCAAATATGTAAACCAATACTTCACTATAAAAACAACAATACATTAATAAACAAATAATTACAACAATAGATTGCAATCAAATTATAATTTATATGATCTATGAAAGTTTACAATAATTTTAACAAAAAAGTACCTCTAAGAGGTACTTTTAAATCTATAAATTCGAGAGAGTTTTAACTCTAAAACAATTTAAGTCCTACAATTCCAACTACGATCAGCAATGCAGACAACAATCTGAAGATATTAGCCGAATCCTGAAAGAATATAACCCCTACCAATAAAGTGCCTACCGCACCAATTCCTGTCCATACCGCATAGGCTGTTCCAATAGGAATGGTTTTCTGTGCATACCACAGCATAGCACCGCTGATCGTCATACAAATGACAGATAGAAAGATCCACCCGAATTTATTGCTATCAGGCTGTTGCGACATTTTGATTCCCAAAGGCCATCCGATTTCAAAAATCCCTGCAATAATTAATGCAATCCAGTTCATAATTTATTATTTTTTCATCTGTTATACTGTTCTCAAAAAGTAGGATTGGAAATATACCAATCCTACCAAACATGATTAAATTAGAATGAACCTTTCCGGCATGAAAGGATAGACTGTACAGATTTTTATTGATTCTTAACCATGTTTGCCAATCATAAAAACTGAAAACTTTGAGTAATGAAGTGTACAGCATTTTTACTTTGTAAAAGTAATAGTAAATACTAGTTTTCAACAGATTAAATAAAGTGATCTGACATAATGTGCAGGCGAAGTGTAGTTTTCAACGGATGAAACGTCACATATACATTTTACTGTAGATCTTCCTTTTTACACAATAGCAGATTTAGAGAGAATAGCTTATCTTTAGGTAGATATTTTCATTCTTAGCATTACCATGGGAAAATCAACGGAATCACTTGAGGAATTTTACAAACATAAGCTTACGCATCTTTCCAAGAGTCCAGGAAAGGACAGTGGTCTATTCAATATTTTTAGTATTGAAGAAAATATGATTAACGGAACAAGTTCACCAAGCTATATCCGGAGAAACTTTTACAAGATCATGCTTTTTAAAGGGAATAATGTATTCCATTACAGTGACAAAAGCATACCAGTTGAAGGAGATACCTTATTATTCTTTGATCCTAAAATGCCTTATACTTACGATCCTTTGAAACCCGGAAGCAGCGGATGGTTTTGTGTCTTTAAAGAAGAGTTTTTTCAGGATACCCAGCGGATCAACCTCAGGGAACTGCCTTTATTTTCAGGGGCAGACCATCCGGTATTTAAACTCAATTCCGAAGAGTCTGAAGAAATACGTATGATCTTCGAAAAAATCTATAAAGCAAATAATACAGAATACATCTACAAACATGAACTGATCAAAAGCTATATCAGTGAAGTGATCTATCTTGCCATGCAATTCCGTCCCAGTGAAGATATTTCTTTACATTCCGATTCAAATTCGCGCATTACGGCTCTATTCCACGAACTGCTCGACAGAGAGTTCCCGATAGAATCCAAAACAGACCGGTTCGAGTTAAGATCTCCGCGTACAATTGCCGAAAGGCTTTCAATCCATGTCAACTCACTCAACAGAGCTATAAAAACTGTAACAGGCCTTACAACTACGGAACACATTTTTGCTAAGCTCACTGCAGAGGCTAAATCCCTGCTAAAACATACTCAATGGAATATCGCAGAAATAAGCTATGTTCTGGGGTTTGAAGACCAGGCTCACTTTAATAATTTTTTAAAAAAACAAACGGGTATGAATCCATCTGCCTTCAGACAGGTTTGAATCTGACAAAAAATGGTTTTAATATCACAAAGTAAGGCCGGGTAACGGGATCTACCTTTGTAAAAAAAAGAAATCATGACAGGTACAAAAATCTGGTATATCACCGGAGCTTCAAAAGGGATGGGGGTTGCAGTAGCTCAACAATTATTAATTAAAGGCCATTGCGTTGCCGCTACATCCAGGTCTGTAAGCTCATTAGAACCACTTTTTCAGTATGGAGAAAAATTTCTTCCACTGGAAGTTGACCTTAAAAAAGAGAGTTCTATTGCTCAATCCCTGAAGACAACCTATGAAAAGTTTGGGAGACTGGATGTTGTGGTCAATAATGCCGGGTACGGACTTGGCGGTGCGTTGGAAGAACTTACGTCAGAGGAAATTAATGACAATTTTGAAGTTAACTTTTTTGCTGTCGTTAAAGTTATTCAGCAGGCTTTACCGTATTTAAGAGGTCAGAGATCAGGGCATATTATTAATATTTCATCTATAGCCGGCTTTGCTCCCGGAACAGGCTGGTCGATGTATAGTGCTGCAAAATTTGCAGTTAGCGGACTTTCTGAAGCGCTTTCGAATGACCTTAAACCTCTTGGCATCCATGTAACGAATGTACTTCCCGGATGGTTCCGGACAAACTTTGCCAATACAGATTCCATAGCTTATAATAAAAACAGCATAAAGGATTATGATTACCTTCGGGAGGCTCATGAAAGAATGAATACTTTGAACGGAAACCAGCCGGGAGATCCGGATAAAATAGCAGATGTATTTTTAGAAGTAGTTAATAACCCTGCACCAGCTGTCAATTTATTTTTGGGCAGCGATTCTTTCAACAGAGCTCAAAGTAAAATAGAACAGCTTTCCCAGGAAATGAGCAGATGGAAAGATATTTCTTTTTCTACAGATTTTCCCGGATAAAAAACTAAGTTATCAAGACCCTCCATAAACCAGCAAGCTTTTTATGGAGGTTGTTTTATATAAAACAGGACGGGACCATTAAAAATTTCTAAATTGCGATCATCAAACAATAACATCCAGTTCTTACAATGCTGACCGATATTATAGCAAAAGATCTCAATATTATCTTCTGTGGAATCAATCCGGGCTTAAAATCTGCGGACGATGGCCACCATTTTTCAGGCAGAAGCAATCGTTTTTGGAAGGTTCTTCATCACTCCAGTTTTACTCCCTACCAAATTGAAGCAGTACATGATACCACGATTCTGGATTTTGGATATGGTCTCACTACGGCTGTAGCAAGACCCACATCGCGGGCAGATGAGCTTTCAAAGGAGGAATTCGACCAGTCTCTTGAAATTTTTAAATCTAAAATCACAACTTTCCACCCCAAATATGTAGCTTTCTTGGGGAAGGCAGCTTATCAGGCCTTTTCTGGAAAAAAACAAATCTCATGGGGAAAACAATCCGAGGATTTCTGCGGAGCTAAAGTCTGGATATTACCAAATCCAAGTGGCCTGAACCGTGGATTTACCTTTGAAGATCTTGTTCACTCTTATTCAGAATTGTATCAGGAAATTCAAAAGTAAAAAGTACTAATATAAATCTTTATATTTTATTTGGCTTGCTTACATATTGATTGCCTTTCACAAAAAACCTCCAGGGCAGAAGGGCATCTTCCTGGGCATAAGCAACTCCTACACGTGGAGATGCTACGATATCATCAGGCGAATAACGAATACCATGATCTTCGATCCAGATTTCTTCCCCCGTCAAATCTTTTTTGTTGAATGTGCGGTCAATTCCCAGAGCTTTGGCTGCTGAACCTGGTCCGGAAGAGATTGCTGCTTTTGTAAAAGGCATATTTCTTCTTTGTTCCATAATTTCTTTTCCTACCAATGGTTCGACTGCCCTTACTAATACCGCGTGCGGCTCATCCCGTACCGAGCTTACAATATTGAAGAGATGGTGAATTCCATAGCACAGATATACATACGAAACACCTCCTTCATGATACAGTGTTTCTGTTCTGTCCGTACGCCGTCCTCCATAGGCATGGGAAGCCTTGTCAAGAGCACCGAAATAAGCTTCAGTTTCAACAATAATACCCGCCGTCACCTGATCACCGATCTGTGTGAAAAGCACTTTTCCCAAAAGATTTTGAGCGAGAAATATAACGTCCTGGTTCTGATAATAGGAGAGTGGTAGTTTCAAAACAATGGGTTTTAAAATTTAATACAACAAAATTAACGATATAAACAGCAATCTGCTAATCGTCTGTAGATTCTTAGTAGATTTGAACTTTTAAGATCCTTACCTATTCACTAAAATAAAATTAGTGCATAATAACAAGGTTAGCCGTGGAATCTGCACATTGGTTTTTAAAAGAAAATAGCTCTTAGGTTACATCTGCTATAAAAAGAAATAAAAAATCCCACATTACTGTGGGATTCTTTTTATCTAGGTCCGGGAGGACAATGTTCTTTTAAATATTGGGTAAACAATGTAGCCAGGTGAAGCGAAGTTCCTTCTCCTTCACTGATTGAGTGTGTCCTGTTAGGGTAGGACATCAGCTGGAACTGCTTGTTGTACTTGATCAGCTCATTCACATAGACCTCTGTATTCTGATAATGCACATTATCATCTCCTGTTCCGTGAACCAGCAGAAGGTTCCCTTTCAGATTTTTAGCATAAGCAAGAGGAGATCCGTTTACAAAATCTTCTCTGTTTTCCTGTGGAAGTCCCATATATCTTTCCTGGTAGATATTATCATAGAACAATTGATTAGCCACCGGAGCAATCGCTATCCCTGTCTGATAAATGTCCGGATATTGTCCCAAAAGATTCAGTGTAGAAGAACCGCCACCGCTCCAGCCCCATACGGCAACTCTGGAAGTATCAATATAAGGCCATTTTGCAAATAAAGCTTTAGCTCCCATTGCCTGATCACGGATGTTCAGCTGTCCTATTTTACGGTAAACAGATTTTCTCCACTCACGACCTCTTGGAGCCGGAGTCCCACGATTTTCAAGTGAAACATATAAATAGCCATCCTGAGCCATATCTCCGATATATAAGCCGTTCCAGCCCGTATAGAAGCTATCGGTTACGGTTTGGGCTCCAGGTTCTCCATATACTGTAAAGACGATCGGATATTTTTTATTCGGATCAAAGTTTTTAGGTTTTACCACCCATCCGTCCAGGGTAATTCCATCCTGTGTTGTAATCTGGAAAAATTCTGCCTTAGATCTCGAAGGGTCTGCTTTGGTGGAATTTTTTGCAGCTACCAGTTCTTTATGATCAGGAAGCGATATAATGGAACCATTGGAACGGGCATTAACACTGCTGTTACTAAATATCGCCAGTTTTCCATTGGATGAAATGCTGTATTTGTTAGTTCCAGGATAAGACTCAGGCGTAACCCTTTCGGATTTCCCACCGTTCATGCTCACTTTGTACAAATATTCCTGAGTGGCATTCTTTGGTGAAGCTAAAAAGTAAATCAGTTTGTTAGGAACATCAAAAAATTCCGGTTTTATCACATCAAAATCATCTTTTGTAATCAGTGTTTCTTTTCCGTTCAGGTCTATTTTATAAATGTGTCTCCATCCGTCTTTCTCAGATAACCATAAAAATTCTTTACCATTGTTGATCCAGTCCCATCCGCTCGGATCATTGTCGTTCCAACGGGATTTGATATCGATCCACGCAGGATCCGTTTCGGTATAAATGGTTTTACTGTTTCCTGAATTGGCATCGGCCACAATTACCTTACTCTGGTTTTGTTTTCTGTTCAACTGCTGTAAAATAATAGATTTGGAATCCAACACCCATTCCATTCTCGGAATATAGTTTTGCATTTCATCCCCTGCAATATTTGCTTTTTTTGAGGACTTTGAAGCCAAATCATATAACCAGATGCTACAACCAGAGGGATTTTCTCCAACTTTAGGATATTCTACGGGAATCGTAAAAGAATATAAGCTATCGGTATTATTGATCATCAGGAAGTTCTTGGTTCCACGCGCATCCAGTTTCCAATAAGCAATTTTACTTCCATCCGGAGACCATCTGAATCCATCCTGAGTCCCGAATTCTTCTTCATAGGCCCAGTCAAAAGTTCCGTTGATGATCCTGTCTGTTCCGTCATTCGTAATTTTACTGTACTTGTTGTTGGAAAGATCTTCGATGTATATGTTATGCTTAGATACATAAGCTACCTTTTTCCCGTCCGGTGAGAATTTGGCAAACATCAGGGATTCACCGGGTAATCCTTTTCCAAGCTGTGTCAGCTTTTTACTGGCTTTATCAAAAATCCAGTAATCACCACGGGTATTGTCCCGCCATACCTTCCGGGTATTGGCAAAAAGCAAAAGGCTTTTTTCATCCGGAGACACCTCGAAACTTTGTACATCCAGAGCTTCTGAACTTCCTGGTGGAATTAATTCGCTCGAACTTAAAAATGTCTGGTTCTTTCCGGGATTTAATAAATTTACGGTTTCAATTCCGTTTTTGGTAAATGAATAATAAGCATTGCCATCAGGCGTCCATTGTGTTTTTTGCGCCGCAAGAGGCGACAGACACAGGAAACACAGTGCAATGTTAATCAGTTTTTTTATGCTTCTCATATAATAATTAATTAAGATATATGTTCTTTTCTGTAATTCTCAATTTCTTCCACAGTTTTAATCAATCCGTTCCCCAGAAGTTTGTATCCCTCATTCGTAATCACGAAATCATCTTCGATACGTACGCCTCCAAAATTCCGGTATTCATTAACTTTATCGTAATTAATAAATTCTGCATTTTTATCTTCAGCCTGCCATATATCGATCAATTCAGGAATCATATAAATACCCGGTTCAACTGTTACCACGAACCCGGTTTCTAAAGATTTACCTAAACGTAAAGATTTTAGCCCAAATGTTTTTGTATCCTTTGGTTCATCTTCGGTATATCCTACATATTGTTCCCCAAGGTCTTCCATATCATGAACATCAAGCCCCATCATATGTCCTAATCCACACTGAAAAAATAGGGTATGGGCATGATTTTTTACTGCTTCTTCCGGATTTCCCTTCATTAATCCTAAATCGACAAGTCCATCTACCAGATGCCGGGACGCTTGTAAATGAATATCCCTGAATTTTACGCCTGGTTTTAAAAGACGCTGGGCATTTTCAAAAGCATTCAGAACCACCTCATAGATTTCCTTTTGCTGGGTACTGAAAGTTGTACTCACAGGAAATGTTCTGGTGAGATCCCCGGCATATCCCATTGCTGTTTCAGCTCCCGAGTCATTCAGGAAAAGATCTCCTTCTTTCAAAGTATTAAGGCGGTAGTGATTGTGCAGGATGCCTCCGTTTATCGTTACGATTGGCGGATAGGACATCTGGCATTCTTTATCTCCTGCCAGGTGCTGAATTGCATTGGCAATTTCATATTCTTTAACTCCGGGTCTTGCCATACGCATTGCCAGCAGATGCATATCATTGGATACATTTACAGCCTGTTCTATCTGAAGGATCTCTTGAGGTTCCTTTACCGAACGTTGTTTTACGATCGATTTGATCATCTCCACAGAGGGCTGTAATTCTGCTACTTTAATTCCCAAAAGATCACTTAGCAAAATTTTATTGAAAGATTGATATGGTGGAAGATAATGCACCTTCCTGTTAGCTGTTTTTGCCTTCAGAATGTATTGGGAAAGTTCCCTGTAGGGTAAAGTTTCTGATACTCCTGATTTCTGGCTTTTCTCTTTCAGTGTTTCCTGTCTTCCCATCCATACGATATCATCGATGCTCAACTCGTCGCCGAAAATAATCGTTTTATTTTCATCGATGTCAATGATAGCGGCAATGCGAGGTTCCTGAATTCCAAAATAATACAGAAAAGTACTATCCTGGCGGAAATAATAAGGATTATGTTCAAAATTGACAGGGTTCTCTATATTCCCTAAAAACAAAAGAATCCCGTTCTTTATACTGCCTTGTAATGCAGTTCGTCTATCCTGATAAGTCTGTGCTGAAAACATATGATAAATACAATTTTTTGGTAAGGTTTAAAGTTACGATTTTGTTATATTTCTAAAGGATTTGTTCACGAAAAATAAATAGCAGGTAAAGTTTGGATTTTAAAATGATATACAGTGTTTATATTTTGCTTAAATTCGACCATATTTTAACACCATATTCTTTCATTACAAAATTCTGATCCTGTATGAAAAGTCTTCAGTTTTCAGTTCCTGCTGATACCAGCAAAAGCATCCGTATTCAAGAGGATATTATGCCTAACTTCTACCCCCATTTTCATCGGCATACCGAAGTCCAGATCATGTGGATCATTGAAGGACATGGAACATTAGCCATAGAACAAAACCTTTTCGCTTTTGAAGCCGGTGATATTTTCTATATCGGAGCCAATCAGTCACATGTTTTCAAAGGTGATTTTAATAAAGGAGAAAAACAAAAAGTTCATGCCGTATCCATCTTCTTTGATCCCCATAAAAAATTATCTCCCATCTTTAACCTACCCGAATTTGAAGAGTTGAAACATTTTATGGATCACTCTGAAGTGGGCTTCCAGATCGCTTCTGAGGTAAAAGCCGAGATAAGCGTCAGCATCAACGAATTGAAAAAATCGAAGGGTATAGATCAAATTCTAAGCTTTATAAAGATCCTCACTCATTTGATGCAAAACAGAAATCTACACATTCCATTATCAGCAGAAAAAAATATGCCTGTTGAGATTTCTAATTATGATCAACGCATCATAGATGCCCAAAACTATATCAGAAAAAATTTTGCCCAGAATAAGCTGACTCTTGATCGTATTGCGAAGGAAGCATGTATGACTCCACAGGCTTTTTGCCGCTCTTTTAAAAAGAGGACCGGAATTACTTATATTGAATTCCTTAATGAATTACGGGTACAACGCGCATGCAAACTGCTGATCTCTTCCACCATGTACAATATCTCGTCAGTAGCTTTTAACAGTGGTTTTACGAGCCTGACTAATTTTAACCGGGTTTTTAAATCAATTATGAAGCATTCTCCCAAAGAATATCTTAAGCGGTACAAAGATACCATTTTGGATTAAAAAGACACCATGTTAAAATATGGTTACAATTCATTAAAATATTAACATTCATCGATTTAAAATTCCGGTAGTTTTGGAGAAAAATATAATTTGATTATGAATACAAAACTTAACTGGGAAGGTATTTATCCGGCAGTGTTGACTCCATTCACAAAAGAGGGGAATATAGATTTTGAAATGTTTGCTAAAAATACAGAAGCTCAGATTGAAGCGGGTGTCCATGGAATCATATTGGCTGGAACATTAGGAGAGGCAAGCGCTTTGGAAACAGAGGAAAAATTTGAACTATTAAAATATGCAAAGAAGATTACAGCTGGAAGAATCCCTGTCATTTTGAATCTTTCTGAGAATACTACAAAAAATGCAATCAACTTTGCAAAGAAAGCTAAAGAACTAGATGCAGATGGATTGATGTTACTTCCTCCTATGAGATATAAAGCGGACAGCCGTGAAGTCGTAGAATATTTTAAAGCCGTAGCAACTGCGACTGATCTTCCTATTCTTATTTATAATAATCCTGTTGATTACGGAATTTATGTAACTCTTGATATGTTTGAAGAGCTTATTGCTTATCCTACAATCCAGGCCGTTAAAGAATCTACAAGAGATCTGGCCAATGTTACCAGAATGATCAACCGTTTTGGCAAAAGAATTAAAATTCTTGGTGGTGTAGATACCATTTGCCTTGAAACTCTGATACTTGGTGCTGACGGTCTTGTTGCGGGTTTGGTCGATGCATTCCCTAATGAAACAATGGCAATGTATAACCATGCTAAAGCTGGAAACTATGATAAAGCAGTTACGATCTACAGATGGTTCATGCCTTTACTGGAATTGGATATTCATCCTAAACTTATTCAATACATCAAACTTGCAGCAACCGCAGAAGGGATAAGCAATCCTTATGTAAGAGCTCCAAGATTAGAACTTCAAGGCGAAGAAGCTGAAAAAATCAATACAATTATTGCAGATGGAATAGCGAATCGTCCCTCATTAGATTAATGTCATAGATACAGTTATGATTGAAGAAACATCAAAAGAAACTATTGATAGGAAAATTCAGAAGGCAACTGAGGCTTATCAGTTCCTGAAGAATTCAACGATAAAGGAACGTGCGGCGTTAATGAACGCTATAGCAGATAAAATTGAATCCCTGGGAGATGAACTTCTGGAGACAGCACATGCTGAGACTTCATTACCTATGACCAGACTTGCAGGTGAAAAAGCAAGAACAATAGGACAATGGAGAGGTTATGCTAAAGCAGTAGCAACAGGGATCTACACCGAACCAAGAATTGATCTTCCTCAACCGGATAAACAAAAAGGAGATCTGAGAAAATACAATATAGGATTGGGTCCTGTAGTGGTTTTCGGAGCCAGTAACTTTCCATTTGCATTTTCTACTGCGGGAGGAGATACTGCCAGTGCAATAGGTGCAGGAAATCCTGTTATTGTAAAAGTACATCCTGCACACCCCAAAACTTCGCAGATCATGGCAGAGGCTATAACAGAAGTGATAAAGGAACAAGAATGGCCTGAAGGTATATTCAGCGATATTACAGGAATATCCAATGATGTTGGAGCTTATTTAACTCAACATAAAGATATTAAGGCTGTTGCTTTTACCGGTTCATTTGCTGGTGGGAAAGCTTTATTTGACCTCGCCAATCAGCGCGAGGAACCTATTCCTGTATTTGCAGAAATGGGAAGCATCAATCCTGTATTTGCCTTTCAGAGCGTATCCCAAAACAGAGCAGAAGAATTAGCAAAGGAATATGCTGCTTCTTTAACATTAGGTGCAGGTCAATTCTGTACCAATCCTGGTGTATTTATAGCGTTGAAAGGAGAGGGACTGAATAGATTTGTCAATGCACTAAAAAAAGAAATTCAAGGGATTACTCCTGCCAACATGCTTCATAAAGGAATCTTTGAAAATTTTGAAAAACATAAAAGGACAGCTTCAACACAACCAGAGGTTCACCTTATTGCCGAATCTCATACGGAAGCCCAGGAATGGCAAGGACGTGCAAGTGTGATACAAACCAGCGGCAGAAACTTCATTAAAAATCATCTTTTAAGTGAAGAAGTTTTCGGGCCTTTTGGTATCGTTGTCGAATGTGAGAGTCATGAAGAAATTATTCAAATTGCTCAACAGTTAAAAGGACAGTTAACCATAACCGTAGCAGCTACAGTTGAAGATGTACGTGAAAATTCTGATGTGATTAATCTTTTAAAAGATAAATGCGGAAGATTATTATTCAACGGAATGCCAACAGGTGTTGAAGTTGTTTATGCCATGCAGCACGGAGGACCATTTCCATCTACCACAGATACCCGTTTTACATCAGTAGGACCGGATGCCGTGAAACGATTTGTCCGTCCGATCTCTTTTCAGAACTGGCCGGATGAATTTCTGCCGGAAGAATTAAAGAATGAAAATTCACTACAAATTAACAGAATTGTTGATGGAAAAATTCATTCAGGACCAATAAAATTATAACAGATGAACAGAACATTTTTTTGTATCGATTCCCATACTTGTGGATGCCCTGTACGCCTTGTGGCTGGTGGTGGACCAATGCTGGAAGGGAATTCGATGATGGAACGTCGGCTTCATTTTATGAAAGAATATGACTGGATCCGAAAAGGATTGATGTTTGAGCCAAGGGGGCACGATATGATGAGTGGCAGTATCCTTTATCCACCTATTGATGAAGCTAATGATGTCGGTGTTTTATATATTGAAACCAGTGGATGCCTTCCCATGTGTGGGCATGGAACCATAGGAACAGTCACCATCGCTATAGAAGAAGGCTTGGTTGTTCCAAAGGTTCCCGGGAAATTACGACTCGAAACTCCCGCTGGCCTTATTCTTATTGATTATGTTGAGGAAGGAAAGAAAGTAAAATCTGTAAAACTAACGAATGTAAAATCTTTTCTGTACGCCGAAGATCTGGAAGTAGATTGTTCGGGTTTGGGGTCTATAAGAGTAGATGTAGCCTATGGTGGTAACTTTTATGGAATTATCGATCCTCAGGAAAATTTCAAAGATATCTCGGGTTTTACAGCCAGCCAGTTAATCCATTATGGAAAAATGATCAGAAAGCTTTTGAATGAAAGATATAGTTTCATTCATCCTGAAGATGAAAACATTACAGGATTAAGCCACATTCAGTGGACAGGTAAGCCTACAGATCCTAAAGCAAATGGACGTAACGCAGTTTTAGTAGGTGAAAATGCTCTGGATCGTTCTCCTTGTGGTACGGGAACTTCTGCAAGAATGGCGCAATGGTATGCTAAAGGAAAACTAAAAGAAGGCGAGGAATTCATTCACGAAAGTTATATCGGATCCCAATTTATAGGCCGAATTGAAGGAACCGCAACCGTTGCCGGAAAACCAGCCATTATCCCTTCAGTTGAAGGCTGGGCGAGAATTACAGGGTATAATCATATTATTATTGACGACGAAGATCCATACTGGTTAGGATTTCAGGTTATGTAAACAGACAAATGACACAAAATAAAGGAAAAGCACTGGTTATTGGTGCAGGAATCGTAGGATTAAGCTCTGCATACTACCTCTTACAAAAAGGCTGGCAGGTAGAAATTCTGGAACAGAATGATCTGTCCAACAATTGCTCTTATGGCAATGCAGGAATGATTGTTCCGAGTCATTTTACACCTTTAGCTGCACCAGGAGTAGTGACACAAGGTATCCGATGGATGTTTGACAGTAAGAGTCCGTTTTATGTAAGACCTTCACTAAGCTCACAACTACTATCCTGGGGGTTGAAATTTTTAAAACATTCCAATCAGAAGCATGTAGATCGTTCTGCATCGGCTATCCGGGATCTTAATTTAGCAAGCAGCCAGCTTTATAATGAGCTCGCTAAAAAAGAAGAATTTAATTTTGAGCTTACTCAGAATGGAATCCTTATGCTTTATAAAACAGAAAAAGTCGCTGAAGAAGAAATTGAACTTGCTCATACTGCTATCAAATTAGAACTGCCTGTTGAGATTCTTGATCAGAAAGAAATTCAAAGCTTAGAGCCGCATGCTAAGCTGGATGTCATTGGTGGAATTAATTATAAATGTGATGGTCACATGAATCCTATAAAACTGATGAGTCAGATGATCTCATATCTTAAAAACAATGGGGTTGTTTTCTATACTCAACATGAGGTAACGGGATTTGAAATACAAGGAAGAACAATTAAAGGCATTATTGCAAATGGCAAAAAATTCACTGCAGATCATTATGTAATGACGGGAGGGTCTTTTCTTCCGGAACTGGCACAAAAAGCAGAAATTAAAATCCATTTAATGCCTGGTAAAGGATATTCATTCATGCATCAACCAGACAACCCATCCAACAAACTGGAACACGCTGCATTATTACTGGAAGCCAGAGTAGCAGTAACGCCAATGGGAGGACAAATACGCTTTGGGGGTACCATGGAGCTTGCACCTCATCGTGATAAAAAGAACATGAACAGAGTAGAAGGTATTGTACAATCAATCCCTAAGTATATGCCGGACTTTCAGGTACAAATACCAAAAGAATCTGATGTTTGGTTTGGATACAGACCCTGTGCTCCAGACGGACTTCCATATTTAGGACAATCTTCGAAACTTGACAATTTAATTATTGCAGGTGGCGGTGGAATGATGGGACTCAGTCTTGGACCCGTTTTTGGAAAAACAGTTTCCGAAATCGCCAATGGTCAAAAACCAACAGCCGATATCAGTAAATTCAATCCCGAAAGATTTAGCTAAAAATTACATTTTACATTCGACATTTTACAATTCAACACCAAAATCACACCATAAATAATTAATAATGAAAACAACACCTATCACAATGATGCTATTATTACTCAATTTCCTGCTTTGCTATTCATGTGAAAGCAAAGAATTGGAGACCATAACAGACCGGCCAGAGGCAAAACCCACAACTGTGGCTAAGAATGTTTCTTTAATCGGCGAACAGAGAGAATACACTTTTTCACCCGAAGCAGGTGGAGAGAGAAGTTACTACATTTCGATTCCTGAAAATTATGACGATACTAAAAAATACCGTTTAGTTTTTGTTTTTGCAGGAACAGATTCGACCGGAGAATTTATGCATGAATGGATGGGACAAGGTTGGAATTCCAACACTCCTGGACTGGAAAAATTAATGGACAATACTATTTTTGTTTATCCTGATCAGAAATACATATGGGGTACTGGAACAGGTTGGGCTCTTGGAAGCTATGCCGGACAATATGGAGGAATGCATGATATTCAATTCACAAAAGAACTTCTTGCATTGATCAAAAATGAATATACCATTGATAACAACCGTATTTTTGCTACCGGACATTCCTGGGGCGGTGATATGACCAATGTTACAGCTTATTTCTTAAATGGAGTATTCACAGCTATTGCTCCCATAGCATCCAATAGACCATTTTGGTTTGAAAATAGCAATGGTAATTATGTTGCTAATTCCAATTATCACGGAAACACGGCCGTGTGGGTGTTCTTTGGGCTTAATGATGATCATTTTGGTAACATCAGCCCTAATGGGCTCTTCGGAATACAGCAAGCTGATTTCTGGAGACTGAAAAACGGAACAAGCGGTACCCCCACATCTACACCAATTGGAAGCAGTACTGATGTTACAAAAACGTATGGTGGGGGCACAGCAGCCGTAAAGCTTAGCCTTTATAAAACCGGACAATACTCAGGCAGTGGCAGTCTTCCTGGTCACCAACCCCCAGATTATTACTTCAAAGCAGTAACAGATTGGTTCAAAACTTTTTAATTGACACATTTCTAAAACAAAACACCACCATTTAAAACAACCTAAAATTTCCCTCCTACTGAAGGGTTACAAATCAAAGATTTGACGGGTGGTCTATTAAAAATAATAAGTATATAGTTGAATGTTGAAAAGGCTTAATGACCAACAATGGCGTTAAGCCCTTTCTGATTAATATCATTACCCATTTTACAGTTATTTATGTAATTTTATAATCGTTAAAATATTCTTATGCATTATCAAGACGATACCATCATCATACGTGAGTTTACCCCTCAGGAATTACCTCTTTTTCTTTCTCTTTTCGAAAATAAAAACGTTACCAGTTTTCTGCCTCATAAAACCCATCAGGAATATATAGAAATGTTCGAAAAAGCTTTATCAGATTATAAAGAAGGTTCACTCAGCAGATGGGGAATTTTTAATGCTGAAAATAATGACTTTATAGGAATGGGGGTTGCCAGAATCTTTGCAGATCATCCGGAACAAACCGAAATCGGATACGTACTTGGTGAAAATTATTGGGGAAAAGGGGTAGCAACTCTTGTATGCAAAGCCCTTGTCGAGTATTGTCTTTCACTAAGAGAAACAAAAGATATCGTTGCCGTAACTGATCTGGATAATATCGCATCACAAAAAGTTCTTGTTAAAAATGGCTTTAACAGGATGGAAAACCTGGCAAGGGAAAATGAGGAATTGGCCTATTTTATATTTCAGAAAAATTAAATAAGTATGTTTGTTTAATTCTGCCCGGTTTGCGGAAAAACATCTCACTTCTCATTCCCACTCAGAGATTTCTTATTTGCATAGTAATTTCTAATCCCTGTTGAAATCTGCAATGAATAATCGGTGGTTACATAATTTTCTCCTTTGTAGCTGATCCCATTTGCACCCGGCGCGATATCTTTAAAAAATTGCCTGAATGATTCCGGGGAATAATTCTGCCGTGTTGTAGAACTTTTAAAATCACCAAGAGGCAAAGTAACGCCTCTATCATTTACTGCTGCATTTCCGTGACAAGAGATACAGGATGAGACAGGATTATCAATCGGACCATTAAGCCTTCCACCCAATCCATGATATTTGAGAAAAGCAGCATAATAATTTTCTTTCGACCCGATCAATGCAGGATTAATAAATGATTCCGTTAATTCCCGGTTGATAAATGCACCATCCCGGTTAAGATCCTTCACCACACCCGAATCATTCCCCCAGCTTAATCCTACCGGAACCATTCTCTCCCAGACTGTTTTTCCTTTCTCTGATCCATCATACATAAACGTACCGTATACCCAACCCGTTTTTAATGCTCTATGATCTTTTACAGCAATATCGATCTGCAGTAACCGAACAGTACGATCAATCCTTTTTTTGTTGGCACACTCGGCATTGGGATTGCACAAATAGATATTTGCTTTCCATTCAAGCGTATTGTTCAGGAAGGGAAGCTTTTTGGTATCGGCATCTGTAAACAGCAGCTTAAAACTTACCGTTCCTTCTGGAAAATGGGATTTCCCGGGATCAGGACTTTGTTTTGCTCCCGGCCAGACTTGCCCTAACGTATATCCTCCCGGAGAATTATACATACCGACTGCCCAGTTTTCCAGCTCAACATCCTGAAGATCGTGCAGTTTGTATTTTGGGGTTGCAAATTCTCTTGTCAGGCCATGGATATACTCCCGACCATTTCCTATATAGTCAGTACCTGCATATTTTTCATCATCGTGAAGCCATGGAGCATGGTACCATTTTCTGATCCGGTTTTCCTGACCTCTGAAATTCACGTCTGTATTACCTTCCAGACAATAGTGTAAAACCGTATGCATGTAAAGCTGAGGATCTTTGGTGAAATCAATACTTTGCCAGGGATAATTTTCTAAAACCAATTCTTTAGGATAGTCCTGGCTCAGCTCAAAAGGTTTCAATCCCACAGGAGGCACATAATTAGCATTATAGCTTGGATATAAAGGTGTAGTATATATGATCTTTTTAGTTATCGTTCCTTTCTTGGAAGACACTCTATTTTGAAGGGATTGCTGGCAGCCAACCAGAAAAATAAGTACCATTAAAATATTTAAGAACTCTAATCTTTGTCTCATATCAATAGTTTGATCATAAAGATAACAGGTTAATCTTAAAGCGAGTAGGGGTCTTTTAAAACTTAATATGTACTATGAAAAAAGTTCTCTATGCAGCTTTTCAAGATCTCTTCAGAATAAATAATTACTGTCCTGACGGGTGGCCAATCAACAATTTTACAAAATGGCTATATATTCCCACCTGAAAAACATTTCATTAATAAAAGAAAATGTTATAACTTGCAGTCATTATGATGTCCAAACGTTGCAAATATGCTTTAAAAGCAATGGTCAGGTTAGCAAGAAATTACAATCAGGGCTTTCTGCCTACGTCTGTTATAGCACAAGATGAGCATATTCCCAGAAAATTTTTAGAACAAATTCTTTTAGAGCTGAAGAGGGTAAAACTGGTGAACAGCAAACAGGGAAAAACAGGAGGATATTATTTACTGAAATCTCCTGACGAAGTCTCTCTGGCTGATATTTACAGGATTTTCGACGGTCCTATTGCATTGGCGCCATGTGTTTCCTTAAACTTTTATGAACCCTGTGATGATTGTGTGGATGAAGAAACCTGTTATCTAAGAAATGAATTTATTATCGTAAGGGAAAAAACAAGAAAAAGCATGATGGAGGCCACTCTGACTACGTTTATGAAAAAAAATTAGTTTTTTTTAATTTTAAATACTACTAATTTGGTAGGATTAATAGGATTATATATATTTGCAGGAATAATTTCAATCTCAAATGGAAAATAATCTGAAAAAAGAATTCGAAAAACTGCTTGAAGAAGTCTCTGACCATGCTGTTAATACTGAGTTTCTACAATTACTTGCAGAAAGGTTTCCGGGTGAGGTTATTTTTTCAACAAGCTTCAGCTACGAAGATCAAATAATCACTCACCTGATAAAAAATCTTGATATTGATATTTTCACGTTGGATACCGGGAGGCTCTTTGAACAAACCTATGAAACATGGACAGCCAGCAGGGCTTTCTTTAAAAAGAACATCAAAGCCTATTATCCCGATACGGAAGAAATAAGAGAGTTTGTTTCACAAAACGGACCGGACTCATTTTATCAATCGGTGGAGCAGAGGAAGGCATGCTGTACAATCCGTAAAGTACACCCTTTGAAAAAGGCATTACAGGGTTATAAAGTATGGATCACAGGATTGAGATCCGAACATTCTGTCAACAGACAAAATATGCCGCAATTGGAATGGGACGAAGATAACAGGATCATCAAATTCCATCCATTGCTTCACTGGACTTCAGACCAGGTCCTGGAGTATGTTCAGACGAACCACTTACCCTATAATCATCTGCATAAAAAAGGATTCGTCAGCATTGGCTGTGAGCCCTGTACAAGAGCTGTAAAAGAAGGTGAAGATTTCAGGGCAGGCCGCTGGTGGTGGGAAGATGCCAGTAAAAAAGAATGCGGTTTACATATCCATAAATAAAGAAAAAAAATATGTCAAAATATCATTTAAATTATCTCGACCAGTTAGAATCTGAGTCTATTTATATCTTAAGGGAGGTCGCGGGACAGTTTGAACGGCCCGCATTGCTGTTCAGTGGAGGAAAAGACAGTATTGTTCTGGCTCATCTTGCTTCAAAAGCATTCCGTCATGGGAAGATCCCTTTTACATTTGTTCATGTGGATACCGGACATAACTTTCCGGAGGTCCTTAATTTCAGGGATCAGCTGGTGAAAGAGCTGGAAGTGGACCTTGTTGTAAGAAAAGTAGAAGATACGATAAAAGCTAAAAGCCTTACAGAACCTAAAGGTAAATTTCCAAGCAGGAACTGGCTGCAAACCTATACTTTACTGGATACCATTGAAGAATTTGAATTTGATGCCTGCATAGGAGGTGCCCGCAGAGATGAAGAAAAGGCAAGGGCGAAGGAAAGAATTTTTTCTGTGCGGGATGAATTCGGACAATGGGATCCTAAACTCCAACGTCCCGAACTATGGAATATCTTCAATGGAAAAATTCATAAGGGAGAAAATGTAAGAATTTTTCCAATCAGCAACTGGACCGAACTTGATGTCTGGAATTATATCCGAAGAGAAAAAATTGAATTGCCATCAATTTACTTTTCGCATGACAGGGAGGTGGTAGATTTTAACGGACAATGGATTGCCAATTCAGAACATGCTTCCTTAGAAAGCCACGATTTTATTACTACAAAAAAAATACGGTATCGTACGGTAGGCGATATGACCTGTACCGCAGCGGTTGAATCTCATGCTGTAACCATAGATGCAGTGATCGAAGAAATTGTTGCAACCCGCATTTCCGAACGCGGAGAAACAAGGATCGACGACCGTGTAACAGAAGCCGCTATGGAAGATAGAAAAAAAGGAGGCTACTTTTAATCGTCTATCATCTATCATTTATAACTAATCATTTATAACTAACAGATATGGATATTTTAAGATTTATAACAGCAGGAAGTGTTGATGACGGTAAAAGTACCCTTATCGGAAGACTGTTGTACGATAGCAAAAGTATTTTACAGGATCAGTTGGAAGTCCTTGAAAAACATTCTAAAAATAAAAATGAAGATGGAGTGGACCTGGCGCTTTTAACGGATGGTTTACGTTCTGAAAGAGAGCAGGGAATTACCATTGACGTCGCTTACAGGTACTTTTCAACAGCTAAAAGAAAATTTATTATAGCCGATGCTCCCGGCCATGTGCAATATACCAGGAATATGATCACCGGAGCTTCCAATTCGGATCTGATGGTCATCCTTATTGATGCACGTAAAGGAGTCATTGAACAAACAAGAAGACATTCTATCATCGCTTCATTACTCAAGCTGAAAAAAGTAGTTGTAGCCATTAATAAAATGGATATGGTCGATTATTCGGAAGAAGTTTTTGAAAGCATTAAATCCGATTATTCCAAGATTGCCGATAATCTGGACTTACATGACGTAAGCTATTTTCCCATTTCAGCACTGAAAGGAGATAATATTGTAAGCTTATCTTCTAAAACGGAATGGTATAAGGGAAACGCTCTTCTGGAATACCTGGAACAGGTAACCCTTGATGAAGAATTGAATAGTGGAAGCCGTTTCCAGGTACAGTATGTAATTCGTCCACAGACAGAGGAATTACATGATTACAGGGGATATGCCGGACAGATATTAAGTGGAAAATTTCAAAAAGGGGACAAAATTCAAATATTTCCGGCTGCTTCATCAAGTGAAATCACAGCAATTGAAATTAATGGAAAAGAAGTTGAAGAAGCCTTTGAAGGACAACCTGCCGTCATTCACATTGCTGATGATCTGGATATTGGGAGAGGTGATCTTTTTGCGACCGAAGAACAGCTTCCCATTATAGAAAAAGATCTGGAAGTACTCTTATGCTGGCTCGACCAGAAATCATTACAGCCCGGTAATAAATACCTGTTACAACAGAATAGCAGACTTGTAAAAACAGTAGTAAAAGCAGTAGACTATAAGATCAATGTCAATACGCTGGTACAGGAACAGGCTGATGGGGAGATAAAGCTGAATGAGATCGTTAAGGTTACCCTGAGAACAGCACAACCTCTTGCTTACGATAGTTTTATTAATAACAAAAGAACCGGATCTGCAATTTTGGTGGATGAAACATCTAATTCTACGGTGGCAGCATGCATAATTCAATAAAAAATGACAGCATTTAGTAATTTAATCGATAGAATCCGGGACAACAAACAAAATAGCGGTCATGTTTTTTTTGATAAAGCAAAAGCCAAAAATTTTGTTACGACCCTGTACGAAGTTCTTTTTCTTCCCGAAAAAGAAGAGATAAAAGATCACTTGGAAGAAAATTTTGCCAGATTATATGGCGAACTGTTTTGCCTGATCAACAGCATAACCGGTGATGAGGAAATTGCAGAAGTGCAGACGGATAGCTTTTTTGATGCACTCCCGGGAATTTATGATCACCTCATCAAGGATGCCCGTTCTATACTTGAGTTTGATCCCGCTGCGGATTCTCCTGAAGAAATACTTCTTGCTTATCCAGGATATTTTGCTACGTATGTCTACAGAATCTCTCATCAGTTATGGAAACAGGAAGTAAGAATTTTACCGCGTTTCATTTCTGAATATGCTCACAGCAAAACAGGGATCGACATCCATCCTGGAGCTTTGATCGGGGAACATTTTTTTATTGATCACGGAACAGGAATCGTGATCGGGGAAACAGCCATCATTGGAAACCATGTGAAGATCTATCAGGGGGTAACCTTGGGAGCTTTGAATGTTTCGAAGGAAAAAGCCAACCAAAAAAGACATCCGAATATTGAAGACCATGTTATTATATATTCCGGAGCGACTATCCTCGGCGGAAATACAACAATAGGCAGGGAAAGCATTATCGGTGGAAACGTATGGATCACTCAAAGCGTTCCGTCTAATTCCCTGGTGTATAATAAAGGGGAAATAAGAATAAAAGATAACAACACATTACCGGAGTCGCTGAACTTCGTCATATAAAAAGAGAAAAATAAAAATTGTATTGGTATGAAATTTCAGAACGCATTAGAAACGATTGGAAATACGCCAGTCGTAAAGATTAATAAACTTTTTAATTCAGATCATGAAGTCTGGATCAAACTGGAAAAAAGCAATCCCGGCGGAAGTATCAAAGACAGAATTGCACTAGCAATGATCGAAGATGCAGAAGCAAAAGGATTATTAAATAAAGATACTACCATTATAGAGCCAACCAGTGGCAATACAGGAATAGGACTTGCACTTGTTGCTGCAGTTAAAGGATATAAACTTATTCTCGTAATGCCCGAGAGCATGAGTATAGAACGCCGTAAGATTATGGAAACCTACGGTGCTGAGTTCGTGCTCACTCCAAGGGAAAAAGGAATGAAAGGTGCTATTGAAAAGGCTAACGAACTGGCAGAGGAAATCCAGAACTCATGGATTCCTAAACAATTCGATAACCCTGCCAACGTAAAAGTACATACAGAAACTACGGCACAGGAAATTATAAAGGACTTTCCCGACGGACTGGATTATGTAATCACAGGAGTGGGCACCGGAGGACATATCACTGGAATTGCTAAAGTTTTAAAGGAGACCTTTCCCAATATCAGGGTAATTGCTGTAGAACCAGAGCTGTCTCCCGTATTGAGCGGCGGAAGTCCCGCGCCTCATCCTTTGCAGGGACTGGGAGCTGGATTTGTTCCTTCCATATTGGATATAACACTTCTGGATGGCGTCATTACTGTAGGTAAGGAAGAGGCATTTGAATATACACTGAAAGCAGCAAAACAGGAAGGACTTTTTGTAGGAATTTCAACAGGTGCTGCATTGGCAGCGATTGCAAAACATCTCCCTGAAATACAACCCGGAGCAAAAATTCTTACCGTAAATTATGATACCGGAGAAAGGTATCTTTCGATTGAAGGACTCTTCTAAATCCTTTAACTAAAAACCGATTTTAAATGAATACAAGTATCAAAGCACCCAAGGTATATCTTATCGGTGCAGGACCCGGCAACCCTGATCTGATCACTGTAAAAGCAGTAAAAATTATTGCTGAAGCAGATGTTATTCTGTGTGACCGACTTGTAAGTCCTGAAATTTTAGAGACTTATGTCAGCAAAAACGCAGAAATAATATATGTAGGTAAAGAATGCAGTAAAAATGCTTCTACCCCTCAATCGTTCATTAATTCTCTAATGGTAGATTATGCTCGCCAGAACAAAACCGTCGTACGGCTTAAGGGGGGAGATGTATCTGTATTTTCTAATATCCTGGATGAACTCCAGACTTTAAGAGAAAATCATATTCCATATGAAATCATCCCTGGTATTACTGCAGCTTTAGGAGCAGCAGCCTACGCAGGCATGCCTTTAACAGCCAGAGGATACGCCACATCAGTCCGTTTCTTAACCTATTATAAATCTGAAATTCTTACAGATGAATACTGGAAGGAACTGGCCGGGACCGACGACACTCTTGTCTTTTATATGTCCAAAGGTAATCTTGCCGGTCTGGTTGAGAAGTTCATCAGGCTGAACATTTCCGATGAGAAAAAAATAGCTGTCGTTGAGCAGGCCACAACACCTTATCAAAAGGTATATACTTCTTCTTTTGATGACTTTGAAAATAATTTTAAAGGTAAAACATTTGCCTCACCGTCACTGGTGATTATCGGCAAGATCGTGAATCTGCATGAAGAGTTCTCGTGGCTGGAAAATGCAGCAGAAGAAGGTCTCTATTTTAAATCGGTTGAAAATGGAAGCCTAATACAAAAAACTCAAAACTTTTTCGAATATGCTGTCTGAAACAAAATTAAATGTCCTTAAACAAATATCCGGGGAGTTCTCCAGGGATGAAACCATATGGGCAAGCGGATATTTAGCCGGTCTTGCAGGAACTCCTTTGACGGCTACGCTACCACCTATCCATACAGACCAGCCAGATCCCATCACTACAAGGAAAATAACCCTGGCATACGGTACGGAAACGGGAAACAGTAAAAAGCTGGCAACAGGACTTGCAGGGATTATCAAGAAAAAAGGAATTCAGGTCAAATTAGCCGATCTCTCCCAATATAAGCCTAAAGACCTTGGTAAAGAAGACTATTTCTTTGTGATCATCAGTACGCAAGGAGAAGGAGATCCACCTGTTCTGGCAAAAAAATTCTATGATTATATCCATGAAAATGAAATCAATCTCAGCAATCTTAAGTTCGGGGTTCTGGCATTGGGAGACAGCAGTTATCCTTTATTCTGTAAAACAGGAGAAGACGTGGATTACCGTTTTGAGCTATTGGGAGCAAAACGTATTGTTCCTTTAAAAAAATGTGATATTGATTATGAAAGCGAAGCCGGAACCTGGATAGAACATGTTTTTGAAGCTGTACAAAAAGCATCAGAAGGAAGCTTAAAAAATGCTTCAGCTCCAAAACAACCTTCCGGCCGAAGAAAATATAAGGGAAAAATATCTGCAATCATCAACCTCAACGATATCACTTCAGAAAAAGAAACCTATCATATTGAGATTGAAACCGAAGAAACCCTTAGTTATCAACCGGGTGCAGCTTTAGGGATTATGCCTTTTAATTCACAGGAAGCAGTGGACGAGATCATCCGGCTTACCGGAATCAATTCCCAAAAGCAGATACAAACTACAAAGCTTACGGCCAGCGTGCAGGAGCTTTTGCATAAACACCTTAATATAAGTTATTTATTAAAGTCTGTCGTTGCACAATATGCCAAGATCACTGGTCATTCAATTCCGGATGTCCGTTTAGGTCTTTTGGATCTTCTAAGGATCTATCCGGTAAAGGGACCTGATGAGTTTGAGCAGGTTATTAAGATACTGACAGGCCAATCCCCACGTTTGTATTCTGTTTCTTCTTCACTGGAAGCGCATGGTGATACTGAAATTCATATTACGGTAGCGAAATCAGAATTTTTCATTGATGACCAGAAGCAAAATGGTTTATGCAGTGGTTATTTAAGTCAATTTAAGGAAGGCGAAGAGCTTGAATTTTATATCCAGGACGCGGGACACTTCAAACTGCCTGAACCGGAAAAAGATATCATTATGATAGGGCCCGGCACCGGGATTGCGCCTTTCAGGTCGTTTCTTTGGGAACGGGATGCCACGGGAGCGGAAGGAAGAAACTGGTTATTTTTCGGGGACAGAAATTTCATTTCAGATTTCCTTTACCAATCGGAACTGATTGATTTCCTGAAAACAGGAACATTAACGCATCTGGATACCGCATTCTCAAGGGATACTGTTGAAAAAATTTATGTCCAGCATAAACTGAAACAAAAAGCACAGGAGGTATTTTACTGGCTGGAAGGGGGAGCATCCGTCTACGTTTGCGGAACCAAAGACCCGATGAGCCGTGATGTAGAAGAAACTCTTCTGGATATCATACAGGATGAAGGACGACGTAGCAGAACCGAAGCAGTAAGCTATCTCGAGGAAATGGAACTTAGTGGCAGGTACGCGAAAGATGTTTATTAAAATCTGCCGGAAATAATCACCAATTAAAAGAAAATAATAATGAGCAATAAAGATAACCTTTCGCCGGTAGAAAGGATAAAAACCGGAAGCAACGGACTCAGAGGTACGTTAAAGGAAAGTCTTGCGGATGATTTCACAGGATCTATAAGAGAAGATGACCAGACCCTTATCAAATTCCATGGAATGTACCAGCAGGATGACAGGGACAGAAGGGAAGAGCGGGTAAGCAAGAAACTGGAGTGGTTGTATTCATATATGATCAGACTGAGACTACCCGGTGGATTTTTAACCCCGGAACAATGGATCGGATTGAATGGCATTGCCGAAGATCATTCTACAGGCACGATAAAAATTACAACAAGACAAACCATTCAGCTGCACGGCATTTTAAAATCACATTTAAAACCTACGATCCAGAATTTCAATATACAGCATCTCGATTCCATTGCAGCCTGCGGGGACGTGAACAGAAATGTAACCTGTACTGCGAATCCTTCGGAGTCTCCATTGCACCAGGAAGCTTATGAATTAGCCGGTAAAATAAGTGAAATGTGTCTTCCTAAAACCAAGTCCTATTATGATATCTGGATCGATGATGAATTAATAGTCGACAGGAAAGTTGAAGAAGATCCTCTGTACCAGGACAGATATCTTCCGAGAAAACTGAAAATTGGAATTGCTATTCCACCTAATAATGATGTGGATGTATTTATCAATGATATTGCACTCATCGCTATCATTGAAAACAATAAAATCGCCGGCTACAATATTGCAGCAGGAGGAGGCTTGGGTGCAACGCATGGAAATGCGGCCACCTATGCACGTTTGGCTTCAGTATTAGGGTTTGTGGATACCGAAGAGAAAGCTTTAAAGGCCGTATATGAAATCATCACTGTACAGCGTGACTTCGGAAACAGAAGTGACAGAAAACTTTCCAGGCTAAAATATACAATCGATACAATGGGAATCGAAGGATACAGAGCGGAGGTTGAAAAAAGAACAGGCTTTGCCTTCGAACCCGCCAGGGAATTTAAGTTTGAACAAAGAAAAGACCGTTACGGCTGGACACAAAACCATGAAGGAAATTGGTTCTACACCGCATTTGTTGAACATGGAAGAGTTCTCAACACGGATAATTACCCCTTAAAATCAGGATTATTAAAAATTGCAGAAACCGGCAAGGTTAATTTCCGCTTTACTTGTAACCAAAACCTTATTCTTGCGGATATTAAAGAAGCTGATAAACCTGAAATTGAACGTCTCCTGAAAGAATATGGTATTTCTGGGTATACAACCGGAGCCAGCGCATTGCGCAAAAACTCTGTAGCATGTGTAGCCTTAAATACCTGTTCCCTGGCTTTAGCAGAAGCACAGCGTTATCTGCCTTCCCTGGTAACCAAAATAGAACCCGTACTCGAAAAATATGGCCTTTTGGAGGAAGATATCACGATCAGGATGACAGGCTGCCCGAATGGTTGCGGAAGATCACCTAATGCAGAGATCGGTTTTGTGGGTACTGCTTATGGTAAATACAACCTTCACATTGGGGGAGACCGCTTAGGAACCCGTCTTAACACGAAATTCAAAGAGAATATCGGCGAGGAAGAAATCATTGAAACGCTTGATGAGCTTTTTGGAATTTACATACAAGATAAACTAGAAGAAGAAACTTTCGGTGATTTCTCTTATCGTTATTTACAAAACTTAAATTGAAAATATGACACAACCATTTTATCGTCAGAAACAAACTAAAAAACAAAACCATTCTATTTTAGGTAAACGAATGTGTATGTGTTGTTGATTTTAAATCAATGATAGCATTAACTGTTTAAATTATTTAAATCGCAAGCCACAAAGACTTTAATGTTGCTTGTTTTTAAAAACATATCTGAATCCTCCCTTATTAAAAGTTTAAACAGGCTCATTCACATAACCTAAAAAATGAAAAAATGAAAAACAATAAGCAGGGATATTTTCTGCAGAGATCAGCTGTATTTCTATTGATCTTCTTATTTTGTACTCTTGCAGAAGCGCAGCAGCAGCTCGTAGAGTTAAGCGGAACGATAAAAAATACCGATACCCGGAAAGGGATCAGTACCGTAAAGGTGCAGGTTGAACACACTGAGGATACTTCATTAACAGATCAACAGGGTAATTTTAAAATACGTACAAGGGTAAAAGTACCTTTCAGGCTGATCATCAGCAAAGAAGGTTTTCTCACCCAAACGGTGGAAATATTATCCCTATCCAATAAAATTGCGGTGGAACTTAATCCGCAGAATGCCATCATTGATGAAGTGGTCATTTCTGCATCAAGAGTTCCGGAAAAAGTTTTAAAATCACCAATAGCTATTGAAAAGATTGATATCCGGGCGATCAGGGAAAGCCCTGCTGCATCTTTTTATGAAACCCTTGAAAATGTAAAAGGGTTACAACTATTAACGTCCAGCCTTACTTTAAAAATTCCTAACTCAAGGGGATTTAATTCTCCCAATAATTTCCGGTTTATGCAGCTGGTAGATGGGGTAGATGTACAATCTGCTACATTGGGTGTTCCTTTAGGAAATGCAATCGGACCTACAGAGCTGGATATACAGTCTATGGAGGTTACACCCGGTGCAGCGTCTGCGCTCTACGGAATGAATGCCATCAACGGACTGGCAAGCCTTCAGACAAAAGATCCTTTTACCTCCGAAGGGCTCAGCGTTTATTTCCGGGGCGGCGTGAATCATGTAGACAACGTTAATCATAAAATAAGTTCTCTGGGGGAGAGTGCAATACGGTTTGCAAAAGTTTTAAATAAAAATCTGGCGGTAAAAGTTAATGCCTCTTATTTCAGCGGAGTCGATTGGATCTCGAATAATCAAACCGATCAGAACGCCAATCCATTGATTACGGCCAATCCCAATTTTTCATTAGCTAATAACCCTGCAGAGGATCTCTGGAACAAATACGGAGATGAAAGAAACAACCGGGTTGCCGTAAAAGTAGATTATAACGGCAAACCTACCACATTCAATGTATCGAGAACAGGGTATCTTGAAAAAGACCTTGTAAGTCCTGAAGTAAAGAACATTAAATTTGATGCGGGATTATATTACCGTTTTGGAGACCAATGGAAGACTTCATATGTATACCGGTACGGATTGCTGGACGGAACATTCCAGAGGGGAAATAAAATCCGCCTCCAAAATGCGACGGTGCAGAATCACAAAGTTGAACTGACTGGTAAGGAGCTTACATTCAGAGCGTATGTCTCTATAGAAAATACAGGAGATTCCTATAATCTGAAACCATTAGCCGATAATCTTGATCTTACGAATCTTTCTAACAGCAACTGGAGAAATGCATTTCAGACGGCTTTGCAGAACAGTATTAATGCCGGTGTAAGCCTTAATGAAGCTTTTATTCTTGCCAGAAGGGAAGCCGATAAAAACAGAGTAGTCCCGGGAACCCCGGCTTTTGAACAATTAAAAAATACAATTATTGGGATTAATAACTGGGATTCGGCCAATGGAGGAGTGGCAGGAGCACCTGCAACCGGAGGAGCAAAACTGGAGCAAAAATCGCGTTTTTATCAGGGAGAGCTAACCTATGATTTCAGCAGATTTGTAAAAATATTCAATCTCCTTGCGGGTATCGATTATCGTCTTTACAGCATTACTCCCGATGGAAACAATTTTGTAGATTTTAACAGGCCGGTTAAAGAAAGAAACATCCCATTAGCTGACGGAACATTTGGTAAGGATGTTATCTATCAGAAATATGGGATTTTCGCCCAGATTACCAAGCTTTTCTTTGACGATAAATTAAAACTTAATGCCGCCTTAAGGGTGGACAGAAATCCTGAATTTGAAGCTAAAGTGAATCCGAGGATAAGTATCGTCTATTCTCCTGTAAACCAGCACAACTTCAGAGCATCATTTCAGAATGGATACCGTTTTCCTTCATTATTTGAAGCATTGTCTTTCGTCAACAACGGAAATGTAAGAAGGGTCGGAGGACTTTCAAAGGTCAACGAAGGATTAGGATATCTCGAAAATTCTTACACGTTAGCATCAATTGATAAGTTTACTTCTGCTGTGAATGCAGATGTAGACGGAGGGAAAACCCTTAACCAGGCGGCCCTGGACAATAAGAATCTTTTAGCCGTTGCCAATCTTCAAAAGTTACAACCTGAAAAGATCAATTCATTTGAGGTAGGATACAAATCGGTTTTCTTTAATAGTAAACTGGTACTGGACTGGGATTTTTATTATAATATCTACGAAGGTTTTCTGGGACAGGTAGAAGTGGCCGTACCTAAAAACGGTCAGGTGGGAAGCAATAATGCAGTGCTGGATATGACCGACCGAAGCAAGCAGGATCGTTATCGGGTATATACCAACAGCAATAGTACTTATAAAAGTTACGGGACCTCTCTGGGAATCAGATATAATATTATTAAAAACTACAATATCAATGCTAACGTCTCTTATAATGATCTGGCTTCGAACAATGCATCCGACCTGTTCATTACTTCATTCAACACCCCAAAATGGATGGTAAATGTAAGTATAGGAAACAGGGAGATCATTAAAAATATCGGATTTACAGTCGTGGCAAGATGGCAGAATCAGTTTTTATGGGAAAGTCCTTTGGCCTCGGGGAATATTCCGGCATATTACACTATAGATGCACAGGCAACATGGAAGCTTCCTGAGATCCATGCCAATGTAAAGGTTGGAGCTACCAACCTTTTTAACAGGCGTTATTTTCAATATGCAGCCGGGCCTGAAATAGGCGGATTGTATTATCTGGCTTTTACCTATGATTTAAAACTATAATTAAATGAGCAATTCCTTATATCCCATATTTTTAAAGCTGGAGCAGCTGTCACTCCTTATTATCGGTGGTGGCAGGGTTGCCCTTGAAAAGCTGGAATCGGTACTGGGTAATTCCCCTGAAACTTCAATTAAATTGGTAGCCAAGGAAATTATTACGGAAGTAAAAGCTTTACAAGCCCGGTTCCCTAATATACAGATACATGAAAGACCGTATAATGAGAATGATTTTAATAATGCAGATCTTGCGATTATTGCCGTAAATGACCTTGAGTTGGCAGGTCAGATAAGGGAAAAGGCACGGAATCATGATCTATTGGTGAATATTGCGGATAAACCGGATTTGTGCGATTTTTATCTAGGCTCCATTGTCAGGAAAGGAAGTCTGAAAATTGCCATTTCAACCAACGGAAAATCGCCAACCATTGCCAAAAGATTAAGGGAAACATTTACCGAAATCATTCCTGATGAAATGGATACGGTACTGGACAATATGCAGGATATTCGTAACCAGCTAAAGGGAGATTTTAATTATAAAGTAAAAGAACTGAACCGGGTAACGACAGAATATCTTGCTGATGGAAAAAAAAGCTTTCCGAATTCAGATCTGGAAATCGAAAAGCTGATCCACATTACCAAAATAGCCCAGAGAAGAGCAAACATTTATCTCGCTGTCATCGGAGTTTTACTTCTTTTAGGCGTATTAGGAATTATTATTTATCAGTTTAACCTTTCGGATGACATTCAGGTGTTCCTTAATAAGGACGGCCACATTTTTTATTGGATGCTTCTTACTGGTTTTCTGGCAGAAATTGTAGCAGGATCAATGGGTATGGGGTACGGAGTAATATGCACCACTATACTTTTGTTGCTCAATGTTCCGCCACCCGTAGTAAGCGCAAGCATTCATTCTGCAGAATCATTTACTACTGCAGCCGGAAGTTTCAGCCACTATAAACTGGGAAATGTCAATAAAAAACTGGTTTGGGTTCTGTTTCCGCTGGCCATTGCCGGCTCTGTGATCGGTGCATTAACCTTATCCCATTACGGCGAATATTATGCGCATATCGTAAAGCCTATTATCGCCTGTTATACTTTGTATTTGGGACTGAATATTCTTAGGAATGCTTTCAAGGAAAAAACAAAAGATCGTATAAAAACAAAAAAAAGAACCAACCTTAGGCTTCTTGGATTGGTTGGGGGCTTTATAGATTCATTCGCCGGAGGCGGTTGGGGGCCGTTGGTTACAGGAACCCTGATCAAAGAAGGAAGAATTCCGCGTTATGTTGTAGGAAGCTCTACTGTTGCTAAGTTTCTTCTAACCCTTACCAGTGCTGTTACTTTTATTTTTACCATTGGTATCCATCATTGGAATATCGTGCTTGGACTTTTACTGGGTGGTGTTTTCACTGCTCCTTTTTCAGCAATGCTTACTTCCAGGCTTCCTACAAAGAAAATGTTTGTGGTTGTAGGAATAGTGGTTATTGCAATGAGCCTTACCACAATTATCAAATCAATAATCTAGCAACCAGGATTTTACCTATACAGAAAAGCTCCCTCACGGGAGCTTTTTTGCTAACAATATAGATGTAATGATTACTTCCTATAAAAATCATTCCGTCCACAGATGTCCGGCAGCATACGTTTTTGCTTTTCCGGCAATGATCACCCGATCACCCTGATCCTCACAATATAACTTTCCTAACCTTTCGGAAAGCTGCATTGCAAAAAGATCTTTTTTCCCCAATCTGTCAGACCAGAAAGGAATTAATGAGCAATGAGCCGACCCTGTTACAGGATCTTCAAGAATACTTGCCTGCGAAGTAAAATATCTTGAAACGAAATCGCTGTGGTCACCTTTTGCAGTTACAATCACGCCACCCGGGTCCAGATTGATCTGATCAAAGATTTGCCTGTCGATTTTGATGTTTCTGATATCATTTTCATTATCATATACCAGAACATAATCCCTGGATTTAAATACCTCTTTAGGCTGGATATTCAATGATTTTGAAATCAAATCCGGTAAAGAGGACGGGGAAGGCATTCTCGAAGGAAAATCAAGATAATATAGCCCATCCCTGTAGGTAACTTTTAAATCACCGCTTTTTGTTTCAAAGATAATTTCATTCCTGTTATAGTTTAAAACTGAAATCAGACAATGGGCCGTTGCCAGTGTTGCATGTCCGCATAAATCCATTTCAATTTCAGGGGTAAACCAGCGAAGATGTATTCTTGAACCGAGGTCTATAAAAAATGCTGTTTCGGCAACCGCGTTTTCCATAGCAATCTTAAGAAGAGTTTCATCCGGAAGCCATTCTTTTAATGGTACAACACATGCCGGATTTCCTCTGAAAAGCTCATCTGTAAATGCATCTATCTGATATAATTCTAATTTCATAATTACGGATATAAACTTGTTTCCTGCAAAATTAAAAATTTCTTTTCATCTTGGCATTCCAATAGGGGCAATATCCTTCAGATGGACCTTCAGGTATATTTACGCATTTATTTTTTTCGAAGTATCAATCCCAAATCCCACACATCCCCGGAATAAGAACAGGGTAAGAAAAAGTAAATAAAGGGTTTGAGGCAGGTAAAGAAAATAACTCAGCCAGGTAAAAGGATCCATTTCATAAACTCCGGTTTCCGGCTTAATCGGAATTAGCTCTTTAGGAATTGAATTCAGATCATGTGTCAATAAGGCTACCAGAATTATGATGATCAGAATAATAGAACTTATTCTCGTCCAGAAACCCAACATTAAAAATAAGCCAAATACACACTCGCAAAAAGCTGTAAAATGAGCAGTGAACGCCGGAAAGGGAAAACCTATACTACTGATGGTATTGAACATATATCCCTGGAAAATAGGGTGGAATAATTTATTAAACCCTGCGATAAAAAAGAACAGCCCTATCAGGATTCTACAGATAATATAAATGGTATTGCTGTTTTTTTCAAAGTTTGATATGGTTGTTTTCATTATATTTTTTAATTCATTTTAATTAAACATTATTGAAGGTACAGAAATCCCGGCCTTGCATTTTATTAAAATCCAGATCACAGATTATGAAGGAATAAAGCAATGTGCATATATTCCGGCATATAGATCCCGGATAGTATTATTGTAAGCAATAATAAGGTCCTGTCACTATTTGATAAGACCAAAGACAATCAGAAATTAAGCTGTTATTTTTGGGGGAATCCAAATCGAATTAAAAAAAGAAGAGTAGGATGGATCATCATATAAAAAGAACCGGTTTTTTACATCCTTTTCAAATCTACCGAATGTAAAAGATGAAAATGGTGCAGTAAACAATGATGAGAAACCTGAACAATAATTGCCATTACATTTTACAGGCGTTGTATTGTTTTCTTTGAGAATAACTTTATCACATTCTTTATGGGAAGTTTCCTTGATGTGAAAAAAGACAGTGGTCGGAGCCGTAAAAGAATTTGTACCAGACTGAATGATCAACAAATGGGCAAGCATCAAAAATATACTCAATACCTTTATATAATGCCATAAACCGATTTGTTTCACCATAAGCACTTCCTTACACCAGACAAAGGTAATAAAATATTTACGGGTGAAATTTCTTACATCCATTCACTACAGATGTGATATTTATCAATTATTATAACTGTTTTTTATTTAATAGTTTTGCACAAAGAAAAATCACACCAAAAATATTAGGCACCATGAAACGATGCATCCTGTCAATACTATGTTTTTTATCAAGCTATATTCTTTCGGCACAAAATGCCGACAATTCCCTTCAGGGATATTACAAAGCAAGCAGTGACGATACACTTTACAGCAGTTTTAACTTCGATGGAAACGGGAAAGTTTCGATAGGTGATATGGATTATGGAGATTATTTTACAAGAAATGACAGTTTAATTATTTATCCTGATAAAAGCATTTTCATCTTTAAAATTAAAAAAGGAAAACTGCTCGGGATTTCCAATTGGGTTGAAAAAGGCGTCTGGGTTCAGAAAAAAGACAGCTCCGAAGTCAATAACAGAAAGAGTCCTCTGGAGGCTCAAAACAAAGCCCGGCTTTTAGCAGAATACTATGATAAGACAAAAAGTCCTTCAGGTTCAGATCTGGATTTTGAAGCCCTGTTTTCAGGAAAAACCGATGAAGTGAATGAAGAACTTTGCAATAAAGGGTTAGCAAAGGCCTGCATGAATCTTTTTGGGCTCAAAATGATGAAGTATACTCCCGGACTTTTGACCAAACCGGAGAAAATCGCCTCAAAAAAAATACAACCTCATCCTGAATTAATTGCCCTGTCAAAGAAAATAATAAGCATGGGAGAGCCTGAAGGGTATACGGTTCTGGGAAGCTATTATTACACATTAGGATTAAAAGAAAAAGCTTTTAAAACCTGGGATGAAGGAGAAAAGAACGGAAGCTTAAAATCCGGAACCACCAAAGCCCTTATTGAATTTCAGGAAGAACTGGAAAAAGAGGCCGCAAAAGAATAATCAGTTAAAAGTCTGCCGGAATTCAAGTGGAGAAAGCGAAGTCCTGTTCTTAAACAAACGGTGAAAAGATTGCGAATGCTCAAAACCAAGATGATAGACAATTTCCGAAACCGACATTGAAGTCGTAGACAGCAATTCTTTAGCTTTTGCAATCAGCCGGTTCTGGATATGCTGCTGTGTTGTTTGTCCCGTATGGACACGCAACATATCGCTGAGATAATTAGGACTGATGTGCAATTCGTTTGCTATAAATTGTACTGACGGAATTCCATTGATGATGAGGCTTTTATTTTTAAACTGCTCATCAAGCAGTGTTTCCAATTGCGTTAAGAGATCATTATTTACTTTCTTTCTGGTTAAAAACTGACGGTTATAAAAACGGTCACAGTATTTCAAAAGCAGGTCAATATTGGAGATGAGTAAATCCTGGGTAAAAACATCCATATTATTTTCCGTTTCCCTCCGTATATTGGCGATAATTTCCGTAACAGAATTTTCTTCTTTTTCGGAAAGGTGTAAAGCCTCATTGGCAGAATAGGAAAAATAACCGTAATCCTTTATGGAAGAAGCAATAGGATAGCCCTGCAAAAAATCCGGGTGAATCACCAATACACTTCCTTTAACGTCAGAAAGCAGAATATCTTCAAACTGCACCACCTGATGGGGAGCAATAAAGTACATGATTCCATCTTCAAAATCATAATATTGCTGACCGTATTTGAATCTTCCCGCACAATCACTTTTAATCGCAATAACGTAAAATTCCGTTGTAATAGCACTCAGAATGGTGTCCGGAGACACAGACACTTCATTAAAATCAAAAACACTGATCAATGGATTCGTAGGTTTTTTAAGCTTCAGATAATGATGCATTGCTGTAATAGAAGATACTTTTTCAGGAGTTTTCATCGTTTGTTGTTTTATAAGTTACCGTATTTTACTGCTCTTTTTTTATCTGTTCTATGCCTTTTCGATATGGGGTTACTTCAAAATCCGGGAATCTGTTTCTGAATTTTGAATCATCAAAAAGGTTATCATATTCATATCTGGGAAAAAGTTCCTGCAGTTCTTTTGCTTTCTCATTAAACAGGGCTCCAATCCTGAAAGCAAATTTAGGAATTGTAAAATATCTGAATTCCTGTCCATAAATTTCCGAAGCCAAAGCAATGAATTCTTTATAAGTCAGCCGATGATCATCAACAGGTAAGTGCCAGGTTTGACCATAGGCATCGGGTGTATTACCAATCAAAGCGGTAGCTCTGCTCGCATCGGGTGTCCAGATTAAGCTTCTTAACTTATCATCTCTTAAAGGAACCTTTAGTTTTTTTCCCTCTTTAATAGCATCGAAAATAAAAGCGTTGGTAATGCTCTGTGTTTTTCCGGGGCCATAGAATTCCGGAGCTCTGCAGATGACAATATCCATAGTTCCTGCTGCCATTTCTTTTAAAAGCATTTCTGCCATTTTCTTCCTTACTCTTCCTTTTCTACCCACAGGAGCAAACGGTGTTTCTTCCGTAAGAACGTTACCATTTTGAGGATACATGTAGGTATTATCAAAAAATACAAGCCTGGTTCCGTTTACTTTACAAGCCTCAATTATATTTTTTGTAATAAGGAGAAACTGTTTTTCCCAAAGATCCGAGTCCATCGGAAGCCCTAGTGTGAAATAAGCAATTTCACTTCCTTTCAACGCCTCAATCGCATTTTCTTTAACAGAGAGGTCCGCTGAAAAGACGGTATCCGTGTCATTTACTTTTTTTGCATTTCTGCTTACAATTCTGATATCGGAAGTGAAATTCCGCTTTAGCTCCCTTGCCAGTTCTTCGCCAATCTGGCCATTAGCACCTAATATTGTTTGCATAATTATGGGTATTTATTTCTGACTTATATTCCTATGCAAAATTCGGGCATAATCTGAATGAAATTGTATCCCGATCACCTGAATTTGTAACATAATCTCTGTTGTTGCCCTACACATATTTCAATCACAGGTGTTGATCATTCTAACATAATGACAAATCCCAATTCCATTCCTAACCTTATTTATTCTAAGAAAAAATACCGGAAATTCCTGTACTAATCCGCATTCTTGAACGTTGTGAAGGAGGTGTATTTATGCTAAACTTGTATATTTGCCCAACAATCAAATTCATTCGAGACAAAGAGAATATTAATGATGCCAAATGATGCTTCCCATAAGCTTATCCCAATGACCGATTTTGTCATTGAGTATTATTCAAACGAAGGATACGCCGATCTTCAGACATTAAATCTGATGAAAAATTATGCTAACTTTCTGAGACATCCCTTAACGCTTGCCCTGTTTGTTCCTGTAGATCCAAATGGGAATGTCTTGAAGGAACCTAAAAACTATTCTTCCTGGAAATCGCTTAAGCACAATGAAGTTCTTTCCGATGATACTCCTGCTGTAAGCGGATTTGAAGAATATAATGTCTATAAGAAAGCCGAACAAAACTGCTTTTTTGAAGGCTTTAAAGTGGCCTACAATGGGTATTCGGTCGTACGCATTACAGCATCCTATGATGAATCGATAGAATTATCTTTCAATAAAAATGATTCAAAATTTCAAACGTTTACGGATATTGAATCCCTTACTGTTTTTGATGAGATCTATCTGAGCCCTACGGCATTAAAAATGATTGGAATCAAAAAGAAATAATAGGACAGAGATCACTGTTTGACAAATATCAGGAAACGGTTACTCCAAAAAGATGCCCTATCAGTGCCGTTATCCCCATCGCAGCAGTTCCCCAGAAACAAATCCTTACCACAGCAATTCCGATTTTTGAACCTCCTGTTTTTGCAGAAACAGCTCCCAAAATCATCAGAAAAATAATGGAAAATCCATATTGAAAATAAACCATCTGGTCAATAGGAGCTAAAAGAGATACAAGAAAAGGAAGCATGGCGCCCACAGCAAATGATGCCAAAGAAGCAATGGCAGCCTGCAATGGCCTGGCCTGGCTGATCCCATTAATTCCTAATTCATCCCGGGCATGGGCTTCCAGGGCATTGTGCTCACTTAATTCAACGGCAACTTGCATTGCTGTTTCCTTACTCACACCTCTTTCTTCGTATATTTTGGCAAGTTCTTTAAGTTCCATTTCCGGCATTTCTTCCAACTCCCTTTTCTCACGCAGAAGATCAGCTTTCTCGGTATCCTCCTGTGAACTCACCGATACGTATTCACCTGCAGCCATGGACAAGGCACCGGCGATCATCCCGGCTAATGCAGCCAGAATGATCGTGTTACGCTGTGATTCTGCAGCGGCAACTCCTATAACAATGCTTGTTGTAGATAATAAACCGTCATTGGCTCCCAAAACGGCTGCCCGCAGCCAACCAACCCTGTTTACATAATGTTTTTCCTGTTGATGATGCATACACGAATGAATAAATGGTTATTCTCATCTTAAATATAAGGAAATAATACCGTATTCTACTTTTGTAAAAATAAAAAGACAATGCTAAACGCCATTTCAACAATTTCTCATTTCGAAAAAAATATTTATAATCTCTAATCAACAGTACATGCACCTCCTGGGGTCAAACATTTGTTTAGAAATTTATTGTTTTACAGGAGCGAGCTGTAACAATAATACAACTTTAAAATAACGCAACGCTACAACCAGGATCTATAAATAAATATTCATTCCGGAAAAAAAGCCCCCTAATATCCGTTAAAATGCATTCAGAAAGGGTGTTTTCACAAAAACGATATCCTTACTAAACACCCTATATATTAATCGAATATTAAATTATAAGAATATTTAATTATTTTTTTCAAAAAAAATTTGTCATATTATAATTTTTCATATCTTAGTGATGTATTAATCATAAAAAATTATATCATGAAAAATTTAAAAAAATTAGACAGAGAGCAATTGAAAACTATTTCAGGAGATGGATTCCTTGATCCAATCTTAGGATTAGTAGGTGGTGTATTAGGAGGTGTTGGAACTATCGTTGGCGGTACTATCGGTGCTGTTGGTGGTGCAGTTGGAGGAACTGTTGTTCAAGTGATCAAAAATCTTGAAAACGGACTTTGCCAGGTGCAGTGCGGAATCAACAACGTAGTACACATTACTGTTGTTAGCTGTGGAGCAAACACTTGCCACTAATAAAAATTAAAGACTAATAACCGCTCCGAAAAGGGCGGTTTTTTTATGTCCAGAAATAAACAATACAACGCTCCGTAACATTAATCAGCGGGTTTGGAACCGGAGATTTACGGACAAACTTTTATTTTAAAAATGGATAGGTAAAAAACAGAATATGAATGATATTCAATAAAAAATGGCTCAATATATTCACCAGTATATTGTTTGATCTCTGGTAAATTAAACCATACATAATCCCGGCTATTGCAGCATACAGAACATACAATATTCCACCCGCCCAATGCAACGCTCCAAAGCTTAATCCGGCAATAACAACAGCAATTATCTGACTGTTTTTAATATTCAGCAAAGACAAATGCCTTTGAAAGAAACCTCTGAACAAAACCTCTTCGGCCATGACGACAAACAGCACGTTATTCAAAGCCCATACAAAGAAATACTGATGAAATTTAATATCAATTCTTACAAAACTAAATAATAGTGTGAGTCCCATCAGCAAAAGAATGGTCATCAAAATCAGGGACCAGCTTTTCTTCAAAGCGGACCTGAAACCAGCTCCAGGCGGTACTACAAATAACAACAGGGTAAGTCCTGCCAACGTTTTATCTATATTAAAGTACATTGTGAAAGGAACACCGTCTTTTGAAACCTGTATTTTGTCGAAAATGAGCACATTATTAAACCCCGGCAACAGATGCTGAAAAATGATAATCGAAACAGCCAGAATTACCAATGCCAAAGTATGATATAAAAACCTGCTGTATTTCAGGTTCTTTGCCAGCACAGTATACAGATAGACCAAAGCTGCAAACAACGTTATAATTAAAAATCCTGTAACAGATATAAGCTGAGTGAAGAGGCTCATCATCAAAACAGAAAATAATACTCCTGTTTTGATGAATTCTTTTCTTTCCATATGGTTGATGATACTTTAATTAAACTAATAACTGCTTGGTTTCTGAAAGTAAAAATAATAATAAAAAAGCCAATTAAGAATTTTCTGTTGGAACTGAATAAAAAAGCTCCTGCAAAATGCAGGAGCAATACCTATTGAGAGCTTTTTTTTTGATTTATTTTTTAACCAGTTTCAAACTTCCGGTTTTACCGGTACTGGATCTCCATTGAACAATATAAGTACCGCTCAAATGATTTTGAATATCAATAGGAAGCTTTTGTAAACCGGCTTCTAAATCCTTAGAATAAGCATTTATTGTTTTACCATTAATATCTGCTATGTTTATTGAAACTGTTTCCTTACCTGCAGCCGTATAATACAATTCGGTAAGTCCCATGCTTGGATTTGGAGCTATTAGTGGTGTATTTTGAGGGTTTGCTGTTTTTGTAACCGGTATACCACCTCCCGGAATGCATAGGTTACATTCAAAACGGGTAATTCTCATGAGATATTTATTGGTAGCAATACAGGTAATCGCAACACCGTATCCGAATTGACCGGTATAGTAGGTCACAGGAGGAATTATAGTCTCATCTCCAACATGGGTTCCAAGCTCATAATATCCGCTTTGTAAGGATGGAGTACTAAAAGTTACATTAACATAGGTGACAGGGGCCGGGCTCCCGGGAAGAAGATAGATCACAGGAAAATTATAATCCTTTGAGGAAACAACATCTGGAAGAAAAGTATTTGTTCTTATATTAGAGCCAATTTTTATATCCAGGGTAACATTTGTATGGGCGTGCCCTGGTACGGTTTCACCTATAAAATTGTCATCCCTGGTAAAAGTAATGTTATAGGTATCTCTTACAGGAGCAATTATCTGCGCAATTATCTGACTTTGAAAGAAAGACATAAAGGATAAAAATAGAATTAGTTTTTTCATGCAATTAAATTTAGGTTAGTAAAATATTTTTAATAAAATTGAGATTAAAATAAGGTACAGCCAACAAACAATTAGCAACTGAGCAAACTGGTCTAGTATCTGTCTTGTTTTCCCTAGTAATCGTCTATAACATACTATTAAAAGAAACTCCGATAATGCTCATATTAAAAATGATATGACCCATTATCATATCATTCTTCAGTCCGAGCTTTTCAACAAAGTATTTTGAGCTTTCCTGCAAAGTTAAACTCTGATTTCCCCCATAACTTTGTCCATGCAAATAATGATACAAGCATGAAAAAGAAAGACCCAACTGTTTTAGGACCAAGATTAATATTAAATGATTATAAGGGAGCTGATGTAGAAGGAGAGGCCTTTGTAACCGACCATATTTTCAGCTATATCCTGCAGGGAAAACATGAGGTATGGCTTGGCAATAAAAAATATTCGTTTCAACAGGGAGATTTCAGATTCTTCAGAAGGAATCAGCTGGCTAAATACGTTAAAAATACCGGTACTGAGGGCTTTAAATCAATTGCTATCCATATTGACCAAACCACTTTAAAGGAAATGAGTCACCAATACGGATGGATAGCAGATGAAATGAATTTGTCCGGAGAAGTGCTTTTGATCAGTCCCGATAATCTTCTCAAAGGATTTACAGAATCTCTGATTCCCTATCTGCAGGAGCCTGAAATTGATCATCATATTCTAATGTTAAAAACCCGGGAGCTGATCATGTTACTGATCAAAAACAATCCACAGTTTAAGAATATCCTTTTTGATTTCAGAGAGCCCGGTAAAATTAATCTCGAGGCATTTATGAATAGTCATTACAGATATAATATCAGTATTGAACGTTTTGCTTTTCTTACAGGGAGAAGTCTGGCCGGATTCAAAAGAGATTTCGAGAAGCTTTTTCTGACGAGCCCCCGCAGGTGGCTCGTCAGAAAAAGACTGGAAGATGCTCAATATCAAATAGAGGAAAAAGGAAAAAGGCCTTCTGATATATACCTGGATCTGGGATTCGAAGATCTTTCTCATTTTTCATATGCTTATAAAAAAGCATTTGGGTACGCTCCCAATAAAAAATAATATCAATAAAAACCAATACAATAATAATGGATATACAATTAAAAGGAAAAAGAGCATTAATTACAGGTTCAAGCTCCGGCCTCGGCGAAGCTATTGCAAAAATGCTAGCAAATGAAGGTGCTATGGTAATTATTCATGGCCGTGATAAAAGCCGTGCCGAGAACGTTGCAAAAGCAATAATCGATAAAGGAGGGTCTGCAGAAATTGCTATAGGGGATCTTTCAACTGATGAAGGAGCAGATCAGGTAGCCGCCGAAGCACTCCAGTCTGGAAAGATAGATATCCTGATTAATAATGCAGGTGCAACTTCCCATAAGTCCTGGGGTGAAGCGACAGCCGATGACTGGCTGAATATTTACAATACAAATGTAGTTTCATATGTACGGATGATTCAACGTATTGTGCCACAGATGAAAAATCTGGGTTGGGGAAGGGTAGTCCATATCGGAGGAGGCCTTGGCATACAACCGATTAAAGAGCAGCCTCATTACAATGCAACCCTGGCTGCCCGTCATAATATGTCTGTTTCGCTTGCCAGAACACTAAAAGATACCGGCATCACATCAAATGTGGTGTCGCCGGGTGCCATTATCAATCCAATGGTGGAAGACTGGCTCAAAAATGCAGCCCCGAAATTTAATTGGGGAACAGATATGGAGGAGATCAAGTACAAAGCTGTCCAGGAGCTTATCCCTAATGACACAGGAAGGTTTGGTGAACCCGAAGAGATTGCCGGAGCTGTAGTATACCTTTGTAGTCGTTTTGCCAACTACATCAGTGGGTCTGTTCTTCGGGTAGACGGCGGTACAATACGTTGCCTGTAAATAATAAAATCCGGCAGACCCGAGTGATCTGCCGGATCAGTAGAATTCATTTGATGCATAATACATCGGTTCTTTTAGACATTTACAGAAAATTGTTGAAATAAAAAGGAGACCTTCTGGTCTCCTTTTCTTTATATTTAAAAGCTAACTACCAGTAATTTGCATTTCAAAAAGTCAAATAAATCCCGGATAGCCCTTAGATCAAAAATGTTTTTTACGTAAAACATTTTTATAGAAAAAATGAATATTTTTAAATAAATTAGAGCTTTCCACGATACAAGATTTAACCCTTCAATCATGAGCCTGAATTTTAAAAACAATACGCTGAAAAAAATACTAATTCCGCTTTTAATAATAGCTTTTTTATTTTTAGTTGGTGCCCTTTATCAAAAGAAGGTGCGGTATAATTTAGTCACCATTTCAGAAAACAAGGTGTACAATTCAGGAGTTATTCCTCCTGACAAATTACCGGCGGTATTAAAGAGTCACAATATAAAAACGGTTATTGACCTACGGGATGGCCTGCAGCAAACGGAACTCAACCCGGAAACAAAGAAACAGGTAAATGCGGAAGAAAATGCCGTAGATAAGCTTTCAGGTATTCATTATTTCAATTTGCCCACCGATCAGATTCCCCAGGACAGCACGGTAAAAAAGTTTTTATCTATTATGGATGACCCTAAAAATTATCCTGTTTTGATCCATTGTCATCATGGTGTTGGGCGTTCGCGTTTATTCAGCTCACTGTACAGAATTGAATATGAAAATTTCACCAACGAAGAGGCGAGAGCAAATGCCCGTTTCCTTTGGGAGTTCGGTAGTAATTTCTCTAAAAATTCGGACAAAGGAACTTATCTGTTGAATTACAAGAAAAGAACATCAGGCAAAAAACAGGATTCTTTATAAGAGATAAAATAATATATCCAACAAACTGAATAAAAATTAAATATAATGAAGTACTACCATGTAGATGTTTTCTCAAAAAAGAAATTTTCTGGAAACGGATTGACCATTTTTGAGATTAATGAGGAATTTGATAAAAAGAGCATGCATATTCTAACGCAGGAAATGAAGCAATTTGAAAGTATCTTTTATTATAAAATCAATCCGAACACTTTCAGAGCATACATATTTACAGTTGAAGAAGAGCTGGATTTTGCAGGACACCCCATAATCGGCTTGTCTGCAATGCTTCACGATCTTTATTCCCCGAAAAAGGAGAGAAACAGCTGGACTATTGAGCTTAATGAAAAACCGGTTGTTGTGGAAACAACAAAAAAACCACACTATTATTCAGCAAGAATGAATCAGGGAATTCCGGAATTTAAAACGGTATTAAGAAAAGAACAAGAAAATGAATTTTTAAGCTATTTAAATCTGAGCATGGAGGACAAATTCGAAGAATTTCCATTTCAGGTGGTTTCTACTGGTTTACCTTACTTAATAGTTCCTGTAAAAGCCAGTGCATTAGGCAAATCAAAAATTATAATTCCTGATTTAGAAGTTAAGCTTAATGAAATTGGTGCCAAATTCATATTTGTTCTGGATGTTGCCGGAAAGCAGGGGAGAACCTGGGATAATCAGGGTTCGGTAGAAGATGTTGCCACAGGAAGCTCAGCTGGTCCTGTAGGTCCCTACTTAGTTGAGAATAAAATTGCAGAAATAAATAACGAAATCATTATTGAGCAGGGGCATTTTTTGGGAAGACCAAGCCAGATTAAAGTTATGGTCACCGGTGAAAATGAACAAATGGATCATGTTTTTGTAGAAGGGGATGTTTGTAAAATAGTACAAGGTGAAGTATTCATCTAGCTAAGAGCAAATTTGCTCCTGGTATATATTTAAATAAAATTGAAAATCAGGCTTACATAAAGTCTTTAGTAAGAATTAAAACAAATCGGCTCTGCCAACTTACAGATAAATTTGACAAGGCATTTGACAACACTTCGTTATAGGGAATTATATGAAAGACATAATATATAAATTAAACAAAGAAATAGAAATTGAAAAAATAATAGCCCTATTATTTGATTCTGATTATTTGCCACTCGAAGATATGAATGATAAAATTCGTTTACAAAAAATGTTCACTAATGCAAATCTGATAGTTTCTGCTTGGGATAACACAAAACTTGTTGGAATTGCTCGTTCTTTGTGCGACTTTAGTTATTGTTGCTATCTTTCAGATCTTTGCGTTGACTTACAATATCGAAATCTGAATATTGGAAAAAAATTAATTGAACTCACAAAAGAAAGTGCAGGCAATGAATGCAAACTAATTTTGCATTCAAATGCAAATGCATTTAAATTTTATGAAAAAATTGGAATGAAAAATATTTCTGAAGCATTTATAATTCAAAGAAATTATTAAGTATGCTTATTATAAAGAGATACATGAAATTATACTAGCATATACAATTTAACATAATATAAATTATAGGACTTTTAAAATTCATTCCGAATAGGGGTAATTATCCTTCATACGCTCATCTTTCTGTCACCTTTTCAAATATCCGATTCTCAGCCATTACAAATCTTGTCATATGGCAATGTAAATTCTTTATAAACCTTATACCTTTATCCTAACCAAAAAATAAAATCATTATGAAACCTAAAATGATCTGGTCAAATCTGGCCGTAGCCAATCTTGAACGTACCCACAAATTTTATACAGACTTAGGATTTAAACCTAATGGTCCGCACACCTCTGATCAGCTGGTAAGCTTTTTCTTTGGTGACAATGATTTTGTGATCCATTTTTTCCTGAAAAATATCCTGGAGTCCAATCTTAAGCCGTTAGAATTCTGCGACACCCAGAAAGTCCATGAGATTGTTTTTACGCTATCTGCAGAAAGCAAAGATCAGGCAGATGAATGGGCTAAAGAAGTTGAAAAAGCCGGTGGCACCATTGTCTCTGCGCCTCAAAGTTTCGGAGATAATTACTATGGATTTGTTTTTTCGGATCCTGACGGCCATACCTTTAATGTATTCCATATGTAGTATTCCTGGATTTAATTCTTATATTTGCCGTAATACAATCCAATATGAACCATTCAAGCTGTTTGCCTCCTCCAAGATTTTAATATTTCTAAAGTGTAACTGAAGTATTAACGCTGATAAAATTTTATTGGCTATTTTCTAATGCTTCAGATTCAATGACTTATTAATTAAAATCTTTGTCTTTACAGACAGGCAAATTGTCTTATGAAAAAATCATATGTATTATTACATCTGGCCGTTATACTGGCTGGATTTACAGGAATATTCGGAAAACTCATCTCGCTTAACGAAGGTCTTCTGGTCTGGTACCGGCTGTTATTCTCTACTCTCATTTTATTCGTGATTCTCAAATCGCTGAGATTCCCTTATATGATTTCAACCCGGGGAAAATTCCATATAGCCAAAGTTGGAATACTGATTACCTTGCACTGGTTATTTTTTTACGCAAGTATCAAATACGCTAATATCTCCATAGGTGTAGTATGTTATTGTCTGACCAGTTTTTTTACTGCCGTATTCAAACCTCTTATCGATAAGGAACGGTTTAAGATTTCCGAGCTGTTGTTAAGTTTATTAACGGTTTTTGGGATCAGTCTGATTTTTCATTTTGATACATCGTATCAGTTAGGAATTGGTTTGGGTGTTATTTCATCCGCTATTGGCGCTTTGTATACCATTTTCAACAAGCGCCTGGTTCAACATTATGACACCAAAGTCATTAATTACTACCAGATGCTTAGTGGAACTGTTTGCCTGGGTACCGTCCTACCGGTTTATCTTTATTTTTTCCCGGTGGAAAGTATGATTCCCGGGATGAAAGATATCGGTTATCTGATGATCCTGGCTCTCTTTTGTACAGTGGGTCTCTATGTTATATTTGCAGAGGTTTTAAAAAAGATCCCTGCATTTACAGTGAACTTAACCTTCAATCTGGAGCCTGTTTATGCAATTATCATGGCCTTTTTATTCTTTAATGAAAGCAAACAGGTAAATCATTCATTCTATATTGGACTTTCTCTGATCATTACTTCTGTTGTATTACAGACCATCATTTCGATCAGGAAAAAATAATATATACAAAACCCTCTTCCTTTATGGTAAGAGGGTTTTAAAATCAATTTAAATCACAAAATAGTGACAAATTAATTATCGTACATGCTTTTCAATCTTGCTCTGTTTATCTGTATTATATCCTTATTCTTGATCTTATGTTTCTTTTGCAGTGGCCCTTGCGGGATATGTATTGCTTCTTCCGTGATCAATTGGTTCAGTTTATTTGTCGAAAGCTGTAAGCATTTTTTTATAACAGATGAAAATTTAAGATTAAAATCAAAAGGATATTTAATTTCAAAGGCTATGATATCATGGTCACCATTCAGAATATCTTCTGCTGAAATCTTTTCATATTCCAGCTCATACCGGACACTCTCATAATCCAGCTCAACATTATTTTTCCATGCTGTTTCCCTGGAAAACGCGTAATCCCAGGCTGTCTTTGTACAATTCTCCGAAAACTTATTAAAAAGATTTTTATCTATGTTTTCTGGTTTTATCCGAGAGAAAATCGTCATGTTATAGGAGCTCCCACATTTTAAACAGTTGTAAATTAACCATATATCGATATTCTTTTTTTGAGCGTTCATCCTGAATTTCTCACTGCAATAAAATCTGTCGCTGCTGCAATGACTGCATTTTCTTTTTAAAAAGGGAGTATTTATTATTTTTACCTCCCAAATATATTGTATCATTTAAAGTATGCTTATTATTCTTCATTAATTTTGGGATATCATTTAATAATATTATAGTCTTGATCCATAAGATGATCAGGACACTGTAGAAATAATTCATGCAATTGCCTTTGTAAGCAACCCAATAAATAATATGATTAAATGAAAAACCTGTTCGGGTATAGAATTACCCAAATAAAGAAATAATCAGCCTGTGGTTTATAAGGCCGATTTTAAGCTGCTATAAGTTTAAGAATGGTTCTCAATGATCATTGATTTGTGATATAAATATAATCAATCTCTTGTAAACAGCGATTATTTGATCATTTTTTTATTCGTTACGATTCCTTTTTGAGAATAATATGATTTTTCCTAACCTTTACAACTACCCTGTCTCCGGGCTCAAAGCCGCAATCCAATGTTTTACAAAAGATTTTTATAAAACAATTTCAATTTTTTTTGGAAAATATTTGCGTAGCTAAATAACTTCATATATATTTGTAGTCAAATAACTACACGATGAATTTAAGAAGAGATGTATTCCAGGCAATAGCAGATCCTACCCGAAGATCTATTTTGATGTTGGTGGCGGCCCAATCGATGACCGCGGGAGCCATTGCTTCTAATTTTGATACTGCCCGCCCTACTGTTTCGAAGCATTTACAGATCCTTACGGAATGTGAACTTTTAACCCAGGAACAAAACGGCCGCGAAATGATATACCACCTCAATCCCAATAAAATGAAAGAAATAGCCGATTTTATAGAACCCTTCCGCAAAATGTGGGATGAGAAATTCAATAAGCTGGAAAGTGTGATGAAGGCATATCAAAACATAAGTTGTAAGTAATGGGCAATGAATAATTATACCCAACAACTCTTACTCTCCCACTCTCAACACCAAAACCCTCAAACCAAAAACATGGAACTAAAAACAAAAATTCACGCCGAAGACGGCAAGCAGGAAATCTTCATCACCAGGGAATTTGATCTTCCTGTCCATCTTCTCTTTAAAGCTTACACAGAACCCGAATTGGTAGAACAATGGATGGGAGCAAAAGTCGTAAAGATGGAAAACAGACAACATGGCGGTTACCGTTTTGAAACCTCAAATCCACAGGGCGACGTAGTCTTCAGTGCCAACGGAACGATCCATGAGATCATTCCCGATCTCAAAATAACCAGGACCTTTCAAATGGAAAATACGCCCTTCCCCGCTCAGATCGAGTTTTTAGAGTTTGAAAAATTAACTGACACCACCAGCAAAATTACCATCCAAACCATCTATAAATCCGTAGACTTCAGGGACCAGCACCTGAAATTACCATTTGCCCAGGGAATCAATATGGCCCATAATCGACTTCAGGAAGTGGTTAAGGGAATTGAGAAATTAGAGATTAGAAGTTAGAGGTTAGAGGTTAGAGGTTAGAGGTTAGAGGTTAGAGCAAAAATAATCATTTCACTTTTTAGCCCCAAAATTCGGATCCTGCAAACCTCACCCTCACACACTCAAACCCTCCCACTCTCAAACCCTAAAACTCTCCCACTCCCAAACCCTAAAACACAAAACACCATGAATCCAAAAACAGACTTTTTCTTTAACGAACCCGGCCAATGGCAAAAAGAATTTAAAAAATTAAGAACCATTGCTCTAAGTACCGAACTTGTAGAAGATTTAAAATGGGGATGTCCCTGTTATACCTATGAAGGGAAAAATATTTTTTTGATCCACGGGTTCAAAGACTATTGCGCCCTACTCTTTTTTAAAGGTGCTTTAATGAAGGATCCTGATAAACTCCTGATCCAACAGACAGAAAATGTACAGGCCGCAAGACAAATCCGCTTTACAGATCTGGAACAGATTAATGACCTTGAAAAAATTCTTCGGGAATACATGTTTGAGGCTGTTGAAATTGAAGAATCGGGAATTAAAGTTGAAATGAAAAAGACCAAAGAATTCGAAATGGTGGAAGAATTTCAACAGAAGCTGGATAAAGATCCTGTTTTAAAACAAGCCTTTGAAGCCTTAACACCGGGAAGACAAAGGGCCTACCTACTCCATTTTTCCTCTGCTAAACAAAGTAAAACCCGTGAATCAAGAATTGAAAAATGCATTCCTCAAATTCTTGACGGTAAAGGAATTAACGACTAATCACAAAAAAATTATACTATGGAAACACAATCAAACAAATCCGAAAAAAGAAATAAGATCATCTATTGGATATTTACCCTTTGGCTGGCATTGGGAATGGTATCAACCGCTGCGGTTCAGCTTTTAAAAAATAAAGATGAAGTGGAAAACTTTACCAGCCTTGGATATCCGGCTTACCTCATGACCATTATCGGAGTATGGAAAATCCTGGGTGTCATCGCCGTACTTATACCTAAGTATCCTTTATTAAAAGAATGGGCTTATGCAGGATTTTTCTTCGTGATGTCAGGAGCTATTATTTCCCACCTTGCCTCAGATCACAATTCAAGTAAAATTTTTGCTTCACTATTGCTTTTGGTACTTACTCTGATTTCATATTACTTCAGACCTGCTGACCGAAAAGTTGGATAGGTAATAATAATGTATTGTAAGTTTTTTAATCTGGTTAAAAATATCTGCATGATCAGTTAGACAAAAATTTTAAAAAATATACATAAAACACATATAATCAGGAACTTAAGGAATACGTATTATACGAAATCACATCCCATTAAAGAATAACAAAAAACATCAAATTAATATGAATAAGAAAAAATTAACTTCACAACAGAGTCAGGAGCTTTTAAAAATTCTGAAGACGCGTTTTGAAAAAAATACCGGCCGCCACAAAGGCCTTGACTGGAATAAGATCCAGACCAGGCTTGAAGCACAACCTGAAAAATTATGGTCACTTTCTGAAATGGAAGATACTGAAGGAGAGCCCGATGTCATCGGTTACGATAAAAAATCCGATGAATACATTTTTGTCGACTGCTCTCCGGAAAGTCCAAAACGAAGAAGCCTATGTTACGACTATCAGGCCTGGGAATCCCGTAAAGCCAATAAGCCGGAAAGTAACGCCATCGACAAAGCGTCAGAAATGGGAATCGAATTACTAACTGAAGAACAATACCGCCAACTTCAGGAATTAGGAAAGTTTGATCTGAAAACATCCAGCTGGGTAAAGACACCTCCTGAAATTCGTGAATTGGGAGGCGCCATCTTCTGCGACCGCCGGTACAATATGGTTTTCATGTATCACAACGGTGCAGATTCATACTACGCTGCAAGAGGATTTCGTGGGAGTTTGAGAGTTTGAGAGTTTTGGGGTTGAGAGTTAGAGGGTCTGAGGGTATGAGAGTTTGAGAGTATTAGGGTTGTAGAATACTGGGTTGGTATGAGGTTGTTTGATTTGGTAGGTGGTTCTAGATATCGTTAAGGTTGAGAGTATTTTATTGTAATAACTCTCAACTCTCAACTCTCAACTTTCAACTCTTAACTTAACTTTACATCTTGAACCTTATTGCAGCTCTCATACCCTCTAACTCTCAAACTCTCAAACACAAATACAACTCCCCCTTATTCTTCAACTTTCAATTCCCTTATCCACGGTGTTTCCACGCTCCAAAAGATAATATCCACACCCAGATAGTTTCCGGCATATTCTACAAACTCTTCTTTTGTGAAAGGTTTCTTCGTTTTTGGATTTTTATATGTGAGTGTTGGCTCCTGGACTGCCATTGCAACTAAAGAAAGTTGTCCTTTATACTGATTAAAGAAGGGATAGGAATTTTTCATCTGGGCATTTTTGTTGGGAACAATATCAGGACCGCCTAAACCCACATTATTTTCTTTGGCAAACTTAAATAGCCTGGACATATATTGATGATCATTTTCCCATTCACATGGAAAGAAATTGACATACTGCAAAACGTTGGACTTTTTGAATACCTCTTTTGCAAACTTTAGATTATCGATCTCTGCCTGAAAATACCGGTCACAGCTGAAACCGGTTTTATCTTTTTTCATCTCAATGTCTATAGATGTTTCCGGTAAATTAATACCTTGAATTCTTCCGTCAAATTTTTCAGCTAAAGCGCCAATGAGCTTTTGAAATCTTTTTTGAACTTCGGGATTCCATTGTTGGGTGACCCAACCATTCCCAACAGGCTTATTTTCACCAGGGTTATCATATTGCGGAACCAATCCTCCTTTATATTCCTTATCTTTTAATATATAATCCGGAACGTATTGGGCTTCGGGTTCAAAAAAGCGGTCCTGAAGCTGAATAAACAACTTTCTATCGAGTTGGCTTAGGAAATTGAGATCATTTTCAATCCGGGAAAAATCATAAACATCTTTTTCTTTTTCCAAAGATTTCCAATTATAAACAATTTGAACTCCTCCGATCTCTTTGCTTCTTATCTTTTTTTCCAGATCATGAAGATCACCTGAAGAAGTATAAATATAATTTTGAGGTTTTTGAGATTTGAAAGAACTTGCTCCAAAGAAAATGAAAGCAAGACAAAATATTTTAAAACTTTTTATCATATCCGATTTTTATTATCCTTTTATAAGCACTTTTTATGCCTAAATGAGTTTTTGATATACGGGAAAATATCCGGGAAAGTTTTTTTTAAGCGATTCTCGGCAATTAGGAAAAATTTGATATACACAAGTATTTCGGGGACTTTTTTTAATAAATTTTATTTCCATTAAATATATCTTTGATTTAAATAGTTTGGTTAATTTAGCAAAATCGAAATTTGATTTAATATAATTCTAAGGATATGAAAAAATTAATTATGTTGGGTTCATTATCATTCTTTTTAATGAATTGCAATAAAAAACCGGAACCTGTAACTCCAAAAGTGGAAACCGATTCTGTTGCAGTTGAAGAGCCAGTGGTTGATACATTAGGAACAAAGTCATTTTGCTATTTAGGAGTAATAGGTAAAGACAGTGTTTTTGCATCTATTGATGATAATCTGGGAACCATCTCAGGTAAATTAGCTTATAAAAACAGCGAAAAGGACAGTTCTAAAGGAGATATAACAGGCTTTAAATCAGGAGATACATTAAAACTCACTTATGAATTCCAGTCGGAAGGTACTAAAAGTAAACGCGATATTTTCTTTATTCAGAAAGACAATACATTAATTGAAGGAATTGGAGACCATAAAGAAGAAGGCGGGCAAAGTAAGTATGCCGACGAAAAGAAAGTTGCTTACAAAGATGGACCGAAAATGAATGTTGCTGATTGTGCGCTTGTATCCAAAGCATTAAAATAATACAGCTTCTTTCATCAAATTAGCGACTTTCCACGAATACAAACCTAAATCATATTCTATGCAGACACTTCAATTCAGGCCTTTTTCACAGTCCGAATTTATTGAAGATTTAAGGAGAATATTTCCTCAATATAAAATTCAGACAAGTTTTGGAACATTACAGGTTCGTACAAGTGGTTTTACTCTTACCGGAAATGTAAAAATAACGACCAATCCGGGAATAGGTACCGTTACTACACAAACCAACAGTGATATCCCTCTATTTTATTTTATCTTCTCTTTTCCGATCGCTATTTATATCAGAATGAAAAAAGATAAAATAAAACATCTTGAAGATGAAGTGGTTGCGGGTATAAAGCGCATACTTAGGCAAGATCCCCACGGTTAATCAGCCGTGATACAAACTAAAAAAACAGCCATATGGCTGTTTTTTTAGTTATGAATCTCTGTTTATAATTTCAATAAAATCATTGATGCCTTCGTCAGGAGTATTCCAAGAAGTAATCAACCGGATTGCAGAATACTGGTCATCGATCTTTTTCCAGATGTAAAACTCAAATTTTTGGGATAAAATATCGATAAGCTCATTACTCAAAATAGGAAATATCTGATTGGTATAAGTCACGGATAAAAAGGCAGTTCCTTTTTCCTGTAGGGCATTTTTTATTTTCATCGCCTGCCGGTTCGCATGTCTGGCCAGATCAAAGTACAGATCATCTTTCATCAGTTCCAGAAATTGGACTCCAAGCAACCTTCCTTTTGCCAGCAAAGCCCCTTTTTGTTTGATATTGAACCCAAAATCTTCCTGAAGAACAGGATTATTGATCACAATTGCCTCCCCTATCAGAGCTCCGTTTTTAGTTCCTCCCAGATAAAAAACATCAGTCAGCCGGGCAACGTTTTCAAGACTCAGGTCACTTACTTCTGCCGTTAAACCATGTCCAAGCCTTGCTCCATCCATAAAAAGATACAAGCCTCTTTCTTTGCAAAATGCGGAAAGATCCTCCAGTTCTCGGGTGGTGTAAATGGTTCCTAATTCTGTTGAGTTGGAAATATAAACCAATTTAGGCATCACCTGATGTGGAACATTGGTATGGCTTTCCAAAACCGTTATGATATCTTCCGGTGTTAATTTCCCATCTGCTTTTTCAATGCCTAGAATCTTATGGCCTGTAGCTTCAATAGCTCCGGTCTCATTATTTAAAACATGACCTGTAGAAGCAGAAATTACAGCCTGATAGGGTTTTAAAATAGATGAAATAACGATCAGGTTAGCTTGTGTTCCGCCTGAAACGAAATAAATTTCTGAATCTTTTTTTCCTATTTTTTCTCTGATCAGTTGTTTAGCTTCTAAAGAAAAACGGTCTTCCCCATAACCGGCTTCCTGCTCGAGATTAGAACGTAAAAGTGCTTGTAGAATATTGGGATGACATCCCTCTGAATAATCGTTTTTGAATGAAAATTTCATAGATCAAAATTAAAAAAATTGAAGACAACAAGCGCAACATTTCCACAATATTTTGTTAGATTTGTAGATAAAATCGTCTAACATTTTGAAAACAACATTAACAGAAGAAAATTATCTGAAGGCTTTGTTTCATTTGGTTGATAATGAAGGGAAAGTAACGATTAACGAACTGAGTAAATTTTTAAATGTAAAAATGCCCAGCGTTAATAACATGATGAAAAAATTTGCAGAAAAAAGCTGGGTTGTTTATGAAACCTACAAACCTCTCCGAGTTACCGAAAAAGGAAGACGGGAAGCAGCTTTGGTAGTGCGTAAACATAGGTTGACGGAAATGTTTCTGGTGAAAAAAATGAACTTTGGCTGGGAAAATGTGCATGAAATTGCAGAACAATTGGAACACGTACACTCCCAGATCTTTTTTGATAAAATGGATGAAATTCTGGATCATCCGAAATTCGATCCCCATGGAGAGCCTATTCCCGATAAAGATGGAAATATTATTGCTCAGGATCTGCAGAAGCTGAGTAATTGCGAAGTCGGTGAAACCGTAGTTTTTGCTTCCGTTACACTCTCTGATGATGCTTTCTTAAGCTATCTCACGGAGAGAAAGTTATTACTGAATACAAAGATAAAGATCATTAAAATTGAGAGTTTCGATAAATCCGTAACAATTGAAATCGAAGGAAAAAAAGAAATTCTAAGTAAAAAAGCGACGGAGAAAATACTGGTAAAAAAGTAAACCCTAAGTATAACACAAATAAGGTGGCCTGGAAAAAATCCGGCCACCTTTTTTATATCCTTAAAAAGGAACAATAAGTTTTAAAGATACATTCCTTCCCATATTATAAATATTGCCTAAATACTTCAAACGGCTAAGATGCGACTGATAGGCACGGTCAAAAACATTATTCACCTGAAACTGGAGGACTGCGGAATGATTTTCCGAATAGTTGATAGCCATGGACGTTCCTATATTACATAAGGTATAGTCAGATGTTGCAGTTTCAGTACCATTGAGGTTAAGGTATCTGTTCTGCGCAGCTGAATATTCTATTTCTGCCATTGGAGTAATCGAAGAAATAATTGTGGAACCTGTAGCTATTTTCTGGGATATATTGCCTGATAATCTCAGCGGAGAGATCAATGGAAGATATTCGCCGTTGATTCCCTGGTTTTTAAACATCTTTTCCCGGTTGAATCCATAAATAACCGAAAAACTGGTTTCAAAATTAAATCCCTTCCACTTCTCTGGATGAAGAGAAAACCATGCTTCCATACCATAAAGTTGGGCAGAAGCCTGCTGATATTGGTAGGTTTTGTTTCCCTGGGAATCGACGAGAGGATTTCCCTGACTGTCTATAAGCAATGAAAGATATATATAATTCTGAATATTATTGTTAAACAAACTCACGTCTGCAGAAAAATCTTTAAAGCGTGTACTGACTCCCAAGTCTTCCTGTAATGAAAACTCCTGATCAAAATTCCTGTTTCCTTTGTAAATAATATGAGCTCCCGGATCCAATCCATTGGAACCTATTTCTGTGATATTAGGAGCTCTGTAGCTTCTTCCGATATTTGCTTTAAGACTGATGTGCTTCGTTAACTGAAACGCTGATCCTATGCTGGCAGATAGTCCGCCGAATGTTTTATGATACAAGGGAAATCGAAGTTCGGCACTGGCAGATGATGATGGGACGTGTTCTTCAAATTGGGTCATAGGATTTGTTCCTATATAAAAGTCACTCCATCTAATATTCCGAAGATCATACCGCGCACCACCACTGATGTTGAGTCTTTTGTATTTCCATTTTACATAAGCATAAACTCCTCCCTCCTGCAGATCATAGTCCGGAATAGGAAAATCAGTTGCTGATTTATTTTTATTATTCTGCATCATACCATTCACTCCGGCAGAAATTTCAAAAGAAGAAAATTTTGGAAAATTATAGCGTACCCCATAATTTAAAGTGTTGAGTCGTACATACATCCCGGCCTGCGAGGGAAATGTAGGATGATTGTATTCACGGCGGATATTTTGTTGTAAGGCCAGCTGAATATCCAGGTCACCTTTTCCCAACTGTTCGGTATGTTGAGCATATAGCCTGTAATGCTGAATTCTCTGGTGCAATGGGGAAAGAGCATAAGAGTTAAGCTCTTTTTCCGGCACAATAGGTCTTTTTTCCATATCATCATCATCTCCCTCTCCTACCTGATAAGTAAATTTTCCGGTTTTTGGATCTCGACTACCATCCGGTATTCCCTGGAGATTATCATATAATGTAAAATTGATCTTAGAAAAACGGGTGTCTGTTTTATATCCTAATAAAAAAGATAAGTTCTTTTCTTCAAAATTGGTATTGTAGACCCTTCCATCAATAGAATTTCTAAAGTTTTTAGCCATTCGGTAAGAGCCGGTTAAGGCTGCTATAAAAGAGTTCTTTTTGTATCCCACCTGCATTCCGTTCCCGATAAGATTATTATTTCCCTGGTATTCATTTGTTATTTTACCATGTACTACTCCATCATCCAGATTCGGAATATACGGAAAAAGACTTACAACGCCGGCCAATGCATCGGAACCAAACATCAGGCTTGCAGGGCCTTTTATAACTTCAGCCCTTTCAATCATATAGGGACCGATCTCTATACCATGTTCATCTCCCCATTGCTGACCTTCCTGGCGTACGCCGTCATACAAAGTCAAAACCCGGTTATATCCCAATCCTCTGATAAAAGGTTTGGAAACATTCGGTCCCGTTTCTACCACACTCATTCCCGGTGCAGATTTTACAAGGGCACTTATGATATTGGTAGCTACTGATTTTTCAATCTGTTTAGAAGAAATACTGATCACTGCAACAGGATTTTCCTTGATTAAAGTTTCTTTTGAAACCCCTGTAATAACCACTTCATCAATTGTATTGCTATTACGTAACAATAAAATATCCGGAATAGCCGTAGAAGCTTTCTCTACAAAAATGTCCTGCTGCACTTCCTCATACCCTTTCGCCTTAATAACAAGCTGATAACTACCCGGAACCAGATTTTTCATAATGTAGTTACCGGTTTTGTCGGCTACCGTCTTTTCTTTTGTTCCTTTGAGTATTACTTCGGTATTCGGAAAGTCTCCGTTTTCATAAAGTACCCTTCCTTTTAATTGTGCATTTTGGGCACCTACTATAGAAATAGTAAAAATACCGGATGCTGACAGCATAAATCTGAAATTCATATACATTGTATTAAACCATGATCATCAAAGGCTATGGCTAAACATTAAAAAGCCTCTTCGTGAACAAAGGCAAAAGTATAAAAATTTTAATTAACGCAACAATGTTGCTTTAATTATTTATCATATTCTTCTCATTACTCTGGAATCCTACCTTAAAGTAATAAAGTTAATTTCACAGACGAAGTGAAAATGGTTGTTCAAAACCCATTATGGAGATTTCACAACATTATCATGCAGATAAATTTGCGAGCAAGTATTTACCTCATACAGAATGATGGTGAATGATGGTGAATGATGGTGACTGATAATCGTTAAAAAAGGGTTAAACCTTCTTCAGTAAATGGTCAATATTTTTATTTTAATTAGGTTTGCAAATCTTTCTGCTTCAACTTTTATTCTTCTTAAAAGCAGTATCATTAAATTATTATTCTAAAAAATTATGAAAAAAAGAAGTCAGTTTCTGATTATTTCCATTGTGTTTCTAAGCCAGTTTATCCATGCCCAGGTAAGAGATTTTGTAATAGAACCACCTATTAAGCCCAATTTGTATATCTACAAAACTTTTGGAGTATTTGGTGGTAAGGAATATTCTACCAACGCAGTATATCTTATTACTAAAAAAGGAGTCGTTTTATTTGATGTTCCATGGCAGAAAACACAGTATCAAAGCCTGATAGATACAATACAAAAGCGGCATAATCTTCCTGTTATTGCTGTATTTGCCACCCATTCCCATGAGGACAGAGCAGGAGATCTCAGTTTTTATAATAACAAGGGCATCAAGACCTATGCTACGGAAAAAACCAACGAAATCTTAAAGAAGAATGGAAAAGCAACCTCTACTGAAATTATAAAAACAGGAAAACCCTATCGCATTGGAGGAGAAGAGTTTATCGTTGATTTTCTTGGAGAGGGACACACTGCAGATAATGTAGTGGTATGGTTCCCCAAATACCATATATTAGATGGAGGATGTCTGGTAAAAAGCAGAATGGCGGCAGATTTAGGATATACAGGAGAAGCTAATGTAAAAGCGTGGCCTCAGACAATGGCAAAATTAAAATCCAGGTATGCCGGAGCAACGATGGTTATTCCGGGACATGATGAATGGAAAGGTGGAGGTCATGTAGAACATACAATAGATCTCCTGAATAAAAAATAGCAAAAGCCCAAGCAACTTGCCTGGGCTTTTTTTATTTAAACATACTTTCTGCTGTGTTAATCATGTTTACAGAGCTTGTTTCATCAAAAAAAATCCCGTAAAACGGGATTTTATATTTTAATATGGATCAATTAATCCAATACGCTCCAACCTCTTTTCGGATTAGCGTTATTAGAAACTTCCTGTTCATTAACGATGATATTTTCTTTTCTCTGACCGATATAATCAAGTTCACTTAATTTAGAGAAAATAATTTCAAGACTTCTAAGCATCTGCTGGATATAAAGCAAAGGCTCACCACAATTGTGATGATCATAATTGGTTTCAGCAACAATAGAAAGCTGATTCAATAACGTATGAGGGGCAATTTCACTCCATTCCAAACTGTAATTCAGCATTTCTTCCAGCTCGGCAGGAACCAGAACCTGGGTAGAATTATAAAGACGAAGCGCCAGCTTTGCGAAACAATCAATTAAAAATACCGGTGGTTGCCAGGGAATCACATTTCTGAACTGAAAATACATATCCCCGAACGTATTGATCATGGCATTACACAAAAACTTAACGTTTTGTGCCAGTGCCGTATTCTGATTTTTATGAGAAGCTTTCTGAATGATCTTGAACGCATACTGCTGTAGATTTCCAATAGATTTAGCAAAACTGCCATAGTAATCAATAAGAACAGGATGGCTCTGAATAGAAGTACATGGCGGAATAAAATTGGAATTAACCTGGGCAATATTACCTTTAAGATCAACCTTTCCCACGATCAGATAATTTCCTCCGGAATAGCTGCTGTTGAGCGAAGTTACAGGAAGAAGTTCAATATGGTAATTCGGCTGGGCATTTGGGTGTCTTGGAGGGATCTCTTCAGGATCGATATCTCCAAAAGGTACTTTATCAAACGGATTTACTGAAATCAGAATGTAATATTCTCCATCAGCCTGTTCTTCATTCATGGACTTCGCCAATGATTTTACGCTTACCCTCCTGTCCGACAGCTCCATTCTGTATCCGGCCAGCGTTACAGCACTGCAACGTTTGATAACCAGCTGTACATCATTCGTCGCGGTATTGTGAACATCAAAAATGGTTTTATCTGTAAATTCATTTGAGATAGGAAGAAGCCCGTAATTATAAGGAGTGATTCCCAATGAATTGGAATCCCTGATGGTATCAATTAAAAAATTATCCTGATCATTCAGGTGTCTCTGGGAAACTTTCATCCCGTCAACCCAATTGATTGCAAAATGTTTAATAGGCTGTATCATATTAAATACTTTTAAATTTTGTGTGGTTATGATTTTCTTGTTATTCCTTCTTCTTCATGCTGAATAACCCTCTTACAAATTACGACCTCGTTTTCAGAAATCCCGTTTGTATTAATATCCTGGTTAAAATCAATATATTTTCTAAAGCTGAAAAATGATTTTTTAGTATAAAAGATCCAGTAATAAGATTCTCTGTCTGCATCCGTAAGGTGAATGATCGATTTAGGATTTTTGTGATTGTAGTCATCCACTACCCTATAAAACCAGTCTCCAAATGTTACTCCGGTTGGCAAAGTTTTGGCCTTAATTCTGAACCTGTTGGAATCTTCTAAGTTTTTACTCAATTCCACATTCAATACCATAAGTCTATCAAAATCCGCGCCTTCAAAATCCGGAAGCCTCTGCTCTGGAGAATAACGCCATGTTTTATAAATATCCACCGGAATACTGATAAACTGAACATAGCAATAGTGAAACACCATCGGAACAAGAAATATGATAACACTCGTTGCAGACATGACCGCATTACCGGTTCCCACACTCATCCATTTGAACAGCAATACAAAAAGATATCCTCCGAAAGCAATACACGTTAATGAAAGTATGGACTCAAATAAAATGCTCATCGGCAATGAGTCAATGTGTTTTTTGAAATATTTATCCAATAGGTTGACATGAATAATTCCAAAAATAAGGTAAATGATTTGTGCTATAAGATACCAATACGGGTTAAATAGATTTCCGGCAAACCCAAAAAAGCCGGGCAAAGCCAAACATAAACTGCATAGCAGCACATAAATAATAATGACCTTAATTTTAATTGCAGGTTTATTTCTTCTGATTACACCGAGTATAACCATCATGATTACTGCTATTAAAGGCATTAAAATATATCTTAAAAAGATTCCCTTTACTGAAGAAATTTCCATTGGTTGTTTTTCAAATTTATAATGTATTGGTGCTTGTAAATATAGCTAAATTATTTTACAGAAATGTAGAGTATCCAAGGCGGTTTGCATTTCTTTCATCATCTTCCAGCTTAAATGAATATTCCTGTTTTTCGGTGATAAAATTTTCCACTACATCTACCGTTACAGGAAGAAAATAATCGTATAACGCCTGGAGAACTTTTCTGAATGGATTTCCGGGAATATACATTTTCATTTTTTCATACGGAATGGGTCCTATATTCACAACCCAGTTACGCTGTCCGTCCATATGCCTGCCACTGGGAATATAAGTAACTCCCAATCGGGAATTTCCTAAAAGCATAGAGTCGTCATTTTCCTCTATATCCTCGATAACATTAGGAGTGAAGGTAACTTCTACCGGTACCTGAAGGAAGGCAGTCAGGCATCTTTCAAACCACCTTTTATCTCCACGGATGTTATGGAAAAAAGGTAAAATATGCATAAAAATATAGGCATTCTTTGTATCCAGATGTCTTACAATAGGCCACAGCTCACTGATCGTTTCAAGCAATGTGTCGGTATCGCTTGATACATCAAAGTCAAACTCCTTAGACAGAGCACTGATTTCGGTAAAAAAGATTTCTAATTCAAATGGACGAAAAAATTTGCGCGCGTCTTCCTCAATCCTTTTTTGTTTGCGGATCTCCTTAACAACGCTTTCTACATTCTTTCTTGAGGTACTTAATGAAGGGGGATGAAACAAACCTTCCGGAAGATAGTCGTATATCCCTTCCCTGTAAGTTTCTATCGTAAATACTTCTTCATCAAATCCCAGATAATTACTTGAAATACTTTTGATATCTTTAAGATAAGCCCTGTCATTGATGCCGATACGGTCAATGAAAATATTGCTTACACTCCTGTGATATTTCAAAAGATTAACGGCTACAGACTCTGCTTTAAAATCTGTCTGCAGCTTATTGTAATGCATATCTACAATATTATTCTCATACATAGTGTTTCCTGTGATTATGGCCTGTAAAGATAATATATCTCATCGCAATGAAAAAAAATATTATTCAATTTTTATATTTCTACGACAATACTATCGATAACAGCAGTAAAAATATAAAAATTTTGTATAATCAAAGCGGGTTCCGGATAAAAAATATAAAATAAAAGAATACGTAGCTACCTGTTAATTGGAACATGGTTTAATCCATGAATATGATTAAATTTTATTAACCTTATTATAATAATAAGAAATTCACTTTTTTACGCCTTATTACCAAAAGCTAAGTTATCTTTGCAGATTGAAAATGTTATTTACAATGAAAAGTATTTATTCTAAAATTTTAATTTTAGCATTCATTTCCTCTTCTCTTTATTCATTTGCGTGGGGATTAACGGGACACAGAATTATTGCAGAAATCGCAGAGAATCATCTTTCCGGAAAGGCAAGAAGAGAAATCAGAAAAATTATGGGCAAGGAACGCCTGGCCTATTGGGCTAACTGGCCGGACTTTATTAAATCGGATACAACAGGGGTATGGAAGCAGGCTTCAGCATGGCATTATGTAAATATTGATCCGCAGACTGATTTTAAAACCTTTGAGCAAAATTTAAAAGCACAGGCGGGACCAAGCCTTTATTCTCAGGTAAATACGTTATCTGCACAGGTAAAAGATGAAAAAACCCCTGAGAAAGACAGAAAAATTGCATTGATCTTTTTGATCCATATTATGGGAGATTTAGCACAGCCATTACACGTAGGAAGAGCGGAAGATCTGGGAGGCAACAAGATTAATGTTACTTATTTCGGAGAAAAAACCAACCTGCACTCTGTCTGGGACGGAAAATTGGTTGATTCCCAAAAATACAGCTACACGGAATATTCAAGATTACTGGATATCAAATCAAAAGATGAAGTGAAGCAAATTCAGTACGGGACATTAGAAGACTGGTTGTACGATTCGCATAAAATTGCCAATAAAATATATGCGCAAACACCGGATGGATCCAAATTATCATTTGACTACCAGTATAAGTTTAACGATACTCTGGAAAGGCAACTTCTTTACGGAGGTTTAAGACTGGCCAAATTGTTGAACGACCTGTTTTAACAGGATTGATCGTGCTGGAATTCAGGGTTGTATGTTGAATTATATTTTTGTTCAACATCTAACCTCTAAAGTGTGATTCTAAAAATTCCAACGATTAAAAAGATAGGGCGAAACTTCGGTTTCGCCTTTTTGTTTGCGCAAAATTCAGTTTACGTTTAAAAAAAATTAAAACTGGTGTAACCTTTTGACCTCTTCAAGCGTATAATATATAGTAACTCTAGTTTGAGGATAAAATAAATGAGACAGTTAAAAATTACTAAGCAGGTAACCAACAGGGAAACTGCTTCATTAGACAAGTATTTGCAGGAAATTGGTAAGGTAGAATTGATTACTGCAGACGAAGAAGTAGATTTGGCACAAAAAATACGTGCAGGTGACAGAGCCGCACTGGAGAAATTAATCAAAGCCAACCTTCGTTTCGTAGTTTCTGTATCTAAACAATACCAAAACCAGGGACTTTCTTTACCCGATTTGATCAATGAAGGTAATTTAGGATTAATGAAAGCTGCAAAAAGATATGATGAGACCAGAGGTTTCAAATTTATCTCTTACGCAGTTTGGTGGATTCGTCAATCAATTTTACAGGCTTTGGCAGAACAGTCAAGGATTGTAAGATTGCCACTAAACAAGATTGGCTCAATTAACAAAATCAATAAAGCATACGCTCACCTTGAACAGGAAAATGAAAGACCACCTTCTCCGGAAGAATTGGCTGAAGTTCTTGATATGAGCGAAGAGGATATTAAAGAATCTATGAAAAACTCCGGTAGACACCTGTCTATGGATGCACCTTTAGTAGAAGGTGAAGATTCTAATCTTTACGATGTATTGCGTTCCGGAGAATCTCCAAGCCCGGATAAAGATTTAATGCTTGAATCTCTTCAAATTGAAATTGAAAGAGCATTGAACACTTTAACTCCAAGAGAAGCGGATCTTGTAAGATTATACTTCGGATTAAACGGAAAACATCCAATGACTTTAGAAGAAATTGGTGAGACTTTTGACCTGACGAGAGAAAGAGTTCGTCAGATCAAAGAAAAGGCGATCAAGAGACTAAAACATAATACAAGAAGTAAGATTTTAAAATCTTACCTGGGTAAATAATTTAGCCTAAACAATTAGCAGCGGAGTTTGATTTTCAGACTCCGCTTTTTTTATCTTTGTATTTATGATCGAGATTTTTTTTACTCTCAATCAAAAGCCGGCGAAAGCCACAGGATAAAAGGCTACTTCAACCGCGGAATTTTAAATCAGGACTTTAAAATTTTCATAAATTTTAAAAATAAAGGAATTGATATCAATTCCATTTTATAAATTCAATGTTTGTAACAATACAAAAAATATATTCAACTAATCAAATTAAATAATCAGATCTTCGGAAAAATTCTGTAGTCAGCAAATATCAACTGAAAAAAACAACACATGAAAAAAATACTTTACATCATATCCCTTGTTGCCTTACTAATCTCCTGCAAAGAAAATAATTCGGAGAATGCACCTATTGCAGATAATTTAGTGGATCATGCAGAATCTTCTGTTTCAGGATCTTTTAAAAGTGGTCGGGGTGGTGATATGATCGACCAGATTTACTCTGAATTGATTAAGAATGACAACAATCTGAAAGTACTGGATGATAAAATAAGCGATGCCAACAGGGAAGCCATTCAAGTTATTTTTAAGTATAAAGAAGTCCTTGACAAATCTGAATCATACTACCATGATGCTCAGTACCATACTGATGCAATAAGCGATTCCATTCTGAAAAATGAAATAACCAAATCCATCAAAGCAAGCTCTGATCAATATTCTTTAAAAGTCAAAAACATAAAGGATCTTATTAGTCAGATCGATGTCAATGAAAAGAAAATGAATGATCTTTACACCGCTTTTAAGATCAGAAAGACACTTCCTGAAATTGAAAAATACCAGCAGGCTCATCCTCTGAAAACAGACCAACTGAACATATTCATTAATAAGCAAAATAAGCTATTAAACGAGCTGAAAAACCTTAAATAATTCAGAATACAATAAAAATCCAAATGATGCAATATACCACTCAATGGCTTACTGATAAAAGCCGGATTAAAGAACTTGTTGACTTTTTTATTACCCATAAAACAAAGTCATACATTTCACATGGAGAAATAATTTCAGGAAGAGCTGAAAGCTCGGAAGAATGGAGTGCTGATCTTGAATCCATTCTGACGGAGCAGTTTAACAGTGATTTTAATGCTGAAAGTCCTTCTGCCTCAGCGGTCAAGATTTTAATTGCAGAAAACGCTGAAAAAGAAATCATTGGGATGCTGGTTTTTAATGTGATTTACAGTGGTTTTAAAAATTATGCAGTGCTTGAAGACATGCTCTTAGATCAGTCTTACCGCGGGCAATCTATCGGAAGTACCCTCCTGGAAAGTGCGATCGAAGAATCCGGGAAGTGGAATATCAGCTTTCTCCTTTTGGAAAGTGGCATTGATAATAAAGGAGCTCATCATTTTTTTGAAAAATATGGTTTTAGAAAAGTTTCCGAAAATTATATTTTAACCCTGTAAGCAGATAATCAAGCTGATATGAATTCAATTTCAATTATCGGAGCCGGAATCGGAGGTCTTACCCTTGGCAATATCCTTAAACAACGTCAGCTGGATGTTACATTATATGAATCAGCTCCTGAAATTAAGCCAGTGGGATCAGGAATTATGATGGCCATGAATGCAATGAAAGTATTTGAACAACTGAATCTCAAAGAAAAAGTTGAAAATGCAGGGAATAAAATTCATGGAATCTCTATTACTGACGGTTCATTTCGATCTATTTCAAGAACACATAGTTCAGATCTTGAAAGAAAGTTGAATGTCTCCAATGTAGCCATTCATAGAGCGGAGCTGCAAAAAATCCTTGCTGAAAACATAGGTTTCGAAAACATTCAGCTAAGTCATAATCTACAAAGTATAGAAAAAAATGATAACTATACGTTACATTTTGAAAACAGAACAGCCGTAGAAAGCATGGTTGTTTTTGGAGCGGATGGAATAAAATCCAAAGTTCGGAATCAGATCTTAAAAACAGGAACCATCAGAAATACAGGACAAAAGTGCTGGCGGGGCCTCGTTAAATACGATCTACCTGAAGAGTACCATCATGAAGCTCTGGAAATGTGGGGAAAAGGTAAACGTTTCGGTTTTGTAAAGATGTCAGCTACAAAAGTATATTGGTATGCCGTAATAAGTGATAAAAGCTTTAAACCGGATATTGATCTCTGTTCTGTTTTCAGTGATTTCAATCCATTGGTAACAAAAATCCTACAAGCAACTTCTCCCGGGGATATCATTTTAAATGATATTACAGACCTCTCTCCCATACCTGAATGGTATTCTGACAATTTATGCCTGATAGGTGATGCCGCGCACGCAACAACTCCTAATATGGGGCAGGGTGCATGCCAGGCCATAGAAGATGCTTATATCATCGGAAAATTGCTCGTAGAGAATAAAGATTTTAACCGGGTCTTCGAAAATTTTCAAAAAATAAGGAGAAAAAAAGTAGACTATGTTGTCAATACCAGCCGGATGATTGGAAAAATATCTCTGTGGAAATATGGCACAGGATTCAGGAACTTTTTAATGAGGCAAATCCCTGAAAGTACCAATAAAAAACTGATTGAAAAACTGGTATATCTGGAGCTATAACCATTATAGAGTCGGCAATCCTCTTCCGCTAGGTCAGTAAACAGAATAAAAAAATTGTATAGTTTTAATTAAATTACGCTTTAACTAAAACTATACAATTCGCTATATTAAAAACAGTTATAACTTTTATTTAATTTCCGACTTCACACTCCCACATGAAAGCATTTTACTTCCGTAGTAAGGATTTACAACCTGCTTTTCATTACTTAGCCAGCTTCCGTCAGCCATAGGACAATACATTACAAAAACAGGTTTTCCGGATAGTTTGAACTGCTTTGTCAGCGCGATCATATCTTTTGAAAGATTCAGAAAGGCCTCTCTTTGGGTATCTATACTTTTGGTTCCGGAAATAGTACCGGCATTCTTTTTCAGGGCAGACAAATGAGTTGATGAAATAACTTTAGGATCTATTGCAGCAGCTGTCTTAACGAATTCTGCGGCGGCTTTTGATGTTTTATCAGCATCGTCCGTTGTTAAAGCTGTTTTAACAGAAATATAATCCTGGTATAATTTTGAAACCTGAGGGTTGGATTGTGACTGTGCAGATAAAGACAGTACTGAGAATATAGAAAGTACTGCTGTAATGATATACTTTTTCATTGTTTTAAATTTAGAATTGAAAATTTTAATATTAATAAGGTCCTGGAATATCACAGATGGTGATAATCATCTTTGTTCATCCAATAAAAACCATTGGACGAAAGATTAAATTTTAAATTCTGAAATTACAATGTTCAATAAAAATAGGAACTGATCTCCTATCAGGTGGTGGATTGACAGTGGTTTGAGAAAATTTTTCAGCTGAAAAAGATCGGTCTGCATAAAAAGTTTCGTCACTTTGAAGCCTTGGAATCGCTTTGAGTAATTTGATTTTCAAAAAATCTGACTTTTGCGAATCATCAACTTTTAAAACCTTAATTTCTGTCTTGCAGCAGTCCTTTTTGGACTTAATACCACATTTAGAGCATATGTCGTCGGTTTTTCGGCTTACAGAAACCAGCTCTTCCATACAATAATGCACCCTAAAAACAGCTCCGGAAGAAAATCCGAAGTAGAAAATAGAAAACACTATGGCCAGAATCTTTTTCATATGTTGAAGCAAAGGTAAAAATATCTTTGATTTTGTTGTTATAAAATTATGTAACGTTGTTATAAAATTCGTGAAATAAAAAGCTTCTGAAGATTTCAGAAGCTTTTTTATATGTTATCTATTTCAGATTAACCGTTTTTAATGATCAGACGGTCATCTCAGGGAAAATCTTATTTAAGCTTAAATTCAAGTTTTACATTGAAAAATCTTCCTGTCAGACGTACCGGTACCGGATACATCAGATTAGTATTCGCGTCGGTAATCCATTGATTGGCTACCGTATTCCGGATGTTAAATGCATTGAATACCTGTACTCCTAAAGTAAGCTCCTCAAAATTGCCCCAGAAACCATATGTCTGTTTTTTATCTTTTGAATCAATGAATACTTTGGATAGTCCTATATCCACTCTTTTATAAGACGGTAAGGTACTCTGATATCTATACGGGGCATTCACGTCCGGTGCACCATTCTGATCCAATATGATCGGCGATCCTGTCGGTAATCCCATTGCATAGGTTAAAGTAAGATTCACTCTCATTGAAGGAAATTGAGGCATATAATCCTGATAGAACATCGCAAATCTTAACCTCTGATCAGTAGGTCGGGGAATATTCCCTCTCCCATCGATATTTTCATACACCCTCGCATAACTTGCAGACAGCCATGAATCAATTCCGGGAACAAATTCTCCGAATAACCTGGCATCAAGTCCATAGGCATATCCGGAAGCATTATTTTTCCCTGAATAACGGATCCTTACATTATCCATGTAGTATGGAATAAGATCATCCATCTTTTTATAATAAGCTTCTGTAGTCAATTTAAACGGACGATCATACATCTGGAACTCATAATCATTTGCCAGAATCAGCTGTATGGAACGCTGGGATTTGATGGTGTTATTGAAATTCCCGTCCAGGTCCTTAATCTCTTTGTAAAAAGGTGCCTGATAGTATATCCCGCCCGAAAGCCTGAATAACATATCCGTATCCCAGTCAGGTTTTACAGCAAACTGAACGCGGGGCGAGAAAATGGTTTCATTATTAAAGCTCCAATGGGCAACCCTTGCTCCGGCGTTGATGAAAACCTTATTGGTTCCCCAATAAAATTTCTGGGAATACTGCGCATAGGCTGATAATCGTGTTGGCTCAATAGCATTCTGCCCTGCTATTCTGTATAATAATTTAAGATCTCCCGGTGTTCCGAATCTTGGATCATCTATAGGCCTTGGAATACTATAGCCGGCAGAGTCAATTAATTTCCATTCATTAGTAAGATCCTTGAGGTTTTCTTTTTCATATTTAAATCCTACTTCGATATCAGTATTCACATTCGGAGAAAAACGTCCTCTGAACTGGGCTCCGTAGGTTCTTACGAAAAGATCATTCCTTGCATGGTCTATCTGTCCTCCAGTATCATAGGTCGTTATAGGTGCTCCGGTGATCGGATCAAATGTTTGTAATATATATTGGGATTGAATAGAATAATATTCTCGCTCCCTGTTTTGATAGGCAAAAGCATCTAATGTAAACCTCCACTTTTCCGATGGCTTGAAATTCATCGAAAGTGTTCCCATCATGTTTTTATACTGGTCATTTTCTTTTCCGGCATAAAAAACAGTCAGATTAAGAGGTCTCTGGAGCGTTCCGAAATCCACACTCCTTTCTTTAGGAATCATTTCATAATCATTCTTGGAATAATATCCTACAAATGAAAGGCTAAGCTTAGGATTGAAATGATAATTGATATACGATTGAAAATCCCAATAGGTAGGATTAAAATTGGTATCTTCTTTCAAGGTATTCAGAACCAGATTGGTATTTCTGTACCGGCCGGAAAATAAAGCAGTCAACTTTTTATTTTTTGAAGCCAGACCGGTCGTTAATCTGCCTCCGATCAAACTTGCTTCCCCGGACAGTTCAAATTTCTCAGGTTCCCGGTAATAAATATTCAGCGCAGAGGACATCTTATCTCCATATCGCGGTTCAAAACCTCCTGCAGAAAAATTAACTGTTGAAACCATATCGGGATTGATGATACTTAACCCTTCCTGTTGAGAGTTTCTGATCAAAAAAGGCCTGTAGATTTCAATATCATTAATATAGATAAGGTTTTCATCATAGTTTCCACCACGAACCATATATTGTGAAGAAAGCTCTGTATTGGAGTTTACGGAAGGTAAGGTTTTCAGGATTCCTTCTATTCCTCCCGAAATACTTGCAACATTCTTAGCATCTTTGGCTGAGATTTTTACAGTACTGAGATCACTGGTTTTACCAACGACTTTTTTCTGGAACACAACTTCCTCAATATCTCTGTATTTTGCAGTATCCTTCTTTTTTGTCTGAGAGAACACTAACATGGGAACCATAAGGCTCAGCGGTAAAACTAGTTTTTTCAAAAGAAATGTTTTAAGAATTTCTAAAATTAAGTATTTTTTAACAATTACAAAATCGATTCTCTAATTCTTGTTAATTTTTGTAACAAATCTTCTAATAAATCCAGCCTTAACATATTAGCTCCATCAGATAATGCCGTTTCCGGTGTAGGATGTGTTTCTATGAAAAGTCCATCCGCCCCTACTGCAATTCCAGCTTTTGCAATTGTTTCAATCAGGTCTGGTCTTCCTCCAGTAACTCCTGAATTCTGGTTAGGCTGTTGTAAAGAATGGGTAACATCCAGAATAACAGGGGCATATTGCCTCATAGTAGGGATCCCTCTGTAATCAACGATAAGGTCTGTATATCCGAAAGAATTCCCTCTTTCAATAATTGCTACTTTCTGATTATCGGAATCTGTTATTTTCTGAACAGCGAATTTCATAGATTCCGGAGACAGGAACTGTCCTTTTTTCAGGGTCACACATTTTCCGGTTTTCGCTGCTGCCACCAAAAGATCCGTCTGACGGACTAAAAATGCGGGAATCTGTAAAACATCTACATACTGGGCAGCCAAAGCTGCATGCTCATTTTCATGAATATCTGTTGTTGTAGGAATATTAAAAGTTTCCCCAACTTTTTTTAGAATTTCAAGAGACTTTTCTTCCCCGATCGTAGTAAAGGAATCTACTCTACTTCTGTTGGCTTTCTTGAAGCTTCCTTTAAAAATATATGGTATATTATATTTGTTGGTAATTTCTATTACTTTTTCAGCAATCCTCAATGCCATGTCTTCGCCTTCGATGATACAAGGTCCTGCTGTAAGAAAAAAGTTTTTTGAATCTTTGTGATGGATATTATCTAAATACTGGATCATTTTATTATAATTAAAAAGTTCAGTAAAAATACTTATAATGTTTCAGAATCCGAAATTATTTAAAGCCTTAATATTACTGGAATTCCAAGGTCTTTTTCCAAAACATTAATAATATTAAGACTCCATCTTCTTAAGAATTTTCTCAAAAGTATTAATATTTCTACTGGTAAACTGGTCTTTCATACTTTTCTTTCCCAGAATTTTCCCGAAGCTGGAGTCTAATGTATTCCCCTTAGGAACCTGCCAGTAAAAAATATCATTGATAATCTCACCCTTCTCATTTTCAGCTTTGGAAGACAATTCAAATTCTTTCATTAAAATACCTTCTACACCTTCATTTCCTATAAAAGTATAGCTATGAAAATCTTCGTTTTTTTCAAAGGGATTTCCGTTCCAGAAGTTTTCAATTTCAGCACCAGACCTGATAAAAAGAAAAGCATCATAAGAAAAATGTTCAGACATTGCTGCTTCCAGAATTTTTTTAAGATCTGCCACATTCTTATCGGAAGAAAAAACAATATTTCCGGAAGCCAGAATAGAGCTTACGTTTTTCATTCCGGCTTTTTCAAAGACTTTACAAACATCGGCCATTTTCATGTTCGTTCCTTTTACATTCACACCTCGAAGAAAAGCACAGTATTTCATAGTTTTAGTTTTTTAAGGTTTGATTATTACAGGTTGGTCAAAGTTGAGAGCAACTACCTATCACTTTATCCTAACGTACAAATTATAATCCGTCCCGGAAGGTTTAAGACGATAAATCTTTTCCAGAATTGTATTCTCACTTTTTAGATGGTCTTTTATCCTGAATTCTTCCAATAATCTGTAGTGAGTTTTATAATATTCCGCATCTTTTCCTTTAAACAAGTCATTATAAGAAAGCAGATATTTGGGTTTTCTGTTTTTAACGGTGTTGATCCAGTAATTGGCTTTATCTTTCTTGATTTCGGTCTGAATCTGTTTATCCACCAAACCTACTTCATCAATTGTCTTCAACCCAGAAAAATAAGGTACATATCCTGCTGGTTCTAGTAAGATCCACTGATTTTTATCTTTTTCATAAAAGTTTAAGGAAGTTCCGATCGATCTTCTGTAATTCCATTCTCCGTTGCCCGTTGCAATAGAATGTATGGTCTGGAAAATCATCATAGGAACGATATAAATAATAATCAATAAAAACAGCCATAGATCTCTTTTGACCTTTTGTTCTAGCACAAAAATAAGGACCGGGACAAAAAGTAAAATCTGAGGAACCCAGTAATACCAGTCGAATAAACTTTTCTGAGAAAGAAAGACCAGTTGCTTCACCCATCCAAAAATGAAAATCATCCATAAGAAATAATTCCTCTTTTCTCTTTGGCGGACCAGAAAAACAAAACAGGCCAATTCAAAAAGCAGCACAACAATTGTAAACGGATTAAAATCGCCGGGTAATTTGAGCATTCCCCAGAAGTTTCCGTAGTTAGAAATAAAATATTCCACATCCTGCCCGAATGTAAAATTCTTATCATAAAGTAGTTTTTTAGCAACAATGGTATTGTTAACCCATTCTCCAAAATAAAACCAGTTGAACGCCAGAACAAAGGAAATCCCCAGTATTCCACCAAAAATGTAGCTCCATCGTATTTTCTTATTCCAGAATATATCGACCAGGAATACAATACCTAAAAAAATAACAGTATCAATTCTCGTAAATAAAATAAGGATAGGAAGTACAATAAATGCACATTTCTTTTCCTTTTTAAAACCATAATACAACAAAGCCATTTCAAGGAAAAAGAGAAGCCCATATTCCATTCCCAGAATTGAAATTTTTATTGAAGGTGGTAAAATTCCAAACAGAAAAATAAAAACAGCTTTATGCCATGGATTTTTTAAAAGCAGATGAGATAAGAATAAACTTCCTATTGTAAATAATATGGAGTTGAAAACAAGAAGAGGTTCAATAAAGTATTCTTTACCGAAAATAAGGTTGAACAGGTAGGAGACAAAAACATACAGATGCGTTGTAGATGCCGATATTTTTGTATCTCCGTTAAACCCTATTACTCCATAATCCATTAAATTCTGTGCGACCCGCCAGGTGATGAATGCATCCTCCTGAATATGGTGCGTCAGTAAGAAAAGGAGCTTAAAAACCACTGTAAAAATTACAGCATAGATTGGAAGTTTAGTTGTTCTTTCAGACATTGTGCTTCTTTAATGCCACAAATATAACCTTAAAAATTTATGAATACAATAACAAAAAAACGGAACCGAAGTTCCGTTTAAGTATGTTTTGAAAGCCTTTTATTGGGTCGCTTTCATGATTGCTGTTGTAATCTGCTGTTCTTTTTCCTTGGAATAAGTAGAATCAAAAGGTTTCATAATATCAAATAAGTACTGATAGAACGGAGTGATTCTTTGTACATTTTCAGATTCATTCATCGCTTTTTCCTTACCCATTTGCTGGAGGCCTTTAATGAACACATTGAACTTTTTATCTATAGGCTCTATCGACTTCACAAGATAATCATATGCTTTATCTTTCCGCCCAATAGCTTTGTATGCAGAAGTTACAGCAGAAACCACAAGAGAATATTCCATAGGTTTAGCTCCCATTTGTCTTCTCAGGTATCTCTGATCACCAGGGCTAAGGCTTAAATAGTAATCATACTCTTCAAATATTCCTTTCTTAAGAACTTCTGCCAATTTTAATCCCTTCTGTTCCTGTCCAGCTACAATATATCCGTACACAATTGAGCTTAAAGAGCGAGGATCATTGTATTTCTCCGTCGGGATCTCTTTTGCGGCAAGATCTAACAATTCAATTGCCTTATTTTTCTGTCCGGCGGATGATAAAGCTCCTACAGCTCTGCTGACTGTTGATCTGTAATATATAATATTGGATGTTGCAGTTTCATCATAATGGTTGGTAAGATCTTTAAAATTACCCCATTTAAAGTTTTTAACCACATTGTATAGAGAGTTGGCGTCTACCCTTCCCATATCTCCATCGCTGCTAGGTGGTGTATGAATAGGAACCAATCGGTAACTGAAACCATCAAATTGTAAATAATCATCCAGATAGAAAATATTTTCACTTTCATAAATCCCACCTGAGGAGAAATTAATCGGTCTTTTCCAATCAAAATTGGCAAAAATATCGAACATCATAAGGTTTCCCTTAAAAAGAGTATTCGCTTTATAATCGATCATAATCTGATTGACAGTATTTGGAAGATCACTTGGATTGATAATCCCTGCTTTTAAAGCATTTTCCTTGTTGACAGGTAAAATAAATTTACTCACCGGTAAGAAGTTGTATTTCTCGTAATGTGCCTCTCCGAAAATCATTTTAAGAATTTCATCCTTTTCAGGAGATTTCATTTTGATGAAACTGATTGCTTCTTTTAGAGTCATGGAATCCTGGGTAAGATATTTTCTAAAAGCCTGAAATTCCGTTTCAGGCGCTCCATGTTCTTTAAGATTTTCAAAAATATTCTGCCAGTCTTCTTTTTTCATAATGTAAACCTGATCGTTCACACCATCTTTATAATCCTCACGCGTAAGTTCCCCAGGGATTGGATTGGCGTTATAGGTTTTTCTCTTTACCTGATCACAGTACCAGGGAGTAGCAAGCAATGTAAAGTTGACTGTTTTTACATCATCACGGAAATTTTCGGTTTCCTGAATCGCCCAAACCGGAAAGGTATCATTATCTCCATAAAGAAATATAATATCCTCTTTGGGCAAAGACTTCAGAAATGAGTAGGCATAATCGTGTGCTGCTGATTTACGGCTACGGTCATGCGTATTATAATTCTGAAATCCCATCATAAAAGGTATACCCAGTAAAATCACTCCCGCAACAATATTCGCTGCACCGGACTTTACTTTAGATTGTAAGAACCATAAAATAGCACCCGCTCCTAAACCTATCCATATAGCAAAAGCATAGAATGAGCCTACCATCGCATAATCTCTTTCTCTAACCTCAAAAGGTTTTACTCCCGTATAAAAAACAATTCCGGCACCTGTGAGAATAAACAATGACAGCAATGCATAAAACCTCCCAAAATCCCTGTTAAGCTGGAAGAAGAATCCGATTAATCCTAAAATAAGGGGTAAGAAGAAAAAGGCAACCGTGCTTTCATTTTTAAATTTAGCAGGCATCTTATCCTGATTTCCCCACATGGCATTATCTATAAAAGAAAATCCGGAAATCCAGTTTCCATTGGTACTTTCCATATGTCCTTCTCTGTCGTTTTGCCTTCCTACAAAATTCCACATCAGGTATCTTACAAAGTAATATCCGTTCTGGAAAGTAATGAAGTAATCCATATTCTGAGCCAGAGAAGGCTTCTGAACATTAATAAGATCGTATGGCTTTACTTTCAGGTAATCTGCTGCCGTAATCGTTTTATCTTCATATTTCTTTCTCAGTTCATTGAAGATCTCTTTTGCCTGAGGATTATCTGCCACATCTTCATTTCCATAATTGAAGGTAAAATCAGGAGCTCCATACATTGAAATGTAGTTCGCCATCACCGATTTGTCCTCATTGAACATTCTCGGCATTAAACTTACCTGGGACTTGCTGAAAACATAGTTAAAACGTTCTCCTGTCTTTCTATAGGTTCCTGTTTTTTCATCCTTTTCATAAATGTCGCCGGTCTTCTTGGTTTTAAAGCTTCCGTCTTCATTTTTCTCAATTCCGTTGGCATCAAGGAAAGCAGTATAGTTTTGTCCGTAAATTGTCGGCCAGTCTCCATATTGAGCTCTGTTATAATAATCAAGCATACCGATAGCCGTATCGGGATCATTCAGGTTCATTGGAGGGTTTGCGTTAGCTCTGATTGGAATGACCATCCAACATGAGAAGCCGATTACCATATAAACAATTGATAATGCTACGGTCTGATAAATGCTTTTTTTACTTTTTCTCGCATATTTAATCATGAAATAGCATATTGCTACCATAAGAATAAAAGCCGCAATTGTTCCTGAATGGAAAGGAAGTCCCAAACCATTGACGAAGAATATCTCGAGTTTACCAAACATCGTCATGATGAGTGGGAAGATAATTTTAAATACAATAATCAGAATCCCCAACGTGATCAGATTTGCCCAGATGAAATTTTTCCACGTGAACTTATAGTTTCTGGCGTAGTATACCAGGCAGATTGCGGGAAGAGATAGCATACACATCATGTGTACACCTACTGAAAGTCCAACGATAAAGAAAATAAGAATGACCCATCTTTCATTGTCCGAAGTGTTATACTCATTTTCCCATTTGGTGATCAGCCATACCAAAAGCGCAATAAACATCGAAGCCATGGAATACACTTCTCCTTCAACCGCCGAAAACCAGAAAGTATCGGAAAATGTAAAACACAATGCGCCTATCACACCGGCAAAAAGAATCGAAATTTCCTGATGTTTGGTTACTTCTTCAAAATCTTTATTAAGTAATCGTCTTACAAAATGCGTAATGGTCCAGAATAAAAATAAGATTGTAAAAGCACTGAACGTAGCAGACATTGCATTGATTACGATAGAATAATTTTCGCCTTTTCCTAATGCAAAAATGGCCGCTACAGCGCCCACAATCTGGAATAAAGCAGCCCCGGGAGCGTGCGTTACTTCTAATTTTACTGCAGAAGATATGTACTCACCACAGTCCCAAAAACTCAGCTTGGGTTCTATCGTTGATAAGTACGTGAAAAATGCAATGACGAAAATCACCCATCCTAAAACGGTGTTCCATTGCCTGAAAGTCCAGTTTTTCATATAATATATCAGTTTATCTTTGCCTACAAATTATTAAGCGGTCAAGGATTATTTTCCAGTGATATCTTTAATAATATAGCTATTCTCTGTAAGACATTTAACCACTTAATTTTATTACATCCAAAGCAAAAAAAAACGGAACCGAAGTTCCGTTTTTAATTATGTTTTGAAAGTATTTTATTGGGTCGCTTTCATAATCGCTGTTGTAATCTGATGCTCTTTTTCTTTGGAATAAGTAGAATCAAAAGGTTCCATAATATCAAATAAGTACTGATAGAACGGAGTGATTCTTTGTACATTTTCAGATTCATTCATCGCTTTTTCTTTACCCATTTGCTGAAGATCTTTGATGAACACATTGAACTTTTTATCAATAGGCTCAATAGATTTCACAAGGTAGTCGTATGCTTTATCTTTCTGCCCAATAGCGTTGTAAGCTGTAGTTACAGCAGAAACCACAAGAGAATATTCCATAGGTTTAGCTCCCATTTGTCTTCTCAGGTATCTCTGATCACCAGGGCTAAGGCTTAAATAGTAATCATATTCTTCGAATATCCCTTTCTTAAGAACTTCTGCCAGTTTCAATCCTTTTTGTTCCTGTCCTGCTACAATATATCCGTACACAATTGAACTTAATGAGCGAGGATCATTGTATTTTTCTACCGGAATTTCCTTAGCAGCAAGGTCCAGTAACTCGATCGCTTTAGCTTTTTCACCTTTTAAAGAAAGGGCTGCCGCTGCTCTGCTCGCTGCACTTCTATAGCTGATGATATTGGAAGTTGCGGTTTCATCAAAATGAGCATTTAAGTCTTTAAAATTACCCCATTTGAAGTTTTTCACCACATTGTACAGAGAGTTGGCGTCTACTCTTCCCATATCTCCATCGCTGCTAGGTGGCGTATGAATAGGAATCAGTCGGTAGCTAAAACCATCCAACTGCAAATAATCATCCAGATAGAAAATATTTTCGCTGTCATATACTCCGCCTGAGGAGAAGTTAATCGGTCTTTTCCAATCAAAATTAGCCAGAATATCAAACATCATCAGGTTGTTCTTATAAAGAGTATTGGCTTTATAATCGATCATAATCTGATTAACAGTATTAGGAAGATCACTTGGATTGATAATCCCTGCTTTTAAAGCATTCTCCTTGTTGACAGGTAAAATAAATTTACTCACCGGTAAGAAGTTGTATTTTTCATAACGTGCCTCTCCAAAGATCATTTTAAGAATTTCATCCTTTTCAGGGGATTTCATTTTGATGAAATTGATTGCTTCTTTTAAAGTAATGGAATCCTGGGTAAGATACTTTCTAAAAGCCTGGAATTCCGTAGAAGAGGCTCCTTGTTCCTGAAGGTTATTGAAGATATTCTGCCAGTCTTCTTTTTTCATCAGGTAGATCTGATCATTCACACCATCCCTGTAGTCTTCGTGAGTTAACTGGCTAGGAATAGCATTGGCATTATAGGTTTTTCTCTTTACCTGGTCAATGTTCCATGGTGTTGATAGCAAAGTAAAGTTGACCACTTTTACATCATCACGGAAATTTTCGGTTTCCTGAATCGCCCAAACCGGATATGTATCATTATCACCGTATACAAATAAAATATCCTCTTTTGGCAATGATTTTAATACGGAATAAGAATAATCATATGCTGTATACCGGTTACTTCTGTCATGTACATTATAGTTCTGGAATCCCATCATAAAAGGTATACCCAGTAAAATCACTCCCGCAACAATATTCGCTGCACCGGACTTTACTTTAGACTGTAAGAACCATAAAATAGCACCCGCTCCTAAACCTATCCATATAGCAAAAGCATAGAATGAGCCTACCATCGCATAATCCCTCTCCCTAGGTTCAAATGGTTTTACACCTGTATAGAAAATAATTCCAACGCTGGTAATAACGAATAATGATAATATAGCATAGAATCTTCCAAAATCTCTGTTAAGCTGGAAGAAGAATCCGATTAATCCTAAAATAAGGGGTAAGAAGAAAAAGGCAACCGTACTTTCATTTTTAAATTTAGCAGGCATCTTATCCTGATTTCCCCACATGGCATTATCTATAAAAGAAAATCCGGAAATCCAGTTTCCTTTTGTATTTTCCATATTCCCCTCAAGGTCATTCTGTCTCCCTACAAAATTCCACATCAGGTATCTTACAAAGTAATATCCGTTCTGAAAAGTAATGAAGTAATCCATATTCTGAGCCAGAGAAGGCTTCTGAACATTAATAAGATCGTATGGCTTTACTTTCAGGTAATCTGCTGCCGTAATCGTTTTATCTTCGTATTTCTTTCTCAATTCATTGAAGATCTCTTTTGCCTGAGGATTATCTGCCACATCTTCATTTCCATAATTGAAGGTAAAATCAGGAGCCCCATACATTGAAATGTAGTTCGCCATCACCGATTTGTCCTCATTGAACATTCTCGGCATTAAACTTACCTGGGACTTACTGAAAACATAGTTAAAACGCTCTCCTGTCTTTCTATAGGTTCCTGTTTTTTCATCCTTTTCATAAATGTCGCCTGTCTTCTTCGTTTTAAAACTTCCGTCTTCATTTTTCTCAATTCCGTTGGCATCAAGGAAAGCGGTATAGTTTTGCCCGTAAATTGTCGGCCAGTCTCCATATTGTTCTCTGTTATAATAATCGAGCATACCGATAGCCGTATCGGGATCATTCAGGTTCATTGGAGGGTTTGCGTTAGCTCTGATTGGAATGACCATCCAACATGAGAAGCCGATTACCATATAAACAATTGATAATGCTACGGTCTGATAAATATTCTTTCTCGTCCTTCTCGCATATTTAATCATGAAATAGCATATTGCTACCATAAGAATAAAAGCCGCAATTGTTCCTGAATGGAAAGGAAGTCCCAAACCATTGACGAAGAATATCTCTAGTTTACCAAACATCGTCATGATGAGTGGGAAGATAATTTTAAATACAATAATCAGAATCCCCAACGTGATCAGATTTGCCCAGATAAAATTTTTCCACGTGAACTTATAGTTTCTGGCGTAGTATACCAGGCAGATTGCGGGAAGAGATAACATACACATCATGTGTACACCTACTGAAAGTCCAACGATAAAGAAAATAAGAATGATCCATCTTTCATTGTCCGAAGTGTTATACTCATTTTCCCATTTGGTGATCAGCCATACCAAAAGCGCAATAAACATTGAAGCCATAGAATACACTTCTCCTTCAACCGCTGAAAACCAAAAAGTATCGGAAAATGTAAAACACAACGCGCCTATCACACCGGCAAAAAGAATCGAAATTTCCTGATGTTTGGTTACTTCTTCAAAATCTTTATTCAGTAATCGTCTTACAAAATGCGTAATGGTCCAGAATAAAAACAAGATCGTAAAAGCACTGAACGTAGCAGACATTGCATTGATTACGATAGAATAATTTTCGCCTTTTCCTAATGCAAAAATGGCCGCTACAGCGCCCACAATCTGGAATAAAGCAGCCCCGGGAGCGTGCGTTACTTCTAATTTTACTGCAGAAGATATGTACTCACCACAGTCCCAAAAACTCAGCTTGGGTTCTATCGTTGATAAGTACGTGAAAAATGCAATGACGAAAATCACCCATCCTAAAACGGTGTTCCATTGCCTAAAAGTCCAGTTTTTCATAGTATAAAATCAATTACGCGAAAATAGGGCTTTTATATGATTTTATATCGATTTTAACAAATTTTTAAAATACTGGTGTGGTATTTGCGTTAATAAGTCTGTAACCATTGAGGAAGGAAAAATATCGATTTAAGTAATGACAGCTTAGAAATCAAACAAAAGTTTAGAAATTATTTATTTTTTTGTATTTTTGCCCTCAGATTTTTATTGAAAAATAGCAAATAATGAGTAATGTTTACGATAATATCCTTGGCCTAATAGGAAACACTCCTATGGTGAAGCTAAATACTGTAACGAAAGATATTCCTGCAACTGTTTATGCCAAGTTAGAATCATATAATCCTGGACATTCCACTAAAGATAGAATCGCACTTCACATTATAGAAAACGCTGAGAAAAAAGGTTTATTAAAAGAAGATTCTGTAATTGTAGAGACCACCTCAGGGAATACAGGATTCTCTCTTGCAATGGTTTGCATTATCAAAGGGTATAAATGCATTCTTGCTGTAAGTGACAAAACAAAACCTGAAAAGATTGCCTATCTTAAAGCTCTTGGAGCGGTAGTGTATGTTTGCCCTGCTAACGTACCTGCGAATGATCCCCGATCCTATTATGAGGTTGCCAAAAGAGTGGCTTCTGAAACACCTAATTCTGTTTATATCAACCAATACTTTAATGAGTTGAATATTGATGCCCATTACCAGACTACCGGACCGGAAATATGGGAGCAGACAGAAGGAAAAATCACACATCTTTTTGCATGTACAGGAACCGGGGGAACTTTATCCGGGTCAGCAAAATTTTTAAAGGAAAAGAATCCGAATATCAAAATAATAGGAGTAGATGCAGACGGATCTATTCTGAAAAGTTATCATGAAACCGGAGAAATCCATAAAGAAGATGTTCACCCCTATCAGATTGAAGGAATGGGAAAAAATCTTATTCCTGCCGCCTTACTTTTTGATAAAGTAGACCAGTTTGTAAGAGTGAATGATGAAATGTCTGCCTACAGAACCCGTGAAATAGCTCTGAAAGAGGCGATCATGGGAGGTTATACGACCGGAGCTGTTACCCAGGCGCTTATACAATATGCCCAATCTAACGAATTTTCAAAAGATGACCTGGTTGTATTAATTTATCCTGATCACGGATCAAGATACATTACCAAGGTATACAGCGACAAATGGATGGCGGAACAAGGTTTTGTAAACAATTGTGTTCACAACTACGATGAAGTTTTCAAGACAGAATTCATCAAATAGAAATAATTACCATACAAATCAAGCCTTTTTTGTAGATCACAAAAGGCTTTTTTTAATTAAATAAAATCACTTATAAAATGTTGGATATTTTTGAAAGAATAAAAGAAAATCCAGGACCTCTTGGACAATTTGCAGATTATGGAGAAGGCTATTTTATTTTCCCGAGACTTGAAGGGCCAATCGGACCTAGAATGCAGTTTCAGGGAAGAGAAGTCATTTTCTGGAGTGCTAACGATTATTTAGGATTATGTAATCATCCTGAAGTTTTGGAAGCCGATGCAAAAGCCGCTGCTGAATACGGGATGTTTTATCCAATGGGAGCAAGAGCAATGTCAGGGGAAACAGAACAGCATTTACAACTGGAAAAGGAGCTTGCTGATTTTGTTCAGAAAGAATCTGCTTATTTATTAAATTTCGGTTACCAGGGAATGGTTTCTACCATTGACGCTTTGGTTAGCAGAAATGATGTAATCGTATATGATGTAGATTCACATGCATGTATCGTAGACGGGGTAAGACTTCACTCCGGAAAAAGATTTACCTATAGACACAATGATATCGAAAGTCTTGAAAAAAACCTTCAGAGAGCAACAAAAGTAGCTGAAGAGACCGGTGGTGGTATTCTGGTAATTACAGAAGGGGTTTTCGGAATGAGAGGTCAGCAGGGGAAGCTTAAAGAAATCTGTGACCTGAAATCAAAATATAACTTCAGACTTCTTGTAGATGACGCTCATGGATTCGGAACTCTTGGAAAAACAGGAGCCGGAGCTGGTGAAGAACAAGGATGTCAGGATAAAATCGATGTATATTTCTCTACTTTCGCTAAGTCAATGGCAGGTTTCGGAGCTTTCATTGCCGGAGATAAAGAAATCATCAGATACTTAAAATTCAACTTAAGATCACAGATATTTGCAAAATCCCTGACGATGCCAATGGTTATCGGAGGGCTTAAAAGATTAGAGCTTTTAAGAACAAGACCTGAAATTAAAGCTAAACTTTGGGAAAATACCTATAAACTGCAAAACGGTCTTAAAGAAAGAGGTTTCAACATTGGAGACAGTAATACTTGTGTAACGCCAGTAATGATGCAGGGAACACCGGTAGAAGCAACTCTTTTGGTTAAAGATTTAAGAGAAATTTACGGAATTTTCACATCTGTAGTTGTTTACCCGGTAATTCCTAAAGGAATGATATTACTAAGATTGATTCCAACAGCGTCTCATACAGATGCTGAGATCAATGAAACATTAGCTGCCTTTGAAGCTATTCACGATAAACTGATGGGTGGTCATTATAAGGAGCAAGCTGATAATTATCTGAAGGAGAACAACGTTCAGTTTAAAGAAATTTAAAACAATACAAAAGGCCATTTGAAATACAATGGCCTTTTTATCTATAATCCACTTCTGAATGGGTGGTAAGTATCTGTCTTTTAATTTTTTAAAAGTCATTATTTTATCTAATAGATTGATATCAAAATAGATGTATATGAGAAATTCCAGAAATATTAAAACAGCAATTATCGGCCTGTTTTTTACGCTTTTCTTTACAACAGCTAATGCCCAGCATTCTTATATAGATAACCATAAAGATATTGCAGCAGATCTCTCAAAACAATACGGGATTCCAAGCTCGATCATACTCGCGATAGCTATTGTGGAGTCCGGAGCCGGAACCAGCAAGGCTAGCAAAACCCTTAATAATCACTTTGGTATTTTGGGAAAGAACGATGTGAATAATTCTAAATTTAAAAGCTTTAGTACCGTTCGCGAAAGCTATGAAGCTTTTTGCCGTATGCTTTCCAAAAAGAAAATCTATACCCGGTTAAAAGATAATAATAACAGTAACGATTGGGTTAAAGCTATTGCTTCCACAGGTTATTCTACCAAACCTAATGAATGGATAAAGAAAATAAATTCTACCATTGCTAAATTCGGCTTACAAAAATAAGTTCAATTCATCTTTTACAGGCCATTAATTTTTTTGTATGATATAGATGTGATAATTTTGCAAAAAAATTCCTATTGAAAGATCTTCTTCTGATTACTCCGCCTTTTACCCAACTTAATACTCCTTATCCTGCCACGGCTTATATTAAAGGTTTTTTAAATACCAAAAATATTACCAGTTATCAGATCGATTTGGGGATTGAAGTTATTTTGGAACTTTTTTCAAAAGAGGGTCTTCAGAACATTTTTTCCAGGAAAATTGATCTTGAGAAGTTGTCAGAAAATACCCAAAGGATTTTCGCTCTAAGGGACGAATATGTAAAAACCATTGATCAGGTCATTCATTTCCTGCAAGGTAAAAATGCCACTTTGGCCCGCCAGATCTGTAGCATGAATTTTTTACCGGAAGCTTCCCGGTTCAATCAGCTGGATGATATGGAATATGCTTTCGGAAACATGGGGCTTCAGGATAAAGCAAAACACTTGGCCACATTGTATTTGGAGGATCTATCTGATTATATTGTTGAAAATATAGATTCCGATTTTGGTTTCAGCCGGTATGCAGAACGCCTGGGGAAAAGTGCCAATTCTTTTGACGAGCTATATTCCAAATTATCAGACCGGCAAACATTTATCGATGATATCACATTAGAAATTTTAGCGGAAAAGCTACAGACCGTACAACCCAAACTTGTCTGTTTCTCTATCCCCTTTCCGGGGAATTTGTACTCCGCTTTTCGATGTGCCCAATACATCAAGAAAAATTTCCCAAACATTAAAACAGCGATGGGTGGTGGCTTTCCAAACACGGAACTAAGGGAAATAAAAGATCCCAGGGTTTTCGAATTCTTCGATTTTATTACTTTAGATGATGGCGAGCTCCCAATTGAGCTTCTTTATAACCATCTAAATAACCCAACTGAAGAAGCCGAATTTAAAAGAACTTTCCTCATTGAGAACCATACGGTAACTTATAAGAATAACTCTAAACGACACGACTATAAACAGGCACAGGTCGGAACACCTGAATATACAGATCTTTTACTCGATCAATATATTTCAGTCATTGAAATTGCCAACCCAATGCACAGTCTGTGGAGCGACGGAAGATGGAACAAGCTTACAATGGCTCATGGATGCTATTGGGGAAAATGTACTTTTTGTGATATTTCGCTGGATTACATCAGAATCTACGAGCCTGTTTCTGCAAAAATCCTGGTCGACAGGATGGAGGAGCTGATTAAAGAAACTGGAGAAACCGGTTTTCATTTTGTGGATGAAGCTGCCCCACCCGCTTTAATGAGAGAAGTTGCGCTGGAAATTTTGCGCAGGAATCTCGTCGTGACCTGGTGGACCAATATCCGTTTTGAAAAGAGTTTTACCCGAGATCTTTGTTTTTTACTGAAGCTTTCAGGTTGTGTTGCTGTTTCAGGAGGATTGGAAGTAGCCAGTGACCGTCTTTTAAAATTGATTGATAAAGGGATTTCCGTTGATCAGGTGGCTCAGGTTACAAGAAATTTCACTGAAGCCGGTATAATGATCCATGCTTACCTTATGTACGGCTACCCTACCCAAACTGTACAGGAAACAATTGATTCACTGGAAATGGTGCGGCAGCTCTTTGAAATGGGAATTCTGCAAAGTGGATTCTGGCATCAGTTTGCCATGACGGCTCATTCTCCGGTGGGTTTACATCCTGAAGAATTTGGCGTTACTCCTATTAAACAGGAAATTTTATTTGCCAATAACGATATTGATTTTACAGATAAAACAGGAATTGACCATAGTAAATTCAGTTTCGGATTAAAAAAATCGCTTTTCAATTATATGCACGGAATCAATTTTGATATCCCATTACAGGATTGGTTTGATTTTAAAATTCCCAAAACAACCATTCACCCCGATTATATCCACGATTGCCTTTTAGAAGAAGATCATTTTGTTTTTAAAGGAAACTCAAAGGTTATTTTTATAGACAGAAATGTTGTTGCCGAGAATTACATAAAAACAAAGAAACAAAATTCGTGGGCATATACACAACTGACATTCCATTTAAAAACAAATATCGTAAAAATAGATCTGGAGCAGCCAAAAGCAGAATGGCTCATGAAAGTGCTTGCGGAAAACGCCATTGAAAATGCAAAAAAGACAACCCTGCAACAGCTTAAAATTCAGTTTGAAGAGAACTTCGAGGATTTTGAACTGTTCTGGTTTTCAAAACCTATACAGCAACTTAAAGATAATGGTGTCATTTTAAGTTTGTAGTTTCTAATTGAGAAGTCTACCGGGATCTTTAGCTGATCCAAATTTTGATTGATTTTTATAAATGAATCAAACCTGGCATTCCATAGACAATTAAATTATTAAACACTAAACTTTTATTTCTCTACACCATCTTTTACGACCTGTCCTACAACAACCTTTTCCTGAATTTTAATAAAATTCGGATCTAAAATTGCCATCCGTTCTGCAATAGCTTTATAAGTCGGAAATTTTAAAATTGAAGCCCTTCCGGACATTTCCCTGTACAATGTAAAACTTTTTCCACCGGCTGTTTTGATCTGCTTGGTAGTGGTAATGTATTTGCCAATATATTTGCTCTTGGCATCATAGATTTCAATATCTACAAATGTTTTCTCAGCAATCTTATCATCAGATCCGAAGCTTACCGGCAAATTCGTAAAATATCCGACCGGGACACCATTGCTGAGAATTTCCCCTACATTGTTGACTTCAATTTTCATTTTGTCAATTTTACTCCGTATGGAATAAGCATCCTTGGTTTTAGTATCGAGTTTTCTTTTGGGTGTATTTTGAAAAAGCTCATCTAAATTCTTAACATTAATACCTTTGTTATCAATGATCTTGAGGTCTTTTATACAAGTATATACTGCAGATCTTTCTTCACCGGAAAAGGCCGAAGGAGAGCTGTAATCCAACTCAATGGTCTTATCCCTGTTGTATACTCTGTTCAATTTTATGTAACTGTCCCTTACAGAATCCACAACGCTTTTATCAACAAATTCTATTGTATAAATAGGCGTCTCCTTCAGGTCCATAAAAGTGTACTCACTTGATTTATTTGAAATTTTAGCAACATGTACTCCATCAAGACTTATAATACCCCTTTTGGTTTTAAAATTCTGGGCGTTTAACACAATTCCCATCATCATAAACAACATGATCATACTCCTCATAAAATCAGATTTACATTACATAAAAAAAAGTGTAACCAAAGTTACACTTTCTTGAAAATATATTTAGCTTTTCATTTAATTACTCACAAAGGATAATTCCTTTATTATGATTAAATTCTACAACACCGCTTTTGATAGAATAAGAAAAAACAGAATCTTTTTCATTCTCTCTGGTAAGATTCTTGGCATAAGCTTCATCGACAGAATTCACAAACAGCTTTACTTTACCATTAATTAATGAAGAAACGATTCCTGCGTGGTTTTTCATGATGTGAAATTCACCATTTTTTCCCGGAAGTAAAACAGAGTTTACCTCGCCTTCAAAAACTACGTATTCTGGTGTTAAAATTTTTATATTCATTTTAATTTAGATTAAAAGATTTCAGATCTCAGATTTCAGACAACCTTTAAAGTCTCATGTCTAGTATCTGATATCTCATGTCTAACTTATTAAGCGTTATCAGCTAACATTTTTTGTCCTGCTGCAATAGCTTCTTCGATAGTCCCCTTCAAGTTGAAAGCGGCTTCTGGTAAATGATCAAGTTCTCCATCCATAATCATGTTGAATCCTTTGATGGTGTCTTTAATATCTACCAATGAACCAGGGATACCTGTAAACTGTTCAGCAACGTGGAAAGGCTGAGACAAGAATCTCTGAACTTTTCTTGCACGGTAAACAACAGATTTATCTTCTTCAGAAAGTTCTTCCATACCAAGGATCGCAATGATATCCTGAAGAGCTTTGTATCTCTGAAGAATTTCTTTTACTCTCTGAGCACAGTTATAATGTTCTTCTCCGATAACTTCCGGTGCAAGGATTCTTGAAGTAGAAGCCAATGGATCTACCGCAGGATAGATACCTAAAGAAGCAATTTTTCTATCTAGTACTGTAGTTGCATCCAAGTGAGCAAATGTAGTTGCAGGAGCCGGGTCAGTTAAGTCATCCGCAGGTACATATACTGCCTGTACTGAAGTAATAGATCCGTTTTTAGTAGATGTAATTCTTTCCTGCATCGCTCCCATCTCAGAAGCAAGCGTTGGCTGGTAACCTACCGCAGATGGCATACGTCCAAGAAGTGCAGATACCTCTGAACCAGCTTGTGTAAAACGGAAGATATTATCTACGAAGAATAGAACGTCTCTACCTTGTCCACTTTCTCCTCCATCTCTATAGTACTCAGCTAATGTAAGACCAGAAAGGGCTACCCTCGCTCTTGCACCTGGTGGCTCGTTCATCTGTCCGAAAACGAATGCAGCTTTTGAATCTTTCATCGCTTCTAAATCTACTTTAGAAAGATCCCAACCACCATTTTCCATAGAGTGCATGAAATCGTCACCATATTTGATAATTCCTGATTCCAACATCTCTCTCAAAAGGTCATTTCCTTCTCTCGTTCTTTCACCTACTCCGGCAAAAACTGAAAGACCTCCGTGTCCTTTTGCAATATTATTAATCAACTCCTGGATCAATACTGTTTTACCAACACCGGCACCACCGAACAATCCAATTTTACCTCCTTTTGCATAAGGCTCAACTAGGTCGATTACTTTAATACCTGTAAATAAAACTTCTGCAGAAGTTGACAACTGATCAAATTTCGGAGCTTCTCTGTGGATAGGTAATCCATTTTCTTTAGAGATATTCTGAAGCCCGTCGATAGCATCACCAACAACGTTGAATAGTCTTCCGTTTACAGCCTCACCAATCGGCATTGTAATAGGATTTCCATATCCGATTACTTCCTGACCTCTTGTAAGACCATCTGTAGCATCCATTGCGATACATCTTACCGTATCTTCACCAATATGTTGTTCTACTTCTAAGACTACTTTTTCACCGTTTCCTTTAGTAATTTCTAACGCGTCATAAATACTTGGAACTGCTTCCACATTATTAAAAACTACGTCGATTACCGGACCAATAATTTGAGAAATTTTTCCTTTAATTTGGTTTGCCATTGCTAAATTTTTTCTTGGTGCAAATATAATGATTCTTCATAAACCCACAATTGGTAAAAAAAAGATTTTTATCATGCTTTTCTGATCAGATGAACAGAATCGGAAATCAAAATTCAGGTACAAAATTCACTGTTAAAAATCTCAAACAGGCTGATTAAAATTTAATAATTGATAATTTATACTGTTATTCATTCACAAAAATTAAAATTGACAACAATTCTCAGACAGCAAATTATCGAAATTGTTCATTGAAAATAACTCTTACTATATAATAATAGATAATTTTAAAGGTTTTATATTTGCAGTCAAATTTTTTCCGTTTTGAAAGTTTTCAAGAATTTTAATGACTATTCCGCGCAAAAGCCTTTAGCACTGTCTTTAGGAATGTTCGACGGGGTACATTTGGGACATAAATGCATTATCGATGAACTAAAAAAAATAGGGGCAGAAAACCAGTTGGAAACTGCGATCCTTACTTTTTGGCCACATCCGAGATTTGTTTTTAATCCCAATGAAGATTTAAAACTTTTAAATACCCTGGATGAAAAAAAATTGTTGGTTGATAAATATGGGATCAATAATTTGTTTTTAAAAGAATTTGATGAGGAATTCAGAAATCTTACAGGAGAAGAGTTTGTTCGCCAGATCCTTATAGATAAATTGAATGTAAAATACCTTATTATAGGATACGACCACTCTTTTGGAAAAAATAAAAGCGGAAATTTTGAACTTCTCCAAAAACTGTCTAAAGAATTGGATTTTGAAGTGGAACAAATGGAAGCCATCAATATCCACGAAAATAATATCAGTTCTACCAAAATCAGAAATGCTCTCTTAGCGGGAAATATTGTAGAAGCTAATGAAATGCTTGGCTACTCCTACTCTGTTTCAGGAAAAGTAGTTCATGGCAAGAAAATAGGAAGAACTATTGGCTATCCTACCGCTAATATCAGTACCGAATCCATTAAGTTATTGCCTAAAAAAGGAGCATATATTGTTGAAGTTTATATTAAAGGACAGCCATATAAAGGAATGCTCAGTATAGGAACTAATCCAACTGTAAACGGCGACGCACTAACGGTTGAAGTGTATATCCTAAATTTCAACGAAGACATCTACGATCAGGAGATCACTGTAAAATTCAGGGATTTTCTTCATGAAGAAATCAAATTCGAAGGTCTTGAAAAATTGATCGAAAGATTGGATGAAGATAAAAGACTTACTGAAAATTTTGCTTTCTAATCAGCGAGAATTTCTTCTCTGGCTTTTTTCGTTAATGAAGAGAAAACAAGATCATAGGAGTGATCAATCATTTTAAAAATAAGATCTCTTTTTAACCCATCCACAGAAACTGAATTCCAATGGGTCTTATTCATATGATAAGCACCGGTGATCTGCGGATATTGCTCCCGAAGTTCGGCACTCCATTCAGGATCGGTCTTTACGTTGATTGCTAAAGGCTGTCTTTCCAGTCCCATTAATAAAAACATTTTCGTTCCTACTTTCATCACAAGCGTTTCATTGTCAAAAGGAAAAGTTTCGGTGACTCCTTTTTTTGCAAGACAGTAATCCAATATTTCGTTGGCATCCATTTTTAATAGCTGATTGTTTTAATGGGTTATTAGTTAAAAGATGAAAATGAGAGTTTAATAGTTGATAGTTGATAGTTGATAGTTGATAGTTGATAGTGCAAAATTAGTGTTTATCAAGTTCTTTTAATCTTTTAATCTTTTAATCTTTTAATCTTTTAATCTTTTAATCTTTTAATCTTTTAATCTTTTAATCTTTTAATCTTTTAATCTTTATTATTAATTTCAAATTTAGTAAATTTAGGTAGGAAAGAAAAGTTCACAACATCATCACTAATCACATTTATTATGAAAGCTTTGGTAATTGGCGCTACAGGTGCTACCGGTAAAGATTTAGTCAATCAATTACTTAACGATAAGGAATTCGATGAAGTTGATGTATTTGTCAGAAAACCTCTTGATATCAGGAGTGATAAATTAAACGTTCACATCGTAAACTTTGATGCACCGGAAGAATGGAAAGAAGCAGTAAAAGGTGATGTTGCTTTTTCGTGCCTGGGAACCACTTTGAAAACAGCTGGAAGTAAAGAAGCCCAGAGAAAAGTAGATTTCAACTATCAGTATGAATTTGCAAAAGCTGCGAAGGAAAACAATGTGGATGACTACATTCTTGTTTCTGCATACGGGGCAAATCCTAAATCCAAAATTTTCTACTCCAAAATGAAAGGCGAGCTTGAAGAAGCTGTTAAGCAACTTCATTTTAATAAAATAACCATCTTTAAACCTGGCATGCTGGAAAGAAAAGACTCCGACAGAACGGGAGAAGTTCTCGGAAGCCGAATTATAAAATTTGCCAACAAAATCGGACTTCTGGAAAGCCAAAAGCCATTGCCAACTCATATTTTAGCCAAAGCCATGATCAATTCTTCTAAAATCAAAAGCTATGGGTATTCCAGTATAAAACTGGGAAATATATTTTGTTTTGCTGAGAAAACGAATGAATGAAGGTTAAGAGTTAGAAATTAGAGATTAGAGGTTAGAGGTTAGAGGAAGATAACAATTTGAGGGTGGAAATTTATGTTTTCTGGTTCAAACCGAAGTCCAGACTTTACTTCGTCGTTTTACTATTCATACTTTTCCCTAATTTTTCATATTCAACATCATTAGGCTCCCAGAGCTCGATTTTGTTTCCTTCTATATCCATGATGTGTACAAACTTTCCATATTCATAACTTTCGATCTTATCCACGATGGTTACATTTTCTTTTTTTAACTCTTCAACCAGTTTATCAAGATGTTCTACCCTATAATTGATCATGAAGTCTTTTTCTGAAGGTTGAAAATATTTTGTTTTTTCATTGAAAGGACTCCACTGGCTAAATCCTTTTTTAGAGTTATCAGCCCCCTGGTACCATTCAAATACCGCCCCATATTCATTGGTGTGAAGCCCCAGGTGATCGCTATACCATTCTCTCATTTTCTTAGGATCTTTACATTTAAAAAAAATTCCACCAATCCCTGTTACTCTTTTAAGACGGTCCTCACTGCCATCAGTAGCAGATTTAAAGGCAAATCCTAATATAAAAGAAATTAGAATGCAAAGCGCAAAAATGATCTTTTTCATGAGTTACGTTTTTATTTATTTAACCATATAAAAAAAGTGGGTGAAAACACCCACTTTGTAAAAATATACTTTTTTTTGTTTACTTAAAATATTTTGTAATCGCCTGATCAGTTGGCTTCGTAGTGCTTACAAAGCTATCTACTAATTTACCGTTTTCGTCGATCAGGAATTTAGTGAAGTTCCAAAGGATTGTAGTATTCTTAACTCCATTCAGTTCTTTTTCTGTCAGATATTTAAAAATAGGTGCTGTATCATCCCCTTTTACAGAAACTTTAGCAGCCAATGGAAAAGTTACCCCATAATTTTTCTGGCAAAATGCACCGATCTCGGTATTGGTTCCCGGTTCCTGACCTCCAAAGTTGTTGGCAGGAAAACCCACTACTACCAATTTATCTTTATATTCTTCATAAACTTTTTCCAGATCCGCATATTGTGGGGTAAATCCACATTCCGAAGCCGTATTTACAATCAGGATCTTTTTCCCTTTAAAGTCTGCAAAATTGATCTCTTTGCCATCAAGGCTTTCTACCTTGAAATCATATATTGTTTTTCCCATAAGTTCATTGGTTTTAGCTTTAGAAATTTCACTTTTTTGGTTGGTACAACTCTGTAAGAACGCTACAAAAGAAAGTAGCAATAAGAAGATCTTTTTCATGAGTAATATGATTAGTGGCAGTTTTCACTGCGTTATTTATATAGACTATTAAAATTTAAAGATATTGGCAGGAAAAACTTTGTTGATGTCTATTTTATTGATCTGCATTACAAAATCCCCATCTTTTTTAGGACTTGAAGATTCAATTCTGAAAGGCATTAATAGATTTCCCACTTTTCTATACTCCGAATACGTTAATGTTTCATCTTTTTTTATTTCCTTAAGAAGCATATAGGTATTGGTATCAAAATAATAGAAATTTTTATTGACATTTTTTGTTAATTCTACTTTATGGCAATAAATATCTCCCACTTTCTCTTTTCCCAGATATTTAGCTTCAAAACCTTTATTCTCCCAGTCAATGAAATCATTATCAAAACTTTCGGGAATATAATTCGGATATTCCTGAACTTTATTTGTGGCATAGTTCATTGCATATCCTTTACTTCCGTCATAGCCTTCAATCGCAGTTTCTTTATTATTAATGGTAAGAACTGTTTTAGTGAGATTCGGGCGTTGCTGATAAATTTTTATCGGATATTCATCTTTGATCCCCAAAATTACTTTCCCTTGAAGTAATACTGAATTTAACAGCTTCCAATTTGTCAGTCCTCCTGATAGTTCAATATTTTTATCGATAATTTCCTTAGCGGTCTGTGCAAAAGTAATTTGTGAATAAATCAGTACGAATACTAAAAGTAATTTCTTCATTAATTCAATTTATAATTCAAATATAAGGCGAATTTGTAAGAAAGCAAATTTGTGAAAATGTAAAATCGTACTCATTTAACAATTTTACAAATTTGCTATTTAGCAATTCAGCCCTTCTTCCTTTTTACCTGTTGGCAATTTAGTTGATCAATTTTCTTGCTTTTTCCAAATCCTCAGGTGTATCAATTCCAACTCCAATAAAGTTGGTCTCTATTAATTTAATTTTCATCCCATATTCCAGGTAACGGATACATTCTATTTTTTCCGAAATTTCTAAAGGTTTCATTTCCAGTTTAGAAAACTGCAGCAGTGCATGCTTCCTGAATGCATATACTCCAATGTGCTTGAAATAATCTACAGCATACGAGATCTCCCTGTGGTAAGGAATAACTGAGCGGCTAAAGTATAATGCAAAACCATTATTATCTGTGATAACTTTCACATTATTTGGGTTTTCAATTTCCTCCTTTTCAGTCAGCTTTATCTTCAGGGAAGCTAATGAAATTTCCTGATTCTGGTCTTCTTTAAAAACTTCAATCAGCTGTTTTAGAGGTTCTGTCTTTAAAAAAGGCTCATCACCCTGCACATTGATCACAATATCACAATCTATATGCTGAACTGCCTCCGCAATACGGTCACTTCCTGTTTCATGCTGCCCGGTCATTACGGCCTTTCCTCCATTATTAATAATCTCATTATAAATAATCTCAGAATCACACGCTACAAAAACTTCATCAAATAAACCCGTTTCAAGAACATTCTGATAGGTGGTCGTAATTACTGTTTTACCACCTAAAATCTGCATTAATTTTCCGGGAAACCGGCTTGCTTCGTAACGGGCGGGAATAACTGCTATGATCTTCATTGAACGATTCTTATTATTTTAATTTTTTTTAAATATAAGCAAAATATGGACTTCTTCTTAAAAAGAAACGTTTACTCCCACCATATTATAGCCTAGATTCGTAGAAGCAATAAAATTCAATTTATATTTTACTTTTCCTGTACTTGCTCCTGAAACTGTATATCTGTTTTTCGAAATGGTTTTCCCTATAAAATATCCCATGAGCAAGGCTAAAGGATAATCCGATGCCCAGTGAACCTGGCTTTGCATCATCTGAAAAGCCATCGCTCCTGCCAATGTATATCCTACTGGTTTAATCCATACTGCGTCAGGATAATTATCTGCAATCACCGTGATAGCCGACATAAATGTTGTTAAATGTCCCGATGGCATCGCATCATAACTTGATGTATTTTTAGCAAAAGCTGCAAACCTTGGAAAAGGAGTCCAGTGTCCTCCGGGATTACCATTTTCTATTGCTATAAAAGGACTTTCCCTTCCTGTAATCCTTTTTATTGTTTGTGAAAAAACACCGGAAAGCAATAAACTTTCCATTAAACCACTGGCGGTTGCCTGAGCCCTGTAGTCATCTTTTATCCAACCATACGTCGCAAAACCTATCCCTAACAATACAACTGTAGAGCCATTACCGATGAGATATAAACCTGAGCCGATATCTTTCGGTATTTTTATAACTCCTCCGATTTTACTGTAATTATTATCGGCACTCATCCCCCATTTTTCACCCAGCTCTCTTGAATTATCAATCAATTTCTGATCGAATGGAATAAGCACCAAAGTACTTGCTATTGCACCTCCTAAGTAATAAGCATGATCCTTTGCAACAAAGTCCTTATTAGTATCTATAAAATCTTTCGGAGCCCTGGTAATAAATTCGAAAAGCTTAGGCTTATGATAGGTTCGCACAGAACCATCTTTGAGAATATAGCTCTGTGATTTTAACGATTTTTCGATGGTGCTGTCTTTTTTCTGCGACCATACCACTATTGATATGGGTAATAACAGCCATTTAATTTTTTTCACTTTGTGTTTTTTTTGATACCCGCAATCAGCTATCCGGTTCATGAGACTTTCAACAGAAACAAAAGTTCATTACAACAACTGATTGCGGGTATTTATTTTATTTTAAATTGCTTAATGCCTGCTCTAATTTTGGCATCATTACTTCAATTTCGTTTACTGCTAATCCTCCTACAGAAGCACGGAACCAAGGTTCAGATTTTTCTTCTCCGAAGGCAGAGAAAGGAACTAAAGCTACACCCGCTTCATTGATTAGATAAAAAACAAGATCAGATGAATTTTCTATAGTGTTCCCATCCGGTTTCGTTTTTCCGATATAATCCAACTTGATCGTAAGGTAAAGGGCTCCCATAGGCTCAATGCTTTCTACGGCTAATCCTTTGCCTTTTAAATCCTGGATTCCTTTATGAAGGACTTTAAGGCTTTCTTCCAGTTTTCCTTTAAATTCATCAACAAAAGTATTTACATCTTCAGAGTTCTGGTAATATTTAGCTGTTGCCTCCTGCTCCGGCTTAGGTGCCCAAGCTCCTACGTGTGTAAGCAAAGCTTTCATTTTATCGATAATATGAGATGGCCCGAACCCCCATCCTACACGCACTCCTGTTGCAGCAAGACATTTTGAGATCCCATCAATATAAATCGTATAGTCTTTCATTTCAGGGAATAGAGAAACGGGATCGTAATGTTTAGCATCAAAAGTAAGATTCGAGTAGATTTGGTCATACATCAGATATAAAGGCTTTTCATCAGCGCCTCTTTTTTTGTTTTCTTCGATGATGAGTTCGCAGATTTCAGAAAGCTGGTCTTTTGTAAACATCGTTCCTGTTGGATTCAATGGCGAACAAAGCGCTAATAAAACAGCACCACTTAAGTGAGGTTTAAGATCAGCAGCAGTAGGTAAAAAGTTATTTTCAGGAGTTGTCTTCACCTCAATAGCATCTGCAGAAGTAAGATAAGCATAGTGATTATTATTCCAAGAAGGAATAGGATAAATAACTTTATCACCTTCATCCACAATCGTCTTATACACTGCATAAATCAAAGGTCTAGATCCTGCAGTAATTAAAATATCATTGGCTGAATACTCCAGATTCCATCTTGATTTAAGATCTTTTGAAACTTCATTTCTTAAAGATAAAAGTCCGTTTGCAGGCGGATAATTCGTCAGATTATTCTGATAAGCTTTCTGAATCTCCTCCTTTAACTTTGCAGGTATCGGATAGATATTAGAATTCAGGTCACCAATAGTAAGATTGGCTATCTCCGCTCCTTTTGCCTTTAAATCATTTACTTCATTACCAATTTTTACAATTTCAGAACCAATCAGGTTCGCCGCTAATTTTGAAACTTTCACTTTATTTAAATATTTATTGTTTTTGACTAATGTTATATGTTATTAAGTATAAGTTATAAATTTTGTTTTTAATTAGAGAGCTCTTTCCTAATACTCTCATTCATAAATGTATAAACCAAATTTATAACTTTCATTTTCAGTCTAGTTTAAGATCTGCTTTTACCTGATCAATTTTCTCATCCAAAGATTTTAATTTATCTCTGAAATCAGCTTCGGAAGTAATCATATCTTTGACCGAAATATAAAACTTGATCTTTGGTTCTGTTCCGGAAGGTCTTACACAAACTTTAGTTCCATCCTGAGTATAGTAAATCAATACATTGGATTTTGGAATCTCATTCATAACCTGTTTTTCATTTTTAGAAACAATAAAATGGGTTTGTTCCTTAAAATCTTTAATATCTTCAACCAAAGACCCCGCGATTTCTTTTGGAGGGTTTTCTCGGAAATTTTTCATCATGTTCTGAATTTCTTCAGCTCCGTCCTTACCTTTTCTGACAAGATTCACCAATCCCTCATAGTACATTCCTGTCTCCTGATATATCTCAATCATATATTGATACATCGTTCTGCCATTGGCTTTGCACCATGCTGCAATTTCGCACGCCAAAAGAATACTTCCACAAGAATCTTTATCACGAACAAAATCCCCGGTCATAAAACCAAAGCTTTCTTCTCCTCCGCAAACAAACTTTTCTTTTCCCTCAGCTTCACGGATCATTTTCCCGATCCATTTAAACCCGGTAAGACCTGCCTTACAGGCAACCCCAAATTTTTGGGCAATATCAAAGAAAATATCTGACGTAACGATCGTAGAACCAATAAATTCTTTTCCAGTAATCTTATCCAGTTTTCTCCATTCATTTAGAATATAATAGGTAAGAATAGTATTGGTTTGATTACCATTCAGCAGTTTCATTTCTCCATCAAGGTTTCTCACTGCAATTCCCAATCTGTCACCATCCGGATCTGTTCCAATCACAATATCAGCATTGGTGATTTTTGCAAGATCCATTGCCATTTCCAATGCAGCAGGCTCTTCAGGGTTCGGGGAAGCTACAGTAGTAAAGTTTCCGCTAGGAATCATCTGTTCTTTTACAAGATCCACCTTTTTGAATCCTGCTTTTTCCAAAGCCTTCGGAACCGTTGTATAAGTTGTTCCGTGAATGGATGTAAAGACAATATTCAGATTCTCTTTTCCAACATTCTGATACGTGGAATTCTCAATACAGGCATCAATATAAACATCATCCTGCTCTGCCCCGATCCATTCAATAAGATCATCGTTCCCGTCAAATTTAATTTCATCAAATTTCACAGAATACACCTCATTGATAATTGCTTCATCATGAGGCGGAACAATTTGAGCTCCATCATTCCAGTATACTTTATATCCATTATATTCCGGTGGATTATGAGAAGCCGTAAGTACAATACCCCCGTTACATTTTTTATCACGAACGGTAAAAGACAATTCCGGCGTAGGTCTGTGATCTTTAAAAAGCAATACCTTAATTCCATTAGCCGTTAAAACATCAGCCACCAGTTTTCCAAATTCTTTGGAATTATGACGAACGTCATAAGCGATAGCTACTTTAATTTCCTCATTGGGAAATTGCTTTAACATATAGTTCGCAAGTCCTTGTGTAGCTTGACCTAAAGTGTACTTATTTAAACGATTCGTTCCAACCCCCATAATTCCTCTCATACCTCCGGTCCCAAATTCCAGTTCCCTGTAAAAAGAATCTTCCAGATCAGGAGAATTACTATCAATTAATAATTGCACAGCATCTCTCGTTTCCTGATCAAACGTTTCACTTAACCAAAGTTTCGCTTTTTCTAATGTTGTCATATTTGTATCTTATTTAAGCTGGAAGTCTTATGTCGGAGGCCTTTCAGCTGTCTCCATATCAACTTTTGCAGCGTATATTTATTATTCTTTTATTGCATTTCTGTATATATTTCTTTACAACTTTATTCAGAAATATATTTTCTATTCTTTTTTATAAACAATTACATCCTCTCCTAACTTTCAGCTTCTATTATAGCGTCTTATTTTCAACTTTTGTTGTTTTATCAATTTTGAAAGCGCGGATAGGATCATTATAATATAAAAACTTTGCTGTATTCTGAATATGTCCTTTAAGAGAATCTTTTACATTAACTTCAGCATAATTCCCGTTTTTAGAATCAATATTCAGGTTGGTGATTTTCCAATACGGAGCAATCAGGCTAGCCGTATCAGAAATCTTTATTACTGCATTTTTAGTTTCTCCTAAAAAATTGGCTCTACTCCTGTTCACCATCTCTATTTCCGCTCTTCTTGTGTTCACTGAACCCATAAATGTAGCGTTATTCTTTAAATTAAGCTTAAAATTATCTGTTTTTATTTCACTCGAAATATTCATTTCTACAGAATCTGAAATGGAAACTTTTTCAAGATTATATTTTGAATAAATGGTCACATTATAAAAATCAACTCCCTTTGTTCCTCTTTTTTCTTTTATTGAAAGAGTTTTGTCTTTCACATCTACATCTAAGTTATTGGCAACATTTGGATAAGTCTCTATTTCAACAAAATTTTTAGGACCTCTCGCATAAAATACCCTAAACTTCCCGTTAAGGTCCAGGTTGACAAATTCTGAAACATCCACATCTTTTCTCTCAATATTTCCTTTTGGGGAAACTTTTCCACAAGAAATTACGGCTACAAGCACAAATGTGTACAATATATTTTTCATATTTACTTAAAATATTTTATATAAAACAGCAATTATTGCAAGACTTTCTATTCCCATTACCACATAAAGAATTGATACTCTCACCATTAAACCTGGTTTTGAGTATGATTTTTTAAAAGCATTCCAATAAGTGATTGCAGGAAAGAGAATAAAAAGAACGAATAAAATTTTATCAGCAATATCAGTAATTTTTGATAAAGGCTTCCATAAACCCATAAAACTTACGATATCATCTAGCAAAAATATAACTAAAATTCCTAACAGACTTACTGTTCCAAGGATAAAATGCTCACCAAGATTCAATTTTACCTTTTTAAAAATAAAAAAAGCGTTAACTGCGAGCATTGGGATAATAACAAAGAGGATTGTTTTGGAGTATCTTGCAAAAAAAGTCCTTACTTCAGAAGATTCAGGAATTGCTTCTTTCGTTGCAAATTTTTCGTAAAAATGTAAGGTCAGGACATTAAAACTGAAAAGAATCAGCAACAACGAAATAAAGTTGTAATATCTGATTCTTTTTCCTGCTATATAATCCATTGCTGTTTTCCCGGGCCGAAACAAAATACTCTTTATTGTTTTAAAGAAACGGGTTTCTACATGCCAGATGGATCCTAAGATGTCATTTTTAATAAGTGAGATATGAGTTATTCTTGTTGTGTCGGTCTTCTGTCCGCAATGAGCACAAAACTCACCGGAGATTGTATAACCGCAGTTCAAACAACTCTTCTTATTCATGGAAAAATATCACATTATATTAAGTATTTTCAAGTGATCCAGCATAAATAATTAAGCCAACAAAAGATACTGTTATGATAGCTGCAATGATCAAAGGCTTCCAAATCTCTTTTTTAGGATAATGTTCTTCATCCGGAAAATAGTTGGGAACGAAATAATTTGAGAGCAAACCTCCTCCAGCGGCACCAAAGACATAAGCAAGTGAGCTTTTCGGTTCTTCCGGAATATTTACTATAACTATAGTTACTATTGTTATTAAAATGGAAAGACCCAATACAATATAAGCCTCTCTTTTCTTCTTAATATCAATTAAATTCTGATATAATAAAATACCCCCAAAAAGAGTTGACATCAAAACAGAAAAACCGAAAATGGCCTTTTTAGAATATATTTTTGGCAGATTATTTTCCATACTATATCACTTCATCAATATTATAGTTCTTATGTTCTCTATTAGTCCTGATGATCATTTCTCCTAAGAAGCCGGCAATAAAAAGCAATGTTCCCATAATCATCATGGTTAAAGCAATAAAGAACCATGGATTATTGGTAATCAGGTGGCCGTAAATTCCCCTGGAGACATCAATTAATTTCGAAACACCCAGCCAAAATGCCGAAAGGAATCCAAAAATAAACATAGTGGTTCCCACCGCTCCAAAAAAATGCATAGGTCTTCCTCCGAAACGGCTTACAAACCAAAGTGTTACTAAATCCAGAAATCCCCGGATAAACCTTTCGGTACCAAATTTGGAAGTCCCGTAAGGCCGGGCCTGATGACGGACTTCTTTTTCCGTAATCCTTTTGAATCCTGCATTCGCAGCTAGAACTGGAATGTATCGATGCATATCTCCATATACATCAATAGATTTAACGACCTGTTTTTTATATGCCTTCAAACCACAATTGAAATCGTGCAGCTCCACTCCTGAAACTTTTCTAGCAGCAGCATTGAAAAGTTTAGACGGAACATTTTTGGTCATTACATTGTCAAACCGTTTCTTTTTCCACCCTGAAACAATGTCGTAATTATCTTCAACGACCATTTTATAAAGATCAGGGATCTCTTCGGGAAAATCCTGTAAATCAGCATCCATTGTAATGATCACATCTCCGTGTGCTCGTTCAAACGCTGCATGCAATGCCTGGGATTTCCCATAATTTCTGGAAAATTTAATTCCATGAATCTGTGGATGCTGTACCTTCAGATTTTCGATAATGCTCCAGGACAAATCCGTACTTCCATCATCTACAAACCAGATTTCATAGGATAAATTGTTCGTTGCGCAAACCAGATCAATCCTTGAAAACAGCTCTTCCAGAGAGTCTTCTTCATTAAGTAGCGGAATAATTATAGATAAGTTCATTTAATTTTTATAAAGATTTATTGATGAATCGTTTTTGTTCTGAAAAACGCTCCGAAAAACAGGGACAAAACTACGTAAAATATAAGAATTGCTGCAAAATATCCTGAAAAATGACTTGCAGTAAGCATATCTTTTCCTTTTACAGCTTGTGGAGAAAAGCTTTGACTTCTCTCTTTGTATTTTTGATCTAATTCATCAATGTCTTTCTGATGTTTCAAAATCTTTCTTGCAGACTGATATTCAGAATCTAATTCAGATTTTTGTCTTTCAACATACTGGTAATTTAACAGTTTTTTAGCATCTGTATCAACAAAATTCAGGAACAGGTAAATGCTAAATATGGAAAGAATCCCACCAATAAACATTGGTACAAAAGATCTCTTGAATGCTTCTCTGAAACCCATTTTATGGGTATTCCAACGTGATTTAACAGACCAGAATGCTCCTCCTGCATAAATAACAGGCAATACGAAAGCATTGATTTTGAGGGATGTATCAAAATAATGAATTCCTGAGAAGAAGTAGTATGCTACAAAAAAAACAATCATTGTAGCGATAAATAGTATAATTCCTATAGTGGATGGACTTTTCGTCATATTCTTATTTTTAGAAAAATTTTAGAAAAATTATTACCCTAAATTTCAGCAATTTAGCACCAGTAAAGCTTTTTTTCGTTCATTTTTCTGTAATATTATTTTCAAATTTATAATTAATTCCTATCTTTGCACCGGCAAGTCCTACACAACCAGCTCCTGAGAATCCTCCAGGGTGGGAACACAGCAAAGGTAATCGGTCGTAGCGGTGTGATGTAGGTAGCTTGCCATTTTTTATTTCCCTTAGTTTAAAATTCAAACTCCTCTCCCAATTTCGGTAAAACAAGCTCTACATTTTTATCACTAAAATGTTTTAAGGCACTTTCATGATTTATTTCAATAGCCGGGAAAGTATCAAAATGACATCCTATTACTTTTGGTGTTTTTAGCAATTCAGAAGCTGCAAAGGCCGCTTTTCTCGGGCACATTGTATAATGGCTTCCAATTGGTAAAATGGACAAATCAATATTTCCGTAAAGCCTTGGAAATAATTCCATATCTGCCATTACTCCTGTATCCCCTGCCAGATAAATATTCTTACCTTCAGGTAATCTGAAAATATATCCCACAGGAACACCTCCATAGCTTCCATCAGGGAAAGAACTAGTATGGTGAGCCGGAACCATGGAAATTTTAAGATCGTCGATTTTTGCCGATCCTCCTAAGTTCACATCATCTTTGTTTTTTGCAGCCTTGAAGTATCCACACACTTCAGGCACCCCGATAACGGTAGCTTCTGGATGATATTCCAAAACTTCCACCACATCTGCTATATGATCACCATGAGCGTGGGTCAGCAGGATATAATCGATTTTCCGGGCAGAAATATCAAATCCGGACTCTGCTTTTTTATAATTATAAAAAGGATCACTTAAAATAGTCTTATCCTTGTATGTGAACAAAAAACAATTTTGTCCTAAGAATTGTATTTTCATTTTGATTTTATTTTAATTATGTTAAATATAATTTTCAAGTATTTCTAAATAATGTTTCAAAGATTTGTTGATATTGAATAAACAAAGAATACATCACTTATTTTTGGGGAAATTTATCTTCAATCAGTCTGAGGTTAATGCCATGTTCCAGATATGCTTTACAACCGTCTAAAACTGTCGTAAAACCACCCGTATTATCATTAATTGTCTTTAAAAGATCTTCACCTGTCTGGGTAAATCCATAGCTTTTAATCACAACCAAAGTCCCTTTCTCCATTTCTTTGAATTCATAATCCACATTAGATGAGGGATCACCCCATTCTGTTTTGATAAGATGATTGGGAATGATTTTATGAACAGTGACATTATTTTTCACTCCATACATTTCCCATTCCCAGGTAATTGTTTTGCCTTCTTCAAGTCTTCCGCTCGATTTCGTAAACCAAAATTGAGTGGTTAGTTCATGATTGATAAATGCTTCAAACACCTCATGAACAGGTTTTCTGATAAGCATTTGAGCTTCAACGAATGCAGGAGAATTACTCATACTGATTAATTTGTTTAGTTAAAAAAATTAAGTCCGATTGCTGTCAGTACAGCCATAGTAAACGTCAGGATACCCACTTGTTTCAAATACTGATCAAGTTCTTTAGGCTCCTTTACAGACATTATTTTCCTTCTCAGTTTAGCAAACGGGATTAACAGGATCATTACAATGAATACATAGTAATTTTGCGACTGTATGAAACCGTTTATCCCTAAAAAGATAAGGATTAAAATCAGAGGAAGCTGCAAAAGGATCATCTCATAAATCATTGCATTCCTGAAACCTAATCTTAAAGCAAAGCTGTTCTTCCCAGATAATCGATCCGTTTCAATATCCCTCATATTATTAAGATTTAAAACAGCCATACTCATCATTCCAACTGCCGTTCCCGGCAATAAGATATCCCAGCTGAATGTTTTTGTGAACAGAAAATAACTTCCACAAACAGAAACCAAACCAAAAAAGATAAATACAAAAACGTCTCCCAATCCCATGTACCCGTAAGGTTTCTTACCTACAGTATAGCCGATTGCCGCTAAAATACTTGCAACTCCCAGACCTATAAAAATGTAAAACTCATTCATATAATCGGGAATGAATGCAACGTACAGCAAAACAACAGTTGCTATAAAGGACAAGGTTGAAAATAAGATCACTGCATTTTTCATTTGCTTTGCTGTAATCTTTCCTGAAGCTACTGCTCGACTTTCGGCCTCACTGATTCTTTTTGCATCTGTCCCTTTTATGCCGTCACCATAATCATTGGCATAGTTTGATAAGATCTGATACAGAAGGGTTACCAGCAGGGCTAAAGCAAAAATCTTCCAATCCCAGGTCCCTCCTTCACCGTATAATTTCCATTTTGCAATGAAACTACCCATAATAATTCCGCTCAAAGAAAGCGGTAAAGTTCTTAGCCTTGCGGCTTTTATCCAATCTTTCATAGTTATAATTGATAAGCAATAATTGATAAATGATGCCGTGATCATTTATCAATTATCATTTATATTTTTATGATATCCATTGATTTTCCCCGAAGTCAGGTTTTCTTTTTTCCAGGAATGCATTTCTGCCTTCCTGAGCTTCTTCAGTCATATAAGCCAAACGGGTAGCTTCTCCTGCAAAAACCTGTTGTCCCACCATTCCATCGTCAGTTAAGTTCATTGCGAATTTCAGCATTCTGATGGAAGTCGGAGATTTGGCTAAAATTTCCTGTGCCCACTCATAAGCTGTATCTTCTAATTCTTCATGTGGAATAACGGCATTCACCATTCCCATCTCCAAAGCTTCCTGGGCAGAATAGTTTCTTCCTAAAAAGAAAATTTCACGGGCCTTTTTCTGACCTACCATTTTTGCAAGATATGCAGAACCATAACCACCATCAAAGCTTGTAACGTCAGCATCCGTTTGTTTGAAAATAGCATGTTCCTTACTTGCTAGCGTAAGATCACAAACCACATGAAGCGAATGTCCTCCACCTACTGCCCAACCCGGAACAACGGCAATTACTACCTTAGGCATAAAACGGATTAAACGCTGAACTTCTAAGATATTCAAACGATGTCTTCCATCTTCACCTACATACCCTTGATGTCCTCTTGCTTTTTGGTCTCCTCCACTACAGAAAGCCCATCCTCCGTCTTTAGGACTTGGTCCTTCTCCTGAAAGCAAAACAACACCTATTGAAGAGTCTTCATAAGCGTCATAAAAAGCATCATATAATTCTGAAGTTGTCTTAGGTCTGAAAGCATTACGAACCTCCGGTCTGTTGAAAGCAATTCGAGCTACACCATTGCATTTTTTATAGGTAATATCTTCGTATTCTTTAGCGGTTTTCCACTCAATCATCTTGTAAAAATTTTTCTCAAAGATACGGAATTGCAAAGAATTTTAACGTTCCAAAAACAAGGATTATCATGTAAAAAAACATAGAAACTGAGGAAGCTCATTTTCGGATTAAAAAACAAAAACCGAAACAATTTTGTTTCGGTTTTCTATATCAATTCTTTTAAAGAATATTATTTAGCTTTTCCCTGAAGTTCAGCTTCTTTAGCTTTCATTTCAGCCATCTTAGCCTGATTCTTAGTAATGCTGTAAATCTCCTTCAGCATAGTAACCGCATTTACATCATTAGGAAGAGCCTTATACCAGCTTTCTGCATAAGGTAAAGCTTTGTTAAATCTTTCTTTTCTGGCTTCAATAAGCTTCGTTGCATCATCCGGCTTAGTTTTTCTAAGCGTGTTGATTTCATTTACCGCTTTATCATCTTCTCCGATTATTGTATACACTAAGTTTTGATAAGCATTGGCAAAATCAGGCTTCAACTCAATTGCTTTTTTGAAAGAAGTTTCAGCATCTGCACCGGTAGCAGGATTTTTAGATTGCATAACTCCTAAATTATACCAGTTGGTAGCATCATTAGGATTTTTCGCTAACTGCTCTTTTAAAGTAGCCACAAATTTATCTGTATTTCCTGACTGATAATAAGCCGTACTTTGGAAGTCTTTCAGCTTAGCATTATTAGGAAATTTAGCTAATCCTTTTTCAATGATAGCTACAGCCTCATCATTCTTCTTGGCATTTAAAAGCAATGTAGATAAAGTCTCATATAAATCAGGCTCTACACTTGGAGTTTGCTCTGTTTTGAAGTCTGAATAATCTGAAGATTTTTTCAGCATCTCCCAAGTTCCTTTATCATAAGTAGCAACCTGACCTGTTTTTTTATCTTTTGCCGTATAGTTGGTCTGAACTCCTGTATATCCTGAATTGATCAATTCAGTATAGATCTTAATGGCTTCATCAACGTTGTTAGCCAAAGCATAGTTAAGTCCTGCATAATACATATACACTTTATCATCTTGGCCATTCGTTTTTAACAGGTTATAAACCTCTAAAAACTTAGGAGCCGCAACAGCATAGTTTTTCGCATTATATGCATCCATAGCTGCTTTGTTAGCATCTTGTAGCTGAGCATTTACATCCTTCTTCTGTCCGAAAACAAAAGCTGAAGAAATAATCGCTATACTTAAAATTAGCTTTTTCATAATCAGAATTTATTTTATTTACATTTATTCTTCGGAATCTGAATCTCCGATTTCATCGGCAGACTCTTCATTTTCCGAATTATTTTCTAATTGTGGTGTTACATTTGCATCTGCATCGGTGCTTTGTGTAGATTCTGCTTCTTCTTCTCCTTCCTCTAACTCTTCTTCTACATCCTTATCCATCTCCACTTTTGCAATCGCCGCAATTTCATCATTTTTCTTAAGGTTGATCATTCTAACCCCTTGTGTATTTCTACCCATAACCCTCATTTCATCCATATTCATACGGATAGCAACACCGGATTTATTGATGATCATCAATCCATCTTCATCCGTTACATTCTGGATGGCAATAAGATTTCCTGTTTTTTCGGTAATGTTTAGCGTAATAACTCCTTTTCCTCCTCTGTTGGTAATTCTGTAATCTTCTACAGCAGTTCTTTTACCGTAACCCTTTTCAGAAACCACTAAAACGGTTTCATTCTCTACATCGTTCACAACAATCATACCAATTACCTCGTCATTATCTTCCATGGTAATACCACGAACCCCGATAGATCCTCTACCTACCTCTCTTACTTTTTCTTCCGGGAAGCGGATACATTTACCATTTTTAGTAGCAATCATGATCTGAGAAGTTCCGTTCGTAAGCCATGCTCCTAACAATTGGTCATTGTCTCTGATTTCAATAGCATTAATACCATTAACTCTTGGTCTTGAATAAGCTTCAAGAGATGTCTTCTTGATCGTACCGTTCTTAGTGATCATAACCACACTCATCTGATTGATGTATTCAGCATCTTTCAGATCATTGGTTCTGATATATGCTTTGATCTTATCATCCGGTTCGATATTGATAAGGTTTTGTACAGCTCTTCCTTTTGCCGTTTTAGAACCTTCAGGGATTTCAAATACCCTTAACCAATAACATCTTCCTTTTTCTGTAAAGAACAACATATACTGGTGATTGGTCGCAGAAACAATATATTCAAGGAAATCTTCATCTCTTGTTGTTGCCGCTCTGTTTCCTACACCACCCCTGCTCTGGATCTTATATTCTGACAGGGAAGTCCTCTTGATATATCCTGCGTGAGAAATAGTAAGAACTACCGCTTCATTAGGAATAATGTCTTCAATTGACATTTCACCTCCTGAATAATCGATTTCAGTTCTTCTTTCATCACCATATTTTTCTTTTACTTCAAGTAATTCCTCTTTAATGATTTCAAACCTTCTGCTTTCGTTAGCAAGGATATCTTCTAAATTCAGAATTTCTTTCATGATCGCGTCATACTCATCACGGATCTTATCCAGTTCCATTCCCGTTAAACGAGCCAAACGCAGATCAAGAATTGCCTGGGCCTGGATTTCAGAAAGATCAAATTCCTGAATCAATCCTTCCTTAGCAGCTTGTGGGTTTACACTGTGACGGATGATAGAAATTGCCTTATCCAGAGAGTCCTGCGTACCGATCACCTTCATGAATCCTTCAAGGATATGTGCTCTTTCTTTGGCTTTCTTAAGCTCAAACTGAGTTCTTCTTATAACAACATCATGTCTGTGCTCTACAAAGTGATGGATAATATCCTTTAAATTTAATTGTTCCGGTCTTCCGTGTACCAAAGCAATATTGTTGACACTGAAAGATGTCTGAAGTGAAGTATATTTATATAATAAATTCAATACAACATTCGGAATCGCATCATTTTTCAGCTCATATACAATACGAAGTCCGTTTCTGTCGGACTCATCTCTTATCTCATAAATCCCTGGAATTTTCTCATCTTTAACCAGCTCAGCTGTCCTGGCAATCATTTCAGCTTTGTTTACCTGATATGGAATTTCAGTTACGATAATAGCATTTCTGTTTCCTATCTCTTCGAAATTAACTTTTGCTCTAAGAACTACCCTTCCTCTTCCTGTATGGAATGCATCTCTTACTCCATCGTATCCATAAATAATTCCTCCTGTTGGAAAATCCGGAGCAACGATGTGCTGCATCAGCTCATCTATGGTAATTTCTTTATTATCGATGTAAGCAACAATAGCATTAACAGACTCAGACAGGTTATGCGGAGCCATATTGGTTGCCATACCTACGGCAATACCGGAAGTTCCGTTAACTAAAAGATTAGGAATTTTAGTAGGCATTACAGTAGGTTCCTGTAAGCTGTCATCAAAGTTATTCTGAAAATCAACTGTTTCTTTGTCAAGATCAGCAAGAACGTCGTCAGAGATTTTTTTCAATCTTGCCTCAGTATAACGCATTGCTGCAGGTGGATCTCCATCCATTGAACCGAAGTTCCCCTGACCATCAACCTGTGGATAACGTAAACTCCAGGATTGCGCCATTCTTACCATTGCATCGTATACAGAAGAGTCTCCGTGAGGGTGATATTTACCTAAAACATCCCCAACAATTCTCGCAGATTTTAAGTATTTTCTATTAGAAAAAACCCCTAATCCATACATACCATAAAGCACTCTTCTATGAACGGGTTTTAAGCCATCTCTTACGTCAGGTAACGCCCTTGAAACGATAACCGACATCGAATAATCGATATAAGATGACTTCATTTCATCAACAATGTTGATAGGAATTAGTCTTTCTCCTTCTTTTTGCATAAACAAATTTTATTATAATGACAGTCAGACTTTTAGCTGTGAGTCTGAAAATTATTTATTTTGGTTTTTTAATAACGGGCTAATTTACGAAATTTTTACCGATTTTTGTGGTAGAATTTATCCACAAAATCTTAAAAATTCTTAAAATATGAGCCTATTAAGTATAACTTTCCATTGCACAAAAAATAATCTTGAAGAGTGGGAAAATTATATGGATGAGACATTGGTTTTAATGACTGAAAATCTTATGGATGTAAACAAATATATTCTTTCTGAGATCGAAAGTGATTATATCGACGAAGGGAAGAATTATAATCTCTTGCTGATCTTTGATAATGATGAGCTTCGGACAGATTTTATCGAGAGTGAGCTCTTAAACATTAGAGAAAGAGTTGAAAAACAGTTCGGGCAAGAGGTCATGATATTCAATACTTTCTTGAACCCTAAAAAAACAAGAATGTAATCATAAAAAAGCTCTGAGATTTCAGAGCTTTTTTGTTGTATTAAAAATTAATTATAAATCTCTTTCATTACCTCGAATGATGCGGAGGCCCATGTGGTCTTGGCGGTGGAGGTGGATGATGCAGACAAGAAGTCAGCAGGAAAACCAACGCCAGTATGCCGATAGTTTTAGTCAGGGTTTTCATATTTTTTCTTTTTATGATTACCATAACAACAACAATCTGAATGCCAGATGTTTATTTTATACATAATAAATTCTAAAACACCTTATAAAATTAAAAACCCTGCTTTTACAGGGTTTTAATTTTTCAAGAGATCTTAATCTCTGTGATGTTTTTTATGTTTCTTGTGTCCTCGTCCTCTATCATCATCATATTCGTAATAGTACACTCTTTTTTTAACCTGACCCGGTGCATAGTATCTTGCACTCCCGCCATACACTTTCTTAGCTTGGCCCGGAGGTAATCCTCTCCTTCCATGGTGGTATTCCTGCACTGTACAGCTACTTAGCATTAAAGTCAAAGAAACCACACCTAGCATTTTTATCAAACCGTTCATATTTTCATTGTTTCGAATTTCGAAATGTATATAAACAAGGTTGATGCCAAAAGCAAAAAGAAGTTAGAGGTTAGAGGTTAGAGGTTAGAGGTTAGAGGTTAGAGGACAAAGTTAAAGTTTAGGAATGCGTTGCCGTTTTTTAAAGCGGACACTGCCTAATCAAACCCAACTGTCTCACTTCTTTTTTCAAGCATGACAAGATCTTTCCACTCTCCATTGAGCTTTCCCACTTTTTTACGAACTCCCACTGTTCTGAATCCATTCTTCTGATGAAATTTTATAGAAGCTTCATTTTCCGGAAATATATTAGACTGTAAAGTCCAGAATCCATGATATTCACTATCCAGAATCATCTTTTTAAGCAGCACAGATCCCAGCCCTTTTCCCTGGTACTGATTATCAAAATAAATACTCACCTCAGCAACACCTTTAAAACATTCTCTTTTACTCACAGGCTTCAAAGCCGCCCATCCTACTACTTCATTATTTTCATTCTCCAATATCCACCTGCAATCATTGAAAAATTCCGTATTCCAAACTTCTCTGTTAGGAGCCTCTGTCTCAAAAGTGGCAATCCCACCATCAATTCCCTGTTGAAATATTTCTAATACACGTACTTCGTCACTGGGAAGCATTTCTCTGATCTCGTAGTTCATTTTATTACTGATATTTTCTTTTATTTTTTCTTTTTATCCTCGAATAATGAGTCTGCTTTGTCTGGTTATCTTCCGAAACAACACTGATATTCCCATCCACTTCCAGAATCGATAACCTTACATCTTCTATTCTTTCTACTCCATGCTCCCTGATCGCTTCCTCCAGCTCATCTTTGGTAATTTTTACTGTATTTAAAGCTTTTTCATCGATCTTACCATCCTTTACCAGGATTACAGGATTTTCTTCCATAAACGTTTCAAAAGAACGGTTAGAAAACATTAATCTTTTTAGTATAAAATTGGCGGCAAAAAGAACAAGTGCAGCAATGAGACCACCCTGCAAGGAAGTATCCTGACCCACCATTGCATTTTGCACTGCATTGGAGATTAATAATAACAAGACTACGTCTCCCGCGTTAAGCTGAGATAGCTGATTTTTGCCGAACAGACGGATCGCTACGACCATAAACAGGTATACGCAAAGCGAACGGACTACAACATCTAGGATAGGATTCACCAATTATATTTATATCTATCAAATGTATAAATTTTTATAATTCTGATGAGTATTTTTTAATAGAGTCCTATCAAATTCAATTATGAAAAATTATAAAAGATTGGCATAAAGTTTGAGCATCTGTTAGCATCAAACACAATATTATGAAACGACTGCTTTTTTTCCTCTCTCTACTGCTACTTTTTAACAGCTGTGTAACAAGCAAAAGCAGCAATGAAAAGGAAATAACAGCTAAAATCGACCAACTCTATAAATACACTTCACCGTCCAATTCTACTTCTTCAAAGGAACTTTTTTCTCCTGATCTAAAAAATATACTTGATCAAGCAAACAGGATAGCTGATGCGGATGCCCAAAGAATAAAAAACAGCAACTATCCCACTGATAAACCTGCAGCAGTAGAAAGCTTTATTTTCACAGGAGTACCTGATGCTACAAATCAAAAAATAAAAAGCATAAATGTAACCGGAAATACAGCAGAAGCCATTGTGGAAATGGAAATCAGTGAATATAAAGCAGACGATAAAATATATCCTACTCTGGTTTGGGAAAATACAATTCAACTGATCAATGATAAGGGCTGGAAAATTGACAATATCATTTTTACTCAAAGGTCTACCCTCAAAGAGCAACTCAAGGCTTTTATTATCGAAACAAAAAAGGCCCTGTGCTATAAGAAATAAAAAAGCTGCTTCGTCAAGCAGCTTTTTTTTATTTTAAGGACACTGAGCGATTGGAACTTCGCTACATACTGTCTTATTCAATCTTTCACAGTATACGCAGTATTTTTTAGGTTCTCCGCCATACACTGATTTTAATTCTTCCTTGTTAAGTTTCTTTAAATTTCTCATACTTTTTAATTTTAATGTTTGGTAAATTTAAAACGAAGAACAAATTAATTTATTACAGTTTTTTGCAGAAAATTTTCACTATTTACACTTAAAAATTATCAAAACTTCTTTTATGAAAAGATTTATTACCTGTTATCAATCTCAACTGTTACAGGCATTACATAGGTATAAGCAATAATGTTGTTATTAAAATCTTTACGATTTATTTTCAGATTCGTTAAAACATTTTCAATCTCTTTACTTACATTCTTGCAATCACCTGTTGAGTGTACATTCACAATTTTTCCATTTTCTGTAATATCAAATTTCACTTCTGAATTCACAACACCTTGTTTATATTCATAATTAGTAAAGTCGAAATTATTGATAAGCTCTTTTCGTATTTTATTGAACGTATCATTTTTGCTCAGCTGAATTTCAGGAATGACATTACCATCTGTAGTCTGTGCTTTTAAAGTACTCAATGAAACAAATCCTATAATGCACAGGAATAGGGAACCTATTTGAATTTTATTTTTCATAACTATTTGATTTTAAATATTGTAATATTCCATTTATAATTGCTACTCTAAGTTATTAAAAATAATTCATATTTAGTTCATATTTAATTAACATTCAGTTAATATTAAAACATAAAACACTAAATAACAGACATTTAAATAGATTAACAATGTGAAAATTTAATATTGGAGTTGAGAAAACCACCTTTTTATACCCTATTTTATCGAAATCTTTCCTATCCAATTGGCTTTGATAATCAAGAATCTTTTAGATTTAGGAATAAAAAAGAGGATAGTACACTATCCTCTCTTTATAAAATGAATTCCGTAATTAAAATATCTATTCCAATGAAGTATAAATATTGGATACCTATAGTTCTTTTTTCAGAAATTTACCGGTCAAACTTTTCTTAGACTTCACGATTTCTTCCGGAGTTCCCTGGGCAACAATCTGTCCGCCATGCTTTCCTCCTTCAGGTCCCACATCAATAATATGGTCGGCCAATTTGATTACATCCATATTGTGTTCAATAATAATGAATGAATTTCCGAGTTCTACCAATTGATTGATCGCATCCATCAAAATTTTAACATCTTCAAAGTGCAGACCCGTGGTAGGCTCATCAAGAATATAGAGTGTATTTCCGGTTTGCCTTTTGGCAAGCTCAGTAGCCAGTTTAATACGCTGGGCTTCTCCTCCTGATAGTGTAGTTGATTGCTGTCCCATTGTAATATACCCTAAACCTACATCCTGTAAGGTTTTAACTTTACTGTAGATCTTAGGAATAGGTTGGAAAAACTCTACTGCTTCGTCAATTGTCATATCCAGTACATCAGAAATTGATTTACCTTTATACCGGACTTCAAGGGTTTCCCTGTTGAATCTTTTCCCATTACATGTTTCACAGTGTACATACACATCCGGAAGGAAGTTCATTTCAATTACTTTCAATCCACCTCCCTGACATGTTTCACATCTTCCACCTTTTACATTGAAAGAAAATCTTCCCGGCTTGTAACCGCGAATCTTACTTTCCGGCAGCTCTGCAAAAAGATTTCTGATATCAGTAAACATTCCTGTGTAGGTTGCTGGATTAGATCTAGGAGTCCTTCCAATCGGAGCTTGATCTACATCTACTATTTTATCAATATTCTCAAGCCCTTCTATTTTTTTGTATGGCAAAGGTTCCTGAACCGCTCTGTAAAAATGCTTGTTCAATATAGGATATAATGTTCCGTTAATCAGAGAAGACTTACCACTTCCCGAAATTCCTGTTACCACCACAAGCTTTCCTAAAGGAATATTGAGATTTACATTTTTAAGGTTGTTTCCTGTAGCTCCTTTTAAAACGATGCTCTTACCATTTCCAGATCTTCTTTCGGCTGGTATTTCGATTTTTCTTTTCCCATTAATGTAATCCGCTGTGATAGTGTCTGCTTTCAAAAGATCTTTAGGTTTTCCCTGCCATAGAATTTCACCTCCAAACTTCCCGGCCCTAGGACCAATATCCAGAACCTCATCCGCTTCAAGGATCATATCTTTATCGTGCTCTACCACTAAAACAGAGTTTCCGATATCTCTCAGGTTCTTCAATGAATTGATCAGCCTCTCATTATCCCTTTGGTGAAGTCCGATACTGGGTTCATCCAGGATATAAAGAACATTAACCAATTGAGAACCGATCTGTGTAGCCAGACGGATCCTTTGGGATTCTCCCCCTGAAAGCGTTTTTGAGCTTCTGCTTAAGCTTAAATAGTCTAATCCCACATCCAGCAAAAACTGAAGCCTGGTTTCGATTTCTTTTAAGATTTCGTAAGCAATAATTTTATTTTTTTCTGAGAATTTATCTTTAACATCATGGAGCCAATCTTTCAGATCAGCCAAACTCAATCCATTAACCTCAGCAATATTTTTACCATCAATTTTAAAGCTCAGACTTGATGGCTGCAGGCGGGTTCCGTTACATTCAGGACATGTTTCCTCAGTAGTAAAATGTCTTTCCAATAAAACCCCTTCATAAGATTCTTTTTCATCAATAATTTCTTCCATAAAAGGAATCAATCCATCAAAATTAATCTTTATCTTTTTAGTGATCCCTGCATATTTAAGGTCTTTGTTAAATTCTTTATGACATCCATAATATATATATTCCAAAGCTTCTTCAGGAATATCCTTCATGGGAGTTGTAAGACCTAAACCAAATATCTCCAGGATATTTTTAATCTGTGCTAAAATCCATTTATTCGATTTAATATCTTCTAAAGGCAACAGACCTCCCTGATTAATGGATAATTTAGGATTTTCCACAAAATAATCCGTATTAATCTTTTTAATAGTACCAAGACCTTTACAGTCCGGGCAGCTTCCTTTCGGTGAGTTGAAGGAGAATGTGTTGGGTTCCGGCAATGCTAATGAATGTCCTGTTTCTGCATCCATTAAGTTTTTTGAAAAGTACTCAATTTCCGTACTTCCTAATTTTTGAATTCCGATAATTCCCTCTCCCATCTCCATAGCAGTTCTGAGTGACTTCTCCATTCTGCTTTCAGATGCATTTTCTCCAATGATCCAACGGTCAATAACGATATCAATATCGTGTGTCTTATAACGATCAAGCTTTAGATCATATTCAATATCCTGTAGTTCACCATCAATTCTTGCCTGCCCATACCCTTTTTTCGCCATCTGTACGAAAAGCTCATGATAATGCCCTTTTCTTGAACGGACTACAGGGGCCATAAGCATGATCTTTTCCCCTTTATAGTTTTCTTTAATGGTTTCAAGAATCTGGTCTTCCGTATAGCTAACCAATTTTTTTCCTGTAGAAAGGGAATAAGCGTCAGAAACCCTTGCATATAACAGACGAAGGAAATCATACAATTCCGTAACCGTTCCTACCGTAGATCGTGGGTTTTTATTTGTTGTTTTCTGCTCGATAGCAATTACGGGAGATAATCCTTCTATCTTATCGACATCAGGACGTTCCAATCCTCCCAAAAATTGTCGTGCATAAGCAGAAAATGTTTCTATATAACGACGCTGGCCTTCTGCAAAAATGGTATCAAAAGCCAATGAAGATTTTCCACTACCGGAAAGCCCCGTAATAACCACTAATTCATTGCGTGGAATTTTGACATTGATATTTTTAAGGTTGTGCTCGCGTGCGCCGTAAATTTCTATATATTCTGTTGATTTACTCATAATTTGGCGTGACTTTACCTGAAAATCACAATGTGCAAAATTACGGAATTTTATGGAATTTTTTATGTTAAAAAGTGTTAGATTAATTAACTCTAAAAGTCCTGTTTTTGTTTTTTAAAGTTTAAATTTACATTGCTTTAACCCTAACTAATCAATGCAAAGACTACGCGACCATATTGAAGAGATAATGTCCCTTACTGATGAAGAATTCGAATATATCAAAACATTTTTTACACTCAGGAAAGTCCGTAAGAATCAATTCCTGCTTCACGAAAGTGATGAAGTAAAATTTGAGTTCCTGGCTTTAGATGGGATTTATAAAGTTTTTTACATCGATGAAAATGGAAAAGAACATATTGTACAGTTTGCCAAAAAGAACTGGTGGATGACCGATTACATCGGTTTTTTTAAGCAAAACAATGCAACTATGTTTGTGGAATGCCTGAAAGAGGGTGAAGTGTTATGCCTGACCCTTGAAGGAAGAGAGAAACTGGCGGCTGAATTTCATAAAATGGAACATTTCTTCAGAGTAAAACTTACCAATGGATATATTGCTTTACAGCAAAGGATTACATTACTATTATCCAGTACACCTCAACAGCGATATGAAGAATTCTCAAGATTATACCCGGATCTTATCCTCCAGATCCCGAAAAAATATGTTGCGGAATATCTGGGCGTAAGCAGGGAGACTCTAAGCAGATTGTATACCAATGATAACAAGTACTGAGTGTGATCGAAATCACACTTTTTTTGTGACTCCGATCCTTCTTTTAGCATGCCTTATCACCATAAATTTGCTATATCAATCGGAAGAATTCCGACGAAGCAAAATAATAAATAATTCAAGTCATGAAACCAAAAGTATTAATCATTGTATCCAACGCCAGCTCAATCGGGCCGGAAAATAGAAGAACAGGAACTTTCCTTCCGGAAGTAGCACATCCGTATGCAGAATTTTTTAAAGCCGGTTATCAGATTGATTTTGCCAGTCTGACAGGAGAGACACCATTTTTAGATGCCTTAAATTTAGCTGATGATCCTGATAATTTAAAATTCCTTACAGGTATCGGATGGTCAGATATGCAAAAAGCAGCTTCGTTATCCGGTTTTAATAGTAATGAATATGATGCTGTGTTCATACCCGGTGGTTTAGCACCAATGGTAGACATGCCGGAAGCACCTCTTCTCAAGAAATTTATAGCTGAGATATATGAAAAAAATGGTATTGTAGGAGCCGTATGTCATGGTCCTGTATCTCTTCTCAACGTACAATTAAGCGATGGAAGCTATTTGGTAGCCGGAAAAAATATTACATCCTTTACCACAGAAGAAGAAGACAACTATGCGAGAAAAGATGTTCCCTTTGACCTTCAATCTGCTTTAACGGAACAAGGCGCTATTTTCCACGCAGCACAACCATGGTCAGCCAACAGCATTGCTGATGGGAATCTGATTACAGGACAAAACCCCGCCTCCGCAAAAGGAGTGGGTGAAAAAATAGTTGCTGCTTTAGAAGATAAATAATCTAATTAAATCTAAAAAAATGAGCCAGAAAGAAGTTTATGTATATGCGAGATGGCAGGTAAAAGAGGGAGAATTACTTACCGTATTGAATATGATGAAAGAAGTTGCTGAACAAAGCTCCCGGGAAGATGGAAATCTATTTTATAAACTCCATCAGAGTCAATCGGATAAGAATACATTGATTTTATTTGAGGGATACAAAAATTCGGAGGCTGTAGAGATACATCGTAATTCTGAATATTTTAAGAAGTTGGTGTTGGAACAAATTGTTCCTTTACTGGAAAACAGAGAAGTGATCCTTATGGATAAAATTGTATGATGCATCTATAAAATTAAAATTCCAGAAATTATGTTTTCCGGAATTTTTTATTTTAGTTTTCAAAAAAGTCAACATCTTCGTTACTGATACTGACAATATATTCTATACCATCTATTGCTTTAGAAATGATCTGGTTCCGAAGCATGTTGGACATATTCTCCCAATACGCTCTTCCGTAAAAAGAATAATTCTGAGGGATAATTTCAATCTCAACTGTTCGTACAAAACCTTCCTTAGGCTTATTACTGATCATAGTTCCCCTTCTCACCCTTACCTCTTTCAGTTCATCTTTAAGAACCATTCTGCAATAATTTTTCACATCTTCCAATGATATTATCTTATCACGGGTTGTAAGTGCATATTTATAGGCCTGAATGCTGTCTGTTCCTTTTTGTTCTTCAGCTCCTCCGATTGTTTCCGTAAGAAGCACTAAAGACTGTGATTTCAGCTGATTGGATAATTCGGTTCCCGGACGCATATGATTGGCCAGAGTACAATGAGTAATCCAAAAGGATGCATATGTATGATCAGTCTTTTCAACAGGTTCCATAATAACATAATTCAGTTCCTGCTTGATACTTCTTTTAGCATTATTAACCTTTTGTACCATTGATTTCATTTTATCAGACATCTCGCTCAACATTCCTTTTACATTATCCCTGTTTAAAAGTGAAAATGCTGCAATCTCGTCTCTTGTGAGTTCCAGAACATTGGCAATCATATCGACTGCATTTCTGTTGGTAAAGCGTTCCATTCCTCCTTTTCTTACCGTATAAAGTCCTTTTTTAAGGTCGTCGGTCGGAGTAAAAGGAATTTCCGTATATCTCCTTCCCTCTCCATCCTGTACCTCATCAACATATAAGAAATGTTCTCCCTCATCTGTTACCAAAGGAATGTTATTTCCCATGATATCAAGGCTGTATTCCGTTTTTTTCCATCCTCTGTTATAAATAGGAAAAGCATTGAAAACAAATGAGAAATTATCCAGAATTTCTGAAGAAAACTGTGGCGGAAATTCAAAAGTCAGCCATAGATATTGTTTTCCATCAATATATTTTTCTATCTCTTCTCTTCCTTCAAGGAAATTCAGATTCTGTGGGAGTTTACCGGATTCAGAAAATAAGCTGTTTGATAGGCCTGTTATTTCAATGAATTTGTGATGGTAGATGCTTTTAATATCTTCAATTGTTTTTGTCCTGATCGATTGTTCACGGAACATTTGTTCATATCCTTCTGCCTGCGCATTTTTAAGATATGATAAGCCTTCCCTCACAAATAATGGATTGCCATCACTTGTAACCGTAAGATAAGGCAATAGCTTATAAACAAAGTCCAGATGTTCAAAGGCAGGATTGGAACAAAATATACTTAAATATTTAGGAAAGTTCTCACTAACGTACTTAGAGACATCCACTCCAATGGTTACCTTACGGTAATCTTCCGGTTTTCCCTGAAATCTTGAAATAGGTATTTTATTCAGTCGGTCATCGATACTATAGCATGTATTCCCTACAAACATAATAGAAGTTTGAATTCTATTGATTCTTACATTACCGATTGGCGTAAAAGGAATGTTAACCTGTTTATCCGATTCTGATTTAACCGTAGAGGTCATCTGCTTTCTAAAGAAAAACTCCGTATGCTCAAGCAATACTTCTGAAGATTCTGAAGGTTGAGTAAAGGCAATAGCATGCGACGGAATTGGATGTGTATAAATAGAAGGAGTCAGTAATTTTGCCAGTTTCTCTAAAATACGGGCATTTACCGTCTGTATTTCATTATTTGCTTTAAAAATTTCAGTACTGAAGGCATCTATCAGTAATTTCACAAACGGGTCCAAAGATTGTGGACTTTTCAGTCCCCATACTTTCGTTGCGTTTTGAAGCATTCTTGCCTTTACAGATTCTTTGGAATATATATTTTGATCTAGATTCATAAATTTCAATTACAATAAGCATTAATCAATAGACATAGGGCTCAGGAACAGTTCTGTAGAAAAGCTAAACCGCTCACCGGTTGCCTCCATTTTGGCATTAATGGCAATTCTTACTTTTTTCTTTATTTCCGTGTGCTCTTTGGTATCGTAGCTATGTTCTACAATTTGTATGTGGGCGTCAATCTGTGGCTGAACAATTCTTGGTTCATATTCCTGTATCTGTCTTTTTAGACTTTTAATGAATATATTCTCCCAAACAGCGCTTGTAACTCCATTATCGAATTCAAGGTTCCAAACATCATTTCCGTAATTTTCATCATATCTGTTTTCTCCTTTTTTAGTGGTTATCAGCAACATAATGTTATGGGCTATACTCTCTCCCATGTCGCAGGTATCAATACTTCCTCCTTCGGACATTAGTGTTGACGGAACAAAAGGCATTCTGTAATTTGGTGTGTCCATATATCAACTTTTTTGTTTTGACAGTATTATTTCATTCGCATAAAACAAAATACCAATTTAAACATTTTCAGGAAATAATAAGAAATAAAAATATCATTTAAAAAATTACGGCTTTCAAAAAATCTTGAAAGCCGTAAACTATTTTTTTACCTCCCGTTGCCAGGATGTTTTTTATTTAGCAAATAGATCGTACTACTGATCCCTTTTTTTGTTCCTGTTGATAAAATAATAGACAGGAAGCCCTAATATCACCATTATAAACCCCGGCCAGGTATATTGTTGCTTATAGATCAATAGTAAAATACAAAATCCGGTTCCTATTAATAAATAAATAAGAGGAGTAACAGGATATAACCAGGTTTTATAAGGTCTCTCAAGATTAGGCTGTTTAAATCTTAAATAAATTACACCAAAAACAGTAATCATATAGAATAAAACAATCACAAAAGAAATCATATCCAGTAAATTTCCATACTGTCCGCTCAGGCATAATAAAGAAGCCCAGATTCCCTGCATCCAAAGTGCATTTCCGGGAACTGCATTTTTATTGTTTTTTTCTGCCGACTGGAAAAACATACCGTCTTTCGCCATTGTCTGGAACACCCTGGCTCCTGCGAGGATCAGTCCGTTATTACATCCAAAAGTAGAAATCATGACCAGTAAAGCAATAATAATTGTTCCCGCACTTCCAAATATATGATGCGAAGCAGCTACCGCTACTCTGTCATTAGCCGCGAAAGCAACGGAATCCCGGTCCAAAGCATTCAGGTATACATAATTAACTGCTATATACAGAAGCATTACGGCAGAAGTACCATAGATCATTGCCTTAACCACATTTTTTTTAGGATTATCAATTTCGCCGGATACAAAAGTAACACTCTCCCAGGCTACGGAACTGAAAACGGAACCTACCATAGCTGCGGCAATACCTCCAAGTAAGGTCATTCCTCCAATAGGCTCCCATCCATGTTTAAGAAAATTTCCGCTAATATCTTTTTTCAGATTATTAAATGAGTCATAACCAAATCCAAAATTTTCAGAAAGATGGGAAACATCAACTAAAATAAATCCGGCTGCAATAAGACCTATTAATGCTATAATTTTAGAGCCTGTAAAGATATTCTGTAAAATCTTCCCGCTTTCTACTCCTCTTGTGTTGATGTATGTAAGAAGAAGAATAACGGCAATTGCTAATATCTGGATCCACGTTATCTTAAACTCGCCACTCTGGAAAATTGCCTCGGCATCATTAAGTGCTGGAATCAGGTAAGCAGTAAATTTACCGAAAGCCATTGCAACGGCAGCAATAGTACCCGTCTGAATAACCGTAAAAAGCCCCCAGCCATATAGAAACCCCATCCTTTTACCGAAAATCTCCTTAAGGTAAGTATATTGCCCTCCTGCTTTAGGAAACAATGCAGACAGTTCCCCATAGCTTATTGCTGCTGCCACTGTCATTATTCCTGTAATAACCCATACTACGATCAACCAGTATCCGGATCCCAGATTCCGCATCATATCAGCACTTACAATAAAGATTCCACTCCCAATCATAGAACCCATTACCAACATAATGGCATCCCAAAGTTTTAATTTTTTCTGCATAGATTATTTAGAATTTCCAAATATAAACAAATAAGTTTCTGATTTTGAATTTTATGCAAAAATTACAAATACACCTATTTTTTATCAAGTATATCTAACTTATTAATTCAATTTTTATTGTTATTTTTGAAAAAAATATTAAAAATGAAATTCAAATCCATATTACTTGCGGTTGCAATCAGTACTTCTGCTGTAGCATTCGCTCAGGAGACATCACAGAAAAAGTTTGCTCCGCCGGCGGGAAATGCTATCGTGGGAGATACTTATGGTGCAGGTGTTGACTCATCAGTAGAATCTAAGGCGATTACGGTTGAAAAACTTGGTAAAAAACTGAAAAAAGAAAATAAAAAACTTGAGAATGTAGCCATCAAAGGAAAAGTAACCGATGTATGTGAGAAAAAAGGATGCTGGCTAACTATTAAGACTGAAGATAATTCTCAGTTCTTTGTAAAAATGAAAGATTATGCATTCTTCGTTCCTACTGCTCTGAAGGGGAAAAACGTTGTTTTGGAAGGAAATGCCGAAAGAAAAGTAATCTCTGTAGATGAACAAAAGCATTATGCTGAAGATGCTAAAAAACCACAATCAGAGATTGACGCTATCACAAAACCAAAAGAGGAAGTGAGATTTGTAGCTAATGGAATCAAAGTTGTTAATTAATCCTGCAGACCTCATCTAATAAAACAAAAGCAGAACAAATGTTCTGCTTTTTATTTTTCATTTTTTAATCTTCAATACTAAAATCTACTTTTTCATCCAGCTTAGGATATTTGGTAGCGCACACAAATTTCTTTCCCGTACAATCTATTTCAAGCCATCCCTTTCTTTTCTTTACATCTCCCACCTCCATAACAAATGGAATAAAAGACAAATCATCTTTTCCTTCTTGTTTAATTTCTCTATACTGAACAGCGATATCTAAAATACAATGATGATCTGTATTCAGTTTTACATTTCTGTAGATAATATCGTAGTGGCTTTCCTTATTCTCCGGAATATCGAGGTAAGATTCCCAGCCTGTAATATCAGAATTAAGTTCACTGATTGCTTTTAAAGCATAGAATAATGCTATAGTATAATATTTTCTTGTTCCTGTCCTTGTGTAATCATCTACAAAGTGTCCCCCCTCAAATAGAATCGTAGGCATTCCTGCTTTAATAAAATTATCACCGGTTGATGTTGGATAAAACTCATCAGAATATCTTCCAATCTGATTAGGAATTAAATCTTTTAAATGATTGTATATCCTTCCAATCACTGCCATACATTTTTTTCTGTTGTCCGTAACGGTGCGCTCTTCATTTTCAGAGGGAGCCAAAAACGAAAGTGTGGCTGGATGGATTCCATCTGTTGTAAAAATAGTCCTTTGCTCATGTAAATTCAGAGCATAATCATATTGGTTTGCAGATACTATATTCTTAAGGAACTTAATCTCTTTACTGGCCTCATTATGAAAATCCCTGTTAAGGTCTATATCCGTTGCATTTAGCCTTGTCCATCTTTCAGAGCCATCAGGATTTAGCATAAAGATAAAGTCAAGTTTGATCTTGTTGAATAAATCTTCCTTCATTTCAGGATATTTATCAAGACTTACCAGCAAATCAAGCATAGCATGGGTAGCGTTTGATTCATTTCCATGCATTTGCGACCATGCCAGTATTTTAATAGGTCCACTGCCAATACTTAATTTATAAATGGGCTTCTCCAAATACGATCTTCCGATCTCTGTAATATATTCGCTGAGATTCGTCTGTAGGAAAAAAAATAATTTTTCAGGGGAAATATAGCGATTAGGGAAATTTGGATTTTGAAGATAGATCTGTTCAAAGTTCATTTCATAATAATTTACATGAGTCAAAATTAGCCATTTTTAAAGAGAAAATAAAATTAACATTTGTAACTTTATTAAACAATGTAAATTGCCATAATGTCTGTGGATAAAATTGTGGATTGCTAATAATTTAATATAATATTATTAAGTAATTTAAAATCAAATATTTACTACGATTATCTAAATGCTTATTTTAAATTTACTTGAAGTGATCAATTCCCTATTTATCCTCAATTGAGGGTAATGTGATTAAACACAGTAAGATGTGGAAAACATAAATTTCCTGCCTTGTATACAAATGTAAATTGTGGATTATTTTCTTATTTTTTTTGATTTCCGTCATTAAATAGGACAGATAAAAAGTCATTTTATCATATAGTAATGCATTGAGGAATTTTCAGATTAATCTTAATCAGTTTCTCATAAGAAATAGCCATTAATAGACACTTAGCGTTTAAATTTGAGTATAACTTCATATTATATATGGTTGAAATCAGGCATTTATCATTGGTCCTACTCCAGCGTCATTCAAAAAGACAATAAATAGTGATGAATAGAGCCTTATCAGAAGATTAATACTAATTTTTGAACAGCATCCTATTAACAGGAAATTTATTGACTTCTTATTTTAAGTATATATCACTAAAATCAGATATGAGGATAAATTGTTGAATAAAAATTACAGTAGAATTTTATGAGTAATATAATATGTTGTTTATCAACAATATACCTATTTACTTTTGTATATTATGAATGTGAATAATTATTTACATTTGTATTTTGCATTTGTAAATTTATTATTTACATTTGTAAAACAATTAAAAGCTTATTTTTATGAGTTTAAATGAAAGAATTTCTAAAGTTATCGAGTATTCAAGACTTACTCCTTCTGAATTCGCAGATGAGATCGATGTACAGCGATCTTCCATTTCTCATATCACTTCCGGAAGGAACAAACCTTCTTTGGAATTTATTATAAAAATAAAATCTCATTTCCCTGAGATCCTTTGGGATTGGTTAGTCAATGGCGAAGGTGAAATGCTCAAATCAGCCTTACCCGAAACTTCAGTTCCCGAACCAGATGAACCGGATGAAGAAAAGTTAAAGCCTACTTCCCTCCCTGATCTGTTTACCATGATGAATGATGATGAAGATTTCGGCATTGATGAAGATGAAATTGTTCCCCAAAAACAACCCCTTCGAGAATCTCCTATACCGTACAAGGTTAAAGCTCAGGAAAAAATAAACGATTCTCAGCGATTAGAGAATTCAAATGAGAGAATTATTAATCAAGTAATTGAAAATCAACAAAGTAAGATAAAAAGAATCGTTTTGTTTTATGAAAACGGAAAATTCGAAAGCTTTGAGCCATAAAAAAGCATTGCCAATCATTTATTATCTTGAGATTCTCTAGTATTGCGAATAAAAAAACCTCACAATTGGTGAGGTTTATTATTTTTAAATAATTGGTATTAATTATTTACTGTTTTTTCTTCTTTCTAATTCTTTCTTTAACAGTCCCAGTTCTCTACCGGTCTGCCCGGCCACAGAAGTGTTTTCCTGAGCTCGTCTGGTCAAATAAGGAACTACGTCTTTTACTGGACCATAAGGAAGGTATTTAGCCACATTATAGCCTTTATCTGATAAAGCGAATGTAATATTATCACTCATCCCGTAAAGTTGCCCAAAATACACATGAGGATTACCCGTTTCCAGAGATTTTGTTTTCATTTTATCCATAACCAACTCGGAAGAGATCTCATTGTGGGTTCCAAAAAATGCTGAAACTTTATCTAAATGATTCATTACAAAATCAATTCCTGCATTATAGTTCCTATCAGTTGCTTCTTTATTAGGCTGGATAGGATCTGCATATCCCTTTTGTTCTGCTCTGGCTCTTTCCTTTTCCATGTAAGCCCCACGCACTATTTTATATCCGATAAAATAATTCTTTTCTCGGGCTCTTTGCAAATGGCTTTCCATGTATTCCAGCCTTCCGGTTCTGTACATCTGAATCGTATTCCAAACAATTGGTTTTTCTTTGTTGTACTTTTCCATCATCTCTTCACAAAGATGATCTGCAGCATCCTGCATCCATGTTTCTTCTGCATCAACCATTACTTTCTTATCGTTCTCATGACAAAGCTTACAAACCTCATCAAACCTTCTTACAACTCTTTCCCATTCTTCTTTCTGGCTGGTCGTTAGCTCTGCGTTTTTACCAACTGCTTCATACAGATCAATTCTTCCAAAAGCTGTAGGCTTAAAAACAATAAATGGAATTGCCGGATTTCCTACGGAAAATCTTACAATATCCTTGATTTCCTTACATACTGCATCAAAAGTTTCTTCATCTTCTTTTCCCTCAATTGAGTAATCGAAAATACTTCCAACCCCTCTTTTGAATAATTGCTTTACCACTTTCATGCTTTCTTCCCGTGTTTCGCCACCACAGAATTGTTCAAATAAAGTATTTTTTACAATCCCGGTTACAAACGGAAAGTTATGATGAACGGTAAAATTAAGAATAGAAGTTCCAACACTGGTTAAAGCCGGTTGTTCAATCATTTTAAACATCCAATATGCTTTTCTTAATTGGGCATCTGTTTTGTCTGCAAATGCAACTTTAGTATCGTTAAAAATGGGCATTCCTTTTTATTAAATTTAATTTTGCAAAGGTAATAATAACCTTAGTCTTTTTAAAAAATATTTTTTAAAATTTACTTTCGATCCCGTTCAAAAGCATCGCAATAATTCCTACAAAGACCCAAAGTCTTAATATATTCAATGTTATGAACTTGCTTTTCCGGGAGTAGTTGAGGAGTAAATAAATACATAAAATCATAATAAACATCCCGCCGACAAAGTAATAAGCCATAAAACCGGAGACCCCGGTTCTCATAATTAGCTTCATAGACACCACCATCGTTACAACAAGCAGAGAAACGATAATAATTTTAGTTGTTTTATTTTCGAAATAATTAGGAATTGTAGTATATCCAAACGCTTTATCAACACTCTTTGTCAGCGTGTCTTTTACAATATCAATGCATAAAAGGATCAAAAAAAGGAAAATAGCCATTAAAAGAACCTTTTTGGAAAAAGTTTCATAGTATACCATCATCCCAAAGAAAGGATATAATGTAAGACTTACAAAAGTAAGGTTATTCAGCAGCAATACACGGCTTAACTTATGGCTGTAAAACCACATAAAAAACTGATAGATCAGAAAAAAAATAAATACGTTATGTGAAATAAACCAAGCAACTCCCAGGGAAATAACACTTAGTGCGAGATACGCGTACAAGAAATATTTCTGGGCAATAAAACTTTGAATTCTTGTACGAAAAGGTTTCACCACATGGTCCTTTTCAAAATCGTAGAATTGGTTGATAATTCCTCCCGCTAGAATGCTCAGTACCGTACAGAAAATAATACCGTGAACCTTAAAATCGAAGACAAAATTTCGAAGACTTTCCTCCTGATTAAATAAGAAAAAAGTAGATACGTAAAGCGCAAATGTAAGCAAGATCGCTACAAAAAACCTTGCGCCTAAAAGAAAGCCCACGAACTGTGAGAATCTATAAAATAAAGATTTAGATATATAGTTTTTTGATTGGAAAGTTTCTTTTTCAGAATTCATTCCCAATCTGTTTAAAATCTGTAAATAACCTCTTTGTTAAAACCATCAAGCATTTTTTCCGCCTTTTCATAGTCCTTGGTAAATCCAAGTATATATCCTCCGCCACCGCTTCCGCATAGCTTAAGATAATAGGCATTGGAATCCAGACCTTTCTTCCATATGTTGAAAATACTTTCCGGAATCATTGGTCGAAAATGTTCATATGCCCAGTGTGAAAGTTTTTTCAAGTTTCTAAAGAAAGGATTCATATCCTTTTTCAGAAAAGCCTCGATACAGGCATTATTATAACGGATAAATTCTTCTTTTAATGTTTTACGGAAACCTTCTGTCTTCATTTTTTCAAAGAAAATCTGAATCATCGGGCCGGTTTCTCCGGTCATTCCGGAATCTATAAGGAAGATTGCTCCTTTTCCTTCTTCCCCTTCAGGAATAGCAACCCTATCGAGATTTTCTTTGTTTTCGATAAGGATGGGAAGATTCATATAACAGATTAAAGGATCCATCCCTGAACTTTTGCCGTGAAAATAGCTTTCCATTTCTCCAAAAACAGCTTTCAGTTTTTTAAGATTTTCTTTGGAAATATTCTCCGGGTTAAGCTTATTCATAGAATAACGTTCAAAAATAGCAGCTACTAAAGCCCCTGAACTTCCTACCCCATATCCCTGAGGAATATTGGAATCAAAGAAAAGTCCATTTGAAATATCTTTTTTAAAACTTTCTATATTAAGTTGGAAGTCATCAGAAAGATTAAGATCCGCAAGAAAATCAGAATATTTCTGCAGATGCTGATTTGATTTCAATTCAAATTCAGAATTCAGATCAGAGAACTTTAAAGCTCCTTTATAGAAACTATAAGGTACCACAAGCCCCTGGGAATCTTCTATCATCCCATATTCTCCAAACAGAATTATTTTTGCGTAAAATAGAGGGTTCGTCATCTTGACAATAAATCTTTTTGCAAATTTAAGATTATTCTGCTGAATATAATCAAAATCCGGGCCGAATTACAATATTTTTTGAACAATAATGGATTTGTAACCATAAGCCTTATTCATACTTCCAACCTGATCAACCCAATAAAAAAGCCTGATTTGATCAGGCTTTTTTATTGGGTATTATTGTTTTATTAATTTCTTTATTACTGTCTGTTTTTCCGTTTCTACAGAAACTACATAGTTTCCTGTTTGTATTGATGAAATATTAATTTCTGATTTATTTCCCTTTAATGAATCGGATGACAACACTAACCTTCCTGCTTCGTCGTACATTTTATAGGACCTGAGATTTTCTTTAGCTGAAATGACAATCATATTCTTTGCTGGGTTAGGATAAATATTTACGGTATTGTCTTTTGTACTAACATCTTCGATACCTAGAACAGCACAGGAAAAGCCTGCTTTCCAACCACTTCCTGTTTCAGCAGGATCCGATACAAACCTTACAGTAATAGCACCTGTAGCATGAGTAGAAGTAAATACTCCCGGCAATGTATTCCCAGTTAAAGTCCCATTAGAAAACAAAGGTGAAGTCGTTGAAGGACCATTATAAATATACATATAATCATAGTCTTCTTCCAGTTCAAGTTCTGTAAAAGTCATGCTGAGCGCCGAACCGGAACTCGGATAAAAGGTTTTTACAATAGTTTCATTATTACCATAAGCACCATTCACCCCTCCTGTATCTGTAAATAATATACCTCCACACCAATTGGCATCTGTTAGAAATAACTGGGATCTTTGAAAAGCATTTGATCCCGAACAACCCGATCCTACAAAAAGTCTGTAGTAAGTGGCCGGTTGAAGGTTCGCTAAGCTAATATTTTGAGTGGTTGTATTTCCTGATGTTACAACTGTCCCGTCCATTGTTGTCAATTTATACTTCCATGAAGTAGAAGTTCCATCCGTAATAGTAGCATTTGCTGTATTTGTGGTAACATTAGAAATATTCATAGTCGTAATGCTAAGCGCACAAGGTGTTGTACAGTTGGTTCCCAGACAAGGTTTGGAGTCTACGGTACTCCTGATTAGTGCTGCAGGTTGCGGGCCAAATCCATTACTAAAACTTATTCCCACTCCTGAAACCAGGTGACAATAGCTCATGATCGTACCCTTTACCGTGGTGGCCGGAATCGGGCCTGTGCAGCCTTCACTATACCCAGCTTGTGCACCACATCCGTCTATTGCTGTTCCATTACCATTCCATGCACAAGCATGGGTATGGGGAGAACCTAAACTATGTCCCATCTCATGAGTCATTGCTTGGATAGTCCATGAATAAACAGGCACATTGGAATAGGTCTGAGAGATGCCCGAATATGCATATTTGTTTCCCGTGCAAAGTGAATTGAGATAGGCAATACTCGTTGTAGCCGGAGCATTTACTAAATGAGCAAGATCTCCATTAAAAGTAGGCCTGTTTGTTCTGAAGCTACTAAGATTAGCACCAGGAGTTCCTGTATAAGGATCCGCAGTAGTCCAGATAAAAATTTCATTAAGGGCTACTTTTATATCATCATTATTATAAAGTGTTGCGATATTGTTATGAACAGCTGTAAGCCAATTCGTTACCGTTGTTGTATTAGAGCCGTTATTTTGATAAGGAGCAAAACAAACTTCATAATAAATCCGGACACAGTTTTCAGTAACAGCTTTATTAACAGTAGCAGGATCAAATGCTGTCTTTTGAACCTGATTTTCTTTTAACTCGTCTACTCCACAAACAAAAGGGTTCGTGCCTGTAAGTTTTGACTCAGAATAGCTTACAAAATCTTCCGAATTCTTTATTTTTCCGACAATAACATTTCCTAATTCAGAGGATGAAGCTACTCCAACTACATCATCTTCAAAGAAGCTAAAAGCAACGATCGAAGAATTATCTCCCTTAATGATACCTCTGTAATACGCTCCAGGGTTATATGGCACAATTTCCCCTGTATTGGTGGTTACTTTAAAATTGTCTGTAAAAATCTGATGCTTGTAAAGCTCTACGGTAAGCTTTTTATCTCCTTCGAAAGGGAATGAAATTTCAATAGATTCAGGCTTGTCTCTGACCAACTTTTTTAGATTTACAGAATAAATAGTCATTGCAGTAATATCTGTGGCTGCCCTTTTATATTCCTCTATTTTAGGTGAAGTTCTATTAATATTGAAAAGATCATATTTCTCAAAGTGTTTACCTTGTTTATGATATTCTGATATTTTCTGCGAGACAGGCCTTAAATTCTGAGCAAAATTTAAGATAAAGCATAACGAAATGCTAAAAAGTAGAATTTTCTTTATCATTATTAATTTTTATACAAATAAACAAAAAAATCTACACCTAGTGATTAATCGTCATGAAAATTATTAAAATGATAAGTACAATATAACAAAAAGGCTATTTAATTAACAATATGCTTCTATCATTTTTTAGACCTTTTAAATAAAAAAGACGCTTATAAGCGTCTTTTTTATTTATGTCTTCTACAATGTATCACGATCTTTCAGCATTTTGACCTTCAGGAACCTAATCAGTATAAGACCAACCCCAAAGAATAAAGTCATTGAAAGGGCAGCAATACGCATATTATTAAAATGCTCAATCAATGTTGCGAAAATAAATGTTCCGATAATAATGGCTATTTTTTCCAATACATCATAAAAACTAAAATAGGTTGTATTTTCCATTGAATCTTCAGGTAACAGTTTTGAATATGTAGATCTGGACATCGCCTGAAGCCCGCCCATCACTAAACCTACAACTGCTGCAACTCCATAAAATTGATATTCAACATTTGGATTTTCTTTATTTAAGAAATAGGCCCATAGACAGGCTACAATCCATAACACAATAGCGATAGAAATTACATTTTTATTTCCTATTCTCTTTGATAATCTGGAGAAAATTATAGCTCCTATAATTGCCTCGATCTGGATTACCAAAAGAGTCCCTATAAGTTTATCCTGTGCGAGATTAATTTCACTTTTACCAAATAGCGTAGCCATGAGGAAAATGGTTTGCATTCCTACACTATAAAAAAAGAAACTCGAAAGGAAAAATTTCAGATTTTTATCTTTAAAAAGCTCATTTCCTACCTTAAAAAGTTCATGAAAGCTTTCTTTGGCAATATCCTTATAAAAGCTCATATTATCTTTAAGTACCTCAAAAAAGCCTCCTTGTTCTGCGTGTTTTTTGAATATATTCTTATAATTTAATAAAACCAGATCCTTTGGCAGGTTATCTTTTACATTTCCAAATTGTGGCAAATGTTTAAAAGTATACTGGGAAAAACCAAACCACCATGCTCCCGTTAATAAGAAACTTATTCTTGTAAATAAAAGTTGTTGGGCAGCACCTTTAGCGAAAACCTGAATCAGAACTAAACAAATAACAACTAAAACTACAGAACCAATATAACCGTAGACATAACCTTTTGCTGAAAGAGCATCCTGCTTATCCGGAGTTGCGATATCGGGTAAAAATGAGTTATAGAATACCAGACTTCCCCAAAATCCTACACTTGCAGTAATACTGAAAAGTAATCCTAAAAATACATTATGCATTCCTGTAAACATAGCCAATCCCATACATGAAGTAGCTCCAAGATAACAGAAGAATTGCAAAAATGATTTTTTATTTCCGATCGTATCTGCCAAAGAAGATAAAAATGGAGATAATAATACTACGATAAAGAACGATATGGTAAGTGAATATCCATACACTGCATCAGGTTGATATTCTTTTCCAAAAATCTTTATTAAATGCCTTACAGGGACATCAATCCATTGTTTTGTCTCAGTTACATACTCCTTCTTTTCATAGGCGGTAGTAAGAATAGAATAATAAATAGGAAAGATGGTAGAAGTAATAACCAAAGAGTAAACAGAATTGGCCCAGTCGTACACTGCCCAGGCCTTCATTATCTTTGGATTATTCTTAATATTTTTTGGTCGTTGATTCTCTGTTTCGGACATTTCAAATATATTAGATGCACAAAAATAGAAAAACCGCTGAATATTCAGCAGTTTTTTTTATTAATTAGAATATCCAGATATATTATCAATTCTTTAAATACTATTGATATGTAGAGGTCCTGAATAATAATTACAGGTTTTAAAACAAAAATTGGAGCCTTTAAAGCTCCAATTCAAATATTCAAAAAGAATTTGAATACTAGATATTTTCAATAACAATAGCTGAAGCACCTCCACCACCATTACAGATAGCTGCAGCACCATATTTAGCATTGTTTTGTTTTAAAACGTTAATCAGAGTAACAATAATCCTTGAACCAGAGCTTCCCAGTGGATGTCCTAAAGCAACAGCCCCTCCATTTACATTTACTTTGGCGGCATCTAATCCTAAGATCTTATTATTAGCCAAACCAACTACTGAAAATGCTTCATTAAATTCAAAGAAATCAATATCTGTAAGTTCTAACCCTGCTTTTTTAAGAGCAATAGGTAAAGCTTTAGCAGGTGCTGTTGTAAAGTTTTCAGGCTCCTGAGCTGCATCAGCGTAAGAAACGATCTTCGCTAAAGGCTTAAGTCCTAATTCTTCCATTTTTTCTTTAGACACAAGAATCAAAGCTGAAGCACCGTCATTTAAAGTTGAGGCATTAGCTGCAGTTACAGTTCCTGCTTCTTTTTTAAATACTGTTGGAAGTGTTGGCAATCTGTCAAAATTAACAGCTTTATACTCTTCATCTTCAGCAAAAATTACAGGTTCTCCTTTTCTTTGAGGAATCTCAACAGATACAACCTCATCGTTGAATTTACCTTCACTCCATGCTTTAGCTGATCTTTTATAAGATTCGATAGCAAACTGGTCCTGCTCCTCTCTTGAGATAGAATAATCTGTTGCGCATTTTTCTGCGCAAACACCCATGTGAACTTTATTGTAAACATCTGTCAGACCGTCTAAAACCATTCCATCCTGCATTTTAACATCGCCTAACTTGGTTGCTATTCTTGCGTTATAATAATGAGGTACTGAAGACATATTTTCCATTCCTCCGGCAACGATTATATCTACATCACCTGCTTTAATAGCTTGTGCCGCCATTGTTACGGCTTTCATTCCTGAAGCACAAACTTTATTTACTGTTGTGGACGGAGTTTCGATAGAAAGTCCTGCTCCTAATGCCACCTGACGGGCAGGTGCCTGCCCTTCTCCTGCCTGTAATACGTTCCCCATGTAAATTTCCTGAACCAATTTCGGATCAAGACCAATTTTGTCTAATGCTCCTTTTACGGCAACAGTTCCCAGCTTTGTAGCAGGAACAGTTGATAAACTTCCCATAAAACTCCCCATTGGTGTTCTTACTGCGGAAACGATGAATACTTCTTTCATGTGTATGATTTATTTTTTTTATTGATATATGTAACCTTACGGCTTCATTTTATTTGATAGTAATTAGTTCATTTCTTCGACTTTACTAATTATAAATTCTGTCGTTTTATTATTATATTCTGAAGTAATTTTAATAAAATTACGATCAGTTTCTACAACCCTGTTTACCATTACTTCTCCCAGCTTCATAGGGTAGCTTTCTTCAGATTTGGCTATCAGCGTAACTTTATAATTACAATCATCTACGAAATCTAATCGTGATTTTATATAGTCTTTACCTTTGTTATAATATTCTGTTTGAATATTGTCTTGTACAGTCATTACCCATTCATCAATAGGCATATCCACACGTAAGAATTTTCCTGTTTTTATATTCTGACATTTTGCAGGTTGATCTGAGGTCAGAAAAATATTTTGCTGGGCTCTTACCTGTGAAAAACTTAAGACAAAAAGCAAAATGAATAAAATGTTGAGATGTTTCATATTTTTGTTGTGTTTTTTTTAATTAATAATAAAAAAGCTCCTAAAAACTCTATAATCCATCCCCATTTGAGCTTAACCACACCCGCAAATGTCTCTCTCCATGATGCAAAAGGAAGAAAACTGAAATAATTCAAAGATTGCATTTTAATGGCAGCCAGGGTAAATATAAACAAAAGGATAAGTAAAAAGCCTAAAATTTGCCCCATTTTAAAACGATTGTTAACCACTCCAAAAAGAGCACAAACACCCAAAATCCAGCAAATTATTGCCAGTGAGTGATCCAGCTTCCAGTAATTCCAGTTTCCAATTACAGGAACATGAACCAGCGGTAAAAAGCTTCCTGCGATTACTAATAATGATCCTATTAACTGAATATTTTTCATAATTCTTAAAATGCCAAAATACAAAAAAAAACACACTTATAAAAGCGTGTTCAATATCATGATATCCTATTAAAAATCAAAACATTAAATTGAAAATTTCTAAACCTATTTGTATTCCGTTTTTGTTCATTATTAGCGCATCATTAGTAAAAATCAGACTAAGATCTTTTTTCACAGACAAACTAATGTTGAAAAGATTTAAAAGGCTGTCTGAAAGTAAAAAATGCACCTCAGAGTAAGGTGCATATAATATGTTGATAATAATCTCTATATTTTTTAATGATTGATATGAGCCACTTCTTTTGGATCGTGTTTGTGTTTAAATAAAAGAGCAAAAAGAATAGCCAAAACTAATGCATATGCTGCAAAAGATAACCAGATATTTTGCCAGTCTTTTACCATCACAATAGAGGATAAAGTCCCATCGGAATTAACAGCTGCATTAAAAGAATTTTTCAGAATTTCTAAAAATGTCGGATTATCGGGAGTTGTTTCCAGATAAGCAGATAAATCACTTACATTAGTAAATTCACGTGTAAAGAATTTATCAATCGCCCAACCTGCCATATAACTTCCAAAAACAGCTCCAAAACCATTCGTCATCATCATAAATAAACCCTGTGCAGAAGAACGGATCTTTTTATCGGTTGTGGTCTCTACGAAAAGGGAACCTGAAATATTGAAGAAATCGAATGCCATTCCATAAACAATGCAGGAAAGAATAATCAGTGCAAGCCCATATCCTTCAGGAATTCCATATGCGAAAAAGCCAAACCTTAAAACCCAGGCAAGCATAGACATCAACATTACTTTCTTTATACCGAATTTCTTTAAAAAGAAAGGAATTGCAAGGATAAACAGTGTTTCCGAAACCTGTGAAATCGACATAATAATTGTTGATCTCTGCACCACAAAAGAATCTGCATATTTAGGAAAATGAGCAAATTCACTCAAAAATACATCACCATACGCATTGGTAAGCTGTAAGGCAGCCCCTAAAAGCATGGAAAATAAAAAGAATAATGCTGTTTTATAATTAGCAAAAAGTTTAAAGGCATTCAGTCCTAATTGCTCTGATAACGGAGCATTTTTATCAATCAGTTTTTGAGGTGGGCATTTAGGTAAAGTTAATGCATAAATTCCTAATAAAATTGCAACAACGCCTCCGATATAAAATTGTCCTTCGGTTGCTTTGTTTCCTGTAAGATTTGTTATCCACATGGCTACAATAAATCCTATTGTCCCCCAAACCCGTATAGGTGGAAAGTCTTTTACAACATCCAGATTACTATTTTTCAGTATCGTATATGAAATAGAGTTGGCAAGAGCAATAGTAGGCATGTAGAAACACATAGCAGCCAGCATGACATAAAAGAATGAATTAGGATCGCCTGTATGTGGCAAGATAAATAAGACAATTCCGTAAAGAATCTGTAAAACCGAAAAAATCCGCTCTGCATTTACCCAACGGTCTGCTATAATCCCGGTTATGGTAGGCATAAAGATAGAAGCTATCCCCATTGTTCCGAAAACAGCTCCAAACTGAGTTCCATCCCAATGTTTTGTACCGAACCAAAAATTAGCCATCGTAATCAGCCATGCACCCCAAACAAAAAACTGCAGAAAGCTGAGGATGGTAAGTCGTAATTTTAAATTCATAGTTTAATTGTAAGTATCTCTTTAGTCAATTTTCTTTTTCCTCCTTTTGATTTCTTCCTGAATCTCCAAAGCGGTGTCAAAGTCTTCTTCCTTTACAGCATCTTCCAATAATTTCTGTAATTCCTCCATAGAGAGAGATCTTAAATTATCTTCTGTCTGAACTGTTTCAGAAAATGACTGTTCCTCCTTGGAAACATCTTCCAATTCCAAAAGAATTCCTGCTTCATTTAAGACTTGTTGAGTGGTAAAAATAGGTGCGTCAAAGCGTACTGCCATAGCAACGGCGTCAGAAGTTCTGGCATCTAAAATCAGTTCTTCTTCCGTTATTTTATTTTTGAAGTTTATGTTGGAAAAGAAAACTCCATCTACAATTTGATAAATAATCACGGACACCAATTCATAATTTGCCGAAACTATAAATTTTGTAAATAAATCATGGGTAAGAGGACGTGGTGGATGAATATCTTTCTCCAGACCAAGAGAAATGGATTGTGCCTCGAAATTTCCTATAACAACAGGTAACTTTATGTGTGTTTCTTCATGTTCCAATAACAAAGCGTACGCCCCTGATTGGGTCTGGCTGTACGATATTCCTCGAATAATTAGCTGTTTATAATCCATAGCTACAAAGATAAAGTAATTTTTGAATGTAAGTTTTACTTTTTGGACAAAAATAAAAGCTCGGAAAAACCCGAACTTTCATTTTTTATATAGTATAAAACTAAATTTTATCCTTTGATTGCTTTAATTTTTTCAGTTAATGCCGGAATAATCTGGAATGCATCACCAACTACCCCATAATCTGCTGATTTGAAGAAAGGAGCTTCCGGATCACTGTTGATCACAACAATTGTTTTAGAAGAGTTTACTCCTGCTAAATGCTGGATAGCACCGGAAATACCTACTGCAATATAAAGGTTAGGAGAAATTGCTTTACCTGTTTGCCCTACGTGCTCAGTGTGAGGTCTCCAACCAATATCGGAAACAGGCTTGGAACAAGCTGTAGCCGCGCCTAAAACATTGGCAAGATCTTCAATCATTCCCCAGTTTTCAGGACCTTTTAAACCTCTTCCCGCTGAAACTACAATTTCAGCTTCTTTAAGATCTAATTTCCCTGAGCTTTGTTCATGAGAAACCACCTTAGTATCTTCATTAGCCACTGATAAGTTTTTCACCTCTTCAGAACCTGACACCGGATTCTCTTTAATTCCGAAAGCATTTTGAGAAACAGTAATAATTACTCCCGTCCCTTCAGCTTTAGCATGCATAAATCCTTTTCCTGAGAAAGCTCTTCTCTTCACCTGGAACGGAGAAATACTTTCAGGAGCTGCCAATACATTGGTAATTAAAGAAAAATTCTTCATTACAGCCAACATAGGAGCTACGGAAGAAGCATCGGTAGTATGAGGAAAAACAATTATGTTTCCATTCGCCACCTCACTCACTGCCTGAGCAAATGCTTTTGCTGAAAAGTTTTTAAGACCTTCGTCTTTAATATTGATGACATTAGATGCTCCATATTTATATAATAAATCTGAAGAATCTGTAGGGTTTACAGAAATTGCTGTAACGGTATCTCCCGCCTGATCAGCAATAGCTTTAGCATACGAAACTGCTTCAAAAGCTGCTTTTTTGTAAACTCCGTTTATATTTTCTGCGTATACGAATACTGCCATTTTTTTTGAATTAAAAGATTAAAAAATTTAATAATTAAAAGATTTAGATCACTTTAGCTTCTTCGTGAAGTAATCTTACCAGCTCATCCAGATTGTCCGGAGAAACCATTTTCACAGCAGCTCTTGGAGGAACACTATCATAAGAAACTCCCTGAACTTTCACTTCAGAAGAAGTAGGCTCAACAACCTGCAAAGGTTTTGTTCTTGCAGACATAATCCCTCTCATATTAGGAATAATTAGATCTTTTTCGTCCACCAAACCTTTCTGTCCGGCAATCACAGCAGGAAGTTTTACAGAAATCGTTTCTTTACCTCCTTCAATCTCTCTTACTGCAGTAGCTTCGCTTCCATTAACATCCAAACCAACAGATGCATTCACAAACGGCTGATTTAGCAACTGTGCTACCATTCCGGGAACAGAACCTCCATTATAATCAATAGACTCTTTTCCACAAAGGATAAGATCGTAACCTCCATTTTGAGCAACAGCAGCAATTTCTTTAGCTGTTGAATAACTATCTTTTGGATCAAGATTTACTCTAACTGCATCATTTGCACCAATTGCCAATGCCTTTCTGATAACCGGTTCCGTTGCAGCATCTCCTACATTAATAACCGTCACTGTAGCTCCTTGGGACTCCTGAAGTTTAACTGCCTTTGTCAACGCAAATTCATCTAATGGATTGATTACCCACTGAATTCCGTTTTTGTCGAAAGCAGACTTATCTGCTGTAAAGTTAATTTTGGAAGTAGTATCCGGAACACTACTAATACAAACTAATATTTTCATGTGTACTATTTTATTTTTCTCTTTATTGCATAAAAGCCTGGTGTTGTTATGCAGAGATTTTGTTTGATTAATTTCTGTAAATATAAATAAAAAATATATTATGCATGCATAATACTTATGATTTTATTATTCAATACATTAAATGTATTTATTTTGCCGGTTTAGTCGCCCTGAACTCTATCTTACTAGGTAAAACCCGTGGATTCATTTTTAAAATATCCAACACCAGATTTCCCATATCTTCAGGCTGAATTTTCCATGCATCTTTTTCTGAAACAACATTCCCGTTGAAATTCGTCGCTACAGATCCCGGCATAATGACTGTTGTTTTAATATTATATTTTCTTAGATCTATCATTGCGGCCTGTGTAAAGCCAACAACCCCAAATTTTGAGGCATTATAACCAGTTCCGTTTTCAAAAAAATTAGCTCCTGCCAGACTTGAAATTGTAATATAATATCCTTCCGTCTTCTTTAATTCCTCAACTGAAGCTTTTAACGTATAAAAAGGGCCGGTTAAGTTCGTTTCTATCATAGTATTCCATTCTTCCACAGTAAGTTCATCTACGGGCTTAAATATCCCTAGTCCTGCATTCGCAATTACAAAATCTACTTTTCCAAACTTCTGTACAGTGTATTTTATAGCTTCCTCTTCACTTTCAAGACTTCTCACATCTGAAACAATCCCTAAAACCTGTCCGGAATATGACTGCAATTCTTTTTCTGCTTTCATTACATCTTCTCTTTTACGTCCTGAAAAGGCAACTGATACTCCGTTTTCCAATAAAATCCTGGCAATTCCAAAACCTATCCCCTTGGTTCCTCCTGTTATATAGGCTACTTTATTTTCGATCATACATTTCACTTTAATTCCCTAAAATAAAAAAAACGCTTCAATTGAAGCGTTAATTCTTGCTAAGATTAATCAGTTATTTATTTTTTAATAATTTTTTTAGATATCTTCCCATCTATGGTCTCAATACTGATGATATAAGCACCTGAACCGAGATGCCTTACATCAATTTTATCTCCATCAAATTGCGCATGCATATTTCTTCCGGCAGCATTAAAAATTTCAATTTTAGTTACAGTTGACTTGGATTGTATAGCAACAAAATCAGTTGCAGGATTTGGATAAACCAAAACACTATCGTCCAACACGGAAGCTTCTTTTGTTCCTAATACTCCATTATTTGTAGCTGAAAGTGTATAATTATCAAAAGAAGTGATATGAGCAACCGTATTTCCCGCTCCAACAACAGAAACGAAATCCATTTCAAAAGGATCTACTCCGGGGGCGGCAGGAATGTAGGTAGCCGGAGGACTAGAAACAATACCGCCCGGACTTAACCATGTTACCACCCCTGTAGTTTTATTAAATGTACATTTTAATGTAATCCACGTATTTGCTGGATAGGTATATGTATTAGGCTCCAGATAAAAAAGAATATTACCCGTTACATTTGTCGTAGTATTGGTATAATATGCTATGCCTACAACTCTTTGTGAAGCATAATCATATCCTGCTCCAAGAAGCGTTTTATGGGTCGTGGTATCATAAACTAAAACAGTTCCCCTGCCTGAACCTCCTGTAGCACTTCCTGTATATAAATTAAATTCCAATTTTAAAATATCATTTCCCGGCGTTCTAGCGGCCCAGGCAGCCGGTAAACCGTCTTTCCACATATATCTTGTCCCTGTTGCAGTAGCACTTCCCGTAAGCTGCAAAGATTTATCATGAGAAGCATCGATATTTACAATCTGTGCATCTGAATTAAACCCTCCTGCAAAATCGGTACGAAATCCACCTTGCCCTAAAGTGTTTGGAGTAATAGTAGTTCCGACATTTCCTATGGTATAGGAATTAAAATTATCACCTTGTAAGGACTGAGCATTCCATGTTTGGAATAAACCAAATAAAAATACACTAATAGATAAAACTTTTTTCATAACATAATTTTTTTAGTATTATAACATTAATTTTTTAGTACAAATTCCTTTAGAATCCATATTCATTATTAAGACAACTAAAATCTGAAAAGGTTGCTCATGAAATAAAAAAATAAATCAACCTGGAAAAATCATGATGTGATACGGGTATATCCGCAGACCTCATTTTGTTGATTTTTTCGTGATGACTTATTCTGAGCCTGACCGATTTTATATTACAAAACTATCTTGATACTAAAAGATTACCAATACTAGGAAAAGGGTAATTATTTCTACCTAGTTTTAGGTATTTTTAAAATTAATCAATGAAATATTTTGGCAATAAAAAAACGCTCCGGATTGGAGCGTTTTTTATACTAAAGTTTATTAGTTTTATTCTTTAATGATTTTTTGAACATATACTTTTCCATCACTTGCCTTAACCTTTAAGATATAAGTTCCTTTTGTAAAGCTTGATACGTTTACTTCATTAACATTTTTATTATTAGAAATTGAAGTAATCACTCTTCCATTCATGTCATAAATATCAATTCCTTCAGATTTTAAATTGTTACCAAATCTGAATTTCAAAACATCTTTAACCGGATTTGGAAAAACTTGAAAATCTTGCGAATTTGTAACTTCTGTAACTCCTAGTGTTGTCGTTGTGCCTTCAATAGAAAAAGCCAAACCATTAAGTGCTGCAGTATTTGTTAAGTCAAATAAATCCGTCCAATCAGTTGCTCCCGCTCCAAAAGCATCACTTGGATCAACTAACTTAGCTGGATTCCCATTTATTGTTCCTGCAAACCAATTAAATCGAGGACCTGCCGTATAAGCCGTTAGGTTTGTTTTTGCCGCAAATACTAACCAGTAAACAGTATTAGGTTGTAATACAAGAGGTGTTGATAGCGCAGCTGCCACATCAATATTATAAGTATAATTGGAAGTTCCAGATTTTACCAAGCCATACCCTGGAGCACCTTTAGCAATATTAATAGCTGCTATCGGAGCTACAGCCGGATTGTTAGGAATTCCTGCAGGGCTACCCGCTGAATTAGCATAAATGTATAACATTAAACCAGTTCCAACAGTAGTTTCAAGAGTTCCAGAACTCTGAAAACCAGAAATAGAAATTTTTGTTATTGTACTTTGACTAGCAAGCGTAAAGTCATCAGCAGCTGCAACAAAATTCCCATTGGCGAGCACATCGGCAACAATACCATTAGTTGTAGTTGTAGGTTGAGAGAAAATAACAGTTTGAGCGTTTAGATTCATTACTCCAAGTAATAATCCCAGAATGTAGATTTTTTTCATGATATAATTTTTTAGTTATCACCGTAAAGATATTTCATTTTATTGATTAAAAAAAATTTTATCAAATAAATAAAACAATCAAAAATAATCAATCATATAAATAACAAATAAGATAAATTAATCCACATAATAGTGAAAAATATGTATTTTTTAAAAAAAATAAATCATTAATAAAATAAACCATAAATAACATTTTAATGTAAAAATACCTTAGTGAAAATAAAAAAAATAGGATACCTAGTGGGGTATCCTATTTTTTTGTTTACTGCAATATGTGCAAGCACCTAGCTTCTCATACTGTTCTGTTATTTTGAATAATTTTCAAAAAAGAGCGGAATACTTTCGATTCCTTTATAGAAATTAAACAATCCATAGTGTTCATTAGGCGAGTGAATGGCATCAGAATCCAATCCAAAGCCCATCAATACAGACTTTGCACCTAATACTTTCTCAAACATTGAGGTAATAGGAATACTTCCTCCTCCTCTGTAAGGTAATACCTCTTTTCCAAATGCCGTTTCCATTGCTTGCTTAGCAGCTGCAAATTCCTTGGTATCAGTCGGTAAAACATAAGGCATCCCTCCATGATGCGGAGTTACTTTTACCCTTACTGTATCCGGAGCAATTTTTTCGAAATATCTGGTGAATTTTTCAGTGATTTCTTCCGGAGTCTGATAAGGCACCAAACGCATAGAAATTTTTGCAAAAGCCTTTGAAGGAATAACTGTTTTTGCTCCCTCTCCGGTATAACCACCCCAAATTCCATTACAATCCAATGTTGGGCGGATTGATGTTCTTTCTAAAGTCGTGTATCCTTTTTCTCCTTCTATGTTACCTAATCCGATAGCTCTTTTAAACTCCTCAGGATTATCTTTCAATTTATTCATTTCAGCTCTTTCCTGATCTGAAACAATATCTACATTATCATAAAACCCGTCAATTGTAATATGTCCATCTTCATCGATTAATTTTGCAATCATTCTTGAAAGAACGTGGATTGGATTTGGAACTGCACCTCCATACAATCCGGAGTGCAAATCTCTGTTTGGCCCCTCTACTTCTACCTCTACATAACTTAAACCTCTCAAACCCGTTGTAACAGTTGGCTGCTCATTGCTGTAAATATGAGTATCAGAAATCAGAATGCAATCACAAGCCAATTTTTCTTTATTTTCATTAACAAAATCACCAAGACTTACGGATCCTACTTCTTCTTCTCCTTCTAAAATAAATTTAACATTACAAGGAAGAGTATTGGTTTTCATCATCGCTTCAAATGCCTTTAGATGCATAAAAAACTGTCCTTTATCATCTGCAGAACCTCTGGCAAAAATAGCCCCATCCGGGTGAAGCTCTGTCTTTTCTATATATGGTTCAAAAGGAGGTTTCTTCCATAATTCTAAAGGATCAGCAGGCTGAACATCATAATGACCATATACCAGAACAGTAGGAAGATTTTTATCTAAGATCTTTTCTCCAAAAACAATTGGGTAACCAGCTGTTTGGCATACTTCCACATTATCGGCTCCCGCATTTTTTAAATGTGTTGCACATACTTCTGCACATTTCAATACGTCATCTTTATACGCGGGATCTGCAGAAATAGAAGGAATTCTCAATAACTCAAATAATTCATCCACGAAACGCTGTTTGTTTTCGTTGATGTAATTTAATGTCTCTTGCATTGTAAAAATTTGTTTTGTTAAAATTAAAGAAAATGGTCTGCAGCAGCAAGCAAAAACAAAGAATTTTCCTTTAGCCAATTATTTATTTAGAATCGGCCAATACTACAAACCAAAAACAAAAAATGTCCTGCAACCTGGCAAGACATTTTTATATTTTCTAATAATAATTAGTGTTCAGCTTTAGCTTTTTCAGCTTCTACGGGTTTTGCTGTAGCAGTACTGTCTGTTTTTGGAGCTTCTGTTCCATGTTTTTCAGCAACAGCAGCTTCTTTATGTTCAGCTGTAGCATCATGACCATGAGTTTCTCCACCTTTTTGCACATCATCTGAATATCTTTCTGCTCCCTCTTCTAGCTTTAAAGTATTCTTATTTCCTCCAGCTTGTATTTTTTTACAGCTTACTGCTACACTTGCAATGGCTAAACATATAATTAATTTTTTCATATGTAAGATTTATTTTTTTAAAAGGTCATATGGAATCGCTCTATTTTAGTCTATTCTAAATTATCCCAACAGCCGCGATTTCATGCTTAAATTTTAGATTGCCCAAAATTAAGAAATCCTGCTCCTTTTGACAACATTTTTATACTGATTTTAAAATAATTTTACCTTTTTTGGATTGTGTAAAAATAAGATATCTTTCTCCACCATCCTTCAGGTTGTATTTCTTTTTGATTTCATCTGGTTTCAAAGGATAGTTCTTTGAAATGATATTAAATTGCTCCTTCTTTTTAATCTGCTTATTTCCAATAACTTCCATTTCCATAACTCTTCCCGGAAAGCCTTCAATTTTCTCTGTTGAAGTGTAGATATGAGTGTTGGGATGAAGCTTTTTTAGGGAAAATTTTTCAGATATAAGATTAAACGCACCTGCTTTTAAAATGGAGTTATTTGGCAAATATATAAAACGCTCTGGTTCGGAATATTCTGAATGAACAAATTCTTCATTACCCAATTGAAATACAAAGTCCGACTCTCCACTATCTAAGTTGATACAATGGCACATGACTTTTTCAGGCTCATCATGTGTTAGAAATACGACAACCTCTTTTACCTCATTTTTTAATGCGATAATATCAATTCTTGAAATATTCTTTAATACAGAGAGAAGATATTTTAAATCAATCAGTGGCGATAGTTTTACTACTACCTTATTTGAAATGGATAGTAAATGATCCTGGATTTCAAGAATATTGGGTGAGAGATCTTCTAAAAGAAAAACTTTATTTTTACTACTATCTCTTCTGGCCGGATCCAAATACGTAACATCAAAAACTTCTTTATTCTGCTCAAGAAAATTTTCAAGCCTTAGATTAATAAATTTGGCTTTTTTATTTAAAACCGACCAGTTGTGTTCAACTATTTTTAAAAGTTCAGTATTTTGTTCTACTAAGACTATATCATCAAAATTTTGTGACAGATAGTAGGCATCAATTCCAAAGCCACTGGTAAGGTCAATGAATTTTTTCCCACTTATCAAAGTTGATTTATAAATCGCTGTTTTTTCAGAAGACGATTGTTCCATATTGAGCTGAGGAGGAAATATAATTTCATCACGTAATAAAAAAGGAAATTTCTTTAAAGCAACTTGTCTTCCCTTTATTTGATGAACGATTTCCTGCATGCTAACTTCATCAAATGGCGATTTTTTCAATAATAATGAATGTAAATCTGTAGTCAGATTTGCATTTATAAAATTTTGAACCTCTTTTTTTAATATTTCAACCACAGATTTACCTGATCTACAAAGATGTTTATGTTTAATTTCTTAATATTCTAAATTTCCATTTATTTTTCTAAATATCCTTTTAGCAATGCAATCAGTATTGAAACCAACTAAAATTTAGAGTTTTAAGCCTGTTAATTTCAAGTAGATCGATAGAGAAGAACACTACAGCTTTAAATAATATAAAATTACCTTTTATAAAAGATATAGTCTGTTAATAACGGCTCAATACCGTTTTGTTTTAATAGAGAATTAATCTGCCCTCTGTGATAAGTAGAATGATTGATTGCATGGAAAAGCATTTCAAAGACACTATTTTCAAATTTTGCCCCCTTTGAGTTCTGATATCCTATTCGGTTATCAAGATTAAAATTCTGAACAATCTGAATACTTGTTAAAAAATTCTGGTGATTGATCTCTTCCAGATCTTCAAGTGGATTGACCTGCCAGACTTCGAAAGTTTCTTCTCCCAATATCCTTGCATTCCAGATTTGTTGAGCATTAATCGTATGATTGATTAATGCAATAGTTCTTTCATCTATTTTCGGCGTATAATCTTTAACCAGCTTAATTATTTTCTGATTATAATGATGTGTATATTCAAATAAATCAACTAGCTTATCGATCATAATTCAAACATTTCCGCCCAACGTACAGGCTTTATCTCTTTTTCAGAATACAATTCATCAATTGATCTTTTAGCTTCCAATTTTGGATAAAGATTCACTCCTATTAATTTGATCTTTCCTTCTTCCACCCACTTCTGCTCTTCAATAGCGTGCTGATAGATTTTTTTCTGAATAACTCCCTGTCTGATTAATTCCAGATAGCCACCCCCGTCTTCTATTTCCAAAAACAGACCCCAGGATTTTTCTGCAATTTGTCGTGTGAGATCTTCAACATAATAACTCCCATTGGCAGCATCTTCAAAAACATTAATGATACTTTCGTAAGCCAACACGATCTGTTGCTTGAAAGAAATTTCCTCTGAATTATCCGTACTTCTGCTTACAAGATAATTATTGCTATAAACCGCATCAGCACCACCAATCATTGCTGCGGCAAGCTCCAATGTGGAACGGATAAGATTATTTTCACTATCCGAAACTGCTTTATTTCTTAATGAAGTTTCAACAAAAATATAAGGGATTTCGTTAAGGTTATATTCTTTTGAAAGCTGGTTAAAGATGAGTTTAAATGCTCTTATCTTTGCCATTTCAAAAAAATAATTTCCTCCTACGGCAATTTTAAAAATCAATTTATCCAAGATTTCAGCTCCAAAAACTTCAATAAGTTCTTTCGTTTTTGCTAATGCTATTCCAAGTTGCTGATAAATTGCAGCTCCTGCATTTTGATGAAGAGAAATATCTATACAAATATTTCTTCTGAAATCTTTAGCTAATAGCTCCCTGGCCAGCTGATCATTAATTATTCCATTTTGTTCATTAAATACATCAATCAGCGAAAAGTATTGATCTTCATCCTTTGGGCTGATATGCTCTGCAAGATCTTTATTATTAACGAAAATGGTTTTTCCTTCTAAATTTTCAACATTCTGATTTAAAAGAAATGCAAAAACATCATCTTCCAGACTTTCATGGTACTGGGCAACCAAATGAGTGCTTTCTTCAACTTTGGGAAGATTAACCAAAAGCTGTGGCACAGAATCATAGAAAGGTTTTACTACAATTCCTTCTAAATTTTCTTTTTTCAGAATTGTGTAGATATCTTCTGTTTTAAGTTGCTTTTTTACTAAATTTTCCCAATCAGGAAGGGTATTAATATTTGACATTTAGTGGAAAGTTATAGGATTAAGAGCTTTTATTTTATGAATTTTATTTTTTCGATATTTTAGTGCTATCCACAACAAGAATGAAGATTTCCTCATCAGGTTTTTTCATAAAATAATTTTCTCTTGCGTATTTTTCTTTTTCAGATTTATTATTCATGAGCTTTTTATAAAACGTATCATTTTTTTCATATTCCGTTTTATAATACTGCAATTGTTCCTGGTATTTACTGATCTCACCATTGAGCTCATTAATTACCAGAAATGATGTTTTATCAAAGAAAATCATCCACACTAAAAACAAACAGATAGTAATAAAATACCTGTTTACAATGTATTTCTGAAGCAGTTTAACGACTTCGGATTTCGGTTGGATGTCTTTAATTAATTTATTTGCCATTTTAGTGTTTTCTCAACGAGTTTTTTATCACAGTAGTTAAAAAATCAATCGCTACAGAATTTTGCTTCATATTAGGGATGATAAGATCAGCCTCATTTTTTGAAGGTTCAATAAATTCCTGATGCATTGGCTTTAAAGTAGTTTGATAGCGATGTAAAACTTCACTTAAATCTCTACCTCTTTCCTGGGTATCTCTTCTAATTCTTCTGATCAGCCTCTCATCAGAATCTGCATGAACAAAAACTTTCAAATCAAATTCTTTCAGCAGCTCTTTATTAGTAAGAACTAAAATACCTTCCACAACCAATACATTTTTAGGTTCTACAGTCACGTGGTCTCCGGTTCTGGAATGCGTAACAAAACTATAAATGGGCTGTTCAATGGGCTCATTATTTTTTAAAGCTTTGACGTGTTTTAACATCAGTTCAAAATCTATAGACTTCGGGTGATCATAATTCAAAGCTTCCCTTTCAGCCAATGTAAGATTATGGTTATCATGATAATAATTATCCTGTGACAAGATGTTCATTCCTTCGATATCAAGCTGTTGGAGTATTTTATCCACAACTGTAGTTTTGCCGGATCCAGTTCCTCCTGCAATTCCTATTACAAGCATTCTTTTTGAGTTTCTATATAGTTGGTACAAATATACTATTTTACTTGAATGCAAGTAAAGTAATCCATCTTTAAATTATATGGAAAGCACATACAAATAAAAACACCGGCAATGATGCCGGTGTTTTTGTTATACTATTTCGCTTGTCAGCTCTCTTGAAATCAATTTCTCATGCATAGGCTTCAGTACATCCATAGAGCCTGTTTTTACAGTGCATTTGCCCTTATAATGAATCAGGATCGTACATTGCTCAGCCTGCTCAAATGTATGCTTACAAATTTCCACAAGGCAGTCGATCACATAATCAAAAGTATGTACATCATCATTATGTACAATCAGCTTATACACATCATCCGTTTCTTCCAACACGAGAACTTCTTCCTCGTACTGGCGTTTTGGATTTTCGTAATCCTTTATACTGTTATAAAAAATCATTTTAGAATTATTTAAACTTCCCCTAATTTATCTGCCAAATCATTGATAACATTTGGACCTTCATACACCAATTCTACCAGCTCAACGCTTTTATTATTCATTTTTAGAATTTTAAAATGGTAGTTTTCAATATCAAACTCCTGATTTTCCACAGGAATATCTTCTAATGCGTGGAGAATAAATCCTGCTAATGTATTATATTCGCTTTCTTCAGAAGGAGCCAATTTTTTAGGCAGGAATTCATTAATTTCTTCGAGAGGTTGTGTAGCCTGAACCCAATAGATGTTGTCTCCAATCTTATCAACAATTTTATCTTCGTCATCTTCCTCATCCTGAATTTCTCCCACCAGCTCCTCGAGGATATCTTCAAGTGTTATAATACCTTCGGTACCACCGAATTCATCAATAACAATTGCCAGGTGTTGCTTTTTCTGCTGGAAGATCTTAAGGAGATCGGAAATCTTTTTACTCCCCACTACAAAGAAAGCATCACGCATAAGGGTTTTCAGATCTTCATGATTCAGCTCACCTTTTCTTTTAACAAATTCTCTGATAATCTCCTTTGTATAGAGAATACCGATCACGTTATCAATAGAGTTTATATATACGGGAATTCTGGAATAACCACTATCCATAATTTTATTGATAATATCGTTGATATCTTCCTCAAAATCTATTGATGTAATATTCTGTCGGGGAACCATGATTTGCTTTGCAGAGTGATCTGTAAAATCAAACGCATTCTTAATAATCTCATAGTTTTCCTCTTCTATTTCTCCGCTATCAGCACTTTGTTTTACCAAAAGCTGAAGTTCTTCTGTAGAATGGATTTCCTGCTCAGATGCGGGATGGATTTTCATTAATCTTAAAACCCCGTTCGACATGGAATTCATCAACCAGATAAAAGGTTTGAAAATCGTATAGAAGATCCTCAAAGGAACAGCAGTTGCCATCGTGGTAGCTTCTGATTTTCTGATTGCAATGGATTTAGGAATCAATTCTCCAAACACTATATGCATAATCGTAATAAGAACAAAACTGATGATTAACGATATAGAAGTAACTGAAGCAGCACTTAATTGAAAATTGATAGATATAAAGATATTCTCTACAATATGGTGTAATGCGCTTTCTCCTACCCAACCTAGGGCAAGTGAAGCTAATGTAATTCCTAATTGTGTTGCAGAAAGATATTCATCAAGATGTTTTATGATGTGCTCTGCCTGTTTAGCCATTGAGTCCCCCTCTGCGGCCTTAATTTGAATTTGCGAATAACGAACTTTAACAATTGAAAATTCAGCGGCTACGAAAAAGCCATTAAGTAATACAAGAAACAAGGCTAGCAAAAGCCTGACTATGTCCGAGTCCATTTAGAAAATTATATAAAATTTAGTTTTACAAAGATATAGAAAATAAAAATAACAAAAAAAAGCATCGATATACTCGATGCTTTAATATTTTACTAAATATTTTTCTTATGAATTTTTCAAAGCTTCTGCTCCCGAAACGATCTCAAGGATTTCGTTTGTAATAGCAGCCTGTCTCGCTTTGTTATAGAAGATTACCAAATCATTCTTCAAAGCCTGGGCATTATCTGTTGCTTTATGCATCGCAGTCATTCTAGCTCCATGCTCAGATGCTACTGAATCTAAAACAGCTTTGAAAACCTGAGTTTTTATAGATTTTGGAATAAGGTTATCCAAAATTTCATTCTTGTTAGGTTCAAAGATATAATCTGTTTCTACTTGTGGTTCAGTAGTTTCAGGCATCAGGATAGGAAGAAGTTGCTCTTTGGTTACTTCCTGAGTAGCAGCATTAATGAATTTATTATAAATTAAATAAATCTCATCAAATTTACCCTCCTTAAAGCTGTTCATAACCCCTTCTGTAAGGTTAGAAACTGCATCAAAGTTCAAATTATCAAAAACGGCACTTTCATTAGCATATACAGTACGGCTTCTTCTTACAGCATCATATGCTTTTTTACCGATTGTAAGAACTTCAATATCGTATTGAGAATTATTCTGAAACTGAATATTAAGCTCTTTTACAATAGATGAGTTAAATGCACCGGCAAGACCTCTGTTTGACGTTACAGCGATAAAAAGCACTCTTTTAACCTCTCTCTTTTGAGCATATATAGAAACCTGATCAGGATCTGAACTAGAGTTTACATTCTGAATGATTTCTTGTAGTTTCTCGGAATAAGGTCTTAACATCACGATTGCATCCTGTGCTTTTTTAAGTTTCGCAGCAGAAACCATTTTCATAGCACGTGTAATTTGCATCGTAGATGAAATTGAACTGATTCTTCCTCGTATTTCTTTTAAGTTTGCCATATTGGGTTAGTTGTTGGTTGTCGGTTGTTGGTTGCTAGTTTTAGAAATTTCTGTCAACTATCAACCAAAAACCATCAACTAATTTTTTAATTATATTTTGAAGCTAGATCGTTAGCAGCTTGCTTAAGAACGTCTGTAATTTCGTTATCAATTTTTCCAGATTTAATAGCAGCCATCGTTTCAGGATGCTTAGATCTTAAGAAAGCGATATATTCCGCCTGGAATTCTTTCACTTTTCTGATAGGAACGTTTCTTAACAAGTTCTCAGTACCTGCATAGATCATTGCTACCTGGCTGTCTACCGGAAGTGGAGAGTTAACCGGCTGCTTAAGAAGCTCCACGTTTCTTTCCCCTTTAGAGATTACAGCTAAAGTAGATGCATCTAAGTCAGAACCAAATTTAGCGAACGCTTCTAGTTCTTTATATTGAGCCTGGTCAAGTTTCAATGTACCAGACACTTTTTTCATTGATTTAATCTGAGCGTTACCCCCTACCCTTGATACGGAGATACCTACGTTAATTGCAGGACGAACCCCTGAGTTGAATAGATCAGATTCAAGGAAAATCTGTCCGTCTGTAATTGAAATTACGTTAGTAGGAATATATGCAGAAACGTCACCAGCCTGAGTTTCGATAATAGGAAGTGCAGTTAATGAACCACCCCCTTTAACCAAAGGCTTCAAAGATTCAGGTAGGTCATTCATCTGGCTTGCGATATTGTCATCAGCGATCACCTTTGCAGCTCTTTCCAATAATCTTGAGTGAAGGTAGAAAACGTCTCCAGGATAAGCTTCACGTCCCGGTGGTCTTCTCAATAGAAGAGAAAGCTCACGGTAAGCAACAGCTTGTTTAGACAAGTCATCATAAACGATAAGAGCTGGTCTACCTGTATCTCTGAAATACTCACCGATAGAAGCACCTGCCATAGCAGAATACACCTGCATTGGAACAGGGTCTGATGCATTAGCGGCAACAATTACAGTATAAGCTAAAGCTCCTTTATCAGAAAGAGTTTTAACGATCTGAGCTACTGTAGATGCTTTTTGTCCAATTGCAACATATATACAATATACAGGTTTCCCTGCATCAAAAAATTCTTTTTGGTTGATGATCGTATCAATAGCAACAGTCGTTTTACCTGTTTGTCTGTCACCAATGATAAGCTCTCTTTGTCCTCTTCCTACAGGGATCATAGAGTCGATCGCAACGATACCTGTTTGTAGAGGCTCAGTTACAGGCTGTCTGAAGATAACTCCAGGAGCTTTTCTTTCCAATGGCATTTCGTATAAATCCCCTGTAATAGGACCTTTACCATCGATAGGGTTACCAAGAGTATCAACTACTCTTCCTAGCATACCTTCCCCTACTTTAATTGAAGAAATTCTGTTTGTTCTTCTTACTGTATCACCTTCTTTTACTAATTTACTTTCTCCTAAAAGTGCAACCCCTACGTTGTCCTCTTCAAGGTTAAGTACAATACCTTCTACATCACTAGAAAATTTAACCAACTCTCCGTATTGTACGTTTTCTAACCCGTATACACGAGCAATACCATCACCGATGGTTAAAACTGTACCTACTTCCTCAACGTTAGATTGAGTGTCGAAGTTGGCCAATTGTTGTTTTAAGATCGCAGATACTTCTGCCGGATTTATTTCTGCCATTGTATGGTTGTTTTTGTCTTAATTTAATTGAAAATCTTTTTTAACCTGATTAAGTTTGCTTTTAACAGATGCATCGATCTGCTGGTCTCCTACTCTTAAAATATAACCCCCTAAAATCTTAGGATTTACATTAACCTTCAAATCAAAATTTGAAGTATTTTTTACCAGGTTTGTAGATCCTAAGATCTGATCAATATTTTCTTTTGAAAGCTCAGTAGCAGTAGTTAAAGTGATTCTCTGTACACCATTAACATCTTCTACTTTATTGATAAATTCCTGAGCGATATTCTTCAACTGGCTTTCACGACCTTGTCTGATAACCAATTTGATTAAATTCTGCGAAGAAAGTGACAAACCTTTGAAAATCTCATCAGCTACTTCTATTTTCTTTTTAGCATCAATGTAAGGTGTAAGGAAAAACTTGTTCAGATCCGCAGATACTGACATCAGCTTTACCACATCTTTCATTTCAGAAAATACAGTAGCCGTTTGCCCTGTTTCATTAGTAAAATCAAGCAAACCCTGTGCGTATCTTTTAGCTACTTTAGATGTAAGCATTATTAGTTAAGGTTAGATTTGTTTAAATAATTTTGAACCAACTCGTTCTGAGCTTCGTTGTTATCTAATTTTTGTTTTAAGATAGACTCAGCGATATTTACAGATAAAGCACCAATTTGAGTTTTAATATCTGCCATTGCAGCATTTTTCTCTGTCTCAATAGTTTGTTTAGCTGCTTCAATCATTTTATCTCCTTCAGCTTTAGCAACATCTTTAGCCTCTCCTACAATTCTATCTTTAATTTCTCTTGCTTCTTTCAGGATAGCATCTCTTTCAATTTTAGCTTCACGAATGATTCTTTCGTTATCAGCTTTAAGATCTTCCATTTCTTTTTTAGCCAATTTAGCTTGATTTAATGCGTCAACAATAGAAGTTTCTCTGTCATTTACTGCATTAACGATTGGTTTCCAAGCGAATTTTGCTAAAAGAAACAACAGGATAACAAAAGTAAGCGTCATCCAAAACAAAAGTCCAATTCCAGGTTCAATAATTCCCATATCTGTAAATTCTTTTTTTAATGTGATAATTTTATGGATATCTTTTTAAAATTCTTAGCAGCAGCCAACCGCTTCACTGCTAAGAATATTCTCTTTTGAGGATAAATTACTTGATGAAAGCACCAAAGATGATCGCGATAAGACCAGCACCTTCAATAAGACCAGCAGCAATAAGCATTGCTCCTTGAATCTTACCAGCTTGTTCTGGTTGTCTAGCGATAGCATCCATTGCATGTCCACCGATTTTACCGATACCAAGACCTACTCCTAGTACTGCTAAACCGATTCCTACGTAAACTAATCCTGTTCCAGTTGATAAATCCATAATAAATAAATTATATTAGTTAAAATTATTTTAAAAATAATGCTCTATTAATGAGCGTGTTCTTCATGACCATGTTCGTGCTCATGTTCTGCTACAGCAATACCGATAAATAGTGCTGATAATACTGTAAATATATATGCTTGTAATGCCGCAACTAATAATTCCAATACGGAAACAAATAATGCTAATGGCACAGATGCAAATCCTAAGAATGGTGATTTGAAGATAAAGATCAAGGATATAATTGCCAAGATCATAATGTGACCTGCTGTAATGTTAGCGAAAAGTCGCATCATTAAAGCAAACGGCTTTGTAAAAATTCCGATGATCTCAATTGGAATCATAATCGGATATAACAATAATGGAACTGGTGGCATAAAAATATGTTTCCAGTAATCTTTGTTTGCACTAAACACTGTTATTAATAATGTGATAATAGCTAAAACCGCAGTAACTGCAATGTTACCAGTAAGGTTTGATCCACCAGGGAAGAAAGGAATTAATCCAAAAAGGTTATTAAACCAGATGAAGAAAAATGCTGTTAATAGATAAGGCATATATCTTTTATACTTCACCGATCCAATATTCGGAATTGCAACTTCATCTCTGATAAATACAATTACCGGCTCCATTATTTTCCCAAAACCTGTCGGAAGCTGAGATTTCTTATAGTTCCTTGCCATTCCAATGAATATTACCAGCATAAAAATCACTGATAAGAACATTGACGCTGTATTTTTAGTAATGGAAAGATCAAAGTAAACATTATCTGATTTTTGTTTCCCACCTATTAACGCAAACAAAGTTGCTTTTTCAATTCCTTTAGTAGAAACCACTTGTCCCTCTTCTAATGTATACCCATCATGTTCATGACCGTGAGCGATCTTGTTAGAAAGGAAAGTATGCCATCCTTCATTATCTTTAATAATTACAGGTAATGGAATTGAAACGTGATGTTCTTCCCCATTATCGTCTTTGGTAGTCCATAAATGCCATTCATTAGAATCACCAATATGCTCCATGATCATTTTGGTAGCATTAAAACCGCCTTTAGCTTCTTTGCTTTCTACTTTTTCAGCTACTTTTTCACCCTCAGACTCATGCTGAGCACTAGCTAAAGTGCTAATAAACACAAATAAAAATGCGAAAAATAATGAAGAAATCTTTCTGTTCATATCTCTTTTTTAATCGTGTGCAAATATATTGATTTTATTAAACTTTACCAATATTAAAAATTGATTTTTATCATCAAAAAAATCAAGATTTGTTAATCTGTTTTATTATAACAAAGTACATGAAGAATGAGGATATCACAAAGCAAATAACAAGGAAGACAAAATTGCTTTTGGTTTTATCAATTAAAAACATAGAAATAGTAAACCACAAAATATCTTTAGAAATATTTAACCAGAGAAATCTCATGGCTGTGTTATCCTTATTGTAAAGATATTTTTTAAATACTATATATACTATGAAATTAAAGACTATTATTAAAAATACGATAATTAAACTATTCCAAATATTCATTTTGCAAAAATAAAATTATTAAAATAACAAAAAGCAGTCTTTCTTATTTTCATAATACATAAATAAAAACACAAAAAAACAATCGATATCCCAATAAGAAAGTAAAAATTATTAACAAATAAAAACAATTAACAATGAAAAATTACCAAAAACATATTTATATATATTTTTTTAATAGATTTATCCCATCTCTTTTCTATAAGGCTAGAGTGTCTGTTATTTGGACGGAATTAAATAACTATCGATAAAATTCCTTGATATAAAAAATGGAATATTTTTAATACACATATTATGAAATTTAAATTCGATTTGAAATCAGATGCAAAAAAAATGGAAAGATATTCTGATTTATTGCAAGACAAATTCTTAAAAAGAGAAGTAAGCAAAACAATTAAAGGTGGAAATTCTAATCCTAACGAATCTTTTGAGCCAGAATGGTCAAACAATTGGTCAAATCTATCCTGGAGTAATGCTTGGAGAAATGGTATTAGCTGATAAAATTATATCATTATAAGGTCTGTTTCTAACAGACCTTTTAATTATAAAAAAGAAGAGATGGAAGTTAAAATAGTTGTATTAAAAATTGTAAGTAGATGTAATTTAAATTGTTCTTACTGTTATATGTATAATTTAGGTGATAAAACTTATAAAAATCAACCTAAAGTGATGAGCAAAGAAACAATTGAAAATATTTATAATAGAATCATTGAGCATTGTGAAGAACATAATATTAAAAATTTTGGAATCATTTTACATGGTGGAGAGCCATTGTTAGCAGGGCAAAAATACATCGAAGACTTCGTAAATATCGGAAATAGAATGGCTAGAGGCAAGGTACACTTCAGATACAATCTTCAAACCAACGGAATCTTACTTAATGAAGATATTGTGAATTCTCTTGAAAAATTAAGGGTTCACATTGGTGTAAGCCTTGATGGACCTAAGGAGGTAAATGACAAATATAGGTTTTATCATAATAGTAAGGGATCTTATGATGATGTAATAAAAGGTATAAAAGTTTTGCTTAACAATAAATCATATAAGGAGCGCACAGGATTATTATCAGTAATGAATATAGATTCTGATCCTATTGAAACATATGATCATATCAAAAGCATGGAAGTAAAAGGGGGTGACTTTCTATTTCCTTATGGCACATACGACAACCCTCCTTTAGGGAAAACTGAAAGCACAGAAAATACATATTATGCTGACTGGCTTATTAACATCTTTGATACATGGTATAACGAGGATGAAACAACAAGACCATCTATTCGACTATTTGGAGATATTACAACTTCAATATTAGGAAATGATATTATGGCAGATTACTTGGGAAATAAAAATAATGAAGTACTTGTAATTGAAACCGATGGAACAATGGAGGCCGTAGATGGTTTAAAATCTTGTGGAAATGGCTTTACGAAAACAGGTGCCAATGTTAGCTCTTCTTCTATAAACCAAGCCCTAGACACACCTTTAGCCAAACTTTACCATTATAGTCACAAGCATTTATGTAAAAAATGCAGATCATGCCCTATTAATGAAACATGTGGTGGTGGGGATTTAGCCAACAGATATTCTTCCAAAAGTGGCTTTGACAATCCGTCTATATACTGTTCAGACCTAGAAAAACTCATCTCGCATATTCAAAATAGAATAATAGACCGATTACCAAAACAACTTGTAGAAGAAGCCGAAATAGAAAAATTAACTCCTGAAAAAATACAACAAATCAGAAATCAAAATATCGTTAAAGATAATACAATTGATACGGATGAACTATTAAGTCATTTTTATAAAAAAGCTTAGCATTTATATATCTAGCATAAATGAGAATTTTAAAATTAATTCCTTATTTTTGCAGACTATAATTTATAACACATATGTTTAATAGTTTACAGGATAAATTAGACAAGGCGCTTCATAATATTTCCGGACGTGGAAAAATTACGGAAATCAATGTTGCGGAAACCGTAAAAGAAATTCGTAGAGCATTGGTAGATGCCGATGTTAATTATAAAGTAGCAAAGGATCTCACTAAAAGAGTTCAGGATAAGGCTTTAGGACAAAACGTTCTCACTTCTCTTACTCCGGGTCAATTGATGACTAAAATTGTTCACGATGAGCTGGTAGATCTAATGGGGGGATCCCAGGAAGGTATTAATCTTTCGGGTAAACCTACGATAATCCTTATTGCAGGTCTTCAGGGTTCCGGTAAAACTACATTTTCCGGAAAACTTGCCAATTATTTACATACTAAAAAGAATAAAAAACCTTTATTGGTAGCGTGTGATGTTTATCGTCCCGCTGCAATCGATCAGTTAAAAGTACTGGGCAGCCAGATCGGGGTTCCTGTTTATACAGAAGAAGGAGCTACCAATCCGTCTACCATTGCTGAAAATGCTATCAAGTTTGCAAAAGAAAAAAACCATGATGTTGTAATTGTGGATACTGCAGGACGTTTGGCGATTGATGAGCAAATGATGAATGAGATCAAATCTGTTCATTATTTCATCAAGCCTCATGAAACATTGTTCGTTGTAGACTCTATGACGGGTCAGGATGCTGTAAATACTGCAAAAGCATTCAATGATGCATTAAATTTTGACGGTGTTGTTCTTACCAAATTAGACGGTGATACAAGAGGGGGTGCTGCTTTAACGATCCGTTCTGTAGTTGAAAAACCGATTAAATTCATTTCCACAGGGGAAAAAATGGAAGCTCTAGATCTTTTCTACCCGGAAAGGATGGCGGACAGGATTTTGGGAATGGGAGACGTTGTTTCCTTAGTAGAAAGAGCTCAGGAACAATTCGATGAAGAAGAAGCTAAAAAACTTCATAAAAAAATTGCTAAAAACGAGTTTGGTTTTGACGATTTCCTAAAGCAGATCAATCAGATCAAGAAGATGGGTAATATGAAAGACCTGATGGGAATGATCCCTGGGGTGGGAAAAGCTATTAAGGATGTTGAAATCAGTGATGATGCATTTAAACACATTGAAGCAATTATCTACTCCATGACTCCGGAAGAAAGAAGAAGACCTTCTATTATCAATACGCAAAGAAAACAAAGAATTGCAAAAGGCGCAGGAAGAAAGATTGAAGATGTAAACCAATTGATGAAACAATTTGATCAAATGGGTAAAATGATGAAGATGATGCAGGGACCTCAGGGTAAACAAATGATGCAGATGATGAGTAAAATGCCTAATATGCCTGGAATGGGCGGAATGTTTGGAAAATAGGAATCCATGAATCAATATAAAAACCGGCTCAATTGAGCCGGTTTTATTTTTTAGTCTGACTGATTATTATTTATCAGATTTCTGAGATTTTGATTTAATGAAGTAAGAAAAACCAATATTAACTCCAAAAGTTTTAACGTTAGTTTTTACATCGGTATTCATAATTGTTTCTTTATTAGAAAACTGATCATATGAAACCCCTAAATTAACCCCTAAAGATTGTGTCGCCATGTACGTTACTCCTCCTTTTACCTTCCATGCCAAACCATCTGTAGTAGTATCAGATGAAACTGAACCATCACCAAAATTTCCTTCACCTGTATTTTTAACAGACGAATATCCGATCCCTGCTCCAAGGAAAGGAACAAACTTGCTATCATTAACAAAGTAATAAGTAGCAGTTGGCATTACAGAAAAATTATTGGTTTTAGATTTGATTCCCTGATATTTTGTTGTGGCACTCATAAAACCTAAGTCAATTCCAACGGCTAACTTATCAATTACAAAATACCCCACTGAAGGAGATACAGAAAAAGTGCTCACTTTAGGCCCATCTATCGATTCTCCGCCAGCTTTAATTGTTGTAGTAATGTTGTTAAATCCTAAACCAGTGTTTCCACTGATCACCCAGTCTCCTTTACTCATCTGAGCGTTCGATAATCCAAAAAGTGCAACAGCACCAGTTAGTAATAGTTTTTTCATAGTTATTAAAATTTAATTTATACAGGGTTCTATTTGTGGAAATAGAACTCATTATTAGTTATCATTTGATATAAAAAGTTACAAGCGGCAAATTTAACATAAATTTATCATTTATTTAATATTTAATTAAACAATATTATAATCTCTTTTACACCATTGTTTTCAGGAATTTAAAGCGATAAAAAAAGGTCTGAGCAAGCTCAGACCTTTTTTTATTGTAAAATAATGTACTAATTACTTAGCAAAAACATATTTAACTCCGAAAGTAACAGAAGATAAATTCAACCCGAAGTTATAGTTGTTTGTAGCATCACCATCTTTTGGCTTGTAGTTGTTGTAACCGAACTCACCGATAGTAGCTTCGATAGACCAGTTCTTGTTCAAGAAGTAATCTAAACCTGGCTTCACAGTAACACCAATTTGAGTGTATTTAGCTTCGCTAGAAGTAGAGTTTGAAACTGTAGTATTTCCTGAAGTAGATACTGAGTTATTTTCTAACTTAGTTTTTCCGAACTCCATTGGTACTGCTAATTGTCCGAAGATATATAATTTTTCAGACAAAGTCCAGTATTTTCTTACGAAAGGAGCAACAACGAAAGCTGGCTTCTTAGTGATATTCTCACTTACAGTTGTAGTGTTAAGAATAGTTGTAGTAGTAGTAGCTGTAGTTTTTTCAGTTTGGTAACCAACACCTAAACCAATTGCTAAGTTTGTGTTAACAAAATATCCAACTGTAGGTAATACGTTGAAGTTTTCTGTTTTAAGATTACCATTGTTAGTTTCTTCTTGAGAATAACCAACAGATCCTGATAAATATGTAGTACCTTTAGCAATCTGAGCATTAGATAAACCGAAAAGTGCAATAGCACTCGCTAATAATAATTTTTTCATTTTAAAAAATTTTAATACTTTCTGAGAGCAAATTTACAGTGGGTCCCTCTAATATTAAAATTTGTTAACGTGATTAATATCATCCAAAAATACTCGCTTTTTACAGGAAAAAAATGCACTTAATATATTATATTATTTTTTTCACAAATTTTTGAATAAAAAAACTCCAATTCTGCAATTGGAGTCCTTAAAATTCGGAATTTTTAATAATTTTATCTTAAATAGAAATTATATCCGATGTTTACAGCGCCTATTGTCCAGCTTGATCTGTATCTTCCAAAATCACGTCTGTTACTAATGCTTTGGTACCCTATATACAATTCACCTTTAGACATCTGATATCCAAATTTCGGTTGCGCATAGAAACCTCCATCCATTCCGTCTTTTACAGAAATAGCATAACCAAGATCTAATCCTACAAAAACAGGAGCTCCTGAGAACTTATACTTTCCTGAAACAGCCACCGGAATAAATCCAAAATCATCAAAGTTATCCTTTCCAAAGAAATGTGAATACCCTGAAGCAACTCCCAGATCCAATCCTTTTGTAATATTCCACATATAAGATGCATCTACACCTAAAGTAAATGATGAAACATCACTGGCATCAGCAACAGGAATTCCGATATGTCCTCCTAGTTTAAAACCTTCTTGCGCATTTACTGCACTTCCTAAAAGCGCAAAAGCGCCCATTAATAATAGTTTTTTCATTTTTAAATAGTTTTGATTGATGCTGCAAAATTAACGTTTATTTTTCATTCTACCTCCCGTTAAAACACGGATAAAAAAAACACTTACCAGGTAAGTGCTTAAAATTATTTTAAACTAGGGTGAACGTAATTAATCTTGCTGAATAATTAAACCTATTAATTTCCATCAAATTTAAATCGAACCCAATGTTTGATTATTCGTTTCGAAGCCTTTTCTCTTCGTCATTATAAGCCAGGATAATTTTCCTTACAACCGGATGTCTTACAACATCCTCTTCAGTTAGATGCACAAAACCAATTTCATTTACACCATGCAAAATCCTCATTGCTTCTTTTAGTCCGGATTGCTGATTTCTTGGCAAATCGATTTGGGTAGGATCCCCTGTTATAATAAACTTAGCGTTCATACCCATTCTGGTAAGGAACATTTTCATCTGGGCATGGGTTGTATTCTGTGCTTCATCAAGAATTACGAAAGCATCATCCAGGGTTCTTCCTCTCATAAAAGCTAAAGGTGCCACTTCAATAACTTTCTTCTCCATAAAACCTTCAAGTTTCTCGTGAGGAATCATATCTCTTAAAGCATCATATAAAGGCTGTAAATAAGGATCTAATTTTTCTTTAAGATCCCCTGGCAAAAATCCAAGGCTCTCCCCTGCTTCTACAGCGGGTCTGGTAAGTATAATTCTTTTAACCTCCTTATCTCTTAAAGCCCTGGCTGCTAAAGCAACACTGGTATAGGTTTTCCCTGTTCCTGCAGGTCCTATAGCAAAAACCATATCCTTTTTCTCGGTTTCTTTAACCAGTTTTTTAAGATTAGTCGTTTTAGCTTTTATAATTTTACCATTGACTCCTTTTACAATAATATCCTGATCAAAAATCAGATGTTTTTCATTCTCATCCTTAATATTGAGAATACTCTCTACATCTTTCAGTTCAATAGAATTATTTTTTGAAATAAATTTTACAATATCATCAAGTTTTTGTTTAAATATATCCAGAGCTTCCTGATTTCCTTTAGCTAAAATAGAGTGATCTCTGCCTGTAATTTTTAGTGTCGGAAAGCTTGATTTTAATAAATTGAAATATTGGTTATTAACTCCATAGAAGATTTTCACATCGATATCTTCCAAATCATATGTTAATTCAAACATGTAAGCATTTTTTTATTAGAATCTAAATTTAAAGTTTTTTTTCATACTTATATTAATTTTGTTATCCACAATTTTCATTTAAACACCTTTATAATACAATTAGCTAACTCTTAGTTATATAAAATATCAATTCTCTTAAAAGGTACCGCAATATAGATTATATAAACACTTGTAACAGGTATAATGTGGTACCTTTTTAATTCTTTTTCTTAGTATTAAAAGATATTATATTCAATGTAATAAAAGGAGGTTTAAACTCATGTAAGCTTCTTTTTTAATTATTTTTTATGAGTTATAAGCACGAAGTTTTCCTTTATTTTAAATAAATTTGCAGGACTAGTATTATTCCACAACTACAAAAATGTCAATTATTACACTCACTTCTGATTTCGGAAATTTAGATTACAGGGTTTCGGCTATGAAAGGCAAAATTCTTTCTTTAAATCCTGAGGTTAATATTATTGATATTACCCACGAAATTCAGGCATATAACCTTATCCAGACTTCATATATCATACGGAACGCTTATAAACATTTTCCAAAAGGAACTATTCATATTCTGTCTGTAGACAGTTTTTATCACAAGTCAAGAAAAAATATTCTCTATAAAGCAGATGGTTCTTATTTTCTTGCTGCAGATAATGGTTTACTTAGCCTTGTTTTTTTTGATATCAAACCTGAGGCTATTTATGAAATTACTCTGAACAACAGGTTTGATGATATCATTAATTTCACTTCAACAGATATTTTCGTTCCTGCTGCCGTACATTTAGCCAACGGTGGCCTTCCGGAAGTAATCGGACGGAAAATAAAAAGTGTAAAAGAACTTCTATTCCCGAAACCTGTCTATAATGAGACTGAAAAGATGATTATCGGGGAAGTGATGTATATTGATAATTTCGGAAACATAATATCAAATATCAACAAAGATTTTTTTGAAGCCGCAGGAAAAGGACATGAAAATTTCACGATCAAATTCAGGAATTTAAGTCTTTCAAAAGTATTTTCCAGCCACACGGAAGTTGTTTCAGACTGGAACAGGGAAACTGAATTCCATGGGCAATCCGCAGCCATTTTTAATGACAGCCAACTATTGGAACTTACCATCTATAAAGGAAGCAAGAAAAATGGTGCAAGAAGTTTATTTGGACTGAATGTAGGCGGGAATATTTATATAGAATTTTCGTAAAATTATATATTCCGTAAAAAAACCGATTTTTTTTATATATTTGTCAAAATCTAAAAAATAAAAATGGCAGAGTACAAATTATTGCTTCCTTCCATGGGAGAAGGTGTTATGGAAGCTACAATTATCACTTGGTTATTCAATGAGGGTGATCAGGTAAAGGAAGATGATTCCGTAGTAGAAATTGCAACAGATAAGGTTGATTCAGATGTTCCGACACCAGTTTCGGGAAAAATTGTGAAAATCTTAAAGCAAAAGGATGAAGTTGCAAAAGTTGGTGAAGCCATTGCTATTTTAGAAATTGAAGGAGAAGGCGGAAATACAGCTACAGAAGAAACGATCACTGAAGCCCAGGTATCAGCTCCTGATACTGAAACTTTAAAAACGATTGAAGAACCATTAAAAACGGGAACTTCAACAGTTGAATTCTCAGGAGATCTTTATTTATCGCCTCTTGTAAAATCTATTGCACAACAAGAAAACATTTCTGAATCTGAATTAAAATCTATTAAAGGAAGCGGTTTAGAAGGAAGAATTACCAAAGAAGATATTTTAGCATTTGTTAATAACAGAGGAAACCAACAAAAGACAGCATCTGTTCAGCAAGTTGCCTCTACTCCACAGCCGGTTGCAACAACTCCTGTTGTAACACCTGTATCAGTTTCAGCTGGTGATGAAATCATTCCAATGGACAGAATGAGAAAAATCATTGCTGAAAATATGGTAAAAGCAAAACACATTGCACCTCACGTTACTTCTTTCATTGAAACAGACGTTACCAACGTTGTAAAATGGAGAAATAAGCATAAAGATCTGTTCGAAAAACGCGAAGGTGAAAAACTTACCTTTATGCCGATTTTCGTAAAAGCGATCGTAAAAGCAATTCAGGATTATCCAATGATCAATGTCTCTGTAAATGGAGATAATATCATCAAAAAGAAAAATATCAACATTGGTATGGCAACGGCTTTACCGGACGGAAACCTTATCGTTCCTGTCATCAAAAATGCAGATCAGCTTTCACTATCAGGACTTGCAAAGGCGATTAATGATTTAGCTTATAGAGCCAGAAACAAGAAATTAAGACCTGAAGATACTCAAGGTGCAACTTACACTATTTCCAATGTAGGAAGCTTCGGAAACTTAATGGGAACCCCTATTATTCCTCAACCGCAGGTAGCTATCCTTGCCATCGGTGCTATTGTTAAAAAACCGGCAGTACTTGAAACTAAAGACGGTGATGTAATCGCTATCCGCCAGTTAATGTTTATGTCCCACTCTTATGACCATAGAGTTGTAGATGGTTCTTTAGGTGGAATGTTCTTAAAACATGTTCATGATTACCTTCAAAACTGGGATCTGAATACAGAAATTTAAAAATTAAAGCAGCAATAAATTTTGCTTGTTATATGATACAAACCTTCGAAATGAATTTCGGAGGTTTTTTATTATTGCATTTGTGATTAAATAATATTATTTTTAAAACAAACTTTAAATGATGAAATTGAAATACAATAACGTTAACTTCTTGCTATCCTATGGCTTAAATAATTACAACTATTATTTAGGAATAAAAACAATATCTGCTCTTCAAGGTAAAACAAGACTATAAAATGTACTCAGTTTTTATATACCTCCGCAGAAGTCTCAAAAAATCTTTTGATAATATCCGCAATGAACAACTGAAGTACAATTTGCTTCAGGCAATTCCTTTCTGGATTGGTTCGGTGATTACGGGATTTTTTGCAGTGATGTATGCTAAAATATTTGCATGGGGTGAAAGTCTTTTAAATATCATTTTCAATTGGCATTCATGGATGATCTTCATTATTGCTCCCATTGGTTTTGTTTTGTCCTGGTGGCTGGTAAAAGAATTTGCACCGAATGCCAAAGGAAGCGGAATTCCACAGGTAATGGCTGCCGTAGAGCTTGCTAATCCCAAGGAACACAAAAAGATCAGAAGCCTTTTGAGTCTTAAAATCATATTCTTTAAAATTATTTCTTCTGTCATTTTGGTAATCGGGGGTGGTGCTGTGGGACGCGAAGGACCAACCATCCAGATCGCAGGTTCTGTTTTCAGAAAGGTAAATGAATATCTTCCCGAATGGTGGCCGAAAATATCAAAAAAAAATATGATTATGACAGGTGCGGCCGCAGGTCTTGCAGCAGCTTTCAATACTCCTTTGGGGGGAATTGTATTCGCGGTGGAAGAACTATCAAAAACTCATATTAATTATTTTAAAACAGCTCTTTTTACAGCTGTTATTATTGCAGGCTTAACTGCGCAAACTCTGGCAGGATCTTATTTATATCTTGGTTATCCCAAAACGCATGATGTCTCGCTGATGGTAATGTTCCCGATCATCCTTGTAGCGGGTGTTTCAGGTATTCTCGCAAGTCAGCTGTCTGTTATCATGCTTACCATGAATAAGTGGAAAAAGAAAAATCTGAAAACGGATAAATCAAATATTTTATTTCTTGTTATTTGTGCGCTTATCATTGCTTCTATTGCTTATTTTATTAACAGAGAGATCTTAGGATCCGGTAAAGAAATTATGGAAAGAGTTCTTTTCACAAAAAACAAACATGAAGACTGGTATGTGCCCATCTTAAGAATGCTGGGACCAGCTTTATCCTTTACATCAGGAGGAGCCGGCGGCATCTTTGCTCCTGCTCTTTTCGCAGGCGCAAGTATTGGCTCCGTCATTTCAGGAGTGATTCATCTTACCCAAAACGAAACGAATGTTGTCGTTCTTGCGGGAATGGTTGCTTTTCTTACGGGAATTACAAGAGCCCCTTTTACATCGGCGATTATCGTCCTTGAAATGACCGACAGACACTCATTAATATTCCATCTAATGCTGGCCGGAATGGTATCGTCTATTGCTTCTATTTTAGTAAGCAGACATTCACTCTATGACGTGATAAAGATGAATTTTTTAAGTGAAATAAGAAGCAATGAAGAAGTCTAATATTATCAAAAATAATTTATAACTCAGACTTTCCACTTTTATCTTGGGCAGTTCCCCACAAACAAATCTTCCATATCTATTGCATACTTAAAATACTTTCACTACTTTTGCACCTCGAAATAATTAATAAATTCATTTAACATTATGAACAATTACGAAACTGTTTTCATTTTAACTCCCGTTCTATCTGACGCACAGGTGGAGGAAGCAGTAAAAAAATTTGAAACTCTTTTAAAAGAGAAAAACTGCGAAATCGTTGCTAAAGAGAACTGGGGATTAAAAAAATTAGCTTATCCGATCCAATTAAAAAAGAACGGATTCTACACTTTAATTGAGTTTAAAGGAGAAGGTACTATCGTTGCTGATTTAGAATTAGCTTTCAAACGTGACGAAAGAGTAATCCGTTACCTTACTACAAAACTTGACAAGCATGCAATTGACTATGCTGTAACAAGAAGAACTAAAGTAAAAGTAGCTAAAGCTTAATTATTAACCCATTATTAAAAAAGACAAGACATGGCAATAGATGAAATGGCTAAACAAGCCTCAGCTGGAGGAGAATCAGAAGTAAAATTCCTTACTCCACTTGATATCAATACAAAATCTGAAAAGAAATATTGTAGATTCAAAAAATTCGGAATTAAGCATGTAGATTATAAAGATGCTGATTTCTTATTACAATTCGTAAACGAGCAGGGTAAAATTTTACCAAGAAGATACACTGGAACTTCTTTAAAATACCAAAGAAAAGTTTCTGCTGCTATCAAAAGAGCAAGACACCTTGCTTTAATGCCTTACGTAGCTGACTTATTAAAATAAGATATAAAGAAACAAGAAGAAAGAGAAAAGATGGAGATCTTTTTCTCTTTTTTTAAGTTGCTGAATAAATAATTAATTCTAACGATTTTTAGATTAAAGGAAAGAAATAATTTCTAAGACACCAGTCTTTTTTCTTTTTTCTTTGTTCTTTTCTCTAGAACTAAAAAACGGACAACAACAATGGAAATTATCCTAAAAAAAGACGTAGAAAACTTAGGACTTGAGTTTGATACAGTAAACGTAAAACCAGGTTATGCAAGAAACTTCTTGATTCCTCAAGGTTACGCACTTTTAGCTACTCCTAAAAACAAAGCAACTTTAGAAGCAACTTTAGAAGCTAGAAAAGAAGAAGAAGCTAAATTAATTGCTGCTGCTAACGCTGTAGTTGAGCAATTGAAAAAAACTACTATTACTATTCCTGCTAAAGTTGGATCTGGTGATAAATTATTCGGATCTATCAACAATGCTGACCTTTCTGCAGCTCTTGCAAAAGCTGGTGTTGAAGTTGAGAAGAAATACATCAAAATTCCAGGGAACACTATTAAGAGAACTGGTAAAGTAACTGCTGTTGTAAGATTACACAGAAACGTAGAGTACAACTTCGAGTTTGACGTTGTTTCTGATGCTCCTGTTGTAGCTCCAGCTCCAGCGGCTAAAAAAGAAGAAGCTAAAACTGAAGAAGAAGCTTAATAAAAAGAGAATTTATTTCTCACACCATATAAACCACTTCATTCGAAGTGGTTTTTTTATGCCCTGATATCTGTTGCCCTATTCATTTCCTCTCAACTTCTGGAGATATTCTGTCGGCGGTATCCCAATTACTTTTTTAAAGATATTACTGAAGGAAGACAGACTGTTATACCCTACCATCATTGCAATCTCGTACATATTGTATTTCCCTTCAAGCATAAGTTCCAATGAACGGGTTATTCTTAAAGCTCTTAAAAAACGAACGTAATTCATGCCCAAAATCTCTTTAAATTTTCTGGACAATGTTCTTGTACTCATTCCAAATTCTTTTGCCGTAGATTCAATGGTAAGGTTCTTCTCCAGGTTGGCATGGATGTATTTGGCTACCTTTAGCAATGTTTCATCTTCCGGGAAAGGATGCTGTACAGGAAACGCTAATTTTTTATCTCTTTTTTCAGGTAAAATTCCCTTAAGTGCTTTGAGAAAATAATATTTAGAACCGTCATTTTTTGTGATTTTCCCATCCCATTCTTTTGTATATAAAATCATTTCCCGAAGTAAATGGCTCACAGAATAAATATTGATTTCATCAAAAAAGCCATTTTCACCTCCATCTTTTTTAAAGTAAAAATTGTATAAATCCACTTTTGGGCTAGATGTAAATATATAATGGGGAATTCCGGCAGGGATCCACATAAAACATCTCGCAGGAAGGTACCAGTGCTTAAGTTCAGTAAAGATATGTACGATACCGCCTTCTGCATACACCAATTGGGCAGAACTGTGATTATGGATATCTGTTTTTACATTACCGGTAAGTACATGATATACATAAAATTCTGCGTCTTCTTCCTCTACCGCTTTAAAGTGACTATCATTCATGAGATAAAGGTACTGAGAATATTTCTATTTGGCGTAAATGAGCAAATCTTTTTCTGCTTTAACAAATCATGTCTAGACATACTGCTCGTACCTTTGCACTATCAAAATCAATTTAGCAAAAAACCTTTAATTAATTTATGAAAATGATATTTAGCACACGCAGAAATCACTGGATTGCGTTGTGCTTATTATTGATAAGCATGTCCCTACACTCACAAGTGATCGATTATCAACATCTCAGCCTTCAACAGGCATTAGAATTAGGTCTGAAGAATAATAAAAACATTCAGATCAGCCACCTCAAACAAAGCATGTCTGAAACAAAAGAGAAAGATCTTAAAATGGAAAGATTGCCGGACATTGAATTTCATACCAGCTACACTCAGGTATCTGATCTTTTTCAGCATGAAAACGGAATTTTGGGAAAAGCAACCCGATATAATGTTATTAACGGGATGTATGATTTTACCCTTTCCGCTTCCATTCCGGTATTTATGGGTGGAAGAATTAAAAATACAGAGAAGAAATCATCTGTAAACACTGAAATTTCGAAATTACAAACCCATCTGGATGAAAGATCATTGAAAATGCAAATCATTACCGCTTTTCTTCAGATTCACCATTTAAAGGAACAACAAGAACTTATTGCTGAAAAAATGAAGGAAGATTCTGTAAACATAAAACAGGTAAAGGCCTTAAAAGCAAACGGAGTGGTTACTTTTAATGAAGTACTAAGAACATCTTTGCAACTTTCTAATCACAAAATGAGCTGGACGGAACTTGATAATGACATCCAGATCGCGGAACACCAGTTAAAAACAATTTTATTCCTTCCGGACACTCAGGAAATGCATGCTGAAACAGAAGATCTTATTTCTGAAAATGCAGAAATTCCGTATATCAATGAGCTGACCGAAACAGCTTTAATTAAAAATGAATATGTTGAAATCACCAAGAAAAATCTCTCTTTAAAAGAGCTTGATCAAAAAATCGTAAAAGCCAATTATCTTCCCAAGATTACTGCCGGAGGTGAATATTTCATAAAATATCCCAATATGATGTTCTTTCCCCCTGAGCCTTATGCTTATCGTTTAGGAATGATTGGGGTAAACCTAACCTATCCTATAGAGAGCTTATATAAGAATAAATATAAGATGCAGGAAGCAAAGGAAAATGTAGACCTTGCCAAATTACAGATTGAAGAGAAGGAAGAAAGTTTAAAACATTCGGTTTATGAAGCGTATAAAAAATTTGAAGAAACTGAACAAAAAGTAAAAATAGCAGAGGAAGCTATTAATCAGGCAAAAGAAAACTATCGGATCGTTAAAACAAAATACGCAAATAAATTAAGCCTTATCACCGAATTGATTGATGCTGATAATACATATCTGGAAACTCAATCCAATCTTATTTCTGTGAAGATCAACCGACAATTAAAATACTATCAACTCCAATATACTATCGGAAACTTATAAAACTATGACTAAGAAGCAATTGACTAAAAAAGAAGAAAGAATCAACAAATCGATTACTTTATTAGCCTGGATTCTCATCATAAGCGGAATTACAGGGATGATAAGTTTCTATCTTTTTTCCAGAAAGAATGTGACAACAAATGATGCGCAAATCGAACAATACATCACACCGGTTTCAAGTAAAGTTTCAGGCTTTATTAAAGACATACGGTTTAATGAAAATCAGTTTGTCCATAAAGGAGACACTTTAATTGTAATTGACAATCGGGAATTCATCAACCAGGTAAAAATGGCCGAAGCCAACCTGCATGCAAATTCAGAAAATATTGCAACCATCCAAAGTGGTGTTAATACTAAAGAAAGTGATACTAAAATCATTGATGCTAAAATAGCTTCAGCAAAAATTGATATATGGAGAACGGAACAGGATTATAAAAGATACAAAAATCTTTTGGCTGAAGATGCTGCCACCGAACAACAGTTTGAAAATGTACAGGCTTCATATGATCAGGCTAAAGCCAATCTGCTGGCATTAGAACAGCAAAAGAAAGCAATTAGAGCTGGTGCTAATGAACAAGAGACCAAAGTGGCTCCCGCAAAAAGTCAGATTCAGCAAAGCTCCGCTAATCTCAGTAATGCAAAATTATTTCTTTCGTATACAGTAGTTACTGCCCCTTATGATGGATGGGTCGGAAAAAAAACGATTCAGGAAGGCCAGCTGATTAAAGAAGGACAAGCTTTGGTTCAGATCGTCAGTAAGGAAAAATGGATCATTGCCAATTATAAAGAAACCCAACTGGGGCAGATTGATCAGAAGCAGGAAGTTATTATTGAAGCGGATGCTTTTCCGGATATTGAATTTAAAGGAAAGATAGTTTCCGTATCCCCTGCATCAGGTTCTCAGTTTTCTCTGGTTAAGCCCGATAATGCAACCGGAAATTTCGTAAAAATAGAACAGCGTTTTCCAGTAAAAATTATTTTAGAGAATGGCCAGGACAATGAAAAATTACTTTCAGGAATGAATGTACTGGTCAGCGCTAAAAAACTATAGAAAGCGAAAAATTCACCATGCATGCGGTGATATAAAGGAATTTGAGACCTTATATCCATCCTTAATCCCCACTATCCGTAATTCCAAATCTACTATCTAAGTTAAAAAAATGCAACATAATTCAGTTTATTATAAATGGGTACCACAATGGCTGAAACTGCCGCTCCTTATTCTGGCGCTGTTTCCCCACCTGATGTTATTGTCTATTCTGCATTCCAATAGTGCCTTCACGGCTTCCTTTATGGATGTGGACCCAGATGATATCCAATACTTATTGATTTTGATGTACGGGACATTTGTGGTTACCCTTTTAGTTTTGCAGCGATTTATGGCCTATTTCAGCGTAAAATACTATATTTTGCTGATGTCCTCTATTTCAGTAATTATACTGTATGTATTATCAGTCACCAATGATTATCATATTGTTCTTGTCATCCGCTTCCTGGAAGGGATATTCGGATTATTGGAAGGCGCTATTTTTTTACCCCTTATTATAGCGGAATTGAAGACTGTTCATGCTAAAGTAATTGCTTATCTTTTCATGTACACCATAATGCTTACCGGAGGAACAGTTACCACCTCATTATTAAAATCAAGCATTCAGGATTACGATTTTCAGCATATGATTCTGATGATCGCTTATTTTCACATTTTTGTATTGGTTATCGGAATTGCGTTATTCAACAAAAACAGATTCTTTCCCAAAAAGCCACTATATCAGCTTGACATTACCAGCTGGTTTTTATTGTGGACCTGCTTGCAGGCGGGAGCTTACGCTATTATCTATGGAAAACGCCTTATGTGGTTTGAGTCCCATATCATTATTTTATGCTTATTCATATTTTTAATATCGGGAGGATTATTTATTTTAAAACAGAGAAATTCAAAACGCCCAATTTTCCATTTTGAAGTTTTCCATTCTAAAAATGTTATTGCGGGTATGGTCCTTTTTTTTGTTTTTTATCTGATCCGTTCAGCTTTAAATAATGTATACAGTATCATGGCTACCGTATGGAAATGGCCCTGGGATTATATTGTAGATGTTCAGTATTGGAATGTGGCGGGAACGCTTATTGGCGTTTTATTATCCGGGATCTGTTTAATGAAAGGTATTTCCTCCAGAATGGTCTTCTTTACCGGGTTTTTATTACTGGCCATTGATTGTGCCTGGTTCACATATACTTTTTATCCCGATACAACACTTTCTACCATTTGCCCTCCGTTATTTTTACAGGGAATAGCCCAGGGGCTTTTATTCACCCCTCTTGTTTTCTTTTTAATAGCAGGGCTTCCGGAAGATTATGTAGCAAATGGCACGGCAATGGGAACCACTACCCGATTCTGGACGACTGCTATAGGATATGCTTTAATGCAGAATTTAATGCTCTTTCTTACCTTAAAACATTCTGATGCCTTAAGCTATAACATGACAGATACCAATCCTGTTTTTTATTCGCAGTGGACACAGATTTTCGGAGCAAATATCTCTAAGCTACCGGTGAATGAATCTTTATCATTGACAGCCGGAGCGTTTAAAGCAAAAATTACATCACAGGCTATTTTACTTTCCAATATGGAAATATTTACCGGCTTATTCTGGCTGGCATTTATTACGGCACTTTTACTGCTTTTATATCATCCCGCTAAAATTGCAATCAGAAATATTATGTAATTTTTAGGCAAAAAATTTGCATTGCTTTCCCAAATTTGAAAGCATGGACATTCAGGAAATCTCATCAGCTCAGAAAGCATTTTTCAAAACACATAAAACAAAAAGTTTAAAGTTCAGGAAAATGTACCTTGAAAAGCTTAAAGAAATCATCACACAGAATGAGGAGCTCTTATATAAAGCAATAGAGAAAGATTTTGGAAAATCAAGATTTGATACATTTACTACAGAGTTATCTTTTGTTCTAAAGGATATTGATTATTATATAAAAAATCTGAAAACGCTTTCAAAACCCCAAAAGGTTTCAACCAACCTTGCTAATCAGATCGGGAAAAGTCTCATTTATCCTGAACCTTTAGGATGTATTCTTGTAATTGGTGCATGGAATTACCCTTATCAACTATCCCTTTCTCCACTTGTTGCCGCCTTAGCAGCAGGAAACTGCTGTATCCTTAAACCAAGTGAAATTGCCGAAAATACAATGGAAGCAATGGCTAAAATTATCAATGAAAACTTTCCTTCTGAATATGTTTATGTCTATAAAGGTGGAATCAATGAAACGACAGATCTTTTGAAACTCAGGTTTGATAAAATATTTTTTACAGGGAGCACCAAAGTAGGAAAGATTGTTTATAAAGCTGCTGCGGAAAACCTGACGCCAGTAACCTTAGAATTGGGAGGAAAATCACCCGCCATCATTACTAAAGAAGCAAATCTTGAAGTTTCAGCCAAAAGAATCGTTTGGGGTAAGTTTTTAAACGCAGGACAAACTTGTGTTGCTCCGGATTACCTTGTTGTAGAAGAATCCGTGAAAGAGCAGTTTCTGGAAATGCTCCGGAAATACATTAAAGAATTTAAATATGAACCCGGATCAGAACAATACACAAGAATCATTAACCAAAGAAATTTTCAAAGGCTTATTCAATTGATCCAAAAGGATAAGGTATATTTCGGAGGTAATTATAGTGAAGAAAAACTTTATATAGAACCAACCATCCTAACGGATATTGAATGGAAAGATCCTGTCATGGAAGAAGAAATCTTTGGTCCGATTCTACCCGTGATTTCATTCACCCACTATAACCAAATGATCAATACGATTACAGAATTAGAGAAACCTCTCGCTGCTTATCTCTTTACGAATAACCCAGAAGAAAAAGAAATTTTTAAGCAAAAGATCACTTTTGGCGGAGGATGTATCAATGATGTGGTAATGCATTTAAGTAACGACCATCTGCCGTTTGGAGGAGTAGGAAATTCAGGAATTGGCCATTATCATGGTAAATATGGGTTTGAAACTTTTTCGCACCAGAAATCGATCCTTGAAAGGGTAACATGGGGAGAACCCAATATAAAATATCCGCCATATTCTGATAAAAAACTAAAATGGATTAAGAAACTTTTATAAAACAAAAAAACCGGGAAATTCCCGGTTTTTATTTATGATTTAGGTATCCATTCGTTGAAAAATGCTTTTACTTTTTCAAGATTATATCCTTTATCCTGTTCCAGAACATCACTTTGCTGAACATGAATCATTTTACCATTTTTATCCAGAACAATAAACACAGGATATCCGAATTTATCTCCCGGATTACCATATTGAGCAAAAACTTTTTCATTTTTGTTGTCCGGAGAGAAATTAAGGTGATAGTATAAATAATTTTTATCAACAATATTTTTTAATTCAGGTGTGGTTTGTACAAACTGATTAAAGCGTAAACACCAGATACACCAATTTCCACCGGCCTGGATCATAATATTTTTATTTTCTTTTTTTGCCTGAGCAATCAGTTTATTAATATCTTTCTGAGCATCCGCTTTCGGATCATATGGCTTCGGTAACTTAGCCTTCTCCTCAGCGGCTTTTCTTTTGGCATCCAGTTCTGCATGATCAGTCTTTACAATTAATGCCTTATCTCTTGAATCCTTAACATCCTCAGTCCTCTTTGTTTCCTGTGAAAAAACAAAAGTACCTGCGATCAGGAAAGCTGCTATTGATAATTTTTTCATAATATAAAAGTAAAAAAATAATACTTATTGCAAGCAAAAATAGAACCATATTTTTATTATCACTAAATTTGCATGTTTTATGAATTTCCTGATCAAGATACTATACCTGATTTCTAAGCTCCCGTTGAAAATATTATATATTTTTTCGGATATCATTTTCTTTTTAAACTACTACATTGTAGGTTATAGAAAAAATGTAATCACCCAGAATCTAACCAGGTCTTTTCCCCTGAAATCAAAAAAAGAGATCGCAGAGATAAGAAAAAAATTCTATCGTAACTTTTCAGACTACCTGGTAGAAACTGTAAAATCCTTTAGTATTTCACAAACAGAGGCCAGGGTAAGGATGCAGCACATCAATCAGGATGTATTTCATGAAGTCCAAAAGGAAGGTAAAAATGTTATTTTATTGGCCGGACATGTTTTTAACTGGGAATGGATCAATGCATTGGCCACTATCGTTCCCCAGAAAAACTGCCATCCTGTATACCGCAAAGTAAACAGTGAATTCTGGGAAAACCAGATGAAAAAGGTCCGGAATAAATTTGGAAATAAGGCGTTGGAAGCCAATGAGGTTATTCTCAATATTTTCAGGAGTAAAAATGATGGCGACTCCATTTATATGTTCGTTGCCGATCAAACACCTCATGTTTCTCATGTCAACTACGGATTGGAATTCCTGGACCAGAGAACTCCCGTATTTATAGGATATGATAAGTTGGCGACAAGAATGGACCTGGCTTTCATTTACTGTGAAATGAAAAAAGTAAAACGTGGTTTTTATCAGGTAAACTACCATAGAATTTATCCGGACAGTGATAAGTTTGTTGAGCACGAGGTAGTAAAAAAGTTTCATAAATTACTGGAAAACACCCTTCATAAACGTCCCGACAACTACCTTTGGTCACACAGGAAGTGGAAATATCAGGACTCTATTAAACACTTTGATTCAGAAAAAGAATAATACAGGATGTCTAAAAAATTAGCAGTTGTTATTTTAAACTGGAATGGTAAGGACTGGCTGGAAAAGTTTCTTCCTGGCGTTGTCCGCTTCTCGGCTGATGCGGATATATATGTTATTGACAATCTTTCTACAGATAACTCCATCGATTATCTAAAATCACAGTTTCCGACCGTAAAGATTATTTACAATGACAGAAATTATGGCTTTGCGGGCGGATATAATGTCGGATTGAAAAATATCAGGGCAGACTATTACTGCCTTCTTAATTCTGATGTAGAAGTAACAGAAAACTGGATTACCCCTGTCCTTGACCTTTTTGAAAGAGATCCTGAAATTGTAGCTATACAACCCAAGGTTTTATCCTATCAGAACAAAAAGTATTTTGAATTTGCAGGTGCTGCCGGGGGATTAATAGATAATTTAGGATATCCATATTGCAGAGGAAGGGTTTTTGATGATGTAGAAGAAGACAAAGGACAGTATAATGATGAAGCAGAAATATTTTGGGCATCGGGATGTTGTTTCTTTATCCGTTCAAAGGATTTTCAGGAACAAAATAGATTTGACGAAAGATTCTTTGCTCATCAGGAAGAAATCGATTTATGCTGGAGGCTGATCAACACGGGAAAAAAAATATACTATACAGGGAAATCTACTGTTTATCATGTAGGAGGAGGAACTTTAAATAAGCAAAGTCCGCAGAAGACTTATCTGAATATCAGAAATAACCTTTCCATGATGCTTAAGAACCTTCCTTTCCCAAAACTGATCTGGCTTATTTTTTTCAGACTTTGCTTAGACAGTATTGCGGGTATTTATTTTGGATTAAAAAATGGATTTCCTCATCTTTGGGCTGTTGTAAGAGCACATTTTGGCTTTTATGCACAGGTTCCCGGAACCTGGAAACTCCGTCAGAAAAATCAAAAGAATATTTTCTATCAAAGCAAATGGCTTATATTCAAACACTTTATTGGAGGTAAAAAGTCTTCATAAGCTTTGGCTTTTCAATTATAATTCATAACTTATCATATTATCAATAAAAATGGATTTTTGTGCAATAGATTTTGAAACGGCAACCAACGACAGAAGCTCTGCTTGTGAACTTGGAGTCTGTATTGTTCAGGATTCCAAGATTGTTGAAACCAAAACCTGGCTTATTAAACCACCCAGTTTTCCTTATTTTAGCCGATTTAATGTTGCGGTTCACGGTATAGAACCAGAAGATGTAAAGGATGCTCCTACTTTTGATGAAATCTGGTATGAAGTGGAAGAAATGATGTATGGAACGCTTATGATTGCTCATAATGCAGGCTTTGATGCAGGGGTCTTAAGAGGGTGCCTTAAACATTATGGTATATTTACACCAAAACTGAATTATTTATGCAGTATCCAGCTGGCAAAAAAGTCCTGGAATTATCTCCCTAGGTATGGATTAAAACATCTGTCAGAATATCATCAGATCAGCCTTAATCACCATAGGGCCGGAGATGATGCCGAAGCTTGTGCTAAAATCTCTTTATTGGCCTTTGAAAAGTTATTTCTAAGTACAAATGAAGAAATTTATGATTACCTGCGGCCTAAAATCAAACAACTCTGATTCTAATTGCTCAATACTTCTGAAAGCAGGTTGAATTTAGGAATGTCTATTTCAAAACTTTCCTGAGTTTCCATGTTTTTAACCAGGTATTTTCCGCTCATATTCCCTACTCCTGAACGAAGCATTACGTTAGAGAAATAACCGAAATTTTCACCTGTTGAGATCTCCGGAGTCAATCCGATTACCCCATCTCCGATGATCTCAGTATATCCGAAACCTACATCGAAGATTAACCATTTTCTTTTCAGAATCTTAATGGGAAAACCACCGTCGTTTTCTATGGTTATATTATACTTAAAAACATAACGGTTTTCTGAGGGGTAACTGTTTTTACTATCATATTCAGGTATGACTGAAACTTTGATATTAGAAGTTATTTTTGAAAACATCACTTAACATTTGTTTAAATAAATACAAAAATCTCGCCTTTTTTGAGGCGAGATCGTAACTTATATTATAATTTTCTTAAAATTTATAATTCCAGAGCTTTTCTTTCATCACCGCCCATTAAAATCTCAACAGGATTATCGATACCTTCTTTTACAGCTACAAGGAACCCTACGGATTCTTTTCCATCAATAATTCTGTGGTCATAAGACATTGCAACGTACATCATAGGACGGATAACTACCTGCCCGTCTACTGCTACAGGTCTTTGAATAATGTTGTGCATTCCCAGGATTGCAGATTGTGGAGGATTGATAATCGGAGTAGACATCATAGATCCGAAAGTACCACCATTTGTAATTGTGAATGTACCACCAGTCATTTCATCAACACTGATTTTACCGTCTCTTACTTTAGTAGCCAGATCTTTGATGTTTGCTTCAATACTTCTGAAAGTCATATCTTCAGCATTTCTCAATACAGGAACCATTAATCCTTTAGGACCTGAAACCGCGATTGAAATATCACAGAAATCATAGTTGATTTTGAAATCTCCATCGATAGATGCATTTACATCAGGATACATTTGCAAAGCTCTTGTAACAGCTTTTGTAAAGAAAGACATGAAACCTAGTCCAACTCCGTGTTTTTGGGCAAACTCTTCTTTATATTGTTTTCTGATTCTGAAGATCTCAGACATGTCAACCTCATTGAAAGTAGTTAACATTGCCGTTTCATTCTTTACAGAAACCAGTCTTGAAGCGATTTTTCTTCTTAGAACTGAAAGCTTAGTAGTCGTTGTCGCTCTTGAACCGTTAGTAGAAGATACACTTCCCATAGCAGGAACAGCAGCTAATTCTGCATCAGTTTTAGTAACTCTTCCATCTCTTCCGGATCCGGCAACTTGTCCTGCATCTATTCCTTTCTCATCAAGAATTTTTTTAGCAGCAGGAGACGGAGTTCCCGTTGCATATGTCTGTGTAGCAGCCGCAGGTTGTGCAACCGGTTTTGGAGCTTCCTGAACAGGTGCTGGTTTTGGAGCCTCTTCTTTCTTAGGAGCTTCAGCAGCAGGAGCAGCTGCCCCTTCTGGTTTAGGAGCATCTACATCAATTAAGCAAACTACCTGACCTACTTGTACAACTTCACCTTCTTCTGCTTTTAAAGTAATTACACCACTTTGCTCAGCTGGAAGTTCAAGAGTTGCTTTGTCTGAGTCTACCTCAGCGATTGGTTGATCTTTTTCTACATAATCACCATCTTTCACAAGCCAAGTCGCGATTTCAACTTCTGTTATTGATTCGCCCGGTGAAGGAACTTTCATTTCTAAAACTGACATATCGTATTTTTTATTTTTTTATTAATTATTATTTATTGATTAAGCTGTTACAGGTCTTTTTGCAGGCGCATCGTTTGTGTTGAAAACCCTGTTGATTACTGCATTCTGATTTTTCTCAAACATCTTGTGACTACCAGGAGCCGGAGCACCACTTGGTACCGGAGCTATCACCTGAATACCTGTATCTCTGAAGTTTCTAAGGATATAAGACCATGCCCCCATATTTTCAGGTTCTTCCTGAGCCCAGATCAATTCTTTTCTATTATCATATTTGCTTAAAATCTGCTCAATAGCATCTGTTTGTAATGGATACAATTGTTCAAATCTAACCAGAGCAATATCTTCATTGTTAAGTTCTTCTTTCTTCGCCAATAATTCGAAATAGAATTTACCTGAACAAAGGACAACTTTTTCTACTTTTTTAGGATCTGCAGTAGCATCATCCAAAATAGGCTGGAAAGTTCCGTTCGCAAAATCTTCTAATGGAGAAACAACTTTAGGATGTCTTAATAATGACTTAGGACTCATTACAACCAACGGTTTTCTGTAAGACCATTTCAATTGTCTTCTCAACAAGTGGAAATAGTTAGCTGGAGAAGTGATATTGGCTACCACCATATTTTCGTTCGCACAAAGTGTCAAGAATCTCTCCAATCTTGCAGAAGAGTGTTCTGCTCCCTGTCCTTCGGAACCATGTGGCAATAACATTACCAATCCGTTCTGAATCTTCCATTTCTCTTCCGCAGCAGCCAGATATTGATCAACAATAATCTGAGCACCATTTACGAAATCCCCAAACTGAGCTTCCCAGATTGTAAGCGTGTTTGGAGAAGCCATAGCATATCCATAATCAAAACCTAAAACTCCGTATTCTGAAAGGTGAGAGTTATAAACATCAAATCTGCTTTCAGAAATATGTCTTAATGGAATATACTCTTCTTCCGTATCTTCTGTTTTCACTACGGCATGTCTGTGGGAGAAAGTTCCTCTTTCCACATCTTCCCCTGAAATTCTGATGTTGTGTCCTTCAGCAAGTAATGTAGCATATGCTAACCATTCTCCTAAAGCCCAATCTAAAGAATCTCCCTCAATAGCTTTTACACGGTTTTCGAAAAGTCTTGTAATCTTATTGATGAATTTCTTATCAGCAGGAAGCGTAGACATTTTAATAGCCAGTTCCTTAAGCTTAGCTAAATCATATTTTGTATCTACAGGAGACTGCATTGCTCCTCTTTTTGCAATAGGATAGTTTGTCCAGTCATCAGACATGAAAACATCCATTGCATTTTTCTCAATCTCCTTAGAAGCATCGAAATCTTTATCCAAAAGTTCTTTGAAATCAGTTTCCATTTTCTTCAGGATATCATTAGAAACAATACTATCCTGAATTAATTTATCCTTATAAATTTCTCTTGGGTTCGGATGCTTGGAAATCAGTTTATATAAATTGGGTTGAGTAAATCTTGGTTCATCCCCTTCGTTATGACCATATTTTCTATATCCCAGTAAATCGATGTATACATCTTTTCCGAACTTCGCTCTGAAATCAGCTGCAAAGTGGATTGCATGAACTACTGCTTCCGCGTCATCAGCATTTACGTGCATTACCGGAGACTCAGTTACTTTTGCAATATCCGTACAATAAGTGGATGATCTTGCATCTGCATAGTTGGTTGTAAATGAAACCTGGTTATTCACAACAATATGCACCGTACCTCCTGTTTTGTATCCTTCCAAGGTCATCATCTGCGCTACTTCATAAACAATTCCTTGTCCTGCAATAGCTCCATCCCCATGGATAACGATTGGTAAAATTTTAGAATAATCCCCTTTGTATTTATCATCTACTTTAGCACGGCAGATCCCTTCTACCAAAGCTGCTACTGTTTCCAGGTGAGATGGGTTCGGAGTAAGATTGATAGAAACTTCTTCACCTGAAGCTGTTTTGATCTTTTTAGAAGATCCTAAGTGATATTTAACGTCACCCGAGAATACATCTTCTTCAAATTCTTTTCCTTCAAATTCAGAGAAGATCTGCTTGTAAGATTTTCCAAAAATATTGGATAGTACATTTAATCTTCCTCTGTGAGCCATACCAAGCACCACCTCATCTACACCAAGCTGAGAAGATCTTGAAATCAACTGATCCAAAGCAGGAATCAATGTTTCTCCTCCTTCCAGTGAGAATCTTTTCTGACCAACAAATTTCGTGTGAAGATAATTTTCAAAAGCTACAGCCTGATTCAACTTCAATAAGATCTCAGTTTTTTCATTGGCTGAAAGACTTGGATGGTTTTCATTGACCTGCAACCATTTTTTGATAAAATCCTTCTCTTCAACATTGTTGATATAAGTATATTCAACACCGATAGAGTCACAATAAATGTTTTCCAGGTGCTTAATGATATCCTGCAATGTTGCAGGCTCTTTCATCCCTGTTTCAACAGCACAGTTAAATTTCGTATTTAGATCCTCCTTGCTCAGACCGAAGTTCTCGATATCCAGAGTAGGTGTATAGTGTCTTCTTTCTCTTACCGGATTTGTTTTTGTAAACAAATGCCCTCTTGTTCTGTAAGCCTCAATAAGGTTTACTACTTTAAATTCTTTCTTGATGTGCTCAGGAACTTCTCCGTTTGATACCGCCTGAGATATTTGCTGTACTGCAGGAGCAGTAGTAGCTGGAGCTTGAATGTATTGGATGTTATCTTCATCACCGTAGTTCTCCAAAGCAAAATCAAAGCCTTGAAAGAAGGCTTTCCATGATGGCTCTAAAGAATCCGGGAATTTTAAGTACTGTTGGTATAAATCCTCAATTAACTGAGAATGAGCTGCGTTTAGGAATGAAAATCTGTCCATTATTACAGTTTATCTATTATTAAAATTTGTTTGTATAATTAATCCTCAAATTTAATAAAAAAAACCGACTTGGGACAGCCTCAGATTACTAAAAAAAACATAAAATATATAATTTCCAATAATTTACTTAAAGACAGATAGGGAAAGCTTCATGTTCACGTCCTGATCATCCATCGGGCGCTCCATAAAAACCTGACGAATATCACCAAAACGCATCTCATCTTTCTTTGCTTTTTGAATCAATTGCTGAATTGCTTTTACTCTTCCGGCATAAGGTCCTTTGTAATACATCACATAATTCTGCGTAGGATTTACAGATCTGAAACTAAAGTTATTATCTGTAACTCCTATCTTTTTTGACAATGGTATCCCCAGGAAATAGGAAACCTCCTTATCTTTATAATTATCGGCGTCAGTGATCAGGATGGGAAACCCGAATTCATCCTCTTTTTTTCCAAGATCCATGCTTACATAATTGTAAACTTTATTGTAGTTCATAACGATGTTTTTGTACAAAGCATCTTTCTTGTTGGAGGTGCTTACATTAATTCCCAGCAATAACTTTTCCTCTTCATTTTCTACCATTAAGCTATCGTATTTTATTGCAGCCATCTGGTTATCTTTTTCCACCTTATTTCCGAGAACGTTCTTAAGGTTGGCCATACTTTTATCGATATTTTCTGTAAAACGGTCCTCCGTCCAAAAATTCTCCACTCTCCTCAGCACAGAAAGTTTAGGGGTATGAACATACCATGTGATCTTTGTTTTTTCTGCAGATAATGCTTTGAATTTAACATCGACAAGCGTTGGGTTCTCATTTTTATCTTCAAAAAGCTGATATTTAAGGGTTTGATTAGGGTTTTCATACCGGATAAACATCTCTCCGTCTCTATCATTTTTTGGATCAACGTAACTTATAGCGCTTCCCATTCCCTCGTAGGGAGTATAATAATCAATATCAATAGTTTGGGAATTTGTAAAAAAATTATTCCAACGGGTAAAATTCTGTAAATTATTGAATTGGTGAAAGACTTTATCCAAAGGATAATCTATCTCTTTTTCAATTTTAAAATCTTTACTTTCATCCACAAAATAATACATGGAAGCAGCATAAGCCCCTACCAGTAAAACAACAATTACACTTATTATTTTAAAAAAACGCATCGTACAAAAGTAAAACAAATAAAAAAAGTGACCAATATATTGATCACTCTAGTTTTAAGTTTATGAAAATTATCCAATATGAGTTCCCGGAGGCAATACAGCTCCTTTTTTCACCACAACAATACCATCCTGAACGGAGTGGGTTCCAAAGTCGCCATCCTGTAAGTGCTTCCCTCCGATAATCCTTACATTATCTCCGATATAGCAATTTTTATCCAGAATTGCTTTTTCGATATAACAGTATTTCCCTATTCCCATGTTGGGACGGCCATTCCGGTCATTCATGACAATTTCAGTAGTATTCTGATAGAAATCCGATCCCATTACATAAGAATTTACGATCGTACTTCCTTTATCGATACGGGTCCTGTTTCCGATCACTGAATTTTCAATTTTGTCCGCCATAATAATACATCCATCTCCAAAAACAGCTTTACTAACGTAAGATCCATTAATTTTGGATGGAGGTAGCATTCTGGCTCTCGTATAAATCGGTGACGAAGAAAATAAATTAAACTGTGGAAAATCCTGACAAAGATCAATATTAGCCTCGTAAAAAGACTCAATTGTTCCAATATCAGTCCAGTATCCTTCATACTGATAACTTAATGTAGCATATTTTCCTATTGAATTAGGAATAATATCTTTCCCGAAATCATCCCCCGCACCTTCATCAAACATCTTTTTAAGAATACTCTTTGTGAAAATATAAATCCCCATAGATGCAAGGAATTCTTTCCCTTCATGTTTGTTATGATCAGAAACTTCAGACTTCCAATCTCCTAAAATATCCATCCCTGGTTTTTCAACAAATGAAGTAATATTTCCTTCATCATCGGATTTCAAAATACCAAACCCTGTTGCATCCTTGGCATTTACAGGAATAGTCGCAATAGTTACATCCCCTCCTTTTTTAATATGATAATCCAGCATTTCCCTGAAGTCCATCTGATAAAGCTGATCCCCAGAAAGGATAAGGATATAATCATAATCATATTTTTCAAGGTGTTTCATCGACTGACGAACCGCATCTGCAGTACCCTGGTACCAGCTCTCATTTTCAACATTCTGTTCGGCAGCTAAAATATCTACAAATCCTTTACTGAAGATATCAAAATGATATGAGTTTTTAATATGAGAATTTAAAGAAGCAGAGTTAAACTGGGTTAAAACCAAGATCTTATTCAGTCCCGAGTTTAAACAATTGGAAATAGGAATATCTACCAGTCTGTATTTTCCGGCAATTGGAACGGCTGGTTTTGACCTTGAATAAGTTAACGGAAAAAGTCTCGTTCCTCTACCTCCTCCCAAAACAATGGAAATAACGTTGCGATTCATAAATATCTTGCGTTTAATTTAGTTTAGATTACTTTTTTATTCACTTTATGTATTTCTACAATACTTCTTTTCCTCATTATGTCACTACAGAAAACAAAACAGGTTATACTTCGTTTTATTTATTGTATAACGCAATATACTTCTCCGCAGACTTCTCCCAGGCGAAATCAAATTGCATATTGGCAGTGATAAGGTCCTCCATCACACCTTTTTGATAATATATATGCATCCCTCTGTTCATCGCGTGAATTACATCATCAACTCCCGGATAGGAAAAATTTAATCCCGCTCCTCCTGTAGATATATCCTGCACAGTATCTTTCAATCCACCGGTGTATCTTACAATGGGAACCGTTCCGTATCTCATGGAATACATCTGATTCAATCCGCATGGCTCTACCCTTGAAGGCATCAGCAAAAAGTCTGCTGAAGCATATATTTTATGGGACAGATATTCTTTATACCCCAGATCAAGAGCAAAATTACTGTACAAATGTTCATATTCTTTTAACTTATCTTCTATATATCTGTTACCGGAGCCCAGAATGATGACATTTAAAGCACCATAGCTCTGTCTTATACTTCTCCATACAACATCGGGCAGCAGATCGGCTCCTTTTTCGGTTGCAAACCTTCCAATAAATGCAAACAAAGGAAGTTCCGGCTTCAGACCATACTCTTTGCAAAGTTTGGCTTTACTCTTTTTCTTCTGTTCTACGGCATCTTCGATACTAAAGTTATAATCCAGCATAGGATCAGTCTCAGGATTCCATACTTCAGTATCAATACCATTGATGATTCCGTATGCTTTTCCGAATTCTTCGCGAACCAGGCTTTCAAGTCCGCGGAAACTTATAAAAAGCTCTTCCAGATAGCCTTCCGAAACAGTGGTGAATGCATGTGCACATTTGATCATACACGCCAGAGGATTAATCAATCCGTTCCAGTCTAAAAGTCCCCATCTGTAGTTATCAAACACAGGCATATATTGTGCCATATTCCAGCTCATCATCCCTTGGTATTCACCATTGTGAATTGTCCCAATCGTTTTAACCCCCTTAAGAAATTTGAATTCAGGACAATATTCAATCATAAAAGGAACCAGGCCCGTGTGATAATCATGACAATGCAAAACATCAGGACGGATTTCCATGGCACTCAGCCAATGCAAGACACCATGCTGAAACGCTAAAAACTGGAAACTTTCATCCTGGTAACCGTAAGGATTATCCCTGTCTAAAAGCCCTGGAATTTTCACCAGGTATAACTCAAAGCCTAAAACATTTGTTTTTTCTTTCATTACCTGAACCTGAAGCATATTGGGCCCCTGATGAATAAAACCATCAAAAACAACATCAAATTCATGATCGTAAATAAAAGATTTATTATACCAAGGCATTACAACCTTTGCATCCACTCCTTTTATTTTATTCTGATATTTTGGCAAAGCTCCTACAACATCTGCTAAACCGCCTACTTTTGCTATCGGATAACATTCCGTACTAAGATGATAAACAATCATTTTACTTTTTATGTAATTTAATTCTATGTAATTTATACTTTTTATCTTTTTTCTGCTTTAAAATCAATCCGGCGAGTGGCGGCAGTTTTAAAGTTATGGATTGGGGTCTGTTCATCCAATCCCCTTTCTCTTCCCTGATAATAACAGGATCTACACCACTGCCACTGTATATTTCATCATCGGAATTGAAAATAACTACCCAATGTGTTCCTTCGTTCACTCCTATTGTATACTCCACAATACGGGGTGTAAGATTAAGAACGACCATGCAAACATCATCCTTCCGTTTTCCCTTTCTTAAATATACAAAGACAGAATTATCCTTATCATCGGCTTCCACCCATTCAAATCCTTTGGGATTAAACTGGTTTTCATACAAAGCAGATTCTGATCTGTACGCATGATTGAGATCTTTGACTAATGTCTGCAATCCTTTATGAACAGGATACTGTAACAAATGCCAATCCAGGCTTTGCTTAAAATTCCATTCAGCAGTCTGACCGAATTCATCTCCCATAAAAAGCAGTTTTGCTCCCGGATGCGTATACATGTATACATAAAGGGCACGAAGATTGGCAAACTTTTGCCATTCATCTCCCGGCATTTTATAAATAAGACTTGCTTTCCCATGTACAACTTCATCGTGAGATAAAGGCATCATGTAATTTTCGTTATACATGTACATGGACGCAAAGGTTATTTTGTGATGGTTATTTTTTCTGAGGATGGGATCAAGTTTAAAATAATCCAGTGTATCATGCATCCAACCCATCATCCATTTCATTCCAAAACCCACACCACCATCATGCACCGGCGTGGTAAGCATTGGAAAATCTGAACTTTCTTCAGCAATCGTAATAATTGCATTTCCGAATTCTTTATATACTGCTGTATTAAATTCCTGAAGAAATATTTTTGCTTCAAGATTTACATTCCCGCCATACTGATTTGGCTCCCACTCTCCTTCATTTCTGGAATAATCCAGATGGAGCATGGAAGTTACGGCATCTACCCGCAATCCATCCGCATGATATCTTTCCAGCCAAAACATGGCGTTGGAGATCAAAAAAGATTTTACTTCATTTCTTCCGTAGTTGAAAATGTAAGATTTCCAGTCCGGATGAAATCCTTTTCTCGGGTCTTCATGCTCATATAAAAAAGACCCATCGAAACGATGGAGTCCATTCGCATCTCCCGGGAAATGAGAAGGAACCCAGTCCAGTATTACGCCTATATCATTCTTATGAAGTTCATCAATCAGGAACATTAAATCCTGAGGAGATCCGAATCTTGAAGTTGCGGCATAGAAACCTGTGATCTGATATCCCCAACTAGGATCATAAGGAAACTCCATGACGGGCATAAATTCTACGTGTGTGAATCCCATTTCTATGATGTAAGGCACCAGCTTTTTGGCTATATCACGATAATTTAAAAACTTATCAGGATGGTCTTCTTCCCTTACCCATGAACCTAATTGCATTTCATATACAGAAATCGGAGCTTCCAACCGGTTCTTTTTCCATCGGCTGTCCATCCATTCCTGGTCCTTCCATTCATACCATGTAGTAGAAATCAGAGATGCTGCCTGTAAATTTTGCTCCCAACTTAATGCATAAGGATCACTTTTTTCCAAAAGATCACCGTAAGCCGTTTCTATAGCATATTTATATAAAGTTCCCCATTTAAGATCAGCAATAAAGCCTTCCCAGATCCCGGATCCATCCCACCGGGGATATAAAATATGCTCTTTATGATTCCAGTTATTAAAATTCCCAATCACAGAAACCTTTTTCGCATTGGGTGCCCAGACAGAAAAATAAACTCCTGAAACCCCGTCTTTCTCTACGGAATGTGCCCCAAACTTATCGTAAAGCTTGTAATGCTTACCTTCTTTGAAAAGATAAACATCATGATCCGTAAAAAGTGTATAGGTTTTAACAGAGTTCATTAGTGTTTAATTTTATATGCTTTGAAACTACGAAAAATACAGATAGAAACAATTAATTATAATTCAAATAATTGTTATAAAAGTTCTTTCATCCACCTCCCTATCAAATATATAAAATTTAATAGTCTTCTGATTGTTTTTTACCAGAAATTTTCAACGTTTATATATCTAAAGTTTTTTTATAAATTTAGCCTTAACTTTTTATAAAACGCATGATGAAGTTTAAGCTTTACACTGATGAAAGTGATGACAGAACTGTTTATATAACAGGAAATTTTAATAACTGGAACCCTAAAGATGATCAATACAAGCTTACTTCCATAGATGCTAACAACTATAGTATTGACATTAGCGATGAATTTTTGCCCTCAGCAATAGAATACAAATTCACAAAAGGAGGCTGGGAAAATGTAGAGCTTGACCAGTATGGAAATATTACTCTCAACAGAAAAGTAAACAAATCGACAGGAGAAGTCTCTGACATTGTAAAGAAATGGAGGCTTAACTGGGGACCTTTTAAAGATGAATTTTTTCCCATTATTGAAATCATCTCAGAAGAATTTTACATTCCACAACTCGACAGATACCGAAAAGTATGGGCGTTACTTCCCTACGATTATTATATTTCCAACAAAAGCTATCCTGTACTCTATCTTCAGGACGCACAGAACCTCTTCAACGAAGGAAGTGAATACGGCAATTGGGAAATAGATAAAAAACTCTCTATTCTTGCAGAATATGGACGTGGGGATGTAATCATCATCGCGATTGAACACGGAAGTCAGGAAAGGATAAAGGAATATATATTCGACAATGATCATGTTGCTCACGGTTCCGAAGGCAAGAAATACATACGCTTCATCACAGATACGCTGAAACCTTTTGTCGATGAAAATTACCGGACCAAAAAAGACAGGGAAAATACAGGTATCGGCGGGAGTTCATTAGGTGCCCTTATTAGTATTTACAGTGGATTTCTATATCCTGAAGTATATTCAAAATTACTGATCTTCTCTCCTTCGCTTTGGGTAGAGCCTAACAATAATTTTCCAATGATGAACTTCCGTATTCCCTTCAAGACTAAAATCTATTTATACGGAGGAGGAAAGGAAGGATCTAAAATGGTAAAAAGAATCCGCATATTTGAAGAATATTTAAAAAAATGGGAACAAAAAAATCTTTTTGATTTCGAATTTAAAACCAGTATCAATCCCGAAGGTACACACAGTGAATTCTATTGGTCGCAGGAGTTTCCGAGGGCCATCGAATGGCTATTTTATGACAATACAGAAAATCCTGTAGAAGTAGCACCACAACAACAATCAATCAAACCGTAAAAATTATGAAACTAATCAATAAAAAAAATAAAAATTACATTCAGGTTTTTCAATTATTTACAGAAGAAGAATGGATCAAAAAAAATAAAAGCATTAACAAAAATATTTCCACCTTTTTTACAGGAAAAAAGAATGAAGTTTTCATTAGCACTAGTGAAGATAGCATTACTTATTTTATCGGATTAGGAAAATCGTCTGTTCAAAGTTTTGAGATCCAGCAGGTGGCATTAAAATTTTCACAAACACAAAAAAATAATTTAAAAGCTGTCCCTACTCTGTTGATGAGCGATTTCATCAGCCAAAAACAATTTGAAGAATTTATCAAAGGACTGTTATTAGGAACATACAAATACCCATTTGATAAAAGCCATCCTTTCTGGAGCCCTGAATTTGAAATTCACTTTGAAAATATAAGCCAGAAAAAACTGGATAATATCAACCAAAAAGCATTAGCGCTGTCCAATGGTCAGACAGCTTGCCAGGAATGGTTAAATAAACCTGCAAACCTTAAGACCCCACCCGTTTTAGGCTCATACCTTAAGGATCTGGCAAAAAAACATCAGCTTAAATACACTGTATTCAACAGAAAAAAATGTGAGGAATTAGGTCTTGGAGCGTATCTCTCAGTTAATCAGGGAAGCGCTTATGATGCTGCATTCACTATATTAGAATATCGGACAACCGTAAAAAAAGCAAAGACCATTGGATTAATTGGAAAGTGTGTGGTTTTTGATACCGGAGGCATTTCATTAAAAGATCATCAGAACATGCATTATATGAAATCCGATATGGGCGGAGCAACTGCTGTTATAGGATCTTTAATTTATGCTTCAGAGATGCAGCTTCCTGTAAACCTTGTTGTAATTTTACCCATTACCGATAATGCTATTTCTGAAAAAGCTTTTCTGCCAAGTGATGTCATCACAGCTTACAACGGAAAAACTATAGAAGTTCTGAATACTGATGCAGAAGGCAGAATGATATTAGCCGATGCTCTTTCTTATCTGGCTAAAAACTACAAAACAGATCTTCTTATTGATCTGGCAACCCTTACAGGAAGTTCAGTAAGAATGTTTGGAGATACCTGTGGTGCTTTGTTCTCAAACAATGAAGAAGTGAAAAATATGTTATTGCAAACAGGTGACAGAACCAATCAAAGGCTGTGGAATCTTCCCTTGTGGGATGTATGGAAAGAAGACATACAATCTGATGTAGCAGATCTTAAAAACATTTCCTTGAAGCCGATTGGTGATTGTATTGTAGCGGCCAAATTTCTGGAACAATTTATAGAAAATCATCCGAAGTGGGCTCACCTGGATATTGCGGGAGTCGCTTTCGGGAGTGTTGGTTATGCCAAAGAAAAAGCCGCAACAGGTTTTGGAGTGCAATTGCTGACGGATTTAATCGAAAATTATCATTAAAAATTAGTTTATTACAAAATTTCTCTGTATAATTGATTTAGGATTTTCAAAATCTCAGCAATGGCTAATTTTTAATATTAATTAGTTAATAAAAAATTGCTTTTATTTTTGATAATTCATTAAATTTTTAAAAACACTGTATGGAGGAGAAAACTATAGTATGTATTTCGTGCTATTACAAGGGCTATGATTTCATGGACGAAATGAAGATGCTCGGTAATAAAATAATCCTGATTACATCCGAAAATATCAGAGAAAAGAACTGGCCGTGGCATGCGATCGATGAGGTTTTTTATATGCCCGAATTAAAGCCGTCCGTATGGAATCTTGAACATCTTATTCAGGGATTCTCCCATCTTATGCAGACCCGAAAAATTGATGCTGTCGTTGCTCTCGATGATTATGACGTTGAAAAAGCAGCACTGATCAGGGAGACTTTCCGTATCCCAGGGATGGGACAAACTACCCACCGCTATTTCAGGGATAAACTGGCAATGAGACAAAAAGCCAAAGATTCGGGTATCAACGTGCCGGAATTTACAGCAGTCTTTAACAATGATGAGGTTAATACTTTTATTGAAAACGTTCCTGCTCCGTGGGTGTTAAAGCCCCGTTCCGAAGCTTCTGCATCGGGGATAAAGAAAATCACTTCTAAGGAACAGCTTTGGGAAGCCTTAAATGAGTTGGGAGAAGAACGCCATCTTTTTTTACTGGAAAGCTTTAAACCCGGAGATGTTTTCCATGTAGACAGCCTTACTTTTGATAAAGAAGTGGTGTTTACATCAGCATCTCAATATCTGGCCCCGCCGATGCAGGTTTCCCATGAAGGAGGTGTTTTCAGAACCAAAACTTTAAGCAGGCAATCTGATGAATTCAAAGCTCTTGAAGAAATTAATGCAAAACTCCTCTCAAATTTTGGATTACTGAATGGAGCCACCCATACTGAATTTATAAGGAGTAAAGAAGACGGAACATGGTATTTTCTGGAAACCTCTTCACGTGTAGGGGGTGCACATATTCCTGATCTTGTTGAAGCTTCCAGCGATATCAATATCTGGCGCGAATGGGCAAAGATTGAAGACGCACTTCTGAGATCAAAAAAATATGAAGTAGCCAAACCCGTGGAGTACCATTCCGGGTTGATCATTGCTTTGATTAAGGATCAAAAGCCTGATTACGGTCCGTTCGAATGTGAAGAAATAGTTAAGTACCTTCCTATAGACTATCATGTCGGGATAGTATATAAATCCGGAAACGCCGATATTATACAGGAAAGACTCGACTTCGCTGCAGAGAAGATCAATACCGGATTACTGAATATTTTACCTCCGAAAGGTAAACCCACAAGTTAGTTCGGTCTGTATTCAAATTATAATTATTCCAAGCATGCCACATATAGAACATACTGATTATTATTCAAATATATTGGGAATAAGCATTAAGGTAGAAGTAACAGGACATTACGGCTATCCTATTATCATGTTCCCTACTTCGCAGGGATTGTATACCCAGAATCATGATTTCCACCTCAACGGAAGCATCAACTGGTTTGTAGAGCAGGGCAAAGTAAAGCTGTATAACCTTCAGACTATTGACAGCTGGAGTTTTTATGATGATGATATATCGCCGCAGCAAAGAATAAAAAATTATGAAAGATATGTTCAGTTTCTTATTCAGGAATTTGTCCCTTATATTCAGAAATTACATAAAACACACCGGGTTGCTATAGCCGGTGCCAGTTTCGGAGGATACCATGCTGCAAATTTTGCATTCCGGTTTCCTGATGTCATCTCACATTTATTCTGTCTTTCCGGGGCATTTACGATCCGGAATTTCATGGACGGATATTCTGATGATCTTGTATATTATAATTGCCCCAGAGAGTTCGTCAAAAATGATGAGGCCTGGAAATATAAACATATGCATATTGTCTTAAGTACTTCTGATCAGGACATTTGTAAGGATAAAAACCTTGAAATGGCAGCAATCCTCCAATCAAAAGGAATAGATTACTGGTATGATGAAAGAAAATGGATCAATCACGACTGGCCGTTGTGGAGAATGGTATTCCCGACGTTCATCAGCACATTTTTTTCCTGAAAAATCAGGTTCTGACAATCATTTATTAGTATAAAACAATAAAAATAACAATTATGAAAAAAAAGGTGGGAATTCTATTTGGTATGGAGGATACATTTCCCTGGGCATTTATCGATAAAGTAAATGAGCTGGGAAATGGCGAGATTATAGCAGAACCTGTCCATATTGATAAACTTGAACAAGGGGCTGATTATGGTTATGCTGTTATTATAGACAGGATTTCCCATGATGTTCCCTTCTACAGGGCATACCTCAAAAATGCTGCACTGAATGGGACCTATATTATCAATAATCCGTTCTGGTGGAGTGCTGATGAAAAATTTTTCAATAATGCACTGATGACAAAACTGGGAATTCCTCTTCCCAAAACGGTATTATTACCTTCTCACGAAAGGCCAACCAATACTACGGAAACATCATTCAGAAACTTAAAATTTCCTCATGACTGGGAATATATATTCGATTATGTAGGTTTTCCCGCTTATATGAAACCTCACGACGGAGGAGGCTGGAGAAATGTGTATAGAATTGAAAATCCGGAAGATTTATGGAATAAACTGGGTGAAACAGAACAACTCGTGATGATGGTTCAGGAAGAGATTATTTTTGATGATTACTACAGGGTATATTGCCTGGGTAGGAAATACGTTCATATCATGCCTTATGAGCCTCGAAATGAGCCTCATTTAAGATATGCAACCAATCATCAGACTGATGGTGAAGAACTGGAAAAACTATTGAAGACCATTCACGATTATACCATAACAATGAATGAGGCCTTAGGATATGATTTCAACACCGTGGAATTTGCAGTACGGGATGGAATTCCTTATGCTATTGATTTTTGTAATCCTGCGCCTGATGCCGACAGAAATTCTGTAGGAGAAGAAAATTTTGCATGGATTGTGGAACACGCTGCTCTGTTTGCGATTGAAAAAGCCAAAGAATATGTTCCAGGAAAGCCTAATATTTCCTGGGGAAATTTTGTAAAAGACTCCATACGATAGATCAGTGAAAGAGAAAATAAAAAAACACTAAAAGGATGCACCAGTTTACTATAGGAATCGAAGAAGAGTATCAGATAATTGATGTTGAAAGCAGGGATCTTATTTCTCATGTTTCTAAAATTATTGAAGGTGGGAAAGCTGTTTTAAGTGAAAATTTAAAACACGAAATGCATGAATCCATGATTGAAATGGAAACAGGGATCTGCCAGAATATTCAGGATGCAAGAACTGAGCTCACGAATTTAAGAAGGCATCTCATCAATATTGCACATGAACAGGGGCTCAGGGTATCAGGAGGAGGAACCCATCCTTTCTCCCATTGGTCGGACAATTCCATTACCCAAGGTGAACGTTATGTAAAAATTGTAGATGATATGGGAGATGTAGCCCGGGAAAATCTTATTTTCGGTCTTCATGTTCACATTGGTATTCCCAATCGTGAAGAAGGAGTAAGAATTCAAAACGTAATGCGATATTTTCTTCCCCATGTTTACGCTCTATCAACCAATTCTCCATTTTGGATCGGAAGAAATACAGGTTTTAAATCATACAGACAAGAGATCTTTGTCAAATTCCCAAGAACAGGGATACCAAGCTATTTCAACTCATTGGCTGAATTTGACAGCTATGTAGACCTTCTGGTGAAAACAGGAACGATTGATAACGCCAAAAAAATATGGTGGGATCTTCGGGTACATCCATTCTACCCTACTATTGAATTCAGAATCTGTGATATGCCGTTAAGGATTGATGAAACGGTTTGTCTGGCTGCCATTATGCAGAGCTTAGTAGCCAAAATTTATAAACTTCACAAGCAAAATTTAAGTTTCAGAAGCTATAGAAGGCTTTTATTAAACGAAAATAAATGGCGCGCTTCAAAGAGTAGTATAGAAGCACATCTTATCGACTTTGGTAAAGAGGAATCGGTGCCATATCCGGATCTCCTGAAAGAACTGCTGGAATTTATAGATGATGTAGTTGATGAGTTAGGATGCAGGAAAGAAGTAGAATACGCATGGAAAATACTGGAAAACGGAACCGGTGCAGACAGGCAGCTTCAGATCTTCAGGGAAACAGGAGACCTTACTAAAGTGGTAGATTATATGATCTCCGAAACAGAATACGGCATTACCCACGGCGAAATCATTTCATGATATTTTTGGTAACTTTGCAAAAATATGATGTATGAAAGATATTAGAATTGCTCTGTTGGATATGAACAACAATCATGTTAACCAAGGATTTAGAAATATTAAAGAAATTTCTGAAGCCTTCAGGCAAAATTCTGAAGAAAATGTAAGCATTGAGGTATTTGATGTACGCTACAAAGATGAAATTCCGGATATCAGAGATTTTGATATTTTTATTTCATCTGGAGGGCCGGGAAATCCTCATAAAGAAGGTTTGGACTGGGAAATAAAGTACGCTGATTTTTTAGATGCCGTATATAACCATAATAAAGAAAAGGAGGATAAGAAATATTTGTTTCTCATATGCCATTCGTTTCAGATAGGAAGTATTCACTGGAATCTGGGAAATGTATGTCCAAGAAAATCTTACTCTTTTGGAGTAATGCCTATCCACAAGACAGAGGAAGGAGAAAGTGAATTCTTATTTAAAAATCTTTCGAATCCTTTTTATGGTGTAGATTCGCGGGCATTTCAGTTTATAGAACCGGACCATGATCGTTTTGAGGAATTAGGAATGAAGATCGTTGCAATAGAAAAATTCCGACCTCACATAGACCTTGAACGGGCTGTTATGGCAGTTCGCTTCTCAGAAGAGATATTTGGAACACAGTTTCATCCCGAAGCAGATCCGGCGAGCATGCTTGAAAATCTAAAAGATGAAAAGAACAGAGCTGCGATGATAGAAAATTTCGGAAGAGAGAAATATCTTGAAACACTTGACCGCATTGATGATGAAGACAAAATTGTTTTGACTAGAGCCCAGATCCTTCCGGCATTTTTACAGTTTGCGAAAAAAAATATTCTGAAAAGAACAGGTGTAATTGCTTGAAATAAAAAGTAAATAAACGCAATCCCATAAATCGAGCAAAATTGCTCGATTTTTTAAAATCACAAAGAAAAAAATATGATCCCAAAATACAGAAAGCAATTTAATAAAGATTTTTCGCAGGAAAAATACAATCAAGTTAAAGATATTCTTACGCAAAAAAGCGGTATTGAGCCTGCATTCAGAATTTCAGAAAGTCCGTTTTTTCTTACTAAAGAATTTGAAACCAAACTCATTGACGCCAGTGAAAGCATTATCGATCAGATAAAGGCTTTACCTAAAGAAATTCTTCAGAAAGCTATCCCGGAGAATTGTAAAGTTCCCAATGATACAGATCAGCCTCACTTCTTCACCATTGACTTTGGTGTTTGTAAAAATGAAAATGGAGAGATTGAGCCACAATTGATAGAACTACAGGCCTTTCCATCGTTATATGCTTTTCAGAAAACTTTTGAAAATACTTTTTGTGAAGTTTATCCCTTTCTTTCAGCAATTAAGAATCCCATGTCTGCTGACCAGTTCACTCATTATTTGAAAGAGTTAATTATCGGAAATGAAAATCCGGAAAATGTAATTCTTCTGGAAATTTTTCCCGACAAACAAAAGACGGCAATAGATTTTGCGCTGACTGAAAAATTACTCGGTATAAAAACAGTTTGCCTTACTAAAGTAAAAAAAGAAGGAAGAAAACTATACTATGAGGATAATGGCAGACAAATTCAGATAAAAAGGATTTATAATCGTGTTATTTTTGATGAATTGGACAGAATTCCGGGTCTTACTCTTGAATTCGATTTTCGAGAAGAGGCAGATGTTAAATGGATCACCCATCCCAATTGGTTTTTTAAAATTTCAAAATACCTTTTACCTTTATTACGACATCAGTTTGTTCCTAAAAGCTACTTCCTCCATGAGTTTCCCGAGCATGAGAATCTTGAAAATTATGTTTTAAAACCTTTATTTTCATTTGCAGGTAGTGGTGTAGAACTCAATCCTACCTTTGAAATAACAGATTCTATTACAGATAAGGAAAATTATATATTACAACGGAAAGTACAATACGAACCTGTTTTTGAAGATATCAATGGTGAATTTTCAAAAGCAGAGATCCGTTTATTGTATATTTGGCGGGAAAATGATGAACGTCCTATCTTACTTGAGAATCTGGGCAGAATGACCAAAGCTGCCATGGTGAATGTAGATTTTAATAAAAAAGATGCCATCTGGATCGGTAGTTCTAATGTATTCTTTGGAGAAATGTAAAAATAATTAAAACAATATCTGTTTATGGAACAAAATTCCGCTTTTGAAGAGTTTGATAATACCACTAAAAGGCGCGACCTATTACCGGTATGGATCAAGATCTTTACCTGGTTTTTCTTAATTGGAGGATCTGTAGCATCCCTGATACTAATTGCAGGATTTTTCCTGACAAATGTATCATTATCAATTTACGGAATCAAAGCCAATCATCCTTATACTATTCCTGGTCTCATCGTTTGTATTCTTTTAATTTTTAAGGCCATTGTAGCTTATGGACTTTGGTTTGAAGAAAAATGGGGTCCAAAAACAGCAATTATTGATGCTATTATAGGTATTATAGTTTGCATTGTCATGATGGTAGTTATTCCTTTCGTTAATTCAAACATCAGCTTCACCATTAGACTAGAATTAATCCCTCTCTATTTTTATCTGATGAAAATGAGGGAGATTGAGAAGAGATGAACAAGCTTATAAAAGAAAAACCTCCAAATGGAGGTTTTTTCATTATATTCTTAATCAGATTTTATCGTCTTCCAGCAATTCTTTAGCCTGATACTCCTGGACAAGATCAATCGCATTTGAAATCACATCGCTCAGGGCAGTAATAAATGTTCCTTCTTCAGCCATTCCGATAGCATGTTTCAATGCCTCAATTTCTTTTGGAATAATCTCATAACTTACATCTCTTCCGGCTTCATTAATTCCGTCTATAATCAGACCGTTAATTTCCTCTTCTTTCCTTCCCCGAAGATGTTTTTCATTTCTTATGATAATGTAATCAAACATTCTCCCCGCAATCTTGCCGCATAACCGTATGTCTTCATCTCTCCGGTCTCCTACCCCTGAAATAATTCCAATTTTTTTGGTTGACTCTACATTTTTAAGATAATCTTCAATCGCCTCGTAGCCATTCGGATTATGGGCAAAGTCTATTAATACCTTAAAATTTTTAAACTTAAATATATTCAATCTTCCCGGTGTAAGCTGTGCACTTGGAATAAATGTTCTAAGTGAATTTGAAATATCCTCAATACCAAAACCGTACAGGTAGCAGGCTAAACTTGCTGCCAGAACATTTGCGATCATGAATTTTGCCTTACCTTCCATTGTAATAGGAAAATCTTTAGCCCTTCCAATGCGGATCTTCCAGTCTCCTTTTTTAATGGTTACAAAGCCTTCTTCATACACACAGGTAATTTTTCCTTCTTTCGCGAACTTCTTAATATACGAATTATTCTCGTCCAAGCTGAAAATTGCTACATTGCTGTCCAGATCATTTACAATTCGCATTGAATATTCATCATCGGCATTCATTACACTCCAGCCACTTTTCTTTACACTATCCAATACTACTCTCTTTACTCTGGTAAGATCTTTTAGATTATGAATATCATTCATCCCCAAGTGATCTTCTTTAATATTGGTTAAAACGCCAATATCACACTGTGAAAAACCTAACCCTGAACGCAGAATTCCTCCTCTGGCAGTTTCTAATACCGCAAATTCTACAGTCGGATCTTTTAAAACAAATTCAGCGGAAAGCGGACCTGTGGTATCTCCTTTTGTAAGCATGGTATTCTGAATATAGATTCCATCTGAAGTTGTAAATCCAACTCTGTATCCGTTATTTTTAACAATATGGGAGATCAGTCTCGTCGTGGTTGTTTTACCATTAGTCCCCGTTACAGCTATAATAGGAATTGTAAAAGGTTTTCCCTGTGGATACAGCATATCTACAACAGGAGCAGCCACATTCCTCGGAAGACCTTCACTTGGAGCAAGATGCATTCTGAATCCAGGAGCTGCATTTACTTCAATAATGGCCCCACCACTTTCTTTGAGTGGCTGAGTCAGATTTTCAGCCATGATATCGATACCACAAACATCAAGACCGATGATTTTAGAAATCCTTTCGGCCATGGTAATATTTTCAGGATGTACCATATCCGTTACGTCAATTGAGGTACCTCCCGTAGAAAGATTGGCAGTAGATTTCAGGAAAACGACTTCTCCTTTCTGAGGAACCGTCTCCAGTGTATACTGAAGCTTTTCAAGAAGCTCCATCGTATCCTTATCAATTTGTATTTCCGTTAAAACATTTTCGTGACCATAACCTCTCCTCGGATCTTTGTTTTCCTTTTCAATCAGTTTTCCTATATCATGTTCTCCGTCACCTACCACGTGGGCAGGTACCCGTCTGGCTGCTGCAACCATTTTATTATTAATGACCAGAACCCTGAAATCATATCCTGTAATATATTTTTCAACGATCGTTTTTTTAGAATAGTTCTGGGCATGTTGCAGACCAATTTTAGCACTTTCCCAATCATTTACATTGATAGAAGACCCTTTTCCATGATTACCGTCCAATGGTTTAAGAACAATCGGATATCCTATTTTTTTAATAACCTTTTCCAAGCCTTCTTCATCCGTCACAAGGTCACCTATGGGAACCGGAATTGCCGCATCATGAAGCATCTTTTTAGTAAGCTCCTTGTTACATGCAATATCTACCGCAATTGAACTTGTTTTACCGGTAATCGTTGCCTGGAATCTTTGCTGGTTAACTCCGTATCCCAATTGTACCAGAGAATTGGTTCCTAATCTGATCCATGGAATTTTTCTGGAAACGGCTTCTTCTACGATACTCCCTGTAGAAGGACCTAAACGAACACGTTCCCTGATTTCCTTTAATTTATGAACGCATTCACTGATATCGTATTCTTTTCCTTCGATCAGGGCTTCAGCAATTTTTACGGCTTCTTCAGCAGCATAAATTCCTGCATTTTCTTCAATATAATCAAATACTACATTGTAAACTCCGGGAGTTTTTGTTTCACGGGTTCTTCCAAATCCGGTGTCCATTCCTGCCAGAGTCTGGATTTCGAGAGCGATGTGTTCAATAACATGTCCCATCCAGGTTCCCGTTTCTACCCTATGAAAAAAGCCTCCTCTTACGCCCTCCGAACAGCGATGGGTAATCAAGGAAGGTATCAATTTTTCTATACGCTCTCTGAACCCTTCAATCTTATTGGTAGGAAAATTCTCCATCTCTTCGAGGTCCAACCGCATCTGTATCAGCTTCTTCCTTCTGATGCTCCAAATATTTGGACCACGTAAGGCCTGTATCTTCTCAATTTTCATAGTCAATTTGCATTTTTCTTGATTAATAATAACATCTTCTAAAATCAAAGATAATGTAAAACCATAAACAAAACCATAGACCATTTAAAGATTTCCCAAAAAAATTAAATATTATTAACAATCTTAAAATCCTCAAAATCAATTTATGTATAATTGATATTTCCTCGAGTATTAATAATTTTTTAAATTTGCATACATGATGAAACCTGTTGGAAAATTAATTGTTATCGGAGGTGCTGTAAATAAAGGAAGTTTTGCAGAAACCGATTATGATCAGAACATAGAAAAAAACCTTAATTTTTTTGAAAGAGGTATTTTAAGAAAGATCATTAATGAGTCTAAGCTCAAAGAAAATTCTGTAATAGAAATCGTTACTACAGCTTCACAGATCCCTCAGATTGTAGGAACGGAATATAAGAAAGCATTCGAATTTCTGGGCGCAAAAAATGTCAACATTCTGGATATCCATAACCGGGAAGAAGCCAATTCTGATGCTATGGTAGCAAGAGCCAATGCAGCGGACGTGGTGATGTTTACCGGTGGGGACCAATTGCGGCTTACATCTATCCTTGGCGGGACAAGATTCCACGATACCATTCTTTTAAAATACCAGGAGCAGGATTTCATCTATTCCGGAACTTCTGCCGGAGCTGCTGCAGCTTCAGAAAACATGATCTATCAGGGCAGCAGCTCGGAAGCATTATTAAAAGGAGAAATAAAAACCACTCAGGGGTTAGGACTTATTGATAATGTAATCATTGATACCCACTTTGTACAAAGAGGACGCATCGGAAGACTTTTCCAGGCAGTTGTTAATAATCCAAGAACATTAGGAATCGGATTGGGAGAAGATACAGGTCTTTTTATACACAATGATGTAATGACTGCTGTAGGTTCAGGTCTTGTAATTATCGTGGATGGACGTTTTATTAAAGATACCAATCTTACCAATATCAACTTAGGCGAACCTATATCCATTGATAACCTTACCGTGCATGTCATGTCGATGAACGATCATTATGACCTTACCACAAGAACATTAACGATTGAGAATTCACAATTCAATCCTATCCCACAGGACAAATAATTTGATCCCGAAAAATTGAGAGTGAAGAATTAAAAGTTTTTAGTGTATATGAACTAAAAACCTTATAATTTATAGTCAATATAATCGTAAGTTTACCACCTACAACTTTCATTTAAATAAAATATGAAAATAATCATCCACGGCGGTTTCTTTTCCGAAAGTGACCAAAGCCATGAAGTAAAAGTTGCCAAACAAAATTCATTAAAAAATATTGCACAAAAAGCATTTGATTATCTGCAATCCAATTCAGCTTTTGATACCGTAGCGTATGCAGTATCTCTTCTTGAAGATGATGCCCTGTTCAATGCAGGAATCGGTTCTCAGATCCAAAGTGATGGTATCATTCGGATGAGTGCAGCGATCATGGATGCAGAAACACAGAAATTAAGTGGTGTTATTAATATTCAGGATGTTAAAAATCCCGTATTTGTAGCAAAGGATTTAATGAAGGAGGAAGATCGTGTTTTAGGAGGTAGTGGTGCAAAAAAATATGCTTCAGAACATGGTTTTGAAGATTTCTCTACAGAAATTCCCCAAAGAAGAAAAGAATACGAAGCAAAAATAAATAACGGAGGAAAAGGAACTGTAGGTTGCGTAGCCATAGACAAGGATGGAAAACTTGCTGTTGCCACTTCAACCGGTGGAAAAGGGTTTGAAATTCCCGGAAGAATTTCTGATTCAGCTACTGTTGCCGGAAATTACGCCAACTCATTTTGTGCCGTAAGCTGCACTGGTGTAGGTGAAGATATTGTAAGCAATGCTACAGCAACCAAAATTGTGACCCGGGTAACTGATGGAATGAAATTGAAAGATGCATTTCATAAAACCTTTGAGGAATTAAAAACTATTGATGGCTTTGCAGGTGCGATTGCTATTGATAAAGATGGAAATATCTATCATCAGGACTCTTATCCTACGATGGTTTTTGCAAGTTTTGATGGTGAAAATTTTGAAATATTCAATTAATTTAACATTTTTTTATTACTGCTTTCATTTTTTTGGCACGCAATTTACATGATACTAAACAACAAATTTTTAATATTAATTTAAAAAATAGAAATCATGGGAAATAAGACAAACGGATTATTAGCTTTATTAGGTTTAGGTGCTTTAGCATATTGGAAGTACAAAAAATCCACACCAGAAGAACAACAAGCTGTAAAGGACAAAATCAACAACGTTAAGGACAATGTAAACAAGTGGGGAAATGATCTTAAGAACAAAGCAAATGATGTTGCATCCCAGGTTCAGGACAAAGTTGATGAGGCTAAAACAAAAGCTCAGGACTCTTTAAGTTAAAACAAGTTTTTTTTAACATTCATATACAGAAAAGTCATCGTAATACTTATTTACGATGACTTTTTTTGTGCTTCCAATGCAAATACCAAAGGTATATGATTTCCAAATTGCGGTATTCTCCATTTACCTTTCTCAGATTCTACAATGTGTTTAAAACAAGGATAGGGAGACCAGTCAAATTCCTGAAAGTCATTTATGGTCATGTTATTTTTAATTAGATTCTGGATAACCTCTGCCAATGAATGATTCCACATCACATATTCCTGAGTAATATCGGCTGACGGATCTGCATACGTTCCGTTATATGTTTCAATGATCGGTTTTTCATTGAAATAATTATAAGCAACCCTATTAAAGTCATCATCAAACATCCAGACAACAGGATGAAATTCTGCCATGATAAACTTCCCATCCGGTTTAAAAAAGTGAGCAATAACCTGCGCCCACTGATCCAGGTCGGGAAGCCATCCTATGGTTCCATAGCTTGTAAATACAATATCGAACTTTTCATTTAAAACATTGGGAAGATCGTAAACATCAGAGCAAATAAATTCAGTATCGGTTCCACACTTCTTCGTCAAATCTCTTGCAGTAGCAATAGCTTTGTCAGACAAATCAATTCCGGTAACCACAGCTCCTAGCCTTGATAATGATATTGAATCCTGTCCAAAATGGCATTGCAAATGCAGGATCTTTTTTCCTTCAATATTTCCTAAAAGTTCGAGTTCTATGGAATTGAGTGAACTTCTTCCATTTAAAAACTCATCAACAAAATAAAAACCCGATTTAAGATGGGGTTCCACCTTAGCATTCCAGGAGTTTCTGTTAATTTCTAAATAATTCTTTTCCATGATTGAACATATAAGTGCTATGATGTGTATTGTAAACAATCTTAATTATAATTCCCCGAATCAGTCATCCAGAGAATCATCGGATGGAATCACAATAGAAGTGTAAGGACTGTAAATCTCCCACCCTAAAGTTTCATATAATGATTTACCCTCTGTAGTGGCCACCAGAAAATTATTCCGGGCGCCTTTTAACAGTGCTATTTTTTCAAGCTCTTTCATTAGTAAAGAAGCAAGTCCTTTTCTTCTGTGTTTCTCATCTGTAATGATCTGATCATACACAGCCATATCATCAACAATAGCAACTCTTCCTATCGCTCCCTGCTCATTTCCATTTTTGGTCATTACCCTTACAACATGCGTAGAATTATACACGTCATGATGAATCGTGTAGTCATCTGGGAGACCACGCTTTAAAGCAACCATGGGATGAAAACATGACATCATATACTGGTCACCCTGAATTTTCCATTTTGAGGGGATTTTATCCTTAAAAGTTTCAAAAGGTGAGGAAACTTTCAGATATACCCATGGTTCATCAATTATTTTCGACAGTTGAATAAAATCATCATTAGGTTCAGAAAACAGATATCGCTTTTTCTGCATAGGAGCATTGACATCAACAGTAAAACCGGATTTATATGGAACCGGTAAAGGTAATTCTCTTGATAACGACCATCCTTTCAACCACTTTCCTAATATTTCGGCTGAAGCTTTATTTTTCATGATAAGGCTATTAAAAATGTTGACATAAATATAATAATTGATTGATCTTATCTCACAATAAATATAGATTATATACATCTCAAAATATTAAAATAAATCACCATCTTTAACATAGTGTATTATTAAAGGCCAGGTTTTAAACAGATAAAAAATAATTTCATGAATAAAAAACATATTGTAATCATAGGTTTAGGAGGTGTAGGGGGCTATTTTGGCTTTAAAATAAGCCAGAATAATGAAACTTTCCACCAATATATCATATCATTTGTTGCAAGAGGTGAAACCTATAAAAAAGTGAAAGCGGAGGGCTTGACCTTAATTTCCACTGAACACCGATATAGTAAAACATGGGCTAATTCAGTTTATGAAAATATCGGGGAAATTGTAAAACCTGATCTTGTATTGATTTGTGTAAAAGAATACGACCTGGAAAGAGTTTGTCAAGAACTGAAAGAAGTCATTACTGAAAATACCATTTTATTACCTATGATGAATGGTGCTGATATTTATGACAGAATAAGAAAAATAATTCCTGCTCATGTTATATTGCCTTCATGTGTTTATGTAGCTTCTCATATAAAAGAAAAAGGAGTTGTAGAACATAAAGGGAAAACTGGAAAGTTGATTATTGGCAGGGATCCACAAAATTTTTCCCAAAACATAGATTGGGTAATCAATGTTCTCAAAGAAAGCAGGATCGATTTTGATTTTAAAGATGATGCCTTAACTGATATCTGGACCAAATTTACTTTTATAGCAAGTTTCGGACTGGTAACAGCTAAATACAACTCCTCTATTGGTACCGTTTGTACAGATCCTGCACAAAAAAATGAGGCAGAAGAAATAATGAAGGAAATAAAAGCAATTGCAGATAAAAAGGGGATTTTACTTGAAGATAATATCATCGAGAATACTTTTGAAAAAGCATCAGCATTTACTCATGAAACTCCTACTTCCCTTCAATTGGATATTAATTCCGGAAAAAGAGAAAGTGAACTGGAATTATTTGCGGGAGCAATTATCAAATACGGAAATGAAAACGGAATCAAGGTACCTTTTACTCAAAAAATATATGATGAAATAAAGGCTAAGATAAAATAAAAAAAGAGTCTTCTTATCTCGATAAGAAGACTCTTTTTATTTATTAATCTAGACTATCCCAAAAACTCTTCCAAAGAAACTGTTTTTTGCTCTCCGGCTTCAAGGTTTTTAAAAGTCACTGTTCTGTTTTTAATCTCTTCTTCACCCAGGAATACCAGGTTTTTAATTCCCTTTTTTTCTGCATAAGTGAATTGCTTATTAATTTTTGCACTTTCAGGATAAAGCTCGGCAGAAATCCCCTTTGCTCTGAGTTGAATAATCAGCTTTAAAGCTTCAAGTGTTTCTTCCCCTCCGAAATTAGCAAACAAATATTCTACTTTCGACGAAGCCTCTTCCGGGAAAAGACCTAGCTCTTCCATAACCAGATAAATCCTGTCTAATCCGAAAGAAATACCGATACCCGGAATATTTTTAACCCCGAATACAGCCGTAAGATTATCATATCTTCCACCACCACCGATAGAACCCATTTGAGCTTCATCGGCTTTCACTTCAAAGATAGCTCCTGTATAATAATCCAACCCTCTTGCTAATGTAATGTCGAAAACAAGGTTCTGCAAGTCTACGCCAAGACTTAAAGATTGCGTAAGAACAAACTCCAGTTCCTCTACTCCTTTCAATCCTATTTCATTTCCTACAAATTTTTCCTTCAGCTGAAGAAGGTTTTCCAAAGCATCATCCGATTGAGAGAATAAGAAATCCAGTTTATCGATAGATTCCGGGGAAATTCCTCTTTCAAGCAATTCCTTGATTACACCGTCTTTTCCAATCTTATCCAATTTATCAAGGGCCACTGTAAAATCAATAAGTTTATCTGTAATTCCTGCATATTCTGCCAATCCTGAAAGGATTTTCCTGTTGTTGACATGAATCGTTACCGAAACTTTCAAGTCTGAGAAAGATTTCAGATACAGCTGAATCAGCTCTACTTCCTGTAAAAGACTTTCACTGCCTACTACATCGGCATCACACTGGTAAAATTCCCTGAACCTTCCTTTTTGAGGGCGGTCAGCTCTCCAAACCGGTTGAATCTGATATCGTTTGTATGGAAATGTTAATTGCCCGTGATTCATTGCTACGAATCTCGCAAAAGGTACGGTAAGATCATAGCGAAGAGCTTTGTCCGTAAGACTTTCTGAACTGAAAGGCTTATCCAATGCTTTTTGAAAATCGGTAAGCATCTGTGTCTTTTTATCTTCTTTAGCTTCATTGATGCTCGAGTTCAGGATCTTAAAAATTAACCGATCTCCCTCTTCTCCATATTTCCCCGTTAATGTCGAAAGATTTTCAAAACTTGGTGTCTCCAAAGGCTGGAATCCAAATAATTGAAAGTTATTCTGTAAAATATTAATGATATATTTTCTTCTTGAAACTTCCTGTGAGGTAAAATCTCTCGTTCCTTTTGCTAAGCTTGGCTTCATTCTATAATAGGTAAATGATAAATAATAATTGATAAGTCTTGCAAAAATAAGGAATTGAAAGGACTTTTTAAATTCCGGAAGATTTTAATTATTTAAAATTTGAACTCATCGATTCCCTCATCATTAAACAGTATTTTTGTACAAGCCTCATGATTTTTCAAAGCTCCCTGTACACGCCATATGATCGTATATTTCTCTCCGATCCTCATCTGTTTACCCCTGCTCGATTTTAGTCCGTATTCTTTGAAAAGGGCTTCATATTTATCCACCACTTCATCATTATAAGAAAGGGTAATCTGATAAGTATAGCGGGTTGTAATCCTATCGATAACGTTCTGTATGTATTTGAAAAGGACCAAAAGTAAAACTACAGATAGGGAACCGATCAGAGCTTCCTTATAATATTCCGCACCTATCGTCATACCCAGTGCCGCACAAATCCAAATAGTCACAGCTGTTGTAAGCCCCGATACCCTGTTTTCCTCCTTAAAAATAACTCCCGCCCCTACAAAGCCGATTCCTGTAATAATATTAGCTGCAATCCGATCCGGACTTCCTTCGACACCAAGACTCAAAGATAGCATGGTAAACATACACGAACCCAATGTCACTAATATCATTGTCCTAAGTCCTGCAGATTTTAACTGGTACTCTCTTTCGATCCCGATGATTCCTCCAATTACAATCGAAAATACTATAGGGAGTATATCGTTTATACTAATCATTTATCTTTTTTTTGCCTATGTCAAATTATTATTTTTTTGTTTTATTTACAAATGTCTTATAAAAAAAATATTATCAGTTTTCAGTGCTTATGCCCATTATTTACCGGTAGGTTTCATAACATAAAATAGGTATGGAAAAAGCTGAAGGAATACAGATCCCCCAGCTTTTCATTGTTTCACAATTTGTGTTTGATCAATTAGTAAATCAGATACTTTCCAGAATTTCTATAATCTCTTCACCATAGTTTTCTATTTTATGTTTTCCGAAACCTTTGATGTCTAATAATTCTGCTTTTTTGGCCGGTTTATATTTTGCTACGGATAACAGCTCTTTATTACTGGCTATAAAATAAATTGGGAGATTTTGCTCTCTTGCTTTTTCCGATCTCCATAATTTCAGGGCATCGAGAATTTTTTCTTCATCTCTATTCAGCATTTCATTTTCTGCCGAATATTTTACACTTTTGGATTCTTTTACAGCAGATACTCCTGCTTTCAGTTCTTCGAAGTATAAGACAACTGACCAGTAAAGCTCGTCATGTACAAAAGCCGTTTCCGATTTAATAATTTCATGATTTCCGAGAAAATCGTCCAATGCCTGCTGATCTGTATACAGATACTCTTCGGGCAGCCTTATTTTAAAAACTTTTACTCTCATCATCTGTGTTTTTGTATTATTTATTACCCCCTAACAGCAGGATTTCATCAACCCTGATTTCTGTAATATACCTTTTTACACCATCTTTATCATCGTAAGATCTGTAGGTAAGCTTTCCCTCAATAGCAATTTCTTTTCCTTTGGGAACATACTTCTGAAGGATCTCCGCAACTTTTCCAAAGGCAATCAGATTATGCCATTGTGTTTCTTCTACTTTTTCACCTTTTGCATTGGTGTAGTGATCACTCGTTGCTAAAGACACACTTGCTTTTACATTTCCACTGTCGAAGTTGATCATTTCTACTTCTTTTCCTGTGTAACCGATTAATGTTACTTTGTTTCTTAGTGACATAACTATAAATTTTAAAGATTAATATTATCAGATAAGAGACGTTCACTGCTTTCTCAAATCTCTGTTGCAAAGATTGCCATCCCAGCCCATTAAAGTCGGTTATAAACTATTTAAATTCATTTGTAGTCGTTTGTAAACGGATAATCCGTACCTTTGATTAAATATTCATGGTATGAAAAAAGAGATCAACATCTTTGAATTTCCTTTTAATCTAGGCCTTACTAAAAAAGAACATGAAACAGAGCCCGGAGTAAGAAAACTTCCGGATTGGCTTCGAAAACATAATTTTCATGCTAAGCTCCATCCTAAAAATATTTTGAGACTTAATGGTCCTGACTATGCAATGGATTTTGATGAAGAAACCCAGGTAAAAAATCCAGATCGAATCATTGAATATGCCCAAAAGCAATCTGACCTGATCCTAAAAAACTATGATAAAAACACCCTCAATGTAATCATTGGCGGTGACTGCAGTATTTTAATAGGAACTGCAATCGCCCTTAAAAAGCTGGGAAATTTTGGTTTGTTTTATCTTGACGGACATACTGATTATATTCCACCTGAACTTTCATCAAGTGGTGGCGTAGCCGGAATGGATCTGGCTATCGTTTCAGGAATGGGACATCAAAAACTCACCAATATTCGTGGCCTGAGGCCCTATTTTATTGAAGAAAACATCTTCTGTGTAGGGAATGCAGAAACAGACGATGAAGACTATGTAAACCAGGTGATTAATTCGAGCGTTCATTATTATGATCTGGAAAGTCTACGTAAAAATGGTTTCAGCAAAACTGCTGAAGATTTTTTAAAAATGGTTCAACAGAAAGGTTTGGATGGTTTTTTCATTCATTTCGATGTTGATGTATTGAATGATCAGATTATGCCGGCTGTTGACAGCAGAACAGAAGATGGAATCGACTATAATAACCTCCGGGAAATTCTGACTCCATTGATTGAGAATGACCAATGTTTTGGAATAGAAATTACTATATTAGACCCTGACTACGATAAGCAAGGCGTCTACACAAAGGCATTTGTTGAAAATTTAACCCAGATAATAAAAAAATAAAGAAGAATTCATGAAGCAGAAAATAAAAAGAACACTAAGGGTTTCGAAATATGTAATTTATAAAGAAACGCTCGTCGATTACAAAGAACATTTCTGGTCTTTTTTAGGTGCATTTTTTGGAATCGGAATCATTGCATTCATCCAGTCGCACTATCTTTTGGAACAGGAGAACATTTTTCTGATCGGTTCGTTCGGGGCATCCAGCGTTTTAATCTATGGAGCCATTCAAAGTCCGTTGGCACAACCCCGGAATCTTGTAGGAGGTCACGTTCTTTCAGCATTGGTGGGTGTAACGATTTATAAAATAGTTCCCGACGTATTATGGCTGTCAGCTCCGTTGGCTGTTGCGTTTTCAATCGTTCTGATGCAGTATACGAAAACCCTGCATCCACCCGGTGGTGCTACAGCGTTGATCGCCGTTACCTCATCAGGAAAAATTCCGGAACTGGGATATTGGTATGCATTATCTCCTGTTCTATCGGGGTGTATCATCCTGCTTCTTGTTGCTTTATTTTTCAATAATATTACTTCCAACAGAAGTTATCCCAACCATACAAGATTTCTGCGGTTGTTAAAGAAAAAGCATCAACACAAAATGAAAAAATAATATTATGAATTGTCTAGAATGTGGCGAAAAGATCATCGGAAGATCAGACAAAAAATTCTGCAATGACGCCTGCCGCAACGCCTATAATAATAAGCAGAATAAAGACTCCAATAACCTGATGCGGAACATTAATAATAAACTCCGCAAAAACTACCGTATTCTTACGGAAATAAACGTGGAAGGTAAAACAAAAATTTCACGTTCAAAGCTGGATGGCTTAGGTTTTGATTTCGATTACATCACTAACATTAAAGTTTATAAAAACGGTTCGGAATATAAATTTATTTACGATTACGGTTATAAACTTTTGGAAGATGATTTTGTATTGATTGTAAAAAATCAAACCTAAGAATACACCACCAAAATTAATATCTATGAAAGAAGTTGTTTTAATTACCGGAGCTAATGGAATGGTTGCCCGAGAGCTATCAAAAAAAATAGATCCGGAATATACGGTCCGGTTGCTGACCCGGAAAAAGACCAAAGACAATGAATACGAATGGGATATTAGTAAGAGGACAATTGATGATTCGGCATTTGAAAATATCAGTCATATTATTCATCTTGCTGGAGCCAATATTTCTGAAAAAAGATGGTCGGATGACAGAAAAAAAGAGATTATTTCCAGCCGGATTGATTCTGCAAAACTTATTCTTGATACTTTAAAAAAGAAAAACATCAAATTAAAATCTTTTATATCAGCTTCCGCCACGGGAATTTATGGAGCTTATACTTCACAGAAAATTTTCTCAGAGGAAGATGAAAAAGCCGATGATTTCCTTGGAAAGGTAGTTATGCTTTGGGAGCAAGCTGCTGATGAATTTCTTAGTCAGAATGTTGCAGAAAGAGTTGTTAAAGTAAGAACATCCATCGTACTATCTGAAAAAGACGGAGCCTTAAAAAAAATGGCAACTCCCGTGCGGCTGGGAATCGGTTCACCCATTGGAACCGGAAAACAATATATGCCGTGGATTCATCTGAAAGATATCATCGGTATATATGAATTTGCTCTAAAAAATCCTCAGCTAAAAGGAGCTTATAATGCTGCATCACCACAACATACAACCAACGAACAGTTTACGGAAAAAATTGCAGAGGTTTTACACAAACCTTTGTTTATGCCTAATGTTCCTGCATTTGTACTGAAGATCATTTTTGGAGAGCTTTCTGTTGCTTTACTGGAAGGCTCAAGGGTTGATTCCCAAAAAATTCAGAATGCAGGCTATCGGTTTCAGTTTCCTGATCTGAGAGATTCGCTGGAAGATTTACTGAAGAAATAAGATCCACGGTCTTTTCTCAGAGGATACATGAAGAGAAAGTATCTGTTAATATTGAAGTATCTGATTTCATATCTAAATACCACATTATGAAAGACATCATTGTTACCAAAGCCAGACAGAATAATCTTAAAAATATCTCCTTAAAAATACCTAAGAACAAAATCACAGTCTTCACTGGAGTATCGGGATCAGGAAAATCATCCCTTGTTTTTGAAACGATCGGGGCTGAAGCTCAGAGGCAGATCAATGAAATCCAAAATAGCTTCATCAGAAACCGCCTGCAACATTTTGGTGTTCCGAATGTAGATAAAATTGAAAATCTGAATGTTCCATTTATCATTAATCAAAAGAGACTAGGAGGTAACGCCCGTTCTACAGTGGGAACCGCAACCGATATTTATGCTTCTTTACGATTACTTTTTTCAAGAATCGGTGAGCCTTTTGTGGGATATTCCAATGTATTTTCATTTAATAATCCCCAGGGAATGTGTCCTGAATGCGAAGGTCTTGGATTTGTACAGACGGTAAATACTGAAACTCTCTTTGATAAAAATAAATCCCTAAACGAAGGTGCTATACGGTTTCCTACTTTTCAACCCGGTGGCTGGCGGCTGACCCGATATATTCATTCCGGATATTTTGACAATGATAAAAAATTAAAGGACTATACAAAAAATGAATGGGAATTATTACTGAATGCTGAAGAGCACACTCCTAAACATCCTTCAAAAGAATGGGGGAAAACGGTTAAGTATAAAGGAGTAATTCCAAGGATTGAAAACTCATTTTTAAAAAAGGACTCAAAAGAGAATATCACCAGAAAAGAAACGCTGAAAAAAGTAATCATTACTAAAGATTGCCCGGCCTGTAAAGGAAAGAGATTGAATCCAAAAGTTTTGTCCTGTAAAATTGCTGATAAAAACATTGCCGATTGTACAGCACTATCAGTGGATGAACTTCTGGTATTCCTCCAGTCCATTCCCTCCAAAACCTACTCTTCCATCCTATCGGAGCTGGAAAAAAAACTTCAGAATCTCATCGATATAGGATTGCAGTATCTCACGCTGGACCGGCAGACAGATACTCTGTCCGGAGGTGAATCTCAACGGGTAAAAATGGTAAAACAGTTAGGAAACAGTCTTGTCGATCTGTTGTATATTTTTGATGAACCCAGTATTGGTCTTCATCCCAAAGATATTGATCATATTGTAGACATTATAAAGAAAATCAGAGATAAAGGAAATACAGTATTGATCGTAGAACATGATCCTGATCTTATTAAAATAGCAGACCTTGTCGTAGATATGGGACCTGCATCCGGAAAAAATGGAGGCGAGATTATGTACCAGGGAACTTTTAAGAATCTAAAAACGGCTAAAAGCAAAACCGGAATCTATTTCAGCAAAATTCCAGATTACAATAAAAATCCCCGATCAGCAAAAGGATTTATTGAAATAAAAAACGGAAGTATGTTTAATGTTCAAAATATTGACATAAAAATTCCGAAAGGAGTTATGACGGTTGTAACGGGAGTTGCAGGTTCCGGTAAAAGCACGCTGATCAATAAAATACTTCCTCTTTTTTATCCTGAATTAACCGTCATTGATCAATCTGTTTTTAAGGCCAGCAGCCGTTCCAACCTGCTTACTTATCTCAATCTTTCCAATACGGTCCGAAAGCTTTTTGCAGAATCAAACAATGTTTCGGATAAGCTTTTCAGCCGGAACGGAGAGGGCGCCTGTCCCAATTGTAAAGGTCTCGGAATAGAAAAAGTGGACCTCGCATTTATGGATGATATTGAGCAACCTTGCGAAGTTTGTCAGGGATCAGGATACAAGCCCGAAGTTCTTCAATATCATTATCACAAAAAAAATATTGCTGAAGTGATGGATATGACCGTTTTAGAAGCGCTAAGTTTTTTTCCCGAACAAGGATTCGGACATGAGCTTACCCTGCTGATCAAACTTGGTTTAGATTACCTTACTTTAGGCCAACGGCTCGACAGTTTTTCCGGCGGTGAGAGACAGCGTCTAAAATTAACCAAAGAATTAAACCATACTGCCAGGGTTATAGTTCTGGATGAACCCAGCACCGGACTTCATCCTATCGACAATGAAAAGTTGCTTTTATTTTTTGAGGAGCTTGTGAATAAAGATAACACCCTTATCGTCATTGAACATAATCTGGATATTATTGCTCAGGCAGACTGGATTATTGACATTGGTCCCGGACCCGGAAAGTTGGGTGGTAAAATTATGTTCGAAGGGACTGTAGAACATCTTTTATCCGCTTCCCAGTCCCAAACGTCTAAATATCTGAAAAAACATCTCCATGGAAAATAGTAAGATATGATCTATATCGATCAAAATCTCTCAATTTAAAGGCATTTTACAGGATTTGTTGGAAAATAAATATTAATTTAGCCCGTACATTACAGAGAAATTAAAGGTCATCTGATAACCATGAATAACAGCTTAATCTTAAGGAATATATCCCGACATATATCGCTCAGCGATGATGAAGCCAATTACTTCAATTCTTTGTTACGCGAAAGGAAGGTCAGAAAAAAAGAATGTATCCTGAAACAGCAGGAACCCTGTAAAGAAATCAGCTTTGTTCATTCGGGCCTACTGCGTGCTTTTTATTTGGATGCGACAGGTAAAGAATCCACAATTATGTTTGCCCTTCCTGATTGGTGGATCACTGATATGTATTGTTTCGTTAATGAAAAACCCGCTATGCTGAATATTGAAGCACTCGAGGATAGTTTTATTTTTCAATTGAAAAAAGGAGATCTGGACAAATTGTACTATACGGTTCCGAAATTTGAAAGATTCTTCAGAATTATGATGCAGAATGCTTATACCAGGGAACAGCTCAGGATTATTGAGAATCTCTCCCTGTCTTCAGAAGAACGTTATAATGCCTTTATCCGGAAATATCCTGTTGCGGCAGAACGTATTACCCAAAAGCAAATCGCTTCTTATCTTGGGATCACGCCCGAATTTCTAAGTACCATAAAAACCAATAAAAATAAAAAGTGAATACTCTTAAACTATCTTATTTTTTTTACATGGTTTCTTTCTTTATTTTACTTAAAAATAAAAAATAATGCTAATATTAATTGCCGGACCTTACCGAAGTGGTACCCACGATGATCCAAAACTCATCAAACAAAATCTGAATAAACTAGAATCAGCAGCATTACCTATTTTCAGGAAAGGTCATATCCCGATGATCGGTGAATGGGTGGCATTACCACTGATACACCTTGCCGGTTCAACAAAGATAGGTGATGAAGCCTGGCAGGAAATACAATATCCGATTGCCCACAGGATTCTGGAAAAATGTGATGCTGTATTACGGATAGAAGGAGCATCCAAAGGAGCTGATGAGGATGTAAGAATTGCTCAAGAAAGAGGACTGAAAATTTATTATCATATAGAAGATATTCCCTATGCAGAACAGTAAAGTGAAAATCATAAAGACTGAAATCTTATCAGATAACTGGTACACCCTGAAAAAGGTTACCTATGAAAAGATAAAAAACGACGGATCAGTAGAAATCCAAAGCAGAGAAGCTTACGACAGAGGAAACGGTGCCACAATCCTGCTTTACAATAAAAATACAAATACGGTTATTCTGACAAAGCAATTCCGATTACCTACGTTTATTAATGGAAATTCAACAGGAATGCTTATAGAAGCCTGTGCAGGGTTACTGGATGATGACAATCCTGAAGATTGTATCAGAAGAGAAACCGAAGAAGAAACAGGCTACCAGATTTCGAGGGTAGAAAAAGTTTTTGAATCTTATATGTCTCCGGGGTCAGTAACTGAAATTCTTCATTTTTTCATTGCGGAATATTCTAAAGAAATGAAAATAGCAGATGGTGGTGGCCTTGAAGAAGAAGGTGAAGATATTGAAGTGCTGGAGTTATCTTTCGGTGAAGCATTGCAAATGATCGATAACGGGGAGATCAAAGATGCAAAAACAATCATGCTCCTTCAATATCTTCGTGTAAAAAATATTTTGTAGCATCATCTTTGCTGCTAAAAAACTAATATCATAAAAACTGAATTTAAAATAAAATAAGTATTTTTCATTCCTGGTTTCTTAGCCTTAGAATTTCCCGAAAAGGATGTGAGAAGTACACTTAAAATTTAAAAATATGAAACGGAAATTTTCATTAATTATCTTATTATCATTATCATTAGCTGCCTTTGGTCAAAAAAAGGAAAGTGTAAGCATTAAGGAAAAAGCACTTACCGAGCAGTTCAAAAATGATTATAAAAAGAAGACTTATAACAAATTTGAAGGAAAGATCGTTGTAAAAGATAATCAGATACAATTTGATGATAAAACCATTTTCTATGATAAATCGGATAAACTAACAAGTTTAATTTTACGGGAAGGACTTATCTATCCGCAACTCCTGACCGATTATCAAATGGAAAAATTCATAGAGGAAAGTACCGACAAAACCCAGAAAAGATTTCTGCGTCTTCAGAAAAATCCCCGTGCCGGTTTCGATGTCAATAATGTAAAATTAAGCAATACCACAGAACTAACGTTCCTCGAATCCAGCCCAAAGGCCAAAAGATTCAGAGTGACCTGCAAGGATAGTAAACTGGGCAATTTAATTCAATATCTTTTTGAACTGACGAATAAAAATGCAGATAAAGAAACTTCTATGGAAGAGTTTGTTAAAAATTCAACTTTGACCTACCTGCAGCAGCAGAGATTAGATTAAACATCAATTAATACTAATCAATGAAACAAGGTTTCCTTTTAATTATAATTTCATTTTTACTAAGTTGTAGTGATAAACCTAATTCAAAAGAAAGCAAAAATAGTAATGTAATGAGTGAGGCTGAATTAATTAAGAATGTTAAATTGGCAATAAACCCCAAATTTCAGGATTGGGTTCTTTTTAAAAATGGCACATATATTATTTTTGATAATGCTGACACTATAAAAAGCGTAAAAGATGAAGCAATAAATCAAATGAAAGAATTTGGGCCTGTATTTACAGGTGGGCCGGCAGGAGATTTTGGGACTATCCACCTAAATAAAACTGAGGGTTGGATCGTTTCAGGTCACGGATATGGAATGTATACTTATGTAAGCCCTTCTGAAATTGAGAATAAAAACCCAAATGATATTGAAATAGGTATTTTTGGTCGGAATAAAAGGGATTTAGACGGAAAAAAGCCTGAGATAATCTATATAAATGGTACTAGAAAATAGCACTGGATGATATATAAATATCAACATCCCAAATAATATTTTCACTGCTTTTCTTACCATTTTTTCCGTCTATAATTGTGCATTATAACCGATGATCAGAGAAATCTTACCTTCTGATCTTTTTACATTAAAAACAAAACCATGGAAATTCAAAACATTGATCATATCGTTCTAACGGTAGCTGATATCGAAAAAACCATCTCTTTTTATACAGACATCCTGGGATTTGAAGCGGTCTCATTCGGAGATAACCGGAAAGCGCTTGCTTTTGGAAACCAAAAAATCAGCCTGCATCAGAAAGGCAATGAATTTGAGCCAAAGGCACTACATGCTACTCCCGGTTCTGCAGATCTGTGCTTTATTGCCACAACAGATGTACATGATATTTTAAAAGAACTTAAAGAAAAAAACATCGAAATCATCGAGGGTATTGTTATCAGAACCGGGGCAACAGGCAAAATAAGGTCCGTCTACTTCCGGGATCCTGATCAGAACCTGATTGAAGTGAGTAATTATATTTAAAATCTTCGTGAGCATGTCCCCAGATAAAAACGCCTTGGCTAAAATCCTTAGTAATTTTGAACAGGAAGAATTACCCAACAAAACCTTGCTAACGGAAGAAGGTAAGATGGCACGTAAATTTTACTATCTCAAAAAAGGAGTTGCCAGAGGTTGGCTTAATAATGACGGTAAGGAAATTACATTTCAGTTTTTGTTTGAAGGAAACTTTATTTCGTCGTGGGAAAGTTTGTTTTATAATTCTCCAAGTATTTATAATATCGAAACGATAGAACCCTGTACTGTATACAGCACTTCTATTGAGGATTTCAGACAAATAATTGAAAATAATCCGGACAGCAAGGAACTTTATTACAGCTATCTACAGGAACGCTTACTTAAATATCAGAAGCTCTTTATTTCCCGTATAAAAGATTCTGCAGAGGAAAGATATAATGAGCTTATAAAGCAATCCCCCGAGATTTTCCGCCGGGTTCCTCAGTATTATATTGCATCTTATCTTGGTATCACGTCTGTATCATTAAGCAGGATCAGAGGAAAAAAAATCTAATAAGAGATGTACTCTATATAGTAACTCCATGGTTATTCTTCACTTCTGCCATTACAAAAGTACTGTGTGTGCTACCTATCGAGTCGACGGAACCTAATTTATTAAATACAAAATCCTGGTAGTGTTTCATATCGCGTACCTGAACTTTGAGAAGGAAATCAAAATCGCCCGAAATATTATAGCATTCCGCAACTTCGTCTATCAGTGTAATTTCCTGTACAAAATCATTTCCCACAGACCTGTCGTGGATCTTTAATTTAACCTGACAGAAAACTGTAAAACCACGATTCAGTTTCTCAGCTTCTAAGACAGCTGCATAATGTTTGATATAACCCTCCTGCTCCAACCTTTTAACACGCTCAAAAACAGGAGATGGAGAAAGGTTAATTTCCTTTGCCAATTCTTTAACGGTCAATTTTGCATTTTTTTGAAGGATTCTTAACAATTGAAGGTCTTTATCGTCTAGTCTTTCCACAGGATAATATTCTTTTTTCGATTTATATTTTCAAATTTACAGAATAAATAACTCACAAATTCAATTCAAACAAAACAATATCCTTAATTTTTGCATTTACGCCAATTAAACATCTTAAATTAATACCTTTACACCCTATTTTGTTCTTTAACATACTTCATCAAACGGAAAAGGTTTTACTTAAGGTAGATTAATAGGGAATCGTGTGAAAATCACGAGCTGTCGCGCAACTGTAAGTAACACAACAGAGGTTTTTGTCCCCGAATATCCACTGCCACAAGCGGGAAGGATGACAAAAACTGTTACAAGTCAGGAGACCTGCCTGTTCCGAATTGACAATGCTTTCGCGGTCTGAAGCTTTTGGTCATACAGATGATACTTTTGAACGTATTGAATTGGGTTTTAAACTCAGAATTTATTTGAGTTTAAACGTAATGTTTTTTATGAAAATTAATTTCAGGCTACTCAACAAACTATCCCTCACTGGAAAAATTACGTCTATATTGTATCTTCTCTATTGCTAAAAACTATTTCCCGATTGCGTCATGAAGCATTATAAGAACTTTTAAAACCAAAATTTAATTAAAAGTTTAAAGAAAATGCAAACACACATCCTTGGCTATCCGCGAATCGGTAGCAACAGAGAACTTAAAAAAGCCTGCGAACTATATTGGGCAGGTAAAACATCGTTACAGGAACTTTTAGAGGCAGGAAAAAAGATCAGAAAGCAAAACTGGGAACTACAACAAGAAGCAGGAATTGATCTGATTCCATCCAATGACTTTTCTTTTTATGATCAGGTATTGGACATGACATTATCTGTTGGAGCTATTCCTTCCCGTTATCAGGATATTACATCAAATGAGCTAGATCTTTACTTTGCTATGGCCAGAGGTTATCAGAAAGAAGGACACGATATTACAGCCATGGAAATGACAAAATGGTTTGATACCAATTATCATTATATCGTTCCAGAATTCCAAAAAGATCAGCAATTCAAATTATTCTCCCATAAAATCGTCAATGAGTTTATTGAAGCGAAGGAAGCAGGAATTCATACAAAGCCTGTTATCCTTGGATTGGTAACCTATTTATTATTAGGAAAAGAAAAAGAAGAAGGTTTTGATAAATTGGATTTAGCACAAAATCTTCTTCCGGTTTACGTCGAGATCTTAAAAGAGCTTGAAAAAAACGGAGCAGAATGGATCCAGCTGGATGAGCCGTTTTTAGCACTAGACCTTGATCAGAAAGCAAAAGAAGTTTACCAGAACATTTATGCTGAAATTGCCAAACAGTTTCCGAACCTTAAATTCATTGTGACCACCTATTTTGATGGGTTAAAAGATAACCTTTCATTGGCCACTACTCTACCTGTTGATGCACTACACATTGATCTGGTAAGAGCCCCGGAACAATTGGATGAGGTCATCAATGCAATTCCTGAAACATTAATCCTCTCATTAGGAGTCGTAGACGGAAGAAATATCTGGAAAAACGATTTCAATCAGTCTCTGGTTTTCATCAAAAAAGCTATTGCTGCATTAGGTTCTGAAAGAGTTTTCATTGCACCGTCATGTTCATTACTTCATTCTCCTTTCGATCTTGACCTGGAGAAAAATGAAAATATACTATCTCCGGAGATCAAACAATGGATGGCTTTCGCCAGGCAAAAAGTTTATGAAATTGTTACCTTAAAAAAATTAGCTTCAGAAAACCCGGATTACAATACTTTACAGGAATTAGCTGAAAATAAAAAAGCTATTGAAAACCGAAAAGTTTCAACACTGATTCACAATCAGGATGTGAAAAACCGTATTGCCGTAACTACAGAAAGTGACGCACAGAGAAACAGTCCTTTTAATGTGAGAAAAGAAGCACAGCAGAAGGCATTGGAGCTTCCTTTATTTCCGACAACAACAATTGGGTCCTTTCCTCAAACCAAAGAAGTAAGAAGCTGGAGAGCTCAATTCAAGAAAGGAGACCTGACTGCCCAGAAATATGATCAGCTGCTTAAAGAAGAAACACAGAGAACCATCCAATGGCAAGAGGAAATCGGAATTGATGTATTGGTACATGGAGAATTTGAACGCAACGATATGGTCGAGTATTTTGGGGAACAGCTCGCAGGATTTGCATTTACTCAAAACGGATGGGTTCAAAGCTACGGAAGCCGCTGTGTAAAACCACCGGTTATTTATGGAGATGTTCACAGGCCTCAGCCAATGACGGTTTACTGGTCGCAATATGCCCAGTCATTAACCCAAAAATGGGTAAAAGGAATGTTGACCGGCCCTGTAACCATTCTTCAATGGTCATTTGTACGTGATGATCAGCCTCGTTCGACCACCTGTAAGCAGATTGCTTTGGCAATCCGTGATGAAGTAAACGATCTTGAAAAAGCAGGAATCAGAATTATCCAGATCGATGAACCAGCTATCAGAGAAGGTCTTCCTTTGCGTAAGGCAGAATGGCAAAATTACCTTCAATGGGCTGTAGAAGCTTTCAGAATCTCCGCAAGCGGTGTCGAGGATGCTACACAGATCCACACTCATATGTGTTATTCCGAGTTTAATGACATTATCCACAATATCGCCGATATGGATGCCGATGTCATCACGATAGAATGCTCAAGAAGCCAAATGGAGTTATTAAATGCTTTCGCAGACTTTAAATATCCAAACGAGATCGGCCCCGGAGTATATGACATTCACTCTCCAAGAGTTCCATCAAAAGAGGAAATGGTCACATTGCTGAAAAAAGCACAAGCCGTAATCCCGGCAGAACAGCTTTGGGTAAATCCGGATTGCGGATTGAAAACCCGTCATTGGGAGGAAACAGAAAAAGCATTGATCGCTATGGTAGCAGCTTCGAAAGAAGTGGCTGCAGCTTATTCGACTGAGAAAGTATAATAGAACTGATTATTATTTTTTTTATATTGTAAGGCAGAGGCGTAAGCTTCTGCTTTTTTTGTTTAATAAAATAAATCAATGACTACAGAAGAATTCGTAGGAAATTTTTATCACGAAAAACAAAATATCATATATTTATGTTTTGTTATATTTAAAACTTAGGAGCTATATTTTCATGGGAACTTGGTAAATGCAGAAGTTAATATTTTACCGTAGGAATATTTTCAAAGAAAATTAAAAACAGCAGGGATTTAAGATTTGAAGAATCTCAGTTAATTGGAACTGTTAGAATTATTAAAATTGTAAATTCCAAACTACAGAAGTAATATGAAAATTCTATTTATTTTAATTACAATTTCAGGATCATTACTAGGTCAGTCAAAAGAACTAAAACATAAAAACTACAGCCATTTGGATACTATTGATGTTTATTCAAAAGATTATCCCACCAAACTTGTCGAGGGATCTGGATTAATAAAAAATAAAAAAAACAGAAATGTAGGTGCAATAGGATTCTCCATCAAATAACTAAAGATAGTAATGGTAAAATTATTCGAATTTTAAAATCTGAATCCAATCATTATATAAAAGATCATAAAAATCCACAAAAAAGTATAATTCGCGAAATCACAATTTATTATGATGATTCTCAACCTGACCTAGCAAAATATACAAGTGAGACTTTAATAAATAATTCATTAGTAAAAACAGAAACTAAACTTTTTGATTTAAAACAAAATAATAATGATCTTCCCGGGTTTAAAAATGTCAAAGATTTATTAGATATGATAAAAAATGAAGATTATTAATTCTTTTCCTTATCTTCTTATTATAACAAACAGCTTCAAATAAATTAATAATGAATAAGTTATGATTTTCTGGAATTAATTACCTAATTTTGCACCCCAAAAAAAGGATTATACTATGGAATCTAAAATAGCATTGTACTCATTCATACTTATGGATATAACAATTACATAGAATCCTTAAAATCAATAAAATATATAAATATGAAAAGAGTTGGTGAACATAGAAAGCTTCTTGGGGTAGATAAAACAGTAACATTACAGGAGTTAAAAACCATTTACAGGAATACGATGAAAGATTCTCATCCTGATAAATTCATCAATGATGAAGCCGGGAAACTGGAAGCTGAAGAAAAAAGCAAATCTGTGATTGAAGCCTACCACTTTTTGGTGAGCATTAACCCGGAAACACAGGAAAAGTATAAAGAGGAATATGTAGAAACAACTACAAAATCTAATATTCACGATTTCTATTTTGAGAAACAGGTTCTGAAGATCCAGCATTTAAACGGAATGATGTATGAATACCTGGGAGTACCAAGAAACACCTATATTAAAATGGTAAATGCTGATTCACCAAGCCGTTTTGCAAGAAGACACATTTACGGAAACTTCATCTACAGAAAGTCAGGTGAAGCCATGGCAGATTAATTTTTTGCATAAAATAAAAGCGAAGGCTTTCAGTTTATTCTGGAAGCCTTTTTTATTGTGGAGAATAGAGTTTAAAATTTTGTTGGCAGCACAGGGAACAATCAAAAAAGCGTATCAAAAATGATACGCTTTTTCGGTTAATTAAGGTTGTTATTTTAATCTAAATGTTTAGGAGTAAATCCGTCATCACTTAGTTCTCTGTGCTCGTAATCAGCCTTCATTTCAGCCTCATAGTCTGTTTTCTCATGCTGACCCATTCTTCTTAGAATTGAATCAAACAGAGAGTATACTACTGGTACGATGATCAAGGTAAGGAATAGAGACGATGTTAAACCACCGATAACTACCCAAGCCAGACCTTTATTAAATTCGGCTCCTGCTCCACTCGCCAATGCAATTGGCAACATCCCGAAGATCATCGCGATGGTTGTCATAAGAATAGGACGAAGACGAGCATGGTTAGCCTGAATCAAGGCATCGTGTGTATTTGATCCTGCAGCTTTTCTAGCATTGGTAAAGTCAACAATCAGGATCGCATTCTTCGCCACAAGACCAATCAACATGATCATCCCTAACATCGTAAAGATGTTCAATGAATTTGCTGTTAAAGCAAGGATAACCATAACTCCGATCATCGCAAGCGGAATCGAGAACAATACCACAAACGGATAAACAAAACTGTCATATAAGGAAACCATTACCAGGTAAACCAATACGATAGCTGCCAATAAGGCAATACCTAAAGTACCGAAACCTTCCTGCTGGTTTTCCATATCACCACTCCAGATGTAATCCACTCCGATAGGTTTTTTATCGCTCTTCATGAACTGGTCTGCCCATTCATTCGCAACATCCCCCACCGGTCTACCTACCGCCTTTGCTCTTACTTTTACGGAAGGAGATTTATCTCTACGCTCAAGTAAGCTTGGTCCTGAACCCATTTTCACTTCTGCAAACTGACTCAAACGAACCTTTTCTCCTCTAGGATTTGTGAACATCAGGTTCTTAACATCATCAATAGACTGTCTGTTCGCATCACCGAAACGGATATTGATATCATATTCATATTCTCCGGCTCTGTATTTCCCATCTGTGTTTCCGTTGAATGCTGTCTGCATTGTTTGTCCTACACTCTGAAGATTCAAGCCTAAAGAAGCCATTTTATCTCTGTCAATATTTACCTGAACTTCAGGGTTACCGGTATCTGTTGATAGTTCTGCATCTACTGCTCCGGGAACTTTTTTCAATAGTTCCAGAATTCTTGTTGCCTCTTTTACTGCTGTAGCATTATCAGGAGCTGTTACAACCATTTCGATCGGTGCATTTTCAGCACCCAGGATACCAATTGGAGCCGTTTTAAACTCAACTCCTGTAAATTTCTCTTCTAATGCTCTTTTTACTTTAGCTGCTTTGATGTTCGTACTTTCAGCACGCTCAGATTTATCAGTAAGGTTTACCTGAACTTCAGACTGATAAGTCGTTGCCTGAGCTCCACCAAAACCTGTTGACTGCTGACCAACAGTGGTAATCAGATCCACAACATCTTTATCATTTCTTAAAAACTTCTCTACATCTAAAGTTAACTGGTTGGTCTTTTCAACGGTCGCATCTTTTGATAATTCCATTTGAACTAAGAACTGACCACGGTCGATTGGAGGGAAGAATTCACCACCAATGAAACCAAATGCTACCAACATGAACGAAGAGATCAGAATAATAAAGGTGATCACTACCGTTGATATCCTTCTTAACGTTGACTTCAGACACCACTCAAGAATGCCTGTGATCCAGTGTGTGAATTTATCAATCAGTCCTTCAAACCAAAGAATGAATTTTTCAAACCAGTTTTTACCTGTTAAGTGCTCCAGCTTACCAAATCTTGATGATAACCAAGGGATAATGGTAAATGATGCCAACAATGATAATAAGGTTGCAATAACAACCGTGACGCAAAATTGCCCAAGGATGTTTGCTACAAGACCTGAACTCATTGCAATCGGAAGGAATACCACCACGATTACCAATGTAATTGCAGCAACGGTAAATCCAATTTCAGACGCTCCATCATACGCAGCCCTGATCTTACTTTTACCCATCTCCATGTGACGGTAAATGTTTTCCAATACCACGATCGCATCATCCACAAGGATACCAACCACCAGGGATAGTCCTAATAAACTCATCAGGTTCAGTGTATACCCCATCAGGTTCATTCCAATGAAGGCTGCAATTAACGAAGCCGGAATAGAGACCATTACGATAAAGGCATTTCTGATACTGTGAAGGAATAGTAACATCACAATAGCTACAAGGACGATTGCCAGGAACAAGTCAAAAATAACGTGGTTGGCAGATTCAAGAGTAAAATCCGTAGTATCATTTACTACCTTCACTTTTATCCCCTGAACTTTATACGCTTCTTCTACTTTTGCTATGGTTTTCTGAACACTTTCAGATACAGCAACCGCATTCGCATCAGACTGTTTTTTAACCTGCATTAAGATCGTCGGAAACTGGTTAAATCTCGCCACTTTCTCAACATCTTTCTGAGAGTCGAAAACGGTAGCAATATCGGATAAACGAACCTGAGCTCCATCTTTATTGGAAACAACAAGGTTGTTCATTTCCTGGATCGATTTATATTTTCCGGATAATCTGATCGTAGATTTTGTCGTTCTCGATTTCAAACTTCCTGTAGGGAAATCCAGGTTGGATGAAAGGATAGCCTGCTGAACATCTCCGATGGAAAGTCCATAACCCTGCAATTTTTTCTCATCAAGATTCACCTGAATCTCTCTTTCCTGTCCACCTACAAGATCAACCTGTGCTACTCCGTTTACACGGGAGAAAATAGGCTCTATTTTTTTATCTAAAAGGTCATAAAGTTCTTTGTTATTCAATTTATTCGAAGAAACACTCATCGTAATAATAGGTAAATCATCCAATGAGAATTTATTCAGTGAAGGCGGATCTACATCATCCGGAAGATCTTTAAGAACTGCATTTACTTTACGCTGAGCATCATTCAAAGCATAATCCACATCCGCACCATCGTTCAGCTGAACCATGATCACGGATAAACTTTCATATGATGAAGACTCTACTTTTTTTACATTTTCCAAAGAACCTACGGCATCTTCAATTTTCCGGGTTACGGAAGTTTCCACCTCTGCAGGCGAAGCTCCCGGATAGGTCGTAGAAATTGTTACCATATTGGTTTCAAACTTCGGAATCAATTCGTATCCCATGAGTGTATAACTCAGGATACCTCCCAGTGTCAGAATTGTAAATAATACAATTACCAACGAGGGTCTTTTGATCGATATTTCTGCTAACTTCATAAGTCTACTACTTTACAATATTGATTTTTGACCCGTTATCCAAGTTGATCTGTCCGCTGGTAATTACCTGTTGACCTTCGGTAAGACCTGTAAGAATCTGTACTTTATCTCCGTACACTTTCCCGATCGTTACTTTGATCAATTTGGCAGTTCCATTTTGAACGATAAACAACTGGCCAGAGCTCACCCCGTTTACAAATGCTTCCGCAGGAACAGTAAGCATGTTCTGAGTTTCAGCTCCGTTGTTTGTTTTGAAAACTGCAGTTGCATACATACCGGCTTTCAGGTTTCCTTTGTTCGGAACTTCAATTTCTACCGGGAAATTTAAAGAAGCATCACTTTTAGGAGCAATAAATGTAATTCTTCCACTGAAAGAATCTTCAGGTAGAACATTTACGCTAATTGGAACTACCTGACCTAACTGGATTTTCCCAACCTGGCTTTCATCCACCAGAACGGAAAGTTTTAAGGTATTGATATTAACGATCTCAAACATGGAAGTTCCCACTGAAACTACAGTTCCAGGCTCCACCATTTTTTTATTAATTGTACCGCTGATCCCTGCCCGGATGCTGGTATCATTTACTCTTACACCCTGAGCTTTTACAGCAGCTTGCATATTTTTAAGCTGTAATCTTGAATTATCAAGCTGTTGCTTGGTAACTCCTCCTGTTTTATAAGCATTTTCATAACGCTGATTGTCGATAATTGCGTTTTGTAAGTTATTCTGAGCCTGTGATACATCTACCTCAATAGCATCTCTTTTAATAGTTGCTAAAGTCTGACCTGCAGAAACTCTTGAACCTTCTTTTACTAGAACACTTACAATACGTCCTGCAATTTCAGAAGACTGATTCATTTCCTGCTTTGGAAGAAACGTTCCATTCGCTGAGTAATCCGTATCGATATTTTCTCTCTTTACGGTTACCACATTCACGTTGATCTTATCAACCTGCTTGGCAACTTCTTTTACTTCCTGTGTCTGTTTTTCTTTGTTTCCCGCAATCTTATAAGCTGCTAAACCAATAAGTACAGCCGCTACGATGATATATATTAAAGTTTTTTTCATTTTAGTTTATTATTGGTTTTCTAATGTATTTAATTCTCCTTTAGCTTTGATCAGTTTTATCTCAGCCTGCTTATAATCCAGCAATGCATTCGCATAGTTCTGCTTTGCCTGAGTAAGGGCATTTTCAGAATCCAGAACTTCTGTAAGTGTTGCTAAACCATACTGATAATTGGATTGTGTGTTGCTTTGAACCCTTTCTGCCAGTCCTACATTATTTTTCATGCTTTCGATATTGATGATCGCATTTTCCATATTGGAAACCGCATTTTTATAATCCAGGTTTAGGCTAAGCTTAGTTTTCTCAATATCCTGATCCAGATCCTGAATATCGATTTCAGCCTGTTGAATCTGAGCCTTGGTTTGGCCACCCATAAAAATCGGAACTTTAATGGCAAGACCTATGGAAGCAAAATCACTCCAGTTGGTTCCCTGAGAAGATCCTGTGAAATAAGGAAATTTATTTCCTAATCCCTGCCATCCGTAATTGGCTGTTAATCCCACGGTAGGATAAAGATAAGCTTCTGTTGCTTTTTTACTAAACTGTAATAACTCTCTTTGTTTATTTAGTACTTTTAATTCAGATCTTTGTTCCAGGCTCACATTGGTTGCTAAAAGCTGCGGATTGGGTTCGATTGTTTTTTCTTCAAGCTCTATCGGTGTTTCAATAGGAACTCCCATATAAAACTTCAATGAATTTTTAGCCACTTCCACTCCGTTGATCAGCTGTTGCCTGTTCGATCCTATATTATTAAGCTGAACGTTGGTACGGTCCAGGTCTATAGATTTAGCAAGGCCATTATCAACTAAACTTTTGATCACATTTCTTACCCTTTCCGTATTAGCATAACTGGCTTCAATCGTCTTAAGATTTTCTTCCTGAACAAAAACCTGATAATAAGCTGTCGCTACATTTTCAATGATTTGTTCATTGGTCAGCTGTGAATTAAGAATATAAAACTCACGGGTAGATTTAGCCGCTTTTAAACCGATGAATACTCTCTGGTCAAAAATATTCTGGTTAAGCGTTAAAGAGTTTACAGACTGCCATTTTGTTCCGAATGTCACCGGAATCATCTGTCCCGGCATTCCTAAAATCTCACCAGGAAGAACAGACTTCTGTAAAATAGGATTAAAGGTATTGCTGATATTAGCACTGATCTGCGGTAAAGCACCGGCTCTGGCTTCATCAATCTTATATTCAGCTTTTTTTACCTGTAAAGCAGCTTTCTTAGCTTCTGCCTTATTTTTCAGGGCCTGCTGAATGGCTTCTTTTAAAGAAACCTGTTGCTGAGCATGTACCGATGAGTAACCGAAAATCATAAATGCTGCAGCTATCCCTATTTTTAGCTTTTGTGCAGTTATACGTTTTCTTTTCATAATTTTATTACTTCGTTTATTTTTTTAATAGATGTTCTTCTTCAAATACTTTATTCCTAAAGGACGGATCATATTTAAAAATACTTTAAGCTTTTAACTAATTTTTAAATAAAATATTCAGTATGATCTCTTTTCTCTCTGATATGATCTTATCAAATTCTTTATCACTGATCATTAGATTCTCCATCAAAAGAGGACGTATTGCGCTGGGAAATACCAATAAAGAAACCATATTCAGAATAAATTGGATAGGCTTCATTCTCTCTATATTTCCTGCTTCCATTTCCGTTTCAATGTCTTCATACATCTTTTTCAAATCATCTTCCTCTATATCCTTCTTATGACAATTCCCTTTATTGATCTGTGAAACAATATAAGTTTCCAGATAAGGATACTGAAGGCTTGTTGATAAGCTGCCTTCTATAAACTGGCTTATTTTCTCTTTAAAAGGCAGATCGGAATTCTGTATAATTTTAGATTTCTCTTGTTCTACTTTTTGCGCTTCATTAAATACAATCTGCATCAGATTATCTCTTGAACGGAAATAGTAATTAATAAGCGTTCTATTCACTCCGGCTTCATCTGCAATCTCTTGCGTAGTAGCATCAAACTTCCCTTTCACAAAGAATAGGTGCTTCGCAGTTTCTTTGATCAATTCTTGTGTTTGGTCTTTTTTTGCTTGATTTGACATTTTTGTTAAACAAATTTGTGCAAATGTAGATCAAAATTTTTTTTTGACAAAATTGTTAAACAAAATAATTAAATGAATCTCATGATTTCCATCATGTTTTAAAACAAACACTTACAGATGAATGATTATTAATCCCGATAAAGTGAGGCGTTTTTATATATTTGCCGGAAATTAATAATAGATGCGGAAAATTTTATTTCTTTTATCAGTGTTCATTTACAGGAACTGAAGTCGGCATCTATGATAGAAGAGGTATTCCGGTATTCAAAGATATCATCAGTAAAAAATCTTTTGAATGGGACGGAAAATACAATTCATTACCATTGCCTACAGGAAGCTATTGGTACATTATAAGGGTTTCAGATGGGCGATTATACAATGGTTGGATATTGATTAAGAACAGAGAATAAAAACAAAAAAACGAGCAGAAAATTCTGCTCGTTTTATATTTTTATAATAATCTGATTTTATCCTCCATAATATCGATGATCTTATCTTTATAAAGACCTCCGATTGCTTTCTTGAAGTTCTTTTTACTCATCTGGATTTCATCTTTGATCTCCTCTGGAGTAGATTTATCAGATAGATAAAGAAGACCATAGTTCTCTTCTAATTTGGTAAGGATTTTTTGCTTAAACTCATCAATATTTTCAAAACCTTCAGGCTGTAAGGAAACATCAATCTTACCATCTTCACGAATGGCTTTAATATAGCCTTTTTCTTCAGATAGCGGATATAGCTTTTTGAAAACATCAGAAGCATAGATCAATCCTATGTATTTTTTATTAATGACAACATTCCACCCCAGTTCACTTTCATTCATCATGATCAAATCTACTTTATCCCCTTTCTGGAAGGGCAGATTTTCATATTGTGGGTTTCTTTTAAACTTTGTTGTTCCTGTGATCAGTTCCAGATCCTCATCTACATAAAGATATACCAGATATCTCTTGCCTTCAATAATTTTGGATTTTTGTTGCTTATAAGGAATGAATAAATCTTTAATAATTCCCCAATCCATAAAAGCACCACTAGGTAAACTCTGAACACTTGTCATTACTGCATACTCTCCTACTTCAGCCAATGGAATTTCAGTAGTGGCTTTTAATTTACCATCATCCTGATACACAAAAACTTCAATTTCATCCTCAATTTCCTTATCTTCCTGAGCGAAAACCTTTGGTAAAAAAGCCTTTTCACCCGATTCATCGATCAGGATCCATCCTGAATTATTTTTTTCTGAAATTTTTAAAGTTTGAGTTCTTCCGAGTTGCATTGATGATAAAATTAGTCTGCAAAGGTACGGAAATATAAAATGACTCATTCAGAAATAATTCCGTCAACTTCTATTTCCCTGAATTTCCTGATTTAATTCTATTAATCCGAATACCCAATATTCCTTTACCAGTTTATAAAGAGGTCTGTTTTAAAAGAGAACTTAGCTACAAAGTTGATTATTCATCGACCGGTTATTAAGTTGTCTGAAAACGAGTCCGGATTTCGTTCAGCTTGTTATACATTGTGCTTAATAATTGATCCGAAAGCTTGTCAAGATTAAAATGTGTGGCCAGGATAAATCTTAGTTGATCAGGCTCTGTAATTTCAAGACTTTCTTTTCTTCCATCATTTCCGCGTATAGTGAATGCATGATTAAAAAGGGAATATCTGGATTTTTCATCTACACGGGAAATCATAAGAGATTTACCAAATACAGAATCAGGCCCGGTAGCCACAAACCAATTTGCCATTTCCAGGTCAGGCTGCTCCACTTCTTCAAGTGAAAATTTATAGATCGGAAGCCATTCTTCCTTCAAAACTTCCAACTGATAAAAAATGTCATTGTTAACCAATCGAAACACTCCATTTGGAGTTTCCTGTTCTATATTTGCCTGAAGTAATATGGGCGAAGTAAGCGTCATTGAACCGAACCCCACGTCCACAAGGTATTTTAGACCCTTAATTTCTGTAGTGAGCATCATGTGTGATCTTGCCGTTGCTTTACCATTGGCACTATTCCACAGGACTCTGGCCAGATGCATTTGGATAGTAAATCCTAAGTTCGTCAGGATATTTTTAAACAGTAAATTTTGTTCATAACAGTATCCACCTCTTTGAAATGTAACCAGTTTATGGAAAATGGCACCTCTATCTAAAGAAGGAACGATGCCCGTGAAAGAATCAATATTTTCAAATACAATATGTTTAGGATGCAACTGATGTAATCTCTGCAAGCCTTTCAGCTCGCCGTTATCTTCATGGTTCCAGTACGTTCCCAACCGTTTTAAATACAATTCAAATTCTGATCTTTCCATAATTAGATTAAAGTTGTCTAGATGCTTATTATGAGTTTGCTATATATTCCATTAATTCCCTCTTACTGCTTTCGAAATCAAAAGCATCATACACCATGAAATACCTGTTCTTATCTGCGCATTTTCGGTACATGGATTTCGCCAGGGCCAATTTATTCTTATCAAAACTCAACGACTTTACAAGATCCCTTATCTGCTGTGAAGTAAAAAAAGAAGTACGCATCTGCTGATTAATCAATGCTATTTTACCGTCATCAAATTTCTCATTATTCTGAAGCATTTCAAAAAATTGGCTGAAGGTGCGGGCATCCATAGTATTGCCCGGTTGATTCCAGTTTCCGGATTGATTACCATAAGGGTTATTCCATATATCATTCCAGTCGTTGAAGCCATAAGATTCGTTCTGAACCGGGTAAGAATCCAATAAATATAAACCTTCATTGGTAAAAAAATCGAGTACCATTCTGTTGTTATTCCTTAACATCAGAGTCGATCTGTAAATTAAAAATCCATTATCATAAATTGATATGGGCAATCTCCCGGATTGTAAATCAAAGAAACGGTATTTTCCCGAATTGTTCGAAATGGATTGATCACCAAGTTCAACAGTGAAATATCCCAGTTCAGGAATCCTCAGAAAAACTTCTGCATATCCATAATTTTGGTTCCAATGATAATTGGGATTTTTAAAACCATTATTTTGATTACCGTTTCGAAAGCCGGAATTGCTTTTAGTCGTATTATTTTGTTGATTTCCTTTGGCCGCTGAAGATTTCATTTCAGTCACAGAAGCTTCATTTTTTAACAGTTCTCCTGCTTTTCCAGCTTCCTGAGCAAAAGAATAAATTCCGGTAAACATCGCTAAACCAATAAATATATTTTTCATTATTTTACTTTTATATCAGCATCTCTATTTTTATGCCAAAAAAAAGAGAAACCAAGTTTTGGTTTCTCTTTTTATATCAATTTTGAAATTTTTAATCTTTCAGTAAATACTACATATGAATTGGTCTCTTCCCTGTAGCATCCAATGCCGCTTCTTTAACAGCCTCAGCATAAGTTGGGTGAGCATGAGAACTTCTTGCAATATCTTCTGCACTTGCACGGAATTCCATAGCAATTACACCTTCAGCAATCAAATCTGCGGCTCTTGCTCCGATGATATGCACTCCTAAAACCTCATCTGTCTTCTCATCAGCAATGATTTTTACCAATCCGTCAATATCACCACTTGCACGGCTTCTTCCTAATGCTCTCATTGGGAATGAACCCACTTTAATAGCAACACCTTCTTCTTTTAACTGCTCTTCAGTTTTACCAACTCCGGCAACTTCAGGCCATGTATATACTACACCAGGAATAAGATTGTAGTTGATGTGTGGCTTTTGACCTGCTAAAGTTTCAGCAACAAATACGCCTTCTTCTTCAGCTTTATGTGCTAACATAGCTCCTTTAACCACATCTCCGATCGCATAAATATTGGCAACATTGGTCTGTAAATGATCATTTACCTTTACTCTGCCTCTTTCATCAAGCTCTACTCCAGCCTCCTCAAGACCTAAACCATCTGTATAAGGCTTTCTACCCACAGAAACCAAACAATAGTCTCCTTCAACAGTAATTTCCTCTCCTTTTTTATCTTTAGCTGTAATTTTTACAGAGTCTCCATTTCTCTCAACAGCAGAAACAGCTGTAGAAAGCATGAATTTCATTCCCTGCTTCTTAAGAACTTTCAGTAATTCCTTACTTAATGCTCCATCCATTCCAGGAATGATCTTATCCATAAATTCAACAACAGTAACCTGAGATCCTAATCTTAAATATACTGAACCAAGCTCAAGACCGATTACACCACCGCCGATAACTACCAAATGCTTAGGAATTTCTTTAAGATTCAAAGCTTCAGTAGAAGTAATTACTCTTTCCTTGTCAAGCGTAATAAAAGGCAATGAAGACGGCTTGGAACCTGTTGCAATGATTGTATATTTGGAATCGATAGTTTCTGAAGAACCATCTTTCTTGCTGATTTTAATCTGAGTAGCTGATTCAAAACTTCCAACACCTTCAAAAACAGTAATTTTGTTTTTGCTCATCAGATAGTTGATTCCATCTGTATTTTGCTTTACCACTTCATTTTTACGCTCGATAATTCTTGCAATATCTACTTGAGGATCATTGATAATGATTCCGTGACCTGCAAAATTATGTTTTGCATTTTCGAAATGCTCAGAACTATCTAAAAGTGCTTTAGAAGGAATACATCCAACGTTAAGACAAGTTCCGCCTAAAGTTGAATATTTTTCAATAATTGCTGTTTTGAAGCCTAATTGCGCAGCACGAATTGCAGCAACATAACCACCAGGACCAGAACCTATTACGGTAACATCGAATTGACTCATGTTATTTTATGAATTTGTTTATTATTATCTATCTTAAGTCTTACAAATTTAATGATAAATTACCAAGCACCAAAGTGAGTTTTATCAATTTTAGAATTGATAACAGGACATCCTATCTTTCACAGGAGTTATTTCAATAGTTTGATATTTTCTTCATTTCCTTCTTTTAAATAAATAGCTGAAAAAATGAGTGGTTTTTCAGATGATGCATTATCAAAATGAAGAATTTTAACATTTTTTGGTTCATAAAAAGCATCCCCCTCATGGAGTATTATTTTTTGCTGTCCTTCTATCTGAAAAACAGCATCTCCTGATTTTATTATTCCCAATACCGGACAAGGATGCAGATGCTCCGGTGCCGCTACGCCTGCAGCTATTGTTACCTCCTGAATTTCCGCAGTTTTAACTTTCTGATCAAGACATGTTTTTAGCAACTCTTTTCTGGAAAGCTGGGTGTTCTGAGCCATAAGAGCTACAGAATTCACCGTTAAAATAGCTATTGCAAACGATTTAATTATTTTCTCCATGATAACCTTTGGTTTAATAATTAGTAATTAACCTATTAACAATTTTTATTATGAATTACGAACTACATCCAACAGAAGTTTTTCGTATTTATCGAGAATAATATTCTTGGAGAACCTTGATTTAATAGAACTTTTAATGGCTTCTTTATCATAGGTCTGATGCAGGATACTCATGATCTTTTGGGAAAAATCTTCATGATTATTGATATCCGAAATCTCACCGTTTACCTGATGTTGGATGATTTCATTAATACCTCCGGGACAGTTGTTGGCAAGAGCGTAAGTTCCACAAGCACCGGCTTCCAATAATACATTGGGAAATCCCTCATATCTTGAAGAAAGAATGAAAAGGTCCGCGTATTTTAAGTATTGATAAGGATTCTCCTGTCTTCCATGGAAAAATACATGTTTTAATCCCAGAAAATCTTTCATCTGATGCAGGATTTCTTTGTCTTTTCCATCCCCCAGAATATGGAGCAGAATGTTTTCATTTTTTAATCGGGAAAAAACTTTCAGTAAGTTATCGAATCCTTTTCTTGAAGATAAATTTCCAATGGCCACAACATTTTTGTAATTGTACGCAAAGCATTCCGGCTTTTGGGAAACGGCAAGTTTCTGATTGATAAAATCAAAATCCACCGGATTATTGATCTTCACAATCTTATCCGATTTTATATTGAAATTCTTCATCAGATCCCTCATCATGTCATCACTTTGTGCGATGATCCGTTGATAGTTATTATAAAAATTATAAAAGAATTTAATTTCTTTCCGCGTCACATGCTCACTTACCACATTTGTTTCTCTGGCAATGAACTTCGTCCTTGGAAAAAGCTTTATAAACAGTGATAAATAAGCATTTACCTCACCAAATCCTGAAAATACAATATCAGGTTTCCTTTTATAGATCTCCGATAAAATAGGCTTTAATGAATGTCTGATTCTTTCTGTATTGATATCAATAATTTCAACATCTTTTTCAAGAAAGCTAAGATAACCTCCTTGTTTCCGTAAAAGCAAAATCTTAGGTTCAAAACGATCCCGTGAAAGATGATTTGCAATTGTGGTAATAATTCTTTCTGCACCTCCGGTTTCCAAATCCGGCAGAATAAAAATAACAGAAATCTTTTTCATCATTGTAAAAGAACCTTACCCATGATCGGATAAGGTTCATATTTTTAATTTAATTAGCTACGTCACTAATGAATTTTATCCTTAACATTCTGACCTCTTCATCAGAAAGCTCATCTCCGAATTCATCCAGCAATACTTTCATGCTATCGCTTTCAGAATCATTCATGAATTCCATGAAGCCATCTACAATATCTTCATCGAAATTATCTTCAATATAGTAATCAATATTCAGCTTCGTTCCCTGGTATACAATACTTTCCATTTCTTTCAACAATTCATTCATTGTTAAATTCTTGGCTCTTGCAATATCTTCAAGATCGATCTTCTTATCGGTACTCTGAATAATAAATACCTTGTGGCTCGATTTATTCGCTACCTGTTTCAGTACCATATCCTGAGTACGTTCAATATTATGGTCTTCAACATAGGTTTTTATGTAGTCGGCAAATTCCTTTCCATACTTTTTGGCTTTTCCTTCCCCTACTCCATAAATCTTGGCAATTTCTTCCACTGTGATCGGATACTGAACCGTCATGTCTTCCAAACTAGGATCCATGAATACCGTATAAGGAGGAATTCCGTATTTTTTAGCTACTTTTTTCCTCAGTTCCTTTAAAAGACCAAATAAATTCTGGTCAAGTCCTCCTCCGGATTGCATCTGCACCTGATCACTTTCCGCTTTTGACTGTGTAAGGTCAAATTCGCGGTCTTCTGCTATCATAAACACGTGATCTAAATTATGGTCCAGAACCTGTAGGCCTTTATCCGTAATCTTTAAAACACCGTACGTTTCAATATCTTTTTGCAGAAAATTCTGAACAGTAGCCTGTCTTAAGATCGTTTTCCAATAGTTATCTTTCTGATCTTTCCCGAAACCGAAATATGAACTTTGTTCAAGCTTGTACGATTTGGTTACAGCACTTTCTTTTCCTGAGATCACCGAGATCAGGTCTTTGGATTTAAACTTTTCTCCAGTTTCCCTGATCAGTTCCAGAACTTTCTTCAGATCTTTTGTAGCATCCTTTAATTTTGGAGGGTTTGATGCATTATCACACATTTTAGCTCCTTCTCCATTAACAGGATCAAAAGCTTCACCGAAGTAATACAAAATATACTGTCTCCGGCTCATAGATGTTTCAGCATAACCTACCACTTCATTTAAAAGCTGTAATCCGATTTCCCTTTCTGAAACCGGCTTTTGAGCAAGGAATTTTTCAAGCTTTTCGATATCTTTCGGATCATAAAAGGCTAAGCAGTGTCCTTCTCCACCGTCTCTTCCTGCGCGTCCCGTTTCCTGGTAGTAACTCTCTAATGACTTCGGAAAATCGTAATGGATTACAAACCGCACATCCGGTTTATCAATTCCCATCCCAAAAGCGATGGTTGCAACAATAACATCAGCATCCTCCATGAGGAATTTATCCTGATTAGCCACTCTTACCTTCTGGTCAAGACCGGCGTGATATGGTAATGCATTAATTCCATTCACTTGTAAAAGCTGCGCAAATTCCTCTACTTTCCTCCTGCTTAAACAATATATAATTCCTGATTTTCCCTTATGCTGATTAATAAATTTTACGATTTCAAGATCTACATTGACTTTCGGGCGTACTTCGTAGTATAAATTAGCACGGTTGAAGCTTTCCTTAAATACCAATGCATTCGTCATTCCCAATGTTTTCTGGATATCATCCTGAACCTTAGGAGTTGCCGTGGCTGTAAGTGCAATAACGGGAACGTCGGCAATTTTATCGATAATCAATTTCAGATTTCTGTATTCCGGTCTGAAATCGTGTCCCCACTCTGAAATACAGTGAGCCTCGTCAATAGCAAAGAATGAAATTTTAACTTCCTTAAGGAAATCCAGATAATCTTCTTTAATTAATGATTCAGGAGCAACATAAAGTAATTTTGTCTTCCCGCTTTTAATATCATCAAAGACCTGCTTGGTTTGGGTTTTATTTAATGATGAATTTAAAACATGTGCTACTCCATCATCAGATGAAAGACCATTTACGGCATCTACCTGATTCTTCATTAATGCGATTAAGGGAGAAACTACAATCGCCGTCCCTTCAGAAATGAGTGCCGGAAGTTGGTAACATAATGACTTACCTCCCCCTGTCGGCATCAAAACAAATATATCCTTCCCTTGTAACAGATTTTCTATAATTTGTTCTTGTTGACCTTTAAAAGTAGAAAACCCGAAATACTTTTTCAATTCGCCTGATAAATTGGCTTTTTTTGCGCTCATCTAATTTTCTATTGCTAAATTTGCATCTAATCCAAAGTTATAAAATTTTTGCTTATAATAAAAGCGAACGAATTTATAAAAAATAAAATTTATATTAAATATTCTTTTTAAAGTATAAATTTATATCGGGAGAATTTTGTATACAAATTGTAAAGGTAAAAATGGAAAGAGCAAATATCATTTCAATAGCAAAAACAACATTAGAAATAGAGATTTCAGAACTTGAAAAATTAAAAAGCAGAATAGACAATGAATTTGTAAAAGCAGTAGAGGTTATTCATTCAGCAAAAGGAAAATTAATTGTTGTTGGAATAGGAAAATCTGCTCATGTGGGAAATAAAATTGTTGCCACACTCAATTCCACCGGAACTCCTTCCCAGTTCCTTCACGCTTCGGAAGCCATTCATGGAGATCTTGGAGTTATCCAGAAACAGGATGTGGTTTTATGCATTTCCAATTCCGGAAATTCACCTGAAATTGCCAATCTTGTTCCATTCTTAAAAGATTATTCTTCATCATTAATAGGAATGACAGGAAACAGAAAAAGCAAACTGGCAAAATTTTCTGAAATCATTTTAGATACCCATGTCGATCTTGAGGCCTGTCCCAATAAACTAGCTCCGACCAGCTCTACTACCATACAGATGGCACTGGGAGATGCGCTGGCAATCTGCCTGATGGAACTCAACGACTTTAAAGAGAACGATTTCGCAAAATTCCACCCCGGAGGAAGCTTAGGAAAAAACTTAACCGCAAGGGTTGAGCAATTCCTTTCATCACAAAAACCACAGGTAAGCGAAAATGCACCTGTCCGGGATGTAATTATCTCAATCAGCGCATCAAGTCATGGAATTACTGTGGTTACAAAAGAAGATGAAATCATCGGTGTGATTACGGATGGTGACCTGAGAAGGATGCTGTTAAAAGATGAAGATGTATCTAAGGTTCTGGCCAAAGATATCATGTCTGCCCATCCTAAAACCATTGAAAAAAATGTTCTCGCAAAAGATGCGATGAAAGTTTTAAAAGAAAACAATATCGGCCAGCTTATTGTAACCGAAAATGGTAAATACTTTGGAATTATAGACCTTCACAAATTGTTGGACGAAGGAATTATCTAAAAAATAACATCTTATAAAAATAAAGTTCCGGCTTGCTTCGCAAGCCGGAACTTTATTTTTACCCTTGCCATTTTTTTTAAAATCCATATCTTGTAAGAACAAATACAAAAAAACATGAAGAAAAAAGCATTAATCGTAGTCACAAGTGTGGAAAAATACCCTGAAATGGATCGTGCAACCGGTTTATGGCTAGGTGAGGCAGTTCATTTTTATGAAAAATTATCCCAAAAAGGATATGAAATCGATTTTGTAAGCCCCCGGGGTGGTTACACTCCTCTTGATCCTGTTTCGCTCCAAATGTTTGTACAACCGGTGGACTGGAAATATTATGCAGATCAATCCTTCAGGGAAAAGTTGGCAAATACTTTAGAGCCTAAGGATATCCATGCAGAAGATTATGAAGTTATTTACTATTCCGGAGGACATGGTGTTGTATGGGATTTTCCTGACAATAAGGAGTTACAGGATATTTCAAGAAAGATCTATGAAAACGGAGGAATTGTTTCTTCGGTCTGTCATGGTGCTGTAGGTTTATTTAACATCCGGCTTTCAGATGGTGAATTACTGATTAAAGGGAAAACACTTACCGGTTTTTCAAATTCGGAGGAGGTAGCAGCTGAGCTAGCTGACCATATGCCTTATCTGACAGAAGATGTTTTAAAAAGTAAAGGAGCCAACTATGTAAAAGCCGATAAAGATTTTATTTCTTTCGCCGTCGCTGACGGAAGACTGGTTACAGGCCAAAATCCTCAATCAGGAGGAGCGGTTGGTGAAAAAGTGCTGGAAATATTGGAAAAACAAGAAAAGTAGAAATCTCAAAACTGATCCCGGTACAAAATTACCGGGATCAGTGATTATATAAAAAGGACAGCAAAATCATAATCAATAATTACAATTACTCATTATAATTTCATAGTTTTGCATGCTTATATATTATAAAGTTTTTACTTTGTAAGACCTTAATATTCTAGATAGATTCTATATAATGGAAGAAAAAAAGGAAATGTCCTTTCTTGGGCACATTGGAGAATTAAGAGGGCATCTGATTCGCTCAATTATTGCTATTATTATTGCCGCTTTTATCATTGGCTTTAATATCAATTGGATTATGGACCATATTTTTTTCGGTCCTACCAGAAATGACTTTCCCACTTTTAAAATTGTTAATCACTTTTCGAGGATGATCCTCGGAGAAGACAGCATACATCTTCCAAAAGAATTTCCTGTTCGTGTACAAAGGCTTTATCAGCAGTTCAATGTCATGATGGCGGTTTCTATTTTCGGGGGGATTGTTCTGGCATTTCCCTATATAGTCTGGGAGCTTTGGCGTTTCGTCAGTCCTGCATTACATCCAAAAGAAAGAAAAAATTCGATCTTCATTATCAATGCGGTGTGGATATTGTTTATGTCAGGGGTTTTATCAGGGTACTTTCTGATTCTTCCTTTTGCCGTCAACTTTGGGGTGATTTTCAAAATTTCCGATATTATCGTTCCTCTTTATGATCTGAGTGATTATACCACGTTATTCTTACAGGTTGTATTAGGTATGGGAGTGGTTTTTCTATTTCCTATCCTTATTTATTTCCTTACGACGATCGGAATTCTGAGCCCGAAATTCATGAAAACATACCGAAGACATGCTATTGTGCTCATCATGGTTGTTGCAGCCATTATTACTCCTGCTGATGTTTTAAGTATGATTATGGCTGCCCTGCCATTATTGTTGCTGTATGAATTCAGTATTGTTATGTGTTCTTATACCTATAAGAAGGTTCAGAAACGTGAAGGAAACCTGCCTGTCGTTCAGAAGTAGTGTCAGCAAAAAACGAAGACCGAAAACGTCTTCTTACCATATTCCCGCAGATTGATCTGCGGGCTTTTTTTATGGATATAACCACTCGATTTATATTTTTTTTCAGGAGCTTAATCCTGCTTTTCGTTACAATCTTTTTTATAAAAAGTATTTTCACTTCAATCAGGGCTATTATTTTGCCCGTTGTCACCGATATTAGTTTTAAGAACTATTTTATGCTTTCACAATTTATCTTCAATTAATTTTCTATTTTTGATAGATTAATAATTTGATATCAGATGAAAAAACTTTCATATTCACTTTTACTTGCATCAGGACTTGCTTTTGGACAATTCTTCGAAAAACCGGAAACATTTACAAAGCAGGACACTTTAAAAGGTTCTAACACCAAATTCCGAAACTTTTGGGATGTAAAAAGATATGATCTTTCCGTAGAACCGGATTTTGATCAGAAAAGCATTAAAGGAACCAACAAGATCAGTTTTGAAATCATCAAAGATGTCACCAACCCTACTTTCCAGATCGATCTTCAAAAACCTATGAAAGCCGATAAAGTAGAGGCAAGTTTTCCGATTGCCGACACCAAACAGGATGGGGATTTCATTTTCATCACCACAAATAAAAACTTCAAAAAAGGCGAAAAATACACCATTGATATCACCTATTCCGGAAATCCTGTGATTGCCAAAAAAGCACCCTGGGATGGAGGCTGGGTTTTTACCAAGGATGAAAATGGAAATCCTTGGATGAGCGTTGCTGATGAAGGCATAGGGGTTTCTGTATGGCTTCCTACAAAGGATATATGGAGTGACGAGCCGGATAATGGCATTACTATGAAAATCATTGCTCCCAAAGGTCTTGTTGGGGTTGGAAACGGACGTTTAATCGATAAAAAAGCGGACGGAGATAAAGCCATATATACTTGGGAAGTTAAAAATCCGATCAACGGCTATTCCATTATTCCTAATATTGGAAAATACGTCAATTTTAAAGATACTTTTAACGGGGAAAAAGGGAAATTGGATCTGGATTATTGGGTATTGGATTACAATCTAGAAAAAGCAAAAAAGCAATTCCAGCAGGTAAAACCAATGCTATCCGCTTTTGAGTACTGGTTTGGTCCGTATCCTTTTTATGAGGATTCTTATAAACTCGTGGACTCTCCGTATCTGGGGATGGAACATCAGAGTAGCGTAGCTTATGGTAATCAATATATGAACGGATATCTGGGACGGGATCTGTCCGGTACGGGAGTGGGATTGAAATGGGATTTTATCATTATCCATGAAAGCGGACATGAATGGTTTGCCAATAATATCACCGCAAAAGATCAGGCTGACATGTGGATCCATGAAAGTTTTACCAATTATTCGGAAGTTCTTTTTACAGAAAAATACCTGGATAAAAAATCAGCAGATATATATGCCATCGAAATACGCAATATCATAAGCAATGACATCCCGATTATCGGTAAATACGGAGTTCGAAATGAAGGAAGCGGTGACATGTACCCTAAAGGTGCCAGCATGATCCACACGATCAGACAGGTTATCAACAATGATGATAAGTTCAGACAGATCCTAAGAGGTCTTAATAAGGAATTCTACCACCAGACGGTAACTACTCAGCAAATTGAAAACTACATCAATTCGAAATCAGGCATTGACTTTTCCAGTGTATTCAACCAGTATTTGAGAACTATTAAAGTTCCGACACTGGAATACTCTCAAAAAGGAGAAGCATTGAAGTTCAGATACACCAATGTTGTTAAGAACTTCATGCTTCCTATCAGAATTGACGGAGAGCAAACTATAAATCCAACAGAGGTATGGCAAACGGTAAAATTGAAAAAAGGTACTCCTGTTGAGTTTAATAAAAATTATTACGTGAATTATAAGAAGGTACAATAAGCGAAAAGGCTGATAGAGTAAATAGCTAATTTGCAAATTCGCTTTTTCGCCCTTCTGCATTTCAGCGCTTTCTTCATTTTAAGAAAAGTTTAATACCACAATGGAATCTTATTTGTAACAAAATCATTTTTAGAACAACTACTTAACTATAAATTCTAATCAATGAAAAAAATAGCACTAAGCTTAGGTATATTAGCCACTGTTCTGGCCAATGCCCAGTCTATTAAAACCAATATTGACCTGGTGAATGTAAAAGACGATAAGGTGGCGGTAACAATGGAATTTCCTAAAATGAAATCCGGCAATGTAAAATTCCATTTTCCTAAAACAGTTCCCGGAACTTATTCCGTGGATGATTACGGAAGATTTATAGAAGGTATCAAATTCTTCGATAACAAAGGAAGAGAGCTGGCCTACACGAAAGTGGATGACAATTCCTATGCACTTAAAAATGCTCAGTTTTTATCAAAGGTAACTTATCTGGTCAATGACAGTTTTGATGATGAATTGAATACTGAAAAACACAAAGCGGTATTTTCTCCGTCTGGAACTGATATTGAAGCTGGAAAAGTATATTTAATCAATACCCATGGGTTTATAGGATATATAGATGATATGCAGGATGTTCCTTACCAGTTGGTCATTCAGAAGCCCGCTGATTTCTATGGAACCACCGCCCTCGTAGATCAGGATAAATCAGAAGCTACAGACACTTTTACGCTGGCTAACTATGCAAAAGTGACAGATTCTCCGTTAATGTACACCAAACCGGATTATATTACTTTTAATGCAGGCGGTATGGATCTGGTTTTAGGCGTTTATTCTCCGACAGGAAAGTATAAAGCAGCTGACTTTAAAACCAACCTTGAAAAAATGGTCGTTGCCCAAAAGAAATTCCTGGGTGATATGAATACCAATAAAAAGTATGCGATCATGCTTTACCTTTCAGGTGGAGAAGGACCCCAGATTAAAGGTTTCGGGGCATTGGAACACCATGAGTCTACAAGTGTTGTATTACCGGAGGCCATGCCTAAAGAAGCTATCGATCAAACCATTACCGATGTTGTTTCACACGAATTCTTCCATACGGTAAACCCACTGAAAACCCACTCTGAAGAAATTCATTACTTCAATTATGCAGATCCTAAAATGTCTCAACATCTATGGATGTATGAGGGAGGAACAGAGTATTTCGCAAATTTATTCCAAATCCAGGAAGGATTGATCAACAAGGATGAATTCCTGAAGAGAATAGGTGAAAAAATCACCAATTCTAAGAACTATGACGACACAATGCCGTTTACCGTAATGAGTAAAAATGTTCTTGTAGAGCCTTACAAGGATCAGTACAGAAATGTTTACGAAAAGGGAGCCTTACTGGCAATGTGTATGGATATTGAGCTTAGAAAATTATCCAACGGTGAGATGGGTTATCGTGATATGATCAGAAAATTATCACAGAGATTTGGTGAAAACAAACCGTTTAAGGACGACAAACTGATCGATGAACTGGTAACTGTTACCGGCTATCCGCAAGTTAAAGATTTTTACAACAAATATATTGCAGGAAATCAGCCAACACCTTATGCTGACTATTTAAACCAGGTAGGTGTGGAAATAACAAAACAGGAAACTCCACCAATCTTCTGGTTTATTAAAGACCCAAACCAAACAGGATTTAACGAGAAAAACAATACTTTCATTTTTGATGAAAACTCTCCTTTATCTCCTTTTGCAAAAAGCATTGGTTTTAAAATTACGGATGAGATCTATGCAATAGACGGAAAAACTATTGATGTGAAAAATATACAGGCATTTATCAATTATACCAAAACCATCAAAGAAGGACAACCCGTGACAGTAACAGTTCTTAGAAAAAATGGAGATAAGACTGATAAAATAGAGCTGAAAGGAAAAGCAATCCTTGATAAGCTAACAATGGAAACGCTTAAATACAAAGCCAATCCTACACCGGCAGAACAAAAACTGCAGGATCAGTGGTTAACAGGAAAGAAATAATAAACAATACTTAATGAAAAAGCGGGGAACAATCCCCGCTTTTTTTATTTTTACACACTTTCTATCCTTTCTTAATTGTTATCCTAAAAGTAGTCCCCTTGCCCAATTCTGTTTGTGAAATCTTTATGTCACCGTTATGGTATTCCTGCACTACCCTTTTTGCAAGCGACAACCCTAATCCCCAACCCCGTTTCTTTGTTGAATAGCCCGGTTTAAATGCATTTCTTGCCTGCTGCTTTGTCATCCCGCTACCCGTATCTTTCACTTCTACCAGGATATTTTTATTTCTTTCAAATACGGACATTTGCAAAGATCCTTCCCCTTTCATAGCATCTACGGCATTTTTCACCAGATTTTCAATAACCCAGCTCATCAGGATCTTATTATGCGGAACCAGAATAGTATATGTCGGTAGCTGCAGGGTAAAACTTATCTTACTTGAAATCCTGGATTTTAAATATTCATAATTCTCCTGAATCATCTGATTAAAATTCATATCATTAAGCTCCGGCACAGATCCGATTTTTGAAAATCGTTCAGAAATGGTTCTCAGTCTCTCAATATCCTTTTCTATCTCTTCAATTCCTTCAGAATCCGGATTTTCCAGTTTCATAATCTCCATCCATCCGATCATGGATGAAAGCGGAGTTCCGATCTGGTGTGCGGTTTCCTTTGCCAGACCTGCCCATACATATCCTTCATCCGTTTTTTTAATCGTCCTCAGAAACCAGAATGAAAATAACAGGTAGGATAGGATAAATAGCCCTAAGAAATAAGGATAGTACCGCAAATTGTTAAGCAATGAAGAGTTATCATAAAATACAAACTGCTTATCACCGTTTGCCACTTCAATCTCAAATGGAGCATAATTATTTTCCATTTTTGAGATTAGCTTTTTTAGTTCTCCGGGATTTTCAAGAATTTCTTTGGCAATATTTCTTGAACTCCCTTCAAATATAAAAGGTTCTTTATTTTCATTCGTCAAAATTGATGGAATCTGATCATTCTCCGTTAATATCGCAAACAAAAGCTCCTGGGTCTCAGAACTTTTCTGCTTATTGTCCTGAAGAATCTTTATCGCAGTAGCAAAAACCTTAATTCTTTCAGCCTCTTTTTCCCTTAAATTTTTAATGAGAATATTAGATGAAACAATCAAAGCAATAACAATCACGGTAAGTAACGTAAATACAAACCAGTTATTGATTCTCGATAAAAACGGACGATTCTTCATACCTTTTTTATTTTAAAATATTCAGAATTTTCTGTAATTCCGTATTTCCGCTTCCCTGATAATTATTGATGATAATGGAGAATACATATTTTTTTCCATCCTTTGCCGTTTGATATCCCGCAAAAGATTTTGTATCCCTCATAGTTCCGCTTTTCATTTTCATCCCGTTTTCCTGCGTTGGGAATCCGTCATAATAGGCATCAAACCATGGTTGCTTTTTAGCATACAAGAGAGCCTGTACCTCTGCTTTTGCCGATACATAGTTCTGAGGAGAAAGCCCGCTACCGTCTGCAAAATTGATCATATTCGGATTAATCCCATTGGATTTCCAGAACTCTTTAAGATAGGCAACTCCGCTTTTAAAGCTTGAATTTCCCTTTTTCTCTTTCCCCAGTGTCTTAATAAGAGTTTCTCCATACAGATTAATACTCTTTCTTAGAAACCAGTATATAATCTTATCTAACGTCGGTGATTGATACGTAAGAAATATATTTTTCTTAGGAACTTCAAATATCTGTTTCCCCTCAATTTCGAGTTGGGAATTCGTAATAACCTTCCCTGAAAAGCTTATTCCGGCTTCCTTAAGCCACTGTTTTACTTCTACTCCCAATTGTAAAGGAGGATTTGGAGTTGATCCTGAAACGGTAACCGTTTTACCGGCAGGTAAAGTTCCGTTAATCAATGCCACATCCGAGTGTGGTGCCGTGAAAATAAGGCTCTGATCCGAACTTCCACCGGCTTTCAGGTCATTTAACCATTGAACTCCTTCCAGTGGATAGGAAAAGCTTTTAAAAGTAGTGCCGTTGATGTTGATATCAAACTGGTTCTCTCTCCAGTTGATCCCCCAAACTCCGGCGCCGTAATAATTCCCCAGATCGTCCCAGGGCCAGCCTCCGGGAATCGTCTGATGGTCAAAATATGAATCATCGATCACCAGGTCTCCATTAACCTTTGCAATTCCCTGCGTTTTGATTGCTTCGATAAGCTTTTTCTTAAAATTTTCAGGTTTGTATGCTTCGTATCTCCAGCTTCCCAGAGTAGGATCACCATTAGAGCTGATCAACAGGTTTCCGTTAAGAACATCTTTTGAAATCGTACCCGAATAACCGGCTGTTGTTTTAAAAGTATAATTTTTCCCTAAGGTTTCCAATGCTGCCCCAGCCGTAAATATTTTCTGCGTGGAAGCAGTCGAAAGTCCTTTATTTCCCTGATAATCGTAAATCAAACGCCCGTTTTCATCGGTTACATAAAACGATAAACTGGATGCTATTCCTCCTGAAGAATTCATAAGATCCTTTGTAGCATCGTCTAATTTTTGAGCGATATCCTGAGCAAAAACTATTTGTGTAGATAATATAAGAACACCAAGTGTTTTTTTCATTGCATCATTGTTATGGTGATTGATTATTTCGCAACTTATGTTGACTATATCATTGCTGAATAGTCCATTCTTTATTCAAATATAAAAAAAGATAGTGGGATCAGATTAATGAGCTTCCTGCCTCAATTTCATAGGGTGCCCTTCCCTTCTCAAAAATCCTTGTCAGTTCGCTTCCTTCAACCGTTATATTTCCACCAATTCTCCTGATCCAGTTTCCTTCACGCAACCCGATTACCTTTAAATCATTTTGGGTTAGAAATTCAAGAATTCTGGTTTCCCGGGTTTCGCCGTTATGTTTTAATTCCGGATTTGGATCCAGATAGTGAGGGTTCAGATTAAAAGGGACCAAGCCCATACAATCAAAACTTGGAGGATAAACGATAGGCATATCATTCGTTGTTTTCATATTTTGTCCTCCGATATTGCTTCCCGCGCTGCATCCTAAATAAGGCTTACCTTGTTCTATATTATTCTTTAAAACCGACATCAGATTTTCCTCATGTAAAGTTTTAACCAATAAAAATGTATTTCCACCTCCTGTAAAGTATCCTTTCGCATTATGTAAGGCAGCGGCTTTATCGTCAAATTCATGCAGGCCTTTTACTTTAATACCTATTGTTTCAAAAAAAGAACGGGCTTTTGCCGTATAATCGTCATGGGATATCCCTCCAGGCCTTGCATAAGGAACAAAGATGATTTCATCAACACCCTTATATAATTGTATTAATTCTTCTCTTAAATATTCCAGGTATTCGCCACCGAAAATGGTTGATGTCGAAGCTAATATGATATTCATACAATGAAATTATTGTGGTTATAAAACTAGTTGAAGTACAAAGATAACTGAAACCACAACGAATCAAAAATTAAGCTAAAAAAAATAGCTGTATCCGTTAATATTTTCTAAAAAAACTTAAAGCCTCTAAAATTTAGCCATTTATGGAATTATTATTGAATTTCAAAATGTAGAATTATAAAATATAAGATTATGAAAATCGTTAAAATTAATATCAAAAATCTATTTTTAGGTTTATTATTTGTAGGAGGAATGAGTTTGGTTAATGCACAGGTAGATAGTACCAAAACAACAGCCAATACAGCTGCAACAACTCAAGCTGCAGACACCAGTATTGAGGGTCTTAAAAAACAAATTGAAGCCAATCCAAAGGATACAGAATCGTTAGCTAAATTAGCTGCAGCTTACCAGGATGCTTCAGATTGGACCAATGCAGTGGCAACCTGGAAAAAGATATCTGTTTTATTACCCGATTGGGCTCCGGCATATTACAGCCAGGCTTACGCATATCAGGCTGCTAAAGATGATGCCAATGCTAAAATTGCTTATGAAAAGTATATAGCAACTGTAAAACCTGAGGAAGTAGAGCAAAACAAGAAAAACCTTGCGTATGCTTATTTCTATCTGGCCTTTTCAGAACAGCAGAGCGACCGTAATAAAGCAAAAGAACATATAGCTAAGTCGTTACAGTATGACCCCACCAATCAGGATGCTTTAAAACTTAGCAAAACCTTAAATTCATAAAAAATAAAATCCGGAAAATTTCCGGATTTTTTATTTCTGTATTTTATTTGATCATTTTACCGAAGAAATCGGTTTCTCCTTTCAGATGTCTTATAATTTTATCAATGTTTCTTTCAATGCTTGCCTCGGTTTTAAGGTTATTGATATAACGGACCAATTCCAGCTTTCTTGAAGGGATTAAACTTTCAAAATTACGCAGGGTAACAGGATCTTCCCTGATCGCCTGGTCAAGTTTAGGATGAATAACAATACTCCTGTCCGAGCTATCATATTCTATTGAAACTTCTATTATCTCACCAATTCTTTTGGGAGAATTCTTTAACATGACAAGATTTATATACAATCTCCATTCTCCGAGATACTTCATTAAATTCTGCTTATATTCCACACCATTCACTGTTCCTTTCACAGGAATAGGGCTCTTATCTCTTCCTGAAACTTCAAAAATTGTTTTTAATATTTCTTCAGGAATGAAAACAAAAGGATTAATTCCTATAATTTCAAGCCGTGCTGTAAACAGATTATTTTCCATATATCACAAATTTAGAAAATAGTTTAATAGGATAAAATAGTAGACAATCAATAGATATCCGACAGACTATTTATGTTTTCCAACCTCTAACTTCTAACCTCTAATATCTAATATCTAATATCTACCTTCCAGTCTCAAACCAACAAAACAGCAACTAAGTTTTCCACTCGCAAAGTATTCCTTATCTTTGCAGGAATAAATCTATGTAACAAAATGAAATTTTTTATTGACACTGCTAATTTAGAGCAAATTAAGGAAGCTAAAGATCTTGGAATTTTAGATGGTGTAACCACTAACCCTTCATTAATGGCTAAAGAAGGTATCCAGGGAGCTGAAGCAATCAAGAACCACTACAAAACGATCTGTGAAATTGTAGATGGTGATATTTCTGCAGAAGTACTTTCTACAACATATGAGGAAATGATCAAAGAAGGAGATGAATTGGCAGCAATCCATCCAAACATTGTGGTAAAAATTCCGATGATTAAAGATGGTATCAAAGCATTAAAATATTTTTCGGACAAAGGGATCAAGACGAACTGTACATTGATTTTCTCTCCGGGACAGGCTCTTTTAGCAGCAAAAGCAGGAGCAACTTATGTTTCTCCATTCCTGGGAAGACTAGATGATATTTCTACGGACGGGCTTAACCTTATCCAGGAGATTCGTTTGATTTTTGACAACTATATGTACGAAACTGAGATTTTAGCAGCATCTATCCGTCATTCTATGCACATTATTGATTGTGCTAAAATCGGTGCTGACGTGATCACTTCGCCACTGGCTCCAATCTTAAGCCTGTTAAAGCACCCGCTTACAGACAGTGGATTAGCTCAGTTTATTGCAGATTCTCAGAAATTGGCTTAACAGCTTAACCATATTGCATAAAAAATCCCGAAATGAATTCGGGATTTTTTATTTTATTTATAAAGATCAGGCTCTATTTTATTATTGTTATTTTTCATTTCTTCTCTCGCCCTTTTCTCTATATTCCTGTACATTTCATTCATATCAATGTCTTTCCCATCCTTATTTTTCATTCTTACGACAGCTCCGGCCGGAAGTGTGCTCATTGTTTGCTTCATGTCCTTTGTGGGATCTGCCTGATAATCTTTCCAGGCTTTTTTAAACTGTTTTTTTGTTACTTCGATATCTTTGCCCCCCAAACCGATCATGGTTACTCCCGGCATTTGTATGTCTTCGTCCTGGCTTAAGTTTGTCTTTTTATTTCCAATCAAAGTCATTATATGCGAACCTGTTTTGTCTTCAAGCTTCACAATTAAACCGGGCAATCCATAGAATTTATAAGGTCCGTCCTGAAAAGGGATATCGGTACTAAACCAGGCAGTCCATTCTCTGCCTCCATAGGTTGTTGTTGCTTTTTGGGTGTTATACTCTCCTATTTTTTGTTTTTCAGAAAGAATCTTCCATTCAGGTTTTTGATCTTCTGCTATTTTATAGATTGTGTTCCCTATTTTTTCTGAAAGTACAACCTTATAGTCGGGATATGTTTTGGTAACGCTTGTAGCAATCACACCCGGTTTCATATTTTTTTTGATATTAATACTTTCTCCAAAACCGCCTTTCATTTGCTTTGCGATATCCGCTTTTGTTGTAGAGTCGGAGACAAATTTTTCACGGCTGTAATATTTTGAGCCATTTTTATCAATATCCAGGAGCATTACATCACTTTTTATATCCGCTCTGTTGGTGGAATCCGAGATATATTTATAATCATAATAAAACCTGTTTGCCTGGGCATGAGTAAGTATACTCAAAAGTAAAAAAAGTAAAATATTATTTTTCATAGGTTATTGAGACATAAAAAAGCTTTGCCAATTCTGGATTGACAAAGCCAATTGGAACTTTATTATTTTGTCTGAATTCTTATCTCTCCTGAAGGATCTCCGTCTGTTGTGCGTTTATTCACATTCATACTTTTAATATCCTTTGGATTAATAGCATCAAATTCTTTTCTGGTGACCTCTACTCCGTTAATGTATAATTTCATGTTACCGTAATTATTAGCGGATCCGTTTACTCTTGGAACTGTAAAAGTATTTACATCTTTAAAATTAGAGTTCAGCCTCACTGTCACCGGATTATCCGAATCGCTAAAACTGGATGTATACACATAAACTCTTCTATTGTTGCCATCCAATGCTCTTCTTTCTGCATCCAGCTTCATTCTTTCTGCATCAAGTTTAGCTCTTTTTTCGTTAAGCCTGGCACGCTTTCTATCGAGTTTCGCTCGTTTCGCAGCCGTTTCCATAGCTCCTTTTGCATTCTCGGAAGCCTTGGCAAGTTCTGCTGCATCCCATTTCATATCCTTAATTTCACTGAACTTGAATGCTTTCATTCGAGGAGCTGTCGGAGGAACCGGAGGCGTTGGCATATCCTGGAAATCGAAATTAATTTCAGGTATTTCAGGAATCTCAACGTTCATATTCTTGAGCTCTTTCACTTTATTCTTCCATTCATCGGATTTGAAAAAGTCATTAATTCTTTTAATTTCATTTCCATTAATGGTATAAGCCATTCTGAAATCATCGGAACTTGTAATTTTTCCCATTTCAGCTGACAGATCATTAAGCTCATCTACATTCTTCTGGAACTCTTTACTTTCCGGCTTAAGGCTTTTCAGAGCCATACTTTTTTCCTGGATTTTCTTTCCAAGATCTTTTAATTTCTCTGTTTCTTTTTTTCTTAACAGCTTTTGTTGTGAATCATCAATTTTACCGATTTTGGCAGGAATGGTGTCTTTTATGATGGAAGTTACATTCTGAATTTTGGCTTCAGGCTGTTCTTCCATTCTGGATACTGCTTCCCGGATCGCTATGTTGGTTTCTTTGATCTCTTTATTCTTCGCATTTACCATATAGGCAAAAGCCACTGTAAATAAAACCGGTAATGCAAAAATCCTTCGCGCATACCCGAATTTGGTTTTGGGTTTTTGTAACATTTTTAGACGTTTTTTTAAATTTGAACTTAAAAACGGACTGGTTGCAGGTAACTGTGTTCCGGAAAAGTGACTTGCTAAAAGCATCTGCGCAAATGCTTTTGTGTCCGATTGTTTGACGGCTTTTTTATCAGCCAGGTATTCATGGATAAGACCGAGTTCTTTTTTCATCATATAAAAGAACGGATTGAACCAGAAAACTGAAGTAATCACTTCGATAAAAATTTTATCAAAGGAATGCTTCTGTTCAATATGTACCATCTCATGCTTTAAGATCTGTTTCCCAATATCAGAATTCAACTGTATTGAATTCTTCCAGAATAGATTTTTAAAGTATGAAAACGGTGCTTCAGTAAGGTTTGTATGGTAAAAATTTATACCATCAAAACTCTCTTTTTGAAATTTCTTTTTAAGCTGTTGGATCCTGATGATCCCATAGATAAACCTTCCTAAAAAATAGAAAGAAACCAGTCCCAAAGCTGAAAAAATAATTCTAAAATAAATGTGGTCATTGCTTATGTTTTTATGTGAATTAAAATTCTGTAATTTATTGAGCAGCACATACACCTCATTATTCACTTCTATAGTAAAATCATCAACCCTCATAAGAGGTAATAACAATGAAAGTAATATAGCCGATAACAGATAGAATCTGTTATAATGATGAAATGTCTTGTCCTTTAAAGACAACTGATAATACAAAAATGTTACACCAGAACATACAATTACTTTCCCAAAGTATAGAAGTAGAGTTTCCATATCAGTTTTTCTTTTTGAGTTCGTTGAGCAGCATTTCAAGATCTTCTACCGTCATTTCATTTTTTTCTACCAAAAAAGAGACTGCACTTTTATAAGATCCTTTGAAATAATTTTTTACAAGACTTTTCATCGTCTTTCCCGAATACTGTTCCTTTGTGATCAGTGCAAAATATTCATGCTGTCTGCCATAAACATTATAATCAACAAATTCCTTATCCTTTAATACTTTTAGAATAGTTGAAACAGTATTTGTGTGAGGTTTGGGTTCAGGAAACAAATCAAGAATATCCTTGAGGAATCCTTTTTCTATTTTCCATAAATACTGCATTACCTGTTCTTCTGCTTTTGTTAAAGTCTGAATTATCATATCCTGTTCATTTATCTTGAATGATATATCGTCGCTAAATTCTATATCACTATTTAATTAGTTATACAAATGTAGAAATAAATTACATTCAAACAACTATTTTTTTAGTGATAAATAGAATAAGCGCCTAACTAATTGATATTCAATATAATATTTTTTATTAAAATATGTTAAATTTATAAGTAGTAATCAAATTCCACTGAATTATCAATAGAAAATTCTTTAATTACAATATAAATTCTTAAAACTTGTTAATTTTTATTAAATAAAATTAAAATGAATATGCTTAAACTGGGAAAATATATTTATTTTAGTGCTTTAAAAATTTCTCATGAAAAGATATAATTTACTGATTGTACTATTACTACTTATTTTTAACATTACTAATGCTCAAAAGAAAGGTTCGCCTGCTGCAGATTTCAGCGCTTTAAAGGAAGCAAAAACTAAAATTGAAAATACAGTTCCTGCGGTTATCGGACATTTACAAGCGATCGCTACCAAAGAAGGAGACAATAATATTCTTACCAACGGAAAAGCAGCACTGGGAAAAGAATATGGTATTTTAGAATCTGAATGGTACTTATACAGAGGAAATATGAACAACTGCATTTTAAATAATTCTTCAAAGAAAGCTAAAAAGTGCATGGAATACCACACCCAATACCTGAGAAATACGCTTATCAACTATAAAAACTATATTACTTACCTCACAAAAAAGAATGGATATCTTGGAGTGGAAGGTGATACTAAAATTGATTTTAATCCTAGTGAAATCACTACAAAATTAAATGACGCTTATTTTAATGGTGATGATGCCTCCAACAGAATGAAAGGAAATCAAAAGAAAGAATTTCTGGGTCAGACAATGGCAGATGATCTTAAATTAAAACCTTATGCTGAACTAGCACAATAATATAATCCCGCTTTATGCGGGATTTTTTAACATAAAAAAGAGAATCACTTTGTGATTCTCTTTTGCTTTAGTAGCGGGAACCGGACTCGAACCGATGACCTTCGGGTTATGAGCCCGACGAGCTACCTACTGCTCCATCCCGCGGTATATTTTTAGAGTGTTTACCGAAAACACTTGCTTAGTAGCGGGAACCGGACTCGAACCGATGACCTTCGGGTTATGAGCCCGACGAGCTACCTACTGCTCCATCCCGCGGTGTATTTTTAGAGTGCTTACCGAAAGCACTTGCTTAGTAGCGGGAACCGGACTCGAACCGATGACCTTCGGGTTATGAGCCCGACGAGCTACCTACTGCTCCATCCCGCGATGTATTTTTTAGAGTGTTTACCGAAAACACTTACTTAGTAGCGGGAACCGGACTCGAACCGATGACCTTCGGGTTATGAGCCCGACGAGCTACCTACTGCTCCATCCCGCGATATTGGATTGCAAATGTACGACTTTTTTTTAAAATTCCTAATTTTTCTTTTAAATAAAGGAGTTTTATAAAAACTATACATTTATTTGTATCTTTGTTTTATGGCAAAAATATTAAAAATTTACCCTGACAATCCTCAGGAAAATCTTATTAATGAGGTGGTTAAAACCTTGAATAATGGTGGATTAATTATTTATCCTTCTGATACTATTTATGCATTGGGTTGTAATATTTTTGACATCAAAGCCATGGAAAAACTGGCTCAGATCAAAAAAATGAAGCTGGAAAAAGCCCAGTTTTCAATTATTTGTAACGACCTTAGTCACCTTTCGGATTTTACAAGACCCATTGATACTTCCGTATTTCGATTTTTAAAAAGCCACCTTCCCGGACCTTTTACATTCATTCTGGATGCCAACAAAAGTGTTCCTCTGGCTTATAAAGGACATAAAACAATAGGTATCCGTGTTCCAGACCACTCCATTCCTCAACTGATTGTTGAAAAATTGGGACATCCGATTGCTTCTACCTCTATCAGGGATGAAGATGAAGTGATCGAATACTCTACCGATCCGGAACTCATCGCTGAAAAATACGATCATCTGGTCGATATTGTCATTGATTCAGGATACGGAGACAATGTAGCTTCTACTATTGTAGATCTTACTTCCGGAGAACCTGAAGTAATCAGACAGGGAAAAGGGATTATATAAGCTTTCTAAATAGAAGTTAGAAATTAGAGGTTAGAGGTTAGGAAGAAACTAAAAATGGGATATATTTCCGGATTTCCCCAATAACGATTATTATCCAACATTAAATATATATTGTTTATTATATACCTCTCACTGAGGTTCTTATTATATTATTTTATGAAAATCATTACATCACCGGCTAAATTAATGAACGTAGAAAACTCAACTGACCTGTTGAGATCCACTACCCCGAAATTCATTGAAGAGGCAGAATTTATACAATCATTTTTAAAACATAAATCACCTAAGTATCTTTCCGAACTCATGGAGATCTCTCCTAAGCTGGCAGATGAAAACTGGGAAAGAAATCAAAACTGGAAAGCAAATCCAAAGCCTAAAGAATCTGCACCAGCTATGTTTGCGTTCACCGGAGAAGTATACAGAGGGCTGGATGCCAAAACCCTGGATAAAAGTGCCGTGGATTATCTGCAGAAAAATTACAGAATGCTTTCAGGTCTTTATGGCTTGTTAAAACCTTCTGATAAAGTCATGTTGTACCGACTTGAAATGGGCCGTCATTTTGAATTTGATCAATACAAAAATCTATATGAGTTCTGGAGAGAGAAAATTACAGATCAGCTGAACTCAGAAATGAAGAAAAATGAGATTCTGCTTCAACTGGCAAGTAATGAATATGGAAAAGTAATTGACCGGAAAAAACTGAACCATAAAGTAATTGATTTCGATTTTTATGAATTAAAGGACGGAAAATTAAAAACGATTGTTGTGTATACCAAACACGCCAGAGGTCTTGTTGTAAGATTCTGTGCTGAAACCAATGCCCAAACGCTGGACGATGTTAAAGCCTTTAATTATGAAGGTTATATGATCGACGAAGAAAAATCTACAGATACCAAATTGGTTTTTACAAGATAAATGACAATTTCAGAATTTAAAATCCATTTCAAAAAAGAGCTGAGTGATCTGTATACAGCATCTGAAAGTGCTTTCCTGTTTTCTGTTTTTGTTGAAAAATTAATCGGATTTGATCAGTTCCAGCAAAGACGGTTTTCTCATCAGGAGTTGCTATCTGATGATGAAAAGGAGCTTCAGAAAATAACCGCAGAGCTAAAAACCGGTAAACCTTACCAACATATCCTAGGTGAAACGGAATTTTACGGGATGACATTTTTTGTGAACGAAAATGTTTTAATACCACGCCCCGAAACAGAAGAACTGCTTGAGATAGCCATTGATACAATCCAAAGTTCGTTTTCTGAACAGAAAGATCTTAAGATTCTTGATATTGGTACAGGAAGCGGAGTTATTCCTTTGGTTCTTAAAAAACATTTTCCGGATGCCGATGTTTCATCTATAGACTTTTCAGAAGCAGCTTTAGAAACAGCAAGAAGAAATGCTGTTTTTCATGAGCTGGATGTTCGTTTTATGTATGGTGACTATCTGAATTTTAAGCTTACTGAAAATTATGATGTCATTATTTCCAATCCTCCTTACATCGGGATTGAAGAAGAAGTTGAAATTGAAGACTCTGTGAAAGGATTTGAACCACAAATGGCGCTCTTCTCCCCTACTTCTGATGCTTTGATCTTCTACAGGAAAATCGCTGAAGATTCGAAAAAAAACCTGAACGGAAACGGATTGTTATTTTTAGAAATTAATCAAAAATTAGGATCCGAAACCCTGGAGCTTTATTCTTTCTTTTCGGAGGCTCATCTGGTAAAAGATTTGTCTGGAAATGACAGGTTTATAACGGGAAAAAGATAGGATTCCGGTATTTTCGATTAGTTCTGTATCTTTAGCTCAAATTTCAAATAACCATGCCACATTTTATCATAGATTGCTCAGAAAATATTTTAGATCAGAAATCTCCCGGTGAAATAATGAATGCAGTTTACGAGACTGCAGAAAACTCCGGACTTTTTGCAAAAGGAGATATCAAAGTGAGATTAAAGCCTTTTAAATATTATAAGATGGATGATGGAAAGGAAAGCTTTATCCATATTTTCGGAAATATTATGGCAGGAAGAACAATAGAACAAAAGACCAGCTTATCCAGACAAATAATAGAACGGCTGAATCTGATGTTTCCGGATATACCTATTCTGTCTATTAATATACAGGAGTTTAAAGCAGCAACTTATTGCAATAAATCTTTAATCAACCCTGAAAATAAGAATAAGGACAGACACTTTCCTGGTCACTGATATTTTTTAAACGAAACAATATTTAGCATAATACTTGTTTTCCTTTACATCAATAAGCAAATTTTTACGTCAAAAATTAAATAATCATGGAATTTAAAACTCACCAGGTCAATGGTATCAAAGTAGCGGAAGTGATTTCCGATAACGCGATTATACAATCGGCTCAGGACGGTATCGATCTCTTAGGTAACGCCTACTATCAGGGGTTTGATAAGGTGATTATCTATGAGAAAAATATAACCCCGGAATTCTTTGACCTCAAAACTAAAATTGCCGGCGATATTCTCCAGAAGTTCTCCAATTACAGAATGGGATTAGCCATTATAGGAGATTTTAGTCAATATGAAAGTAAAAGTATGAAAGATTTTATTTTTGAAAGCAATAAAACCAGGCATATTAATTTTGTTGAAACGTTGAAAGAGGCTTTGGAGAAGTTTTCAAAGTAGTATATTCTTTATTCTGAAAAAAATCTATCGCATCGGCAATTGCTTTATCTACGGACTGGTATTCCAGGTTTAATTGTTCTATTGACTTGCAGTTGGTATAATAATTATCTATTCTCAAAGCTTTCATGTTGGGTGAGCTTAGATTCGTCTTTACATTCAGCCATCTTAGTAAATCCCCTGTTATTCCCAAAAGTATCAGAATGAAATCCGGAAGTGGAAGCAATAAAGGGTTTTGATGGGTAATCAGATTTACTTTTTTAAAGAAGTCTTTATATTTTAAATTCTCATGCCCTAAAAGATACCGCTCTCCATTTTTTCCCCTTTCGATGGCATTAACGATTCCAGAGGCAACGTCTTCCACATGAACAAAATTCTTTCCTCCGGATGGGTAAAAAACCAGATTTTTCTTCCATACCCAATAAATAATTTTCCCCGAGCTGGGCTTCCAGTCATAAGGCCCGATCATAAACGTCGGATTTAGAATAACAACTTCAGTGGTTTTGTTGTTTCGGAAAAGAAAACCCTCAGCTTCTGATTTACTTCGGGCATAATAAGATTTTGTGAAGGGATATTTTTGATCGGAGCTTTCATGACCTAATTCGTCAAGATTCCCATATCCCATCGTATTCGCAGTACTTACAAATAAGAACTTTTTAACCCCGGCTTCAACTGACTGTGAAAACAAATGAACCACGGCATCATAATTTGTTTTTCTGTATTCCCCATAGGAAAGCAGATCCTGCCCAGTTTCAGCAGCAATATGAATGACGAAATCCACCAGTTTAAGATGCGAGGAAACATCAGAAAACAAACTTCCCTCAACTAACCGGAGGTTTTCATCTTCCTGACCATAATAGCGACTTTTCTGCCGCACCAAAGCAATAACAAAATAACCATCTCTTAATAATTTTTTAACAACATGAGTTCCTAAAAGCCCGGTACTACCGGTAACAAAAACTTTTTTCATGCTTCTATTTCTTTTTTTATTGCGTTCGTCATCAAAGGTAATTTAATCCAGATGGGCAATATCTTCATTACCAGCCAACTTATAGGATTAACCATGATGACAGAATCTCTTTTGAATAGCTGGTTGACACATCGTGCAGCCACCTTATTAGGATCAAGCAAAGTCAGCTTTCCTAAAAAACCCTGTTTTTCAATTCTTTCGCAGACATCTTTATTGGTTTTCATTGCTCCCGGATTCACAACACTCACAAAAACATTGGTATCTTTCAGTTCCTCATGTAATCCTCTGGAAAAGGAATGGATAAATGTTTTGGAGGCGGGATAAACCGTTTTAAAACCAATCGGTGAAAATGCAGCCATGCTAGAAACATTTAAAATATAAGCTTTGGGTTGTTTCAAAAGATTAGGCAACAGCTGATGGGTCATTAAAGAAGTAGCCATAACATTGACCTGTAATATCGTATTGATATAATCAGGCGTAGCATCCACAAATTTTCGGGTTCCTCCCAGACCGGCATTATTAATTAAAATATGGATATTAAAAGACCTGTTCAGCTCCTCTGTTATCTGCATTACATTTTCATTTACAGAAAGATCAATTTCATAATAATGGGTTTTTACATCATAGATTTCTGCTATTTTTTTACTTAAATAAGCCACATTCTGACCAGGCAGACTGATAAGAATAACATTGATCTTCTTTTTAGCCAGATGCTCGACAAACGCCTTGCCTAATCCCTGACTTGCTCCCGTTACAACAGCAAATGATTCTTTAGTATCCATGATAAAAATTATGGTACAAATGTATCTTTATGAAGATCCTTTTCTGTTCCATCTTATATGACTGAACACATTTAAGCACAAATCATAAACAACTTAAAATCAATATAATAAAAGTAAAAAAGGTTAAAATTTATAAACCTGAACTTATTTTTTAAACTCAGAAGGGGTCTGATCAGTGAATTTTTTGAAGGTGGTATTAAATGAGGTCTTGGAATTGAATCCGGATTCGAAAGCAATCCCTAAAATGGAAAGCTTATTGGCGTCATTATTTTTCAGCAACTTTTTAGCATGCTCGATTCTATATTCATTAATGAACTGAAAGAAATTTTTTTGAAAGCCGGTATTGATCACATACGATAAATGATGAGTAGAAACAGACAAGTGTTCTGCAAGCTTAATTAAATTCAGCTCACTATCCAGGTAAAGCTTTTCTTTTTCCATTACATTTTCAAGCTTTGTTTTAAGCCGGGATAATTCTTCATCAGAAATGAGCTTTCGTTTGATTTCTTCATTTTCTGCTTCATCATTAATGGATATGAGCTCATCCCGTTGTTTTTCCTCAACAGGATAAATTTCTTTTTGCTTCAGCGAGTAATACGCTACAAAATAAACCACTAAAAGAAAAGCTATATTGATGAAAGCATTTAATGATGTAGAATCATAGAAAAGATTGTAGATAACATATACTATATTGATAATCAAAAGAATGAGAATAATATACTCCAGCCAATTAAGATTGATCCCTTCCGTATTAGCAGAGAATTGCTGAATTCTCTTTTGATGTTTCCGTATGGTAAAATAAGAAAGCCCTGTATAAAATACCGCCTGAAATAATATCAATCCTATAAATGTAAACTCAAAAAAAGATTGGTTTTTAAAGTTTCCGTAACGTTGTAACAACAAATTGATCAGAAAAATAACAGGTAAAACAGCATATTTTACGTCCGACCTCTTAAACCTAAATGAAGGATTTGTAAAGAATAAAACACTGAAATAAAACATAATGGGTGTAAAAAACTGAACGAACTGAACAAAAAGAATTGAATGAATTTCTATCTGAGAAACTTTGATCAGTGACCAAATTTCATCCAGCCAGTACGTAGACCACAAAAAAAGAAACAAACCAAACCATAGGTTGGCTTTTCGGTTAACTTTAAGGGGATTGGCCAGTTTTAACAAAGAAAGCAAAACCAATGAACCATAGATAAGTATGACGATAAAACGATTCAACTCTATTGTATTCATTGGTTTTGATATTTTATTTAAAGATAGGTTTTTTATCCTATTCTTTTCCTGACAAAAATTTCATAGCTTAAGTACAGGAGCGGAATCGCCATAATGCCAATATACAAACCGTTATCCATTGCTCTTTCAGGTTGATTGATCACCGCATATAGCAAACCAAAAAAGGCTCCGCCAAGATGCGCTGCATGACCTATATTATCATGTTGTCTGGGATTAAGCATCATATAGACGGAATAGCTGAAATAAAGAAGCCCGAAAATATAGCCCGGAATTCCGATAGGAATAAAGAATATATATATTTTAAGATCAGGAATAAGTGCAATTCCGGCAAATAATATCCCTGAAACCCCTCCACTCGCTCCAATAGCAGAATACCATGGCTGCTTCTGATAGATAAAGAGGGAAAACATGTTTCCAAGCAGTATAGAACCAAAGTATACAATTATGAAACCCAGATTTCCAAAACCTTCCATTACGATAGGCCCAAAGAAATAAAGAGTCATCATATTAAACAGAAGATGCATTAAATCTGCATGAAGGAAACCTGCAGAAAGGAGACGGATGTACTCTTTCCTGTTTTGAATAGCTCCTACATTAAATTTATACTTTTCGAAAATACCATGATTATTAAAAGCAATAAAGCTGATAATACTGGTAGCTATAATAACTAATAATAAGATATTCATGATTAATTTAAAATTTAATTTTCGTCACTATCAGTATCTCCTTCAAAAAGATCACCGATAACCCCACCGTCTTCATCAATGCCTTCAGTATGTTCAGGCTCTTCATATACTTCCGGTTCCTCTTCTTCAATCTCCGGAACGGTAATATTTATTGCTTTTACCTTGAATTTGGTAAATTGATTTCCGATTGCTTTTATACCTTTCACCATAATAAAATCATCAATATTTATGGTTTCGGGATCACGTTCTTTTCCTTTATCTTTTGAAAAAATGATTTCTGCAGTAGATCCGTTGGCTACTATCACATTCTCAATAAAGGATTTGTTATGCTCCGAAGGCATGAAATTCTGGGGATTGGTATTATTTTCGAGAAGGAACCTTTTAATAAAATACATCTCTTTTTCCCCGTCATAATAAATACAGGTTACAGGTTGCTGCGGCCGCCATTTTTCAAGGATCAGGTAATCATCGTCAAAACGGTTTCCAAGGTCAAAACTTACCAGCTTTGCCTCTCCATTGGAATTAATCGTCAGGATTTTATCATCTCCTTTAAAATTCCCTAACAAAGTCCCCCTGCCATCAGCATTTAATCTTCGTACCGTATCATCAAACCAGATTCTTCTTGGAGCCAGGGTTGAAATACCTTCTTCCTTAAGATCTACTTTTTTCACGGAGTATTTGGTCACCAGGTTTCCTTTGGAATCGCGGCCTTTAATTGCCAATTCAGAAAAATCGATATCCATCTTATTTTTTCTGATTCTTGGATTCGGTTTCAAGAGAACAGTAACCGTTTCAGCTTCTCCATTCGGATTAGCGGAAAAATAAAGCACTTCGGAGCCTTTTTTATCAGATGCCAGAGGATAATCTGTATTTCTTGTCACCGCCGTCACGGAGAAACGTTTCATATAATACGGACCTTCTTTACCTTCACGGTAAATCATATTATACACTGTTCTCTTGTCGTTTTTCTTCCAGACAGCCACATGCAGGAGATCTTTTCCGATAAAGGTTTTTGCCTCTACTTTGACGATCTTCATACTTCCGTCTTTTCTGAAAGTTATAATATCATCGATATCGGAACAGTCGAACAGGTATTCATCTTTTCTCAATGAGGTTCCTATAAATCCTTCTTCACGGTTTACATAGAATTTTTCGTTAGCCACGGCTACTTTTGTAGCATCAATGGTATCGAAAATTCTTAATTCGGTTCTTCTCTGCTTTTCTTTACCGTACTTCTTCTGAATATTTAAATAATACTCGATAGCATAAGCGATAAGATTAGCAAGATTATGTTTAACCTGCTCTATCTTACCTTCAAGAGCAGCAATATTTTCTTTAAATTTATCTAAGTCGAACCTGGAAATTCTCTTGATTCTGATCTCTGTCAGCTTCAGAATATCTTCCTCAGTAACGGCTCTCAAAAGATGCTTGGTATGTGGTTTTAATCCTGCATCAATAGTTTTGATTACCTCTTCCCAAGTCTTTACTTCTTCAATATCGTGATAGATTCTGTTTTCGATGAAAATCCTTTCCAATGAGGAGAAATGCCAGCTTTCCTGAAGTTCGTGAAGTTCAATTTCCAGTTCTTTTTTCAGCAATGAAACGGTATGATCCGTATTCATTCTCAGGATTTCAGAAACACTCAGGAACATTGGTTTATCTCCCACAATTACACACGCATTCGGAGAAATTGTTACCTGACAATCTGTGAAGGCATATAACGCATCAATTGTTTTATCCGGTGATACGTCATTATGGAGATGGATCAGAATTTCTACGGTATCGGACGTATTGTCTTCAATTTTTTTAATCTTGATCTTACCTTTTTCATTAGCCTTTAGGATAGAATCTATCAGATCACTGGTTGTTTTGGAAAAGGGAAGTTCAGAGATAACCAAAGTATGTTTATCGGTCTGTGTAATTTTGGCTCTTGCACGTACTTTACCACCTCTTTGTCCGTCGTTGTATTCAGAAACGTCCAGATACCCTGCTGTAAGGAAATCTGGGAAAAGTTCAAACTTTTTTCCTTTAAGGTGAGCTACTGAAGCATTGATCAGTTCATTAAAGTTATGAGGAAGTATCTTCGTGGATAATCCTACACCAATCCCTTCTACCCCCTGCGTTAAAAGTAAAGGAAATTTTACGGGAAGATCTATTGGCTCGTTATTTCGTCCATCGTAAGATTTTGCCCACTCCGTTGTCTTAGGATTGAAAACTACCTCCAGTGCAAAAGGGGTTAATCTGGCTTCAATATACCTTGCTGCTGCAGCCGAATCTCCGGTAAAGACATTCCCCCAGTTTCCCTGAGTGTCAATCAGAAGCTCTTTCTGCCCGATCTGTACCATGGCATCAGTAATAGAAGCGTCTCCGTGGGGGTGATATTTCATTGTATTTCCTACAATGTTCGCTACCTTATTGTACCGCCCGTCCTCCAGCTCACGCATGGAATGCATAATTCTTCGCTGAACGGGTTTTAATCCATCGTAGACCGATGGAATCGCTCTATCTAAAATCACGTAAGAAGCATAGTCCAGAAACCAGTCTTTATAAAGTCCGGAAACTTTCTTCAGGCTTTCGCCTTCATGTGAATTTTCTTCTGTCATTATTCGTTTTTAACGTTTTTCTCGTTATTCGCTTTTACTACTTTATTTAAAGAGAATTTCAAATCATTTACTTCTTTTGTCGTCAGGTAAGAAATTTCGTATTTCAACATGGTTGAACCACTATTCTTACTTGAAATTGTAATATATAATCTTTTTACAAAGAGTAAATTGACGATCTCGTATTTTATTAATTTGTATTTTGGAAATTCATCACTTAAAGGTTTATCTAAAAATGGAATGATGTTCCTGTTTTTGAAATTGAGAGCCTCTCCATCACTATCATACTCAAATATTTGTCTTCCGGTAAGATGGAAAGCTAATAACATAATTACCGGTACAATAATCAGCAGATAGCTTTCTGATCCTAAAATATTAAATTTATATTCTTCTAAAAAGAAGGACACAATTCCGGCTATTAAAAACATTATTAAGAGGGTATTAATAAAGTTGTAGCCCGGTGCTTTATTACGGTTACTTAATCTCATTGTTATTTGTGTTTAAGTTTAAAGGTTATATCATTTAAGTTTTTTAAAGATTAATTATTACAGGAAAGTTTTTTGGAGGGATCTATTTAACTTTCTACTTCGCTTATTAGTTCTCTGCTATCAATATCCCCGTCTTCTACAACAAGATTTTCAAGAATGAAAACCTGCCTGTCCGGTGTATTTTTACCCATATAAAACTCTAAAAGCTGTTCTATGGTCTGATCTTTTCCAACAACTACAGGCTCCAGGCGGATATCTTTACCTATAAAATGTTTAAACTCATCGGGAGAAATCTCTCCAAGCCCTTTAAATCGTGTAATTTCAGGGTTTTTTCCTAGTTCATTCAAAGCCTTTACCCTTTCCATTTCCGTATAACAATACCGGGTTTCTTTTTTATTTCTCACCCTGAATAAAGGAGTCTGAAGGATATAAAGATGCCCGTTCTTGATCAGGTCCGGGAAAAACTGCAGGAAGAATGTAATCATTAAAAGACGGATGTGCATTCCATCGACATCCGCATCAGTTGCAATAATAACCTGATTGTATCGCAGATCTTCAAGACTTTCCTCAATATTTAAAGCGGCCTGCAATAAATTGAATTCTTCATTTTCATACACTACTTTCTTGGTCAGTCCGTAGCAGTTCAATGGTTTCCCTTTCAGTGAGAATACAGCCTGCGTTTCTACGTCTCTTGATTTCGTGATGGATCCCGATGCGGAATCTCCCTCGGTAATAAAGATCTGTGTATCCCCTTTTCTTTCTGCCTTCTGATCATTATAATGTTGACGGCAATCACGCAGTTTTTTATTATGAAGCGATACTTTTTTCGCCCGCTCTCTTGCCAGTTTCTGAATTCCCGAAAGTTCCTTTCGCTCTCTTTCTGAAATTAAAATTTTCCGTTGAATGGCTTCTGCAATCTCAGGGTTTCTGTGCAGGAAATTATCCAGTTTGCTTTTTAAGAAATCAATGATAAAGGTTCTTACAGTGGGACCATTAGGGCCCATATCGTTAGATCCTAATTTTGTTTTGGTCTGGGATTCAAAAACAGGTTCTTCTACATTAATAGAAATGGCAGCAATGATTGATTTTCTGATATCCGAAGCATCAAAGTTTTTGTTGAAAAATTCACGGATTGTTTTCACATATGCTTCACGGAAAGCATTAAGATGGGTACCTCCCTGCGTTGTGTTCTGCCCGTTCACAAAAGAAAAATAGGTTTCAGTCTGTGATTTATCCGAATGCGTAATAGCTACTTCAATATCATTATCCATCAGGTGTACGATCGGATATAGAATTTCGCTTTCCAGTTCTTCTTCTAGCAGATCTTTAAGTCCATTTTCTGAATAATAGGTTTCCCCGTTAAAAATGATCTTCAGTCCCGGATTCAGATATGCATAGTTCCGGAGCATTCTTTCGATATACTCTTTTCTGTATTTGAAATGAAGAAAGATTTCTCCATCGGGTATAAAGGAAATTTCAGTACCGTTCCTGTCCGAAGTATCCTTTTCCTCATGGTTTTCCGAAATGATTCCACGTGAAAATTCCGCAACCTTCATTCTTCCGTCGCGGAAAGATCTTACTCTGAAATAATCGGAAAGCGCATTTACCGCTTTTGTACCAACACCATTCAATCCTACGGACTTTTTGAAGGCCTTACTGTCGTATTTACCTCCGGTATTCATTTTGGAAACGGCATCCACCACTTTCCCAAGTGGAATACCCCGGCCAAAATCACGAATGGTTACCTTTCCGTCATCTACTTTTATTTCAATTCTCTTACCCGATTTCATCCTGAACTCATCGATAGAGTTGTCCAGAATTTCTTTAAGTAAAATGTAAATACCATCATCGGCGGAAGAACCATCTCCAAGCTTTCCGATGTACATACCGGGACGCAAACGAATATGTTCCTGCCAATCGAGGGTTCTGATATTATCTTCTGAATAGATTGGATTTATTTCTTGTGACATAAGTTATTTCAGCAAACACACAAAAGTACGAAAATGCTTAAAATTATCCGAATTTTTCTAATTCATTTTTTTCAATATTATGTAATATGTTTTGCATTATTATCAAGCAAATTTTATATTTACATCATTATTCAAGATCAAGTGAAAAACCTACGTGATTTTCTTCTATTTTTAGTAATACTATTTTTTCCATTTCTTTCATTTTCTCAAATCCCGGGATTGGTAAATTATAGTGAGAAAGACGGGTTGAATAGCTCCTACACCTATTCTATGAGTCAGGATGACAAAGGACTTATCTGGATTGGTAGCGATAATGGACTTTTCAGGTTTGATGGTAAGGAATTTAAACAATACAATAAAAAAAGCGGGCTTAAAAACATTGATATCCTTGGATGCAACCCTTTATCTAATGGTGAGATTTTCATCGTAACCTACCTGAGTGATTTTGCCTATCTGAAAAATGGCAAAATCATCAATCCGGATGATAACACAGAGCTTAGGAAACTTAAATTCCGTGACACCTCCCATACTTACAGCAGTGGAGATTCAGTTTGTATATATACAGCCAACAATCCAAAAGATATCTATATATACAGACGTGGAAAAGTAACAACAATTCCTCTTTCCTTACATGCAGGTTTTCCCTTAGTGGGTCGTAATCCTTATATATTCAGTATGGATGTAGCCAACCACCTGCTTTACCTTACAGATGATACCCAAAAAGTTATAGCATATGACATCCTCACAAGAAAGAAAATACTATGCAATATTTCATTACCAAAAAGTGCCATCTACAGAAAGGGGGACTTCTTAGTTGCTTACCGTGGAAATACTATTGATATCTTCAAACGAAAAAACAAATTTGAATTCATTAAAACGCAGTCGTTTTCTGTTGTAGAACCGATCCATCAGCTTGTTATTGACCGTAACGACAGATTGTGGGTATGTTTAGATAAAGGAGGAGTTCTTTATTACAAAAATACTTTACGGGATGGGAACCTATCCCGGCCCATGAAGATCATGAATGATTTTGTCATGAATCATATCCTCGTAGACAAGGATAAAAACATCTGGTTTTCCACCAGAAACAATGGTATTTACTTTATTACAGATAAGTTTTTCAACAATTATATCCATCTTCCTGTAAAGAATAATTCTTCCTACATTACAGCTATCGGAAAAAGTGGTAAAAACATTATCATGGGGTACAATGAGGCAAAATTCGGCATTTTAAAATCGAATACCATCATTGATGTATCCCTTGAAAAAAATAGGAAAATTGAAACAAAGGCCCTGTTTTCAAAAGGGAATAGTGTTATACTGGGGCTTAGTTTAAGAACGTACCAATACAATACCGATAATAAAAAAATTACAACCATTGGTGATTATAGCTTAAAAAATATAATCCCTTATAATGACAGTTCAATACTCCTCTGTACTTCCCAGGGTCTTACACTTTATAATTTCATTACCGGTGCCAAATCTGACCTGTTTAATGAAAGAGCCTATACAGCCCTACGCTACGACAAAGACAGTGTCTTTGTTGGAAGTTTTAAGGATGTGTATAAAATGAATGTAAAAACAAATAAAAGACAACTATTTATTGAGGGATATTATTTTAAAGATATCAAAAAACTTAAGCCTCATGTATATGTAGGCTCAACCAATCTCAATGGAGTCCTTATTTTTAATAACAAAAAGATCCTCAAAAGAATCACTGAAAAAGATGGTCTGTCCACAGACCAGATAAAAAAAATCGAAGTTGAAAATGAAAACGTTTTCTGGGCGAGTACCAATTCCGGTTTGAGCAGGATAGAAATAAAAGGGAAAAAACTGGCCATCGATAATTTCACACAAACCAATGGGCTTCCCTCTAACGTAGTCGCCGGATGCGTTATAAAAGACGACACCATTTATGCCGGAACTTCAAAAGGGCTGGGTATCTTACCTATTCACAACTTGTTAACCCAGCAGAAGTTTATCAATAAAAAAGTAGTCATTAATTCTGTAACCGTAGGGGATAAAGAGATATTTGATCTCAATCAGGAAATTAAAGGGCAAACACCTGACAACACAATAACTTTTGACCTCAGCTTTCCGGATTATATCTCTCAGGGTATGATCAAATTCAAGTATAAAGTCGAAGGTCTGACCGATGAATGGCAAATAAGCAATTCATCTAAAATCATGTTTAATTCAATTCCGCCGGGGAAATATACTTTTAAAGTTTTCGGGCTCGGTTATAATGGAAAACGATCCTATACATTTTCGTCCATAGCATTTGAAATTAAGCCCAAATTCTGGCAAACCTGGTGGTTTAAATTCTTCATCATTATAATAGGATGCTCACTTATTTTTGTGGTGGTTACTATTTACTTTCAGAGAAAAAGAAACAAAAAACTCGAAACGCTTTATTATGAAAAGAAGATTGCCGAACTTGAGTTACAGGCCATCAAGGCACAAATAAATCCACATTTCATTTATAACTGTCTCAATTCTATTCAGTTTTTGCTCTACAAAAAAGATTATGCGGAAACTGAAAACTATTTAAACATATTTGCTCAGATGATACGAAAAACGTTACACTATTCTGAAAAGACATTTATGCAGATCAAAGAGGAAATTGAATACCTTTCCCTATATCTGAATATGGAAAAATTACGTTTAAAGGATCAGTTCGACTACACCATAACACGTTCAAAAAATACAGATGAAAACTGGATGATCCCATCATTACTGATACAGCCGTTTGTAGAAAATGCCATAAAACATGGTGTTTCCGGTTTAAAGGATCGAAAAGGAAATATCAGGATTACATTTGATTATACCGATTCACTTCTTTGTATTACTATTGAGGATAATGGCGTGGGAATAGAAAAAAGACCGGAATCTGCAAAAGCCAATTCTTTCGGAGTGAAATTATCTCAAAAAAGGATTGAAACATTCAGGCAGCTTTTTGAGACTGATATAACGTTGGAGCTGAATAATCTTTCCGAAAAGGACGGAAAACAAGGTACACAAATTAAACTATATATGACCCCCTATGAAAACCAAAATACAAGCCTGCATCATTGATGATGAACAAGACGGAAGAGATTATATTTCTCTCCTGCTGAAGAATGAGTTTCCGGATATACAGATTTCGTTTCAGGCCTCAAGCGTAGAAGAAGCCTATGTTAATCTTCTGAAAAACGCTCCGGATATCTTATTTTTAGATATCCAGTTAAAAGATGGTACCGCATTCGATTTGCTTTCAAAATTCAAGGAGATCAGCTCGCAGATCATATTTATTACCGCCTTTGAACATTTTGCGATCCAGGCCATAAAAAATGGAGCAACGGATTACCTTCTGAAACCTATCAAAAAGATGGATTTTATTATCGCTGTAAATAAAGCTCTGGAAATCAACAAAAAGAACAGAACTTCTACACCGGCTGTTCACCAGAATAAAATAAGCCTACCTACTATGCAGGGATTCAAGCTTACAAATATCGCAGATATTGTTCGTTGCGAAGCGGATTCCAGCTACACTACATTTTATATGAGTGATAAAACAAAGGTTATTGTATCGAAAACACTGCATGAATTTGAAGATTTTCTTTCCGATTATAATTTTTTCAGAATTCATCATAAACACCTCATCAATCTGAGCCACTTAAAAGAATACATCAAAGGAAAAGGAGGACAGGTGATTATGACTGACAACTCTGTTCTGGATGTTTCCGTCCGTAAGAAAAATGATTTCTTAAATAAAATTGAACAATTGGAATAAATCCTAATCCGATTTTTCAAAAAGCAAAATCCCTCCATCCAACATAATATTTTGGATGGAGGAATATTTTATATGTATGTAAAATATCGTTTGAATCCAGACGCTAAATCACAATTAAGAGAAATTATATAACACATATTAGTGAAGCAGGAACACTTATTAAATCACAATACCCTGGCATCAGATATCGTAATACATTTATGACAAGTTCATAAACAAATTACTAATAACTAAAGTTTTTTCTGGTTTTTGATTGATAAAACCAGTAGCACATTATGATAAGAATATATTTTTTAACGATTTATTTGTTCCTTGGATGCCTTCTGATGAATGCACAAGCTCCTTGTTCTGATTTTAACGGTACCAGTAATCCTTTAGGAAACTGGCAGCTGGATCCTGTAAACAACGCTGTCAATTACAACCTTGGCAGCCCCAATACATTAGACGGTTCACAATATCTTATACTAGATGATCTTTCCGGTGGGTCCTGGTTCATCAATCCTGTTGACTATAAAAACATAGGCCAAAGATTCCTGGGACAATGTCTGTATTTCGATTTTTATCTTGAAAAAGACGGAGGTTTTAATGCCCCACTCCATCCTACTATTTACATTCTTTCAGGAAATCAGGCGATTACGTTTGTTGCCAATGCTACAGTAACCCCTAATAGCGGATGGGTCCGAGTACGTGCTCCATTAGCTTTAGCTACGAGCTCAGCTTTTCCAAGTAATTCAGAAGGTACATGGAGCATGCCGGGAGGTACATGGACTGACTTCAATAATGTATTGAACAATTCAACAGCAGTAATGATATCGCCAGACATTACTTCAAGCCCAAGCGAGAGAGTATACTTCGACAATATTTGCATCAAATCATGTGACGGATGTACAGCAGACTTTAAACTTGAAACATCATTCAGTACACAAGGTAATAACACAGGAACTGTGAATTTAACTCTTACCAATCCAATTCTTGTTTCAACACCCAATAATCCGGGCAGTAGCTACACTGTAAACTGGGGTGACGGAACAACATCTCCTTATGTTTTTTCCACTTTAACCCATACTTATGCCACTCCTGGTACATATACGATATGTGTTACTGAAAAGCAAGGAAAACTACTGGTATGTACAAGATGCTTCACTTTCTGTTATTCCAAATCAACAGTCCCTTCCAGAGAGGCTAATATTGGTAATACAGCACCTCAGATTGATATCAAAGCTATTGGCAAGGCAGAGTTAACAGCGATGGATAATGAGTACAGACTGGTTCCTAACCCCGCTAAAAACTATGTGGATATTCAAACAAATCTATCCTCAAGAGGACCTGTTTCCATAAGAGTTCTTGATACATCGGGAAAAACAGTGCTGGAAAAATCAGAAAACCTTGAAAGCGGCCGCCAGAATATAAAACTAAATACTGAGCATCTTATTCAGGGGAATTATATTGTTGAAATTAAATCAGCCAATAAAATAAATTCTCAAAAATTGATTATTTCAAAATAAAATCCAAAGTTTTTAAAAAGAGCTGTTCATATCCGAACAGCTCTTTATTCATTTTCATGTTGGTTACAGTTAACCTCCGATTAACAACACTTATTAAAAAAACACCAACACTTACAAATTCACAGTATCGGGATGTTTACTATCATGATACTTTTAGTCTACCAAAAAAAACAAAAACTTTAACCTATGAAAACAAAAACGCTTCTGGTCCTTGCCGGACTGGCAACTACACAATGTATGTTTAATTCTTGTGGCGAAGACAACACAAACCTGCAAAATGAAAACTACCAATCAACCCAATCATTACCTAAAACAGCTCTAAGCTTTACCAATGGTACTTATTTTACAGATCCTCAGGCTGTAAATGCAGGATTCGAATTTATCCGAAGTAAGTTTGCTCAAAATCCGGGCTATGTTTTAAATCAGCAGGATCTGAATACATTTTACGAAAAAGCTCAAATTGCAACGGATGAAAGATTACCACTTGATCAGGTTAATAATATTATTAACAAAACAGTAAGTTTAATGCAGGTACCTTTTGCACAGGCTGTTCAACAATTAAATATTTCAAGTGCTGCAAAATCATTAGCGATAACAATTAATAACGGTTCAATCATTCATTTAGAGGCGAATGCAGCATATAACAATCTTCCGGCTAATGAAAAATCAATGATTAAGAATATCAATGACTACAAATACAATGCTGAACAAGGAAATTACCTGATTACAGGAATTCCAACCGGTAAACAACCGTTATGGATTACAGGCGGTATGATCGGTATGGTAGGCGGTGGTATCATTGGATTTGCAGTAGCAGGTCCTGTTGGAGCACTTGTAGGAGCAGGAATAGGTGTGGTTGGTGGTATTATAACAGGAGCTATACTAGGAGCTAAGTAAACTATGAGAATTGCATTTCCTTATCAAAAAATAAATTTCTTAATTGCTGTTATGGGCCTTGCGCTCATAATAGCAGTTTTCTCTTTTCATAAAGACCCTTCTTTAAAATATAAAATTAAAAATATTGAACTGAATAGTGAGGCCATTTATTTAATACAAAGAGGTACAACAGGAAAATTGGGAAATGTCGCAAAAGACTTTAATATCAATAATAAATATGCTTCTCATTTGGGAATTGGTTTTGTCAACAATAATATCCTAACCATTTATCATGTGTATGTGGACAAAAATAAAAACAATAACAATCTTTATATTGATAGTATAGACGAATTCATCAGTCCTGAAGACCTGAATTATTTGTCTATCTGGAAACTTAAAAATATTGATACCGCAAGTTTTAAGCATATTAAACAGACCCTTCACGAATCTGAAAAAGAAAATATCAATTTTGATTTTAAGTTTGAGGAAAACAACAAAGCCTATTATTGCTCGGAATTTATCGTAAGAATATTGGAGAAAAATAATATAAAAATCATGTCTGATCATAAAAAAAACATCGTCGGAATGATGAGCCAGATTTTAAAAAAAGATACCCTTACCTATTTCCCTGTAGATGGCTTTGAAAATAGTAATCAAGTAATCAAAATATTTGAATGGATAAAATAATCTTTGATATATACTCAAAAAAATAAAATCACAAATAATAAACATCAGGGTTATCGAAATGGATAACCTTTTCTTATATCCATACTTCTGTATTGGAAAAAATAAATTAAATTCGAAGTATATAAAATACAGTCAATGATACAGCTTCCTCTTTCCAAGCTTTCCAATGTTGGAACCACTATTTTCAGTCAGATGACTCAATTGGCAAATGAAAATCAAGCCATCAATTTATCTCAGGGATTTCCGGATTTTATGCCGGATCCAGAATTACTGAATTACGTGGATAATTTCATTAAAAAAGGTTTTAATCAATATGCTCCCATGGGAGGGATGATTGGATTAAAGGAAGAAATTGCCAGGAAAATTGAAAACAGCCATCAGGCCATTTATCATCCCGACTCAGAAATTACAGTAACGGCAGGGGGAACACAGGCTATTTTTACAGCCATAGCCACGTTCATCAAGAGAGACGATGAAGTGATTATTTTTGAACCGGCTTATGATTGTTATGAGCCGACCGTAGAACTTTTTGGAGGAGTTATCCGGCGTTTTGAAATGAAGGCCCCGGATTATGTGATCGATTGGAATGCTGTAAAAGGAATGGTTAATGAAAAAACCAAAATGATCATTCTTAATAATCCTAATAATCCTTCGGGAAGGATCTTAAAGGAAAGCGATATTCAGGAGCTTATTCATATCGTAAAAGATACACCGATTCTCATTTTAAGTGATGAAGTGTATGAAAATATTGTTTTCGACGGAAAACAGCATTTAAGTATCTGCAAATATCCAGAACTAAGGGAAAGAAGCCTTCTGATAGCTTCATTTGGAAAGCTTTTTCATGTCACAGGCTGGAAAGTGGGCTATTGTGCAGCTCCAAAAATCCTGACCGACGAATTCAGAAAAGTTCATCAGTTCAATGTTTTTAGCGTGAACACACCCATTCAGCTGGCGCTAGCCGAATATATGAAAGATGATGAACATTACAACCACCTGAATGAATTTTTCCAGAAAAAAAGGGATTTTCTACGGCAAGGGCTTTCGACTACTTCATTCGAATTACTTGATTGTGAAGGAACATATTTTCAGGCTTTAAAGTATGATAAGATATCGGATAAAAATGATTTTGACTTTGCCAGCGAATTGACAGTGACCCATAAAGTAGCCAGTGTTCCCTTCTCTTCTTTCTACAAAAACAAGGTGAACGAAAACGTGATCAGGTTATGCTTTGCAAAAAAAGAGGAAACGTTAGAAAGGGCAATTGAAAATCTATCTAAAATATAGCACATCGGTAAAGGTACCTGATCAGATGAGTGGAGAAAGCAAGCGGGCTAAATGTTCAAAGAAAATCTTTAGCTTAGGTCTTTTTCTCCATTCATTAAGATGAATTTCAGAGCAATCATTCATATCATGAAGAAATACCTGCTCAATCTCCCGGTTTATTTCCTTATCAAATACAAGAGTATTCACCTCAAAATTCAGCTCCTGACTCCTCACATCCATATTTGCAGTACCTACTGATGAAAAAAGATCATCTATGATCATCGTTTTAGCATGTATAAACCCTTTTTTATAAAAAAAGATCCTCACATTACTTTCCAGTAACTCCTCATAATAGGAATAAGCAGCTGCATTTACCACAACAGAATCTCCGGATTCAGGAACCATAAGCCGTACGTCAAGTCCGGCAATAGCAGCTTGTTTGATGGCATTGAGAACTGTTTCTACGGGAATAAAATAGGGGGTAACAATATATACTTTTTCTTTGGCCGAAAGAATAGCAGAAGCTGTACTCAGCATGATGGAAGGCTTGGAATCCGGTCCACTGGCGGCTACCTGAATAATTGTGCTTCCTTCTTCATTATCCTTATAATTGAAATAGTCTTCAGACAAAGGAGGAATTTTTTCGGTTGCAAATATCCAATTGCTCAGGAATAAAAACTGGAAATAAAAAGCTCCGTTTCCCTGGATATATAAATGCATATCGCGCCAATATTGTGTAGGGTTAGGATTGATATATTTATCAGAAACATTGATTCCTCCAGTAAAAACTTTTGTTCCGTCAACAATAATAATCTTTCTGTGATCTCTGTAGTTGACCCTGTTGGCGAGAACCCTGAAAGTAATTTTGTTGACAGGAGAAACTTCTACTCCGGCTTCTCTTAATCCTGCAAGCAGTTTCTTTCCGATTTTACCACTTCCCATATCGTCATAAAGAAAACGGATAATAATACCTTCCTTAGATTTTCTCACCAGTAAATCCGCAAGCCTATTACCTATATCATCATTTTCGTAAATATAATATTCAAGATGAATATGGTGTTGCGCATTTTCAAGAACCTCAAAAACTTTTTGAAATTTTTCCTCTCCGTTGATCAATACTTCTACCTTGTTTTTACAGGTCAGGGGTGAGTGTCCACCATGATAAAGAAAATTAACGGTCGTTATAAAATCCTCCAGCTCTTTTTTTCTGATACCAAGAGTTTCATAATGCGTTTCTTTGATATATTTTTTAATCCTGTTATAGATTTCCTCGTTTCTTTCAATCTTGAATGTATAGAACTTATTCTTCCTGTAATTAACACCAAAAACAAAGTAAATCACGATCCCTATTATGGGTAAAAAGACGATCAGTAGCAGATAAGCCAACGTTTTGCTGGTGTTTCTGGTATCCATGATAATTCTCACCGCAAGAAAAAAGATCCCTGCAAGATAGAGTATTTCAATCGCAGGTAAAATGTAAGGAAACTGGCTTAAAAATTCTTTAATCATAACCGGTAAGATCGTTCATCATACAATTATTATTCTACATTAAAGATAGCAAAAAGCAGTAGATTCCTACTGCTTTTATTCATTATTATATCCTTGATATTATCTTACAACGCCATTCCTCCCGACACTTCGATTCTCTGACCGCTGATCCATCCTGCATCTTCCGTACACAAAAAAGCGACTACTCCACCTACATCTTCCGGAAGTCCAGCCCTTCCTAAAGCTGTGATGTTTGAAACCAAAGCATTAACCTCTTTATTATCACGTGTTCTGCCACCTCCAAAATCGGTTTCTATAGCTCCGGGCGCCACGACATTAGCTTTAATCTTTCTTGCACCTAATTCTTTCGCCATATATTTTGTAAGCATTTCAACCCCTGCTTTCATAGATCCGTATACTGACGATCCCGGAAGCGCTACTCTTGCCAAACCGGATGAAATATTGATAATTCCACCTCCATCATTCATAAAAGGCAAGAACTTCTGACTAAGGAAAAATACTCCTTTGAAATGGATATCTATGATATCATCCAGTTGCTCTTCTGTGGTTTCAGTAATCGGAGAATATAAAGCAGTTCCGGCATTATTAATTAAATAATCAATGTTCGGACTTGCGGTGTGCTCCTGTAGATGATCTGTTACATTTTTTATAAAGGCATCAAAACTTTTCACATCTCTTGTATCCAATTGGAAAGCAGCTGCATTTCTACCCAATGCCTTGATCTCATTGACTACAGCATCAGCTTCTTCTTTACTGCTTTTATAAGTAATGATAACGTCGAGACCTTTTTCAGCTATTCTCAAGGCTGAATTTTTTCCTATTCCACGGCTTCCACCGGTTATTAAGGCAATTTTTGTTTTTGAATTCATTTTTTCGTTGTTTTTAATGGGACAAAGTTCTGGTATTTCGAGACACAGATGTTTGCTTCAATCAATCTGAAATTTGCAAAATTCAAATCAGGAACGAAACTGTAATGGATTGTATGAAGTTTTTCTCTTAAAGAAATTTGAGAAATGAGCAATTTCCTCAAAACCCAACGCATACGATATTTCAGAAACATTCCAGGTGGTTTGCTTCAATAGTATTTTAGCCTCCTGGATAAGCCTGTCAGCTATAAATTCCGTCGTAGTCTTTCCTGTATTTTCTTTAAGTTTTTTATTTAAATAATTAACATGCACAGACAGGCGGTCTGCGTAATCTTTTGCTGTTTTAAGCTGGAGTCTCTGATCGTAGGATTCAATGGGAAACTGTCGTTCCAATAGCTCTATAAACAAAGAAACAACTCGTAAAGAAGCATCATTGGAGGTCGACAATTTTGTAGCCGGCTGTAACTTTTGTCCGTAATGAATCAATTCGAGTACATAATTGCGGATCAGGTCATATTTAAAAATATAATCAGACTCAATTTCAGTTTTTATTTTCCTGAAAAGTACCTCAATTTCATCTGCTAACGCAGCATCGATTTCAAATACGGGGAATGCTCCCGGTTGAAATATAGGCAAGTCTTCAAGCGTATTATGAGATTTATCCTTAATGAAGAAATCTTCGGTGAATACACAGAAGCTACCCGATTGATTAGGATCTTCAGGAACCCAGTGATAAGGAACCTTAGGCGTTGCAAATAATAGCGCATTCTCTTTTATGGGAATAACCTTATCTGCATATTCTGCTCTATTTCGTCCCCGAATCAGGCTTATCTTATAATATTTTCTTCTGTTATATGGCATTTCAGAAGTTGCCTTTACCTTTTCAATGGTCTGAGCAATATCAAATACATTAAAATGACCAATATCTTTATGCAAACCCTTTGGAAAAATACTTTCAATATCCTTCCCCAGCTTTGCAGTCATTTCTCTATAAAAATCTTCCAGAGAAGCATGCCCTATTTTTTCCATAATTGAGTATTTGTAAAATTCAAATATATAAAGTTACACAAATATTGAATTCCAATCATTTATTGTTAATGTAAATATTTTTCATAATATAGTGACATACAACAAATATTTTTCATAACTTAGTTTAAACTAATTTATTAAAATCATAATATGAAAAATCTGAATCTCCAAAAAGGAAAAAAATTAAACAAAAAAGAGTTAAGAACAATTACCGGTGGACTACAAATGTGTGTGGATCCGGATACCAATCAATGCATCGCTTACGGGCGTCAGTGTGCAGAATTTCAATGCAGATACATTCCTTAAATTGATATTTTTTACGAAGCCACTCTTCCAAAGAGTGGTTTTTTGTATCATCCGGTCACAGTATTTAAATATCTTACCTGACCAATCATTCAAAATAAGGAAATATCATGATCGCAAATTATTACTAAAACTAACAATATCATTATGAAAAAACAAAATCTACAAAACGGAACAAAGTTAAATAAAAAAGAGTTGAGAACAATTACAGGAGGCCTTATGCAGTGCCGTGATCCGAAAACCAATGGTTGCAGAATCATTTCAATGGGATGTGCAGAACCTGAATGCCGTCCGGAATTGATTCCATAATATCAGCTGTAAACTTTTTCACATAAAACCATTCTGCACAAGGGTGGTTTTACTTTAGCTAATCACTGTAAAATAACAATTTAGACTATTATACATATACAATTTACACTTCTACTTTGTACTTATTCTAGAGATCATTATTTTTCACTAAACAATTAAAAATCAACCGCATGAAAAACAAAAGCTTTATAAAGGCGAAAAAATTGGCAAAAAGAGAATTAAGAACAATCATCGGAGGAATGCTAGACTGTAAACAACCTATCGCATGTCCTACTTATCCCTGCGACCCTCCGCTTCCGGACTACCCTAACGGTTGTACAACCATTTCTCCAAGCTGTGCACAAAAAGATGTCGCTTGTAAAAGCAATTGACATACAATTTTTATAAAAAAAACGCTCCCAAATTTATGGAAGCGTTTTTTAATTACTATAACTTTAATATTTCTTTTATACTTTATACATTGAATCTGAAGTGCATAATATCACCATCCTGAACAATATATTCTTTTCCTTCCACAGATAGTTTTCCAGCCTCTTTTACTTTTGATTCCGAACCATATTGTACGTAGTCGTTATATTTGATTACTTCTGCACGGATAAATCCTTTTTCAAAATCAGTATGGATAACTCCGGCTGCCTGAGGAGCAGTCCATCCCTGTCCGATAGTCCATGCTCTTACTTCTTTTACACCCGCAGTAAAATACGTCTGAAGCTTGAGAAGATCATATGCTTTTCTGATTAATCTGTTAACTCCGGGTTCTTCTAATCCCAGCTCTTCAAGGAAAATTTCTCTTTCTTCGAAAGTTTCAAGCTCATTGATATCAGCTTCAATCTGAGCAGCCAAAACCACAATTTCAGATCCTTCTTTTTGAGCCATTTCATCAATCTTGGACACCCATTCGTTTCCATTCTTAATTGAATTCTCATCTACATTACAAACGTAAAGTACAGGCTTTTTTGTTAGTAACTGAATGTCGTCAATAATTGGTTTTGTAAGATCGTTTACAGGAAACTCTCTTGCATTTCTTCCATCTTCAAGAAACTTCTGAAGGCTTTGCAGCGTTTCATAAGTAAGAATGTCTTCTTTTTTTCCTGATTTGATAAATTTCTTAGCTTTATCAACTGCTTTTCCTACTGTTTCAAGGTCTTTCAGCTGAAGTTCAATATCAATAATTTCTTTATCTCTCAAAGGGTCTACGGAACCTTCTACGTGAATGATGTTTCCATTATCAAAACATCTTAAAACATGGATAATTGCTTCACATTCGCGGATATTTGCAAGAAACTGGTTTCCTAAACCTTCTCCTTTGCTGGCTCCTTTTACTAAACCTGCAATATCTACAATCTCCACAACAGCCGGTAAAACTCTTTCAGGATTTACTAATTTTTCCAACTCGAATAATCTTTGATCCGGTACTGATACCGTACCCAGGTTAGGTTCGATAGTACAGAAAGGATAATTGGCAGATTGAGCTTTTGCATTGCTCAAACAGTTAAACAGAGTTGATTTACCAACGTTCGGCAATCCTACGATTCCACATTTCATAATGAAACTATTTTATTTTTAAAGGTCTGCAAAGATAGTGATTTTAACACGAGTTTCATAATAAAAAAATCTGCCGGATTCCCGGCAGATTTTTTTTACATTTTATTTGCACCTTAAGGATTTGCACCTGTAGCGTTCTGAGCTAAGGGAGCATCATCAGGTGTTTTTTCTAATGTCTTATCTAATGTAAACAGAGATTCGTCCGTTGCACGATCTCCACCAGCAATTTTTAATTTATCGATCAGGTTCTGAGCTAAAGTTTCCTCTTCAATCTGTTCCTGAACGAACCATTGCATAAAATTCCAAGTTGCCCAATCCTTTTCCTGAAGGGCAAGATCAACAATTTTATATATCGATGTGGTATTGTCTACTTCGTGATTAAAAATGCCGTCAAAGCAAGCAGTCAGAGATTCAGGATCACTTGGAGGTGCAGGAATGGCATCAACTTTAGGTTTTCCGCCTCTGTTCAGTACATATTCCATAAATTTGATAGAATGGTTTCTCTCTTCCTGCGCATGCCTGTATAGAAAGTTAGCAATACCTTGGTATCCTTTGTCATCAGCCCATATTCCATAAGAAAGGAAAGTGTGTGCTGCATGAATTTCTTTATTCATCTGATCGCTCAAGGCTTTTTCCACCGCAGGTGAAAGTCTGTTCGTATTCATAATATTTTATTTTTAGTGATTATGAATATAATCCTGCAAAAATGGTTCCGATAAAGTTCTTATTCTTTTAAAAAAACACTAAAATCACAACATAAAATACTAGCAAACAATATTTTAAGCTAATAATTTATAGTTATTCTAAAATAAAAGCAGCTCTACAAGAGCTGCTTTTATTGTATCGGCACCAATAACATATCATTTATTCTTTGCTTTATAGTTTTGGAAGCCTTTTATTATTTTATTTTTTTTGCCATGTAATCACTTTCATTTCCCAGCCGGTCAATTGCTTTAATGGCAATTGCATTTAAAGTTTTTCCATCCTTATATTTAGGAATATCTTTTGAAAGTGTGTCTAAAGTCAGAATTTCAATTTCCCAAACGCCATTATATTGCTTAAATAATGCCCACTGAAATACATCTTTCAGATTTTTATTACTCCAGCTTGCCTGAGCAAAACTTCCGTTATCGGCCACAAACAATGTTGGGGTTGAGATAGGAGCAGCTTTAATCCATGGACTTTTTGGCACCAAAGCTTTTTCTTTATAGGGCCCGTTTCTCAGGGTGCTTAACATCGAAGGATTTCTCGTAAGCCCTGCAATGCTCCAATGGATTTCACCGGCATCACCTTTCAGAATCTGTCTGGAAAGTTCTATTTGGTTTTTAATCTCGGAAGGACGATCAGAAGTCCTGATTTCCACTGTATTTAATCCCGGCCATAGGTGGCGTTTCATTGTATTTTCAGATTCCCACCAATTCAGCAAAGCTTCAAAACCCTGCCCTTTAGAATCAATAGGCCAGTACAGTTGGGGAGAAAAATAGTCTACCCATCCTTTATTTAACCATAATTTAGCATCAGCATACAATTCGTCATATTGAGAAGATCCTGTAATTCCCGCAGGATAACCCGGTTTCCAGATCCCGAACGGGCTGATTCCGAATTTTACATAATTTTTTTCCGCATGAACTTCTTTGTAAATTCTTTCAACAAATTTATTGACATTATCTCTTCTCCAATCTGCCCGGGATAAAGTTCCTCCACTGCTTACATATGCATTCCAAGTAGCGTTATCAGGGAAATCACCTCCTTTATTATAAGTTGCATAAGGATAAAAATAATCATCAAAATGCACCGCATCTATATCATATCTCTGCACGATATCCTTTACCACATTAGAAACATGTCCCTGTGTTTTAGGATTCGCAGGATCAAACCAATACATCCCGTTTTTTAGTCTTACCACAATGTCAGAAAGCTTATTGGCCATAGAAAGGCTGTTCACAGCTCCTCCGTTTGTATGATGTGCACGGTAAGGATTAAGCCAGACATGAAGCTCCAGACCTCTTTTGTGGGACTCTTCAATCCAGAACTGCAACGGATCATAATTGGGATAAGGGGATCTCCCGGTCTCTCCTGTCAGAAAATAAGACCAAGGTTCAATAGAACTGGTGTATAATGCATCCGCAGAGGGACGTACCTGAAATATGACAGCATTAAAGTTGTTATCTTTCAGCATATCCAGCATACTGATGGCTTCGGCCTTTTGCTGATCAATAGATAAATCGTTTCTTGAAGGCCAGTTGATATTCGCAACACTGGCAATCCATGCACCCCGGAATTCCCTGTTAATAGCCGGAAGATTAACTTTAAAAACCTCATCGGCTGGTGGTACAGGAACTGGTTTAGTATTAGCCACAGGAGGCTTTGATATATTTTTAACGGGATTGGCTATATTTGGATTTCTGGTTGGTTTTACCGTATTATTCTGAACGGTACGGGAACTTCCACAAGATGCCAGTACCCCCAGCAATATGATCAATTTTAAATTACTAACTTTCATAGGGTGCAAAACTACATTAAATTATTTTTTTAGTTTTTTAAAAATATTATAATAAATTGAATTAATTCAACTTTTATATATAAAAAAAGCCTCGAAAATCGAGGCTTTCACTTATATTGAATTTCATTATGCTTTCGCAGATCTTTCCAGTCTTTTTCTTTCTTCTTCAGAAAGTACTTTCTTTCTCATTCTGATGAAGTTTGGAGTTACCTCGATTGCTTCATCACCCTGGATATATTCCATACATTCTTCTAATGAGAATAAGATTTTCGGAGCAACACCAGTATCTTTATCTTTTCCAGAAGCTCTCATGTTGTTCAACTGTTTTGCTTCTACGATGTTTACAACTAAATCTCCTGGTTTGTTTTGTTCACCAATGATCATACCTGCATAGATTTCCTCACCCGGATCAACAAAGAACTTACCTCTATCCTGAAGTTTAGCAATAGAATATTCAGTAGCCGGACCTTGAGTTTTGCTGATCAATACACCATTGTTTCTTCCAGGAATAGCACCTTTAAATGGCTTATATTCTGTAAAACGGTGTGCCATAATAGCTTCACCAGCTGTAGCAGTTAACATTTGAGAACGCAATCCTATCAAACCTCTTGAAGGAATCTCAAATTCCATATGTTGCATTTCTCCTTTAGTTTCCATAATGTGAAGATCTCCTTTTCTTTGAGTTGCCAAATCGATAACTCTTGAAGCATACTCTTCAGGAACATCAACAACCAATGATTCATAAGGCTCACATTTTTCACCGTCAATTTCTCTTAAGATAACTTGTGGCTGACCGATTGTCATTTCATAACCTTCTCTTCTCATTGTTTCGATCAAAACTGATAAGTGAAGAATACCTCTACCGAAAACAAGGAATGTATTGGCATCATCAGTCTGTTGAACTCTTAATGCTAAGTTTTTCTCCAATTCTTTCGTTAATCTTTCTTTCAGGTGATTTGAAGTAACATATTTACCGTCTTTTCCGAAGAAAGGTGAATTGTTAATAGAGAACGTCATGTTCAACGTAGGCTCATCAATTGCAGTTCTTGGTAATGGTTCAGGATTTTCCATATCCACAAAAGAATCACCAATCTGGAAAGAGTCGAAACCTACTACAGCACAGATATCTCCAGCTTGTACTTCAGTTACTTTTTTCTTTCCTAAACCTTCAAAAACGTATAATTCTTTTACTTTTCCTTTTACAATTTTACCATCAGCCTGAGCAAGACCAATCCACTGAGATTCTTTAATCTCACCTCTTGTTACTTTTCCGATTGCAATTCTTCCCAGGAAAGAAGAATAATCAAGAGAAGTAATTTGCATTTGAAGATTACCTTCAGATACTTTTGGAGCAGGAACATATTGTAAGATACCATCTAATAATGGTAAAATATCTTCCGTTTGCTCTAGTGAAGTATTGAACCAACCTTGTTTTGAAGATCCATAGAAGGTTGGGAAATCCAATTGCTCTTCAGTAGCTTCCAGGTTGAAGAATAAATCAAATACCTGATCATGTACTTCATCCGGACGACAGTTTGGTTTGTCTACTTTATTGATAACCACTAGTGGTCTTAACCCTAATTCCAATGCTTTTTGCAATACGAATCTTGTTTGTGGCATAGGCCCTTCGAAAGCATCAACTAACAAAATTACACCATCTGCCATTTTAAGAACTCTCTCTACTTCACCACCAAAATCGGCGTGACCAGGAGTATCGATTACGTTAATTTTAACGTCTTTATAAGTAACAGAAATATTTTTAGATAAAATGGTAATCCCTCTTTCTCTTTCAAGATCGTTATTATCCATTATTAATTCTCCACTTTCCTGATTTTCTCTGAAAATGTTTGTAGCATGAATAATCTTGTCAACCAAAGTCGTCTTCCCGTGGTCAACGTGTGCGATAATCGCAATATTTCTAATGTTTTGCATGAATGATTTTTACGGGTGCAAAAATAGTGTTTTTTAATTAATTAATCAGTATGATTATACATTATTTAACAAATTCATAATGAGAAAGTTAAAATAAATCACATGGCAATGGGCTCCCCGGCTCCTTATTCCAAAGTACACATATACCTGACCATCCAGCTGTTAGGCGTTCATTACATCATATCTTCATCTGTATTTTCTAAAAAAATAAACCAATACCATCTGAATAACAAGAACCGCACAAAATCTTAATAAAAAAGATTTTTTCGAAATTTTATGTCTAAAGATAAAAATTCCGAATATTCCTCCTACACTGCCGCCAAACAGGGTCAATGCCAAAAGTATGTTTTCAGAAATCCTTCTTTGATGCATTTTAGCCTTTCGTTTATCGATTCCGAATATAAAAAAGCACACCAGATTAATAGCCAACAAATAATAGATCATATCCTGCAAATGTACGATCATTGTAAAAAATAAGGCATAGTAATTAAAATTTAACCACTATGCCCTATCTTATATTTGATCAGAAATTATAAATTAACCGTGCTTTCCTTCTCTTATTTCCTCAACCATCTTAGCATTAAATGCTGGCAAATCTTTCGGTGTTCTGCTTGTAACAAGACCATTATCCACTACAACTTCTTTATCTTCCCACAAAGCTCCTGCATTTTTTAGATCTTCGCTTATTGAATTCACAGAGGTCATATTTTTTCCGTCTACAACTTTTGCGTTGATCAGGATTTGTGGACCATGGCAAATCGCCGCAACGGGTTTTTTCTGCTGAAAAAAATCTTGTACAAAATGGAGTGCTTTGTCATTTGTTCTTAACTGATCGGGATTGATCACCCCTCCAGGTAATACCAGTGCATCATAATCTGAAGCATTTGCTTCATTAAGATTTTTGTCAACAGTGTATTCTTTACCCCAGTCTTTTTCGGCCCATGCTTTTATGGTTCCGGAATCGGGGCTTACAATATGCGCGGTCCAACCTTGTTGTTCCAAAAATTCTTTTGGTGATTGTAACTCACTTTCTTCAAAACCATGGGTTGCCAGAATTGCAATTTTTTTCGACATAATATTAAAATTTTTGGTGTTATTAATTAAGAAGAAGAAAAAATGATGCCGAGCCCGTGTTATCAATTACTAAAAAAAGTTAAACATAAAAAAAGAGCTGCTTAATAGCAGCTCCCTATTTAATATATCTAACAAATTATTTTTTTGCTTTCACATTAACGCCGATCTCAATGTCTTTACTAATCATCCATTCAGCAGGGTCTGCTTCGGAAGTTCCGAATTTAATTCCCCAATCAGCTCTGTTTACAGTAAATTTAGCATCTATAGAAGCGGAATTAGCTGTTGCTTCTACTTTCGCTGGGAAAGTTACATTCATTGTTTTTCCCAATAGCGTAAGATTACCGCTTATTGTTTTATTTGCACCTGCCACAGCATCTTTAGGAGCTTCTTTAAGGTCTGCTACACTTGTAATTTTAAAATCTGAAACCGGATTCTTCTCTACATTAAAGAAGTCAGGAGTTTTTAAATGCGTTACCAGATCTTCCGGCTTCTTGTCTTTTTCAGTTACTGAAGCAGGATCCACTTTAATAGAAGTCATGTCGATAACAAAATTTCCTGCAGAAATCTGATTTCCTTCAACACTAAGGTCACCTGATTTTACATTAAGAGTTCCCCAACGTGGAGCAAAACCTCCTTTATGGTAAGCTTTCCAGTTAACCACAGAAGCTACTGTATCTACGGCAAGCACTTCTCCTTTGCTCTCAGCAACAGCCTGTTCCTGGCCAGCAGCCGAAGCCTCCGCTGATTTCTCTTTAGTACATGATGCCATAAGCAATCCTACTCCTACTAACGCGATAACACTAATTTTTTTCATATTTTATTTTTTTAAAAAGTTTTTGAACTGATCAGGATTGATTCCTTAATTCTGAAATTCAAAAGTAGAAAAACCTTATTACTTATTCTCTTATCATACATCAAGAAATTAAGTTTCTATTTTCAGATATCCATCATAAAGTCCTAAAACCATACAAATATGTAAGGTGTAAGATATTTCACTCACCATATAAATTGCCTATTTTAGCAGTCTAAAATTTAGAATGAATACAACCAGCTATATACAACAAACGCTTAATATACCTGAAAAAAGCATTACGAATACCTTACAATTATTGTCAGAAGACTGTACTATTCCTTTCATCTCACGATATCGAAAAGATACGACCGGAAATCTGGATGAATTGCAGATTGAACAAATTTCAAAACTCAGCAAGCAGTTTGATGAAATCATTAAAAGAAAGGAATCGATCCTCAAATCCATTGAGGAGCAAAATTCTTTAACGTCTGAACTTCAGCAAAGAATCCAGGATAGTTTCGACATACAGGAACTTGAAGATCTTTATCTTCCGTATAAAAAACGGAAAAAAACGAAAGCCGATGCTGCGAAGGAAAAGGGACTTGAACCTCTGGCTAAAATCATTATGAGCCAGAAATCCCATGATCTGGATTCTGTAGTTTCCCGGTATATTAACGATTTAGTTTCTTCTCCGGAGGAAGCTTTGCAGGGAGCACGGGATATCATGGCTGAATGGATCAATGAAAATATGTATGTCCGCAAAAATCTCCGTCGTTTATTTCAACGCAAAGCAGTTATATCTTCTAAAGTTGTTAAAGCCAAAAAAGAAGAGGAAGGTGCACAAAAATTTTCTCAGTATTTTGAATGGGAAGAAAACCTTGGCAGAACACCCTCCCATCGACTTTTGGCTATGCTACGAGCAGAATCTGAAGGTTTTGTAAAAGTAAATATAGGAATTGATAAAGAAGAGGCAATCGATTTTATTGAAAATGCCATCATTAAATCTAAAAATGAAAGTAGTGAACAAATTGCTCTGGCGATAAAAGACAGCTATAAAAGGTTACTGGAACCCGCCATTTCCAATGAAACACTACAGGAAGCAAAAGAAAAGGCAGATAAAAAAGCGATCGAGATTTTTTCTGAAAATTTAACCCAGCTATTATTAGCTCCTCCTTTAGGAGAAAAAAGAATATTAGCAATAGACCCTGGATACAAAAGCGGGTGTAAAGTGGTATGCCTTGATGAAAAAGGAGACCTTCTGCACAACGAAACCATTTATCCGCATGCACCTCAGAATGAATCGGGAATGGCAATGAAAAAGATACGCTCGATGGTTAACGCCTATAATATTGAAGCTATTTCAATAGGAAACGGAACAGCAAGCCGTGAAACAGAGTTCTTTATTAAAAAAATTGCATTTGACAAACCGTTGCAGGTTTTTGTTGTTTCAGAAGCCGGAGCATCTGTTTATTCTGCAAGTAAGATTGCCAGAGAAGAGTTCCCCAGCTATGATGTGACAGTACGTGGTGCTGTTTCCATTGGCAGAAGGCTTGCAGACCCATTAGCTGAACTCGTTAAAATTGATGCTAAGTCCATTGGTGTTGGACAATATCAGCATGATGTAGACCAGACTCAATTGAAAAACGAACTGGATTCTACGGTTATGAAATGTGTAAACTCCGTAGGGATCAATCTGAACACAGCCAGCAAATCACTTTTAAGCTATGTTTCCGGAATTGGTGAGAAAATGGCAGAAAATATTGTCAATTACCGCGCGGAAAACGGAGCTTTTGAAGACAGGAAACAATTGAAAAAAGTTCCCAGATTAGGAGAAAAAGCTTTTCAGCAGGCAGCGGCATTTATAAGAATAAGCACCGGAAAAAATGCATTGGATAATTCAGCGGTGCATCCGGAAGCATACGGTATCGTTGAAAAAATGGCCAAAGACCTGGGAATAAAGCTGAATGAACTTATAGCTAACAAAGAGAAAATTGCATTAATCCAGCCGGAAAAATATATTAGCGAAGAAATTGGTATCCTTGGGATCCGGGACATTTTAAAAGAGCTTGAAAAACCGGGATTGGATCCCAGAAAGGCAGCCAAAATTTTTGAATTTGACCCCAATGTAAAAAGTGTAAAAGACCTGAAAATAGGAATGATCCTTCCGGGAATCGTTAATAATATTACAGCCTTTGGATGTTTTGTTGACCTGGGGATTAAAGAAAGTGGATTAGTCCATATTTCTCAGCTCAAGGACGGTTTTGTTTCAGATGTGAATGAGGTAGTGAAGCTGCATCAGCATGTTCAGGTAAAAGTAACAGAAGTAGACGAGGTAAGAAAGAGAATTCAGCTGAGCATGATCTTATAAAGGATTTAATTTGAAAATCTCGGAAATTAAAGAAAGAAAAGTCATTCACCGGCCGACTCGTTATTTTGACGAGTCCGGCCAAAGAATTTATCATGCATACGAGTATCATTTACCTTATAATCCAGGTTATAAAGGAAACGAGACCGAAAGACTTTTTGCCAAGTGGATAGATATGCTTCCTTTTGGTTTAATTTTCTACTTTCTCCTTCATAAAGTAATTGTTATCAGCATTCTGCTTTCCATACCCTGTGTTATCATTGCAGGAACCATAACGGAATGGTCTTGGGGAACAACTTTAGGCAAGAAAATATTTAAAATTAAAGTCCTGGATGATTACGGAAACTATCCCGGATTTTTAAAATCATTCCAAAGAAATCTTTTATGCCTTGCTAACTTTTCCCCTGTCTTCTCCGAACACACGACCAGAACAATTGCCATGGGAAGGCGAACCGGAACGCGGGTGAATTTCAGCATGCATATGAACAACACGATCTGTAAGACCTATATTGTAAAAGAAAGCAAAATTCCGGAAATCAGGGATCTCCTGAAATATCAGGGTGATCAGAACCTTTTATTGTAAAAGCTTTTTTTAAATAAAAAACCGCCCCAGTGTTGTGGCGGTTTCATTTGTTTATTTATAATCCTTTGAATCTCTTCTCGGCTGCTTTGCTTCAGGCCATTTTACAACCTCCCCTTTTTCATCTTGCGGCATTACCCTTCTCTCTCTGCTGGTAAACTCAGGATCTTCAGATGCCATATAAGCTAAGGTAGCTGTTAAAATCACATTATTTTTAAGTTCATCAAAAACGATCTTATCATATGTATCTTTCGTAGTATGCCAGGTATATCCAAAATATCCCCAGTTCAATGAACTTAATGAGAATCCCGGTACACCCGCTGCCACAAACGATGCATGATCAGATCCACCTCCTCCCGGCATTCCCGGAAAATCGGTTTTAATATTATCACGTACATTTTTAGGAACTGCATTCAGCCATTTCCCGATATAATCATATGATTTCAGAAATCCCTGTCCTCCGATATTTACTACTCGGCCAGTTCCATTATCCTGGTTGAAAACAGCCTGAGTTCCTTTCATAATTTCCGGATTATCAGCAACAAATCCTCTCGATCCGTTCAATCCCTGCTCCTCGCTTCCCCAAAGTCCGATTACAATCGTCCTTTTATTATTAGGGTAGTATTTTTTAAGAATCCTAATGGTCTCAAGCATGGTAAGTGTGCCGGTTCCATTATCCGTAGCACCCTGCGCTCCGTCCCATGAATCCAGGTGTGCAGAAAGAATAACATATTCATTGGGTTTTTCCTTTCCTTTGATCATTCCTATCGTGTTGAAGCTTTTAGCTTCAGGAAGTATTTTTGACTGGGCCTCAAGCTTTATTTTGGGTTTAGCTCCCTTTTCTGCCATTCTATACAACATGCCGTAATCTTCCACATCAATATCAATCATGGGAATTTTAGATGTTTTCGCTCCGAATATTCTGTTTGCTCCCATAATTCCTGTCCAGTTGGAAATGGCAATCCCTGCTGCTCCCGCTTTTTCCAGAGCTTCCGGAAGTGTATTATTGTCATATCCTATATTCTTTACATAATCACGGAAATCTTTGGAAGCTTGTTCTTTTTCCGCCTTTAGCTTTTCATATAATTCCGGAGTAGCGAATTCTTTGATCTGATCATCAGAACGTCCGATTTTCTGATACTGCGCAATCAATACCATTTTACCTTTTACAGAAGGCAACCACTGATCAAATTCGGCCTTGGAAGATACCTTTGGAAGTACTATAACCTCAGCTTCAATTGCCTTCTTAGTTGCAGGACTCCATGCAAGTTGTGTGGCAGATAATGATTTCACACGGGGATATACCATATCTACATGGGTAATTCCTCTCTGCCACCCTTTCCAGGTTCCAAATTGCTGGAGGTTTGCATCTACTCCCCATGAGCGAAGTGTTTTAGCTGTCCATTCATTGGCGGCAAGCATTTCCGGAGTTCCTACTAAACGGGGTCCGATACCATCAAGCAGCTCATAGGCCATATTTTCGAGTTGAGAATTATTATTGGCTTCATTCACAAAACTTTCCACAATAGGATTAAGCTTTTCCTGAGATTTTGCGGGAGCCTGTGCCCAAGAAAACTGCGTTGCCAGAACAACTGCCGGCATTGCAAAAAACGTATTTATCTTCATAGCATTATTGATTGGAATAAAGATATAGATTTCAGCGAAAATTGAAAAGAAAAGCAGAACTAAATAAAGGAAGAAAAGCCTTTATAGGAAAATAATTAAGAAATTAAATGGATAACAATTAAAAAAACAGCTTAAAACAACAGTTTTAAATTTTTTCCAAAATTTGTTACTTTTCATTAATAAAAGCCTGCTCCTCAGCAGAAAGTATAATAGCATCTTCTTTCTCCTCTTTTACCGGAACATTTTCCCAGATGTTTTTACTGAAGTCTACTCTGTACGAAAGTCCCTCCTTATTTGACTTTTCAAAAGTATTGTAAATAATTTCTCTGCTGAATTTTCTTTCATGCTTCTTTCCCTGGTAAAAAGCAGAGTATTTTTCACCTTTAAGTCTTACCAAGGCGGGCAGATACATTCCGTCTCTTTTATAAAAATCAAAAGTAAGTGAAGCATCCCCTAATTGGTAATCATACTCTATTCCTCCTGCCATTTTTCTTCTGATTGGCGGATAATTTGTCTGTAGATAATTGACTTCAAAATAAGTAATCACTTTATCAGTCTTGTTATACTTAAGATCTCCTATGAGCTCAATACCCGTACCGGATTTAACCTTAAAAGTCATCAGCTGCTCATCCCCTTCTTCAGAGATTATTTTCCCTGAATATTTTGAGTTAATACTGTTAATATGATTAAGTGTACGGTTCAGTTCGAAGCTAAGAAAGTAATTTCCCATATACTCATGAGAAAATTCATTACTCCCCGGCGAAAAAATACTGTCTGACTTTAAATTTTTCAGGTATTTTACATTATTCAGCTGCATCTGGAGAATCTTGTCATAATTTTTACGAATTCCGTCATTATAATTGTAATGGTTACTTTTGCTCCATAATTTAGCTTCCGTAATAACTAAAAAGCAAAGTTCATCATTATCTGATCTTTTTTCTTTGAATACCACATTATACAAGGAAGGCTCATTATAATATCTTTTTTCATAATTCTTTCTTATATCATTAAAAAGTTTTTTTATATCTATACTTACCATTTTTACCTCTTCAATATTTTTGAATGAAGGTTTCAATTTGATAAAAGAATTAAAACCGGATACTTTTCTTTTCTGATATCCGAAAGCTGATACTTCAAAGTTTCCTGCGTTCTGCCCAAGTGGAGTATAGCCGTCTTCATTGGTGTAAACAACCTGATTATTAAGAACAATCCTCGCATGAAATATGGCTTTCCCGTTTTCTGAATCTATGACTTTTACTTTTTGCGCGGAAAAAAGACCAAAAAAAAGAATCAAATATAAATAAGAATGCTTCATATGACGGGTGATTAATGTAAAACAACTAACTACACAAATATACCCACAAAGGGAAATAAGACAATACCTTGATGAAATTTAGTACTATTTAGCTTCTATTTTCAAAATTCGCTAAAACAAAGAGATTGAATATCTGAAAGCAGGATCCATAGAAAAATCCCGGCACAAAAAAGCCAGCTTAAAAAGCTGGCTTTTAGGAAATTTATTTTTTTGATTCCTCAACAGAAACTTTTCTGAAATCTTTGAACAATTTGCTAAGTTCTAAAGCTGATTTACGAGCTCTTGTTCCAGCTGCTTTGTTTCCTTTTTCAGCTTGTTGGTTTGCTTCAGTTGCGAATGCTTCAAATTCCGCGTTGATTTTTTCAATTAGTTCTTTCATTTATTTTAAAATTTAGGGTGCAAATATAGGTTTTATGGTGATTCCAGCCTAACTGTGATGAAAAAAGTTTACAAAAATTTGAAAAAAAATAATCCTTTATAATGTCCAATATAAATTCAAATTTTAGAAGGCGGGTGAAATTTTTAATTTAAAGCTAAATTTTTTCCAATATCCTTTTTAATTTAAGGGTTTATAACATAAAAAATTCAAAGACCATACATCATTAATACGGTATAAAATTGCAAAGCATTTTTCAATAGGAAAAGAAACGGAATCTCAATTTTATAATAAGAGTACACAGTTCTTTTTATCTGTTTTTATGTACCTTCGTTTTTTATAAATTATCTGCCTGTCCCAACCATGGAGCTGCCAAAAGAATATATATTACGGAATACCCATATCAGCACGCTTTCAGTTTATGAACTTTTAAAGCATACTTCAACGGCAAAATTCATGGAAGAAAAAAACTTCCATGATATTGAACCTGTTGCCCTGGAGATTAATTCGGGTGTTTTTACAAAATCTGTTTCGACAATAGGTTTTCCTAATATTTCCGTAAGCCAGGTAGGTTCTTCAATTGTAACGGCATGCTCTTGTGATCAATACGGAGAAAAACTTTGTGAGCATCAGGCAGAGATTATTTATTGTATTCTAGAACAGAAAAATTACAGAATATTCTACGATGCCAATCTAAGACAAAGGACATTGGTTTCACATGCTAAAAGTTTCGGGTTGGAAAATGAACCTGACCTTGACACTTATTTCCAGTTGGAATTACAGAACGGAAAACTCAACATTCAATCCAGGATAAAGGAACTTCTCCTGATAGATGAACCAGGCTTTAAACAAAATCTGCTTCCTACGAGGCAATCGGTTTTAAAGGAACTTGCTATACAAGAAACTGAGAGAAAAAGAATATTGGTTATTGGCAAGCACCGGTATTATAATCATCTCAATTTTTCATTAATGGAAGCTGATACTACCCAAAGCGGTAAGATCAAAAATCCGTTGACCCCTATTCATCCTATGCAACTCGTCTGGAAAGCGGATCAACCTGCTGAGATCAAATTCTATACGGCAATCGCTTCTTTTCAGAATAAATTTAATGAAGAAGCGGACGCAACGGAAATGGAAGCCCTGAAGTTAATTATCCGGAATCCACAGGAACTTGATACTTATTACCACGATCATACTATTTCAGAAGCCATTTCTTCCAAATCCCTGATTCCCGTAAAGCTCAATCTGCTGAAAGCCGAAATTCTGCTTACAGTGTTTAAAAAAGAACCTTTTTATGAGATTACGGGAGAATTACTATTTAATGATATTTCCCTCTCTTTCAAAAATGTAATAATCCGCCATGATTGTTTCATCTATCATCAGAATACATTGAATCTCATTGACAATCCTGATCTTCTTAGGGTGATCAGATTTTTTAAGTCCAATAATGAGATTCTGCTGATTCATGCATCAAAGTATGAACACTTTTTACATACTGTTTTATCTGCATTAGAGACTCATGTCCAAATCAATTACAGCTATATTCGTACTGTCAGTCCGGTACAGCTTCAGGAAAAGGATTTCCGAATGGAAAAGATCATTTATCTTCACCAGGAAGGCAACTATATCTCCATCACACCCGTAATGAAATACGGATCTGTAGAGGTGGCAGTATACTCCCGGAAGCAATTATATGATAGGGATCAGAATGGGAATCTGTTTAAAATTGAACGCAATTACGAAGCTGAAGCAGCACTTACATCCATTGTCATGATACAGCATGAGGATTTTCAGGACCAACTGGAGGGACATGAATATTTCTACTTGTACAAAGATAAATTTCTGGATGCCGATTGGTTTTTAAGAACTTTTGAAGCATGGAGAAATGAAGGGATAACCATCCTTGGATTTAATGAACTCAAAAATAACAAACTGAACCCTCACTCTGCGAAAATCAACATCCAGGTGACAAGTGGTATCGACTGGTTCAATGCTAAACTAAGTGTGCGTTTCGGAGGTAAAGAAGCTTCTTTGAAACAGGTACACCGGGCCCTTCGTAATAAAACAAAGTTTATACAACTGGATGATGGCACCCAGGGAATTTTACCTGATGAATGGATAAAGAAGATCGACAGGTATTTTCAGATTGGTGATATGGAAGGAGAGTTGCTTAAAATTCCAAAAGTTAGCTTTTCGGAGGTTTCGGATTGGTTTGAGAAAGAGGTTTTATCAAAAGAGGTACAGACTGAAATTCATTCTTACTCCAAGCAATTCTCTGTGCTGAAAAAAGCACCTGAAATTCCCGTTCCTGCAGGATTGAGAACTACCCTACGAGATTATCAGAAAGAAGGCCTCAATTGGCTGGGGTTACTCGACCATTATAATTTCGGCGGCTGTCTTGCCGATGATATGGGATTAGGAAAAACTATACAGATCCTCGCATTTATTCTATATCGAAAAGAGAAATATCATTCCGGAACCCACCTGATCATCGTTCCTACTTCCCTGTTGTTCAACTGGCAGGAAGAGATTGAAAAATTTGCTCCTTCTCTTAAGGTATTGATGCATTATGGTCCGGACAGGGAAAAATCAACAAACCTTTTTCAGGATTATGATATCATATTGACAAGTTATGGAATGCTCCTTTCGGACATCCGTTTTCTTAAAACATTTCATTTTGATTATATTTTCCTTGATGAATCACAAACAATTAAAAATCCCAATTCAGAAAAATATAAAGCTGCACGTCTCTTACAAGCCAGAAACAGGATTGTTATTACAGGAACTCCCGTTGAGAACAACACCTTTGATCTGTATGGCCAGCTTTCATTCGCCTCACCCGGATTATTGGGGAGCAAACAATATTTTAAAGATACGTATGCCATTCCCATCGATAAGTTTGAATACAGCAAACGTACTATTGAACTTCAACAAAAAATAAATCCTTTTATTTTAAGAAGAACAAAAAAGCAGGTTGCCAAAGAGCTTCCCGAAAAAACAGAAATGGTAATCTACTGTGAAATGGATGCAGAGCAACGTAAAATCTATGACCTTTATGAGCGTGAATTACGCGATTTCATATCCGCTTCCACAGATGATGAAACACTAAAAAACAGCATGCATGTTTTGACAGGTCTTACTAAACTCCGTCAGATATGCAATTCTCCTGTATTACTGAAAGAAGGCTACTCAGGCGATCACGCTGTAAAGATCCAATTATTAACGGAACAGATTGAAAATAAATCAAAAGAGCACAAAATCCTTGTATTTTCACAATTTGTAGGAATGCTGGACCTCATCAAAAAAGAACTTGAAAATAAAGATATTCCCTTCGAGTATCTTACAGGACAGACCAGGGACAGAGGTACCAAAGTTCATAGATTTCAGACCGATGACAATGTGAGGGTATTCCTCATCAGCTTGAAAGCTGGTGGTGTAGGACTCAACCTTACAGAAGCTGATTATGTATATCTGGTAGACCCATGGTGGAATCCGGCTGCCGAAAACCAGGCCATTGACAGGAGTTACAGAATAGGGCAGACAAAACATGTAGTAGCCGTCCGTATGGTTTGTACCCATACGATTGAAGAAAAAATACTGAACCTGCAGAAAAAGAAAAGTAAACTGGCCCAAGGACTGATAAAAACAGAAGAATCGAAATTACAAGGCTTCAGTAAAGCAGATTTGCTGGAAATTTTAGAATAGTCTGACGGCATTTTCTTCAACCTCCTTTCTAATTTTACACAATACACATTGCTTGCAATATCTGTCGTTAGGTTTTCGTATCTTTGATTTTTATAATTTTAAAGTTATGAGCGATCGGCTGGAAACCATTGAAGACTATTACAGAAATATCAGAGAAAACCAATTAAAAATGTTTGATTCTCACGATTTTGAATTGGGGAAATCACACTTTAATATCTCTATGCGAAGATACTGCAGCTTCAAAAGCCCGTACAATCGTCGTGATTATTACAAAATAAGCTTCATCATCGGTAAAGGAACTTTTAAATATGGACAACAGGAATTGTATGTAGACCGTCCTGCTTTGTTTTTTCCCTCTCCAAATATTCCTTATTCATGGGAATGCGATGGGGATCTGCAGGAAGGCTACTTCTGCCTTTTCAATCAGGAATTCTTTAACGGAAGTTCGGAATTCAAGCTATTTAAGAAAACATCATTATTTAAGGAATGGAGCATGCCTATTGTATTTTTGACAGAAGAACAGACTCAGTTGACAACGGTGTATTTTGAACAAATGTACAAGCTCAATAATTCAAATTATCCGTTTCGCTGCGGAAGCATTAAAAGTCATCTGGCATCTGTCCTTCATCTTGTCCTAGAAAACCGCGTAGAAGACGTTGATCCTGATGAACTTCCCGCAAATGTACGCCTGTACCGTCTTTTTGACGAATTGCTCAACAAACAGTTCCCTTTAGATTCTCCTGCCTATCCGCTTGCCCTGAAAACCGCATCAGATTTTGCCGAACGGCTTAATGTACACGTCAATCATTTAAATTCTTCTGTAAAATCTGTAACCCAGCTTACTACCACACATATTATTAAGGAAAGGATGTTTGAGGAATCTAAAAACCTTTTAAAATACACCAACTGGGATATTGCTGAAATCGGTTACACTTTGGGATTCGATCAACCCTCTCATTTTAATAATTTCTTCAAAAAATACTCAAATACCTCGCCGCTCAAATTCAAGCACGCGATTTAATTCTTTGAATTTTGTAATTTTTTCTTTGTCTTTTAAAATTGATATCAAAAATTCCCGGCTTATTTTTGTATCATTAAAAAAAGAGATGAATTATGTTGAGAGAAGCATCTGAACAAAGGATCAGATTGATCACCATTATGGCTTTTATATCCATTCCATTATCGGGGTTTGTTACAGATATATATCTGCCCTCCTTCCCCTCAATGGCTAAAGGAATGCATGTTTCTGAAAAAGATATACAAATTACCCTTACCTCCTATTTGCTGAGCTACGGAATTTCCCAACTATTCGTGGGAGGAATTTTGGATAGCATCGGCCGGTATCGCCCCAAGTTAATCGCATTGTTTTTATTGGTAATTACAAGTATTCTAATCACCATGACCAATAGTATTTTACTGATTTGCCTTCTCCGTATCCTTCAAGGGATAGCCGTATCAGTACTGGTGGTCGCTACACGGGCTATTTTTGTTGATATTTATGATGCGGAAAAAGTAAAACATTATCTCAGTTATTTTACAATTGTTTGGTCCTTAGGTCCGATTCTCGCTCCATTTCTTGGTGGATATCTGGAAAAATTATTCAACTGGCATGCTAATTTTTACTTTCTGGCTTTTTATGCCGGAGCCATACTGCTATTTGAATGGTTTTTCAGTGGAGAAAGTCTTCCACAAAAAAAGAAACTCAATTTTTCCGAAAACATCAGCTTGTATAAAATGATGCTCCGGAACCGTATTTTTATGCTGGGCATTATTATTTTAGGATTAAGCTACTCGATTGTTATGCTATTCAATATCACGGGTCCCTTTATTATCGAAAATACTTTCCATTTTACCCCTGTTGTTATCGGATACTGTACACTAATCCTTGGGTTCTCCTGGATGATCGGTGGGTTTATCGGTAAAAAAAGAGTATCATTAGGCTTTAAAGCAAGAATACTGCAGCCTATCATACTACAATTAACTCTCATTACGGGACTCATTATTATAAGTTATTTTTCTGAAAGTTTATATATCATGATCCCTTTTGCATTTTTTATTCATATCTGTTCGGGGATTCTATTTACTTCATTCTTCACAACAAGTATGCTTTATTTCCCTAAGAATGCAGGGACTGCCGGTGGACTGATGGGAGGACTGGTGTATATTATTACTTCGGTTACAAGTTTCATTATCTCCGTAAGCGGAACTGTTAGTTTACAGAAAGATCTTTCCTGGCGGTATCTAATTATTGCAATAATCCTTCTGGGTATTATTCTTACCATGAACCACACTTTACAAAAAGAAAAAGCAGAGAATTGATCTCTGCTTTTTTATTTTCATACCTGCTGATTATAAAATAACCCGAATCAAATTGTTGATGCCGGGAATACAATTGTTGGTGGATAATGTTTTATGCTAAAGAGTATATGAGTTAATATTGCACTGTCAAAATAAAATTATTGTAATTTCATAGAGAATACGGAAACTTATATTTCTTATTTCCCTATTTAATTAAAATCTAATTATAAAAAGCTCAAAATAAAGTATATTCATGATAACGTTCGCCAAAAAACAATGGAAACAGATAATGATCATTCTGATGATCTATACGACGTGGAGTGTGGCGGCATTTCTATTTCTGATCCGATTACAGGGATTGGAGACCACCCTTAAACAATTCGGAACAGGAAGTCAGCTTTATATTAATTTTATTCATACTGTTGTAAAGGGAACCATTGTATACTATATTCTTATTTATCAGTTACTGATCCCTCTAATAAAAACCAGAAACTGGAAGAAAGCAATTTTACAAGGGCTTTTATTCTTTACCATACTGACCATTTATGAATACATATGGAATTTCCAGATTCAAAACCCCAAACCCACAGATCCAAGTTACGTTTCACCCAACGTATTCTTTCTCACTGCTGCATTACTTGATCTTGTTATCATTTTGATAGCCGTCTTTTTTGCCACGATAATAATTTCCAATGAAATGCGTAAGCGTAAAGAAGAGCTGGAGAAGGAAAAATTAAAAGCCGAACTTGCTGCCATAAAATATCAGATCAATCCTCATTTTATTTTCAATTCGCTAAGTTTTATTTATACAAAAACCCTTAAAACAAGCCCGGAGGCAGCCCATGCGGTACATCTTCTTTCAGAGATTATGAGCTATGCTCTGGATGATTGGGATGAACTTGGAACAGTGCCTCTTGCATTGGAAATTGATCATATGAAAAAAGTAATAGAAATGAATCAGATCCGGTTCAATCATATGCTAAAAGTAAAGTATCATCAACATATTGAAACCGATGAAGCTTACATATCTTATGTCCCGACTCTGGCATTGGTTACTTTGGTGGAAAACGCTTTTAAGCATGGGGAATTGAATGATGAAAAAAACCAGGTAACCATTGAGCTGGAAGCCACAAAAAATAAGATCTATTTCCTTGTCAGCAATAAAAAGAAGAAAGGCCCCAAAGAACCCTCAAAAGGAATAGGATTAAGCAATGTGAAGCAACGTTTACAACTCATGTACGGTGATAAGCATTCCTTTGCTGTTAAGGAAGATGAAAACTATTATTTAAATGAAATAACCATTAATCTTTAAATTATGATTAACTGTATTGTCGTAGATGATGAAGCGCACGCAATAGAATTACTCGCATTGCATATTGAGCAAACACCATTTCTGAAACTTGTAGGTTCTGCTATGAATCCGGCAGAAGCTTTACAAATTTTGAATACTACGGAAGTGGATCTCATTTTTCTCGATATTCAAATGCCGGGTATGTCAGGAGTTGAATTTCTACCATTACTAAATGACAGGTATAAAGTCATCCTCACTACCGCTTTCAGAGAGTATGCTTTAGACGGATTCGACCATAATGTTGTAGATTATTTGCTTAAACCAATTTTCTTTCCACGGTTTTTAAAGGCAGTACAACGGGCGCAGGAAATTATTTCTTTATCTACAAAAGATGCAGAAGACGATTTTATCATGGTTAAGACAGAATATAAAGGAAAACTAATAAAAATTAAAACCCAGGATATTGTATACATAGAAGGAAAAGGAAAATATGTATGCTTTCACACCAAAGACGGGGAACAGATTCTGGCATTGTTAAATATCGGTGGACTTGAAAATAAATTACCAGGTGATCATTTTCTCAGAATACATAAATCATTCATTATTGCAGTCCCTTTTATTATGATGATCCATGGAAATTTAGTCCAACTCGAATTTACTAAAAACCAGATACCAATCGGGCAGACTTACCGCGAATCTTTTATGAATCAAATGCTAGGTAAAGTAATTACCAATAAAAAAGAAGAAGGCCCGGAATAGGATTACAGACAATAAACCAATATATACACAAACAATCAATTTATAAATCAAAAAAATGAGAAAATCATTATTAATCCAATCCGTTGGAGTTTTAGCCCTTTCAGCGGCAACATCATGTGCACCTTCCTATTTTGGGAAAACATATGCTGCCACCCAAAACGTAGATGTTTATTTTGATGCTGCTGATGTAAAAAGAGAACATGAAACAATGGGGACAACAGAAATCAATCAAGGCTTCAGTTCCATGGATGCTATGCAGCAAAAAGCGATTGAATTAGGCAAGTCACGAGGTGCAGACGGTGTTATTATGAAGCTGACAGAAGAGGTTACGGGAAGTTCAAAAAGTGATTTTGGAAACATGAAGAAAGGAAGCAAAAATAATACTTATACCGGTGGTTCGGTAACCACTAACATGAAAGTAAAAAAGATACAGGCTACTTTCATTAAGTATAAATAAGCCAAATGTCCTTTATTCTTATCAGGCTGCTCCTCTGGCTTCTTTCGCAGGCTTTATTCTAAAGATTAGCTGCTTTTCATTTATTTTTTTAATCGTTCAACATTATTTAACAGTTTACAACAAAACTGCAGGAAAAGTAATGTCCGAAAATTAATAAACGTCCCCCAGAAAAAACAATGAAAAGCACGTGAAGCCAGTAGAGCCAGCCGTCTATATGATAAAGCTCTCCTTATCGTTTAAATAGTCGTTTTCACTATAAACAATTCAGATTGTTTTCATCCGAAGTCACCTGTGGCTTCGGATTTTGATACAAATACCTGTTCCTTTAATTAATAGATGATAGTATCATATATAGCTCATTTTGATTTTTCAGCTCCATCTTTTTATTGATCCTGTATCTTCTCGCTTCAGCTGCTCTGATTGTAGAATTGGCATATTGAGATATTTCCTTAATTCCAAAATTCATCTTCAGAAGTGTACAGAAGTTGATATCGGAAATATTCAGATCAGGGTATTTACTTTTCAGGGTAGGATAAAAATTAGGATATATTTTCTGGAACTCTATGTAAAATGCATTGATATCTTCTTTAGCTAAAAGTATCAGTTCTTTTGTATTTTCTGATTTTGCATTTGAAATGTTATCCTTTACAGTTTCCGTTTCAGCTTTTTCGAAGTTAATGATATCTGCCGGCACTTCATCTGGTATTTTATTCTGAATAGAATTATCCTCTTTATTTCCTTGTTTCTTTTTATAATAAAGGAAACCAAAAAGAGCTGCTAAGAGAATAACACCTGCACCAATAGCAATATTTGTTGGTTTTGATGACACCTCTTCTACATTGTCAGAAACCTTACCATTTATTTTATTAATAAAATTTACATCCCCTGATTTTTTCTTTACCAGATCAACGCTATCTATGATCCGTTTATACTTTTTTGAAAAATAAGTAGATTGTTCATAATCTTTCAATCCTTCATATGATTCAGCCATCATGGCATACACCTCATACTGCTCATATCGGTTATGATCTTTTTGGGAGTCCATAATAGCCCTTGAAAAATAACTAATAGCTGCAGGATAATTCCCGGATTCTTTTTCAACGATTCCTTTATTTATTAAATTCTGGATGATAAATCTATCGTCCGGAAATGAAGCAAGAAACTGATCTGTGATAGCGATATACTTTCTGGCTTCATCTACTTTTTTAAAGCGTGCCAGGGAACCGGCCAGGGACTCAAGTGTACAGATTGTGGTTACCTTCTTTAATCTGCTTTCATTACCTATTTTTAGACATTGTGAATAAGCAAGTTTTTTAAGTATGACAACCTCTTGCTTGGTACTTTCATTAAAATTTTCACTAATCGTCAATAGCTCAGCCTTTGCCACTGTGATGTGTATATCATTAACCAGCTTATCATTCTCTATAGTAACAAGTTTATTATACTCCTCACATTTATTTAAAATTTGTTTTGCAGCACTTAGGTGATCAAGCTGTAAGAGTACTTTATGATAAGATAACAAAATGCGACATATCATATTGTAATCATTTTGTTTTATCGCCAGATCTACACCTTCATTAATTTTGGCCAAAGCCGCATCAAAATCACCATTAAGTTGATATATCCTAACTTCTTCAAATATTGAATAAACTTGCCCAGGGTAAAATTTCTTTTCACGGGATAGATAATAAAGAACTATAGCATTCTTAAGCGTGAGTCCTGGATTATTATCTCCTGTTATATAATTTTTTTCCAACAACCGGCTTACACTATCAATTTCTTTACTGCTATTCTGTGCCCCGGTATTACTACAAAAAATAAAAAAAACAATAAAGAATGTGGATGTTTTTAATACTTTATTTATTAGCATGTTTCTAAATTAATTAAATATATACAATTGGTAATTATTTTACAGGACTATTGACTGCTTTTCAGTACAACTCAATCCCTGTATATTTTGTGTATTTATATGTTTTTCCATTTAACCAATTTACATTTATGACCACAATCAATCATATAAAAAAATGCACTTACACAAATATACATAAATTAACACATCTCTGCACAATAGGCGCTTTAAGGTTTGTTTATAAGTTTTTTCATTATAGTTTTGTGACAGGAAATTATTTAAATCAGAAAATAAAATAAAACAACAAAAGATCAACTTCAATAAAGATCACTTTTAAAAAAATTAACACAATCTCTTAATTTAACTTAAAAAAAACACAAAATGAAAAAAAATTGCAGTTAAACGCTAAAAAATACATTTAATTACTGGTCATCAAAAAATTTCAAGAAGATATATAGTTTTTCTAATAATAAGCAAAAAACACAAATGATGAGAAAAAGTAATAATAAGTCAGTTTTTATAATTGATTATTCTTTGAAACTTCAAGATAATCATTAATTAGTGTTAATAGTTTTAAACTGTTTTTTATCCGGGACCAATTGGTCCAGGATTTTTTTTAATGACTATTTAAATAATAATGTATGATTCTTCTTTAAATCAAAAGCAGACCTGTATTATTTCGTTTTCTTACAATAAACGTGAACAACAAATCGATAGCTTCGTGTATCAAAATATTCAAAAACAACATTATGAAAAAGTTTCTCTTTAGTGTTTTAGCTTTATTAACAGCGCTGCTCCTGATCATTGGCATATTAGAACTTACCAGTTCTTATAAAGTTTCAGAAGATATCAACCGAAATGCTCCTGTTCAGACACAACAACATATCACTATCCATGCTTCTCCGGAAAAGATATATCAGATCATGAGTGATGTTAATCATTGGTCTGCCTGGAATAAAGACATCCAGGATCCGGTAATGACGGTACCTTTTCAAAAAGACAACAGTTTCGATTGGAAAAGTGGAGGTCTTACAATCAGATCCACCCTACACACTGCAATTCCTTACCGCAAAATCGGGTGGTCAGGTCCGGCATTCGGTGCTTTTGCGATTCACAACTGGACATTTGTTCCGAATGGTGTAAACACGACCGTTGTTGTAGATGAAAGTATGGAAGGATGGCTTGTTACCATGATGCATAAAAAATTCCAGAGCCATCTGGAACATTCTTTACAGGAATGGTTAAGAAATCTAAAAATACAAGCCGAAAAATAGTTTTTTTAATAAAAAAAGCCATAATTATTCTACAGATAACGAATAATTAACAAAAATAATGACATTTAATTTTAAAATCTTTATATCTTTATAGTCTAATAACCTGTGTTATTATAATCTCAACAGTTTATATACCTCTCGCTTACCCGGGAGGTTTTATAAAACTGACTACTTCCACTCTGGATTACTACAAAGAATTTATCTCACCTGTTATGAAACAGGATATATAGTCTACCTCATATACATTCTTGATCAATTGGAATTGCCTGTACGATTTTTTAAACTACCTTCGCTTTTCTGGTAATCCTGGCCAGCCATGCAGGGAAAAATCTTTTAAGAAAAACACCCAGAACTTCCTTGCCTCCTATCGCTTTCTGGTATTTTTTCTTTTCAATCGCACGAAGCATTTTTCTGGCAAAAACGTGAGCCGGCATACCATTTTGGGTTGCATTATCCATGGTTCCCTGTGAAGATCCGTCTCCGGTTACGGCATTCATTGAAATATTGGTTTGTATAAACCCCGGACAAATAATAGTTATCAGAATATTTTCTTTGTATAATTCTGCCCGAAGAGCATCAAAAAAACCATGCAAAGCATGTTTTGCTCCCGCATAACCACTCCGCATCGGAGCCCCGAAAATACCCATAAGGCTTGAAACAACAGCAATCTGTCCTCCTCCGTTCCTGATCATGTAAGGAATTGTTGCTTTGGTAAGGGCCACTGTCCCAATATAATCTATGTCTATCAGACGTTTATCAACTTCAATATCAGTTTCCATTGCCAGAGACCGCTGAGACAATCCTGCATTATTAATAAGAACATCAATACTTCCGAATTTTCCTGCCGCTTCTGCTGCAACAATAGCCAAATTCTTATAGTTGTAAAGGTCCAGTGGTAATACCGCATACCGATTTTTGGACAGCTTTGCTTTTTGCGCAACTGCTTCCAGCTGATCTTCTTTTCTGGATGAAAGAATTATTTTTGCTGTAGTCTTTGCTGCCAGCTCCATTACCAATGCTTCTCCTATTCCGGAAGAAGCCCCTGTGATCCAAACTGTTTTATCATCAAAGTAGGTGCTCATGATATTGTTCTTTATCTTATTTCAGCCCGGCAATATATTTTCCGGCTTTCATTCCTGAAAAAATACAGCCTCCTAAAAAGGTTCCTTCCAAGGCACGATAGCCATGCATTCCTCCTCCTCCGAAACCTGCAACCTCCCCAGCCGCATAAAGTCCTTCTATTATTGTATCATCTTCTCTTAAAACCTGTCCATTCAGATTGGTCTTAATCCCTCCTAACGTTTTTCTTGTCAGAATATTAAGCCTTACCGCAATTAAAGGTCCGTTTCGTGGATCCAGTATCTTGTGTGGTGTGGCTACTCTTCCCAATTTATCTCCAAGGTATTTTCTGGTACTTCTTATGTAATTTACCTGTGTATCTTTTGAAAACGGGTTATCCAATTCTCTGTCCCTGGCTTCGATCTGAGATTTTACCTTTTCATAATCCAAAAGATGATCTCCGGAAAGTTCATTCATCCTTTTAATCAAATCCTGAAGATTATCCGATACAATAAAATCTTTTCCATGTTCTTTAAAAGCTTCCACAGGACCTGGTGCTTTTTTCCCAAAGATTCTTTTAAAAAAAAGACCGTAATCCTTATTTGTAATGTCAGGGTTTTGCTCGGAGCCAGAAAGGGCAAACTCTTTTTTAATGATTTTTTGTGTTAAAATAAACCACGAATAAGAAAACCCGGTATCCTGTATGTATTTCAGGGTTCCCAATGTGTCAAACCCAGGTAAGAAAGGCGCTGGAAGCCTGTTTCCATTCGCATCAAACCACAGGGATGAAGGTCCCGGTAATATCCTGATCCCATGATCCGGCCAAATAGGATTCCAGTTTTGAAGACCTTCCGTATAGTGCCACATCCGATCCCTATTGATGATATCAGCTCCAGCATTTTCAGTAATCCCTATCATTTTCCCATCTACATAAGCAGGAACTCCAGATACCATTTTTTCAGGAGCTTTACCTAATCGTTGCGGCCAGTTTTTGCGCACCAGTTCATGATTAGCTCCTATTCCTCCGGAAGCAATAATAATATGGGGTGCACTGTACTTGAATTGTGAAACAACAATTCTGCTGGTTGCCTCACCTCTTTCTTTATTGTCATTTTCAAGAATGTCTCCTTCAATACCTGTGACCTTACCATTTTCTGTAATAAGGCTGGTAACGCGATGCCTGAACCTCATTTCAAGAAGCCCTTTTGCTTTTGTTTCGTAAGCCTTTTCTACAAAAGGTTTTACAACTCCGGTCCCAGTGCCCCAGCTTACATGAAAACGAGGAACGGAGTTACCATGCCCATCCGCGGAGCCATCTCCTCTTTCTGCCCACCCCACCATGAACATCAGCTTAATTCCCATTTTAGAAATATAATCATACTTTTCGTTAGCTGCGAAATTCAGATAAGCTTCTGCCCATTGTTTCGGCCAGTAATCTTCTTTACGATCAAAACCTGCTGTTCCCATCCAGTCCTGTTTCGCCAGTTCATAAGAGTCCTTAATTCCTACTCTTCGCTGCTGAGGAGAATTAATCAGAAAAAGACCACCAAAAGACCAGAATGCCTGTCCTCCGATATTCTGTTCTGTCTCCTGATCGATCAATAATACTTTTTTTCCGGCGTTCGTTATTTCCATAGCAGCAGTAAGTCCTGCCAAACCAAAACCTACGATAATTGCATCTGGTTGAAATTCATTGTCCATTGGCGGTAAGTGTAACAAAATTCTATTAACTAAGATAATAGATTTTAACATTATAGAGCGTCAATTATTTTCAGCTTTACTAATTTTATTCTACTTTTATTATGTTTTGAATATAATATGATAAAGGACTTTAATGGTGTAAAAGTTGGGATTTAGAAGTAAAAAATATAACAAAAGAAAGGGACCACTTTTGTTATAATACTTAATTTGATATAGTTAAATCCCTTATTATTCAAAAAATATTCGATAAAAAAACAGAAAAATAAAAAAATATACACCTCACAACCACTTTAAACACAGATTTTCCTGTATTTTCTTTATTTTTTACAAAATATTATTTCATTTGCTCCGTTTACTATGCACGTGACTCATGTTTGAGTTTCATGGTTATTAGTTTTTATCCTCAACTTAGGTTGAGGATTTTTTTATTATATTTGAACTTCTTGTGATTTAATCACATTTGTGTTTTTTTTTAGGCCTTCTCCGGAAGGCTTTTTTATTGTCTATCGCCCTACTGTTTCCCATTTCGGGCTACTCATAATAAATAATAAGAGGCTGCCATTTAAGACAACCTCTTGTATTGGTTATTAGTAAATACCCCCGACAATCTAAATTTTTAGCAAATTCGTTCAGTTTACTTACTGATTAAGTTTTGGCTAAATTACAAAAATTCATTAATTAGTGACAAATTATTGCCTTTAATATCCCATTAATAAATGATTATATAATTTAATTAATTCACTTTTAAATGAAATACACATACTGTATTGCGTTTTTTATGTTAAAAAATACATTAAGCCTTTCCTACAATATCCAGGAAGTTTCCTGAAAGAACTTAGTTTTTATAAAGTCGTTCAATAATCAGTGATGAAAAATACTTCACCCCTGTTCTTATACTTTCTTCATCCACTTGAAAATTTGGAGAATGATTCATAGCAATCATTTCTTTTTCAAAGTTGGAACCTCCAAGAAGAAAATATACACCCGGTATTTTTTGTTGAAAATAGGCAAAGTCATCATTAAAAAACGGAACCTGTCCATAATCAGGAGAAATTGCATTGATCCCGTAAATATCACGAATGGTTTTTATTGCAGTACCTGTCAGTTTTTCATCATTGATGACCGTAGGATTTTCTTGTATAAATGAAACTGAAATAAGCTGACTTTTATAAATATCCTCCACCAATCTTTTAACTTCAGGAATTATTTCCGGGATACATGACGCATTGGTCTCATACAAATAAGCTTCGAGAAAGAAGTGGTCTTTTTTAGAATAGGCACTCAACTTATCGTCCATGAAGCGATAATCCTTAAAAATAGTATTAGGGTTTATCAATCCTATATCCGGATCTACTATATGTCTGATTTCCCATGGTTTACTTCCTGTGTTCATCCGGGACAAAGAGGTATGGATTTTATTGGTTAAATTTTTTATCTCTTCTTTTGATAATTCTTTTTGTAATTCAATTCGTATTCTTTTCTGATAAGCAAATACTTCATTCGGCTTCACTATTATTTCTCCGACCGGGAGAGCGGTTACGTGCAGACCATATATTTCATCAGGAGCTATTTTGGAAAATAAATTAGTATTCATCATCCCTTTAGCTCCCATAAAAGTTTCTTCTTCCGGTTGGAATACAAAGTAAACGGTTCCTTTTAAATATTTTTTATTTTTAGCAAGAACTTCAGCGATTCCCAAGCCGACCGCCATATGAACATCATGACCACAGCCATGTTGAATACCTTTTGTTTCTGATTTGAAAGGCTGCGGATCCGGAAAATCATTTGAAAGCGCATCCATATCGGATCTCCAGGCTATTTTCTTTCCTTCTCGTCCGCCTCTTAAAATTCCTACTACTCCATATCCATATATATCTGTTTTTACCTCAAGTCCTAAGGCAATCAAATACTGTTTTAGCATCTTCTGAGTCCGAATTTCATGACCTGCCAATTCCGGATTTCTATGAAAATCTCTTCGGATCTCAACAAGTTTTTGAAAAATTTTGTCGGTTTCGAGCTGAATAGATTGATGGGAAAAAAACTCTTTTTTAGAGTTGGATATTACTGGCTTTTTCAGTTTTTGTGCAGAAACAGCAGAAACACTAAGGTAAATTAGGCCTAACAGGAGTTTTTTCATGGAAATATTTATTCTCGTTTTTTGGGATTACCCATTTATTAAATATAGACAATTATCATACTTTTCTCATTACATCTGATGTTGTTTAGCATTGCAGTAATTTTAAGAACTTGAACCTGCAACAACCAATTTTACAATCAGAAAAAAAAGATTATTATACGTATCAAAAAAACGGACAAATCACATTTTGTGATTTGTCCGTCCAAATACTTAGGTATCAATTCACGACCGCCTTTTATAAAACATTGCATAAAATTACGGTGATCAGTGAGGCCAACTTCTATATTCCAATTGGCATATTTTTAAAATAGCCGGATTTTAACCTCCTGCTTTTTCATCTGTGAAAAACTGAAAACCTGCTTTTTTCTCAATAAGCTGCATCGGATATAATTTGGGATTATATTCTCCGTTGAGTATCTCATTCAGCGCATGCCTTTTAGACTCCCCAAATGCAACAACCACTATGTTATCCGCTTTATTGATCAATGGTGCCGTTAAAGTAATTCTGAACATTTCCTGAGGTTTCAGATAGTAAGCGGATACCCACTTTTCTTTTTCATCCAAAACATTTTCTCCCGGAAATAAAGAAGCCGTATGTCCGTCATCTCCCATTCCTAAAAGAATGAAGTCGAAAATACCGTCCGGCCCAAGAACTTTTCGGATCTGTTGTTCATAGTCTTTAGCATACTCTTCAGGTGCTATACCTTCCTTATACATTGGAAAAACCTGATCTTTGTTAACCGGAACCTTATTGAGTAAGGCTTCAAAAGTCATTTTAGCATTGCTTTTGTCATCATCTAAAGGAACCCATCGTTCATCAACCCAAAAGAAATACACTTTATTCCACTCAATCTTTTCTGCATATCCGGGAGTTGCCAGCAAGTTGAAAATAGCCTTAGGAGAAGAGCCTCCGCTTAGCGCGACAACAAATTTATCGTTTTTCTCTATTGATTTTTTTGAAAGATCAACAAAGGTATCTGCTGCTTTTTTATACAGCTTATCCAGATCTTCAAATATCGTAATATTCATTTTTTTCTTTTTAAATTAATACTTGCTACACCCAGCTATGCCCCTGTCTTTCAACCAATGAAATACTGTCATCCGGTCCCCAGCTCCCCGCTTTATAATTAGGGAAAGAGGCATCTTTATTATTTTCCCACGCTTCCTGTATAGTAGTAACTACATCCCAGGCTTCTTCTACCTGATCGGAACGCATAAATAAGGTAAGGTCCCCGATAAGCGCATCCAATAATAAAGTTTCGTAGGCTTCTGGGGTATCCTCCTGACAGACAAAGTTATCAAAGATCATTTCTACCGGTTTTAGGACCAGCGAAAGCCCTGGTTTTTTGGTCATAAACTGAAGTCTGATATCCATTAGCGGCTGAATATTGATGATGAGCCTGTTTGCTGATAAAAGATGGGGACTATCCGAGAACGTTGAATGCGGCAAAGGTTTAAACTGGATCGTAATATAAGAATGCTTTTCTTTCATTTTTTTCCCGGTACGGACATAAAAAGGAACATTCTGCCACCTTTCATTATCAAGGTAGAATTTTACAGCCGCAAAAGTCTCTGTGTTGGAATCCTTAGCAATCCCATCTTCCTGGCGGTATCCCTTTATTTCTACACCGTCTATAATATTCTTTCCATATTGGCCCCTCACCGCATAATGATCGACCTGGTCCGGAGAAATTCTACGGATTGCTTTCAGAACATCTACTTTCCGGTCTCTAATCTCCCCGGATTCAAGGGATGCAGGCGGTTCCATAGCAACCATACAAAGGATTTGCAATAAATGGTTCTGAACCATATCCCGTAATGCTCCGGTTTGCTCATAGAAAGCTCCACGCGTCTCTACCCCCACTTCCTCGGCAACAGTGATCTGCACAGATTCTATATATTTATGATCCCATAAAGGTTCAAAAATAGAATTCCCAAATCTGAATGCCAATATATTCTGAACGGTTTCTTTTCCTAAATAATGATCGATACGATAGATCTGTTCTTCTTCAAATGTCTGTGCCAGAAGACTATTAAGCTCTATTGCCGATTGTTTATTATAGCCAAAAGGTTTTTCGATAATGATGCGGTCTTTTTTAGCATCACCGGCTAAAGCTGTATTTTTAATATGGTTTGAAATGGTAGCTATGAAATTAGGTCCTATTGATAAGTAAAACAATCTGTTGGCCCGTACACCGTACACTTTATCAAAAGCCTCCAGCTTCTCATACAACGACAGGTATGAACTTTCTTCATCCAGCTGATGCTGAAAATAGGTAATATGTGCCTGAAAGCCTGCCCAGTCCTCAGAAGTCACTTTTTTTCTGGAAAAACGCTCCAGATTTTCTTTAATATAGCTCCTGAAATATTCATCAGTATTGTCTGCTCTTCCTAGTGCAACAATATTAAAGCCTTTTGGCATTCTGCCATCGATATACAAGTTATAAAAAGCCGGAAAAAGTTTTCTTTTTGCCAGGTCTCCTGTAGCACCAAAAATTATAATGGTTGTTGGCTGCAAGATTTTATTTTCATTCATTTTTCCGAATTTATTGATTTAGACTTTGCCAAGAAGTATGAAAAACTCCTTCTCTGTCGGTTCGCTGATAGGTATGTGCTCCAAAGTAATCACGCTGAGCCTGGATAAGATTTACAGGAAGAGATGCTGTGGTATAGGCATCAAAATAACCTAAAGCAGTCTGCAGCCCTAAGCTTGGAATTCCATTAGAGGCAGCATAAGTCGCTGTTTTTCTTAATGAGCTTATTTTTTCTTTAACAATAACTGAAATATCCTTATCAAGTAAGATATTGGATAAATGAGGGTCTTGGGTGTACGCCAGATAAAATTTCTCTAACAGCACGGAACGAATAATACAACCTCCTCTCCAGATTTTTACAACATCTTTTAACGGAATTTCAAAACCATATTCCTCAGATGCTTTAACCAGTAAAGCCAGTCCCTGCGCATAACTGATCAGGGTAGCCAGATAAAGTGCATCTCCTACTTCTTTAATAAATGCTTTAGTATCTTCCGGATTTGTTATTTCGCGGTCTGAATACAGTTTAGAAGCGCGAACCCTCTCTTCTTTATATGCTGATAATATTCTTGAAGTAACAGCAATATCAATCGTCGGAATGGAAACTCCGATTTCCATGGCTTGCTCAGAAGTCCATTTTCCTGTTCCTTTTGCCCCTGCTTTATCTAAAATCTGATCCAACAGGTATCCATCGGTTAAAGAATCTTTCTGTTGAAAAATATCCCGGGTGATCTCTGTTAAAAATGAGTTCATCTCGCCGCTATTCCACTCTTTAAAAACCTGATATAGCTCATCATTGTTAAGCTTAGCTCCTCTTTTTAGCAGGTCATAGGCCTCACTGATCAGTTGCATAATGGCATATTCAATCCCATTATGAACCATTTTCACATAATTTCCTGCTGATCCTTTCCCCATATATGCGGTACAGGCTTCATTATCCACTTTTGCAGAAATGGCCTCCAACATAGGCTGAAGAAGACGAAATGCTTCCAAATCTCCTCCTGGCATTATACTCGGTCCAAATCGTGCACCTTTTTCACCGCCGGAAACCCCCATCCCCATAAAATGCAGATTTTTTGAGGCCAAATCGGCAATACGTCTGTTGGTATCTTCAAAATAAGAATTTCCTGCATCAATAACGATATCGCCTTTACTTAAAAGCGGAGTCAGGCTTTCAAGAACTGCATCTACAGGCTTGCCCGCCGGCACCATAAGAATAATTTTCCTCGGACTTTCCAATGCGGAAACAAAATCTTCCAGAGAACTTATCCCTTTTATTTTCATTTCTGAAGTGGCCTCAGCCTCTAATTCTTTTACTTTCGCTACATCAAGGTCAAATCCTGCGATTGAAAAACCGTTATCAGCAATATTGTAAAGAAGATTTCTCCCCATTACACCAAGGCCGACCATCCCATAACTATATCCTTCCATTGTATTGGTATTTATTATACAAAGAATAAATTTACGCAAAGCCTATGAGGAAAAAAATAAAAGAATAGAAAAATTCCCTGACTTTTTTCATCTTCCTCATTTATAAGAAGATAGTTTAAAACAAATTTTTACGGATAATCTTCCGATTTTTAAAAAGGAAAAAAATTCACCTTTATTCGAAATTTTACAGATATACGATCCCTACTATTGAATAACAGTCTATTTATTTCAGTATAACGTGAATAAATATAAAATTATTTCGCATTTCTCCTCTCCTGCTTGACTAGGACCTGATAATTATGAAAATAATCTATTGAAAAATGAATACTATTTTGTGTAATTAAATCATATATTTGCCAAAATTTAAATTCATGAACTACAAACTTGCGCTTAATACGCAGGAGCCTAACTCTAACATTGTTTTTAATACAATTATGTTTGATTCTTTTAAGATCAATATAGTTGAGAGGTATGCTGGATCAATGAATGCTCGGCCGAAATTGTGTGAAGTTTTATTCAAGGTGAGAACTTTGGATGATAATATCATCCAGAAAAGAGATGGGAATATGAGGGTAAAAATCAAGGGAGATACTTTTGATGATTATCAGAAGTTATCTCAGAAACTAAATTCTTATGAATATAAAAATAAACTGATCAACAGAAAAGATGCTGAACAGGATTACGTTCACTTTATCCTTAGTCTGGTAATTGCAAATTACGATCTCAACTAATTTTTTGTATTCTTACAATAATTTTTATTGCACATTATTCTAAATCTGTAAGAGGTATTCCTATGGTTATACCTATCGGATTTATTAGGCTCAGGCAATACTGAATTGTCGGACAACTATTCCTTTACGTATTCATCAAGGGAAAAGCTAGCCTTATATGCTGTGGAATGATGAAGACTTGCTATTTCATTTTAATTTTCTATACCGCTTTTTATGTATATTTAAAGCAAACTTTTAACTAAAATGAAACAACAATTATTCTTTAGACAGATTATCTTTCTTTATTTATTCTCCCTTTCTATTTTTTTATTCGGTCAAAATAATACCTGGCAGCCCCTGGGTCCCGATGACTCCAGCCAACCTTCGTTCGGAACTTCTGACGTTACCAGCCTTACGATGGCACCAAATGGTACCCTATATTTTGGATACAGAGATTATGTGAACAATAGTAAAGCCACTGTAAAGAAGTTTAATGGTACCAATTGGGAAACCGTAGGAACAGAAGGATTTTCGGATGGCATTATATCTCAGATAGATCTCACTACAGCCCCGGATGACACTCCGTATATTGCCTATCAGGATTATGCGAATGGTAGTAAATTGACGGTAAAAAAATTCAATGGTATCAGCTGGGAAACAGTAGGAATACAAGGATTTACGAGCAGTGGTCCCATTTTTATCAGTTTAGTTATTGCCCCTGATGGAACACCATACGTAGGATATTCAGATAATAATAACAATAAAAAAGCTACTGTAATGAAGTTTAACGGAACGATTTGGGAAACAGTGGGAACATTAGGTTTTTCAGCTGGAGATGCCCAATATGTCAATCTTGCTGTAGCACAGAATGGAACTCTATATGCAGGGTACAGAGACATTGTTAGCGGAGGCAGAGCAACCGTGAAAAAATTTAATGGTAACAGCTGGGAGACGGTAGGAATATCCGGATTCTCGGTAGATCTCAGTGCCATGTATGTAAGTCTTGTAATCGCACCTAATGGTACTCCTTATATTGGCTATTCAGATTTCAATGACAGTGAAAAAACAACTGTTATGAAATTTAACGGTACCAGTTGGGAAACAGTAGGTCCGGCACAATTTTCCGCAGGCACAGCCATTTTTACCAACCTTGCCATAGCACCGGATGGCATTCCTTACATAGCTTATGCAGACGGTACTAACAATATGAAAACTACCGTTAAAAAATTCGATAACAACAATTGGGTAACTATAGGTACACCGGGGTTCTCAGCAGGAGGGGTTAACTATAATGTTGATCTTGTTATTAGCCCGGACAATAAAAAAATAATTGTAGGATACAGTTTATCGGCATCTAATGGCATTTTTGCCAGGTATTACGATGCAGGAGAACTGAGTATCAAAGAAACCTCAATTCTAAATTCCGGCATATATCCAAATCCTGTAAAAGACGAGCTCAATATAAAAACAGAGAAAAAGATCAAATTATGTACTTTATTTGATATGACAGGGAGGATCATTCTAACCGCCTCATCCCAAAAGATCAATGTCTCAGCACTGACAAAAGGAATCTATATGCTGAATATCCAATTTGCAGACGGCACTTCCTTATCGCAAAAAGTGATGAAAGAATAAAATCAATGTCATTTAATATAAAAAAGGCCTCTTAAGAGGCCTTTTGTTATGATTACAAACATCAACTTTTAAACATTATTAGCAAAAATTTTATCCCAACCCACTATTGATCACCTGCTTCGCGTCTTCCTCTTCTGCAGGCAGATAATTAATTGCTACATCCGCTCCTTCTCTTGCATAAGAAATAGCTGCAGCCCGACCAATGCCTGAATCACCGCCGGTGATCAGTGCTTTTATTCCTTCTAATCTTCCAGAACCTACGTAGCTCTTCTCTCCATGATCGGGTACCGGTGTCATTTTGTTTGCCAATCCGGGAAAAGGTTGCGATTGCTTATTAAAAGGCGGCTTGGGATATTTGTTCCGGGGATCCGTAAGCTCCTTCGCATTCGTTTTTCTTGTAGTAGTGCTTTGTGACTGCGCTAAAGCACCGGGAGCAACGGCTGCCACTGCAACAGTTGCAGCTATTTTTCCGATAGCATCTCTCCTTGTTATTTTACTTTCCATATCAATACGATTTATTTGGTGTTTAAAGAATTTATGATTTGAAAATAAGCAGCAGGACACGCCAATATTAAGTGCGAATTATTGAACATGTTACTGATTGCTCAATTGCCATATACTCTATTATATTCAGTGATAAAAGATTGTAATTGATTCGGTTTAATAATTATAATCTTATTACAATTATTTAGTGAGTGATGATTAATTGTTATTAAAATATCCCTTATGATAGACTGTCCAAAGAATACCATATAACCACAAAAAACTAAAATATGATGGAAAAAAATTATAACATAAGATTTTGTTGGCTGCAAGTTGAGCAGAGCCATTATTGAGTATTATGCAAACTTTATCTACAGTATTTGTAGCACTTCCAGAATGTTTATTTTAAATAGACTAAAATATCAAACACAACAGATTAAACATAAGAGTTGATAAAGAGATTTTACATTTATAAAAAAAAGACAACTATCAAATAGTTGCCTTTTTTTTGTGACCGCAGAAGGATTCGAACCCTCACTGTCGGAGCCGAAATCCGAAGTTCTATCCATTAAACTATGCAGCCGATCCGTAATAGATTGAAGTAACAAGATCAGAAGGAATTAAACCTTCTTACTCCTATTCTTTAAAGTACTACTAGAAAGTAATCTTTACACCACCCAAAATCTGGGCTCCCAATACTTTATATCCTTTGTAGGTTTGGTAGTTTGAGTTCAGAAGATTATTTCCGGTTGCAAAAATACTGAAATTTTTGTGAAATTTATACTCTGCGGAAAGATTTAAATCTGCATAACCACCAACTTTATCATTAGTGTTCTCTGTAGACTGATACATCATAGCAGGATTTGCCACTCCCTCGATAGAGTAAGAGTTTGTCGTTCTGTCACTTGCAAAAATTCCCTTGAACCCTAGCAATAACTTTTTATCAAGCATTGAATATTTCGCACCAATGCTGGCATTAAATAAAGGAACGTTATAAATATTATCGTAATTCTTCAAATTATACTTTGTGAATCTCAATTCAGCATCTAAAACAAGATTTGCCAGAGGAAAATACTGAATGCTTCCTTTGATATCGCTTACATTACCGTCATCGTAAATAGCAGAGAATGTATTCGCAAAATTATATGCAGAACGGTTTAATGTAAAATCATTATTGAAAAGATCATTAGCCTTAAAGAAAAGGATATCTCTCATTTTTCCAAAACCAGCTGAGAAATCATACTTGATTGTTTCATCAATATCCCCTCTTAAACCTGCATAAAAATGATATTTGGTTTCTGTAGGCTTCAACATCTGATCGGAAAGGATAAATGGATTTTGCTGCAAAAGGTCACTGTAAGTGTTTAGTTTTAAACCTCCGTCTACCCCTCCATAGAATTTGAATTCTTTTGAAGCAGCCACCTGGAATTCAGCTTTTGGAAACCAGTAGCTTTTATTGTTTTTAACCTGCTCCATAATGGCACTTGAATTTTTACCATTCAGAAATGCAAATGAAGAACCCACCATTAAATAAGACTCTCCCTTAGTGAAAGTAACTTTCGGATCTAAAGTAGCGTTGAAATAATTGGATGAATTTTTATCCCTGATTTCGAAATCGGTTTTAACGGTTTCCAATCCTACTCCCAAATCAGCATTCATGAGAATGTCATTTTTAGACAATTCTACACCATGTTTTGATAAATTCACCAAAACGGATGCCTGGTTTTCCTGAGCGTCAAAATGATCCTTTAAAAAAGAGGATTTAACCCTTACATCATTTAAGATCTCATTTGAATAGAAATCATAGTATCCGTTCACTTTAAATTGGTTTACCCTCTGCGTCAGATCCACATCTGCTGCAGGTTCCAGAGCATAGATTCCGTAATACCTGTTGTTATCCAATCCATATTGGGCGTTCAAATTGAATTTTCCTTTTTCTCCATAGGAGTTTAAGAAAGCCCCTATAGTGGCAGAACTCTGTTTGGAATCCCATGCATATTCTCTTTTCAGTCCCAATGTTGACAGAAAATGCACATCAGCCCCTACTTCAAGCTTATTATCAAGGGTTTTGGAAATATTGGCATCTCCTAATATCTTTCCGAAATTCCCCATCCCAAATTGCAGATAATTATTTTGAGCAGATCCTTCAAATTTCGGCGTTACATCCTGACCCTGAATTGTGGAAGTTTTAAAGTCTGAAACAGCAGGAACATCTGTAATCCTGTATTGTACAGGATTCTGAGATTTCTCTTCAGGCGGATAGTTCTTAATAGTTTCTATTGAAGTCTTTTTCTTTTCGATCTTTTTAACTTCCGGTTCTCTTTTTTTATTAAGAATCAGCCTTTCTTCCTTGATCTGGGAAAACGCAATCTGCGAAACCCCTAAAAATAATATGGATAATATTTGAATTTTCTTGTTCATTATTGCTTTGTATTTATGTATCTACGGCATGTATTAATGAAATAATACCCGTCGATACGACCGTACATTTTCTTTATTTTTTGATCTGTTTTTTCACTTCCTTAGCTTCATTAACAATTTCCGGGAAGTCCTTGTAGTTCGCAATGATCTGATCACAAGTATAACTTGCCTGGTAATTATCTTTTAAACCAATATAGTTTTTCGCCATCAGCACCAATGCTTTAGCTCCCCAATACTCCTCAGAAGAATAGTTATTAGCCAGCTTGAAGATGGTTTCGTTGGAAGATTTGAATGCTTTTCCTTTGTTCTGGTAAAATGCTTTTGCATATAATGCTTCTGCTGCCACCTCAGTATTGGAGGATTTTTCAAGAGAAGCGTAAGCTGCCTGGGCATCTTTATCTTTCGAAGAGTTCATGAGGCTTCTTGCCTTGATTACTTTTGCCGTCTCAATAACAGCAGCAGAGTTTTTAGTATTAGCAATAACATCATTGGCCAGCTTTTCAGCCTGAGAGAAGTTTTTCTCCTCAGCATACATCTTCATTAATTCCACATTCGCGTAGTTTTTAATATTGATATCCGAAGAGTTTTTAATATTCTCTAAATATTTTTTAGCTTCTGCACTGTTCCCCTGCGACACATAAATCTGGGCTAAACGGGTTTGTGCATCATCCTGGTAATCATTTTGAACATTAGCAACTTCCTGAAGCACCAATAACGCTTTTGTTGTATTATTCGTTTGATAATAACTTTCTCCCAGTTCATATTTAGCCTGGAAAAGTCCTTCTCCCGTAGGATTTTGTGTAAGGTATTTCTCATAATAAGAAATGGCATTCTTATAGTCTTTTTTCGAGAAATATTGTTTTCCTGTAGAAAGGTTGATCTCATCGATCTCCGAGGCATCTACATTAACCCCAATATTTTTTGCAAAACTTTCGTACCCTGCAACATCTCCATTTTTAGTAAATACAGGTTTAGCCGCCTGAACAATTTTCTGGGCGTATGCCGTATTCTTATACTGTTCTCCCAGCGATTTCAGCTCAGCAATCGCTTTATCGTTCTGGTTCTGATCAATATAATTTTGTGCCCTGTAAATAGATGCGTTAGCAACAAGGTCTTTATCTGAAGAGGTTTTAATTACTTTTGTAAAATAATCATTAGAGTTTGTAAAGTCATCCTGTGCCGCATATGCTGTTCCGATCTCATATTGAGAATCATCGTAATAATCGGATTGCGGATATTTGGACAGAAGGGATTTTAGCGTATTAATTTTAGCCTGCGTATCCCCTTTAAATCCTAAAGCCATCCCCTTCTGGTATAAGGTATAGTCCGTAGAATCCTCATTTTTATCATAGATAGCGATTGCATCATTCAGCTCATTATTTGCATAATGGATATCTGCCAAACGAAGTTCCGCATCATTTTTAAATTCCGGTTTAGGGTTGGTAAGGTATTGTTTAAAGTAGGTTTGGGCCTGATCAAATTTTTTGGATTTGAAATAGGCATATCCAAGATCATAAGGCAGCTGTTGCTTCTCTGGAAAGGTAGCGGTCAGTAATTTTTCATAACGCACAATTGCTGATGGATAATTTCCTTTCTGATAGTAAGTCTGAGCCAGCCAGTAAAGTGCCCTGCTGTTGAATTCTTTATTGATATTGAACGCAAGGCTTCTTAAGAAATATTTTTCTGCCTCATCATAATTTCCTTTGTTGAACTCCTCTGTTCCCAACAGGTAAGAAACCTCCTGATCTACTTTATCAATTTCAGGAGAAGAGCTTTGCAACCTGTCGATTGCATTTAATGTTTCCTTGTAATTCCCTGAATACAAATAGGATTTCACCAGCAAAGACCTCATCTCTGAAGCATTATCTGCATTCTGGTTTTCATTGATGTAACTCTGGATAACTCCTGAAGGACTTTCAAAAGGGTTTCCGATATCGTAGCTTAATTTTGCGTATTGCTCATGCGCCAGCTTCTTTACTTTTGCATCATAATTCATCTGGTAAGACGATCGGAATGCAGACAATGCTTCCTGTTTTTTATCTACTGCCAGATAAGCATTCCCTAACTGGTAATAAGCATTTTGAGCCAATGCAGAGTTGCTGTTCAGCAATTGATTGTAATAAGAAACCGCTTCATCATATTTCTTCAGCTGAGCAGCTACAAATCCCATTTCATACAAATCGTTCTCAGAAGGACTTTGCTGAACACTCAGGTAATCCTTCAGGTGCGGATATGAAGCAGCATAATCATTCTTCATGAAATAACTTTCCCCAATGATTTTATGAACTTCTGCTTTATAGGAATCAGAAATATTCTCATTCAATAAAAGATTTCCTTCAGAAATTGCTTTATCATAGTCCTTGTCATTGTAGTACATCTGAACGTAATAAGGACGAACCAGCTTTGAATATTTAGGCTGATCTTTTACAGAATCAAAATACTGGAATGCTTTATCATTCTGCCTGTTTGAGTAATACAAATGTCCCAGCATATAAGCAATATCCCCTTTTTGAGATTCATCAGCCGATTTATAGGCTTCTTCCAGCGCATCTATTGCTCCTTTAGAATCTCCGGTCATGAATTTTGCATATCCTAATTTCAGGATATACTGAGTATTTTCTTCTTTTGAAAGCTGATACTGATTCACATTTTTCAAAGTCTCCAGCGCTTTATCAAAATCTTTTTTAGCCAGATAATAATCCGCCAGAGGTAAATTAGCCTGAGCAAAATATGCTGAATGCGGATATTCTTTGATAAAGGCCGTTAAACCTTCTTCAGCATGATTTTTCTGAAGAATAACTCCGATCACATTATCAAAAAACTGGGCTGCTTCTTTCCTGGATCTCGACAGATTTTGATTGTAAAAATATTGTCGGGCATATTCGTATTGAGAAGCGTTGTATATTTTGGTTTGGTAAAGATTTTCAGCTAGATTGAATCTGTAATTTTCTTTCTGTGTAAAGTATTGAGACTGTTGAGCATCGGAGATTCCGAAATAGATCACAGCAGCCGCTAAAAGTATTTTTTTTGATTTCATTCTTTATGGAATAAAAAAATTAGTCTATTATATCAACGAAAGTATTGAAAACTTATTGCTTAGGCAAATCCCGGGCGGGAGTTTATGGAAAAATATAGAAAATTTAGCTATTTTTTAACATACTTTTATAATTATCATTACATTTGTTTTTTTTCAACTTCAAATATAAATATTGAATGAATCAACTTTTCAGGAGGAAAAACTATTCAGAAACAGATACATCTACCAGTCTTTTAAGAGTTTTAGGTGTTTGGGACATCGTTTTTTTTGGTATTGCAGCCATTATTGGAGCAGGGAGTTTTAGCAGTTTGGGCGAAGCTGTTTTCAGAGGGGGCCCCGGAGTTATTCTTTTATATTTAATTTGTGGTTTTGCTTGTGGCTTTACAGCGCTTTGTTACGCTGAATTTGCCAGCAGAATTCCTACAGCAGGTTCTGCTTACACATATGCTTACGCAAGTTTCGGAGAATTAATTGCATGGATCATTGGTTGGGCATTGATCATGGAGTATTCTTTCGGAAATATCTACGTAGCTTTTTCATGGTCCGATTATTTTACAAGTTTCCTGGGACGTCTGGGTATGCATATTCCTGATTATCTTACGTGCAGCTATACGGAAGCCCAAAAAGCATTCCTCAGCGGTTCAGAAAATAAGGAGTTACTCAACGCCTGGAAATCTGCCCCATTAATAGGAAGCTTAAAGTTCATCGTTGATGTTCCTGCCCTTGTGATCAATGGTCTTATAACATGGCTCTGCTATGTGGGAGTAAAGGAAAGTAAAAATTTCAATAATTCATTGGTTATTTTAAAACTGGCAGTAATTGTTTTAGTAATCCTTGTAGGGTTTTCTTATATCAATACCGATAACTGGACTCCGATAAGCCCCGAAACACAAACTCCATCGTTTATGCCAAATGGCTTTGCAGGGGTTATGAGTGCTGTTTCCGGAGTTTTCTTTGCCTACATTGGTTTTGATGCCTTAAGTGTTCTTTCTGAGGAAACGAAAGATCCTCAAAAAACTTTACCGAAAGGAATGATCATTTCCCTGGTTCTTTGTACAGTGATTTACATTGCTTTAACATTAGTCCTGACGGGAATGGTAGATTATAGAAAATTTGATGGTATCGGCGATCCTCTTTCGTTCATCTTTGAAAAATCCAATGCCAATGTAGCGTGGATGGAACTTGTCGTTTCCTTTGTTGCTATCGTTGCCATTACTACCGTATTACTAGTTTTCCAGATGGGACAACCAAGAATCTGGTATGCGATGAGCCGCGACGGATTGATGCCTGAAAAATTCAAAACGGTACATCCTAAATACAAAACACCATCATTTGCAACGATTGTTACAGGTATTGCCGTAGGAGTTCCTATCCTCTTTACGGACAAGACATTCATTCTTGATTTTACCAGTATAGGGACCATTTTTGCATTCGTTCTTGTTTGTGCAGGAGTTTTAATGCTTCCGGCAAAGGAAAAGATCAAGGGCAGATTCCACCTTCCTTATATTAACGGGAAAATTATATTCCCCGTAATATTTATTGGTGGATTAGTAGGTTTTTATATGTGGCAGCCTCAGTTCTTCCACAACCTCATGGATTGGAATGATCCTAAAGAAGGTGAATTCAGGGCTTCAATCTTTGTGTTCATTATTATTAATCTGATCCTTTGTTTCTTTACTTTTGTTAAAAATTTCTCCTTAATTCCTTTGATAGGGTTAAGCTCATGTCTTTACCTTCTTACTGGAATGAGCCATGAAAACTGGTTCTGGTTCGGATTATGGTTCGCTATAGGTTTAGTGATCTATTTTTGCTACGGATATAAAAACAGTAAGCTGGGAAAGGAATCTTCCAGAGACTAATTACAAATAAGCGAAAAGGCTCAATGGCTAAATCGCAAAAAATACTAAAAGGCAAAGTTGCGATTCCGCAGTTTTGCCTTTTATTTTACTCTTAAATGCTAGTGATTGATCAGACCTGAAGTCTATTCAGCATTCCTGTATTTTCAATTGTGAAATTTTAAAATTAAATCACGTTCAGGGCAGTTTCACCATTCATAAATCAGCGATTTGATTTCTCACCAAAATTGGCGAACTTATTGCTTTAGATTTTTGGAAACTTAAAAACCATTATACCATGTCTGAAAGAATAAAAACATACAAAGAATTTTATCAGTTTTATCTTACCGAGCACAGTAAAACCGGAACCCGTATTTTTCATTTTCTGGGAACCCTTCTGGTATTTTTAGTTATTGCTTACGTTATCAGTTCAGGAAAGGAAAGGTTCTTATGGTACATTCCTATTTTTGGATATGGTTTTGCCTGGTTCAGTCACGCATTGATTGAAAGAAATAAACCGGCAACTTTCAAATATCCCATATGGTCATTAATTTCAGATTTCCGCTTATTTTTTGAACTTCTGATCGGGAAACAAAAGTTTATCACAAAATAGTCGCATTTCATGCACTATCTCAAACGTATAATAAATAATCAGCCCGGGTTTTGCTTTGCAAAACCCGGGCTGATTCAAACTTTTAGTTTTCAACCATTACTTTTCTCTATTTAAACCTCTTTTTAAAACTAAACTTCAACTGGTTCATCAGTCCCGGTTCGATAATATCAATTCCAAGTCCGAAATTGCTATCAGCAACTGTGTGATGTGCAGCCCTGAATGTTTCAAATTCTTCTTGCGGGATTTCAAGATTGACCAAAGGTTTATAGTCGATGAAAACAGTTGCTCCGTTTTTGGTGATCTTCTTACGGCTTGTATAGTCAAAATAAGGGTTATTGATTGTACTTTCCTGAACCGTATATTTTTCCTCCGTATCTATTTTCTGATCCGTATACAGATTGATCTCATATTTTTCCGTATCAAAATTGTGCCAGAAAGGCAAATCTTTATGGAGGAAATCCCTGGCACTGGCTTTGATTACATTCCGGTCAAAATACATTAAAAACCGGTTGTTTTGCGGATCTACATAATAAGGATTTTCAACGGTTGCCTGATATTCGATCTTGAATTCGTTCAGCTTTTTGTCATCACTTATAATTTCTATTGAAGCGTCCTTAAAAATATTCCTTACATCCATTCCGTTTCTGTCATTGGAATAATTCAGGCTGTAAAACAGGAAATTATTCCAGCTGTCTATCACCTCTCTTTTATTGGTATTTTTAAAATACCTTCTCATAGCGTTAGCCCTGTTGCCTTTGTATACCGTTGTTAGTTTTAATTTTCCGGTCTTATTTTCTGCATTGAACTCTACTTTTTCATCTATACAATAGTATGGATAGCGGAATGGTTTTCTCTGCTGTAATTCCTGATCTCGATTCACTTCCAGATAGTGCATAAAATAAATAAAGCCCCTGTTTTCAATCATCCCGAACTCATCACGGATTGTAGCATCTATGAAATATTCCTCTCCTTTATAATTGATTTTCACAACCACATGATTGAATGAAAGCAACGAAGGCAAATAATATTTGATATAATAATCCGTATGATAATTAACCAAAACAACGGATGAATCGACCCCAATATAATCCAAAACAACTTTCAGCAAAACACATTTCGCCTTACAGTCCCCTTGTTTATTCTCGTAAGTTACTGACGGTTCCTGAGGCTTGTGACCATTCATTTCATCAGCATTGAATATATAATAGATATTATTCTGAACGTATTCAATGGCAAACTGGAGTTTCTCGTCCTGATTACTAATTGCATCCAGTTTTTCGACAAGTTTTGGAGCAAAATCTTTTAATAATGACTTATTATAGATCTCTTCATATATAGGAGCGATATAATTGGAAAGATCTTTCCAGTTGCTTTCTGTTGCAAAATCAATGAAAGGAAAAATCTCACGGCTGGCATCTACAGGATTGATGTAATTTTCTTCCCGGATCACAAAACGCTCCCCTTTCTTCAGATGATGAGTTTCAGGTTTTAAAACATTTCCCTGCTCATCTCTGAAAAATACTTTTTTATAGGCAACCGGCTCTTCACGTTCATTAACAAAAGTGAACTGATAACTTCCGTAAGCCCAATAATTATCAGGGCTTACCCATACGTATTTAGAAAATTCCTTCCTTAAAAAATCCCGATCGGTAAAAGCCTTTACCCTTGAATCTTCAAGGATCAGAATATCATAAAGCCTCAGATCTTTTATTGTAATATTAATCTTCTTATTACTGCTTAAGATACCTCCGCTGCTTTGATTTTCACTATCCAAAACCTTAATTTTTGTATCTGGTATTTTATCGATCAAAACGCCTTCTCGTAATACACTGATTCTATGAATATGGTAAACTTCATTTTCTTCGACCACTACATCCATTACTGAAGCCCTCTCCAGATTGGAAGGTTCATTAAGAGTGTAAGCCATGCATACATACTCATTGCTTTCCGAATTGCTCGTGTAATAAATCTTGTCCAGAAAATAGCAATAATCCCGCCCTTCATTAATTTGTTTATTAGAGAAATCCGATTCTCTTATCTTTTCAATAAGCTGTTGATCGTCTACACTTCCCGCCCACGACTCAGGTTTTTGAATTTTGTAATTTTCAATGTGAATTTGATTATCCATATTATTATTTGCTATTTAAAATGTTTTGGTTAAAATAATTAACAGAGCGGAAATTAAATAATAAATACATAAAAAGCAAGAGTAGAACTACGACTGTTGCATACATTCTTTCGGCACAATAATTGCCAGTAAGTTTTAAAATTTAGATTTATGAAAAATATGATGACGATTGTAAGAGGAGCGCTTCCCGTATTAGCTTTGGCTGTATTAACACAATGTACAACTTCTGCAAAAGTTTCCAACGGAAATGAAAAGACTTTTATTGTTGGGCCTCAGACTGCTGATTGTACGGGAGTGGCACCTATGAAATGTCTTCAGGTAAAAGAAAATGCTTCAGAAAGCTGGACGAATTTTTATAGCAATATTGAAGGATTTACCTTTGAACCAGGATACGAATATGTTTTGAAGGTAAAGACTGAAAAAATAGAGAACCCTCCTGCAGACGGATCTTCTATAAAATACACACTGATCCAACAAGTTTCCAAAACTAAAAAATAAAAAATGCCTCCTTAAAGGGAGGCATTTTTGTATAGTTGACTTATATTCTAATGTTCATGATCTTTTGGAGGTTGCGGGTATTTTCCCTTGGTTGCCTCTCCCACTGTATTAGCTGTAGTCATAGCAACAACAAGATCATTCAGCATTCCACTCGCTGCTGTAGGAGAATTAGGTAACAACACAAGATTACTTCTGCTGCTAGCCCCCACAGAATGGAGTGTATCATAATGCTGCGTCACTACAATCAGAGCAGATGCTTCATGGGAATTGATATCCACATTGTTCAGCATTCTTACAGATTCCTCAAGACCTTTTGCTATTTCTCTCCTTTGATCAGCAATCCCCTGACCCTGTAATTTTTTTGATTCTGCCTCTGCTTTTGCAACAGCTACAATCCTGATTCTTTGTGCTTCGGACTCATATTCGGCAGCTGTTTTTTCTCTTTCAGCCGCGTTGATCCTGTTCATCGCATGTTTTACCTGTTCATCCGGATCAATATCCGTTACAAGAGCTTTGATAATATCATATCCGTAGCTTTGCATTGCTTCCTGGAGCTCTGCTTTTACAGCAATTGCAATATCATCTTTCTTTAAGAAAACATCATCCAGCTTTAACTTCGGAACCTCAGCGCGTACCACATCAAAAACGTATGAGGTGATCTGGTCGTGTGGACTTTCCAAACGGTAAAATGCGTCGGCAACCTGTGTCCTGATCACCTGAAACTGAACGGAAATTTTCATTTTCACGAAAACATTATCCAAAGTCTTGGTATCGATCATAACGTCCAGTTGCTGAATTCTAAGATTCATTCTTTTAGAAATCCTGTCTAAATATGGTATTTTAAGCTGCAAACCCGCATGGCGCACAGAATGGAATTTTCCTAAACGTTCTACAATAGCTGCAGTTTCCTGTTTTACCGTAAAAAAAGAAGCAAAGAGGGTTACAAGCCCTATAAAAACAATAATGCCTAAATATGTCATAGTTTAATAATTTTAATTGATAGGTCGTATAAGATACGGTTTTGTTATATTTTTTTTAACAAAAAAATCAATTATAATTACATGGTCATGCCGATGTCGATTCCTTTGATCTTTCGGTAGAGATCAGTGGCATAATTATCGGTCATTCCCGAAACAAAATCGATCACTCCCAATACCTTCTGGTATTCTGTTCCACTATCATATAAAAACTGGTTAGGAAGAAGTTTTAAAGCCATTTTATCATATGATTTTCTTTCTTCTTTTGATTTTAAAACGGAAGGAATGAAATGATCCAGCAATTCGTACATAACATTATACCCTGCGTTTTCAATTTCTACAACAGCTTTATGGTTGTATATCTTTTCGATCGAGAAGCTTTCGATATCCTGCAATGTTTTGTTATTGGATTTATAAATATCCAGCAACGCTTTATCCAGGTTCCCACGAAGAATATCTTCAAAGTTCTCTTTATAGGTTTCAATTGATTTATTGATCAGAGCATTAATAACTTTTGCCCGCAGATAGGAGATCCTTTCATTGTCATTCGAAATAGAAGCCAACTTCTGTTCTACTCTTCTGACATCCTGATTCTCAGATTTAATCAGTTCAAAGAATAGGTTTTCACAATCCGAGGTAGAGACAATCCCCAGACGATGGGCATCCTCCATATCAATAATGTTATAGCAAATATCATCTGCAGCTTCCACAAGCCATACAAATGGGTGTCTTTTAAAAATATGCGGCTCGTTGCTTTCGCAGATCAGGTTTGTTTTTTCTGCGATTTCCAAAAAAGTTTCCTTTTCATTCTGGAAAAAACCGAATTTTTTCCGATGGATGATTCCTTTTTGTCTTGCAATTGCCTCACAAGGGTACTTGGCAATACTTGCCAGGGTAGTTAGAGTAAGCTGAACTCCTCCTTCATCCTTGCCTTGCTGCTGATGAGCCAAAACCCTGATCGCATTGGCATTTCCCTCAAAATTCACCAGATCCGCCCATTCTTTTTCAGAAAATTTTGGTTTCAGATCTTTTTCATTTCTTTCAAAGTAGCTGGCAATAGCATCTTCTCCGGAATGTCCGAATGCCGGATTTCCCACATCATGACATAAACATGCTGCTGCTATTACATTACCTAAATTGTGCAGATAAAAATTCTTAGACTCTTCTGAAAGATCATGACTGAAACTTTCAGAAATAAACTCTCCTATGATACTCCCCAAACTTCTTCCAACTGATGAAACTTCTAATGAGTGGGTGAGACGGTTATGAACAAAGACACTTCCCGGAAGTGGAAATACCTGTGTTTTATTTTGTAATCTCCTAAAGGCTGCCGAAAAGATAATTCTATCAAAATCCCTCTGAAAATCTGTTCTGGACGCTATAGTATGTGGATTATTTCCCGTACGTTGATTGGTGAAAATCTGATTTAAATTCATCATTTTTCAAAATTACTTCAAATTTTACTTTTACGGAATACTATTTGAATTTTTATAGAAAATTAAAGCTATGCCAGAAGGTCCGTCTATACTCATTATGAAAGAGAATCTCCAGGGATTTACAGGAAAAAAAGTTACCAAAGCCTGGGGAAATGCTCAATTTGAAAAAGAGCCACTTGTAGGAAAAACTCTTCTTGAAATAAGAACTTTCGGAAAGCAAACCTATCTTGTTTTTGATACAGTAAGTGTGCGTATTCATTTGTTGATGTTCGGTTCTTATGAAATTAACGAACAAACAAAGCCGGACAAAAGCTTACGTTTAGCGTTAGCCTTCAAAACGGGAAGCATGTATTTTTATACCTGTTCTGTAAAAATGGTGGATTCAGAATTCCTGTCCACCATAGATTGGGAAGCCGATGTTATGAGTGACCAATGGGATCCTAAGAAAGCAGAAAAGAAACTAAAAGCGAATCCACAAATGATGGTTTGTGATGCTTTGATGAATCAGGATATTTTTTCAGGAGTCGGGAATATTATCAAAAACGAAGTTCTTTTCAGAATCGGAGTTCAGCCTGAAAGCCTTATCGGAAACCTTCCTCCCAGAAAACGTAAAGAACTTATTCATGAAGCCCGGAATTACAGTTTTGAATTTTTACAATGGAAAAAGGAATTCGTGCTGAAAAAGCACTGGCTGGTTCACACCAAAAGCACCTGTCCGAAGTGTGGACGTAAACTTATAAAAAAGCAAACTGGTCTAGGTAAGAGGCGTAGCTTCTATTGCGAAAAAGATCAAAAACTGTATTAATCCCAAAACTTTAATTTCGAAACTACAACAAAACCGACATTCTGTCTTCAAATAAAAGCCTTTTCCATTTGCGAAGTCCTAAAATAAATAATTAAAATTTTAGTGCATCTCATTTAACTTAGTGGGTAAATCATTATCCAACTCCCAACACAGCAAATTTTTTCACATTAAATATTGAATTGCCGCCAAAATAATGGTGGTCAGGTGAACTATTGTGCATTATCAAAACTTGTTAATTATTTAATTATGTCCATTCCAAAACAGATTTTTCAAACATTCAAGTCTAAAAAATTACCATTAATTACTCAATGGCACATTTGGCGAATGAAGAGAAAAAATCCGGAATACCAATATCATTTCTATGATGATAACGATATCCAAAAATTCATCACGGAGGAATTTCCTCCCCAGTATATTGAAAATTACAATAAGCTAACCATTGGCGCGGCAAAAGCTGATTTTTTCAGATATGCTGTTTTATATAAAAAAGGAGGAATCTATCTTGATGTAGACAGTGCCATCACAAGACCTTTAAGGGATCTCATTAAAGATGATGATGATGCTGTAATAAGCAGAGAAAGACATGATGGCTTGTTTGTTCAATGGGCACTGATATTCAATAAAAATCACCCTTTCCTAAAAAAGACTCTGGACCTTATGCTGGACAATATCGAAACCCACCGATATCCCCACAATATCCATGCTACTACTCGCCCAACGGTTTATAGCGAAGCAATCAGCCAGAGTTTGAAAGAAAATTCAAATATCTCCTATAGATTATTTCCTGGAATTGAGTTCAGAGGTTATCTACAATTCAAATATAAGCTGGGAAAATTCTTCCTGTATGAAAAAAAAGCAGAACACTGGAAGCTAAAACAAACAACCCAGGATATCATTAAACAAAATCAGGTAACATTGCTTCTTGTCATCCATACTTTGATGGAATTTATCATTTAATTATTAACGGCATTCTATTTCACAAAAAATTAGTGATCATTTCATTGGAAATATTTTAAAATCACAAACATAAATTTTAATTTTGTGATCCGCCAATAACGGTTAAATACAAGAGTTTCCTATGATTAATATCAACGATTTTATTGATGAGTTTTTTGATTTCACCGCCAACACCCATCTTTTTCCCTGGGAAGTTATCAACCATCTGGATGATCTTCTGGCAGAAAAATTCAATCAACTGACTGATGAATATGAAATTTCGGGTAATATTGCTATTCACAAAACGGCTACAATAGAGCAAAATGTTATTTTCAAAGACAGGATCATCATCGGAGAAAACTCTTTTGTTGGAGCCAATGCATATCTCAGAGGTCCTGTTTTTGTAGGAAAAAATTCCAAAATCGGTCCCGGATGTGAAATCAAACAAAGCATCATATATAATGATACTGCCATTGCTCATTTTAATTATATAGGAAACAGCATTATCGGAAACCGGATTAATTTTGAAGCAGGTTCCATCTGTGCAAATCATTATAATGAAAGAAAAGATAAAGAGATTTCGGTTCTTTTTAATAATGAGATCATCAGAACCCAGACTTATAAGTTGGGCTCTCTCGTAGGTGATGATTCACGGATCGGAGCGAATGCCGTATTATCTCCTGGAACTATATTACCTAAAGAGAGTATTGTCAGAAGGCTGGAACTTATCGAACAGGTAAAGGCTGATCAGTAAAAATTAATTCTTTTCTTCTTAGTCTTTCTTTCACTACCCAAATCATTGCAAATAAAAGAAACTTTATAATCTGCAAAAGCGAAATTACATAACCCTATGTAAATGGTTTATTGAAATACCTATGACTTAACAGTAACCCATTCTGCTAGTGTGCACCCATTTTAGAAAAAAGGTTAATCACAATTACTCCTATTACGATCAAGGCAATACCAATAATAGCAGGCAAATCAGGAACTTGCTTAAATGCTACCATTCCAATGATGGTAATGCATATAATTCCAACACCTGACCAGATCGCATACGTAATTCCTATCGGGACATGACGAAGTGTAAGACTCAGAAAATAAAAAGCCGCCGAATACCCTGCAATAGTAACAATGGAGGGTATAAGCTTCGAAAACTCCTCGGATTTCTTTAAAAACGTTGTGGCAATAATTTCAAAAACAATGGCAAGGATAAGAAAGAGATAACTGCGTCCCATTAAAAAATCTTTTAGTCACAAAAATAGCAAAAGTGACAGTCTTAATTCAGTTCAATTTTTGTCCATTATTAAATCTTCGTAATGATCTATTTTCTATACAGTTTGAAAAATAAATTTTATTAATATTTAATTTTTAATTTATCACTTTAAAGTGGCTTATCTCTTTTTCGATTTTCCGATAATATGCACTGCATTCCTTTTATCAATCTTTAAATACAGAACGGAAATCTTTTATCAAATTAATAATTTTTACGAATAACATAATAATAATACACATATTTTTTCAAAAATATATTAAATTAATGTAAACAAATAATCACAAAAACAACACCAAGCTAACACCTAAATACCTGATAAACATCACAATTATTCTATTTGGCATGTCATTTGAAAGCTGTAATATTGCAATTAGAAAATTAGCAAAGAAAGTATAATTAAAATTTTAAAAAAACAAAAATGGTAACCTACGCTTTTATCGCAACATGTATAGTAGTATTCGCTTCTTATTTTACAACAGTTAGAAGAGAAAGAAATTAATAAAAGAGTTATACTGCATTCAGTTTTACACTATTTATTAATTGTATTGTTTATGTTTGCCATCTGATTCTGTCAGATCGCCGCTCTTTTACTCAGTAAGAGTAAAAGAGCCCCAAACATAAACCCAATGATTCAAGAACTTACCTTTATAGAGAAATCAGTTTTCACTCAACTGAATCTAACAATTTCACATTTACACCCCGATTTAGAAAGCGAAGAATACCTAGGGTATAACTTCCGACTTAATCAATATCATATCAAATTCAGAAAGGCTAAGATAACTCCGATAAAAAGAGGCCAGTTTGTTACGCTGTGGAAAAGAAATCAACAGACCCAACAAACCGGACCTTTTACCATTTCCGATCCTTTTGATTTTTACATGATTTACACAGAACTCCAAGACAAGGCCGGTTTTTTCTTTTTTCCAAAACAAATTCTTGCAAGACAACATATAATAACATCCTCCGCCAAAGAAGGAAAACGCGGATTCAGAATATATCCGAACTGGGACATCCCGGTCAACAAACAGGCTGCAAAAACAAAAAGCTGGCAGGAAAAATTTTTCATTGACTTCTCAGAAACTGACCATATGGAAAGAATCCGGGAAATTTTATCTGTTTCACATCACGCTTAATACACTTTGAAATATTTATCTTTGCACTTCAGTATATTTTGGTAAAACCCATCTTTAAATTATTCAAAGGCATGAATCTGTACAACCTTATTATTCAAGACAAAGAAGAAGTTACCCTTAATGATGTATTTCTTGAAACCTCCAATAGGGAACAGTTTGTACAGCTGATTAAAGAACATACATACATCAAAGAACTCCAGGAATATGGACTTCCTGTTAATAATAAAATTTTACTGCAGGGAAGTTCAGGGTGCGGAAAGACAATGACAGCAAAAGCTATTGCTAATGCATTGGGTAAAAATATCATTGTGCTCAATCTCAGTAACATTGTATCCTCCAGGATAGGAGAAACTTCGCAGAACATAAAAATGATCTTTGATAAAGCAGGTCGCGAAAGATCGGTTCTTTTTCTGGATGAACTTGATCAGATCGGAAAAGCCAGAGGTAGTGATGATAAGGATGTAGGGGAAATGAGAAGACTTGTTAATACCCTACTCCAGCTTATTGATTATTACCCGGAAAATTCTTTATTGCTTTGTGCAACCAACCATCCGGAAATTATTGACACCGCATTATTGCGACGTTTCCAATTGAAAATCAATTACGAAATGCCTTCCAAAGAATTTTTAGATCAATTTTATGACAGCCTCTTAGCACGGTTTCCAGAGGATATTAAGGATATTAAGCGCCAATACAACATTTCCTTTGCCGAAGCTAAAGATTATGCATTTACTATTGTTAAAGGAAACCTTATTAAAAAGCTGGAAGCACAGAGAGAATCCGCCAAAATATAAAGACTCATCATATCAGTTTTTTATCGCCTCTATTTTTTTGATATCTGTAAAACCACTGTACAGCTATAGTTTTGAATTATATATTATTCAAAACATATAACTCTATAATAATTCACATACATTCGGCATATTTATTGATGATAATCCACTAATAACCAAACATATATACACATGATAAAAAAACTACCCTCTATTTGCTTATTAATAGCAGCATTATTCCTATTTTCCTGTGAAAAAGGTAATAATAGTTACCACGGTAATGAAAGCCAAAATGCAATTGAAATAACCTCAATTATTACATTTAGCATTATGGCGATAGCGCTTCTGATAGCGTATACATCAACAAGAAGGAAACATTAGAAAATGTAAACAAAAACCCACTCAAAAGATGAGTGGGTTTTATATTTATTGGTTAGAACTTTCTATTACATATAAGCTTCAATAGGCTCACAAGTACAAACCAGATTTCTATCTCCATAAGCTTCATCCACTCTTGAAACAGAAGCAAAGAACTTATGGTCTCTTACCCAGTCAAGAGGATAAGCTGCTTTCTCTCTGCTATATGGTTTATCCCATGAATCAGAGATAACAAGCTGTTCTGTGTGCGGAGCGTTTTTCAACACGTTATTTGCCGGATCAGCTTCCCCGTTGGCAATCTCATCAATTTCTTTTTTGATAGCAATTAAAGCTTCTGCAAAACGGTCAATTTCAGACTTACTTTCAGATTCAGTAGGCTCAATCATCAATGTTCCTGCAACAGGGAAAGATACGGTAGGAGCATGGAAACCATAATCCATTAATCTTTTAGCTACGTCAGCCACCTCAATTCCCAAAGTTTTAAACTGACGGAAATCTACGATACATTCGTGAGCTACTTTTCCATTTTTGTTTGAATATAAAATAGGGAAATGCTCTGCTAAAATCTCTTTCAGATAGTTGGCATTCAGAATAGCATGCTCAGTAGCTTTTTTCAATCCTGAAGCTCCAAGCATCTTAATGTATGCATAAGAAATATTAAGGATCAATCCTGAACCGTAAGGAGCTGCAGAGATTCCTTCAATAGCTTCTTTAGTTCCCACTTTAATGTTGGCATTGGTAGGCAGGAACGGCACCAAATGTTTTGCAACACAGATTGGTCCTACTCCAGGTCCTCCACCTCCATGTGGAATGGCAAAAGTTTTGTGAAGATTCAAGTGGCATACATCCGCTCCGATGTTTCCAGGACTTGTATATCCTACCTGAGCGTTCATATTGGCACCATCCATATATACTTGTCCGCCATGCTGGTGGATAAGATTGGTAATTTCAATAATGTTGGCATCAAAGAATCCGTATGTAGACGGATATGTAATCATTACACATGACAGGTTTTCAGAATGCTGTTCTGTTTTAGCTTTTAAATCGTCGAAATCAATCTCCCCGCTTTCAAGGTTTTTAACTACTACGATCTTCATTCCCGCCATTGCCGCAGAGGCCGGATTTGTTCCGTGTGCAGACTGAGGGATCAATACTACATTTCTATGACCTTCTCCTCTTGAAATATGATATTCTCTGATGACCATCAATCCTGCATATTCTCCCTGCGCACCAGAATTTGGCTGAAGCGAAGTTCCTGCAAAACCGGTAATTTTAGCCAGATCTTTTTCTAATTCACGGATCATTTCCTGATACCCTCCTGCCTGATCTACCGGTACAAACGGGTGGATACTTCCCCAGTTATCCCACGAAAGCGGAAGCATTTCAGTTGCAGCATTCAGTTTCATTGTACAAGAACCCAGTGAAATCATTGAATGCGTTAATGATAAATCTTTTCTTTCCAGACGTTTGATGTAACGCATCAACTCTGTTTCTGTATGATATTTATTGAATACTTCTTCCGTAAGAATCTCATCTTTTCTCAAATTCTCTTCAGGAATACTGTATCCTTCTTTTATTTCAAGTTTGAACGTCTGCTTATCTTTGAACTGCGCGAAAGAAGCCATCAGAACATTTAGTTTTTCCAATGTTGTACTTTCATTGATAGCAATGCTTACAACTCCTTCTGTGAAATAGTTCAGATTAAGCTTATGGTCAAGCATCATTCTTGACAATCTTCCTTTTTCATCTTCACTCATCTCAATTTTTACCGTATCAAAGATAGGCTCCTCAACAGTCTGATACCCTAAAGCTTTTAAACCTCCTTTCAGAGCATTGGCTTTAAAATGAATCTGGTCAGCGATATAATTCAATCCTTTAGGACCATGATATACGGCATACATTCCAGCCATTACTGCTAAAAGTACCTGAGCTGTACAGATATTGGAAGTTGCTCTTTCTCTCTTAATATGCTGTTCTCTGGTCTGTAAAGCCATTCTTAAGGCACGCTTTCCATACATATCCTGAGAAACTCCGATGATTCTTCCCGGAATATCTCTTTTATAATCTTCTTTACAAGAGAAGAATGCTGCGTGAGGTCCTCCGTAGCCTAATGGAATACCAAATCTCTGAGTAGTCCCTACGGCACAGTCAGCTCCCATTGAAGCCGGTGATTTCAACTTAACCAAAGCCATTGGATCACAAGCCACAGCAACCTGAAGGTCTAATTTCTTGTATTCTACAATGTCCTCTGTATAATCCAGAACAATCCCGTTTTTACCAGGATATTGCAACAGAACTCCATAATAGGATCCATCTAACTGGTGGGTTTTATGGTCACCTTCTACGATTTCTATACCAAGTCCTTCTGCCTTTGTCTTTAAAACGGAAACCGTTTGAGGCAAAACAAGATCAGAAACAAAAAACTTATTTGCATCGACTTTTTTCTGGTCCTTTGTTCTGTTATTAAAGAACATATGCATTGCTTCTGCAGCAGCAGTAGATTCATCCAGCAATGAAGCATTTGCCAAAGCAAAACCTGTAAGATCACAGACAACAGTCTGGAAATTCAAAAGAGCTTCCAATCTCCCCTGAGCGATTTCCGCCTGGTAAGGTGTGTAAGCTGTATACCAGCTTGGGTTTTCAAAAATATTTCTTTGAATAGCCGATGGTAAAAGCGTATTGTGATATCCAAAACCGATATAACTTGTATAATCAGTATTTTTTGAGGCCAATTCTTTTGAATGAATAAGCATCTGATATTCTGAAAGCGGTTCGGAAATATCAAGGTCTTTTTCTAAACGGATAGAAGAAGGGATGGTTTGAGAAATTAACTCTTCGATACTTGAAACGCCGACTCTTTCTAACATCGCCTGCTTATCGGCTTCATTAATAGAAATGTGACGGCTCACAAACTGTTCTGTATTCATTTTTTTTATTAGATTTTGTTTGTAAAAAAGATGGGTAAAATTACAATTTTTTAAGGGATTCTACAATAGTCAAAAATTACTGACAGATATTGATAATTACTATTATTCCATAAACGTGTGTTTAAAAAAACAAGGGCACGAATACAAAAAATACAAGAAAAATTTCACGCCATTTTTCTAATTTTTATTTCATAATTCTAATAAAATACGGAATACTTAATGGGTAAAACTCCTTTTCATAGAATATTTATACTTTTCATTTTTACAAGGACTAAAATTATCAATAAATACCCACAGAAAATAATTTTGTAGTTTCATCCGAAAATTTAGAAATACAATTCCGATAAGAAGGTAAACCCTACACCAATCAATATCATTTAGCTCCTATGAATACATAAACTACACAATTAAAAAATCAAAAACACAACACAATGACGAAAAAAAAACACAAAAGGCTGATGGTCTCATTTATCTTTATATCCCTATTCAACGTAAAAGGCCAGGTAAAAATAATAACCCGGCAGTCAGGAGGATCATCTCCTGAAAATTCGGGTGATACATGGTCTGCCTATGTAAAAGGCTTTATTCAAACCGATGCCATGTTCGATTTTCAGGAAATGGGATTTAAAGACGGATTCATAGCTCCTTCTATAGCAATACCCCAAAACAATTCGGTAAACAGTAACTTCAGCATTAAACAATCGCAAATAGGCTTTGGAATAAAACAGATGGATGAAAATGGAAATTCGGATCTGTCGGCTTACACAGAAATCGATTTCCTGGGTCCCAACGGAACTACTGCCCCAAGGTTTCGCCAAGGGTATATCAAATGGAAGAAATTATTGATCGGACAAACCTGGAGTAACTTCAGTGATTTTGATATTTTCCCCAATATTTTTGATTTTGTAGGGCCTAACGGAACCATGTTCATCAGAACGGTTCAGATCCGCTATTCAACACCTTTATCGAAAAAAGAAAGTCTTTCCCTTTCTCTGGAAGATCCTGATGCGGCGAGCATATTTCTTCCTAATAACGCTCCGAACTGGAAGAAGAAATCTATCCTTCCCATCTTCACAGCTGTATACAGATATGGCAATACAAGAGACTACTGTAAGCTGGGAACAATGGTTTCCCCCATAAGCTATGAAATAAAAAATGATGAACAAAAGCACACGGATGCCAATACAATTCTCGGATATAGCGGAATGGTTTCTGCCCGGCTTTATAGTGGAACATTAAATAATTTCAGATTCCAGTCTTCATACGGAAAAGGATATTCCAGCTATAATGTAGTTTTAAACGGTGAAAAATATGATGCGATCCCTGATATGGCCAACAACAGGCTGGTAGCTTTGAATTTATTCAATATTGTAGGCATCTATGAACATTGGTGGAATCCAAAACTGAGCTCGGTCATTTATTACAGCTTCTCTCAATTGGGAAGGAAGGATTTTGTTCCGGATACGATGATCCATAATTTTCAGAATTCAGGAATTAACCTGGCCTTTCAACCTCGTAAGAAACTAAGAATGGGTATCGAAGGAACTTACGGAATGCTGAAAAACTTTGGCCGGCAAAAAGCAAATATATTCCGGATCCAGCTTTCATCTTCTCTTTCTTTTTAAAAAACACTGTTAAAAAGGGGTAATCATAAAGATTTCAACAAACTGATTTTCAGTGATAAAATTATTTATGAAAATTTATTAATTATATTTATTCTAAATTAATATATTTGCAACATGAATATGATTACCCCTTTTAAAGTACCGCCCTTAAGCCCTGTATATTCTTTTAATAATGAAGATATGTATTGCGAAAAAAAATCCTGTTGCAAGAAATTCAAAAAAGGAAAAAGATGTAAAAAGTGTCCGGGAAGGAAAAAAATGGCTTAATCTAACTAAAACTTTTTATCAGAAAATAAACGGCTAAAACCAAAAGTATAACCGCCGCAATAATCTGAATAACTTTCGGCTGTCCCTTAGGATTCACGGCTGTCCGTGGCTGACTCTTAAACAGATCTTCGGCGCCACTTCTAAATTTCTCCGTGTTACTTTCAAACACTTCCGTAATCGTAATTCCCTGCACCACCGTTTTGTGTAATAATGAATTGGTTGCGTGCAGCAAAAGCTGGAATTTACCATCTTTAAATTCCGTAATCTTAAACGTCCTTTCACCATAAGCCTTTTCCAGTCCAAACGGAAGAACCTTTACCACATCAGCATTACTTGTCTGCCAGTTGATAATGATCTCTTCTCCTTTTTTAGCATGAATTTTATTAGAGGTAAACGTTTTAATCGCCGGTGGAACATTATACCTGAAACTCTTCTGATGACTCTCCAAATTCTGATCATAGGCCCGTCTTCTTGAAGAATCGCTGAGCGTTTCGTAGGCTTCCTGAATTTCACGGAACCGGTCTGCAAAAAAATCATCATTTTCATTCTTATCCGGATGATATTTTAATGATAATTTTCTATAAGCCTTTTTGATGTCTTCTTCTGAAGCATCCTGAGAAATACCGAGAAAATAGTAGTAATCTTTCATGTAGAACCCTACAAAAGTAAGAATTTATTTTTCTAAATACCCTTAATCATATACGATTTTTGTCATTGTAAACTAAGGGATTATTTCTCTATCCTCACTTTCAAGATACTCTGGACACGTCTCAAAGCTCAGGTTGGTTTAAAGATGATGGAAAATAAAAGACTTTTGTATCGTCCAATCTGCAGAGACGAAATCTCCTGCTTTGTCAATCCGTATATTCAAAATTTCATTAAAAAATTACGGCGCGGGAAGCTTTGCTTCCCGCGCCGTAATTAAACAATTTCAATTGAGTAATGATGATTAAGCTTTCGCTGCTTCATGTCTTCTGTGGCATCTGGATTTAAATTCTTTTTTGAATTTTCCTTTTAATTCCTCATACTGCTCATTATTCATTTCTCTGATTTTATCTGCAAGCCCGAAAGGTGATCTTTCTTTGATTCCGTATTCATCAAAAATACCTCTGATAAATCTTTTTCTTTCTGCCATTTTTTTGACTGCTAATGCTACGCCTACTACAGCTAATGCTCCAAGAGCACCTTTTAATACTGAATTTTTCATTTTTTCAAAATTTTAAATTTTACTACTTCTTGTTTTTTATAGAGACGAATGAATTTTAATTTTACTTTACTACTTCTTTAAAAATTTCAAACTATTCGTTATTTCTGTTATGTCTGTTAAAGAATCCGTTTTCGCATTTGCTTCTCCAGACTTCTTTAAATTTTTCACGTTCTTCGGGAGACAAATGTTGCATTCTTTCTCTCATCTTTCTTTCTTTAAAGTCCCGCATTCCTTTTCCGAAATGGAAACCTCCGAAAAGAATTTTACTTAATATCAGTATCCCCATCGCCTGCCAGTAGCTAATTGATTTTACTCCTAAAATTTCAGGCAAAAGGCAGTTCCAAAGCGACATTACAATCCATGTAACGGCTAAGAGAATTAATGGTGGACATAGAATTAAAAAAATCCAGCCTTTTTTGTGTTTATGATTCATAATATCTTCTTTCTAACTATTTAAATCTTCGTATAATTTTCTTAATCTGTTTCTTAAATGCTTTACTGCATAGTTCTTTCTGCTGATGATGGTTTTTATATTTTCCCCTTGTTCATCCGCGATTTGCTGGAGGGTCTTGTCATTCAGCTCGTTTTCCGTATATACCAATCTTTGTTTCTCCGGAAGCTCTTCTAAAGCTTCGAATAATTTCTTCCAGATTTCATCCTGAAACATTTTCACTTCCGGACCGGCACTTTCATCCATCAATAGAATATCCTTGATGGAGAAGTCGCCATCTTCATCTTCGTATACAAAATCTTCAAGATTCTCGGTTTTCTTTTTACGGTAACGGTCGGTAATTTTATTGGCAGTCACCCTGTACAGCCATCCACCAACGTTTACAATCTCAGACAGATTGGTAATACTGCTGAACTGATACCAGACTTCCTGCAGAATATCTTCTGCATCTTCTGTATTTTTCACTTTCGGACGAATGAAAGACATCAGTTTTCCTCCGTAGCTCGAAACGGTTTGTGAGATGATACTTTCTTTCTCTTTCTGTGGCATTGTTATTTTTTCGACAACCTCCATACTCACATGACGATCATCTGTTTTGTTTTACTTTAATAAATTTAAAATATTTTTTATCAAATATTCACTTTTCTTTTGCTAATCATATTTTGACTCATAGATCTTAATAAACATGGTTCATTTTACACTTCTATACTTTTTATCCTGAGCAAAAGAAAAGGACGGAGCTAAAATATACTCCGTCCTCTTATAAAAGTTTATCTATGTTGTAATTATTTATTAAAATTCTCGGCAAAAAATCCCAGCATATACTTGTATAGTTCCAATCTGTTGGGTTCTTTTCCAAAGCCATGTCCTTCATCATATTTTACCAGGTAAGGAATTTCATATCCTTTTGCACGAAGTGCTTTCACGATCTGATCAGATTCATTGATATTTACTCTTGGATCATTCGCTCCCTGAACTACAAAAAGAGGCTTTTTAATTTTATCAATCTGAAAAACGGGAGATACTTCTTTTGCAATTTTTGCTTCCTCCGGATTGTCCAGATCATACCATATCTGTTTTACCATTTCTTTATAAGGCTTCCAGTACTCCGGAAATGAGTCAAAGAATGTAAAGATGTTTGAAACCCCAACATAATCCACTCCGCAGGTATACAGGTCGGGTGTTTTTATCAATCCCATCAAAGTAGCGTATCCTCCGTGGCTTCCTCCATAGATGGCTATTTTATCTTTATCTGCCCATCCCTGCTCTATGACATATTTTACTCCATCTTCTACATCATCCATTGCTTTTCTGCCGATTTGCTTATAGCCGGCTTTCTGAAATCCTTTTCCATAACCACCCGAAATTCTGAAATTAACCTGTAAAGTTGCATACCCGCGGCTCGCGAAAAGCTGTGTTTCAGGATTGAAGCCCCATTCATCACGGATTCCCTGCGGACCTCCATGAGGATTCACAATTAAAGGAACCTTTTTTCCTTCTATGGCAGCTTTCGGTAGTGTTATATATCCGTGAATCGTCAGTCCATCTCTGCTTTTAAACTGTATAGGACGCATTTCAGCCATATCTTCCTGCTTCAGCTGAGGCATAAGATCATAAAGAAGGGTTGTCTTTTTCGTTTTTGGATCATACTCATAATAGGTCCCGTACAATTTATCACTGCTCACAATAACCAAAAGTTTGTTATCATTATCATCTGAGGAAACAACATAAAACTGTTTATCTCCAAATTCTGATGTCAATTGAGCATGAACATCTTTATAAAATGCACTCACGGGAATCGTTTCATTTTTATCTCCGGTATAGCTGATGTAATCCAGCTCATAACTCCTGTTCTTACCTGCAATGCTTATTGAGCTTACATCAAAAACAGGGTTAGAATAAACTTCTTTTATTACGGAATTTTTTTTCAGGTCATACAATACGATTTTTGCCTTATCACTATCCAGGTTAGAAACAACATAAGCATCATCTTTATTTTCTGAATGGTCATTAAATCCAATAATAGTAAAAGTATCGGACCAGTCGGTTTTCTTGATCAGATTAAACTTGCCGGTCTGTGTGTCCTTATAATAAGTATGGGTAGTCAAACCGTTAACCAGGATTGTATAGCCTCTTAAATTACCTTCTTTATCAAAGATATAATCATCTATAGGGTTCTTAGGATCTTTATTTTCATACAGCTGAACCATATCTCCTGTCACGAAATTAATCTTATAAGGTTCAAAGATCTGTTTGTTGTTTTTATTCATGGTAACTACCACGAAATCCGTATCTTTTATTAATTTAACCATACCTAGTGTTACTCCTTCAAAAGGGGTAAGGTCTTTCAGATTACCTCCATCAAGATCTGCAGCATACAAATGAATATTTTCATTTCCTCCTTTATCCTGGGTAAAGAACAGTCGGTTTTTATTCAGCCATCCATAGCTCTTGATCAGATCTTCCTTCTCCTCAATAGCTTTCGTAACTTTTCCAGTTTTTAAGTTCTTTACATAAACATGATTCTTGCTATCCTTGTCTTTCTCTTTATAGGATAGGAAATTACCATCGGGAGAAATTTTAAATTGTGACGCTTTTGGCCTTGCAAAATAATCCTCTACTTTGTACTTAAATGTTCCTTTATCATAGGAGATAAGCTTATCAAGGTTCGCTTTGGCAGTTGGCAGGGTGGCATCACCCGGTAATTTGGCAGTTGTGTTTTGTGCATTGATCATAATTGTAGACATCGCAACCTGAACGGTTATTATAATTTTGGTTTTTAGTTTCATGGCTTGGATTGATTTGAATTAAAAACATTAGCAAAAAAAGATGCTCTATAAATTAGACGTTTAATCTAACGCAAATGTTACATTTTTTCTCTCTTTTATGTGAAAAAAAATAACGAAGACTAACTTATCTCCGTTATTTTATATAATTACACTATATTTTTAATTTAAATAAATTCCAAAATACCATGTCCAGGCAATCAGTATGATCTGCATGGGAAGCCTTTCTTTGTATAAATAAGACACTCCCGGCCCCGTATAATCGCCTTTGAAAAGATTAACTTTTTTTCTTGAGGAATTTATATTGGCGATAAAAACCAATACATAAAATATAATCAGCAAAATTGCCGTAGTTTCACGTAACGATGGTATCATCAAACCGATGCCGGCAGCAATTTCAATAATTCCCGTAGCGTATACCCAAAACATTTTAGCAGGTATAAAATCAGGAATCATCATTGCCATTCCCTTTTGGAATTTGAAATGAGCAAAGCCGGTAAACAGGATAAAAACAGCCATTCCCAGGTTACCGGAAAAAAGAAAGTTCCATTGTCCCTGAAGTAGCTTTGTCCCGACCAAAGCTATAATAAACGTAACGAAAAGAATAGATAATAGTTTCATTTTTTAAGGTACTACAGATTCAAAATTTATTTCTGTATAGTTACATAAAAATAAAACAAAAATCCTCTATATTCATCCTACCTGTACGGGGAAACTATTTAATTCATAATTAATTTTTCTCTGCAAGATTTTTTACAACTTCCAGTCCTTTTGTAAAACCCATATTTAAATGGTCTTTCCAGCTTTTCTCAACCTGGACTTCAGCATGGAGTTTGGTTTTTCCATCAAAATCAATAAGGATGTATTTTTCAAAAGAGCCACTCCATTCTTTTACTTCCTTACTCTCTGTATCTTCCACTCCACCTTTCACCATGCCCAGATGTTTAAATATAACCTCATGCGGCTCATTGAGACTATCAATAGTAGATACCATTCCCTCATTATTAGGATCCAGGAAATACGTTTTTCCACCGACTTTCCAGTCAGATTTCATGTGAGATCCCGGACTGAAAAACTGAGTCCATTCAGTGTAGGTTTCTTTTCCCCATAAAATATCCCAGACCTTTTGTAAGGGAGCATTAATAACGATTTCGTATGATAAAGTTTCCATATTATATTTTTAGGTGATTTTAGTAGATCATAAAATTACAGCTGATTCTGAGAAAGATTTTTTATAATCTCCAATGCTTTAGGAAATTTCTCTTCAAAAAACCCTTTAAATTCTTCAGGAGTCTGAATTTCACATTTTAAAGATGTTCCTTCATCGATCTCTTTCAGGAAATAGGACTCTGTTGCCTCCCCCCATTCCTGAGGAGCTTCAACTCCGGCAACAATTTCTCCAAGGTGAAGAAACCGTATTTCTTTATTAGGTATATTTTTTTCCACCTTACTAAACATTCCATTATTATTGGGATCGAGGAACTTTACAATGCTTCCTTCTTCAAGATTTCCCTGATAAAATGATCCCTCAGCAAAAACTGCTGTCCATTGTCTGTAGGTTATTTCACCCCAAAGTACACTCCATATTTTTTCAGGAGTTGCATTGATTTGTATTTCGTACGATAATTTTTCCATGTTATATATAATATTTAAGTGATTGTTCTAAAATTGGCAGCATTCATTAACCTCCTACAAAATCCCCTCCGTTGATATGAATGATTTCTCCGGTAATAAAACTTGAATCTTCAGAAGCCAGAAAAACATAAGCCGGTGCAACTTCAGAAGGCTGTCCAGCCCTTTTCAGGGGATTATCTTTACCGAATGTAGAAAGGTCATCAAATGTTTCTTTTACCAGCGGTGTCCAGATGGGCCCCGGAGCGACTCCATTAACCAAAATTTTCCGGTCAGCAAGATTGGTTGCCAATGACCGTATAAATGTTGCAATAGCTCCTTTTGTTGCAGAATAATCAATCAGGTGATCACTTCCACGGTAAGCAGTGACGGACGTGGTACAAATAATTCTTGCTCCGCTTTCCATGACTGATAGAAAATCCCTCGTCAAAGCAATCATTGAAATAATATTTACATTAAAGGTCTCAAGGATCTGCTGGTCGGATATTTTCTCAATATCATCTTTAGGAAATTGTATTCCGGCATTATTGACGAGAATATCAAGGGTCTTCCACTCCTTTTTTACCTTTTCAAGACATTTAGTTCTGAAAGTTTTTTTGGAAACATCCCCCTTGAGTAAAATACATGACCGTCCCTCTTTTTCTACCAGCTTTAAAGTTTCGCGGGCATCTTTATCACTTTCTTTGTAAATAATGATAATATCCGCTCCTTCTCTTGCAAAATGCACCGCTACCGCTTGTCCTATTCCGCTATCTCCACCCGAAATCACGGCTTTCTTATTCAGAAGTTTTTTACTTCCCAAATAGTTTTCACGAATGATCTCGGGAAACATGCCCTCTTTGGGTACTTTAGATTTGGATTGTGATTTGTTCTGTGTTTTCATACGCCGATCTTTTATAAACAGCATCAAACAACAAGCCGAAAACACTTTATGATTTATAAGCCACTTCTAAATCTTCTATAATAATTTTCTGCATTCGCATCATGGCCTGCACTACTTTTTGAGCTTTACCCTGATCGGAATCATTCATTAATTCGATCAGTCTTTTGGGTACAATTTGCCAGCTGACACCGTATTTATCTTTTAACCATCCACACATACTTTCTCTTCCACCTCCTGAAATCAAGGTGTTCCATAAATGATCTGTCTCCTGTTGGTCGTCGGTCATAATCACCATAGAAACCCCTTCATTGAAATCAAATTTGTGATCATAAGAAGAGTCCATACAGTACAAGCTGTATCCGTCTATTTTAAAACTGGCATGTTGTACGTTTTCGGGATTTTCATTGGATTCGCCCCCATCTTTATATTTCATGACATTTACAATGTTTGAATTGGGAAAAGTATGGGTATAAAATTCCATTGCTTCCATTGCTTTACCATTATTATCATGCATGAACATTAATGTCGGCACCACCTTCTGATCACCATCCTTTTCGCCGAAAAGCAATTGCCAGTTCACCCCATAACGGTCACTCAACCATCCGAATTTTTTGCTCCATGGATAAGAATCCAGTGCCATTAAAGCAGAACCACCGTCAATAAGATGATCCCAATATCTTTGTACTTCATCTTCTGTTTCGCAGATTACCATGAAAGAGATGGAAGGATTTTTTTCAAATTGAGGGCCACCATTAAGCAGCATTAACTTTTGCCCGAATAATTCTACATTCATTACAACTGGTGTATCTGCTGTAATTCGTCCATTAAATACTTTGCTGTAAAATTCTGCAGCCTCTTTAGCCTCTCCGTCGCACCAAAGGCACGGAAAAATATCGTTATTCATAATTAATTTTTTTAGGGTGATTGATATTGTTTTATTTTGTAATAACGGATATGCTGTTGTCTTATCGAACTAAAACAAATCCTTATTTCGATATCATTTTTTAACGGCCAACTGTATATCGATGACGTTATAATCTAATGAAAATATACTTTTATAAAAAAGTTCATTATTATTCGGATTGAAAATATGAACCGTAAGACCAGCTATTATTCTTTAAACTCTTTAAAGTAAATCTGATGCTCGTGCATATAAATCTTAAGCTTTTTTAAAGTGTTCTTTCCAAACCCATGAAGCTGCAGGATTTCCTCCTCAGAATAATCTGATAATTTTTCCAGGGAATCAATTTTCTCTTTTTCTAAGGCACGTCTTGCAGGCATGGAAAGAACGCCTTGCAGAAAAGTTCCGGGAACAACATGATTAACAGCACAAATGGAACTTAAACATTTTGCCATTATGACTAAATTGATCATGATTGTTAAGAAATTTAATGATTTTCAACATATTTATGGAAATTATCGAGGATCGCATACCAGCCATCCCTTTGCATTTCCACAGAATTTTGTTTTTCAGGATCAAAAATTTCGGTAACCTTTGTTGTATTGGCATCAATACTGTCAAAGATCACTTCCACATTTCTGCCATCTTCCAAATGATACTTGATCCTCTGATTCGGTATAACCACATCATAAGTACCTTCAAAATCGAATCCGAAACTTTTATCTTTGGCTTCCATTCTGTTTTTGAACTTGCCTCCTACTCTCAGATCATTTTCAGAACTTGGGCATTGCCAGCTTTCATGAGCAAAGTTCCATTTTGTAATATGGTTGGGAGTATTAAAATAATCCCAAACTTTTTCAACTGGAGCTAAAATGGTAATGTCTATTTTAATGGGTTCCATAGTTATATTTTTGTGATTGTTGTAAAAACAGGGCAACCAACTTACAGCTGCCCTAAGATAATGAAGTTAAATATAGGATTATTTTGCCGATTCATCATTATAGTTCACCATCCAATGAACACCATATTTATCCTGGAAGCTTCCAAAATAATCTCCCCAAAACTGGTCTTCTATAGGCATTTCTATATTTCCGCCTTCAGACAAACCTTTAAAAAGACGGTCTGCCTCTTCCCTTGATTCAGGAAATATGGAAACATAATTGTTGTTTCCTACGGTAAGTGTTTGTCCGAATCCGGGAACAATATCTGATGCCATTAAAAGGTCGTCACCGATAGGTAACGCAATATGCATTACTCTGTTTTTTTCTTCATCAGAAAGGTTTTCCGTTCCCGGAGCGTTGCCCATCTTATGAACTTCTCCTCTGAACTCTCCCCCGAAAACTGATTTATAAAAATTGAAAGCTTCTTCTGCTGTACCGTTAAAATTAAGGTACGGATTTAATTTTGCCATGATGTTTGGTTTTTAAAGTTATAATTATGTTTATATTGTAAAAGAGATCATTACTAACAGATGAAGCAACCGTTTTGTCAGAATGATTTACTTCAATTGATGTTAAAGTTTAATGATTTAAAAATTTGACTACTTCGTTCACAGTCAAATCGATGAGCTTGCTATCGGTTTTACCCTCAAAATCAGTCATCATATAAGAACCGTGAGTAGAAGGAAGGATCATAAGCTGAGAATAAGGAACCAACCTCCACATTTCGACAACATGTTCAGGTCTTATTACATCGCGGTCTCCCGAGATAAAAAGAGTCGGCGATTCAATAGATTTCAAAACTTTCTCATCCCAGTCTTCAAAAGACTGCATTCTCTTGCTATCCTTCTGAAACATATTTTCCAACTTTGAGAAGTCAGGATTTAATTCCAGAAAATTGATCTTTAAAGGTTCCGGCATTGAGTCTAAAGTGACTTCGGACATGGAATCGAAAAAGCCCTCTATCATTCCGCTTCTTTTAAAAAACGCAGAAGCTACAATGAGTTTATCCACCAAACCGGGATGATGATGAGCGATTTGCATTACTGTACTTCCTCCGTTACTAAAACCCCAGAATGAAGCTTTTCCTATTTCCAGTTCTTTTAGCAGTTGAGCTACATCATGAGCGTCCTGCTCAAATGTTTCAGGAATATCCCGGTGTTCACTCATCCCGTGATTTTGGAGATCAATTCCTATTAACTGAAACTGAGATTCAAGCCTGGAAATAATTTCCTTGTAGTCAAATAAAATTGAAGAACCCCCGCCATGGATTAAAACCAAAGGTTTTCCTTCTCCATATACTTCATAATACATCTGAATTCCATTGACTTTTTTATAGCCTTTCTCTTTAAGATCCATGGGTTAGTATTTTAAATTTTCATCGGTAGTATAACTCATTCCCGGGTATCCTAAAATCTTCCTCATCAATCCCATTTGTCCGCACAGATAATCTTCCCGGCCTATACACATTCCCGTAAAATTGAGTTTTGTTTCTGAGTAAAAAGAAATATTCATCCCTATTTCAAAAATCTCATCCAATTGTTCATCTGTTGCCTCTAATAGTTTTTGATAAACCTTTGGTGAAATATGGTGAAAGCTTTCTTTTAATTGAGCAATGCTAGGATAGCTGAAATTTTCATCCAATGCTTTTCCCTGAAAGAAAAGGTCTGTGTATGGATCTTCTTCCTGAAGACCTAAAACTGATCCCAGTCCATAGCGCATATTAAGAAAATTACCTGCCATCCAGACAATGTGATTCGTTTTACCGTCAATTCTTTTCATTGCATCTTCCTCTGAAATGCCCTCTAAAACATTTAAAAAGCTTTGTGAGTGCATCCTGTAGGCAGGAATCACAATTTCTAATTTTTTTGATTTTGGTGTATCCATAACGATATGGTTTTAATTTTTAATCTTTAAAGGTCTGCTGTAAAACATGTTTTTAAAGCATATTATTACTTGATAGCTCCCGGCTTTCCGAGAATTCTCCGAAGATAACCGAACTGGCCACTGTGATAAATCTCATGAAGACATAATGTAGCTATATCGTTAACCTGATCGGGGTTGATTCTTTCTAGGTGGCTGATTTTTTGTATCAGCCGGTCCTGGGTTTCATCCAGATAGGATTTTAATGTTTCAAAATCCGCAAATTCATCTTTTCTTTGTAAAGGAATCTCTCCCCTGTTATAGCAAGAATATTTCTCTTCATCCCATACTGATTCTCCTCCCAGAACATTAATAAATGCATTTCGTATATAGATTAAATGTCCTAAAATCCAGTTCATACAGTTGGCATCACCATTGGGAAAAACCATCGCTTCTTCGTTGCTGATGCCATCGATATTCATCAGAATCACTTTATAGTTACTAAGAACCTGTAGATTGATGATTTCAATGTCGTTTGATTTCGATTCCATAATAGGTATTTTTGGGAATTAAACTATTCCGTTGGTAATTTGGACATATCTGCAAACATTACTTCCCACTGATGTCCGTTCAGATCGGCAAAAGCACATTGATACATCCATCCGTGGTCCTGAGGCTCGCTGTATTTGGATCCTCCATTGGCAAGCGCTGTCTGAACCATTTGATCTACTTCTTCTCTGCTGTTAACACCTATGGCAAGAAGTACCTGAGTGGTATCGCCTTTTGCAACAGGTCTGTCTGTAAAGGTTTTTAGAAACTCTTCCATTAAGAACATGACATAAATATTGTCTTCTTTCATGATCACACAAACAGCTTTTTCATCTGAAAACTGCTCGTTGATTTCAAAACCAAGCTTCGTCCAGAATGCTCTTGTATCTTCAACGCTTTTTACCGGAAGATTTACGTAAATTTGATTGACTTTCATTTTTTGTAATTTTAGTGTTAAACTTTTAACCAAAATTACCAAGTCGATATCAGAATCATCTTGCCTTATGGCAAGATTTAATTTTTCTTTGGATGGGAAACTAATTCTTTACGGATTCTGCTTAAAGAAGTGTCTGTTACTCCAAGATAAGAAGCAATCTGCTTTAAAGGAGCATACTGAATCACCTGGCATTTCTCCTCCAGGAGATTAAGATATCTTCTGGTAGCAGATAAGGTAAACATTTCTACAGAACGCTGCTTATAAGCAAAGAGCTGCTGGGACATCCACGATCTCCCCCATTCCCTCAGGTTGGGAATTTTATGAAACAGGTTCTGAAAAGTATCATAATCCAGTTTCCAGCATTCACAATCGGTAATGCAGATGATATTCTCCTGAGAGGGAATTCGTTGGAAAAGAGATAATACTTCTATGATAATTTCATTCTCCGTAAAAAAATGAGTGGTTACTTCATTCCCGTTAAAGTCATTAACAAAGGATCTTGCAAGCCCTTTATCTAAAATATAATATTCATTAGCCATTTTTCCTTCTTCAAGAATAAAATCTCCTTTCTGAAAACTTATTTTTTCATGCGCCTGAAAGATCTCATCGAGCTCTTCGTGCATAAAAAAAGGGAAATCATATGAAATTTCTAAGGACTTACTGCTCATAAGATGAATATTTTTTAGATTCTAAAATTAAAATTTTTATCGGAACTGAATCAAAAAAGTTGTTGAAAATGTAAATAGCCCGAAATCAAATCACTTTCTGCTTATATTATAAATAATTTCACCTGATATGGTGATTGCCTTCTCAGAACAAAGAAAGCTGAATATCATTAGGCTTGATTGGTTTTTTAGCATCTCCGAAAACAGTTTTCCCTCCAAATCTCCACGAATTCTGCCTTTCTTCTTCTATAACCTGCTGAATATCAAAATCTGGTGTGAAATCTTTTTCCGTTGTTGCTATTACCTGATGCAGCTTATTTAATGTCTTAAGTTTATCTGAATTTCCCAGCTTAGATTTTTCAATACCTTTTCGAAGGATATCGATGCTCTGGTCATACACTTTCGTAGGAACAGGAAACGGATGTCCGTCTTTTCCGCCATGTGCAAAAGAAAATCTGGCCGGATCCGAAAATCTTGACGGTGCCCCATGAATCACCTCACTTACCAAAGCCAAAGATTGCATCGTCCTTGGTCCCACCCCTTCCAGCATTAAAAGATCTTCAAAATTTTGAGGCTGCTGTTCACGGGTAACATATAAAAGAGCCCCCAATCTTTTTAAATCTACGTCAGAAGCGCGGACATCGTGATAATCAGGGAGAATCAGACGGGAAAAATCGTTCATAATCTCTGCGGAATCCGTATGAGAAATCTCGAGAATTCCTTTTCTGTTTTCTGAAGCCTGCGCATCGGTAAGATTAAGAATTTTTCCTCTATGAACACCATTTATTCCCGTATGCGGTTCTTCAATAAACGATTTTATATTTTCCGAATGCCAATGATAGCGCCTTGCCGTTCCATCAGATTCATGCATTCCCTGCTGAACAACACTCCAGCTTCCATTGTCTGCCAGGATAAAATTATGCAGGTATAACTGATACCCATCATGAATTGCTGTATTATCCACTTTCGCAGAGAGCTTGCTCGCCTTTACCAGCTCAGTACCGTTCAAGCCTGTTTTATCAGCAATCTGAAGAAGTTCCGAAGGAGTTTCTCTTGAAAATTTCCCTTTTCCCCCACAAATATAAAGCCCCAGTGATTCTGAATTCGGATTAATAGAGCGTTTTAAAGCTCCCATTACAGAGGTTGTAATGCCTGATGAATGCCAGTCCATTCCCATAACGGCTCCAAAACTCTGAAACCAAAACGGATCGGCCAGTCTTCTCAAAACCTCATCCTTACCATAATCCATCAAAATCACTTCAATGATGGACAATCCAAGAGTAGACATACGCTCATACAGCCATGGCGGCACTTTGCCATAGTGTAAAGGGAGATCTGCTGTTCCTGAACGTTTCATTTAAGGTGTAAAGTTAGAGGTTATTTAATAAGGTTTTAATGATTTGAATCATTATTTTTTTACATGACACTAATGTTTAGGACGAGTTTAATAAATAAGATTTGGCTAAAGCCATTGGACAGTTTTGTTGAAAACGGACTGAATCCCGCTTTTAATAATATTAAAAAATATTACTCCCTTACGCTTCGTCTTGAATGACAAACAATAATACGCGTAACCTATCCAAATCTTTAAATCTTTTAATCTTTTAATCCTTCACACTTACCATTACTTTATCAAATAAACTCCACTTCCTTATGTTTCTCTGCATCAAATTTCTCATTGAAAATTATTTTATTTCCGAAAGGATCATTAACTGTGAAAGCTACTGCATCATAAAATGTTTTTTCCAACCCCGGCCTGTTGTATTTGTATTTCTTATCAATCAGTTCTTTATAATAGCGTGCCACGTCTTCACCCCAGATAAAAACACTGCTTCCAGGACTTGCATCTCCGTGATGTTCACTTAAATGAAAGATGATGTTTTCCTTCTTTACTTCCAGATAAACAGGGGTATTTTCTTCGAAACGATGTTCCCATACAATTTCAAAACCAAGCCAATCAATGTAAAATTCTATGGTTTTATTATAATCAAAAATTCTGAGGACCGGTATTACTTGTTCTGCTCTCATGTTTGATAATTAAATTATTCGTGTGAAAGGATATTAATTAACTTTCCAAAGGGATCTCTGACAAAAAATCTACGAACACCCCATTCCTCATCTGTAAGGTCATAAGTTATCTCAAAGCCTGAATCTTTCATCTTTTTATAGATAGCCTCTACGTCATCAACTTCAATAGACAAATCAGGAACCGGCGTGTCATCTCCTCCCTGCATTGCAAAACTGATCTGAACCTTTGATTCTTCATTGCTTCCGAATGTTTTGATCCATCCGTGATTCATTATTATTTCCAGACCTAAAATACCATGATAGAAATGATCTGCCATGGACAAGTCTTCTGCCTTAATGTTAGCTACAATTCTTTTTACCATATTTTTGAAGTTCTTATCAATAAAAAAGCCTTGTGAAGATACACAGAATCATCACAAGGCGTATAGCTATTTTTACTAAATTGTCTTACAAGGCCGCTGCAGCTTCTAAGATCAATTGTGTTACTTCATTGGGATGAGACGCTAAGGAGGCATGCCCAGCATCTAAAGAAATAATTTTCTTAGGATTCATTCGCTCTGCCATTTCCTTTTCTGTTTCAGCAGGTATCATGCGATCTTTTGATGAAATCTGGTACCAGCTCGGCTTTGTTTTCCATGCCGGTTCACCTGCTGTATCACCAAAACATTGGCTATGAATCGGTTTTTGGGATAATGACATGACCAATGCCTTTTCATCATCGAGATCCTGGCAAAATGCTGATTGGAATTCATCATATTTGATCCAAAGGAAGCCCTTGCTATCCGGGTAAATGCTTGCTCCTCCAGGAGACTCTCTTCTTCCTAAAAGCGAGCCCAGACTATCACCGGCATCCGGTACAAAAGCGGCAATATATACTAAACCTACAACCTTATCGTGATTTCCGGCTCCTGAAATGACAGCCCCTCCGTAAGAGTGACCAACCAGGAGAACTTTCCCATCCTGTGCATCTATCAAATCCTTAGTCTTGTCAATATCATCCTGCAGAGTTGTGAGAGGGTTTTGAACACTTCTTACCTTATATCCTGCTTTCGTAAGTGCAGGGATAACATACTGCCAGTGGGAACCGTCTCCCCACGCTCCGTGTACCAAAATAATGGTTAAATCTTTTTGATCCATAATTGCTATTTTTAAGTTTGACACTAGTAAAACTACGTTCTTAAAAACCAATACACGTTAACTTAAGTTAATTAATAATCCGGGATCTTATACGACTTAATGACTGTTCCGTTATCCCCAGATAACTTGCGATATGCTTCTGGACTATTTTCTGAACAAGCATAGGGTTTCTTTTTAAAAGATTCAGGTATCTGTTTTCAGGAGAATAGCATAGTAAATCATCAATTCTCTTTTTTGCATCAAGATAGATCTTTTCGCTCATCATCCTTCCGAACTTTTGCCAGTAAGCTTCCTTCTTATATAGATTTTGAAGATCATCTTTACTTAAAAGTAAGATCTCACAATGTTCTATAGCCTGAATATTCATATTGGAGACCGTATCGCAAAGTATACTTTCATAGTCCGTAAAAAATTCATTTTCAAAATAGAAACCGAAGTTGATCTCACGGCCCTGATCATTGATGTAAAAGCTTCTTATCGTTCCGCTTTTAATAAAGCCCAGGTATTTGCATTTTTCTCCTTGTTTAAGAAAAAAATCAGACTTTAAAAGATGTGTATCTTTAAGGAGGGAAAAGAACTCCCCGAAATGTTCTTGGTCAACTTGGAATAGTGCACCATACTTAGTGTAGTTATCGGACATAATTTATTTTTCATTTGTTATTTGTGTATTTTGAATTCAAAAAAGCCTTGTAAAAATAAATCCCACAAGGCTCTTTAAAGAAATAAATTCTTAATTATTTTAATGCTTCAAGAGCAGCATTGTAATTAGGTTCGCTTCCAATTTCAGGAACCTGCTCCGTATATACTACTTTATTATTTTCGTCAGTAACGATCACTGCCCGGCTTAAAAGACCTTTCATAGGAGAATCTGTAATAGTTACCTCATAATCATCACCGAAGCTGCTTCTGAAATCAGATAGTGTTTCAACATTATTCAGACCTTCAGCTGCACAAAATCTGCCTAAGGCAAATGGAAGATCTTTGGAAACATTAATTACTACTGTATTATTTAAATTTGAAGCTTCTTCATTGAATTTTCTGGCAGAAGCCGCACATATTCCTGTATCAATACTAGGAAAAATATTAAATATTTTTTTCTTTCCTTCAAAGTCTGACAGGGTTTTAATATTCAATCCTGAATCCACTAATGCGAAATCCTTAATGGTATTTCCAACAGCTGGTAAATTACCTAATGTATGAACTGCGTTTCCTTTTAACGTTATATTGGACATAATTTATTTTTTTACGGTTTTTCAAATTTAGTTAAAAATGCCATTTTTTTCGTTCAAATAAAGGTTAAATAATTCTTAAAGTATAAAAACTTATATAGGATTAATCCAAAAAAATTAAATTTTAACTAAATTTGTGGGAGTTAAAAAATCAAATAATAAATAACAGTATAATGTCAGAAAAATCAAAAATCTACTACACATTAACGGATGAAGCTCCAATGCTGGCTACACACTCGTTTTTACCTATCGTAAAGGCATTTACAAAATCAGCAAATATTGAAATCGCCGTTCCGGATATTTCTTTGGCAGGAAGGATCCTTGCCAACTTTCCGGAGTTCTTAAAAGAAGATCAAAGAATTGGTGATGCTTTGGCTGAATTGGGCCAGATTGCAACAACACCGGATGCTAATATTATCAAGTTACCGAATATTTCCGCTTCTGTACCTCAGCTTGATGGAGCTATTGCAGAACTACAATCCAAAGGCTTTGCGGTTCCAAACTATCCTTCTGAGCCTAAAAATGATGAGGAAAAGGCGATTAAAGCAAAATATGCAAAAGTTTTAGGAAGTGCCGTAAACCCTGTGTTAAGAGAAGGGAATTCTGACAGACGTGCACCAAAAGCTGTTAAAAACTACGCAAAAGCAAACCCTCACCGAATGGGAGACTGGGCTTCTGACAGTAAAACTGATGTTGCCCATATGAATAACGGAGATTTCTATGGTACTGAAACTTCAACAACTCTTGAAAATGCTACAAAATACAAAATCGTTTTCAAAGGAAATGATGGTTCTGAAAAAGTCCTGAAAGATTTTGCAAGCCTTGAAGCAGGAGAAGTTATTGATTCTTCAGTGATGAACCTGAACGCTTTGAAATCTTTTGTACAGGAAGCGATTGAGGAGGCTAAAAACAGAAATGTTCTTCTTTCTGCTCACCTGAAAGCAACTATGATGAAAATCTCTGATCCGATTATTTTTGGGGCTATTGTAGAAACTTTCTTCAAAGATGTATTTACAAAATATGCAGACACTTTCAAATCTTTAGATATCAATCCTAACAACGGTCTTGCTGATCTATTTGAGAAAATCAAAGGAAATGCTCAGGAAGCTGAAATTAAAGCAGCTATTGAAACGGCTTTGGCAAACGGACCAAGAGTAGCAATGGTAAATTCAGATAAAGGAATTACGAACTTCCATGTTCCTTCGGATATCATCGTTGATGCATCTATGGCTGCATTAGTAAGAGGTGGAGGTAAAATGTGGAATAAAGAAGGTAAGGAAGAAGATACAGTAGCGATCATTCCGGACCGTTCTTATGCAGGTTTCTATCAGGCAGTAATCGATGATATGAAAGCTCATGGTAAGCTGGACCCTACAACTATGGGCTCTGTTCCGAATGTAGGTTTAATGGCTCAGAAAGCAGAGGAATACGGTTCTCATGACAAAACATTCCAGGCTACTGCTAACGGAACAATTGAAGTTCAGGATGAAGCAGGAAACGTTCTTCTTTCTCAGAAAGTAGAAGAAAATGATATCTTCAGAATGTGTCAGACTAAGGATGCTCCGATCCAGGACTGGGTAAAACTGGCAGTAAACAGATCAAGACTATCCGATACACCAGCTATTTTCTGGTTGGATAAAGGAAGAGCTCACGACAGAGAAATCATCAAAAAAGTAGAAAAATATCTAAAAGATCATGATACTGCAGGATTAGATATCAGAATCCTTGACGTAAAAGATGCCATGACTGAAACTCTTAAAAGAGCAAGAGAAGGTAAAGACACCATTTCGGTTTCAGGAAATGTATTGAGAGATTATCTGACAGACCTTTTCCCAATCCTGGAATTAGGAACTTCAGCAAAAATGCTTTCTATCGTTCCATTAATGAATGGAGGTGGTCTATTTGAAACAGGTGCCGGAGGTTCTGCTCCTAAGCATGTTGAACAGTTTCTTGAAGAAGGTTATTTAAGATGGGATTCTTTAGGAGAATTCTTAGCACTTCAGGCTTCTTTGGAACATTTGGCACAAACTCAGGGGAATACAAAATCTCAGGTGTTGGCTGATGCACTGGATGAAGCTAATGCTAAATTCCTGGCAACCGATAAATCTCCTGCAAGAAAGGTAGGACAGATCGATAACAGAGGTTCTCACTTCTACCTTGCTATGTATTGGGCAGAAGCCTTAGCTAATCAGACCAACGATGCTGAAATTGCTCAGAAGTTCAAGTCTGTTGCTGCAAGCATGCAAGAGAATGAAGCAGTGATCAACCAGGAATTAATTGCAGCTCAGGGTAAACCTCAAAATATTGACGGATATTACAAAACTGATACCTACAAGACCTATGCAGCTATGAGACCAAGTACTGTTTTAAATGAAATTATTGATGGAATTTAATCTTCATTGACTATAAATGAAAGCTCCTTTTCTAAGGAGCTTTTTTTTATTGAAATAAGTGCGATATCTTATCTTTGTATGATATAAAAATTTTGGTTTAGTTTTGACGAAAACCATAGGAAGAATGTCTTGTATTGAAAACGCTAAAGCCCATTTCTACTGCTAGGAATTATAAACAAAATGCACTATGTTTACCAATTCTTTCATTTTGAATTCTTTAATCTTTAAATAAAACTGCTGAGATTCTTCACTTACGCTTTGTTCTGAATAACAAAGACAATCCCTCAATCGCTCCCAATCTTTTAAATCTTTTAATGTTTAAATTTTTCAATCTTTTAATCTTTTAATCTTTTAATCTCATACGCTAAACATCCCTGTCTACGATTACCTTCCGGTGCTCCCTCCCCCAGTTGATCATTTCCATAATGATCTTCCCGAAAGTGCGACAGTACTCCGTGGGTACATATTCTATTAAAACCGGAGTATCGGGATATACATTTCTGGTCACCAGTTTATTCATCTCCATATCTTTTAACTCCTTTGAAAGCATTCTTGTTGTAATACCTGGAATACTGCGTTCAATCTCACGGAAACGCCTGTTACCATTGCAAATTGAATTGATAACAGGAATACGCCATTTACCACCTATAAAGTACAGGGTATCCTGCAACGCTCTGAGTTCTTCGGTCTGATCTCTTTCCATTTTATAATCTTTATTTTGATATACTCTGTGATACTGATTACAAAAGTATATCATTTTCACTATAACTTTGTCAAAAATTTTAAGAAATGAATAAATTTAACAACAAACTGGCAGTAGTGACCGGTGGAAATAGTGGGATCGGATATGCCACAGCAAAGGAATTAATAGCTGAAGGAGCAAAAGTAATTATTACCGGCAGAAGGAAAGACGCCATTGAAAAAGCAGCTGAAGAACTGGGGGCAATTCCATTCGTTGCAGATCAGGGCAAACTGGAAGATATTGATCTGTTGAAAAAAGAGATTGAAGAAAAAAACGGGAAAGTTGACATTTTATTTATCAATGCAGGAATTACGGGCACATTGACCTCTATTGAGAATATGGATGCCGATAATTTTGATAATGTAATGAATATCAACTTCAGAGGAGCTTATTTCACATTGAGTAAGTTCACTCCTATTTTACATGATGGTGCTTCTGTGGTATTCTTATCATCAAATGTTGCAACAACCTATAAACCTAACAGTTCCGTTTATCAGGCAAGTAAGGCAGCCCTCAATTCTATTGCGAAAACAGCTGCCGCTGAATTAGCACCAAGAAAGATCAGGGTCAATATGGTAAGTCCGGGTCCTACAAAAACTGAAATTATGACCAAAGCCGGTCTCGATGACGAAACACTAAAAGGCATAAATGAGTGGCTCATCGATGCTATCCCATTAAAGAAAATGGGAACTGCTGAAGATGTTGCAAAACTTGTTGTTTATTTATCCGATTCGCATGTGGCAAGTTTTATGACAGGTACTGAAATTATTATTGACGGAGGAATGATTTTATAGTTAAACACTCTCCATATCACATACCGGAAGAACTTCCGGTATTTTGTTTTATATTCCGGGGCATAAATTCTACTTCACCCCTTAAATTGTCCGGTTCACCTTTTTTTAGGTTTCATTTCCTTTGCCAGCAATCTATTTTTGGATCATAAAAATAAAACGATTATGGATTCAGTAAAGAAAAAGAGAACAACAAAACCCATTGCTATATTATTTATAGCTATTGTGGGAGTCTTTGCAGGATTACAGCTTTTCAATTCTCCTATTGAAGGTAAACCTGTAACCGGCACCATTGAAGCACCGCACGAGGTAATTGCCGTTCTGGAAAGATCGTGCTTCAACTGCCATTCTAATGAACAGAAACTAAGCTGGTATGATAAGCTTGCTCCCATATCATGGGGTGTAAAAAAGGATGTTGAAAGAGCAAGGGAAGTCATGAATTTTTCTGAATGGTCAAAGGTTTCACCAGGAGAACACAAAGGCAGAATGTATTCCATATTGAATATGATGCAAGCCGGAAAAATGCCTCTTCACGAATATACCTTACTGCATGCATCTGCAAAAGTTTCTGCAAAGGATATTGAAGTTATCAGAAAATACACACTATCTCTTTCAGGAAAAAGTCCTTCACCGGCAAACACAAAAGAGGTAAAACCCCTTCAACAAGATATAAAAACAGCTTCTGTCAGCCATTCCGGTTTTCCGGTTTCACCAAATGGAGTAAAATATACACCGGAGTTTAAAAACTGGAAAGTAATCAGTATGAGTACATTATTTGATAATTCCATCCGCGTTATCTATGGAAACAGCATTGCCGTAAAAGCAGTTGAAACAGACAATTTCCATCCATGGCCGGACGGCAGCATCGTAGTAAAAGCAGTATGGAAACAGACAGAAGCTCCTGATGGAGAAATCAGACCTGGCGAATTTGTTAATGCCCAGTTTATGGTAAAAGATTCAAAAAAATACACCGATACCGAAGGCTGGGGTTTCGCCAAATTCTCGGGTAAAGATCTTCACCCTACCGGAAAGACAGCATCATTTGCCAGAGAATCATGTATTGCCTGTCATCGTCAGCTGGCAGAGCCTACAGGATATTTATTCGACGTACCGATGAAAGTAAACACCAAAAATCTAATCGAAAAACTACAGACAAAATGAATAAAATAATTATAGCCATGATAGGAAGTTTTCTTTTTTTAATTTCATGCAAAACTGAAAATTCCAAGGACCGGGAGCATGTCCGTCTTGTGTTTGATGCAGGTGGGCTACAGTTCATTGCCTCATCCTTAAATACGAAAAAAGAGACGATGTCCGCCCTATACGGAAACAGTCAGGCCCTTCAATCTTTATCCAATAAAAATGATAAGCCGCTGCCCGGAACAAAAATGAAACTCGTCACCTGGAAATATCATGAAAACCCGCAATATACCGGAGGTACTATCACTGGTGAGCTGGTGAGTGTAGAAACTGTTGAAACCGGTATAAAAGGATCAGTCTCTTACCGGAAAGAGCTGGATAACGAAAAGGAACCCGGCATCTTTCAGACTAAAGAACAAAGAATACAGTATATGATGGGCTATCAACCGGTCGTTATGCCATAAAATAATGCAATCTGAGATTCACCAGCAGTCTCAGATTGTATTTATTTAATAGTTATCATTAAAAAATATTAATTTCACATTTTTAAATCCAATTCTTCTTAATGCAACAAGAAAAAATAAAAATATCACAGGCTGTTATCTGGATAAGCTCTATTGTTTTGGGAGTGCTTTCCTCAGTTCCTCAGCTTGCTTCCCATGATTTTAATCTCATGGAAGCTGTGGTTAATGCAGCCATTACTTCAGCATTTGCAGTTGTTATGTGGTACCTCAACATTTTTTTACTCAATCGTAATACAAAGAAACGTCAGGGAATTTCATACTCCCGGCTTTTGGTTGTCCTTGCCCTGGGAATGGTTGTAATGTTTGGCCTGGCCTGGATCCAGCAGCTTATTTTATCCCATATTAATTTCGGACCTGTTATGCTGATGGTGGAAGTAAGAGGAATCCTTATCAACCTTGTTTTCTATATGTTTTTAAATCTTGTACAGCATAATTACGCCGGCCAGCAGGTTCATCTGGAACTAGAAAAAGTAAAAAGCGATAATTTAGGTGCTCAATATGAATTATTAAAACAACAGGTAAATCCCCATTTTCTTTTCAACAGTTTAAATACGCTTAAATCCATGGTGGAAACGCATGATGAGGAAACCATTGATTTCATTATCAAGCTTTCTGACTTTTACCGTTTCACCCTGGAAAGCAGAAAACTTGACCTCATCACCGTTGAAGAAGAAATGAAAATACTTAATTCTTACCTTTTCCTGCAAAAAGCCAGATTTGGTAACGGATTTACCTTTACCGATACTCTCGGTAAAGAAACGCTCAAAACCCTTATTCCTCCGTTTACCCTGCAATTGCTGGTGGAAAACTGTATTAAACACAATATTGTTTCCCAGAGTAAACCTCTTCATATCAGCATCTATGATGCTGATCAAAAGATCATTATTGAAAATCCTATCCAGCGGAAATTGGTTCCGGAAGATTCATTAGGAGTTGGCCTGAATAACGTCAATATGCGTTACAAACATCTTCTGGACCAGGAAATCGACATTTTAGATAACAATCAAATTTTCCAAATAAAACTACCATTTATCCATGAATATCATCATCATTGAAGACGAGTTCAGAGCCGCAAAATCCTTACAGAATTTAATTAAAGAACTAAAACCGGAATCTGTTATATCCGGAGTTTATGACAGCATAGAGTCCAGTGTGGCAGCTTTACAGAACAATACAAAGCCCGACCTGATCTTTATGGACATCCATCTTTCTGATGGGTTATCATTTGAAATTTTTAAGCAGGCAGATATTACCTGCCCCGTGGTCTTTTGTACTGCCTTTGACCAGTATATGCTGGACGCTTTCAAAAGTAAAGGGGTAGATTACGTTTTAAAACCTTTTTCACGTGAAGATATTGCAGAGGCATTACGAAAAGTGGACGAGCTCAAAAAGTTTTTCCAGAAAACGGAAATCCCGGAACTGGAAGCACTTTTACAAAAAATAGCTCAGCCACAAACTGCTACCAAAAGTAGTTTCCTGGTCTTTAAAAATCAAAAATACACCACTATTCTTACCGAAAACATAGCCTATTTCTACATTCACAACGAAATGACCCATCTGGTTACTTTTGATAAACAACAATTTTCACTTTCACAATCGCTGGGACAGGTCGCTGAGCAGGTTTCTCCAAAACAATTTTTCAGGGTGAACAGGCAGTATATTGTGAATTTCAGCGCTATTAAAGAAATGGAGCATTATTTCCAACGTAAAATCTATGTAAAGTTAGTTATCGACACACCGGAAAAGCTTCTTATCAATAAAGAAAAAACGCATAGTTTCTTTTTCTGGCTGGAAGATCGTTAACAGCAAATTTCTTAAATCTATATTTTTCAGGGTTCACCTTTCGATTTGTCTAGTTGAGCCCTTTTTTCATTTTTTAGCATCCCACAGGTATCTACTTTTGAATAAAAATTAAAAGAAATGATATCTAAAAAACTTTTCATAGTAGGAGCATTTGTAGCTTTACTATTTACTGTTTCTGCCTTTATGCAGAAAGATAAACCGCATGAAAGCTTTAAAAAAATTGCATCAGGTAAAAGCAATGGCTTTGCGGTCCTTGAACTCTTTACTTCTGAAGGATGTTCAAGCTGCCCTCCGGCAGATGCCCTGATGGGAGAAATTAAAGAGAACAACAAAGATCAGCCTGTCTATATTCTGGCGTATCATGTGGATTACTGGAACCGTCTAGGATGGAAAGACAGATTCAGCAGCATTGAAAATTCAGAGCGCCAACAGCAATACAGCAGAATACTGGATTCCCAGGTATACACCCCACAGCTCGTTGTCAACGGAAAACAACAATTTGTAGGATCAGACAGGGAAGCCGTGGAAAACTCCATTATCAATGCTGTAAGCCACACAGCAAGCAGTTCTATAGACCTTAAAGCTGAATCCGATTCTAAGCAGATAAATATTCACTATAAGGTATCAGGAAATGAGTCTCATAGTAAACTCTTACTTACATTGGTACAGAAAAAAGCATCAACAAACGTTGCAAAAGGTGAAAATGAAGGACGACACCTGAATCACTGGCAAATTGTTCACAAGCAAATTCAGATTTCATTACAAAATAATTCTGAAGGTGTTTCTACTTTTTCAATACCTGAAAACTTCAATATCACAGACTGGGAAATTATAGGATTTGTTCAAAATACAAAAACCGGCCAGATCTCAGGTGCATCAAAAGCTACATTTCAATAACATACACATTAAACAATACATAACAATTTAAAACAATAAAAAAATGAAAACAAAAACAACAAAAATCATCTATTGGTCAGGCGCTATCTTTATGTCATTATGGTTTGGAGCAAGTGGCTTCTTTGAATTGACTAAAAATCCTGTAGTATGGGATATTACCCAGCAGCTAGGATACCCTCCTCACTTTATTTATATCCTTGGTGTTTTTAAACTGGCAGGAGTTACCGTACTTTTAATTCCAAACAAATTACTGAGATTAAAAGAATGGGTATTCGCCGGAATGTTTTTCGATATTATTTTCGCATTCTTTTCCAAAATTGCCGTTCTAGGATTTCCTTCTACGATCGATGCGATCATAGCATTTTCAGTCCTTTCCGTTACATATCTTATGTTCAGAAAAATGTACAGTCCGGAATTGATCTTTGATGAACCCGGATTTTAATTCAAAGTTCTCCTTAATAAGAAAATCCTACTGTTCTCAGTAGGATTTTCTTATTCTTTTTAGCTCATAAAAACCTCAGGAACCCATTCAAATGTGTTCCCTTTCTTTTTAGTAAACCCTAAACCGGGCCATGGTAAATGGTACGCAAAAGCTCTGGATCTCGTTTCCGCCAGTTGTTCAAGTATTTTTTTCCTTGAAGCAATGGCTATATCGAGGTCCGTATCACCAAAGTATCCCCAGTCAGGATGCGGAAATAAAATGACATCCGAGTGCATTAAATCTGCAATATATAGAAGTTGTTCATTACCCGAGGTAATCGTCACCAAAGTAAGACCTGGTGTATGTCCTGGAGCTAACTGAAAACTGAATTGATTATACAGCATCTTTTCAAGATCATAAAATTTTAATTGAGGTTGTATCACTTTAAGAATATTCTGAATGCCAGGAATAATCTGATTAAGAAATTCGGGTTGATCCTTTAGTGCGCTGTTAGCAAAATCCTTGATTGTTGCTTTCATCCAGAAATCATATTCAACTTTTGAAATAAATAACCGGGCATTTGGAAAAACCAATTGATTCTGCTTATCCACTACTCCACCTATATGATCAGGATGAGCGTGAGAAAGAAATACATCTGTAATATCAGAAGGTAAAAAACCAGCCTTTTTAAGGCTTTTCAATAAAAATCCTGTCCTGCTATCGGCAAAAATTCCCATCCCGGTATCCATTAGAATCAATCTGTCTTTTGTTTTAACCAACAGTACATTCATTGCCATGTCGATCGAATTTTCCGGACGGAAATTATCTTTGAGTATTGCTTTCAATTCAGATATATTTCCACGTGGAGCAAAGGAATTAAGATTTTCCTCATGGATTAATCCATCTGTAAGAATAAATAAGTCCAGATCGTCCAATTTTATTTTTTTCACTCCGGAAAGATCATCTTCTGCGCTTATACTGAAGGAATTTTTCTCCCGCGCCAACGAGCTGGAAAAAGGAATTATACTAAAAGCTCCTGCTAAAATTCCATTTTTTAAAAGTTCTCTTCTATTCATGATTAAATGTGTGCTTTTCTGATTTTGATCATACTTAAAATAAAAAGCCCCAAAATCCCCAGCACAAAGTAACCTTCTGCTACCTGCAGCTGGAACTGAGGTTTTATAAGACTTGCAATACCATAGCTTATGGCTGAAGTAATGATAAATGCCACCCCTCCGGTTAATCCGCCGGCAATACCTGCCGAACTTGGAAATCGTCCGATACAATAAGAAAAATAGTTATTGAAAATAAATCCGGCTGTCACATGAATTGCAAAAGCAAAAGCAACAAGGCTGTACAGATTACTTACATAGTAAGAAAAAATGAACATTAAAATAATTAAAATCAACTGAATAAAATTAGCATATCGGATCTTAGGCAGAAAGGCCTTGTTGATTAACGCTTTTCCCAAAAACCCACCCGTCATCCAGGCCAATCCCAAAATCAGAGAAACATATCCCGCAGTAACCTCAGAATATCCCATTTTATGCTCGATAATAAAGGCCCCGCATAGATTAAAGAATATTACCATCGCATAACTAAGCCCACACATCAGCATCCCATAGAAAAAATCTTTGGTTTTAAACATGGAATTATACTCTTGGATCAGGAAACTGATGCGAAAAGGATTCCGTACCTTTAAAGTCTCCCCCGAAAATACCAGTTCTAAAATAAGAAGCAGTAAACTGTATCCCGCCAGAACGTAGAAATTGGATTGCCATCCGAAACTCTTTTGGAGATAACCTCCGATAAACGGAGCGATGATAGGCCCTACAGACCATACGATCGTCATGATACTCAAATAATGTTTTCGCTGTTCTCCTTCGTACACGTCTACAAAAAAGGCCCGCTTGGAAACGACGGCAAAACCGGATAACATACCGTGGAGGACACGCATCGCATAGATTACCATAATATTTTTAGTCGTTGCCGTAATTAAAAAGGTGATCACAAAAAAGGCCAGTGAAAAAATGGACACCGGATAACGTCCAAATGAATCTACAACACTCCCGGCAAAGAACTGCGTTATTCCATAGCTGATCAAAAATATAGAAAGTGTAAGCTGGATACTGCTTTCAGGTAAATGAAGTTCTGTTGCCATGCTGGGCATAGAAGGTAAATAAATATCCGTTGCCAGACCAGACATCGGAATTACTGCAAAAGCCAGCACAGTAGCTATCAATTGATTCTTTTCTTTAAGAGTTCTCATTCCTCTTTTTATTTTTCTTTCAAAAAAATCTGGATTTCCGAATAATCAGAAATCCAAACTTAAAATTTTATTTAATTATTAACCAGTTTCATCGAACCTTCATTATATCTCTCTCCCACATTTGGATATTTCTTCAGAATCGTATCAATAGTATCAAGTTCAGATTGTGAAAGCTCTACATCAATCGCTCCGATATTTTCTTCGAGATATTTAATACGCTTGGTTCCTGGGATAGGAATAATATCATCCCCTTGATTAAGTACCCAGGCCAAAGCCAGCTGGGTTCCTTTGATTCCTTTGGAGTTTGCCAGTTCATTAAATTCCTGAACCAGCTTTCTGTTGTTCTCAAGACTTTCTTCCTGGTAACGTGGTAAAGACCTTCTGAAATCATCTTCTCCAAAATTCTGTACCTCATTAATGTTAGCAAAGAGCCCTCTTGCCAGTGGAGAATAAGGAACTAAGGAAATCCCCAGCTCTCTTATGGTTGGCAAAATTTCTTTTTCTACATCTTTTGTTAAAATGGAGTATTCCGATTGTAACGCAGTAATGGGATGAATTTTATTTGCCTTTTTGATAGATTCTGCTGAAGCCTCAGACAAACCTATATATTTTACTTTTCCAGCCTTTACAAGTTCAGCCATCGCTCCCACTGTTTCTTCAACGGGCACATTCGGATCTACCCTGTGTGCATAATAAAGATCTATCGTATCGATTTTTAATCGTTGTAGACTTAAATCCACAGCCTGTCTGATCCATTCCGGCGAACCATCAAAATAAGTCCCGGGAGCACCACTATGACTAGCTTTACCGTCCTTAAACCTGAATCCGAATTTTGTGGCAATGAATATTTTATCCCTGTTCGGAACAAGCACTTTGGAAATTAGTTTTTCATTTTCTCCGTTAGCATACATGTCTGCAGTATCCCAGAAATTAACTCCAAGATCCAATGCTTTGTGTAATGTATCAATGCTTTCCTTTTCATCTGCAGGTCCGTAAGCAAAGCTCATTCCCATACATCCCAAACCTATTGCAGATAGCTGCTCTCCTGTGTTTCCTAATTTTCTAAATTTCATGATTTTTTTGTGGTTTTAAATTACTGAAACAAAATTACAACAACATCAATGATGATTGCATATAGAATTCAAACTAAGAATTATAAAATTCAAACTAAGTTACTTCGCAGTGCATTGGGAGTTCTTCCTGTTTGTTTTTTAAAATAATTAGTAAAATAAGCAGGTTCCTCAAATCCTAACCCGTAAGCAATTTCAGAAATATTCCAATCCGTATGCTTCAGCAAAGCATTGGCCTCCTGAATAATCCTGGAAGTGATCTGTTGTGTGGTTGTTTTACCTGTAATCTCCTTTACGGAGCGATTAAGGGAGTTCACATGTACGGAAAGACTCTCCGCATAATCATTAGGGGTTCTTAGTTTTAAATAGGATTCGGGACTATCGATAGGAAACTGCCTCTCTAATAATTCCATGAACAAGGATGCCACTCTTTGTGAAGCATTCTGATGATACTCAAAGTTTTCGGCAGGGTTCATCTTCATGGTTTCATGGATTAAAAGATGTAAATAGCTTCGAAGCATATCATATTTATGAATATAATCAGAATCAATTTCTTTCATCATTTTTACAAATAAGTCAGAAACTGTTTTTTGCTGTTCTTCATTAACAAAGAAAACAGGTGTTCCCCCTATTTTAAAAAGCGGTGAATCCTGGAGGTTTCCCAACCGGCTTCCATTTTGAAGAAACTCATCTGTAAACAGACAAAACCACCCTGTCTGGTTATCATCATCCGCCTCCCAGGAATAAGGTATTACCGGATTGGAGAACAGCAGCGCAGGCCTATCCACACGGATCCATTTATTCGCATAGTGAAGTTTTCCTTTCCCGATAATCAGGGATACTTTATAAAAATCCCTCCTGCTGTAAGGAGTAACCAATGCACAATTATCCCGTGAAAAGACATTAAAATGTCCCAGTCCGGAATTAGAAAGGCAGGAAGGATAAACCCTTACCTGCGTACGGTTATAAAATTCCTGTAATGACTCTGATGATTCCATAAGACAAAGTTATAAAATTCAAACAAAAACAAAATAACTTCCTTCTTATTCTTACTACACAAAAAATGACTGATCTTACGAACAGCCATCAAGAAAAATTTGAATATATAGTGAAATGTGATTAATACGGTGTTCATGTCATTTCAATTAAAATGCCAAAGCAAAAGAAATCATTTATTAATATTTGTTAAAGGATCATAAGCAGCTGAAAATGTAACGGATAAATTTGTCGGTGGATTGCAGGTTATGAAATCCGTTATAGAAAGAATAAGTAGGATTACTGACCATTATGTTCAAATACCAACTATTGCCTGGCTTAATTGAAAAGAATATAAATAACGATTAACTTCTTATAAATTGGTGAATTGTATGATTATAATTTGTAATTTTAAAGAAGAGATCTGATTTTCAGGCTCTCAAGATCATTTATTACTCAATCTAATTTCAATACTTATGGAAAATATAAAATTTGAAATATCTCCATATCAGGATGAATTGCAGATATTAATTGACGACAAGAAGGCTGGCTATATGTCCATAGCAATTGATGGCAGACAATTAATTGTATATTATACAAAGCTTAATGAAGAACTCGAAGGACACGGATATGCCAAGATGCTTTTAGATGAACTGGTACGGTACGCAGAAGAAAAGGACCTGCTGATAGACCCTGAATGTGATTTTGTAAGACAACAGTTTGAAAATCACCCGAAACGATATAACGACATCTGGCACGCCTGATATCAATCCTCCCACCAGGCTTTGAACTGATGATCCAGCTCATCCAGGCTAACTATTTCACCGATCATAGGAGTAAGAATACGTAGATTTTTTTCCTTACCGAAACTTGTTATTTTTTGCAATGGTTCATTCCATGGATGTAAGGCTAAAGCAAATTTCGAAGAGTGAACAGGAATAATATTCCTTGCATTAACATCTATACTCGCCTGTATAACATCTTCAGGAAGTGCATGAATGTATTTCCATGCTTCATTGTACTGGCCGTTTTCCATGATTGCATAATCGAAAGGACCATATTGATCACCGATCATTTTAAAGTGGGTATCGTAACCGCTATCCCCTCCTAAAAATATCTTTTTAGTAGGAGTTTCCAGAACATAAGAAGTCCACAATGTTCCGTTCCTCTTTATTTTTCTTCCTGAAAAATGTCTTGCCGGAGTAAAAGTAATTTTAATATTATTCTTTAAATATGCCATTCCTCCCCATTCTTCTTCAATAAGCATATTTTCTGGATAACCCCATTTTTCAAAATGTGCTCCGACTCCCAATGGTAAAATAACGCTTCCTACCATGTCTTTTATCTTTTTGACAGTAGGATAATCCAAATGATCAAAGTGATCATGGGTAATAACAAGATAATCAAGATCCGGGATATCCTCGGGTTTGAAAATATCAGACCCTGGAAAAGCTTTGTTAAAAAATTTAAATGGAGAGCCATACGTACTCAAAACAGGATCTATCAGAAATGATACTCCATCTGTCTGAATGAAATAAGATGAATGCCCTAACCAGACAAATACATCCTGGTCTTTTGGGATCTCTTTTAAAATAGTATGAACTGATGGTATATTTTTCAGTGGTTTTAAAAGCGGATCTTTTTTAGCCACAAAAAAATCATACAGAACCTTTGGCATGCTATAGCCTTCAGCAATTGATGGTGTATAACTAAGGTTTTGAAACTGTTTATCTTTATAAAGCTTTGAATGCTTCATTCTTTCCAGTCTTTTTCCAGCAGGTTCGGCACCAAAAACTTCCCGACTTGTTATTATGTAATATGCTAATATAAGCAGGATGGCAATCGCAATAAATAAATACATCATTTGATAAATAAAGTTCAAATGTATTAACTTTTAGTGTGAATTGGTAGGCCGACCTAATAAATAAATCATTTATTTAACGCAATATTATAGTTCACACTTAAAAAATTATTAGTATTTTAATATCAGGATGATTTTAAACGCCTAAATTTGTAGGTTTTAAACACAAAAATTTTGAAAATTACATTTATTTTATTTGGACTTATTTTTCTGTGGTCCTGTTCTTCTCTCACCAATAGCGAGAGGCAGGAAGGGACACTTATTGAGCCTGAGCTGCTCAAAAAAGATGTGGATTATGCATATACTAAATTAAAAGAAATGCATCCTCAGCTCTACAGATATATTACAAGAAAAGATCTGGATTTTAAAATCGACAGCATTAAGCAAACCATCAACGAACCTCTTACTCCAACACAGTTTTATTTCAAATTACAACCCGTTATTACAAGCATCAGAGAAGGGCATCTCTCACTGATGATTCCTTTTGAAAAATTAAAGCGTGAATATGGAGGAAGAAAATTATTTACGTACTTCAAATATTACATTAAGGATGACCATCTTTATATCGTCTCGAATAAAGATTCCATTCAGAATATAAAACCAGGCACCGAAATACTGAGTATCAATAATGTTCCGATATCTTTCTATATCAGCAAATACAGAAAGCTGATCAGCAGCGATGGCAGAAATACTACATTTACACCCTATTACCTGAAAGATATGTTTTTTGTTTTTTTCAGCATGGAAAACGGCTTTTTGGAACAGGTGAAAATTGAAACCTTGTATAACAATAAAAAACAAACTTTCATTATCGAACGGGATAAGCAAAGCGAAGCAGAAAAGGCTAAATCCCAAACCCAGGCTAACGGAAATTTTCACTGTCCTATGAACAGAAATTTCAAATTTCTGGATGAGAACAATTCAATTGCATACATCAATATAAAAAAATTCTCAAACAATAAATCTGACAGGTTTTATAAAAATACATTCGAAAGAATTAAAGAAGCTAAATCAGACTATCTGATATTAGACATTCGGAATAATTACGGAGGTTCTTTACAGGAAATTAATAATCTTTATTCCTATCTTGTTTCAGAACCATTCACTTTAATAAAACCTTCGAGACTCAATTCAGGCTATACCCCATTAAAAACAAATTATTTCAAAAAGAGCAGCCCTTTGGAATATGCATTAAAAGGAATTACCTATCCAACATACTTTTTCCTTAAAACCCTTCATACTTATAAAGGCAACGACGGCAAATTCTATTATAAGATAAAAGCAGACAATGTAACAAAACCCAATAAAAATGCTTTTCATGGAAAAATTTTTGTACTGGTTAATGGCGGAAGTTATTCTGCATCTTCCATTATCAGCTCAAAACTCAAGTTTGATAAGGTAGCAACCCTCGTTGGAGAGGAAACAGGCGGGGCAAATGACGGAACCGTAGCCGGATTTTATTCTTATCAGGTCCTTCCTAACTCTAAACTTACACTGCCTATCGGCTTACTGCTGGTAAATCCGAATATAACACTCACCAACTCTCAGAGAGGGGTGATCCCGGATGTAACGATCACAGAAACTTTACAGGATATTATCAACAAAAATGATGTACAGCTTGCATGGGTAAAAAAGGAGATTGAAAAAGAGAAAGCCAGAAAGATTAAATAGATCTTCAGATGAAAAATGCATTTTTTTCCGTTCAAAAAAGAGATTCGGAATATTATAAAAATATCACCAGCGATTCTTTTTATCATATCTTCCTGTTGGAAGGAGTGGGAAAAATCATTGTAGATTTCGTGGAATATGATTTTGAAGGAAACATTGTTCTTTTTTCTTCCCCTTTCCAGAATATCCGGATCGTCACTGAGACCGTTCTTAAGATTGATGATCTCAGCTTCCACAGTGATTTTTATTGCATAGAATTTCATAAGAAAGAAGTAGCCTGTAACGGATTGCTTTTTAACAATATTTACCTCTTTCCTTATTTCAAACTGAATGCAGAGGTCTTTGAAGAAATTTCAGGCTATTTTTCTAAGATCCGGAAAGTAGATCCTGAGGAGGATTTTTCACAGGCCGTTTTACAATCTTATCTGCAGTTAATCCTGGCAATTTGCAGTAAAGAAAAAAATAAAATATTCCCAGACAAGGATCTGATAAAGGATGATTTCAAAGAGTTAAAATCTTTCCAGGATTTGGTAGAAATTCATTTCCTTACGGAAAAAAATCTATCGTTTTACGCCGATCTTTTACATATCACTCCCAACACGTTAAGCAAAAAGATCAAATCCCGATTTAATAAAACACCTTCTCAGATTATTCAGGAAAGAGTTATCCTGGAGTCTAAAAAACAAATTCACCTGACCCGGAAATCCATGAAAGAAATTGCAGCAGAACTTAACTTCAGTGATGAATTTTATTTCAGTAAATATTTTAAAAAACATACCGGCGTTTCCCCTACTCATTTCAGGAAAGAAGCAGGAATTTCCATCGTTGCAGATTTGTACAAATAACGTCCACAATTCTCCATTTTATAGGTTAGACATTCAATCTAATTTTGTCAAAAAAAATAATATGATTGAATTCTTAGCACACTCACAGAAAAACTTCATCCATATTCTAAGGATTAGTGTTTTTATCGTTATGGCCTGGATCGGAGGACTAAAAGCATTTCATTATGAAGCGGAAGGTATTATTCCTTTCGTAGCCAATTCTCCTTTTATGAGTTTCTTCCTTAATACGAAATCTTCAGATGCAGATAACTACAAATTCCATAAAAACAAAGAAGGAGAGTGGATTCCAGCCAATGTAAAATGGCATGAAGCAAATGGTACCTACGTGTTTTCCTATGCATTGGGAAGTTTCATTGTTGGCATTGGAATTCTTGTTGTATTGGGTATATTCTATCCAAAGATTGGTTTATTATCCGGGATTTTAACCGCGGGAATGTCAATAGTAACGCTTTCATTTCTGATTACAACTCCCGAAACATGGGTTCCGGATCTCGGAGGGCCTGATCATGGTTTTCCTTTCCTCTCAGGAGCCGGCAGACTGGTGATCAAAGATATGATCATGTTGGGGGCCGGATTGGTAATAGCTTCTGACTCAGCAAAAAGTATTTTAAGCAGATAAACTTTCGGCGGGCATTCTGCCCGCCGAAAATTTATCCCTGAAATTCTATCACAAGATTTTCTATTGTTACAATATACTTACCATAAAACTTTTGAAACCAATATTTCCCAAGTAAATACAAAGAAAACAATCCAAACAATACAGAACCTATAAGGATTCCGGCAATCTTAAGATCACTTAACGGTTGTGGTCTTGGAATAAATTCAAGCACAATAATAATTTCACATACCAGAAAGGGGATAAAACTGAGATAAAATGAAAGGTAATATTGTTTATTGAGTTCAAATTGATGAAGCAGGTCCTTTAATCCATCGTAAGTTTTCATTTGCGGATTACTCATGTCCTTGTAAAGCTTAAAAAATTTACTGAAAAAGAAAAATGTAACTATGGCCATAGAAGCCAAAAGTATCGTGAGATAAAACTTAAATTTAAAAGGAGCACCACATAACCAGACAATGGCAAATCCAAAAATAAAAATCCCAATTGTGGAGAAGAATTCCTTTCTCATATTTTTACGCATCCTTTCCAAAGGAAGGCTAATCTTGTTTTTATTTTCAATACTGATTTCCGGTGTTTCCTCAAAAACATCATCATTCCAGGTATTTTTCAATTCATCTATATTCATTGTTATTGATTTAAAATTAGTACTTATTTGTGTTTAAGATATCTTTTAACTTATTTTTGGCGCGGTTCATTTTCACCCTTACATTACCTTCTGAAATTCCCATTTGTTCAGCGATTTCACGTCCGGGAAAATCTTCCAGATAATAAAATATAAAAGCCTTATCAATAGGATTCAATTGATGGATAGCCTGATACATAGCCGCCAGCTTTTCCTCTTTTTCGTGGTCATATTCCTCCTGTTCGATTTTGTAATGGGCAAAATCATCATTTCCTATAAAGCTTCTTTTCTTTTCGGATTTTAGAAAGATAATGGCCGTATTTAGGGCTATTCTGTACAACCAGGTTGAAAATTCACTTTGCCCTTTAAATCCTGGATATGCTCTCCAAACCTGATAGGTAATTTCCTGAAAGAGATCATCGCGGTCGTCTTTATCATCCATGTACATTTTAGAAATCTTAAAAATGATTCCTTTATGCCTTTCGATTCTTTCTAAAAATTCTTTTTCTAGTATGCTCATGGTTCCTGGCTCTATGGAGTTAGTGACATTTCATAGAAAATGTTACAATCTTTTGTAAAAAATAGTGAAATCTAATAGATCAATAAAAAGTTTGATATCACATTTTCTTTTTACCATTTGGTAAATCGAATAAAATACAGTTATGGGAAATTTGTATCATAAAATAAATAGAAATGATATCAACAACAAATCCCTTAGAAGGAAAACATGTCATTGTCATGGGAGGCAGTGCAGGAATAGGTTTTGCAACCGCTAAAGCTGCCGCTGAAAAAGGAGCTGTTATTACTATTGTTGCTTCGAATCAACAACGTATAGATTCCGCTCTGAAGCAACTTCCCGGGAATGCAAAAGGTCAGGTTGCAGACCTAAGCAAAGAAGAAAATATTAAAAATTTCTTTGCTGTTCAATCCTCTTTTGATCATCTGGTATACACCGCCGGTGAAAACCTTCAACTGAACCATATTGATGAAACTTCCCTTTCAGAAGCGCAAAAACTCTTTACAATCCGGTATTGGGGTGCTCTTGCTGCTGTAAAATATGGTGCTCCGAAAATAAATCAATGCGGATCCATTACTTTAACGAGTGGAATTGCAGGCAACCGGCCGGGAAAAGGTTGGGGTATTGCAGCCAGCATTACTTCAGCCATGGAAGGTTTTGCCAGAGCAATGGCAGTTGAACTTGCTCCAACAAGAGTTAATATCGCATCTCCTGGCATAGTAAAAACAGATCTATGGGGAGCTATCCCGGAAAATGAACGGGAGAAAATGTATCAACAATATGCGGAGGCATTATTGGTAAGAAAAGTAGCCACTCCTGAAGATATTGCTCTTGCTTATATTTACCTGATGGAGCAAAGTTTCGGGACGGGTAATACAATAGTTGCAGATGGCGGCGGGGTGCTAGTTTAAAAAAGAATGCAATTTTCAGCATAGGGTTTAAAGGATTCATATTTTAAGTTTTAAGCTGAACTAAATAAAAAACCGTACTTCATTTAAATTGAGTACGGTTTTTTACTTTAGACCAACCTACTAGTTAGAATATGTAATCTGTGCTTAAGAAATTAGAATCATGTTCCCGGACAATTGTATTCAGGAGCTCTTTATTGGATTCTGTAAGTTTTGCAGCTACCAAAGATCTTATAGAGAAAGACCGTAGCGCATCAAATACAGAAAGCGTTCCCTCTGCACTATCTTTTCTTCCCGTAAACGGAAAAACATCCGGGCCTCTTTGTGCCTGGCAATTAATATTAACCCGGCTAACCAGATTAACGAATGAATCAATAAGTTTTGAAACTTCATGTGGGTCTTCACTGAAAATACTTACCTGCATTCCATGGGAAGCATTCACCTGGTATTCAATAGGCTCCTCAATATCATCAAAAGGGACAACAGGTATCACGGGACCAAACTGCTCCTCATGGTATAACTTCATCTCACTTGTTACCGGATATACTACGGCAGGAAATACAAAAGAAGCTTCAGTATAGCCACCGTTTTCATTCAATACTTTAGCACCATGAGCAATGGCATCATCAATACATTCTTTCAAATAAGGCGGTTTATTGACTTCAGGAAGCGGTGTTACTTTCACATCTTTTTCCCAAGGCAATCCGGGCTTCAAAGCAGAGACAGCCTTATTCAGCTTTTCTGTGAATTCGGCGGCAACCTCTTTCTGTACAAAAAGAAGCTTTAACGCTGTGCATCGCTGACCATTAAAGGACAGCGCTCCCAAAATACACTCGTTTACCGCTACATCCAGATTGGCATTTTTAGTAATAATCGCTGCATTTTTTGCATCAAGACTTAAAATAGCACGTAAACGATTTACTTTCGGATGTAACTTTTTCAATCCATTAGCCACTTTACTGGATCCTATAAACGCCAGAACATTCACTTTTCCACTTTCCATAATAGGAGTGATGATTTCAGATCCTTTCCCATAAAGTGTGTTCACAGTTCCTTTTGGAAACGCCTCTTTAAAGGCATTCAATAAAGGATAGTGGGCTAAAACACCATGTTTGGGAAGTTTAAACAGAATGGTATTCCCCATGATCAGAGCCGGAATAAGGGTTGTGAATATTTCATTTAAAGGATAATTAAAAGGTCCCATACTCAGAACAACACCAAGAGGAGCTCTGCGAATCTGTGCAATCGTTCCTTCTGCCTGCTGAAAACGGGAAGATTCCCGGTCCAGGTCTTTCAGTGCGTCTATGGTTTGGTTGATATAATCTACTGTACGATCAAATTCTTTTGTAGAATCGGCCAGGGTTTTCCCGATCTCCCACATCAAAAGCTTAATCACAAGATCACGTTGCTGAATCATGAGATACACAAATTTTTCCATACATTTGATGCGTCCTTCTACAGACATGGTCGGCCATTCCCCAAGACCATTATCATACGCTTTTACACAAGCCTCAAGAACCTCCATAGCATCTGCAGGACTGATATTAGGGATACTTCCCAGTAACTTTCTCTCAAGCCCATTTTCTGTAGGAATACAAACTGGGGAATAAATCTCCGTGACATCACCTTTCCACTCTATAAGTTCACCATTAAGCAAATAGGTTCTCTGATGAATTTCCGGAACTTTGAATTCTTCCGGTATTTCATTTTCGCTTTTAAAAATCTCATGGAATGATGTGTTCTGTGCTGAATTCATATTTTTTATCTTTTTAATAATTAAGTGTCCACTTTGTTAGAATAAAGGTAGACCTTACAAATGATTATAAAAATAGTCAGCTAATAGATTCGGTCTATTTAAAGACTGTTTGAATTAAAATTAATATTCAATCCAAAAAAAGAATAATTTTGTCTTAAAATAAAATCCAATGTTTTCAAAATTAATTTTCACCACGCTATTATCAGTTTCCGTATTCCTTTTTGCTCAAAACTCCCACAATGCCAATACCATTATGATGGGAGGGAAACCGGTACAAACGTATTCCAAACTACCGGCCGTAAACAAAGCAGCGCCAAAGTTCACCCTTACCGATGTTTCAATGAAAGATCAGACCCTGGATTCCTACAAAGGAAAATTTCTTATTCTTAACATCTTTCCGAGTGTAGATACCGGTGTTTGCTCAGCTTCAGTCCGACATTTCAATGAGGATGCAGCTAATCTTCCCAATACTGTAGTGCTTTGCATCTCTAAAGATCTGCCGTTTGCACAAAAAAGATTTTGCGGAGCCGAAGGAATAAAAAATGTGGTTATGCTTTCTGATTTCCGCTCTGATTTCGGAAAAACTTACGGTGTAGAGATCACCGATTCTATGATGAAAGGTCTCTTAAGCCGGGCCGTCGTAGTAATTGATCCTTCAGGAAAAATTGTATATGAAGAGCAGGTAGCAGACATTTCAAAAGAACCTGATTACGAAGCAGCTATTAAAGCTGTGAAAAATTAAGTTTTCATCGTATAGGATAAAAACCTCCGTCAATTAGAATTGGTGGAGGTTTTTTATTTAAAATAATGAATCTAATTCATTAAGCTCGCTGAAGAATAATACAAAAACAATAATGCCAATGCATCATCAACTGAATCATCTACCTCAATGCTGAAAACAGGATTTCCAAACCATTTCCTGTGGGTTTGAATATCAATGATTAATTTCTTTTGTTCGTACAACTGCATTCCTTTATCTGATGTGAAACGACAAATCTTTATATCCGATTCATCTGCTTTTATAATCAGATCTTTTCCAAAATCTGTGTAATAAATCACTTTCCTGCCATCCGAAAGTTCAATATCATTCCATAAAAATCCTACATTTTTAATATGATATCGTTTAGAATCACATACAATGTATCTTTTCCATGAGATCAATTTGTTTGCTTCCACAATTTTTCCGATCTCTGAATTATTTTCTGAAAACAAGACCAACTGCCTCTTTTCAAATTTTGCGGTATATCTTTTCAAAGGCTTACTTTAAATTTAAACGGATTATACTTAATAAATAATTATCTACACCTATTCTTATTTTATTTTGCTTGAGATAACAATCTCCATGTGTTGTGGCAATCCCAAAGCTATTTTTTGTTAACCGATGAAAAATTTAAATTTCTGTTTAACTAATTTTCATTAAAATTTTCTACATGCATCTTTATCCTTATTCAAGTTCGTGATCAGATCTTCATTGGAAAAATTACTAAAGTCTTAAATCTCTTTACTGTGAACCCTTTAAAACAGGCTGTTTTGATTGGGTTGCATTTCATTCCAAACCTCATCACAAATATTAGCAGTTGAAATTTTCATTTCATCATGGTTTTATATAAAAATAAAAAAACTTTGCTTATTGCAAAGTTTTTTATTGAATATTTTTTCAAAAATTATAATAAATTATCATCGACTATATTAGGAAGGGTAACTTTTAAATTCGGCTCTACTTCCATTGCCCTTTTGATAGCAAAAACAGCTCCTTCATTTCTCGCCCAGCTTCTTCTTGAAATTCCGTTATTTACGTCCCAGAAAAGCATAGACTTTAACCTTCTGTCAGCATCATCACTCCCATCCAGCAACATTCCGAAACCTCCGTTGATTACTTCTCCCCAACCGACACCACCGCCGTTGTGAATAGAAACCCAGGTCGCCCCCCGAAAACTATCACCAATTACGTTGTGGATAGCCATATCCGCTGTAAATCTTGAACCGTCATAAATATTGGAAGTCTCTCTGTACGGAGAATCTGTACCCGATACGTCATGATGATCTCTTCCTAATACAACCGGACCTATTTCTCCGTTTTTTATGGCTTTATTGAAGGCTTCAGCGATCTTCATTCTTCCTTCTGCATCGGCATATAGTATCCTTGCCTGTGAACCCACAACCAATTTGTTTTCCTGTGCACCTTTGATCCACTGGATATTATCTTTCATCTGCTGTTGGATCTCCTCCGGAGAATTTTGCTGAATTTCTTCCAATATCCTGCAGGCGATATCATCTGTTTTTTGAAGATCTTCCGGCTTTCCACTCGTACAAACCCAACGGAATGGCCCAAAACCGTAATCAAAGCACATTGGTCCCATAATATCCTGAACATAACTTGGAAACTTGAATTCCCTTCCTAATGTCGGATTCTCGGCCATTACATCTGCGCCGGCTCTTGAAGCTTCTAATAAAAAGGCGTTACCATAATCAAAGAAGTAAGTTCCTTTTTCTGTATGTTTATTAATGGCAGCTGCATGTCTCCTTAAAGTTTCCTGAACTTTTCCTTTAAATAATTCAGGATTTTCCGCCATCATCGTATTTGATTCTTCAAAACTTTGTCCCACAGGATAATATCCTCCCGCCCATGGATTATGCAGCGATGTCTGATCCGAACCGATATCAATCTTAAGACCTTCTTCATCAAACTTTTCCCAAACCTCAACTACATTTCCTAGATAAGCCAAAGAAACAGTCTCTTTATTTTCCTGCGCTTTTCGCACTCTTGCTACCAGCTCATCTACATTTTCATGGATTTCGTTCACCCATTTCTGTTCATGACGAATCTTTGTAATTTTAGGATTTACTTCAGCACACACGGTAATACATCCTGCAATATTTCCAGCTTTTGGTTGTGCTCCGCTCATTCCCCCCAATCCTGAAGTTACAAATAAGCCACCTTTTGTTTCTTTATTTATTTTTCTGAAAGCATTCAGTACTGTTATTGTTGTTCCATGAACAATTCCCTGCGGACCGATGTACATATAACTTCCTGCAGTCATTTGCCCATATTGGGAAACCCCTAAAGCATTGAACTTCTCCCAATCATCGGGCTTAGAATAGTTTGGAATAACCATTCCGTTCGTTACCACAACCCGTGGCGCATCTTTGTGCGAAGGAAATAATCCCATCGGATGTCCGGAATACATGACAAGGGTTTGCTCATCATTCATTTCAGACAAATACTTCATCGTTAAAAGATACTGTGCCCAGTTTTGAAAAACAGCTCCGTTTCCACCATATGTTATCAGCTCATGGGGATGTTGTGCTACCGCATAATCCAGATTATTCTGAATCATTAGCATAATAGATTTTGCCTGTTCTGATTTCCCCGGATATTCAGTGATAGGTCTTGCTTTCATTTCATAATCCGGACGGAATCGATACATATAAATTCTGCCATACTGCTCAAGCTCTTCTCTGAATTCAGGTAATAATTCTGCATGGAATTTAGGCTCAAAATAACGTAAAGCATTCTTTAATGCTAACTTTTTCTCCTCTTTACCCAAAATTTCTTTACGTTTGGGAGCGTGATTTATATTGGTTTCGTATGGTTTGAATGGTGGCAATACGCTAGGTATACCTTGTTGTATAAGTTCCTGGAATGTCATAGCAATGAGTAAATTCTTCGTTTAAAATTCAAAGTTTTAAAGATATTCAAAATAGAAAATATAATGCAATGAAAACATAAAAAATTCCCTTTCTCCGAAAGCTATTACCAGAACCTATATCAATTTTAAGATCAACCCAAAAAAAATAAAGCCATTAACCTGTTTTATTATGTATCAGTGTTTTGAAGTATAACAACCAATCTAAAGGCAATAAAAAAACCTTACCCGGTTGAGTAAGGTGTATTTTACCATCTTAAATATATGAATGCAAATCTTTATCTTATTATGTAAGGACATCATCATTTTCCTCTTCATGATCATCATCGTTATCACTGGTACTCCAGTAATTATTTTCTTCATCTTCGGATCCAATCTCTTCCATATCGTCATCTTCTTCAGATCCCGGAACGTCCAGATCCATTTCCATATCATAACTGTCTTCATTTTCATCGAGAATAGGATTTCCGTCCCCGTCTAAAGGAACATGCTTTTCCTTATTGAAGAAATCTTCATTAGGATTGTAATCCATCTCTCTCAGTTTTCTGTTTTGTTCGCTGATGTTATCTTCTGGTATCATAGTATTTGTATTTAGTGTTACTGATAGAGAACAAAAATAATTCCAAGTTATGTTTATTGCTCAGAATAAACATCAGGATTAGCACAATATGGCATTTTTTCTCCTTTTGAAAAAGCAATAATATTTTCCGCTGCTGATTTTGCCATTCCATTCCTTGCTTCAACTGTTGCGGATCCTATATGCGGCAATACACATACACTGGAAAGTTCGAGGATCGGATCGTCTTTTACAATAGGTTCAGGATTAGTAACATCCAGTCCCGCTCCCCATATTTCCCTTGAAACCAAAGCTTCATAGAGATCACCCTGATGATGAAAACCTCCTCTTGCCGTATTAATAAAGATAGCATCGGGTTTCATCTTCTCAAAGACCGATCGGTTAAAAAGTTCTTTATGTTCAGGAATAAAACTGGCATGAATACTCAGAACATCAGACTGCCTGATCAATTTATCAAAAGAAACATATTGTGCGTTCAACTCCCTTTCAGCTTCTTCGTTATGGTGCCTGTTGTGATAAATGATATTCATATCAAAAGCTTTCAGGGATTTCTGTGCCATTTCAAAACCAATCCTTCCCAAACCGAAAATCCCCAGGGTTTTGCCGTATAGCTCTTGTCCTAATGCATGAAGGGGATCAAAATCTCCCCAATTCCCCTCCTTTACCTTCCCATAATTATAACTTGCTCTTCTTGCCACCGATTGCATTAACAAAAACGCAACATCAGAGGTAGCTTTACTTAGGACGTCCGGTGTATTTCCAACCGGTATATTTCTACGGGTCGCTTCCTGAATATCCACATGATCGAAACCAACAGAATATAAAGCAATTGCTTGCACATTAGGGCATTCGTTAAAAAAATCCTTGTCAAATGAATGGGTTCCTACATTGAGAATGGTATCGGTATCCTTGCAATAGTTTATCCACTCTTCATGTGAAAGTTGATCATTTTCAGGGATAGTAACATCCATTCCAGCTTCTTTCAGCATTTTTATTCCTGCTTCAGGAATTCTTTTATTGATGAATACTTTCATTATCTTAACTTTTTTTCAATAAAAAACCCCACCCATTGTCTAAGTGAGGCTTTAACTTTAATATAAAAATTACTTCTTCTCTTCTGATTCTCTTCTATTTTTATCGCCGACCTCGGAAGCCATTTTCTGAATTTCATCGCGGACCTCTTTCGCCGATTTCTGTGCTTGACTTATAAAACCCTGTTTTGTTGCTTCCTGATTTCGGCTCTTCATTTCATTGAAATAATCCTTTGCTTTTTGAGAATGACTTTCTACATTATATCCCGGATTATTGTAAATGTTTTTCTGAATATTACTAAAGTCGTGTGACGATTTAAATCTGTTTGTGTCCATAATCATAAGATTTAAGTGATTTCGTCATAGAAAAGCTTCAATTTCTGTTCCGAAAATCAGTGCCGATTTGTCATTTTTCTTTCAATCCTCCGTCACGAAAAGCCTAGAAACGATTATAGAAATTTTGAATCATAATTACGAATTTATTTTAATCTTATCAATTCCCCTTTCCTTTTAACAATATTTTTATAGTCCCACTGAATTTGCTGAGATTTCATAAGCCATCTTTTCAGATCAGCTGTATTGATTTGTTCACGAGACGTATATCTTTTTTCTGCTGCCTTGAATGAACCTTCGGTCTTTAAATCGTCTTCATCAAATGATTGCCCGCTCCAGAACATCAGCCGTACAGAATCTTTAAGCTTACTGTAACCTACAATCGGATTCCCTTCCAGAAACCACACAGGATGCCTGTGCCATATCTTATTTTCAGCATGTTCCAGCTCCTGATCAATAACAAGTGAAAGCATTGTGCAGATCTCCTGATCTGATGGGGACTGTGCGTTATTATAATCTGATATTTCAGGATTTATCATTAATTAAGAATTGGTATTATTGAGCATAGGTACAAATTTATAGGCTCCGAATTCCTCTTTCTCAATTTCCGTAGGCGAAACTTTTGTAAACCTGTACAGTACCTGCTCATCTGTCGGTCCAAGTGGAATCACCATTTTCCCTCCTACTTTCAATTGTTTTAGTAATTCCACGGGCAGCACGGAAGCTCCACATGTAACGATGATCTTGTCAAATGGAGCGAAAGTTGGCAATCCTGCAAAACCGTCACCAAAACTCTGAAATTTTGGAAAAAGATTAAGCTCCCTTAATTTTTTCTTAGAATAATCGAACAGGTCTTTTTGTCTTTCTACAGTATACACCAGGGCTTTCATTGCCAATAACACAGCAGTCTGATACCCACATCCTGTTCCAATTTCCAGAACTTTCTCTCCCGGGATTACCTGTAAAAGCTCTGATTGCTCTGCAACCGTTGAAGGATGCGAAATGGTTTGATGGGCCAGAATGGGAAAAGCACGGTCTTCGTAAGCGAAGTCTTCAAAAATACTTTCAATAAAAAGATGTCTCGGAACTTCATTCATTGCCGAAAGTACATTTTGATCCGTAATCCCAATTCTCTGTTGAAGATATTCAACTAAAATCTTTCTTTTTCCTTTATGTACAAACGAATCTTGCGTCATTTAGATAGTAGTTATTAGATTGCTAGTGCTAGTTTCACACAAAAGTAAGAATTAGATTTCAGATTTCAGGAAGCCACCTTAATTTTTGATGATTAAAGTCAAAAGTCTTTATATCTGAAATATCATACCTAATTTATATCTTTACACAAATTAAAAAAGCTATGTTGAAAGCAGGTTTGGTAGGTGCCGGACATTTGGGAAAAATACACTTAAAGCTTCTCAATCAATCAGATAAGTATGATTTTGTAGGTTTTCATGATAAAGATGTAGAAAACGGAAAAAAATTGGAAGCCGAGTTTGGCTATACCTATTTTGAAAATTTTGATGATCTGTTGAATCAGATTAATATGCTGGATATTGTAACGCCTACGGTTTATCATTATGATTATGCATTAAAGGCCATTGAAAAAAAATTGCATTTCTTCATTGAAAAACCGGTAACACAAACGCTTGAACAAGCCGAAGAAATCCTTTATAAGTGCCGTGAAAATGGAATAAAAGCACAGGTCGGACACGTAGAAAGGTACAATCCTGCTTTTATGGCAACTAAGGATTATATTAAAAATCCCATGTTCATTGAAATCCACAGATTGGCTGAATTCAATCCAAGAGGAACCGATGTTTCTGTGGTCCTGGACCTGATGATCCACGATCTGGACATTTTATTGAGTATCGTTAAATCTAAGGTAAAAAGCATCCATGCAAGCGGTGTATGTGTCGTAAGTAAAACTCCAGATATTGCGAATGCCAGAATAGAATTTGAAAATGGATGTGTTGCCAACCTTACCACTTCAAGAATCTCTATGAAAGCCATGAGAAAAAGTCGCTTCTTTCAAAAAGACGCCTACATTTCTGTTGACTTCCTTGAGAAAAAAGCAGAAGTAATCCGTATGAAAGATGCTCCGGAAACACCTACTCCATTCGACATGATCATCGAAAATGCCGAAGGAGAAAAGAATCAGATTTTATTCGAGTATCCCAACATCCAGCCCAACAATGCCATATTAGATGAGCTCAACTCATTTGCCGATTCCATTACTGAAGATAAAAATGTAGAAGTATCACTGGAAGACGGAACTGAAGCGCTAAAAGTAGCATTGGAAATTATGAAATTAATCACAAGCAAATAACTACTCTTTTCACTTTGGACTTTCACATTTAATCACTGATATTATTTTAAAACCTGTTTAATAAGGTTAAATCCAAGAAAGCCTTTCAGTTTAAATGGCTGTGGTAAAAATACAATCATACTTCCTCTTTAAATTGTTTATATATTTAAAGAGGAATTTTAATTTTAATTCAATAATTTTTAAATATATTTGTGATTAGTAAACTTATAATTCTAAAATCAATCCCATAATCTTATAAAATCCAACTATGAAACGAACCATCCTAATATCCGCACTTTTATTGTCTCAATTTGGGACATCACAATTATTGAAAACAAACGGTCAAAAAATAGTTAATGACAAAGGTGAGAATATCCAGCTAAAAGGCCTAGGCTTGGGAGGATGGATGCTGCAGGAAGGATACATGCTGAAAACAGCAGATTTCGCAGGTCCCCAGTATAAAATCAAGCAGAAGATTTCTGAATTGATCGGTGAAGATGGGATGAAAGAATTTTATAAAGCATACTGGAAAAACGGAATAACCAAACAGGATATTGATCTGCTTGCAAAAGCAGGCTTTAATTCTATAAGGCTTCCGATGCATTATAACCTGTACACATTGCCAATTGAGCAGGAGCCCGTAAAAGGAAAGAATACATGGCTTGAAGAAGGCTTTAAAATGACGGATGATCTTCTTAAATGGTGCGCTGATAACAAAATGTATCTGATTCTTGACCTTCATGCTCTTCCTGGAGGCCAGGGAAATGATGTAAACATATCAGACAACGATAAATCTAAACCGTCACTTTGGGAAAGTGAAGAAAATCAGAAAAAAACCATTGCATTCTGGAAAAAGCTGGCAGAACGTTATAAAGATGAACCATGGATAGGTGGTTATGACCTCATCAATGAGCCTAACATCAATTTCACAGGAAAAAATCCCAACGGAACAGATGAAATGTCAAATGCCCCATTATGGAAATTCCAGAAAGAAATTACAGAAGCCATCCGTGAGGTGGACAAAAAACACATCATTATTCTGGAAGGAAACGGATGGGGAAACAACTATAACGGCCTGACTCCTCTTTGGGATAATAATCTGGTCTTCAGCTTCCATAAATATTGGAACAACAATGATGACGCGACAGTAAAAGGAATTCTGGATTTAAGAGAAAAGCATAATATTCCGATATGGTTGGGAGAAACAGGGGAAAACTCTAATGTATGGTTTACGGAACTGATCCAGCTAATGAATAAACACAATATTGGCTATGCTTTCTGGCCAATGAAAAAGATCGATAATACTGCAGGAATTGCCAATGTAAAAATTACACCCGAGTATCAGAAACTGTTAGACTATTGGAAAAACGGAGGTGAAAAACCGTCAAAAGAATTTGCAACAAAAGCTTTAATGAAAATTGCAGATAATTATAAATTCAGTAATGTTGAAATAAAAAGAGACGTTATCGATGCTATGTTCAGACAGGTAACCGATGACTCTACAAAACCTTTTAAAAATCATCAGGCACCGGGAAGAATCTTTGCTACCGAATATGATTTGGGAAGAATGGGTTCAGCATATCTGGATAAAGACTTCATCAATCTGTGGGTTAGTGATCCTGCCAAAAGATCTGAATGGAATGCAGGTCACCAGATGAGAAATGACGGAGTGGATATTTATTTGTGTAATGACAAAGTAACTAATGCGTATTATGTAGGAAAAACCGAAAAAGGAGAATGGTTGCAATACACAATTAACAGTAAAGCAGACAAAGCATATACCTTTGATATAAGATATGCCGCTGGTAATGATTCGAAATTGAGAATTGAAGACGCCGCAGGAAAACAGCTTGCAGTTGTTTCACTGGCATCAACAGGAGGAAAAAATCAATGGAAAACTAGTTCAGTGAAGAACGTTAATCTTAAAAAAGGGGAAAACAAGATCAGAATCATTTTTGAAAATGACGGCGTTGATATTAATTATTTTGAGTTGAAATACTAATTATCTTTAAATTAAAATCCCTTTAGAATCTAAAGGGATTTATTTTTTAAATTTACGGCGATATAAATTGACCATTATGAAAAAAGCAGAATTTCTCTTTCTATTGATTTCTACATTTACTTTTGCCCAGCATACAGCCCTGGAGCAAAAAATAAATTCTATCATCAATGACAAAAATGCCACTGTAGGAGTTTCTGTACTGGGAATGGAAAATCAATCACTTTATAGCAAAAGCGGAGATAAAAAGCTCCCAATGCAAAGTGTCTTCAAGTTTCATATTGCTGCCACTGTTCTCAATTTTGTAGATGAAGGAAAACTGTTGTTACATCAGAAGATTTTAGTTAAAAAATCAGATCTTCTTGAGGATACATGGTCGCCACTTAGAGAAAAATATCCCAATGGTAATATTGAAATTCCTTTAAGTGAAATTATAGACTTCACCGTTGCGCAGAGTGATAATAATGGGTGTGATATCCTTTTAAGGTTAATTGGCGGAACGGATACAGTTCAAAAATTTATGGATACCAAAGGAATAAAAAATTTTCAGATCCGCTTTAACGAAGAAGAAATGCATAAAGACTGGAATGCACAATATCAAAATTACAGTTCAACAAACTCCATCGTACAGGTTTTGAAAAAGTTTTATAAGGGACAGTTACTTTCCAGAAAATCCACAGATTACCTGATGAAGGTAATGCTAGGCACCAAAACAGGAACAAACAAACTGATTGAGCAGCTTCCTAAAAACACACCTGTGGCTCATAAAACAGGCTCTTCAGGTAAAAATAAAGATGGGCTTACCGGTGCTGAAAACGACATGGGAATTGTAACCCTTCCGAATGGAAAACATTATGCCATAGCTGTATTTGTAAGCAACTCTATGGAAACAGAAGCTGCAAACTGTAAAATCATTTCAGATATTTCAAAAGCAGTTTGGGATGATTTTAGTAAGTAAATATTAAAGCTTAACTTTAAGCGAGATAAAAAGCGCTCAATTAGGGCGTGATTAAACCTAATCTTATTTATTACAATGAAAAAAATAGCAATACTTTTCAGCATTTTTTGTTTCAGCTTCTTTTTTTCTCAAAAGAGCCAGAACTATTTACAGGTAGGCTACGCAAGCATTTGTTGCGGAACACCTTCCGAAGATCCTGTGATTAATTACATATCAAAGTTTCAAAAAAAGAATAAGACAAAACCTTTTGAAATTTACAAACAAAGCGGACTGGGCAGAGAGGGGGAATTTAATCTTTATATCGGGATCGATTCCTTAGCAAAAACTAAAAAAAAGAAGTTCATATCCGGACTTAAGGCTGCTATATCTTCTCAAAATGCAGTAAGAAAAAGCAACAGCGGAAATGTGAACTTTGATGAAACGCAGATCGTCACAAAAGCAGATTTAGCCAATTCAAGAAATTTAACTATCTATAAAAAATAATTTAATTAAAGGAAAAATGATCAAAAACGTTGTAGTTATCGGAGCTGGAACCATGGGAAATGGTATTGCACATACTTTTGCGCAAAGCGGATTTAAAGTAAATCTTGTAGATGTTTCTCAGGATGCTTTAGACAGAGGAGTAAAAACCATTACCACCAACCTCGACAGAATAATTGCAAAAGGCAACCTTACAGAGGAGCAAAAAGCAGAAACTTTAGGAAATATCACCACTTTTACAGAGTTGAAAGAAGCCGTGGGAACCGCTGATTTAATTGTAGAAGCAGCTACTGAAAATCAGGATCTGAAACTGAAAATCTTCGGACAGATGGATGAATTTGCTCCGGAAAACTGTATTCTTGCGACTAACACTTCTTCTATCTCCATTACAAAGATAGCCGCTGCAACTAAGAGAGCTGATAAGGTGATCGGTATGCACTTTATGAATCCTGTTCCAATTATGAAACTGGTTGAAATCATTAAAGGATACTCTACTTCCAAAAAGACTTTTGACATCACCTATGATATGAGTAAAACGTTAGGAAAAGTGCCTGTGGAAGTGAATGATTACCCTGGTTTCGTTGCTAACAGAATTTTAATGCCTATGATCAATGAGTCTATTGAAACATTATATAACGGCGTGGCAGGCGTTGAAGAAATTGATACGGTAATGAAACTTGGAATGGCTCATCCAATGGGACCTCTTCAGCTGGCTGATTTTATTGGTCTTGATGTTTGTCTTGCTATTCTTAATGTGATGTATGACGGATTTAAAAATCCAAAATATGCCCCGAATCCTCTATTGGTAAATATGGTAATGGCAGGAAAACTGGGAGTAAAATCAGGAGAAGGTTTTTATGACTACTCCGAAAGCAAAAAAGCTGAAAAAGTTTCAAAAATGTTCTCGAAATAATTCTAGTGATTATCAGTTGTGAGTTATAAGTTATACATTTGAACAACGGTCTGTTCTGGCTGTTATCATTGATCACAACCCTAATGAAAATTAAAGAAAAAAATATTCAGATATCATTGGTCATCATTATTGTAATGATGACCATTTTACGTTTTTTACTCAATGAGAAAGGCAGGGTAAGCCCGGATTCAATCCGGTATATGAGATTTGCTCATGTATTCCCGACTATTGATAATACGACAACACCTGTAGGATATCCGTTAAGTATTAAGCTTTTTACATATCTGGGGATGGACGAATTCTGGAGCAGTAAAGTAATCGGGATTCTGGCTTTTCTTTTTATTGTGGCCTTTGCCTGGAAAAAAAACTTTTTCTTTAAAGAATCTGTTATCGTCAGTGCTTTATTTAGTTTCGTGTCAATTTACTCTTTTACGATGAGTGAAGCGCTCATCCTTCCATTTGTATTTTTATTCCTGTATACGGCACATTTAATTATTACTGGAAAACTGGAAAAAGGAAAAGCTGTATTTTATCTTTCGTTATCATTAATTGCCTTATATAATATCCGCTATAGTTCATTGTTTATTATGGGGGGAACAGGACTTTTCGGATTATTGGTATGGAAAAAAAAGTATGCCCGTACTTTCATTATTTCAGGCTTCATTGGTTGTGGTTTTGTAGCTTTATACAAGTTTACCTTTTTGGATTATTTTAATGAAAACTACATTAAGCAATCCTTAGAAATGGGTCTCCACCCTACTTCACAGCTGTTGGTTGAATTGTTTCAGGGCCTGGCTACTACTTTTAATCCTTTTATTCATATTGCAGATCCAGGAGGTGGTTTGATCAATAATGCGATTTATGGTATCGGATTTCTGAATATCTGTCTGATGGTATTTCTTTTTATTAAGATCCGGTTATCTGACAGTGATCTGTTCTTTCTTGTTATTGGAATTTCAGGAATCATATGTTCCTTTTTTGTTCAGTATTTTTATCCTGTCAATCCTATAGATTATCGGTTATTAGCTCCATTCAGCTTACCTCTGTGGCTAATGTACTTCAAAAGACTCTTTGATATCTTCAATATAAAAGTGTATGCAATCGGAGCATTAAGTTTGCTGTCAGGAATACTCTTTACCTGGCTTTCAAAAGGCAATTATCTGGAAAACAGAAAAAATATCAGTCAATTTTTAGAGACTGAAAATCTTAAGGATAAACCTATCACATTTTATCTGGAAACGACCGAGGACCTGGAAAAAATACAGGTAGCAGAATTAATAAGCACAGTAAATTCCAATATAAGCCTGACATTCAAGCCTCAAGATACCCTACAGAAAACTACACTTACCCAGTACAAAGTTTTACAAAAAATTAGGATCGACAAGAACAAATATCAATAATTTTATTATCTTTGAGAAAGTTAAAATATTAAAAAAATGAAATTACCAAAGTTTTTATTAGCAGACAATTCGGAATTTCCTGAGGATTTATTCGTGGTTCATACAGAATACCCAAGATTTATCTTGAACGTTGAGGAAGAAGAAGTTGAGTGGCTGGATGATTTGGAAGGAGACGATGAAGAGACCATGGCAGATGAAGCTACTAAAGTGGTAGAAGCAGCGTTCAAATGGTGTGACGAAGAATTAGCTAAATACGACGAAGAAGAGGAAGAATAAGAAAACCCTAAAACATAAAAAAGGAACTCATTTGAGTTCCTTTTATTTTTTTATTCTGATTTATTAAATTTCAATAATAAAAGATTGTCCTTATACAATTCCAAAGTTGTTCCTGAAATTACGTACTTGTTTGCTTTTCCCATCATATCCATGAAGTTCTGCTCCACATTCATATTATCACAGGCCATTTTTGTAGAACCCATTTGCCCTGCTGAAAAATTACCTGTAGAAGCATCAAGCTTTACCGTACCAAAATAGTTATTACATCCGGCATTTCCATTGATCTTTTCTCCCTCGATATTCAATGTAGGAACTTTCCCTTTTACATTATCCGCTAAAGTCCATTTTGTATTGACCAATGAAGGCTGAGATTTTCCTACTTTTGAAGCAGATGCGCTTGACATAGTTCCGCACGACGCCAAAATCACGGCTGCACTTATACTTAAAAAAAGATTTTTCATTTTTTTCTTTTTTGATTTAACCAAATTTACGGAAATTATATTATTTAAACGGCTTTGAAAGAATTTTATTATTCTTAGAAGGCTAAAGCCTGTCCGTTATCAATGTATATAACAAAAAAACGGGCTTTAGCCCGTTTCTTTATATTTATGATCTTAATTCTGCGTTGAATTCTTTCTGGAAAGATTTAATCAAAGAATCCATTACTTCGGAAATTTCTTTTTCCTCAAGAGTTTTTGCATCATTTAATAACTCAAAACTCATCGCATAGGATTTCTTTCCCTCCGGAAGATTTTTTCCTTCATATACATCAAACAGATTGATGTTTTTAATGAAAGGAGATTTATTCTTTTTGGCAGTCTGATACAGCTCCTGATATGTTATATTCTTATCAATCAGCAATGCAAGATCTCTTCTGATTTTATTGAATTTAGGAATATCCCTGAATTTCAATTCATTCCCAGATCGTAATTGTTGGGCCAATTCAAGTTCAATTTCGGCATAGAAACAGTCCTGGTCAATATCGAAATCTTTCAATAATTCCGGAGCCACTTTTCCAATTCTTACCAATACTTTTCCATCAGCTTCATAAGCAATTGCATCCGAGAATCTGTTATCGGACAAAGCAACTTCTTTATAATCGATTGCCAATCTTTCCAGCAATACTTTCACATAAGCTTTCAGGTTGTAGAAATCCGTTGCTGATTTCGGTTGTAACCAGTTTTCAGCAACCTCTCTTCCTGAAACAAGAATAGCCAGCTGTTTCCTTTCTTCATATTGAGCTCTTTTGTGATAAATCTTTCCAAACTCAAAGAATTTAATATCCTGGTTCTTTCTGTTAATATTATAGATGGAATTTTGAAGAAGCCCTTCCAACAAGGATTTTCTCATGAAAGCCAGATCACCACTCAAAGGATTCAGAAGTTTCACAGCATCCGTTTCATCTTTTACAGAAGTAAGTGAGTTGTTCATTACTTCATTAAAACCTAAACTTTGTAAAGTTCTTGCCCAATTGTTTTCCAATTCATCCTGATCATTAGCGCTTAGCTTTACAGGTGTAAATGATATCTTTTGTGGAGCATCAATCTTATTATATCCGTAGATCCTTAAGATCTCTTCGATAACATCAATTTCCCTCGTCACATCAGCTCTGTAAGCCGGAACAGAAATTTCCAAACCATTTTGAATTTCGTTCAAAACTTTAATTTCAAGAGCTTTTAAAATCTCTTTTACTTTTTCTCTGTGAATTTTAGTTCCAAGAATCTGTTCTATTTTAGAGAACCTGATGATAACATAGCTGTCTTCAATTTTCTTTGGATATTCTTCCAGCAACTCTCCTACCAGTTTTCCTTCTGCAATTTCCTGGATCATTTTGATAGCGTGGGTAATAGCTGTTCTTGTAAGGTTAGGATCCACTCCTCTTTCAAACCTGAATGATGCATCCGTGTTCAATCCATGAAGTTTAGCTCCTTTTCTTACCGCTACCGGATTAAAATAAGCACTTTCCAAAAAGATTGTTTTTGTCTCATTAGAAACTCCGGAATTGGCACCACCAAAAACACCGGCAATACACATCGGTTTATCTTTTCCGTCTTTGATCATGACTTCAGAACCGTTTAAAGTTCTTTCCACACCATCCAAAGTCGTAAATTTTGTTCCTTTTTTTACGGTCCCTACTTTTACTTTTTTATCAGCAATTTTGTCTGCATCAAAAGCATGGAGCGGTTGTCCGAATCCGTGAAGAATATAATTGGTAATATCCACGATATTGTTGATCGGGCTTAAACCGATTGCTTTCAATCTGTTTTTCAACCATGCCGGAGATTCTGCTACTTTTACATCTTCGATAACAGCTCCGATATATCTAGGGCATAATTCAGCATCTTCTACTTCTAAAGTAAAGTTATGAGCACCTTCATTATTTAATGGTTCCGAAGCTACCTTTTCGAACTGGGCTTTTTGCTGATTGGTTGAAAGAAAAGCATAAAGATCCCTTGCTACACCGTAGTGCGACATGGCATCGGTCCTGTTAGGCGTTAAACCAATTTCAATTACCTCATCAGTTGCCAATTCAAAATAATCTGCAAAATTCTTTCCTACTTCATATTCTGCTTCGTCAAGAACCATGATTCCGCCATGATCCTCACTAAGGCCTAGCTCATCTTCTGCGCAGATCATTCCTTGTGAAACTTCACCTCTGATTTTTGCTTCTTTAATTTCAAAAAAGTTTCCGGTCTTATCGTAGATTTTTGTTCCCACCACTGCAACAGGAACAGTTTGTCCGGCTTCCACATTAGGAGCTCCACAAACGATGTTAAGCACCTTTCCGTTTCCTACATCTACAGTTGTTTTCTTAAGTTTGTCAGCATTCGGATGTTTTTCGCAGGTTAAGACCTTACCTACTACAATTCCTTCCAGGCTTCCTTTTACACTTTCAAATTTATCTATACCTTCAACTTCAAGACCAATATCTGTAAGGAACTCACCGATTCTTTCAGTTTTCAATTCCGTTTTTATGTAATCTCTCAGCCAGTTATTTGATATTTTCATCTGCTTAAATCTATTTTTTATCGGTTAAATGCCAACCTATAAGGTTTCATTCACTTTATTTTGAAAATTTTTACTTCGAATTTTGCGTTTACAAAGGTCGTGTTTTTTTAAGAAATAACGAAATTTTTAACTTCCCAACTGAACTCAAAAACAAAAAAAAGAGGTCCTGAAAATTCAAAACCTCTGTTATTTAATTGAGCTTAATCTTATAGTCCGATTACCGGCATTGATAACATTAAGATATTTTCGTTTTCTTCAAGACCGTCAAGAGGTTCAATGATTCCCGGTCTGTTTGGCTGAGACATTTTCATTGTGATATCGTCAGAACCAAGAATAGTCAACATTTCTGTTAAAAACTTAGAGCTAAACCCGATGTTGATATCTTCTCCGTTATAATCACAAGGGATCTGCATATCTGCTTTGTTTGCATATTCCGTATCTTCTGCGTGAAGGTGAAGGATGTTGGCAGATAATTTAAATCTTACCTGATTGGTTGATTTATTAGACATGATCGATGCTCTTTTGATCGCACCTAATAGCAGGTTTCTGTTGATTGTTAATACATTCGGATTTTCTTTTGGAATAACCGCAGTATAGTTAGGATATTTTCCGTCAATCAGTCTACAGATCCAGATATGTTTACCAAAAGTAAATTTAGCCATGTTCTCATTGAAATCGATAGTAACGTCTTCGTTGGAACTTGCCAATATATTTTTGAAAATATTTAAAGGTTTTTTAGGCATGATGAACTCCATAGGTTCTACGTTCATCAGGTCCATTCTTTTGTAAACAACCAGTCTGTGAGAATCTGTAGAAACAAAATTCGTCTCATTTTCCCCGAACTGGAATAGAACTCCTGTCATCACCGGACGAAGAGAATCATTACTTGTTGCAAAAAGAGTATTGGTAAGTGCTTCAGATAAAATACCTGCGGACATGGTCACACTTTGTGAAGCATCAAATTCAGGAAGCTCCGGATAATCATCCGCATTATCCAATGCTACTGCGAAATTATCCTTTTCATCCAAAATTTCCAGCTGGCTACCCGTTCCCTCAGCATTATCCTTTACAGAAAATGTAAGCGGTTGTTCACCATATGTTTTGATAAAATCTTGAAAAATTTTAGCAGGAACAGCAAATTTACCCGAATCATCAGACTTTACTTCCAAAGAAGTTACAAGAGTTGTTTCGCCATCAGATGCTGTAATGGTAACCTGGGTTTCGTTTAATTCGAAAAGATAGTTTTCTAAGATCGGTCTCGATTGAGAGCTTGATATTACGCCACTTACAGTTTGCAAAGCCTTCTGCAATTCACCACTTGAAATAATAAATTTCATAGATTTAAAAATAAATTTTTACAAATATAATAAATAGAAAATAGATTAAAAAATATAATTCTGAGAGTTATTAACAACGAGTAAAAGATTTTTAAAACTACTTCCGGTATACTTTTTTAATGGATAAACCATCATTAAGGACTAAAGATAGGCATTTTCTTTGATCAATTAATTATATTTGTACATAATCTTTTTTATCATGCGTAAACCTCCTATTCATACAAGTTTCCGGAATGCTTTTCGAGGTCTTTTTTTAATGATAAAAACAGAAAGAAATTTTCAGATCGAGTGTATTGCTCTGCTGATTAACATTTTCCTTATTTTTTATTTACAGTTATCAAAATTCGATACTGCCCTCGTTCTCATCGTTTCTTTTGGGGTTTTAAGTACGGAAATTCTTAACACTGCCATTGAAAGGATCTGCGATATCATTCAGCCTGAATTTGACAAAAGAATAGGCTTTATTAAAGATATTTCAGCAGGTGCTGTAATTCTTATGGCTATTGTATCGTTAATTGTAGGGATTTTGGTTTATCCCAAGTATCTATTCAGCTAGAGAAAGCCGAAATCGTGCTTTGCTTAGAATAATTACTGTTGCCTAGAATTATCTTGCAACATAAATAAAGCCCCTCCTTCCGGATTTAAAAATCGTTTCGATTCTTTTATAATCGTCCACTTCGTACGCATCAGCCAACAGAATTTCATCGTCTGTAATCTCAAAAAGTATCCCTTCTACATGGTCTTCGACATGACCTGAAAACGTTAAAATAGGATGGTATTTCTGGTTACTTTTTCTCAGAACTTCCGGATCTGTAATCTCAAGCATTTTTAATGTATAACCTGTGAGAACATCTTTATCACCTTTGAGCAACCTTCCAAAGGTTTGGGTCTGTACCTGCTCTTTCTGTAAAGTTCCGTATGAAAATAAATAAGGCATTTATAAATATTTTTCAATGGTTGGAATTGCAATTTCGGCCATCATTCCATAGCCTTTTTCATTAGGATGTACGCCGTCCTGGGAAAGAAGAACTTCTTTATCGTCTACCAATGCAGAATAAAAATCAATATAGGTTAAAGAATGCTTTTCTGTCATGCCTTTCAGAATACTATTGTAAGTAAGGACCTCATCATTGGTTCTCAGCTTTCCGGAAGCAACTTCAATTCCATCTACATCTTTAGAAAAAGGAAGAATGCTCACCAGATATATATCTGTAGTAAATTGTTTTGCAATTCTGATGGCCTCCTCAATATTAGCTTTAAAATCCTCAGGCGCTACCATTTTATTTCCGTTTTTAATAGCTAGGTCATTTGCTCCATAGGCAATAAAAACAACATTCCCATCTGCGGAATTCCTTGCAGCCAGCTCATGGGGTATCCTCTTTATCAGACCTTCCGTTGTTTCTCCTCCGATTCCTAAATTATAAACAATCAATTCATTGTGACCTTCATGGAATTTCTGTAATGCATATCTTTTTAAAATATCCACCCATCCACCAAATACTCCGTCATATTCACAATATGTAATACTGTCCCCAAAGAACAGCGCATAAATCATTCTTTTCATTTCTAAGTTTTATAATTTAATCACTAAGATTTTAAAGCGGTAAGAAGTTACCTAACCATAATCTTTATCCCCTTTAATGGATTGTTAATTTCAATCCAAAATTAGCTTAATATTTTGATGTGATTCAATAATTTCTACTAGAATATCAAATAAAGTTTGTCCCTTTTGTGCTATCAGCTCGTCCAGTTTTTCTCTGATCATTTCTGTATTAAAAGGTTTTCCCTGCTTTATTTTTTTCTCATAAAACTCGCGTGTGGCCTCGAAACCCAAATCATGTTCTGATTTTTCAGATTTCTTCCAGATCAATTCAATTTCTTCATGGGGTTCAAAAACTCCAAATCCACCATACAGGATATCATCAAAACCATCCAAAGTTCCGACTTTCCAGTCAGTGTTTTTCATCAGTACTTCTGAAACTTCTTCATAGAAGCCCGCCAGATCAAAAAAATGACCGCCATTAATGACGATCATTTTTTTATTATTGTTATTTGAAGTACTCAACTCCATTTTTAAAGATATTGTGATAGTTCGCTGTTGGAATATTTTTCATGAGACCTTCAGCAAATCGTTCTGGGTGTCCCATTCTTCCATAGATCTTCCCACATGGACTGGTAATTCCTTCGATTCCGAATAATGAGTTATTCGGGTTGAAAGGCATCCCGTGGGCAATGTTTCCATCAAGATCAATGTACTGGGTAGCAATCTGTCCGTTCTCATATAATTTCCTGATTTCATCTTCTGAAGCCATGAAACGTCCTTCACCGTGGGAAATCGGAATGGTGAAAGTCTGTCCTTTCATTCCTTTTAACCAAGGGCTTTCGTCATTTACTACCTGCACTGTTACCATCTGGGAGATGTGTCTTCTGATGGCATTGTGAGCTAATGTCGGAGAATTCTCATCCAGATCTTTGATTCTTCCGTAAGGTAAAAGTCCCGATTTCACTAGCGCCTGGAATCCGTTGCAGATTCCGATGATCATTCCGTCTCTGTCTAATAATTCGTGAACTGCATTTTTCATTTTCTCGTTTTTCAGAACGTTCACAATGAATTTTGCAGAACCATCCGGCTCATCACCCGCAGAAAAACCTCCTGAGAATGCAAGGATCTGAGATGTTCTGATCTCTTCCACCCATGCATCAATGCTTTCATCGAGTAACTGGTGATTGATATTGATTAAAGGTAAGCTGCTTACTACAGCGCCTTCTTTCTGGAATGCATTCAGTGTGTCATATTCACAGTTGGTTCCCGGGAATACCGGAGCAAATACTTTCGGTTGTGCGATTCCGTGTTTTTTAATGATGATATTTCTTGGGTTGACCGAGTTATGTTTTGCATCAATTTCAACCGTGATCTTTTCTTTTTCTACAGTCGGGAAAAGATTTTCAAATGTATTAGTATTGGCCGCTACAAGATCTGTAATGTCTGATTCAATACCGTTAATTTTTAAGGTTCCTGAGTCTTTTACTTCTCCGATTAACTGAAGGGAAGCTGCGCTTAATTCTTCTTTCGCCTCGATAACTAAGCTTCCGATATTTTTTGCTAATAATACATTTTCATCAGCACTGATCTCAGCTCCTAATCTGTTTCCGAAACTCATTTTTGCCAAAGCTACGGCAAGACCACCTTCTTTTAGTGTTTTTACAGAAACAATTTTCCCGGATTTGATATTTTCGAAAATGAATTCAAAAACTTCTTTTAAAGCATCATAGTTTGGAAGTCCGCTTTCCTGAGCAATGTGATTGAAGAAATACAATTTGTTTCCTGCAGTTTTCAATTCCGGAGAGATGATGTTTTCTTTATCTCCGTTGGCACATGCAAAAGAAATCAGGGTTGGTGGAACGTTAAGGTCCTGGTATGTTCCACTCATCGAATCTTTACCTCCGATTGCTGCCAGACCCAATTTGATCTGAGCATCATAAGCCCCTAAAAGAGAGGCTAAAGGTTTGCCCCATTTTTCAGGGTTTTGTCCTAATTTCTCAAAGTATTCCTGAAAGCTTAACCTGATATTTTTATAATCACCTCCCATGGCAACAATCTTTGCCACACTCTCCACGACAGCGTAAGATGCTCCTAACAGTGAGTTTTGTTTTGAGATCTCAGCATCGAATCCCCAGCTTGCGAGAGAAACGGTTTTGATATCTTTTGCACCTAAAATAGGTAGTGTCTGCACACTTCCTTCCATCAGGGTTTGCTGGTATTTACCTCCCAAAGGCATAGCTACCGTAGTGGCTCCGATAGAAGAGTCGAACATTTCAAGTAGTCCTTTCTGAGAAGCTACGTTTTTATCTTTTAAGATGTTCAGGAAGTTTTCTGTTGTGAAAGCTTTTGTTTCTTGTTTTACTTCTTCCAGGTGAGTAATTTTCACTTCCTGAGATTTTGAACATCCGTTGGTATCTAAAAATGCTCTTGAAAGATCTACAATTTTGTCCCCTTTCCAGAACATCTGCATTCTTCCGGAATCTGTCACTTTTGCCACTTCTACAGCCACAATGTTTTCAGCTTCACAGAATTTAATGAATTTTTCTTTATCCTGAGGATCTACCACCACAGCCATTCTTTCCTGAGATTCAGAAATAGCCAGTTCGGTTCCGTTTAATCCTTCATATTTTAATGGTAATACATCAAGGTTTACTTCTAAAGAGTCTGCGATCTCACCGATTGCCACAGAAACACCTCCTGCTCCGAAGTCGTTTGATTTTTTGATCAGCTTCGTTACTTCAGGGTTTCTGAATAATCTCTGAATTTTACGTTCTTCTACGGCATTTCCTTTCTGAACCTCTGAACTCATGGTGTGAATAGAGGTTTCGTCCTGTTCTTTAGAACTTCCGCTTGCTCCTCCTACTCCGTCACGACCTGTTGCTCCTCCTAAGATAATGATTGAATCACCATTAGCAGGCTTCTCACGTCTTACCCAATCTACAGGAACAGCTCCGGTAACGAAACCTACCTCCATTCTCTTGGCTTTATAGCCTTCGTCATAGATTTCAGAAACCATTGTCGTCGCAAGCCCGATCTGGTTACCATAAGATGAATATCCGTTGGCAGCCTGTTTCGTGATGGTTTTCTGAGGTAGTTTTCCCGGTAATGTTTTATCAACCGGCTCTAAAACATCGGCAGCACCTGTTAATCTCATGGCCTGAAATACGAAAGATCTTCCGGATAACGGGTCTCTGATCGCTCCTCCCAAACAAGTAGATGCTCCTCCGAAAGGTTCAATTTCCGTCGGGTGGTTATGCGTTTCATTTTTGAATAATAAATACCAAGGTTCTTTTTTACCATCGTATTCTGCTTCGATCTGAATGGTACATGCATTAATCTCATCAGAAATAACAAGGTTATCAAGATTCCCTGTTTTATGGAAATACTTTCCGCATACCGTTGCCAGATCCATTAATGAAATCGGCTTCAGCTCACGCCCTAAGAATTTTCTTTTTTCGATATAATCATTGAAAATAGTTTCCAATGTATGTTTGAACTGACCTTCAAACTGTATGTCTGACAATTCTGTTTCAAAAGTTGTATGACGACAGTGGTCACTCCAATAGGTATCTAATACTTTTAATTCTGTTTTCGTAGGATTTCTTTGTTCAGTTTTGAAATATTCCTGAATGAATTTCAGGTCGTCCAATCCTAGTGCAAAACCATGATTATTATAAAAGTTTTCAAGTTCCGCATCATTGAAATTGATGAAGTTTTCGTGGATGATTACTTTTGATGGTGTTTCATCAGCTGGAATATCCAGAATAGATAAATCTTTTTCCTGAGATTCCACTTTATTGATTAGAAGATCTTTGATCTTAACCAAATCAGCTTCAGAAACTCCTTCAAATTCAATCAGTTTTCCACTTCTTACTTTTGATTTTTCATTTTCTGTCAGTAAGGCGATACACTGCTGTGCAGAATCTGCTCTCTGATCATACTGTCCCGGTAAAAATTCCATTCCGAAATGAATAGCTTTTGCAGGGTTCTCTGTATGCAAAATATCAGTAACAGGGTCTACAAAAGTGTTATTGACCACTTTTTCAAATTCTCCGTCATTCAGGTTGAAAATATCATACACGTTATATACTTTCACGCTTTGAACAGCCGGAACAACCGCTTTTACCTCATCAAAAATTTTTGGACTTTCAACATCGAAAATACCTCTTTTTTCTACGAAAATTCTTTTGTTATTAGACATTAGATGTCAGATATTATATTATTAGACTTATTTACTTATTTTATTAGGATTATCAGGATGTTCTTCCTGATATTTCTTAGCTTTTCCGATTTCTCTCTTAAGCCATTTTTCAAAAGGAACCTTTTCATTATCATAGTCCAGTGCAAAAATTTCCTGGCCCTCTGCTGAGACTAAAAATTTGAAATCAAATGTTAATCCCACATCTATTTTCCTGTAATCATATGTATTTACCTGATAAAAAGGAAAGTTTTCTTTTGGCCTTTCAACGATTTCAAAAAAAAGTTTTTTTTCCTCTTTGGATAATTTATTATACCAGTTGACATAATAGATTTCCGAAAGTTTTGTATTTTGTTTTTCAAAAAATTGAAGAATACGTTTCTCCTTCTCATTATATTTGAATGGGTTTGGATAAAATTTCCCATTAACTTCTACGGAATTCGTTTGTTCCGCAACAGGTTGGATCACTTCTCCTTTAAAATTCATCACTCCCCATGTTCCTCCTACCATTGCTTTGTGCTCATCATTGGTTTTTTCCCAATCACATCCATCACAATAGGCAGCATATCCGTAATTAAATGGTGAAACAAAATCGTGTTTGGCTTCAATTACCGTTGTACCGTTTCTGTCTACAAAACCTACCTTCCCATTTTTAACAAACCGTCTTACTCCTTCAGAAAAATAATCAGCACCATTATCGTACAGGAAAGGTCTGTAAAGGAAATTCCCTTTTTTATCATAGACATATCCCCAGGCGTTTTTTTCTTTTATCTCATCCTTTTTAGACCCGTCGAAATAAATGGTTTCTTCTTTTACAGGATCGCCGTCTTTTAGAAATGAAAAGACTTTGAACTGCGCAGGAACAATAATTTTTCCGGTATGATCTTTTACCCCTACCAAAGAATCTTTTGATTTAAAGTAGGTTAAAACATCTTTTCCCTGTGAAAAGGAAAGAGTGGGTATCAAAAGGAAAAATAGTATTCTGTTCATACCTGCAATGAAATAAAAAATGCAGCCGAAAAGACTGCATATGGTATTATACTTTAAGATCAGCCTCCAGTCCAATCATGTCTTTGTTTTGCTCCAGTATCGGCTGAACTTCATTTTTAATGAATTCCTCCGTTTGAATAGGTGCAAAGCCAATGAAATTTTTAGGATCCAGAACTTCTTTTAATTTTGATTTATCGAGCTTTAAAGAATCATCATTCAGAATCCTTTCAATCAGATCGTTTTCTTTTCCTTCTTCTTTCACTTTTTTAGAAGCTTCCATAGAGTGAACCCTGATGACCTCGTGGATTTCCTGACGGTCCCCTCCTGCTTTTACTTCTTCCATGATAATATATTCTGTTGCCATGAAAGGAAGTTCTTCCATTATGTGCTTATTGATTCTGTTCGGATAAACTACAATTCCGTTCATAATGTTATTCCAGATCAACAAGATTGCATCCACAGCTAAAAACGCCTGAGGAATTGTTAATCTCTTGTTGGCCGAATCATCCAATGTTCTTTCAAACCATTGTGTAGAAGCTACCATGGCAGAACTTGTCGTCAGAGACATTACATATTTTGCCAATGCCCCGATTCTTTCGCTTCTCATCGGATTACGTTTGTAAGCCATAGCTGATGAACCGATCTGGTTTTTCTCGAATGGCTCTTCAATTTCCTTAAGATTCTGAAGTAAACGTAAATCGTTTGTGAATTTATGTGCAGATTGTGCAATATTTCCTAATAAAGCCACCACTTTCGCATCAATTTTTCTATCGTAAGTCTGTCCGGAAACTCCGAAAACCTTATCGAAACCGAATCTTTTTGAAAGTTCTTTATCTAAATGTTTTACTTTAGAATAATCTCCGTTGAAAAGTTCAAGGAAACTTGCAGCAGTTCCTGTAGTTCCTTTTACTCCTCTGAAACGAAGTGTTTCAAGGAAGAAATCTAATTCTTCAATATCAAGAACCAAACTCTGTAACCACAGAGTAGCTCTTTTTCCAACTGTTGTCAACTGAGCCGGCTGAAAGTGGGTGAACCCTAAAGTCGGAAGGTCTTTGTACTGAATTGCAAAATCTGCCAGGTTTTTCATTACGTTAACCAACTTTTTCTTTAAGATTAAAAGTCCGTCACGAATCTGAATTAAGTCTGTATTGTCTCCTACAAAAGCTGAAGTTGCTCCCAGGTGAATAATTCCTTTTGCTGAAGGTGCTACATCACCATATGCGTGAACGTGAGCCATTACATCATGACGGAATTTTTTTTCGTACTCTGCTGCTTTGTCATAATCGATGTTTTCAGCATTAGCTTTTAAGTCAGCGATCTGCTCGTCTGTAATTTCAAGTCCAAGGTCTTTTTCGATTTCAGCAAGAGCTATCCAAAGCTTTCTCCAATTCTGGAATTTGTTATTATGCGAGAAGTTAAATAACATTTCTTCACTGGAGTAGCGTTCTTCCAATGGATTTTTGTAGGAATTCATTCTTTCTTATTACTTTTAGATGCACAAAAATACGGATTTTCAGTGAGAGAGAAAAATTGTTACGGAGGTTTTAGATTTTGATTAAAAACTATGGGTAATTTTAAAGAACACTAATTATTTCTATTGATTATTTTCAAAAATAAATCAGAGTGATCATTGAAAATTTCAAGACAATGCTAGCCCCGATTGCAGAGGAAATCCTTTTTTGAAAAAAAGATTGAAACGAAAAGCGGGAAAAAGCTCCAAATAAAAACCAATACGTAACTTTTTTCCATAATGGTAAACATTTCTGGTATCAAAATAAAAGGCCACTCTTTCGAATGGCCTTCCTGATTTATTGGTAAATAACAACATCATCTTTCTTGATCTGATAACCTTTTTTCTTATAAGGAACCAGGACATAGCTTTCTTTTATATGTTTTCCACTTTTCCAGATGTTTCCTTTCCCTTCTCTTTCCAGAATAATACTTTTGGCATTACCATCCGGAATAAAAATTTCCGCCTGTTTCATATTTTTGCTAAAAATAACGGCAGTCATTGTGGTATAGCTTTTATCCGAGCCGACTTCTTTTAATTTGATTTTTTGTTCGAAAACCCGTACACAATCATTCTTGATCTGTGAGTAAGTGTAACCCGCAGAGCCTTTACAGCCATGGACATCTCTGTCCCCTCCTAAAACCGGAGCTTTTTGTTGTGCAAAAGTGAAAGAACCCAGGAACATTGCGCTAAGTAAAATTGTTTTTTTCATATTTAATTTTTTAATGTTTTCAGATTGGTAAAAAGTATGCCAAAAATAGGGTATTAGTTAATTTAATTCTAAGATACAAAAAAAGCCATTCAAAATGAATGGCTTAAAATTATTTGCTCCAATTAATTTTAGAGTGTTTTACATCCTCTGAATTGGTTCCGATCATAATATCAAACTCTCCCGGTTCCCAGTCAAATTTTAAATCCCCATTATAGAATTTTAAGCTTTCCGGTGTTATATCAAAAGTAATTTTTTTAGATTCTCCTTTTTTAAGGAAAACCTTCTGGAATCCTTTTAATTCTTTTACCGGTCTTGTAATGCTTCCTACCATATCGCGGATATACAATTGTACGACTTCTGCTCCGTCATAATTCCCTGAGTTGGTTACCGTAACAGAGGCCTGAACCGTTTGGTTACCTTTCGGATTAGGATCAGATACGGTAAGATCAGAGTAGTTGAATTGGGTATAGCTCAAACCAAAACCGAACGGATAAAGAGGGGTATTACACTCATCCATATAATTGGAACGAAATCGCTGATACTCACATTTATCAACAAGATCCTGACTTAACGGACGTCCTGTATTTTTAGCATTATAATAAATAGGCACCTGTCCAAGACTTCTTGGGAATGTCATAGGTAATTTACCGGAAGGATTCACCTTTCCAAATAATACATCAGAAATAGCATTACCTGCTTCAGAACCAGAAAACCAGACGTTCAGAATGGCATCAGGAACATCTTTTACATTCGTAAGGGCTAATGGCCTACCCGTGAAAAGCACCATTGCAATAGGTTTTCCTGTTTTCTTCAACTCGTTTAATAGATCAACCTGAGACTGTGGAATGGTGATTTCCGTTCTCGAAGAAGATTCACCACTCATTTCTGCCGATTCCCCGATGGCTAAAACAATGACATCCGCTTTATTGGCAACATCCACAGCTTCTTTTAAAAGCACCTCTTTTGAACGGTTATCTCTATCTGTTTTCTTTCCATGAGCTGCATAGATCTCTTCTAATTTAGCGCTGTAATCAATGTTAGCTCCTTTTGCTGAAATAAATTTTACTTCTTTTCCAAAATTGTCCTGAAGACCTTTCATCAAAGCAACAGATTGATCATGCTTTGCTGCGACACTCCAGGTTCCTGCCATATTCAAAGAATTGTTTACCAAAGGACCAATGACTGCTACGGTCCCTGTTTTTTTCAATGGAAGAACCTGATTATCATTTTTCATTAAAACCATTGATTGAGCAGCGGCATTTCGGGCAATCGTACGATTTTCGAGGTTATAAACCTCTTTTGCTGCTAATTTAGCATTGCCATAACGATAGGGATCATCAAACAATCCTAAATCATATTTGGCTTCAAGAATCCTTTTAGCTGCCATATCAATTTCAGCCTGCGTAACTTTTCCTTCTGACAAGGATTTTTTAAGGGTTGTCAAAAAACCTTCTCCCACCATATCCATATCAACCCCGGCCTTTAAAGCTAAAGCCGAAACCTGCTGAAGGTCTCCCATTCCATGATCTACCATTTCATTAATTCCGGTATAATCCGTTACCACAAAGCCTTTGAAATTCCATTTATTTCTCAAAACCTCTGTCTGAAGCCATCTGTTTCCGGTTGCAGGAACTCCGTCCACTTCATTAAATGATGCCATTACTGATGCAACTCCGGCATCCACAGCAGCTTTGTAAGGAGGGAAATATTCATTGAACATTCTCACATGACTCATATCTACGGTATTATAGTCTCTCCCTGATTCACCGGCTCCATATAATGCGAAATGTTTTACACACGCTAAAATGGTATTGCCCACAGAAAGGTCTTTCCCCTGATAGCCATATACCATATTTTTGGCTATTTCACTGCCTAAAAAAGGATCTTCTCCCGAACCTTCAGAGACTCTCCCCCACCTTGGTTCACGAGAAATATCCACCATTGGGGAAAATGTCCAGTTAATTCCATCAGAAGATGCTTCTCTTGCGGCAACTCTCGCAGATTGCTGAATAAGGTTCATATCCCATGAAGCTGCCAAGCCCAAAGGAATAGGAAAAGTTGTTTCATAACCATGAATAACATCCATTCCAAAGATCAACGGAATCTTTAATCTACTCTTTTCTACTGCAACTTTCTGAACTGCTTTTATTTTGTCCGCTCCTTTTATATTGAATAGTCCACCGACCAAACCTTGTTCTACTTTTTTACCTATGTCGGAACTTTGAGCCAATCCTGTTGTAAAATCTCCCGAACTTGGTAAATTCAACTGTCCTATTTTTTCATCTAAGGTCATTTTTGACAAAAGCTGATCTACAAAGGCTTTTTTCTTTGCCTGATATTGGGCCGTCTGGTAGGACTGAACAGGTCTTGTAACCATTTCCTGAGCCGAAAACAATGGCGAAAGTGCTAACGCAGCTATTAAAACTAACTTTTTACTCATTTTATCTTCATTTTTTAATAGTAATTGTGAACATCAGATTCTTAATCCGGATTCTTACTTTTCGTTATTATTTATCTTACTTCTTCTTGGACAACATCCATTCGTATAATCCGGGGTCTGAATAAGCTGAGTCCCAGGAGTTATGATTATCATTCGGGAATATGATTAATTCCGCACCAGGGTTTACCGGATGTAACTTCTGGTATAATCTGAACGCATTTTCAGGCAAAACAATGTCATCCATTCCACCGTGAAAAATTTTCATATTCAGATCTTTATATCGATTGACATTTGCTGTCATAATCTGATCTGTAGGAGCACATACCGGGACTACAGCAGCAAACATTTCAGGATGCTCCATTGCTAGTTTTAAGGTTCCCCAACCTCCCAGTGAAAGCCCCGTAAGGTAAATCCTGGAAGCATCGATTTTATATTTTTTCTGGATTTCTTTAATCAGGTTATAAACGGTAATCGTATCCCACCAGCTATCTGCAGGACACTGAGGAGCTAAAATAGCGACAGGTTCCTTGATCAGATTTTTATAGGTAAAGGGACTATGGGCTTTTACCATTTCAAGGTCAGTTCCCCTTTCTCCCGATCCATGGAGAAAAACAATTAACGGAAGATTTCCTTTTACTTTTTGGGGATAGTCCAAAATATAAGATATCTTTTCTGTTCTTTTGATTTCCTTGTTGAGTTCTGCCTTGATCTCCTGACCATTGATCTGTAAAGAAAAAAGCGGAAGCAGAAACAAAGCATGTCTAAGTTTTAATTTCATATTGTTAGTGAGATTTTGACTTATTATAAATGGGAACAAAGTCCATTTTTTATCTTTTATTTGATTCCATATTTTTCAGATTTGAAACTTAATTTTTTCAAACCCTGTTGAATTTCAGGAGCATTCATAAACAGCTTCCATAAAAATCCTGTCCTGTAGTTTTCAATCATCGGGGCAATTGTTCCCTGGTCGATGGCAAGATACCGTGGGGTAAACCAATTGTTATAATGGATAGATGTCGCGTCATAAGGTCCTGCTGAACCCACAAATTCAGGTTTTTTAATATAAATAAATTTTAAAAAGTCCATTGATTCTTTCGGTGAATAAGGAAAACTGCTTAAAGCTGCAGTTGGAGAAATAACCCCATGGTCATTCTGAGGAAAATGAGCGTTGTATCCGGTAGTTCCATCGTCATTTCTGGAATAGCTTGCCGTAAGCCCCCAATAATCCGGACCATATCCTTTCCATTGTTTTGGGTTTTCCAGACAATATTTATAATCAATAAGGACCTGGTTTTTATTTAAATCAAAATAATTTTTAATCAGTTTATCTGAAAGGCCGGTGGGATCTAACCCGATATATGAATAATGTGCCCAGAATAAAGGTCCGCCATACTCCTCAGCAGAGTTATGCTTCACATACATCGGAAGACCGTATTTCGTTTTATCTGAAAGAAAAGTTCCGTTTCTGGTCCATCCTTTATAATAAGTTTCTGCATCAATTGAATAGGTTGGAGAAGATGCCGCCAGAATATAAGTAATCATACATTCATTATATCCTTCCAATGGAAAATTCATTTCCCACTGGTATTCCGGAGACCAGTGCCAATACAAAACCTTCTCTCCGCCTTTGGTATACCAGTTCCATTGAATTCCTTTCCATAGTTCGTCACATTTCTTTGCCAGAGCTTTTTCTTCATCATTTCCATTTTTAAAATATTCACGGACCATTAAAATTCCTGAAGTTAAAAATGCTGTTTCCACCAAATCTCCTCCATTATCTTTTTTTCCAAAAGGAACTGTTTTGCCCGTTTCTCCATTGATCCAGTGAGACCATGCTCCTTTATGGCGATCTGCTTTAGCAAGAAAATCCATCATATGGGTCAATCTTTTCACCGCTTCTTTCCTGGGAACAAAACCTCTTTCCACTCCGACCAATATTGTAGCTAAGCCAAATCCTGATCCACCTGTAGTTATTACATGTTTATCATGATCCGGATAGATATCATCTTCATGGTAACGTTCTCTTCCCAACATAGAATTCGGTTCTGCATAATCCCAGAAATATTTTAAAGCATCCCGTTGAACCTTGTCCATCAGCTGTTCATCACTCATAGTACTTTTTACAGCTTCTTTTTTTACTATTTCCTGTTTTCCCATCTGGGCATTTTTACAGGAAAATAATGACGCCACTGCCAGAATAGAAATGATTCCTAACTTCATAAAATATACGTTTACATAGAGTTAATTAAAAAAATAGCCAAAGCTAAACTTTGGCTATTTTTATGTGATTATAGATTAATAACCTGGATTTTGAATGAAAGCACCATGGCTTTGGTCCATCGCATCCAAAGGAATAGGAAACACCTCGTTTTTCCCTGCCTTAAATCCATATGGCGCTAGAACTGTTGCTGCCTGTCCCGTTCTTACTAGATCAACAAAACGGTCACCTTCTAATGCCAGTTCCACTCTTCTCTCATGCCAGATTGCCGTTCTTAAAGCTGCTTGATTTGACGCTGTAGTTCCAGCTAAACCAGCTCTTGTTCTTACTTTATTCAGATTTATAGTAGCAGCTGATATATTTCCTAATTCGTTGGCTGCTTCTGCATTGATTAATAAAATTTCCGCAAATCTTAATATTCTGATATTCTGAATAGAACCGTAGTCACAAGCATTATTATTCAATGCTTTCGGAACATATACTTTTTGATTAAATGTTGTTACAGATAAGGGATCTCCCATAGCAATCAAATCACCTTCAGGAGTAGTTTCCCCATTCCTAAGTATGGTAAGTTCTTTTCTAATGTCACCAGCTTCAAACGCATTTTCAAGCGCATTAGAAGGAGTAAAAAAACCCCATCCAAACTGATTTCGAACACCTTGAACCTGGGCATATTGACTTCCTCCATATTGAGATGAACACTGACAGTTCACTTCAAATACAGATTCACTACCAAATTCACCCGCAGGCCTGAACAAATGATTAAAGTCTGGATCTAGATTATATCCCATAGCAATTACCTGATTAGAGGTTTCATATGCCTTCTGCCAGTTTTTTTTATAAAGGTAAACTTTTGAAAGTAATCCTAAAGCTGCTCCTTTTGTTACTCTTCCAAGATCTGAGGAAGGATACGTTTGCGGAAGTACCTCAGCAGCCGCAGTGAGATCAGAAATGATAAAATTATAAACCTCCTCTACAGAATTTCTTGGCTTTTCATATACAGTTTCTACTTTGTCATAAATAGGAACTCCACCATAAATTCTTACTAAATTAAAATAGAAATAGGCTCTTAGCATCTTTGCTTCTGCAATCAGGCGATTCTTTAAGGTTGTATCCATTTGAATTGCCGGGACATGAGTAATTACCTGATTTGTTCTATTCACTGCCTGCCATTGTCCTATCCAGTAACCTCTTACTCCTTCATCACTTACAGTATAGGTAAAATTATCATATACATTAATAAAAGCAGAATCTCCTGGATTGGAACCTTTCACTACGTCGTCAGCCGGCACTCCAAAAACGAATTGATAGGGAAAAGCAGAGTTCTCCCAACTTCTTAGGAAACTATAAATAGCACTGGTTGCCTGCATTGCATCATCTTGTGTCTTAAAAAAAGAAGATGCTTCTGTCTGCCCTTCTTGTTTTATATCTAAATAATCGTCTTTACAACTTACTACAAGTGAAAATAAAGCGACCGTTAAAAATATCTTTTTCATAATGGTTTCTTATTAAAATGTTAGGTTCATACCGATAGTATAAATTGCTGAAATCGGATAGATATTATTATCTATACCCATTTGTACTTTATCGGTGTTCAAAATCTCAGGAGAAAATCCATGGTATTTGAAACTTGTCCAAGGGTTTTGTGCACTTACATATAGTCTTAATTTAGTTATAGACATTGAATTCGTAAATGCTTTTGGTAAATTATACCCAACCTGGATATTTCTAATTCTAATGTAGCTTCCATCTTCTACATAAAAACTGTTAGGTAAAATAATAGACTGATCATTTGTAGCCATAGGATATTCAGTAGATGTCCCAGCACCATGCCATCTGTTATTATAAAAATCTAGGTCCCAGCTTTCATTTCCAAAGCGTTGTTCCCTATTAAAATTGTATATTTTATTACCAAACACTCCCTGGAAATCAATGGCAAAATCAAAATCATAAACATTTAAGTTTATACCGAATCCATAGGTTCCTTTCGGGATAGGGCTTCCCAGAAAAGTTTTATCTCTTGCATCAATTACGCCATTTCCATCGATATCTTTAAATTTAAATCCTCCGGCTTTAGCACCATTTTGGGTAGCCCATGCATCCGCTTCCGCTTGAGTCTGGAAAATTCCTTCTACCTGATAACCATAATACGAACCAACAGGTTGTCCTTCTTGTAATCGTATGATTGCATTACCATACAAATTAGCCCCTGTCTGTAAATATGATCCATTAGCAACAGAAGTAATTTTATTTTTCAATGTGGTAATATTACCATATACTCCCAACTTTATATTGTCATTAATCTTTGTATCATAGTTTACAGATGCTTCAAATCCCTTGTTATTAAAAGAATAAGCATTGGTAATATAATTATTCCAGTTTCCAGCACCTGATACAGTTCCCTGAACAATACCATAAACAACATCTTTGGTATCTTTATCAAAATAGGTAGCATCAATTTTCAATTTATTATTGAACAATGCCATTTCTAATCCCAGGTCCCTACCCGTTGTCGTTTCCCAACCAATATTCGGGTCTATAATCTGATCTATGGTCTGTGCCGGAGAGCCTGTATTACCATAGTAGGCCCCTCCATTAATAATAGTCGTGTTTAGAGTATAAGCTCTTTGTACATCTGGGTTTCCCAGTTTTCCCCAACTTGCTCTTAATTTTAAAAGATTAAAAACATTTTGTTCACTCATAAAATTTTCCTTGGAAATTACCCATCCAGCACTTACAGCTGGAAATACACGGTATCTGTCATTACTGGAATATTTGGAAGTTCCATCCCTACGGATCGAGGCATTTACCAAATATTTTCCTCCATAATCATAATTAAGTCGTCCAAAAAACGATTCTATTCTGTCCTGATATGGAACAACAGTACGTTTTTCATCAAAAGTAGTTCTAACGATGTCAGTTCCGTTGGCAATATCTAGTGAAGCGTTTGTTCCGTTATAATTTATATTCAGAGCATCTGCATATTCCTGAGCATAAGAGTTTCTTGTTCTTGAAAAACCAGCAAGTACTTCTACATTATGTTTTCCAAGGCTCTTTTTCCAGCTTAATGTGTTGTCCCACACATAGTTTCTAGTTCTGGAATCTCTTGTTATGAGTTTCGTTGGTTTGGGATCAGGAGCATATGTAAATGATGGTGTAAATTCATATTTATTCGAATTAATATTATCAGAGGTATAACTGATTCTTAAAGTAAAATCTTTTAAAAATTTATATTCCCCCCAGATATTATTCAATAACCTTTCTTCTCTAGTTTGAGATCTGAACAAGTCAAGTTTAGCTCGGGGATTTGAAATATTGACAAGTGAAAAATACTGATATCCTCCTGTACCAGGATTAATCGGGGCATACACAGGTGGCGCTGAATAAGCATCCTGCAAAGGATTCTGTGCCTGATCGGTACGCATTTTAGAAAATGTAAAATTATTTCCGATCGTTATATTATCCGTAATCTTGTATATAAGGTTAACTTTAGAATTAAATCTATTAAAGCCACTTCCAGAATTAATACCTTGTCCGGCAGCCAGATTTCCTTCGTCCTGTAAATATCCTGCACTTAAATAATAATTTAATTTTCCAGCATTTCCTGAAGCGGATATATCATTAGAATTGATAATGCTTGGTCTGAAAATTTCCTTAAACCAATCAGTGTCCGCGGGATAGCTAGACCTGTTTAGAAACTTTGTAGGATCAGTTACCCCTTCATTACGTAACTTTTCGTTAAATAATTCGATGTATTGGTCAGAATTTACCATTTTGGGAATGTTCGTGACAGTCTTGATTCCCAAATAAGAATTAAAGTTAAAGACAGGCTTTTTGCCTCTTCCACTTTTTGTTTTAATTATAACTGCTCCATTTGATGCTCTTGCTCCATAGATTGCTAAACTAGAGGGATCTTTCAATACACTCATGGATTCAATATCCTGTGGGCTCAAAAATGAAATATCATCAGTAATCATTCCATCAACAATAAAAACTGTTTTACCGGTGAGAGAGCTAATTCCCCGGATGTCTACCCTGGGAGATCCTCCTGGTGTTCCAGAATTTAAAATCTGAACCCCTGCTAATTTTCCCTGAATAGAGCTTATAGGATTAGCGTTCGGTTTATCTGCAAGATCTTTTGCTGTCACTAGCCCTATACTTCCAGTAATATTTTCTTTCTTCTGGGAGCCATATCCAATCATCACCACCTCTTCGATCTTATGCTCTTTCGGAACAGTATCTTTCGGTGTCACCTGCGCATTGACATTCATACCAAAGTATAAAACAGCAATGAGCGATGAATACTTTAAATCACTTTGCTTCATATAGTTCAATTTTATTTCGTACAATCAAATTTCTTAGCAGATTTTTAAACTGCAAAGCTGTCTTTAATTAAATAAATATTGTATTTCTCAAAAAAAGACATTAATCCAAAATTATAAAAATATATGAAACATTGTTAATATATCGTAATAATTCTAAAATTAACATGATACATCACACATCATATGTGAAAAGTTAATTTTTTAACGTATTATCACTAAAAATAAATTTAATTTAACATTTAATTTACAATGAATATTAAAGGGTTTTTATAGAATAACTCCCCAAATCGCTAACATTAAATTAATATTTTGTTAAACAGATTTTCCTGTTTACCTTTGGCCCGGTATTTGAAAAATTCAACCATTAATAAAAATCAATGAAAAAATATATTCTGGCAATAGCATTAGTTGCAGGAACTGCTACTGTAATCACAACTTCTGTACAATCCTGCACAAGTCTTGCGACGACTGATCTGGGATTATCCATCATTAAAAAGTTTTTATTGAACGGAATCGATAAAGGAATGAATATTTATGGCAATAAAGATGCATTTCTACAAAATAATCTGGTGGATAAAGCGTTACCAAAAGAATTAAGAGATATCAATTCGATGCTGGAGAAAATTTCCCCTTCACTGGTTGCTAAGGAAAGGGAATATGTTGCAGAAGCAGCTTCGTACACTGTAAATATTTCGAAACCAATTCTTCAGAATGCAGTTAACAGTTTGAATGCGCAGGATGTAACGAGGATCATTCAGGGAGAAAAAGGTACAGCTACTTTAATTCTGAAGGAAAAAACTTCGGATCAGCTTGTGGCTGCTATTACTCCAAAGGTTGATGAACAGCTTAACCGGTATGGTATTGTAAAAACGATTAATACAGCCTTGGCAGGAAGTAACTTCTTGGGTAACCTACTGGGTGGAAACAGCAATACTGTCAATTCGGGAGGATTAAGTAAGCTGGCCTCTGAACAATTGGTTAATGGACTGTTTAATATCATTGAAGATTACGAAATAAAGAACTCCCAAGCCCTGTTAGGTCCACTTGGAAAATAGAAAAAATTTCGTTAAATTTATATATAAATTAAAATTGTTAGATGGATATCATTCAAGGAAATCAACACGCGAATCCGGAAGAATTTTATAATTCTTTAAAGGAAAAACTGGAAGGCCACCACGACTTTCCGGAAGATTATTTATTTAAATTTATAATTCCTACAGATCAGGCAAAACTTACAGAAATATATAAGGTTTTTGACGGCATTAAATTTACGCTTGGAAACAGAGAAAGTAAAAATGGAAAATATACAGCCTGCAATATCAATGCTTTTGTCTTAGACGCTGATCAGGTCGTAAATATTTATAAAGAAGTTGGAAAAATAGAAGGAGTGATCCTTTTATAAAAATAAAAAAGTCAGCCGAAAGCTGACTTTTCTTATTATTTCATTCTGGTTTATTTCTCAATAAAATATTTTACATTTTCAATAGGCCTTCCCAGCATAGCAACTGAACCTTTTATTAAGATTGGCCTTTGAATTAAAGAAGGGTTTTTAGACAATATTTCCAACCATTCTTCTTCTGAGTAATTCTTCCCTGCAAATTTTTCAAGATATAATTTTTCCGTCTTTCTGATCAGATGAAAAACACTCTGATTGAGTTTTTTTAAAACTGTTTTTAACTCTAAAATACTTAATGGGTCTTCCACAATATTGATGATCTCAAACGGCACTCCATTCTCATCAAGATACTCTAAAACAGCATTTGATTTTGAACAACTTCCATTATGTAAAACCTTAACTAACATATTTAATAATATAAACAATTAAACTTGTATGTAACAAATTTAGATAAAAACCAAGTTACATCAATCCTAAAAGATCCTAAAGTATTGTTAATTAAAACAATCCATTCAGTTCAGCTTCAATTTTTTCCAGAATAAACCCAAAATCTTCAGGTTTTTCAACGAAATCAAGATCATCTACCTCAATGACCAACAATCTACCTTCGGTATAATTGGAAATCCATTTTTCGTATTTCTGATTTAATTTTGAAAGATATTCAATACTGATCGAAGCTTCATATTCTCTTCCTCTTTTATAGATCTTTTTAACCAGATTGGGTACATCAGATTTTAAGTAGATCAACAAATCGGGGGCTGAAACAAAAGATTTCATTAAATTAAAAACATCCTGATAATTTTTAAAATCCCTGTCCGAAAGCAAGTGCATATCATTTAAATTTTCCGCAAAAATATGGGCGTCCTCATAAATGGTACGATCCTGAATGATATTCTTTCCACTTTCTCTTATTTCTTTTACCTGGCGGAACCTGCTTCCTAAAAAGTAAATCTGCAAAGCAAAGCTCCATTTGCTCATATCTGCATAAAAGTCTTCCAGATAAGGATTATGGTCTACATCTTCAAATTGTGCATCCCATCCATAATGCTTGGAGAGCATCGTCGTTAATGTCGTTTTTCCAGCTCCGATATTTCCTGTAACTGCAATGTGCATATTCTATTTTCCCTTATTTATTGATGTCCATGAAAAAATTATTAAATACCAACAGTCTGAACTTCTGCAGTCTCTTCAAGAAGCTTTTTCAACGTAGTATCTGCAGGTTTTTCCACAGACTGGTCTTTAATAAACTTGTCCTGAACCTTTTCTAATGATTTGTCCGCTGATTCTCCAGTTTGCTCTGGTGTCTTCTGAACAGGTTTTTCTGTATTTCCAGGTTCAGGCTCAGACTCCTGTTTTGCCTGTTTAATTTTTTCAAGGTTGTAAAGATAAAGGTTGTTCGCTTTGATTTCAAAATAAGCAAGCGTGTTTTTATCCACAATTTGTGCATCAGGATCTTCAAAAATTTTCACCAATCCTTTTTCCGGAATATATTTAAGAATTGAATTATTAGTTATGATCAGAATAGACTCATTCTCCCTTCTGAATCTTTTCCCGTTTTCTATGGGAATCTCTATAAGTTTTTCAAATTTCAGACTATAGATCCTGAAATGCTTTCTTGTCAGGATATATACTTTATTTTCATAAACCAGAAGATCCATCAGATCATCAAAGCTTGCATCAAAAGGATACGAGTTTATGGTGGTATCATTTCTGAAATTGTACTGAATGAGACGTTTTGAGCTCTCATCCAAAAGCCATATCTGCTGAAGATCTTCTGCATATGCTATTTTTATAAATGCAAACTTCTGTTTGAAATCTATTCTCTGGATCTCATTGAGATTCTGATCTACAAACTTTAATTCCTGGGCATTTTCTGAAAACAAGGGAACTGAAAGTGGATTTTGAACCCCCTGGATTTTAAATGGTACCGTAAGCATCATTTTCCCAATCTGCTTTCCTAAAGAATCATATTTGGTTAAACTGAAATCTTTATTCTTATAGATGTACAAATTTCCATAATCGTCTGCAAAAAGGTCTTTTGCTTCTTTTAATTTCAAGGTATCCAGTGGCAAAGCCTTCTGCGCAGAAAGTGAGCAGAAAACAAAAGCAAATATCAGGGGGAATAATTTCAATGTTCTTTTACTAATATGATTTCCCGAAGGAATATGACCAATTTACACACTTTATTTTAATCGTGATTCAATTGTTATTATTTTAAATTATTTAATAGCAACCTCATAAATTTTTGCCCAATTTTTTCCCGTTACCAACATATTATCACCTTTAAAGGCAATTCCATTTAAAACATGCTCAGTGTTATCTCCGGAATTTTCTGCTGTCAGTTGCGTAAAGTCAAATGTACCCACAACCTCTCCATTCACAGGGTTAATTTTTAAAATGATAGGTTTATGCCAGATGTTTGAATAAATAAATCCATTGTGGTATTCCAGTTCATTAAGCTGATCATACACTTCAGCGCTTCCTGCCACAGGCATTGTTTTTAATGTTATAGAAGGGTCATTTACATTCAGAAAATACAGGTTTTTTGAGCCATCTGTCGCTATCAGATTCTTACCATCATAGGTTAGTCCCCATCCTTCTTTCATCGCTGATGCTAAAGGAAATTCAGAAATCAGTTTCAGAGAACTTTTATCATATACAAAACCTTTTCTATTTCGGTAGGTTAACTGAAATATCTTATCTCCTGCAGTGGCACAGCCTTCGGAAAAAATATCCGCTGGTTGTTTTGTTACACTACCGGGTATGGTTCCTCCCAAGTTATATTTTAAAAGCTTAGATGATTTCTCTAACCCTACACTCTCGTACACCGTATTCCCTTCTACAGTAAATCCTTCAATAAAATTATCAGGATCATGTGGATATTCCGCTACAATCTGGTAGGACATTTTCTTTTCAGGATTTTTTGCAAAGACATTGATCGTGGCATCCTGATAAAGTGTTTTTCCTCCTTTTGTTTTAACAACAAATGTTACATCATTATCCCCAAGACCAAAAAACTTTGGATTAATGGTTAAATCTGAGGTTTCTTTATCCCCGAAACTGATGGTAATAGTTTCTGCATTTTCTAAGACATCCCCTGGAATTTTCAGTTTATCATTATAATGATAACCTTTTTGTTCCATGGAAAGATTATAGTCGTTTAAAGAATTTAAAATCTCTTTATCTTTATTACAAGACACTAATAATACAACCGCTACAAGACCGGCTATCGGATTTACTTTCATTGAGTTTCCAAATAATTTTCTCAAAAGTAGCAAAATTTATTGCTTTGTACTAATTTCATTTTGGGCATCATCATGCTGTAACGCGTATTTGTTATATGGAAATTTATTATTAAAACCTCCGTTTCTGTTTTCCATTAAAATAGCGCCCGATGGGAGCGCTATTCAAATATAATTTTAAATGAGTTGTCTGTATTACTTAATGGCAACTTCATATATTTTTGGCCAGTTCTTTCCTGTTACCAGCATATTTTCTCCTTTGAAAGCGATCCCGTTCAATACATCATCACTTCCCTTGGTATTCTGCTTGGCAATATCTGTAAAATCAAATGTTCCCACCACTTCTCCGTTTGCCGGGTTTATTTTAAGAATAATAGGTTTCTGCCATACGTTAGCATAAATAAACCCATTGTGGTATTCTAATTCATTTAACTGATCATAAGCCTGTGAGCTTCCTGCTACAGCAATATATTTAACCAATTTTGAAGGATCTTTCGGATCAAGGAAATACAACAATTTACTTCCATCGGAAGCAATCAAGTTTTGTCCGTCATATGTCAGTCCCCATCCTTCTCCTAATACGTTCGGATATGCAAATTCAGATAAAAGCTTCAATGAACTTTTATCGTAGATATATCCTTTTTTGCTTTGCCATGTCAATTGATATACTTTATCTCCTACAATCGTACTTCCTTCAGAGAAGTCTTCCTGAGCCTGCTTTGTTGAAGCTAAAGGAGTTGTTGTGCCCAGAGTATACTTCAGAATTTGTGAAGACCCGTTTTGCCCATCACTTTCATAGATCGTGTTTCCTTCGATCTGAAATCCCTGCACAAAGTTGGCGGGATTATGCGGGTATTCCGCAACGATTTCATAAGAGATCTTTTTTTCAGGATTTTTTGCAAAAACATTGATCGTAGCATCCTGATTTAATGTTTCTCCTCCTTTTGTTTTAATATTAAAAGTAACGGCATTATCTCCTAATGTGAAAAATTTAGGATCAATCACAAGGTTTGAGGTCTCCTTATCTCCAAAACTGATGGTTACACTTTCTGCATTATCTGCAACATCTTTCGGAAGTTCAAGTTTATCTCCGAAGTGATATCCTTTGCTTTCCATTGAATTGTTATAATCACTTAAACTATTCAATATTTTTTTATCATTGTTACAAGACGCCAACATCAAAATCGCCGCAAAACCAAGTATTATATTTTTTTTCATTGAATTTCTAAATATTTCCCCAAAAATAGCAAATTTTATTCCGTTCTGCCAATTTGATTGGCGGGTTGACCAAATTGTAATATGTACCCATTGTTATCATAAATAGCGAATTCCCGCATGTCCCATTCAAAGGTTTCTATTTCATAGCAAATTTCAGCCTTGTCTTTTAATTCTTCCCATAAATCATCTACACTGTCGACGTTAAAGTAAAATGAGCCGGTAAATCCTATTCCATTGAATTTTTCATGATCGTTAGGCTTCGAGAGCATTACCTCAACGTCATCTTTACGGATCGTTGCCCATTCCCATTCATCATTCCTTTCCACCAGATTAAACCCAAGGATATGAAGATAAAAGCCAAGGGTTTCATCAAGATTTTGTGTCCAGAGTATGGGACGAAGAGAAGTATATTTTATCATATTTTTAATTTATAAAGCAAAACGCAAAGACACTCAATCTGCGTCTTTGCGTTTTTGTTATTTATTTTCCAGATAGGATTTCAGACTTTCTCCAACGATCACATTCCATCCCTTTGTAAAGTTTTCTTTTGAAAATCCCTCTCCCAGGTTTTTAAAGAGATCCGTGTTTTCATGAGTCAGCGTTATCACTGTTCCTCCATCTTCCGGCTGAAGTTCCCAGATCACTGTAGTTTCAGCATCGGAAAATTCGGGATATGACCATGTATGTCTGAGTCGTTCATTGATGGCAAAATCCAAAATACTTCCCTGATGGTGGTATTTTTTTTCATTTCCGGGTTCATAGAAATTAAACCGTTTTCCTATTTCCAATTCAAAATCAGAGATATCAAAATACCAGGATTTCATCTGATCTCTATCTGTCAATGCCATCCAGACCTTATCAGGTGAAGCATCCACTTTCTGTTGAACAATAATAGGTGTACTCATGTTATTTTTTTATTTCTCAAATCTATCCGTGGGTAAACCCGGTAATTTTAGCTTCATCAAAATCCAGCTGCATTTCAATCGTCCGCATCACATGATCATCAAATATCTTTTCACGTTTCATACGGTGCAATTCATTTCGCTGCGCCTGTATTACCTGTCTTAAAACATCCTTATTCTCGTTCATGGCAGAAACGTAATCTCCAGTAGAAGCCATACATTGGGCTTTATCTGCCATCATCATCATTTCATTTTCCAGTTTATGTTTCTGATGACGTACAAGACTGTTTCTTTCTGCAAGATCTGAGAAATCAGTATCCAGTTTTTGCAAAGCGGTTTCTTTTAATTTTCTCATTAAAATAACCTCCTGCTTTTCTTCAGGTATTTCACTTCCTGCATCACTTATTTTCAACAACTTTAAAATAGGAGACAACAAAAGCCCCTGCCCCACTAAAGTAATTAAAATAATAACGAAAGTTACGAATAAAATAATATTACGATGTGGGAACGCATCTCCGTTAGGTAAAAATGCAGGGATTGACAATGCTGCAGCTAAGGAAACAACTCCCCTCATTGCTGCAAAGCTGATGATAAAGGGTTCCCTCCAATCTGGTTTGGGGACCTTCAGCCTCAGTTCTTTTGAACAAAGTCTTGGAAAATACATTAATGCGTAACTGTAGATAATTCTTGTCAGAATAATGGCACCACCGATCACCACACTATAGAAGATTCCTTCAGAGATGGTATAATCTTGCATTGCAGCAACTACTATGGGTAATTCAAGACCGATGAGGATGAAAATGATGGTATTCATCAAAAAGATAAGAACACTCCATACATTACCCGACTGAATTCTCGAAGTATGGCTCAAATAACAATGAGAATTATAAGACATCAGTAAACCTCCGGCTACCACAGATAATACTCCTGAAAAATGAAAATGTTCAGCACCAACATACATAATGTATGGGACAATAAGTGTGATAATAGTGTCTATATTGGAATTGGAAGGAATGATACGAAGTAGAGCTCCGAACAGGAAACCTACTGCAATTCCTATCGCAATCCCTCCAATAGCCATAATGAAAAAATCCTGGACAGCATCTCTAAAGATAAATTGCCCCGAAATAACGGCCGCTAAAGCAAACTTAAATACGATCAAACTCGATGCGTCATTAATCAGGCTTTCTCCCTCAAGAATACTCGTAATCTTCTTCGGGATCTTCATATTTCTGAGTACCGATGTAGCTGCCACAGCATCTGGTGGAGAATTTACTCCTCCCAACAGGAATCCCATCGCAACAGTAAGTCCCGGAATGATTGATGATGATAGATACGCCACTACTATTGAAGTAAGGAATACCAGCCCAAAAGCCATCGAAAAAATCTGCTTTCTCCATTTATGGAAGTCCTGCCATGAGGTAAACCAGGCGGCTTCAAATAAAATAGGAGGAAGAAAAATAAGAAAGACCAGATCCGGTTCTATTTCAATGTGAGGCATACCCGGAATAAAGCTTATCAATAATCCTGCTATAACAAGGAAAATAGGATACGCTACTTTCAGCTTTTGCCCGATCATTACTAATATCATCACAGACAGCAATACTGCGATTGATATTATTACGTAATTGTGAATCATTTATTTATGATTTTATTTAATTAATATTAGGTTAGAAATCTAAATAAATTCTTTTGTCATTGTGTTTTTTATTTCCTACAGAACAATATTATTCTTCGGACTTATTGGTAAAGGAAGGTTATGTTCATCCAGCATATCTCTCATATCGATCTCAATTGTCCGGCTGATCTGTGTGATAGGAACATCATTAGGACTTCCTTCAAAAGGATTTACAGAAGCCTCTCCCACACTATCCAGTGTATGAAAGCACCAGGTTACCAAAAGTGAAAACGGAATATTAAACCATATGGTAAACCCTTCTAATAAAGTTCCCTCTCCCAGTTTATCAAATTCTTTCAACAATCCGAAAGGAACAAAAACAATAAACAGCAGCAACAGGTAAGTAGTAATCGATGAAAAATTCCTGGGATATGGGAAGTTTTTTATTCTTTCAGCTTTTCCCTGATCATCGGTGAATTTTACCAGTTGCTGGTTGATTTGTGTCCATTGAAAATCATTAATCTCTCCTTTTGCATAAGCCTCCGACAGTTCTTTGCTTTGGGCAGCCATCAATTGTGTAGCCCTGTTCTTTTTACTGAGAATATAATGAAGTTCACTTTCAGAAAGATAAAGTTTCAGTTCTTCATCCAGCTTGGAAAGCCTTTCCGGAATGTCATATTTTTTTGAGTATTCGTCAAACTGTACCGTATTCATATTCTCCCACGCCCTTGGCTCCCTTAGTTGAAAACGTAATGCCGTTAACCATGCATAATGCCGTGAGAACATTTCTTTTACTTTAGCAGGATCTTTAGCAGAGAGCGAATCCCTGAGAATATATCCAAAACTCCGGCTGTTGTTAATAATAGAACCATAAATCTGCCTTGCTTCCCACAGCCTGCTGTAACTTGCATTATTTTTAAAACCTACAATGAAAGCTACCGCTGTTCCCATGATTGCAATGGGCTGCCAGGGAAATGAAACGAATGTTAAACCGAAATGATAAAGTACCGTAGGAATTGCTGCTAAAACGGCAAGGACATAGATACTTCTCCTTGTCCACATAGCAAATTCACGGGCTCCAAATCTTTTTCCTGAGTGCATAAATGTGTTTTTACTTTTTGTTAAATGGTATGTTGTTATAAAATCCGATCTGAATCTGTCCCCTGTTTCTATTCTCCTGGAGCTGATTCATATACCCTGCTTCGATTCTTAAATTCTTACTGATCACATATCCCAACGCTCCGTACACCCTGTTCCTGTCAAATACCGGGCTATCAAAGTGAAGAAAAACTTCATTATAGAGAGAAGCATAAAAAGTTTTCGGAAGCATTTCTTTATTATTGATCGGAATATTTAGCCCCAGGAAATAACGAAACCTCATTCTGAAATCCTCTTCAAGAAAGCGTTCTTCCAAACGGTAACGATGCTGAAGATAAAATCTTCCAAATTGTTGTTTGGTGATAAACTGCTGAAAAATCCTGTGTTCAATATTTTCTTTTTTCTCGCCGTTTACATAGGGCTGACTTAAAATAAATCCGTAACCTAATAAAACATTATTGTTATTTTCCGACAGATCGTATCCGATCCCTGTACGGATTAAAAGCTGCTCAAGATCTCCAACCGCATCAAAGTTACGATACTGAATTTCATTGTGCCAGTTCCATTTTTTATTGATTTTATTATTCCCGAAATACATATACCAGGCTCCCAAATCATTTTTCTGAGCAAATGAAAGTGTTGTTGCAAAAATAAAAATGACGAGGGATACCGACCTTATAATCTCCATACTAATCTTCTACGTTTATATTTTATTAATTAATTAGCCTGACCTATTTCCAACTTGTCAAACTTTCCGTCACTGTTGATATTAAATTTAAAAAAAGTTCTGAAATCCCCCCAGCTTTCTGTGTGAAACCGGCCATAGATGGTTTTACCTTCATTTTCAATAGTATCAATCGAAGTAAATTTCTCGTGTCCACAAGCATCTTTTACGAATTTCTTAAAATCCCTTGGATTACCATCGTCATATAATTTAGCATCTGCAGTAAAAAAAGAAGTAAAATTTTCCGCATCACCTTTTTGCCATGCATCAAAAGCCTTTTTTACCGTTTCATTTAATTTTGTTGTATCCATATCATTTTTTGTCTGTTGTTGAGTAGGGGTTGTTTTAACATCATTTTTCTGGGCACATGCGCAATACATGGAAAATACCGTCAGTAAATAAATAATTTTTTTCATGAGAATTTAAAGGGATAATTTAAGAAAATAATAAGAAGATTCAAACCCATGAACGGAAGCTCTATCAAAGCACCTTTTATATCCCCGTGAAAAAGCTCTAGTCCCATAATAAGCAAGATCGTTCCCGCCATTAAAAAATTCCCCCAGAAAAAAGTCTGTGGAATTACGATCAACACCGCACTGATTATGGTAATTATCCCCAAAACCATGATAGCGGTATTGTTCATTCCTATTCTGCCAAGCATCTGTAGCATTTCAGGTTTCCCGGAAACCATTGCTATCCCTTGTTTAAAGCCCATATACACTGCAAAAACAATCAATGCAATGGTGAGTATTTTTAAAATCATATGTTGTGTTTTTAATTGTTAAAGTTTGTTGAGAAGGAACCTGATTTATCCGGATGGCACTTATTTTACCGCCAATATATCATAATTGTTAAATTCATCATCTTTTGTTTAATGGGTTTAAAGTTATGAATTCCTTATTTAATCTTCCGAAAAAGTGCTCTTTGTAAAATTAAAAAAACAGGAATGCAAATGTATAATAAAATGAAAACCGACAGGAATTCCTGCCGGTTCTTTTTAACTATATTTCGTATACAAAAAATGAATGTTACGGATGTACCTGAGCTTTAGCCGGATCATCATAATTTACCATCCAGTTGATTCCGAATTTATCTGTAAACATACCAAAATAAGCACCCCAGAAAGTATCTGCAAGTGCCATTGTCACCTGTCCTCCTTCTGAAAGTCCATTGAATAATTTTGTAGCTTCTTCTTTTGACTCTGCATTAATGGAAACAGAAATATTATTTCCTGCCACAAAATGAGATGCCCACTCTCCGCCGGTGTCACTTCCCATTAAGACTGTTTCTTTAGAAATGGGTAAAGAAACATGCATAATCTTATTTTTATCTTCTTCCGGAGTTTCTTTTCCTTCCATTGGAGGCATTTCTCCAAAAGTTCCGATATAAGGATATTCGCCGCCAAAAACAGATTTATAGAAATCAAATGCTTCCCTGCAGTTCCCATTGAATGTAAGATAAACGTTTACTGTTGCCATAAAGTATTTTTTAAAATTGAGTTTGTCTGATGTTTTAAGGCTTTTCGGAAATTCGTTTCAACATGGAAAGCCCTTGTTCATAGTCTTTTCCAATGGCACCATCCATATTCATAAACAGCTTCATTATGGTAAAAGGGTATGGAATTTGGGAGGTGAACCCCCAGGTCACCCTGCTTGCGTTTCCTTCATGAGCCACTATAACATAAGTATCTGCTTCACTTTCGTAAGGAGTCATGAATTTAATTGAAGTATCTATTCTTTTTAGGGAAGGATCTACTTTTTTTATTTCCTGGCACCCTTTTCCCGTTTTATCATTTTTACTGCTCCAGCACATTTTTTCGCCCGGTTGCCCTTCGGTTCCGGCCCATTCCTTTTTCATTCCCGCATCCAGCCTGTTCCATGGACTCCAGAGATCCATTGCTTTTAAAGTGTTGGTGTTCTGCCATACTTTTTCTACAGGAGCATTAATTGTTATGGTTTTTTCATATTTGAAATCCCCGGAAATTAAGGCGGCTATTACCAACCAAACTATCAGTATTGCGGCCAATACGATCATGGCCCATTTTAAAATCTTCATAGGTATTTCTATCTGTGCTGGTCTATTAAAATCATATTCCCATCGGGATCTTTTAGGAAGATGTGCTCCGGCCCTGAGGTGGTTTCATCAGCCTCTTTTTCCAGATGAATATTATTTTCTTTTAAATGTTTCTGAATCTCACGCACGTCATCGAAAGATTCCAGATTCTCTGCATTTTCATCCCACCCCGGATTGAAGGTAAGCATATTCCCGTCAAACATAGCCTGAAATAATCCGATCAATGTACTTCCGTTTTTCATGATCAGATAGTTTTGGTCCATGTTTCCTCCCATAGCACTGAATCCCAGCTTTTCATAAAAGTCTTTAGACTTTTGAAGATCTTTTACACTTAAACTGAGCGAGAATACTCCTAGCTTCATATTTCTTATTTATTTTATTAACAAGTTTTATCTTCAGTTTTACTGATTGGTTATATGGGTTTTGAAGTCCATTGTTCCATCATAGCTTTTCCAGTCACCAATGAATTCGATATAAGGGGACTCAATTTTCTCAGTCACTTTATTCCACTTAAAAGTATAAACAAATTTACCTTTGAAAATACCGGAATGTTTGCCTTTATTCTCCTCTGCCAATTCGTATTCACCATACACAGTTCCTTTTCTTTTCGTATCCTTATACTTTGTAATCGTCAGATTTCCTTCAAATTTAGAATAGGTTTTATCCACTAAAGAATATCCGGAAACAAAATATTCCTGATCATTTTTTCTGTTTTGTTCTGAAATATTAATCTTGAGCTTTATGGCCTGTTTATCATTTCCGATGGTTCCGGAGTATGCTTTACTGTTGTTGAGCCATACATTTGAAATATTAGGCATCTGAGCAAAAGCAAAACCGGAAATAAGAATGAGGAGTAGTACAAGTTTTTTCATATTGTTTTTTGTTTTTAATTGAGTATTACGTAAGCAATATCAATAAAAGGAAATTCTGTGACAGCATAGGGAAGGCCAATATTTCCTTGAGTAATTTTAACCTATCATTACAGGTTCTAACTCATCCGAAGTTATACTCCGAACTGAGCCAGGTGGTGATTTAAATGTTTCGCAAACATATTGCTCCACTCATGGGATTTCAGTTTACCAAATGAGAATGATTCTTTTCCATCGAAGGCTTCAGCTCCCAGTTGTTGCGTTTTTTGGATAAATCCTATCAGCCTCTTTTTTTCTTCTTCAAAATCCCTTCTTCCCACAATCATAAACTGGGGTGCAGTAGGAGAATCTCTGGGATAGGCTTTTTCACTAACGACTTTAGGTTTCACAAAATTTTTCAGGATAAATTTTGCTATAGCTCCGGGCTTCTTATGCTTCTCCGGTTCATACACCATCTCATAGGAAACGCAACAGTGAGCCAGCATCTGATCCACCATCATTTTTCCCCAAATACCGTGAGTATCTTCAATAAGATTATTGATCCTATTGATGTAATTCTGAGCAACTTTTGCATCAAATACGTTTTCCATTGTTTGTTAATTGTTCGGAAAACAAATATATCAGTTTTTTCTGATGATTCTATATCCTTTTTTAAAAACCGTAAAAACCCGGGCGATGATATATGGATACCGGGTCTGAGGTATAAGTTAAGGGGTTACAAAGTACGTGGTATGGATTAAGTTTGGGATGCAACTGATGCGATGAACTTATCTGGTCAATTTATATTTTGCTTAAAAATTTATCCGATTTCTTCGAAGGAATCTTCTTCTTTTGGATTCTCAGGTTTTACGTACCTGAATACCAGCCATAATTTGATCTTCAGGGCAATCCACCCTAAAAAAGCATAGACAAGTAAAAGAATTCCCAAGTGCCTTAAATAGGGAAATGTAAGTTCTACCGATCCTTTTTGAATCAATAATATTTTGAAAGCCTGTAAGAATGGGGTTAAAGGAATAATATTCGCAATAAACTGTACAAAAGCAGGCATTGCATTCAATGGCCAGGTGAATCCGCTGATAATAAACGCAGGTGAAGCAATAACCATAAGAATTTGAGTTGCCTTCAAGGCATCCGGAATCAGAATACTGATAAAAACACCTAAGAAAGATGCTGAACTCACAAAAACAGAGGTCAGAACTATAAAATTAAAAATCCCCTGAGGCATAGGCACTTTAAAAATCATGTGCATGAAATAATACATTCCTACGATCAGTATAGAAAATATCCAGATCGGTATCACTTTGATCAGCATTGTAGGAAATGCCCATTTCCTCATTCCATAATATTCTTTCACGAAGGTTCCTCCCTGAAATTCTGCAGCAAAACTTACGGCCATAGCCAGCAATATCACCTGTTGTAAAACTACAGCCAACATGGCCGGCCACATGAAAATAAGGTAATTACTGGTTGTATTGAAAAGGGTAATATAATTGGTTTTAAAGGGTTCAAACTGGGTAGCTGCCCTTGTTGCCGGCATTCCGGCTTTCTGAAGGGCCTTTATCGATGCACCTGCAGAGAAAGTTCCAATCGTCAGCTGAAGGGCTTTTGTGGCAAAATTTGCTGTAAGAACATTTCCGGTATTAATGTAAACATTGACTTCCGGATATTTTTTTTGCAGCATTCCAGCTTCAAACTTGGAAGGAATGATTACTACGGCTGCCGCATCATTTTTAATGACCTCATCTTTTATGCTTAATGGTTCCTGAACATACTTCAAAACCCGGATCCCTTTATTGTCCTGCAACATTTCCACCAGCTGATTCGACAACGGAGTATTGTCCCTGTCGATAACAATAACTGGCGTATGCTCTACTTTCCCGCTTTTGTATACAAAACCCAGCAATGTGGCATAGAATAAAGGCGCCACAAAGAATACGGTTCTTAAGGTGGAGTTTTTAATGAACATCTTAAACTCGCGCTTTAAAAGACGGAAAAATTCTTTCATTGTTTATATCTGTTTAAACAGCCTTATGGAATTTCAAAAATGCCATCGGACTGTATTTCATTATTATTTCAGGATCACATTGGCGTTGACGAGGATATTTTTAGCTTTATTCATATCCTTAGGTTTTACTTTGATCTCATAAATGGCATCCTGCAGCTGATAATCGGGATAGGCAGTAGTAATATCCGCATATCTTGTCAGCTGCTTAATATACAGGATAGTCCCCTCAATGTTTTCTTTATTATAAACGACCTGCATCGCAACGGTTTGCCCTTTTTTATATTTTGCTATTTCGCTCTCAGGAACGGTAAACCTGAAATACGTACTTTCGGGAATGTAACCGTTAAACAGAGCAAAACCTGCGGTCGCAAGCTCTCCGGCATTAAGGCTGATGGTTTCTATTTCCATGTCGTTTGTCGCAATAATGTAACGTTCAGAATAAGCAACATTCGCCTCTTGTAAAGCTCCTTTGGCTTGCGAAGCCTGTCCGGCAGCCATCTCCACTTTTTCGAAACGGGTTCCTCTTTTTACATCATCCAGTTCCGCGACTACAGCGTCATATTGCGCTTTGGCACCCTGTAATTTAGCATATACTTCATCATAAGCCTGCGGAGACATCAAACTATCCCTAAACATATTAGAGGCTCTTTTGAAAGATTTCTGTGCGAAATCATACTGCTCTTTTAATCCTTTATATTTAGCCTGAAGCTGTCTCAGCTGATCTGCGGTAGCTCCGTTCTTAGCCATTTGTTCCTGTGCCGTTGCTGCACTTACGGCTCCCTGAGCCTGTGCAATTTTTGCTGAAACTTCAGGAACATCAAGCAATGCCAAGGTGTCACCTTTTTTTACGGTCTGACCTTCTGTAACATAAATTTTGAGGATCCTCCCGGTTACTTTAGGAGCAAATGAAACAACATCCTTTTTGGTTTTTCCTTCCGAATCATTGAGGTTTTCTTTTTTCTGTGCACAACTTCCCAATAAAATCAGAAAGCCAAATAGTATAGAGATATTTTTTTGCATCATTTTAATTTTAGTGGGGTTAATACAATTTCGTGATATCCAGCTCCTGCGTGGACCTCATCAGTTCAATTCCCGCTCTGCGCTGGTTGAAAACCGCATTCTGATATTCAAGTTCCGCAACTTCAAGGTCACTTTCCGCTTCTATAAGTTGTGAAGATTTGCTCATCCCATACCTGAATTCTTTTTCAGCCTGTACAAGGGCATTTTTTGCCAATTCTTTTTCTTTACTTTTCAGGGTTATTTGCGCCGTGGCAATATCATAATTCGTTTGATTATTCGCGAGGTTTAAGGTCAGTTTTTTCAAGGCATCTTCTTTTTTGTTTTGTAAAACTTCTTTACCTATCCGCGCCGTCTCTTCGGCATGCTTTCCCTCTCTTCCATCAAATATTTCCCATTTAAAACCTATACCGGCTGTAAATAAGGGCAGAATGTTAATATTCGTGGGCCTCCAATCCAATCGCGCACCTTCATATCCAAGGGCAGGGATTGCGGGGATTACATTTTCAGATGTTTTGACTCTGCTTCCATATAACCCGATATAGTATGCAGAAGCCATAAGCTGAATTTTTGGGATCATCCATGTTCTTTCTGCTTTAATTTTGTAATCCGCGGCTACAATTCCGTGATCCAATGCTCTGATTTCGGCTCTCTGCTCGATTCCATTTTCCCGGGAAAGCATTTCTACAGGAGTTAAAACGGGTTCTATCAGGCGGAGGCGTTCTTTATTGATACCGGTTAAAATGTAAAGCTGGGTAAGAAGCAGCTCTTTTTTTCCTTCATACTCTACAATCTTAGCATCCAGGGTTGCTTGGGCAAGCTCTATCTTTTTATGATCGTAAGGTGTGATCAATCCGTATCCTAGAGCTTTATCGGCTGTTTTCCTGTTGATGTCCAGCCTCTTTTTACTTTCATCCAACACATTTTTAGACTGATGAATCAGGGCGAGCTGGTCGTATGCTTTAGAAACAGCAGCTACCACGTCATCCCTGGTCTTTTCAAGAAGGATGTCCTCTGATGCTTTTTTCTCTTCAATCGCCTTTTTAAGATATTTCACTTTACCTCCCGAATACACCAACATTTTGGCATCTGCCTTTGCAATACCCGAGAAACCGGAAATATTAAGGTTGTTATTATACCTTCCTTCAGGAATTGTTAAAAAAGGTTGTAGGTTAATTTCAGGAGAAGTTAATCTTGCCGTTGCGTTCAGATAGCCGGCTTGCCCGCTTAATTCCAACGTCGGAAGGAAGATATCTTTCAGTTTATGACCGTCAAGATCGGTAAGTTTATTTTGAGTGATCTGCATTTTAAGATCCGAATCCCGAACCATTGCACTATCTAAAAGTTCCTTAAAGTCCGGCGCCGATTGTGCCCAACCAAAAGCTGGAAGTACAAAAAAACCAAGGGCAAAAATCAATAAATTGTTTTTCATGGTTCATGTTTACAACAAATATAATGCAAAAAAATGTTAAAACCCGTAGAATAATTCTCCTGTATAGTGAATTTAAAAGATGTTCAATGGTAATCGGCCTCCAACAGTATTTATTAAACAATTGTTTAAATATAGTTTAAGGATAAAATAATTTTCTACAACCTGTATCAGGATCCTTCCTATAATCCACTCTTTTTAGTACTTCACAAAAAAAACTCCTCAGAAAACTGAGGAGTTTTATATTTAGAAGTTGAAAATTACTTTTGAACTGCTTTCTTCATTCCAGCGTCCGGACGTAAAACCCTGTAACGTACTTCGAGGTCTTTAGGTACATAAAATACCAAAGGTAATTTACTGTTATAGCCTACAATTTCCGGTTTGATATAAATAAACTTTTTTGTTTCCTTTTTATTTAAACATCCCTTTAAAGTTCCGGCCGTCTCTCCATTGGATTCTACTTCATAATAATTGTAGCCCCATCCCTGAAGATCCTGAGATTTTACGCTCCCCATCATGAAATAGTTATTACAATCAACCATTTTCTCCTTACCCACAAAATATTCAACTTTCAGATCTTTTTCATTTTTAGCGACAGGCAGCTGAATGTATACCTGCTTGTATCCGTCTTTAGCCTTTGGGAACATTTCAATTTCCAATTTTTCAAACTTTTCAGCTTTCTTTTGAGCAAAAGTATTTACTCCAACCATCATGACTAATCCTGCAATTAGTGTCTTTGAAAATTTCATATTTTTTGTATTTATTTTTTACTGATTCTCTAAAGCCAAAAATCATTCCAAAATTTGAACATTGTCTCCTTTTGTATGAGCATTCATCTGCGGAGCATAGTAATTTTGCATCGTTGTAATACCATTTGAGAACTTTCCGGATGCATTAGCAACATAATCATACTCAAATACATATTTCCCTTTCGGCATATATTGAATATAAAAATTTGTGGACGCATCTTTAGTAGATTGATAATATCCTAAATTATTTTTCCACTGATATCCGGATAATACATTAAGAGGCTCAAATCCGGCTGCTCTCATATCTTTTATATGAATATACTCCATCGCACGGTCGGTATTTAAAATCATTCTTACTGTTACTTTATCCCCTACTTTCAGTGGTGTCCCCACACCTATTTTCTGTAGCTCTTCACCATTTACTGTTTTCACTTTTTTATAAAGCTCTTTGGTAACGGAGATATAATTTTCTGATGATTTTATTTTATCCAGATCTTCATAATATTGCCAGAACAATCCTCCCTGCACAATTCCGGGCCCCGGCTTGGTAACGGTAACCGTACTCAGGCTTTTGTCTACTGCATCCTTTTTCACGGTTGACTTTACATACCCCGTTGCCTGTGTTTGCGGTGCCAGTTCTTTTCCGCCCCAAATAATGGTTGCTTTATCACTTTCAGCACTGGTCCATGATTTTCCTGAATTTAATATCGTGAAAATCACTTCTGAAGTACCCCTTGAGCTTCCCCATGAATTAACTTCCTTCTGTGTTACCAGCCAGATCTTCATATCTTCAATAAACTTCTGATCGTTCGGTTTTAAGGTATTAAAAGCTTCTAATGCACCGGCATGGTTCACAACTTTTGAATTGAACCAACCCCAGTCATTAAGATTCTGCTTCCAGTACACTCCCTGGGTTTTGGTATCTGTGGAAGTTTCTTTAAGAAAGGTCATAAGCTTATCAGAAGTTTCCTTCATTCCATAATCGTTCATCAATAAAGCTGCCCGGTGAAGTCCGAAGAATGTAAAATCAGTGATTTTTGCAGTTTTTGCTTTTTGTTTGACCAATGATTTTAAAGTTGCCCCTTTTCCTTTCAGAGGATATTGTTTCTCCCAATAGTTACGTGTGTCCAGATAATCCAGAATCCAGTTGTTCCAAACATTTTCTTTCGTATCCACATATTTATTGATCTCGTTATCTACATAGTTTATCAATTGGGTTACCATTTCATTTTGCGTTGAACTTTGATAATCCTTGGCATTACCTTTTAACCATAAATTGATTTTACCCAGATTTTTAAGGATATACAATGACACTCCGTAAGAGCTAGGATACCCTGAATACCATGAAAAGCCTCCATCCGGATTTTGCAGTTTTTTGAAATCATCCCAATCCTGATTGATTGAATTTTTCATTGTGTTGGCATCAAACAATAATGCAAGTTTTTGCATCTGCTCCTGCTCATTTTTACTTTCCAGTACCCATGGAGTTTCCTCTAATAGTAACTGCTTTAATTCCTGATTTTTTTCAAGGTTAGAATTCAATAATCCTTTGTTCTGATATTCTTCAAAAATGGTTTTCATCTTTGGGTTTGCTTTGAAAATTTCAGATGCCAAAACATCAGCAAACCATTTATTAAAGATTACATCAGCTGAACTATTCTGATCATTTTTCAGGCTTGGAAGGGCAAACATAATTTCCCAGATCGGATTGGTTGTGAGCTCCAGTGTATTTGAAACATTCGTTATTGTTGCTGAATTCGCATCTTTAAGATGGTCCAGAACAAAAGTTTTAGTCTCTCCTTCTTTTACAAAAACAGGGACTGCATCTGTTACCAGCATTCTGTTCGGTAAAACAGCAATTGCCTGCTGCTCCCCGTCTGAGAAAGAACCTGCTTTAGCCACTACTTTAAGGATAATAGATGAAACATTATCCGGAACCTTTACTTTCCATGTTGCAACCGAATTTCCATTTTCACTTACATCAAAATTCTGGGTTCCTGCATTCAATCCAAATTTTGAAGAAATGTCTTCATTAGTAAATGCATCCAGGATTTGTAAAACAGCAGAACCATTTAATCGCTTATCCGTTAAATTAGAAAGTTTTGTCTGAAGGTTTAATTCATCACCTTCTCTTAAAAACCTTGGATAATTTGGAGTTACGGAAAATTCTTTCTGTGTAACTACTTCTTTCTCCAATGTCGCCGACCTGGCATCTTTTGTGTGAGCCAGAAACATAAGCTTCCATTTCGTAAGCGCTTCCGGAGAAGTAAATTCAAAATTCACATTGCCTTCTGCATCCGTTTTCAGATCCGGATAGAAAAATGCTGTTTCATTCAAATTTTGTCGAACCGGAACTTTTTCCAGAGATTCTTTTGACTGTCCACCTTCTTGATTACTTGTGCCTTTACGAACAACAACGACTTCATTTATTTCAGCCATCGCATCTGCAGCGACTTCCTTAGCAGCAACGGCCGGGGCAGGTAACGCTTTACTGTAAGCAGCATTACCCCTAATTCTTATTCCACTTGCTCTTCCTTCAAGACTCTGAAGAACAGCACCATCATAATAAAGCGAATTGTCAAACCAGTTAAATACCGGTACTTCCACATATTTACCATTCATATATTTCAGTCTCTTCTGATAATATTTTTGCAGAAGATTCTCCCTGATATCGTAAGAGGTTATGATGGTATACGGAATATATAATTTTTCCCAATCGAAGCTGTTGGCTGCAAACTGATCAAGAGACATATCATACATATTGGCCAGAACCTCAGCATTGATCTTCTCCTTATCATTCCCTGAAACTTTTACAGACCATTTCTCCTTTACATTAGGCTCCAGTTTATCTCTGAAAGTCACCGTCTCTATTTTAAGAGGCTTTTCAGAGTCCTTAATTTTTAAATTGACAGATTCAGTCTGCACATCATTAAATGCAACAATCTGAAATTGAACATTTAAAACAGATACACTTTTATCTTTAGGAATATCTGCTGAATACTCCAGCATTCCGTTTTTCAGCTTATAGCTTTCAGAAAGGGTGCTTCCTGACCCATTCTGAACAAATACATTGACTATGGCATCAGGAACAGCCGAGTACACATAGATCTTTGCTTTTTCACCTCTTCCCCATTCATTTTTAGGTCCGATAACCTTTAGGAATGTTTTCTGACCAGGCTTTAATGCTCCTTTATCCCAAACACTGAAATTCTGTACGGATTTTATGGTATCTTTTCCTTCCATATTATACAATTCCAGCTGGTAATCACCCGTTTCCAGTTTACCCAGATCCAGATTGGTTGCCAATTGTTTCTGATCTCCAGATGGCTCCTGTGTTTTGGTAAGAACAACTTTTCCGACCTTCCAATTCTTTAATTCATCATTTTTGTCAAATAAATCATGCGGAAATTTCTTAATGAATTCCTCTTTGCTCAATTTTGGCTGATTCTGAACTTCTCTCAGGAAATTATCCCTGAAGATCCTGTCCGGAGACTCCAGTTTAGAAAGCTTTACCTGATACGATTTTTTAAGATCCTGTTCGTTATAGTTTCTTGTCTCTACTTTCACTTTCACATTCTCATCAGCAAAAGCATTATTAATCTCATCTGCCTTGATATAATGGGATACGGAAGCTACCTTCAATTGTGTATTCGCCGTCTGCGTTTCTCCGTTAATATCCGTTACAGAAGCATTGATCTCATAATTATCGATCTGGATACCTTCCAGTTTTTCATCTTTTTTAAGGTCAAGGCGGATAACAAACTCTCCTTTTTCATTTGTTTTTGCTTCACCCAGGATTGAATTTTCATTATCATCCCCTTCAGGATACCACCAGAAATATCTCCAACGGATGTTGCGTTTTTTAATTTCATAACTCACCGTAGTATTGCTTAAGGCAACACCAGAAAACATCGCTGCCTTTCCTTTGAGTTCTATGGTCTGACCATATTTATACTCATCCTTTACGGGATCGAAGGTTACCTCAAATTTTGGTCTCTTATATTCTTCTACCCTTATATCTTTATATCCCTGCGTATTGCCGTCGGTATTCAAATAGAACACCCCATTGAGTTGTCCTTTTGGTAAAATAAAGCTTCCATGATATGATCCGAATTCACTGGTTGTAAAATTTTGTGCAGAGACTTCCTGACCATTGGTATCCACAAGCGTTATTTTCTGTTTCAGGCCTGATACCACCCCTTCCGTTTCTTTATCAATCTTTGTATTGATCACTTTAAAATAGACCGTCTGACCTGGTCTGTAAATTGCACGGTCTGTAAAGATCTGAGCTTTCGAACGGACCTGCTTATTAGGATCATAATTGGAATAATCATCATTCCCATACACCTGCATGATTTGATAATCTTTGGTTTTTGGCTGTTGTATCAAAAATGTCCTGTAGTAATCCTTACTTGATGTTGAAGGAAATTTGAAAACACCTTTATCATTGGTTTTTCCATCAACTTTATTTAAAGTTTTATTGGCTACAAATTCGTAGAACGTAAGATTTTCATTAGCTACAGCTTTTCCGTTTTCGCTGTTTACCAGTTTCAATTCGTTTGAAAGTTGATTTCTGTCTGTTTTCGACTGGTAGATCACCTTGTTGTTTGAAACCAGAAAGTAAAAATTCTGTTTGGCATCATTATCACTGGCGTCAGCTCCTGCAACAAGATACTCAGCAACGTATATACCGGAAGGTAAAGGCTGAATTTCCACTGAGGTTTTATGCATCTGGTAATCTTTAGGATCCGGAAGCTGATAGCTTTCTTTTCTTACCAGGCTTTTTTTCACCTGTCCAAATGTATTTCCATATGAGTTCCTGATATATTGCATGAAAGAAGTAAAATCATCTTTTACTTCGTAAATATTCAATGAAAATTCTGAAACGTTTTTATATTCAGCAACCAGGTGGATAGGAAGATTGGCCTGGGTTTGCTCTTCATATTTGAGAGTAAGATTCGGATTAAGAATCTGATCTTCTTTATTTTTTATATTCTCAAGAAACGGAGATTTCGGATACTGGCTTTTTGCCTGGGCAGCAACTGCTAAAGCTTCTTTTGCTTGCTTTTTTATCAGGTATTCATTCATGATCCCTTCCATGATCAATACCTTATAATCTCCTTCGGTATCAGTCTCCAAAAGATTCTGAAGTTGCACCAGTTTATCTTTGCACTGATTGGCATCACAGTTTTCAGAAAGCTTCTGGTGCATAAAATACAACTTTGCATTTCCTTTATTCTGTGCAATTAATTCATCAAAAATTGTATTGATCTGAGTCCTGTTTTCGGCAAGCTCATTTTTTGTGAAAATTTCGCTATCCCCCAGAAAGTTGATTTTCCTCAGAGAATACCAATCCCACAATGTTGGAAAATAGATAATATCCTTAGTATTTGAAAATGCACTTTTATATTTATCCAAAGAGATTTTTTTCATTTGCTCTTTCTGCTGGTCAAGGTCTTTGAAGTTCTTCGTCAGATAATTTTTAAAATCCAGCTTGCTCCAGGTTTCAATCTGAGAAACGTCCTGAGAGTTCAGGTTCGTCCGTCCATTAATCTCCCAGGAATGCCGTTTATAATAATCCTGAAAAAAACTACTTAAGAGTACATCATACACCACCCTTTCATCACCTTTCAGCTGCTTTTGTGTATCCTGAAGCTTACCGAAGAATTTAGAAGCGGAATTATTCTGATCATCGTCAGTCGTTTGATTTACAATACTAAATTCTGCTTTGAGGGATCTGATCAGCTGCAGTGTATTATTTTCTTTCATAGCTTGTTTTTGTATGTCTAAAACAATGGGAAGATTCGATTTGTACGCTCCTTTCTGGCTGTTGTCAGCAATTTTTTTCCACTGATCGTCGTAGTATTTCTGTGCAAAAACTGCTGAGAAATTCAGCATTAAAAGCAAAAGCATAAAAACCTTGGAAAATCTTTTCATAAATGTTATTTTTGATAAATGAATTTCTTAAAAATACTGAAAAAATATGTCATAGACAGTCAAATTTATGTCTCCGTAATGGGAACTCTTTTTGCAGTATTTTTCATGAAAGAGCAAAACACATTCCGTTTCCCTTCCGTTTTCTTAATTTTTATCACGTATTTCAGTGGTTATCTTTACACTAAGTATCAATACACTAAGCATTTCTTTAAAATATTAATTTTAAATGCTATAGCCGGCGTAATTTGTGCATTTCTCATCATCCATAATCACAATGAAATAAGATTAATCAAATGGTTTATCATAGTCGTCCTCGGATTGTTATATAATAGCTTTTTTCTGGACGTTTATATAAGAAAAATCCCTTTACTGAAGGTCTTTTATGTGGGACTGGTATGGGCACTGGTAAATTGCTGGCTTACATTACCGGAATTCAGCCTTTCCATATTTCTGATCAGCTTCTTTTTTATTACGGCGCTTGTCCTTCCTTTTGATATCAGGGATATGAAAAGTGACAGGGTGCAAACCTTTCCCAAACTGATCGGTACCCAGAATACAAAATACATAGCTTATCTTTTGGTTTTTATAAGTAGCCTGCTGGCTTCTTTTTATCTGGATCCGCCCTACGCAGTTTCTTTTTTTCTGGCCAGTGTGATCACCTATATCCTGATCTACTATTCTGAAAACAAAAGAGATGAGGCTTATTTTTCTTTTGGGGTAGAAACCTGTTCTGCACTTCCCTTTTTATTTTTGGGAATAATGAAGTATTTTTGACAAATGATTATTAAGAAACTTTCTCTGTACAATTTCAAGAACCATGCTGAGAAAAAATTTGAATTCTCCCCTCAAATCAACTGTTTTGTAGGTAACAATGGTGTGGGAAAAACCAACATCCTGGATGCCCTCCACTATTTATCCGTGGGAAAAAGTTTCTTAGGGAATACCGATCTTAATAACATAAAAAAGGAGGAAGACTTTTTCACCATTGATGCCGAAGTTCAGAATGATGATAGTGAGGATACTTTAAAAATATCGCAGCCCAAAGAGGCTAAAAAGATCATTAAAAAAAATGATAAAAGCTATGACCGGATGTCTGACCATATCGGTTACCTGCCAAGTGTAATGATCTCTCCTTATGATTCCAATCTGATTTCGGATTCCGGGGAAAGCCGCCGGAAGTTTTTAGATTCTATGATCTGCCAGACTGATTCGGGATATCTTTTTGACCTCATCCAGTATCAGAAAATCATCCAGCAAAGAAATGCCTTATTAAAGTATTTTGCCAAGAACAGAGTATTCGATAAAGATTCCCTCGAGATTTATGATGCTCCTATCCATAATCACGGAACTAAAATTTTTGAGAAAAGAAAAGAATTCGTTTCCCAACTCAATCCTATTGTTCAAAACTTTTATCAGATTATTTCCGGAGGTAAGGAAATGGTATCCGTAATCTACGAATCTCATCTATTGGAATCTTCATTCGAAAATTTACTTAAGGAAAGCCTGGAAAGAGACAGAATGCTGACGTATACTTCCAGAGGAATTCATAAGGATGACCTGCTTTTCGAAATGGATGCCGCACTGATTAAAAAGATAGGATCCCAGGGCCAGCAAAAATCCTTTCTTATTTCGCTCAAACTTGCCCAAATGAGTCTCGTAAAAGAGCTTACCGGTAAAACGCCCATTCTTTTACTGGATGATATTTTTGATAAGCTGGATGACCATCGCGTGGCACAACTTATTGAGTTGGTCAATAAAGAAAATTTCGGGCAGATTTTTATTACAGATACCCATAGGGAAAGAACGGAAAGTGTAGTTAAGAAAATAAATGAGGAAAGTATAATTTTTGAAATCTGATGTGGGAAACAAAGTAGGAAGTTCAGAGTACGAGTTAGAATAAAATTGCTTTTGATCTCTTCTTAAAAACACATAAAAACTCACTTTTCTTTATCAAACATGAAGGTATTAGAGAGAACAGAAACCAAAACGTACCATACATTACCTGCAAAAAATAAAAATTTAATCCACAATTTCTAATACATAATCCGAACCTCGGATCTAAAACAATGAAACGAAAAAAAAGAGAATTTCAATCATCCGACCTTGTTAAATCCTTTGCCAGAATACACGGTTTTGAGGATAAATTGATCGCATTTGAAATCAAGGATTTTCTGGAAGATTATCTTGATGAAAGTCTTTTTCAGGAAATCAGAAGTGTAGGGATCCATGACCAATGTATTGTGATCAAAATAGATTCCCCTCTTTTAAAAAATGATTTTAAGATGCGGAGAAGTTTTTACCTGAAGAAATTCCAGGATAAATTTGGTCAAGAGAAGTTTAATGATCTTCAGATTTTGTAGATATGGTATTGTTCATCAGATCATCCGCATGTTTATCCAGCCTTGAACTTAAAGGGAAAAAGAACTTAAACGGATGACTTAAAAAATACCTGAATATTTCTTTATAAATCTCACTTACCTGCCCGAAATTCAGTTTTCTGGAACGGAACGCTAAAAACATAGACAGCCCGAAGCTTACCAGGAAGTTAAAGAATCCTATTAAGAATACCGTAAAGAAGGAAATCCAGAATGTGTAGGCATCCACAGAGAAATCTTTTCCATATAATCCAAGTGCCAGATTTCCTGCAGCAAAGGTAATGTGCCGGATATCCAGATCCAAACCAAAAAATAACCCAACCGGAGCAGTAGCACCGAGGAAAACCCCGAACCAAAAATTAGATATAATTCCCGGCCAGTTCTTAGCATAGTATTTAGAAAGGTTTTTCGCAAATTTAACCCCGAATAATTTTCTGATGGATATATTTTTTGCTATCCTTTCAGGGATCTGGTAAAATACGGAGTTGTTTCCTATATTTCCCGAAATAATTCCTGAGATGAAAAGATAGAAACCTGCAATACTTGCATGCAAAATAGCTTTTGACTGAAAAGGATCCAGGTCTTTAAGCAGCTTGTCGGATCTGTCGACAGCCAGGTTTTGGGAGAAAAAAACATCCAGCCCATAAATAATAGCCAGAGCTATCGGAAATGATAACGCTACATTTCCCACAAAAGCAATAAACTGACTTCTGAATAGTTTAGAGACAAGATGTGCAAATTCCGTGTTATTTCTTTTGCTGTTGCCTTCTTCAGCAAGTACTTTAGTCATAGTTGCAGCAGTCATCGCCGGCTGCTTGGTTGCTAAAGTAAATCCCATCAGGTAGATCATAACGAATCCCATGGCATAATTCATAGAATATAAAAATGCGTGGGAAAAATCACTTCCCGGAATATATCCGTACAACATTTTCAACACACAGAGTGCTCCTACGATAATTCCACCACCACTGGCTTTATAGAACATTTTCATATATTCTTTCCTGGTGGAGGTAATATAATGTGATCCGGCTTCTGCCGTATGATTTGTAATAAGATGGGAAATCAGTCTTGTACTGTCATTAATAAGCTCTGCGATATTATTCTTATGGGATTTATACCGGAGAATATTAAACATCAGCTGTTTGGATTTGATAATCACATCTTCATCACCATTGATGACCAGAAGCTTGATGATTTCATTAATTCTTTCAATTTGCTGACGGATTTTCAGAAGTGACTGATTGATCTTCCCTGAAATTCCATATTTTGAAGAGTTTTTAAAAGCTATATTAACAAACTCATGACATTGCTGGATGTAGATCTTAATCTGCTTGTAGCTGCTGTCTTTTGAGTGAAGCTGCAATCCGGGGTCGGCTTCCAGTTCCGCAGCAAGGCTTTCCAGCTCGTTTTGTAAAGCTAAAAAAGGATTGTCAAAATTCCTGTATTCGGGAGCCATTCTCACCACTTCCACCTCCATAGCCATTCCTGTAACACGCCAGGAAAGGATATTCATCGAGAAAATAAGCTCTCTTTTAACATTATTTTTTATAATAAAATCAGAAATCCCTAAAATTGTAAGGAACTCATTGATTTCATTTTCCGGAAGATTGTGAAGATATTCAAGATCTTTCTTTGGTCTCAGGCTGATATTATCAATAAGATACCACACCGTTTTCTCCTTTTCTACAGGAGGAAGAACTTTATTAAGAATTCTTTTTTTCAGTTCCGGTAAAAAGGCATTTTCAGAAAGGATATTCGCTTCTGTAAGCGAAAGGTTAAAAGGCCTCCCCTCAAAAATATTGTAGATATAATGTTTAAAATTGGCTGTAAAATCCGGATTACTTTTAAAGAAATTGAGGACATCTGTAAAATCAGCTCTCTTAATGCTTTCCAAAAACTCGGCAAACGGTTCTAAGGAAAGAGTTTCGTTCTTAAAAGAAAAATATTTTTTAAGGACGGTTTCAAAATTTGTGCTGGAATTGAAAAATTTCATTAGTACAAAGATACTATTTCAAACTTACATTTCTCATTTGTCTTAAAATCCAGTTGTGTTTCCTTGTCAGGTAGGCTGAAGGATTTTTAGGGTCATACTCTTTAGGGTTTGGCAAAACAGCCGCTATCCAGGCCGCTTCCGAACTTGTTAGGTCTTTAGACGATTTCCCGAAATAATATTCGGATGCAGCTTCTACTCCAAATACCCCACGTCCCATTTCAATGGAATTAAGATATCTTTCCAGAATAATGTCCTTACCCCATACTTTCTCAATGATAAAGGTGTAGACAGCCTCTAATCCTTTCCTGATCCAGCTTCTTCCCTGCCAGAGGAAAATATTTTTAGCCGTCTGCTGGGAAATGGTGCTTCCGCCTCTTACTTTTTTTCCTTTTTCATTATGTTTCATCGCTTTCTCAATAGCCACATAATCGAAGCCGTTGTGCGTAAAAAATTTCTGATCCTCAGAAGCAATGACCGCCTTCTTCACATTATTACCCATTTCATCATAGGAAATGTAATCCCTTTGTAATTTTCCATACTGGAACAGGCCTCCGATCTGAGTAATTGTAATGGGTGGATTAAAGAATCTGCCCCATATAATGAACACCACATTCAAAATCAGAATGATAAACAACAGTTGTTTTATTTTTTTCCACATACCTTTAAAAAAAGCACTACAAAAATAAACAAATCCTTCGAGTTATTGCAATTCTTTCATATAGACCAGCTGATATCCCGGCAAAAGTTCGGGGTGGAAAATCTTAATATAGTCTTTCAGTACCCAATCCGATCTTACCACACCACTTTCAAAAAAGTCATTGGCTTTTTTGATTTCCCTTCCCGAAATACTGTATATTTTCCCTTTCGAAAATACTCCCAGCTTACTGTAAAAAGGATTTATATTCAGCATTTCTTTTTTTGAAGTATGGTTTCCTGCATTGATCCAATACTGAACTTTATCAGACTTTGAGAAAACTTCCTCAAAACTCATGGTCACAGCTTTTTCCTCATTATTATTTTTCAGGATATATTCTGCATTGGCATCTGAAATAAAGTTCGCTACAGACGTTTTTCCTCCGGGTAAATACCAAACATCTCCATACATCTCATTGGCAAGAACTACCGGTTTATCCTTAGCGGTTAAGGCAAGTTTTTTTAATTCGTTATAGTTCTTTTCAATTTCAGCGTATTTGGCTTCTGCTTCTCTTTCTTTTCCAAAAAGTTTTCCGAACACTTTCAGATATGCTGTTTTTTCAAGTGCTTTTTGCTCAAGATACTCATCAAAAAAAACAACCTGAATTCCGTTATTTTTTAATAACTGATAGGTATTTTCGAAGCTTGCAATATAGTTGGTGAAAACGGCATCCGGTTGTAAGGAAATAATCTTCTCCACATCGTATTTCTGATCACTTCCTACATTCTGGATCTTCCCTTCTTTAAGCAATCCCTGAATTTTTTCCGAATAAATATATTCGGGACTTGAAATCCCTACGACCAGATTTTCCGCATCCAAAGCTGAAACATATCCCATCAAACTGGCGTTGAGAAGGACCACTTTTTTAAATGGAACCTGATTATTTTTGAAATCATAGGTATAATTCCCCGACTTGATGTGTAAAATATTAGCTTCATCCTTGTATTGAAGCTTTTTTGAGATAACCGTCCAATCATCGGACGAAATTTTTTGCTCTCTTTTACAGGAAATTAGAGTACAAAACGCAAATAGTAGTAAAATTCTTAGTTTCATATTTCAAAGAAAAGAAAAAAGTGCTATATTTGCAAACCTTTAAACGATAAGGATACAATGGCCTCGTGGCGCAACTGAATAGCGCATCTGATTACGGCTCAGAAGGTTACAGGTTTGAATCCTGTCGAGGTCACAAGACCGACATTTGAAGATTTTACTCTTCGATGTCGGTTTTTTTTATTTCCTAATCCGTTGTTATACTGGTAGATACACTGAGCAACAATATTCATTTTAGGTGTTTGAAAACTTTTTCCGTCAAATTCGACTTTTTGGGGAAATATCAAACACCCAATCGTTCTTTTCGTTTGAAGATTTCCCTGCTGGTAAAGGTTTACAAGGTTTTCCATTGAATCGAGTGCATTTTCTATTTTTGTCTTTATGTCAAGTTCCTTGCTTTCTGAGACCATCTGTTGAATCTCCTGTTCAAGTTGTTCTATTTTACATTTAGTAATTTTTTTGATCTCTTTATAATCTTCTTCATCAAGTTTATCTTCAAGATATTTATCTCTTGCACTAGCAACTTTTTCTTCAAGCAAATTAATCTCTTTTGAAATTGATTTCCTCTTAGCTTCTATATCGCAAGTGAATTGTTTATAATTATCTAAAAGTATTTCTTTCATAAGCTCTTTGATAATTGGATTATATTCCAACTTAGAAATTTCCAGTTCAAAGAGTTCGTTTAATTTGTCCGAATCAAATCTGAATCCACATTTGTAATGACAGTGATAATAGTAATAGGTTTTAGACTTGCCCTTTGCTCCACTTGCAGTGAGATTTTTTCCACACCTAGGACAGATTAAAAGACCTCGCAGAGGAAATCGTTCGTTTCCTAGAACTCTACCACCGGGACCTTCTACTTTTCTTTTTTTGTCCATAATCTGTTGAACCTGATTAAACAATCTTTCACTAATCAATGCCTCATGCTTCCCTTCAATGTAATAAGCTTCCTCTTGTTTATAATCTTCAATATAAATCTTACCACAGTAAACCGGATTTCTCATAGCTTTGGCAAATGCACTTCGTGACATTGATACTCCCTCTCTCTTATTCATCTGTAATCTTACATGATCGGCTGGAATATGTCCTTTAGAAATTTCATTAAATGCCCAGATAATATTTGAAGCCTCTGGATCTTTAATTGCAATATATTTTCTACCATCTTCATGACTTCTATTGATATATCCATAGGGAGCTATTCCCATTAATCGACCCTCTTTCTTTGCTCTTCGCATTCCATGGAAAGTATTTAATGCCCTTCTATCGTTTTCCACCTCCGGTGTTGAAAGATAGATAGCAAGCATTAACTTGTTTTCTGGTACAGACATGTCCAATGGCTGTTCAATAGCCTGTGGAATAATATGATTTTTTTGAAGCAGGCTGATCATTTGATAAGCATCTCCCGTATTACGACTGAATCGATCCCACTTTGTGAATAGAACCAAACTGCTTTTATGGCTCTTTTTTTTGATTTCGAGAATATACTTTTTCCACTCAGGACGCTCAAAACTTTTAGCTGAATGATCTTCATAGATTACTCTATTAACTGAAATATTATTGTTTGCACAATATTTTCTTAATCGCTCATCTTGATCTCTTTGTGAATAACCTTTTTCAGCTTGTTCATCCGTCGAGACCCTTATATACAGATCTGCAATAATCATAGTTGTAGTAATTTCGTTAAAATTTAACTTTAGAGTGCACCAAGAGAAAACTGATGCTGTAGAAATTCATCATTCTGATATATTGCTAAGATACGAATTATCAATCAGATGTAAAGAATTCTTTTAAAGTGAGTTTAACAATAATATATAAAAACTCCATTATTTCTTCTGACTGTTCTTCGTTTATATCAGAATCAGACTTTCTTAGCAAATGCAAAGCTTTTTCGGGAGGAACTTTTTTTAATGGAATAGATGGTATATAATTTTTTATATCTTGCTGAGATGTAACTTCCTTCTTGGTTTTATCTTTCTTCATGACAATCTAATTGAGAATTATATCTCAATAGAAGTAAATTAGATAAGAGTTGGTCTAAGATGTAATAATGTCTTCTAAAGTCACAGAATGTCTTTAATAAGCTTGTTAAAACTATTTATAATATCCATCAAAGAATATTAATATGGATTAAGCAAGGATTAAATTTAAAACAGCTAAAATCAGTCTTCCCAAATAATGCTCAAAGCTTTATTTTTATGAGGAATGCAATGCTCATAAAATGAGCGGTTTGTATCATAATCTCGTACGTAATTAAACCAATCCATTGCCCATACTTTTTCTGTTTTATAAACATCTCGTATATTGGATTTGGAAAAATACTCACCTACAACAGTATTCTCAGGAATTTTTTTATCATTAAGTAACCATTTATAAGGAAAATCGTCACTCTCTAATTTCCATTTAATCACTCCGTTTTCAGTATAAACAATCATAATAGGGTGATTTCCTATCTGAGCAAATCTAAAAGCACAAGCAGTAATACTTACATTATATTGGCTGGCTAAATTTTGAATTAATTCATAATTAAACTTTTTCCTGAAAATTTCGTTTTTAAATCTTGACTCTGGCATAAGCAAACAAGACGCAAAATAGTCAGCCTCCCTTTCTATAGTATCAAATTGTTTTTTATTCGTATTTGATGAATGTGGAACAAGTATACCTTTTTGTAATCCTACTCTATGAGTATCGATAAAATAATGCCCAAGTTCGTGAGCCAATGTAAAACGTCCTCGTGTAGAATCTTTTCTGTTTCCACTATCAACGTTAAGATGAACGTAAAATTTACCATTTTGATATACAGTCATACCATCGAAAGTGCCAGTTTCATATCCATCATAAAATAATTCCAAACCTTCATCTTGTGCAATCTTATCCACAGGAGTCAATTTCTCGTTATACTGCAAAGCAATAAATTCGGCTAACTCCTTTATATGACATAGAGGCGTATTATTTATCATTTTTCTTATGATTTGCCTTCATTTTATCTATAATATGTTTAGGGAGTGCATTACCCTTTCTTGCAACCATTTTCAGCTCTTCAATTTCATTATCTAAGGCTTCATTACTTTCAGGTTTAATATTTTGAAGTTTTTGAATACCTCTTTTAATAATATCTTCTGGAGAATTCCAGTCATTTGGTGTCTCATTGTAAATAGGGTTGAGTGATTCGAATGCCTCAACCTCCTCTTCTGTTTCTGGAAAAAGTAAACCCTTAGCCTGTAACAAGTTTCTTATGCTATTTTTATTTGACATTCTTTAAAGGTTTTAATTGAGTATGCTGGGTAATATAATCAATAATTTTCTTTTCGCTTCTTTCATGTATTTTGCGAATATTAACTTTTGTTGTTCCATGCATTTTACACAATAGATTTAAAGTATCCGAAGGCATTTTCTTACCTTCTTCATTGTATAAATAAATTGTTAGAAGTATATGTCTATCCCTTTCTGACAACATATTTAATGCATCATTTAATACTTTCATATTTGTACTTTCAAAAACTTCCGAAGTCAGTTCCTCAGTTAATATTGCAGTTTCTATACCATCTTCTTCCAGCGAAGGATTGTTATGATAATATTCTTTCAATAACCGTTTCAATTCATTCTTCGCCACTACTGAAAGCCAAGCTTTAAAAGTTTTATCATCTACAGTATCCTTCGGAAATGAAAAAATCAGAGGATCTTCATAAAGCTTATAAAATGTGTTATTCAACACTGTATTCAAAATATGTTCATCATAAATTCCACTAATCTTAAGCGCTCCGGAAATTACTGCGTTCAAAAATTTACTATAATTTTTATACAAATTCGTAAATGCTGCTACTGCAGCACCTTCATCATTTGACTTTTCAGAAATGAGTAATAGCGTTTCTTCAATTTCGTCTATTGTCATTAGCTTTTATATTAAATAAATATTCGTGACAAATTACAAAATATAAATCAATGTCACGCTTTTTACTTTATACTTATAAGACAAAGAGTCTAAGGCAATTCCGTTGTGTCTCAGGTTAATGGAAAGATTATACACAAAACTATGGCAACAAATCCACCAAGTGGCGATGATCACAGAAACGGTGCTGTCAAAGGACGTTCTCAAACGTACAATCCCAAAACAGATTCCTGGGTAAAACGTGATACGGAAACTGGAAGATTTATGGATGTAAAAACCTCCGACAACACCCCTTTCAAAGGAGTAAAAAAAGAAAAATAACTCTTTTGAAAACTCACAAGTGTTAATTGGAATTAATACTTGTGAGTTTATTTAATTAAAAATCAAGGACATGATAACAACATTATTAACAACGTTAAAACCATTTTTAATAAAAGGTGCAAACGTAGCTTGGGAAAATAGGAATCAGTTAGCAATATATTTCAAAACTAAATTTTGGAAGTATCGTAATGTTGACATTCGCTTCTCCATAAGTGGTTTGTATAAAATTCAAATTCCTGACACAAATAAATATTTATTAGTACTAAACAGAAGAATTGAAAATCAATTACAGCCTGTGGGAGGTGCATATAAAAGATATGCCGATGATAGTTTATTTAATAAATGGGGGTACAAGCCAGATAACTCAAAAAATGGGTTGGATGTCGATGAAAAGAGTTCTTCAGATTTAAGATTTATGGTTAATGGGAAGCACTGTGTCGAAGTGCTTGACTGGTTTGATACTGGGAACGAAAGAGAATTAGACCCTAAAAGAGAATTTCATGAGGAACTTTTAGACACTGGAATTCTTGATGCTGATGTTTTTCAAAATTTTCGACACAAAAGAATGCGCAGATTTTCTAAAAATCTTATTTGGAGTGATTTCTTTAGCTGTTACGAGATACTCATCTATGACATTTTTGAATTGATTCCAAACGATGCACAAAAAAAAGCTTTAGTTGAGTTATCAAAACAAAAAACTGACTTATCAAAAGGATTTGCAATCGTAGACTGCGATAGTATTGAACAGCTTAGACTAGTTGAAAATAGAAGCCAAATTTCCCGAATAGGACAACATACGAAATTAATAATTAATAAAGATTTTTAAAATGATAGATATTTTTAAGGATTATGTTCTTCAAAGAGAAGAACTTTTAGCAAGAATTGCACAAGAGTTACAGTTGGATAAAACCCGATTGGAAAGAATGGAAACTGCTTACAGCGCTGTTGCAGAATTATTAAAAAAAGATAATGATTTTTTTAACGATTTAGTCATCGAAATTTATGCACAAGGATCTACACGAACCGGAACAACTGTTAAACCAATTAATGATGAAGATTTTGATCTTGATACAGTCCTACATATCTATGATCCCTATTACAAGCATAGCCCTGAAGACATCTACAATGCATTAGTCAAAGCTTTGGAAAAAGATTCTTATTACAAAGCTATTATGGAAAAAAAGAAACGATGTGTTCGATTAAATTATAAGAGTGATTTCCACATGGATATTTTGCCAGCTTGTATGCCAAATTCTTTTGAGAAGGAAGCCATAAAAATTCCTGAAAAAGCACTTAAAAATTGGTCTAACGGAAACCCCAAAGGGTTCTCGATTTGGTTCCTCAGTGCCGCAAACACTGCAAGTGAGCCATTACTTAAAAAAAACTTTGATTCTTTAGTCAAAGCCCAGGTTGAAACTGAACAGCTTCCACAAGAAGTATATTTCAAAACTCCTCTACAAAGAGCAACGCAATTAATAAAAAGATATAGAGATATTTACTTCCAAAATAAGGATTATCGTGTATCAAGTATTGTAATTACAACACTTTTGGGACAATTATACAAAGGTGAAAATTCGATTTTTGAAACAATCGATAATGTTGTGAAAAGAATTAAAGATAATTTTACAACTGCAGTTAATCAAGGTAGTAGTTTTAAAGTTTATAATCCTGTCAATCCTGAAGAAGACTTTACAGATTCTTGGACGTCTAACCATTATAGTGCTTTCTACAATTTTATTGCAGATTTTTATACTAAGTGGCAAAATCTTAAATTTTCATTTGAAACCAGCAAAGAGGACTATATAAAGCTATTTGGCGAAGGTATTTATAAAAAAGCTCTGAATGAACAAATAGTGGCTTTTTCAAAATCAACCAATGACGTTTTTACCAAAGCTAGTAGTTTGATTACTACTGGAGCTGCACTGACAAACGTTCAAGGAACCATTAATTCTAATACAGGTATAAAAAATGAATCTCATCACAATTTTGGAGGCAATTACGAATAAAGAGAACCAAAAAAATTGGTTTTCTTTTCTAATTGTTCAAAAAGCTTTAGTAGAAAAATATTTTGATTGGATCAATTTATCAATCGACACTAATGAAAGAGCCTTAAAAGGTACAGGAATATTGCATATTGGGGAGAAGTCCTATTCTATCCGTTTAGCGTTTTCCCCTTTTTATCCGTTTCGCTGTGATCGAATTTTTATTGATGATAAATCTATCGTTTACAACGATAATATTCATCTTTACGCCAATGATCTCTCTTTATGTCTTTACCATCCAATTATAGATCAACCTTTATTGATTAGAACTCCTCTTTTCAAAATCATACCTTGGATTTCAGAATGGATTGTTTTCTATGAACAGTGGAAGAAATATGGAGTCTGGCTTGGAAAGGAAATTAAACACTGCTGAAATTTATTCAATATTAAATTTCTTTATAATATTGTCTAGAGCTGACAATTGATTTTCTGTAAGCCTCCCCTTTTGTATGCAAGATCTTTTGAGCGAACGAACAAAATCAGTATTGAAAGAAGCATTATTCTCCGCCCATTTTAAAACTTTATTAATTTTATTGAAATGGGAGTTTGTTTCATAACTTGTAAAATTTAGAAATTTTCTATTGATATTAGCTTTAATCTCCCATTGTTTTGCAGACATATTTCTTTTGCGAAAAATCGATTTGTAAAACTTATAATCAAAGTCATTCATACCTCCTTTCTGATGTAGATAGTCAATTACTTCGGCACTCATACTGGCTTTAATGTCTTCTTGTAATTTCTTTATTGAGGAAAATATTCTATTTCCGGCATCGATGCCCAAAAATTTATTTATACAACAATTTCCTACTTCAGTAATGGTTAAATTAATTTCATTTTTAATTACACAAATGTTTCTAATAGGATAATGACCACAAAGACAACTTTGAAGTTCTTCAGCATAATAAGCGAATTCAAATCTCCATTCATTTTTAGCCAAATCCCATTGCTTTGATTCACTTAAACTAATAATCTCTTCTGCTAGTTTATAACGCATTTTAAACTTATTTTATAAAATACTCTCTATGATCTAGTTTGTTAATTAATCTGTCTTTTTAGCTCTTCTTTACTTGGAAGAATAGCTTTATATTCTTTTGCAAAAATGGTTTTATTGTTTTCAGGAAGTGTAAATTCTATAACCGTTTTGTTTTCTTCTTTACAGAGAATAATTCCGATAGTTGGGTTTTCATCCTCAAGTTTTATTTTTCTGTCGTAATAGTTAACATACATCTGCATTTGTCCAATATCCTGATGGGTAAGTTTTCCTATTTTTAAATCTAATAGAACAAAACATTTTAATAGGCGATTGTAGAAAACCAGATCCACGAAGAAACTGTCCCCCTCAAAAGTAAATCTACGTTGACGACCTTCAAATAGAAAACCCTTTCCCAGCTCTAGCATAAAATGCTCCAGTTTATTGATGATTTCAGTTTCCAGATCACTTTCGGAATAGCGATTGTCTTCTTTTAGATCTAAGAATTCCAGCACATAATGACTTTTTAAAACATCCGTTGGCTTTTCTATAATCTGACCTTTTCGAGCTAATTGTTTTATGCCTTCTATATCTCTGCTTAACGCTAACCTTTCGTATATCGCTGAAGTATATTGGCGTGTTAACTCTCTAACACTCCAGTTATTCTGACTGGCCTCTATTTCATAAAAATTTCTTTCGTCTTCATTTTCAATTTTCATTAACTGAATGTAATGAGACCAGGATAGTGAAAAAACAGAATTACGAGACGCTGATTCGTAATTTAAGCCTTCAAGAGAAATATGAAACACTGTTTCGTAATTTTCGGTAATCCTGTTTTGAAACGTAAGATAAAACTTTCGCATCCATTGCAAATTATCAACAGAATATCCCCTTCCAAACTCCTTTGTCAGTTGCTTACTTAGATTTTTCAATGTTTCTTTAGCATATTCTGCTCTATCCTTTCCACCTTGCTCGTTCTCAACAATTATTTTGCCTATTTCAAAATAGGTCAATAGCATGGCAGTATTGATATTACGGACAAGGCTATTTTTAGCATTTTCAATCAAATGCTTTATGGAAATGAAAAGACGGGATGACAATTGACTCATACTTACAAATTTAAAATTATTTCTTTATTAAATATCACTATTATATAGTGTTAGAGGATATTGAAAAAAAAATGCTTCATTTGGCTGTATTTGGCAATAACATGCTTTATAGGATAAAAAACAAAGCAAGAAGTAGCCTCTAAAAGTTCATTAATAAATTTAAGATATTCGCGATCGGAAAATTAAATTCATACGTATTGGATCTGTAAAACATTTTCCACAATAAACCGATAAAAAGGCAGCTAAGGTATTGTTGCCAGCCATCGCTTATGCAGCCAAAAGACTACGGCATAAACGGTTTCCTCCCTAAAGGTACCCTCCAATTATTCCGTTTCCTTTTGGCTTTTTTCATTGTCAACACTTCATATCTGCTTTCTTTTTTCCGGTTTTTCTTTTGAAAAATATTAAACGAAGCCTGAAAAGCTTTCAGGGAAAGGACGGATAAAAGATTGAGAACAAAACAAAATGTACAATCTTAAAAAAAACAGTTATGAACATTATCGGAAGATTGATAAGAGATGCAGAAATCCGCACACTGTCAAACAAAAAACAAGTAGTCAGTTTTTCAATTGCTACGAATGACAATTATCGCAATAAACAAGGCGAAAGAATCGAACAGACAACCTATTTTGAATGTGCCTATTGGATTTCTACAAAAGTCGCAGAAATCTTAAATAAAGGAACATTAGTCGAGTTAAGCGGAAGAGCTTACACATCGGCATGGATAGGAAGAGATGGTGAACCTCACGCAGGTCTAAATTTTCATACTTCACAAATTAAGGTTCACAACAATACTAAAAAAAATGAAAGTAATTCTACATCATTCGGTAAAATAGGTCAAAAAGAAACTGAGAAATCTAAATCTGGCGAAAGTGAAAAGGATGATGATTTACCTTTTTAAAAAAATCCAATATAATTTATAAACATTTAAAATATCAACATCATGGCACATAATTTAAATTTTAACAACAGAACAGGAAAATATTCATTTTTCAGTGTAAAGGAAAAAGCATGGCACAACCTAGGACAAATAGTAGAAGATTACCCAACAAGCGAAGAAGCTATCAGATTTGCGGGGCTTGACTACGAGGTGGAAAAATCACCATTATTTACAAAAGCAACAGGTATTACCGAAACTCAGGACGAACTCAGAATGAGTGATTCAGAATTGGAGGTTTTAAACTATTTCGCCAATATCCGTACAGATAATAACATGGTTTTAGGAGTAGTCGGAAAAGATTACCATATTGTACAAAATCGTGAAGCCTTTTCTTTTTTCGATGCGATAGTAGGCGGTGGAGCGGGGATTTTGTACGAGACTGCAGGAGCTTTAGGAAATGGAGAGCGAATTTTTATCACTGCAAAACTTCCCGATTATATTCGTGTTGGAAACGGTGACGATATTACAGAAAAATATATTTTCCTTACTACTTCCCATGACGGGAGCGGAAGTATTACCGCTGCATTTACTCCCGTGCGTATCGTTTGCCAAAATACCTTGAATGCTTCTCTTAAAAACATGAGTAATGTTGTAAGAATAAAACATACAGCAGGAGCAAAGCAACGATTGGACGATGCTCATAAAGTGATGGGATTAGCTAACAGGTTGAGTAATCAATTAGAAGAGACTTTTAATCATTGGGCAAAGATTACAGTCGGCGACGCAGAAATGAAAAAATTAATTCAATTGGCATTCTGCCCAAATAAAGAAACTTTAAATCATCTGCAAAAAGGAAATTCTGATGAATTATCAACCGTTTTCAAAAACACTGTCGATGAAGCTTTTGCCTACGCAATGATAAGTGATACCCAACAAATGGAAACAACAAAAGGGACTTTATTTGGGGCTTACAATGCAGTGACGGGCTTCTATCAGAATGTAAAAACCTACAAAGACGACGAAGCCAAATTACAGTCCATTATTTTTGGTGGTACTGCACAAATGAAATCCCAAAAAACATTTGAACTTTGCGAAAAGTTTGCTTACCATGGAGCAGATTCTTTAATAATGAATTGAAATACGAATTATCAATGTACGGTAAACCGAAGTCTCCGCCGTACAGGAGCAAGCCAAATGAAATTCAATATTGTCAACGAAATAAAATTAAGTTATACCAGAAAAGGAAATTCAGACAAGTTAGTCAGTAATTCACGAGATGCAGTCGATGTTTTTCGTCAACATTTCGATTCTGATGAAATTGATTATCGAGAGTCTTTCTTTGCCCTATATCTAAATCAGAATAATAAGGTTCTAGGGATAAGAAAAATTTCTGAATCTGGAATTTCCTCAACTATAGTTGATGTTCGGATAATTATGCAAACAGCATTATTATGTAATGCGTCATCTTTAATAGTAGCACATAATCATCCATCTGGAAATTTAAAACCGTCAGCCGAAGATCTAAAAATTACTCAAAATTTAAAAGACGCATCAGAATTTTTAAATATTAAGTTATTAGATCATTGCATTTTAACCTCAACAGATTATATGTCATTTGCCGATGATGGGCATATTTGAATCGGGATTATTAATACTTAAATAAGCGACAATCGAGAATTGTCGCTTATTTAAAAAAGTTACAGGCAAATGTTAGTTTATCTATATAAACTAAGATTACAAAAAAAGGCTATTTCTGACGAAATAGCCTGGATTTTAATTGATGATTTTTTTTATAAAGTTCCTGTACTTTGAGGGTTTAACTGAAAATTAACTTTCTGTCTATTACCCGCATTATCTGCTATCCAAATATCAAAACTTTGGGAAACTGTAGATTCAGAAGTATAGTACAACCTGAATTCCTTTTCAGTTAACGGATAGAAATCATTAGGAACAAAGGATGGATCGTTAAATAAACGAAGACTTCCCTGTCCTTCGGACTGAAAATATCGTATTGAATAAGTAGTTCCTGTATAATTTCCATTTGGAATAATACGACATCTGATTTCTACAGTTTCACCTTTAGAAACGTACTTCTGAACAGGCATCACCTCTAACTCAAAAGGAAAATTCTGTTGAATTTCTAAATCATTTTTTTCACATGATTGTACAAGCAATCCCACCATAACTACCATGATGAAAAATTTAAATAGTATTCCTATTTTATTATTAATTATATTTTTCATTGTAAATATTTTAAAAATTATATCTTATTCCAATACCCAACAGAGAATGAAACTGAGCCATTTGACTATTTTTCAAAAACCGTAGTTGTCCATTGACCAGAAAAACCAAGTGATCCGTCAGATAACTTTCAATGGATAGCTTACCATTTACTCCATAAATAAAGTTATCTGTTGCTGTTAACATTGAACCGCCATATAGCAATCCATTGTCCCTATTAACCTGTTCGTAACCTGCAAGACCTCCGATTCCAAGATTAAGATTGACTGTGCGCATGAAGTCTCCCCATACATAAAAACTGTAACCACCGCCCAGCAGGAAAGTATCTATCGGAATATTATAGTTGGAGTATTCATAATACTTTCTGCTATATTCTGCCAATCCAAAAAAGTAATGACCATTCTTTACGTAAGAAACAAGCCCCGCACTTAGAGTATAATTTTGCTTTTCAGGAGATTTTGGGAATACTGAATATGAAAATTCAACACCTGTCTGTCCAGGAATCATTTGTTGGGCAAATGTTTTGCTGTTCAATGCAATCGTTAAGATGACTGCTAAAAATATTTTGTTCATCTTACTTCGCTTTTATGGTTAAATCGTTTATCAATCTTGCACGAATCAGATCTGAATTTTCAAGCTGTACTTTCTGATGTCTTCCTCCATTCTTTTCCAAAATTTCAATTTCCAAAACCTGATCTTTTAAGAGAGTAAACTGATCCAGCAGATAAACCCCTTTTATGTTTGAATGATCAGCTGCTGTCATTTGCGGGAAGTAGGTACGAACCTTTTCTAATACCTTATCCTGAGCAACCGTTCGTTTTAAATTCTTCTTGTCTACAATTTTAAAGTTGACCCATTCAATACTATACGCCACATTACTTTGATTCTCAATTTGCAATGTGAAATAAAACTTACTGTCATTGACGTGCAGTGCACTGACTGAAAACTCAATTCCATAACTTTTTGAAACAATATGTTTAGTGGTTCTGTTGCTTTTTTTGTAGAGATTTTCCATAATAAGCTCTGTCAGAGTAGTGGAACTTCCTTTAAGGTCCTCAAATAATACATCAGTAACATATTGCAGTTCAATACCCCTTTGAAGTTTTACTAAATCATAGCTGAGTATTTCCGGATAAGAACTGTAAGACACATCAAAATTGTAAAATTTTCCATCTTCAGTAATGACCGAAAAATTGGTTTCCTCTTCAAAATCTCTCACAGCCGATTTAATCCGGAGAACATTTCCGATAGGCTCTGCCTTATTGGCAACTAACAGTTCACTCCCCAGATCAACATATCGTATCGGTGATGGAAAAATCACGTGGCTTGTTTTACTGTAGGCGACCTGCATTTTGAAAGGTTCCAATTTTGCCTGTTCCAAGGAAATATAAGTTGTCACAGAATCCTGACCAAATATCTTGCTTGCCAACAGAAGTAATAGCATAATGAGAATATAATGGCTCTTTTGTGTATTCATTTTTTAATTTTTTGATTAGTTATTTTTGGGTAAGAGTAATACCTGATGGCCCGCTTTTACAGTGACTTTCAATTGTCTGACTCTTTTTTGAAAATAGCCTGACAATCCCTGTACGACTCCCCTGCTAAGATCAGCGGCAATCTGTTGTCCTGCTGATTGGGTCATCATAATATTGGTACCGGAAGTCTGGCTCATGTTAGCTACAATATCGCTTACCGCATCTTGTTCCGGTGAATAAGGAACATATAAACCCAATTGTCCATCATTGTCATGAACATTGATTTCTACAGGATAGACATTAGCCTTATATTGAATGGAGGATATTTTTAATTGAAGCCGCCCGCCCTGAAATTTACTTACCGCAATTAGCAAACTGCCTGCTGGTATTTCGGTTCGTCCGAGTTGCATCGCTTCTGAAATCCTAATGGATACTGTACTTTCGTTTACCAAAGTCTTAGTTTCATAGACCACACCCCTTATTGCGTTTTTTCCTTGAACTAATTTCTCTGCATCATTTTGACTGTCATAAAATCTATTCTGATTTAAACCTGCAATAAAGGCACTATCAGATGGTTCTCTGTACAATGAAGAAACAATAGTGGGATGTGCTGGTTTTGCTGAAGTCAATTTAATCTTCTTTTCAGTTGGTATTTCCACCTTTTCTTTTGGTGCCCGATCTTCTTGTTTTGAAGTCGTTGGAAGGTACTTAGCTGCCATCTGATATGATTTTTCCATCAGTTCTAGCTGATCATTTATTCCTAAGCCAATAGGAATAGCATTATTTTGCATCGCTTCATTCTTCAATCTTGAAATTTCTTTCCTCAAATTATTGACTTCCTGATCATCCCGACCATAAAATGAACTCAAGGTTTGTTGGGAATTGCGATAGCTGTTCAGAGCATTCTGATCTGATTGCTGAAGAATACTTGTTCTAGCCGCTACACTTGATGGATTGTTATTAGAATTTGAATCGCTTTGGTCATTCCAATAATCGGATAAAGTGGTTACAGCATTTCTTTTCTCTTCGTTCTTTTGCTCTAACAGCTGCTGCTCATAAGCCTTTTGCTTATCAGACTGCAACTGTCCTTCTTTTGCCTGCGGAATGGCAGCATTAAAACCACTCTCTTCAATAACGGTATTGTTGGCTTTTGGTTTAAAAATGAGGTAAAGGCATGACGCACACACGGCAGCCATCAAAAAATAAATGATAGGCTTCTTCAGCCTTTCCCACTGCGCTTTGGAAGGGTCACTCACTCCGTTGGAATTTTGTGAGAGATCATTTTCTCTCACTTTAATTTTCTCTGAACTTTTCATATTCTATTTTTTAATGAGTGATTCTACTGCGTCATTCTGTCCAGAATCTTTTTCGATAGATTTCTTAGAAATACCATCAATATGATTGATAGACATGGTATTACTTCTTTGACTAGTAGAAATAAAAACGCTGATAATGACAATAATTGTCAGCAAAACATAACTACCAAAGAAAACCTTGATCAGGAATTTTTGTCGCTCTACTGGAAGAACTTTCCAATGATTTTCAACCTTTACAACATAATTTTCGATTGTATCTCTTAGTTTTTTCATATCGGTCTTTTTAGCGTTCAACAGTTTCTACATCTTTGTTTTCAATTACGTTGAATTTTTCAATCGTAAATCCCTGCGGATTGCTGTCAGATCGTACAGAATTAACCAGTGAACAGTTGGTAACTAAATTTCGGATGGTCAAATTACTTGATCTGATAATGAATTGTCTTGCATAAGTCTTTACGTCATAAGGATAACTGTCAAAGTTGGCAACGAGACTATCTACCTCAATTCTCTGCTGAATATTACCTGAAATGATTCTATTATAGTAACCTTTTTCCTGAAGGTCTTTATAGTAATTGAATGCGGATTGATCAGCCAAATTAAACGCCCTTTTTACATTACTTTCAATAGCATTCTTATCAGGTGCAATGGTAAAGAACAATTCGTGGAAGCGTCTGACATGTTCTCTTGCTTCCACAGGCCTGTTAATCGACATATCCTGAGATAGCGCTACCATCAATGATTTGCCGTTGTCCAGTACATATATCTTCTGGCGCTGCTGCTCGGCAAACTGGTAGGATTTAAAGACAACTACACCTACCACTCCAAAACACAACACAGCAAAAATAAACGTAAACAAACGGATCTGCTTGAAGCTGCTTTCAATATTTCTTAATGTTTTAAATTCCATAGAACTGTATTTTTATTTTAATAATCTTCCTGAAATATTACCTGTAGCCGAACCTACCGCTGCTCCCGCAACATTGCCTGATTTTACAGCAGTCTGGTTCACATTACGCATGAAATTGCCTGCTCCTCCTGCCTGAATTACCCAGCCAGTCACCGTTGGCACCGTAAAATAACCTATGATCCCAATCACCATATAGATGATGTAAACGGTATTTGAGGTATCAGGAATAAAGGTTGGATCTGCGAGCATTTCGATATCCCGCTCTAAGATCAAAGTTTGTATCTTGGCAAGAATGGCACTGAAAATATCAGCAACAGGCAGCCATAGGTAAACACTGATATATCTTGTCAGCCATTGACTTAAAGTGGTCTGAAATCCATCCCATACTGAAATAGCAAACGCAATCGGTCCTAAAATGGAAAGCACAATCAGAAAGAAGGTTCTGATGGTATCAATGACTAAAGCTGCCGATTGAAAGAGGATTTCAAGAAACTCGCGGAAACCATCTCTGATATCTTTCTTGATGGCAAACATTTCTCTTTCAATATACATTCCGGACATCGTGACCAAATCCGATGGTGACCATCCGAGTTCCTCCAGCTTTTTGTCAAATTCTTCGTTTGAAATAAGGTAAGCCATCTCCGGATTCCTTAGCATCGCTTCCCGTTCCAATAGATCTTTCTTTTGCTGCAAATCATTCATATCCAACACCTGATTTTCCAGCATTGAATGACTTCCTTGAACAATAGGGCTCATCACACCATTCAGACTTCCTAACACCAATGTCGAGAAAAACATAATGCAGATACCTATGGCAAAAGGTCTCAGCATAGGAAACAAATCAACAGGCTCCGCACGGCTCAATGACTGCCAGACTTTTAATGCCACATAGAACAAGGCTCCTAGACCGGCAACTCCTTTGGCCACTGCAGCCATATCAGCGCACATCGGCATCATTTCTTCGTAAAGGGAACGCAGGACTTCGTGTAAGTTACTTGGTTCCATCTTACCAGTATTTTTGATTGGAGGTTCCGTAAAGATCTAATACCCTTTGGGTATTGTTCTGTTTTTTGGCTCTCAGATAACTTACCGAAATATTCTTATTGGTATAGTATCTTACCAGATTATGATACGCTTTGACCTCTTTATACACTCGGTCAACTACATCCATCCTTTCTTTATCATTCAGAGAAAGCCCGTTAGAAGTGATGATCTCCTTCAGCTCTTTCAATAGCTCCGTACTCTCAGTAAGAAGTGCCGAATAACCATTGGCAATGGAAGCTAATTCCTGAGCATTGAAGTTGGGATCATTTAGCATTTTACCGAAATTGTTGACATACATCTCCGAAACATCGCCCACCAATAGGACTGTCTGCTGAACCTTTCTGGCATCTTTTACCAGATTATTGATAGCTTTCAGCTGGTCATAATATTCTTTGCCCTGCTCATAAACCTTTTTAACTTCATTGAAGTTTTTTACGACATTGGATACCGTCGATGAAGTCTGCACGATTTCATTGGCTGAGTTTAAAATTCCCGAAGCCAGGTTTGCGGGGTCAGTTACGACAAATTGTGCTTTTGTATAGGTTACGGCAGCAAAAAATGCTACCATTAAGGTTTTAATGATTAAATTTTTCATTGTTGTAAATTTTAAATGATTTAATTTTCTTTTGTATTCGATTTGATTCTCTTAAGAGAAATCCGCTTGATGGCATGTTCGACATTGCCGTCAAGTTCCGATGCAAGATTCATCACTTCCATCTTTTCCGTTTCTTCTGTAGTATAGGCCAGATATTCTTCTGCAGATACTTCGGTGGCATAGACCGCAGAGTGCGTTCCGCCTAATCCAATCCAGACTTCTTTGTAAAGCCTTCGGGGGTCATTATTCATATTGATAGAAAGAACCTGAGATTTTTCTTTGTCAGTCAATCCCAGCATCGCCTGGATATCATCGAACTTGTTCATATACTTTCGCTGGTCAAGAAGAATCTTACAATCCGAATTGTTGATGATACTTTCCTTAACAATCGGTGACTGGATAATATCATCGACTTCCTGAGTCACCACAATGGCTTCTCCGAAAAATTTCCTTACCGTCTTGAAAAGGTATTTGATGTACTCTGCCATACCTTCTTTGGCAATGGCTTTCCAGGCTTCTTCGATGAGTATCAGTTTTCTGATTCCTTTGAGCCTTCGCATCTTATTGATGAAGACTTCCATTATGATAATGGTCACAATAGGGAACAGAATTTTATGATCTTTAATGGCATCGATTTCGAAGACAATGAAACGCTTGGATAATAAGTCCAGCTGCTTCTCTGAATTGAGCAGATAGTCATACTCCCCTCCTCTGTAATAAGGTTCCAGCACATTGAGAAAGTTGGCAATATCAAAGTCTTTTTCTCTGACTTTCTTTTGCTCTAATACTTTCTGATAGTCATCTTTGACGTATTCATAGAATCCATTAAAAGAAGGATGCTGGTCGTTGATTTTAATCCTTTCGATATATCCGCTGACGGCATTGGACAGGGCCACTTCCTCTGAACGGGTCGGTGGTTCATCATCTCTTTTCCAAAGTGTCAGAATCAAGGTTTTGATACTCTCCCTTTTTTCAATGTCAAAGATTCCGTCATCGGTGTAAAATGGATTGAAAGCAATGGGATTGTCTTCGGTGTAAGTAAAATATACCCCATCCTCACCTTTTGTCTTTCCTTTAATGAGTTCACATAATCCCTGATAGGAATTTCCGGTATCTACAAGAAGGACATGCGCTCCCTGCTCATAATACTGTCGTACCATATGGTTCGTAAAGAAGGATTTACCACTTCCGGAAGGTCCAAGAATAAACTTATTTCTATTGGTGATAATCCCCTGCTTCATCGGCAGATCTGAAATATCCAGATGAATCGGCTTTCCCGTTAGACGGTCAGCCATCTTAATCCCAAATGGTGACGGTGAATCCTGATAATTGGTTTCCCCTGTGAAAAAACATAAAGCAGGTTCGATGAATGTGTAGAAGCTTTCTTCACTTGGAAAATCTGCTGCATTGCCCGGAATTCCTGCCCAATATAATGTTGCTGTATCTGTCGTATTATGACGAGGTTTACATTCCATTAAAGCCAAAGCACTTCCCGTATCATTCTTTAACTGCTTAAGCTCAGTAGGATTGTCAGACCATGACATAACATTAAAATGAGCGCGGATAGATTGTAACCCGAAAGAATGTGCTTCATTCAAATACTTTTCAATCCATTCCTTATTAATCTGATTGGCTCTGCTATACCTTGCCAGAGAATGCATGTTTCTTGCAGATTTTTCAAACTGACGAAGGTTCTCATCACTGTTGTCAATGAACAGATACTGGTTATAAATGTGATTGCAACTGAGCAGAAGACCCACGGGAGAAGCAAATGATAGAAGACAGTCACTGCGGTCGGTGCTTAACTTCTCATAACGGCTGTGTGATGAAACAGTGCCGGGCAGATCTTCTGTATCCGACAAGGTGTGCATGCTAATACGATTGTTACCGATTCGCATTTCTTCAGATCCTAACTTGATATCCTGCAATGATGGATGGGTTTCACGGGATAGGGTCAGATATTGCTCCAGTAGTCCTGACCTTTCGGAAGTTCCGGATATCTCATCTTCTGTTATCCTTTCCAGATGGATATAACCACTGTCATTCATTACCCGCTCCAACTGGTCAACAGATTCAAGAAAGCGATTGATGACTTCTTTGTCCTTAATCTCTTTTGGAATCAGCTTGCCTTTGCATAGAGATGAAAAGTTACTCTGCATCCGCATTCTCTCCTTACTGGTTTTTGTTATAAAGAGATAGCAGTAATGATTTAAAAAGGGTCTCTCATTGAAATGTCTTTCAAAAGACTTGGAAAGAAAACTCTGATCTTCTCTTGAAAGATCAGGATTGTAGTTTTCTTTAATAAACCAATCCTGCTTATGAACCACAGTAAAATCTGGGAGTGTTTTAATGGCCTTGAACCAAGTGGAATGCATGGCTTCATATTCAGTGGAAGCAACGGTAAACAGCTCAGGGAGTCTAACCTTAAAGCAAATCGTAACATCAGCATCCTTTGAAATGATACAATCATTTTCGATAGCCAGCAATGGAAATTTACTTTCCAAAGTGGCTGCTTTGGAAGAATTTCTCATAGGTCTATTCTTTTACGGTTAGTTTTCAAATACCTGTAAATACTCTTTCGACTGATGATATATTTTGGATGCTTCTTGCCTGCGCCTAATTTCATCAGACCGTGCTCACCGTATTTTCTATTCAGTGTAAAGGTTTGCCATATAAGAAGTCCACTGCTTACACCTCCGAGAATTAAACACAGGTACGTATTAACTCCAGCCATATACATAATCATTAAGGATATGAGTATTCCTAACAAACCGCCTGAAAAAATAAAAAGGTATTGCGCTTTAAGTCCCTTAAATTCTACCGTCCTCCCTATTCCTTTATTGATATGATAACTATTCATAATCATCATTTTAAAGGAAGAATGAACGAAGGATTGTTGCGGCAACAATTAAGAAGATACATGCTCCGAACCAGCTGGCAGCCGTCTTACTGGTGTCAGGATCACCACTGCTGAACTTATTGTAAACTTTAACGCCTCCAATGAGTCCGACGACTGCACCTATGGCGTAAATTAATTGGGTAGCGGGTTCAAAATAAGAAGTGACCATCTGCGTAGCCTCGTTGATCCCGGCACTGCCATTGCCTTGTGAAAAAGCATACGGAGCAACCAAAATTGCCAGTATTGCATAGATCAGTTTTTTTCTCTGTTTTTCCATTTTGTAAACATTTTTTTGTTAATGAGAACTGCACTCTGCAGGACTCAGGAGCAAATGTGCTTTGGAAAAACAGACTTATCGGGAAATGTCAGCAGTGGGAAGTGAATGGCTTTTAGTGGCACCTAAATAGTAATATGACCACTTCTACTAAAATTAATTTTTGAACTTCAAAAAATTAATCGTAATATTGCGATAAATTATTTTACAAAATTATGGGAGCGACCAAAACCGACCATTTTACAGATGAACAAAATAAAATTGCTATAATAGCAAAAGCATTAGGGCATCCCGCAAGAATTGCGATTATTGAATATCTTTTGAAGGTAAATACCTGTATCTGTGGTGATATTGTTAACGAATTGCCATTAGCGCAGGCAACGGTTTCTCAACATTTAAAAGAATTAAAGAATGCAGGTCTTATAAAAGGTAACATTGAAGGAACTGCGATTTGCTACTGTATTGATGAAAGTACTTTTGCAATACTAAAAGATTATTTTTCAAATATAATTCTGACGACTACAAATCAGAAATGCTGTTAAGGCATTTTTTTTAAATACATATATCGTAATATTGCATTTAACCAATAAATAAAAATTTATGAAACTATCTGAAATTAAAGAAATCTTACCCACACTGGATAATGTTGAATTTCAATTAGAAAATGGAACATTTGTTCCTGAGCATTTTCATGTAACAGAAGTAGGAACTATAACAAAACATTTTATCGATTGTGGCGGAACAATCAGAAATGAAAAAGTAGTAAACTTTCAATTGTGGAATGCTGATGATTTTGAACATCGTCTAAAACCCGCAAAACTTTTAAATATTATTAAGCTATCAGAAGAAAAACTTGGTATTGAAGATGATGAAATTGAAGTTGAATATCAAAATACTACAATAGGCAAATTTGATTTGGAATTTAATGGGAAAAATTTTGTTCTTAAAAATAAAACAACAGCGTGCTTAGCTCAGGATGCTTGCGGAATTCCAGCTGAAAAACAAAAAGTAAACTTATCTGAACTTTCTAATAATCAAACCTCTTGTTGCACTCCAAATTCTGGGTGCTGCTAAATTCAAATAAAATTATGTATTCAAAACTATTAAAAACAATAGAGTTATTGAAAAATCAGGAAATCAGCGAAGATAGAAAAGCTACTTTAGCTCCATTAGTTGATTTTATTCAAAAAAGGGTTGAACAACAAAAAGAAGTAACCATTAACTTTATTTGTACCCATAATTCAAGAAGAAGCCATTTGTCACAAGTTTGGGCACAGGTTGCAAGTGTTTATTATACTTTGTCGAATGTAATTTGTTATTCAGGAGGCACGGAAGAAACAGCTATGTTTCCCAAAGTTGTAGAGACTTTGCAAGAACAGGGGCTTTTTATCAATAAAATTTCTGATACAGAAAATCCTGTATACACTATCAAGTATGATGAAGATAAACACCCAATTATTGGTTTTTCTAAGAGATATGACAGTTCATTTAATCCTACTAGTGGCTTTGTTGCGATTATGACCTGTTCTCAGGCAGATGGAGGATGTCCTTTTATTGCAGGGGCAGATAAACGCATTCCAATAACGTTTGAAGACCCTAAAATTTCAGATAATACGCCCGAACAAACGGCGGTTTACAATGAAAGAAGTTTGCAGATTGGTGCAGAAATGTTCTATGTTTTTTCTCAGATAAAAAAATAAGAATTGATTAAACAAATGTAAATGCAACCAAAATTAAAATTTCTTGATAGATTCCTCACTTTATGGATATTCTTGGCTATGTTTTTAGGGATAGGTTTAGGATACTTCTTTCCCAGTATTTCTAATATTACCAATTCCTTGTCCATCGGAACAACAAATATTCCATTGGCAATTGGCTTAATCATTATGATGTACGCACCGTTAGCAAAGGTTGATTATTCATTGTTGCCTAAAGTTTTTCAAGACAAAAAGACAATTGGAATTTCTTTGTTACTGAATTGGATTATCGGTCCGGTTTTAATGTTTTTATTAGCAATTATTTTCCTGAGAGATGAACCTAATTATATGATTGGTTTAATTCTTATTGGTTTAGCCAGATGTATTGCAATGGTACTTGTGTGGAATGATTTAGCAAAAGGTAATCGTGAGTATGGAGCATTGTTGGTAGCCTTGAACAGTATATTTCAGGTATTAAGTTATAGTTTTCTGGTTTGGCTTTTTATCAATGTTTTACCGGCAAAGCTTGGTTTGGCTAATTTTAATGTGACTGTATCAATGACAGACGTTACTGAAAGTGTTTTGATATATCTAGGGATTCCTTTTCTAGCAGGCTTTTTGAGCCGTTACTTATTAATCAAATCGAAAGGTTTGGAATGGTACAATAGAAAATTTATTCCTACTATATCTCCACTGACTTTATATGCGCTTTTATTTACGATTGTACTTATGTTTAGTCTTAAAGGAGATAAGATTTTAGAATTACCATCAGATGTTGTAAAAATAGCTATACCATTAATGATATACTTCGTGCTAATGTTCTTTGTGAGTTTCTCTATCAACAAATCGCTTGGTGTTCCTTATGATAAAAATGCTTCGATAGCTTTTACGGCAACAGGAAATAATTTTGAATTGGCGATTGCTGTAGCGATTGCAGTGTTCGGAATCCAATCTCAACAGGCATTTGTCGGCGTAATCGGGCCTTTGATAGAAGTACCAGTTTTAATATTGCTTGTTAGAATAAGTTTATGGCTAAAGAAAATGGTTTATACTTAATACGACCATTAATATAGAAAAAAGGGAGTTCGTCTATACAAACTCCCCTATATCGAAACCATCTGCAGAATTATTATGCTTAGAAGTAACGGCCTTGTCATTATTTGAAATACTCTCGTTTAACAAACTGGCAATTCTTTTTGAAGCATCTCCTAAAGAGTTCTCTAACAGATCAAAAAGCTCGGTTCCCTGAATTTTTTGAATTATATTTACTGCTTGTCGTTCTAAGTCAGGCTTCAGCACGTCCTGTTGAAGCAGCTCACCCGCAGTACTCAATTCCTGGAAGGTAACCCCTGTAGCAAACCCGCTTTCAATAGTAGAGCTCTCATATTTCCAATCTTCATTCTCCTGCTCCCGTTCATCATTTTTGACTAGGATATCATCCAGACTTTTAGTCTGACCCATAGTATCAAATTCAGCTTCTCTGGTTTCTGATTCAAAAATATATTCTGCTTGTAAAATATATTCATTTTGTCTCTCATTCGTATTGATTGGCGATGCTTGTCTTTCTCTTTGTTTTGTATCTCCCATAATAGATGGTAGATTCTTAGTTTTAGTAACATTATCTTTTCCATTAATATTGATTGAAATTTTTTTGTCTACAAGAACTAAAACAAGAATGATTAATAAACCGATGATGATTATTTGTTCCATAAGATGATAGATTAAAAGATTGGACGGTATTTGTTATTGAAATCATCAGTAATTTCCTTTTCAAACATTTCAAAATGATAAGCCAGAATATTATCCAGATAAGCATACAGAGGAATCTGGTCATCAGCGATGATTTGAATAATGCGTGAAAGGCGTTCGTGATATTCAGGACGGATATAAATACTTTTATCACCACGCTTAGTCATTGTATGATGCGTAAGAAACTGCTCCATATAACTTACATCATTACTTTTCTGAATCTTCAACTTATTTTTTGTTGCAGCTTTCTCTTTTTGGGGGTCTGCATTTTTTACAGGAACTTCTTTCTTGGGACTTCCTGCCATAATGGACATCAGATATTGCTCATCGATACTGTGATCTTGATTGTTATTATTATCGTAATCCATACTTTTATAGTTTTACAATTCTTAAAAATTCTTTTATAAATTGATCCAGCCTGCATTGTGCTAGCAGCTTAGGATCTGCAGGCAGTAAAGTTGATCGGAAAACAGCCTTTGTAATGGTCTCCCCTTCTTTTCGAAATCTTTTACTGTCTGTAATGGTTGTTTCCATAAGCGGCAGCCCTAAATCTGAAATCACTTTACTGTAATTTTTGTAAAGCAACGTCCGCTCTCTTCCATCCACCTGATTCCAGAAAAGATGGATAGCCCGGATTCCTGTTTGAGTTTCTTTCATCAATACATTGGTTAGAACATTGGTGAAACTTAGCGTACTTTCCAATACGAGACGATCCGCAGTAATAGGAGAAAAAATATAATGGACATTCGTCAACGTTTTTAAAATACCAGCAGTATTCACAGTTCCCGGCAGATCTAAAAAAATAATATCAGGAGTTATTTCCGAGCCATCAACATACACATCTATTTCTTGTAAAACCTGATCAGTTTTACTCTGAAAAATAGGATAAGCTTTTTTATTAATACTCGTAAATTGTTTGTGAGCCATCTTTTTTAAAATTTCATTCTGCATCACCATTTTTAAATCCCGCTCTCTCATCTGGAGTAAACTGTACTGCGGAAAGTCACAATCAAAGACAGCAACTTGATATCTCATTCGATAATGAAGGATGCTTGCCATTAATGTTGTAAACGTGCTTTTTCCTACGCCTCCCTTTTGAGTGGAAAAAGCAATAATTGTGGGTTGTTTTTTTGTTTTCATTATATTGAATTTTAGTTAATCCGAAATTGAAAGACTGAAGGGCAGCAAGCCTTCAAACCATCATAAACTCAAGCATGATATTTCCCCATCACGAATGTTGGCTATGACCATTGAAAGCTGTATTGGCTTCAAGCATGAGTGAATGAATCTCATCCGTGTAGCAATCCAGATAGATTGAATTTCTGACTTCTATCTGTCAAAAATGATATCACGAAAACTGACATTCCTGAAGGCAAGAATGCAGGATTTCCAGAGTTATAGAATTCTATCGGATTTGCAGTTAGTCCCGCCCTCAATCTGATGCAAATGAAAAATATTTCTGTTTCAGTGCTTTTATAATGGTAGTTCTTGGCAGTAGACTTCCATCTTTGGCTTTGTTTACTATACCGTTTTTCTAATTGATTGTGGTTTACTTTGTTTTAGAAGATTGAAGAGTTTTTTGAAATGGTAGTGTCTGAATAGTATAATATTATAAACCTATTCTACTTAAGATACTTCCTTTCACCCGAAAGGGGCAAGTTATGTTTTGAGTGCCTCATAACTTTTTTCGTGCCTCAAAACAACTTGCCCTGGCTGGGGCTGTAAAAACCACTCCGAAGTCGTGATTTTCTTAACATTAAATTAGAGAATATGGAAACAAATAGAAACAATAAGGGAGGGCGTAAGCCTAAGCTGAACCCAAGTAAAAACAGGTATGTATTTCGATTGACAGATGAAGAAAATGTTGGTTTTCTAAAATTATTTGAAGCTTCAGGCATGAGCAACAAAGCAAAATTTATTACAACAATTTTGCTTCAGAGAGAATTAAAAATTATAAAAGTGGATGTTTCAACGATGGATTATCATACCCAACTCACTAAATTTTTCTATCAGTTTCAGTCGATTGGAAACAATTACAATCAGATTGTAAAAATTTTATATCGAAATTTTACTGAGAAAAAAGCTTCTCAGTATCTCTTTAAACTGGAAAATCACACTAAAAATCTAGCTATAATCTGTAAACAGGTGATAGAACTCACGAAAGAATTTGAGCAAAACCATATTCAAAAAACTTCTGATAAATGATCGCAAAAATTGGAAAAGGTGAAAATCTTTGGGGTGCTCTTACCTACAATCAGCAAAAAGTGGACAACGAAAATGGAACGGTTTTATTCACTAATAAGATTCCCGATTTGTGGGATCGACCTTATTCGGTTAAATTTTTTCATCAGTATTTTGAACCCTACTTGATTGCCAATAACAAAACTGAAAAACCGGTAAGACATATTTCTCTTAATCCTGATCCTAACGATAAGGTTGATGACAAAGATTATCGGGGAATGGCCCAGCAATATATGCAGGAAATAGGTTATGGCAATCAACCTTATGTTGTTTTTAAACATACGGATATTGATAGAACCCATATTCATATTGTAACCACCTGTGTTCAGCTTGATGGTAAGAAGATACCTGATAATTATGACCATCATCGATCTATGGATGCTTGTAGGAAATTGGAAAAGCAATATAATTTAAAAGCTGCCAATGAAATAAAAAGCACCAATCAAAACTTAATTTTTAAACGCGTTGATTACGCTAAAGGGAATATAAAAACGCAGATGTCATCGATACTCAGACACATTCCTAAGACTTATAACTTTCAAAGTATCGGTGCATATAATGCATTACTCTCTCAATTTAATATCACTCTTGAAGAAGTCAGTGGAGAGCTGCACGGGAAAATGAAAAAAGGAATGGTTTACTTTGCCATTGATGAAAATGGAAAAAAAGCAAGCCATCCATTTAAATCATCCCTATTTGACAAACATGCAGGACTAGAGAATATTCAAGCAACAATTGAAAAATCAAGGGTTGAAATGAAAAACAACCCTTCAAAACCTATTCTTAAAAGAACGATAGAAGCAGCAGTCAGCACCAGTAATTCTGTAGATTCGTTTAAAATGCAACTTGAAAAACAAGGAATTGCGACTGTCATTAGAAGAAATGAGCAAGGTAGAATTTATGGGATCACATTCATAGACCATACTTCTAAATCAGTGTGGAACGGGTCACAGCTTAGTAAAGAGCTTTCCGCCAATGTTTTCAATGGAATTTGGAATCAAAGAGAAATGAAACCTGAAATAATCTTCAACAATAATCTTCCAGAAAACCTACTTCAGGAAAACACTACCGAGCAATTTATTGCTAAAAGCATATTGGAAATATTTGACGGACTATTTAGCGGCTTGTTATCTTCAGATGCAAATAGTGATCAGGAGGAACAAATTTTTGAATCTCAAATGAAAAAGAAACAACGAAAAAGAAGAAAAAAATAAAAAACGATATAATTAAAAGCTTTTCTTCTATAATTATTTTCTTTTGAATCTTATTTTGGATCTCTAAATAAGCTTTAAAAATTAATTTATTTCAATCAAAATTTTGATAATTTTTCAACTACTATATTTATTGAAATTGTATTAATCAATTTTGAACATCCGCTTTAATTTTATTCTTCATTTTTAATTTTACAAAATACCCCTTGAAGATATTAATCAACTTTGTTAGGACTCTTACTTTTGTGTGAGGAGTTACTATTTAATTTAAATAATAAAGATGAAGATCTATAACCCAAAGATTTATTAATTTTTAATTAATAGGAAATGACTTAATATTTAATCATTTTTGATAATAATGTAAGGATTCTCAATTTTCATTTTCCAAACCTCTTCGCTTTCGTTATATATGAATATTATTCCAGGAATATCATTAATTTCAGAAAAATCAATTTCACCATTTGAATCATCATGAATAAAAGAAAGGTCAGGACTTCTTAAATATTGTTTTCCATCAATTTCTTTCGCAATAAGTGTATTGGTACTTTTATGAGCATCATTAAGTATGAAGTCAGTTATTTGTGGCACTTTGATAGATTTTGCACTTGAAATATTAGATAATAATTCAATCCATTCCCCACATTTCTCGGATACATTTTCTTTAATAAATTCCTTATCTGATAAGATTTCTGCCCTATACTCCTTTATACTTTTTTCCCAACCAAAATCTTGAAATAAATCTGAAATTTCATGGGCACATATTCGTGATCTTATCCCTGCTTGATATATTTTTATAGCTTTTAAATGGGGAAGTCCAGTTTCTATAAGCAATGCTATTTCTTCTACTAATTCAGCTTCATCCTCTAGTTCTAGATTTCTGATTTTTTTTGCAATTCCATTAAGAAGCCAAGGTAATTTATATGAGAAAATGTCGCTAATCGTTTTTTCCGATAACTCGAATTCCATCAAAGAAGACATAGGTTCTGCATTCACCCACAAGGATGTTATATCATCAAAATTTTCATTTATAATTTCATTTTTATTTTCTTCTAAAACAGGGATGCCTTGTATGGCTTTTACAATTTTTTGTACTATTTTTATTTTATTATCAGTACTTTTTTCCTCTTCCCTGTATTCCTCAAGAATATCGATAATTTCTGATAACTTATTCTCGAGAAATAAATCACTGTTCAAAGGAATTCCAGAGTTAATAATGGAATACCATTTATTATGCTCTGTTCCCACGCGATTAACAATTCCTTTTACCCTTGCCTTTACAAAAGATACAAATTCTTCTTCAGATAAGGCATCTTTGTTCTTTAATTGAATAGAGGCAAGAGAATCTATGAAAAAAGATTCTATCCATTCGTAATCGGGATTGTTTTCATCAATATCATAATTATATAACGAGTGTAAAGCGAGAAGAGTGTCGTCGATCCAGTCCAAAGCTTCATCTATTCCATTTTGTTTTTCATTTAAGTCATAAAGTTGGTTTTCAGAAACTAGTTCCAATAATAATTCAAAATTGACGTTGTTATTTTCTGCAACTTGTTTGAGAAGCTTAACTAGAGCTAATATTCCGCTTGCAGCAATATCAATATTATCTTTATTAAAATACTTCATTATTTCCTTTTGCATTTCTTCATTTTTCCATCTGGCTTTTCGGGTAGATGTATCAGATTTATCATGTGCTACTAAAATTTTTGCTTCATGATCAATAAAAGCTCTTCCGGCTCTCCCAGCAATATTCCAGAAATCCCTTTTGGAAATAAGACTTGCTGCTTGATATAATGTAGTAAAGATAACGGTTGATACACCTAAGTTAACTCCTTGACCTAAAGTAGAGGTCGCAATAATTACACGTGGTTTACCATTTCTCATTAATCTCTCCATAGGAAGTCTCACATCAGAATGTAAAGACCCGTGGTGACATAGTATTCCTTTTTTTGCATATTCCAGCCAAGAATTGTTTTCTCCATAAGTTTCGACACAAGCCAATTCAAAGGTTTTCCAGTCTAAAGAATTGCTGTCCATATAATTGTCAACATCTGCATTTACTTCAAGGCATTTTAAATATGCTTTAGCCATTGTAAAAACAGAACGTTTCTGTCCTACAAATAGCAAAACTGTTCCAAAGACTCTTAATCTATAAGCAGTAGCTGCAATAGCATCATTTTTGTTATCAGGAAAATAATGGATACTTCTCTGTCTTGGTTTTAATGGTAATTCTTCCTGAACAATAAATCGATTGTTAAAAGATGAATGCTCATGACTGCTTCCTAGCCAATGCAGGTTTACCTGACTGCCTGTCCACTCTAATATTCCTAAACGTTCATCGGCTGAACGCCATGAGTCTTTATACAATGCATTCTGATTACCTGTCAACCAATATGCAAGCTCGTCTGCATTAGGTAATACTGCTGAAAGAAGTAAAAAACGTCCTTCATTCTTTTTGATGAAATACCTTAGTTCTTCAAAAAAAATTTCATTCATAATAAGACGCTGATCAGCACCTAATAGATGTCCTTCATCAATTATAACTAGACGAAGCTCATTGGCTATATTCCTATTTCCTCTTATAATTGCTTTTGCTTTTTCTGGAGTTGCAATGATAACATTTGATTCATCAATCATCATTTCATCAAGTTTGCTAAATAAACTTCCTCCGTATAAATGAGAAATTGTAATTCCTACATTTCCAAGAACTTTTCCAAGATCATTTTCTATTTCAAACGCTAACGAACGGAAAGGTGCTATATAAAGTATCTTCCCATCAGGTTCTTTTATAAGACTGTCTAATATTGCTAATTCAGCAATTCTTGTTTTTCCGCTGCTGGTTGGAATCGCAACAACACATCCGTTATCATCCGCATCTAAAACTTTATTAAGTGCTTTTCTCTGGGTAATGAAAAGTTCATATATTCCTCTTGGAGAAAGATATACAAGAGATTTTATATATTTTTGCAATAAATCAGATTGAATATCAAAAAAGCTATGTAATGCCTTCCATAAAGAAGCTTGATTAAAGCCTTCTGAAATTAAAATTAAAAGACGAATTACCCACCAGATGCTGGGCTCATTCTTTAACTCAGCAATTTCTTTTAAAATCTTTAGATTGGTTTTTGCAGTTATAAGTATTTCCTCATTGCCGGTTTGAAAATACTTAACAAATCCATCTAGGGATTTAGCAATAATTGATATATTGATCTTATCAGATCCGCTTGCTTCATCATCGTATTCAGCAATATAATGATCTTGATACTCTTCATCTATAATTATTCTTTCAACAGTACTAATAAGTTCAGTAAAATTTCTTTTAAGAAATAAAGAAACCATTTTTGAAATGGGACTTCCTGACTCAATTTTACTAATAAGTATGTAGGATTTTGAATACTGAAAGCTAACATAGTAAGACAGTGCTGAAATAAGACCGTAATAATTACTAAGTCGACTCTTATTATTTTCTGACCCATGAACATTTTCTAAAATAGCAGCCCCTTTCTCTAATGGTTCGCGAGCACTTTCAAGATTTTCATTTTCTCCGAATACGCATCCAATATCTAGATAATAAAAAGCAAGAATATTCAAATTTTCATCTTTTATTGTGTACACTGGAAAATTGTCTTTATCTTCTGCCGTATTAAATAAAATATATCTAGCATTGGCTTGCGCAATTAAATTTTGAATTGTTTTGTCTTCATTAACTGCATCTAACCTATTTTGATTATTTTCTATACTCATATTTGATTAGGGTTAAGTACATAATAATTTGCTTTTTCAAACGCTCTTTTAATAAGTTCTTTAGGATCGTCTATTCCAATGGAAATCAAAATCATTTGAGAATTATCCGAATTCAAATGTTTTTCTACAACAGAAGAAGTCTTCAAATCACTTAAAAGCATTCCTGTATAGATTAAATCGTTATTCCCTTTTATTTCTGATATCATAGTTTTATCCAATAAATCGGCTATATGTTTATTTGCGGCATCTCTTCCAAGCTCGTCTATTAAAAAAGTGTAAGAAAGAGGAAGTTTATCTTTAGCAAGAGAGTCAGATAAAGTATTTACTACCGTTTTACTGGGACTTGTTCTAAATTTAGCCTCACCTAAATATAATTTAACTCTATCTTTTTTTCCATCATTGACGATATCAACCATAAGAGTATCATCACCTTTTATAGCTTGATCCACATTTGGGTTGTATTTAAGTTTAAAAACTTTAATTAGTTCTTTATTTAAACATCCTTGAATATATTCTGTTAAGATAATTTCTGTCGCATTTCCTTTCTTTACTCGATCTGCTAAAGGGAGTTTTCTTCTGTTTTTGATATAGTTTCCATATTCTGAAAAACCTAAATTCGTGTAATTTTCCTTTAACTTTTCAATTCTATAATCAGTGTGATGATGTTTAAATATAGCACGGCCTAACCAATCGATTATTTCATCAATATCGATTGCAGGTAAAGGTGTTAGCGACCGATGATTCTTAGTTAAGGTTACAGCAATATCATTATATGCTAGCCATTTTGAAAAAATACTGGGAAAAACAGGATGGTTTCCTATAAGTTCTGACTGAGTAGGCATAAGTTCATTAGTTTTATTCAAATATACTATTTGAAAATTAAAACAAACTAGACTCTAATATTATCTTTACATATAAGCATTTATTCGTCCAAGACTACTTTAAATTTTTTCAATTTAGATAAGATTCATTTTAACAAATTTCCAAAGTCAATGGCGGTCAATCAATACTTGCTAATTGCAAATTAATATTTGCAAAATTTCAACCCTGTATTTATGCTATTAAAAACATATGCAGGGAGAAGACGATTTAAGAGGACTTGTCAAAATTATGGCGTTTATGAGAGCTGTAAGCATCATTCTAGTTCTAATGCATCTTTATTGGTTTTGTTATGGATTTTTTGCTGAACGTCAATGGACACTGGAACTTATCAATAAGATACTCCATAATTTTAATAAGACTGCAGGACTATTTTCTCATAGCATCTATTCTAAGCTGTTTGCAGTTGTACTACTGGGTTTGAGCTGCCTTGGAACTAAGGGTGTTAAGAATGAAAAAATCACTTGGAAAAATATAATTATCACTTTTGCTTTAGGTTTTTTCCTATTCTTTCTAAATTCTATTCTATTACAGCTTGCTTACAATTTTACTGCAATGCTTTATATTATTTCTACAGGAGCCGGATATATCCTTCTAATGCAGGCAGGAGTATGGATGAGCCGTCTACTCAAAACAAATTTAATGACCGATGTTTTTAACAGCGAGAATGAAAGCTTTCGACAGGAAACAAAATTACTTTATAACGAATATTCAATCAATCTTCAAACGAAGTTTTATTATCAAGGAAACTGGCATCAGGGATGGATCAACGTCGTCAACCCTTTTCGTGCCACCATTGTTTTAGGAACACCAGGGTCAGGAAAATCCTACGCAGTAGTTAACAACTATATTAGGCAGCACATTGAAAAAGGATTCTCAATGTATATCTATGATTTTAAATTAGATGATTTATCAACCATTGCGTACAATCATCTTTTAAATCATTCCGATGCTTATACAGTAAAGCCGAAATTCTATATCATCAATTTTGACAACCCCAGAAAAAGCCATCGATGTAATCCCCTAAATCCTAATTTTATGACGGATATTTCAGATGCATATGAAGCTGCTTACACTATTATGCTGAACCTGAATAGAAGTTGGATCCAGAAACAGGGTGACTTTTTTGTCGAAAGTCCTATTATATTGTTAGCGGCAATCATATGGTTTCTTAAAATTTATGAAAACGGCAAATACTGTACTTTTCCACACGCTATTGAACTGCTAAACAAAAAATATGAAGAGGTATTTACAATATTAACATCTTATTCTGAGTTAGAGAACTACCTCTCTCCTTTTATGGATGCATGGCAAGGAGGTGCCCAGGACCAGCTACAGGGGCAAATCGCATCAGCTAAGATTCCTTTGTCTAGAATGATCTCACCACAATTGTACTGGGTAATGACGGGCGACGATTTTTCTTTGGATATCAATAATCCCAATGAACCTAAAATATTGTGCGTCGGAAATAACCCTGATCGCCAAAACATCTATTCTGCAGCTCTGGGACTATACAATTCAAGAATTGTTAAGCTGATTAATAAAAAAGGACAATTAAAAAGTTCTGTCATTATTGACGAGCTTCCTACTATTTATTTCAGAGGCTTGGATAATTTAATTGCTACTGCCAGAAGTAACAAAGTTTCTGTATGTCTTGGGTTTCAGGATTTTTCCCAGCTGACAAGAGATTATGGAGACAAGGAAAGTAAAGTGATTCAGAATACAGTCGGCAATATTTTCAGCGGTCAGGTGGTTGGGGAAACAGCAAAAACCTTATCTGAACGCTTTGGAAAAGTGCTGCAAAAAAGACAAAGTATATCTATCAATAGGAATGATACCTCTACCTCAATCTCTACCCAATTGGATAGTTTGATTCCAGCTTCGAAAATTTCTACCCTGACTCAGGGATTTTTTGTCGGTGCAGTATCTGATAACTTTGACGAAAGGATTCAGCAGAAGATTTTTCATTCGGAGATTGTTGTGGATAGTGTTAAGGTTTCTCAAGAAATGCAAAACAATCAGGATATACCGCTCATTCGATCTTTTATTGATCAGGAGGGCAATGATTCGATGACCAAACAGATCCAAGATAATTACAAAGAAATTAAGGCTGATATTCTTAGCATCATCACGAATGAGATGGATCGAATAAAGAATGATCCTGATTTGCAGTATTTAATCAAAAATGATTAAAATAGAAACCTCAAATACAGTATGATTTGAGGTTTAATTTGATCTTCTGTTATTCAGCTTCATGAGTCATAAAATGCTGGTGGAGATTGTCACCAACCAATTGAAGGAATTTGGTAGGTCCCTGCTTTCTGGTGCGGATTTCAAAGACCGTTTTATGGAAATTGCCAAGATCGCAATCCAATGACTTTTCTACAAATTTTATGACTTCACTTAATTCTATATTCCCCCCATTAAAACAACGCATTTGGTAAAGGGCATAGATCAGTTCTATAAGACCTACCTTTGATCCCGACCAGCTCAAAGGAGAAAGTAGTTTTGATGCTGTATCTTCATTAGAACCTTCAATCTGCCTTTTTATATACTGATCAAATTGCTGATTGGAAATAAATCTGGCGATCATATGATCGTGTGATGTCGTAAAATTAGGATCATAGTTGTAAAAACCTGATGAAAGCTTCATTTTCAAATCATAGGAATTACGGACAAATATCTTATGGTCGAGATAAGTCGCCTCACGTTTATAATAGCTGTAGAATTCGGAATTTTCCAAATAGAAGTTTTTTAACTTCTCCTGCTCTGCCTCATAATATTTTTTTAATGTTTTATTTCCTGCAGCAGGCTTATGGGCCTCAATATCCAGTACCGAAGAGTAATAAATAAATTTTGAAATAAACTGTGGCTTTAGCTTTTTAAAAAAAAGTACTTCTTCGGCAATATGATCAAAATGATGGTTGGAAACCAGAAGTTTCAATTTCCTTATAGACTCGTCAATGATGAGTAAAGCCTTTTCAGAAATTTTGATCATATCATTCCCATCTGCGTAGACTTCGTTAATCTTTTCATCCAGCTCTTCCAATAGCTGTGAAGTTCTTTTAAAAATAGTTTTTGTTACCATGTCCTTTTTTAAGGAATTTACAAAAATTCGATAAAGCAAGACTTAATCAACTAATACCCAGCTCCTTTTTTCGATTTCTTATATAGTCTGTTGGCCGGATACCGTTGATATCGAAAAACAAATTTGAAAAATTTTGCCGTGCAGCGATACCGCATTCTTCAGCCAAAGCTTCGATGGTATAATTTAGATATTTTGTATTGGTGTTGAGTAAATTTGTAATATAATTGATTCGCAGTTCAGCCATATATTTATTAAAATTCATTCCTTTTTGCTCATTGATATAAACAGACAGATAATGGGCATTAGTTCCTAACTTTAAGGCAATGCTATTCTGTGTAATTCCTTTTTTTCTGAACTGGTCTTCCTGCTCAAACTTCTGAAGCTTTTCTTTAATCTCTGTGGTCATTTCTGGAGTAAGAGAGGTTTTTCTTATTGAAAATTCTGTCAAGTCTTCCTTTAAAATATCTTTGATATTATAAGTTCCATCCGCCATTCTCTTTTGTAGCAGATTATACTGTTTTTTAATTTTTTGATCTTTTCTGTGTCGCACAACAAAAAATACAAGGAGCAGACCTCCTGAAATAATCAAGATCTGAGCGATTACAATTTTTTTACCGCTTGACTTCTCTATCTCTTCTTTTGCATCAATTAACTTTCGCCTGTCAAAATCTTTATGAAGTTTTGAAGATAAATAAGGAAAATCTTTGCTGATTAAACTGTCAGCCTTTAAAAGCTGATTGGTATAGTAAAGCTGTTTATTGACATCCTTATTTTTATATTGATCTATAAGATAATGATAACTCTTATATACCTCGGGTAATATAAAATCATGCCTATTGAAAATAGAATCTATCTTTTCATAGCATCTCACCGCACTTTCGATATTATTCTGTGCTTCATAAGTTCTACCCATATAAAAATAGACGACCGAAGCCCAGGCGAAATCGTTTCTGTTGAGGATAGTGGGTAAGGATTTTTGTAAATAAGTATGAGCACCTGTATAGTCTTTTTTGTGATATCTGGAAATTCCTATGCATTTGAGGAAATAACTTTTTTCTAAAGCAAAATCTCCATCTTCCGCAGTTAAACGGTAGCCCAACATACTTAAACTGTCGCTCTTGGAAAAATTATTAAGGTATCTGTTGAGTACGGTCAATTGATGTAAGCAGTTCAGATATGCCTTCTCATAATTGAACTTTTCATTTTCGTGATGGTTTTCATTTAACCTTAACCTGTAAAACGCAACGCAGTCCAGAAAATGATTCATTGCTTCATCATAGTAGCCCAAATGACTTTTTACAATTCCTAAATGATAGAGGACTTTATACCTATGGTACTGATCTTTTGAACCTTTTGAATATTTATAAGCACTAAGGTACTCATTTAAAGCTAACTTATATTTCTTTTGATAAAAATAGTAGATGATTCCCTTGCTTAGGTACTCTTTACTGATATCATCTTGAGTTCCATGCTGCAAGCTTACAGCAAGTGCACTGTCAGCATACTTCATTTTGTTTTGATAGTCAAACTGTCTTCCGTCTCTATACCCTTGAATCAACTTTGAAAAATTATTCTCATTTTTTGCTTTCTCAATGTACAGTTTTACATAGGGCATTGCATGAATGTCATCTATTACCATTTTTTCATATGGTTTTCTGATCTCACTGAAAGTTTTTTCCTTTTCCTGTTGTGAAAATAAAAATTGTGAAAATGCAGAAAATAAGACGAGAAAGTAATATAACTTTTTCATATGCTGATATTTAGAACCTCACCATATCAAAAATAATCATTTATGTTTTAAATAAATCAAAATTAAAGGAATTAAACAACAGGAAGACAAAAATCCCGTAAAATATGCAAATACAGCAACTTAAACCCAGATATTCTAATGTATTAATTTTAAAATTGATACGTGTTAATTTTAAAATAGAGCCACAGAACAGTTTTTTTCACCTCAGAAGACGGATAATTTTGACATCAGAATTCTAATATAATCCGGCCGGGATAACCCAATTAAAATTATCAACATGAAAAAGTTTATCCCATTTTTAAGCATAATGATCGCAGCAGTTTGTCTACAAAACTGCACCCATCGAGATGAAGATATGATCCCCAGTAACGAACAGATTGAAAGTTCAGAACGTTCAGCAGACGTTTCTGCGATGAAACAGGATTCTGCAAAATCTATTGAGGTGATTGAAAATACTGAACCTAAAGATCCTCCTGTGAGAGACGGTGATAATTGGCGGCTTACGAAGGATTAAAAACCAGATATAAAACTATGATTCCTCATACCTCCATATCAGTTGTTACAGGCTTACCATGTCCAAAGAGTGGCATCTGGGAAAGTATGGGGAATTTCAAAACTACCATAACTCTTTTCAAAGGGGAACCAATGCCTGAATATTGCGGGTGGAAAATCAAATGGAGATTGGTTCAGGTTTGTTAAACCTAATAATAACATGCCATGAAAAACATCCAAACTATCTTTATCAAAACTGTTTCCTGCTTTTTTATTCTATTGTTTGTTTATGCAAGTGTGAGTAAATTGCTTGATTTTGAAAATTTTCAAGTTCAAATAGCTCAGTCTCCATTACTAAGTGCATATGCCGATAGTATCTCGTATGGCGTAATAATCATTGAATTAGTGATTGCTGGATTGCTAAGCTTAAACACAAGTCGAATATTCGGCCTTTTTGCATCTTTCAGTATGATGATCGTTTTTAGTGTATATATCTACCTTATACTTTATTACAGTGAGTTTATTCCGTGTTCCTGCGGTGGCATATTGGAAAATATGGGATGGAAAACACATCTGATTTTTAATATTGCAACCTGCATATTAGCAGGATTAGCAATTTTCATGACAAAAGATTCGGATATTAAATCCAATGCATTTAAGAAAGTTGCTTTCCGGCTTTCATTTATGGTAGGTACTGGTATTTTAAGTGCCGCAGTTGTTATTTATCTTTTCTATTCATCAGAATATATTATTAAAAAAGAGAATAATTTCACAAGGAGATTTCTAAATCATCCTATTATTGAGGAAAATGTTCTTGATCTTGGAGTTGATTCCTATTATTTTGCGGGAATTAATGGAGATTCTATTTACTTGGGTAATACGACATCACCATTCCAAATCTTAAAGTTGGATCAAAGCTTAACAACTACAAAACAAATCATGATTATTCCGGAAGGTCATTTCAGGTTTAAATCTCTAACTTATCAATTATTTGGCAAAAAGCTATACGGCTTTGATGGAAGTATTCCTATAATTTATAAAGGATCTATAGCAGATTCTGCGATAAGACTAAAGACAATTAGTTTTGAGGATGCCTTTTTCAGTCAGCTTCTTGTAGTAGATTCTTTACATTTTGCCATAAGAACAAAGGAAGGTCAAAATACCAATAATGTATTGGGATTGTTAACTCTTAGCGGCGAGTCTAAGGTGAAATTAAATAAGAATATCTTATTATCTAAAACTCAAAACAATTTCGATACCGATGGAAAAATCCTAGTTGATCCTCATATAAATGAACTCTACTACATTTATTTCTACCGGAATCAAATTTTGAAAATTAGCCATAATCTGGATCTAATAGGCACAATTAAAACAATCGATACTACTTCAGTTTCCAAAGTTGAAACTGTAAAATTAAAGGACGGTACAATTAAAATCAGTAAGCCCACCCACGTAATTAATCAGTCTACAACTTTATATAAAGGACTTATTTTTAACAGATCAGGTTTAAAAGGAAAATATGAACGTAATGAAAGTTGGAAATCCTCCTCTATCATCGATGTGTATAAAATTAATCCTTCTCAATATTGGGGCAGTTTTTATGTACAGCACCGCGGCGGTAAATCACTGTCTCATATGCTTGTAACCGATCAGTACCTTTTTGCGCTGGTCGGAAATGATCTCATCCGTTATAAATTAAGGAAACCACTTACGGACGGGATGAATGGGGATAAGCCGAAAAACCATAAAACAGAGTAGGCAAAATTTTTAACATCAAAATATCATGAAAAAATTAAGATCAGCAATTTTACCATTAGTAATTGCTACAGTAGGTGTAGGAAGTGCATTTGCTTCAACTACAAACAAGAATTCCAATTCAGTTGATATCCAAGGGTATTTGTTTCGACCAAATGAAGTAGAACAATGTCAGCCCATGTCAAAATTCTGTGATAACAACGGAGCCTTTGATTGTACCGTTTCAGGACCGGGAACGGAGGCTCTGCGTATTTTTAATGGCACCAGCTGCCCAAGTATACTTAAACATAGCGTTGCTAACTAAAAAAAGAGGATGCCAAAAGGCATCCTTTTTTAATTCATTTGGGAGATCCATTTAGAACCCTTATTCTTCAAATAATAATCAAACCACTGATAAATCCTTGAATAAAGATCTACCCTGTTTTCAATTTTCTGCAAACTGTGGTCGTCATCGGGATAAAAAAGAGCAATCACCTGCCTTTTATTCCTTCGCAGGGCTAAATAAAACTCCATCGTCTGCTGCCAGTCTATATTTTCATCTTTTTTACCTGTCCAAAGAAGAATTGGAGACTTGGCTTTCTCCGCATGATACACTGGGCTGTTATCAATGTACAGACTTTTATGATTTGCAAAATCACCCGGCATTCTGTATTGCCCGCCTTCAAACTGCCAGTAAAAAGGTCCATTCCACAAATAGTTGTATGAATGATATGATCGTACCAAATCACTATTGGCTGCGCCTGCCACATAAGCCGCAAATGTATCGGATTGTGTAGCAATAAAATTAGTTTCATAACCTCCATGGGAATGTCCGATTAAGCCAACTTTCTTAAAATCAATAAAGCTGTACTTTTTTAAAGCCTCTATTGAACTTTCAACACAGTCTAAAGCCGAACGACCGGGCCCTCGCTCATCGAAAACAATTTCAGGAAGAAAAACAAAATATTCATTTTCAATCAGATATCTGCTGTTAATTCCTTCTGTACTTCCAAACATACCATCAACAAGGTACTGATTGCTTTCAGATCTCTGGCTTTCATAGATGGACACAACCATAGGATACTTCTTTGTTTCATCAAAATTAACCGGATAAATTAATATCCCTTTTAAATTGACTCCCTTTTCATTTTTTGATGTTATCCATTCAGATTTAATTTCCAAAGCTTTACTATCCTGCTTTACACTGTTGTATAAGATTTTTTCATCCTTTTGCTTCAGACATATCTGAGGAGGCTTGTTGATATTGCTTCTTACAAATAAAAATTGTGATCGTGACGAATAATCAAACATCTCTGAAATATAATCCCCAGTAGGAGGCACAATAAGTTTGATGGTTTTCCCATTAAAAGAAGCTATAGCATTCGTATTATCTTCCTTTTTCCAAAGATGAAGCAATACCTCTTTATCACCAGGAAAAGAGGTTTTATAAATAGGCGAGCCAAAACTAATGGGAACTTGCTCCCCATTAATAAGTTTAGTCCGGAAACCTGCTGGAAGCTTTATAACCTGATGCGTCCCTAAGGAAATGGTATAGACCTCAAGGCTGCCTTCATTTTCAAAGAGTATCACTTTAGAGTCTTGAGAAAAGTAGGCTCTTCTCTCAGATTTAACGGGGATAACTTTTTTATCTCCGTCATCAATACTGACAAGAAGCCATTGTCCGTCTTTTGGAGTTAATACATATTTTCCCAAGGGATCTGTATAGATAACAGCTCCCGCCTCCACCAAAAAATCATGTTTTTGCAGATTAATATCATATCTGGATATGGAATATCCAAAGGCTTCTTTAATGAAATCTTTATGTTGGTAAAGATCATAAGAAAGCAAAAACTTGGAACTGCCAACGTAAAAAACATGGGTATGTTTCTTATCCTGCACTGTTGTAATCTTTCCTGTTTGATGATTCCAGATCAGAATTTTATGTTCCGCATCATCAAAAAACCTTTTATCAATTTTTTTATCATTTCCATACCATATTTCCACTGTATTTTTATCTTTTGGATCCGTCTGAAAGGTTAGGTTGAGCAGAATATTTTCCCTGTCAATCTTAACAGGAGCCATAACCACCGATTTTATACCTTTTTCATCATCATATTTGAATTCCTTCATAATATGGTCTTCAGTATCATGGTAAAAAATCTTATATCCTGATTGATATTTTTCATAGATAATAAAAGAGTTTTCAGAGATCCTCTTGACACTTAACCAAGGTTGTGCTGAACTATGTAACAATAAAGAAGAATCTTTTCCAAGAGACCATAGCCTATACTGATCCTTCTCTTTAGTTACATAATAAAAGTCCCCGTCTCTGACGGTACTATTGACTACGCCTTCTACTCTACGTATTACTCTGCCTTGTTCATCATTGATCACTAATGAATCATTTTTTATGATTAACAATTGATTAAACTTTGCCAGATAATAAGCAGAAGTTACTTTTCCCCATTGTACGCTTTTTTTTGAAGGTAGTTTCATGAGCACTGCGTCTGTATCGCTAGTGAAAAATAAATAACCTGATTTAGTAAAACGAGCCGAATGACTATTGGGAAACTGTAGAATACTCCCCTCTCTATCTTTTGTATCGACAACGACCAGCGTATCTTTATTCTGTTCATAGGATTTATTGAAAATAACAAATCTGCTGTCTGCCGACAATTGTGGCGCAGCAATCCCAAACTGATGGTTTCTAAGTTGTTCCGGGATTTGAAAGATCTTTAAATCTTCTTGTGCCAATACTATTAATGGCAAAAGGAAAAGTAATAAAAATAACGGTCTCATTATATTAATAGCCATTGTTCTGCGGGTTTAAAGATGGATTAAGGGCCAGTTCAGATACCGGGATCGGCCATATCGAGTGAAAGTTTTTCCAGTTGGGTTTGGATAAAGTGAGTATATCAAGTTTCTCATTGCGCTTTAAGCTCAGAAAACGAATCCCTCTTTCTGAAAAGAATTCTCTTCTGTTTTCTACAAGGATCTCCTCTAATACTACATCTTTTGAAATTGTGTTTGAAATATTACCCAATCCTGATAAGCTGCGAATGGCATTGAGATAATGGATAGCCTCAGGAATTCTGTTTTGCTGTGCAATGGATTCTGCCAGAAGCAGATAAGCTTCCTGTAATCTGAATACGATAGAATACTCATCGGTATTGGATGTTATTGTTTTGTATTTATTGATTTTATAATAGGTTTTAGAACTGTTTACCACAGGAGACATCCAGAATGTTTTTCTCTGATCTGTAGGAGAAAAGATGGCAAGTAGATTTTCTGAGGCCGCATAATATCTGGGTACACCTGAAGAGAAATTGTATAAGGATGCTTCTGGTGTAGCGGTATTGGCGTAAATAGGCTTGAGCTGCCATAAGATATGCTTCCCATCTTTCTTAAATGTCTTTGAAAGATCCTGAGGAAAACTGTACAATGGAGAGGTCGTAATACCTGTAAGTAAATTCTCTGCCAAGTTCCATTGTTTTAATCTCACATAGACAATCGCTGTCAATAAATCAACAGTTTTTCGATTGATATAAATCCTTTCAGCATTTCGGTATTCGATATCAAGAAATGGACTAATTGTCGAAAGATCTTGGGATATACGTTGTAGGATCTCGGTACTGCTGAGTTTTGAAAGTGACTGGTTGATGGAATAATCGGTTGATGTTGTATAAGGAAGGTTACCAAAAATTTCAGTGAGGTAGTAATAGATTAATGATCGGATAAAAATAGCCTCGCTTTTAATTCTGCTTTTATCTTTCTCAGGTATACCTGAAGACCTTTCCAACCCTTCAATAATAGCATTAGCCATATAAATTTGCCTGTAACCATTTCCCCAAACCAGCTTTACCGTAGTGTTGGAAGAGTTTTGAATGTTATTGAACAAATCCATAGATGCATTATTAGAATAAACATCATATCCATCCAGATCATCGGTATAGCTTCCTAATAAACCTCCAGCACCGGTAGAGCCACCTGCAATAATAGAGAAGGACTGCATTTCAGCATATAATGCAGAAAGTGCTCCCTCAGCAGTACTGGTTGACTCAAATACCTGACTCGTTGTAAGCTGGTTGATGGGAAGATCCACTTCAACCAGCTTTTCGCAGGAACTGTAACACAGCAATACAACGAGTGTAAGCACTGTGTTTTTTATAATTGTATTCTTCATAATAATTGTTTTAAAAAGTGAGTTGAACACCCATAGAATAAGTTTTTAACGGCGGTATATAGCCAGTTACTAGGAATTCAGGATCGATCCCAAAATAATGAGTCCAAGTCATAAGATTTTGTCCTTGCAGGAATATTTTGGCTTCAGACAAAAGTTTTCCCTTTAAGGGTATCGTGTAGTTCAGCTGAACATTTTTTAACCTCATAAAGGATGCGTCACTGACCGCAGCCGTACTGTATTTAAGGTAAGTAGTCATTGTTGAAGCAGCAGGATTACTTCCCGACGAATAGGGCATAATAATACCGTTTGGATTATCTGCTGACCATACATTGGCAAAAGCAGCAGGCTGATTAGAAAGTGTTCCCGGAACAGCCATATCCCTGAAATAATTCGTTTGTCTTTGTTTCACAAATTGAAGGAGAAAGGAGAAGGAGAGATTGCGGTATTTTACTTCGTGCTGCCAGCCCCCGAAGAATTTAACCCCAATATTTTCTACGGTCTGCGCATCATCAAGTATTGAAATCTTACCGTCATTATTGGCATCTTTGAAGCGATATTGTCCTGTTACAGAATCAATTCCCTGGTATTCCAAAAGTTTGAGAATACTTGTAGGCTGACCTACAGCATACATCGTAGCGTAAGGTGAACCTTCTAAACCAGGAAATGAAATAAGTTTGTTCTTTGGAACTGAAATATTGAACCCGGAGCTCCATCGCCAGTCAGAACTTTTGATGATCTGCGAACTAAGCTCAAATTCCCATCCGCTGTTCTCTACAGTAGCATTCAGGTTCGCCTGCACAGAACTGAAACCCGTAATAAGTGGCAATTGAACCCCTACCAATTGATTGGATGAACGATTTCTATACCAGGATGCCGTAAGGTTGATCCGGTTCTTTAATAAGGAAATTTCTAATGCAGTTTCCAGCTTTTTTGTTTTCTCCCACGAAAAGTCCGGATTGAAAAGCTTTGACGGAGTAAAGGCAGAAACAGAATTATACGGGGACGCAGTAACGGTATAGGTATTTAAATATTGGTAATCTCCTATCCTGTCACTTCCTGTAATACCGTAGCTGGCGCGCAACTTGGCAAAGGTTAACCAACTGTTATTTTTCAGGAAAGATTCTTCTGAAATGATCCATGCACCGCCTAGGGCTCCGAAATTGGCAAAACGTTTATTGGGACCAAACCTGCTGGAACCGTCACGACGGCCTGTTATATTAAGAATATACTTTTTATTGTAATTCCAGTTAACCCGTGCGAAAACGGCTGCATACCGATAGTCGCTTTCACTCAGGCTTTCCATATTGATCACCGATGCAGCGGCAATATTGTGAAGCAATGCATTGCTGGAATATCCCGTTCCTCTCACAGCTGATGATCTGGAAAGGGTCTGCTGATAAGAAGCTCCCAACAAGACTTCAACCTTAGACTTATTCATGTTTTTACTCCATGTGAGCTGAGGCTCCAGCAGGTAAGAAATGAAGTTGGAATTATTGACCGCTGAGGTAGAATTAGCTGAACTTGCCCCAGCCGGAAAAGCCGGATTGTACATCGTGTTGGGAGAAAGTATTGTTTCCTGTAAGCTCCAGTAGTTAAAACCTCCATTAATTTTTAGCTTTAAATTATCGGATAAAGCATAGCCTGCGCTGATATCCTGATTCAATCTAAAAGTTTTTGCTTCATAGGTTCCGTTAAGAGCTGCCATAGGATTACTGAAAGTATTGTCCTGCCAGTTGATGTTTCCATTAGTATCATATAATGCCGGTGCATTAGGGGCAAGTGATAGAGATAACCGTGTAAAATCACTATTTATCACATTGTTGGATTGAAAAGTCAGGTAATTAGACGCTGTTAATGAAAAACGTCGGTCTGCACTATTATAATTGTAATTGCTGTTAAGGGCATTGGTTTTGTATCCTGAATTTCCCGGGTAAACGGTTCCTTGTTCCTGATGAGAGGCACTGAGCAGGAAAGAAGATCGATCACCTCCCCCACTGACTGACAATAATGTCTGTGTATTTTCTGCTGTACGGCCAATAAGGGTCTTCTGCCAGTTGGTATATCTTGATTGATCCCATTTCCCATTAAGATCATAGGCGGTAGCAGGCAATGTCGTGATCCCGTCATTTGCGAAAGCCTGTTTCCTCATTTGAATATACTGTTCTGTAGACATCATTTCCAGCTTGTTGGCAACACTGCTCAAGCTGTAGCTGGTATTGAAGCTGAATTGTATATCTTTATTACTTCCCTTTTTGGTGGTAATCAGGATAACACCATTACCACCCCGTGAGCCGTAGATTGCTGTAGCATCCGCATCTTTAAGAACCTCTATACTTTCAATATCATTAGGATTCATCGCGTTGAGCGGGTTGATGTCTCGCATTGGTTCAATACCAGTTGTGTAACTGGTGGAAAGTTGTCCTCCAACAGGAATACCATCGATCACATATAGCGGTTCATTTCCATTGATAAGGCTGTTGGTGACATTTCGTAAACTGTTTCTACCCCTGATCTGAACATCAAAGCCTCCTGAATTACTACCACTAGAGCTTGTAATATTCACCCCTGCCATTCGTCCCTGTAATGCGGAGAGTACATTCGTGACAGGTTGATTTTCGATATCTTTTGCTGAAACTTTGGCGATACTACCGGTTCTTTCTTTGTCTTTTACTTTGTAGTAGCCAGCGTTGAGAATAACTTCTTCGATTCCCTTTACTTTTTGTTCTAAGCTGATATTAACGACTTTCTGATTAGTGAGTGTGAATTTTTCTTCTGCATAATCAGGGTGTCTGAACAATAGGATGGTATTTTCTGCTGAAACATTTATGGTATAGGTTCCGTTGTTGCCTGTCATGGTTACCTGATCACTACCTTCTGTGGAGATTACAACTCCCTGTAAAGGTTTGCCTGATGAGGTTACGGTACCGGAAATAGTGCGTAATTGAGCTTGTATGTTGATGCTTACAGCGGTAAACATAAGCCCAAAGAAAATGCCTCCTATATTGTAATAGGAATTTTTCATAGATTTGTAAAGGTTTTTAATTTTTTAAAGATTAATTACTGAACTACGCTCTTTCCCGTTGGTCTGCAAACTCTATGGGAAGGGGCTTTTTCTTTCTTCTGATTTTTAAGTTGAGTAGTTTTTTGATTCTTCTGTTAAAACTTTCCTGATGCCCTTTGGTATGAAAAAGGACTGGTGAGGTTCTGTAGGCAGTGACCGCCAGGCACCGGAAAGAATATACTATGAATGAAATCTGTGTTCCCGTGTAAGCTTTTTAAAGCCGCAATAGGTTGTACCCTCCTATTGTATCGTGTAGTCTGATACTATTTTTAGGAAGCGGGCTTAGATTCATATGTAGAGATAAAGCGAACAGCATTGAAAAAAGACGGCATGGGACTCTACATATCTGATTCGAGGTACTGGTATACCCATCCCAAGATAAGAGAGACCCACGCCTAGGTCGTGAGCCGCTTACTTATTATCTCAGGGATTTAAAAATTACCAGTTTTCGAACCGAGACTCTAAGCAATAGCTTCTGTATTTCTTTGAAGTATCGCAAAGTTACATTTCTGCAACTTATTTTACAAATATAGTAAAAGTTTTTATTTGTAGGCTAATTCAACTACAAATAATTGTTAAAATCTTTACAAATTGCCGTCTGAATGCTGATTTCAATGGATAGAATTGAATTTCGAATAGCTTTTGGTAAGCAAGTTGAAAAGTTTAGGACAAAACTAGGCTTAAGCTATCGTGCATTAGCTCAAAAATGTGATGTCGATCATAGTAATATCAGCAAGATTGAAAAAGGAGAAGTTGATATTAGAATGTCAACAATACAAGAACTATCAAAAGGTTTAGAAGTTCATCCTCAAGAATTGTTTAGTTTTAAAATAAGTGAAAAAACCTAGCTATAACACTAGGTCCTTTCAGATGTAAAAATATAAATCTTTAGTATTACAATAATACTCTATCTAAGTTTTTCTAAAATTATTTTTATTACATGAAAAGCAGAATTATAAACTTTTTGTGCTTCACGATTTGGTACTAATTCACCATGAAAAACTACATTTCGTAGCTGATACAATATTTCAATTAAAGCTTTAACTATGTTATGTGCATAGCAACTTGTATTAGTTGTATCTCTTTTTAATTTGTAATTATCACACGGGTAATAATTTTTAGGACTTTCAACTAAATTGTCTTCCACTACAGAAATACTTCTAAATGGAACCAATTCTTGAAAATATAGTCTTATTTGAGTCTTTACTTCATTAGATAGAGATTGAAAAGAAGGAAAGTTTTGTAAATGTTCCAAATCATATTCTGAATGTGTGTAGTTAAAAACACTTGAGCTATTTGATTTTCTATTAACATTTATCTGGATTTGTGTCACTTGCCCGATGCTTACTCCATCAGTCCTTCTTACAAAATATCTATTTGTTCTAAATTCTTCGACTTTCTGATTATTAACGTTTCTAATTTTAATAATATTATCAAAATTAATTATTCCATCTCTGCCTTGAATATTAACTTCTGATGTATGAAAAATCAGTGACGCTAAATGACTTTTAAATTCCATAGATAAAGCCGAATCAGCCTCCATTAAAGTGTTAATCGTATTACGAACAGTATTGGGATTATTCTTTATCTCATTGATCTTTTCTCTATCTGTTGAGAGACTTTGAAATGTATTGTTATACCAGGCGTTAAAAGGAATCCATGCTTTAATATAATGACCAATATAATCAATATCTGATTGTTCAATCCAACGGTTTATGTTCTCTTGACTTACAACAGCCATAATTAATTATTTTTACTGATAAATTTAATAGCTTCCACTTCATTACTTTCGATTGCAACTTCTACTGCCCTTTTTGCCAAAAACAATAAGTTTTCACTTTTTGTTTTTAATTCAAAACTTTTTTGAATTAAGTTAGATATTTGTTCTTGTAATCCTATTGGTAAAATTGGGACAGATAAATCCCCTACCTCATTTAAGTTCAAATTAGTTTGTAAACCTTGCCTAGCATATTTAGAAATAAATAGCTTTCCTAATTCCGAATTAAAAAAAGAAACTAAATAAAGTCTTTTTATTACAGTTTCATCAATTCTTAATATTGCTACAGCCTGATTAATATTAGCTTCAAAATCATATTGAAAAATAGCGGTTCTTCCAACAGTACCAGCAATAGAAAACAAAATATCGTTCTGAGTTAATTTTGTTCTTTTTAATATATTGTTGTGAATATGTTCTTTAATATAATTAAAATTGTCAGTATTCACTTGACCGTCTTGTAAATCAACTGCTCTAATAAATGGGATACCATCAATTGAATCTGTATAGTCATCCCCTCCTGCTTTTGGTGTAATTCCACTTGATATTGGATATTTAACTAATTCACCTAGTTTAATTCTCGGAAATTTATCAAGTTTTGCTTCAATTATATCATATTTTGATTGATAATATTCAGCATCCAATCTTCCTGTGCTTAAAAAACTATCTTTAAACGATTTAATATTTATTGTTTCTGAGGGAAGTACTACATCTTGTAGTCCTAAAGATTTGATTAATAAACTTTCAGCTTCCGCATATTTTTTTTGCGCAACAAAACGGTCTAAGTTTGCGGCTTCAAAATTATTTGATATTAAATTCTGTAATTCAAAACTTAATAATGGAATTTTTATTTCTTTTACTTCTTCAGGATTTACATTTGTTTGATTTATTGATTGTCTTGCTCTTCTCTTAATATCCTTGATTCCAAATTTAGAATTTAGGAATGCTACGAGATATTCAGGCAATATTTTTTCTTGATTGGGAATAAATCTTACTAAATAAGATGCAAATATATAGCTTCGGTCATCAAATATATTTTTGTAATAAATTCCTGTTCTTCCAACCCATTCAAAAGAATTTGTTCTGTTAAATAAAACATCCTTATCATGCAGTACAAATGGTGCTGCCTCATCCATTTTAAGATCAGCACATTTACTAACTTCTAAATCACACAACATATTATGAATTTCATTCATCCTATAAATTGGATAGCCTCGATCTTCATCATTCATCGATATGGAAACACCATATTGAGCACTTTCTAAACAATTTCCAATTCTATCATAATTTAGGATTGGATTATAAAAAATCTTTTCAGTCCAAAATTGTGTATCAATTCTTCTATCTTTATTATAAAGAACTTCTTTTAATTGAACTTCTGTAATTGCAAGCCCTTCCAACAGTTTATTATATTGTTTTTCGTCGAAAGGGCTATTTAAAAAAAACTTAGGCTCTCCTTTTTTGCAAACTCTATAAAAGCCTCAGCAATACCATCATTTGTCAAACCATCATGATTAAATAAATCATGCTTGACAATAAGATGCCCATGTGTATCTAATAAGTACTGTTCAGTATCTTCTGCAATTTCATTATATACATCTATCTCTATATCATCTAATTCTTCGTTACTTGTTATACGAGCTGACTTTGGGTAATCTTTTTTCTTTACATAGATCTTTTCACCACTGTTATCTTTACTTGGCTCTTGCATAGTTGCAAAAAAGATTGGATAATCATCTACCCTTGGGCATAATGCCCCAACTTTTGGATCATCGTTCCATTTTTGCACCAATAAAACTGAAGTTTTTGTACCTGTATGTGGCTTAAAAACATTACCATGTAAACCTACAACTCCTAATATACGGCATCGATCAGAAATATACTCACGTATTTGTTTATCACTACTATTATTAAATCGACCTTGTGGTAAGACTACTGCCATGCGTCCTCCCGGCTTCAAAAAATCAAGATTCCTTTCGATAAATAAGATATCTCTTCCAACTTTGGTTTGGTACTTTCCATCGGGTTTTTTACCTAGCTCATATTTTGCCAAAATTCTACTCTCTTTGATATCTCCTGCGAATGGAGGATTAGCCATTAAGATATCAAATTGAAAGTCCTGATTGGTAGTTTTATTTGCTCTTAATTTTTTCAATTTCTTCCATCCATCATTATAAGTATCAATCCAATCTTCATCTTTAAGATTTTCATCCCATCGTTCATAATCTAAAGTATTAAGATGCAACACATTTGTTTGCCCATCCCCTGCTATAAGATTTAATGTACGAGCTACACGTACAGCTTTTTCATCAAAATCAATAGCAAATACATTATTTACAACATAATCCGTACATTCTGCTGGTTTCACTTCTGTGGTAAAAAGATGACTCTTTTCTAAATTCTTATCCTTTAAAATTTGCTCCCAAACATAAAAAATACTGTGAACAGGAAAACCACAACTTCCAGATGCGGTATCAATTACAGTCTCTTCCTTTTGTGGGTTAAGCATGCGCACACACATATCGATTACATAACGTGGAGTAAAATATTGCCCTTTTTCACCTTTACTACTCTTATTTATTAAATATTCAAAGGCTTCATCTACTACTTCAAGATTAGAATTAAATAGTTTAACATCCTGTAGTGAAGATACACATACCGATAAGTGAGAAGGTGTTAACATTAAACGAGCATCTTCCGAAAAAACTCCTGCCCATTTTTTTTTCGCTCTATCAAATAGATTTTGCAGTTTTTCTTTTAACTCAGTTTCAGTATCACCATAATTACGAAATTCAAGGAATCGGGACCTGTTTCTTCCGCTTTCCATTTCGTCAAACAATTTTGTAAAAATCAACTTAAACAGCTCTTCAAAAACATCTACACCAGCATTTGCCAAAACTTCGTCTTCCATTTCCAAAATCAAATCTTTTAAAGATTTTCTTTCAGTTCTTAGTTTATCCTTGCCTTCTAAATCATAAATAGTCCATCGATCATTTAAAATATCAGAAAGCTTTTTGATTTCTAAAAAATTTTCAAAAGACGGTATTATCATAAAGTTTTGGGATCCATATAGTCTGGAACTTAACTATAAAGGTGTTTTAAGTTTTCGTGAGATGATTCATTCCGATCAGGAAGAGTACAGTGCTTTCAGTGCAATATTTCCACATTATATTTTTTCTTTTATTTATAAAGATGTAGAATACTTTAATCCGTATGTCGAAAGTTGTGTAGATATTGACACTTGTATTCTTGAGGGATTACCTATTAATCAAGAAAATTTCATGGACAGACTACATAAAGAAACGCATTATGAAACTGGTGTTGAAACTGGAAACCATAAAGATTATAAAGAAGTAGGAAAAATATAATTACTAAATGATAGAACAAACACTAAATTGGATTACTGCGTGCAAAGAGGCAATTGGTAATCTTCATTCCGATTATCAAACCAATAGCGGATTACTATTAACCGAAGGTGATCTTGAATGTCATCTTTTTAACAAACTGATGTGCCATAAAGATTTAGCTGGATATTTCCCATCAAAAGATTCCTTAAGAATGGGTACAAATATTTTAACTTCTTATGTACACTCTCAAGTAACTTGGTTCAAACCAGATAAGTCTTCTGGTTTTGAAGTTGACATAACTGTAGCTGATCCAAAATATTTAGAGGTAAAAGACCTTGAAATGTTTGAAGATTTTCCGCACAAGGGTTTTGCTTATGATGGGCCATGCGTTGCTATAGAAGCTAAATTCATCCGTAACTTTGGAAAAGCAAAGCATCAGGGACAAGAAGATTTTATAAAATTGAGAGACAAGCTTATTCCTGCCAAAATACATAATATTGAGAAAGAAAAATATAAAATAAGTAATATGGACAATATTGCATTTATATGCGTAATTGGCTGTAAAAACAAGGAAATTTTCGAAGAGGCCGTAAAATATTTAGGGAGACAGCTTTGTGACGAGAATCACGTATGTCCAAATAATTTATTTACTTGTATTTTTTACCAAGACAAGCTTATGTGGAATGATGAATTAATACAAAATTATAGAGAGAAGAATGCGACATCTAACCATTAATTTAAAATACTGATAAAATCTTTAATTGCCATGACATCTTCAGATATAACAGCCATATTAACCATATTAATTTCAATTTGTGCTCTCGTAGTTGCAACACTTAGTTATCGAAGAGATCGTAATAAGTCAAATCAAGATTTTCTTTTTCAAGAAAAAGTTCATGCATATAAAGAATTGATTTTTCATATCAATTTTATATTCGAATCCTTTTTTGACATCATGGATGAAATGTTAGATCACGAAGGTTCAACTACAAAATGGGAAAAATTTTTGAATAAAGAATCAGAATATTATGAGGGTCTGGTCGCTGATCTCTATAAATCGATATTCAGAGCTCTACCCATGATTCCGAGCGATATTTACAAAGAGCTTATAAAATTTGGTCAGGATTCAACACAATTTATAGACTATGCATTTGACAAAGATGAGTCGCTCACTATAGAAGCGCATGAAAAACTTGATAAAAGTCTAAGAAATATTATCAATCTTGTAAGAAAAGATTTAAATGTAGATAAATTGAATGTTTTCTTATCAAACAGGTTGAAATAATCATGCTTACAAAATTCCTTACTTTAAAGATACTTGAAATTGCATAAATAAAATGTCAGTTATATTATGCGAGATTTTTATTAGAAATACAAAATTTCTTTGGTAGTTTTTAACGAAGTATTTAGTAAAAATTAAAAAATCAACTTTCGCTTTTGATAAGATCTATAGAGTTAGGAAAAACTTTATGTTACAACGAAATTATAAAACAATGCAAATTTTTGAATTACAAGATTTTTTTGAAAAAAATGATTTTAGAAAAATAAAGATTGAAGATAATTTTTTTAATCTCGGGAGTCGAAAATTTTATGAGAATCCTTTTACTGAAGTGCTAAGCTACCTCTTAGATTCCGAAACGCAATTTTCTGGACGAAAGGAGTTTATTGAAACTTTATTAAAGGAATGTATATCAGAAGAGGCTCTCAACAGCCTTATTGAATTTGGTAAAGTTTCAACCCAAACAGCCACTTTAAAAGGTAACTTTATGGATTTATTATTTTATAACAATACCCATATTGTAGTTTTTGAGAACAAAATATTTCACTCTGCAAATAATCCATTTGATGATTATGTAACTGATATAAAAAAAAGATATTCGAGACACCAACATCATTTTGTCTTGCTTTCTTATAAAAAAGAAGCTTCTTTGGAGAACTGGCACTATATCTCCATTCAAGAAAAGTTCAGGAAGTTTAATAAGACTTATATATATAAATTCAAAAACAAATGGGATTACTTCATCCAAGATTTTATATTACATTTTTCAAATAATAACATATTTATGAACCCTGAAGAAAAAAAATTCTACGAAGAACATTTTGCGAAAATAATCTCCGCCAGCAATAACCTAAATAACTTTCTTTTAGACATTGCTAATTCATTTGTTGAAATAGCTAAAGTTAAAAGGTTTGAAATAGATGGTAAATGGAATTTAGAAACAAAAGCGATCCGATTTTATCCCTTTAATGACAAAAGTAATGTTGTTCTGATTTTTAATCTTGACGGTACATTCAGCACTTCTGTCTATTACTATAAAGACTTTATTAAATGTAATGACTTCATTTATAATGAGGTTGGAAAGGATTTATATCAAAGTTGGCAAGAGCAGTCTATCTGTTGTTTTACACTGCATGATGGAATCTCTTATAGGTCTTTAGAAGAGGCGCTCGGCGAATGTGAGAAACAAACGACAATTATGAGAAAGATATATAAAGAAAAGTTTTCAGACATTATAGATTTATAATGAGAGAATTTTGTGATACATAGTAATTATGGAGTAAAAAATTAATCTAAGCTTGTGATGTTCACTCTATAATAAGAAATTTAAACATAACGCATATGCATAAACTTTTAGATGATTATTTTGAATATTTTTCTTTACACCGAGAATTTTCGGATGATGAAATTAACAGAAATATTATAAGCTTGCAAAATGAATTTGCTTCGATTACAAAAGCTTGGAGTATACAATTAAATTCAGAATGGGTATTAAGAGACTATATTGCTATAAAAATGATCTTATCATCAACAGTACTTTTAGGTACTGTAAAATATGCAAATGAAAAGAACTTAAAGATTGTTGAGCCATATCTTATGTATTATTCTTTGTTAAATTGTGCGAGATGTGTAATACTAACATCACCCTACTGCAAATGGAACAACGGTGAGATCCTTACAATGACACATAAAAAAACGATTAATATTGTCGGGGATATTCTCTCAAAATACAATAAAGAAAAGGGACAAGAGATTAAAAAATTTATTGACAATGCTAGGGAATATCGTGAAATATTTTCATATAAATTTCCTGCAAAAGGTCTATTTAATCATACATTGAATGTGGAAAGCACTATTCGAATTTGCCAGCTTTTATGCGAAATTTCTCAATTACAAAGTATGGTTCTTGAAAAATCATACAATAAAAACAATACAGAAGAATATGATGTTGACTGGGAAATGTTTGATGTGGGATATACTTACGGGAATGCTAATATAAATTTAATAGATGAAGAAGATGGGTTCAGGTTACATCAAATTGCCAAAAAACAAAAAAGACCCTATACTCTTGCTTCCACTTTGACTGAAGGCATGGTAATGGATTTTTTTGAAGCATGGTACGACAGCGAGAACGATTGTGAAGAAAACTTTAATCCCGATAAATATGAGGATATAATTTTTCCTTGCCCTTAAGCAATCATTAAAACTTATGTCTCATTAATTCATAAAAAGGATACAATTCGGAAAAAATTTTCAAAACTTCATTCGGTAAGTTATCGTTTGACATTTCAGTGTCAGTGATATTGTAATCCTTACCAATAATAAAATATTTTTTTTTATCATCTTTTCTGCAATAACTGTGAAGCTCAACAGGGTCACTGAAGCTTTTACACAATCTTTTATCGCCTCCAACAGAGATAAAATACGGGTCATCAAGAGATGTTAACATTTTAAAGAATTTTTCTTTAAATTCAGGATTTTTCATATTACTTTTAAAATGATCTCTATCAAACAATCCACCATCATTTTCTTTTGCAAAAAGTAGCCAAATGCCAATGTTTTCAAGATCTAATCTTATCTGTAACCGTGCGTGATGAATAAATGTCTGCTTAGATTTTTGGTCATTTCCAACCGCTAGCTGATATTCTTTAATCTCTTCTTCGGATTTGCCGTAACTGAGCCAAAGTGCATTAATTCTTTTTGGATGGGACGGATCAATTTGCCTTATCATGGAGATAAGATGTTCTTTCATAGGGTTTGGCTTTAAAGCATCAATCCCCCTATCTCTAAAACAAGGATAGATGGATTCATGTAAATCAACCATTCTTTCGCGAGCAATCTCTCTCTCCTTAATGATAGCTTTGTTGTCCTTAAGCCAGAATTCTTTTCTAAATGCGAAATGATGTTCCTTTTTAAAATATCTGTCCGTAAAATCAATAGAATCTAAAAAGCTATAAATATTGGAATTTTTAAAATTAAGTTTTTTACGAAGTTGACGAGATTTATTTTCAAAATCTGTGTATTCATTATACCATTTCTCATATTCTTCAAGATTTTCGTTGCTTAGAGGCAACCCACGCTTGAATAGGTTATTAAACCATACTAAGGACAAAAGGCAGTCGTCCTGATTTATTATCTTGTAACTTAACTCAATATTTTTATCAAAACCTCCCTCCGTCATATTTGCGGAGCCAATGAATAAAGTATACGTTTTACCCGTTCTTATTAGATAAACTTTTGGATGAAAAGTGACTTTTTCACTAAAAATCAAAGTTTTGCAAAAACCATTTTTTTCACGTTTTTGAAGAGTCCGAAGCACCGATGGATCAGTTGGAAGGTCAATACCAACTAAAAAATGCTGTTGACACGTATCTTTTAGAATATCTGTAATGAATTCTAAAGCTTGATCTTTAATGAGCGCAACAGCTACCCAAATTTCGTCTGCGTCAGACAAAATTAACTTTAGCTCATCACCTAAATTTTCAACTATCAAAATAATCTTTTAAATTTAAATTGGAAGTATTAACATCTCAGATGAGGAAAGTAATGCTACTAGCCTTTCTTCCTGAGTTATTTCTTTAATAATCTTATATTTCTATTCAAGTAAACGATCTAAATGATCTAAATCTTCTTCATCTAACCAATGGTTATCTGTTATTGTTACAACTTTTGTTGTACCATCCATATAAATAATATTTACTGAAAGCAATTTCATGGATTCAACGATGTCAGTAAGCCAAACATCATCAAATAACCAAGATCCTGTCGCTGAACTTTCGACCGGACCAATTCCTTTTCTACTTACATTCTTACCTACTCTGTCATTTACTGCATTTTTTCCGTAGAAATTGAAAGTGATGTATTTAATTGTTTTTCGACTGAAATTTAATATTTTAAATTTTGCACCGGTAAATGAATATTCTTCTGTCGGATGGGCAGCAAGGATGGCGATTCCATTTTTTTCTTTGCTGAAAACTTTATCAGAAGCTTCTTTTCTAAGCTGACGCATATAAGTTTCTGATAATCGCTTCGACCAAGAATCAATACTGTCCTTCTCTATTGGTGAAAAGTTTTTGAATCTATTTTTTAGATCTGATAGCTGTCTTCGCTTGCCACTAACAAAAAATGCGTTTTTATCTTCTACATCATCAACCATGTAATACTTTTTTCCGTCAAAATAAAAACCAATAATATCCTTTGTACTTGAATAATTATTGCACTCCGAAAGCTCAGCTACAAAAAGCATATTTTGAGGTTCATACTTCTTACTATAATTTCCGCTGCCATAGCAAGAATTACCCATGGATGGATAGATGAGAGAATTTTTACTATACAGAATTACAGTCGAATCCATTTTAAGCTGACAAGAATAAAGATGCAAGAATAGAATTGCACAGAATAGCAGTAATTGTTTCATGGGTTATAAGTTTTCACAAAAATAACGAAAAAATTAAAAAGATGTCCTTAATATAATCTACCTGTTGAAAGAGATTATCATATAATTATCAAGTAGGAACTTCATTTAAAACCAATTGGTATTTCTCTCTATTTTCTAGAAAATGATTTTTGATTTTAAGCACAAGTAGATCAGAAGTGTTTGGATTTAAAGAACAGGCAGCTAATTTCTGGTGATAAACATCTGATGTACAAATTACAATACTATTATCCTTATAAAACTCTAATCCAAATGAAGATATTCCAATGAAATCAGGTAGTGTTAATTTCATCAATCTTTTGACTTGATTTTCACTTGACCACCATGCAAACTGATCCATTTTAACATCAATAAGATAATCGTCAAAAGATTTTCCCGCTTCAGTTCCTAATCCGCTATTAGCCTTAAGAGTTGAAAATTTAATATTTTGCTTTTCTTCTTCTGGTAAAGGTTCCGTGATTGATACGTGAATTAATCCCACGAAAGGAAATCCATCTTCCGCAAGACCCAATACTTGTGTAACACCTAAAGAGTTTGCATTTCTAGCAGGGTTTTTCCTTGTAGGCCGAACAATTTTAATTTCATACGCGGAAGTTTTTTCAAAATGAATTTCATCTTTACTAAATGGAATGATCAGTACATCAATATCCCCAGGCTTTTTTCCCTCTTCCAACTTAAGTTCATTTCTAAGAATGGTTTTTGTGACAAAGAATCCTTTGTAATCAAAATAGGCTTTTGGATCAGGGTAATAAATCCCACTTAAAAAGGTCCGAAGATCTGTTTTTCCACGGTCATTATTCCAATTTAAGAGAAGGTCAATTACTTCGTTTTCTGACATCGATTTAGACACCCTTGTTCTATTAAATAATGGATCAGCACTACTGTTCATCTTTATGTACTTTATAAGTTGTAATAAATTAAAATTACTGTAATTTGTAAATATTTTGTCTGATACGTTAAACTTTAATAATCAATAATATTGTAAATTAGTAATACTTTACTATCTGAACAAATACGAATGTTATGGCATTGATTGATACTTACAGAAATTCTAAATTAACAAAAGAAAAAGAACGTGCTAAACTCGTTTCAGATAAAGCTAAGGAACATTTAAAAATAGCTGTGCTTAGCAAAAAAGCTCAGGCAGCCAGAGATGCCATTAAGCGAACCAAAACCGTCAGTACAATTAATACTAAGCTCAAAGAAATAAATAAATGCAACAGTGACATTGCAACAATTACAAAGAAAATTGCAGATATGGAGGAAAAGATTGTCAATAAAGAGAAAGATATTGTTAACTATCAAATCAAAATTGACAAAGAACAGGCTGCTCTTGATAAAAAGAAACAAACCGCTGAAGTAAAATTAAAAAAAGACCAGGATAAAAATTTAAGAGATATTGGCAACACGCTGAAGAATCACAATGCTTTACATCTGCGCACACAAAGTGAAATTAAAGCATTAAAAGATATTCCTGAAAAAATCATAGTTCTTTTTTTGGCCTCTAATCCATTAGATCTTTCACAATTGAGATTAGATGAAGAAGCAAGATCTATTGCCAATATGATTCGCCAATCCAAGTACCGTGATGCCGTGCGATTTGAATCGCGTTGGGCATTGCAGCCTATGGATTTACTACAAGCAATAAATGAACTCAACCCAACTGTTGTTCATTTTAGCGGACACGGTTCTGATAATGATGAAATTGCATTTCAGGATCAAAACGGTAAAATGAAACTAGTGTCTAAAGAAGCTATGGTGCAGACAATGATGGCCTCCGCTGAAAATATCAGACTTGTATTTTTCAATACCTGCTATTCAAGAAACCAAGCTGAGGCCATATCAGAATTTGTCGAAGCCACTATTGGGATGAATACTTCAATCGGAGATGACGCCGCAAGAGTATTTTCTTCTCAATTTTATTCATCTATTGGATTTGGTCATTCGGTTGACAAGGCATTTGAGCAAGCAAAAGCACTGGTAATGATGGAGGGTATCAATGAGGAAAATACCCCAGAGCTATTTGTTAGAGACGAGCTAAATGCAGGTGATATTATTCTGGTTAATCCTAAATAAAATGTGAATAAATCTGTAATTGTACTTAAAAACTAACACTTCAATTATGGGAAACCGTAATAAATAAGTAGAATTTCATTTTATATTTGAAATAAATTTTTATCATGAAATCTATAGTCTGCTTGTTTGGTTTAGCATTTCTCATGTCATGCTCTAACCCTCCTTCTCGTAATACCTTGATTTTTAAAAAAGAGGAATATGCTGGTCAATGTCCATTTTCAGTAAATGAAATTCAAGTCTATTGCTCGGGGTATAAGGAAATATATGGTATCGCCAGTAATGGCAAAACCTATGCATTAAATGGATCAGCAAAAGGAGCTTCACATAATAATCCCTCTATCAGTAAAGTAGAAGAAATATGGTTAGACGACCCCAACTGGGTTGGACTTAAAATATCGTACGGAGATTTAATAACAGAAGGACTACATCTTTGTGAGAGTAAATAGAGAAAATATGATTAAAATATTATATAGAGAGAAAGAAAAAACTCTATCGAGTGATAGAGTCTTTTTCAAAATTTCATTTTTTTGAGAATTCAAATGATGTACTGAAATCCTCTTTTAATATGATGTATGCATCAAACTTTTTACCGTTTTTACTCTTCATGTTTTTGATTAATGATGTTTTGTTTTGAGTTAATAGTAAAGTAAGATCTTTAATACTGAGCTGTATTCCGCATATGGTTCTAAAGAGAATCCAACTGCATTGTTCATCTGGGCATTTGACAATTTTATCCCTGATAATAAGATGATTTTGTTGGCATTTGGGGCATTTTAATTGTGGGATCTTTTCTTGAGGAATATGGAGTGATAAAAGTTCATTGGTGATTTCTGCTGTGTAATTTTGGATATCATTGATAAATTGGGTTCTGTTGAGTTGACCTTTTTCAATTCGATCTAATGCCATTTCCCATTCTGCGGTCATTTGGACATTAGCTATTTTTTTTTCTTTGATAAGGTTGTAAACTTGTAAGCCTTTATCTGTGGGATGCAGAGATTTGTTTTTCCTGATGATATAGCTTCTGCTGAGCAGGGTTTCAATAATGGAAGCTCTGGTGGCTGGTGTTCCGATGCCGATATTGGAGAGTGCTTTTTGTTCTTCTTTGTTTTCAATAGATCTACCAGAATTTTCCATTGCGGATAAAAGATCAGCTTCTGTATAAAGATTGGGAGATTGTGTAGTTTTTTCCAGTAAATCAGTTTTTGAAATCTTCAGTTCATCGCCGATTTTGAGTTCTGGAAGTTCTGTAAGAGCTTCAGCATTATCCGGAATTTCATTATCAGATAGAATTCCTTTGATGGTACGCCATCCTTTCTCCAGTATTTTTGCTCCTTTGATCTGGAATTCATAATGGTGAACTTTTATTATAATTTGGCTTACTTGTTTTGTACAGGCATGGGATAATGACTCCAATAAACGGTAAGCAATCATCTCATAAATGGCTTTTTCAGTAGCTGTAAGTGCGGATGGAACCTTCGTAGTGATGAGTAAACCGTGATGATCTGTTACTTTTACATCATTAACGATTCTCTTGTTGAAGTTTCCGAATTTTAAAGTAGATATGGCTGATTTAAATTGATCGCTTGTATTAAGGATTCTAACCAGTTCAGGAATTTCAGGCCATAAATCTTCAGGAATATACTTGCTGCCGGTTCTGGGATAGGTAATGAATTTCTTTTCATACAAGCTTTGGGCAATTTTTAAAACCTCATTGGCAGAAAAGCCAAGCTTTCTGTTGGCTTCTTTCTGTAATTCCGTGAGATCGAAAAGTAACGGAGACTGTTCCTGCACTGTTGTAATGGATACATCTTCTACAACAGCTCTTCCCTCCCGCTCTATGGATTTTTGGATTTGTTCTGCCTGCTTTTTTTCTTCCCATTGTAATAGTGAAAGGCTTGTGAAGTCTGTATATTCTTTCCTATGGCTCAGCTGAATCTGAAAGTACTCTTGCTTGGTGAAGCTTTGATGCTGAAGAAACCGTTGACAGATTAAAGCAAGCGTTGGTGTTTGTACTCTGCCTAATGAATAAACATCTTGGCTTCCTGCGATGGTTAATGCCTGAGTAGCATTGATTCCCACCAGCCAGTCTGCTTCACTTCTGGCTTTAGCAGCTTGATATAAACCGTCAAAGGTATCGCCTGGCTGAAGGTTTTTAAAACCTTCCTGTATTGCCTTTTCGGTAAGGGAACTGATCCATAGTCTTTCAAAGGGTTTGTCACATTGTAGGTAGTGATAGATATAGCGGAAGATCAGCTCTCCTTCCCTTCCTGCATCTGTGGCGACAATAATACTGTTGCATTGATTGATGACTTGTTTTATGGTGTTGAGTTGTTTTAAAGCCGAAGGATCAGGCTCATAGCCTTTTACTTTCTTTAGCTTTCTGGGAGTTAGAATAAAAGGGTTCGGAAAGATAGGCAAAGAGGCTTTGTTAAAGCCTCTTACACTATAATCTTCCGGCATTCCTAATGCAATCAGATGTCCTAATGCCCAGGTGACACAATATCCGTTACCGGATAAATAACCATCTTTCTTTTCATGGGCTCCTAACAATTGTGCGATTTCTCTTGCGACGCTCGGTTTTTCTGCGATGATTGCTTTCATATGATGGATTTAGATGATTATTATAGTTTTTGTCCTCTTGGTTTTCTACCCTTTTTTTGCTGATCCTCCTGCTGTTGATTAACAGGCTGCTGCTGTTTTGATGCTAAAGGCTCCTTCATATTTTTAGTAGTTTCATTGGTTTTACCCTGGGTGTTAACCGCAGTTTGGGTTTTATGATCTTCCGTAGGTTTTGCCTCCTCTTTAAGTTTATTAGGATGAGTGAATGAAAAGTCGGTTTTGGAAGTTTCTTTGTTCAAGGTAATATAACCTTGATAGGCTTTACCTTTAGCATCGGTAAGGCCGTCAACGTAAACGGTTTCCCCGGCTTTGAACTTTTCATACTGTGAATCGTCCAGTTCTTTTCCTCTGAATATTTTGGGTGCTTCTTTATCCGTAGGTTGAGTTTGTTGTTGATTATGATGATGTTGTTGACTTTGTTGGAGTGCCCGGTTATTGCCAAACAGAAATTCCACATACCGCTTATCTGCATTGAACTGTACAGTAGCATCGAAAAGTTCACCTTTTTTAGAGGTCATGCCTTCAAGATACAATGGTGCTCCTTCCAGTAGGGTTTGTTTCTGATGTTCATCAAGCCTTATTCCTTTAATTTCATCAGGAATTTTCATGTACTCCGCTCTATAGGCCACGAGTTCATTGGTTAAACGGTCACGGCTGATCACTGATGGAATGATTTCATCTGTTTTAGGATTGACAAGATCTACTACCCTGCCCATATTCCCGGTTTCTCTAAGGTTCTTTTTGTCTTCATCACTGAACTGATGACCTAAGAATTTATTATTGAGACTGGGCTCTTTTCGGATTCCATGCAGATGAACGGCAACCTGTCCTGTATCTCCTGTTTGAAGAGATAATCGGACATCCATCTTACTAACCGCCGTTCCCAGATTAATAGTGATGGGAATTAATGTATTGGTTTTAAAACCTCTGAGTAATGCATCCATCGCATTCATTTTTTCAAGCTTCTCCTGATTAAGTCCGAATTTCTCCATCGTTTTCCAGTCGATCTGTTCAGGCTGAAAACGATATTCCTGATTGTCTGTGTTGTTGTCCATTGTATATTGATTTTTAGGATTGTTATTGTGTTGAGGCAAAACTTCATAGTCTTTCAGTTTTTCTTTTTCTTCGGGTGATGCCTGATCAACAAATTTTTGAAGATCCTTAGCGGTATTGACAGCATCGTATTCTGAAACTTTGAAAAAGTTGAAATGCGTGGGATTTTTAAGCTGCCGATAAAAATTGGAAAAGAAGTTGGAGAATAGATCGCCGTGCTTATCAACTCTGATCAGCGGCTCATTATCCTTTTTTTCTTGTGGAGGAACCTTTTGAAGGTTCCCATCCTGATCAATTCCCTTGACCATCTCAACCTGGTTGGTATGAATATTCAGGACAAGGAGTGTGTCTGTTGCCGGTTTTAGTTCTTTGGGTTCCTGAGGGGTTATCAATTCATTTTCCATTGTATTTCATTTAATGGAACCAAGATATTGGCTCAATTAAGAAAATCCTGAAGATTGGAATAGTGATGAATGATTTGGCTGTAGATGTCTTGTTACTATCAAGAGTTTAAACACTCTCTGATCAATTGATGGACATCAGAAAGCTTATAGTACAGCTTTCCGCTAATGGTATAGTAAGGTAGCTTTTTATCAGTACGGTAACGCTGTAATGATCGGGAACTTATTTTTAAAAGCTGTAAAACATCCTGGTTATCCAGAAGCTGCTCTCCGTCCACTTCTATAAATCTGGATTGGTTCTTAATCATCTGTTCTTTTAAAATATCAAACCTTTCCATGATTCGTTCCATCCAAGCTATAAATTCTGTTTTTTCAATATTCATAATGATGATTTTTATGATTGTTGGTGATGTAAAATTGAACAAGAGAAATCATATAAAATCACTAGTTTTTCGTAGTAACGAAAAAAGAATATAGAATGATGGAATCTTTGACAAAAGGATTGTAACTTACAAAGCATTTGATAGCAAGGATTGACGAAAACACCTGTCTTTACACCAATGAAATTCATGCGACAGCTACTCCAGAAATGTTTGAATATATGAAAGAACACGTGATCAACCTTGCAGATGCTGCCGCATCCAGACAGGCTGCTTCTGACGTCCACAATCATGAAGAAACACCAAACTTTGCAAAAAGTATTGAAAATAAAGCACTGACAGGGCAATACAACCAGCCTTTTTAAAAAGTGGCAGCCCATCTGTACTCTCAACGATTCATTTTGCCTTTTCACCGAATGACGCCAAGAAAAAGTAAAATTCAGGAGTACCTTTACAATAGCAAAAAAGAATTAATCACAAAAAATAATACTATGAATTCTGCATCATTAAGTTTCAGATACGAATTAGAAAAAAAAGAACCGCGTACCAATGACGGCGGCACAACAAGAGGTGCTTCTGTAAAAGAATTCCCTGCTTCTGTAGGTATTGCCGGAGTTTCCATGAGATTGCAGCCCGGAAGCATAAGAGAGCTTCACTGGCATGCCAATGCTGCAGAATGGGCGTATGTGATTTCAGGAACGGTGCGTACCACCATTATCCATCCGGACGGACGAAGTTATACCGATAATTTTGAACCCGGCGACGTTTGGTATTTTCCAAAAGGTTACGGACACTCCATCCAGGCTACAGGAACAGAGGAATGTCATTTTATCCTGATTTTTGACAATGGTAATTTTTCGGAAGATCATACCTTCAGCGTTACAGATTTTGTTTCAAGCATGCCTCCTGAAATTGTTGCACAGAATTTAGGGCTGAGCCTTGAAGAAGTAGCAGAACTTCCTCAGAAAGAGGTGTATTTTGCAGCAGGAGTTGTTCCGGATGAACTCTCTGTGAATGCCACAGCCCGTCCTGAGGAATCAGACATTGAACTAATAAGCCTTCACCGCTATCCTCTGCATTTCCAGCAGCCAAGAATCATTCCCGGCGGCGGTCTCCAAAGATTGGTTACAAGTAAAGAATTTCCGATCAGTACCACAATGGCAGGTTCTGTACTGGAGCTGCAACCTGGAGCTTTAAGAGAAATGCACTGACATCCAAATGCGGATGAGTGGCAGTATTTTATATCCGGACAGGCAGAAATGTCGGTATTTCTGGCAGAAGGAGTTTTGTAATGACTGAAAACACACAACTTTATGGAGATTATATAGCTGTTGGAGCCCAGTATACTGCCTATATTTATCCATTAGGCAATATTGAGAAAATTAAATCTATTTGTAGTTATTATAGTGTGTGGGCATTAATTGATGACCAGTTTTTCGATAATTCTGTTGATCTAGTAGACATTTTTGCGAAAATTAAAGATTTCAAAGGAGCACTGAACGAAGAGACAGATATTGATAAATTGTTTTTTCCTATTGCCAATTTTTGTTCAGAAGTTTGCTGGTCAAAAGAGGCAAAGGAGATTTTTAAACTCGAATCAATTAAATATCTGGATGAAGTATTGTTTCAGCGTACAATAGAAGTGGAAAGACAGCAGGTTTCTCTTGAAGATATATGGAATGCAGGGCTTACGATGTAGCAATGCCGGTAATGTATACCTTATTGTGGCATCTGCACGATGACCTGCCAACATCGTCTTACTATAGCGGGGCTTTTACAAAGGCTTTAAAAATTTCAGGATATACAATAGGACTCCTTCTTGACTTGTATTCCTACAAGGCTAAAAAGAAGGAAATTAAAGAGTACGCACATGTAGTAAAAATTATTCAAAGGTCAGAAAATTGTGATGAACAGTCCGCGATAGATAGAGCGGTCGCTTTATTCTATCAATATTCACAGGAACTGAAAAAAGAGTTCAACCGACTAGAAGAAGATTTTCCTACTGAAGTTCAATATTTTAGATATGTGCAATCTGGCTCCATAAGGTATTGTAATGAAAACAGGAAAATCAGATATCTAAAAGAATCCGAAGCTGATGAAAATTTAACTAAAGGGCGATCGATATTATGAGTTATCATGAACTTAATAGGTATGCGTGAAGAAACCTTTCTTCATACATCCTGTCAAAATGATCACTAAGCTTAATCAATCTTTCTCTATCGAAGTATTAATATATGTTAGAAACATAACCTCTTATGTAAAACCTATTTGATTAGACTCCTTTCTGAAATACTGAGGTTGGGAAATATTGAGCAATGATGCCATTTTTTCTTGCGAAATCTGTTTTTCTTCTCTTAGTTTTCTTAGTCTTACATTCATCATACTGAGGTTTTTAAGCAAAGGTAAAAAATTTATTCATTTATTATTCTTATTAGAATAGGTTTTACATTTTAGAATTCACAATTTTGTGAAGGAAAAATAATTTCCAGAAAGAATATACGACATGATTTGACGTATCACAAGTGTATCTTTACCAAAAGAAATTAATTAATTCTTAAAGTGGGGAAATCCGCATTTTGCCAATTGAAAAATATTTTTATATTAGCTAGCTTGAAATTACAAATATTAAAATGAAAAACAAATTTATTTTGAAGCTATTTATTATAATAGTATTTATAACCTCTTTATGTTCCTGTATGCATGATGAACTTTCTTCAGCATCAGATTCTACCTCTAAGGTATATAATTCTAAAAGCCTATGGAAGGAAGATGAAAAATATATTACTAAAATAAAGGAAGTCTATGCTAAAAATGCTGATGACAACTATATAAGAAATACGTATGGAATCATTTCCTGGGATCATGCTATGACAATGAATACCTTTGGTGAGAACTATCTGATTGTTCCTGTAATAAAGGGAAACAAAGTGACGAATATTTTAGAGGTATTCAGGGAAAAAAACAAGGCTTTCTTTCACTTTTCAAACAGAGATATGGAAAGTAACGAATTTTTTGAAAAAATTATTTTTACTGATCGAAGCCGGTTATTAGCAGAACCGGTACAATACATAGATAATACAACAACTAGAACTTCAACGAAAGTTTTACAGTGTCGCACTTTAATACTTACTGTAGGGTATGTAGAAGGTGCAAATGGTGTGCAAACTCCTATAGAACAAAGAAAAACAGTATGTAAATTTGTTGATGGTCCAGAAAATACGAGTGATTGCCTTGGGATAGTAGACCCTTTTACTGGTGAATGTGATGGAGGTGGAGGAGGTTCAGATGGAGGAGGTTACTATTATCCTACTGAAGAAGAACAGGAAGACATAAAAGAAGTCTGTGCAAAGATTAAAAATGCTTTTACGAATGAAAAATTCAAAGAAAAATACAGGGAACTAAACAAACCAGAAGTCTTTGCAATGGATCACGAAAAAGGATTTTACGAAAGATTTCCTCCTGTAGGATCAAATTTACCTTCCGGGTTTCCGGTCGTAGATGGTGCCCCATGTAGATCAGGGATGGATTTACCTGCTAATCAAGATGGAATTGGGGGATTAATGCACATACATAATGATTTTGATTGTGAGGGAAATGCACCAATAAAAGCTCCATCTCCTAAAGATGTAAAGACTCTTTTGAATACATTTATTAAACAGGCTAGAATATATACAGGAAGTTATACAAATGCTTATTCCATAATTGTAACATCACAGGGTAGTTATATGCTCAGGTATAATAGTGAAGTTTGGCCGGGTACTATTGATGCAGATAAGTTAAAAGGATGGGATAGCTGGTATAAAGATTCATATGAAAGACTAATTGACACAAATTCCCTCACTCAAGAAAATATCGAAAAAGTATTTGCACAATTTTTGAAAGAAAAAGTAAATATAGATGGATTACAAGTTTATAAAGTAAGTGAAACGTCATCTGAAAAAATTGACTATGATTCAAATAATAAAATAACAACAAGAACAGAATGTCCCCAATAAAAAGAAATAGAATGAAAAATTTACTTATCATATTGTCAGCCTTGATTTTTAGCAATGTTTCAGCACAACGTGACCATGGTCCTGTTACAGATACTTGCCCATCTCCTAATGAAGTGCCTATAAGAACTTTTACTGAGATTCCCGAAGATGCCTGTTATTATCTCAAAGATACTAATAATGAGCTTCCTGCATATGAAGGAACTTGGAAAGGGACTTGGAACAACAGAACTATTCTTATAACATTCAAAAAAGTAACAAAAAATTACAATACTACTTTGAAATATTTTAAGGATTACCTAATTGCAAAATTTATAGTAAAAGATAATAATGGTACGGTTCTTTTTGACAATACTAATCTTGTTGATTATAATGCCAAAATTTATGGTAGTGGATTTAGAAAAATTGATAATAAATATTCATTAATTTATATTGATCCAGATTTGTGTGATATAACAGGAAGTGTAAGAATAAATTTCACTGATGCATCTAAAACAAAATTGGAATGGAAGTACTTTCAAGATCCAGATTTGGTAGAAACTTCATGCTTTTATCATGGTCTTCCTGAGTCTCAGAGACCTGATCCATTACCAAAAAATGTTGTACTAATAAAGCAATAGTCAGTATGAAATCTAAATTATTAATTGCAGTAATTCTATTTGTAAATTCATTATTTTACTGTCAAAAAATTTCTAAGATAGAGTTTCATCATTCAAATCCTATAATTATATCCAACTCAATAGATATAACAGTCGAAGCTATCAAACACAGTAAGAAGGATAAAATAAAAATAAGAGTAAAAAAAGGTAGAGAGAATGAATATTTTTTCCAAATTTCTAAAAAAAAATTCATCAAAATCTATAATGCCTGTCAGAAAATAGAATATGATACCGTTGCATTGAAAGAGAATTTAATTGATGGTTCATCTACAAATATTACATTATATGATAATTTAAATAATAAAAAAGATTATTATGCAGCAGGCTTAAGCAAAAAATCTAAAGATGACAATTTTCAAAAAGACTTTTGGTATGCTACTAGTTTAATTATTAAAACTGCCGGATTAAAAATGAAGGATTTAATAGATTATAGATAAGTCCCGTTCTTTTGAATGTTAAATTTAAAATTCATTTAAACAATTATAATGCGACATTACTTGTCGCATTTGCTTTTTATTTTAGCTTTTCTAAAGCATAACTTATGGAAACAATTATTATGAAAGTTTAAAGGATTTTAAAGAAAATTATATCACTGGCTTTTCTATTCAAAGTGAGCGTAACTTAGTTCAGTATCTTTCGTCGCAAAAAAAATAAAATAAGAAAGGATTAGACTTCATTGTAACATTTTCGGAATGGACATAATTGCAAATTAAGAAAAATTCTAACGTATCAATATTGGAGGAGCAAGAAATTAATTATTTATTTTTAACAATTATTTTTTACCATTATGAAGAAAAAAACATCCATTAAAACACAATACCTTGCACCTAGCGAATATAAGGTTTACAGAAAGCTTGAGGACTTTAAAGAAAATTCCTTTATTGACTATTCAAGACTTAGTGATAGAATAACATGTCCATCATAAACAAGCATTGAGCCCGAGACCAGATACATAAAGCAATGGTCTGGGATAAACTGCTCCGTACCGGGAGAAGGACTCATATAACAGGAAGCAATACTTGATTCTTTCATATGATAAATGTAATAATTATTGCTTTACCAGTTGCTGCGTAAAAATAAGATTTTCAACATGCATGCCAGCTGGAATTTATTATTTCTTATTTTTTTATCAGACCTAGCTCTAACATTGAATTTGCTGTAGCTATTACTGCTTCTTCACTAGAGCGGGGTGACCACTTTAGTAACTGCTTCGCTTTATCCCCACTCGTTTCTGCATATTTACCCAGCAGCGTAGCCAGCATGCGTAATGATGGATTGAATATCGCGGCTATTCTGACGATCCAATTGAGCAGCTCTCTGGTAGGAACCTTCGCTGCCGTCTCCCCTAGATTTTTTTTCAATATGTTAGCAACATCCAGCATTGACAAAGCATTACCGGTGGTAGCCAGAAATCTCTCACCATTGGCATTCGGATGTGTCATAGCAAGGAGATGGAGATCAGCAACATCACGTACATCCACATGGCAGCAGTATACTTTTGGACATGCCCCGATCTCTCCTTCCAGCATCTTCTTCACTACCTGATTGGAATGGGAATAATCTGTACCGAGAACCGGCCCCATTACGGCCACAGGATTAACCGTTGAAAACTCAAGACCGGCTCCCTCATTACTGATAAACTCCCACGCCGTTTTTTCTGCAATTGTTTTTGATTTTTGGTAAGGATGAAGATTGGCCTTAAGATTTGACCAGTCTTTTTCAGTATAAGGTGTTGTACGATTTATATTTCCCATCCCTACTGCTCCGTAAGCAGATGTGAGAACTACTCTCTTAACACGGGCTGCCCTCGCAGCTCTTGTTTGTCAAATATTTGAATATGGTATCCCGCAACAGAAGGATTATTGCTTTCAACTTTTTGTGGAATTAAAGAGGAACGCATAGCATAAGAATCATCACTATTTACCACACTCATAAGTTTCCAATTTCCTGTTACTGAATTTCTATAAGATTTACAATTTATTAATGAGAAAAGAATAAATATTAAAAATAAATATTTGATAAGATAATTATTTAAATTTTATCCATTTTTTAAAAAAACAAAAAATAATCCACGAAGAGCTTAATATAATTAGAATTGCTCTAACTAAATTATCAATTCTTTCATTTCGTGCTGTAAAAAACTCTGCAGATAAATAAAATATAATTACACATAATAAAACACAAATGTAATTAAATCGAATAATTTTATTTTTAAATAAATAAAAAATGACAATTAAGTAAATAAATACGTATATGAACAAATAAATTATAAGAATGGCAAAAAGCCAATAGATACTTATAAAAACATCCATTATATCATTATGTATAATGTTAAAATCTATATTAAAAATTACTACTAGCAATATGAGTAAAATAGATAATAAAGCAACTTTTAATATTTCCTTAATTATTTGCATCCTAATGAACTTAATGATGGTCTGTATGTTTTTGGTGGCATGATTGTAGCTCCATTTTCTCCACCTCCATTATCTTTTACAAATTTCTTTAACTTAGTTTGCATTCCATTCCAAAGTTCATCAGCTCCATTAAAAGCAGGATTCTTTTCTGGTGGAAATACATTAAAAATAGGTAAATTTACTCTCTCAACATCTCTTGTGTAAATATACATATCTTGACCTGACATATAATAACTAAAGAATCCATTACCAGACACTGGATGTTCACTATCCCTGGACTGGTAATTGTTGTAAATACCCACGCATTAGTACTCACTCCAGAGCATATTACTTTACCGTTATTATGGCTTACTATTACTGTAATATAAATACTGATGAGTGCATTTAAAGGATTTGCTGAATTCCACAATGCAGTATCATTAACTCCTAAGTTTGTATCTACAACAGGCGTGAACTTTTCCGCGAAATCATTAAGATGTAGCCTGAAATAATCAAAAAATTCCTTTATGTAAATTTTTGAGTAGTACCAGGCTTATTGGGTAAATTAGATATTTTAACAGAAAATAAGTCCATATTTAATGATTTACCCTTTGCATTACCTAAATTTTGAGAGGCTTTTGATAAAAGTTGAAATAAAAACCTTTACCAAATTTGGTAAAGGTCAATTGTAGTTTTATATTAAGTAAGATAATTATATAATTAAAACAGGAAAGCACAGTGGGTTACTTCATATTAATCTAGATATCCAAAAAATAATTTATTTAATTAGATCCTTATAAAATCCTTCAATTATATTTCCTTTTTCCTTTATTTTTTTATCCGAATTTAGAATACCCATTGCAAAGCTTGCTCCAATTGGTGTATACCCTAGATTTAAACAAGCTTTATTAATTAAAGTTGCTTTTAATATAGCAGCATAAGGGTCTGGTAATTTATTATGTTCCTTATAATTCTCTATAATTGTTAAATATTTAGGATTATTAAGTTCATTATTAATTTTATCAGCATCAGCTTTTGTTTTTACTTTTTTTAACTTTAGTGACTCTTTCATATATGACAGTTTATAGAGACTCATTTCAAAATTATTTTCTAATTGAATTGTATCTGTCTTATAATTAATCATTGCTTCTTTTGTTAAATGAGAAATATCCCTTATAATTGAATACTCATTTATATTTTTCTTTTTGTAAATTGAAATACTAAATCTATCTATTGGGTAAGGGTCTGTTGTTAATGGAATGCTATCAAGACTTTCTAATTTTATCACTAAATAATCTGGTTGTTTTTCAGCTATATCCCATATTTTATAATGACCTTTATACTTATTTATATCAATTTCATCAAAAGATTGCAGGGAAAATGTTGTTGATGTGTATAATGTGTCATGAGATTGTTTATAAACGTGCATTTCATCAGGATCAATAAAATAATAAGGCTCTTTAAATAATTGTGAATTTATTGAATAAAATAGGCCTAATAAAAAAAACTTTTTCATAAGAATCGTACTTAGTTAAAATATTTATTAAAAATATACCAATTAACTAGTCCCAAAATTCCAACTATCAGTAGACAAAAGAAATCTATTTGAGTATTAAAAAATATAATTGCAACATTATAAATTAAAAGTAAATATAAAACTTGTAGGGATATTGTATTGCTGAACTTTCTAATTATAAAAAATAAACAAATATATAAAGGCAAATAAACGCTTAAACCTATAATTAATACTTCATATAAAGCAAAATAATAAAAATAAAATTTTAATGTTGAACTTACGAAATTTAAAGGATTAATAAGAATTAAACTATCGTATTCTTTATTCGACGAATTAACAATTATTCCAAAAAATATTTGAAGAATATTTTTTGTGAAAATAAAAACAATTGTTGCTAATAATAACTTAGGTACATTTTCAATAAATTTCATAGACTGAAGAGTTAAGGGCATCCTAAACTTGATATAGGGGCATTATTTTTTAAATAGTTTTTAATCTTCGCATAAGCAGGCCTATATGTTTTTGGCTCTAACTTATTTGCCAATCCTCCATTTTGAGGTGAATTAATATAATTCTCTAATTTAGTCTGCATACCTTTCCATAATTCATCTGCTTTTGAAAAAGCAAAGTTTTGAGTTAAATATGTAATGGTTGCATTACCTATTGGCTTTGTAAATCTATCAACTCCTCTTGTGTAAAGATACATAAAACCATTATTATCTATAAAATAACCAAATAATCTATTTCCACTTACAGGGTGCAAGCCATCTAAATGCAATGGTGCTTGCATTGTTGTGAAAACCCAAGCCTGAGAATTGTAGCCTGAACAAATTACAGTTCCATTATCACCAGGGATTTCAATATGAATTAAAGCTCCTAACGGATTGTTTGAAAACCAGAGGGCTGTATCATTTATCCCATATGAGGTATTTACAATAGGGGTAAAACTTTCAGCAAACTGATTTATATTTTTTCTAAAGAAGTCAAAAAACTCGGCAGGAGTATACTTTTGATTTGTTCCTGGTTTAATTGGCATATTTGTTATTCTTATGGGAAATAGATCCATATTGATGTTTGAACCTGAAGCTAGGTCTAAATTCATCCTGATACCAATTTGTATTACTATTTATACTTTTCAGTTTGTCTTTTATACTTTGGGGAATAGGATGGTTAGCTACGTTTTTCCAATCATCTAATTCACCACATGGAATATCCACGAGTAAGTTAGGGTTTTGTGTTAGAGCATTATCTAGATCCTTTAATCTTGTTTTAAGTTGTTCCCAACTAGTATCAGGATTTTGAATAAGAAACTCCAGTGCCCAACTTACAAATTTATCCTATTCTATGCTAGACATGGATGCATTTGCTGGATTTTCACAAGCACAGTATAGTCGTTTAGAAAAGGGAGAAAATGATTTTGATATAAAAAAACTGGGTGAATTATTAGAAATTTTAGATATTAATTTTTTTGATGTCATTGAATTCAGTGGTAAGCAAAAACTTTTTGCTAATTCATTACTGTTAGGAAGTAGTGGCTTTTACAATAGAGATGCTGAGTTGATTAAGAAAATTGTAACTGAGGTTGTGGATAATTTATTTACTTATCTCCAATAAGTTTAAAATACGAAATTACCAGATTTAATTTTGATTACTAGATTGATGTAAAATGAAGAGTTTGATCGTGAGAAATAATGTCATTAAAAATATATGTATTGCCTTAACTACATGATCTGCGGTCTATGTAATTAATAAGTGGTGCTACACGAAGGAATTAGACTATATTGAATTAGTATTTATTATTTATTTCCTCTTATTGCAACATTAAGACCACATTTCAAACGTAAAGGTTAAAATTATATCTTTGCCTCATGGAAAGCTGTAATAATTTATATATTTGAACATGCAAGCAAAAGAACTAAGAATCGGAAACTATATTAATTACAAATTAAACGGAGATAAACAACTTATAAATGTAAATGGTATAGTAGGTACTATAATACTAACTGATTCATTTGAAGGTGATGTTGAATACTTTTACCCTATTCCCATAACTGAAGAATATCTAATTAATCTTGGATTTGAAAAGTCGGATGTTATTCCTCAAGACAATAATGAAGCAGCATGGCAGTTACCAGACGACGAAGCTTTTTATGTCATACTGGGTGAAGATCCAGTAATCTGTCTACGTGAATATGGAGTGTTATCGTACTTTGATTATGTACATGAATTACAAAACATATATTACGCACTTGACAGCATTGAAATAGTGTTCAAGTAAAAATTCTCTCTATCTTTGATCCATGGAAAACACTGAGCAAATAGAAGTTGAAATAATTGAAATCATCAGAGAACAATTTAAGAAAGATGGCGGATCTAATGGAGTAACCTGTGGGTCTTTTGATCACATTTTAAACTTATCGATTGAAGAAAGAAACGCTTTTTTGTATCGAATGGCCAAGGAAAGGAAAATTGCAATTTTTGAAAGCCTAAATATGAAACGGGTAACAATGTCGAAATAAAAAAAGCCCCTATTGAAAGGGGGTTCTTTTAATTTGGATATATAGAGAAATTGGATAATTTAACAAATATCTCTTCTGGTGAAAGGTTATTAATATCATCAAAATTGCATGAATTTTCTTGTGAAAATTCAGCACCTGTTCTCCTGTTAATTATTTTTTGATCTGTATGATTAATATTGAATTCACAATCAAAGACATCCTTGCCAACTTTAGTATATTTTACGATACCACGATCATCTATTTTTTCAAACGTGAATCCATTGTTGGATATAATTGAAATAATACTATTACTTGATTGTTTAAATGCGATAGACTTAAATGTAAGCATTTCAGATTGCTGTAGCATACCTTCAGCATATGTTTTGAATTCTTCACCATTATCAATGTCTAAAAAATGATATTTTTGAAAACTGCAAAAAGAAGGATATTTTCCATCAACCATAATTTTATAACTTATCGGAGGTATTTTCAACCAATTCAATTATTGATATAACGAAAACAAATTAATTATTATGATATAAGGAATATGGTAAATATAAAGACCATATCGTCAATGAAGCATTTGCTGATTTTGAAAAAAGAAAATGCCGTCTTTTGTACACTAATGAAATCCCTATCAATGATGGTCCATACGTTTTTTCTGGATTGCCAGGTCTGAAAGCCATGGAAATGATACATACTTAAGCCAAAATTTAGCGAGATTTACATGTCCAATTTCCACCGACTGTACATCTACTTCCAATCTTGTAACCATATGTGGTTCAAATCTTATTTGCACGGCTTCAATTTTATTTTCTGGAAAGAAAATATCAATCTTCTGTTTCTTTGAAACGGTCTATAATGTAATAAACACATCAGTAACATTTTGTACCACTCCCACGATTTCCACGGTTCAAAATTGATACATTATGTAACATTTTCAAAATACTTCATGATGCAATTTGTAACAATCTACATTTTTCCTGATTTAATGGGCATTAAAAAACCTGTCCGAAGACAGGCCAAAAAAACATCAATGTTTTGTAGAAAACAAAACTATTGAATTATAAATGTACAATATTTTAGCTGAAAATTAAATAAATTTTATAGCTATATAGTTTTTTATAATGTGTAGTTTTATGTAAAATAAAAAGGAATATGGAATATCGAGTTGTTAGTAACGAGTCCCTTGATGGACTTTATCAAGTTGTTGAAGCAAATTTATTAATCGGATGGAGACTACAGGGAGGTATTGCCGTTGGCATAAATGGAGTATTCTACTAAGCCTTAGTTAGGATAAAATAGTGATAGAATAAATTTTAAAGCTTATTATTAAAATATAATCACTGGTTGTTTAAAATGGAGACATATTTTTATTTATCTAGTATTGAACCATCAACAAAGATTAAAACAATTTTAGATTACTTCAAAGATTACAACTTAAAAAGTGTATCAGGCTCTTTCGAAGTACCATTTACACGGCAGCAGATTACAAATTTAACTGACATGCCAGTAGAAACATATACACACACACAGTTTCACTGTCGTCCTGCTCAATCTGGAAGGCACGGAAACCTTTTAGTTTTAATTCACTATTAAATTCCGAAACAACTCTTTATACCTTTTCTTCATTTTTCAAAGTTAAGAAAATCACATCGCAGTATAATCACTAAAAATGTAGGTTACTGTAACTTTATTATTCTTCAGAATGTCAATCTCCATTTTTTTAAAAACCTAAATTAAATTGCAAGCTATTTAAAGTGTATGAAAATTTCTCAATAAAAATGATCTTTATAAATCTCGTTTAATTTGACTCAATCGAACTTAATCATCGATGAAAGTGTTTTAAGATACGCTCGCCTTGGCCAGCAAAAGCCAAATGGCGCAATTTTAAGACAAGTGGTGACGTTTTTAGATTATTGCTTTTGCTAAAAACAACAATATCTTCTAAGTAAAAGCATAAAATAAGCTTTAACTCATTGATTATCATTTTTTTTAATTTTAAGCAATTAAAAAGCCGTCCCATTTCTGAGACAGCCTTACTAACATATAAAATCAACTAACTAATATATTATTGTAATTTACCTGCTAACGCTTTAAATAACAATACATTGTTTCTGGTATTTTCATGTTGAAATTTCAAAAGATCAAGCTCGGCTTGCAGCTTGCTTTTCTGGGCATTGATCAGTTCAAAGTAGTTTGCATAACCCGTAATATACAAGTCATTAGACACCTCTATTCCCTTATCTAAAAAATTCACTTCCTCTTCTTTAAGTTCTAAAACTTTATGAAATATTTGAGTCTGTTTCAGAATAGACTGTAGCTCATTGAAGGCAGTAGTAACACTCTTTTGATAATTCAGAAATGCAATTTCCTGTTCTATGTCAGCAACTTTAAATTCATATCGCAACTGGCCTTTGTTAAAAACAGGGACCATTAAACCTCCTAAAATCTGTCCCGCCAAAGAGGCTGGTTTGAAAAGTGTTTCGGCAGAAAAGGAATTGATTCCAAATCCAGCTCCAATATCAATTTTAGGATAAAAAGCAGCTCTTGCAGCCTTGGCATCAGCATGTGAAGCCTTAAGATAATAGTAGTTTGAAATCACATCAGGTCTGGAATGGATTATCTTATCAACATTGATATTGGAATTCAGGATATTGAAATTCGTAGCCAGAAGCGCGTCTCCTCTCTGTACATCCCCATCATATACCCCTGTTAATGTTGATATGGCTTGCTTCACCGTCACTATTTCTACTTTAATATGTTCAATCTCTGCCAGCCAGTTATTGTTCTGTGCCTTAAACTGCTGTACAGCCAGTTCAGTTACCTTACCGACTTCACGTTGTGCTTTGATAATTTCAAAGGCACGCCTCTGAAGATTGTAATTATCCTGGTAGATTTTTAGCCGCTTGTCTAAAGCGATCAGATCATAATATAAATTAGCGATATCCGTAAAAAGATCGGTCTGAAGAAGCTTCAAACCTTCTGTTGATGCCAGGAATTTGTTTTGGGCTGAAAGTTTCTTATTTTTTAGTTTTCCCCAGGCATCAATTTCCCAACTGCTTCTGGCACCCATCCAGTAATTCGGGGTAAAAGAAGTATTGATCTTTTGTTCTTCTGTGATATTGGAGGAGAGATTGGTATCATAATTCCCAACCCCTTCCATTGTATATTTCCCATACCGGTCGCCGGAAACCTGAACTCCAACTTCCAGAGAAGGCAGTAATTCTGTTTTTGACCGCTTTAAAAAGCTGTTGGCTATTTCTACCCTTTGCTGGGCTATTTTAAAATCAGGATTGGCTTTTTTTACCTCTTCGAAAAGATATAATAAATGGGGATCCGTAAAATAACCTTTCAGATCTATTCCAGAAAATTCCGATCTGCCGGTAGCTGAATCAGCTGCAACGGCATCCGGTAGTCTATTGGCCTCCTTCATAGAAGCTACTTTAGGAACAGCACAGGATGTCACCAGTAGTACTGTAATCCCCAAAAATATAAGTTTTAATTGAATTCGTTTCATGCTTTTTTTCTATTTTCAAGGGTTGCAAAGAAAATGTATAGGCCAGGAATGATGATAAGACCGAAGACAGTACCGATAAACATTCCCCCTGCTGCTGCAGTTCCGATGGAACGGTTCCCGACAGCTCCGGCACCCGATGCCACACATAATGGAATTAATCCTGCGATAAAGGCGAAAGAGGTCATCAGAATGGGACGAAGACGCTGCCTTGCTCCTTCTATAGCAGCTGAAATAATACTGTTCCCCTCCTTGTAACTTGCAATGCCAAACTCCACAATTAAGATCGCATTTTTGGCAAGCAGCCCTATCAGCATCACCAAAGCCACCTGAGCATAAATATTGTTGTCAAGACCACAAACCAGCAGGGCGATATAAGAACCGAAAATTCCCGTTGGTAAACTTAACAGCACCGGCATAGGAAGCAGAAAACTCTCATATTGTGCTGCCAGTAAAAGGTAGACGAAAATCAGGCAGACCAGGAAAATATAAACCGTTTGATTTCCTGATAAGATTTCTTCGCGGGTCATACCCGACCATTCAATATCAAAGCCTTTAGGAAGAGTTTCTTTTGCTATTTTATCTACTGCAGCAATGGCGTCACCTGAACTAAAGCCCTCAGCAGCCTCTCCATTGATCATTGCAGACATATACATATTATAGCGCGTAAGCACCTCAGGTCCATATACTCTTTCAATCGTTAAAAAGGTTGAAAAAGGCACCATTTCACCTTTATCATTTTTTAAGTACAGATTCAATATGCTCTCGGGAGTATCACGGAATTCAGGCCCTGCCTGAACCATAACTTTGTACATCTGCCTGAACCGGATGAAATTGGTCGCGTAATAGGATCCCAGTAAAGTTTGTAAAGTGGACATTGCATTATCTGCTGAAATTCCTTTCTTAGCTGCCATATCATAATCGATATTCACCATATACTGTGGAAAAGTAGCATCAAAGCTGGTAAAACTGTTCTTAAGCTCAGGAGCTTCATTCAGCTTCTTAACAAAATCCTTGGTTACTTTATCCATATTTTCAATGCTTCCGCCGGTTCTGTCCAGAAGACGAAGTTCAAAGCCGCTGGTATTCCCAAATCCCGGAACTGTTGGGGGCGCAAAAGCTTCAATTTGCGCATCAGCAATCCCTTTCGTTTTCTCATTTAATTCTTTAATAAAGTCATCCACAGATATACTTCTTTCTTTCCAGTCCTTAAGATTGATCATCGCCATTCCGTAAGATGATCCTGCAATTTCAGTGACCACATTATATCCTGCAAGAGTCGTTACATTTTCTACCCCATCCATCTTTTTAGCGATTTTGGTGATTTCATCAAGTACCTTTTCAGTTCTTTCTACAGTCGCTCCTTGGGGCGTGGTAACACTTACGTAGGCCATCCCCTGGTCTTCCATAGGAATGAATCCCGATGCCAGAAATTTTGACGTCAATCCCGTTAGCAGTATAAATAAAGTCAGTAGTCCGAAAGTCAATGTCGTCCGGGTGGCAAATTTTGACAGGACTTTTACATAACCGTTGGTAACTCTGTCAAGAATGCTATTAAATACAGAGAAAAAACGATCCAATAAACCTTTCTTACGATGATCATCATGAGGCTTCAATATGAGTGCGCATAAAGCTGGAGTAAGGGTTAATGCATTAATACCTGAAATCACGATACTGATTGCCAAAGTAAGCGAAAACTGCCTGTAAAATACCCCTACAGGACCATCCAGGAATGCTACAGGAATGAAAACCGCCGACATGACCAATGTTATCGCTACTACTGCACCCGATATTTCTTTGGCTGCCATTATCGTGGCCTCAAAAGGCATATGCCCTTCTTCCATTTTGACATGAACAGCCTCAACAACAACAATGGCATTATCTACAACAATACCGATTGACAGAACCAGCGCAAATAAAGTCAACAGGTTAAGTGAAAAACCCAGCATATCCATAAAAGCAAATGTACCTACCAATGCCACGGGAATAGCGAGCACCGGAATAAGTGTGGAACGCCAGTCCTGAAGGAAAAGAAAAACAACTATCGCCACCAGAATAAAAGCTTCGATAAGGGTCTTCAAAACAGCATGAATAGAAGCATCCAGAAACCTTGAAACATCATACGCAAGGTTATAGTCCATCCCCGGTGGGAACGAGCCTTCTTTCAGCTCCGCCATTTTATTTTTGACATTCTGGATAACCTCAGAAGCATTGGATCCCGGTCTTTGTTTCATCATGATTGATGCTGACGGCCTTCCATCGGTTTTCGAAACCATTCCATAAGTCATTGCTCCAAATTCAACTTTTGCAATATCTTTCAACTTTAATATCGTTCCTTCCTCATCCGCCCTAACTGGAATTTCTTCATATTGCTGAGGCTCAAAAAATTTCCCTCTGTATTTTACAACATACTGAATCTGGCCTGCCGTTTTACCGGAAGATTCTCCTACCTTTCCTGGAGCTGCAGAAATATTCTGTTTCTGCAGGGAACTGATTACTTCTTCCGTGGAAATATTATAAGCCGCCATTTTCTGGGGATCAAGCCAAACCCTCATGGAATATTCCTTCTGCCCCATAATCTCGGCTCTCCCTACTCCATCAAGGCGCTTGAGTTCCTGGAGAATATTAATATCTGTAAAATTGTAAATAAACTGTTCATCCTGGCTGGGATCAGTGCTGGTAATATTAAGGTACATCAGCATGCTGTTTACCTCCTTTTCAGTAGTCACCCCGGCCCGGATTACTTCCTCAGGAAGTTCGTCAAGAATTGTAGTTACCCGGTTCTGTACATTCACTGCAGCCAAATCCGGATCAGTACCCACTTCAAAAAAGACCTGTATAACGGTCAGCCCATCATTTGAAGTAACGGTCGACATATAGGTCATTCCCGGCACACCATTAATAGCACGCTCCAGGGGCAGGGCAACCGCATCTGCTGAAACTTCTGCATTCGCTCCGGTATATTTTGCCGTAACGGTTACTGAAGGTGGAACGATGTCAGGAAACTGGGTGATCGGCATCTTAGTCACCGCCATAATTCCTATCAAAACAAAGACAATGGAAATCACCAGCGAAAGTACTTTTCGCTTTATAAATATCTCTACCATAATCAACTATTTAAGAATTATAACCTGTCTTTAATTTTGATGACATCACCATCTTTAAGAGACTGCGCTCCCTCATAAATAATCAGATCTCCCTTTTTGATGCCACTTTCAACCAGATAGGAATTCTTTATGGCCGGACCGACTTTAATATTGGTCATCTTTACCTTATTATTCTTATCTACAAGGAATATGTAGGTTTTATCCTGAATGGAAAAGGTTGATTTTTGCGGAATGAGAAGTGCATTATTCTGAACATCGGAAATGGTCAGCTTGCCGGAAGTCCCATGTTTGATGATATGTTGTGGGTTTGGGAAAAGCACCTTATATCTGATAGATCCGGTAGCACGGTCAATCTCGCTTTCAGCAGATTTTAAGGTACCGTTAAACTGATAGTTTGTGCCGTTAGGAAGGGTAAGCTCAATCTTCTGATGTTTTCCTAATTTATCACTTGCTAAAAGCTCAAAGTATTTATTTTCAGGAATGGAAAAGTAAGCATATACCTCATCCAGCTGCGAGAGTGTCGTCAGCAAAGTTCCGTTATTGACCAGACTTCCGCTTTTATGAGGAATGACATCGATCACACCGTCGAATGGCGCTGTAATCAATGTAAAATTAATCTGCTGAACAACCGCTTTTTTCTCAGCTTCGGCAAAAGAACATTTTGCACGTGCCGATGCCAGTCTGGCTTTAGCCAGTTCAAACTCGTTAGCAGCAACAAACTTTTTGGCATATAAGCTTTCAATCTGCCTGAGTTCAACCTCAGCGATCCTAAGGTCAGCTTTTGTCTGTTTAAACCTGGCCTCGGCCTTCAACAGATCCATTTGTAACTCAGCATCATTGATCTTGAAGAGCGACTGCCCTTTTTTTACAAACTGTCCTTCATTCACATAAATATGTTGAATGATGCCGTCAATTCTGGAGCGGATTTCAACATTTCTTTTGGCCTGTATATCGGTAACAAACTGACTGCTGATCAGTGTATCTTTTTGTTTTACCTCAAGAACGGGGACTTCCTTAGTATTTTTATTTTTATTGGGATTGTTTTTACCACATGATAATGCGCATAATAATGCACTTACGCATAATATGAAACTTTTTATATTCATTATAGAATTTTATAACTGAAACTTTACGAAAAAAATTAAGTGGAAGTATCAGTTTAAAACAGCTGCAATAAATGGAGATAGGATTTTACGGCGCAAAATATGTCTCCAGAAGAAACAGGTGGCCCCTTGCGAACAACTTTAATAAGGACTTCGGGACAATTCTCCGATTTGCCTGGGATATCAAAATAATTTAGATATTTAGAAAAACTTTTATTCTCAACTTCAACTGCCTTTACATTGTTATACTTCTTGATAGAGCGATTTGCGCCACTACGTACAGGATGCTTAAAAGCAACAATATTTACCGATGCCTTGCCAGCTCTATCTGAGCTGAAAACGAAAAACAGAGTAAAAATATAAAAACAAAAAAACGTTCTAAATAATAACATTCAGCCGTAATATTGAAAATTCAGGGGATTAGAAATAGTATATCAGCAAATGTAAGTCATTTTGCTTTAATTTTTTTTTAATTTATGTTAAAAATTTATAAAATAAAAGTTAATTGATATTCGACAGACGTTTCAATCATATGTCAAAAGCTGAGTAATTAAAACCATTCTGCTTAAAAATTACGTTCATTTTCAGTACTTTTGCAACACAAAAAAATCATTTATGGAGCTATTTTTAATCTTCTCTGTTCTCATTACACTCGCAGCATTCTTTTCTTACCTCAATATAAAATTTTTAAAACTTCCTTCCGGAATCAGTCTGATGATGATGGGGGTATTTGCAGCTGCCGGCGTGATTGTTACCGGATATTTTTCTTCAGGTTTCACGGAAATGATCCGCGAGAAGCTTGCTTTAATTGATTTTTCAGAATTTCTATTGGGTATCCTTTTAAGTTTTTTGTTATTTGCAGGCTCTCTGCACGTCTCTATTCCGGAATTAAAAAAATCTGCAAAAAGCATCATTAGTTTTGCCACCATCGGGACTTTAATATCTACACTGGTAGTGGGATACAGTTTGTTTTATCTTCTTTCAGCTTTTCATCAGGATATCCCCCTTATATATTGCCTTTTGTTTGGTGCTTTGATCTCTCCTACAGATCCTATTGCTGTAATGGGCATCCTGAAAAAAACGAATCTGTCAAAAAATATAGAAACCAATATTGTTGGAGAATCTCTTTTTAATGATGGGATCGGGGTTGTTATCTTCGTTACCATTTTAAAGATCGCAACACTAGGACCGGAAAACTTCGGACCTGCCGATATAGGGATACTTTTTATTCATGAAGCCATTGGCGGCGTTATTATAGGGCTTATTATTGGTTTTATAGGATATAAACTCATGAAATCAATAGATCATTTTCAAACCGAGATTTTAATTTCATTAGCCATGGTAATGGGCGGCTACAGTCTTTGCCATTCCATCCATGTTTCAGGACCTTTAGCTATGGTAGTTGCAGGGCTAATGACAGGTAATAGAGGAAAAGAACTGGCAATGAGCGATATTACCCGCGATTACCTGGGCAAATTCTGGGAAGTAACCGACGAGGTATTAAATGCCATCTTATTTATGCTGATTGGACTTGAAATCGTTATTGTTTCTTTTGATATGAGTTATCTGGCTATTGGTATTATTACTGCAATAATTATTCTGATCGCCCGTTTTGTGTCCCTATATGTTCCTGCTGTTCTATTCAGATTCAAAAGGGTTTTTGGGACAAAATCCCTATTTATTATGACATGGGGAGGGTTAAGAGGCGGAATATCTATTGCACTGGCATTATCTTTACCACAAAATCCCTATAAAGATATCCTGGTATCCATTACCTTTGTCGTTGTAATTTTTTCCATTCTTATTCAGGGAGTCACTGTAGAAAAAGTGATCAAAAAATTAACCTCTTAATATCCCGTCAGGTAAAATCAGCAAATGAAAATTCATAACACAAAAAAATACTTAAGTTTTCTTAAGTTTAAAAGAGACTTTCAGAAATACGGGCTTGAAAAAGCAAGGAGTTATGAACTTGTGCTTCATTGGTTGCATAACAGGTTGAGCAGAAGTCAATTTCTCTTACTCTCCGGTATCCTTGTAGGGTGTACAGCCGGCCTGGCAGGAGTAATTCTAAAAACATTAGTTCACAACATTCATTATTTTATTACTCATAGAGTGCACTTTGAATACCAGCTTCTGTTCTATCTGGTATTTCCATTCTTAGGAATTGCTCTGACCACAATGATCGTCATTACCCTGTTTAAAGGACAGGATAGAAAAGGTATTGGAGCAATACTGTATGAGATTGCACAAAACTCAAGCATTGTATCTTCAGTAAAGATGTATTCTCAAATTATACAAAGTGCTGTAACCGTTGGACTGGGAGGATCTGCCGGATTAGAAAGTCCAATTGCAGTAACAGGTTCTGCTATCGGATCGAATTATGCCAAACCTATAGGCTAGGATACAAAGAGAGAACACTGTTATTGGCAGCCGGTGCAACAGCCGGAATTGCATCAGCTTTCAATGCTCCTATTGCAGGAATTATGTTTGCTTTTGAAATCCTGTTGACCGGAGTTGTTTTTACGGATTTTATTCCTTTGGTTGTCGCAGCCGTATGTGGAAGTCTTCTTTCCAGAATATTGCTTCAGGAAGATGTACTATTCAGGTTTTATACCAGAGAATCATTCAATTATAGAAATGTACCCTATTACCTTATCCTGGGAATTGTAACTGGAATATATGCCAGATATTTTGTGATCATCTCCCAGAAGGTTGAACATTATCTTAAAAAACTTTCTCTTTCACGCCTTCGTAAAGCGATGCTTGGAGGTGCCATATTATCATTGCTATGTGTTCTTTTCCCTCCACTTTTCGGAGAGGGATACGACACGGTAAAAGCCTTTACCAACGGTAATACCCGAGCCATTATCGAAAACAGCTTTTTCAGATATTTTGAAATTAAAGACTGGACCATTATTCTTTTTCTGTTACTGGTTTGCCTGTTAAAAGCCTTTGCCACGTCCTTTACAATTTTTAGTGGCGGAAACGGAGGAAATTTTGCTCCATCACTTTTTGCAGGAGGAACAGTCGGGTATTTATTTGCGCTGGTATGCCAGCAGATAGGGTTTACAGATGTTCCTATTACCAATCTTGTTCTTGTTGGAATGGCAGGGGCAATGAGTGGTGTACTGTATGCTCCCTTAACAGCCATATTTCTGATTGCAGAGTCAAGCCTCGGATATGATTTATTTATTCCCCTGATGATCGCCTCTGTAATATCCTATCTTATTGCCAAATGGTTTTCACCCATATCACCTGAACTCAAGTCAATGGCCGACCAAGGTAAAATATTTACAGATAAACACGACAGGAATATTCTTTTTGCGCTTCACAGCGAAGATTTTATAGATTATAACTCTCAAACAATTAACGAAAATACTTCCATTACGGAAATGTTCGAACTTTTCAAAAAGAGCAATAAGAATGTTTTTGCGGTAATCGATGATAAAAGAATATTAAGGGGTATCTTCTCAATAGATGATATCCGCCCTTACCTGTTCGGGGACCATGACATCCATAAAAATATTACTCAGATTATGAAAGCCCCGGCAGCGATTATTCATAAAGGGGATAAACCCTTGGAAATCCTTCAGATCTTTGATGATACAGGAGTCTGGAATTTGCCTGTGGTGGGTGAAGGGAACAGATTTATTGGATTTATTTCCAAGTCATCTATTTTAATGGGATATCGCCAATTGTTAAAAGAGTACTCAGAATAGTATTTATAAGAAAATTTTTCACTAAATTAGTAAAACAATAACTTTTTCATAATCAATTCAATGATTTAAGCTAATAGCCACTAAAAAGACTTAGATAATTCTAAGTCTTTTTAGCGCCGTATTACTTTAGTATTCCTATCTGCCAATTTTTGAGACATCCACTGTTTAAGTTTCTCCTCATCATCCTTGTCCTCTTTTTCTGAACTGTACATCACAATGGTTGCCAAACGTGCACTGTCTGTATTCGGGAAATCCGTAATCTTTCCTATAGAAACATTCTGAAATTTTGGAAAAAGTATGGCCATCTCTTTAACCACCCCTGAATCCTTAACCGAATATTTATCCAGCTCATTTCTTAAGTTATTGATCATGATATCTTTTTCTGAAAGAATATTATCTTTTTTGCCAATTTCATTGAGAATCTCTGATTTAAGGTCGGTAGCATCCTGTTTGATAATAAGCTGAGCATTCATTAAACCGAATTCCTTTAATTCTTCATTGAGCTTCTTCAGCTCATCAGCAGTAAATTTTTTGGATAAAAAAGCAAGCTCTATTTTTTTTGGTGATGAATGATAACTTATTTTCTTGTAGATGATGGTATATCCTTCCTTAACAAACTCCTTATCAATAAACTGATCGGTATTCTGTTTAAACTTTTTCTCATTCAATAAGTTGTAAGCCAGATAAAAGCTGGGAACAATCATAATAACAATCAACGCCGTAATACCATATTTGATCTGCTTTTCATATTTTTCCCCGACCATTTTGACAGGCTGGTATCTAAGATACTTTGTAATTAAAAAAGTAGCAATACAAATGAAAAAACAATTGATCGTATACAGGTAAAAGGCTCCGATAAAATACACCCAGTTACCAATGGCTAAGCCATATCCGGCCGTACATAAAGGAGGCATTAAAGCCGTCGCAATAGCCACACCAGGAATCGGATTTCCTTTTTTGACCCTTGTAATGGCAATCACTCCTACCAATCCGCCAAAAAAAGCGATTAAAACATCATAAATATTAGGTGCTGTACGTGCCAGAAGTTCGGATTGTGTTTCTTTAAAGGGGCTTAAAAAAAAGTAGATAAAAGAAACCAACAAGCTGACTACAGTGGCTATAAGAAGATTTTTGATGGACCGTTTGAGCAGTTGAAAATTATAAGTACCCAAAGCAAAACCTGCTCCCAGAATAGGACCCATTAGCGGCGAAATTAACATCGCTCCAATGATGACTGCCGTTGAATTGACATTAAGGCCTATAGAAGCTATCACAATAGCACAAGCCAGAATCCAGAGATTTGAGCCCCGGAAAGAAATATTTTCGGTAACGTTTTCCAAGACCTTCTCCTTTTCTTCCTCTCCGTAGTGCAGACTAATAAGTTTATATAGTTTTCCCAGCATTTCAAATAAACTTTACAGCATAAAAATAATATTTATGCCGTAAAGTTACAATACAATATTAACACTAAATTTTATGGTCTTATCCTTCTCTTAATTCAAAATAAGGGCGCAGGATATCTTCAAAATTATATAACCCTTTAGGCTTGCCAGCAAGTTCTCTTGCAGCAAACAAAGCTCCGTTACCAAAAGCTTCCCTGGAAATAGACTCGTGTACCAGACGTACCGTTTGGTAAGGAAAGCCAAAAACAACTTCGTGCTTGCCTACAATACCGCCTGCTCTGACTGAGTTAATATTTTCCTTTTCCAAATCCAGTTTCTCAGCAATTTTCAAAGCGGTTCCCGACACCCCTTCTTTTGCTTTGAAATGCTCCTCAATAACTTCAATATCTACATCAGGAACTATATTCTTCAACAAAGTGCAGGCGAACATTAAATAGTTAACTCCTAAGGTAATATTGGGAGACCAAAAGACTGTAGTTTCTTTAGAAAGCTCTTGGAGAAGTTCTTTTTCAACAGCTCCATAATGGGAAATTGCTGAAATTATGGTCACCTTTCTTTCAGCCGCCATTTTTCCGTACACAAAAATACTGTCGGTTGACGAAAAGTCTATAATAACATCCACCGGATGCATATCCAATATTTCATCAACTGTAATATTTTGCAAAGAATAAATCAAGCCCTGATCTTCAGAATTCACACCCAAAAACTCAGCTGCAGAAAAAATAGTTGGCATTGGACTATTCTTTAACACCCATTCCAAAGAAAATTCTGTATTCTGCAAAATAACATTCGCTACCGCTTTTCCGGCTTTTCCAAATCCAATCAGACCTATTTTCATATTTATATTATTATTTTTTATCTCAATATATTGCTTACGGAAAAATCAGTCTTCTTTATGCTCCCTCAGATGCATTACTCTTTGAGGATAAGGTATATCTATCCCTCCTGATTTAAACCATTTGAAGATTTCCTGTCTGATGCGGCTTTTGGTATTTTCAACAGCAAAAATATCCGGGGTCCAGAAGTAAACCGCTACAATCACAGCAGAATCACCAAAATCCTCCAGACGGCAAAACGGTTTTTCATCAATGGAAACTTTAGGGTCTCTCTGAGCCGCATTCTCCATAATCTGCATAGCAAGGTCAATGTCAGCTCCATACCCAATGCCTATTTTAATATCAAACCTCGCCAAATCATCAGTATGGGTCCAGTTGATAAGATGATTTTCAGTGAGCTCTGTATTCGGCAATATAATGTTACGCTGATCACGGGTCAGCACAGTCGTTGTCCTGAGATTAATCTCTTTGACCTTACATACCATGCCATTAACCTCAATAATATCATCTATTTTTATAGTACGATCCACTAAAAGAATAATACCGGATATAAAATCACTGAAAAGGTTTTGTAAGCCCAAACCAATCCCAACAAGTAATGCAGCAGAACCGGCAAGAAAAATTGAAATATTGATTCCTATAATGTCAAAGCATCCTATGATCACTAGAATGTATATGATATATTTAACCAAGGCATAGATCGTATATTTTTTAGAGCCATCAAGCTTCTTATTACCGTAGATGATTTTTTTGATAAAAGCCAGAAGATATTTAACGGCTACAGCAAAAACGATAAGCAAAAGCAATTGGTTAACTTCTAACGTTATTTTACCAATTTTAAAAATCTGATAATCTAAAAATTCTTTCATTTATTTTTACATAATTAGTCTTACACCTCCCAGTTCAGCAACCCTATAACTAAAACGATCGCTTGGAGAAGCAATAAACATAAAGTTTTTAGGGATATGCCATTGTACTGATAGTTCTTCTATTAAATCGGGTCCGAAAACTCCTTCAATCTCAATAAATTCAATATCAATTTCAGGGTAGGCCCGATCAAGAACTTCAAGATCTTTTTTTAGCAATTCATTATCTTCTCCGTCTTTAATGACATTGACAATCTTTAGTTTCTTTGTAGCCTCATTAGCCTGTACATATTGCATTACCTTATTCAAAATCGCTACATTATCTTTCTTCGTAAAAAAGACAAACTCCTAGCTGTGAAGTCTTCTTTTTGCTTTAAAAAGATAGCGGTTTACCACTACTACAAATTTTCTTAAAGGGCTATAAAGGAATTCAATCAACCTGATCAGCACATCTATTACTTCAATGCGGTTAAGCATAATGTAAATAAAACACAGAGTAGGAAGAAGGTATTTCAAAAATGTATAGAACGAAGCCTTATTAAGAAGTATATTCCCATAAAATGCTGCTCCTACAAACAGTATGGCTAAAAGTACTGATACAACTGTTGCTTTTTCCGGTCTCGGCAATTTTTGCCGTTTGATTTTAAGAAGCAGGTTTCCAACAGCAAATAAGCCCATTACCGAAAGAAATGAAAATGTATATACACCAGCCAGGCTGCCCAGATGACCTTCTGTAACCATTAAAACAGATAGACATAGTATCAAAAACAAGATGACAATTCTGTAACTCGCCCCCTTTTTATTTTGCTTAAGTAAAAAGTTAGGCAGTATTCTATCCAAAGTAATTCTGTTCATAAGACCGGATACTCCAACAAATGATGTTAGCACAGCTCCACATAATACCAATACTGCATCAATCGAAATTAAAATAGAAAGCCATCTTCCACCCGTGACATGCCCCAAATAAGCCAATAGTGACTCTTTATGATCACCAACGGTAGCCATCGGCAATATACAAATTAATAAAAAAGCAAGAAGTGGGTTCACAATACTAACCACGATCCACATGTTGCGTAATGTTTTAGGAAATACATGGGGCTGCTGTTCTTCAACAAAGTTAGCTGAGCTTTCAAACCCTGATATTCCAAGCATGGCAGCTGAAAAACCAAAAAATAAGGCTTTCCAAATGGAAGATGATTGTAGGGGAATATTCCAGTTAATCTCCAAAAGAGAAAAACCATGCTCGGAAATAAATACCCCTGAAGCAAAAATAAGTATAACCAACGAAAGTAAATGAAACAGAAAAATAAACACTGCTACATTAGCAGACTCCCCTATTCCGCTTATTGTTAAAATGCAGAAAAGAACAACAACAGTTGCAATGAGGACTGGTAGCTCTTTGAAAATCGAAGACATATAATGCATGGCTTCGGAGGCAGATATAACGGCGGTAGCCATATAAGACAAAATCGTCAAAGTGACTGCCAGCGAAGCTGTTCTTTTGGTTGCCGTATTCAAAAGTACATTGTAAGCTCCTCCGTTCAGAGGAAGAGCACCAACAACTTCGCCATATATTCTCCTGAAAAGAAAAAGAACTAAAGCCACAATACATAATGAAAGCGATGCCCATTGTCCGGCATATAAGATGGTCAATGCTGAAACGTACAGACACGAGGAAGTAATATCGCTTCCACTAATAGCAGTAGATTGTAGTTCCGTCAGTTTTTTGTTCATTTTTTGCAATTTTGAAAACTTGATTTAATTAAAAAGGGGCAGTATTTGAAAATCAAATACTACCCGCACTGGACAAATTATGTCATATCCTTGCAAACATGACAATATTATATGAATAATTTTTTATTTCTATAAAGTTTTCCATAAATATAATTACCTTTTCTAATGAAAAGATTGTTTTCTGTAATTTTCAGGAGTGATATTTACATATCCCTTAAAATACTTGTTAAAATTGGATTTATCCGTAAATCCTAATTCTATCCCTATTTCAGCTACCGTTAAATCTGTACTCTGCAGGAGTCTTTTTGCTTCCAGAAGAATCCTTTCACGAATGATGTAGCCTGCAGACCAGCCCAACGATTTTTTCACAATCATATTTAAATAATTAGAGGTGATATGCAGCTCTTCAGCGTATTGCTTTGGAAATTTCCATTGTTTAAATTTAAGATTAACCAGTTCATTAAATTGTTGAATTAAAACTGTTTTCCTGTCACTTTTATTTATCGTTCCTTCTGATGTACAGCTGTTATGATTCCTCCTGTATTTTAACAGAATTGCTTTTAAATAAATACAAATAAGTTCCTTGTATTCTCTTTTCTCTGCCTGGTATTCATTTTTAATAAGTTCTGCCAACTGGTTCCATTCAGACATGGTGGTTTCATCAATATCAATGTAAGGTGTTATTTCAGAATTGATCAGATCACTCTTAATTTTATTATTCCCTGTATAAATAAGGTTATAAAACTCTTTTGTAAAATTAATAATATATCCCCTAGCATCTTTTAATTTAATCCAGGAATGGACCTGGCCATAGTTTATTAAAAAAATTCGATTCGGCTGTATATGATAATTTACAAAATCGATGGCATGTACACCAGCTCCTTTTTCAAATATTATAACTGAATAAAAATCGTGACGATGAGTGGCTTTCAAATGCCTAAACTGTTTTGAAAAATCCTCTAGACTATGAATGCTAAAATCAGTCAAAGTAGAATGAGTAGAAATCAGAGTTTCTATCGTATACAATTCCATCGTATCAATCTTGTCCATAGTTATCATCAAAGCACAAAGGTAAATTATACATTAGCGAGTACGGTGGTAATATTTACGTTTTGTATGGTAAAATTAACAGTAAATAAAATTTATGAATTGATATTTTTATTGAATTAATTATTTCATAGGTATATCCTTAACTTTAATCATAATTCTCCTCTAATTAATTAACCCGTGGTGCATTTAAGTAATTCGAGTTTTTAATTTGTTAATATTTCTATTGTTTAGCTTATTAATCCATTGTATAACAGTCAGTACCATTATCTTAAATAGTATTCTATACTTGAACCCTTCGTATGATTTTGCATAGTTTCTTCTAATCATAAATTGATCGCAAAATTGTGAAAATAAGGTTTCAATGCGCTTTTAGGATTTTCTACAAATATAAGGCTGTACCTTATATCCATGTTTATTTTTTCGCATAGGCACTTCAATATCAATCTGATTGTAAGTAAATAAATCTCTTTGATTATCAATACTCAAATAACCTTTGTCACCTAATATCATACAATTTGATACAATTGTTTTATATCCTTTAGATAGAATATAATTATAACAGACCGCATGAAGCATTAGGGAATATAAGCCCTAAAAAATATAAACAAAAAATGAAAGAATCTATCATTTAGAATGGTCACAAAATTGGGTAGCTTACAATTGGTTTTCGATAAGATAAAGATAAAATACCTCAAAAACAGATTAATCATAAGGTCCCATCATATTAGTTGTAATGATACTACTTACTGTTGCTATTTAACAACCTATGCTAGTATAATGATAGATGTAACAAAAACTTAATTTTTTATTAATATTAAAACAATATAAACATTCTATTTTTCAAGAATGAAAAAGATCTCTTGGCTCTATCTTTTATCTATGCAACGAAAAATAGTAATACTCCATCAAGTTACGATTCGTAAGATAATAAAATTATTCACAAGTCATAATGCGTACCCCAATAATCTTGAAGTTATCCATATAGATCAATTATGTTAATGTAAGTAAATGGTATCGAATAGATTATTTTGGTTTTATATAATTAATCCTAACTAAAAAAGTTTTGACAATCTATTCCCCAACTACTCTAACTCAACTTAAATAAGAAAATTCACCATATGCTTTTAAATATGTACATCCCTTTTTTTGGCGAATCACAATTAACTACAGGTCTTGTCATTATTTTTGCAGTTTGTATGCTTGCAGTAGTTGCATTTGAATTCGTTAACGGATTCCATGATACGGCTAATGCTGTGGCAACCGTAATTTACACAAAAGCGCTTAAACCCGTTATTGCAATTCCCTGGTCGGGATTGTGGAATTTTTTAGGTGTTTTTACCGGCGGGATTGCTGTAGCCATGGGAATATTGAAATTGGTTCCTATGGATACTTTAATGACCTTGCCAACTTTTGTTGGGGCAAGTCTTGTACTTTCTGTTTTATTAGCTGCCATCATTTGGAATTTAGGAACTTGGTATTTCGGTATCCCGTGCTCCAGCTCCCACACTCTTATTGGTGCTTTAATAGGTGCGGGTCTAGGTTTTACCTGGTATTACGGTGGTCATGGAGTAGACTGGCATAAGGCTGAAGAAATTGGTTTGTCACTTATTTTTTCACCGATTGTGGGCTTTGGTTTAGCTATTTTGTTGATGCTTTTTTTAAAGCATGTAATTAGGTATAAAGCACTATTTCATACTCCGAAGGATGAAAATGACAGACCTCCCTTACTAATCAGAGCTATTCTTATCACCACGTGCACTTTGGTCAGCTTCTTTCACGGTAGTAACGACGGTCAAAAAGGTGTTGGTCTTTTTATGTTAGTACTGATTGCTTTTTTGCCTGCTAAATTTGCAATAGATCACAGTATTCCTAACGATAAAATTGTTTCTACATTAAACCAAACCGAAAGAATTTTACAAACAATTGCTCCAGACAATCCCAAAAGCAGTGCCGTATTCACTCAGCTTACCAGTGATATGAATGCTGTAAAAACACACCTTACATTTAAAACTGAAAAAAATAAGGAAGGAACTTACAAATTCAGGAAACAAATAGAAGCGCTGGTAGAATCAATAAAAGCACTCAATGCAAATAAAACTCTCGCCATTGATGAAAACAATCGTACGGCTCTTAATCATGAGGCTACTGAACTTAAAAAATTAACTGAATTCGCACCCATCTGGGTCATTATTACAATATCTCTATCATTAGGCTTAGGCACAATGATAGGTTGGAAAAGGATTGTGGTAACAATCGGAGAAAAAATAGGTAATGAACATTTAAACTATGCCCAAGGAGCTTCAAGTGAAATTGTGGCAGCATCTACAATTGGTATGAGCACAATTTTGGGCCTGCCAGTAAGTACCACCCATGTATTATCAGGAGCAATCGCAGGTTCAATGGTTGCGTTAGGAGGTAAAGGCAATCTCAACGCCGGTACATTAAAAAGTATCGGAATTGCATGGGTACTTACCTTACCAGTTTCCATTTTATTATCTTTGTTATTATTTCTACTATTCCATTTGTTTATTTAAGCTCGTAGGTTTTTGGTTAATTCAAATTATATAAATCGAAAAAAAATGAAACAAATACTTGTTGCCTCAGATTTTTCAAATAGTGCCAGCAACGCAATGGTATATGCGTTGTCACTTGCTAAAATTCTCCAAATGGAAATTGCAGTTATTCATGCCATACATCCCACAGAAGGTATAAATAACAGCACATACAATGCTATTTTTATTGAAGATTATTATGCTAAAAAACGATCTGCATTAAAAGAATGGGCTGAAACATTTAAGCAATACGAAGAATATAAAGATGTAGAGATTAAAACCTTCTGTGATGTGGGTTTTTTACGTAAGGTAATCACTAAGTATGTGGAATATAATTCGGTATCATTCTTAGTTATAGGAGTTACAGGTGCCACTGGTATTAAAGGAATTGTGGGCAGCAATGCCAGCATGGTGATTACAAAAATGCGTATTCCTACCTTACTTATACCTTTAGAAAGCTCGCTTCCTTTTATTCCAGTAGTCACTCTGGCTACGGATTACAAGACAACCAGATTATCAGTAAGAGATGTTAAAGCACTCAACCAGATTCTAAAGGCAACGAAGCCAAAAAAACTGGAAATCCTCCACATTTCAGAGAAAGATATGGATGAAAAATCCATAAAAAATGGTGAAAAAAAATTAAAAGAACAGCTTCCCTCAGTCGAGATTAACTTTAACTATATTGATGATGATGGTAAGACATCAAATGGGATCATCGATTTTATAGAACAAAATAAAACCGATATCCTATGCGTGGTAAAAAGAAATCATAACATTATTTATCGTTTATTTTCAAACAGTACTGTAAACGAGGTTTTAAATAAATCAATAAAAGCCATATTGATACTTCATGAATAATATACATAATTTATGAACATTAAATGAAGTGAAACTTCTTCATAAGCTAGGAAAATAATTGACAAGTTCAACATTTTAACGTAAGTACAATAAGAAAAAAATACAGCAATTAGGTTCTTATACATTTTAGCTGTTTTGCTTGATTAATCTCTCAAGTTCATCCGCCTGAAAAACACCTGACTGTTTCCATTTCACTTCGCCTTTTTTGAAAATCATCAAAGTAGGAACACTCCGGATTTCAAACTGTGCGGCTACAGCCTGATTTTTATCTACATCAATTTTAACAATACTGGCTGCATCGCCAATATTCTTTTTTAAATCATGAAGAATGGGAGCCTGCATTTTGCACGGGCCACACCATTCTGCAAAGAAGTCAACCAAAACAGGTTTATCCTGATTAATAAGTTCTTGAAATTTATTCATTTTGCTATCCTTTTATTTAATTTCTTCATATTCAGCGTCATCATTTGTATTGTTTGAATGACGGGTGGGTACGGCACAATTACCTGTAGCACAACATCCGATATTCAATGATGGCATTGCAACAAAAACTACTCCAACAGCAACTAAAAACCACATTCCTGATTTTACTGCTTCCACTACAAGAACAATTCCCATTACCAGGCGAAGCAGCCGTACAAAGCTCCAGTTTTTTATTATATTTTGTATCATTTTATATTCATTATTGAGTTACAGGATTATTATTTTCAAGCCATTCTTTCATTCCACCGGAAAAATTTTTAACATTTTCAAAACCGTTTTTCTTCACTAAAGAATACGCAATAGCTGCTCTGTCAACGCTTTGGCAATGAATGACCACTTGCTTATCACGGGAGATTTTGTCAAGATCATCTTCCAATATTCCTACAAAAAAATTCTCTGCATTTTCAATATGTGCTGTTTCGTATTCGGTTTTATTTCTTACATCCAATACCTGAACATCCTCTCTGTTCAGCCAGATTTTAAATTCTTCTATATCAATAACATCTTCGGTCTGTAAATCTAATCCTAAATTCTCAACCTGGTCAACATATCCCATCATTTGATCCATCCCTATTCTCATCAATCTTCGGGTAAGGTCTTCTATTTCTTCCTCCTGAGCAACTAAAATAAAAGGTTCTGAATAATTGACGATCCAGCCCATCCACGTTGAGAAAGAATTATTTCCCTGAATATTGATACTTTCCTTAATGAAACCTTTTGCAAAATCAACCTTATTTCTGTTATCAATTACTTTTACTCCGTTGTTATAGGCTTTTAAAAACTCATCCCCGGAAAATTTTTTATGTTTTGGAATTTCTGTTAACAAGGGTCTATCCTCTTTATTGAGCTTCTTCATCATGGCAAAATATTTTGGAGGTTCTGGCTGTCCTTCTAAAAGATATTCAATAAAACCTTCCTCATCTTCTTCGTACTGAAATGCCCAATTTCTGATTTTCTCGTATCCCACCGTTGAACTTGGAACTGCTCCCAATGCCTTTCCACATGCTGAACCGGCACCATGTCCCGGCCAAACCTGAATAAATTCCGGCAGCTTGCTGAAATCCTGAACAGAGTGAAACATTTCTCTGGCTCCTTTTTCCTGCGTTCCTATAATTCCTGCTGCTTTTTCCAGTAAATCAGGCCTTCCAATATCGCCCACAAATACAAAATCTCCCGTAAAAAACATTACCGGTTCATATGTCGCAGGATGGTCAGTCAGTAAAAAGCTGATGCTTTCCGGTGTGTGCCCGGGTGTATGGATGACGTTCAGGGTAAGGTTTCCAACTTTAATGATGCTCCCATTCTTTAGCCCAATATGCGGAAACTGATATTGCCAGTCTTCACCACCTTCATCAGAAAGATACATTTTTGCTCCTGTAGCTTTTGCAAGTTCACGTGATCCTGACAAAAAATCTGCATGAATGTGAGTTTCCGTAATGTGTGTGATGGTCAGATTATTTTCCTGGGCAATCTGAAGATAGGTGTCAATATCTCTTTTAGCATCAATTACAATCGCTTCACCTTTTGCCTGACAACCGATTAAATAACTAGCCTGTGCAAGGCTCTTATCATAAATATGCTGAAAAAACATAATCTTACTTTTTATTTTAATGATTTATATATACAAAGTTATAGCTTATTTTCCCCTGGATCAGTAACCTTGATCACAGAGAAAAACTGCTTTTCTGTACAGATTTTACTATAAAATTATTTCTTTTGCAAGGATATAGCACCCCATCATTAATACAAACCAGCCGAAACCTGTTTTAAGCTTTTCCCCTGAAATCTTTTGGGATAAAAATATTCCAATAAAAATACCGGCAACAGCCAACAGGCTGAATTTTATAAGCAAACTCCAATCTATTACCGAATGTTCCCCGCTTGCAAATCCTATAAAGCCAACAGCTGAATTGATTGCAATAATAAACAGTGATGTTCCTACAGCCGATTTCATAGGAAGTTTTGCAAAAAAAACAAGAACAGGAATAATGAGAAAGCCTCCTCCCGCTCCTACCAAACCGGTAACAATACCTACCAGTGAGCCCATCAGTATAATCATCAGATAATTAAAATCATACCCTGAATCATCTGCGTGCTTTTCACAGTCTTTACAAGGCCGAATCATTGATACGGAAGCCAATACCATGATAACAGCAAAAACAAGCATCACAAAAACAGATTTTGTAATCTGAAAACCATCCGTCTTCAAAATAACTTCAGGAATTTGCGGCATAAGAAATGCCCTGGTAATATATACGGTAATAAGGGAAGGAATTCCAAAAAACAAAATGGCTTTAAACTCTATCTTCTGATGAAAAAAGCTTCTGATTCCTCCGGACAAGGAAGTAACTCCCACCACAAATAATGAATATCCGGTGGCTGAAACAGGATCAATTCCTAACATATAAACCAAAATAGGAACAGTAAGAATTGAGCCTCCGCTACCCACTAATCCAAGGGAACTCCCCACTAAAACTGCGAGAAAAAACCTGCTGTAAACATGACATCTATTTTTCTAAAAATTCCGGTACAAAGTTATGTACAGAAAAACAGCAAGTCTGTGATGTGAATTACATTTCTGTAATAAATTTATTTCAATTAATTAAATACTTGTTTTTAAATAAACCCCTTCCACTAATATAATGAAAGGGTGCCATTTTAAAGCAGTTTATCTGGAACAGCTTCTTCCGTCGTCCTTAATCCCCAGTTTATGAAGGATTACATACATTAAACACCAGTTGGTAAAAGCATTCTGTAAAAGATTAACTCCTACAAAAGCTGTAAGCCAAAACCAGTTTTCATTGACTTTAATTCCTAAAAAGAGACTGGACAGGACTAAAATTCCTGCTATAGCGTGTGCGATTCTTGTATGCATATATTTTATTTTTAAATTGATTTTTCTAATTGTACCGTTGCGATATGAATATGCGAAAATGTTTCCTGTTGGGAATTAAAATTTTCAACGATTCTATATATTCCATCCACAAAAGTATCTTCTACAAATACCATAAACAGTTAATAATCTACTGATAAATAGTCTGTTGGAAACCAGTTTTCAAGTTCATTTCCATTATTTTTGTACCCTTTTACAGATTGGTAGGAAAAGGCCTTCACTCCAGAATGGTTCAGAATAGTTTTCACTTCTGTCTCAAACTCTTCTATTGCCCTAATTAATAGTAATTTCATTTGTTGTATGTTTTTAAACTTTGAAAGTTAAACCTCATAGATTTAAAAAACCTATGAGGTTTATTAATTTTATACTTCAAAAAACTTGTCGTTAGATTCGGATTTCTTCTCCCACTTTTTCTTTTCGGTGGCGTAGTAAACCAACGGCACTACCACCAGTGTAAGCAAAGTTGAAACAATCGCTCCAAATACTAAAGAAATTGCCAGTCCCTGGAAAATAGGATCAAAAAGAATAATAACAGCTCCTATTACTACAGCTCCTGTTGTTAAGAGGATGGGTGTTGTTCTAACAGCTCCTGCTTCAATAATGGCCTGTTTCATAGGAATACCTTCTTTCAGACGGATTTCTATAAAGTCGATCAAAAGGACGGAATTCCTTACCATTACCCCTGCCAGAGCAATCATTCCGATAAAAGAAGTAGCTGTGAAAAATGCTCCTAGCAGCCAGTGTCCTAATACAATTCCAATTAAGGAAAGCGGAATGGCAACCATCATCACGATTGGTGTTTTAAAGTTCTGAAACCAACCCACAATCAGCATATAAATAATGATAATTACTACAGCGAAAGCAGTTCCCAGATCACGGAAGACCTCCAAAGTGATTTGCCACTCTCCGTCCCATTTTACGGTGTAATTACTTTCATCCTCCGGCTGGTTCATGTACAATTCGTTCATTGAATAACCGTTTGGAAGCTGTATTTTTTTAAGCTTTTCGTCCATTCCAAGAATCGCATAAGCCGGACTTTCCAGTTTTCCTGCCATATCAGCAAGAACATAAACTACCCTTTTCTGATCTTTTCTGTAAATGGTTTTATCCAGTTCTTTTTCTTCTACTTTTACAAGGTCACTTGCCGGAACCATTCCCATCTGTCCTTTGATTTTCAATCCCGTAATATCCTGGATATTGGCTTTATCAGCATTGTTCAGCTTCATAACAATATCTACCGGGGCATTGGATTTTTCATCATAAAGGTTCCCCACAGGATATTCCCCCATCAGGTACGTCATATTTCCTACAATCTGTTGTGGTGCCACGCCGTTCAGCATTGCTTTTTCTTTATCCGGAACAAGTTTGAATTCTTTCTGTGGCGCTTCCACCATCCAGTCAATATCTACCACATCATCGGTCTTCTTCAGAATATCTTCAACCTGTTTCGCTACTTTTACCTGGCCTTCATAATCAGGGCCATAGATCTCTGCAACAATTGTAGAAAGAACAGGCGGTCCCGGCGGAACTTCCACTACTTTTACATTGGCTCCATATTTTGCAGCTATTTTCTGAATTTCAGGGCGGATATTCTTAGCCACATCGTGGCTTTGTGTATCACGGTCTTCCTTATGTAGAAGATTGACCTGAATATCTGCCGTATTACTGTTCCCACGCATATCATAATGACGAACCAATCCGTTGAAAGTAATCGGAGCTGAAGATCCTACATAATTCTGATAGTTTACAACCTCGGGAACGGTTTTCAGGTACTGTGCAATATCCTGTGTAACGGCTGATGTTCTTTCCAGCGTTGTTCCTTCCGGCATATCAATTACCACCTGAATTTCATTTTTGTTGTCAAACGGAAGCATTTTTACCGCTACCCATTTTGTAAAGAATGCCCCTACAGAAATCAGTAATAAAACAACTGTAATCCCCATCATGGTCCATCTTTTTGATTTTGAATCCAGAAGTGGTTGTTCAATTTTTTTATAGATTTTATAAATCCTTCCTGTTTCAAGCCCCTGTTCTTCTTTGCGTTCCTGATCATCTTTTACTTTTAATAAATGATAACCGAGATAAGGCGTCACTGTTAATGCCACAAAAAGGGAAAGCAGCATTGCAATAGAAGCCCCTATTGGCATTGGTGACATATAAGGCCCCATCATTCCTGACACAAAAGCCATTGGCAGAATCGCTGCTATCACGGTAAATGTTGCCAGAATAGTAGGATTCCCCACCTCGTTAATAGCATAAATCGTTGCCTGTTTGAAGGGCAGCTTCTTCATATGGAAATGCCTGTGCATGTTTTCAGCAATGATGATACTGTCGTCCACTACAATTCCAACTACAAAAACTAACGCAAATAGTGTAATCCTGTTCAGCGTATATCCTAAAATATAATAGCTGAATAAAGTTAAAGCAAATGTAAGCGGAACAGAAAAGAAGACTACCAAACCGCCTCTCCAGCCCATTGCCAGCATTACCAGAACCGTTACCGCCAAAATCGCAACACCAAGGTGCATCAGTAATTCTGAAACTTTATGCGAAGCTGTTTCCCCGTAATTTCGGGTCACCTCAACGTGAACATCATCCGGAATGAGATTCTTCTTTAGCTCATCTACTTTCGCAAGAATCTGCTCGGAAATTTTCATGGCATCAGCGCCTTTTACTTTGGAAACCGAAACGGTAACCGCAGGATATTCCGATTTGAATTTTTTACCGTTTTCTACTGCATTTCCGTATCCGAAACTTACATAATTGGCAGGATCGGAAGCTCCATCTTTTATGGTTGCTACCTGTTTAAGATAGACCGGCATATTCTGTGATGTTCCGATAACGAGGTTTTCAACATCTTCAGCAGAGTTGAGAAACTGACCTGTCGTTAAAAGATATTCCGAATCACCTGAATCAAATTTCCCGGACTGTGAACTTCCATTATTGGCCTGAATCATCTGCATTACAGAAAGTGCATCAACATTCAGTTCAGCCATTTTATCTTTATCTAAAATGACCTGCAGCTGGCGGTTTCTGCCTCCAATAGTTTTGGTAAGAGAAACATCTTTTATTTTTTTGATTTCCGAAGACAGCTCTTCTCCTAACTGGCGAAGCTGAAAATCATTGTAATTGGCATTATCACTCCACAAAGTAAGCCCCAGCATCGGAACATCATCAATGGAACGGGTTTTCACCATAGGTTCCATTACGCCTTTCGGGAAGATATTTTTGTTCTTCATCAACTCATCATAAAGCTTTACATAGGAACGTTCTGTATCTTCTCCTACATAAAACTGAACAATAATCATGGCCTGCCCGTTCATGGCCATCGAGTGAATATGCTCTACTCCTTTGATATTGGAAATAATTTTTTCAAGAGGTTTTACCACACGGCTCTCCACCTCTTTTGGAGTAGCTCCCGGGTAGCCCACCATTACATCCGCCATCGGGATGATGATCTGTGGTTCCTCTTCTCTTGGTATTAGTGTGGAACTGTATACTCCGATAATCATCAAAGCAATCATTAACAGAATAGTTAATTTTGAATTGATGAAAAATTCGGCAATACGTCCTGCGAATCCTTTTTCCATAATTTTTTTAATATAACAATGAATTAATCTAACAGTGTAACAATGCCATTCATTAGTAAATGGCTGCATCGATATTACTACACTATTTTACCTGAACTTTTGCTCCGTTATACAATTTTCCTGTTGAAGAAACGATGTAAGTTTCTTTCGGATTCAAACCTGAAAGGATTTCAACCTGATCTCCTGTTGTTTTTCCCGTTTTCAGCCATCTTAAAACTGCCGTATTTTGTGTGCTTACCACATAAACTCCTGTGAGCTGACCATTTTCCACCAAAGCCGTTTTAGGAATCATCATACTTTCCTGAAACCCCTGATTGATTTTCCCTGATGTTTTAAAAGGAAACTGTACATTCACAAACATTCCCGGAAGCAAATCGGAAGTATTATGAATATTGATTTTCACCATATATTGTCCTCCGGTATTGGCTGCGGATCTGCTGATTTCTGACACCGTTCCTGAAACGGTTCTGTTCATCGATTTTAAGGTGACATCAACCGGCATTCCGTCGGAAATCATGGTGATATTCTGCTCAGAAACCAGAACCTGCGCCTGCAAAGATGACGGCGATTCTATCGTAAGCAAAGGCATTCCGGGATTGGCCATATCGCCCTGCTCTGCAAATTTTGCCGTAATGGTTCCGGAAATAGGTGCCGTAACGTTGGTATAGCTATATTGAGCATTGACTTCGTTTTTCATCTGCTGTGCGGCCTGCAATCCTGCCTGTGCCATTTCGTACCGGGCTCTCATATCATCCAGCTCTTTCTGGGAAGCACTTTGGGATTTATACAGATTCTGGAATCTCTCATAATCTTTTCTGGCAATATTGTAGCTGGCCTGCGCCTGGGAGATCTGTGCATTAGCCTGCCCGCCTTTTGCCTGAATATCTGCCGCATTAATACTTACCAATAACTGCCCTGCCCTAACATTCTGCCCTACTTCGGCCTTCATGGATGTAATGTATCCCATCATCCGGGTAGAAACATTGACTGAATTTTTGGCAACCAATTTTCCGCTCGCTGTAGCAGATGAACCTTCCGAGCCTGCTGTTGTATGGCTTACCGTAACAGAAATAGGTGCATCAGCATTCTGAACGGATTTTTTTTCGTCTGAAGAACAGCTTCCCAAAAGAAGCGTACCCAGAATTAAAGTTGAATAAATATGTGTTTTCATTATTAAATTGGTTTATATTGCTTACTATGGTTATTTTTCTAAAAACCTTTGATATTCCCAGGCTACGTTGTATTCGAAAACAGCCTGCTGATATTCAAGTTCTTTTTGTAACATCAGGGTCTCTGCGGAAAGAAGGTCAGCAGATTTTTCCAGTCCCTGATCATAGCGGTTTTTCCGGATCCTGTAGGCTTCCTTACTTTGTTCCCAGGCTTGTTTTGTGAAGCTGACCTTAGATTGGGCATCTTCAATCTGACGGGTGGCTTTATTGAGTTCAAGCTGACTTTGTTTAGAATACTGTTCTATTTCAGTCTGTGCTTTGGCACGTTCTGCTTTGTATTTTTCCTGTTCGCTTTTAGCCTTAAGCCCGTCAAAAACATTCCAGGAAAGCTGAATTCCGGCTAAATATCCGTTGGCGTTGAACTGCGCTGCTTTATTATCATACATTTCAAAGCTTCCGAAAGCATTGAGTCTGGGAAGAAACTTTGCTTTTGATGAATTTATCATCCAGTCATATGCTTCAAGCGATTTATAATATGCCTGTAAATCTTTTCGGTTCAGATTAAGCTTACTATCAGAATCCGGGATATGCTCTGTATATTCCAGATTTTCTACAGGTTTCAGAATTTTATTTTCTGAGCTTTCATCCAAAAGAAAATATAAGTAATCGGAAGCGTTTCGGATGTTGGATTTTGCAGTCTGAATCTGGCTTTCTATCTCACTGATACGGACATCCATATACAAAACTTCAGATTTCTGGATCATTCCGTTTTTGTAATAATTGTCGATGACTTTTTTATTGGCAAAAGTTGTCTGCTTTGCATTTTCAAGAGTTTCAAGCATTTTATACGCCAGTTGAAGCATCATATAAGATTTTTTCAGCTCAAACTGAACGTATTCTTTTGTTCTTTCTGTTTTGATAGTAAGCACATCAGCTTTTACCTGTCCTGCCTTTTTTTGATACACCGCATCCATATTAATAATGGGCTGCTGCACTTCTATTTTTGTTGCAAAATTGGAAATGCTTTTAGGGTTGTTCAGATTATCGGGATTGAAATCCATCATCGTTATTCTTTCCTGATTGAGCTTGTAACCAAATGCATACAGAGGATTATTGGTATTGGAAAAAGTATACGAGGCATTCACATTCGGCAGGTACATTGCTCTGGTTCCCAGAAGTTCGGCTTTGGCAAGCTCGGTCTCCTTTTTCGCCATTTTTACCTGAAGGTTATTGTCTATAAGCTTATTTTCCAAATCCACTTTGGAAACAGAGATAACCTCTTGTGAAAAAGCTTCCGAACAAGTTGTCAATAATAAAATAAGTATGGCTAATTTTCTCATTTCTCTAATTTTAAAGCAAAATTAGATTGATGAAATCTATTGTACAGTAACCAACATCACATAAGGAGATTTTTCCTGAATGAACATAAAAAAACCGCCTGCAAGGCGGTTACACAATATAAACTGTGGAAATACTATATCACTTTTATTTGTGGAATCATTGTTATCTTCGATTTCATAGAATTGGATATCAAACAATTAGCTTCGGATTTCTGAAGAACCCTTTCTGCCTTTTCTCTTTCGGATTCGTTTTTAATGGTAACAACAGGTTCCAGAATTACTTCAGTCATCAGGAATTTACCTTCTACCTGCTCAAGCTTTCCTTTGGATTTGCACTGAAAATCTGAAAATTCTAGCTTTGAGTTTTCTGCTATGGCCAGAAATGTAGTCATCAGGCAGCTGTTTACTGCTGCTGTGAAAAGATGTTCCGGAGACCAAACGCCTTCTATCCCTTTAAGAAATTGAGGCGGAGTTGCCACTTCTATATTCTGTGAAAGTTCGGGAGAAGACATTTCACCTTTACGGTTATCTTTCCATTCAACATCTACAGTATAATAATGTACTTCCATTGTTTTAAATTTTGTTGTTTAAACTCATCCATCCACCGCCATTATGAACATTTTTGTAACCATGATTCTGCAGAATGCTTTTTGCTGAGGCACTCCTCATTCCTGAAGCACAACAGGTGATAATGGTTTTATCTTTACTTAGTTTTGACAGATTTTTATCCAGCTGGTCTACAGGAATATTCAGGAACCTTTAATGTGCCCGCCCGCATATTCGCTTTTACTTCTTACATCCACAATCACCGCACCTTGCTTCTCAAGATCTACATAATCAGTTTTATCCATCCCGAAAAGGTTTTTTATTGCATCTAACATTGTATTGTTTTTTAAGTTAATGATGCAAATTTAAGATGGAAATAAAAGCCTGTCAGTGATGAAGGTTACAATAGGGTAATTTTGTTCCGGGAAAGTTTTATTTTCCCGTCCGTCTCAATCTGTTTCAGAACACGGCTCACAGCTTCCCTAGTAATTCCAAGCTCATCTGCTAACTGCTGATGGGTTACATTAAGTTCATTGGACTTGTATAACTGGGATTTTTGATTCAGTAAATAGAGAATCCTTGCATCTACTTTTTGAAAAGCTATTGAGTTGACCATCGTTACGAGGTCTTCAAATCTTTTATGGTAAAGTTCAAAAACAAATGTAGACCATTCAGGATATTTTGTAAGCCATTCCTTTGCCTTGACCAAAGACAACATCAGGATTTCCGCATCTTCCTCTACCACAGCCTTAACTTTAGAAGTATCTTGAGTCAATCCTGAAAGTATAGATGAAATGCAGCTTTCTCCGGGAGTCAGATAATAAAGTAGAATTTCTCTTCCATCTTCCTCCGTACGTACTACTTTAACACTCCCTGACATAACAAGAGGAATATAATTTACATAGGAATCGATATCTAAAATAACTGTACCTGCAGGGAACAATTTTAAATCTCTACTCTCTGCAATTTCCTTCTTGAAATCCGGATCTAATATTTCATAAATATTCATTTTCAAATATAAATAAAATTCCTAATAAGGGATAGGATCCTCTTTTTAATTTTAAGGGATCACTATATGCAAAACATAAATCACAAAAAAATTTAGATGGTCATTTCATTCTATTTTAGAATCTTGTAAATAATCGCAAAAAGTTAGCTTATAATAAAACTTACAGACAAGATCAGCTTTGTAATTCTTGCAAAATTTCACACAATCTATAAAAGTGTTAGAAGATAAGCTCACAAGACCGACATTTGAAGATTTTACTCTTCGATGTCGGTTTTTTTATTTCCTAATCCGTTGTTATACTGGTAGATACACTGTGCTACAATATTCATTTTAGGTGTTTGAAAACTTTTTCCGTCAAATTCGACTTTTTGGGGAAATATCAAACACCCAATCGTTCTTTTTGTTTGTAGATCGCCCTGCTGATAAAAGTTTGCAAGGTTTTCCATCCCGTCAAGTGCATTTTCTATTTTTGTTCTAATGTCAAGCTCTTTGCTGTCCGAAACCATTTGCTGAAGTTCCTGTTCCAATTGTTCAATTTGTGATTTTGTGATCCTTTTGATCTCTTTATAATCCTCTTCATCTAATTTATCGACTAGATATTTATCTCTTGCATTAGCAACCTTTTCATTAAGTAAATTGATCTCTTTTGAAATTGACTTTCTTTTAGCTTCTATATCGTAGGTGAATTGTTTGTAATTATCTAAAAGTATCTCCTTCATAAGTTCTTTGATGGTTGGATTGTATTCCAATTTAGAAATTTCAAGCTCAAAGAGTTCATTTAACTTGTCAGAATCAAATCTGAATCCACATTTGTAATGACAGTGATAGTAATAATAAGTTTTAGACTTACCCTTTGCTCCACTTGCAGTGAGATTTTTTCCACACCTAGGACATATCAGCAGGCCTCTAAGCGGAAAACGCTCGTTGCCAAATACTCTTCCACCGGGACCTTCAACTTTTCTTTTTTTGTCCATAATCTGCTGAACCTGATTAAACAGCCTTTCACTGACCAGCGGCTCATGTTTTCCATCAATATAACAAGCTTCTTCCTGTTTATAATCTTCGATGAAAATTTTACCGCAGTACACTGGATTCCTCATGGCTTTGGCGAATGCACTTCTAGACATTGAAACACCTTCTCTTTTATTCATTTGCAATCTAACATGGTCAGCAGGTATATGCCCTTTGGAAATTTCATTAAATGCCCAGATAATATTCGAAGCCTCCGGTTCTTTTATTGCAATATACTATTTACCATCTTCGTAGCTTCTGTCGATATATCCATAAGGAGCTATTCCCATCAGTCTCCCCTCTTTTTTTGCTCTTCGCATTCCGTGGAAGGTATTCAATGCCCTTCGATCGTTTTCAACTTCAGGGGTTGACAAATAAATTGCCAACATCAACTTATTTTCAGGAACTGACATATCTAACGGCTGTTCAATGGCTTGAGGAATGATGTGATTTTTTTGAAGCAGGCTTATCATTTGATAGGCATCACCAGTATTACGACTAAATCGATCCCACTTTGTGAACAGAACCAAACTGCTTTTATGACTCTTTTTTTTGATTTCGAGGAGATACTTTTTCCACTCAGGACGTTCAAAGCTTTTAGCTGAATGGTCTTCATAAATTACTTTGTTGATCGATATATTGTTATTCACACAATACTTCCGTAATCGCTCATCCTGATCTCTTTGTGAATAACCTTTTTCAGCTTGTTCATCGGTCGATACCCTTATATACAGATCTGCAATAACCATAATTGTAATAATTTCGTTAAAATTGAGTTAGATTGGCATCAAGACAAAACTGATGCAGTAGAATTTCATCATTCCGATATATTGCTAAGATACAAATTATCAGTCAGATGTAAAAAATTCTTTTAAAGTAAGTTTTACAATAATATATATAAATTCCATTATTTCTTCGGATTGCTCTTCATTAATATCGTAGCCAGCTTTTCTTAGCAAATGCAATGCTTTTTCAGGAGAAATCTTTTTTAATTCAATAGATGGGATATATTTTTTACTTTCAGAATATAAAACTTTATTGTTTTCTTTATGATGATTTTTCATAATGATTCGCTTAATGATTATAAATCACCATTAATTTAAAATCATCATTCCTGGCATGTTTTGAAGCGTCTTTGTAGTGTACTTGATGGCGTTCTTTTACAGGTATTTAACGACATTATTTTTTATTAAAAACTTCTAATTTTTGTAACTTTGAAAATATGAAAGAACAAGACCTGCAGCCTAAACAAGAACTTTATCATTCAATTGCCAAAATTATTGTCGATTCAAAATCAAATCTTTACAGAACGACCAATACAATATTATTAAATATGTATTGGGAAATCGGTAAACTTATTGTTCAAGATGAGCAAAATGGCGAAAAACGTGCAGGGTATGGAAAACAGACCCTTAAAAACTTAGCAAACCAGCTATCTCTTGAATTTGGCAAAGGTTTCAATGAAAGAAACCTGAATAATATGAGGGCATTCTTCAGCTCTTTCCCAATTTGGAACGCAGTGCGTACCGAATTGAGTTGGACTCATTATAGGATTATTAGCAGAATTGACAACCCTGATCACAGAATTCAATACGTAAATCATGCCATTGAAGGTAATTGGAATACAAGAACACTGCAACGAAATATTGATAGTCAATATTTGGGCAGATTATTAAAATTTCCAGACAGCAATGATGACAAAGAAGTTTCATCTTTCATCAAAGACCCCTATATATTTGAATTTCTGGGATTGCCTACTGATACCACACAAACAGAAACTCAAATAGAAACAGCACTTATCTCTCACTTGCAAAAATTCCTGATGGAATTAGGAAAAGGTTTTGCATTTGTTACAAGGCAGCAGCACATTGTTACTGATACCTCCGATTTTTTCATAGATCTTGTTTTCTATAATTATTATTTAAAATGTTTTGTCCTTGTTGATTTAAAAACACATAAATTAACCCACGAAGCTATCGGACAGATGGATATGTACGTTAGAATGTATAATGATCTTAAAAAAGGAGATGATGATAATCCAACTATTGGTATAATCTTATGCACTGAAAAAGATGAAACAGTGGTAAAATATTCTGTTATGTCTGAAAATGAAAAACTGTTTGCAAGTAAATATCGAACTTACCTACCCGATGAGATAGAATTAAAGCAACTTATTGAAGCTGACCGATTAAAACTTGAACTGGACGACCTGACATAGAATAAACAATAATTCTATAATAAAAAAACATAACCGCTTAGTGTTAAATAAAATTCTTTCTATGATTCCTTTTTCTATAACTGATAAAGTATTGATAAATGTCTTTTTACCTGAATCAGAATTACGAGACACCATTGCGTATTTCAATAAGTAATTATTTATTTGTACACATTAGTAAATTAGTACGATTTGATTCGTCCAGGGAAGTTACACAATAATTTATTTTCAAATTCTTCCATCAGTTAATCTCGACTATCTGGCGATCTTTATGATAAACCATATTAAAAAACTCCCGTTTACAAATTAGATCACCCATTTTGTTACTAAAACGAAATTTTATATCCTGTATTTTTTACAGGATTTTTTATTTAATGTTCTGATATTTTCAATAAAAACCGGTAAAAAGGCAGCTAAGGTATTGTTGCCAGCCATCGCTTATGCAGCCAAAAGACTACGGCATAAACGGTTTCCTCCCTAAAGGTACCCTCCAATTATTCCGTTTCCTTTTGGCCTTTTTCATTGTCAACACTTCATATCTGCTTTCTTTTTTCCGGTTTTTCTTTTGAAAAATATTAAAAGAAGCCTTAAAGGATTTCAGAGAAAGGCCTGGTAAAAGATTGAAAACAAAACAACATATACAATCTTAAAAAACAGTTATGAACATTATCGGAAGACTGACAGGATATGCGGAAGTGCGCACCCTGTCAAACAAAAAACAAGTAGTTAATTTTTCAATTGCTACGAATGACAACTATCGCAATAAACAAGGCGAACGAATCGAACAGACAGCCTATTTTGAATGTGCCTATCCTGCGGGAAATGATTTGGGTGTATTCTCTAAAAATGTCCTGGTTGTATTACGTTGCCCAATAAGACCTGCAGACCAAGCAAAAGCCGAAACTAGCAGAAATGCAATAAGAACTATACCTACTAATCTGAGTCCCGTTTTTCGTTTCTTGGAATCAGCTGGAAAAAAATATTTTTTCATAATGTTCTGGTTCAATTATTTATATTTATTAATACAAAGAAATGAACGAGAATCCGACACCTGACTTTTATCTTTACCGAAACGGAATAATTGGCTGCTGAAATGGACTTTGGAACAACTGAAATTTAAAACTAATTTCAATCCTGATTGTCTTAAAGCTTTACGAAACTATCAATTTTGTTTAAAAAGATTACGTTTAAAGGCTATGAGATAAGTATATTGCGACTCCCGATTTAGCATTTTCATTGGTCAAATCATAACAAAAACTATAATCGTGGTCGTAAAACTTTAATCCATTATAGTCGATTGCAATTTTTTTTGCTTCATATGGAAAGTACCATGCCGAATTTGCACAGCTAAAAAACAGACTTTTTAGTTTCATTTTTTAATTGATGTATAAAATTAAATATCATTTAAGACGTTCAAAATATTATCAATATCTACTCTTAACTGGTTTGAACATTTTCCTAGGATGTCACTTAAGGAGAAGACTATGTAAGGAGACAACCATTTATTTGTTGTCTCTTTTTTTATAGACATAACAACAATGATGCAAGTGCCCTAAATAAGTTAGCAAAGGCACCATTGCAAGGTTGGCAACCGTTAACGCGGTAAACATTATCGAAATGTTTCTTGCTTCCTTTCTTTGTAGGATCATCTGAGTAGCTACTACATTACTCACTCTTTTGATCAAAAATGTGAATAAAAACCGATAGTATATAGTAACAAGCAACTTTTACTATTTCAAAAAATAACCGTTACCTTTACATCTTGTTTAAAACTAAAATAGTTATGCAAGGCAATACAGCGTACAGAAAGAAAATAATAAGATCCAGCTATGTCAAATTAATCGGGATATCTATTATCGTTAGTATTATCTGTTGTCTTATATCTTATACTTTAAAACATTTGACAGGACAGGTACAGGAATACCTATTTGAAGAAATTATAGCCACGGAAAACAAATTGTTAATCTTTTTACCCAGTGTAGGCATTACAGCAATCTATTTCCTACGTAAATATTTCTTTCAGAACAGAAAAAATAAAGGAATTAAAGAAATATATACAACCCTGGAAACAAGAAAGGATCATCTTCCTTTTTTTAAAATACCTTCTCATTGCATTAATGGCTTTTTAACAGTGATTTTTGGAGGATCTACAGGAGTCGAAGTATCAACAGTAGTTGCCACCGCAACAGTTGGTAATCAGGCATACAAACATTTACATAGTGCTTGGGCCTACAAGACGGAACTGATATGTGCAGGTATTATAGCGGGTGTAACCGTACTCTTTGGAAGTGCGCTGGGCGGTTTTCTATTTGCATTTGAAGTTATTGCACGTAAATACAATAAAACCTTACTGATCAGTGGAATCAGTTCGATGATTGTAGCTCATCTATTCGTACATTTTTATGACTCAAATCCATTATTTACATTTAAGGTACAGGACTGGCGGTGGCAATCCATACCTTTTGCTGTGATACTAAGTTTAATCGGAGGTATATTTGCCCTTTATTTTACAAAAATTGTCATCTACGCAAAAACATTTTTTGGTGGGATTAACAACAATTTCATCCGAGTAAATTTAGGTGCCATAACTGTTGGGGTATTTATCTTTTTTCTTCCGGCTTTATATGGTGATAGTTATCACGGACTTGGTAAAATCCTCGAATGTAGTTCGTACGACATTGTTAATCCCGTATATTTAATTCCTCTGGTTTTGCTCATCTTCATAAAGCCATTGGCGGCTTCCCTCACTCTCGGCGCAGGCGGTGACGGCGGTGTATTTGCCCCGAGTATTGTTACAGGTGCATTTTTAGGGGTATTTTTTGCCCAATTCTGCAACCATTATTTAGGTACCCATCTTGTGGTTATTAACTTTTCGTTATTTGGAGCCGCTGCCATGCTTTCCGCAGCTATTCACGCCCCTCTTACTGCCATGTTTATTATTTCCAGTATAGTACCGTCTGGATATCTATTGCTGTTTCCTTTGTTCATCAGTAGTGTTATTGCTAAAGTCCTGGCAAAGAAAATCTATCCTTACAATGTGTATACTTACAAAGAATTTTCAAGAATCCCAAAATCAACAAATTGATTAAAAGTAACTTACGATATTTATATATGACAAATCACAAGAATAAAATCTTCTTTGTTTGATAATTGATCTAATATTTTTTTAGATAGCAGAACTGACATTTATACAAATATGATCTGATACATTTAAGTGCATCGTCACGTATTTATTTTACTACTTAATAAAAAAAGGTGCTATCTTTCGATAACTCATTTCTTTGTTTAAAATAGTTATAAAATATTTGTAGAAATAACACCTAAATTAAATTTAGATTACAACGCATCACATTGTTTCAATAGTAACAAGTATGGCATATTTACACAGATCATTGAAAATGTCGATGGATTTTGTCAAGCAATACCTCTTTTGTTTTAATTTACAAACTGTTTCAAGATTCCTGATTTTAATCAACCAAGATCATTATTATCCTCCTGCAGTAATAATACGCAAAAACAACACCTACGGTATCTCAGAGCTTTCCATCACATCAGAAACTCCACCGACTGTAGTCAATAACGTCAGCTTAAAATTGATGACTGCTTTTTTCTGCTCAATAACCGCAGACTCGTAGCCTGTTCTAAGTTGTCTTTAATTCAAAAGTGGCATTGCCAAATTGGCAGCCAACGTTTTTTTAATAGAACCGGGACGATCAAACCAAGTATTGTTCTTATTTGAATTAACACCTATTGATGGTGACAAACTTATGCTCGGATACATTGCAGCTTTTGCCAAACCAGTTTTCGCATTTAGACTTACAACATTTAGTTCGGCTGCTTTTAAGTCTGGCCTTTTGCTTAATAGATGTGAAGGACTCAGGAAGAAATTTGATTGTCAATGATAAATGCTTCAAAATTCTTAGTTCTTTCCAAAGAAGCTGGATATTCGCGCGACAGTCATTCTACTGACGCTGAATATTCGGAACACGAAAAAACCAAACTGATCATTGATGAACTGGTAGCAATTGCAGAAAAATATGAAGCTACGTTTGGCCAGATTGCATTTGCATGGACTTGATCCAAAAATGCATTTCCCTTGCTTGGAGCACGAAATATAAATCAATTTGAGCAAAGCATTAAAGCTGCTGAAATCAATTTGACAGCTGAAGAATTAGCACATTTAGATGCCTTAAGCTCCATTAGTTTGGGGTATCCGCACGATCTGTTGAATACTGTACGGGATTGATTAGAATGATCACCCGACTGTAGATCTGAAAGAAGTAATCTTGAAAGGCTACTTCGTTCAGATTTACACTTTTAAAATCATTATTTGAACCTAACTTTTATCGGTTATCAGTCTTTTATGCTTCTTTCCCCACTCAATCATATCAGTAATTAAAGCTCCATATTCCTTTGCATACTCTGTAAACTCATATTCTATAATTGATGGGAAATCTATGTCAACTTTACGCGTGATCAGTTTATTGGCTTCCAACTCCTTTAAATTTAGTGATAACATTCGTTTGGTAATAGTGGGAATACTCTTTTCAATATCACTGAAACGCTTATTACCATTACATATTGAATAAATTATAGGCAGTTTCCACTTACCTCCGATCACATAAATTGTATCCTGCAATGCTTTAATATCCTGAGCATCGATTGTCGTTTTTGCACATTCTTTCATATCCTTATTCTTTACTATTCGGTTATCAGCGCAAATTTTGCCTTCATTCAAGACTTCCATTTTTTGCTCCTGAGTATCAGCCATGATACTGGTTACAAAGTTATACCTAATTGCTTATAACTTTGCATAAGAAATTGAGATAAAGATCAAAATTTTAAAAAATTTATTCACATTCTCAACAATATTATATAATCATTCAAATGAAAGCAGTCATACTAAAAAAACAGGGAGATGTTGACCAATTATCAATGGTAGAGCTCCCTATTCCAACACCCAATGATGATGAGGTGCTCATCAAAGTTCATGCAATAAGCATTAACCCCACAGATATCTATGCACGGCAAAACCCTGCATTAGACTACATATTTAACAATGAAACCCCCAAAATATTGGGTTGGGATATTTCGGGTATCATTGAAAATGTAGGAAACAATGTCAGCACATTTACTGTTGGTGATGAGGTGTTTGGTCTACTCAATTTCCCAACTTTTACAACAGCCGGACACGCTAAAGCTTATGCAGAATATGTAGTTGCCAACATAGCTGATATTACAATAAAACCAGATAATATCTCCCATGATGAAGCTGCTGCTGCAGGCATGGCAGCATTAACTACCTGGCAACCACTCATTAAAAATCCTATAAAAATGGGCGATCGTGTACTTATAACCGCAGCAGGTGGCGGTGTGGGGCATTTTGCAGTGCAATTTGCCAAATATTTTGGTGCTTATGTTATTGCTGTAGCTTCCGGATCAAAAAAGGAATTGGTGATGAGTCTTGGAGCAGATGAATTTGTCGATTATCAAAAAACTGACTTCCTAAAAGTAACCGAACCTGTAGACTATGTTATTGAAGGATTGCGGGATGAGCATATCGAAAAAACCCTTAGTATAGTGAAAAAGGGAGGTACATTATTAAGCCTATGGTCTCACATTGAGGGAAGCGAATGGGAAAAGCGTGCTAAAGAATTAGATGTGCATGCGTACTATAATGCTGTTGTTTCAAACGGGAAAGATATCACGGCCATTGCAGCATTAATGAAAGAAGGTTTAGTAAAATCACATGTTTCCAAGAAGTTTAAACTTGAAGAAATAGCACAGGCTCATACAGAACTCGAAAAAAATCACACTGCAGGTAAAATTATCGTCAATCCATAACAATAAAGCTTTAATGAAAGTCTTAGAAATTGTACATGTTCAATGTTACAAGCATTAGATTATCTATAAACTGATATTAACGAACTTAAAATAAAAATTACATAAAATGTCAAAATTAAAAGGAAAAGCAGCCTTCGTTACCGGAGGAACTCGCGGAATGGGAAAAGCAACTGTAGAACGCCTTGCAAAAGAAGGCGCAATGGTGGCCTTCACTTATTTAAACTCAGAAAACAACGCTCAGCAAATCGTATCTGATATTGTTGAGGCCGGAGGAAAAGCAATAGCCATAAAAGCTAATGGAGCAATTCAAGGAGCTGTAGAAAGTGCCATCGAAGAAGCTGTAGCAGCATTTGGCAGGATCGATATACTGGTCAATAATGCTGCTGTAGCCGTAAACGGCCCGATTGAAACTGCAAGCGAAAGAGCAGAAGCATACAATAACCAGATCGATGTAAATATTCGTTCTGTTGCCGAAGCCGTTAGAACAGCACAGAAATATATGCCTGACGGAGGAAGAATCATCAACATTGCCTCGGTTGGTGGAATCAGGATTGGCAGTCCGGGTATGTCTGATTACATAGCCACAAAAGCTGCTGTTTCTGCTTATACCCGAGGGCTTGCATGGGATCTTGCGCCCAGAAAAATTACAGTGAACAGTGTAGAGCCGGGAGCTACGGAAACAGATATGCTGATTAATGCTGATGAAAATATACGCCAGTATCTTATGGAATCCATTCCATTAAAGCGCTTTGCCCTTCCTGAGGAAGTAGCATCTTTGGTTAATTTCCTAGCGGGTGATGAAGCAGGATACATCACAGGCAGCAGCTTTAAAATTGATGGCGGTATTTCCGCATAATTGATTTTGAAACAATATAAAACAGGACAAGGTTTTCAAACTTTGTCCTGTGTTTAAATAGTCCATTGTATATTATTAAAAATAGTTAAGTATGAATGTTACGGTATGTGAACTCAGTAATGACAGAAAGGAATTTTTAGAAGACTGGCAAGAACTCCAAATTTATCTCACTCAAAATAAGACAGATTTATTACTCTTACCTGAAATGCCTTTTTATTCCTGGTTTGTTAATAGCAAAGAGGTCTTAGAAGATGTACAGCAAAAAAGTGTAGAACAACATCAGCTTTGGCTTAAGGAAGTAGAAAAGCTTGGGGCCAAGTATATTGTTTATTCTGCTCCCGAGACTTTTGGTACAAAATTTTACAATACGGCATTTGTTTTTCAAAAGGAAAAAGGCCATCGGAAAATTCATACCAAAGCACTTTTTCCGGAAGAAGATCATTTTTGGGAAGAAAGCTGGTTCGACAGAGAAGACAATATTTCCTCTGAGACAGTTCAGCTTGATGACTTGAGAATTGGTGTGCTTATGTGTACTGAACTGTGGTTCACAGAAGGAGCCCGTCACTATGGAAAACAAAATGCAGATCTATTGTTATGCCCCAGAGCAACGGGGAAATCTTCTGTTGAACAATGGCTAACCATTGGAAGAGCGTCAGCAATTATATCGGGAGCCTACTGTTTGAGTTCAAACAGGTCAGGACAAAGTGCTGAATTTAATTGGGGCGGTACAGGCTGGATTATAGAACCGATGACTGGCAACTTATTAGAATCAACCACCCCGGAAAGAAAATTTGTGACTCATTCCATAGATTTAAAAAAAACAGCGCAAGCAAAGAAAGAATACCCTCTCTATGTTAGAGATATCAAACGTTATCTCGAAAAGGAGTAATATTATCTTTTCTTGATACCATTAAACTCTGATCGAATAACATCATTGTAAAATATCTTTGCAAATTTAGTAAGATTATCGGATTATATTAAGCAAAATATATATTTGAATGCACACATTATATTTTCAATATATTATTCACTAATATTCTATGAATCATTGATTAAATCTTTACTCAACCGATAGAAAAAGGTGGAAGCCAACCATGATCTAACAATACATATTGGATAATTACATTTACCTAAAAAGTAATTTGCAAATAACTTTACAACCACAAGTGATTAAATGTTAAAAATTTTGAATCGCAAACTCCTTTTTAATTTGACCCAAACCAACCAAATCATTGATAAAAGTGTATGAATATACGCTCGTTAAGGTCACTAAGCCAAATGGCGCCACTATATGCAAGTGGCGCCTTTTTTTATTTACTTTGATAAGAAATTAGTTTATTATATGAAATAAACACAAAACCAAAACTAAAAATGATTAATACTATGCAATTGCCAGTAAATTTACGATTTTAGAGAAATATAATAAGGCTAAATGTACTAATCCCATATGATTAAGGATACAAAATGGGGCTTTTACTGTTGTGTGTTTCCTAAAATAGAACAATATGAATGATATAATCAAATTTAGTCCAAAAGTCAATATGAATTGTATTTCAAAAATTCTACTTTGGACGAGCTGAACGTAGGTTATATCATCTTCTTACCATTTAAAATAATCCGCTCCTTTTGAGAGCGGATTCATGATCGTCTATCTATTGATATTAATACACTATAGTTTTCAACTCAGTAAAGCTTTCTAAGGCATATTTTCCCATTTCTCTGCCCACACCGCTTTTTTTGAAACCACCAAATGGCGACCCAAAATCAGGATACAGAGTATTTAAACTAATGCCTCCGGTACGGATTTGCTTGGCTATTTCGAGGCCTTTCCTACGATCGCTAGTTATTATTCCGCCTCCAAGACCGTATTCACTATCATTGGCAATTGCGATGGCTTCTTCAACGGTATCATAAGGAATCGCAACCAAAACAGGTCCGAAAATTTCTTCTCTGGCAATACGCATTTGATTGGTTACATGGGTAAATAAGGTAGGTTTTATATACCACCCTTTTTCAAATGCTTCTCCTTCGGGTTTTTCCAGTCCGCCTGCTTTTACAACTGCACCTTCGTCTATTCCGATTTGAATATAATCTTTGACTCTATTATACTGTGGCTCGTGAAAAACAGGTCCCAGGTAATTGCCTGCATCCATTGGGTCGCCAATTTTTATTTGGTTCATTGCATTTGCAATGGTATCGGTTATTTCCTCATATCTGTTTTTGGGAACCAACAATCTTGTTAATCCAATACAAGACTGACCATTGTTTGCCAGCGAACGGGCCATAATGGTGTTGATGATCTGTTCATCAGTTGCGTCATCCAAAATAATTCCCGCAGATTTCCCACCCAATTCCAATGTGAAACGTTTCATTTGAGCACCCGCAGTTTGTGCAATAGATATTCCTGCACGAGTAGAACCAGTAAATGCAATTTTGTCAACCTCTGGTATGGATACCAAATATGCACTCACTTCTCTGTCTGCCGGCAAAATACTCAATACGCCTTTTGGTAGGCCGGCTTCATTGAATATATCCCCCAAAGCCATTGCATCAATTGCCGTTTCCGGGGTGGGTTTTAAGATAACTGAATTTCCCGCCAAAAGTGCCGGAATAATTTTACCCAAAGCAGATTGCTGTGGTGCATTCCAGGGAATAATAGCAGCAACAATTCCCACAGGCTCACGAACAACTAATACGTTCGAGCCATCCGCATTTTCACGGGAAATCTCCCAGTCAAACTTTTCCGCCTCTTCAAAAATGCCCTTGTTTGTAGCTGGAATAAATTGTTCCTGAAGCAGTCTGTTGAAATTGATGCTTGAACCATTTTCAAGTGTTATCATTTCTGCCAGACTTAAGGCGTACTCATTGTGTAACTCCTGAAATTTCTTTAATGTAGAAAGACGCTCATTCAGGGATTTACTTCTCCAGATTTTACTATCAAATGATTCTTTAGCCACTTTTAATGCCAGATCCATATCTTCTGTTGAAGCCAATGGCACAGAGCCTATTGTACTTTGGTCATGCGGATTTTTTACTTCTGAAAAATTATTTTCCGTAGATTTTATCCATTCTCCACCAATGAAAAGTGATGAATACGATGTTTTGATTTGCTTATTCATTTTACTTGTATTTAATTGTTAATTAATACTGTAAAGGTAGAACAAGGTCAATCATTTGATTTTTCTGTAAGGTTCAACTTTATTGTCTATAAAGTTCTCGGATCCATAAGGTGAAATCAATATGTTTACTTGCTTTGCCGAAAGGCTATTGCAAAGGATAATTTTTTATCATTTTCACTCATCGACATTTTTATTATAGTTAGAAAATTTTATTTTTCCATGATTTTATCTCTAAAATTTTTCGGGGTAATGTCTGCATAATTTTTAAAGGACCGAATGAAATAAGAGGTATCCTCAAATCCAAGCACATAACCAATTTCGGCAATATTCCAATTCGTATATTTTAATAAAGCTTTTGCCTCTTGCATCAAACGTTGCATAATTAACTGTGAGGTTGTTTTCCCGGTTGTTTGCTTTATGGCTCTATTGAGGTGATTAATATGAACCGATAATTGGGTAGAAAAATCTAAGGCCGTTCGCAAATGAATGACCTGATAAGGGTTTTCTATTGGAAATTGAAGTTCTAAAAGTTCTGTAAATAAATGGAGAATACGTACGTTGGCATTTGAATTTTTGTTGATCGAAACATTTGCATGGCGAAGTTTCATGGCCTTATGTATTAGTTCAAATAAATAGCTTCGCAACAGGTCATACTTGAATTGGTAGTCAGAACGAATTTCAGACTGCATCTTGAGATAAATCTCCTGAAACATCGCAATATCATTCGGCTCTATTGTAAAGCAGGGATTACTTCCTGGTTGATAAATGGGATAGTCTTTAACATTGCGAAACGATTCAAAAAAATCTTCTTTAAAAATACATAAGTAACCTGTTATATTTTCCTTCACAAATTCAATCTTATAAGGAATATAGGGATGTACGAAAATCAATGATGTGCCGTTTAACTCAATAGATTTATCTGCATAGTGAAAAATAAAATGTCCGTTCAGCATTTTTATTTTATAAAAATCTTTCCTTCTGTAATTGGTATGGTTATGTTGCGGGGTAGCTTGCTCAGCGATGTCAAACACATTGAAATGCCCTAATTCATTTTTTACGCCGTAAGGAATAAGGTTTGGGCGGTTTTTATAAAATTCCTCTATGCTTTCTAATTCTTCAGCTCTTTTCATTTTATTTGTTTTTTACTATTGTGATATTTTAAGACATCAACACGAAAAATCTTCTCTATCTCCCTGATTGTTATACAAAGCTATAAAAACACAAATTAATAGAAAGCAGAACATGCAAGATTACCAGACCATGTTTTATTTCTTCTATAAACTGTTTGATTTGTCCTATACAAAAAACTTTCTCCCCGTTAATTTTGTGTTATAAAAATATCGAGAAAATGAAATTTAGAAAATTAGGCAAGACAAACGAGAGATTATCGGCAATCGGCTTAGGCTGTATGGGAATGTCACAGTATTACAGCGGTCAAAATAATATTGAAAGCGTTAAGACTTTACATCGCGCATTAGACCTTGGCATCAATTTTTGGGATACAGCAGATTATTATGGATATGGGTTGGGAACCAATGAAGAATTGATCGGTAATGTTCTTAGTACGAACAGAGATAAGGTTTTTTTAGCTACAAAATTCGGTGCAAAAAATAGCATTCCTAATGACCCGACCTCCAAACCAGTTATAGATAACTCACCGGAATGGATAAGAACGGCCATTGAACTTAGCCTTAAAAGACTGAAAACTGATTATATCGACCTCTATTATTTACACCGTTATAATCCCGAATGGGCGTTGGAAGATACGATCGGTATCATGTCTGAGTTAGTCGAGCAAGGCAAAGTAAAGTATTTGGGCGTCAGCAATTTGACAGGCGAAGAATTACGAAGAGCAAATGCCGTACATCCGATTGCGGCCATTCAAAGCGAATATTCGCTCCTGTTCCGACAGGCAGAAAAAGAAGTGCTTCCCGTAGCCAATGAGTTGGGTATCACTTTTATCCCATATTCTCCTTTAGCACGTGGTATATTTTCAGAAAACTTTGTGTTGGATAATTTAGAGGAAAATGATTTCCGTCGTAGTAATCCACGCTTTCAGGGACCATATTTTGAAAATAACAGAAATCTCGCAGCCGAAATTCAGCATATTGCACAAGAAAAAAGCATCACTGCAACACAATTAATTCTTGCGTGGCTGCTCAATAAAAATAAAGACATGATCCCCATCCCCGGAACAAAACGTATAAAATATTTGGAAGAAAATGCTACCGCAGCCAACATCCTGCTGAACGACGATGAACTAAAAACTATTGAAAGTATTGCAGAAAAATACCCCAACACAGGGGAACAATATTGATTTAAATTAAGTTATAGAAATTCTAAAATCCTTTTTGAACCTCGTATTTTTCGTTTACTTAAATAAATAGAAGCATTATTTCCTGTTCACCAAAATTATGACCAAAATATCATGTACTTTTTCGGTGCAGATAGCTTTCAGCAAACAAATTTGAACTTTAGAGAATAGTAAAAAGAATTTACATGACGTAATTTTGTATCAGCAGATTGGATGATAATTAATCAGCAATGTTATAAAAATGAAAAAGATGCTATTAAAAGAGCGGGTACGGTAGAAGTATTCCCACGCTATTTATTTAGCAGGTGTCAATTTATCCATGGAGGGTTGTTATACCAGGTGATAAATCATTAAAATAACGTAAATTAGCTACTCTGAAAATGGAGTGGTTAATTAGTTTTAATTTGTTTGGTACACAGCATTCTCAGTGATTGATTATTTTTTCGAAAGAGCAAGCTACAATTTATTACCATCAATTAAAGGAACCATATAAAATGTTAGAGAGCAGAACCAGAAAAAATATAATGTTTTCTTGCGTTGGGCAAGAGAAAGCAGATTATGATCCGTTTGTTCCGGATCACGCATTGGTTTTTGTTATTAATGGAACGATGGCAGTAAATGATGGTAATAAATCATTAAATTTTGAACAAGATGAAATAGGCTTTATTTCAAAAAATCAATTGATAAAAACCCAGAAAATACCTAACGGTAATAAACCTTTCATAGCCATAAGTATCTTTCTTCCATCAGAAACATTATTTCAGTATGCCAAAGAATTTAAGATTGAGCCTAAAGGACACTATATTGGCGAGCCGAATTTCTCAGTTTTAAAAAACGATTTCCTAAAAGGGTATTTAGATTCTATGTTGCCCTATTTTGAAAACCCTGATGCGCTAACCGATAATTTGGCCCGATTCAAAACTTGGGAATTGATTGAGATCCTAATAAAAGACAACCGAATGCAAAATATCTTGTTCAAATTCAATGACGATTTTAAATTGGATATAGAAGCTTATATAAACAAAAATTATATGCATAATATCCCATTGGAACAGTTTGCTGCATTGACAGGCCGGAGTCTTTCCACATTCAAAAGAGATTTTCAGTCTATCTTCGGAATGACGCCTAATAAATGGTTGATAAAAAAACGACTGGATTTAGCATATTATCTTATCACGACAAAAGGTAAAAAACCTTCAGATGTTTTTATAGAAGCAGGGTTTGTTAACTTTTCGCATTTCTCAAAATCCTTTAAAGCAGAATTTGGGATAAATCCATCGGAACTATAAAGCGACTGCTAATAATTAAACCTAAAGTATATTTTTAACACAAAGCCCGACGTAAGTTTAATTCAACAGGATATTATTATACAAGTTGACGAAACGCAGCACTGAGAAATAAGCCAATTGCCCATCTTCGTAACAGACCTTACCAACAACTGAAAATCTTAAACCATAATTTTCAACAACTTTAAAATTAAATAAAATGAAATACCTCATTTCTCTCTTTCTCATTTCTTTACTTCTTTTGACGGGATGTAATGAAAAACAACAGGCAAAATCAGGCTATTTTGATTATTCAAAAAGTGATGACCAAACTACAGGCGGAATTAAAATGATTCCTATTACAACTCCGAAAGGTACATTCAATGTCTGGACAAAACGTGTAGGGAACAATCCGAAAATAAAAGTATTGCTGCTTCACGGTGGTCCCGGCGGAACACATGAATTTTTTGAAAATTTTGATGGTTATTTTCCAAATGAAGGAATTGAATATATCTACTATGACCAATTGGATTCCTATTACAGCGACAAACCGAATGATCCTTCGCTTTGGACCACCGAACGTTTTGTGGAAGAAGTAGAACAAGTTCGTAAAGCACTGAAACTCGACAAGGACAATTTCTATTTGCTCGGTCAATCTTGGGGTGGAATTTTGGCAATGGAATATGCGTTGAAATACCAACAAAATCTAAAAGGATTAATTATATCCAATATGATGGCAAGTGCACCCGAATATCAAAAATATGCTAAAGAAGTTCTTGCTCCGCAATTACCGCCTGAAGTGTATAAAGAAATCACAGCGATTGAAGCTACAGGCGATTTTGAAAACCCGAGATATAGCGAGTTGTTAACGAAATATTATTATCCGGAACACATCGTGAGAATGCCTTTGGAAAAATGGCCTGAATCTGTAATTAGAGCATTCAACCACCTTAATCCGAAAATCTATATTTATATGCAAGGGTACAGCGAATTGGGAATGACAGGTAACGCAACACTGAAAAATTGGGATGTTTCTAAGCAGTTAAAAGAAATAACAGTACCAACTTTGATGATTGCAGGAAAATATGACACAATGAATCCTAAATACATGGAATGGATGTCTAAACAAGTACAAAACGGAAGAAACCTTACTACCAACGGAGGTCATGGTGCACAATATGATGACCCTCAAAATTATTTCACAGGACTGATAAAGTTCATCAAAGATTTAGATGAAGGAAACTTTAAATCAAATAGATAATGAGCAGGCAAACTAAAATCTGCCTATAAAAAAATATTGCCAAAATCTGGGTTGAACGTCTTTTATTGGCACTCGTGTGAGATTCAGTATTCGTTCTTCGATTGAATTTTTTATACTCAAAAACTCCACCCTCAGCAATAAGCAGCTCGCGTTAGGTTAAGTAAAATAAAAACACGACAAAAAATATGACAACAATATCTAAAGAATCAAATTTTCTAACACTTATCAATGTATTCACAGTTGACCCAGCTAATCAACAAAAGCTAGTTGAATTGCTGACTATGGCAACTGAAAATAGTATTCGAAAAATAAAAGGTTTTATCTCTTCAAGCCTACACCGTAGTATTGACGGAACAAAAGTCACCATGTATGCACAGTGGAAAAGCATGGAAGACTACCAAAATATGAGAAACAATACCACCGCTTCACCTTATTTAGAAGAAGCACTTAAAATAGCAAGGTTTGAACCAGGCATGTATGAGGTTGTAGAGACATTTTTACCAGCGGATTAGTAGAAATGTTTCGATGTTTCTTCAGTTATTATGTAAGTAACAAGAAATACTAAAATTTAAACAGTTTCTTAAAATATATTAGTATCACTGGTGATATCTCCTGAAAATCAGAATTAAAGTACCACTAACTTTGCATAAAAAGTGACAAATTTTATGAAAGCAACAGTATTGAAAAAACATGGAGGTACAGATCAGTCATCATTAGTGGATCTTCTATCCCCTCAACCTGCTAAAAATGAAGTTCTCATTTGGGTGCATGCCATTGGTATATATCCAACAGATATATACGTAAGACAAAATATAGGTTTAGATTATATCTTTAATTGGTGAAAATCCTAAAATCTTGGGTTGGGATATTTCAGGGAAAATTGTACAAGTAGGAGATGATGTATTTAGTTTACTTAACTTTCCTACGTTCTCTCAGCTTGGTCATGCAAAAGGCTATGCAGAATATGTAGTATCCAGACTACAAGATATTTTACTGAAACCATCTAATATTACGTATGATGAAGTAGCAGCCGTACAGCTAATTGCAAACAATTCTGAATCTACTACCAGAGCGTGAAAGACAATTGAAGTAAATTTATCTCAAACATAGCTAACTTTGATTATTTCAAATGCTTAATATTACGTTCCAAAAAGTTTAGCTTACAATAGAAACTCCCTTATATGAGAATAAGCTTTGTAATTCCTGTTTAATTTGGCTCAAACGAATTAAATCATCTATAAAAGTGTTTGAAGATACGCTCGTCTTGGTCACCAAAGCCAAAAGGCGCCAGCTGAAGACAGTTGGCGCCTTTTTTTTGCTTTTAATTCCAGAATCCAGATTAATCTTTTTTAACTTGCCTAAAAATTCAATTACTAAAGTTTCACCACCGCTCTCCCCTTCATTTTCCCGCTGTATTTTATATCAACATATTCGGACAGCTCTTCAAGACTTATTACTTTTGCTAAATCTTTAAGCTGTTGAGAGTAGACAAGGAAAAAATATCCTTTTAGGAACCACAAAACCGATAAGCGAAATTGCTTACGAACCCGGTTTTGAACATCCTTCCCACTTCATCAAAATTTTTAAAACCAAAGCCGGAATTTCTCCACTGCACTTCAAAAAGCAGTTTTCTGAGCAGAATTAAATTAAGTCTTTAAAATATTGCTGCGATATTTTTCGGGCTAAATCCAAACTGTTTTTTAAAGGCATATGAAAAATGAGAAAGATCTTCAAAGCCCAAATCTACATAAATTTCTGAAGGTGACTGCTGTTTTTCCTTCATTAAAAAATAAGCTTCATCCAGTCGTTTCTGTAAGATCCATTTGTGTGGAGAAGAGTGAAAAATCTTCTCAAAATCGCGTTTGAAAGTTGCTAAACTTCTTCCTGTGAGATAAGCAAAACGTTCGAGATTGACGTTATATTTATAATTTTGAATCATAAAAGATTCCAAATCAATTTTAAAAGGCTCTGAAAAATCGAAAAGAATATTTTTGAGCTCAGGCTGAATCTCGATTAAAATAAATAATAACTCTTTAATTTTAAGGTCAATAAAATCTTTGGTCAGCAGTTTCGGGTTTTCAAGAATGGTTTGCAACGAGGTGATGTAATTTTGAAGCACAGCATTCACTTCTATTGAAACCAAAGGCTTTAAAGCTTCAGAATGGTTGGATAAAAAATGATATTCTTTCGCCATAGTCTGTAAAACCTCCTGATTCAGATAAATATTCATGCTTTCAAAACTTCCTTTTTCGGGCGGACATTTGGTAAATTTCACCAACTGATTTTTCCGGATTAAATTAAAATCACCTTCCTTCGCAATGTATTTTTCCTTACCGTCAGACAGCACAAATTGTCCCGAAATTTGAAAAGCAAGGACGTGCTGAGGAACAAAATTTTCGCCTTTTCGGCTTACCTCGTGATAGCAGGAATAGACAATATCAGATTTTTCCATTTTAATTGATGCTAAAAGACAAAGCGTCATTTTTTGAAACAACGCTTTATCAAATGTACAAAATATTATTGCAGAACTGCTTTCGGTTCAAGATAAGCTTCCAAACCATACACACCGTATTCTCTGCCAATTCCAGACTGTTTGAAACCGCCAAACGGGACCATTGGGTCGTGGCGGAAACCGTTGATACATACTCTTCCCGCATCAATTTGTGAAGCCACTTTCTGAGCTCTTTCCACATCAGATGAACTGATGTAAGCCGCTAAACCATAAGGCGTATCGTTCGCGATTTCTATCGCTTCTTCTTCCGTTTTGTAAGGGATAATGGATAAAACAGGACCAAAAATCTCTTCCTGAGCAATTCTCATTGTATTGTTTACATTGGTAAAAATGGTCGGTTTTACAAAGTTCCCGGCTTCCAGTCCTTCAGGCTTGCCTTCTCCTCCGGCTAATAAAGTTGCCCCTTCTTCCAACCCTATTTTTATGTAATTCTGAACTCTTTCAAATTGTTTTACACTCACCATCGGTCCCACATTTGTATTTTCACTTTGTGGCAATCCTACAATTACTTTTTCTGCCGTTGCTCGTGCAATTTCATTCACTTTATCAATCTGATTTTCAGGAACAAGAAGTCTTGTTGGTGCGATACAGGCCTGTCCGCTGTTCATATACGCTCCGAAAATCGCTGTAGGAATAACTTCTTCAAGATTGGCATCATCCAAAATAATATTGGGTGATTTTCCTCCCAACTCCAGAGTTACTCTTTTCATTGTATCGACCGCAGTTTTTGCAATAAGTTTCCCTACCGCCGTAGAACCTGTGAACGAAATCTTGGAAACATCAGGATTAATAGTTAATTCCGTTCCGACTACATTTCCCAAACCTGTCACAAAGTTGATAATTCCTTTGGGCAAACCAGCATCGTGAAAGGCTTCCATCAAAACCTGAGTCTGCAGACCGCTCATTTCACTTGGTTTAATGACCACTGTACAACCTGCCGCAATCGCTGTCGCCACTTTACTGCAAACCGAACTATTACTGGCATTCCACGGGGTGATAATTCCTACAACACCGACAGGTTGTAAAAGAACTTTTGAAGAATTAATGGTTTGTTCAAATTCAAAATTTCTGATAGATTCTATCATTGAATCGAACCAACTGTTGGTGTTATTACTGCTTAAAGTAACAAACTGTTTGCTTCCTCCGTATTCTTCGATCATTACGTCGATGAGCTCCTGATTTCTTTTCTCTACCGCATCTTTAAGCTTTTCAAGATAGGAAATTCGCTCATCCACTGTAGATTTTGAGAAGGTTCTGAAAGCTTCTTTTGCTGCTGCAATGGCGTTTCTGGTATCAACTTCGTCTGCCAGAGTTATCTCTCCTATTTTTTGGTTATTAGACGGATTGATTAAATCTAAAGTTTCTGTTCCGTGAGGCGTTACAAACTCACCATTGATGTAAATTTTGTTTACTGTTCTCATTTCTAAAATTTTATAGGACAAAGTTAGATGAGAAATGAAAGGTAAACTTTGTAAAAAAGCTCAATGTGAGTTTGTAAAAAAGTTCAGATTATAATCCTGAACTTACTTAACTGCTTCTTTTTTATACTGAACAGGTGTTACACCAGGAAAGCCTGTTTGCACACTCTGCTGTCCATTAATGGATGAAGAGGAAGTGAAAGATTCAGATATTTGTTGTATGATATTAAATCATTAAAGGCTTTCATAGCTTCAAAATTGTAAAGTTCTTCCTAAAACTTTTAGCAAATGTTTCGATATTTCTTCATTCAAATAAAAAAAAGCGGACGAAAAAATTAAACCAGGTTATGTTATTTTTTCTGCTCAAAGATTTAAGTATAAACGATCAATACTTTTCTTGAACCACACAAGCAAGTAAATTGAACCGTACACAAAAGTAGAATATCCATTAATACCTGAACTTTGTCCTATTAAATAAATCAAAATGTCAGAAATTAAAAAAATACAGTTAGGTCAAAATGGACCTATGGTTTCAAAGCTTGGTTTGGGATGCATGAGAATGTCATCAGTTTGGGGCGGTTCGACACCTGATGAAGCAGAAAGTATTGCTACTATTCGTCAGGCATTGGATAATGGAATAAATTTTCTCAATACCGGAGATTTTTATGGTGCAGGTCATAACGAGATGCTCATTGGAAAAGCAATTAAGGGAAGACGTGAAGATGCATTCATCAGTGTCAAGTTTGGCGCTATTTTCCACAATGGTCAGTGGATTGGAATGGATCTTCGTCCTGTAGCAATCAAAAATTTTGTCAATTACTCTCTTACCCGTCTGGGAATTGAGACCATTGATCTTTATCAGCCAAGCAGGATGGATGGCAGTGTTCCGATAGAAGATATTATTGGAACAATCGCCGGTCTTGTTGAAGAAGGGAAGGTACGTCATATCGGAGTATCGGAGATCACAACGGATCAGCTTCGTAAAGCTAATAATATATATCCAATCAATGCTTTGGAAATCGGATACTCTTTGGCAGACCGCCAGATAGAAGAAGATTTATTACCAGCCGCCCGAGAATTAGGAATCGGTGTCATCGCCTTCGCAAATACTGCGGAAGGGCTTTTGAGCGGGGATCTTCAGTCACCATTATCAGAGAATGATTACCGAAATCATTTCTCCCGTTTTAAGAGTGAAAACCTGATTCATAATCTTGAAAAAGTAGAAGTGCTCAAACAGATGGCTCTACGCAAAGGTTTCACACCGACACAGCTTGCTATTGCATGGGTAAAGGAACAAGGTAAGAATATAATGCCGCTCGTAAGTATGAGCCGCAGATCGAGACTACCTGAAAATATTTCTGCAATGGAAATTATATTCACTCCTGAGGAAATGAACATTTTAAACACTACATTTGCAATAGGCGCCATAAAAGGCGGTACCTATCTTCAAAGATAATGGAAAGTCCAGCAGAGATTTTACCCGGCGTTATATTTTATTCCTATCTTTCTTCGGAGCAGAAACAAAAGGTCTGCTTTTGGAATCATCATACCTTAGTTTTACAGGTTTCAGGTCAACTTGTCTTGGAGACCTCAGAGCAGAATACTTCCATCTCTGCGGGAGAGGTTTTATTAATACGAAAAAATCAATTGGGAACCCTTACCAAAACACCTCTTCCCGGCGGACATTATGAAACTATCGTTATATCTCTGCAGGAAGATCTAATGCGTAAGATTATTTTGGAGGAGAGAATGGAAGCGGCTGGTAAATACATTGGACTTCCTAATTTGATAATCCCTCATAATGAATTTCTAAAAGGATATTTCCAGTCTATTGTTCCCTATGCCAGAAACTCAGGTGCTCAAATGACCGACGAAATGGGACTTTTAAAAGTGAAGGAAGGCATTAAACTTATGATTCTTGCCATGCCTGAACTACAAAACTTTCTATTCGATTTTTCTGAGCCTTACAAAATAGATCTTGAAAAATTTATGCTCAGTAATTATCATTTTAATATTTCGGTTGAAAAATTTTCCCAATTGACAGGAAGAAGCCTTTCAGGATTTAAGAGAGACTTCCAGAAAACATTTGGAATGCCCCCGCGAAAATGGCTGCAGGATAAAAGATTGAATGAGGCAAGACATCTCATCGAAAGTAAAAACCAACGTCCATCTTCCATTTATCTTGACCTGGGATTTGAAAGCCTTTCTCATTTTTCCCATGCTTTTAAAAAGAAATTTGGAAAAGCACCTACATTAGTTTTGTAAAAAATGATAATTAATACATATGAAGCGGCTCTGGGTAGTTTAAAACTCTTCAGAGCCGGCTTTTATATGAGTCTGATACTATTTGATATTTTAATGTACCAAACTATATTTTCCAATCTAACTATCTAGTAATATCATACTATTTCCTATTTCTTAATTAAATCTTCATTTATAATTAAAAGACCGTTGAATCCAATGTAAGGCCTACTATTCTACTAATTTTTTTGATTTGTAGAATGAAAAGCCATAGACAAAAAATTAATAGAAATTATTTGTAAAAATGAATTTTGCAACTCTTGGTTAATTTGACTCAAACGAACCAAATCGTCTATAAAAGTGTTCGAAGATACGCTTGTCTTAGTCACAAGACCAACATTTGAAGATTTCACTCTTCGATGTCGGTTTTTTTATGTCCTAATCCGTTATATATTCCGTATGTTAAATATATTGTCCCCTAATATTTACAAAAAATTGATTCCTTTTTTCATAGATTCTAAACACTAATATACTTTTTGAGTACTTCAAGAAGATCTGCCTGCTTTACAGGTTTGGGAAGAAAATCATTCATTCCGGCCTCAAGGCACTTTTCTTTTTCACCCAACACATTTCCTGCCGTAATGCCTATGATAGGTATATGTTCATATCCCGGCAGCATTCTGATATTGCGTGTTGCCTCAATACCGTCCATTATTGGCATTTGTACATCCATCATGATAATGGAAAAGTGTTTTTTCCTGCATTCCTCCAAAGCCTGCAGTCCATTGACTGCTTCCGTCAGATGTATATTGGGAGCAAAAGATTTCATTATCCTATTATTCAGGACCATATTTACTACATTATCATCAACCAAAAGCACTTCTAATTCCGAGGTAAATACATGCGTAACTTTCTCAGAATAATCCTTAGTAATTTCTACTGAATAGCTTTGGTCTACTTTTTTTAAAGTTTTGTATAAATCATGTGATTTGATGGGTTTCAAAAGTAAATGAGCATTATCAATTTTTCTAACTGAATTAAGTATGCTCAGTTCTTCAGAAGAAGAAGAAAGTACTATAAATGGTGAAGTCTCTTTTCGCTGATTGAACAGCTCTGTTATTTTATTTATTGTTTCCAATCCGGACATAATAGGCATATGATAATCCATCAGGATAACATCAAATCTCTCACCTTTCAACAAGATCTCTAAGGCTTTCATCCCATTAGAAGCCAAGGTAGACTTGATATTTTTATAGGTAAGCATGTGCTCAAGAATAATCCTGTTGGTTTCATTATCATCAACCACTAAGGCCGTTTTAATAGTTATTTCCTCCTCCTCTCTCACTTGAGGAATCTCGTAAGGAATCTCAATGTCAAAGAAAAATACAGACCCTTTTTCCCTTACGCTGTTCAGCGACAAATGACTTCCCATATATCCCAGGATAGTGTTAGAAATGGTAAGCCCCAAACCCGTGCCACCATATCGTTTACTGATGGAACTGTTTTCCTGAGTAAAGGCATTAAAAATGTATTTCTGTTTCTCAACAGGGATGCCAATTCCTGTATCTCGTACCGAGAAGCGCAAAGCGATTGTACGATCATTCATGTGCAACTTCTCTACTTTTAGCTCAATCTCTCCCTTTTCTGTAAACTTCACAGCATTCCCCAGAAGATTGATCAAGATCTGTTTTAACCTTGCTTCATCCATATAAAGTATTTTTGGAAGGCCCGGCTCAATATTGAGAAGTAGTTCGATATCTTTTTTCTGGGATTGATAAATGATCACATTTATTACCTGGCTTAACATATCATAAACATCACATTTTTCAATCAAAAGCTCCATTTTTCCGGATTCTATCTTAGAAAAATCCAATATATCATTGATGATGCTAAGCAGGTTTTCTCCTGACTCATTGATGTAATTCAGATATTGCATCTGTGTTTCATTCAGCGGTGTCGTAAGGAGAAGGTCTGAAAAACCAATAACTCCGTTTAAAGGAGTCCTAATCTCGTGACTCATATTGGCCAGAAATTCGGATTTTGCCTTGCTGGCTATATCTGCTGTTTCTTTGGCATTTTTCAATTCTTCATTTATCTTTACAGCATTTGTAATATTCTGTATAGAAATAATTACACCACCTATTTCATCTTTTGTAAGATACCAAGGTCCAACTTTAAGATCGTAATGCTGGATTTCTTCTTTTCCTTCTACTTTTAGCGTAAAATCACCGTTAATATACGTTTTCCCCAATAGTGCATTCTCATAGATCTCTTTTCCTTTTTCGGGAATATTAGGTGATATCGTGAATAGATTATTGCCGATAAGATCTACATTATTCATACGGAATTCCTCTCTCCATCTGCTGCTTACAGCAATATAGTTAAGGTCTTTATCAAACATGGCCAAAGGAACAGGAACATCAGTGACAAAAGATTGCATTATTGCCTCTTTCCGGGAAACCTCGAGAAACATTTTTTTGAATGCATCAATGTCCTGAATGATTCCGAAAACCCTTTTGCAAATATCATCTTCAAATTCAGGAATACCTTTTACTCTTACCCAGGTCGTAACTCCATCATTACGTAAAAGCTGAAGCTCCTCATCAAAAGGAATTCCTTGTTGTATTGCCCTGTTAAACAAATATTTTATTCTTTCTCCACTTTCTCCTTTGTAAAATCCCAAGGCATTTTCAAAAGTAGGCTGGAGATCATCTTTCAGTTTGTGAATTTCTCTTGTACTTTGAGACCAAAAGATCTTTCCGGTCTTCATATTGACCTCCCAACCTCCAACTTGGGCTACTGAACTTGTTTCCTCAAGCATTTCTTTAGTATCAAAAAGATCTTTTTCTAACTTACCACGACGAATAAGGTCAGATTTTAGTTGTATATAAACAAAAACGGTTACACCAATGGCTGCAATGGCTGAAAAAATGATGAACAAAACCGTCCACTGGGAAGATTTTTTCAGATCTTCATTTTTTATAGCAAGTTGGACTTCCTCGTGTTTTACAAATTTCTGAACGAGCCTGCGACATCTGTCCATAGCCTCCTTGTTTTGTACAAGTTCTTCCGGACTCATTAATATTCCTTGTTGCCGATTCTTAATAAGTAAGGCATATTCCTTCATCATCATTTGTGAAGCGTCTAGCAGTTCATTTAAGACCTTAATCTGATCTTTGTTTTTAAGATTAAGTCTATCTTTATTCGAAACGAGCAACGGATATTCATCCTTGCTTTTATTGAAAGGTTCAAGAAAATTTTCCCGGCCGGTAAGCTGATACCCTCTATTTCCCGTTTCAGCATTTAAAAGAGTATTTAATATATCTTTTGCTAAGCTTATAGATTCTTTACTTTTTATGAGGTTTTCCCTATTCTCCATCTGCTTACGTATGCTGATATAAGATGCTATAGAACTAGCAATCAGAAGTACCAAAGAAATCACTACACCAATTTTAAGATTTCTTATAATTTTTTTCGGCATGGAATAGTATTTTGTAATAAAAATAGGTCATTTTATATTAGTAGCAAATTAATTTAGAAATTTGTCGGAAAATATTGGAAATGAGTACAGATCATAATGAGCCTATATTCCGGAGAGAAACTCTATATTAAAATGCTTATTATCAATTCCGAAAATTCCCAGTTTCGGATGAAAATTGATGCGTCATTCTTTCGATCTGACTGCTGCTTTGTACGAAGAAGCTGATAAGGAGAAAGAAAAGCAGCATATTGCATCATTTCATTGAATGACAATCAATTTATGATAGAATATTTACTGATTATATAGCCTGAGAATTTCCACCAATTCAGGTATGGATCGTATCTTCAGCTTCTCAAACAACCTGTTTTTATACGTACTGATCGTTGATGAATGGAGATTCAACTGATTAGAAATTTCTTTAAGGGGAAGGCCTTCTGCAAGTTTATTGGCAATTTGCAATTCCCGGTCTGATAGTGCTTCAAGGGGAGAATTTTTTCCTGAACCGGTTAATGATTCAAAAAAAATCGCTTCTTTTATATTATCACTGATATATCGGCCTTTACTGACCATCGCCGTTAAAGCGGTCTCAATTACTTCAGCGGAACTCAGCTTGCTTAGATAGCCTCCTGCCCCCATTTTTAGATAGCGCATCCCATACAGCTCTTCATCCTGTGAAGAAAATATTAGAGTTTTTAATTCAGGCTGGTGAATCTTTATGTAATCTATTGCTTCCTGAACAGTACCATTAGGCATATTAACATCCATAATGGCCAGATCCAGCTTTTCATTCAGAATTAATTTGTACAGCGATTTATAATCCTCTACTTCTGAAATGATGGCATCGGGAATCAATCGTTTGATCGTTTGTATCAAGCCCATCCGAACAATACCATGATCATCTGCTACTACAATACGAATGTTTACTTTTAAACCCATTATTCTATAAATTTATGTAAAAAAAGGGAAACCGTAGTGCCATTATCTTCAGTGGAAATGATTTGGATGTTTCCATGCAGCAAGGATATAAAATTTTTTACAATTTTCAAACTTAACCCAGCTCCTTTCTCGCCGGCAGTCCCCAGGAATATAGGATTACCATACGTATAGATCGCAGGTAAATACTTTTCATTGATTCCCATTCCGGAATCAATTACAGAAAGCACAACCTGATCACTCTCTGTAATTACCTGTAAATAAACATCCTGTCCCGGAAAGGAATATTTTACCGCATTGTTAAAAATTTTATCTAAAACGTATTCGATCAACAGGCGGTCGCTTGTAAGAAACGCGTTATGATCTCCCTTAAAATAAAATTGAATATTTTTTTCTTTTAATTTAGCAGCGTATTTTTCTTTTAAATAGTGAAAAAGATCTATCACCATAATTTTAACGGGTCTAATCTTAAATTCCCCGTATTGCGTTTTTAGCCAGGCAACGCTGTCCTGGATAGTTTGCAGATTCTTCTGGGCATCTTTTTTTACCTGCGGCAACAACTTAAAAAAATCTTCCTCACTTATGGTCTTCTGCTCTAGCTCCTCTATCAGCCACAGAAAGGTTCCAAACAGTTCTTTTGAGTCATGAGACAATATCGAGATCAGTCCGTTCTTAAAATTGATTTCGTTTTCGAGTCTTTCAATTTTCAATTGTAGTTCGTTAATAAAATCATTCATAAATTAAGTATCACAGTTTTAGAAGCTTTTGAATTACTTTTTTGAAGAGGGCAGAAAGGTATATTGTTTCAATATGATTAAAAAATACAGTTCAGCCCTTTCTTCCAGGAGTTAGCAAGTTATAAAAAATATCATATTAGTAAAAAGAAAAATGAAATAGTATCTATTTGAAAACAATAAATGCATTATTTTATTAACTAAAACTTGCTTTGCATGACGTGATATTTCGGCAGAGTTTCTATTCTGTAAAACCGTTTACCGGCACTACCGGAAATGGTAAAAGATGGAGCATGCGACAATATCATCAGATTGCTGATCGAATCTAGCCCAATGATGCAAATTAAAAATAGGTGCCTGAAGCGGCAATAATTGATAGCCAGACCAAAATATATTGGGAATCCTGGACAGTTTTGTGTTTGGACCAACCGCTATAATTGACCCTCAGCCATGAAATATTGGAATGAAATACTCAGAAAAAGAATTATTTGAAGGTGTAAAGCTTATTTATGCCTTATGAAGCTTTTTAAGGAATTCCGCCGGCATTGAAAACAAGAGATGAAATTGAAGTTGAAATTCTAAAATATTGACTACTCTAAAGTATTGTTAAATTGCCGTAAAGCTATAATAAACATTGATAGAGTAAGTGGTATTTTCCTTTCCTACCAAACTTTGAGCACCTGCAGGTGGTATGGTGTATCTTATGTTCAGTTCCCGGTCCAAAACCGGTGCTCCGTTAAAAAGTATTTTTTGAGGAGTTTTGGATAAGGGAACATTTACAGAACTTCCATCTACGCCTATTTGTAATATGTTGGAATTGATATCGGTCTGGAGGCCACCTTTCTTGAAATAATTTTCGTCCGATTTTACATAGAGCTCGAAATTTTCATTGTTGGAAAGCATAATTTGGTTTGGAACCATTTGTGACTGACCATTGGTGTAATGGGCAGCGGTATTAAAATTGAAATTTACATTTCGGCCGGAACTGGGAATGGTAATCTCCGACAGAGGGAGCACCTTTATCTGAACAGCCGTATTTTGTAAACTATTGATTGAGCTATCTATGCTTCTGGCATTGAAATTCAATTCAAACGTATAAGTTCCAGCTTCAAAAAAATAGTTTTTAAAATCTTCAGCAGACACATGAAGCTCTGGAATGAAGCTATTTCTGTTTCCCGCTACAACACTGAAATTAGCCGTGGAAAAATTCTGAAAATCGGCAGATAAGGCTTTGGTCGTGAGAGCTGAGCCATTGCTAGCCAATTTAATGCTTGCTATATTTCTGGTTCCTGAAACACCTTTAGAGGAAGTGAACTGAACGTTAGTGGAAGCAGTTTTTGCCCAAAAATTAAAATCGACCGTATGCGCGATTTCCGTATTCCCCAAATCCCATACCCGCGTGCCCGTATTGCGATAGTCATTCAAAGAAGATATTTCTATGTATTTTGTTAAAGAGTTTGTAATCCATCGTATAGATGAAGGAATCACTAAGATAGTTTTAAAATTGCGTGGTGTAAAATCATTATAATTTTGAGTAATTTCCATGGAGTAATTCCCAGCCCGAAAGGTATTGGCAGTAAATTGTGAAGCAGGAATTTTAAATGTAAAATTAATATTTCCCCGATTGAACCCTCCCCCGAGACTGGTCGATGGTGGTTCAAACCATTTTATGGCGCTTGTACTGAACGACTGAAAACCTGGCAAATAACCTGTTAATCCTGTATATGGCAGCTGCCCACCCATACTTTCCAACTGCCACAGAAGAATGGAAGCGGGTAAAGTAAGCGAGGAAGAAGAGTGGGTAAAAGTTGGTCCCGAAACAGAGGTAAATGTAGGAGCTGTTGGGAGTATCCCTAAAAAGGCATAATCCCAGTTTGTTCTGTTGGCGTTCGTCATTACCCTTGTAGGTACTGAGGTAAATTCGCTCCTGTTAAAAATATTATTTTCAGGAACCGAAAGGTACACATCCTGAGCTTTCGTAGCTGTAGATCCGCAAAGTACAGTAAAAATTCCTATTAAAAAAGCCCTCTTCTTTTTCATACTTTTAAATTTAAAACTTTTTCACCTTAATGATGGTGTCTTTCTTCTTGTATTCAAAAACCACGGTTTTTGAGTAACCTTCTTTTGTCACCAAAATGGTTTGGGTGGGTTGTGTATAGCTGTATTTGTCATTTTCAATATAGAGATCATACTTGCCGTCTTTGAGGAAAAACTCAAACTCATTCTTTGGGTTAACCACTGCGGTATAAATTTTACCATCTTCCCCTTTTGCATATACTACAATCCCTGTTACATCTGTTTCTACAGTATCGTAAGCTTGTTTAATCTCCGTTAATTTCCCAGTTACTCTGATGTTTTTTACCAAGCCCACTTTGCGGTTGATATTATTGTGCACCATAATGACAGGATCCGTCATCAACCGGGAGCCCGCACTTTCGTTCACCTTCAGGGTATAAGTACCTTCAGGAACATTCTGAAAAACTACTTTTCCATTCTTATCCGTCATCGCTACATAATTGTCCAGTTTTACAATTTCATTAGCAAGTACCGATTCACCGGACTCCAGAAGTCCATTATAGTTTTTATCTTCAAAGAACTGGAATGCCACTTTATGATTTCCTAGAGCCGTAGCGGTGGTAAAATATTTTTTAATTCCCACCCTGAACTGGTAATAACTGCCGCTGCTTGCATATTCAGCCGTAGATTTATAACCGGAAAGATTAAAATAACCAGTGGTGGACCAGGAAGGCGAAATCTTATATTCCAGATTACCGGTAATATTGCTGTTTAAATTTTTATAAAGTTCCGAATAGAAGGCTCCGGCAGAAAAAGATCCGGTCAGATTATGATTGAGCATCTGGAAATTATACGAGGCGTATACATTGTAGTTGGCAAAATTACGGTCTGCATTGTAATAAGAAGTTAAATCAAAGACACTGGTAGCATTCCATTGGGCAGTTCCGTTAAGGGAAAATGATTTATATCTGTAAGATAAAGTTGTTTTTAGACTATTGAACCAGTCCTGTTTATTGTTCTCTTTTGAATAAGAATATTCCGCCGTTAGGTTGAATCCATGAGCACCTAATGTCGTGCTTATATTGGCTTCCAACTTGTATGAAAAAAGCTCCTGTGATGTATAAAAATTAGCTGTTTTCTGGTTTTCAACCTTTGGAGAAAGTAGAAAATTCCACTTCTTTAAAGAAAACTGATAGCCTAACCCCAAAGCTTCTGTACTGTTGAAATAATAGCGCAAATTAGCGGTATTCCCCGGTTGGATTGGCTCACTTTGGAAACTTAGGAACTCAGGTTCTACCTGCGAATTCTGATATTGTATAAAAGCGCGTTGAGAAGCGGAAAATTGGTGACCGATTCGCTGATTTGAGAAAAAAGATCCCCGCTTGATCCCTGCATAGCTTTTAGTGGCAAAGGAATTGAAAGATTGTATATCCCATCTCCCTATTTTCCCCTCATAATTGGCTCCCATTAAAGCTCCAGCATTTTCATCTTTATTCGAAAGACCTTCTTCGTGGCTCAGGCCCATCTCCATGCGGATGGTGTGTTTGTCATTAATTAGCAATGAAGTTACTGCATTCGCTACCTGTGTATCTATGTTAAAGCGTGGATCATGGTCGAAAATATAGGATACTTTCCCGTTGAAAGATTTAGCATTCCCAAAACCATATTTTGCACCCACCATGGTAGATCCTTTTGTTTGTTGGAAATAAGTACCATACAAGTTATAATTATTTTCAAGCGCAAGAATTTCAATCTGATTGTTTTTACCAAATTTCGTAGAAACTTTCCCTCCTCTACCGAAAATCGGGTAATCGTAATCATTGCTATTAACATTTCCCACCCGTAATACGGTATTTTTTCTCTCCAATTCCAGCCAGGTATCATAGAAGTTATAACGGCCGTCTTCATGATAGTAATCTGCACTAATATTGAAACGCGATCTCAAATTATCTGTCACACGAAACGCTGTATTTCCTCTCAATTGAAAATAATTGAAACCTGAACTGTTTTCATTATAACTAATTTCCGCAAAATTACTTCCGCCCATCGCTTCGTTTCCCCGGGCAATTTGTCTGTTGTGCGATAAAACGACCAGATAGAGCGTGTTGCTTCCTACTATTTTATTATCAAGCAGATCTGTGACTATTGCATTAATATTAAATTCGGGATAAATTGTATTCTGTTTTCTGACCGCAATTTTGATCTCAATCGTTTGTTTTTCTAAGCCCTCCAGAGATACGGTTTGTTGTTTTGGCATCATTTCCAAACCATCGGGAATGGATTGCAAATCAATCTTAACGGTTCGTTTACTGTACCCTTGGTTTTCTACAGTCAGCAGGATTGAGGATTCGGGCACAGCAGGGTTAATGAAATTTTCATATGTAGCTGTATAAATTGCGATATTTTTGTTCTCGCCTTTTGTAACGAAGAAAGAGGCATTTTCAGTTCTGGTGATCGTCGGGGTAACGTACGAAATCTGGAATTGGATCTCATTGGATCGAAGTTTCATAAAATCCACGTTGGCGATCAGTTTCACAGGAAGATTTTTAGACTGGCCCGCACCTAAGATAAAATCATTTTTAGGATAGAAAAGCAATCCCGGATATTTTTCCTTGGGTATAATATTCTGAATGGTAATCTCTTCAGAACTTTTATTCTCAATAACCAGGAAATTGCTAAAAGTAGAACCTTTCTCAACAGCTACGCTGTCATTTTCAAAATGGATTTGAATATCCTTCTTTTCCTGCGCAAAGGCCAACGAAAAGTGCAGAAAAACAATTACAAAAAATAAGATTGTTCTTCTTAGCAATGATATCGGTATTCCATTCTGTGGTTTCAAGACTAAATTTTAAAATTTAAAGTTTTTTTCTCCTACACGTAAATCATTTGATTCTGCCATTTTGATAATAACCACGCCAAGGAAGTTCCCTGAAATGTTCTCTGGCAAGGAAAATTGAACGACCTGATTGGTATCGGGAAGCATAGAGATGGAAATTGCGGGTAATTTTATTTCCTTACCACTGTCTGTATTGGTGAGTTCAAACTCAACGGTGGCATCATTGATGGTGTTTCCATCATTATGGATACTTACTGCGACTTTTCTGTTCGCTGCATTTTCATTACTCGCTTCTGAAATATTGGTAATATCCAAACTTTTTACGTGGTTACCCGGTGGAGTATAAAAGATGTGAAGTCCCACCTCAAATAAGGTGATAATACCAATACCATTCTGAATACGTGCCTTATCAGCCTGCTGAGGAAGTTGGGTGAAAAACAACATGCTGTTTGTGACGGCAGACTTTGATGCATTTGCAGGAATCTGCATGGTTACTACAATTTCCTTTGTACTTTTTGCAGGAACTGTTACAGTATTTTCTAAAGTAGATATCCAGGACGCATTGGAAGTTTTTGAACTGCCTGCTTCAAGATAAACCTTATTTCCGTCTTCTTCTCTAACCCAATCTTTATAGTTGAGATTAAAAACATAATCCTTATCGGAGCTGTTTTGAAGCGTGACTGTCTTTGTTACTTTTTCACCTGGATTACCTGTGAAAAACAACCGTGTAGGCGACATAGAAATACTTTGTGCCAGAAGTGAGGAATATCCCGCGAGGATAAAGAAAATGAAAAGATGAATGAACTTGTGCATGGTGTAAATAGTTTAATAATAAAGATTCCCAAAACTACTGAAAACGCATCAAAATGGACCTTTACAAACTAAAAATTTTATTATAAAGCAGTCGCTGTATAAGTCACTGTTTGCGTATAAGTTCCGGCCGGTTTACCTAAAATATCAGATGATGATGATTTTGCAGCTGGAATGGTGTAGTCCAGATTCAGTGTTAATGCGCTTCCGAGAGGAGCGTTTGCTACTAAAGTTTTTTCTCCTGCTGATAAAATCACATCAGTTTTTGTTCCGCCCATATTTCCAGGAGCTGCTGCGGCTTTGATTGTCAAAACATCTACAGGGATGGAGTTTAAACCATTGACGAAAGTCGGGCCACCTGCTTTTACCTTTACATTAAAGTTCTTCGTTGAGGTGATTTTCAAAGCCGAGGCCTGAGCCACTGTTTTTTCCGAATTATAGTCCATTGCAGTAACATAGTTGAAGGCAACTGTCCCTCCCATTGCAGTACTTCCTGCATCAATAGAGATTACATCGTTCAGGGTAATGTTTACGGTTGTGGTTGCGGTTGTATTTTGAGCTTGAACATTGTTAGATCCTAACATGATTGCTCCAATAGTTAAGGCTGCGATTGCGATTTGTTTTGTCATGGTAGTACTATTAATTTTTATTCTTGTTTATTTGCTCTCTTTTGAACACTACAAATCTACAGTGGCGATAAAAGTTTCTTTGTAGTGGAAAGAGGAAGTTGATGTAGTAAAATAACTACAGTATTATTCATCTGGTTTAAATAGAAAACCCTCAACACTTTACCGGTATTGAGGGCATATTTATATATAATTGTGTTTTTATTATAAAGCAGTCGCAGTATAAGTTACTGTTTGAGTATAAGTTCCGGCCGGTTTACCTAAAATATCAGATGATGATGATTTTGCAGCTGGAATAGTGTAATCCAAATTCAGTGTTAATGCGCTTCCTAGTGGGGCATTTGTAACTAAATTCTGATCCGTTGCAGATAAAACTACAGCATTTTTTGTTCCCCCCATGGTTCCGGCAGCTGTAGCTGCTTTGATGGTCAAAACATTGACAGGGATTAAGTTCGTTCCATTCATGAAATTAGCACCCCCTGCTTTTACTTTAACATTAAAGTTCTTCGTTGAAGTTACTTTTAAAGAGTTGGCCTTAGTAATCGTCTGATCAGAATTATAGTCTGCTGCAGTAACATAGTTAAAATCAACCGTATTACCAATGGCTGTACTTCCTGCGTCGATAGATATTACGTCGTTCAGGGTAATGTTTACGGTTGTAGTTGCGGTTGTATTTTGAGCTTGAACATTGTTAGTTCCAAATATGATTGCTCCAAAAGTTAAGGCTGTGATTACGACTTGTCTTGTCATGATAGTAATATTTTATTGTTATTTTTTACTTAATTGTTATCTTTTGTATACTGCAAATTTATAGTGGTGCTAAAAGTTTCCTTGTAGTGGAAAACGGAAGTTCATGTAGTAAAATAACTACAAGGTTTATTCATTTAACTTAAATAGTAAAGCCCTCAACACTTTCTAATTATTGAGGGCGTATATAAATTCCTGTAATTTCTATTATAAGGCTGTCGCAATATAAACTACCGTTTGCGTATAATTTTTATTTAGGTTTTCACAAAAAATATTCCCGGATTTTGAATTGTATTTATACCGGTACAATACATATAAAATCAAAGGCCTCCTGAGGAAGCCTTCGAAACACCAAATCACAAAATATTAATATGAAAAATTAATTTATAAAGCTGTTGCAGTATAAGTTACTGTTTGAGTATAAGTTCCGGCCGGTTTACCTAAAATATCAGATGATGATGATTTTGCAGCTGGAATAGTGTAATCCAAATTCAGTGTTAATGCGCTTCCCAGTGGGGCATTTGTAACTAAATTCTGATCCGTTGCAGATAAAACTACAGCATTTTTTGTTCCCCCCATGGTTCCGGCAGCTGTAGCTGCTTTGATGGTCAAAACATTGACAGGGATTAAGTTCGTTCCATTCATGAAATTAGCACCCCCTGCTTTTACTTTAACATTAAAGTTCTTCGTTGAAGTTACTTTTAAAGAGTTGGCTTTAGTAATCGTCTGATCAGAATTATAATCTGCTGCAGTAACATAGTTAAAATCAACCGTATTACCAATGGCTGTACTTCCTGCGTCAATAGATATTACATCGTTCAGGGTAATGTTTACGGTTGTAGTTGCAGTTGTATTTTGAGCTTGAACATTGTTAGTTCCAAATATGATTGCTCCAAAAGTTAAGGCTGTGATTACGATTTGTTTTTTCATGGTGGTAATATTTTATTGTTATTTTTTACTTAATTGTTATCTTTTGTATACTGCAAATTTATAGTGGTGCTAAAAGTTTCTTTGTAGTGGAAAACGGAAGTTCATGTAGTAAAATAACTACAAGATTTACTCATATGATAAATGAAAAGCCCTCGATACTTTTGTAGTATCGAGGGCTTTTCTATTTAAAATTAATATTGACTTACAATGCAGTGGCAGTATAAGTTATTTTTTGTGTATAAGTTCCTTGTGGTTTTCCTAAAAGTACCTTGGATGCATTTTCCGCAGAAATAGAGTAAGCAATATTTAAAGACTGTTTGGTACCCAAACTTGCATTACTCACCAACACCTGATCATTTGGAGATAAAGTGACCTCATTAAGAGTTCCCACCAAACTTCCGCCTGGTATCGCTTTTACTTGTAATATATCTACAGGAATAACGTTTGCGCCATTTACAAAGTGTGGCCCTTCAGATTTTACTTTTACATCAAAATTTTTAGAGGAAATAATGACTAAACTATTGGGAACGGTCACATTTTTAGATGAACTATAATCTTTTGTGCTCCCATAATTAAAATCTACGGCGCCTTCTGAAGCAGCAGAGCCAATATCCATTGCAATAACGTCTGATAAAATAATATTGACTGATGTACTCACCTGCTCTGAATTTTGTGCCATAGCCCGGTGGGTTCCTAAGGCAGTTGCTCCCAGAGACAACGCAACGATAAAGATTTGCTTTTTCATGATTAAATAAATTTAGTGAGGTGTAATAATATGGTCATTCAGAATTCAGAATTCATTATAAAGCTAATAACATTATATGACATTACCAAGACTTTTTCATTATTAAGTGTATTATCATAAAGATATTCAATCTGATAGAGTTATTTCATATTATAATCTTAAACTCCTTACTAGTAACTTTCTCGTTGAGCAAATTAATCTCTTTTGAAATTGTATCTATAATCAATACCTTTTGCAGGCTTATTGTAAAAAAACCTGATGCTAAGGCTTAATAAACTTTGGCAAACTTATTCCGGTATTCAATGGGGGTAAGTCCGGTGATTTTTCTGAAAATATCACGAAATGCCTTTGTATCCGTATAGCCTACATCATACATTACTTCCGAAACATTTTTCCGGGATTGTTCAAAAAACTTTTTAGCAGCCTCTATGCGTACCCGCTGTATGTATTCTACAGGAGTATTGTTTGTGGCATCCTTAAACCTTCTTTCAAACGTACGGCGTCCTATACCGGCATAGGCAGCAAGATCTTCAACTGTCATTTTATCTTCATAATGATCTTCTATAAAATCCTGAACACTTTTAATCTGTTCATCCGTATGGCTTCTTTGACCACGGAAAATGGCAAATTGCGATTGGTTATCCCTGCTTATGTCCAGGGCAAAATATTTTGAGATCATAATAGCAGTTTCCCTGTCGGAATATTTTTCTACTAGGTAAAGTATCAGGTTCCATAAGCTGCTCGCTCCACCACTGCTGTAAATATTATCATGTTCTGTTATAATGGCCCCGTCTTCTACTTCTATCTGCGGATACCTATTTTTAAACTCGTTAATATAAGCCCAATGTGTAGAACATTTACTGCCGTCCAGAAGACCTGTTTCTGCAAGAAGGAAGGCACCGACACATAAACTGGCAAGGCTTGTTCCTTCGAAATAAAGTTTCCTGAAATAGGGAATTGCATCTGCATTTGCCGCTATGCCTTCCTCCATATCCCCAAAGGTAGGAGGAATGATAAGCAGATCCGTATGGGTAACATTCTGAAGGAGCCTGTTTGTCTTTATCGTATACTCTCCGCTATTAGCAGGAACATACTCATTTAATCCTACATATTCTACTTTAAAGATTGGCTTTTTCCCGAATACGGAAAGAAACTCATTCGCAGTATGAAAAGTCCTGAATGCCGGGGTTATGGCTTCTATGGTACCATATTGAGGAACAAAAACTGATATCTGCATACCTTTTATTTTGGTGTAAATATACTTATAATTTTTGTCGTAATCCACCCCTTAGGTTGTCGTTTTTACAACACCCGTTTTTTTATTATCTGTTCGATCTTTGTCATAACAATAACAACAAAAAATTAAAACAATGAAAAACGAACAAAAAATTCAGGTACAGGCCGAAGTTAATGCTCCTGTGGAAAAAGTATGGAAAATGTGGAATTCACCGGAAGATATTATGAACTGGAATTCGGCACACCCAAGCTGGCATTGTCCCAGTAGTAATAATGATCTCAGAGTCGGAGGTACATTTACAAACAGAATGGAAGCCAGGGATGGAAGTTTCGGTTTCGATTTCTCCGGTACTTACGATAAGGTTGACCCAAACAGGGAAATAAGTTATACCATGGCTGATGGAAGAACAGCCTCTACCATCTTCGATATACAAAACGGAAAAACATTGATAACAACAAGCTTTGATCCTGAAACCGAGAATGATCCCGAATTTCAGAAACAGGGCTGGCAGGCTATTCTGGACAATTTTGTAAAATATGCAGAATCATCAAATAATTAATAATTACTAAATCCTTAAATATGAAAAAGAATAAAATAATTTTCTGGACAGCTACCATTGTACTGATCCTCTGGGAAGGCGTTATGCCTGCTGCAACTTTATTGTTTGCACCCGAATATGTAAATGCAGGAACAAAAGCCCTGGGGTATCCGGACTATTTTGCCTACGCATTAATTATCTGCAAGATATTAGGAATTGTGGCCATATCATTTAATAAGGTACCTGATAAAATAAAAGAATGGGCCTATGCCGGTCTGGCTTTTAACCTGATATTTGCTTTTATAAGCCATGCATGTGTTGACGGTAATCTGGGATATATGTTGATGCCACTTGTATTTTTGGCAGTACTGATGGTCTCTTATCGCTTCCGGAAATGGAATGTCCGAAAAGAAGAATCAGCCGCTTCCTATGATAAAATCCCGTCAGTACAATAAATCTTTGGATAATTAAAAAAAAACTAAAATATATTCAAACCTCTAAAATCAAAAAAATGACAAACAACAACGTTTCATTACACAGAATAATCCAGGCAGCTCCGGAAAAAGTTTTCCGCGCATTTGCCGATGTAACAGCTTATGCTTCCTGGATTCCGCCCTATGGATTTATATGCACTGTGCAGCAGGCAGATTTTAAAGAAGGCGGACAGTTTAAAATGACTTTTATTAATTTCAGCACCGGTAACGGACATTCTTTCGGTGGTACCTATACTGAGATCAGAGAAGGGCAGTTTCTTAAATATATTGAGCATTTTGATAATCCGGCTTTGCAGGGAGAAATGACTACTACAGTCTCATTCGGCAAAGTATCGTGCGGAACAGAAATCAGAATTGAACAAACTGGTATTCCTGAACAGATACCTGCAGAAATGTGCTATCTGGGCTGGCAGGAATCCCTTGAAAAATTAAAAAGGCTTGTGGAGCCTGAAATTCCGGATGCTTAATGTAACTATATGCTTAACCATCAAAATGAATCTGCAAGATTTGGAGTATTTATAACGTTAACGGGAAACTGTAAAGAAGCATTTACCTTTTATCAATCCTGTTTTGGAGGAGAACTTTTTTTTGAACTATTGGAAATACCTCTGAATCAATATTACAATAAACCGGTGATTAGTGGTTCTCTAATTTCTGAACGCATCGTTCTTCATGGTTCCGATCTTGTTCATGATGAAGGTTACCAAACGGGCAACCAACTTGCAATTTATTTTCCCTGTCAGGATGCATCCGAACGGTCTAGGCTTATAATGTGGCTCGCTAAAGATAAAGAAAGTTCTTCTCCGGAAGCGGAAAAACAACGGTTCATCGAAATAACAGATCTTTTTGGGGTTCGGTGGATATTGGGGGTAGCTGACGGAAAGTAAAAAAAAGTATAATAATCTATAAGATTAATTCTAATAAGATTTTCCTGTTAGATACTGTAAAACTTTACCTATTAACAATAAAATACCAGAGTGGTTAAGGAAATCTTAACCACTCTAGTATTTAAAAACTTTATAGCCCTTGGCTAAAAATCCTTACTCTTATATTAATTATATTAATCAAACTTGTCAGTTATAGTATTCACAACATTACTCGTTGTATCTTTTAAATTTGAAGAAATATTGTTGTACTCCTCCTTCACTTTGTCAGTAACCTCATCATATTTATTCTGAGCTTGATACTTAACATTCTTGGCTAATTTCTTGATTTTCTTTCTTGTATTTTTGCCACTTTTAGGAGCATATAACAGACTTATTGCTGCTCCAACTGCTGCTCCACCAATCAATGCTAAAAGTAATCCTGTCGTGTTATTTTTTTTCTTGCACATATTAATCGTTTTTCAAATAATTTGTAATTCAGTATAAAAGGGTACAATTAACATACCATTTTTTTATTCATATTCGAAAATTCTTACAAGTTAATGGGAAAAAATTATTCGAAATTATAAAATATAATCCTTCCTTTTATATAAGTTTTCAGGTATAAACAAAATGAAAAAAAGATTGTCTTTAAATTAATTCTCATTGCATTTTATTTAAGATTATTGTAATCAAAATAAATTTAAAAGAAAGCTGTACAAGTTAACAGCTTTCTTTTATTTTCAGACTTCTTTAATAAGAAGTTTTACCCTAGTTTATTTATTTAAAAGTTTGTTTACTCATTAGTATTTTCAATTACTAACAAATCTCTTTGCTTTTTTCCTGCTACTATTGAGCCAAAGACTGAACTAATAACTCCCAGCAAAAGTCCAAAAAATGAAAATAATGCAAATTTTGAAAGACCTGAAGCCACATCCTGCCCTACTTCTTTTGCTTTCTGTTCAGTTTTTTCTTTAGTTTCTTTAATCTTTGCCTTAGTCTCGTTTGTTACTTTTATCCAATTGTCAACGATCTGCTCAGATTCTACTTTTGATTTGCCGGTTCTGTGCATAACAATATTAGCTAAGGCATCACGGTCAACGGCTTCAAATGTAGAATTTTCTGATTGAAAAAGTTTAGAGAATAATGAATCAATCTTAGCTTGTGTTTCCTGAGGGTTTTCTAATATCGAATTTGCTGTACCTTTTACATTGTCAGAAGCTTTCTTTGATTTGTTTTCAAGATTTCCAGGTTGTAATTCTTTTTTATCTGTTTGCTTGAGCAGTAACTCTGCTTCGCTTTTAAGCTTCATTATGGAGTTCTGGTTGATATTTAATTGATCATTGATCATATCACCTGCTTTTGGCGCTACTGCCTTCACACCTTCACCTGCTACATCAAGTCCTTTATTAACAACAGCTCCCACACCTCCAACAATTTTACCGACTGAACTCGTAATTATATAAAGATTTAAAATAGTAAGTAGACACCATGTAATTGCCCCATGCAATGACAAATCTATCTTATTAATCTGGTTAGAAAACCAACCAGCAACCCAGCCGCCACAAAATAATGAAATTAGCATAGTGACAATCCACCATATAAGTGCTCCGGTTCCTAATCCTTTAAAGGGTTTTGCTTCTTCAAGAGGATTTATACTTCCCAGGCCAATTGCCAAACCTAATAGATTCAATAATAGTTGAACCGCTATAGCTATTATGACACCAGCAAAAATGGAAGTCCATGATAAACGATTGATAACACCAATTACAGATTGATCATTAGCAGTTTTAATTGTTTGTTTCATAATATTTTATATAAAGATTAGTATAATAGTTTAGCTATCTGTTGGTTGATATATAGACGTAAAAAAGAACTGCCAAGAATAAAGTTGGTAGAATTAGTCTACATCAAAATATTTAATTTAATAGGCTAAAGGTTAATCAATAGTAGTATTGATAATTTAATACATTAACCGATGTAATAAAGCCCTACTGAAAAAGATGAAACCTTTATAGTTTTTGTTTCACTTTAAACAGTGTCTTATTTTATTATCTCACATATATGTGATATTATTACTTATGACAATTTTCATACCAAACAAAAAAAGAAAAATAATATTATTAAGAAAATAACAATCTAAATCACTAAAAATCAGTACATAAAAAAAATAACAACTAAAGAAAATTAAAGTTAAAATGAGTTTTTACATAGTTATAAAGATCATTGAGAAATTGGTAAGTGTGAAGTTGGCTTACAGAAATTATACTATAAATAACAAAAAATCCCGGATGATCCGGGATTTTTTGTTGTATCTCAATTTATTTGATCTCCACAGGAACCGAGATTTTATCCCAATCCATTGTGAATCCATTACTGTTGATTTTATACACTAAATTTTCCTGTGTTGCCGGTAAAGCTTTTGTTTTTACATCAACACGTAAAGCATCTTTTGCCTCTTCGTATTTGTAAGCACCCCATTGTTTCGGCTCTTTGTTGAAAATCGCAGTCCATGTTCCACTTTCTTTAGGAATCAGGAAGAAGCTGTATTTCCCTGCAGGCAGCGGTTTACCCTGAACGGTAATATTTTTATCCGTTTCAAAAGTAGTTGCTTCATTAGCTCCCGCACGCCAAACTTTATCGTAAGCTTCTAAACCACCCCAGATGGTACGCCCTTTAACAGAAGGACTGCTATAGTTTATGGTAATGGTGGCATCTTTAATTTTTCCCGTAGCAGTAGCCGGAGGGCTGGCAGGCTTTTTAGTGTCCTGTGCAAAGGCATTTACTGAAAGCGTCATTGCAGCAAAAACTACAGTAACAGATTTAATCATTGTTTTCATAATAATTTGTTTGTTTATTTGTTGTTTACGAATTTACATCTTTCGGCTTATAAAATACTAAACCAATTGCAGAAAATATAACGACTGCCGCTGCGCCGATTACATTAAGCCAGAGGAAAGAAATGATATCCAACTGGTAAACGGCAATTACCGTAATTTCTGATACAATGGCAGAAATAAATACATTCGCGCCGTTGATTTTCTTATAATAAAATGCAACCAGAAAAATCCCTAAAATCGGGCCGTAGAAAAGAGACCCCAATACATTCACCGCTTCAATAAGCGAGCCCATTTGCGTGGCAAACATAGCTACCCCAATCGAGAAAATACCCCAGGCCAAAGTGTGCAGGCGACTGTATTTCAATTCGGTTTTCTCATCAGGAATATCTTTTCTGAATATCAGATGAACATCCTTTAATGAGCAGGCGGCAAGGGAATTCAGCGCTGCTGAAATGGACCCCCAGCTTGCCAGAAAAATGACGGCAAACAGTAAACCGATCATTCCTACAGGCAGGTTATTTTTTACGAAATACAGGAAAATGTAATTCGTATCCGTTTTCTCTGCATTATAATTTGATTTATTAATTGCTTCCTCTACCCTTCCGTGCAATGCTTTTACCTCAGTTTGCGTATTTTTAAAATCCTGAATTGTTTTGTTGAGCCGGGGGGAATGAGTTTCTTTTAGCTTTAAAATTTCTTTTGATTCTGCGTTAAATTTTATTTGCAAATCCTGATGTTCTTTTTCAAAAACCGCAGCCTGTTCAGGTTTTGTTTCCTTTAAATATTGATAAGAACGTTCATTAAAATAAATCGGAGCCGGTTTCAGAGAAAAGAATGCGAAAAGCAGGGCACCGATCAGGAGAATGGCAAACTGCATCGGAATTTTAACCAATCCGTTCAACAGCAAACCCATTTTTGCATTGGTGTTGTCTTTGGCCGTAATATACCTGCCGACCTGACTCTGGTCCGTCCCGAAGTAAGAAAGCGCCAGGAAAAAACCGCCAATCAATCCACTCCAGATATTGTATTTGTCTTTCCAGTCGAATTCTGTGGTAATGACATTGAGCTTGCCTGATTTCCCCGCCAGATACAACGCATCCTTAAAACCAATTCCGTTCGGCATATTCTCGATAAGCAGATACCCAGCAAAAGCCATTGTTCCCAAAATAATGAGAAACTGCAATTTTTGCGTGTGAGCGATCGCTTTTGCACCGCCAACATAGGTATAAATCAACAGAATGCCGCCCGTTAAAACATTGGTCAAATAAATATTCCAGTTTAAAACGCTTGATAAGATGATGCTCGGCGCGTAAATGCTGATTCCTGTTGACAAACCCCTGGAAAAAAGAAAAAGCAATGAAGTGAGTACCCTTGTTTTCTTATCAAAACGGTTTTCTAAATATTCATAGGCCGTATACACATTCAGGCGCTGAAAAATAGGGATGAAGGTGATACAGATAACGATCATCGCCAAAGGCAAACCAAAATAATACTGAACGAAACGCATACCGTCCGTATAGGCCTGGCCCGGTGCTGAAAGAAATGTAATGGCACTAGCCTGCGTAGCCATAATACCTATCAGCACAATGTACCAAGGCATTTTATTATCTGCCTTCAGGTAGGATTCGTTGTTTTTTTGGCCCCGGCCGATGAATACGCCGTAAACCACCACTGCAACCAGTGTAAAAATGAGAACTGTCCAATCTATATTACTCATGCCCAGAATTTAGTAAACCAATAATAAAATGCAATCTGGAATACTAATGCTACTGCTAATAGTATGTACCAGATATTCCAGTTTTTAAGTTGTTTGTTCATCAGTTTTTCTGTGCACTTAAAAAATTAAAAAATAAACGTGCCGCCCCCACATTTCCCGCAGGCAGCTGTCTGAAAAATGCCAACGGCGTATAGATAAAATTACCCTTACCGTATTGGGCATATAAAGTAGATCCCTGAAGAGGCTCTTCATCGGTATCGTGCATTTCAAAAAGCGGTTCATACGCTGCATCCCATTGTGCAGGGAAATAGGCACCACGCTCCTGCACCCAGCCTTTAAAATCATCAGGAGTAATTTTGTTTGGAAAGTTCAGTAATTTATGATCAGGGTTTAAAAACGTAACCGCAGCATTTTCTTCGGTAACCCGTTTATTGGCAATACTGAAATTGTATATCCCCAATTTATCAACGGTTGTATCCTGGTTGGTGTTATACTGCATTACCAGATTACCACCCTTTTTTACGTAAGACCATAGAAAAGGCATCCAACGACCCAGCTTTTTCTCTGTGTTATTAGCGCGAACCCCAAGTACGATGGCATCATACTGCGATAGCTTGCTCTGACTCCCGTCTCCGGCAGACTCATCTATATTGCCATAAAAATCTTCATCTTTCAGGACGTCTACCTGGATACCTGCAATGCGTAGGAAGTCAGGAATGAAATCACCCGCACCTTCTATATACCCCACTTTTTTAACCTTCGCCTGAATGTCACCTTTCATGATGGTTACAGTGGCAGGTGCAAAATATTGTAAAGAAGGTAAATGCGGATACTGAATTAATATCTGCTTTTTATTATACGTAACTCCATCTGCAACAAAATTGGCTTCCAGTTGCAAGCGGGATGAATTAACTGAAGCCAGTTTCGTTTTTGGAATAACATAATCGATGGTAGTATCTTTTCCATTGAGCGAACTAATATCCGCGCTACCTATTCGCTCTCCGTTATACATGAGATTGAGGATACCTTTATTGAAGTTTTTGCTGGAATTCACCTTAACATTTAAACTCAAATGTAAATCTTCATTTCCTTTAACCACATACAGGGGTTGTATAAATTTCAGCTCCAATGCTGGAACAATACGCAGGCCTTCGACCACATCGCCACGCACCGGATCTAATTTCTTAAAAGATAAAGGAAGTTTAACCTGAAATTTTTCAGAGCCTATTTTTAAACCAAGCAACACATTCAGGGATGACTCCGCCTCAGGCAAACCAATTAAAGTATCATTCGGAACAGAGAAAGTTGCTGCGTTGGCGGGAGGTTTTGCCAACCAGTAAGGTTCTGTAAGTGCCGCATCTGCAGGAATCTGAATGTTATGCTGAATGGTAATTAAAGAATCTTTTGACAGTTTTCTATTGAAGCTTTCTGATTGATGTAACCATTGTACATTTTCTAAAACAACAGGATCAGCAGCTCTTGAAATCAGATTTAACCTGAAATTATAATGGTCCCCGGCTACGGCTTCAGCCTGATTCGTCACCACCTCGCCCATAAATCCGGCACAGCTCAGAATGATATGGTCGAGAGATTTAATTTTATCCTTTTTCAGATCTGCATCCTGAAGTGCCATAACCTTTTTTCGTAAGGCAAGCAAAGCGGGTAAACTCAGGTCAGGATTATTGAAATTGAAGGTGGAAATAATTTGATCTAAGGCCAGGTCAATGTCAGCGTTTCCTTTTGAAGTCCAGGTTTTAACGACTCCGTCAAAAAGTGTTGCTTTTGCAGGCTCTCCGATAACATGAGAAAAATATTCAGTTTTGATTCCGGCTACAGACTGTGTTCCTGCTCCCTGGCTTTTATGTAGGCTTCTGCTTAATCCTGCCAGTTCACCATAGCCCATTCCCAGCAGCGGATCATATTGCCCAACGGTAACTTTCAGTTGATTTTCAGCGGTTGTATTAACTCCACCAAACCGGAAAGTATTCCACAATACGCGTTTGGGTTGCCATACATTCACATATTTTAATTGATCCGGAAAAGCAGTTTTATCACCTGCCAGCCTGAAGGCTTTTTCCGCAACCACGGCCGAAGCCGCATGTTGTCCGTGGCCTGCCGCTGCAGTTGGAGGAAATCGACAAATAATAACATCCGGACGGAATTGACGGATCACCCAAACAACATCCGCTATAATGCTCTTTTCATCCCATTGTTTGAAAGTATCGGTCGTATTTTTAGAAAACCCGAAATCAATGGCCCGGGTAAAAAACTGTTGGGCACCGTCTAATTTTCTTGCCTCCAAAAGCTCATGCGTTCTGATTAAACCCAATGCTGCCCCCTGCTCTGTGCCTAATAAATTCTGACCACCATCACCTCTTGTCAAAGACAGATAGCCCGTTTCTACATTTTGATCGTTGATTAACCAGGAAAGCAATCCTGTATTTTCATCATCGGGATGAGCCGCAAGGTATAAAACTTTAGGCAGCTGTTTAATTGTTTTGAGTTCACGGTAAATTTCAGAAGATTGGGAAGGTCGAACCTGTTGGGCCGAACAAAAAACCGTATAAAAGCCAAGAATAAATACAGCGCTTACTTTTTTGAACATTTAAATTTGCTTTGCGACAAATATAAGTAAATCATCTTTCTTGCAAACGTAAAAGAATCACACTGTGAATTTCATAAAAAAATGTTTAAATTTTTATTAAACCACAAACCGAAGGGGTTTAAATAATAAAACTTTTGTGATTTTGTGGTTAAGTTTAAACACACTTATGAATGAATTAGAATTCAAAGAAAATGTAAACTCTTTATTTTTTTCTCATTGTATTCTGCGTAAGATAAATATAATTAAACATGCAAAATGTGGCTGCCGCCCCGAAAGTATGCCATAAAAAGTGGGTTCCGAAACTCAACCATCCCCACTGATCAACGATACGGAAAATAAGTGCGAAAACAAACGACAATAAAGCAAAACCCACCCATTTTCCGGCTTTCCACTTTGTATACATCAAATACCTTACTACCGAAAAAAGCACAAATGAAGCCATGATCGCATAATTGATATTGATAAAGAGAGCAAAGTTATCGACCAAAATCCAATTTCTCAAACCCAACATAAGGATCACATAGACAATAACCATTACAACAGCATAGTACCATTTGGTGCTCTTTGCTATAAAATAAAATCCGGCAGACAGACACAGCAGCATAATGGGCATCCAATCCATCATGATAAATACCGGCCATTGCCTGAAAGAATGGTAAATAGTTCCGCCTATGGCACCAATGTACAATAAAATTAAGCAGTAGGTTAAAAAAGGATATTCTTTAAAACGACCCTTCAATTTAATGGTCCAGAAAATGGCTATGGCTAAAAAAAATACAGCAGTTATTGCATTGAAAGGCTCAGGAAAAAACTGAGCCATATCGGTTTCTTTATATAACATGCCTCCATCCGGAGGTATTAAGTTTATCAGCATTGTCTTACTATATACTTCTTCTAAATATAGAAAAAATATGGCATTAGTAAATTCAATGGCAAAAAGCTTCCTTATCCTTCTATGGAAGTAGCAAAAAATATTGCTAAGATTTTAGGAATTACTATCAGTTATCTTCTAGGAGAAACCGAGGAAATAAACATCTTTAAAGATCCGGCAATGCTCAACCGTTTTAGCGACATCAAAAAACTTGATTCCGAAAATGAAAACATCTGCATTCTATTGTAAGATCATTATCTATATCAATAACAAATGCTTATCCATTTTCATCATCATTTAAAGACCAAATCTGACCTGTTTCAATTCTTTTAGTTTCCAATTACTAATAATGTTTTATTATTATTTTTTGCCATTAATAAAAATCTATAAAATAAATCTTCTTTAACATTTTGTTGCTCTAATAATTCAATCAGATAATTAATATGGTTTTGATATAATCTAAAATCACCATATATATCAAACAGATTATCATATTTCTTATTGAAAATTTTAATAATATTTTCAAATTTTAAAAATTCAGAATCAGAAATATTAAATAAAATCTGACTTTTGTTATCTATATCTAAAAAATTAACTGACATATTAATTTGCTTTTTGAGGAAATGAAGTTACAATTTTACCTTTCTTTTTATCTACAATTACTCTATGAGAAGTTTCCTCCGCTGGCGCGAGCGTCAAACTCGTTGCCATTCACATCACAAATTTAAATCTATTTTCAGAATTTTCTAGTCATCATTACAGTAGTTTCTTACACTAGCAAATTTTCATTTGTATATTTCTGTTACAAAGCTACTTTCAGGACCCATTAATATTAAATAATATAAATCCGAGAAGATTTTCTCGGATTTATATAAAGATTGTTAATCTTTATTCGGGCACGAGCGTGACGCTCGCGCCAGCAAGGGGGATTTGTATCCGCGAGCAAGTTATTTTTTATAGGGCTTTCCTAAATATTCTTTTGGAGGCTTTATAATTGGTAAATTATATTCTTTAATGGGATAAAAATACTTTCTTAAATCTCCTTTTGCAATCAATTCTAGATGGTTTAAATCTTTTATCTTATACATTACTCCTTTTTGATAATCATTACCATTATAATGACTTAAATTTTTATCAAAATCATTCTTCTTCAAACTATTAGGCTGTTGTATAATTTGAAACATAGGATGATAGGGTTTTGTAACAATTATTTTACAGCAATTTGTATAAAATGTGCCTTCTTTTTTTATCATAAAAGAAGGCTTTATAACATTCTCATATTTTACAGACATTATAATTAGTGTATCATATCTATTTAATACATAAAAAATTCCGTCAGTTTTTGAGATTTCTTGATGGATAATATCAGTACTCTGTAAAACTTTATTATAAACTTCGTCAGATGTAAAGTAGGGATTTTTTACTTCTTTTTTACAAGAATATAATAATACAGACATTAGCATTAATACTATTATTTTCATTTTCTTAATGTCTTTAAATTAATTTTACTATTAATGGGCATTGGTTTATTTACCCCGCTGGCGCGAGCGTCACGCTCGTTGCCCATTCATACATTACAAATTTAAACCTATTTCCAAAATTCTCTGATCACCTTTATAGTAATTTTTTGTACTATTAAATTTCAATTATAAGATTCCACAAAAAAAGTACTTTCAGTCTTTCAAATATTAAAATAAAAATCTGAGAAATTAATACTTTCTCGGATTTATTTATAAATTGTTGATTTTACTTTTTTCGGACACGAGCGTGACGCTCGCCCCTTGCTGGCGCGAGCGTCACGCTCGTTGCCATTTATATATTACAAATTTAAATCTATTTCCAAAGTTTCCTAATCATCATTATATTAATTTTTTGCCCTACTATATTGCCATTCATAAGGTTTTGTTACAAAACCACTTCTAAAACAACCTTAATAAAAATCCGAGAAATTAGTACTTTCTCGGATTTATTTATAAGTTGTCAGCCTACCTAATTCGGACATCAGTGTGACGCTCGCGCCAGAAGGGGATTTAACATGGTATATATAATTATTATAAAAAGTAATCTTATAAATTAAATCATTTCACTTTCCTGTTTCAATAGATTTACTCTGTATTTCTCTTTGTTTAGAAATCCTTTCCCTATTAATACTAGCTGAATAAAATGCCAAAGCAAAAGCAAATCCTGCTATTAAAAAGAAATAAAAATAATATTTTACATGATAATCCTTAAATTTATCTAAATCATGAAATCCTTCTTTATATAAGTAATATGCTATAATAATTCCAATAACTATCCACCCAAAAACATATAATATTTTAGAGGTACCAATATAATTTTTGTCAATACATTGGTAAATTAAACTATAGGAGCCATACACTAAAAGAGATAATACAACTAAAAAAACTGCAAAGGTGGAAAATTTAGTTAAAGCTTTTCCTCCTTTCTCTGATTTATCATAGCATATATAAATATGATAAAACAATAACCTTATAAATCTAATCATTTTAAAATGCTGCTTTGTCATCGTTATAATAATGTTCATAAACGGCCATTCTACCAAAATAAACTAATGATGTAGCAGCGAATTTAATTTATTTAACACTAGCAAGATGTTTGCACTAGCAGCTGGAGCGGAATTATCTTTTTTTACTACTGACCACTTTCACTTAATAATGAATGTAAACTTTTAAAAGGATAGTCTTTATACATTTTGGTATTAATTGCATATACTTCATTATTATATAAGATAAAGCTGACTGACATTTCTTCATTAGGTGTAAGATATCCGAAATCTTCTTTCCCTTTATTATTAAAGGAAAAATTAATATAATTACCTTGAAAAATAATTTCTACAAATTGATCATCAATTCGTTTTAATTCTTTACCATCTATATAGTATTTTGCCTCTTTTATATGAAAAGGAAAGTCGTAAAAACTAAAATATTGTGCAATTTGAACATCAACATCAATTGGAAAACGTGTTATTTCATAATTAATAATAAAATCTTTATTTGTTTTATTAATAACAAACGGGATATTACGGAGCTTTCCAAGCTTTGTAACTTTAACGTAATACTTATTATTAACTATTGCATCAAACCCTATAGAAGTATTATCATACTTAAAGCTTTTTAGGTAATCTACTTTTATATCATTTTTATTAAGCAAATCCCCCAATTTAATTTCTGGTTTTGAATTACTTACCGTTAATTTATTATCATATTCTGAAAAAAGAACTGTTCTGTATATGAGATAGCCTATTACAGTCAGTCCAACAATAAGATATATTAGTAAACGTTTTTTTTTCATGATTTTACAAATTATAAGGTTAAATGATTATTAATAACTCCTCTCCGCTGGCGCGAGCGTCACGCTCGTTGTCGTTCACATCACAAATTTAAATCTATTTCAAGAATTTTCTGGCCGTCATTACAGTAGTTTCTTACACTACCATATTTCCATTTGTATATTTCTGTTACAAAGCTACTTTCAGGCCCATTAATCTTAAATACTAAAAATAAAAATCCGAGAAAGTGTATCTTCTCGGATTTATATATAGATTGTTAATCTTTATTCGGGCACGAGATTTCGATGGTTTTTAAAAGGCTATACTCCCACAAAAGAAGACTTTGCACCCAGCACAAAAGAAAAACCAAATAAAATACTAAACAAGTCTCTTTGGAAAAGACTAGGCAATCCTCTAATTGACAAAAACAATCCACCTGCTTGTATGAATTTGTCACTTAAAGACCTACCTGATGAACAGTGGAAACCTATAAAAGATTTCGAAGAGCAATTTGCCATTTCTAATAAAGGAAGAATAAAGCGATTAAATACTTGGACTACTAACAAAATCAAAACTTTCTTAAATGAACATATCATATCCCTGCGCTTTGATGTACAACCAAAAAATAAAGCTTACTATTTTTATACACTGTTAAGTCACAATGGTAAAAGATCTCGTATAACAATTACTAGACTACTTTATTATTCTTTTGTGGAGGAGTTTGATCTCAATGATAAAACTCTTATTGTGGTAAATGAAAATGAGCCAATGTGGGATATAGATGTTTCAAAACTCTCATTAAATTCTATTCATTCTGTCTTTAAAAGAAAAACTTAAAACAAACCATTAACCATCATAAAAACCAACTGTCAAACTGATTTTAAAAAGATAGCCAATTCAATTAATCTTACATCAGTAACTTCATATCCCAGTTGCTTTTTTATACTATTAAATTCATTGGGTAAGCCAGATTTTATAGTTTCTTTTATTGCATCTATATATTCTAAATAAATTGAGATATTACCTATTTTAGAATAGAAACCGTTCGAAAAAAAGTATTTACAAATCTTACTATCCCAAATAGGATAAACATTAGGATTTATAAAATGAAGAAGTTTAGATAATCCAACCAACGACTTATTTGTAAAAGGTTTCAAGTTTTCAATCTCAATTTCGGTTAGAATATTATCACTTGACTTTGCTTTATTAAACAAGTCAACAATCTTATCTATATCAGTACAGTCTATGTTTTTTAAGATCGTTGGCATCCAACCATAGATCATAAATGCACCACAAATCAAATCTTGTTCAGTAAATATGTCCTTTTTGAAATAATTAATAATACGGATAAGATATTAAGTAACTATTATCTTCTTCAAGTTTAATATTGGGAATAATTTGTTTGAGTTCTTCTAAATTGATTTTCATATCAACAATATAATAAACAACTTCATTATCGAATTTGATAAAGGCTTTTTATTTTAATTTTTAATATTGGTTAATTACGATTTATTTAATATCAGAAAACTATAAAATTCCTAGTTTGTAAAAACATATGTTATTCCAAAAAAGAAAATACAGAACATAGTAAAACCAAGAAAAAAATACAAAACCTTGTGAAAAACTACCTCCAAAATCCTTTTTTTATTATTCTTTTGTAAGAATGTGATCTCAATTAATAAAACACTTGTTATGGTAAATGAAAGCAAACCAATGTAGGTTAAAGATGTCTCAAAACCCTCATCGCAATTAAGGATTGTCATTAACACAAAAACCACTGCAAAAATAGCAATGGTTATGTTACTTGACCATACGAAAGTATTCATATGGTAACCAAGGTTTTAACTAATATCCTAAAAATAAAAATGTATACTAGTCTTATATGTTAGAGCAAATTCAAACATTTTAATAATATTCTCTGAACCACTTAAAATTTTATTTAACTCAATTAATGTGTTAGATATAAGACCTAAATCTGTGATATGTTCGTCTTCATAATCATCTATATTACATTCTGAAACTTTATTAATTAAGGAGAACACACCTTCATTCCATAATTTTTCAAATTCCTGCTCGGATAAATTTAATTCTACTATCTGTTCTTTAGTAGCTGTATCGTAATCTAATGCATTTTCTGCTTCTTTATTCTTTGGAACAATTATTGTTTTTGGCATGTTAATCATTATTATTAAAATGAGTTACTTGATTATATTCACCTTGACTTCTTCCCAATTGTTTTCCATCTACAGTTTTATTATTTGGAATATTACCGTCCATATCTAAATAGCTTCGTCTTCCTGTTATATTTGTATCTTGAATTCTAAAATAATTACCGTTATTATCATAAACAATTTGCAATCCTGTTTCAGAATTAGTATAGATTGTTTTTCCTGTGTCTGTGGTTACACCTTCTGCTTCAGGTGCAAATTTCTGTATGGTTTCTGACAAGCTAGCACTGGGCCATTCAGAGGAATATTGCGCTGCTCTTTCAGCTCCTCCTCCTCCGACAATAGAATTCATTTGTGTTCTTGAAAGTGGAGTCCCTCCATTCATTGCGGCTCCTTCAGTCTCAACAACAGCAGCTTTCGCTCCTCCAGCTTTAGCAAGACCTTTCCCAGCTGCAACCATAACAACCGCAGCTCCGACAGCTTCAGGATCCTCCGCTGGCGCGAGCGTCACGCTCGTTGCCATTCACATCACAAATTTAAATCTATTTCCAGAATTTTCTGGTCATCATTACAGTAGTTTCTTACACTACCATATTTCCATTTGTATATTTCTGTTATAAGGCTACTTTCAGGCCCATTAATCTTAAATACTAAAATAAAATCCGAGAAAGTGTACCTTCTCGGATTTTTATATAGATTGTTAGTCTTTATTCGGGCACGAGCGTGACGCTCGCGCCAGCAGGGGGAAGTTTTTTTGTTATCTGTTCCGAAGTTGCAAATTTTGGAGAGCAGCGTTATTCAAACCTATATAAGGATCTGTTAAAATTAATCTTCTTTTTAAATTATCTGGTAACCCATTTAATGACTTATCATCATCTATTATAATTAAATCATCAGGATCAATTTTATTATCATTTATCCATTTTTCTATTTCCTCTCTTCTTGAAAATTTGGAATCTAATTTTAAATTCATAATAGATATTTCTTTAAATTTAATATTTCTCCTCTGAAAAATATTTTCCCATTCTTGAATATCAAATCTAAATCTATGTGAAGTTGATAAAATTATTTCTAAATCATCAATTGAATTTATAACATCAATAGCATTTGCATTAAATTTATAAAATCCATCTTCTTCCATCTCCACTTTTTTATATGGATTAGCGTGAACCATTACACCATCAATGTCTAAAAAAAGCCTCATAACAAAATTTATTAAAGTAAAATGCAGCCAAAATCCTTAGGATTAAATCCTTTCGGCCAAATTGTAGTTTCATTATATACCGCTCCTCTAAATATTGCTTCCTCTATTTCTAAACAACACATATCTGCTCCGGATAAATTTGCATTACTAAAATCCGCAGAATTAATATTGGCATTATTTAGATTTGCTTTTTGTAATTTTGCGTGTCTAAAATCACATCTGTAAGCTGTTGCATTTGATAAATCTGCATTCATTAATAAGGTGTCACGTAAATCCGCGGTAATTAAATTTACAAAAGATAAATCTGCATTTCTCAAATCTGAATTATAAAGAAGTGCTCCTCGTAAATTGGATTTATGAAAAATCACACCTTTCAATTCAACATTTTCAAGCTTAACTCTATGTAAATCTAAATTATCCAAAATAGCACCTTTTAAGCTATTATAAGGAACATCTATTTCATTATTATTTTCACAATAAATTTTCATAATTATAATTTTATCGTTGCCCCCAATCAGTTGGGTCTACTTTGGTATCTTTTACAGGAGCAACTCTAGATTGTTGACTTGGGGATAAAGTTCCTGGCACTTGCTCTGGTTCCACACCTGTTAATTTCCCTGCAACATATCTATGATTTCCTTCAACTATAACACCTTCACTTGTAACTTTTATAGGAGGTGCTACATCTCCGTTCATTATTCTTCCTACATAATTTTCAACTACGGGTCCTGAAACGACCCCTTGTGTTGTTTTCAAACTTGAATCTTGTAGCGCTTGAGTAACCGATTCCTGCGTTACTGTTATTGATTTAGAAGTGGATGCTTCTCCAGCTGCAGTTGCTTTACCTATTAAATTTCCAGCACCCTTCAATCCCGCAGTGACAGTTGCATCAATTACTTTTTGTGTCAAATCACTCCCGGCTTCTCTTCCCGCTGCATTAACTCCTTTTGTAGCTGCTGTATATCCAATACTGGCTGCAGATACCATTGGTGAAAAAGTTTTGGCTACGCTTTTTAGCATATTGGTTTGAGCTCCTATAGGATCTTTTGCCATTGCTTTGCTTGCTGCATTTATACTGTTTATTGGATGTCTGACAAAATTAGCGGTTCCTTGAACTGTTGCTTTTGCTCCTTGATATAAACCAGAATAATACGCTTTAGTAAGTTCCCATAATTTTCCACAGCACTGTTGTGCTTCTCTACCATCTGGATCAACAAACATTATAGGATTATCTAATGCATAGGTATAAGGTGAAAATCTTCTCGACTTTTCTGCCAATTCGTCTTCTACCCCCCATCTTCCAATGTCCGCCATGTACATTCTCGCCCCATAATCATACATACCCGTCTCTTGAAGTTCCTTGCCGTTGTATTTGTAATTCTTATAGGCACTTGGACTAAAAAAGGAGAATCCCGTTTTTAAATGGTTCATTCCAAATGGATAATAATCATTAGCATCTGTAATCTCAAGAGCGCCTGTGCTGTTTCTTACGAAACTTATCCTTACATTTCCTAAATGATCTTTATACTGGTAAATATACTGATCTTTTCCATAATCATAAAATCCTTCTGCGGTTGGGAAAAACTGAAGCTCAGGATTCTTTGCCCCTAAACCGGGAACAACATTTAAAGTCTCTGCAGAATAAGCCTCCATTTCCAAAGCTTTGCTCGTTTCCAGACTAGCAGCAAACATTTCCGTACCTCCTCCATTATTTCCGGATCCTGTTATATTTATATATTGAAATCCATCAAGATAATCTGTAGTTTCCGTAGAAGAAGTAGTGCCTGTTATTCCAACAAGTGTTTTTACGACTTGTTTTCTCAGCTTTGTCCCATTTGATCCATACTTTGTAGTAATATCAGTATATGCCTGACTTGAACCAATAGATATTGCATTGGGCAGATTTAAATAATTATACACTATTCCATTGATTTGTTTATCTGCCATATTGATCATATTCCCATTAACATCATATCCTATGGGAAGTCCTGTTGTTCCTTCATAACCAGTCTTGTTACCACTGTTATCTTTTATGGTAGTGGCCCGGTTTCCTGAATAAGTATATTCTAAATCATCAATTTTTGTGGCAATTGTCCCTTGCAGAACTGAGGTTCTATAAAGATTGGTGATATTTCCATTCAAATCATAGGTTAAAGATTCTGTATTTTCTTTGCTGTTGGGGTTATTTGGGTTTTGATAATATCCAGCTGTTAATCTGTTCAGCTTATCATAAACATATCCGTATCTCTTAGGAGTAAGAGAAGGATTGGCTCCGATTGTTTCCACTGCCCTCCAATCTACTTCTGCGATATTACCATTGTATTTTGCCTCAACATTTTTTCCAGAGAATAAGACTGGATCCGGATTAGTGATTCCTTCTTTCTGATTGTATTTGATCTTATAAGCAAAAAGCTTCCCTCCTAAATCAGCCACGGACATCTGGTTTTTATTGATGTCTGTTAGCCAACCTCTGATATTGTAATTGTAATCAATGCTTTGGAGATTGTTTCCTACTTTTTTATTGCTTAACTGCGAAAGTTCATTATAGGTATTGTCCGTTAATAATTCTTCGGGGTTGCTATCAACCTGATGATAATGTTGTTTTAGCCTGTTTCCATTATCATAAACAAAACGTTCATTGATGGTAACACTTGCCTCACCCGGTTTTCTCATATGAGTTGTGATCGCTTTCTGTGGAGTACCTGCAAAATCAAGTAAAGTTTCTGTTTTGGTGTATCCTCCCAGGTGATTAACGGAATGAGTTCCTAACACTCTTCCTTTGCTGTCATAGTATGTATAATTACTGGTCCAGTTATTATCTTCTATATTTTTTACCAGACTCATCACAGGAAGACTTTTGGTACTCACTGCATTTGATGTGGAATTATCAGTAATAACAGGCGTTCCTAAAATATTGGTTGGAAATGTTGGATTAAAGCTGTATACAGGATAGGTATCATAATAGTTGATACTTAAAAGAGTGGTAATGGTATTAGGATAACTTGAAGCATTATTCGTGTAATAAGCTCCACGGCCTCCCACAATAAATCCTACGGAAGCAGTTCTCGTTACATTGTTACTCCCCACAGCATCGGCTTTTACTTGCTCAGCCGCCCTCCCTATTGTTCCGGATTTTTCTGTAGAGGTGTAGATTCCGGTGTAAGCAACTCTTCCAAACTGATCATACTTGGTAAAAAGCCATTGTTTATTAGCTCCCATTACAGCATCCTGGGTCATGATCAGCCGATCCTGTTTATCATATACCATAAACTCATAATCTTTACCCGGAAGTTTCTTAAGAATAAGCCTGTTTCTTCCATCATACCGGTAAATATAACACAGGCTTCCCAGTAGCGTATTAACATCAGCAACCACAGCCGCTTTAGGAGGAATGACAAAAGCTAACTGATCAAATTCGTTATAAACATAATAAGTATCTGCATTTTCAGTAGGGCTAATAACTTTTCTAACCAGAATAGTCTGACCTTTTCCATTCTTGAATTCAATGGTCTTATTGCCATCTTCATCCGTGATTGTATTTTTATACAATTGATTCGCGCCATAGTTCACGGACTGGCTGATGGCAGATGACGTGGTTCCACTGGCCCAACCGGTTACTGTTACGTATTTTTTAACTTCTGTTGCGGTGTTGGTTCCATATTCAAACCTTACAGGTTTATCACTCCAGGCCGTCCCTACTTGTTTTTGTTCTAATAGTCTGTCCAAAGGAGAGTTTTCTAATGTCTTTTCCGCATAGATCTTCTCCTGTCCGTAAGGAGTATTTATGACATTGGCTAAAGGATTTGAAACAATACCTCCGTTTAAGGTCTGTCCCTGGGGAATAGGTAAATAATCTTTTACCTGTCTTCCGAAGCCATCATATTCAATAGGGGTAACCACATCTTTTCCTGTCGGAGATGCTTTTATATTTATAATCTGCTTAGGTCTACCAAGACCATCAAAATACTGAACTGTTTCTGAGGTTTTGGTCGGCTGATTATTGGTATCATAATCAAGAATCGTCTTTGAATATACATAGTTTTCCGTTGGAGAAAGTTGGGCATGTACTAAACTAACTACAAGCACAGCACCTACAGATATTATTTGCTTTATCTTTTTCATCGTATTTTAGTTTTTATCATATTCAAAACTGAAAGAAGCTCCTTTACCTGCAACTGCTACACCACCATCACCAGGTCCATGGTTTGTGATACTTGGCGTTAGAATAATACTTCCATCGGTATTTATTGTTATTTTCCATATTGTTTGTGTACCATATTCAATAACATTAGTGATTACTTTTGTAGTATTAGGTCTACAGGAAGCTGGAATGCTTGCTGCATTGCTATTATACCAATAAGTATTATTAGGTGCAATTAGACTTAAATTTCCTTTAAAATGTCCTGAGTTTGGTTGATTAACATAAGAGCTAGCTCCTAGCGTAATTCCGTTTAATGAGCCTATATCGCAACCATTGTACATACAAGGACTGTTATTAGCCTCATTTTGACCATTGGCATCAATATCATTCTGCGCTTTTTGATCAGCATCTGCCTGGCTGATGTCTGAAGAGTATTTTTTAGCGGGTACGATGTATGTGTACGTATTTGATATAGCGTCAGGAGAACAATTTTTAGTAAACACTTTACTTTTTTCAGCACTATAAAAACATGGTATAGCATTAGCCAGGTTTTGTCCGTTAGTATTGATATCGTTTTGTGCCATTTGGTCAGCATCTGCCTGGCTGATATTTGAAGAATATTTTTTGGCTGGTACAATGTAAGTATAGCTTGCTGTTCCCCCTGGAGGACAATTTTTACTAAAAGTTTTACTTTTTTCTATGTTAAAAAATAGACAAATAGCATTGGCATTGGCTGTATTCTGTCCGTTAGTACTAATATCATTTAATGCTTTTTGATTAGCATCTGCGATAGAAACCTCAGATGTATAGGTATTAGCAGGAACTATATAAGTATAAAGATCTGCTGATGTTCCAGCGGGACAATTATTTTTTATAAAGCCTTGTTTTTGTTCTACATTGTAATAATATAAATCATAACTAATTGAGAAATTTACAACAGAAGAAGGAGTGTTCGCTGCAGTCTCATAAAGATACTTTAATATTACATCGCCGTTTGGCTCTATAGAAACAGACCATACCCTATTTCTGCTCGTAACCTGAGTAGACCTTTGTGAAGAAGGTACACAGCTTCCTGTAATTTTTCCAACTATTACTCCCTGTAATAACAAATTTTTAGTAACCAAATCATCATTTATAAATACGCCATCAAATGTTAGTTGTACTGTTGATGGAGGAGTTTTAGAAACACCTATGGAAAAATACGGAATTGCATCTGCCGAATTAAAAGTACAAGTAGCCGGTACACAATTTCCATTTAGATTGGCCTGAGATTGGCCATTGTTATTTAAATCAGCTATTGCTTTCAGATTAGCATCATTCTTACTTATGGTAGAACTATATTTTCCCTCAGGAACAATATATAAATATCGCTCCCCAACTAAGCCTGACGGACAATTTTTTTTGATATAATAATTAGACATTTCATCATTGTAAAAGAGGCCGCTGACAGGCTGTTTAAACTTGTATTTATATTCTTTTAACAACTCATTATCTTTTGAAATAATTTTTTCGAGTTGATTAGTACTCGTGTTATATTTATATATTTCACGAATTCCATTGGAGGGAGTAATGCTAGTAACACCTATTAATGGATTATGAGTGTAAGTAGTGATCTGATAGCTTGCTAGATACTGATTTTTTCTAAAAATATCCAAAGCATTATTAAGTGTTTGCTCTGTAGAATCGTCTACATCTGCTATAGATTTGGTTTGCAAGTCAGTAATTATGGTAGACATACCAGACAAGGCCAACAATGAATTATAATCTATACCTTCAATTTTCGCGAGAGGCAAAGTTTGGCCATACCCCCATACAATACTCACATTCACTCCAGATTTTGTGTGATATTGTAATAGGTTTCCTTTATTGTCATATTGGTCATAAATAATTTCATTATCCATAACTTCAGAAGTGCTGTCAATGGTATTAAGCAAGACGGATTGAATCTGTTTGGGTAAGAGTTTGGTATGTCCACTCCAGTTATTAGAATAGTTTAATTTTGTTTTGGATATGGCAATGTTATTATTATATCTGGTCGTTTCCAAAGGAATGCTTAACAAGTTATTCTGAATGAGATCAGCTGAACCCGAAACATCATTAGCAAATTTATAAGTAGTTTTTAATTTCGTTTGGTCTGTAGAAGTCGTTTCTTCTGATGTAAGATTATTTGTCAAATTTGTATCATAGAAATAATTGGTTTTTGTACTTATTGTATTTCCATTAAAATAGTCTGTTGTGGTTGTAGAGGTAAGACGTTGTTGATTAAGATTAATTTTATAATAGCGATCATACACCAAATGTTCAAAAGAACCCCATGTTACAAATTGATCTTTATTTTGAAACTTTAGCAAGCTATATTGATTCTCAATTGTTTTAACAGGAATTCCTTGCTCCCCTATATAACTAGTTTTAAGTAGTTTTCCCCGGTAATAACCATAATCCTGATAAGGCATAGTTAAATTCTTATAACTATCAATAACTTCCTGAGGATCTAAAAATTCCCTTTTAAGCTGTTTATCGGGAATGCTGTCAGGAATGCTTTCTAAGTCTGAGAAATAGTATTTCCTATAAAGTTTATTATTAACCCACTCATTCACTTGCGAATAATTAACTGGATTATTAGTGTACGTATTGGGATTTATACTATTAATAAATTCCTTTGGCCTTATATGAAGAATAGGATTAAGAAAATTATAAATTTCGTCTGAGTAACCGTCATAAACATAAATAAAAAAAGAATTATTGATCCCACTACTTTTTGCAGAAATAGAACCATCGTCAGCATCCTTATCATACGTGAAATCACGGATGTTTTGATTATTTCCATCAAAATCAAGAATTTTTTTTATCCTTGCACCTCCAGTGGTTCCAGTCTGATTTCTCAGATATTGTAGGAAATGTGAGTTAGTATCTCTCCAGATAGTTTTTGAATAAGTATTTGGCTCATAATAAAAAGAGGAATACCCTCCTGTAGGATATTCGATTTTTCTTAATAATCCGACATCACATAATTCAGGATTGGGGTTTCTTTGATCTCCAACAATGGTTGAGCTACCAAGGGAATTGTTATATAGATAATTGGGCGTAAGTTGATTATTTTCTGGTTTTCCGTTCCAGTATCCCCAAAAATCAATACCAAAGGAGGTATGTTCTGGAAGGTTAGAAGTTTTATAATAATCAAATGAATATTTTTTATCGCTGTCCGTTACTGAAGATAAGAAGAAATAATCTTTTATTCTGTTATAACTAAGACTTATACTTTTTATTTCTTTATTTTGATTGTTAGATACTGATACATTGTTCAACCTTAAAGATTTGTATCCGTATGCATACGGTGTACCATGATTATCAACATAGGAAGTGTAGGCAGGAAACTCCGTGTAGCTAAACATAATGGTTGCAACATTATCAATAGTTATTTTCTGAGGGAATACTTTTTTAACTAAATTCATGCTGGTTGCTCCTTTGAAATTATTTTCAGGACCATTGTAATAGTTAGAACCGTATTTTCCAGGTCTTATTTCTCTTTGTCCTGAAACATAAAAATTCAAATCAAAAAAGCTTTGTTTTATTCCTGTAGATGAAGTACTGTTATAGTCTTGAGGGGGAAAATAGTTACCATGACAAAAATTGGTCCATTCAGGACCGTACTTTTTGTTTTCAATAATAACATTCCGTCCATTCATATATTCAATCTTGGTTAGATACCAAGACATTATTTTCATATTGTAAGCAGGCGTTTGGAGAGGCGTTTCCCCTAAAATCCCAAGATCATATGATATTTCCAGATTATCGGAATCACCTCCAAAATAATACTTGTTTCCTTTTCCGTCTGTAATGATAATCTCAGAAGAAGCTGGCTTACATCCTGCATTGGGGTCATTTTGAGTAGAAATTCCTGTAATATCTATTTTTAAGTTAGGATCATTAGATACCGCTACAGGTTTGAGGTCAATACCTATATAGAAGTAACCGGAGATTCCCATAAAATTAAAATTAAATTTATCGGGTTCTAATTCATAAAAATAACCTATCTGTTGTGTGGGACTCAAATAGGGGAAATAATCTTGCAATGAACCATTACTTAATTTAGCACGAGGATATTGTACATCAAAAATCTTCTGGTTTGTCAACCCCAATCCTGCAGCAGCTCTTGCACCTACCAGATAACCTCCTCCATCAAAAAGACCATTTGTATTTTCATAATGCTTTACATCATCTGGTAGATTTTTTATAGTACGGGTAATAGCACCTCCATAACTTAGAAACCAATCCTGTCCCACGTAATTGGATTGTTTAGCAGGTATAAATCCTGAGGAATTGTAGGCTAAACTAATGTTGAAATTTTCTCCGGTTCCAGGCACTTCAGTAGAATAAACCGGAACACTTACATCAATACCTCCGGAATAGAGATTTACTGGAATATTTCCAAATCTTTCCATTTCATAGCTCTGCGGAGATTTAATATCAACAGGTTTAGCCCGATATTCTGACATTTGACCTTGAGCGCTAAAAAATATAAAAAATATATGTAATAGTAATATCTTTTTCAAATCTATATTATTAATGTTTATATAGGATGTTGTTATAACTGGATCTTTTAAGTCTATTTTTAATCTCTCCATTATTTATTTCTTAATCAATTTAGCATTAGCAGTTTTATTCGTATCCGTCTTGATCACTACCAGGTAAGCACCTTGTATCAACGGCTGTGTATTAATCTTAGTCACCTTATTCTTCGTTTTTAGATTCTGAAGCTGTCTTCCTCCCATATCATACAAAGTAATATCCGCTTCCCTGAAATCAAAGCCTATTTCTACATAAGCATAATCTGATACCGGATTCGGGTAGATCTTGATATCCTGTTTTTCGATTAACTGATCCAGTTGTTTGTCTCCCAGCTTCACAATCTTCCAGTTCTCCTTCCCTAATTCCTCTGCACTGGTTCCTGCTAAAATGATGGAACCATCCCTGTTCAGCTTAATATCCGATAACCTTTCTTCTCTCTTTCTGGATTCTCCCTTTACATGCTTTCTCCACTGTTCATTTCCATTAGGATCCAGATACAGCATCCAGAATGTTTCATCATCTGTTTCTATTCTTCCTTCTGCCTGAGTATAGCCACCCAATAAAATTCCTTTAGTAACCTCTTGATTCTTGGCTCTTGATTCCTGGCTCTGTATTACACTCATACCCATCAAAACATCCCTGTTTTTGAAGTTGTAGGATTTTTGCCACTGTTCATCTCCTCTTTCATTTAAAGAAACTAACCACAAATCTGTTCCTTCTTCTATTCCTACCGTTTTGTTTCCGGATCTTTCACTTCTGGATTCTCCTCCGATGATATAACCGTTTGAGGTTAAAGCCAGTGTTCTTAGATGATCATCTCCTTTTCCTCCCAGGTTCTTTTCCCATTCTACCTTTCCTTCTTTGTTTAGTTTTACGATCCAGTAATCTCCTTCGCCAAAGTTTTCAGTGGTTTTTGCATAGCGGGATATAGGATTTGAGGTTCCTGTAACTGAGTTTTGATTTCCGGAATCGGAAACACGAAACTCGGAACTTCTTGAATAGATTCCCAGAAGTGCTCCTCCATCTCTTGTGGGGATCATCTTCTCCACTTCATCTAATCCCCTTCCTCCTAAAATAAGTTGTGAGATTTCTTTTCCGTTTTTATCGAGTCTGATAACCAGGATATCTTTTGAACCGTAACCTTTGGATGCATTCTGAACATTTCCGGCTACAACAAATCCTAAATCTGTGGTTTGGATAACTGATCTGGCTTCTTCATCAGCACTTGTTCCCAAAGTTTTCTGCCACAATTCATCTCCAGATTCATTAATCCTAATGAGCCAGATATCTGATCCTCCTTTCGAGTCATCTTTTTTATCTATTCCCTTTCCGGAATATGAGGTTCCTGAAATTAAAAAACCTCCTTCCTGAGTGGCTACAGTTGAAGACAAATAATCATGATTGTTTCCGGAGAAATACTTTTCCCAAACCTGGTCTCCCTGTTGGTTGAGTTTAACCAAATGAAAGTCGTATCCATTGTTTTGCTGGATATTGCTTCCTGCATCTTTCTTCTGGTTTCCAGCCTGTATGACACTTCCTGTTATCAGATACTGCTGATCGATTGTTGTGGTTACCTGGCTCAGGAAATCCTGGGTAGAAGATTTAATATCTTTTTGCCAAACCACTTCCTGGGCCGATAGCCCGGAAATAATGCACATAGAAAGTACACTGAAGTAGAGTTTTTTCATCCTTTATGGTATATATTTTTTAGTTGAATTCCGTCTGATATAAAAGCGTGCAAATTTAACGCTTTTTATGACTTGTTAATTTCACTTTAAAAAGATTTAATATGAATTACATCATGTTTGATTATTCATTTACAAAATGTTACGATTACTATACTGCAAAGGTATGCTGTATAACGACCGAAATTGACGCATTAAATTTTGAAGTGTAAATAATCAAGAAAATACTCAAATGATATTTTCAGAAGTTTAGCATAGTCTTCTTATCCTGAATTTGTACCCGCCATTTTCTTTTCTCTCTTTCTTTCAAGGATAAGGTGTGCCGCATCCAGCATTTTAACCGTATGGATATACGGCATCACGATATTCCTTTCCGGCAGATTTTCATAGACACCCATTGAGAAATAGACGATTCCGGACATAAAATAATCAAATTCTTTGGGGGTATATTCCCTGAATGCTGTTTTGAAAACCAGCAGCGGATTGCGGTATTCCTTCTCTGAAAGCAGACCAAGAACCCACGGGGAAATCTTTTCCGGCCGCGTATCAACCGTCCATTTCCTTTCCTTCAGCATGATGAGATAGCCAGCCCGGATCAGTGACCTCATCGAATGATAAAACTCAAAGATCACCGCCGGATCTTCATGGATCCAGCTATTCCTCTTTACCGCATAATTCATCAAGTTGCTGAGCATTTCTTTGGAAACATCCAGCTCATTGAACTGAAAGAAGGTTTCCATTAGCTGTAACCCAGAGGGATTTTTATCCGCCCAAAACCGGGAATCGAAATGTGTTTTTATCTTTTTCATTGTTTGTATTTTTTTATAAATGTAATGAAAAAACAAATAAAACACATATATGTGTTGATGAAAAATTTTAGAAAGCTCAAACTTTACTAAATGTATAAATGGCAAATAGAAGAATTAAAATTTCAAATTGGAAAGCTTATTCAGCTACACAGGCTCAAAAGAGAACTTTCACAATTTCAACTTGGAAATGAGCTTAATATCTCAAGCAACCATGTTGGCAGGATCGAAAGAGCTGAAACTAATCCAACCATTGAAAGCCTTGTTTCATTCTGTAATTTTCTTGAAATTGATCTATTGTATCTATTTACAAAACTCAATGAAAAAGAATTAAAGAAGATTGAAAGTGAAATCGATCAATTACAAAAAGAATTTAAAAATCAAAATAAAAGAAAATCCTGACGAAAGTTGGGATTTACTACTTGTAATATTTTAGCCAATTTTTAAGTTCAAATTCTGAATAAAAACTTACAATAGAGGAATTAATCCCCTCTTCGAAGCCTGCCAACTTCAGAGCTGGATTAAAGAAAGTTACCTTATTTAATAGCTCAAAGTTGGAAGGCCATGCTTAACAGATTTTGTCTCATAATAATTATAAATGAATTACCTACCCGTATTATCTCTTATACAAATCTTGGTAATGGCAGTGTTTCTTCTCGAATTGGAGGAGCATAATTTCCAAATAAATAATAAACCACAGTAGCTATTAGTATGAGAACCAGCACTGCAATCCAGAGAACTGTATACCATTTCTTCTTTTTTGTGATATACAGTAAATCCGCCTTATGTTCTTCATCATTATTAAGAATACGGGCGATATCTTCTTCAGTTAATAAGTCAGTGTATCTTGTTTTAAAATCTTTATAACTTTTTTTAAATCTACTTTCTTGCTCCTTCAGTTCAAATCTTGAAATTATCATGTAAATCAGTGTTATCCCAATAAAAACTAATGTTATCAAAGTACTGTAATTGATAAAATCAGAATTATTTTTTGGTGTAGCAAGAATTCTCGTGACTATCAAAGAAGAAAAAAAAGTAACTAATGAAAGTGCAGACTTTTGAAATCCATTTGCAAAGTTATCTGTAAAACTTGCCACCCGTTTACCATAATCTAAGATTTGATCAGACATTTTATTTCTGACTTCGATATATTGTTTTACATTTTGCTTTTCATAAATCTTGTAGCTAGATTTTAACGATTCAAATACGTCTCCTTCAAGCTCTAAAATGGAATTCTTATTTAGATGTAAAGAAATTAAGTTTCTAGCTAGTCCAATCTTATCTAAAATATTCCCATTACCATATATCCATAAATATATATTGTAAAAGTCATCTAAATTTTTAATATTAATTTTATCGGTATCTATAGATTCACTTATTGACTTATAGCCATTTAACTTATAATAAAAATTTTCTTTTGTTAGATCAGTGATATCAAAAATTGATGCTATTAGAAGAATTTTTGCTAATCTTTGAAATTGTTCCAATGCTAGTAATTCAATTTCACCGTTACCGTTGAAAATAAAATCTTCTGGAAGAACATTAAGTTTTGCAAAAAAAGATGAATGATTATTAGAAGTAATATTACTAATTCTCTTTTCACGGTAATCATACTCCCATTCTTCTGTCTGATATTGCTCTGAAATAAATAATTTACTACTATTTAAAGTCCCAACGAAGTCACTTAATAATATGTATATCTTTGAAGTATGGTCAAAAATATTACTGGAGAAAAAGTTTGCTAAACTTAAACTGTCAAACGATTTTATGTAATTGAAAAAACATTCTTTTGAGTAAAAGTGAAATTGATTACCATTTGAAATCTTATAAATATTAATTTTAACATTGATTTTTTCTCCCTCTTCGTGACTTGACAATAAATTATTTAGATCGTTAAGACTTGTCGTAAAATTATTATCATCTTTGATTAAAAGAGATTCACCCTGATCAATAGAGAAATAAACAGAACAAATATCAGAATTTTTAACTTCAGCAAAAATATTTTTGAAAATCTCTTCTGTAGGTGGTAAGATGGTAGGATATGAATATTCTATCGTAAATTCATTGAAATCTTCTTCAAAAATTTCAATCTCATTAGAAGTTCCAATACTACTAAAAAAATCATTATACCTCATAGTTCTAGATATTAACCCCCAAATTCTTCAAAACCTGTTGAGGTCTTGATAAAAATACCTTTTTCTTGTCGGTCATTACGAGCGCTTTCTATTGTACCGGGATTTATTTCTCCTTTGAGAACCAAATCGATGCTTTCATGTAAAGTGATAGTTCTTTTTATTTTCGCAGTTATTGCTTTTTTAACTAAGCTAAATTGTGGATCAAAAGCAAATTTTGCTGGAAGATCTCTGGCTTTATCTTTATATTTATCCATGTCTAAACCTTCTTTTTCAGGAACATATCCATTTAAACATTTATCAATGTAATCTTCAATCTCAAATTCTTCCTTTGAACGAAAATAATGAATGGTAGTATTTCTTAAGTTCCAAAAATCAATATTTGATTCTTTTCTTATAATATTAAGAATTTTGGATTCAATTATAGTAAAAGCCTTTTTTGTATTTTCCTCATCTTCATATTTTTTAGCGAGTTCTAAGAAACTATCCCACCAATATTTTGATATTGATTCGTTAATATCATTAACATAAATATCTTCTATATTTTTGTCATTATCAAAGGTAATTTGAACAGATTTAAAAATCTTTTTCTTTAATGGAAATCCGTCTTGCTGTGTAAAGGTTTTTCTTTCTATATAAGAAAGAGTTTCAGCTTTACAAATTATTATTTTTTCCACATTTCTATCAGTAATATGCGAAATGATAAGTAAACCTTCATGCAATTGCTTACCTAGTTTTGAAATTTTTTCCTGAGCCTCAACTTCAACCCTTAGTAGCCTGTCGGCAATTGCTTCTACTTCATTGAAACCGACATCACCTTTAACTATCTGACTAACAATATTAATTACTTCAGTACGCATACTATTAAATATAAATTGCCTACCTCCTTGTGTTGAAATTTCATGAATAATACCGTGGATAAAATTCATATAGTCCGCTTGATTTCCAGATGCTTCTAAACTGGTGTGCTTATTAGAATCTAGATCTAGGGTATATGAACCGATACTATGAATTTGGAGGTCTCGCTGTGGAAAAGCTCCTTCCTGCTGTAAATTATTATTGTCTGCCATTTAAAATAATATCTAATGAATTATAGTTAAAATATGTGCTAATATTTATTATTTATAACGTTATTGTCAAATATATTAAAAATACACTATTGGCAGTTACGTGTTTCCGTAATAAATAATACTGCTATTTTATAAAGCTTTACAAAAAGCTGTTTTTGAAGTAAAGCCCATTCTCATCCTATCGCCAGCCCTCTTGCTCCGAAGTCTCCGACTTCGGAGCAAGTTTAAAATAAATGATTACCAGATCAGTCGGGAAAATTTGCACGACAGAAGTAAAATATTCACACTCCCAATTCAACTCCCCTTTATTATCTCCAAAATTTTTGTTGCTGCCATTGTTCCCATGCTGTACCCATCATTAATAATACATTCATAAGAATCATCAAGGTACTTGGGAAGAATACCTTCTGTAATAGCAATTACTTTTACTGCAGAGGCCTGTAATTTATTTTTAACTAATGAACTGTGCAATCCTGCAAGCGTTTCGTCACTCATGGCAAAATAACCATCAAAATGTTCATACTCCAGAATGGTACTGAGCTTGTCTTTTACCTCATCGGCAGATTTACAGTAGATTACTTTGCACTGTATGTCCGGATGGTTTTTGAGTTTTTCAAGAAAGAAATCTCTTCTGGTCTGTGTTATTTCCAGGTTTTCATCCCCAAAAACAGCCAGTATGCTTTTACAGTGGCTTTCTATTAGTTTTTCGGCAGCCATTCCGGCATTCAGTCCATTATCGAAAATAATTTCATCGAAATGATTTTGTGAGATCGTTTTATCAAAAATAACAACGGGAAGCTCAATGTCTCTGGCTTTTTGCAGGTGGGAAAGATCTTTCGTATATCGTGTAAGAGAAATCAGGATTCCATCTACCCGGGAGTTGATGCAGGTTATAATATTTTCCTTTTCCCTCATCAAAGACTCTTCCGAGGAGAGCAAAAAAAAGTGATACCCCTCTCTGTGCAGCACAGAAGATATTCCTTTAATAATAGAAGGAATAAAGAACATTGACATTTCAGGAATGATAAGCCCAATCACTTTCGATGATTTCTTCCGGAAGTTGATGGCAAAATCATTCGGGACATAATTAAAAGTCTCTGCGGCCTCTTTTACTTTAAGCTTTACGGCATTGCTGATATCAGGATGATCCTTCAGTGCCCGGGATACTGTAGATACACTAATGTTCAGCATTTCGGCAATGTCTTTTATTGTGACTCTTTTCATTATAAGTTAATTGAGGCCATTTTTGGGTTAATTCAGGACTGTTTTCGGAGCAAATCTAAGTTAAAAAAACGTTAATTTTAACCATAAAAATGTTATTAAAAAGTTAAAATTAAAATAAGTTATCCACCGCAAACGATTGCGCAAACGTTTGAATTTAATTATCATTTAACATACGGGATAAAGCTCATTTTACATAGGGTAAAAAAAATACTTTTGGATCATAACAAAAAAACTCCGAAACGATATGGAATCAAAAATTTTTACCAGACTGCTTATTTTGGGTACGATGAATACAGCTGCATTCATGTTTTCCCAAAGTACAGAAAATGATACGATTGTAAAAGGCAGGGCCATTGATGAAGTGGTGATCACAGGAAATTCCAATCCTAAAGCTTCCATTAAAACCAGTACTTCTATATCCACACTAAAAATGAAAGATATAGAAAATGCAGCCCCAAGAACAACTGCGGAAATTTTCCGTACTATTCCGGGGATCCGTTCGGAATCATCCGGTGGGGAAGGAAATTCCAATATTACGGTAAGAGGAGTTCCGGTTTCGGCGGGAGGTTCAAGATACCTTCTGATCCAGGAAGACGGTTTACCGGTGATGCAGTTTGGAGACATTGCTTTCGGAACGCAGGACCAGTTTACCCGATTTGATTCTTTTGTTTCCAGAGTAGAGGCCTTACGAGGAGGATCTGCCTCTGTTTTTGCCAGCAATTCTCCGGCAGGGATCATCAATTTTATTACAAAAACCGGAGAAAAAGAAGGTGGAAGCATTACGCAACAGATTGGTCTTAATTATAAAAACTACAGAACAGATTTCGATTACGGAACATCCATAGCGGAAAATACCTATATCGCAGTAGGAGGATTTTACAGGATATCGGACGGACCGAGAAAAACCGGATTTAATTCCAATAACGGCGGACAGTTCAGACTTTCTTTACTGAAAAAGTTTGATAAAGGAAGCTTCAGAATATATGCAAAGCTCCTTGACGACAGAACAGCCGCTTATATGCCGATGCCGGTAGGCGTTACAGGAACCGACGGAGATCCTAAATGGTCTTCCCTGCCGAATTACAATATTCTCACAGGTGCTTTACAAACCATTAATCTGCAACACGACAGAACCTTAGGAAATGACGGAAATATTTTTAACAGCGATGTTTCGGATGGAATGCATTCCCTTTCAAAGGTGATCGGGGCAGAGTTTAATTATGACCTTGGAGAAGGCTGGAAGCTGGAAGAAAAAATTCGTTATGCGGCCAACAGCGGACAGTTTATTGCCCCTTTTCCTGCCAGTGTAAGCAAAGGCAGTGATTTCTTTACTGCTGCTAATTTCACCAATTTCGGAAGTGCTGTGTATGCAGGGACGAATACTCCGGTAGATATGAATGCCAATTATATGAAGTTGGCCCTTTTTAATGTAAAGCTGAACAACTTCAACAACTTCGTGAATGACTTGAATATCAACAAGAAATGGAACAGATTAAAATTGAATGCAGGCTTATATAAATCTACACAAAACATCAATATGTCCTGGATGTGGAACAACTACATTCAGGAAGTCAATGACAGCAATGCCCGGTTGGTTGATGTAAAAGATACGTCCGGAGCATTGATCACAGACCATGGTTTACTGAATTACGGAATGAAAGACTGGGGAAACCTGAAGAGGGATTACAATACCAAATATGATATCACCGCACCCCATGCCCAGATTGAAATCAATGCAACAGATCAGCTGACGATAGATGCCGGAGCAAGATACGATATCGGAAAAGTAACGGGAACTTTTTCAGGCGCCACTGTTACCTATACCAGCCTTGATATGAATGGAAACGGCGTCATTGATATTCCTGAACAAATGGTGGGATCCAATGATAACATTAATGTTCCGGTCAACTACAGATATGGCATTTTCGGATATTCGGTAGGCGCCAATTATGCACTCAACAGTAAAAATGCTGTATTTGCAAGAGTAAGCCAGGGTGGAAGCGCTTCTGCAGACAGAATCCTGTTTTCAGGATATAATTATACTAATAATGACGATCCTGCACTGGATGCTGTAAAAGTAAATGAAGTTAACCAGATAGAAGCGGGATACAAACTCAGAGGAGCGGGATATTTCCTGAATACCACACTTTTCTACGCCGGAACAAAAGAAGCGAATTACGAAGCAACCACCCAGAGGAAAACAGAAAATAAATACCAGTCCCTGGGAGTAGAGCTGGATGGATATTACAGAATTACAAAAAGTTTTGAAGTAAAAGCAGGGCTTACTTATACCCACGCTGAGATCAAAAATGCACTTGACCCTTCTATTATTGGGAACACGCCGAGAAGAACCCCAAAGCTGATGTATTCCGTAAACCCGAATTTCAATATGGGTAAAGTGAATGTCGGGTTTTATCTGATCGGAACCACAAAAGCATACACCCAGGATTCCAATAAGCTGGTGATGCCGGGATATGCTATTGTAAATCCTTACATTTCTTATCAGATTATGAAAAACCTTTCAGTAAATGTGAATGCCAATAATATCTTTAACGCCATTGCAGTTACGGAGGCCGAAGAAGGATCCATCGCAGGCGGAAATGGAATTGTAAGAGCCAGAACACTTCCGGGAAGCAGCTACAGCGCAAGTGTGAAATTTGATTTTTAATAGTTGGTTATAGACGGAACGATTTTTTTTAATCCGCTCTGTATTTAAAAAAAATAAAAAATATGTTTAAACAGGAAGCCATAGAGATCATCAGAAAAGCCATTACAAAAGAGGGTATTCTGGCCTCAGCACAGCAAAAAGATAATTATGCAAGAGTATGGTCAAGGGATTCGATGATGACAGGATATGCCGGAATTTTAATCCATGATGAGCAGATCATTTCCGGGCTTAAAAGATCTATTCTCACCTTAGCCGAACATCAGGCAGAAAACGGGCAGATTCCTTCCAATGTGGTGAATAGCAAAGCGAGTTACGGAACACATGTAGGAAGAACGGATGCTACGGCATGGTGGATTGTTACGACCTGTGAATACCTTAAAACAACATCAGATGATACGCTTAAAAGCAGCCTGAAAGAGAAGATATATCAGGCGCTTTCATGCCTTAAGACCTGGGAATACAATCAAAGAGGTTTGGTCTACAGCCCCCTTGGAGGAAACTGGGCAGATGAATATGTGACATCAGGATATACGCTGTATGATAATGTTCTGAGATACTGGGCATTGAAAAACACCTCAGAAGTTTATAATGATCCCGAATTAAAAGCAGTATCGGAAAACACAAAAAATCTCATCCAGCAGAATTTTTATAAAAATGATTCCAATGTAACCAGGTATCATGAAACAGCCTACGCAAAAGCTTCAGCAAAACCCTACTTGTGGGCGTCACTGAATGCACACGGATACGACGAACGGTTTGATCTGGCCGGGAATGCACTGGCTCTACTTTTAGATTTTGAAATGGATATACAGGCTTTTTCAGAATTTCTAAAGGGTATCCGTGATGAGTTTAAGCACTGGATGCTTCCTGTCTTTTACCCGGTTATTTTTCCGGGAGATGACGATTGGCGTTTACTGGAAAACAACTACAGTTACAGCTTTAAAAACCAACCCTACCATTTTCATAACGGAGGATCGTGGCCTATATTTTTAGGATGGCTGTGCCTGGGGCTTAAGAAAAAGGGAATCAGGGAAATTCCTGAAAAAATTATGACGGAATACGAAACATTAATGCATGAAAAGGGTGAGCATTTCAGAGAATATTATTCAACAGACAAGCTCTTGCCACTGGGAACCGGGCAGCTTTGTTTTTCTGCATCCGGATATCTTTTCATGTCGCTGTAAAGCATTGTTTCAAATAACCAAGATAGGTTCAAAAAATTAAAAAAATGATTGGAGATATTATAGAACTGAAAGAAAAACATCTGGCAACTGCCAGAGAGATCACAGAAATACTGAAAAAACGTTTCACTTTACATAAAGACCAGAAAATAGCGATAGGAATTGCAGGAGAAAGCGGAAGCGGAAAGTCCGTAACAGCTTTTGCCGTTCAGAAGATCCTGGAACAGGAAAACCTGAAGAGCATCGTTCTGCAAATGGATGATTACTTTAAACTTCCCCCGAAAACAAATCACGAAAACCGTTTGCAGTCTCTGGACAACGTAGGCATACTTGAAGTTGATCTCGATACACTTTCTCAAAATATAAGGGACTTTAAAAATGGAGATCCGGAAATAGAAAAACCTTTGGTGAACTACGGTGAAAACACTATAAGCAACGAAATAGCGGATACATCAGAATATAGTATTATTATTGCAGAAGGCACTTACGTCCTTGAAATTGAAGCTTTTGATTTTAAAATTTTCATAGACAGGGATTATAAGGATACTTACAGAAACCGGATGAACCGTAACCGGGATGAACAAAGTGATTTTATAGAAAAAGTATTGGAAATAGAACATCAGATTATCAGAAATTTTAAAAATAAAGCAGATCTTATTCTGGGGAAAAACTATGAACTTTTAAATACCCGTTTATGAAAGCAAAAAGAATCATTCCCCATCTGAGCTTCTGGCCCAAGAAATTATCTATTTACAGCAACTTATAAATTTTAAACCATGGCTTTTTCAAACCTGAAACTCATTGTAAGAAAAACCCGGCAGGATTTATTTAAAAGTAAACAAAACCTGCTCATTGCCATTACTGTTCTCCTGTTCTGCTTTATAAGCATTGGAATAGGGTTTACAAAATACGGTGAAACCTATTCAAAAATAAGGGAATACCGTAAAGAAACCCGTGAAAACTGGGAACACAGGCCTGATAAGCATCCGCACAGGATGGCCCACTATGGTTATCTCGTTTTCAGAATCGGGCATCCGTTAAGTATTTTTGATAACGGATTGGACGATTACCTTGGAAATGTTATTTTCCTTGAAGCCCATAAACAAAATACCGCTAACCTTTCGGAAGCCGGAAGTTCAGGGATTCTCGTACGTTTCGGAGCGTTCAGTGCAGCATTCATTCTGCAGGCAATTGTTCCTTTGATTATTTTATTTCTCGGTTTTAGCCTGATTGTCCGTGAAAGAGAAGACGCCACACTGAAAATCCTTACCGTTCAGGGGGCCTCCGCACGAGCTATTATATGGGGAAAAATCCTTGGTCTCTGGCAGTTTTCTTTATTGTTTCTGATTCCTGTGATTGCCATCGTTTTAATGGCGGGACTTATGGTTGAATCAAGCCATTTTACTGATATTTTATCAAGAATACTGATCCTTTTTCCGGCGTATATGATCTATTATTTTTTTTTCAGTACATTGACGGTTTTAATTTCTGCAAAAAGCAAAGCTTCGTCATCCGCCTTAATCAGTTTAATTGGCTCATGGATAATCCTGTCGATTTTTTTACCTAAAGGAATTCAGTTTGCAGCGCAGAATCTCTATCCTACTCCATCAAGAATTGCCTTTGAAACCCAGGTAGAAGAGGATGTTATGAAAGTAGGCGACAGCCACAACCCCAACGATCCGCATTTTAAACACATTAAAGATTCGCTTCTGGCAAAATACAATGTGAAAACAACGGATGAACTTCCGGTTAATTACGGTGGAATTGTGATGAAAGAAGGAGAAAGAATAAGTGCAAAACTCTATGTTGATCATTTAAAAAGACTTCAGGATCAATACGATCAACAGCAAAAACTGAATGAAATTTTCGGTTTCATCAATCCTGTGATGGCGATTAAAAATCTTTCAGTGACCGCTTCGGGAACAGATTATTTTGCGTACCGGCAATTTCAGAATCAGGCAGAGGAATACCGCTACACACTCGCCCAGCGAATGAATAATTTACAGATTGAACATATCCGCAACACTCCACCCAAAAAAGGTGAAAAACAGGCAATGGTAAGCAAAAAAAACTGGCAGGAATTTCCTGATTTTCATTATGAGTTTACGTCAGTTAAAGAAAGTCTGGGTAACCAGATTCTTCCTCTGGTTGCTATTCTTTTCTGGCTCCTTGCCTGTGTTCTGATGATTGAATTAAGTGCAAAAAATTTAAAATTAATCTAATGAATCATTATTTATTTAAACAGTTTTACCGCAACAAAGCCTACATTATTTCTTTGTTGATTCTTCTTTTCGCCGGTTTATGCTCTTTGTACACCGGTAAAAAATTTCTGGACAGGAATGAAGAAATTATGGCTAAAAGTGCAACCTATCAAAAAAACAGCATCGCTAAAAATGTGGAATTACACAGCGATAACATCGGTCTTTTACTCTATTATGTGAAATTTAATCTCGTGAATGAAATACCCAGACTAGCTGCTTTAAGTATCGGTATGAGAGATTTGAATCCTTCCATTCAGGGCGTTACAATACGAAACCTGGAAGAACAAAAAAACAATTCCGATTTTTTCAACCCTGCGAATGCAGCGGTTGGAAATTTCGATTTCTCTTTTGTGATGATATTTCTTTTTCCACTCGTGATTATTGCCTTGTGCTACAATATCATTTCCGAAGATCAAGAAAAAGGAACCTGGAAATTACTCTCAGTGCAAAGTCAAAATGTAAGAAAGCTGATTGATGCTAAGTTGCTGTTCCGTTTCCTGGCCGTAAGCTCGGTTTATGTTTTATTGTTAATTGCTGCCCTTTTTTACATTAAAATTCCTGTAGACCTGGCCTTCACTATTTTTGCTTTGTCCGGTTTTCTATATTTGGCTTTCTGGTTTGCCTTATGTAGATGGATTATTGGTTATCAGAAGTCCTCTTCGTGGAATGCTTTAACCCTGGTGATTTTCTGGCTGAGCATGAATTTTGTAATTCCGATGACTGCAAATATGATGATACAGAAATTGATTCCTGTAAAAGAAGGATTGCAGGCACAAATCGAACAACGGGAAGGTTATCACAACAAGTGGGATGAACCGAAAGTTCCTACAATGCAGAAATTCTATAAAATCTATCCCCAGTTCAGCCAATACGAGATTGCGGAAAACAGTGACTTTTCTTACGCCTGGTATTACGCAATGCAGCACATGGCGGATGTGGAATCAGCGGCTTCTTCAAAAAAATATCATGAAAAAATGCAGAGCAGAAACAATGCAGCCATTTACTTAGGGTATATTTTACCGAATATTCAAACACAATGGATTCAGAGCAATGTTGCCGGAACAGGAATGGAAAATCAGCTAAATTATGCAGAAAGCCTGAAAAATTTCCACGAGAAACAAAGGCTGTATTTCTATCCTTATATTTTTGAAAATATAAACGGAAAAATGATCGACTGGAAAAAACAGACTGTAAAAATCTTTACGGATTCTGAGATAATTAATCTTTTCAGCTTACTTCTTCCCTATTTCATTTTAATTTTTTTATTGCTAATCCTTTCACAAAACAAATTCAGAAAGCTATGTTAAAAACCATCAAACTTCACAAAAAATACAACGATTTTACCGCTTTAAAATCTCTTGATCTTGAAATTCAGGAAGGGGAAATCTTTGCCCTTCTCGGACAGAACGGAGCCGGAAAAAGTACAACTATCAATATTCTTTTAGGCCTGATTAAAGCTACTTCCGGTGATGCGTTCATTAACAATATTTCAGTAAAAGATCATCCCGAAAAAATTAAAAAACACCTGGCATATATTCCTGAAACTGTATTACTTTATCCGAATCTTACCGGAATTGAAAATCTTGATTTCTTTTCAAAAATTGCGGGATTTAATTATAATAAAAAAGAACTTTCTGGTCTTTTACAACAAACCGGTTTACAAGAAACTGCTCATAATAAACCTTTAGGAAGTTATTCAAAAGGAATGCGGCAGAAAGTTGGAATTGCTATCGCTCTCGCTAAAGATGCCAAAGTTCTGCTCCTTGATGAGCCGACCAGCGGACTCGACCCGATTGCCACCGCTGAATTTACAGAAATTGTAAGAATGCTAGGCTTAGAAGGACGAACTGTTTTAATGGCCACCCATGATATTTTCAACGCGGTAAGTGTCGCTACGAATATCGGAATTATGAAACAGGGAGAACTGGTGCAAAATATTCCATCCAAAGCGTTTTCAGCTGAAGAACTGAAGGAACTGTATTTGAAAACAATCTAATTATTTTGAATTTTAACTAAAATACATTATTGAATATGTATTGTAACTTCTCTGTATTATCTTTCTTTACAAGAATCTTATGAATGCTTTGATCTCATAGTAGTAATAAGATGGAGAGACAGGAGCTCCTATCAACTTTACGGCCCTTATTTAATGGAAATAATTACAATGAATTACTTAAAAAAGTTTAATATATTTGTTAAAGATACAATTCGTCTTTATATTGATTAAGAATTTCACCTCAATGAGAATATATTTTGGCTATTTAGTTCTTCTGATATTATTTCCGTTACAAATACATGCGCAGCAAAATCTGTCAGCCGACGAATTATTTGCAAAAGCAAGAACTGCTGCATTTGAAAATAAGGATTATACCAACTCTATTGTATTGGCTAAACAAGCCCTGGAAAAAGCCCCCGATTATACCGATATTTCAATTTTTTTAGGAAGAGTTTATACGTGGAATAAGGATCCGGAGTCTGCAAGAACCGTTTTTGAAGCACTTAGGAAAAAAAATATACAGGATGAAGATTACTTTATTGCCTATGCTTCCTTAGAATATTGGAATGACCAGTATAGTAAAGCCAAAGAGATCCTCGACAAAGGGTTATCTTTTCATCCGCAATCTAAAGCACTTTTACTTTTAAAAGCGAAAGTAAATTATACGGACAAAGATTATATTGAATCCGAAAAAGCCATTAAATCCATTTTAGCCATCGATCCGAAAAACACGGAAGCCAATAGCCTTGCCGTAAAAGTGAAAGAGTTTACTTCTAAAAACGCGATAAGCATTCTTTATAACTATTCCCATTTTGATAAGCAGTTTGATGACGACTGGCATGTTGTAGGGATCAGCTATAAAAGGGCTACCCCTATTGGAGCCGTGATTATCAGAGGGAATTATGCCAACAAATTTGCTCAAGACGGTACCCAGATTGAGCTGGAAGCTTATCCACGGTTATCAAAAACATTTTACTTGTATGTGGGAGGTGCCTATTCCAATGATGTCGGGCTTTTCCCGAAATACCGTACAGGGGTATCCCTTTATGCTAATCTTCCTAAGAGTTTCGAAGGAGAAATCGGATACAGACAGCTTTATTTCAGCAACAGCATCTGGATGTACACAGCATCTATCGGAAAATATTACAAGAATTTCTGGTTTAATATAAGAACCTACATTACGCCGGATAACAAAAATATCTCGCATTCCTATACCGGAACAGTACGCTATTATACGAAAAGTGCTCAGGATTATATTGGCTTTCTTTCTGATCAAGCTTTTTAGCGGCTTCCTGCCGGAGATTGTATTCTTTAAACAGATTTTTAATTTTAATTTTTGCAGCCCCTGAAAATTTCTTTTCGGAATCTACCAGTTTTTGCAGGAATAGATTTCTAAATGAAGGACTCCTGGAAAGAAGTACAAAATTCTGATCAAGAGCAACTTCTTCATCCTCATAAACAATAACTTCCGATATTTTTTGATTAATAACCTTCATCCACCCCGAGATTCTCACAGATTCTTTGTACCGAAAAAAACTGTAAACAAGAATCCCTGTAATCAATAACAATACGAGAGACAACATCCCAAGGAAGATAAGAAACAGAAAATGTACAGAAGTGGCTAACAGCATCGTTCTATTATTTAGGGGTAAATCTTTTTATCCTCAACATCAATTCATTAGGACTGAACGGCTTTACAATAAAATCAGAAGCTCCCAGATCAAAAGCGTTTAGTACCACCTCTTCCTGCCCCATACTGGATAGCATAATGACAGGAATCTCCTTTCCCATGGTTTGTATGGCAGAAAGTATTTCTATTCCTGAAGCAAAAGGCATCATGATATCGGTGATGGCAAGGTCTACATCTTTCTCTTTTAAGGTTTCGATGGCTTCTTTACCATTACGGGTAAGGATTACTTCATGCCCTTCCTTTAGTAATTTGTGTTCTATCGTTTTTAGAATCAGTTCATCGTCTTCAGCGATCAGAATCAACATAGTCTTTTGTTTTTATTGTATTAAACCTTTTATTAAATTTAATCCGATTGTTATTTCATTGATAATTTGCTTCTGTAAAGAGGTGAAATCCTTAGTTTCATCCGCTTTCTTTTCCCAGTATAAAGCAGTTTCTGCCAGCTTTATCAATCCGGCAGTTCCGGCTGTACCTTTTAGTTTGTGAAGGACTTTCTTCAACTCATCTCTGTTTTCTTCAGCCGATGCAGTTCTTATATTATTTTCCGCCTCAGAGAGCTGTTGGATTACCAGATCCAGGAAAATCGCTCTAAAATCATCATCGTCCCCCGTTTGATCATTGAGAAGATTCAGATCAAGATATTTCTCAGTTTTTACAGTATTTTCGGTTTCTATCGTTTGAACGGAGATGTATTTTTCTAGCATTTCCAAAAGATCCGACTGTCTCAGGGGTTTCGGAAGAAAATCATTCATTCCGGATATGATGCATTTTTCCTTTTCCCCGATGATGGTTCCTGCTGTTACACCAATGATCGGAACATCCTGGTATCCTGGAAGAAGACGAATTTGTTTAGTAGCTTCAATACCATCCATTACGGGCATTTGGACATCCATCAGTATCACCGAAAAATGTTTGTTTTTACATCGTTCCACTGCTTCCAGTCCATTTACCGATTCTGTAAGCTCAGCATCGGGAATCAAAGATTTCATCATTTTGTTGTTAAGAACCATATTCACAGGGTTATCATCAACAAGTAAAACCTTAAGATGCGGTGGGAATAAAAAATTTTCTGCTTCCTGCTCATCAGCTGCCGGTATTTCTTTTACATGATCATGTACTACACGTTTTAAAGTTCGGTAGAGTTCTTCTGATTTTATAGGTTTTAGCAGGAAGTAAGAATTTTCTTCTTGCCGGAAAGAGTTGAGCACATCATGCTCTTCCGAAGAAGTATGAAGGATAACCAGGGGTGAAGTTTCATTTTTTTGAGCAAATAATTCCTTAATTTTCTCAATAGTTTCCAACCCTGAAATAATGGGCATATGATAATCCATCAAAATAACATCAAAATGTTCTCCATCCAATAAAATCTGCAAAGCTTCCATCCCGTTGGCTGCTAATTTTGACCCAATATTTTTATAGGCCAGCATGTGCTGGAGAATGATCCTGTTCGCCTCATTATCATCAACAATAAGAACTTTTTCTATTTTCAGTTCTTCTTCTTCAATACCTTCAGATTCCTCATAGGGAACTTCAATGTCAAAGAAAAATACGGATCCTTTTTCCGGTATACTGTTCAGGGAAAGATGGCTTCCCATATAGGCCAGAATATTATTGGATATCGTTAGTCCCAGTCCCGTTCCCCCGTAATGCTTGCTGATGGAACTGTTTTCCTGGGTAAAGGCATCAAAAATATGCTGCTGCTTTTCAAGCGGAATACCTATCCCGGTATCTCGTACGGAAAATCTTAATGATATATTTTTTCCTGTTATATTCAGCTTTTCTACTTTAAGCTCAATTTCGCCACGATGTGTAAATTTAACGGCATTACCCAACAGATTAATGAGAATCTGTTTCATTCTGGATTCGTCAAGCCAAATTACTTTCGGCAATCCCTGTTCAATATTGAGTAGCAACTCAATGTTTTTTTTCTGTGATTGATAAAGGATCACATTGATGACCTGGCTAACTAAATCATAAACATTCGATCTTTCGATAAGGAGTTCCATTTTTCCAGATTCTATTTTCGAAAAATCCAGGATATCATTAATTATATTGAGTAGATTTTCCCCCGATTCATTTATATAATTAAGATATTGAGTCTGTATTTCATTGAGAGGAGTTTTCAAAAGCAGATCTGAAAATCCGATCACTCCATTCAGAGGCGTGCGGATCTCATGACTCATATTGGCAAGAAATTCTGATTTTGCTTTGCTTGCAATATCCGCCATTTTCTTTGCATTTTTGAGTTCTTCATTAGTTTTTACAATATCGGTAATGTTCTGTACAGAAACAATTACGCCACCTATTACACCATCAGAAAGATACCACGGTCCTACTTCAAGGTTATAATGTTGGATGCCTTCTTTATGTGGAACTTCAATGGCAAAATCATCATTTTTATAGACCTTGCCTTCTAAAGCATTTTTGTAGATGGCCTTTCTTTCTTCAGGAACGTTAGGAGAAATGGTATAAATATTCTCTCCCATCAGTTCCATATTATTCATATTGAATTCTTCCTTCCAGCTTGTACTTACCGAAACATAATTAAGTTCTTTATCAAACATCGCTACTGCAACGGGAACATAAGTAGCAAAAGACTGCATCATTGCTTCTTTCTTCTCCAGTTCCAGATATATATTTTTAAAAGCATCAATATCCTGAATGATTCCGTACACCCTGGTACATACTCCGTTTTCAAACTCCGGAATTCCTTTTACTCTTACCCAGATCGTAACTCCATCATTGCGGATAAGCTGAAATTCCGCATCATAAGGAATACCTTCTGAAACAGCCCGGTTAAATAAGAACTCAACTTTTTGTTTATCTTCTTCTTTATAAAAACCGATTGCATTTTCAAAGTCGGGCTGGAATTCCTGATCTATTTTATGGATTTCTTTTGCTGTTTTGGACCAGATTACAGATTTATTTTTAAGGTTGACTTCCCAGCCACCCACCTGAGCGACCGAGCTAGTTTGCTCAAGCATTTTCTTGGCATAAAGAAGATCCTTTTCCAGGCTCATTCTTTCCGTTACGTTCAACGCTGTACTTACCACATACGGTTTTCCGTCTTTATCAATTTCCACAAGATTATGGTACATCCAAAACAGTTCTTCACCTTCTTTTGACTTGAGGATCATTGTTCCGAAATCTTCCTTATTCTGATTGATGCGTTCTAAATATTCTTCCAGTAAAGAACTATTTTGTTCAGGAACGAGATCTTTCAGATTTAATCCGTTTACTTCCTCCGCAGAATAATGCAGGGTTTCTCTACCTTTTTGATTCACCTCAAGAATATTTCCTTCCATATCGTGCATGCTCATCAACCCAATGGCATTTTCGAAGAAGCTTCTAAAACGGCGTTCGGAACTTTCAAGCTGGCGCTTTTCTTCGATATGCTGGGTAATATTAATGCCGAAACAAAAAATCTCTGAATGGTCATGGTTTGGCTTCAGGTACCATTCTATAATTATAGCACCAGCATCATCAGTTTTTGTAGAGGTAGTAAAAACCAGTTCCTCATCTGTCTTAAGAAAGCTTTCGAGTTTGAGTTGCCAATCGTCATCCTGCTTTTTTATAATCGTTAAAAAACTCTGATGAACTGCTTTTTTTGGAGCTATGCCGAATATTTTTTCAAAGGTGGGATTTGCTTCTTTAAGGATAAATTTGTTATCAAGAACGCAAATCAGGTTATTAGAAATATCAAAGGTCTGTTGGAAATATTCAGCCTGTTTATTCTTTTTTTTGCCGATATATAAATTGGTGATAGCTTCTCCAATTTTTTTCAGAGTATCTATTTGGTTTTCGGATAGGTTTTTAGGCTTAAAATCAATAACGCACAATGTACCCAATGCAAATCCTTCATCATCTATCAGCGGTACCCCTGCATAGAAGCGGATACCACTTTCCAGAATTATAGAATTCCCGGATGATCTGTCGTCAGCGAGCGTATCAGGGATCACCAACACATCTCCGTTTGCAATAGAATACTGGCAAAGTGTATTTTCACGCTCCACGCTATCCAAAGAAATCCCAATACAGCTCTGTATCATCTGGATATCACTTTCCATAATAGCAATAAGAGAGCTGGGACAGTCGGTAACCAGACAAGCAGTTTCTGCAAAAATATCTAATTGAGGATCCTTCGGCAGATTCAGAAGATCAAATAGTTCCAGTTTTTTTACTCTCCCCTGTTCATTATTAGGCACTGGATAATTCCCCATAACATTAACTAATATTTTGTTTTATGTTAAATATAGTTATAAAATCATTATGGGAAACTATTTTTTTACAACATCGTCAGTATATTCAATTAATATATTTAATAATCCATTACGATTATAAATATTCAAAATTACAGTTCCGGAAAATTTAGCCTTCAATAAAAATATCTGATAAAATGAATATTACAATTCCATTCCGATTTAACTCATTCAATCGGAGCCAATTATCGATAAAATTATTTGATAACAATCCCGTCTGTGTTTTCTTTTAAGATAGAGCTACTTGATAATTTTCTTTTTTAAAATTGAAAAGCCTTTTTACTGTTGAACGTTAAGACAATATTAAATCTATAAAAAAGCAAAAATCAGAGTAAAAAATTTACTCTGATTTATTTAAATTGTAGACTCGCACATAAGTTTTAGATTAATTAAGTACGTTTCAAGCAGCTTGATATTTAAAGTAATTTTTTAAGATCATGTACGGTCTTTTCATATCCGAGATATGGATAAAATACTTTAGATAATTTTTTATAACTCCATAATTGAAATGTTTACATTTTCATTGATATCAATTAATGAAAGTTTATCTTTTTCTAAATATCAGCATCAAATTTTTGAATTTATTTTTTCTCTTATCAGACAATACGTAATGCTAAACCACTATAGATTTTCTTAAATAAGTTCATACTGTTTTTTTGTTCCCCATATTGTGGAGACTTCCATGTTACATATTGATCTGTTATTTCTTTTATTACAGCAAAACAACCTCCATTTATATGTAAAAATGTAATTGCAGGCAGGGGGCTATTGATTAAATCATCAAGATTTATTTTTCCTATTTCATTTTCTATTTTAAAAGTCGATGACAAAATAGAATGTAAGGTTATAAAATCCAAATTTTCACAATCGACATTCTGAATATTTTTTTGCGGTTTATAATATTGAAAAAAGGTCTTAAAAATTTCTTGTGTTTTTGTTTTATTGTAATCTGCAGGTAGCATTCTATTAGTTTTATTTATTGAGTAAATACATTGTTCCTTTTTCTGTTAATTTGAGATCTTCTATCTCAATTTTATAAGCTTTTTCATCACCTTTTAAGTAATGAAACTTAGCGAAATATTGAATATTATCAATCTTATTCCAACAGAAGTAATGATTTCCTTTTATTTGATAAAGAAAAATTTCATTGTATATATAATTATCTATACTACCAGTTGAAGTAAGCATGATAACACTTCTATCTGATTTTTTATAGAAGAACACTTCCCGATTAGCTGACTTATAGGGAGAGTCTTCTACAAAAGGAAAAGAAAATGATTTTCCGAATGTAATGGCTTTGACCTTTGTTATTATATTTTTAATTCTTCGTTGATATGGATTAATAAATAATTGAAAATTAAATTTTCGTTTTAAATCCCGGCCAAGAAATTGAGGCGATATATAAAATACCTCTGTTTTGTTTACCTCTGTCTTTGTGTATTTTTCTATATGGAAGGTGGGCAAACCTTTAATATTAATAAAATGAATTAATAAATAAGGCTTTTCTGTAATAAAATCGTATATGTTTCCATCTCTCCATATATGAGTATTTCTGCTGTATAAAAATTCCTGAGCCATGTCTACATGAAAATATTTGATTTTATTACTTAGTTCCAACTTCCTTAATAAAAAGGCCATACTTTCTATTTCAGAATCAATATACTGTATGTCTTGAGTCTGAACGGTATTAAATTCAAAATTACATTCATCGAAACAGAAGTGACGGTCACTTTGTACTATTTTCTTAAAATCTTTACTTAACCGGAATATTTTATTTATAAAAGGAGTATTTCTATATAAGGTAAAGAATCCGGCAGGATATTTATCAACAGGAGAAATGACATCATATTGATTTAACATTTCATTAGTAATAAAAGCACGAATGTTACCAAATATTAAATCGACATCACAATATCCCCAAAAGTCATACTTTGAAATATATTCTTGCAGTATCACCCCATACAAAGACTTGAAATCACATAATTTATAGGCATCTTTTATATTGACCGGAATTTTTAATTTTTCCGTTGCCATTTCATTAAACTTTTGTAAATCAAACTTAATGAAATGGACATTCTTTATTTTATATTGAGGAGCAATATTGGTGAAAATGTAAAAATCAATAGTTGGATTATACTCACAGCCTTTCAGGAAATAATCAAAATAGTCCGGCCAGGCTTTCCCGAAAAAACAATTTATAAATGCTATTTTTTTCATAATAATTAGGATAATAATTAGAGGCTAGAAATGATATTAACTAAAGAACCCCCAGTAGTAGAAATAGGAAAGGATTAAAATAAATGAAAATAGTACTGAAATGACAATGATTTTGTATCTAAGTCGTGTGTAGGTCACAAAAAATAATATAAATGATAACCCGGATACGATCATATGTACTTTTAACAAATAAAATAAATTGACAAACTTTTCGGGAATACCAAAAGCACATATAAAAAAATTAGTATTATTAGAATAAACTATTGCATAGATAAGCCCTGCCATAAGTACTATTCCTATCATACAATTAATAATTAGTATTATGTAGAAAGTTTTCATGATCAGCTTGTCTACATTTCGTCTTTTCCATATACTTACAGAAAAGAAAATAATAGCAACTAATAAAATTCCATAAGCCAGAATCAACGGAGCAACTTTCAAGATATCAAAACCACCAAATAATAACATGGCTAATTTGGTAATCCCTGAGTTAATATGAATATCTGTGATAAACCTCACTTCCGGAGAATTAATAACTCGTGTACTTCCTGAATTTAAAGGCATTTTATCATTAATGAAATTATTGATAAAATCACTTCCTTCTTTTCCAAATAAGAGAGCATGACCTTCATTTTTGAAGATGATCAGTTGGGCATTCAGTAATCCTGCCAGAGATTGTGCATTTGAAACAGGAGTAATGGGGTCAAATTCTCCTCCTATGATCATCGTTGGAATTTTAGACATCTTTCCATAGTCTAATATATTTTGCGGAACCTGTTTATTATTATTCCACTGGCTGCCCACAAGAAAGTCGGCTCTGTAAAATGATAATCCCCCTTTTAATCCGGGATAATTCGCTGCATCCTCATCATAATACTTCAATGAATTATAAGGAACCGCATCATTAAGTACCATACTATAATAGGTCCCAAAGTCCAATGCTTTAAAAACGCCAGAAAATACACCTACAATTGAGCTGAGTGTTTCCGCATCTCTTTTATGAAATAAGGTAATGATAACGGGTAATACCTCTATTAATTGCTTCGTGTATAAAGCCTGGTGAATTACAATTTTAAAATCTTCGCTATTAAAAGTAAAGCTACCTTTTTCCAGAAGATCTTTAGGAACTCCTACCGTTAATGGATTTTTAGCCAGATCTTCTATTACTTCATAATAGGTCTTTTCAAGATTTGGGAATTTTTTATTTACAGCCGGATTTTGCTTACATTTTGCAAAAAATAGGTTTAGTTCTTTCACATAATGATCGTTGATTTTATTGTAATATTCAGAGATATTATCAACCGGAGAATCCAGAATCATTTTATTGAAATCTTCAGGAAATGAGTTCGCATATACCTGCGAAATATAGGTCCCATATGAAACTCCAAGTACATTCCATTTGTCATAATGTAAAGCCTTTTTAAGCGCATGAAGATCATTGGCAATATTGATACTGCTATAGTTAGCTGGGTCAATGCCTTTTCTTATGAGTTCATTTTTACAGTTCATTGCGGCAAATGACCTGTTTTTTTCATCTGCTGTTGAAGATTCGTTTGAAGATAAAATATTAAATATTTCCGTTCCAAGTTCCGGGCATAATTTCGGTAAAGAGTTCCCGACTCCCCTTGCATCCACCAATACAATATCTGAGTAATCCCTCAATGGATGGTTCCTAAAATACCCGAATGCACCTATGCCTGATTGTCCTGGCCCCCCTTCTATATATAACAGAGGTTTCTGAATGGATTGTTTTTTCTTCTTTAAAACAACATATGCTATTTTTATTTTGCTTGACGGAGTGATCCAGTTTTCAGGAACTGAGAGGTATCCCCATTCAACCGATTGATCATCTTTGAGGTTTTCAACGTCAAAAAATGGTTTTGTTTTTGTAATTGTGTATTCCCATTTCTGAGCGAACAAAAATGAGGATAACATCATGAGTAGTAAAAAAATTACTTTTTGGGTCTTCATATAGAATTATTAATTTTTATTTTTTTATTATTTATAGAGTCACTGTATCAACATCTTCGAACTTTAAAAGTCAAAATCAATATCTACCGGATTATTGCTGTGGAAAAAATCCTTATACCCAAGCTCAGCCTCAGATCTCAATGTTGACAGGTATTTCACAAAATCTGTGTAGGCCTGTGAAAAATCTGCAATGATATGTTCTTTATACAGACTTTTGTTATAGCTTATCTCAAGCTGAATGCCTTGCGGTTCATTAATCATATTCATGATAAGCGGGAATTTATTGTAGGTGGTATCCTGCGAAACATTTTGTAAAGAAAAGTCCGCAAAATCACTTATTGTATTATAACTTAATTCAGGATCTTGGGTTACAAAAAGGATATCAATATTATTTTTCACGAAAGAATGGTCTGAAACTTCTTCATATTTTGTGACTTTTAAAAATTCTTGAGTCACTTTATGAAGCACTTCACCTAATTCTTCTTCTCCGAATGTTACCCGTACTAAGAGACTTTTAATGAAAACACCTAAAAGCGATTGTACCTGAGGTACAGACCTTCCTGAATCTATTGTAGCAATACAGATATCTCTCTTCCCGGAAATATTACGTAAAAATATCAACAAAGATGTTAACATAAGCAGATAAGGTGTTGTTTTCATCTTTTTTGCTAAATCAGATAATCCTTGTGTTACTTCCAGATCCAGAGGAATTGTAAATATATTTCCCTGATACGAATCAGCAGTTACAGTTTCTTTTTTTACAAAAGCTTCATATTGATATCCTTTTGTATAGTTTTTCCAAAAAATGTCATTCTTTTCAAGATCTGCATTCTGGTAATACCAATTTGAATAATCCCGGAACTGAATCTCAGGCCGCAGTTCCGCTGTTTGATTTGAATGATTATTATAAAGAGATATCAATTGTTTTATAAATATTCCTGTTGATATTCCATCAAAAATAATGTGATGAACAAGGAAAATAACTTTGTACTTTCCCCTGACTTTCAAAATCATCATTTTGAGTAATAATTCTTTTTCAAGATCAAAACAATAGCCTTTATAGTCATCAATAACTTTCCTGTATCCGGATTCGTTTGCAACCTCATTAATTTCTAATGCAAAATGAATATCTTCAGAAGAGTGGATTTTCTGAATCACAGCTTCATCCTCCAGAATAAAATTTGTTCTTACAATTTCAGAAGCAGATATTATTTGTCTGACTGCTTTTTCAAATGTTACAACATTAATGGTTCCGGCTACATCGAACTCCATCAACATATTATACGAAGGAGAAACTTCTTTTCTCTGGCAGGCCAACCAAATATTCTTTTGTGTAGGTGTTGCCAAATATAGATCCTGATCTGGTGCTTTTAAGATCAAACTGTTCCTGTCATTTTTCTTTAAAATAGTATGACATAAAGAAGATAAATCAGGATTTTCAAATACGTCCTTCATAGTCAGATGGACAGAAAACTTCTTGTTTAACACATTCACTAGTCTGGAAATCAATAAAGAATGGCCTCCCAGTTCAAAAAAATTGTCTTTATCTTCAATATCTTTCTTATAGTTTAAGATTTCCCGCCATACATCCTTTAATTCTTGCATCATTTCTGCATCTTTAATGATCTGGATTGTAGCAGGTTCTTGAGAAGGAAAGTCTTTCATTGAAAGAGATTTCCTGTCTATTTTCTGATTGGGAGTTAGGGGAAATTCCTCTATTGGAAAAATAAATTGGGGAACCATATAATAGGGGAGCTTTTCATGCAATCTCTCATATAGAGAAGAGATCTCAATTGGTGCATAAGTTTTCAAGTATGCTATCAGTTGATTTTCGCCCTCCACTTCTTTAGCCACTACAACAGAATCTTCAATATTCTCCACCGTATTCAGATGGTTTTCAATATCTCCTAACTCTATTCTATATCCTTTTACCTTAACCTGGTTATCACTTCTTCCGAAGAACAAGATTTCACCTTGTTCATTCCATTTGCCTACATCACCTGTTTTATACATTAATTCTTCCTTCCTGAAAGGATTTTTTATAAACCTTTCAAGGGACAAGTCTTCATTATTATAATATCCTTTGGCAATCCCCTTACCTCCAATATAAATATCACCAACAGTATTTACCGGAAGTAAATTTAAATCTGTATCTAAAATATAGAAAGAAGTTTCTTTAATAGGTTGACCAATATTCTGAGGTACCGTTCCGGGTTCAATCTTTTTTGTTGAGGACCAGATCGTAGTTTCTGTGGGTCCATACATATTCCAAAGTTCTTTGCATGATGCAAGCAATTCCTCAATAAGATCATTATTGATCAAATCACCACCACACATTATTTTTAATTCCGAATCTGGTTCCCAGCCTACACTAAGAAGTCTTTTGAAAAAACTTGGGGTCGCCTGAATAACAGAGGGTTTCACCTCGACAATTTCCTGTATTGTAGCCACTGGATCTCTCAAGGTCTTTTCACTGGCAATGTATAGTGTGGCACCATTAATCAGAGGGGTAAAAAACTCCAGAATAGAAATATCAAAAGAATAAGTAGTTACTGAATACATTGTGTCTTGATCGTCGATTCCCGGTTTCTCACTTATACTTTCTAACAGGTTTAACAATGAAGCATGCCCAATTTCAACCCCTTTAGGGTTTCCTGTAGATCCCGATGTATAAATAATATATGCAGTATCTGTTGGACTAACATATACTTCTTTATTGCTAAGGCTTTTGTTTACAATATCTGAAACTAAAATACTCTCGATATCAGTAAGATTAAGAGAAATATTTTCCTCAGATATTAAAAGCTGCGCCTTACTATCCTGTAAAATATACTGCAATCTTTGTACAGGAAATTCAGGATCGAGAGGTATATAAGCCTTCCCCGCTTTCATTATTCCCAGCAAAACACAAATCATATAAGCCGACCGGTTCAATAAAACAGCAACCGTCTTTTCATCGTTATGATGATGGAGAAGGTAATCAGCTATCTGTGTAGAGATCTTATTAGTCTCAGTGTAGGATAAAGAAAAGTTTTCATCGGCAATTGCAACTTTATCAGGAAATTCTAAAGTCTTCTCATTGAATAGATCAAGGAATGTTTTATTGTGGTCTTGATTTTCATCTTTAGATGAGAATCTTTCATTAAATAAGAAGAGACTTTCTTTTTCTTCCTCAGACAAAAATGAAATTTTATACAGAGGTTCAGCTGCTAATGTTTCGATGTTAACGATCATATAGTGAATATGTCGTACGCACTGTTCAATAGATTGGTCATCAAAATAATCGGTATTGTAATCAAAATCTATTTTAATATCCTCATTATCATCGAATTCCCTTACAAACAAGGCTAAAGCAGACCTCTCAGATTTATTGGTAAGCGGAATCACTGTAGTTTGAGTACCTTCAAAGTGATCGGCATAATTATGTTTCTCGTAAGATAGGGTAATATTAAAAAGCTTATTTTTTTCATTAAAAAGTTTCAGGTCACTTACAATTTTTCCCAACGGATATCTTTGATGCCTGTAGTCGGACATCAGTTGCTTTTTTGTACTATTGATCAGATCCAACAAATTAGCCTGATAATCCAGTCTCATCCTTAAGGGTGAAACTCCCATAAATAATCCAACTGTTTTTTTGAAGACTTTGGTGTTTCTGTTCAGCACAGGAATTCCAATGGCTAGATCATCACTCTGATTAATTCTTCCAAAATACAAGAAAAACAACCCTAAAAATCCGTGAAATGTAGAGAAATTATGCTTTTTACCCAATTCTATGAGTTTGTTATAATCTTCCCTGCGAACTATTAGTTCTTTCCTGTCGCTTTCATGAACAGCGTATTCTTTATTATCTTTCCTGTTAAAAACAACCGTAGGTAGTGTTGAATATCTTTCAGCCCAATACTGCTTATCTTTATAAAATTCATCGGAATCCTGATAAGCCAGATCGTGAGTTACAAACGTACTATATTCGTAAGGGTATTGGTCTTGAACCATATCAAATTTCAGGATGTCATTATAATTTTTAATCAATCTCTGGAACATAAGAGAGGTTCCCCATCCATCTGTGATGATGTGATGGTACACTGAGAAAAGGTAATAGTGAACATTACTGCATTTAATAAGAACAAATCGATACAGACAATCATCTTCCAACACATTGAAAGGTATTAAAAACTCCCTCTCCATATAGTGTTCAGCGCTACTCACAGCATCAGTTTCATTTGAAAAATCGATCCATTCCAAATGTCTTGGTTCTTCTTCTTTTATATGCTTTTTTACCTCATCTTCAGATTGTCTGAAAAAACTTCGATAGGCATCGTGCTGATTGATCATCTCACGATAGGCCTTCTTAAAAGTTTCAATCTGAATTTCACCTTTAATTTCTATTTTGGCCCCTATATTATAGATCGGAGTATCGGGATACAGCAGTTGTTCAAAGAAAACATCCAGTTGGGGAAGTGTCAGTTTCATAAACCTATGGTATTAAAAGTAAGCATTTTGAAAATTTGCAGGAATATCTTCTTTCACGATTTTACCGTAATCAAATTTCAAAAGCTTATCACAGTAATGGAAATATCTATCGTCATGAGTAACAGCAATGATAGTTTTACCTTGTGATTTCAATTTGGGAATCAATTCTTCATAGAAATATTTTCTGAAATACGGATCCTGATCTGCCGCCCACTCGTCCAGTACTACGATCGGTTTGTCTTCCAATAAAGCAAATATCAACGCCATCCTTTTGCTTTGACCTTTTGAAAAACTTCTTCTGGCAGATTCTTCTGAATCGTCTTTTACGATATTTTCAAGTTTAAATGTTTCAAGTAATATTTTATATTTTGGATTATTTTCCAGTATATAGTCATCATAATTTTGTGAAAAGAGGTGATTGCTGGTAAATACAGCAGAAATAAGATTCTGGATTTCCTTCTCTGAACTTATTCTTTCCCCGTCAAAAAAAATATCCCCCTGGTCAGGAACATACAAACCTGAAAGAATATTGATAAAAGTACTTTTACCGCTTCCGTTTCCTCCTACAATAAAGATAACTTCTCCTTTGTTAATTTCAAGGTTGATAGGCCCTAACTCAAAATTAGCATCTGCATTATCATTTTTATAGTTAAAATGAATATTCCTAAAATTTAATTTTGAAAAGTCGGCCGCCAGTTCTTTATTATGTACATTAACAATCTTTTCATTTTTAAAATCCTCATAAAATGTTTCAAGACGTTTGTTCGCTACAAACAGTCTGGTGACCACATCCTGAAGATTGATCAGGTTATTAATAGGACCAGCAATAAATAATAAAACCAGTACATATGGAATTACAAATTCTCTTTTCAGCCATCCTAATTCAGGTAATATAAAAAGAATAATACCCATTATAATGTACATCCCATACTGACTGATAAGCCCTATTGATAAAAAGGAAAAACTAATTTTAAAATCCAACGCATAGGATGCAGTCCTGTTTTCATATACATAGTTTTCAAGCAGTTTCTTTCTTCTTTTATCACTGATCATTAATTCTTTAAAACCACTGATCACGTCCTGTACATACCCGAAATAATGCTCATTATATTTTTTCACCTTTTCTATCGACTTTGATAAGGAATTCATTACTAAATAATAGATTCCAGCAATTATCAAAATCGCAACAAGAATAATTACCGCAGATACCGGAGATAATTTGACGAGATAGAAAAGGCATAATATTACCATCAGTAAAGAGGAGAATGCTGCAGTTACCACAGCCGGCAGTGAATAAAATGTTCTTGTATCTTCCACAGCTGTATAAAACCTCTGAGTTCCTAATTTCTCGATTTTTATCAATGGTGTATCCAGTATTTTCTGGAATAATTTCTTTTCTAATTGGGAAAGCAATTCAAAGGTTATTTTATTGAGCTCTCTCTGAAAAAAGATACTTAATAAATAAGCATAGACAACAAAAGCAAAAAAGGTTATATAAATATAGCTGCTTGCCGAAAGCTGATTAGACAGTGTATTGTTTATTATATAAATAATAGCAAAACTCAGTAAACTGCTTATAACCGCATATAGGGATATTAAGATGATGTGTTTAGATTTTATTTTTAACATAATTTGATTCTTTTAATTTAAAACAATGGTTAATGAGTTTTCCTATTTCTGGTCCGTTATCATGAATAAAAAAGTGATTTCCAGGCAATATTGAATGATGAAATTGAGACTCTGTAAATCCTCTCCAATTTTCAATTTTTGTATTGAGTGATTCTTCGCTGCCCATCATCGCATAAATGGGTGTTTTAATGACGACATCATTTTCAAAACCCTGTTCTTTTTCTATGCATTCGAAATCAGCCCTCATGATTTTAGCGAAAAAAGAAAATGCATCCTGGTTTTCAAGGATTTCGATTGGAATTCCACCCATCTCTGATATTCTTTTTTTGAAAGTATCATCATCTAAATTGTATCTGGTAGGAATTTTATGATTTTTTAAAGGCCCCGGATTTCCTAATACCATTAAAAACTCCGGGAAATCATGATGTTCTTCAAGCATCCGGGTAACAAAAAGGCCAAGCAAGGCTCCCATACTATGTCCTAATACGATAAAAGGAGAACCGTTCCTCTTTTTTTTTATCTGCAGAAAAAGGTCATCAATTGCTTCTTTTTTTCCGGTTATTAAACTCTCTCTAAATCTTTCTCCTCTACCCGGCAGTTCTATCGGAATAAATTCGATGTCGGAGGTTATTGTTTTTTGTAAAAAATTGTAAGAATATTTATTTCCGCCTGCAAAATGTAGTAAAAAAAGCTGTTTATTCATTATTTAGGGGTTGGTGTTTAGGGGTTAAACTTTGTCCATGCATCATCTTGCGATGCTTTTTCAAAACTGGATTTCATTTTAGATAAACTATCTTTTATAATGGTATCATTCTGAAGCTTGTTGATTACTGAAATGATTCCTGAATTATTTATCGAATGAGTTTCTATTTTTATTCCTAATTGGTGGGCAGCTACCCTATCTGCATTTTCAAACTGATCAAGCCCTAATGGAATAACAGCCATCGGAATTTCATGCATGATGCATTCTTTAACCCCCCCCATTCCGCCATGTATGATGGCAAGGTCTGAATGTTGAAGCATGGCCACCTGAGGAAGCCACTGGTGAATTCTTATGCTATCTGAAGCCTGAGATTTATAGTTATCAAATAAGTTTCCGACCGATATATTAAGGATATAATCTTCCATAGATTCCTGTCGAAAACTATCGATAAGTGTTTGCGTAATGTATTGTGCTTTTTCGTTATCAATTTGTTCGGCCCATGAACCTAATGAACAATAAACCAACTTTTTTCCAGATTTCTTCTGTTTAGAAATCTCATTTTCAAGATTATCCATATCATAATGTAAGTGAAATATATTCTGCTCAGGGATACAAGGTCCTACATACATATCATTTCCGTTAACCACTGCATTTTCTATTAAGAATTCTTTTGAGGCAGGTACTACATTATAGAAGTTTTCAAAAACACATAAAACATCGTTCAGAGAATTCATTGCATATCCTTTATCGATAAGGTAATTAATCAGAAGATTAGTAGATTCCAGGTTGGCATCATCCATAAGCATATTGATGCTCCATTCTTTTACCTTTTCTGTAAATGATGTTTTACTGAAATCGTTATCAACAGGAAAGTGGCAATATACCAGGAATGTTTTTATCTTATATTTCAAATAGAAAGTGGCTGCTTCTATTGGATTATAGGCTGTAAAAAGAATAGCTGACGGATTAAAATCCTGCATTAGCTCATCAAGACCACCATCGATAATTGTACGAATAACATCCGCATTGATTTTACCAGACTCATATTTGCTGCCTTTCGGATAATAATCCCCAAAAATAGATGTAGATGGAAATGATGTCCCGGATATAATTTCTGTCACATCAGGTACACCGATATAATGAACATGAGCCCCCATCTGATGAAGTTTTTCACTGATTCCCAGCGTAGGAATTATATTTCCTCTAAATGCATCCGTATAAACCAATATTTTTTTCATAAGGTTATTGTTTTTATGGTTATCTGCTTCTCTCTCGTTCACTTTCATTTCCAAGTGCTCTTTCTCCTTTGGAAATTTTATCATTTCCAAAACTATAGTTGATGGAAAATCTAAAGAATCTATTATTGGCGAACGATTTATAAGTCTGTGCGATCCCGTTAATTTCCGACAGCATGGTCCGTGGACTGGAATTAAATATATCGTACGCTGCAATGCTTAGATTTAATCCTTTATAGGGCGTCTTGTAAGAAAGAGCCATATCTAATGAATTGGCATCAGAGTAATGAAACAAATTTTGATTAGATGATGATCCGTACCAGTAATTGATATCCAGGGTCAAGGTTTTTGATTGATTAAGAGTCAATGAATTATTAAGGGCTCCAAAAAACTCAAATCCGTTCCTCAAAACCAGATTAATATCCTGGGTCTTCTTTGACTGGGAATAATTCAGGAAAAGAGTAACATAACTTTTCCACCATGGAAGGGCATTAAATTCATACGTTTCCGATAAAGAATAGCCATAACTTTTAAAATAATTATCAAAGGTTACGATCTGCTCTTTAGTTTCATCATTCATTTTAAAGAACACATTGTATGCATTTGAATTTACATTAAAAGCCAATTTGGAAGTCAGGCTCTTATAAGTATGGGAAAGTTCAATATTATCTACATAAGATGGCTTCAGATATGGATTACCCATAGAAGAAATCTGGCTGTTGATATAGGATCTTGCCGGGTTTAGCTGCCCATAAGATGGTCTTTGTATCCTTCTGGAATAGTTTAATAGTAAGCTATTATTTTCATTAATTGTATTTTTGATAAATACTGACGGAAATAATTTCAGATACTTATTATAATCAGTCTGATCTAAGATGACAGAATGTCCTTTGGTCTGTGTATATTCTGTTCTCAATCCTATTTGTCCCTCCCATTTATCAGAAAACTTCTTTGTTGCATTAAAATAGAGAGCCTGAATCGCTTCATCATATTTGAACTGATCTGATTGAGTTAGAGTATTATTGGAAGAAAGATCATAATTATTGAGTAAATAATTGGTTCCTGTAAATCCTACTTTACCTCCATAGTTAAGATTCATAAATTTTCCGGGATGTTCAATATCAAATTTTAAACTATAATTATTAATATCCTGGTTTGAAATCCCTCTATTAAAGAAATTAATTCCCTCAAAACTGTAATCCGGATTATATTGATTGGAAAGGATGGTATTATTCCTATCTGTTACATAGCTAAGATAATCCAAGTCTATATTTAACTTTTTTCCCACGGTATCTAACTTCTGTTCCAAATGGAGATTCAATGAGTGATTATTATTTTTATCACGGATATGTCCATCTCCTTTCAGAAAATAAAGAGGTACGTTTGCGTTGTTAACTACAGCTGTATTTACATTATCGTCAACGTAATTGTTGTATACTCCTCCCAGATACTGTAATCCAATCTTTGTTTTGGGCGTTATGTCATAATCTATCAAAAACCTCCCGGAGAACTGATTATAATTCCACTTTTGCTCTGTCGTTAAGAAATAGGGATCCGAAAAGAAAATATCCGACATCTGTTTTGTAAAGGTGTCACCATAGGTATATCCCGTGTTGAGTAAAAAACTGAGTTTATTCTTCTGATAGGTAAAATTGTTATTTACCGTCTGTAAGATATATTTTGTTTTTGCAACATCAGTTGTCAAAGTAGTATTGTTATTCCATGAATTCTTTTTGGTCTTTTTAAGAACAAGATTCACAATTCCACTGTTTCCTTCGGCTTCATACCTGGCTGATGGGTTACTAATGACTTCTACAGATTTAATGTTTTCGCTCGGTATAGATTTTAAAAAGTTTTTCAGATCATCTCCGCTTAAATTGATCATTCTCCCGTCAATCATTACTTTAACAGCGTCCCTTCCAAGCATTGATATCTGATCATTTTTCAAAACAAGCCCCGGTACAGATTTCATCGTCTCGAAAATATTCCCCTTGTTTGCAAGAGCATTGTTTTCAACATTAAACACGGTCCTGTCCAGTTTATGGATGATCATTTTGGGTGAAGAAGTCAGTTTAACCTCTTCTATTAATTTAGAGACGGTTACCAACTCTATGTCAGCCAATTTAGTATCCGAATTAATGATTATTTCTTTTTCAAAAGAGGTATACTCGGAGTTTTTAACGGTCAGTATGTATTTACCTTTTATGAGCTCTATACTAAAGTTTCCTCCATCATTTGTCATTACTTTCCTGTTATTATTTGAAGGAGTAGTTTTAAAAAGAAGTTCTGCATTTTTTACAGGTTCTTTTTCTTTGTTTAATACCCTCCCTTCTATTTTATATTGAGAATAAAGTAGAACAGGAAATAGTAAAATTAAAAGATGTAGTAGTTTAACGTTTTTCATAAATATGTAATTACTGCGTTTTTAAAAAGTCTGTGAATTCTTTAATATACTTTGAAAAATCAATACTGGCAGTAGATGCGGGTTGTGATAATTGAATTAAGACTCCATTAGAATATTCAAAGGCTTTCAGATTAATTCCGTCAAATTCTGTCATTTCTTCCATGTATTCATTAAAATAATCATATTCCTTTTCTTCATTCTGGCTTAAATAGCTATAAAATCCAAAAATATTTTTTTCGATATCTTTACTTTCCATGGATTCTATATCCTGTCTAATGACTTGATATGGAATTTTTTGCACTGATCTGCACTCAATCATTCTTACATAGTTCTTCATCATTTCCTCAATTGAATAATTTTTAGAATCAGCATGTGAAACCATAACAAGATTAGTTAATACCCCGATCATATTACCATACTCCGAACTTTCTCTATTACTGCTTAGCATTCCGAATAAATTTTTGTTTGGACCTTTATAATCGGTCATAATTCTGGAAAATACCGACAGGCATAGAGCATTCATAGGAACAGACGCTTTTTTAGATACTACCCTAAGATGTACGAAATCTTCATTTTTAATAAAAGCTTCCTTGATCATAAAATTCTGGAAGAAAACATGGTCACTACCGGAATCTTTATTTTCATACAAAGGAGTTGTCAATAAGGAATTAACCTGATTATTTCTAAGTTCAATCCCGTCATCGGATTTTAAAAATTTCTCCTGAGAATCAATAAAGGTAAAATGGTGAGGTTGCATACTAATTTCTTTACCAGAATTAAAGTAAGCCTCCAATTCATGTTTTAAATAATTAGATGAATAATTATCCAATAAGGAGTGGTGTATTCCAAAAAATAACGTAGCTTGTGGAGTAGCGGAAGTTTCGGTTTTAACAACAAAAACTCTTATCAGTTCGCCCTCAAATAAGTCGTACGGCTGGAATATAAACTCTTTTCCAATAGCTTTAATCTCCTCTTCTGACCTCACCTGTAAGCTTTCAATATGTATTTTTATAGCTACTTCTGTTTCGGAGATATATCGTTGTAAAACCTGGAGCTGATCCTGCTCATATTTCGTCATCAAAGAAGGAAATCTGGAAAAGCACTTTCTAAGGGTATGTTCAAAATTATTTTCATCAAATCTTTGTATGTCTATATTAAAGTTTACTGATGAATATTTATTCCTGAACAGATGATATTGGTTAGGAGACAACGTCATTGTATCTCCATATTGCCATTCATTGATGCTTTCATTTTCATTTTCTTCCAGAATCTTTATCATATTTTTCTTATACAATTGAGATAGTTTTTCGATTGTAGATTCATGAAATATGTTTTTTGAGTAAAGGATATTTACAGATAGCACTCCGGAAACTATGATCCCTGAAACATCCAGTAAAATAGAAGTTTTCAAATTGTCAGCAGAAACCGCTGTACCTATGCTTTCTGATGAGAAATCAAGCCTCATTTTTTTGTTGTTAACACCTCCTGCATCATCAAAACTTCCCATAAAATTAAAGCATATGCTCGGATCCGATGAGGATTTAATTTTTTCATTCAGGTAGTGAAGAACTCCATATCCAATCCCTTTTTGAGGAATGTTATTCAGACCTTCTTTTACACTTAATATAAAAGGTTTGGTCTGATCACCAATATCTAATGAAAAAGGATAAACACTAGTAAACCAACCTATTGTTCTACTAACATCTACATCAGCAGAAATGTTCTCTCTACCATGTCCTTCCATCAGCACCTTAGTTTTGCTTATCCCAAAATGTTCCTGCAGAGACATAGCCATTGCTGTTAACAGAATATCTTTAACTTCAGCATTATATTTCTTGCCTGCATTAGTTTGTAATAAATGCGTCTGCTCTTTATCAAAAGAGAATCCCACACTACTATCAGAAACCTGATTTTCTGCTAAAGGATAATCTGTAGGAATCATTTGATAATCTACGGATTCTATGCTCTCCCAGTAAGCACGTTCTTTTCCTAGAGAAGGGCTGGTACTATAGTCCTCCAACACTTTACTCCACTTTTGGAAGGAATGTGTTTTAGCTGGAAGGATATATACATGTCCTAATATAGCCGAATCATACAGATTGTTCAGATCTTCCAATAGAATACGCCAGGATATTCCATCCGCAACTAGGTGGTGAAGGATTAACAGAATTCTGTCGCCGTCACTCATAGACACATGTCCTACATGGAACAAAATCCCTGAAGTGATGTCTATTGAAGTCTGAAGCGTTATTCCAATATCTTCTAAACGTTCAAGTTCTTCTGTTTCTGATGTGCTTGAAGTGATATCAAAATACTCATATCGATAATGTTTACCGGATATATCGGAATTGAATTGTCTCCAATTACCTTCCTCATTAGTATACATCATCCTCATCGCATCATGATGATTGACCAGCTGCTCTACACAATTTTCTAAAATTGAACCTGAGAGTCTTTCAGTGCTTTTTAGTACAACGGATTGATTAAAATGATTTTTATTAACGATCTTTTCATCCTCAAAAAAACTACGCTGAATAGGCGTCAGGCTGATCTCTCCACTTACAACAGACTGTTCTATTGCTGAGACTTCGCTTGTAATATGCTTACTCATTTCTTCTAAAACAGGATACTGTAAAATATGCTCTACTTTCAGGGTATATCCTTTTTGTCTTAATTTTGATACAATCTGAATTGATTTGATGGATTCTCCCCCAAGATTATAATAATTATCCTTCATACTGATAGGACTGTGTTTCAGAATCTGTTCACAAACTTCTACCAAAGCAGATTGTGCTGGTGTAACAGGAGCAACATATTCATTCTTTATAAGGTCGGCAGAAGAAACATCAGGCAGTTTCTTACGGTCAATTTTCCCATTGCTGGTTAAAGGAATATCTTCCAGCTCGACATAAAAGCTCGGCACCATATACTGTGGTAATTTTTCCTCCAGATATTTGGTTAATTCGTCTTTGTCAATCTCAGTATCTGCTACATAATATACCACAATGCTTTTATCTCCTTCATGCTCTTTCACATCAGTAACGGCAGTCTTAATGGCATGGCTGTAAGAAATTACCTGGCTGTCGATCTCTCCCAACTCAATACGATGTCCGCGAACCTTTACCTGGCGGTCGACTCTGCCAGAATATTCAATAGTTCCGTCAGGTAGCCATCTTCCCGTATCCCCGCTACGATACATTTTAGTACCTGATATAAAAGGGTTTTCTATAAACTTCTCAGAGGTAAGTTCAGGATTATTCAAATATCCGTTTGCCAAACCTGCTCCTGAAATATAAATCTCCCCTGTTACTCCTACAGGCACCAGGTCCTTATCTGCATCCAGAATATAAATTTGTGTGTTCGCTATGGGCTTACCAATGGGTATTATTGATAATGCCAAATCACTTCCTTTTTCTATTTTATGCACAGTAGCACAAATACTTGTCTCGGTAGGCCCGTAAGCATTGTAAAAAGTACCATGTTGAAGGAATTCTTTTGTCTTCCCGATAACTGCCGATTCTCCCGCTGTAATTACTGCTTTCAGGTTTTGAAGCTTCTCTACATTGAGTAAGTTAAAGAATGCAGGAGGCAGCGTTACTATATCAATAGAATGCTTCTCTACATATTCTTCAAAGGCAAAGGAATCTTTTCTAACTACATCGCTAAGAATATGAAGGGACTTTCCACAAAGTAAGGTCATAAAAATCTCGAAAATAGATGCATCAAAAGAAAAAGAGGCAAACTGAGCTACATTTTGGTAAGCAGAGACTCCAAAGAATTCCTTTTGAAACTGTGTCATATTGAGTATACCTCCATGGGTATTCATCACACCTTTTGGTTCCCCAGTAGAGCCTGATGTATAAATGATATAGGCAATATCATCCTTTTCTAAAACTTCAGAATTAAATTCTGAATTAATTTCTCCTGTCAATTCTAAATCTATTGAAAAAGATCCACCGGAATAAAAATCAAGATCAAAGAAGTAGTAAGATTCAGTGATCAGTAAAGACAAACCGGAGGTCATCACTTCTTTTCTGGATTCAGGAAGATTGGCATCAATCGGCACATACACTGCACCCAGTTTTAATATTCCCAGGATAGAAATGATCTGATTTTCCCCACGGTTAAGCATCACACCTACATGGCCACCTTTTTTTATTCCATGGGTATTCTGCAATTCCCAGGCAAGGCTAGACGCCTTATCATTTAACTCGGCATAACTTAATTTCAGATCCTCATAAATAATTGCAGTATGATCAGGAGTCTGCTTTACCTGATCCTCAAATAAACTAACGATACTTTGATTCTCAGGATAAAAAGAAGTGGTATTGTTGAAATCTTCTAATAAAAGTTTTTTCTCATCCTCGCCTAAATAACCAGCTTCTAAAATTTTTCTTTCGCCATCAATGAATATATTTTTTAACAAATTAGTAAAATGCATTCCGATATTATCCATTAATACCCTGTTGAATACAGAAGCATCATATTTAATATCAAGCATTACCGAGTCTTCTGATGGGAATACAGTAATCAAAAAGTAATAATTGGTTTCATCAACTACTTCTACGTTTTTGATCTCTTCAATTGATGAGCTGCTTTCATTATCCACATAGTTGTCCATGATAGAGTCCTGAACAGGGTAATTTTCAAAAACAATGATATTGTTAATCATGTTATTTCCTAACCCCGAAATTGTCTGGATATCTGAAAGTTTAGAATAATGATAAGGACTGCTTTGAATGGACTTGGTATGTAAATCAAGGAAAAATTCTTTAACTGTATCTTCCTTTTTATATTTTACTCTGATCGGAATGGTATTGATAAATAGTCCTACAATATTTTCAACATCTTCCAGTGCAGGAGGGCGGCCAGACACTACTGCTCCAAATACAGCATCTTCTGATCCGTTATATCTGGAAAGCAGATATCCCCAGACTCCCTGAATATAGGTGTTGATCGTAATTCCAATATTCTTGCATAATTTTTCAATTCCTTTGAAAGAATCTCCTTCAATTTTAATCTTATTGCTTACAATTATCTTAGGTTCGTTGGCAGAAGCACGGTCTCGTTCAAACGGAATTACTGCTGGCACGTTAACACCGCTAAGATAGGATTCCCAATATTTCATTGTTTCCTGGTCATCAACTTCTCTTAACCACTCAATATAAGAGGAATATTTCTTGGTTTCCGGCAGATTTATTTCTGTTCCGTGTTCCAAAGAACTTAAAATTGCTGAAAAATCATTGATCAGAATACTAAGACACCAGCCGTCCATAATGATATGATGGTGGCTCCAGATGAATTCATAATAGCCATCCGGTAACTCCACAATAACCAAACGCATTTGTGTAGGTTCACTTAAAACAAAGCCGCGGTTTACATCCCCTTGCTTTATATTGTCCAGTTCAAGTTCCGATTCTAATATCAAATGTTTGAAGTCTACATGAGCTTTTTTATGAACAATCTGTAAAGGCACTTCTCCATAACGATTTTCAAAGGAAGTACGAAGAATAGAATGACGGTTGAGCAACATTCCAAATGCTTTTTCTACCAGAGATAAGTTCAGTTCAGATGATTTAATACGATAGGAGGTCTGCATATAGTAAATTGAGCCGTGAGGGTCTACCAGCCAATGGTAATACAAGCCCTGCTGCATCGGGGAAAGCTCATAAATATCTTCTATATCATTCCCTTTACTGATCTCCTCAATGGTGCTGAATGATAATCTTTTGTAAGTAAGGTCTGATGGAGTTAGAATCACAGATGAATCTTCACTCTCTTTCACGATAGCTTCCAGGTGAGACTGATAGGCGGATAAAAGTTTTTGTATCGTATTTTCTGTAAATAATTTATCTGAAAAACGGATATTGATACTCATCACTCCGTTCACCGTCATTCCTGAGACATCCAACAAGAGATCTGTAGATAAATTAGCAGAATCTACAGAAGAGCCTATATTTTCGGAACTGTAATCAAATAAGGAGCGCTTCCCTTCAGTTTCAGAATCTCCAATTTCATTAAAATCTCCAAGATAATTGAACTGTATGGAAGGATTTCTTGTTGAAGAAAATGCATTACCCAGATAATTCAAAATACCATAACCAATCCCTTTGTTTGGAATACCTCGTAAACCTTCTTTTACACTTACCAAAGCAGGCTGACTGTTATCGCTGATATCAAGGT